>ENA-ORUL01000001-ORUL01000001.1-human-gut-metagenome-genome-assembly--contig:-NODE-1-length-878261-cov-9.753530_pt1 | contig 878261 bp, 762 predicted proteins | sample MGYA00242084_ERZ509219 | MGnify/ENA primary metagenome ERZ509219 (study PRJEB26280, sample SAMEA2338792) | human gut metagenome | biome: human gut; feature: human-associated habitat; material: faeces...
GGACTATGTTAAAGCAGGTACCGGTCTTGTTATCGTATCCTTTATCGTATCCCTGGTTGTAATTCCTATCGTATGGCCTTTCTTCCCCGGTAATTAAATTTACTTCGGAAAAACAGTAAATTTTATAAAATAAATTATGTAAAAACAGGCGTGTATATCACGCCTGTTTTTTAATACTTGTTTTTGTGAATTTTTTTAGAGGAACGGCTTTAGAGTGTATCCTTTATAGCAAAAATTTGTTATAATAAGAAATGGTCTAAAGGTGTGTTCAGTCCTTGGATAATAGAGAATGAAGGGATTGTTTTGTTTGAACGAAATATATAGAGAAGAATCTCAAGTCAGTGATCGCAGAATGCAGATATCATATGGCGGTTTGGCCGTTATAGTTTTATTATGGATTTATGAAGGGTATCGTTATGTCAATACAGGATATTTTAGCCCTTTAGGTTGGGGCTTTAATATTTTATTTCTGCTGATGTGGATATGGCGTGTTGTTTTTAAGTATACATATATTCTACGTGATGGCGAGATGGAAGTCATAAGCCATGGCGTGGGAATTAGACGCAGTTTTAAAGTGGATTTGACTAAAACTGAAAGTTATACCAATAAATATATCAAAAGTTTTTTTAAGAAAACTAAAATCCGTCATTATATTCACAGGTATTCTTCAGTAGATCCTAATGAACAGCGTTTGTTAGTGTTTACTGAAGGTAAAGATAATAAAAGGCTGGCTGGTATTATTTTTAAATGCAGCGAAAAATTTTTGCGCGAACTGCGCAAACAGATGCCTGATAAATTTTTAAACTTAAATTGAGTTATTGAGAAAGGATGAAAACAATGGAAGCATTGGTAAATGTAGATAGTTCTTTGATTTGTGCTCGTATTATTCAAGTTTTCGTTGGCGCTTTTTTTTATATTTTTATGATTGCTAAGGCAGTTGGATCAGAAAATAAGGCAAAATGGTTCAAAAGACGTATGAAATACACTTTTTTCAATAAAAGAGGTATTTTTGGCGAATATATTAACTTTGGCTATCCTATTACATGGCAGGGTGTAGGTATTTTTGTCGCTATTTACGGCGTTATTTTTGGATTTGGTTATTGGTATGTTTTCATACACGCCTATAATTAAGGAGAGTATTTATGGCAGAAATGAGAGCTGAATTAGTAGGATTATTGATTGAGAAGCATGGCGAAAGAGCGAAAATAAAGCTTGATAAAGATAAAAATAAAGGGGAAAAAATACCTAAATATTTAGAAGCCTGGTGTCCTATCAATGCCAAAGTTGGCGATGTAGTCGGTGTTGAATATCAGGAAATGAATAAACGTAAGATGCAGATGATATTGTATGGCTTTCCTGTATTGTCAGTGATTGCCGGTGCTGTTTTTGGAAACAGTATCGCTGTATTTTTCGATATTGATAAGACAATGCCTGTGATGCTGGGTGTAGTTATCTGGCTGTTGGTTTCTGTTAATTATGCGCGTATTTTTAAACGTGATGCAGTACGTGAAGGTGTACAGCCTGTTGTTATAGAAATAGAAGCACCTGACCCAATAGTTTTTGATGATACTGAAGATGAAAATGAAAAAAAATAGGAGATGAGCTGATGCTGGTAAGGTTAGCGTCCGGATCTCCGCGCCGTTTAGAATTATTGCGTCAGATTGGGTTAGAGGTTGATGTATATACCAGCGCCTTTGATGAGGTTAGTGGAGATAACGCTGAAAAAGTGGTAGCAGTAAATGCTTTAGGTAAAGGGCAGGTAGTTGTTGAACAAGTTGGCAGCGAAATACCTGTGATTGCTGCTGATACGATGGTTGTTTTGGAAAATGAAATACTTGGCAAACCATTTGACAGCAATGATGCAGCCGTGATGCTGCGGAAATTGTCTGGCAGAGTGCACCGGGTTTTGACAGGTGTTGCTGTTTTTTATAAGACTCAGAATTTAGTAGAAATAGTAGAGACTAAAGTATGGTTTAGAAGCTTATCAGAAATTGAGATTAATGCTTATGTTGCGACCGGCGAACCTTTTGATAAGGCTGGAGCCTATGGAATTCAGGGACGTGGTGCAGTTTTAGTTGAGAAAATAGAGGGCTGCTATAATAACGTCGTGGGGTTGCCGCTCACCCGCTTGTATCAAATGATGGCACAAATTGGAGTGAAGGGCTTTTGAGCCAGTGTATAAAAGAATTGTCGCTGGATGACAGACCACGTGAAAAATTGATGCAGCAAGGTGCTGCTGGGTTAAGTAATTCTGAACTTTTAGCTATTTTAATACGTACTGGTACCCAGAAGCGTTCTGCTTTAAGAATTGCAGAAGAATTGACTGCTTCAAGTGGGTTATATCAAAATATAGCCTGTGTGCACAGTGTTGCAGAGCTGGCTAAAGTCAAGGGACTGGGGCCCGCAAAAGCTGCAACAATTTTGGCTGCGTTGGAATTAGGCAAGCGTATTGCAGCAGCTGGAAGTCAGGTCAAGTTAAAAATAGAGTCTCCGCAAAAAGGTGCTGAGATTTTATTGCCAAGATTGCGTTACGAACAACATGAAAAATTTTTGGTGTTATTATTAGACAGCAAAAATCAGGTCATAAGAATGGAACAAGTTTCAGAAGGATCTGTCAATAGTTCGGTTGTGCATCCTCGGGAAGTGTTTGCCCCGGCGTTACTGTACCATGCTGCTGCCATTTTGGTAGCACATAATCATCCTTCTGGAGATCCTAAACCTAGTCAGGAAGATAAAGAGCTGACTCGTAGTCTGAATGAGACCGGGATAATTATGGGAATTCCGCTGATTGACCACCTGGTAATTGGCGATGGAATATTTTTTAGTTTTAGAGAGCAAGGTTATTTAGATAAATGAGGTGTTGAAGAATGTTTGGTATTTTTAAAAGTTTTGCTCATGATATGGGAATCGATTTGGGAACTGCGAATACTTTGGTGCATGCTAAAGGTAAAGGTATTATTATCAGAGAACCTTCAGTAGTTGCCGTAGACAGAGAGAATAAAGAGGTGCTGGCGATTGGTGCCGAAGCTAAGCAGATGATTGGTCGTACTCCTGGACATATCGTGGCTATTCGTCCGATGAAGGATGGCGTTATTGCTGATTTTGATATTACCCAGTCGATGCTTAAATACTTTATAAAAAAAGCAATTGGCAAACATTCTTTAGTCCGTCCGCGTATTGTTGTTGGCGTTCCTTCTGGCGTTACTGAGGTTGAAAAACGTGCGGTTATTGATGCTACTGTACAAGCTGGGGCCAGGGAAGCATATTTGATTGAAGAACCAATGGCGGCTGCTATTGGTGCAGGGTTGCCTGTACAAGAAGCCACCGGCAGTATGGTCGTTGATATTGGCGGCGGAACCTGCGAAGTAGCTGTTATTTCCTTGGGTGGTATCGTTATCAGCCGTTCTATCCGGACCGGCGGTGATGCAATGGATGATGCTATTGTACGTTACATCAGGAAAACATTCAGTCTGTTGATTGGTGAGCGGACAGCAGAAGAAATAAAAATTACTATTGGCACTGCGATGGAACTTGAAGAAGCTACAGAAATGGAAATTCGTGGTCGTGATCTCGTGACAGGGTTGCCTAAAAATCTGCTTATTAATGCGAACCAGATCTGCGAGGCGTTGAGTGAACCGGTGGCTAATATTGTCGATGCAGTACGTAATACTCTGGAGAGAACTCCTCCGGAACTGGCTTCTGATATTATGGATCGCGGTATCGTTATGACAGGAGGATCTTCTTTGCTGCGTAATCTTGACCGTCTACTGAGCAAAGAAACAGGAATGCCTGTCTATGTTTCTGATGATGCTTTGTCCTGTGTTGCCTTAGGTACTGGTATTGCGGTTGAAAATGTAGATATCTATAAAAAAGGATTTATGGCATCTAATAATAAATGAAGGCTGAATTATTATTGTGAGTAAGAAAAATATGAGCCTGCTTCTGATTGTGATAGCATTGGTAGCTCTGATGACCTTGGCTGTTGAAGGAAGAGTACGATTTCCGGTGTTGAATAGAGTGGTGATTGCAGTAATAAGTCCTGTCAACAGTTGTATTCAGACGTTTACAGGCGCAGCTTCTTCTTTGGAAAAGAAGCTGGAAGCTATTACGACAATGGAAGCAGAAAACGAGCAATTAAAAAAAGAAAACGCTGAATTGCGAAGGGCTAATATAGCTATGGCTGAGTTTTACGCTGAAAACCAGCGGCTGACAAAGCTTTTGCAATATAAAGAGCACGTGCCTGAACAGAAATTACTGCCTGCCAAAGTTGTGGGGCGGAATATGGGCGATTTACAGGATGTTGTAATCATCGATCGTGGTTCTGCAGATGGCCTGGATAAAGAGATGGCTGTTGTTACGGGTGATGGTATCGTAGGGCTGGTAGAAGAAGTTTATCCTGCTGCTGCTAAAGTCATGCTGATTACCAGCAGCCGTTGTAAGATCGGGGCACGTATTTTGAGGGCTGATTCCAGAGCGGTTGGTGTTATCTGCGGAAGAAGCATGGAAAATATGCCTTTAGAAATGGAACATTTACCCAGGGAAGCGGATGTAAGAAAAGGTGATGTTGTTATTACCAGCGGTTTCAGTGGCAGGCATCCGGCAGGTTTGGTAATTGGTACTGTAAGAGAAACCAGCCCAGAGGCGGCAGGACTTTTACTGAACGCAGATGTTGATCCTGCTGTTGACAGCAGTAAAGTAGAAGAAGTTTTTGTTGTTACCGGGTATAGCAACCCTGCAGCAGCAACAGGTAAATTAAATAGTAATACCGAAGGAGGACAGGCACAATGAGGAAACTGATTTGGCCCGTCCTGTTTCTGTTATGTTTATCTTTACAGATGAGTTTGCCGCAAAATCAGTGGTTTAAATTTGATCTGCCGCTTTTGCTTATTTATTGTTTGGCTATGCTGAAAGGTGCATTTGCCGGTGGGATAGCTGGCTTTTTCGTAGGATTGCTGCAGGATCTTTTAACCGGTGGTATTTTTGGTTTTCATATTTTGACAAGGACTGCGATAGGGTATTATGTTGGCTATACAAAAGAAAAGGTATTTAAAGACAGTATGTTTTACAATATTGTGGCGATTGTTACAATAACAGTTGCTTTGCGAGGCTGTTATTTTATTCTGCAGGTTATTATGGCTAAGGGATTTTCTGTTTTACTGTTAGAGCTGGCACTGCAGGATACGTTTGCTTATTGCCTGGGAAATATTATTTTTGTAATTCCGTTGTATCTTCTGACAGAAAGACTGCAGAAATGGATAGAACTGGATGATGGATTGCATTAAACAAAGGAGGTCAAATTGTGCTGAACAAAAGATACGCGCGCCGCTTGGAAGTTATGCTGGCAGCAGCAGTATGCATATTTTTAATTTTGCTCGGCAGAATGGCCTATTTGCAGCTTTATAAAGGCGATTATTATGGCAATCAGGCTGATGGTAACAGATTGCGCAGAACAAAAATCACTGCTCCGCGCGGCCTGTTTTTTGATTATAAAGGGCAGGAATTAGTTAATAATCTGCCTGGTTATGCTGTGGCACTTCAGCGTCAGGGGCAGCGTGATAATGAAAAAGTGATCGGTACATTGTCTGAAATATTAAATATGCCGGAAGACCAAATTAGAAAGCGTATTGCAGCTAATCAAAACAGTTATGAGCCAACCCGCTTAAAAAGCAATGTTTCCCCTGAAATCGTAACAAAAATAGAAGAACGCAGGTTGGAGTTACCTGGAGTTTTGTTGGAATTACAGCCAATCCGCAATTATTTGTATAAAGAACTGGCAGTTCACGCGTTAGGTTATGTTGGCGAGGCCAGTGAATATGATATTACTGAAGGCAGCTATAAAGGGATGCCAGGCGGTAGTATTGTTGGTAAATTTGGCATTGAAAAAACTTTTGATAAAGTTATCCGCGGAATAGACGGCAGCTTTGATGAGGAAGTAGATGTTGCCGGTAATGTTGTTAAACAACTGGGTCAGCGTGACCCCATACCCGGGAAAAGTTTGCAGCTGACCATTGATAAAGAATTGCAGATGGTTATGGAAAAAGCTGTTGATGAGCAATTGGCATATCTGCGGTCCAGCGGGATTGCCCCTAACGCCAGAGCAGCGGCTATTGTTGCGATTGATCCGCGCAGCGGTGCGGTAAGAGCTATGGTAAGCAGGCCTGCGTTTAATCCTAACCTTTTTGTAAATGGGATATCGGAAAAGGATTGGCAGGTTATAAATAATGATCCTAACTATCCTATGGGCAACAAAGTAATATCAGGCGAATATCCCCCTGGATCAACGTTTAAGATCATTACGGGTACGGCGGCATTGGAACTTGGCAAGGTAACACCGGAAGAATTGATTTTTGACTCCGGTCAGCACTGGCTTATCCCTATGGGCAACGCCGGCGGAGAAGCCCTGGGGTGGATTAACTTTCAACAGGCTTTAAGCATGTCGGATAATGTATATTTTTATGAAATGGGCAATCGCTTAGGGATCAATAATCTGGTTGATTTTGCACGCAAATTCGGTATGGGCAGGAAAACAGGTATTGAACTTGAGGGTGAAGCTTCAGGGCTGCTTCCGACACCTGAAAATAAACGCAAGATATTTACAGGGGAGGACTGGACTCTGGGTGATACCTTTAACGCTTCTATCGGGCAGGGGATAGACCTTGCAACACCTCTGCAGATGGCGGTGATGATGAGCTGCATCGCCGGAGGTGGTATTTATCACCAACCGTATTTAGTAGATAAAGTCCTTAATAATGATGGAAGTGTTTTTGAAGTACGTCAGCATCAGGAACCATATGCTTTGGGGGTATCACAAAAAACTCTTGAACTGATTAAACAGGGTTTGATGGGTGTGGCACAACCTGGCGGAACGGCTTCTTATTTTGCCAATTTGCCGAAGCCAATGGCTGCGAAAACAGGCACGGCAGAAAATCCGCATGGACGCGATCATGGTTTATTTGTAGCCTATGGACCTACAGATGCTCCGGAACTGGTAGTTGCGGCAGTAGTTGAGCAGGGCAGTTTTGGTTCTACTTCAGCTGGTCCGATTGTATATAAAGTGTTTGAAGAATGGTTTAGAGAAGAAGGTCTGATACCGTCACAAGCGGTTAAGTAAGCAGAAACTGCGGAAAGGATAGCAAATGCAGCAAAATAGATATTTTCGTAATTTGGACTGGTGGCTGGTTATAGCTATTTTTGGGTTGGTTGGAATAGGCATTTGCCTGATTGCCAGCGCTACTCATTCTTTTGCTGTAACGACAGGTAAAGCATGGCATGTTGAACGGCAAAGTCTGTTTTTAGCAATAGATTTGGCCCTGGTTATTTTTTCGTTGCGCTTCGACTATCGGCTGCTTAAAGATATTGCAACCCCCTTATATGTTTTTAATATTATCCTGCTTTTAGCGGTAATGTTTTTAGGACACAGCCAGCTGGGTGCTCAAAGATGGATCCAGATCGGCCCGCTCAGTATTCAGCCTTCTGAGTTTTCTAAAGCAATAATGATTGTCTGTCTGGCTGCGTTTTTAAATAAAAGATTGGAAACTCTTGACAGTTTCACTGATTATTTGCCGGCGCTGGCTTATGCTTTTGTACCTTTTATATTGGTTATGAAGCAGCCGGATTTAGGTACGTCGCTGGTTTTTATGGCAATTTTGCTTGGGATGCTGCTCATCAGCGGGTTTAAGGTCAGGTGGCTGATGTATATGAGCGGCGCGCTTATCGCTTTGATGCCTGCATTGTGGCATATTTTAAAAGAATATCAAAAAAACAGGATTCGTGTATTTTTAGATCCGGAGCTTGATCCTTTCGGGGCTGGATATCATGTCATTCAATCAAAAATAGCTATTGGGTCTGGCCTTTTGACAGGTAAGGGCTGGTTTTTAGGTACGCAGAGCCAACTTAATTTTCTGCCTGAGAATCATACTGATTTTATCTTTGCTGTAGCTGGTGAAGAGTTTGGATTCATTGGTATTTTTATTATTTTATTATTATATTTGATCGTTATTTGGCGCGGGCTGACTATTGCATTGAACGCCGAAGACGATTTCGGTACCTTGCTGGCAGTGGGCATTACTTTCATGTTTATGTTCCATGTGCTGGTAAATATTGGAATGACTGCTGGGATTATGCCAGTTACAGGTGTGCCGCTGCCGTTTATGAGTTACGGAGTGAGTTCGCTGACTACGAATATGCTGTTGGCCGGGCTGCTGCTGAACATCAATATGCGGCGTCAGCAGCTGCAATTTTAGAGGAGGAACAGTATGGAAAAAGAATTAACGATCGATATACTCAGCAGTGTACAGAAACCTGCTCGTTATACAGGCGGAGAATTTAACAGTATTGTAAAAAGTCCGGAGGAAACTGAAGTAAGTATCGCCCTGGCTTTTCCGGATATTTATGAAGTTGGGATGAGTTATCTGGGATTTAAAATTTTATATCATATCCTGAACCTTGAAAACGGTGTTGCTGCTGAAAGAGTTTACGCCCCTTGGGTAGACCTGGAAGCAAAAATGCGAGCAGATGCTATTCCGCTGCGAACTTTGGAAACGGAAAAGATATTGCAGGATTTTGATTTTGTCGGCTTTACTTTGCAGTATGAGCTTTCTTATACAAATATTCTTAATATGCTTGATTTGGGCCGTATACCTGTAAAAACAGAGGAACGTACAGAAAAAGATCCTTTTATTATTGTTGGCGGACCCTGCGTATATAATCCGGAACCTCTGGCAGATTTTTTTGATCTTGCCGTTGTTGGTGAAGGTGAAGAAGTTATGGTCGAGCTGATGGAGGCTTATAAAAAATGGAAACGTGAAGGTAAGCCTGGTGGGCGGCAAGGTTTCCTGCGCTGTGCGGTAAAGCTCAAAGGTATTTATGTACCATCATTTTATGATGTTGCTTATAATGAAGATGGCACTGTAGCAGCAGTAGTAGCTAATTGTGATGCTGCGCCGGCGGCAGTTGAAAAAAGAGTTATTTCTGATATGAATACGGTTAATTATCCGACAGCTCCGATCGTGCCGTTTGGAGAAATCGTGCATGACAGAATTATGCTGGAAGTTTTTCGCGGCTGCAGCCGTGGCTGTCGTTTTTGCCATGCAGGTATGGTCTATCGTCCTGTGCGTGAACGCAGGCCGGAGCTTTTAAAGGAGCTGGCACGCCAACTGGTGGATAATACAGGTTATAACGAAATTTCACTGGTATCTTTAAGTACGGCAGATTATTCTTGTCTTGCACCGATGATACATGATATGATCGAAGAATTTAAAGATGAAAAGGTTAGTGTTTCATTGCCATCTCTTCGTATTGACAGTTTTTCTGTAGATCTGGCGAAAGAAGTGCAGGCTGTACGTAAAAGCGGATTGACTTTTGCACCGGAAGCTGGCAGTCAGAGAATGCGTGACGTGATAAACAAAGGCGTTACAGAAGAAGACCTAATGAATGCGGTTGGTGCTGCTTTTACTGCAGGCTGGTCATCAGTAAAATTATATTTTATGATAGGTTTACCTGGTGAAACTGACGAAGACGTACTGGCTATAGCTAAATTGGCGAAGGCAGTACAATATAAATATCAGGAAGTGACAGGTCGGCGCGGTGCGAAAGTAACCGTGAGTGCTTCTTCTTTTGTACCCAAACCCTATACTCCGTTTCAATGGGTGCAGCAGGATGATATAGCGGAACTAAGGCGTAAACAATTTTTATTGAAAGATGCCTTAAAAGTAAAAAATATCACCTTCCAGTATCATGACTCGGTGACCAGTGTGCTTGAAGCTGTTTTTGCCCGTGGTGACCGCCGTTTAGGAAAAGCCTTATATCTGGCTTGGCAGCGCGGAGCCAAATTTGATGGCTGGAGCGAACATTTTTCTTATGATCGCTGGCTGGAAGCTTTGCAGGACGCAGGTTTAAACAAAGAATTCTATATAGGCCGCGAACGCGGAGCTAATGAATTATTCCCGTGGGAACATATCCAGCCTGCTGTAGCACGCAGTTTTCTGCGCAGGGAATATGAAAAAGCCCTGGCAGAAGAATTGACCAACGATTGTCGTCACGGTGTCTGTACAGGTTGCGGTGTTTGCCAAAAGCTGGGCGTAAAAATAATCGACTGGAAAGAGCAGGGCTTAGTATGAAATTAAGGATGCAGATAACTAAAGAGAAAGAAATACGTTTTATTTCCCATTTAGAATATGTGCGGACTATTGAAAGAGCTATCCGACGCGCTAAACTGCCTGCTGCTTATTCCGAAGGCTTTAATCCTCATTTAAAGTTTTCTCTGGCTTCGGCGCTTGGTGTTGGCGTTGTCAGTATGGCTGAATTTGTAGAGATAGAACTGGCTGAGCCGATGGAAGTACACGAGGCTGTGCAGAAGATGACAGCGGCTTTACCTCGCGGCATTCAGATTATGGCCGCAGATGTAACTGCGAACAACGCACCGGCGCTGATGGCTTCCGCCGGAGGTGCAGATTATCTTGTTGTGCTGCCTTATTCCGGTGAGTATGTTGAGGCAGTAGCTGCCTTTAACGCGGCAGAAAGTGTCGTTTATGCTAAGGCAGCGCCAAAGCTTAAAAACAAAATCAAAGAAATTGATGTAAAATTTTATATACCGGAAATATGTGCAAAGCAGGAAAATGATATGTTGACGTTAAAATTTTCCTGTCGTATTACACCTAATGGCAGTATGAAAGCAGCAGATCTGTTAAATACCTTAAATCAGCATTTTGGAATGCAGCTGCCTGTTGAAAAGGCAGATATCACCAGACTGGATCTGTATCGTGCAGCTGCTGATGGCCGCAGATTGCCGATGTTGGAACATATGGACAAGTCTATTCAATAGTTCAGGAAAGGAGGGGCTTTTGTATGGAAACCAAAATCATTATCAGTGCTACGTCAGAAGAAACACGTATGGGTCTGACTGAAAACGGTAGACTGATGGAATATTTAGTGGAACGCAGCAGTGAAAAACATCTTGTCGGTAATATTTTTAAGGGGCGTGTAAATAATGTTGTTCCTGGCATTCAGGCGGCTTTTATTGATATTGGTTTGCAGCAGAATGCCTTTCTTTATCTGGGTGAAAGTAATGATATTACTGAAGGTAAGTCCATATTAGTTCAGATAACGAAAGATGCCAGGGGCAGCAAAGGACCTTCCGCGACACGCGAGCTGACGTTACCTGGGCGCTATGTGGTGCTTTTGCCACTGGCGGATTATATTGGAGTTTCGCATAAAATAGAGAATAAAGAGGAGCGAAACCGTTTAAAAGCTATTATTGAGGAAGCAAAGCCTGATGGTATGGGAATCCTTATTCGTACGGCGGCTATTGGTGCCAGTGAGGAAGCATTGCTTGAGGATATCAGGCATTTGTGCGCTAACTGGCGTGTCATAGAAGCACGCGGGAAAGTAGAAAAAGCTCCTGCAACCTTGTATCGGGAATTAGACTTATCAGTACGGATCGTACGTGATTATCTGACAAATGATGTTTCCCAAATTATCCTGGATGATAAAGCAGTATATGGACGTGTCTGCGAGTTACTGAAGAACATGCCAGGAGGTACAACGGGCCGGGTTCTGCTGCATGAAAAGCAGGAAGATGTTTTTGCGTACTATGGACTGCGGGAGGAAATAGATACTATTTCTGACAGGCGGATAGACTTGAGCTGCGGCGGTTATCTGGTAATTGATTATACAGAAGCTATGACTGTTATTGACGTTAACAGCGGCCGTTACAGCGGCCGTGAAAATTTGGAAGAAACTATTATGCAGATCAATCGTGAAGCGGCTGTCGAGATTGCAAGACAGCTTAGACTGCGGGATATTGGCGGAATTATAGTTGTAGATTTTATTGATATGCATACGCAGGAGCATCAGCAGGAAATTCTGCAGGTGCTGCAGCAGGCGCTTTCGAATGATAAAATGAAGCCGCGTGTTCAGGATATTACGGTTTTGAATTTAGTTGAAATTACGAGAAAAAAAGCTCGCCAGAATCTTTCAACGGTTCTGTATGCTCCCTGTCCTATCTGTCAGGGGGGTGGCAGAGTGCAATCACGCGAAACAGTAGCATTGGAAATAAAACGGCGTTTGCGGACTTTACTGGCTAAGCCATGCGCATCACGCAGTATTTTGATTTCTGCCAATCCCTGGATGGTAGAGTGGCTGCGGGCTAAAGATCTGCGGCAGTGGGAACGTGAACTGGCCTGTAAAATTAAGGTAGAAGCAGATACTGGTCTGCACATAGAAACCTTTTCTATTTTAGACAATACCGGTGTTGACAAATAACGCCGTTTGTAATAAAATATTCGAGTATAGACTGATTAAGTCTGTCCCCAACCGCGCAGAGAGGTTCCGTAAACTCTTTAGGAGTACCGAATTTGGCGAGTCTATCATAAGGGAGGTGCAAATAGATGTACGCAATCATTAAAACCGGCGGTAAACAATACCGCGTTAGCGAAGGCGATGTTCTGAACATTGAAAAATTGGACGTTGAAGCTGGCAGTGAAGTCGTTTTTGACGAAGTTTTGACTGTTGTTGCTGACAGCGATGTTAAAATCGGCAAACCCGTTGTTGACGGCGCTAAAGTAACTGCTAAAGTTGTTGAACATGGTAAGGCTGAGAAGATTTTTGTTTTTAAATATAAAGCAAAATCCAACTACCGCAAACGCCAAGGTCATCGTCAACCGTTCACTAAAGTTGAAATCTCTAAAATCGAAGCTTAACAGCAATGATTACAGTAGATTTATTTAAGAACGAACAGGGATTGATAACAGGCTATAAGGTCAGCGGTCACGCAGGCTTTGCAGCAGCAGGCGAAGATATCGTCTGTGGGGCGGTTTCTGTTTTGACGCAGACACCAATCCTTGGATTGGAACAGCATTTGAAATGTCAGCCGTCATATCACGTAGATGAAGAAGACGGCATTTTAGAAGTAAACTTGAATAATACTCCGAATGAATTGACTCAGGCTATTCTGGCAACTATGGAATATGGTTTGCTGGGAGTAGCAGAGCAGTATCCGAAGTACGTTCGCATTCATACATACAGGAGGTGAATCGCAATGTTTAAACTGATCCTGCAATTGCATGCTCATAAAAAAGGTACCGGTAGCTCTCACAATGGTCGTGATTCCAATGCTCAACGTTTGGGCACTAAAGCTCACGAAAGCCAATTGGTAACTGCCGGCAGCATTATCGTACGCCAACGTGGTACCAGATTCCATCCCGGCAACAATGTTGGTATGGGTAAGGATTACACCATTTACGCTACTATCGAAGGCCGTGTTAAATTTGAACGTAAAGGCCGCGACAAACGTCAAATCAGTGTTTATCCGGTAGAAGAAGCAGCAATGTAATTTAAAATTAAAAGCACTCACTTATGTGAGTGCTTTTTTGTTAAAAAAATAGCAGCAGATAAGTATGGCAGTATTTGTAAAAACCACCCGTTTTACGGGTGGTTTTTATTTTTACTTAGCAAAGATTTCTTAAATTATGCTCAAATATTACAACTGCAGGAGTAATTTTATACATCTTTGGTTGTAATATAGCCTGGTGTTTGTTTCTATAATCATCCCTAAGGAGTAAAATAAATACCATAATTCTAACTTTGGCAGTCTATTTGCAGATAGAGACTTCTATTAAAATATAAGTATAAGCCGAAAATATTCACATGGTTGGTATATGGATGCTTTTAAAGATTTTTTAGTGCAAAGTATGCAAATATTTGTAAGTGATATTAAAGGAATAAATATGCAATATAAGTATTTGGAATTCTTTGAGATTATATTTGTTTTGTTGTAAAAAGGCAATTGAAACGATATAATCATTTTACACTGCCGTATAGTTGTTTTGATGTTGTACTTAAGGAGATGAAAATGATGCGCAACACTTTTTCTTCACAGGAGTGGTTGAAATTTATTGGGAAGGAAAAATTACAAACCTTTCAGGATTCTTTTGCCCGTGTTGATAATATCAGTTTATGCTTTTTTGATTTAGAAGGCACTCCATTAACAGTGTGGTCAAACTCAAGTCTTCTTTGTCACCAGATAATTAAAAATAATAAAAAACGCTGTCAGCAGGAAAAAGAAAAATCAATGTGTTTTCTCAAAAAAACTCAGCAGATAAAATTGTTTACGTGTTATTTGGGGTTAACGTATTTTATGTGCCCTGTTTATTATAATAACAAGCTGGTTGCTATTGCCTACGGCGGTGGCATTGCTACAGAGGCGCATACAGTGCCTCAGGAAATTATAGAACGTTATAATATACCCTTAATGCCTCAGCGTAAGCTGCAGCGGATAGGGGAATTGCTGGTGCAGACAATGGCTCTGGTAAATTTTGATTTAAATGTTGTTGAAAATATTGGGGCGGAAAAAACTGAAGCTGATCTAAATGTTTTTAACGGTATTTTGAGCAGGCGTGAAGCAGAAGTAGCAATGCTTATCTGTCAGGGATTGAGTAATAAACAGATTGCAGAACAGCTTTTTATCAGTGAAAAAACCATAAAAACACATGTCAGCAATATCCTGAGCAAACTTGATATTAAAGATCGGATGCAGTTGATTTTGGAGTATTGCAGGATAGTACCTAATGCGTAATAAAATCGAATGGGGCAAAGAAGATGAGCATAAAGAAAAAACTGAGTATTTTTGTTTTGGTTTTGCTATTGGTACCCATGCTTTTATTAGTACTTTCAACGCAGCATTTTTTTGACAGACAGATCCAGGAGAATGAACGCAACTATTTACAGGTTGCGATGAAAACTGTTCGTAATGATATGGAAAACAGGATGGACGAGATGAGAAAAGCAGGATTGCTTTTCGCAGGTGATTCAGATATTAATAAAGCCATGTATGATGATAGAAACAGACTTGCTATGGCTTTAAATAATTTAAAACGTAATTTTAATTATCTTGACTATGTAGTTATTGTAGATCGAGAGAACCGTATATTGGCAAGCAGTTCTCCCTATCTGTTATATCCAGATGGCAGTGCTGTTAAAATCCTGGCTGCCAGCAGCATGCTGTTTGGGAAAACGCATGTATCAGAAGAAGTTGTCGGGCTTGAAGAACTGTTTACTAAAGATTCATTTGAATATGACAATTTTTCGATCAAAATACTTAACCAGTTTCCGGGGGCGCAGGAGTATCTGCATAAAGCTCTGATGGGTATAGTTGTAGTACCGATCAGAGATAAATCTGCTGATAACGACGTTATTGGAGCTATTGTATTATGTGATGTACTTAATAATGATAACTACTTTGCTGAGCGCTACAGCAGAAATCTGGATAATTCATTTCTGGCTTTTTCCATTGACGGGATAAGGATTGCCTCGAATATTCAGACTGATACTAAAAGTAATTTTGTCGGCAGCAGGGCCCCGCATGAAACAGGTAAATATTTGGAAGACGATAAACAGTATTTTGGAAAAGTGGATGTCGATGATGAAATACATGTTTTTTTAGATCAGAAAATTTTTAACAGTGCTGATGAACCAATCGCTGTTGTAGGAATTGGCATCCCAGAAGAAAAATTTTCGGGAATTGTCAGCAATAATTATAAGTATGTCTTAGGTCTTTTTTTCTTATGTCTGTGGGCCATGCTTATTTTAGGGCAGCTGCTGGCTGAAAAAATAAGCTGTCCAATTGTGCATGTTACCGATTTGACTAGAGATTATTATGAAAAGAATTTTGGTAACAAAGCAATACTTAATGGGAAAAAGGATGACGAGGGTGCTATGCTGCAGGAGATGTTCGAAAAGTTTACAACTCAGTTAGAACTTAGGAAACAGGAGAGCAAACTGTATTTAGAGCAATTGGAATGTGAGCATCAGCAACAGAAGCAACTGGCGTTTGAACTGCAAAAAAACAATGAGCAGCTTGAACTTAATGTTGCGGAAAGAACTAAATATTTACAGGAAGCATTGAATGAGCTGAAGAAAGTAGATGTGGCGAAATCCCAGTTTATGGCGAATATCAGTCATGAATTGAGAACTCCGCTAAATGCTATAATCGGTTCTTCTGAAATTTTAAAGGACGATATATTAGGTGAACTGAATCAGAAACAGAAAAAATATGTAGCTAATATTTTCAGCAGCAGTACTCATCTGCTGCAGCTGATCAATGATATTCTGGATATATCCAAGATCGCCAGCGGGAAAATGACTCTTAATTACAGCGAATTTTATTTGAAAGAAATTGTTTTGCAGACTGTGGAAAACGTGAAAAGTTATGTGACAAGTAAACAGTTAAAAGTAAAGTTGAAATTTGAACCTGATGATTTTATGATCGAAGCTGATGCGGCCAAGCTAAAACAGATTTTATATAATCTGTTATCAAATGCAGTAAAGTTTACCGGAACTGGCGGGCAGATAGAAATCTATGTTTATAAGCGTGAAGATGTTGCCGAATTTATTGTGCGCGATAATGGTATAGGTATAGCCGAGCAGGATCAGAAAAAAGTATTTGTGGAATTTGAACAGGTCGACAGTTCTTATACCCGTGAATACGAAGGTACAGGACTGGGTCTGCCACTGGTAAAAAAGATGGTTGAGATGCATGGTGGATATGTCTATTTAAAAAGTGCTTTAGGTGAAGGAACGGAAGTAATTTTTTTGATTCCGCTGCAGCAGGGAATGAAGAAACAGTGAAAGGTGAGGTGCGTAAATGAAAACTGTTTTGATAGTGGATGATAATATTAAAAACCTGGACTTGTTTAAAGATTTTGTTGAAAGCTGGGGCTATGAAACTGTTACTGCCCAGCAGGGGAAAGATGCTATCAGTTTAGCTGAACGATATCTGCCGGATATTATCCTGCTTGATGTCATGCTGCCGGGAATGAGTGGATATGAAGTTTGCAGAGAATTAAAAGAAAATACAAAAACGCAGCATATCCCCGTGGTAATGATTACTGTTCTTAATGATATTGCGGACAGGATTCATGGCTATAAAATAGGCGCTGACCAGTTTTTGGTAAAACCTGTAGACTACAATGAACTGCATGCTATTTTAGACAGTTTATTTGGCAAAAAAAGCATGTTTGATGAAATGGAAAGCAGAGGCACAGTTATTGAGAGTCTGAATGTTTTGCTGAAACAGTGTTTACCCTCGGAAGCTGTGGTTGTTGCTGACCGCAAATTTCATTATTGCCGTAAGCTGTGTGACTATCTCAATCTATCTAAAAATGAAACTGAGCAGGGACTGCTGCTGGTACGGATACAGGATATCATTGCTACTTTATGTAAACAGAAGGGGACTGTCCCCGAGGATGAAATGACTTTTTTAGAGCCGCTGAAAATGGACAAATGGGTTAAACCACTGTTGCTGTATATTCGCGGCTATTTGAACGGTGTTGATGAAACCCTGCAGAGAAAAATTAAGGAATGCCATTTAGAAAAGCTGGCCGGTATCAGTTTTGTTTTAGACCTCTATGGCAGTATTTTAGTAAGTGAAAACGGCGATGATAACAAAGCATTGTTAAAACTGCGGCAGGAATGCAGCCAATATGCCTACCCGGATGATGTGGTAAGATTATTGGAGCAAATCGTCAATGATGAATTGTTTATGAAAAGTTTAAAAGATAAATAATCGGTATGAAGCCATAGGACTAAAGTCTTAGTCCTATGGCTTTTTTGTATTTAATAATACGGCCTAAGGCTCAAGAAGTCAGCTGGAAAATATTGTACAATCGAAACAGAAAGTAATGATACGCAAAGCTTTTGGCAGAGAGGAAGATTTTTATGGCAAGATCATTATCCCCTATAGGTGTTCAACAGGATTTGTCAGGTCGTATTTTTGATATCCAGTCTTATTCTGTACATGACGGTCCCGGTTGCCGTACGCTGGTATTTTTATCAGGATGTCCGCTGCGCTGCGAATGGTGTGCGAATCCGGAAGGTTTAGAGAATCGTGTACGGACTTTATTTAGGGTAATGAAATGCATCAACAGGACTCAAGGCTGTATCAGGTGCATCCCAAAATGCCCGCATCAGGCAATCTCTATCAGCGATGAAAAAGAAATACCCCTGGCAATAGACTGGGAAAAGTGCAGACATTGTGAAAGTCATGAATGTGTGGATGCTTGTTTACAGGAAGCTTTTGTCCCGGCTTCCAGAGATATGAAGGTTTCCGAACTGATGAAAATTTTTGACCGTGACAGGCATTACTGGTCTGGTAAAGGTGGGGCTACTTTCAGCGGCGGCGATCCTATGTATCAAAAAGATTTTTTGCAGGCGGTACTGAAGGAGTGCCGTAATGCTTATATCCATACAGCGATTGAAACGAGCGGATTTTTCCCTCAGGAAACCTATTTGACAACTATGAAATATGTTGATTTTGCATTTAATGATCTGAAGCATATGGATTCTGATAAGCATAAAGAGAAAACCGGAGTTCCAAATGAACTTATTTTAGCAAATATCGCGGCATTGGCACAATCAGATTGGCCGGGAAGACTGGTCTTGAGATCGCCTGTTATCGAAGGCTTTAATGACAGTAAAGAAAATATGGCGGCCATTGCAGAGTTTATGCACAGTGTTGGTTTAACGGAATTCAATCTTCTGCCATTCCATCGTCTTGGCGATTCAAAATGGAAGTCTTGTGGTATGGTTTATCCTTACAGTATGTATGAAGCTACGCCTCCTGAAAAATTAGAAGCTTTGCAGAAGGTGCTGCTTGATTTAGGCATCAAAGCCTATGTTGGTTCTGACACCCCATTTTAAAATTCCTCAATAAAACAGCGGCAGCGCATTGGTTTTGCTTGGACCAGTGTGCTGCCGCTGTTTTTGTGTTTAGGACCTGCTAGTACCTGAGGTGTATCAGCGTTTGATTTTTTCAGACTTACAACTCCTACTGGCGGCTCAATACTTAAGATTTTTCGCATAGTACACTTAAGTCAACCTAAGGATGCAGCAAGCGTGAATACTGAATGGATGACTGCTTCTAAAAATGCTGCAGGTCTTATAGTGAATTTTATGTAAAAAAGGAGGATTTATTATGGCAAGAAAACTCGTTGACGTATTGGAAGAGCAAGGTATGTCCTTGAATCTCCAAGCTGGCGGTGAAGCGCCGAAAGAGATGGTTGACCGCGAAGTAAAAGAAGGGGCTACAGAAAGAGCTGCTAAGTTGAAAGATATTTATCTGCAGACATTGTCTTCTGTAACCTGCGAATTTCCCTATTGGTATAACCGTGTATTTCAGGCTAATGAGGGTGACATTATGGAAGTGCGCCGCGGCAGAGCATTAAAGGCGGGCTTCGAGCATTTGACTCCCAGTATTTATCCAGGTGAGTTGCTTGTTGGTGCTAAGACCCAGTACTATCGTGGTTCTTTCCCGATGCCGTGGTTATCTGAAGGATTCTTTATGGCGAAGGAAGACGAACTGTACCAGGCCGCTTTAGCTTCCGGTTCTGCCAGTGCTGACCAGGTCAGTGCTTATGGCGCTGGTGGCGGCAACGTAACTGAAAGTTTTGGTAACGTTGTTTCCATTGCCGGTAAATATGGTATCCGCAAAGACGAAGTTCGTGTTTTAACTAAACTGGCTCGTGAGTGGGTTGGCAAATCTGTGGATGATGTTGGTCATCGTTATGAACAAATGGTTCCGGAATATCCGATTAAAGAAGCTGTTATGCGCAGCCTGATTTGTATGTTTGATTCCGGCTATACACTGCCGCAGGGCCGTGAAGTAATCAATTATTTCTATCCGCTGCAATATGGTTATGACGGTTTGATCAAAATGTGTGAAGAAGGTATTGCAGAAACTGCAGGACGTCCTGACGGTGATGGCATTATCGGTATGAGCAGGCTGTATTTCTACGAAGCGGTCAAACTTGTTTTGGAAGGTATCCAAACATGGCATCTGCATTATGCTGATGAAGCCAAACGTTTGGCTGCAACTGAGAAAAATGCTAAACAAAAGAAAGAATATGAAGAGATAGCTGAGATCATGGAGCATATCGCTCATAAACAACCACGTAATTTCCGTGAGGCTCTGCAAATGATTTATATGGTCCATATGGCTTCTGTTAATGAAGATGCTATTTCAGGTATGTCGCCCGGACGTATTGGACAGGTATTATGGCCATGGTTTGAGCAGGATATGGAAGCCGGACGTATCACTGAAGCTGAGGTATTGGAACTTTTAGAATGCTACCGTGTAAAAATGACCTGTATTGATTGTTTTGCTTCAATGGGTGTTGTTGGCGGCGTACTTTCCGGCAATACTTTCAATAATGTCTGCCTGGGAGGTTTGACCCGTGACGGTCAGCCGGCTGCCAACAGACTGGAAATGCTGCTGCTGGAAGCTGGTATGACTTGTCAGACCACACAACCGACACTGTCAGTACTGTATGATGATAAATTGCCGGAAGAATTTCTGTTGAAAGCTGTAGAGTGCGAAAAGAGCGGTACCGGTTATCCGGCCTGGATGAATAACCGCGGCGGTATCGAATTTATCATGAAAAATTACGGGCCGGAAGGTATGAACCTGGAAGATGCCCGTGCCTTCTCGATCGGCGGCTGTTTGGAAACTTCGCCTGGTATTTGGAAAGAACTGGAATTGAATGGCAAGAAATATTGGATCCCGGGCGGCGCAGGCCAGCCGACTTCCGTAGGTGTACATTTTATTTCCAATCCGAAAGTTTTGGAAATGGTTCTTACCAATGGCTATGACAGGCGTATTGATTTGCAGGTTCTGCCACCTCATAACAAAACATTCAAAACTTATGAAGAATTGTATGAACAATTCCTTGAATATTATGATATCGTCATCGATTGCCTTGTAACTACCAATAATATTCAGCATGATGTATGGCGTAAACATAACATGTCGCTGGTAAATTCCTTCCTGAAACCTGACTGCCTGGCAAAAGGCCAGCATATTGGCAATATGGGCTACCGCTACAATGCTACTTATAACATTGAAGACACCGGCACTATCAATATGGTCAATTCTTTGTACAACATTAAAAAATTGGTGTTTGAAGATAAGAAATATACTCTGGAAGAACTTACAGATGCGCTTATTAATAACTTTGGCTTCAAAAATGCTGATGAAATCGGCAGTTTCTCGCTTGAAGCTCAGGAAAAACGTGATGATGATGACGGACGTTACGATCAGATCCACGCAGATTGCCTGAGATCCTTTAAATATGGCAACGATATTCCTGAAGTCGATGGAATTCTGGCTGAATTTGAAGACTGGTACTGTGGCTGCGGCGATAAATATGAATCCTTGTACGCTAAGCCGTTCTATGTTTGCCAGATGTCTGTATCTACCCATGCTCCGCAAGGTGCAGCAACACTTGCATCTGCTGACGGGCGTCTTTCCGGTACTACTTTTGCTGACGCTTCTATGTCTGCATATCCTGGTACTGACCGCAATGGTGCCTATGCATTATTTGAATCCGCTACTTGCTGGGATCACAGCAGATCTCAAAACTCACAGATGAACCTGAAACTGCATCCGAATGCAGTAAAAGGTATCGAAGGTTCTAAGAAATTGTTGGATCTGACCCGTTCTTACATGAGAAAAGGCGGCTTCCATATTCAATTTAATATCGTCGATTCTAAAGTTTTGAAAGATGCTCAAAAACATCCTAATAACTATCGTGATTTGTTGGTACGTGTAGCCGGCTTTACTCAATACTGGGTAGAAATCGGTAAACCGATCCAAGACGAAGTTGTTGCAAGAACCGAATACGAAGGAGTGTGAGTCACAATGGCTAAAAATAATCATGCTGATTGCCGTAATTTTACCCCTATTGACGTTGCTAAAGGTATCTGCCATGCCAATAACGACAGTATTATCCTTATTGACAGCGAAACCTGTCCGATGTTTACGCCTATTGCTAAATGTAAATGCTGCAAATGCTTTATAGAAGCTGACGAAAACAACATTGGTATCTGCGATGGCTTTAAGAAAAAAGACTGGACTTACGGTGATTTGAAAGCCGTATATTGCGAACAGTTTACAAGTAAATAAGTCTATTACAATACTTCCTCCTTAACTAAAGTAAGTTGGCGGATGCAGGAGCCTGCATCCGCCTCTTTTCAAAATGGAGCTGAAATTTGTAATTACTATTAACTCATAATCTTTTATAGATTTTTGAGACGAAGGGATGGTTTATATGGATGCGAAAAAAACCTCTTATTTTGTAGTCGTTGCTGCGTGGCTGGCAGTATTTTGCCTGTTTGGTTACCGCTCAACTTTTGCTATCCTGGCCGGGCCAATGTCGCAGACGATGGGTTGGACCGGGGCACAGGTATCGTTAGGCTATTCGCTGATGATGAGCATTTATGCCATTACAGCGTTCTTTAGCGGTATGATTTTGGATAAATGGGGTACAAAACCTGTTTATACTATTGCCGCAGTTTTTTGTATGCTGGGCTTTTATCTGACAGCGAAGGTTGAATCTTTATATTCTTATTATGCGGCTTATGCTATTTTTGCCGGTATCGGAACAGGTATGCTGTGGGTATCATCTACCATTTCCATTCGTAAATGGTTCGTTGGAAAATATTATGCCAAAATGTGGGGTATTGCTTTTGCCGGTGCCCCAATGGCGCAGATCGTACTCAGTTTGGGCGTGAAACCGATGCTGGTCGAAAATGCAGGACAATGGCGTGATGCAATGACAATTTTGGGTTGGATTTCGCTCGTAGCACTTTTACTGGCGGCATTACTGGCAAAAAAGAACCCGGAACAGTATGGCTTACATGCTTTTGGCGAAGTTCCACCTGCTAAAGGCACGGCAGCCCAACAAGAGTATCCCTGGAAAATTGGAGAGGCTTTTAGCACGTTTCCGATTTGGGGTTCGATTCTGGCATTTTTGACCAGTATGGTTGCTGAATTTTTGATTTGGACTCAGGTCGTTACCTATTGGACCAAAGATTTGAAAATGACTTTAGATAATGCAACTAACCTTTATATCATCATTGGTATCGCCGGTATCTTTACGATGCCGCTTTTGGGTATCGTATCTGATAAATTAGTTGTAGCGATGAAAAATGAGATCAAAGCCAGAAAAACAATGCTTATTTTCGGCCCGGCTGTAGGCGCAGTAGCTTGTTTGCTGCTTATGACAATGGGACCGCAGTCTACCACTTTGGGTGCTTTGATCTGCGTACTGTTTGCAGTTTATTGGGCAATTGAACCGGGTGGCGTCGTTGGCTATGCCGGTGCTATCTATGGGCGCGTCAGTCTGGGCAAATTGTGGGGGCTTGCCACCCTGATTGTTATGGGTATAGGACCGGCGCTGGGCAGCTTTATGGGCGGATATCTTGCCGATACTACTGGTAACTTTATTGCTTCTATCAAATTTGCTCTCTGTTCTTTTGTTCTTTCGGCGATTATAGCTTTTATTTTACCGCTGAAAATAAAAGTGCCTGATCAACAGGGTGTAGTTTTAGAAGAAAACGAAGACTATACAGAATAAATAAGATTTTAAAACAGTACTGTATTTAGAAAATATTTGTTTAGGGGCTGGAAATATGAAAGTATTGGTAATTGGCGACAGCTACGGTTTACCGCGATATGCAAAAAACAGCTTTAATGTAGAACTCGATTACGCAGGAACATATCCCGAGCAGCTGCGCAGGATGCTCAGCGCAAATTTTACCGAGGATGTATGTCTGGTAAATCGCTGTCGCCATGCTAATACAAGCTTAAGTCTTATAAAAGGCGAGGCCAATGAAATAGAATTTTTACGCCCGGATTATACGATATTACAATTGGGTCTGGTAGATTTATGGCCGGCGGAAGGAAGAAAAATCTGGCCGCTTTACTCTGAACAATACGGTCGTGACCCTTGGGTAACGCCTGATGAATATAAAAATAATCTGCAGCTTTTTCTAAATTTTGCCAAGAGCAGAGGGAGCAAAGTGATTGTTATCAATAATCCTCCTGTAGAGAAAGTCCATCTGTTAAAACATGCAGGTTTAGAAAAAAAGATCGTTCTGTATAATAACCTGCTGACAAGATTAACGCTTGGTAAAAGCGTTAATCTACTGGACTGGTATGACAGGATAAAAAGTCTGGATGTGAAATGTATTTTGGGCAGTGATGGTATCCATCCTACCAGAGAAGCGGCAAATTTACTGGCACGATTGTTACTGCAGCAGATAAGCTTATTTGAGGACGGTGTTGTAAATGGATAGAAAACAGCTTTTGGAAAAGATTATCGCCCGTGAAGCAGGGATGTTTATCGCTGTTAAAGCCAGTGAACCTGCTGATTGTCAGGAAATGCTGAAAACTTTTTATCTGATGCGTGAAATGAGCCATTCGGTTTTAGCGGCTGATACACTGACATCGTATTTACAGGACCTGGAAACGGCAGCAGCGGCAGGGCGTAACTTAATGACAGAAAAATATGCCCGTATGGAAAATTTGATACCATCGTTAAATGAAAATGAACTGATTTACAAAATAGTAGATATCGAAAGAGAATGGCTTGCTGAAGTACATAAAAAATATCCTTTGACAATAGCTGTTGAAGGCGGCTTTACTACATACGCAGTTTGCGAATTGGAAACGTATTCTGATGCAACTTTAAATTTATATTATCGTGATATATTTTTAGCCGCGACACAAAAACGTAATTTAGTTGAAGAACGTTACCAATATCTGTATGGTAATTTAGGATTTAAAGATTTGGAGGAAGTTGAAGCTTTAGCACAAAAGCGTGCTGCCGTAAAGGAGTGAAAAATATGCAGAGAAATGAGATCATGCAGCGGATCATTGATTTGGAGACCGAAATGTTTATGAGTGTCAATGCGGAAGAAGCTGTTCCTGCTAATACCATACCTGCATTTAAGGAAATGCGCCGTATGACATATTCTGTTTTATCGGATAAAACAGTTGCTTTGTGGCTGTGCGATTTGGAAACAGCGAAAAAAGACGGACGTAATGTTATGACTGAAAAATATGCTTTGATTGGCGATCAGATACCAACCCTGCAGGATAATCTACAGATCGAAAGGATCGTTGATATAGAAGAAAAATGGATGAATGAATTAGCCTTTAAATATCCACATGCTGTTAAAAGAGAACGGGCTAATGCGGAACTTTTTAGAAAGTATGCGTTATGTGAATTGCAGACATGGTCACCTGCTGCAGTAAATTCGTATTTTGAAGATATAAAAAAAGCTATGGAAGAAGGACGAAATTTAGCAGAAGAACGTTATGATAATCTGTATCAGAATATTGGTAAAGGAAGGTTGCGGGATGTTGAAGATTCATTAAAATAAAATTTTTCGGTAAGGTTTTTTGTTTATACAAAGAACCTTACTTTCTGTTATAATGGTAAACAGAACACTTAAGAACGGAGTGGTATGATGCTGCGGAAAATTTTATTAGTGATGAATTTGATTTTTATACTTTCAATGGGCGTTGTCTGCGCTGCTGAAAGAACATATGAAGTGCCTGATGGTGGTTGTACTGTCAGTTTACCTGAACAGTATGCAGTAACAGTTGTGGAAAGGCCGACCGATCCAAATGACGAACTTGGGGTTCAGGTCGCGCAGCTTTCAATAAGTGACCCTGTTAATAAATCGATGACAATGCATGTTATGGTGGAAAGCAGTAAATTGACAAAAGAATTGCCCGACCTGAATTATAGACCTGGCGGAGTGATGAAGGACTATTTTGCGGAAAATCTGCAAAACAGCGGTTGGCAGGAGCCGGTAGTCTCAGGTGAGCTGCAGAATGGGAAGATGTATTTTATTAAATTCAGCAGCTATATAGCTGACAGCGTAGGGCAGAAATATGACGGACAGATTTATGCCACCCTTAAGAACGGTAATTTGATTTATCTGATGATAATGAGTAAAGAACGGGCTTTGACAGCGGACGAAAAAACATTTTTAGAAACGACTGTCAAAAATTTACAGTTTAAAGATACTGTACTGGTAAATACCAATGCACAAAATAAATAAAAGGTTCCGTACGTTAAGTACGGAACCTTTTATTTATAAAACCAAAAAACGGCTGCGACTCGCACCACCGTAGTCGCAACCGCTTTTTGAGGTTGAAAGGATGAAAATAATTGAGAGAGAAGGGAGGAGGTAATTGCATTAAATGCTTTTGCCTTGTCTATATAATACATTATTGCAATAGGGTTTGCATCTTACAATGATTACATAATCTGTTTAATATAATTACATAATTATATTAGGACTAAAAGTTTTTCAAGCTAAACCTCAAAAAATTATTTTGCTTTTTACGAGAAGGCTTGATAAAATGCCATTAAGAATTGGCAGGTGGTGGAAAAATGCAGACAGTGGCATGTTTTGGTGATTCTTTGATTTATGGTTTCCCTTTTGGCCCGCGTATATCGTGGCTTGCCGAAGCTGAAAAACTCACTGGAGATAAATTCTTGAATTATGGAGTATGCGGGGATTGTACAGACGATATTTTATCCCGCCTGAAAACAATGACTTTGCCGGCTCATATTAAACATATTTTGTTTCTGGGAGGAGCTAATGATATCATTCAAATGCATCCGCAGAAATTTATTCTGGAAGATTTGGATAAAACCTTGAGATATTGTCAGAGTAAAAACTTTGATTTGGGTATTGTTTTGCCGCTTGTAACGGCGGAAAGCAGGTTAAACGAATATATTTTACCGCTGCGGGATGTAATAAGCGCATGTTTTGCAGAGCGGACATTGCTGCTGGATCTGCAGCCTGCTGTTGGACTGACTGCTGCAGAACTGAAGGATGCTTATCTGGATGGCGTACACCCGACGGCAGCCGTTTACAGGGCGATGGGAACATATGCTGCGCCGCTGCTTAGAAACTGGCTGGAAAAAGATAATAGTAAATAAAGAAACTTTGCTTTCACCGGCCTTTTTGTATTATAATAAAGAAATAGATAAGTAGGCAGGCGTTAAATTTAACGCGGCATTTATGCTGAATATTTAATTATTGAAGATAGAGGAGAATATCATGTTTATTGATCGAGCGAGAATATATGTTGAGGCAGGTGCCGGCGGTGACGGACGCAGCAGCTTCAGACGCGAAAAATTTGTTGAAAAAGGCGGCCCGAACGGTGGAAATGGCGGTCGCGGCGGCGACGTGATTTTAAAAGCTGATAAAAATCTCAATACTTTAATTGATTTTCGTTACAAAAGAAAATTTGTTGCCAAACGTGGCGGACACGGCGGTAATTCCAACTGTACAGGCCCACGTGCCGATGATGTGATCGTAAAAGTACCTCTTGGAACTTTAGTGCGCGATGATGCTACCGGTGTGCGCCTGGCTGATTTAACTGAGGACGGACAGGAATATGTTATTGCTAAAGGCGGCCGTGGTGGTAAAGGTAATGCCTGCTATGTTACAAGTACCAACAGAGCACCGACTTTTGCAGAAAAAGGTGAACCGGGCGAGCTGCGCTGGATAAAGCTGGAGTTGAAGCTTCTGGCTGACGTTGGCCTAGTAGGCTATCCGAGTGTCGGTAAATCCAGTATCATTGCACAGGTTTCGGCTGCAAGACCTGAAATTGCCGCTTATCATTTTACTACATTGACCCCTGTTTTAGGAGTGGTGCGTATCGATGCTGAACGCAGCTTTGTTCTTGCTGATATTCCCGGACTTATCGAGGGAGCGCATGAAGGTGTTGGCTTGGGTCACGACTTTCTGCGTCATGTAGAACGTACAAAAGTACTGCTGCATGTTTTGGATGTTTCCGGTACCGACGGACGTGATCCTATTGAGGATTTTGAAAAAATCAATTTTGAGCTGTCTCAATACAGCGAACGGTTAGGACGCCGCAAGCAGCTGGTAGTTGCCAACAAAATGGATTTGCCGGAAGGCCAGGAAAATTTCCAGCGTGTTAAAGAATATGTTGAAGCTAAAGGCTATGAAATCGTTAAGGCTTCGGCGGCTACCGGCGAAGGTCTGCAGGAACTGATGTATAAGGCTTATGAGATGCTGCAGAACTTTGAACCGGAACCGGACGAAGAAGAGAATATCATTATGGATGAAATAGACCCGGACAGTTTTGAGATCACCGCTTGTGCGGATGCTGATTTTGAAGTAAAAGGGAAAAATATCGAGCGTTTGGTAGCTATGACCAATTTTGATAATGACGAAGCTTTGTATCGTTTCCAGCTGATTTGGAAAAGCCTGGGGATTGATGCGGCTTTAAAAGAAAAAGGTATTCAGGAAGGTCAAACCGTACGTATCCGCGATATGGTATTTGAATTCAAAGAATACTAAGATTTTAACGAGGGGATTGAGCTGGATGACTTTTGACCGCTCTGCACTTAAAGAAGCTAAACGTATCGTAGTGAAAGTTGGTACCAGTACCATAACTTACGCTAACGGTAAACGTAATTTTGAACAGATAGACCGACTTGCCCGGGAACTTGCCGACTTACAGAATCAGGGTAAAGAAATGATCCTTGTTACTTCCGGTGCCGTTGCTGTAGGGGTAGACCGTCTGGGGCTGTCCGAAAAACCAAAGACTATTCCCGGCAAGCAGGCTGCTGCTGCTGTGGGGCAGGGTATTTTAATGCACACCTATGAGAAGCTTTTTGCCGAATATGGACAGATCGTAGCGCAGGTGCTGCTTACTAAAACAGAATCTTTGGACAGGCACCGCTATACAAATTCCCGCAACACCTTTATGGAGCTGCTGAAAAACCGGGTAATTCCTATTGTCAATGAAAATGACGTTGTAGCTTTAGATGAATTGAAAATAGGCGATAATGACAATATGTCGGCTCTGGTTGCCGGCATCGTCGATGCTGATCTGGTAGTTATCCTTTCTGATGTGGACGGATTATATACCGCAAACCCACAGACACATCCCGAGGCGAAACTGGTGAGTATCGTCAGTGATATTACTCCTGAAATTGAGGTCAGTGCCGGTGGTGTTGGCAGCAGCTTGGGTACAGGAGGGATGTTTACCAAGATCCAGGCGGCTAAAGCCGCTACCAGTTCAGGTATCCATCTGGCAATTGCCAGCGGTGATGAAAAATATGCCATAGCCCGTATTTTGCAAGGTGAAAATATAGGTACAGTTTTTGTTTCGAAAGAGAACAGGCTGCAGTTTCGTAAACGCTGGCTGGCTTTTGGCGCCCGTATCATGGGCAAACTTGTTATTGACGAAGGCTGTGCCAAGGCCGTGCGTAAAGCCGGCGGCTGCAGTATTTTACCGGCAGGAATCACGGCAGTTGAAGGACAGTTTGAAGCGGGAAATACCGTCAGCGTTGTCGATATGGCAGGGCACGAACTGGCACGCGGGTTAAGTCACTATTCTTCAGCCGAGCTGGAGCAGATCAAAGGTGCAAAAACTTCGGAAATAGAAGATAAAATAGGCCATAAAAATTACGATGAGGTTATTCATCGTGATGATCTGGTTATTTTAGGTTAGGAGGTATCTGACATGATAACTTATGAAATGGTGCGTACTAAAGCCGAAGCGGCACATCGTGCGGCCGGTGAACTGGCAGTAACTTCTACCGTGATCAAAAATAAAGCTCTGTTGGCGATGGCAGACGCGCTTGAAGCAGGGGCTGCGGAAATTTTGGCGGCTAATGCCAAAGACATGGAAGCCGGCAGTGCTAATAATATGAAAGAATCGATGTTAGACAGATTGGCGCTTTCCCAGGTACGTATCAACGCTATGGCTGAAGGTCTGCGTCAGGTAGCTCAGCTTGAAGATCCTGTCGGTAACGTTTTAGACGGGCGCAGGCTGCCTAACGGTTTAATTGTGACTAAGGTACGTGTTCCTCTTGGCGTTATCGGGATTATTTATGAAGCCCGTCCGAATGTTACGGCTGATGCGATCGGTTTGTGCGTAAAATCAGGTAATGCGGTTATTTTGAAGGGCGGCAGCGAAGCGCTGCAGTCTAATATTGTCATTGCCGGCATACTGACGCAAGCGGCAGAGGCGGCAGGTATCCCTGCCGGAGCAATACAGTTCGTTGACAGCAGTGATCGTCAGGCTGTAACTGATTTAATAAAAATGAACGGACTGGTCGACGTAGTTATTCCCCGCGGAGGTGCTGGACTTATTCAGGCAGTGGTACAGAATGCAACGGTTCCTGTCATCGAAACAGGCATCGGTGTCTGTCATACTTATGTGGATGCAGGTGCAGACTATGATATGGCGCGTGCGATTGCGATCAATGCTAAAGTACAGCGTCCGGCAGTTTGCAATGCTATGGAAACATTACTGGTGCATGAAGACGCTGCTGCTGAATTTTTGCCGCAGATGCTGACAGAATATTTTGCCGCCGGCGTCACTATTATCGGCTGTGGTAAGACGCAGGCTTTTGATAAACGAATTCAGGCAGCTACAGAAGCAGACTGGGCCACAGAGTACGGAGATCTGCGTTTATCAGTAAAAATAGTAAGCGGATTGGAAGAGGCTCTTGCACATATTGCTAAATATGGGACTAAACATTCTGAATGTATCGTCACCAGTGACTATAACCATGCCCGCACGTTCCAGCAGCGTGTCGATGCTGCTGCAGTTTATGTTAATGCTTCAACACGTTTTACAGACGGCTTTGAATTCGGGTTCGGCGCTGAAATTGGCATCAGTACACAAAAACTGCATGCACGCGGACCAATGGCTTTGCCGGAGCTAACCAGCAGCAAATATCTTATCAGCGGCGACGGACAAATACGTGGTTGATTTTTAAACTAAAAGCAGCCTGCGCCCAGCGCAGACTGCTTTTTCTGTTTTTAGAAATCACTTTTTTGTCATAATTTTTGCAAAAAATGTCATTAAAAAAACACAGAAATTCGTTATCATAGGTTTTGACCAAAAGAATGGAATAAGTTATAATTTTAAACATAGTACGAGCTGATAAGAATTGTTAATTTTACGAAAGTAAAGAGGGATGTATGATGTTAGCATGGATAAAACGTAATAAGTATCTGCTGGGATTTTTGATAGCTGTGATAGCGATCGGTTATTTTGGCTATGGTTATTATAAAAGCAGTACCGAAGTTAAAGAAACGGTGCGGACGGCGACCGTTGAATATGGACATTTATCGGACAGCATATCAGCTACCGGCAGTTTAAGTGCCGTAGATAATGTCGATATCAGTTCCAAAATAACCGGCCGTATCGTTGAAGTCTGTGTTGAAGAGAACGATCATGTCAATGCCGGACAGGTACTGGTACGTTTAGATGATACTTCGCTGGCGGCAACACAAACACAAATGCAGGCCAAAATGGAAAATGCTTTAGCGACTTATAATCGTTACAGTGCACTGCTGGCCAAAGGAGCTATTTCAAAATCTGATTATGATCTGGCAGAAGCCGATTATACAGTTGCGAAAGCAAATTATGACCAGGCTACTTCTAATGTTAATGATACTGTCATCACTACACCGATTTCCGGTTATGTCATAGGCAAACCTACCCCCGTTGGTCAGACGATCAGCTCTGGTATTTCCGAACCTCAGGTCATCATGTCTATTGCCAATCTGGATAATATGCAGATCGAAACCATGGTTGATGAATCTGATATCGGACAGGTAAAAGTAGGGCAGAAAGTAAACTTTACAGTTGATTCCTATCCGGACAGAACATTTGAAGGTATAGTAAGATTGGTATCCCGTAAAGCTGTTACCGAAAATAATGTTATTTATTACACCGTTTATGTAGATGTAGCCAACTCGGAAGGTAAATTGCTGCCAACAATGACAGCCCGCGCAAATATTATTGTCAATGAAGCAGACGGTGTACTGATGGTACCGGCTAATTGCCTGCGGACTGAAGGCACCAGCCGTTATGTACAGGTTTATAATGAAGCAACAAAAGAGATCCGCAACGTAGATGTTGAAGTCGGTCTGAGCGGTGACGATAAGGTCGCAGTCAGCAGCCCTGAACTTAAAGAAGGCGATAAAATTTTGGTCAAGGCCGCTAAAGCAACGCAAACTAACAGTAATCGCATGGGTGGCCCTCCGATGCACTGATAAAATGAAAGGAGCTGCGCATATGACTGCTGTAATCAGGCTTGAAGATATTATGAAAACATATGTTATGGGCGATGCCGTAGTCCATGCGCTCGATCACGTCAGCGTAGAAATCGGTGTCGGTGAATTTACTTCTATTATGGGACCGTCCGGCAGTGGTAAATCAACAATGATGAATATTCTGGGCTGCCTGGACAGACCAACCTCCGGACAATATTATCTGGATGGCAAAGAAGTCGCCGGCTATAGTGACGATGAACTGGCGCGTACGCGCAATGCTAAAATCGGCTTTGTTTTCCAGAACTTTAATCTGCTGCCGAAACTGTCAGCACAATTAAATGTAGCTTTGCCTTTAGTTTATGCCGGTATTGGCGAAGAGGAAAGGCTGGAACGGGCTAAAACAGCTTTGGAAGCAGTGGGACTGGGTGACAGGATCGACCATAATCCAACGGAAATGTCAGGCGGTCAGCGTCAGCGTGTGGCTATTGCACGCGCACTGATCAATGACCCGGCCATTATTATGGCGGACGAACCTACCGGTAATCTTGATACCAAATCCAGCTATGAAATTATGGATATCTTTAAAAAAATGAATGATAACGGCAAAACGGTAGTCATGGTCACACATGAGCCGGATATCGCCGAGCAGACCAAACGTATTTTAACTATGCGTGACGGTAAGCTGGTCAGTGACGAATGGAGGGCTGACCATGTTTAACGAATCTATCAAAATGGCCATTGACGGAATGATTTCCAATAAGCTGCGTACATTGCTGACGCTCTTGGGCATCATTATCGGTGTCGGCGCTGTTATTGCCATGGTCAGTTTGGGCTTTGGCGTTAAGGAACAGGTCAAAAATAACATTTCCAGTCTGGGCAGTAACCTGCTTATCGTTATGTCCGGCGGACGTACTGCCAGCGGCGCACGCTTGGCAGCCGGTCAGGGTGCGCGTCTGACGGCGGAAGATGCTTACGCCATCGAAAAACAGATCGAAGGCATTGCTTATATTGCCCCGGCTGTTTCTTCATCTTATCAATTAGTTGTTGGCAACCAAAACTGGACTGCCAGTGTTGAAGGAACGACACCTAATGTACTGGATATCCGCAGCTATAAATTAGCTGAAGGCCGTAATATGACTGAACGTGATCTCAGCAGCAGAGCCAGAGTTTGTGTTATCGGACAGACGATTGTCGATAATCTGTTCCCCGAAGGCGATGCTGTTGGAAAAACTCTGCGTATCAATAAAGCACCGTTTCAGGTAATCGGTGTCCTGGAAGCCAAAGGTCAATCGGCTGGCGGTCAGGATCAGGATGACGTGGTATACATACCGCTGACAACGGCGCAAAACCGCATGATGGGTATTACCCACATCAACAGGATAACGATCCAGGCCGAAAATGAAAATGTTATCGACCAGGTGCAGGGCGAAGTAGAACAGCTGCTGCGCCAGCGGCACAAAATCAAAGCAGGCGATGATGATGACTTCACCGTACGTAATCTGGCAGCTTTGATGGAAACAATGATGGAAACTGCTAATACCATTACCCTGCTGTTAGGCTGCATAGCTGCTATCAGCCTGCTTGTCGGCGGCATCGGTATTATGAATATCATGCTGGTTTCTGTTACCGAACGGACACGGGAAATAGGTATCCGTAAAGCACTTGGAGCGACTTACAACAATATTCTGCTGCAGTTTCTGATCGAAGCTATGGTGATCGGCGTTGTCGGCGGTACACTGGGTGTGATTTTAGGTATCGGTTCCTCCTATGCCATCAGCTATTTTGCCGGTTGGCAAACGGTGATCTCCATACCGACTATTATCATTGCGGTGGTATTCTCCGTTGGTATTGGTTTGTTCTTCGGCATCTACCCTGCACGTAAAGCTGCACTTTTAGATCCTATCGAGGCGTTGCGCTATGAGTAAAAATTATTGCAGTGAACATGAAGTTAAGCAAAATATCACTAAAAAAGTAACCTGTCACGAAAAAATGCGGGCCTTCTTAGATTATCTAAGAAGGCCTAAAACTGTTTTTGATTTAAAGGACCGTACTAAAGCACTGCTGCTTTTAGTTGCCATCATTATTGGCGTTCAGTATCTGCTGAAAAGATTTGTTTTATAAAAGTTTAACACCTGACCTTATGAAAAGGGGCGGGTGTTGTATTATGTAATTGATTGTATTTATAAAACTTCTGATGGGGCAATTGTCATTTTATTTATAATGAGTATATTGTGGATGTTATTAAAAAAAGTATGTATGTAAGCTGTAGCTGCAATTGGTATAGTTGTTTTTTGTGCGTAATTATAAACGTTTATTTGCTTCTGAAATAAACGCTTGCAGCACAAGAAAAAGTGACGCATAATGCCAAAAGAGTTTATTTGGATTTTATGCCTGCCTCAGACAGTTACATAGTGTGCGGTAAAGTATATGTGTATCTATTGGTTTTGCAATATGACCATTCATTCCGGCAGATAAAGCTTCAGCAACATTTTCAGTGAAAGCGTCTGCTGTCATTGCAAAAATAGGTATACTTTTAGCATTAGGATGAGAACTTGAACGGATTGTTTTTGTGGCCTGATATCCGTTCATAACTGGCATTTGGATATCCATAAGAATAATATCATAGGTACCAATAGGTGCTGTTAAAAACTTATCAACAGCAATTTGACCATTTTCGGCATGATCAACATTAAGATTGACTGAATTTAATAGTTCAATTGCTATTTCAGTATTAAGAGCATTGTCTTCTGCAAGTAAAACTTTCTTTCCATGAAAATCATAACTCTCTTTGTGAAAAGTTCCTTTAATATAATTTTTATCGGTAAGTGATATTAACATATTAAAAACAGTAGACTGGAATAATGGTTTTTGCAGAAATATGTCAGCGCCGCTTGTTTCCATATTTTCACCAATTTCGGAAATATCATAAGCCGATAATATGATTACTAATGCTTTTTTATCATAAATTTTTCTGATATTTTTAGTTAAAGTTATACTGTCTGCAAAAGAAGCTTTACAATCAATAAAACAAATATCATAATGTTTGCCGGCTTTATCAGCAGTAGATAGCATCTTTACCGTCTGCTCAGTAGTTGTGGCAATATCATATTGAACATTTATCCTGTCTAAGATGCTTGTCATATAAATTCTGGATGCGCAGTCATTATCAACTACAAGAACGCGTAGATCATTAATACTTTTTGAGCTTGAAAGTTCATCAATTTTAGGAATAGAAAAAGGCAAATCAACAGTAAACATAGATCCAATTCCTTTTTTTGATTCTACTGAGATTGATCCATGCATTAATTCTACTAGATTTTTAACTATTGACAGGCCAAGTCCGCTACCGCCATATTGTTGTGCTGTATTAGCATTTTCCTGTTCGAAGGTATTAAAGAGTCTTGTTAACATTTCCGGGGTCATTCCTATTCCCGTATCAGAAACAATAATACGTATGAATATGGTTTGTTTTTTGTATGCTTTTTCGGTTATTTCAAAACGAATCTTACCACCAGCTGGCGTGAATTTAGAAGCGTTTGAAATCAAGTTTAGTATAATTTGATTGACGCGGAGCGAATCACCAATAAGTATTTCATGAGTTAAACAGGCTGAAATTACTTCAAGTTTGATTCCTTTTTGTTTGCATTGGTTATAGTAAATCGCAGTAATGGAATTAATGATTTTTTTCATATCAAATTTTTCATGAGCTATTTTCAATTTATTATTTTTGATTGCCGACATATCCAGTACATCATTGATAATATTCAGCAAAACATGTGAAGCTGAATCAATTTTAGATAGATACTGCTCAATACGGTTTGGGTCAGTAAGGTGCTTTTTAGCAATTTCGGTCAGACCAACAATAGCATTCATTGGTGTTCTTATTTCATGGCTCATACGGGCAAGAAAGCGGCTTTTTGCCTGACTTGCTTCATCAGCCTGTATTAGAGTGTCCATTAGTTGTTGATTTTTTTCTTCCATCATTTGAAAATTTTTAATTTTCATTTTAAAGATGACCAGAAACATAAGGCATAAAATTAATAAAGATAAAATGCCAACTATTAATACTGCTTTGTATTTATATAAAATGTCACTTAACGTAAATTGATAAGGCTTTGCTATAGTGTTGTCAAGAACAATCGTTCTGCGTTGTTGGTCATCTATGACAGCAAGAGTCTTATTTATTATGGAAAGGAGCAAAGGGTTATTTTTGCTTAATGTTGCAATACAGCTATTTTCATCAATAAAGTTTTGAGGAAAAATATTTAGTGACTCATATTTTGGTTTTTGTAAGAGATAGTTAACTACATAAACATTTTGTAACATAATATCAGCGTTACCATTGACGATTGCGTCAAGACATTCTTCATCAGTTGTATAGTAAATAATATCAAAATTAGGGTAGTTACTATTAATATAATTCTGCATTATTGCTTCAAAGGATGTTTTTACAGCTATCTTATAATGCTTATAGGGATTAAAGTGATTTCCATTAGTAGTAACTAAAACAATATTGCTTTTAAATAAAGTATCGGATATGGAAAATACTGGGTCTTTTTGCAATTCTTCTGTCTTTAAAATTCCAGCTACCATGTCAAATTTATTATCTTTCAGCGCTGATAATGGTTTCTCTGTCAGAGCAATAGGTTTATATTCGAATTTTAAACCGCTGATTTCAGCGATGAGCGATAGCAAATCTTCATTTATGCCTTCAAGTTTATTACTTTCGTAGTCATAATGAGATAAAGGATAGCGATTTGGCAGTTGCCCGATTGTTATAGTACCACAAGTTTTTATGTATTCAGCTTCTTGACGTGTAAACAATGGATCTTTATTAATATGGCTATTTTCATAATATTTTTTATGCAATAAAAATTCGAAGCTTGGGTTGGAAACTTTGATGTTTGTAATAGCGTTATCTAAAGCTATGAGCAATTCTTTATTTTGTTTTGATGTCATAAAATAAAATGGCTCATAATCGAATTTTCCGATTATTTTATAACCTTTTTGGTTTGATAAACTGCCCATAACAACGGCATCAACATAATTATTATTAAGGGCATCGAATGCTGCTTCTTCTGTGGGATAAAGATTGCTGGTATAAAAAAAGTTATGCATCTTTGACCATTCCAAGAATTGATCATTTTGGGAACTGCCGGCTAAAAAGGCTATATTCATGCCATTAAACATTTGATAATCGTTATAGTAGTAATTGGAATTTAAGGCTGCATAAACTATATTGTGTTCATAACCTATGGAATTTTTAGAAAATAGATAATTTTTTTGACGTTCTGGGGTTATTTGTGCGTGACAAAGAAAATCAATAGAGCCTTCTTTTAAATTTTTAAGTTGGGTATCCCATGAATCGTAAATGAATTCATACTTCCAACCTGTACTTCGCGATATTTGAGTAAGATAGTCAACTCCATAACCAGAATAAGATCCATCTGGTTTCTTGTCAATAAAGCCAGTGTAATCGATATAACCGATTTTTATAGTATTGTTTTCAGCTGCAGTAATTGTTGGGAAAGTGATGATTGAAAAACTAAAGTAAATTATAATCCAACAAAATGATAAAAATATTTTTAAATTATTCATAATTCACCGTATATTTCATTGTTTGAAAATTTAATATATTTTAAATAAAAGTACTGTTTAAAGATTTTTTTGCTAATTTTTTTTCGTTATACATCATTGAATCTGCTTTTTGGATCATAGTTTGTAGCATTGCATCAGAAAGAATAAATTTATTAGAATGTGAATAGCCGAAATTTGCTGTTATATGTAAATTGCTTTTTGTATCGTAACATATTGCATATAATCTTGCCTTTAATTTATCAATTTTATATTGAATGTGGTCTTCAGTACAGTTTGTTAGTATGATAATGAATTCATCGCCACCGAATCGTATTACAGAGTCTTGGGTTCTTACATTAGCTACTAAGGTTTGAGCTATATTTTTTAAAAGCTTATCTCCGATTAAATGGCCATAAGTATCATTAATGAGTTTAAAATTTTGTAGATCCATAAAAATAATAGTTAATTTTTCTGGAATTTTAGAGTTTTTATGCTGTAGAAATAGAAATTCGTTTAAATAGCGTCTATTATATACTCCTGTTAATTCGTCTTCATAAAGTTTTCGCTGAGTTTCGTTGAGCAAAGCAAAAAAATTTTGTTGTTGAATAGGAGTTTCCAGAAGATGATCAGAAGTTCTACTGATAATTTCTAATACTGCTTTTACAATTTCTTTTTCTGTCAAGATAATGTAAATTGGTTGCGAAACTACATAGAAAATATTATTTGACAAAAATTCGTGTTTTGTTTTGGGACATTGAGCGGTTAATGCACATATACTGCTGCAGATTTCACATCTGTTTTTTTTATCCCATACTTTATAGCATGAATATTTTTCGCGATGAATTTTACCGTTTTTTATTGTTAGAATAGCGGTTTCGATTGGATCCACTAATCTTACAACATCAAATAAAGATTCAAGGTATTTCATAGTGGTTTTTATTTCAGCAATTGAAAAATGTGTTTTCATAATTTTGTGTACTCCAAATGAAATAATAATTATTATTTGCTTAAATTCATAAATAATTATATATGAAAGTTGGATTTTTAAAACCCTAAATTCAAATTTGGCATTGACATAATATGGCAATTTTATTGTTGCTTTATTATGTCTGTGTTATCGTATTATAATAGAGGTGATATTATGAATTTCGCAGATAAATTAGTATTTTTATTATCGGTTACGCATACTTCGAACATTAAATTGGCTAAGGCTATCAATGTAGATCCATCAATGATTAGCAGATTGAGAAAGGGTCGGCGGAACATACCGAAGAATATCAATCATATAAAAGCAATGGCAAAATATTTTGCTAAGCGCTGTAATGGAGAGTATCAACGTTTTACATTAGCTGAAATTTTAGGAATGGAAAGAATAAGAACTTTTACAGAGGAACAGCTTATTGAGGATGTTCTCTTAGAGTGGCTTTCAGGAACGATGAATGACGGAATAAATAATGCAGGTTTGTTTTTGAGAGCAATAGATTGTTGTATGATTCCTAATAATAAAGGGGAAAGTGATATTGATAAAAATGATGTTTTTAATTTGGACTCCAAAAGAATTAAACACGTGGAAGATGGAATAAATACTTTTTTTGGCAATGAAGGCAAAAGGCAGGCATTGGAACTTTTTTTAAGCAGGATACTGGAGCAAAAAAAATCTTGCATTATAAAGATAACAACAGATGAAAATACAGAATGGTTGCTGGAGAATTCTGAATATACTAAATATTTATCAAAGATATTGAATAAGTTAATCAATATGAAATGTTACTTTAAAATAATAATACCTGCTGTTACAAATCTAAATGGTATTCTTGAATTAATGAATTTATGGTTGCCTTATATATTAAGCGGTAATATAGACATGTATTATTATCCACGTTTAAAGGATGGACTTTTTCGTCGAACCTTGTTTATAGCTTCTGATTGTGCTGTACTTTCGTCTACCTCAATTTCATGTTGTAAAGAACAGAGTCTTACATTATTAGGTTTTGATAAAAAAGTAATTAGTGGGTTTGAAAATGAATTTGACGGATATATTATGTTGTGCCGTAAAATTGGAAGAACTTATGATTTTGAGCAGTACAGATCTATTTTTTTTAGGCATGCGTTGGAAAGAACTGGCAATTTTCCTAATTGTATTTCTAGAAGCAGATCACTATCTTTTACTACGATACCTAATGATATCTTGAATAGATTGATGGATAGTTGCGGGATTACTTCTAACAGAACATTTTTAGAGATTATGATGCGGGATAATTGCCATTTGTATAATGTAATAGAAGAACAGCTATTTATAGACATAATGCCATTGGCCGCTTTCAACGATATACTAAAAGGAGTAGTTCCGATTGCCGGATCAGAAATTATATTTGGAAAACAATACTATTATTCTGCATATGATTACAAAAAACACCTTGTTAATTTGTTAGAGTTGCTTGAAAGAAATGTAAATTATTATGTGATACTGGATGATGAATATGATATTTGTCAGAATATTATTCATATCAAAGAGGGTGCATATGTTATTTTATTAAGGAAAAAAGAACCAATTTCTATTATTGAAATATCAGAAAATAATATGGTTGCTGCATTTTGGGAATGTGTTTATAGAAAAGTTATAAAAAAATACAAATTGGATGTAAAAAGGAGGGAAAGTATTTTTGAAATAACAAAACTTATTCAGCAACTTGAACATTATGGAGTTTGAAAATAAGCTGATTATTGAATTATCAGTTGTTTAGTAAAAATATTAGTTGACTATATTAAATATTTGCGTATAGTTGTGTAAGCTTACCTGTTTTTAGTATAATATAGCGATAATTTAGCAATATGAACGCATTGATAGCCTTCGCAATTTCTTTCATTAATAGTATGGTGTTAAAATGCGTTCTAATGATTTTCGTAATCAGTAACCATGTTGTTTTTTTTTACAATCTTGTTGCCTCTTTAAATATGTAGTTTCTATACTTGTACTAGTTCTATATTGAAAGTTCTAATTGCATTTGCATCCCGCCAAGATATTAATCCTTGCTTATATGTGGTAATTAGAATATCTTTTTTTACGTAAAACTATGATTTGTCCTATTTATATGCTTACCTATGAGAGTGGTGAATTTGCATATAATCAAGGACATAATATTTATGGCACACTTGAACAAAAGGCCGCATTGCGCGCTATTATAAGTTAAGGCATTATAAAAGTAGATTTTGATGGAATTTTATGTTTTTTTGCAATTAACTAAATTTGGAAAAGTGGAGTATTTTTAGTATTATATAATTAGTGTTTTAAGGAGGGTAAATTTATGGAAAATCAATCATATGTGGAATCAGTTAAGCGTACAAGTATTGTACAAAGCTTTTTTGCCCAGGTTTATGGGTGGATGTTTTTTGGACTTTTATCAACGGGGATAGTCGCCTATTATACGGCACATTCTCCGGCATTGTTAAATCTGATCTTTGGTAGTCAAATAACGTTTTATGCGTTTTTGTTTGCGCCGATCGTATTGGTTATGATCATCAGCAGCAAAATCAATTCGCTGAGTGCGAGTATGGCCAGCTTTTTGTTTTTTGTTTATTCAGCTGTAACCGGCGTTACACTGTCGGCAATTTTTCTTATGTATACGCAGGAGTCCATTGCAACGACTTTTGGGATAACGGCAGGTACTTTTGGCGCAACAGCTCTTTTTGGATATGTCACTAAAAAGGATTTAAGCAAAATGGGCAGTATCTTGTTTATGCTTTTGATTGGTCTGATCATCGCTTCGGTCGTCAATATGTTTTTGAAAAATGACACTATGATGTGGATTCTTACTTATGTGGGGATCGTTATCTTTGTTGGCCTTACTGCTTACGATATGCAAAAGCTAAAAAAAATAGCTCACAGCATAGATGACGATGAAAGCAGTATTGCTAAATTTGCGGTGCTGGGTGCACTGACTTTGTATCTTGATTTTATTAACCTGTTTTTACGGCTGCTGCAGATTTTTGGTAAGAAGCGTTAAAACGGCTTTGACCAGAGATGTGTAAAAATATAATGGTAATGTTTTCTATGAGAGATTTAAATCACAGGAGACCTTAATTGGGAGATGAATTGGGTTGAAAAGTATGGTAAGGGTTTTAGTTGGTATGTGCATGGCATTGTTGATGATGGTGCAAAGCTGTTTAGCTGCTGATGTTGCTGCTCTGGTGAAGGTGAAAGACGGTAAAAACTGGGGCGTTGTCTATCAGCAGGGCAGGGTGATTTTACCGTTCGAGTTCAGTGAGATAGTTATTACAGGCAAAGGTATTATGCGGGTGAAGGGCGAAAATAAAAAATTCGCTATTTATGATGCCGGCAGCAGGGTGATTTTGCCAATGGAGTTTGACACTATCTGGCAAAATGATGATGGCAGTTATTTTGCTTCGAAAGAGAAAAAGTTTGGCTATTATGACGCTAATGGCATACTAATAGGTCAAAATAAGTTTGATGATGTGAAACTTTTCAACGAAGGATTAGCTGCTGTAAAAATTGGCAAGCAGTGGGGATTTGTCGATGTGACCGGTAAATTGGTGATCCCGGCACAATTTGACGATGTCAGCAGCTTTGCAGAGGGTTTAGCGGCTGCAAGAAAAGGCAAGGTTTGGAGTTACATTGATTCTGCAGGGGCAGAGGTTATCAGTGGCAAGTATAAAGAGGCTGCGCCTTTTAGCGAAGGCTTGGCCAGAACGCTTGTTGACGGTAAGGTGACTTTTATTGATAAGATGGGGCAGGTAGCCTTTGTAACTAAATATAAAGAGGTATCGTCTTTTCATGATGGCGTTGCACAGGTCAAGGTGCGGGTGAGCAAATTTTCGCCGCTGGGATTTATCGGCAATACGATTTTAAATTCTATGGCGATGAGTTCTATAACTGACCACTATGATTATGTAAAGCATCCAGGGAAATACGATGTCAGTATGTTTGATACTGTTGCTGATAATGAGAAACGTGGTTTTATCAATACTAAAGGTGATCTGGTAATTACCACTAAATATGATTTTGTGGGGCCTTATAATGGTGGTGGCGACGGTTTGACTTTGGTTATGAAGGATGAGAAGAGCGGTTATGTCAACAAGAATGGCGAAGTGATCATTCCTATTGAATATGATGAGCTTTCTTCGTTTAACGAAGGTATTGCCGTGGCTAAAACCGGTGATAAAGTACAGTTTATCGATTTGCAGGGGCCGTCGGTGACAAAGAGCGTTTATAATGATGCCAGACCGTTTTCCAACGGCATCGCTGCTTATAAAATCGGAGAAAAATGGGGATATGTGAGCAAAGAAGGTTTACCGATTGTACGGCCTAAATTTGATGAAGCTAATTTCTTTACTGAAAAGGTGGCTGCGGCCAAGTTTAATGGTAAATGGCGCCTGATCAGCAGAGAAGGTGATACGGTGGCCGAGTTACCGGGTATTACTGATATCGGAAGTTATACCCGTGGTCTGGCAGTGGTCAAAAAAGGCGAGCAATGGGGCATTATTGACGAAGCTGGAAATTTTGTTATTGAGCCTAAGTATAAAGAATTGCAGGCTGTGATAATTAGTATATAAAATGAAATTATTCGGGAGAAGAAAAGAGTGAGTGTAGAAATAAAAAGTAATATTTCATTGTGCATTAGTCTGATAGCATTAATCGCAACTTTATTCTTAGCGAAAATTCAGTTTGATACTTTTAGTGAAACAAAAGCTAAATTTGTTGTAAATGCAGAGAATTTTGAATTGATTCCGATAAATGAAAACGAGTTATCTGGTATGCATTTATTAGTAGGGGAGGTAAGATTTGAAAATAAGTCCAATCAGCCGCTTGAAATAACTGAGATATTACTTAATTATCCTGTTTTTTCTGTACGGTATGATGAAAAATATGATAGAAATCAGATACCACCTAAATTAATGTCACAAAAAAATATTGAATCAATTAACTTCAGCACAGGTGGAAGTAAAAAAATAGATAGCATATTAATGTCTGTCTATAATAAAGAATATTCTGCTAGTAAAAAAAGAGTTGTTTTGACATTACCGATAAAGTTAGATCCATATGGTTCAGAAAATGGATATTTAATATTTTCAGGAATTCTTTTTCCGTATACTGAACAAAAAAAGAAAACTCAAAGTATTTTTAAGATTTTTGATGCAATTGAAGATAAGAATTATTATGCTACATTTAATTTCCTTTTTAAAAGTACTAGATGTGAAGTTGAGGAAACCTACAAAGTAAATTTTTATGATAAAGAATTTCAGAAAAAAGAGTTTAATAAAAATAGAGAAGAGAAAATAAGAAAAAACAAAGAACATGCAAAAGCAAAAAATAATGGTGTATTTTAATGAAAAAGTACATATTTAAATACACCTGTTATCTCAAATATGTGATATAATAAGTAAAATAGTTTGTGAATGTGTTTATTACGATTACACTTAATTTTGTTTTGAATATGGAGGTATATTATGTGTTTTTACATTGGAATTGAAGATTTAGCAGCAAATGCATTAATAGAAATTTTAACTAAGAACTCCGAAAAAAGGTTTGTTTCATATGAGGAATTAGAAAATTATGGTGCAGAAGTCGTGAAATTTCTTTGTGAAAAGGGAGAAAAGGCTATTTTAATTTTATCAAGGGATTGTACTGAGGCAATGTTTAGAAATTATTCTGACTTTTTTGAAGAACAACAATCAAATGGGAAATTTGGTATATTACTTAAAGAAGGGATTTCTATAGAAAGCTTAGAAAAATATTTTAGAGGGTATATTTCGTTAGATGTTTTAAGAGCTTTTGTAGACGAACAATCCATATCGAAACTAGGTGCTTGTGCGTAATGGATGTAAAACAATGGAAAGACCCAATATATGGATATATTGATATACCAATAAAGTATGTGCGTGATATTATAGATACGGCTGCTTTCCAGCGTTTAAGGCGAATAACTCAAACAAGTTATTCGCCTTTATATGCTTCTTCTATCCATAATCGGTTTATACATTCATTAGGCGTTTTTCATTTAGGAGAAATAGCAGTTAATACTATATTAGGAGAATTACAATCAAAGTATTCTAATATTGATAGTTTAATCTCGTTAGAAGAGGTGAAAGCAACTTTTTTATTAGCGTGTTTGTTGCATGATGTCGGTCATGCTCCATTTTCTCATACTGGAGAGAAATTTTATTTAAATGACCTACAAAGTGGAAAATATACAGAGCTGCATGAAAGGTTAAAGAACGTAGTAGGAGACCAAATTTTTTCAAATGATGTACCAAAAGAAGATAGTCGCTCTGCAGCACCCCATGAAATAATGAGTGCTATTATTGGAATTACAACATTTGATATGTTCTTTCCATCTTCGTTCAATAAAGAGTTTTTTGCTAGATGTATAACCGGTTATAAATATTCTGAAGTTAATGAAAGAAATAGCTTGTTGAATTGTTTTATTTCTTTGCTTAATTCTAAAGTAATTGATGTTGACCGACTTGACTATTTGATTAGGGATGCTTTTTTTACAGGGTTTGAGACGATAAATATTGACCATAAGAGATTATTAACTTCATTGACTATTATTAAGCAGCCGGTAAATGAAGATAAACAGTTGATGGAGTACAAACTAGCCTATAAGAAAAGTGCTATAAGTGTAATTGAAAATGTTGTTTATGCTCATGATGCAGAAAGAAAATGGATACAAAATCATCCAGTTGTCCTGTATGAGATATATATTATGCAGAATATAATATTGCAAATTGATAAAGATACAGGTACAGAAGAAAAAAGGTTATTTTCAGTTGAAGCGTTAGGCGAAACGGGAATAAGTCTTAAAGACAATTTGAAAATTTCACTTTTATGTGATGATGACATCATATATTTAATTAAAAATAAACATACAGATGATTTAAGTAAAGAATATTTTAGTCGCAGGGATCGTAGACATCCATTATGGAAATCTGAAGCTGAATATAAGGCATATTTGTTACCAAAAATAACTGGTGGTGAAATCCTTGATAGAATAGAGAAAACTTTTAAGGCAATAGAACGATATGTAACTATGAGTTATGATAGTTGGACTCTGGATGAAAAATTAATGGATAAATTTAATAATGAAATTAAGGAGCTTGAATCATCAGATGCTATCAAGATTAGTGAGAATTCCCGCCAAATGCAGTTAAATACAAAAACAGATATAATGAAAGTGTTGACGGCTCTCAAAAATTATGCGCAATCTAAAAAAGAGACGTTTGATTTTGTAATTTTAAGTGCTGCACAATTTTATAGTGGTTTTAATAAACCGGATGTTTCTAGTATTAATATTGTTTTTAAATCAAGAGCGGAAGAAAAAGTTGTGAAAATTAAAGATGTAATTGCACTTTTAAACGGCTCTGAAAGAGAGCGGGATAACTTTTTTTATTTGTATCATAAAAGTAGTTCTGGAAATATGAACAAAGAGGAGATTTTTCGAGAAATAATTAAGGCATTTGTGTGTTAGGTAAATAGAGATTTGATTTGTACCATAACTACAATAGATATGGTACTTTTTTATTGTAATATAAATATAAAATGTTTTTCGTAATTTTAATATTTACATATAGTTGTGCAAGCTTGCCTGTTTTTGGTATAATATAGTGATAATAAGGAAGGTGGGTAAACGAGTGAAGAGCAAAAAGCTTGGCATTATGGGCGGCACTTTTGATCCTGTTCATTTGGGGCATCTGCAGACGGCCAAGTTTATTTACGAGCATTTGGGCTTGGAAAAAATAATTTTTGTTCCTGCGTTTATTGCGCCTCATAAGGTTGGTCTGGAGTTTGCACCTGCTGCTGACCGTTATCGGATGACGGAGCTGGCAACAGAGCCTTATCCTTATTTTGAAGTTACTGATATTGAATTGCAGCGCAGCGGAGTTTCCTATACTTATGATACGGTTATGGAGCTAAAGGCCCGCTATCCAGAATATGAGCTGTATTTTATTATTGGTGCCGACGCTGTGCCGATGCTGAACACCTGGCACCGCATCAGGGAATTGCTGGCAGAAGTGACTTTTATAGCTGCTGACAGGCCCGGTTATGGGCAGACTATTGACAAGGTTTGCGAATTTTTTGGCGAGCCTGCTAAGAATAAAATTATACTTTTGGATACTCCTGAAGTAGATATTTCTTCGACTGGCATTCGTGAACGTGTCAGACGAGGACTTTCTATTAAGGGTCTGGTGCCGGAAAGTGTAGAAAAGTATATTTTAGAGGAGCATCTCTACCAGTCTTAATGGTAGTGAGAGGAGTTGTTATCATGCTGGATATCACAGAAATGAAAAAACTTCTTAAAGCATCTTTGCCTCATAAGCGTTTTAAACATTCTTTGGCTGTATACGATACTGCTCTTGAACTGGCAGCTGTTTACGGACTGGATAAGGAAAAGGTTGGCGTGGGGGCATTACTGCACGATTGCGGGCGTGAGATACCTACGCGTGATCTTTTGATGCATACAATTGCTTTGGGTTTACCAATGGATGATGTCGAAAGGAATCAGCCTATTTTACTGCATGCCAAACTGGGCGTATATTACGCCCGGGAAAAATACGGCGTTACCGATCAGGAAATTTTGGATGCTATCCGTTTTCATACTACTGGTGCGGCAGGCATGAGCAAGATGGCGATGGTTGTCTATCTGGCTGATCTGCTGGAGCCGACCCGTGATTTTGCAGGTATCGATGAAATGCGCCGGCTGGCTAAGGTTGACCTGGAACAGGCCATGATAAAGGCTTATGCGCAGACGATACGTTATTTGCTGGAATACGACCTTTTGGTACACCCTCATTGCATAGAGGGGTATAACGAATTGGCGGCTAAGTTTAAAAGGCTTAAATTGAATTTGTAGGAGATGCCAATGTCTGTGGAAGAAAATAGAGAAATCAGGCCTGTCCGCAAGAAACGTAAATTACGTTGGGGCAGGCTGGTATTTGTACTGTTGGTTTTGGCGGTACTGCTGACGGGAGCTTTTTGGGGAACAGTCTGGATCTATGACAATTTTATCAATCCGCCGAAGGTTGATGTTGTTGGTGCCAGCGACAAGATAACCCAAAATGAAAAATTGAACAAGCGCATCAATATTTTGCTTTTGGGTATAGATGACGGTGACAGTGATGCTGCTCCGGATGAACCAAAGCGAACTGACGCGATGATGCTGGCCAGCTTTGATCCCGGCGATAATAAGGTTGCGCTGCTTTCGCTGCCGCGTGACACCAAGGTGCAGATTCCGGGCCGGGCTGGTTGGGATAAGCTGAATGCAGCCTATGCTTACGGCGGTGTGATGATGGCCAAGCAAACTGTAGCCAATCTGCTGCAGGTACCGATCCATTATTATGTTTTAGTGGACTGGCGTGCGTTTATTGATGTTATCGATCTGATCGGCGGCGTTGATTTATATGTGGAAAAGGATATGTATTATGAAGATCCTTACGCCGATCTTGTTATTGATATTAAACATGGCTATCAGCATCTGGACGGTAAGCGGGCAGGCGAATATGTGCGTTTCCGCAAAGATGAGCTGGGTGATATTGGCCGCGTGCAAAGGCAGCAGAAGTTTATGAAAGCGGCGGCAGCACAGATTTTCAATATCGATACGGTGACTAAGATCCCGGCGCTGTTTTCGACTGTTGACAGACATGTGGAGACCGATATGAACACTTTGACGATGATCAAGGCTGCAAACAGCTTTAAGCTGTTTGGTGACGAAAAGGTCAAGTCGGGTATGCTGTATGGTAATTTTGACGATACAGAAGGTATCAGCTATTGGGCTACATCACGCGAGGAAGTTCAAAAATCTTTGGACGAAATCGGCATTCCCTATATGAAAGATGATGAAGATGAACAAGAATAAAGGAGGCGAAAAGATGGATTTTACTACTAAAGAAATTGCACACAAGATCGCGGCGGCAGCCTGCGATAAAAAAGCAAAGGATATTTTGCTGCTGAATATGGAGAACATTTCTCCTGTAACTGATTATTTTATTATTGCCAGCGCTGGAAATAATATTCTAGTTAAAGCTATTGCTGACAATATCGAAGATAAATTGGCGGAGGCAGGCATTTTTGTTACTCACAAAGAAGGCTATGCTGAAGGTCGTTGGATTTTGTTGGATTATGGTAATTGTGTTGCGCATATCTTTATTGAAGAAGAACGCGAGTTCTATAATCTGGAACAACTGTGGGCTGATGCTCCGTCGGAAGAATTTGTGGAGAGCAAAAATGACTGATGAAAAAGACATGGCAAAGCAGCTTAAATATCGTGCGGGTGACGTTGTTACTTTAAAAGTGGCACGTCTGGGCGAAATGGGCGCTTTCCTTGACGCTGGTACGGGCGATACTTCTGATGATATCCTGCTGCATAAGCTGCAGCAGACGGAAGCGGTCAATGTTGGCGATGAAGTTAAAGTCTATTTGTATAAAGATCCGCATGGCCGGTTGACGGCGAGCCAGAAATTACCGAAAATGCGCGAAGGGCAGATCGGTTACGTTAAGGTTTTAAGTGTGACCAAGGACGGCGGGTTTGTGGATATTGGCGCTGAACGCGGTGTATTTTTGCCGTACAGCGAAATGCGAGGGCATGTGTCGCCGGGTCAGCTGGTCTGGATAAAGCTGTATCGCGATAAAACAGGACGCCCTGCTGTCAGTATGCGGGTGGAAGAAGAAATGCTGAAGGCTTCCAAACCTGCTGTTGGTGTCAAGGTCGGCGACAGCGTGACAGGTACTATCTATAATATCCTGCCGGAAGGCTTCTTCATTTTTACTAATCAGCGCTTTTTGGCGTTTCTGCATCGCAGTGAAGTTCCCGGCGGGCGTTTGGATTTTGGTCAGGAGATCACGGCTCGCATCACTTATATTCGTGAGGATGGCAGGGTAAATCTGTCCTTACGCCAGCAAAAAGAAAATGCTATGATCGCCGATGCGGAAGATATTTTAAATTTTTTACATAAACGGAATGGTAAAATGCCTTACTGTGATACTACACCGATGGAAATCATTAAGGAAAAATTTGGTATCAGTAAAGCAGCTTTCAAACGTGCTTTGGGGCATTTGATGAAGGATGGCCTGATCGTGCAGGAAGAAGGCTGGACTATGCTGACTGAAAAAGGACTGCAAAGCGAAAAATAAGTAAAGACTCTCGTTTGGGCGAGAGTCTTTTTTTATGCGCGTTATTTGTGGATGTTAAAAAACATTTCTTAAAGAACAAATATTGGAAATTGTTTAAGAGTAAGGTATAATGTAGACAATAAGAAGTTTGAAATAGAAAGAGGAACTATTATGGACTCTAGCGGCTTAAAAGAAGATATTTTTTACAGTTCCAGCTGGATGCAGGAAATATTGGAAATCAGTAATATTGGTTTATGGCTTTTGGAAATAAACAAAAATAATACTGACGTGCGTCTGTATGCCGATGATAAAATGTTAGAACTTTTAGGGCTGCAGAAGAGTTTATCGCTGGAAGATAATTATAAACATTTTGCGCAAGGCGTGCTTGCAGAAGATCTGGAAATAGTGCAGAAATATATTGAACAGATGCTGACGACCAAAAGGCTGGTAGAGGTTCAGTATCGCTGGAAGCATCCATGGTGGGGCACAATTTTTATTCGCTGCAGCGGCAAGTTATATAAAGAAGACGATAATGCTTATTATATTCGCGGTTATCATCAGAATGCCAGCGATGTTGAGGTCTTAAGACAGGCCAATATCGAAAAGAGCAGGCAGCTGATAGAAGTTGTACGTAAACGTGATTATTATGACGAGCTGTTTCAGTCCGTATTGTGCGGTATCGTTCAATACAGGCCACAGGCTGACGGAAGTATTGTTTTTCAAAATGCCAATATGGAAGCTATCAGGATTTTTGGTTATGAAAAAGAAGAATTCTGGAAGCGTAAATCCTGGCGGATAGAAGATCTGGCTGCGCCGGAAGACTGTGATAGAGTATATCAGAGCATGAACGCGATACTGCTGGGCAAGGGGAAACAGTCTTTTGAATATCGGGCGCTGAGGGCCGATGGTACTTATTGCTGGATCATTGGCAGCGGTGAATATATCAAAAATATTGACGGAGAACGTGTTATTCAAAGTGTTTTTCTGGATATTGATAACAGAAAGCAGATGGAGCTGCTTAATCAGGAATTGCTGGAGCAGGATAAGGGTACTCAGGAACTGCTGCGCCAGGTTCTGGAAGGAACAAAAATTTTCCATTTTTATTATTATCCGCAAAAACGTCTGGAAGTTATGCCGGTAAGAACCAGTAAATATTTTAACTGTAGTATGGAATACAGGAATATTCCGGAAAGCTTTGTGGAAGATTTTGTGAGCGGTGAAAGTAAGGCAGATTGCTATGCGATGTACGAAGCTATTCATAATGGGGCTAAAACTGCATCTTCCACATTCTGTGACAAGAACAAGCAGTGCTGGGTGCGGGTAACAATGACTGTTATGTCATGGGATGATCAGCAGCAGCCGACTTTTGTCATTGGTATCATTGAGGATATCAGCGAGCAAAAAGGAATGGAGCTTGAAAAAATCGAGCTGCAGTCTATTTATAATTTTACGATAGAACATGACTATGATGCTGTTTGCATCTGTGATTTAAACAGTGGTGATTATGTGATGCGTTTTGCCGGTTATTGCGCTCATTACGGCTTGCCGCTGCGTGGCAGCATTAATGAACAGCTGCCGGTATTTATAAAAGAGTTTGTTTGTGAAGAAGATTGTGAGCATTTAAAAAGCTGGAGTATTGATAGTTTGCTGAAGTGCCTGGAGCAGGAAGAGGCTGTTATGCTGTATTTCCGTTCATCCGCTAAAGACGGGTACAGATATAAAGAAGTTAAGCTTTCATATTTTGGTAAATTAAAAGAACGGCTGCTTTTGACGATGCGCGATATCCATGAACGCACGATGCAGGAGGAAGCAAATAAACAAATCATCAGTGACGCATATCAGCTGGCTTTACAGGCCAATCAGGCCAAAAGTGAATTCTTTTCAAAAATGTCGCATGATATCAGAACGCCGATGAATGCTATTATGGGGCTGGCGGCTTTAGCGGCACATTGCGACGACAAAGATCATGTAGATTATTATTTGAAAAAAATTGTCACTTCTGGCAAACATATGCTGGAGCTGTTGAATGAGGTTCTGGATATGTCGAAGATCGAAAGCGGCAAAACAGAATTGAACTCGGAAGCATTTTTATTAAAAGAAAAAGTTGAGGAAGCATTAGATATCATTAAACCTGCTGTTGAGGAGAAACGGCATCAGCTGATTGTGGAAACAGAGGCACTGAAAAATATAACTGTGCTGGGTGATGCGTTGAGACTGCAGCAGATATTACTTAATCTGTTGTCCAATGCCGTTAAATATACGCCTGATGAAGGTGTGGTAAAGCTGACGGTTACTGTTAAGCCGTTACCGCATGATCTGGCTGTTTTTGATTTTATTGTAGAAGATAACGGCATTGGGATGGAACAAAGTTTTATCGAGCGTATTTTTGAGCCGTTTATAAGAGCAGAAGATTCTCGGGTCAGTAAAATACAGGGAACTGGTCTGGGCATGACGATCAGTTTGAACCTGGCAAAACTGATGAACGGGTCGATCGATGTTGAGAGCTGTGTTGGTAAGGGCAGTAAGATCACTGCTTCTGTTTGTCTGAAGGTGCAGCGTCAGAACGGAGTTGCGGTCGAGTATGAACAACCTGCCGGTGATAACGAAAATGCTGCTGATATTGATTATAGCGGTAAACGGGTACTAGTAGTTGAGGATAATGCAATCAATCTGGAAATTGCTTTAGAGTTTTTGAAGCTGTTGGGCTTGACTTGTGAATCCGCTGGTGATGGTGCAGAAGCATTGGAAAAATTCCTGGCGGCGCCTGAAGGATATTATGATTTGATTTTTATGGATATCCAGATGCCAACTATGAATGGCTATGAAGCGGCAAGAGCAATCAGAGCTGCTTCTCGCAGTGATGCGGTCCGGATTCCGATTATTGCCATTACTGCGAATGCTTTTTCGGAAGACGTGAAAATGGCGCTGGCCGCGGGGATGAATGCACACATAGCCAAGCCGTTTGAACTAAAGCTTTTGAAAAAAATAATACGTCAATGGCTGAAATAAGACGACTGGAAGAAGCTCCGTTTTGTAGGGGCTTCTTTTTTGTGTTATAATGCAGATATCTATTTCAGAAAAGAGCGGAGAGAAACCATGGATTATTTTGTCTTGACAGTTGCTTCGTTGATATTATTTGCTGCTACTTTTTTCAGTACTGTAACTGGTTTTGGCTTTGCGCTGATCGCAGCTCCTGTATTAACGATGGTCATGGGGCCGAAAGAGACAGTTGTATTTGTTATTATCGCCGGTGTTATTGTGCGGGTGATCATGATGTGGCGTACCTGGGGAGAATTTGAGTGGCCGACAGTTTTGATAACAGCTGCCGGCAGTCTGTTGGGGATTATTCCCGGAGCGTATCTGCTGAAAGTGGCTGATGCTAATCATTTAAAGATTTTATTAGGGATAGCGCTTTTGCTTGTAACGCTTTTGATGGAATTAAATTTTGTGCCTGAGGTCAAAAATAAAAAGCTGGGACGTGTTTCTGCTGGTTTTTTAAGCGGTTTTTTCAGTGCGACTACCAGTATCAGCGGGCCGCCGATCGCTTTATATTTTTTGAGTGAGAATATGGAGAAAAATTTGCTGCGCGCCAATATGATCTGGATCTTTGCTATCGGCAGTTTTTGTACTTTAGGCAGTTTTTTTGTTGCGGGTACATTTCAGGGTGGAAATTTGATTGCTTTGTCGCTGTATGTGTTGCCGGCAGTACTTTTAGGCTGGTGGCTGGGAGAAAAAATGTTTTTCCGTATCAATCAGCATTTATTTAAGCGTATTGCGCTGCTTGTAGTATTGATAGGCGGGGTAATGACTTTGGGAAGTGGCATCAACGGTGTGCTCCATTGATTTTGTTGTAACATTGTTTACAATAGACGGTGCATAAAAATTAATTTTTTTGAATTTTATGCTTTTGCTTGACACCTTTTTGATACGGGTCTAAAATAACAACAATTAAGTTTTACACAAGAAATTTAAATTAGGTGGGTTGATCGTGGAATCTGTTTTGAGAACTAATTGGGTAAATGAATATGCTTTTGACTTTAGCCGGGGCTATTTTTATTTTAGCGCTGGTTATTTTACTTGCTCAAAACTGCATAATTCTATTACCGTAAACAGATGCCGATACCGTAGCTGAGATATGCTGCTGTAAATAAGAAGATGAATTTTTAATCAGGCTCTCTTACGAGGCCTGATTTTTTTTATTATCTTGTGTAAATAAAAATGAAATTAAGGAGTGGAGATAAATGATTATAGTAATGAAACCGGGGATTCCCGCAGAAGAGGAATTGAGAGTAAAAAGCTTGATGGAAGGTAAGGGTTTTCAGATCCATGAAAGCCGCGGTGCTAATTTTACCCTGTTCGGTGTAGTAGGCGATACGGCTGCCTTCGATATGAATCAGCTGAGAGTATATGACTGCATTGACAAGGTTATGCGTGTGCAGGAGCCTTATAAACGTGCTAACAGGATGTTTCACCCGGAAGACAGTATCGTAGATGTATGCGGGGTGAAGGTGGGAGGCAAACAGATCACGGTAATGGCAGGCCCTTGTTCAGTAGAGACGCGGGAACAGATTATCGGCGTGGCGGAGGATGTGAAGCAAATGGGCGCTGCGATCCTGCGTGGCGGCGCTTTTAAGCCGCGTACTTCTCCATACTCTTTCCAGGGACTGCAGGAAACCGGACTGGATTTATTAAAGGAGGCTAAAGCTGTTACCGGGCTGCCGATCATTACAGAAATTATGTCAGCAGATAAGATCGAACGTTTTGTAGAAGATGTGGATGTGATTCAGGTAGGCGCCCGCAATATGCAGAATTTCGAGCTTTTGAAGGAGCTGGGCAAGACAGATAAACCGATTTTGCTGAAACGCGGTTTGTCTGCGACGATAGAGGAGTGGCTGATGTCGGCTGAATACATTATGGCCGGCGGTAATGATAATGTTATTTTATGTGAGCGTGGTATCCGAACCTTTGAAAATTATACCCGCAACACTTTGGATCTGAGCGCGATACCGGCAGTAAAAAAACTCAGTCATTTGCCGGTGGTGGTTGACCCCAGCCACGCGGCTGGTATGTGGTGGATGGTAGAGCCGCTGGCTAAGGCAGCAGTAGCCGTAGGTGCTGACGGACTGATCATTGAAGTGCATAATGATCCTGAGCATGCGTTATGTGACGGAGCTCAATCCCTGAAACCTGAACGCTTCGGCAGGTTGATGCAGGATTTGAAGATCATAGCAGGAGCCGTTGGACGTGAGCTATAACAGGTTATAATTAAATTTAACCATATAAATTAAAAGGAGAGAACAAAAATGATTATTGTAATGAAACCAGGCGCACCGATGCAGGAATGTGAGAAGATTAAAAACGGACTGATCAATAACGGCTTCCAGATCAATGAGATCGTCGGCGTGAATATGACGATCCTGGGCGTTATCGGAGATACCAGTACTTTAGATATCAATCTGCTGCGCGTTAACGATTGGGTAGAAAAGGTCATGCGTGTGCAGGAGCCGTTCAAACGGGCAAACAGGATGTTCCATCCGGAAGACAGCGTAGTGGATGTCAACGGGATTAAGATCGGCGGCAAAAAAATCATCGTTATGGCCGGTCCATGCTCGGTAGAGACCGAAGAGCAGATCATTTCCGTTGCTAAGTCGGTAAAGCTCGGCGGAGCCGCTATGCTGAGGGGCGGAGCTTTCAAGCCGCGTACTTCACCGTATTCTTTCCAGGGATTGAAAGAAAAGGGATTGGAGCTCTTAAAAATCGCTAAACAGGAAACTGGCCTGCCGATCGTTACCGAAATCATGTCAGCTGATAAAATCGAACGTTTCGTGGAAGATGTGGATGTTATTCAGGTAGGGGCCCGGAATATGCAGAATTTCGAGCTTTTGAAGGAGCTTGGCAAGACAAATAAACCAATTTTGCTGAAACGTGGTTTATCAGCGACGATAGAAGAATGGATCATGTCGGCTGAGTATATTATGGCCGGCGGTAATGATAATGTTATTTTGTGTGAACGCGGTATCCGTACCTTTGAAACTTATACCCGTAATACTTTGGATCTGAGCGCGATCCCGGCAGTAAAAAAACTAAGCCATTTACCGATCGTCATTGATCCGAGCCATGCTTCCGGCATGTGGTGGATGGTTGAACCGATGGCCAAAGCTGCTATCGCAGCCGGTGCAGACGGATTGATCATTGAGGTACATAACGATCCCGAGCATGCACTGTGTGACGGGGCACAATCACTGAAGCCGGAACGCTTTGCACACCTGATGGGTGAATTGAAGGGCATTGCGCAAATAATCGGCAGAGAGATGTAGGATATAGTATAATAATGTTAGAAACGGCTGTTTGCTTGATAAAAAACAAGAAGCCGTTCAAATTATCGTAGGATTGTAGAATGGAGAAAGTTTAACGAGGTGAACGTAGTGGAAAGTGGTTTTAGAAGCACGGATTGGCAGCAGCTTACTTTTGCTGTGGTAGGTATGGGACTTATCGGCGGTTCTTATGCCAAAGCGCTGAGGCGCCTGGGCGTAAAGAAGATCATCGGTGTCGATACTGACGGCAAGGTGCTGCGGCAGGCTCAGGAACAGGCTGTTATCGACGAAGCTCTTTGCGGGGCAGGTCCAGGACTGCAGGCGGCAGATGTAGTGATCTGTTCGGTTTATCCGGCAGCTACGCTGGATTTTGTAAAAAGTGCGGTGCCTTTTTTGCAGAGTGATGTTTTGATAACCGATGCTACAGGCATTAAAGGCAGCTTGCCTGAGGACGTGCAGCGACTGCTTACCGGAAGGATGGAATTTATTGCGGGGCATCCGATGGCCGGCCGTCAAGGCAGCGGTTTTGGTATGTCCCAGGCCGAGATTTTTGACGGTGCCAATTATATCGTGGTGCCGGCAGCTTTTAACAGCAGTGGGGCGATCGAATGGGTGAGCAGCTTTGCAGGCGCGATTGGCTGCGGGCAGGTAGTGCAGGTTGATGCCGTTGAGCATGACCGCATTATCGCCTATACCAGTAATTTGCCTCATGCTTTAGCGGTAGCGCTGATCAACAGTGCTTCTTATAATGAAAATACGAAATATTTTATTGCCGGCAGTTTTCGCGATGGAACAAGGGTCGCAGATATCAATCCGTCTTTATGGAGCGATTTGTTTTTGGCGAACAGGGAAAACGTTCTGCAGGAATTAGCTGCATTCAGCCAGCAGTTGGAACGCTGGCGCGAAGCTCTGACAGCTGCCGACGCGCAGCTCCTGCAGGAAATGATGCGGGAAGCTGCGATTAAAAGAAAGGATTTGTACTGATGCGTACGATTACAGTAGCGTTAGGTGAGAAAACATATAATATTGAAATCGCAGCCGGGCTGCTGGATCAGATCGGGGCAAAGGCCAGAGTGCTTTCTCAGGCGGTAAAAGCGGCAATCATCAGCGACAGCAACGTAGATCCCTTATATGGCGAAAGGCTGGAACGCAGCCTGGCTGCCAGCGGGTTTGAGGTTACGAGGATAGTTTTTGCCGCCGGTGAGCAAAGTAAAAATTTAACTGTGCTGGGTCAGGTTTATGACGAACTGGCACGGGCAGGCTTGACGCGCAGTGATTTGATCCTGACTTTGGGCGGTGGTGTGCCGGGCGATTTAGGCGGATTTGCGGCAGCTACCTTTTTGCGCGGCATTGATTTTATTCAGGTACCGACCTCGCTTTTAGCGCAGATCGACAGCAGCGTAGGAGGCAAGGTGGCTATTGACCTGCCGTCAGGCAAAAATCTGGCAGGCAGCTTTTATCAGCCAAAAGCAGTATTTATAGATCCGGATTTATTGAAAACTTTACCGCTGCGGTTTTTGCATGATGGTTTGGCTGAAGCGATCAAATACGGCTGTATTCGCGATGCCGGCCTGTTTGCTCAGATCGCTGCTGTTAAAAGTGATCAGGAGCTGCTGGAGCAGGCGGACATTATTATTGAGACCTGCTGTAATATCAAGGCGCGGATCGTTGAAAAAGACGAATTTGACACAGGAGAACGTATGCTGTTGAATTTTGGGCATACTATCGGGCATGCTATTGAAAAATGCTGCGGTTTTACTACTTATACTCACGGTGAAGGCGTTGGCATCGGTATGGTACAAATGACGCGTCAAACGGAGAAGCTGGGACTTACGGCAGCAGGTACTGCAGAGGAGTTGAGCCGCGTACTGAAAAAGTTTGCTTTGCCGGTAAGTGCAGTATTTGATGCTCAGGAAATTTTACAGGCAATGGCTTTGGATAAAAAAAAGAGCGGTAAAAAAATTAACCTGGTAATTATTGAAAAAATAGGCGTCGGACGCCTGCATAAAATAGACTGGCAGGATATACCTGCCTATATTGGATAGGAGAGCTCATGACGACATTGAAGATTACACCGGCAAAGCTCAACGGCAGTGTTTGCGTGCCGTCATCTAAAAGCATGGGGCACAGGGAAATTATCTGTGCCGGACTGTCGGCGGGAACCAGTATTGTTGATAATATCAGTATGTCTGACGATATGGAAGCTACTCTACGCTGTCTGACTGCATTGGGGATCGGTTTTCAAAAAGTTCCTTCAGAAAGATCAGGACGCACAGCTTTGGCTATTAATGGCAGTGGTAATGTACGAGTTTCGCAAAGTACTGCCGATTGCGGAGAATCAGGTTCGACATTGAGGTTTATGATCCCTCTGGGGGCATTGTGCGGTGAGCCGCTGACATTTACTGGTCACGGAAAGCTGGTAACGCGTCCGCTGCAGGCTTATTATGATATTTTTGACAGGCAGGAGCTGTCTTATACAACTGCCTCTAACGGGTATTTGCCTTTGACGGTGAACGGTGTGCTGAAAAGCGGCGATTACGAGCTTCCCGGTAATGTCAGCTCGCAGTTTATCAGCGGTCTGCTGTTTGCTTTGCCGCTGCTTGCAGGCGATTCTGTTTTGAAAATTACTTCTGCACTGGAGTCGCAGAGCTATGTGGATCTGACCTTGTCGTGTCTGGCAAAATACGGAATCGTTATCGAACACGAAAATTATTATAAATATCATATCGGCGGCGGTCAGAAGTATCGCTGCGGCAGGAACATGGTGGAAGGTGACTGGTCTCAGGCGGCGTTCTGGCTTGTTGCCGGCACGCTGAGCAGGCAGATTACCTGTACTGGACTAAACAGGGACTCGTTGCAGGGGGATATGGTCGTTGCGGATATTATCAACCGGATGGGAGGAAAAATAACCTGTGATGCCGAAGGTAATCATACGGCCTCGAGTGCGTCGACTAATGGTGTAGTTATCGATGCGGCAGACTGTCCTGATATCATTCCTGTCTTAACGGTACTGGCAGCGGTCAGTGAAGGTACAACTGAAATCATCAATGCAGGACGGCTGCGTATTAAAGAGTGTGACCGTCTGGCAGCGATGACCAGTGAATTGAATAAACTGGGAGCTGCAGTTACAGAACTGTCTGACGGGCTGATTATCAAGGGGCGGCCGGAAGGTCTGCAGGGCGGCTGCGTTGATTCCTGGAACGATCACCGCATCGCGATGAGTTTAGCGGTAGCGAGTCTGGTTTGCAAAAAGGCGGTTATTATTAGTGGCAGCGAATGTGTTCAAAAATCATATCCTGAATTTTGGCAGGATTTTACAGCCTTAGGCGGAATGATAAAAACTGTGGGAACGGGTGAAAGTATATGAGCGGTGTTTATGGCAGAAAAATAAAAATGACGATTTTCGGCGAATCCCATGGTGCTTCTATTGGTCTTGTGATTGACGGGTTACCACCGGGGCTGGGAATTGATATTGATTTTATTAAACGCGAGATGGAAAGGCGGGCTCCGGGCCGCAATCTGCTTTCGACCCAGCGTCAGGAAAAAGACGCTTTTTTGATCCAGAGTGGTGTTTTTGAAGGGCGGACGACGGGGACACCTTTGTGTGCGCTGATCCCTAACAGCGATAGTCATTCTAAGGATTACAGTATTCTAAAAGATAATATGAGACCGGGGCATGCTGATTATTCCGGTAAGATCAAATATAAAGGCTTCAATGATTACCGTGGCGGCGGGCATTTTTCCGGACGACTGACTGCGCCGCTGGTTTTTATGGGAGCTGTTGCCAAGCAGGCTCTGGCTCGGTATGGAATTGTTATAGGGGCACATATCAATAATGTGGGTGAGATTTTTGACAGGAAGTTTGACCCATTGGGAGAAGATGCTGAATTATTGATGAGTCTGCGGCAGAAGGAATTTGCCGTATTGGACGATGTACGTGGGGCAGAGATGCAGGCGCTGATTTTGGAAGCGCGTGAGCGTCAGGATTCTATTGGCGGCAGTATTGAGTGCATGGCGCTTAATTTGCCGGCTGGTTTGGGCGAACCATTTTTTGATTCACTGGAAAGCCGTCTGGCACATGTGCTGTTTTCTATTCCGGCGGTAAAGGGGCTGGAGTTTGGTATGGGCTTCGGTTTCTGCCGCAGCACCGGTTCACAGGCTAATGATCCGCTGTATTATGATGGAGATTCTGTGCGAACTGAAACTAATAATAACGGCGGTATTTTGGGTGGGATTACCAATGGCATGCCTGTTGTATTCAAGGTAGGGTTCAAACCAACGCCTTCTATTTCCCTGCCGCAGAAAACGATAAATGTGGCTGAGCATACGAATACGGTATTGGAAATTAAAGGTCGTCATGATCCCTGTATCGTGCAGCGGGCAGTACCTGTCGTGGAAGGTGTTACGGCCTGGACTGTTTTAGATATACTGTTGACTGCGGATATTGACGGTGAGGTGTGAGCATGGAAAAATTGGATTTAGAGGCGATCCGCCGCCGTATCGACAAGATCGACGCCCAGCTGGTTGCGGCGTTGGAAGAACGGATGGAGGCAGTGCTGGAAGTTGCGGCCTATAAAAAACAGCAGGGGCTGCCTGTGCTTGATGCGGCTCGGGAAGCTCAGGTGCTCTCAAAGGCCTGTATGCGTTTACAGCATAAAGAGTATGCACCGGCTGTTACAGCGATGATGACGACCATCATGGAGCAGAGCAAGGCTTTGGAGCATGTACTGCTGGCAGAGCCGCGAGTTCTGCCGCAGGAGGAGGTCATGGAGGTTGGCTGTTTTGGAATGCCGGGGTCTTACAGTCATCAGGCTTTGGAGAGATATTTTGCAGGACAGCATATAAACAGACATCATTATGCTTTGTTTGAGGATGTAGTGCAGGCGGTCAAAAACGGTGAGATCAAATACGGTGTTTTGCCGATCGAAAATTCTTCGACCGGAGGTATTACCGAAGTTTATGATCTGCTGCGGCATCACGATTGTTCTATTGTTGGTGAGCAGTGCGTGAAAATAGAGCACAATCTCTTGGGCGTTCAAGGTGCTAAGCTCGAAGATGTTACTACTGTTTATTCACATCCGCAGGGCTTTGCACAAAGTAAAGAGTTTTTTCATCAGTATCCGCAGATGGAGTTAGTGCCTTATTTCAGCACATCTAAAAGTGCAGAAACAGTGAGGGAAAAGCAGGATAAGCATTTGGCGGCGGTGGCTGGTAAGCAGGCTGCGGAAATGTATGGGCTGCAGATTCTTGCCGCCAATATCAACTATAATTCCAATAATTATACCCGGTTTATCGTCATTTCTAACGAAGCGGAACAGGCGCCTAATGCTAATAAAATTACGGTAGTAGTGGCAGTAAAACATGAACCGGGGTCATTATACAGGACTTTAGGACATTTTTATCACAGCGGTTTAAATATGATGAATTTGGAATCCCGGCCGATCGAAGGTAAATCATGGGAATATTTCTTCCACATCGACCTGGTAGGCAACCTGCGTGAAGAAAGAGTACGTCAGGCATTAGAACAGCTTTCCGACAGCTGCGCATATTGTAAGATATTAGGCAATTATCCTGCCGATGGTAGATAGGAGGTTTGTGTTATGGTTCATTTTGGCTTGATTGGAGCGCGTTTGGGACACAGTTTATCACCGCAGATACATCAGCTGATCTTTAAAGAATTGGGTGTCGAAGGAACATATGATCTGCTGGAGATACCTCCTGAAGAATTATATGCGAGCGTGCATGAATTGCGTGGTAAATACTGCGGAGTCAATGTAACCATTCCGCACAAGATCAATGTAATGGCTGCTTTGACTACTTTAAGTATGGAAGCGCAGGCTATTGGAGCCGTTAATACGATCCATTTTCATAACGGTGCAATTCGCGGCTATAATACCGATTATGCAGGTTTTGGGCGTTTGCTGGAAAATAACGGCATCGAAGTACAGGGCAAAAGCGCGGCTGTTTTAGGTACGGGCGGCGTTTCAAGAGCTGTACTTCAATATTTGATCGATCACGGTGTTTCTAAGATATTTTTAGTTTCCCGTAATACTCAAAGCATAGCTCCGTATATGAAAACCTTGTGCAGTAGTGTACCGACGCAATTCGTCAACTACGTACATTTAGAGCGTTATACCGGTGATTTACTGATCAATTGCACTCCTGTTGGGATGTATCCCAAGACCGATGTATCGCCGGTAGGTCTGGAAACTGTCGAGCATTTTGAAACAGCGGTCGATCTGATTTATAATCCCGCTAAAACTTTGTTTTTGCAGCAGGCAGAGCAGCTGGGTAAAAAGGCTGTGAACGGGATGCTTATGCTGGTAGCTCAGGCTGTAGCAGCAGAGGAGATCTGGCTGCAAAGAGAAATTTCAAACGATGTCATTTTAAAAGTTGCCGCTGAGATGGAAAAACAGCTATGAAAAATATCGTCTTGATCGGAATGCCGGGCTGCGGGAAATCAACTTTGGGCAGATTGTTGGCGCAGCATCTGAAGCGTCCTTTTTATGATGCTGATAATGTGCTTGAAAAGCTGGAAGGCAAGACTATCAAGGAGCTGTTCGCAGTCAGCGAAGCGTGCTTCCGCGATGCTGAAACCAGGGCAGTCAGGCATCTGTCAGAATTGGAAGGGTGTGTGATCGCTGCCGGCGGCGGTGTAGTCAAACGCTCAGAGAATATCGAGGTATTAAAAAACGGCGGCATTATCGTTTTTATAGACAGGCTGCCAGAAAAAATTGTACAGGACATAGATACAGAAAGCCGCCCTTTATTAGCAGCAGGGCGGCAGAAAGTTTTTGACTTGTATGCGGAACGAATCGAACTATACCGCAGGTATCACGATCATATCATAGATAATAACGGTGAGCGGGAAGCAGCGTTACAGGCATTACTGGAGTTGGCAAGGAGAGAAAGCTGATGAAAAAAATTTTGGTTTTGAATGGTCCGAATATCAATATGCTGGGCGTACGTGAAAAAAATATTTATGGTCAACAGGATTATGCAGCCTTGTGTGAATATATCGGGCAGGAAGCTGCGGCATTAAATGTGGAAGTAGAAGTAAGGCAAAGTAATTTTGAAGGTGAATTAGTCACGCTGATCCAGCAGGCTTATGGAAAATTTGACGGTATCGTTATCAATCCTGCGGCATTGACGCATTACAGTGTAGCTTTGCTGGATGCTATAAAAGCAGTGGCTTTGCCGACGATAGAAGTGCATTTGAGCAATATCCATGCCAGGGAAGAATTTCGGCATAGATCAGTAACGGCTGCTGCCTGCCTGGGGCAGATATGCGGGTTGGGTTTCCAGGGTTATGCTTTAGCGCTCAGAGCGCTGGCGGAAAAGGGTTAAGCTTATAAAAACTGAAAAAGAAGTAAAAGATGTAAAGCACAACTGGGTTGTGCTTTAATTTTTGTTAATTTCAATATACTCTAGTATATAAACATCAAAAATAAACAATAAATAGGGTTCAAGAACTTTACAAAATTAAATTTTATGTTATATAATTTATGCATAGCAAATTTTGCATACCTGATAGTGAAATTTATATGCTAATATGAATATTAGGAAAATATATGGGGAGGCTTATTCATGATGATTGATTACTGTTCCATCGGCAAAAGAATCAAATTGACGAGGATCAAGCAAGGTGTTCTGCAGAAAGATCTGGCAGAGAAGATCGGTATTTCCAAACCGCATATGAGCAATATTGAAACTGCTCATACTAAAATTGGACTGGAGACACTGGTTGCCATAGCTAATGCTTTGAACACTTCTGTTGATGAATTTTTGAGTGATACTGTCAGCAACAGTCAGGTTATTTTTAATGATGAGTTGAAAACAGTGCTTGAAAGAGCCGATATGGAAGAATTAAAGGTTATTTGCAAACTGGCACGTGTTATTTTGAAAAAGGATTAAAGCTGTTGCAATAATAAAGCAGACTGCGAGCTGTAGCTCGCAGTCTGCTTTATTTTATTTATTCGGGTTTGATTTTAAAAACAGCCGCATAGATGACCGGCAATACGATCAAGGTCAGCAATGTAGCAGCGGACAGCCCACAGGCAATGGCTACGGCCATCGAATTCCAGAAGGGGCTGGTAAACATCGGTATCAGTCCCAGGATCGTTGTAAGTGCAGCCAGCATAATAGGGCGGAAACGTACGATAGCTGATTCCAGTACGGATTCCCAGGGAGATTTGCCGGCCTGCAAATGCAGGTCTATCTGATCTATCAGCACGACGGAATTACGAATGATGATACCAGTCAGGGCCAGGATACCAAGTTCGGCCATAAAACCAAGCGGTGCGTTGAAAATTATCAATCCCAGCATAACGCCTGTTACGCCAAGTGGTGCGGTACAAAGAATGATAAACAGCTTGCGGATATCTTTCAGCTGCAGCATCAGGAGTATCATCATGAGCAGCAGCATTACAGGTACAGGTTCTAACAGATAACCTAAAGTTTTAGCGCTGTCTTCCAAACTGCCTCCGATTTCGATCGTAACGCCATTCGGAAGATTTTGCCTCAGATCTGCTAGGTCATCGTAAACCTGCTGCGTGATATCGTTGCCGGTAACGCCTTCGCCGATACCGCCGCAGACTGTGATTGTCGGCAGCAGGTTACGGCGCCAGATCATACCGTTTTCTGATTCGTAACTGAGACGGGCTACCTGTGACAACGGCACCGCACCTGCAGATGTGGGGATAGTTAAGGTCTCAAGCTCGGTGACGGTAGATCGGTCAACAGGCTGCAGACGGAAAACCATGTCAATAGCCTGGTCTCCTTCCAGATATTGAGCTACGGTATAACCGGAAATTTCGGCCTGCAAAGCAGTGGCGACTTCTTTACGGCTCAATCCCATCTGCCGCAGTTTATCGTTGTCGATGGTAAGTTTAGCAGCTCCGTTTTGCTCCATCCAATCGAAACGCGTCATGGTCACGGCTGGATTCTGAGCCATAACTGTGCGTACTTTTTGTGCATATTCTTTAACAATATTGTCATCCGGACCGGTTACGCGCAGCATCACAGGATAAGCTGCCGGCGGACCCAGCGGGATAGAACGTGAATAACTGACGACATTGGGGAGATTAGCTGCTACAAGCTCGCGTATTTGCGGTTCTAAACGTTTACGGGCATCAATATCTTTAGCAACTACTACCAGCTGTGCATAATTGTTGCGCGGTTGGACAGGGTCCATTACGAGGACGAAACGCGGAGCACTTTTTCCAACATAAGAACCGATGCTTTCAACATCAGGATTATCCTTCAGCATATTGGTCAGTTTCAGGGCGGCTTCATCGGTGGCTTTGATACTGCTGCCTTCAGGTAAATTGAGCTCTACCAGAAGTTCAGGACGCACAGAAGCAGGAAAAAATTCCTGCTTGATCAGCGGGACTAATAACAGGGAACCGATAAAGATACTGACCGTGCTCAGAATAACTATTTTCTGGTGCAGCATCGACCAGGAAAGGACGCTGCGAAACTTTTTATAAAAAGCAGTATTGTAAACATCGTTTTCGTTAATGAGCTGTTTAGGCTTGATCCAGGCGTGTCCCAAAACAGGCGCTACGGTTGCTGAAATGACCCAGGAAAGCAGCAGTGCTGTTGAGATAACAGGAAAAAGTGAAGAAGCAAATTCGGCGGCACTGGATTTGGCGAAAAATATCGGCATAAAGCCGGTGCAGGTAATCAGTGTACCTGTCAGCAACGGCATGGCACAGGTTTCAAAGGCATAGCTGGCCGCTTTAGTGCGTTCCCAGCCTTCTGACATTTTGACTTCCATCAGCTCGACGACAACGATCGCATCGTCTACCAGCATGCCCAGAGAAATGATCAGCGCTCCCAGAGATACTTTGTGCAGATCGATGTTCATGGCATACATGCCGATAAAAGTTCCTAAAAGTACCAGCGGTATGCAGACCGAAATGACATAGCCGCAGCGCCGTCCCAGACTGAGCAGACTGACTGCCAGCACGATAAGGATGGCTTCAAGCAGGCTGTCGGTAAATTCACCGATGGCGTTTTTTACTACCTGCGGCTGGTTGGCGACTTGTCCCAGTTCGAAGCCGAGCGGCAGTTCCTGTTGGATTTGCCGAACAGCCTGATCAAGATTTGCACCCAATTTGATATTATTACCGCCGTCTTCCATAGAAATGGCGATACCTACGGCTGGCTGACCATTAAAGTACATTTTCGGTTCAGCCGGTTCAGCATAGCCGCGTTTGATTTCGGCAATATCACCCAGACGAAAGGTACGGTCATTAGCCTGGATCGGAATATTGCTGATATTGGCCAGTGTATCAGGGGAACCGGTCAGACGCAGATAGGTATTAGTGCTGTCACTTTCAGCCATGCCGGACGGAGTGACAGCTGTTTCTGCCTGGATCGTAGAAGCCAGTGTATCAATCGGTATGCCCAGCTGTGCCAGCTTGGCATTAGACATCTGGATATAGATTTTTTCAGGCTGTACTCCTACCAGTTCTACTTTTTTGACATCAGGTATCTGAAAAAATTTATCTTTGATATTTTCGGCGACTACGCGCATTTCCTCATAGGAGAAGCTGTCAGAGGTGACTGCGTAGATATTTCCATAGACGTCGTCAAAACGGTCGTTGAAAAACGGTCCTAAAGCACCATCGGGCAAGTCACCTTTGCCATCATTGACAATATTACGCAATTCCAGCCAGCGCTGTTTGATTTCTTTGACCGGTACTGTATCCTGCAGATAAACATTGATAACAGCAGTTCCGGGACGTGAATAGCTGGTTATCCTGTCAATATTAGGTACTGTCTGCAATTGTTTTTCGATCTTGTCTGTCAGGTGTTCTTCCACCTCTTTAGCGGTTGCTCCCGGCCAGGCTGCCGAAACTACCATTTGCTTGATAGTAAAACTGGGGTCTTCGCTGCGGCCTAAGGAATTATAAGAATAGATGCCCATGACCAGACAGAGAAACATAAAAAAGTAAATTATTTGCTTATGTTTGATCGACCAGGCGGCCCAGTTGTTTTTCATTGGCTGACACCAGCTTCCAGACGGACGTTTTGGTCTTCTGCCAGTTTGTTGACGCCGCCGACAACGACGATATCTCCCTGCTGCAGACCGTCAGAGATCCTGACGTTATTGCCTTCATAACCGCCGATAGAAACTTCATGGGTATGTACTTTATTATTGGTAACGAGCCAGACCTGAGGGTTTCCTCCTGTTTGATAAATGGCGGTGGCTGGCAGCAAAATACTGCTGTCAGTACCGTTTTGCAGGTGTACTTTGGCAGTCATCCCCAGTTTGACTGCTGCAGGCATTTGCGGTACGGCTACACGAACTTTGTAGGTGCGGGTAACGCTGTCAGCCATTGGTGCTATTTCGCGGATATAACCATCTGCCGAAACGTTTTCTAAAGCCCAGAAATTGATCTTGGCTGACTGTTGAGGATAGATTTTATCCAAATGGTTTTCAGGGACATAGATCTGGATTTCCTGTTCGCCGCTTTGGACAACTGTCACAACAGGAGTTCCGGCAGCTACTACTTGACCCACTTCGCCGCTTACATTGGCTACTACGCCGTCATGGTCTGCAATAAGCTGCGTATAGGATAATTGGTTACTGTTGGTGATCAGTTGGGCCTGGGCTTGACGCAGGCTGGAAGCGGCCGCTTCCATCTGCGTATTATATTGCTCCATCATGGCTTTGCTGACACCACCGCTGTTGTATAAGGCCGTGTAACGGGATGCATTGTCGCGGGCCAGCTTATAATTGGCTTCGGCGGCTGTTACAGCTGCCTGGCTGGCTTCAAAACTCTGCTCGATGTCTTTGGGGTCGATTTGCATCAGGATATCGCCGGTTTTTACTGTATCGCCTAAATTGACGCTGCGGCTGATGATTTTACCGGCAACCTGAAAGGCCAGATCGCTTTCATAACGACCGCGTACCTCGCCGGGATAGGAAGATGTATTATCGACAGTTTCTTTACCGACGGTTACAGTACGGACATAAGGAACTTCTTTTACGATATCGGGCTTGGCTAAAACATTGCTGATTATATGGTACAGCAGCAATATAGCCACTGTTGCTGCCAAAATATACAAATGACGTTTTGTAAATGGAAGCTTGCTGAAAATTTCTTTGATCGACATGTCGGTGCCCTCCTGAACTAATTGGTAATGGAAGACAAATAAGTGTTTAAAGCTTCTTCCAAATAAGTGCTTTCAGTACCATTTTCAAAATGTCCCAGATCACGGATCTGATCATGTGTGAGAAAAAAGAAAACGATGATGCTTTCCAAAGTAAAAGCTACATGTGTAGGCTGCATATTATTACGGATACTGCCGTCAGCTATGGCTTCTGTAACCAGCTCGGACATAAATTTATGGATTTTGTATAAGCGGTTTTTAATAAAGCTGTCACACATAAAAGTGGGGGTCAAAAGCTCGCGGTAAATGAGATGGATACGGTGAGGATGCAGCTTCTGTACCTCGGAAATTGCAGTGATATATTCGCGCAGCTTAGCCAGAGGAGCTATGTCCTTACTGCTGACTCGGGCGATCAGATTTAAAAATAAATTTGACTGTTCGTTGAGAACTTCCTGATAAAGATTTTTTTTGCCGCCGAAATAGTAAGAGATCAAAGCGCTGTTGACCCCGGATTTTTTTGCGATTTCTTTGATGGAAACGCCATTAAAGTGATTAGCTGCAAATAAATCGGTTGCTGCTAAAAGAATTTTTTCTGCTGAAGAGGCAGATGCTTCAACTGGATTCATATAGAACACTCCTTTAAATATTAATTAAACAATTAATTATTAATAATTATATCACCAACTGGATCGTAACGTAAATATGTAAAAATAAGAAAAGACAGTGTAGAATACTTGCTAATCTGCTATAATAAATTAATAAATATCAAGGAAAGAGAGTTTGGCTATGACAGTGGAAACGATACTATTATTGCTGCTGGTTTTAATGCAGGCGGTGATTTTCATAATGCTGTGGCGGCTTCTGCAGACACGGCGGCAGCAGGGACAAGAACTGGGAGCTGAGGTGAACAGTCAGCTGGAAAGCCTGGAACGACGTTTTTATGAGAATGTACGCGATCTGCGCAGCGAACAAAACACTCTGGCCCGTGCGGCCAGAATGGAAAGTCAGGCAGCTTCTGACCGTTTGGGAGAGCAGCTGGATAAAAAACTGGAAAAGCTGACGGAAAGCACTGCGGCTAATTTGGAACAGATCCGCCTGACTGTTGATGAAAAACTGCAGTCGACTTTGGAAAGGCGGTTGGGAGAATCCTTTCAGCAGGTCAGCCTGCGGTTGGAGCAGGTTCATCGAGGGTTAGGTGAAATGCAGACCCTGGCCGGCGGTGTCGGCGATTTGAAACGCATCCTTTCTAATGTAAAGAACCGTGGTATCTGGGGCGAAATGCAGCTGGGAGTTTTGCTGCGTGATTTGCTGGCACCGGAGCAATTTGCCGAAAATGTTGCTGTGAAGCAGGGCAGTGCGGAAAGGGTTGAATTTGCGCTGAAGCTGCCGGGCAGCAAGGATGAAACGGTATGGCTGCCGATTGATGCTAAATTTCCGCAGGAGGATTTTCAGCGCCTGCTGGAGGCGCGCGAGCAGGCTGATACAGCTGCTGCCGATATTGCGCTCAAGCAGCTTGAACGGCGGCTGAAAAGTGAAGCCAGGGATATCCAGAATAAATATTTGTGTCCACCGCAGACGACTGATTTTGCGATCATGTATTTGCCGATCGAGGGGTTGTTTGCCGAAGCGGTAAATTTGCCGGGACTGCTGGATGAGCTGCAGAGAACGTACCGCGTTTGCGTGGCAGGGCCGACTACCTTGGCAGCGCTGCTCAACAGTCTGCAAATGGGTTTTAAAACTTTGGCTATCGAAAAACGTACTGGTGAAGTCTGGCGAACGATCGCTGCCGTTAAGCAGGATTTTGTGACTTTCAGCTTATTGCTCGATAAAACAAAAAAGAAACTGCAGGAAGCCAGCGGGCATATCGACGCTGCAGCCAGACGCAGCCGTGTAATCAATAAACGTCTTGACGGCAGGAAAGACGAAGAAGATACTTTGGAGTGGCAGGAGGAGGTTTTGCATGAACGAGAATAATAACGAACAGGAACAGCCGCTTTATAAGGAGCAGCCCTGGTGGGTGCAGATTTTTGTGGCATTGTACGCTATGTTCTGGCTGACGATGATCTTTGCTGCAGGGCTGAACAGCCTGTACATTGGCAAAATAGATATTGACAGTGTCAGCATGGCTGTTGCTTTGACAGTTGGTATTTATCCTTTGATAAAAATGTTGGAAAAACTGTAAGATGTATTACACAAAAACATTTTTGTGCTGCTTGACAAGCCAAAAGTGTCGGACTATAATTGATACAAGCTTGAAAATTACATAGTTCATTTATCCGACGATGGAGAAAAGTAAGTTGGCAGGCGGCAAAGAGAAGCGGCGGTCAGTGTAAGCCGTAACGTCTAAAAACTGAATTCCGCTCCGGAGGAGACAGGGGTAGCAACCTGTCCGGGTCCGACCGATATATCGGCAATGAGGCCGCGCTGTGCGGCGAAAAAAGGTGGCACCACGTGAGTAGAACTCTCGTCCTTGATTGTAATTGATCAAGCCGGGAGTTTTTTATTTTACAGGTGAATGGAGCGATGGACAATGAAAATTATTGTAACTGAAAAAATTTCCGACAAGGGTGTGGCTTTGCTGCAGGCAGTGCCGGATTTTGATGTAGACGTGCGTTTTGATATCGAAAGGGAAGAACTGCTGAAGATCATTCCTGAATATGATGCGATCGTAGTTCGCAGCGTTACTAAGATCAATGAAGAATTTTATAAGCACGCCACTAATTTAAAGGTGGTTGGCCGCGCCGGCAACGGTGTTGATAATATTGAGATGGAAGGGGCGACTAAACGCGGTATTATCGTTGTCAATACCCCGGAATCTAATATCGTATCGGCTGCCGAGCATACTATCGGTCTGCTGCTGAGTTCTGCCCGTAATGTCGTCAAAGCTCATAAAATGATCGAATCCAGGGTCTGGGACCGTACCGGTTTAAAAGGCAGCGAGCTGCTTGGTAAAACTCTGGGCATCATCGGCCTTGGCCGTATCGGCGGTTTGGTGGCTACCAGACTGCAGGCTTTCGGGATGAAGATCGTAGCTTATGATCCGTATATTGCCGATGCACGTTTCCGTAAATACAGCGCCGAAAAATGTGAAACACTGGATGAATTGTTGGAACAAGCTGATTTTATCAGTATCCATACGCCTAAAACGGAAGAAACTTTTGATATGATTACAGCCAAAGAATTTGCAAAATGCAAACGTGGCGTGCGTGTAGTAAACTGCGCCCGCGGTGGCCTGATCAATGAAAATGACCTGGCGGCAGCTATCAAGGAAGGCATCGTTGCCAGCGCCGGTATCGACGTACTGGTAGACGAACCGAAACCGATCTCGCCGCTGATCGATCTGCCGGAATGTGTCTTAACGCCTCATCTTGGTGCTGATACAACAGAAGCGCAGGATAATGTGGGTATTGCCATTGCAGAAGAGGTCATTGCAGCTTTGCATGGAGAAATGGTGCCGAATGCAGTCAATCTGCCGACTTTGCAGCCGACAGAGCTGAAAGAAATGCAGGGCTACCTGACCTTGGGCGAATATCTGGGCAAGCTTTATTATCAGCTGGAAAAAGCAGCTGTCGAAAAGGTAGAGATCATCTATACCGGCGAGGTTGCAGAAATGGAAACAGGTATGCTGACGCGTGCTGTTTTAAAAGGCGTTTTTGAACCCATCCTCAAGGAACGCGTTAATTATGTCAATGCCGCGCTGACTGCAGAAAGCCGCGGAGTCGACGTTATAGAGAGCAAACATGCAGGCAAACATAATCTTTTAGAGGTCAAGATCCATTCTAAAGGTAATATCTTTACCGTAGCCGGTACTGTCTTTGGTGAAAAAGAGATCCGCGTCATCGAAATCGACGGTTACCAGTTCGACCTTACTCCGGCTCCGTTCATGCTGGTGGCACGCAACCAGGATAAACCCGGTATGATCGGGCAGATCGGCACGCTTTTAGGTGCGAGCAAGGTCAATATCGCGACCATGCAGGTCAGCCGTAATCTTAAAGACGGTAACGCCATGATGTTTATGACCGTGGACAGCGAAGTAGGTAAAGAAACACTGAAACTTCTGCAGGGGCTCGACGGTATCCTGCAGGTCAACCTTGTAAAACTGTGATTACGAGCTTCAACAGAGAAATTGGTATCGTCGTTTTGATGGGTTATGTCGCTTTTAAGGACTTGAACGAGGATATCAACCTTCTTGCATATATCGTGATGGGACTTGCTGTTTGCCATATGTTCATCAAATATAAACGTCGTAACGATTAAAAAAACACCCGTTACTCATTGAGTAACGGGTGTTTTAGTATCTATATCCGATAAATTATTCGGCAAAAATTACTTTACCGTCCTTAAAGGCCTGGACACGGGCCAGTGATTCTACACGGAAGCCGGCGTCGATAAGGCGCTGACGCCCCGGCTGGAATGATTTTTCGATAACTATGCCGATACCTACTACTTCGCTGCCGGCCTGCTGGACGATGTTAGCCAGACCAAGGGCCGCTTCGCCGTTAGCCAGAAAATCATCGATGATGAGGATCTTTTCGCCGGCCGGTAAAAATTTTTTGAGAACGGTCACATCACTGGTGACTTTTTTGGTGAAGGAGTATACTTTGGTGCTGTAAGCCTCGCTGCTCATAAGCGCCGATTTCTGTTTGCGTGCGAATACTACCGGTACATGCATACACAGACCGGCAGGCAGGGCGCAGGCGATCCCTGAGGACTCGATCGTAAAGATTTTAGTAATTCCGCAGCCTGAAAAACGGCGGTGGAATTCTTTGCCGATCTCCATCATCAATTCAGGGTCGATCTGGTGATTTAAAAAAGAATCGACTTTTAAAATAGCGTCGTTTAAGACCAAGCCTTCGGACATGATTTTTTCTTTGAGCAGTTTCATGGACAAGCACCTCGAACTTTTTACTTTCTTATAATATTATAGAATATGATATTATTGACATTTAGTCCAGTGTTTTTGTAAAAGAAAAACAAAATTCAGAAAAATCACAAAAGAATGATACAAAAAAATCTTGACAAGCATAGAAAATGCTGGCATAATGTAAAACATAGCACGAACAAATTAGCTTTTGTTTGTACAACTTGATAATAAAGGCATTGAATGGGAACAAAGTTGCTGATGTTACCGATTTTAGAGAGACGGCGGTTGGTGAAAGCCGTAGCGGTACAGCGATAAGACTCACCCGGGAGCCGCGTTTCTGAACCAGCAGTAGGAAACGACGCCGGCGCAGCGTTAGGCGTTTAGAGCGAAGGCTCTGAGACAATGAGGTCAAATTAGGGTGGTACCGCGGTGAAAGTCGCCCCTATCTGCTAAGCAGGTGGGGGCGTTTTTTTATACCAATTTTCCATGGGAGGTGGCAAAATGGAGCAGATCCTATCTATCGTAGTGCGTAACCAGCCCGGTGTTCTGATGCGGGTCGCGGGCATGTTCTCGCGGCGCGGCTTTAATATCGACAGTCTGGCAGTCGGCATTACGCAGAATCCTGAATTTTCGCGGATGACTGTTACCATGCAGGCTGACGATGCAACTATCAAGCAGGTCTGCAAACAGTTGGCCAAGCTGGTCGAGGTAGAGGCTGTGAAAGTCCTGCCGCCTAAGGCAAGTGCCAAACGCAGTATGGTCATGGTCAAGGTGCACGCCGGTGACAAACGGCTCGAGCTGCTGCGGCTGGCAGATGTTTTCAGGGCCCACGCTGTCGATGTGACCGGGGAATCGCTTATCTTTCTGGCTACAGGCATCGATGATAAGCTGAATGCTTTTGTCGACGTGATGCGTCCCTACGGTATCCTGGAAATGGTACAGACCGGCCTTGTGGCGCTGGAACGGGGCGATGCGGCTATGGATGTCAGCAAATCGCGTTATTCCTGGCCTGAAAGCAGTTGTAAACCTTCAGCTATTTAGTAATATGTCAGTTCTCAAATTTAAATAAATCTGGTAAACAAAAAGGAGATGTAGACACAATGGTAAAAATGTATTATGACAAAGACGCAAACTGGGAAATGCTTAATGGTAAAACTATTGCCATTATCGGCTATGGTTCTCAAGGCCATGCACATGCCCTTAACTTAAAAGAAAGCGGCGCTAAAGTTATCGTAGGTCTTTATGAAGGCTCCAAATCCTGGGCCAAGGCAGAAGCGGCAGGTTTGACTGTTATGACTGCGGCTGATGCAGCTAAAGCAGCCGACGTAGTCATGATGCTGATTCCTGACGAAAAACAGGCTGCCACTTATAAAAAAGATATCGCGCCTAATCTGAAAGCCGGTGCTGCTCTTGCTTTTGCGCATGGGTTCAATATCCATTTTGGGCAAATCGTACCTCCTGCTGACATCGACGTGTTCATGGTCGCTCCTAAAGGACCAGGTCATCTCGTACGCCGCGTCTTTACTGAAGGCGCAGGCGTGCCCTGTCTCGTAGCTGTGCATCAGGATGCCAGCGGCAAAGCTTACGACATTGCGCTTGCCTATGCCAAAGGCATTGGCGGTACACGTGCCGGCGTGCTTGATACTACCTTCCGCGAAGAAACTGAAACAGATCTTTTCGGCGAACAGGCTGTGCTTTGCGGCGGTGTTACCGCTCTGATCACTGCAGGCTATGAAACTCTGGTAGAAGCAGGCTATAAACCTGAAAGCGCATATTTTGAATGTATGCATGAAATGAAACTTATCGTTGACCTGATGTATGAAGGCGGTATGGCTAAAATGCGCCACTCCATCTCTGATACTGCCGAATACGGCGACTATGTGACCGGCAAACGTATCATCACCGACGAAACTAAAGCTGCTATGAAACAGGTTCTGGCCGAGATCCAGGACGGTACATTTGCTAAGAACTGGATCCTTGAAAACCAGGCTAACCGTCCGGCGTTCAATGCTATGCGCCGCAAAGGCGCCGAGCATCCGATCGAAGAAGTCGGCAAAAATCTGCGCGGCATGATGAGCTGGATGAAAAAATAATCAGTACACACCTTAGGCAGAGCGGGGCTGAGGCCCCGCGATCTGCTTCGTATAAACTTAGGAGGGTTATAGTTATGGGTATGACAATGACGGAAAAAATCCTGGCCCAACATGCAGGCCGCGATGCGGTCCAGGCAGGCGATCTGCTGGTTGCTCAGGTGGATTTGGTTTTAGCTAACGACATCACCGGACCGCCGGCGATAGCTGAATTTGAAAAAATCGGACGTCCTGTTTTTGATAAGGATAAGATCGCGTTAGTTCCGGACCATTTTTCTCCGTGTAAGGATATTAAGTCGGCAACTATGTGTAAACGCATGCGCGATTTTGCACGTCAGCATGAAATCACCAATTATTTTGAAGTTGGCCGCATGGGTATCGAGCATGCGCTTTTACCTGACAGCGGTCTTGTTGCTCCCGGTGAGATCATTATTGGCGCCGATTCTCATACTTGTACTTATGGCGCTCTGAACGCGCTCAGCACCGGCATGGGTCAAACCGATATTGGTGCGGCTATGGCCAGCGGCACTACCTGGTTCAAGGTGCCTGCCACGATCAAAGTCGAGCTGACCGGTAAACTGCCTAAATATGTCAAGGGCAAAGATATCATTCTTACGCTTATCGGTATGATCGGTGTCGATGGTGCCCGTTATCAATCGTTGGAATTCTGCGGCGACGGCGTTGCCGAACTGGAAATGTCCGACCGTTTCACTATCTGCAATATGGCGATCGAAGCCGGCGGCAAAAATGGTATTTTCCCGGTCGATGAAAAAACTATTGCCTATCTCAATGGTCGTGTCAGCCGTCAGTGGACAGCGGTTACTGCCGATGCTGACGCAGTATATGACCGTGTTATCACTATCAAATTAGATGATCTGGTGCCGGTCGTTTCGTATCCGCATCTGCCGGAAAATACACATCCGGCGTTTGAGTCCGGCCATATCAAGATCGATCAGGTCGTTGTCGGTTCCTGCACTAACGGTCGTCTGGAAGACCTGCAGCAGGCTGCTGAGGTGATGCAGGGGCGTAAGGTACATCCGCATGTCCGCGCTATTATTATTCCTGCTACTCAGGAAATTTATAAAGAAGCTATGCGTTTGGGCTATATTGATACCTTTATCGATGCCGGTGCGGCAGTTTCTACCCCTACCTGCGGACCGTGTCTGGGTGGTTATATGGGTATTCTGGCTGCTGGCGAACGTGCTGTTTCGACTACCAACCGTAATTTCCGCGGACGTATGGGTCATGTCGACAGCGAGGTCTATCTGGCCAGCCCCTATGTGGCGGCTGCCAGTGCGATCACAGGCTATATCGCAAGCCCAGAGGAGGTAATGAAATGAGTAAAGTATGGCGTTACGGCGACCACGTCGATACCGACGTTATCATACCCGCCCGTTATTTGAATATTGCTGATTTTGACGAATTGGCCGAGCACGCTATGGAAGATATCGATACTACTTTTGCTCCTAACGTGCAGCCGGGCGACTATGTTGTTGCCGGCAAAAACTTCGGCTGTGGTTCTTCGCGCGAGCATGCTCCTGTCGTTATCAAAGTTAAAGGCGTAAAATGCATTATTGCCGACAGCTTTGCCCGTATTTTTTACCGCAATGCAATCAACATCGGGCTGCCGGTGCTGGAAATTGGCAAGGATGTTGAAAAAATTGCAGCCGGTGATGAATTGGATGTAAATATGGCTGCTGGCGAGATCAAAATCGTTAACAAAGGCATTACTATCCAAACCAAACCATTGCCGGAATTTATTCAAAAGATCGCTGACTGCGGCGGCCTTATCAACTATGTCAAAGGAGAACACCAAGAATGAAGATCACTTTACTGCCGGGCGACGGCATTGGCGTCGAGATTGTTGACGCCGCTGTGGAAGTACTTGATGCCGCTGCCAAAAAATTCGGTATGACTATAGAATATGATAAACAGCTGATCGGCGGCGCTGCTATCGACGCTACAGGAGTACCGCTGCCGGAAGCTACTATTGCATCTGCAAAAACTGCTGATGCCGTGCTTCTAGGTGCTGTGGGCGGACCTAAATGGGATAATGTTGCTCCCGAGATCCGTCCTGAAAAGGGGCTGCTCGGAATTCGTAAAGCGTTGGGTCTGTACTGTAACCTGCGTCCGATCAAGGTTTCCCGTTTTGTCGCACATTTATCGCCGCTTAAAAATGAACGCGTCAGCGGCACTGATCTTTTGATCGTACGCGAACTGACCGGCGGCATTTATTTCGGCGCTAAAAATGAAGCTGCTCCTGATGCTGATGGCGTAGAGACGGCTTCTGACGTTGAAATCTATACCCGCCCGGAAGTAGAACGCATTGCCAGATTTGCTTTTGAAGCTGCTAAAAAGCGCCGCGGTAAAGTAACTTCCGTCGATAAAGCTAACGTATTGGCTTCATCCAGGATGTGGCGCCGTATAGTTGGTGAAATGCAGGCGCAGGATTACAGCGGGATCGAACTGAATAATTTCTATGTAGATAACTGTGCTATGCAGCTGGTGCTCAATCCAGGCCAGTTCGATGTAGTGCTCACCAATAACATTTTCGGCGATATCCTTTCGGATGAAGCGTCAGTGATTGCCGGGAGTATCGGAATGCTCCCTTCTGCAAGCCTTGGTGACAGCACCGGTATGTATGAGCCTATTCACGGCAGTGCTCCTGATATTGCAGGGCAGGGCATCGCTAACCCCTTGGGAACTATTTATTCCGTAGCTATGATGCTGCGTTATTCCTTGGATCAGGATGCTGCTGCCGATGCTATCGAAGCGGCAATTGACAGAGTTTTGGAAAAAGGTTATCGCACTCCTGATCTCTGCGGTGAAGGTCTGACTAAAGTTTCGACCTCGCAGATGGGGCAGCTGATCGCCGCAGAACTGGCCTGATGTATTTTTGAGTATTGGAAGGAAGTGAGTTTATGCAGATGACCGGCGCAGAAGTAATGGTCAAATGTTTGGCAGAGCAAGGAGTTACTACGGTTTTTGGTTACCCCGGCGGGGCGATCCTGCCTTTTTATGACGCTTTGCGTGAAGCGGCTGACATTCGGCATATCCTGACGGCACATGAACAGGGTGCTGCCCATGCTGCTGACGGTTACGCCCGTGCAGGCGGTCAGGTCGGCGTCTGTATAGCGACTTCCGGCCCCGGAGCGACCAATCTGGTTACGGGGCTCGCCAATGCTTTTTTAGATTCGATACCTGTCGTAGCGATTACCGGCCAGGTGCCGGTGGCAATGATCGGACGCGACGCATTTCAGGAAGTAGATATCACCGGTATCACCATGCCGATCACCAAACATAATTTCCTGGTCAAGCGTCCTGAACATTTAGCGCAGACGATCCGGCTGGCCTTCCAGCTGGCGAAAACAGGCCGTCCCGGCCCGGTGCTGGTAGATGTGCCGCGTGATGTGCAGACCGCTTTGCTTGATTATGAGCCGGGCGAGCTGGAACCGCTGGTGAAAGAGCTGCCGGAAGAAAAACAGATAGCTGCCGCAGTGGCGGCAATCAATGCTTCGCAGCGCCCGGTCATGCTTGTAGGCGGCGGTGTTATCAATGCCGATGCGGAATATGATGCCATGCATTTATGCGAAAAGCTGCGTATCCCGGTTGTCAGCACCCTGATGGGATTAGGCGCTATCAGTGCCTACCGCAGTCTGTTTTTAGGGATGACGGGACTGCACGGACACGAACGCGCCAACAACGCCGTTAAGGAAGCCGATCTGATCCTGGCTGTTGGCAGCCGGTTTAACGATCGTGTTACCGGTGAACGCAGCAGTTATAGCGCGAATAAAACTGTTATCCATTTAGATATCGACCCGGCGGAGCTGGATAAAAATATTTATTCCAGTATCGGTATTTCCGGTCATATGAACACAACTTTGCAAATGCTGGAGGCAGGCAGCGTCAAGCATGATCTTGATGCCTGGTGGCAGCTGATCGAAAGCTGGCCCAGTATGGACGAGGACTTCGGCGGCGAAGCTGCACCGCAGTTTTTCAAGGCCCTGAACCCGGTTATCAAAGATAAGGATTATATTATCACTACGGACGTCGGGCAGCATCAGATGTGGGCTGCTCAGCATATCAGGATCCAGTTTGCCCGCCAGTGGATTTCTTCAGGCGGATTGGGAACGATGGGCTTTGGCTTGCCGGCGGCTATGGGCGCACAGCTGGCCCGCCCCAAAAGCAGGGTGATCAGTATCAGCGGTGACGGCGGATTCAAAATGACCGGCTCGGAGTTGTTTACGATCGCCAGCTATAAATTGCCGGTGACGGCGATAGTCTTTAATAACAGCGGCTTAGGCATGATTCGTCAGTTGCAGACCGTGCAGTTCAATAAACGGTTTACTTCCTGCGAAATGCCCGGCTATGTCGATTTTGTCAAATACGGCGAAGCCTTTGGCGTAGCCGGAGAGCATGTCGATACGCCTGAAGCCCTGGCAGCAGCAGTTGAAAAAGCTATGCAGCTGGACGCGCCTTATATCATCGAAGTTGCTCTTGACCCTAAAAATATGGTACAGCCGATGGTCACTCCCGGTTTGGGAATCGGTGACTTTGTAAAATTTAAAGAGCAATAAAAAACCAGCGTGTACTTTATAGTACACGCTGGTTTCTTTTTATTGTCGGTCATTTACGGTTGATAATATTACCGGCACAGTTTTCAGCGTCTGCGCTTGTCGTTGTCATGCAGAAATTTGCGGGCTTTTTTCATACCGCCAATATCTTTGAACATGGTACTGAATTTTTCCAGTTCGATCTGTTTGGAATCAAGGCCTTCATAGCGTACTTCCTTCTGCAGCTTTTGATAGCTGGCCAGTCTGTCCGCGGCAAGTATTCCGTCTGTGATAGCTTGCTGAACGGCACAGCCTGTTTCGTGGGTATGGGTACAATCACGAAAACGGCATTGCTGGGACAGTTCGTCGATATCAGCAAAGCTTTTGGATAAATCAGCCGTTTCTAAACCCAGTTCCCGCATTCCCGGAGTATCGATGACTAAAGCCTCGTTTGTAAGGGTGATGAGTTCGCGTCTGGTTGTTGTATGTCGACCCTTATCATCGTTTCGCAAACCATTGGTAGCAAATTCGGTGCCAGCCAAACGGTTGATAAGAGTTGATTTACCTACGCCTGAGGAACCGATGAAGGCAGCCGTACTGCCGCACTTCAAGTAGGGAAGTATTTGCTCGTGACCGGCATCGGCCAGTGAAGAAGTGACAAGTATTTCAGCGCCGATGGCAACGGACTCAGCCGCTGCTGTTTTAGCAGCTACGTCATCACATAAATCAGCTTTGGTTAAAGTAACTATCGGCAGTGCGCCGCTGCTCCAGGCAATGGCTAAATACCGTTCCAGACGCCGCAGATTAAAATCGCTGTTCAATGACATACAGATGAATACCGTATCGATATTGCTGGCGACTACCTGCTCAGAGTTACCTGTACCGGCAGCTTTGCGGATAAACGCGCTTTTGCGGCGCAGTACATGATGGATGATCGCTCTTCCTTCAACAGTATCTGTGCGGTCAAGCAGAACAAAATCACCGACGGCAGGGAAATCTGAAAGTGCGGCGGCATTAAAGCGCAGCTTGCCTGAAACCTCTGCCAGTACTTCCCCGGTTTCGGTTATGACACGGTAAAGATCCTTATACTGGGCTGAAACGCGTCCGACAGGGAAACAGCCAAAACTGGCTGCTTCTTCAGCGAATTTTGCGGAAAATCCTAATGTTTGTAAATTTATTTTAGACAATTTTTTTATCCTCCTAAAGGTTATATTAAAGCCTTTTGGGAGGTTCGGCAAAATATTAGATTATGCAAACCTCCCGGTCTGCGCAATATCCGATGTACCATATGTAAACATAAAAAATTCCTCTTTTCTTAATAGATTTATCTGCAGGACATACCTGTATTTTACAGGCTGAACTTTCAGTATGGTTTCATCGTATTCTATAAGTGAATATTTGTCAATAGCGGTATTATATAATTAAATATATTAGAAATATTTAATGTTAAACAGTACTTAAACTGGAGTTTGGATAAGAACTGGTTTTCAAAAAACAAGTTATTGAGTTCGCCATGAGGTTTGTTATACTGAAAGAAAGAGGCGAGAATAATGTTATTAACAGAAAATATATCAGCATTGCATGGATGTGCTGATTGCCCGGAAATTGGCATAATAAAAGCAGTACACGTTTGAAAATGTGTACTGCTTTTTAGCTGTTGTTTATTTACGATGTTTCCAGCGGCAGATGAGCTGCGTTATCGTGCCCATAGGGCAATAAACGCACCAGGAACGCGGCTTGAACAGCAGCAGCGTGATGATACCGAGAATGCTGGAGGTCAGCATGATGCTGTAAAATCCAAAAGCAAATTGCGCGACCCATGGCTGCGCACCGCCGCTGTAAGCCCAGTGCCATGGTACGTCAAAAGTCCACAGCAGGCTGACTGTCTTATGAAAATAGATAGCATGGGTAAAGACCAGGTAGGTAGAAACCAGCATATTGACAAACATCGTTGTAAAAAACAGCAAGAAGCCATAACGGAAGGTATGTGAGCGCATCCAGGAGGGGATATCGCGTTTTGGTGAAAGCTTCCAACTGTTGCCGATCAGCTCGAATAGCTGCCCGCGGCCGCAGTATTTATTGCAATATGATTTAGTGCCGAATGTAGAAGCCATGATAAGCGGAATGAAAAAGCACAGCAGTCCCAGCCAGGCGAAAAGAATATTAAAAAAACCCAGAGCCAGATACAGCGCCGTCAGGACCCAAAGATAATCATACCAGTGATTGCGTTTAGACATCAGCAGTCACCACCTTGATCACAGATGCCGGACATTCACGGGCGCACAGACCGCAGCCGATGCAGCGAGCCAGTTCTACAACTGCGCTGATACCATCGGGCACGCTGATCGCCTGAAGCGGACAGGCCTTAGTGCAGGTGCCGCAGGATACACAATATTCCTTATCAACTTGCGCATAACGCTTGCTACTCATTTTATCGCCTCACCGACAAGATTTATTCTAACTTTATTGTAACCTATTTATGATCTTTTAGCCATATTTTATTAACTTCAGGTTAAGGCGCAGCGTTGTAAAATTTTCTGCAGGAACACATATTTTTGCGGTACAATAAAAGAAAGAGAATAATTGCGGATGGAGTGATGGGAATGAAAAAGCAAACCGCATTGATGAACCATTGGCAATTATGTCAATATCTGCGTAAACTGCATCTGCCGCAGGTCGTACCGCCGCCTGACCTGGCGACGCTGAAGCTGCTGCAGGACGCGCATTTGAAATATGTGCCCTATGAGAATCTGGATATTTTGAGCGGCAGGCTGGCTTCGCTCGAGCATGATGATATGTTTGCCAAAATCATTATGAAAAACCGCGGCGGCATTTGCTTTGAGCTGAACGGCCTGTATAATTGGCTGCTGGAATCCCTGGGCTATAAAGTCACAAGTTATGCTGCCCGTTTTATCGACCGGCTGGAGGAATACCAGATCCGCCGGCATCGGGTAATGTGCATCGAACTGGAAGATAAACGTTATCTGACTGATGTTGGCGTCAACAGTGAAAGTCCGCGCTGTCCGCTCGAAATGGCAGAGGGCAAAGTGCAGAGTGACGGTATCTGCGAATATAAATTCAGCCGCGATCCGTTCTTTGGCTGGCTGCTGTGGCAGAAGGAACGGCGTAAACCATGGAAAAGGCTGTTTGGCTTTACAGAAGAACAGCAGCTGGATATGGATTTTATTCCCGCCTGCATTTATACAGACCTTCATCCGGATTCGCCGCTCAATAAAGGTAAAGCGATCTCTGTTTTTCGCGAAGACTGCAATATCACGATACGGGGAAATCTTTTAAAGTTTTATCTGGGTGGACGTGTCAAATACCGCTATACCATCAATACTGAATACGACTTAAAGGGAATGCTGTGGGAGTATTTTGGTATTGCCGTCGATTATCCGCTTCCTAATGGCGGTATTGACCAGAATGATTAAATTTTGCCTTGGAAAAAGTTGCTATGATTTGAAACTTTATGATAGAATAAATTAACTAAAAAAAGTGAGATTATGACTGCTGAAAACAGGCGATTTTTATTGCCGCCCATTATCAACAGAATATTGACGCTGCTTACAGAGCAGGGCTTTGCAGCCTATGTTGTAGGCGGTGCCGTACGCGATCTGCTGCTGGGAAAGACGCCCGGCGATTTTGACGTTGCAACATCGGCCCGCCCCGAGTCTGTTATCAGCATTTTAGAACCGGCCGGGTTTACTGTTGTTGGCGAACTGGGACAGAACTTCGGTGTCGTTGTTGTGCATCGGGACTCCCAAATGGTAGAAATTGCTACCTTCCGCGGCGAAGCCTACGGCGGTGATGCGCATAAACCGGAGCAGGTCTGGTATTGTGACGACCTGGAGGCTGATTTGTCGCGGCGCGATTTTACCGTCAATGCCATGGCTTTGGATCAGTCCGGTAATGTATACGATTATCACGGCGGCAGGCAGGACCTGCAGCAGAAAATACTGCGTACTGTCGGTGATGCGCCAGCCCGTTATCAGGAAGATGCTTTGCGTATGTACAGAGCCTGCCGCTTTGTAGGTCAGCTGGGCTTTGATTATGTACAGCGGCAGGGCGCCGGCCCGGCATTTGGACAGCCGCAGACGCCGTATTACCTGCCGCAGAGCTACAGCTTTCCTGTTAGCCGCAGTGCCGGGCTATCATTGGAACGTGTGCGGACAGAGCTGGATAAGCTGCTGCTCGGCAAATGGGCCGGCAAGGGACTGATGCTGATGATGGCGACAGGGCTGGCGGCCGGACGCTGCCGTGTGCGTGAACAGGGAACTTATCGGGAAATAGATGTTTTGCCGGAGCTGGAGCATTTGGCGGGATTGCCGCAGAACCAGCGTTTTCACTGCTATGATGTATGGGAGCATACTCTGGCTGCTGTTGATAACAGTCCGCGTCAGCTGGCAATACGCTGGGCCCTGCTTTTGCACGATGTAGCTAAAGGTCTTCCTGGTATCCGCAGGCTTAATAAAGAAGGTCAGCCCATTGATCATGGTCACGAAGCTGAAAGCGCCGTTATGGCAGAAGTTATTTTAAGTCGGCTGCGTTATCCGGCTCCTTTTGTGCAAAGAGTAGTATGGCTGGTGTCAAGGCATATGCGCTTCGCACCGATGCTGGTGACAGGTGAGCGCACATTGCTGCGTTGGCTGCGCAGCGAGGCGGCCGGCGGTAATTTTAAAGATAGTCATGAAATGACTGCTGCTTTTGAACAGCTGGTAGCAGTATTTTTAGCAGATATGGGTGCGACTCACGCCGGTAAGAATACCGAACTGATGGCGGAAGGACGCGCTTTGGGAACGGCGGTGCTGGAACTGTCCCGCAGTAAAATGCCTGTTCATACTAAGGATCTGGCGATCAGCGGCCATGATGTGCTTGTGCTGTTAGAAGATAAAAGCAAGATCAGGGACGCTATGCGATATTTATTACATAGAGTGCAAAGCACCAATCTGCCTAACGAAAGGTCTGCTTTAGAGGAAGCAGTCAGAGGCTGGCAGAAACGTCACTAGAAAGAAGGGAAGCTAATGCCACAAAAGAAATTGTTTGCCGCACTGCTTGTTGCAGCATCAGCGTTGCTGATGCTGGGTATGAGTAATGAAAATCAGATACCATATCCGTCAAATTATGATACCAAAAGTGCCGGAGCGTCGTCCTACAATGGACTGGCCAATGTGCCGAAATCGCCTTATTTTCAGCAGCTCGATTTTTATAATATGCAGCCTACTGATTCGCTTGTGCTGCTGCCTAAGTTCCGTACCTATCAGCAAACTACCGAATATACCTGCGGCCCTGCCGCTGCATTGATGGTGGTCGAACATTTTCAGGGACGCAGCGAGGAAGATGAACTGGCGATCGGCAAGATCATGGGAACAAAGTCCTATACCGGGACTAATACTAAAGGTATGGTCAAATATTTTAAGAAAAAAGGCTGGCAGGTAACTTCGTCAGCTGATAAAGATAAAACACCGCAGAATACACAGGAATTTAAAGCATTTGTAGTCGAGCATCTTAAACGCAATGTACCTATTATGGTCGAAAATGTAGACTGGGGCGGGCATTGGCGTGTTATTATCGGCTATGACACGATGGGCACGGATGACATAACCAGCAGTGACGTACTGATTATGGCTGATCCTTATGATACGGCCGATCATTTACAGGACGGCTACGTTGTTGTGCCGGCTGAAAAATTCTTCTATATGTGGTTCGATTCGCATCTGTTTGCAGCCGGTGACCGTAAGCAGCAGTGGCTGGCAGCAGAGCCGCCGGTCGGATATGAACCTCTGATAGATATGAAAACACAGGACGGTACCGCACAATAAAACAATGAAAAGTGAAAAATTGAACCGCAGACTTGCTTATGCAAGTCTGCGGTTTTATTTTTTATCAAAAATACAGTGCTGATGATATTTGCATAGTGATGCTCCTTTCAAAAGTGGTTGGCATAGAGTGTTTTACCCCTGCACTATACATATGGCATTGAGAAGGGTGAAAGTTTACGTGGTCTGTAAAAAATTTTAAAAGTTTTCCGCAGGTGGTTTTTATAACTGCCATGAGTTTTTTAGCAGCAGTTGCCAGCATTTACATGATATTTGTGAAAAATATGTGAAATAATATTTTGACACGTAAACTTTGGTCTTGTTCATTGCCATATGTATTATGAGACAGTATTACTATTCAATGACGTTAGCAGAGTCTTTTAAAAGCATTTAGGTTTTTACTTCTCTCGCAGGTTGTTTTTAAGTAAAACCAAGAAGTGTTAACAAAAGAGTAACTCAATACTAACGTTGTAAGCAGAAGATACTGCCTGTAAATTTTTTAGGACAGAAGGAAGTTGTGCAAGTTTTCATTTATGCAAAAAATCTTGCGCTCAGATAATGATTATGGTAATATATTAAAAATATTGTAAATAGATATAAAATATTTGCAAAAGGAATAATAACTTGTACTGCATAAATTTCAATCAGCAAATACAAAATTTGTTGGGAAAATATGGAAGGAAAGAGAAAAATGAGAAAACAGAAGTTGGAACGGGCGGTTGTATTAAGTTTGATGCTGGCAGCGCTGCAGCAGAACAGTGTTTTGGCCGGCGATGCTATTTCCAAAGAAGAATATACCGGTGATAAAGATAAATATTATTCGTATCAAGACGCGGTATCAATAGATAAATTTGTTGAGAGTCAGTTTAGTTATAAAGCGGCTTCGGCTGTTTCCGCAGGTTCCACTGGTGGAAACGGTTTTAGGATCGAACTGTCCTTTGATAAAAATCTTACTGTTGACCTTGACGATCCGACAGCAGCAACAGATAAGGATGTTTATGCCGTTCGTGCCGGTAATTATGCCACCATAAACATTGGCGGCGAGCTGTTATCGATCACGAATAACGCGATACACAGTGATCCAAATGACTATACTGTTAATTACGGTATTTACGGTTCCCAAACTTCTAAGATCAATATTACAGCGCAGAATACAGAAATAAATTTGGGCGGCAACAGCCAAGGCAAGGATGAGACCTACAATGCAACAGGTATCTATAATGCGGGCATTGAAAATTACGGCGGAGATTTTTTGGCTAAAAATCTCAAAATAACCGGTATGATGCAGGGCAATTTTATCGGTATAAATAATTCAGGAAAATTTGCAGCTGATAATATCGATATTCAGGCTGTCAGCGAAAGCGGTAGTATGTACGGTATCAAGAATACCGGAACGGGCGGGTTGGATTTTAAAGATGTCAATATTGAGCTTGAACTGAAAAGTGGTTATGCGCTGACAGGCATCAAAAGTAAGAGTAATTTGACTGCGGACAATATCAATATAAAATTACAGAATGGAAACACAGGACTGTATGTGACAGATACTGCGTCTGCTCCTGATCTACTTGTCAAGGGTGCTTTGAATATTGATATTGTTACGAATTCTGAGAGTGCCGTAGGTGCTTATGCCAAGGGCAAGCTTACTGTAGGCAAGGAATTGAACGTTTTCATTGACGGCAGCAAGTCTTTTAATGTCAACGGTATTGTTTCTGATATAGATGACGGGATGACTGATGCTAAAGATAACGTCAAAATGGTTTTGATAGGGCCGAGGGTATTTTATACAACGTATGTTGTCGGCTTTACAGGCAATACGCTTTTGGAGGGACGGAAGAATGACCTGCTGATCACTTTGGACCAAAAGAAAGGAGCAGCGGCGCAGGGACGGGCTGCTATTATGGGGGACAGGATAACCGGTTCTATGGGCAGCCTGGAAACAGGAAATGGTTCAGAAACAAATATTATGATCAATGCCAAGCCTGCGGGTGGTGTAAATCGTTCGAAACTGATCCAGGGGGTCTGGAATTATAGCACCGCTAGAGAGAGCAAACATGCGGCTGGTTCTGTTGTGAATATTGCTATTGACGCGACCGGAATGCAAACAGGTACGGCAAATAAGGATGCTGAATATGGAGTTTTAGGTGTTTTAAGTACGGCAAAAACTGTTTTCGAATCTGGTTCGCAGACTAATGTCAGCCTGCTTGGCAATGCGGTAGATGCCGCGGGACAGAATGGTACTGTAGGGCTCAGCGGCAAAATAACGGCAGCCGGAGATGTAAGTGTCGTTATAGCCAGTGAAGGCGGTATTGGGATCAGAACTGTTGCAACGGTAGCCGGAGAAGCTGCTGAGTATAGCGGTGATGTCATTGTACAGACAAACAAAGGTCTGGCCGTTGGCGTGACTGATTGTTATAGGGATGCGCCAGTACCGGTTACAGGAGGAACTACAGCCAGCGTTACTATTGATCCAGCGGCCGGGAAAACCATACAGCTGACGGGTGATGTGAAGCATTTAACTACGGATGCGGTTAATGGTTCGCTTATTGATATCAGCATGAAAAATGGGCAGTCATTCTTACGTGGAGCCAGCTTGGGGGTCAGCAATGATAAAAACAGGACTACTGATCTGAGTTTTGATAATTCTTCGCAGTGGTTTATGACTGCCGACAGTGAAGCAACCACCTTGGAAAATAAAAATAATGCTGTGGTCGATATGCGGGCTGGGGCAGATAAGTTGGAAGTACGGGATTATAAGGGCACCGGCGGCAGTTTTATTTTAGATACTGATCTAGCAAGCGAGGTCAATGGCGATAAAGTACATATCAAAAATGCTGATGCAGGCACTACTTACGTCAGCGTTAAAGATGTCAGCCTTGCCAATAACATACAGGTAACGGGTATAAAAAACCTGCTATTGATCACTGATGACAGTAAAAATACTGTTTTCACAGGCAAAGAGTTGAATAACGGCGGTTTGTGGGATGTAACGCCAACAATAAAAAAAGGGACTGAGGCGTTTGATGCTGCGGGTAATGCTGTCGGCACTGAAGAGCAATGGTATCTGACTAAAATAGAAAAAACTGTCAATGACGATACGGAAGTACTGCTGGACGGTGCCGATAACAGCTATGCTTTGTGGCGTAATACCAATGACACACTGCGCAAACGGTTGGGCGACTTGCGTTACCGTACGAATGAGCAGGATGGTGACGGTTTGTGGGCCCGTTACGTAGGCGGAAAATTTGGCAGCGGCAGTTTTGACGGCAACTATAACCTGTTCCAGCTGGGCTACGATAAAGCCGATAACGAAAAAAGCACTTATGGTTTTGCCATAGATCGCGGAACAGGTAAGGCTGGCTACAGCAGTGGCAGCAGTAAGGATAAGCTGCTGTCAGGCAGTCTGTACGGTACATGGTATGGAGAAAAGGGTAATTATACTGACGTTGTGGCACGGATAGGTCAGTTTAGTACGGATATCAAATCCTATGGAGAATATGCGGATAAGGCAGATTATAAAGCTCATGCGTACAGCCTGAGCGTGGAATATGGCAAAACGATCAAGGTGAACCGGGAACAGGGCACGTTTATCGAACCGCAGGTGCAGTTTACAGCAGGACGTTTAGGAAGCGCACACTATACTACTGACCGCGGAACGGAAGTGTATGCTGGAGGAATGAACAGTTTCATCGGCCGGGTAGGCTTGGTAGCAGGTCAAAAGGCCAAAGACGGCAGGAGTGATTTTTATATCAAGGGTTCGCTGCTGCACGAGTTCGGCGGTGAACGGGATATCACGATGCAGGCTGCTAACGGAGAAACTCTGGCGACTTCCAAAGATTATGGTGATACCTGGTTTGAGCTGGGTCTTGGGACTAATATCAAACTCAGTAAAACCAGTCAGTTCTACGGCGATATCGAACGCAGCTTCGGGGCCGAGATCCAAAAGAAATGGCAGATCAATGCCGGGGTGAGATTCGAATTTTAAAACTTTAAAATTGTCGGATGTGGCGGATATCACGCGCTATATTTATAGATGCCGCCTGCATCAGCAGGCGGCATTTGTTTTGCAGGAGAAAAGAGGGAACAGGGGTGTCGAAATGAGCGGGCAGAGAATAAAAAAAATTGATACCAGTGAAAAAGATTTTGAGGTTTATACTCAGGTCAAAGACGCTGTCTGCATGATAGATATTGAAAAAAATGAGCTTATCTATATGAATGAGGAAGCCAAAAATATTTCCAGGAAATTTTTGGCTGATGGGAATTATGTTGGCAAAAAGTGTTATGAAGTTTTGCATGGACAAAAAACAGTATGTTCTTTTTGCCAGAATAAGCTGCTTTCCCAGGAGGGTTTCTTATTAGAAGAGGTTTATCAGCCGTTTTTGAAGCGATATTTGCAATTAAAAAGTATTTTGGTTTGTACGAATAATAAAAAAGTGCGTTTTCAGGTTTTATCTGTTATTAATTCAGAAACCATAAAACTGGAAGAAAAACGTATTTATGAAAAACTGGAAGAAATGCGTCGGACGGATATGCTGACAGGAGTTTTTAACCGCTCATACTATGAAGAAGTTGCTGAAAGTATTGCAAATGACCTGCCGGAGACTTTAGGTGTAACTGTTATTAACATCAACGAGATGAAAAGGATCAACGATCAGTATGGTTCTGTTTTTGGCGACGCTATCTTAAAAGAGGTCGGTAAAAGTCTGCTTGAAGTATTTGAGGGCCATTGCTTTCGTATTGACGGCGACGAGTTTGTCGTTTTGAGCATAAACCAGACTAAAGCTGAATTTGAACAAGCTCTGAAAACTTTTAAGGAAAAGATAAAAGCTATTAAAAATGTCAGCACCGCTGTAGGCAGCAGCTGGAAAAGTACTGGTCTGGACATGCAAAAACAGTTTATGACTGCAAATAAAAAAATGAAAGAAGTCAAAGATACATATCATACACATTTGCACAGCATAGACAGAAAATATTTTAAAGCAGCTAAAAAACTGCTGCAGGAAATTCACAAGCGGATGTTTACCGTTTATTTGCAGCCCAAAATAAATTTAAGTGATGAAAAATTAAATGGAGCGGAAGCTTTGGTACGAAAGCTGAACGGTAAAGGCAACCTTGTTCCGCCAATTGATTTTATACCGGAATTGGAACAGAATGGACTGATCTGCTTTGTCGATTTTTTCGTTCTGGAAACTGTTTGCGAATATATACATAACTGGCAGAAACATGGCAAAAAATTTATCAAGGTATCTGTTAATATGTCGCGTACGACTTTACGAAAAAAGAATGTCGTGCAGAAGGCGGTGGCTATTTGCAGCAAGTATCAGATCGAGCCGCAGATGATCGAGATCGAAATTACAGAAAGTATCGGCGGCCTGGAGAAAAAATTAATTACCAGGCTGATGGATGATTTTCATGCTGCTGGTTTCAGTATTGCTTTGGACGATTTTGGCAGCGGGTTTTCCAATATTGCCGCTTTGGCAGAAAATGATTTTGACGTGGTAAAATTTGATAAAAGTTTGATCGATACCATTTTTGAAAATGATAAGTCGCGTACGGTCATTCAGCAGGCGATCAATCTTTGCAACGCGGTAAATAAAAATATTGAAACTGTGGGTGAAGGGGTTGAAACAGAGCAGCAGCTGCAGATTTTAAAGGAGTATGGCTGTGATATTGGTCAGGGCTATCTGTTTTCACGGCCAATACCGGAAGAAAAGTTTTTGAAATATTTTTTGACAGGAGAAAATGGAGAAAAATGTGATTAACAGGTTGGCGATTGCAGTATAAAACAGCGTTATTCAATAAAAATCCCGATGTGGAGCGTGCTTCACATCGGGATTTTTATTAACAGTGCAGTGATTTGTAGAGCTGCAAAATCAATTACAATAATGAATATTAATTTCAAATAAATTTCCCTTGCGTTTTTAAATGACATATGTTATATTAAAGGTGCGTTAGCGAACGCTAACTAAAGCGACTGAATTTATGTTTATATAAGGAGGCAGTTATTATGTCATTGATCAACAAGGAAGTTAACGATTTTAAGGTTCAGGCCTATGTAGGCAACGATTTTAAAGAGGTTACCAAAAAAGATATTTTAGGGAAATGGTCGGTGTTCTTTTTCTATCCGGCTGATTTTACTTTTGTGTGCCCGACTGAGTTAGAGGATCTGGCGAATAAATACGAAGAATTCAAAAAAATCGGCTGCGAGATTTATTCCGTATCCTGCGATACTCATTTTGTCCATAAGGCATGGCATGATGCATCGGATACGATCAAAAAAATACAGTATCCGATGTTGGCTGATCCAACCGGGGCTTTGGCAAGAGATTTCGATGTGATGATCGAAGCTGACGGCCTGGCCGAAAGAGGCAGCTTTATCGTTAATCCGGAAGGCAGGATCGTAGCTTATGAAGTTATTGCCGGCAATGTCGGACGTAATGCTGATGAGCTGCTGCGCCGTGTGCAGGCTTCGCAGTTTGTTGCCGAACATGGCGATCAGGTCTGCCCTGCCAAATGGCAGCCTGGCGCAAGCACTTTGAAACCCAGCCTTGATCTGGTAGGGATTATCTGATCATGGACCGGATGTATGATGTCATCATCATCGGCGGCGGGCCTGCGGGCCTTGCCGCTGCCGTTTATATGGCCCGGGCCAAGTATAAGACGCTGGTTATCGAAAAAGAGAAGATCGGCGGTCTGATCACGATTACTTCCGAGGTGGTAAATTATCCGGGCGTTTTAAAAACTACGGGTAAAGAGCTTACTGAGCAGATGCGTCTGCAGGCAGAAAGCTTCGGGGCGGAGTTTTTACTGGCAGAGGCTTTGGAAAGTAAGCTGGACTGCGATATCAAAGAGGTGCATACCGATAAGGGAACCTTTAAGTCGCTGGGTGTGATCATGGCTATGGGAGCCGTGCCACGGCAGGTGGGTTTTACAGGCGAGTCAGAATACCGCGGGCGCGGCGTAGCATATTGTGCTACCTGTGATGGCGAATTTTTTACTGGTCTGGATGTATTTGTTGTGGGCGGTGGTTTTGCTGCTGCCGAAGAAGCGATTTTTCTGACCCGTTATGCGCGGCATGTGACAGTGCTGGTGCGCGGTGATGATTTTACCTGTGCCGGGTCGATCGCCGATGAAGCGAAACGGCACGAGCAGATAACAGTACTGTATAATACTGCCATGCTGGAAGTCGGCGGAGGAGACGTACTGCGTTATGCTGTTTATGAAAACTGCAAGACCGGTGAACGTACACGTTATGAGACCAGTGACGCGACCTTCGGCGTATTTGTTTTTGCCGGGTATGTTCCTGTAGGCGGCCCGCTGTTGAACGGTTTGGAAACTGACTGTGAAGGTTATCTGGTCACCGATATGGATCAAAAGACTAATCTGGACGGCGTTTATGGCGCCGGTGACTTGTGCATCAAAAATCTGCGGCAGGTGGTCACAGCGGTGTCTGACGGCGCTAAAGCAGCTACTTCGCTTGAGAAATATGCTGCACAGCTGCACGATAAGTTGAAGCTGCCGCGTTTTGCAGTAACTAAAAAGCAAATCACGGAGCCGGCATTTAAGCAGACGGAAGCAGCTGCTGCCGATGACGGCGCGTTTATTTCGGAAGCTATTAAAACGCAGCTGACGCCTGTTTTTGCAAAATTTACAGATGATTTATTACTGCGGGCCGCATTGGATAACAGCCGGGCGGCAGCAGAAATACGCGGCTTTTTAAACGAGCTGACACCCTTAAGCGCTCATCTGCGCTGGGAAGAAGCCGGGGAGGCTGCAAACGGGCTGCCATATATCGAGGTCTGCCGTGCGGATGGAACGTCTTTAGGATTCCGTTTTCACGGTGTGCCGGGAGGTCATGAGTTTAATTCATTTATCGTGACACTGTATAATGCGGCCGGGCCGGGTCAGGCTATCAGTGAGGAGCAGTTGGCTGCGGTCAAAGCACTGAGCGGAAGGAAAAAGCTGCAGGTAGTCATTTCATTGTCCTGTACGATGTGCCCCGAGCTGGTAATGGCAGCCGGCAGGCTGGCAGTTGAAAATGACGGGATCGAGATAGATGTATTTGATATCAATTTGTTCCCGGAGCTGCGCGAGCAATATAAAATTATGAGTGTGCCTTGTCTGATTTATAATGATAAGATCAGCTTTGGTAAAAAGAATATCGATGAACTGCTGCAGCTGATTGGCTGAGATGCAGGTTAATAAAAACAGGTTCACCGCTTTAGCGGTGAACCTGTTTTGTTATTATTGACCAGCTTTCAGCTCAGTCCAGTAACGGTCGTACATAGTGATACTGTCGCCGATATCGGTCAGCCATTCGCCTTTGGGGATGCTTTCTTTGCCAATTTTCAGCATGGGGTCATCAAGGTAGGCTTGGGAGTGATATTTGAGTGCTTCGTCATTAGGATTGGCGCAGTTCATAAATTCCCAGTTTTTAGCGCTGACCTTGGGGTCGTACATATAGTTCATAAATTTTTCGGCCAGTTCTTTATTTTTACAGCCCTTGGGTATGGCAAAGTTATCTGACCAGATCAGTGAGCCCTGATCTGGGACAACAAAACCGACATTATTATTTTCTCTGTAAGTAAAGGCGGCGTCGCCTGACCACATAATGCCTATCCAGCCTTCTTCAGCAATAAACTTTTGTTTCAGGTTTTCGGTATCGTAGGCAATAACACTGCTGTTGAGCTGCTTCAAGTCTTTGAAGGCTGCTTCTGCCTGAGCCGGGTCAGTGCTGTTATTAGACCAGCCGTGTTTTTTCAGGGCTACACTGAAAACTTCGCGGCAGTCATTCAAAAGCAGTACATGTCCTTTATATTCCGGGTTCCACAGATCGTCCCATTTGGCAGGAGTTTCTTTGACATATTTTTTGTTATAGATGATACCGGTGATGCCGGTGGTATAAGGCAGGGTATATTCGCCGGTCGGGTCAAAGGGCAGCTTGCGCAGGTCAGCACTGATGTATTTTGCATTGGGGATCTTGGCAAGATCCAGTTTTTCCAGCATATCCAGCTTGCGCATGGTAGTTACCATATAGTCGGAAGGCATGATGATATCAAACTGGGCTCCGCCTGCCTGCATTTTAGCCAGCAGTTCTTCATTGTTAGAAAAAACGTCATAGGTGATTTTGCAGTTGTTTTGCTTTTCAAAATCAGATATAACATCGGGATCAAAATAATCTGCCCACCCGTAAAGGTTCAGGACCTGGGGCGCTCCGGCATCTTTAGCTGAGTTGTCCGATCCGCAGCCGCCCAGCAGAACGGCAAAGCAGAGAGCGGTCAGTAAATATGTAAGTTTTTTCATAAAGCTAAACACTTCCCCTTTAATGTGTTATAAAAAAGGCTGCCTCATGGGAGACAGCCTGATCTTAAAGCAGAGTTAAATAAACAGAGGTCGCTACGTGTTTATTTAGCGGTTTTGAGTTCAGTCCAATAACGGTCATACATAGGCAGGGCTTCGCCGATATCGATGAGCCATTCGCCTTTGTCGATGTTATACATACCGACCTTGAGCATGGGATCGTTGCGGAATTCTTCACTGTGGAATTCCATTGCTTTTTCGTTAGGGTCGTTATAGCCGATATATTCGTAGTTTTTAGCGCTGATCTTGGGTTCGTAAATGAAGTTGATGAATTTTTCAGCTAAAGCTTTGTTTTTAGCGCCTTTGGGAATAGCAAAGGTGTCTGCCCAGATGGTAGCGCCTTCCTTGGGGATCACAAAGCCGATGTTTTTATTGTCTTTGTAGGTGTAGGAAGCATCACCTGACCACATAGTACCGATCCAGGCTTCTTCTGCGATAAATTTCTGCTTGATAGTATCGGTGTCGAAAGCCAGTACGTTTGGAGCCAGCGTTTTCAGGTCATTAAAAGCTTTTTCTACCTGAGCCTGGTCAGTGGAATTGTTGGAATAGCCGTTTTTCTTCAGTGCCATACCGATAACTTCGCGGTTGTCGTTAAGCAGAATCACGCGGCCTTTATAATCCGGGTTCCACAGGTCTTCCCATGAGGTGGGAGTTTCTTTGATAAAATTTTTGTTGTAGACGATGCCGGTAATGCCCCAGGTGTAAACAAGGGAATGCTTGCCGGTGGGATCGTAAACAGGAGCCTTCAAGCTGCTGACGATATTTTTGGCATTGGGTATTTTATCAAGATCCAGCTCTTCCAGAAGGTTCAGTTTCAGCATAGTTGCTACCATGTAATCGGAGGGCTGGATGAGGTCGTATTGCGCGCCGCCGGCCTGGATCTTGGCCAGCAGTTCTTCATTATTGGCAAAAACGTCGTAATTTACTTTACAGTTGTTTTGCTTTTCAAATTCGGCAATGACCTCCGGATCGAAATTGTCGGCCCAGCTGAACAGGTTCAGCACTTGCTTGTCGCCGCCGGCGGGAGCTGCTGCGTCCTTTTTGGGAGCGTCACCGCCGCAGCCCATGAGAGCCAACGTTAAAACAGCGATGAGGAAAACAAAAAGTTTTTTCATTGTCGGATCACCCTTTCATCATTTTATTTGTTGTTTATATTGTATCACAGTTAGTTGTGATATCAATCGGAGTTTTTATCAGATGTGTGCTGCGGCTGCAGGATCTGAGCGATCACGACCAGCGTGATCGTTGCGAACATCAGCAGTGTGGACAGGGCGTTGATCTCGGGTGAGATACCGCGTTTGACCATAGCGTAGATGTAAAGCGGCAGCGTAGTAGAATTGGGACCTGCCACAAAGAAGCTGATAATAAAGTCGTCGATAGATAGCGTAAAGGCGATCAGAGCGCCGGCCACGATACCTGGCAGTGCCAGCGGTAATGTGACGTAGCGGAAGGTCTTCCACGGAGTCGCATACAGGTCCATTGCTGCCTGTTCCAGTTCATGCCGCATACCTTCCAGTCTGGCGTTGACAGTGATGACAACGAAGGAAACACAGAAGGTGATGTGTGCAAGGATAAGGGTAGTTTTACCAAGCGGTACCTGTGCCTGAGCAAATAGTACCAGCAGGGAAAGACCCATAACGATTTCCGGGATCAGGATCGGCAGGTATAAGAGGCCGTTGATGACCGGTTTGTACTTGTATTGGTAACGATTGAGCGCGATAGCGGCTATCGTGCCCAGCGTAGTAGAGGCTATTGTAGAGATCACAGCAATAAAAAGGCTGTTGGTGAGTGCCTCTAAAACGCGGCGGTTTTGGAAAAGAGCTTCATACCAGTTGAAGGTGAAGCCTGTCCAGACGGCGTTGATCCTTGATTCGTTGAAAGAATACATGGCCAGGATCAGCAGCGGCAGATAAAGGAAAGCCAGAATAGCCAAAGAATAGGCTACCATCAGATGGCTACGCCACGTCTTTTGCATCGCCGTCACCTCCTTCCTGTGCCTGCAGAGCTTTGTAGTACAGGATGATCAGCACCAGACTCAGTACGGCCAGCACTATGGAGAGCGCCGAGCCAAAGGGCCAGTCACGGGCTGACAGGAACTGGTTTTGGATGAGATTGCCGATGAGCGCCGATTTAGCTCCGCCCATAACGTCGGGAACAACGAACATCCCCAGCGAAGAAATGAAGACCAGAATTGTACCGGCAGCAATACCGGGCATGGTCAGGGGCAGAGTAACTTTACGAAAGGCTGTCAGCGGTTTGGCACCCAGATCGGATGCTGCTTCTAAAAGCCGGGTATCCAGCTGTTCGATAGATACATAGATCGGCAGCACCATAAAGGGCAGCAGTGCATAGACCATACCAAGCATAACGGCCATATCATTGTAAAGCATCTGCAGCGGCTGGTCGATAAGGCCCAGATTCAACAGCAGCGTATTGACTACGCCCTGTGAACGCAGGATAATGACCCAGGCATAGGAACGGATCAGAAAATTGATCCAGAAAGGGATCATAACCAGTATCAGACCTGGCTGCTGCCATTTTTTAGGCAGCTGGGCTATGGTATAGGCCAGCGGGTACCCCATCAGGATCGTGGCAAGCGTAGTTACGATAGCTACGACCAGGGTATCTGCAAAAATTTTAAGGTATAAGGGTTCCAAAAACCGCAGGTAGTTATCAATGGTAAAAGAAAAGATGACCTGTCCATACGGTGTGCGTCCGGCAAAGGACACTGCAACGACGATCAGCAGCGGTATGACGAAAAAGATGCTGAGCCAGAGCAGGGCCGGCGCTACCAGCAGTTTACCGTTTTTCATCATCGCTGTACTTTCACCTCGTCTCTTTCGTACCACCAGATGCCGACGCGTTCGTCGGGCGTCCAGCGTTTGACGTCGTCAAAGTACTGATATGCGACTACGGTCTGGTTCGAGTTGTCAAGACGGACAAAGACTTTGTCGATAGTGCCGTAGAAGACAACATCGACGACGGTGCCGTAAAAAGCAGGCTCGGGGTGCGCTGCGGCTTTGTCTTCGCTTTCAGCTTCTTCGCAGAGGTTCAGCTTTTCCGGCCGCAGGGCCAAAGTTTCAGTTTCAGTATCGAAGAAATTACTTTCGCCGATGAATTTGGCAACAAATTTTGTGGAAGGATAATGATAAATATTATCAGGATTGTCGTCCTGTTCGATAACGCCTTTATTCATTACGACTATGCGGTCAGACATGGTCAATGCCTCTTCCTGATCGTGCGTTACATAGATGAATGTCAGACCCAGACCGCGCTGAAGGTTTTTCAGTTCCAGCTGCAGATTTTTGCGCAGCTGGTAATCCAGCGCGCCCAAAGGCTCGTCCAGTAAGAGGACCTTGGGATTGTTGACCAAAGCGCGGGCAATTGCGACACGCTGCTGCTGTCCGCCGGACATTTGCTGGGGACGGCGGTTGCGGAACTCTTCGAGCTGGGTAAGATAAAGGACCTGAGCAACACGTTCCTTTTGTTCATCGGCAGGAACTTTTTTCATCATCAGGCCGAATTTTATGTTTTCCTCAACAGTCATGTGAGGGAATAACGCGTAATGTTGAAATACCATATTCACATCACGTTTATAGGGCGGCAAGGCAGTGACGTTTTCGTCGTCCAGATAGATACTGCCCTCGGTAGGAGTTTCCAGACCGGCAATCATGCGCAGCAAAGTGGTTTTGCCGCAGCCGGAAGGACCGAGCAACGTAATAAATTCTCCATCGTAAATTGTCAGATCGAGAGAGGGGATAATGACGTTATTACCAAATTTTTTTGTGATTCCCTGTAAACGGACCATTTCTTTCATTTTTTGCTTGTCACAACCTTTCGTAATGCAGATTTTATCCTTATGCAGATAACAACTTATTATATACAGATTTGACCCGAAAATTCAATAATTTTTTGTAAAATTTAGAGGTATTTTGCTAAAAAACAGAGAATATTGATACTCATACGCAATAATGACAGTTTTTGATGATTTTTTGCGGAAAAATTCCAAAATTTGGAGGCTTTTTATTAATGAAACGATTGATACTGGCATTGATTTTGTTGGTAGTTGTTTTAATAACCGGCTGCGCTGATGCCGGCAGGCGTGATCAGGATAAAAAATCGGTGCATGGACCGGCGGTAACGTTAGGGATCGAACGCATCGGCGAGTATGAGCAGCTGTTTGCAGGGAAGCGTGTGGGTCTGATTACAAATCAGACCGGTGTTGACAGTAAGCTGCGCAGCAGTGAGGATATTTTACTGGCGCATACTGATCTGACAGGGATTTTTGTGCCGGAGCATGGTTTGTTCGGCGCCGTGGCTGCCGGAGACGATGTGGACGGCGCTGAATACAAAGGTGTGAAGGTATACAGTCTGTATGGAGCGGCAAGACGGCCAACGCCGGCAATGCTGGATGCGATCGATGTGATGACTGTTGATATTCAGGATGTGGGTGCCCGGCATTATACTTATGTTTCAACTATGGCCTATGCTATGGAAGAATGTGCTAAAGCCGGTAAAAAGTTTGTTGTTTTCGACCGTCCCAACCCGATTGGGGGATTGATGGAGGGGCCGCTGCTGCGTCAAGAACAGGCAAGCTTTATCGGCCTTTATCCGGTGCCTCTGCGTCATGGACTGACTATCGGGGAATATGCCAGATATATCAACGATACGCAGAAGCTTGGCCTTGATTTGACGGTGATTCCGATGAAGGGCTGGCAGCGGAAAATGTACTGGCAGGATACGGGGCTGCCGTGGGTAGGCACTTCGCCGCAGATACCTACAGCTGCTACGGCTTTATATTACGTGACTACGGGTATTTTGGGGGATACTAACCTTTCGGTTGGTATCGGAACAACAAAACCATTTTATTATGTAGGTGCTCCCTTTGCTGAAAAAGATGCGGTTGCGGATAAATTGAACAGTTTGCAGCTGCCAGGCGTGTATTTCAGACCGGCGGCTTTTATTCCAGCTTACGGAGCGTTTGCAAAAGAGCTGTGCCAGGGTGTGGAAATTTATATTACTGATGCGGAGATATATCGTGCCGCGCTTACCGGGGCGAATATCCTGCGCTGCATTGAAGAACTGTATCCTGACAAGGTTGTTTACCCGGCCCGCTATGGCGGTAAAGGCTATAAAATAGATATTGCCCTGGGCGAAATGGCTTTGCGCGTGGGGGTGCCATTAGAGCGCCTGCTGCCGCGTTGGGACAGGGAAGCACAGGAGTTTGCTGAGCAGGTGCGGCCATATCTGCTTTATAAATAATGAAAGGATTGGAAGTAAATGCTGAATAAGGTTTTTGTAGAATTTTTATATGAAGCGGCGCACATTCAGCGCTGGAACGATCACATCCGTCCTAACGGCTTCACGGAGCTGGATAAGCAAGCGCATAAAATGATGATTTTGTATGTGCTTGCAAAGTATGAGGAGCAGGATCATCAGGCAAAACTGAACTGGCGAGTACTGATCGAAGGCGGTATTTTTGAATTTCTGCATCGGATCGTGCTGACTGATATCAAGCCGCCGGTGTTCCATGAATTGATGCGTGTGCATGGTAAAAAACTCAATAGTTGGGTTTATGAGGAACTGCGGCAGCGGATACCTGATCTGGATCCTGTTTTTATGGCTAAAATGCAGAGACATTTTGATGAACCACAGGAAAATTATCTGGAAAAGAAACTTCTGCGTGCTGCACATTATCTGGCCACTCAGTGGGAATTTGGTATTATTTATCATTTCAATCAGGGCATTTACGGTGTTGAGGAAACGAAAGCGGCTATAGAAAGTGAGATCGAGGATCACTATGATCTTGCAGGAGTGCAGAAATTGTCGCTGAAAGGTAAAACCAGCAAGTTTGTTGATCTGGTAGGTCAGCTGCGTTTTCAGAAACGCTGGGCGCAGTCTCCGCGTGTGCCGGAAACTTCAGTAATGGGCCATGTGCTGATCGTAGCTGCTCTGGCATATTTCTGTGCTGTAAAAATGCAGGCTTCAGATGAGCGTATCGTCAATGATTTTCTGTGTGGATTATTCCACGACCTGCCTGAGGTGCTGACCCGCGACATTATTTCGCCGATCAAACGCTCAATCCAGGGGCTGGACGATCTGATCAAGGATATTGAAAAACGTCAGGTTGCAGAAAAATTGCTGCCGCTGCTACCGCATAGCTGGCATGAGGATATCCTGTACTTTACTGAAGATGAATTCAGTAACCGGGCTGTTGTTGACGGTGAGAAGATTACCTGCAGGCCGGAAGAGATTGGGCTAAAATATAATGAGAACGGTAAGGGATATAGGGCCGTTGATGGTACTGTGTTAAAATGCTGCGACCATCTGGCAGCTTTTGTGGAAGCCTATCTTTCAATAGAATATGGTATCAGTTCGAAGCATTTGCGCAATGGCATGGAAGATTTACGGGAACAATACAAAAATAAGGTCGTTTGCGGTTTGGATTTTGGGAAGCTTTACGAGGAATTTCCTCGTTTGTGATGTGGAAAATATTAAAAATGCATAAATTTGCAGAAAATGTATAAATTGCTAAAATTTTCAAAAAATTTTCTTTGTGCGTATAAAAATAGCTAGACTGCCGCTTGTGCTTAGAGTTATAATAAAGCTGAGGGGATACATTATACAAAATTCAACTATGTATTTTGGAATGTAGGGATAACTAGAAATGTAATAAAATTATGCTTAAATTAAAAAATATTTAAAGGAGGCATCATTATGAATCTGTTTGAAATGGCAAAAATTCCTCTGAACAAAGCAATTGAGGTCATGAAACTTGACCCGAGTGCTGCGGACATTATCGCAACTCCTGAACGTACTCTGGAGGTTTCCATTCCTGTTCGTATGGACGATGGAACTACAAAAGTATTTACCGGTTATCGCAGCCAGCACAGCACCATTATGGGGCCGGCTAAAGGCGGCGTTCGTTATCATCCCGGAGTCAACATGGACGAAGTAAAGACTCTGGCTTTCTGGATGACCTGCAAATGCGCAGTTGCAGGTTTACCTTACGGCGGCGGCAAAGGCGGCATAGTTGTTGATCCTTCTAAACTTTCTGAAAGAGAACTGGAAGGCTTGACTCGCGGCTTTATTGACAGGATCGCTCCGATCATCGGCGAGAAAATGGATATCCCGGCACCTGATATGAATACCAATGCTAAAATCATGGGCTGGATGATGGATGAATTCAGCAAGATTAAAGGCCAGTTTGAACCGGGTTTCGTTACCGGCAAACCGATCTGTCTGGGTGGTTCTTTAGGCAGAAACGCAGCTACCGGACGCGGCGTTATGGTAGCTGCCGGCGAGGCTATCAAAGCTTTGGGTATTAAGCCGAAGCAGGCTACCTGCGCTGTGCAGGGATTTGGTAATGTTGGCAGCTGGACTGCTAAACTGATCCATGATATGGGTGTAAAGATCGTTGCTTTAAGTGATATCAACGGTGCCATCCATAATCCCAAAGGTATGAATCCTTATGATGTTGAAAAACATCTGCAGAAAACAGGCAGCGTTGTTGGTTATAAAGGTTCAAAACCCATCAGCAATGAAGAACTGCTGGCTATGGATGTTACGATCCTTGCTCCGTGTGCAATGGAACTGCAGCTGACTAAAGCCAACGCAGCCAAGGTACAGGCCAAGGTAATCGTTGAAGGTGCTAACGGACCGACAACTCCTGATGCAGATAAGATTCTTGACAAAAAAGGTATTCTCGTTGTACCTGATATCCTCGCTAATGGCGGCGGTGTAACTGTAAGTTATTTCGAATGGGTACAAAACCTGTATCGTTATTTCTGGACTGAAGAAGAAGTTATCGAAAAACAGGAAAGTCTGATGATAGATGCTTTCAAGAAAGTTTACGATACTGCCAAGGAGCATAAAGTTAATATGCGTACAGCGGCTTATATTGTAGCTTTGGGTCATTTGGCAGAAGCTATGAAATATCGTGGTATGTACTAAGAATAATAAAAGGGCGGCTAAAAGCCGCTCTTTTTTATTCTCTGATGCAAAAGGTGCGCTTTAAAAAGACAAATGTAAACAAATAATCGAGAAAGTTGTTGCGTTTTGATTTTATACGTTGACTTGCTCCAGTAAGAGTGATAGAATTTTTAATTATAAACGTACAAAGTAGCTACTATTATTGTACAAACTAATAATGTTGGAGGGGAAGAACTTATGAAATTTGCTAAACGTATGGAACGTATGCAATCGTCTGAAATCCGTGAACTGTTAAAATTGACGGCACAGCCGGATATTATTTCGTTTGCCGGCGGTTTACCGGCACCGGAACTGTTTCCGGTGAAAGAAATAGCTAAAGTATCACATGACCTGGTGGAAAAAGAAGGTCAGCAGCTGCTGCAGTATGCCACGACCGAAGGGCGTCCGACTCTGAGGGCTAAAATTGCTGCCAGAATGAAAGATAAATATCATACTGAGGTTGATCCGGATGAGATTTTGATCACTACCGGTTCACAGCAGTGTCTCGATTTTGCAGGTAAATTGTTCCTTGATCCCGGTGATGTTGTTTTATGTGAAAGTCCTTCTTATTTGGGTGCACTTAATGCCTTTAATGCCTATGAGCCTACTTTTGTAGAAGTGCCAACTGATAATGTTGGTCTGATTCCGGAAGAATTGGACAAAATCTTAAGCACTACCGACCGTTGTAAATTTATTTATGTTATCCCCGATTTCCAAAATCCGACCGGTCGTACCTGGAGTTTGGAACGCCGCAAAAAGTTTATGGAAGTGATCAATAAACATAATCTGCCTGTGCTGGAAGACAACCCTTATGGCGAGCTGCGTTATGAAGGGGAGATATTACCGTCCTTAAAATCTATGGATACCAAAGGTCTGGTTATGTTCCTCGGCACTTTTTCCAAGATTTTCTGTCCGGGACTGCGTTTAGGCTGGGTCGCTGCCTCTAAGGACGTTGTCAGTGAATATGTAAAAATCAAACAAAGCGCCGATCTGCATACCTCTAATTTTGACCAGGGGATAGCTGACGCTTATATGGAAAATTATGATTTGGATAAGCATGTTGAAGAGATCAAAGCCCTTTATAAAAAACGCCGCGATCTGATTTTAAAAACTATGGCGGAAGAATTTCCGGCAGGTACGGAATGGACACATCCTGAAGGCGGGTTGTTCCTGTGGCTGACTTTCCCGCAGGGATGCAGTGCTGATAAGGTTTTCCACAAATGTATCGAGATGAAGGTTGCCGGCGTTACCGGTGATGCCTTCTACCCTAATGGTAAAACTGACCGTAATATGCGTATCAATTTTTCCAATATGCCGGAAGAGAAAATCATCGAAGGTGTAAAACGGATGGCGAAAGCTATCAGAGAATGTATGTAATTGGATAAATAAACCCCGCTGCGATTAATCGCAGCGGGGTTTATGTTTATTTGCTTTGGGTCTTCCAGGGTACTATTTTATGTTCCAGCCATTGCAGACCTAAATTGAAAATGAGTCCCAGGAGTGAAAGAACGATAACGCCGGCCATTAAACGGTCGGTGATCATCAGATCTCCATAATGCAGGATCAAAGCGCCGATACCTTCTTGTGCCGCGATCATTTCGGCAGCTACAAGCAGCAGCAGTGAAGTGCCCGCTGCCAGACGCAGCCCGGCAAAGATTACCGGCAATGCGCTCGGCAGAACTACGCTTTTCATCGTCAGCCACCAGCTGGCATTAAAGCTGACAGCTACCTTGATCAGCAATGTGTCGACGTTTTTGACACCTGAATAGGTATTCATCGCAACGGGAAAGAAAACGCCCAAAGCAATGATAGTGACTTTAGATAATTCACCGATTCCAAGCCAGAGAATAAAAAGCGGCAGTAAAGCGATTTTTGGGATCGGATAAAGGGCATTGACGATCGGTGTTCCTATTCGGTCCATCAGCGCAGAGGTGCCGGTGACGAGCCCTACCAGCAAACCGATGATGCTGCCTAAAGCAAAGCCCAGCAGAATGCGGTAAAGACTGGCTGTCAGACTGCGGCTGATTTCGCCGCTTGTAATAAGCTTGCCGAGTGCAGTAAGGATTGCGCTTGGTGCCGGTAGAAACAATGAGGAAATCAGACCTGTACTGCAGATTATTTCCCATACTGCCAGTAAGAAGGCTATCGCAGCGAAAGATATCCAGGCCGGATAAGTTTTCTGCCAGTGAGTCATACGGTTGTGGATTTTATATTCAGCCATTAGCTTCCACCTCCATCAGAGCCGCACGGGCATCACTGCTTATATGTTCCCAGATGATGCGGATAAATTCGGCTATCTGAGCGGTATTTTCAGTTTTTTCCCTGTCAGCTCGCGGAATTGCAATGGTCAGGATTTTTCTGACTTTACCGGGGCGTCTTGATAAAAGCACGACTCTGTCAGCCAGCATTACCGCTTCCTGAATATTGTGAGTAACATATAAGGTGCTGAGTCTGGTCTTTTCCCAGAGAGTAACAAGCTCTTCCTGCATGATCGTGCGAGTCTGTGCGTCCAAAGCAGAAAATGGTTCATCCATTAAAAGGAGGTCAGGATTTATGACAAGCGCCCTGGCGATACCGACTCTTTGCCGCATACCGCCGGATAACTGGTGCGGAAAGGCTTTTTCAAAACCGCCGAGTCCAACTAAATTGATATAGTGCTGGATCCGTTCTTTCTGTGCTGTCTTTGGTACGCCTGTGGCTTCAAGTCCAAAGGCAATATTTTCATAAACGCTGCGCCAGGGAAACAGGCCTGTTTCCTGGAAGACGATGCCCATAGCAGGAGTATGGCCTTCCGTCAGATCTGTGAAATAAATACTCCCATCGCTTGGTGACAGCAACCCTGCTGTAAGATTGAGCAGAGTCGATTTACCGCAGCCGGAAGGCCCTACCAAAGCTACAAATTCCTCGCTGTGTACAGTAAGGCTGACGTTTTCAAGTACAGACAGCTGTTTGCCTTGAGGATCGATGAAATTTTTGCTGACATTGTCGATAACTAATTTCATTTAAACTACTGCCTCCGGTGTTGTTTGATAAAGTATAAAAATAAGGAAAACTTTGTTGAGAAATTATTTTTGCATAGCCTTGCTGAGCAGGCTGGTATTGGTGACGGCTTGTGGATCAAGCTTGCCCTCGATCATGCCATGAGAAGTATACCAGTCTATCTGAGTCTTGATATCGCTGTCCAGCAGTTTGCCGTCACGATCGATATAAGGCAGGCCGAGCTTGATGTCGGCTTCAGGAGCTTTAACATATTTGGCGATAATGCCTACGACTTCGTCCAGCTTTTTGGGGTCTTTATTGTCAATAGCTGCGTCATAGTAGTAATTGCAGGCTTTTTTGTATGCTCTTAAGAAACGTACTGCTGCATCTTCATTTTTCAGGAATTTGGGAGAAAAGAAAAGGGCAGAGGTTTGATAGGGGATAACGTCACCGACTTGGGTGACAAGTTTACCATAGCCTGCAGTCTGCACTTTGGTGATATTGGGTTCGTTGAGTATGGCTCCGTCGATTTGTTTGCTTTCAAGAGCGGCCATAACAGCACTCAATTTGCCAAGCGGTACGATCTCCACATCTTCAAGAGTCAATCCTTTGGTTTCCAGCATCCGCCCAAGCATATAATGGAAGGTAGAACCTTTTTGAGTAATGCCGATGCGTTTGCCTTTGATATCTTCGAGCTTGGTAATTCCATTGTTGTAGTTATCGGAGGTGACTAAAAGTGCTGAGGAAGAAAAGCCTTTTTGTTCACGGCCTTTATCGGCAACGATAGCAAGTTGTTGACCGCTGGCAGCCATATTGAAGAGACTGGCAGTGATACCGGTAGCGCCGACGTCTACTTTAGAGGAAGCTGTAGCCACAGCAATAGGATGAGCTGCATCAAACCACTGTTGATCTATTTCAAGGTTTTCTTCGGCAAAGTAGCCTTTATCTAAAGCGATAAAAAGCGGTGCAGAACTGGTAAGGCGAAGCATACCCAGAGATACTGCTGTTTTTGCTTTGGGGTCAGCGGCTTTTTTGTCCTCACCGCCGCAGCCTGCCATCAAGAACATAAAACAAACTGCTGTAAACAAAATCAAGATTTTTTTCATTTATTTCCCTTCCTTATATTGTACGCTAAGTACAAAAATGTAGTGCAGACAAAATAATGTCTTTCATAATTTTACAATATCTCCAAGTTTTTTGCAGTATTTTTTGCAGAAAAAAAGAAGAATTTTTAAATAAATATTTAAATATCTATAGACAAAAATAGAAAAAACTTTCAGTAAGGTAAAGGAATTGGTATAATGTATAAAGATGAAAGTATTTTTTAGAACGGAGGCCCGCATGGGAAATATCATAAATTTGAAAAAAATGATGTCGGCAGCCATGTTTGCAGCTGGACTGCTGGTCAGTATGAACAGTGCTTCGGCACAGCAGGATGAGCAGGAACCGCTGGCGCTGTTGCAGCTGGATGTTGACGGTAACGGCAGTCTGGAAACTGTGGAACTGTATGGTGGTCAGATGACTCGCGGCAGCAGTTACAGGAATGATTTTTTATTGCTTTTAAAAGGCAGTGACTCTGAATTGCTGACGGCATATGTACCAAGTATTAATGGCGGTTACGACTGCAGTTTAGAAAAAGCAAGGTTTACGGGCAGAGGCGAACAGCTGATTTTGTCTGTTGGACAGGGAGGCGACGATGGCAGTATAGAATATCGTATCATTGACTTTGCTGATCCTAAGGCGGTGAAGGAGATTTTTACTGGCAGCGATAATGCAGGTGTAGCGGCAACTGCGGAATTTGTGCCGGATTTTCGCAGTAAAATTGCTTTTGCAGACGGCAGCACTAATTATGAACTGCTTCCCAAAGAGAAAGAGTTTTATGAACAGCGTGGGCTTTATGACGTTGACGGTACCTTATTAAAGGGGTATCGACGCCCGTATGTCGGGAAAATACATTCGCTGGTTGCTGTAGATATGGAGCAGGACGGGATTTTGGAACTGTTGTCGCTGCAGAGCATCAGTGGGTTAAACAGGGAAGACCTGCTTGGGAAGCTGGCCGGGGTGTGGTCATATGATGGCAGCAGTGGCTGGAAATTAAAAAGTAAAACTTTTTACAGCGGCGGCAAAAATAAAGACGACAAATTCCATCGCAGCTATAATGAAAAAAACTGGCGGATTTTACCGAGGCAGGCGGTGCATGACAGCAGCAGCGTAACTTATCCTGTTTTTACTGCGATTGCGGCGCCTGAGGTGCAAAATAAGCTCAATGGAGATTTTGCGATTATTGCTGGTCCTTATTTGCAGAATCTGGCAACTGGAGGCTGCGAACTTGATTATACATTGACCTTCGTCAGTGAAAAGTTTATCAGTATGGTGTTTTTTGGTGTACTGGATGAAGGTGAAAAAGAAATTTTTGCTAAGATACCATTAAATATTGATGTACAAACTGGAGCACAATTGGCACTTGGTGATGTTTTGAATTTACGTGATGCCGATTTACTTCCTGTTTTAAGGTTGCTGACAAAGAAAGATAAGGTGGATTTCAGTAAAGGTATTCCTGAAAGCTGGTATTATAACGGGACTAATTTTGTGTTTTGTCAGCGAAGTGAAATCGGCGAGTGGTTGGAAGCAACGGTGGCTGCAAGCGATCTGAAAAAGTTTTTACTGAAACCGGAATTATTTTAAAGAGAACTGACTGGTCAGTCAGCAAATAGTGAAAAACAGAGAAAAAATATGAAAAATTAAGAAAAAAGGCTTTAATCGGTTAAAATAGCGGTTGCGTTTATAATTACGATAAACTATAATAAGAGTATTCTTGAAAATAGCGGAGCCGTGCGCCCTTTTACAGGGCGCAGCCGTTTTTTTGAATACGTGAGGAGGATATATTTATGCTGAGTTTTTTTGATAAAGGCCGAAGGAAAAAGGCCTTGGCTGTTGCGGTAGCGGCATTTACCGTGATGGCTTTGGCTGGCTGCAGCAAAGAGCAGCAGGCACCACAGGCAACGTTGGTTAAAACGATGGAAGTTATCAAACGCGATACGCCGATCGTTTATGACTATACAGGTTTTGTGCAGGCGCAGAAAGAAGTCAATTTGATGGCGCAGGTCAGTGGACAGATCACAGGAAAGTATTTCCTGGGCGGTGAAAAAATAACTGCGGGACAGACCTTGTTTACTATTGATCAGCGTACATATCAGGCAAAAGTTCTGAATGCACAGGCCGGACTTGCCAGTGCCCAGGCAACTTTGATTCGTACCAGCCGTGATCTGGAGCGTTATAAAAAGCTATATGAGCAGAACGCTGTTTCCAAGCAGGAGCTTGATAACAGGGTCGCTGAGGCCGAACAGGCGCAGGCTGCTGTTGATGCACAGCAGGCTTTGCTGGAAAATGCCAATATTGATCTGGGAGAAACTAATGTCGTTGCGCCTTTTGACGGACGTATAGATACCAATGATCTTTCTGTAGGCAACTATGTTACTGCCGGTCAGACTGTTCTTGCTACTATTTCTAATACAGATCCGGTATTTGTAGAATTCAGTCTGGCAGAAAACGAATATTTAAAACTTCTGAGCGCTCATAATGATGCAGGTGGAGCGTCGTTGGAAAATCTGACGATCGTTTTGAGCGATGGCAGTACTTATTCTGAAAAAGGCCGTGTCGATCAGGTCAATCGCAGCATTACGCAGGGGACAGGTACTTTGTCGCTGAAAGCTGAATTCCCAAATCCTGCTAAGATCCTGCTGCCTGGCATGTTTGCTCATCTGCAGGCCAACAGTGGTACTGTACATGACGCTAAGCTGATTCCGCAGCGTGCTGTAACCGAGCTTATGTATAAGAAATTTGTTTATGTACTTGGCGATGATAATAAAGTATCCATGCGCGAAGTTACATTAGGTCCACGTATCGGTCGTTTGTGGCTGGTTGAAAGTGGTCTGGAAGGCAACGAAACGGTTGTTGTCGAAGGCATCAACAAAATTAAACAGGGTTCTGAGGTAAAACCTGAACCGATGACCGAGGCAGAATTGGATACTGCTGTATCTTTGAAAGAATCCTAAGGAGGTAACTAGTTGTGGCACGCTTTTTTATAGACCGTCCGGTCTTTGCGATAGTGCTGGCAATACTTATTACCTTACTTGGTACTATTGCCGGATTCAGCCTGCCAATTGCTCAATACCCGGATATCACCAAGCCGCACATTGCCGTTTCTACGAACTATGTGGGTGCTAGTGCGGAGGTTGTTGAGGAATCTGTTGCGCAGGCGATCGAACAAAAAGTTAATGGTGTAGAAAATATGCTGTACATGAACTCTACTAGTACCAGCGTAGGCGAATACACACTTGACGTATATTTCAATCTTGATAAAAATGCAGATATCGGTTCTGTAGAGGTACAGAACCGTGTTTCTCAGGCTTCGTCCTCCATGCCGTCAGAGGTAAGTGCTTACGGTATCACGACAGCCAAGAAATCTGCCGAGACCATCATGTATTTTGCGTTGCACTCACCTGATGGAACGTTTGATACGATGTTTCTTACCTCTTATGCGATGACAAACTTCCTTGATGCCTGCAAACGCGTTAAGGGTGTTTCCAGTATTGATATTTTTGGTCAGGAATACGCAATGCGCCTATGGCTGCAGCCAGATAAAATGGCTCAGTTGGGTGTGACCGCAGATGATGTTTCCAATGCAATCAAGAGTCAGAACATTCAGGCTCCTGTTGGTTCTATTGGTACGCGTCCTACAGCGGAGCAGCAGGAATTCCAATATTCTGCTAATGCCCAGGGGCGTTTGTCGACTCCGGAAGAGTTTGGTAATATTATTGTCCGTTCTCAAAACGGCAATAACCTGAAGCTTAAAGAAATTGCGAAAATTGAAGCTGGTGCCCGCAGTGATAACGTTGCTGGTTATCTGAACGGCGGTTCTTCTGTTGTTTTCCCTGTTTACTTAACAAGCGACGCTAACGCTTTGGAAACCGTCAATAACATCAAAGCCGTATTGGCCGATGCTGAAACGCGTTTTCCGGAAGGTATGGAGCTGACTATTGTTCAGGATAATACCCAGTTCGTACGCGAAGCGCTGGAAAAAGTAGCTCATACTTTCTTTGAAGCTTTGGCGCTGGTTATTCTTGTTGTATTTATTTTCCTGGGCAGCTGGCGTGCAACGCTTATTCCGCTGCTGGCGATTCCTGTTTCTTTGGTTGGTACCTTCGGTGCGTTCGTGCTGATGGGATTTTCGATCAATACTTTAACAATGTTTGCGATGATTCTTGCTATCGGCCTCGTTGTTGATGACGCGATCGTTGTTGTTGAGGCAGTTGAGCATCACATCCAGGATAATGGAATGACTCCAAAAGAAGCTACTTATCGGGCGATGAAAGAAGTTTCCGGTCCTGTTGTGGCGATTGCGTTCGTTTTGGCAGCAGTATTTATCCCGGTTGCATTTACCGGCGGTACTGTTGGTCAGCTTTATAAACAGTTCGCTTTAACGATTTCTGTTTCTATGGCGCTGTCAGCTATCGTAGCATTGTCTCTGACTCCAGCGTTGTGTGCATTGCTGTTGAAACCGCATGATAAAGACGAAGTCAAAGGACCTATTGGTAAATTTATCCATAAGTTCAATGTCTGGTTTGCCAATACTTTAAGTAAATATGTTAAAAATGTTGAAAAATGTATCCGTCATGCAAAAATCTCAATGGCAGTTTTGCTGGTTATGGTTATTTTATTGGGCTGGGTAGCTAAGGTTACTCCTACCGGATTTGTGCCAAGTGAAGATCAGGGTTATTCTGTAACGTCATTTAATTTGCCGGAGGGTGCATCAAGTAATCGTGGTATTCAGGCTATGATGGAACTGGGTGATAAGATCAAGTCGCTGCCGGGCGTTAAATATGTTATGGAAGTATCTGGCTTTGATATCCTTACTGGCGCCCCTAAGTCCAGTGCCGGTCTGATCGTTGCGGCGATGGAAGATTATGACAAACGTGATAACAGTGCTCAGGATATAGTGCCGCAGATTTATGGCATCGGTGCCCAAATGCCGCAGGTAAGCGTTATGGCGTTTGACCCGCCTGCATTACCGGGTGCGTCCAGCACAGGCAGTTTGAGTATGTACCTGATGAATCTGGGCGGTGACGATATGGAGCGGATGCAGGAAGTTGCTAACGAATTTCTTGCTAAAGCCAATCAACGTCCTGAAATTGGTATGGCTTATACCACCTTTAATACTAATACGCCGGTTTATCAGTTTAACGTAGACCGTGAAAAAGCAGAGTCTCTAAATGTACCTGTAGCAAGCGTATTTACAGCTTTACAGACTTTCCTCGGCGGCAGTGAGATCAATGACTTCAATGCTTTTGGCCGTACTTGGAAAGTAGTTATGCAGGCGGATGCAAAATATCGTACGAATGTTGATGATATGCGTTATTTCTTTGTACGCAGCAATAACGGCGATATGGTGCCTCTTAATACCTTGGTTACTGACGAAGGTAAAACAAGTTCTGCTACTGTAACCCGCTTCAACGGTGTACGAGCTATTAAAATAGCTGGTAACCCTGCTACAGGATATAGTACAGGTCAGGCTATGACTGCACTGGAAGAAACTGCTGCAGAAATTTTGCCGACTACTTATACCTATGAATGGGTAGATCAGAGCCGTGACGAACTGGAAGCAGGAAACAGATCAACACAGATTTTCATTATTTCTCTGATCTTCGTATTTTTGTGTCTGGCAGCTTTGTATGAAAGCTGGACTATCCCGTTGGCAGTTATGCTGTCAGTGCCTGTTGCTGCCCTTGGCTGTTTTGGCGCTCAGTATCTGCGCGGTTTGCAGAACGACGTTTATATGCAGATCGGTTTGATCATGCTGATTGGTCTGAATGCTAAAAATGCGATTCTGATCGTAGAATATGCAAAGATGAACATGGAAAATGGCGAACCTGTAGTTAAAGCGGCGCTTGATGCTGCCAGACTGCGTTTGCGTCCGATTCTGATGACATCCTTCGCGTTCATTCTTGGCTGTGTGCCTTTGGCGATTGCAACAGGTCCAGGTGCCGGTGCCCGTGTTTCTATGGGTAATGCCGTTGTTGGCGGTATGACCTTTGCTACGATGATCGGTATCTTTATGATCCCGGTATTATTCGTTGTCGTTGAACGTATTTTCAACAGAAAAAAACACAGCGAAGAATAAATTTAGGTGTTTTGTAAATATATAATGCCCCGTCTTAAAGACGGGGCATTATTTTTTTGCAGGATTTTTTTTATTTATGTGGTATTTAAAAAAGGTAACTGAAAATTTCTGACAAAGAGTGTTTAGAGGTAAAAGCAGATGAATGAATTAAAAAATAAAAGTAAATTTCTCAGAGATGTCTGGTACCTGACCAAAAGTTATTGGCAGTCAGAAGAAAAGGGAAAGGCTTATTTGCTGTTGACGGCAATCATAGCACTAACTTTAGGCGTAGTGTATATGCTGGTGCTGTTGAATAAATGGAACAATTCCTTTTATAATGCACTGCAAAATTACCAGACCGAACTTATTTTTGATGAGCTGATACATTTCGGCTGGCTGGCTGTGATCTACATTATTCTGGCAGTTTATGCCTTTTATTTGCAGCAGGTACTGGTGCTTAACTGGCGTCGTTGGCTGACTAACAGGTATATTGATGAATGGTTGAAAAATAAGACCTACTATCGTCTGCAGATGTTCGGCTCTGATACTGATAACCCTGACCAGCGTATTAGTGAGGATGTGCGTTTGTTTGTTGAGATGACGTTAAAGTTCAGTATCGGTGTTTTAAAGGCTTTTTGTACTTTTGTGTCTTTCGTATTTATTTTATATGAACTGTCAGGTTCACTGGAATTTACTTTGGCGGGGCAAGTGTGGCATATTGAAGGCTATCTGGTTTGGGTAGCCTTGGTTTATTCAATTGTTGGTACAGGGCTTACTCATTTGATTGGTAAAAAACTGGTAGGGCTGAATTTTGTTCAGCAACGTTATGAAGCGGATTTTCGTTTCAGTATGATGCGAATGAGGGAAAATGCTGAAAGTGTAGCGTTTTACAGCGGTGAGAAACAGGAAGGCGGCGTATTTAAGAAGCGTTTTAAACTGCTGCTGGATAATTTCTGGAAGATAGTAGAAAAACAAAAACAGTTGGTCTGGCTTAATTCCGGCTATTCACAGATTGCAATTATTTTCCCTTTCGTAGTGGCTATGCCGCGTTACTTAAGTAAGGAAATAACATTAGGCGGCCTGATCCAGATTGCCAGTGCCTTTGGCAGGGTGCAGGAATCATTATCATATTTTGTAGATATGTATGCTTCTTTGGCTGAATGGCGGGCAGTTGTAGAGCGTCTTACGGGTTTTGGGGTACATATGCACGAGGTAAAACAGGAAAAACCGCAGATTGATCTTGAACGAATGGAAAGTCGCAACGATACTATCGTAGCTGCGTCCTTGCAGGTTGAATTACCAGATGACAGGATCTTGTTGAAAAATGTCAATTTTACTTTAGTACCCGGCCGAAATAAAAATATCCTGATCAAAGGCGCAAGTGGCAGCGGTAAAAGTACATTGCTGCGTGCTGTGGCTGGTATCTGGCCATATGTGCATGGTAAATTGGAACTGCCTGCTGCCGAGAAACTGATGTTTATTCCGCAAAAACCTTATTTACCATTGGGAACATTGAAAGAAGCATTGCTTTATCCAGGCAGTTGCCATAAAACAGATGAAGAGTTGGTGATGTTGCTGGAGCAATGTCGGATTGGCTACCTGGCAAAAGACCTGTATGTCGAAGCAGACTGGTCACATGTGCTTAGCGGCGGTGAACAGCAGAGGCTGGCTTTTGTAAGGGCACTGATCTATCAACCGTTATGGCTGTTTTTAGATGAAGCTACTTCTGCTTTAGATGAGGAGACAGAAGCTGTGATGTATAAGCTTGTTGAAACTTTAATGCCGGATACTACCGTAGTCAGTATTGGACATCGCAGTAGTTTGAGCAGTTTCCACCAAATAGGGTTGTTTATTGATAAAGGTCAGCACAGTGTTATTGAACGGGCCTTGTGAAAATAATATCAGGCATAGAATTTTGTAAGTAGAATTTACTGTTTTTTGTTAAAAGAAATTTTTACTTTGCTGTGATTTGCTTATATAATAAATAAAGAAGCAGTTTTTCAGAAAGGAAGTGTAAAAAATGATGCCATTGGAAATAGCTCCTAAAATTTATGATGTGGGTGTTGTTGACTGGGCTGTGCGTGATTTTCACGGATATAAGACGGAACGCGGTGCTTCATATAATTCATATTTGATCATGGATGAAAAAATCTGTTTGATCGATACAGTGAAAGCGATGTTTGCTGAAGAATTATTGGCAAAGATTGAACGTGTTGTCGACCCTGGAAAAATTGATTACGTAATAGTGAACCATGTGGAACCGGATCATGCAGGGGCATTGCCGGCGCTGGTCAAAGCGGCTCCGAATGCTAAGTTTTTTATTACAGCTCAAGGAAAGGCGGAAGCAATTCGTCATTATGGTGATTTATATGATTTTCAGGTCGTGAAGGATGGCGATAAATTATCATTAGGCAAACGTGAATTGACTTTTGTAACTTTACCAATGCTGCACTGGCCTGACAGTATGGCAACTTATTGTGCAGATGATGGGATTTTGTTTTCTAATGATGCTTTTGGCCAGCATTATGCGGCTGCTAAACGTTTTGATGATGAAGTGGATCTGGGAATACTTTTTTATGAAGCAAAAAAATATTTTGCCAATATACTCTGGCCATATGCGAAATTAATTGATAAAGCGCTGGCGAAAGCAGCGGCGCTTGATTTAAAGATGATAGCTACAGCCCATGGTATTATCTGGCGCAGTCATATTCAGGAAATTATTGCCAAATATGCTGCCTGGGGCAAAGGCGTGAGCGGCAGCAGTGTAGTTATTGCCTATGATACGATGTGGGGCGCTACGGAGCAAATGGCTCGTGCTGTGCTGGAGGGTGTTGTCAGTGCCGGTAGTGATGCTGTGCTGCTGCGTATGAACGAAACTCCGAATAGTACTGCTGTTGCGGATTTATTTGAAGCAGGTGGTATGATCATCGGCTCTTCAACACTGAACAGCGGAATGCTGCCCACTATGGGCAGTCTGCTTGTATACCTTAAAGGCTTAAACCCAACAGGTAAAAAAGCAGCTGTTTTCGGTACATATGGCTGGGCCGGCGGAGCTCAGAAAGATATGGAAGCTTTGCTGACAGCGGCTGGTTTTGAGTTGGAACCGGGTTTTACCTGTAAATGGAAGGCACAGCCAGAAGACCTGGAAGCAGCAAGGCAGCTTGGTTATGAATTTGCCAGGAAGCTGCAAAAATAAAAAAATTGATCAAGCAGACGAGTTTTATGCGTCTGCTTGTTTTTTTTCTGCTGAAAAGATGTTCACGAATAATTTACTTGCCAAAAGTCGAAAGGTCAAATATAATAGAATTAATCTAATTATAGATGCCGGCAGAAAAGTTTGACTTTAATGCTGAAACGATAAAAGGAAGGTAATTAAGATGAGAAATCTTGCAGATGCAATAGAAAATTTCATCATCAGACAGCTTTTAGAGGACAGAGAGGACGCTGTTTTAGTACAGCGTAATGAACTTGCCGATAAACTGTCGTGCGCACCGTCGCAGATCAGTTATGTGCTGAGCACGCGCTTTACTCCTGAACGGGGGTTTATGGTCGAATCCAGACGCGGAAGCGGCGGCTTTGTCCGTATTGTAAGGGTGATGCCTCATGAATTGCAGGAAGAGAACTGTGAGCCGACAGTGCATGATTTGATTGAGCACTGGGCTGCTAACCGTTTGATCAGCAGGCGCGAAAAATCACTGTTGCAGTATATGATGGAAATTCTGGATGCTGATGAAGCTAAAAAAAGAGCTGTTTTGGAGACGGCTATTACTAAAATGACAGAACGTGAGTGAGGTGAAGTGATATGTTATGTCAGAAATGCGGATTAAAAGAAGCTGTGGTCCACGTGGTATGCGTGGTCAACGATAAACAAATCGACAAATGGCTGTGCTCGGATTGTGTTGAAGAATTGGCTCCGTCTAATTTTTTGTCGGGAACTGTTTTCAATGCCAAAGAGTTTTTAGATGGGCTGTTGAAACCAAAAGCTAGAGAAGAACAGATCATGAATCGTTTTACTGAACGTGCCAAAGGTATTTTGGAAGACGCGATGCGTTTTGCATTGGATAAGGGTCATGATCATGTTGGAACAGAACATATCTTGCTGGCGTTGCTGAATGTTGAAAATTGTTTTGCCAAGAAGATTCTAGAAAAACTTGGCATTGATAATCAGGCGGTCATAAAAGAGCTGGAAAGCTGGATGGAGCCCGCTGGCAGCACTGAGCTGATGATCAGTTATACCCCGCGTGCCAAACGGGCCTTAGAGCTTGCTGGTGAAGCAGCAGCAGCTTTTAAGCTGCACTATGTAGGGTCCGAACATTTGCTGTTGGGCTTGCTGCGTGAAGGAGAAGGCGTGGCTGCTCAGGTATTGCGGCGCTTTAACGTTACGGCAGAACAGGTCATGAAGGTCATTAAGGCTGTTTATGATAATCAGCCATTGACAGATGGCAATTATAATGCTGGCGACAGCGATGTGGAAATAAAGAGCAATGTGTTGGAAATGCTGTCGGAATTTGGCCGCAATCTCAATCAGCTGGCTTCAGATGGAAAAATTGATCCCGTTGTTGGCCGCGAAAAAGAGGTTGAACGCATTATTCAGATTCTGTGTCGGCGTATAAAAAATAATCCGGTGTTGATTGGAGAGTCCGGCGTTGGTAAAACGGCTATTGCCGAGGGCCTGGCCCAGCGAATTGTTGACGGTAATGTTCCGGAGATACTGCGTGAGAAAATTGTGTTCTCGCTGGAGATAGGGTATCTGGTGGCGGGAACTAAATACCGCGGTGAATTTGAGGAACGTTTGAAAGAATTACTGGAAGCAGTAAAAGAAAATAAAAATATTATTCTTTTTATTGACGAACTGCATACTATCATCGGAGCAGGTGCCGCAGAGGGCGCTATCGATGCTGCCAATATTATAAAACCGGCTTTGGCCAGAGGTGAAATGCAGGCTATAGGAGCCACTACTTTAAACGAATACCGGAAAAATATTGAGAAAGATGCGGCACTGGAACGTCGTTTTCAACCTATCGTTGTAGGTGCTCCTGATGTTAATGATTCAATTGAGATTTTGAAGGGACTGCGCGATAAATATGAAGCCTTTCATCGTATTCAAATCACAGATGAGGCGATTATGGCGGCAGTGCGTCTGTCTGATCGTTATATCACTGACCGTAATCTTCCGGACAAAGCTATCGATTTAATGGATGAAGCCTGTTCGAGGGTACGGTTGCAAAGCTATAAGATTTCCTTGCCGCAGCGGGAAATCGAACAACAGCTTGAAAAAGTGCGCATTGAAAAAGAATCGGCTATTACTCAGCAAATGTATGAACGTGCTGCTGAATTGCGTGACGCAGAACGCAAGCTGCAGGAACAGCTTGATGGTGAGCGTCAGTCGCAGCGCAGTGGATCAAGCAGTAAATTGACGGTAAGTGAAGAAGATGTTGCCGAAGTAGTTGCTTCCTGGACAAATATTCCACTGCGTAAGCTTACCGAAGGTGAATCTAAAAGACTTATTCATTTGGAGGAGGCGCTGCATGAGCGTGTGGTCGGTCAAAATGCGGCTGTTGACGCTGTTGCAAAAGCTATCCGTAGAGCCAGAGCCGGGTTTAAGGATAAAAACCGCCCTGTAGGATCGTTCCTGTTCTTAGGACCTACCGGGGTAGGTAAAACAGAGCTGGCTAAAGCGCTGGCAGAGAACCTTTTTGGCGATGAACGTGCTTTGATTAGATTTGATATGTCTGAATATATGGAAAAGCATACTACTTCTCGGTTGGTAGGTGCTCCTCCTGGTTATGTTGGTTATGAAGAAGGCGGTCAGCTGACAGATGTTGTGCGCCGGCGGCCCTATTCGGTAATTTTGCTGGATGAAATTGAAAAAGCGCATCCTGATGTTTTCAACTTGCTGCTGCAGATTATGGAAGACGGCCGCTTGACTGACGGGCAGGGACGGACTGTTGATTTTAAAAATGCTGTTATCATTATGACCAGCAACGCTGGTGCCAGAGCTTTACTGGACAGCAAGCCGTTGGGATTTGCGACTGGTGAGAAACAGGTAAACGACGGACGCAAAAGTGCTGTATTGGAAGAAGTAAAAAGAATCTTCCGTCCTGAATTTTTAAATAGAATTGATGAAATTCTGGTCTTTGATCCGCTTGGTGAAGCAGAACTGCGGCAAATTGTCGAACAGATGCTCAAAGAACTTTCAGGTCGTTTGCAGGAAAATGGCCTTGATATCAAGGTTACTGATGAGGCTAAGGCCGAGCTTTTAAAAGCTGGCAAAGATACGCGTTATGGTGCACGGCCTCTGCGCAGGGCTTTAAGGAAACTGGTTGAGGATCCTGTTTCCGATTTGTATCTGGCTTCAGAATTAAAACGCGGTGATACTATTTTGACCCGTACTGATGAGGCTGGTAAAATCTATTTTGATAAAGAAGAAGCGCACAAGGAAGAAGCCTTGGTTGCAGCTGGAGAGGAACGTCCGTAATGGCAAAACCGAAAATACGTTTCGTTTGTCAGTCGTGTGGTTATGTAACGGCTAAATGGTTGGGAAAGTGTCCGGAATGTGGTCAATGGGACAGCTTTGTCGAAGAAATGGACGTGCCTGAACGTCCTGGACAGAGTTACCTGCCTGTAGGCGAAACCGCTAAGCCCAAACCGTTGCATCAGGTGGCGGAACAGTCCCTCAGCCGTCTGCAGACAGGTATCCGTGAATTTGATCGTGTGCTTGGGGGAGGGATTGTTCCCGGCAGCCTGGTTTTGTTGGGCGGAGACCCGGGCATTGGCAAGTCGACTATGCTTTTGGATGCCGGCATGAAGTTTAGCCGGAATAATATAAAAGTTTTGTATGTTTCTGGTGAAGAATCAGAAGCGCAAACAGCAATGCGGGCGAGACGTTTAGGCAGCAGCGGTGAAAACCTGCTGGTGATGACGGCTACCGATTTGAATATTATTTTACTGCAGGCACAGGAAGCGCAGCCGGCCTTGTTGGTAATTGATTCTATTCAGACTATGTACAACAGCGAGCTGCCTACTGCAGCCGGCAGTGTCGGACAGGTGCGCGAGTGTACGGCGAAATTGCTGCGTTTTGCAAAAACCAGCGGCATTGCCGTGCTTATTATCGGTCATGTGACTAAAGACGGTAATATTGCCGGCCCGCGATTGCTTGAACATATGGTCGACGTGGTGCTGCAATTTGAAGGGGATAGATCCTATTCTTTTCGGGTGCTGCGTGCCTTGAAAAACCGTTTTGGCTCTACAAATGAAAGCGGTATTTTTTCTATGGAAGCCAGTGGGCTGCAGGAAATAAGTAATCCAGCAGGATTATTCCTGGAAGAACGCAGTAACGATGCTTCCGGTTCAGTTGTTTGTGCCTGCCTGGAAGGTAACAGGCCTATTTTAGTTGAAGTGCAGGCTTTGGTTGCCAAAACACCTTATGGGATGCCCCGACGCACTGCTGTTGGATTTGATTATAATCGGGTCACTATGCTTTTGGCGATTTTGGAACGGCGCTTAGGAATGGATTTTGGCGCTTACGATGCTTACGTCAATGTGGTTGGCGGGATGAGAGTCACTGAACCAGCTGCAGATCTGGCTGTGGCTGCTGCGCTGGTGTCCAGCTATCGTAATCGGCCGATTCCGCATGGCGTATTAGTCATGGGTGAAGTGGGGCTTACAGGAGAAGTGCGACGAATAGGTTCGCCGGAAAGGCGTATCAAGGATGCTATGAATCTTGGCTTTAAAAGATTTGTTTTGCCAATGGGCAAGCTGTCATTGGATGAACCCTGCAATGGTATTGTGCAGGTTAAAACTTTGGAAGAAGCGCTGGATAAGGTTTTTGCTTAAAAGAGCGGAGGTTTCTCCGCTCTTTTTGTTTATTTTAAAATAAAATCATAAAATTTATATAAAAAATGATTGACACAAATATGGAGCTATGATAAAATAATAAAATTTTGACAAAAATAACAGGAGGTGTTAAAATAAATACATATAAAAATAGCGTGTTCCTTAGGAGGGCAGAAGATGTTTGCAGTAGGAGATAAAGTCGTATATCCGATGCACGGCGCCGGAGTAGTAAAAACAATAGAAAAGCGTGAACGTGACGGTCAAAGTGTCGACTATCTGATCCTGGCAATGCTTCTTGGAGAGATGAAGGTCATGGTTCCGGTCGACAGTGTGGAACGTGTTGGCTTGAGGCATGTTATCGAAAATGATGATATCGATGCCGTTGAAAAAGTTTTGGAAGAACGTCCTGATAATTACAATAAAGCTATTACATGGAACAGACGCTTTAATATGTATTTGGAAAAAATGAAAAGCGGTAATGTTTTTGAAGTTGCCGATGTAATAAGAACATTGCAGGTGCAGGAGAATGAAAAAAAATTATCTACCGGCGAGCGTAGATTATTGGGTACAGCCAGACAGATTTTGATCAGCGAAGTGATGCTTGTAAAAAATGCTGAACAGCAGGATATTGAAAACTGGCTGAATAAGTTTTTTTAGTGAAATACGTCGGATTTTCCGACGTATTTTATTTTTTTAGCTGTTTTTAATACGAAAATTGTAGTAAAATATTATATTATCCATATTATTTAAAGAAAGGAGGTGTAAAGATGTTAAACAGGATTTTGAAGCTGACCATTGTCGTTGTGTTTGCGCTTACCGGACTCATACTTACTGAATATTTACTGCCTTATATTTCGGATTTTTTGGGTTACGATCTTTATGACAACGGCTTTTTTGGCATAGCTTTGGCAACTATTGTTTCAGGTGCTGTGGGCATCTTTGTTTTTGGTGGTCTTGGTGTAGCTGTTGCACCGGTGCTTATTTATCATATTATGGGTTATACGGAACGTATGGCGATCGTTTTATCCAAGGTGCCGACCAGTGATATTCTTGTTATGACGCTTGGTATTGGTATTGGTTTGATTTTGGCTAACCTTTTGGGTGGGCCTTTTTCGCATTTGCCGATTATTGGTCCCTATATTCCTTTGATCTTTAGTCTGGTGCTTTCTATTATTGGGGCGAAAGTTGCTTTACGTAAGCATAAGGATATCGTAGGCTTTTTTAACCGCAGTATTCCTAGCTTAAAAGGTGCGGTAAAACCGGCTGCAGTTAAATCGTTGGCGCTGAGTGACAGATTGTACAGTAAAAATAAATTACTGGATACCAGTGTCATTATCGACGGTCGTATTATTGATATTCTGAAAACAGGTTTTCTGGAAGGTCGTTTGATCGTTCCCAACTTTGTTTTGGAAGAATTGCAGAAGCTGGCAGATTCGTCTGATAATCTGAAACGGGCCAAAGGCCGCCGAGGTTTGGATCTTATTCAGGAGATACAGCAGAAAAATAAAGAACAATTGCTTGTAGAAGATACTGATTTTGAAGATTTGAATGAAGTAGATGCTAAATTGGTGAAATTGGCTAAACAGACAGAAGCTGTTATTATAACTAATGATTTCAATCTTAATAAAGTTGCCGAGATCCAAGGCGTCAGTGTGCTTAATATCAATGATCTGGCTAACGCCATTAAGCCGGTGGTTCTTCCGGGGGAAGAGATGAATGTTTTTGTCGTTAAAGATGGCAAAGAAAATAATCAGGGCGTTGCTTATCTTGAAGATGGTACAATGATCGTTGTTGAAGGCGGTAAAAAACTGGTAGGTGAAAATACTGCTGTTGTAGTAACTTCTGTCCTGCAGACTTCAGCAGGTAGAATGATTTTCGCGAAACTGAAATAGCGGGGGCGTTTATGGAAAAAATCATAGCGATTGTTCCGGCTGCAGGGTTGGGAAGCCGCTTGGGGTTAGGTAAAAATAAAGCTTTTGCCGATGTGGGAGGATTGCCGCTTCTGGTACAGTGTATGAGGATGCTGGCTGACACAGACTGTGTGAGCAGAGTGATCGCTGTTGTACGGCCACAGGAGGTCAAGGAAGCAGAATTGATGCTGGAGGAATACAGCAAGGAGTATTATCCGCTGTTGCCTTTCTGTGTTGTTGCCGGCGGAAAGGAACGACAGGATTCTGTTGCTAATGCTCTGTCTGCAGTTACGGAGAGTGATGGTTATATAGCTGTGCATGACGGTGCTCGTCCTTTTGCCGGCAAAGAGGTTTTTAAAAGAGTGTTGAAAGCTGCTGCCGATAGCGGTGCGGCTATTGCTGCTGTGCCTGTTAAGGATACGGTTAAGGTTGTGGATGAAAATAATCTTGTGCAGTATACGCCTGTGCGCAGTACTCTGCGTGCTGTGCAGACACCGCAGATTTTTAAAATCAGTATTTTAAAGCAGGCATACGAGCTTTTGCAGAAACAGCATGGTAATGTAACGGATGACGCTTCACTGGTAGAACGTTTGGGAATAGCTGTTGCTGTTGCTGAAGGAAGCTATGAGAATATTAAGATTACAACGCCGGAAGATTTGATCCTGGCAGAAAATTTATGTAAAAGCAGAGGTCTTGTAAGATGATAGAAAAAAATAATAACTGGCCGCAGTTTCGTGTAGGCTGCGGGTACGATGTACATAAGCTTGCTGCTGACCGTAAATTGATTTTATGCGGAGTTGAGATTCCTTATGAATCAGGGTTGTTAGGACATTCTGACGCCGATGTGGCCCTTCATGCATTGATGGATGCTTTGCTTGGCGCAGCGGGTCTTGGTGATATTGGCAGGCTTTTTCCGGATACGGATATGAAATTTAAAGATGCCGATAGTATGCTGCTGTTGAGGCAGGTGGTTGGTTTACTGCAAAAGCATGGCTGGCAGATAAACAATGCCGATGTGACTATTATGGCACAGCGGCCTAAGCTGGCTCCCTATATTGAACAGATGGCGGCTAATATTGCCCGGGAAATGCGGATTGAAAGAAGTGCTGTCAATGTAAAAGCAACGACAACAGAGAAATTAGGTTTTGTTGGACGGGGCGAAGGGATGGCGTCAGAGGCTGTTGTAAGTATTATCAGAGGATGATGTAAATTCGCTTTACTGAAACGAGGTACTCATATATGTCCTTGTGGTATCGTTTGAGTACTTAGTGAGGTCTTTACGGACTTAGCACTCATACATGCCCTTGTGGTATAATATTCAAGATAAGTATTTTTGGAGGGATCATTCTAATGTCTAATGAAATCAGAGTAAGATTTGCACCGAGTCCGACTGGACCGTTCCATATCGGCGGCGCTCGCAGTGCTTTATTTAACTGGCTGTTTGCCCGTAAAATGGGCGGCAAGCTTGTTTTGCGTATCGAGGATACTGACCTTGAGCGTTCCAGCCGCGAATCTGAAGAGAATATCAAGGCTGCCTTAAAATGGTTAGGCTTGAATTGGGACGAAGGTATTGATGTAGGTGGGGAATACGGTCCTTATCGTCAAACAGAGCGTCTTGAACTGTATAAAAAATATACTGATCAGCTGCTGGCTGAAGGTAAGGCCTACTATTGTTACTGCACAGATGAAGAGCTGGAAGCAGAACGTCAGGCTTTGTCTGCCAAAGGGCAAATGCCTCGTTATATGGGCAAATGCCGTAATCTTACTTCTGAACAAATAGAACAGTACGAAGCTGAAGGACGCAAACCAACCGTACGTTTTCGTGTGCCTGCTGATCAGCAGATACTTGTCCGCGACATGGTTCGCGGCGATGTCGTTTTTGACTCTAACGGAATCGGAGATTTTGTTATCGTAAAATCTGACGGCATTCCTACTTATAATTATGCTGTAGTAATCGACGATGCGTTGATGAAAATTTCTCATGTTATTCGTGCTGAAGAGCATTTGTCAAATACTCCGCGCCAATGCCTTATTTATGATGCGCTGGGCTTTACACAGCCTACATTCGGTCATATTTCATTGATTTTAGGTAAGGATCGCACAAAAATGTCTAAACGCCATGGCGCTACTTCTGTTGATCAGTATCGTCAGTTGGGGTATCTGCCGGAAGGCATTGATAATTTCCTGGCATTACTGGGCTGGGCTCCGAACAGCGAACAGGAGATTTTCAGTATGGAAGAGTTGATTCAGGCCTTTTCGATGGAGCATGTCGCTAAAAATCCCGCTGTTTTTGAAATCGATAAACTGAACTGGATCAATCAGCACTATATGCGGCAGTTGGATGAGGAAGCTTTTTTTGCCGCAGCTAAGCCGCATATGGTTGCTGCCGGCTATATGACAGGTGATGAGTGTGGCGAAAAGCTGGAATGGCTTAAACGTGTAGTTGCTACAGCCAAAGAGCATGTTGCTTTTGCTGCGCAGATCCCTGAATGTGTCGCTATGTATTTCAGTGATGAATTTGAATTTGAAAATGCAGAGGCTGCTGCAGTTCTGCAGGAAGAATCAGTACCAACAGTAATGAATATGCTGTTCGAAGAATTGCCTAAGCTGGAAGTTTTAGATGGACCTGCTGTAAAAGCTGCTTTCAAAGCTATCCAAAAAGCTACCAAGCTGGGTGGCAAAGCTGTATTTATGCCGATCCGTGTTGCTTTAACAGGAAATCAGCATGGCCCGGAACTGGCTGAAATGGTGCCGTTGCTTGGTTTGGAACGTACAGAAGCCAGAATTAGGGCGAGCCTTGCTAAGGCAGGTATTACTCTGTAGAGGAGAGCTTGGAATGACGATTAGAGTTTACAATACATTGACGAAACAAAAAGAAGAGTTTGTACCGGTACATCCGGGTAAAGCTAATATTTATGTCTGCGGTGTTACGCCTTATAACCATCCGCATATTGGTAATGCGCGTCCATTTGTAACATGGGATGTTATCCGCCGTTTTTTGGAGCATGAGGGTTATGATGTTCTGCATGTACAGAATTTTACTGATGTCGATGACAAAATAATCAACACTGCCAATAAAGAAGGCGTTTTATGGAGTGATGTCTGCGGACGTTATATAGATGCTTATTTTGAGGTAATGGATAAGCTCAATGTGCGTCGTGCACATGTATATCCGCGTGTTTCTGAGCATATGGAGGAAATCATTGAAACTGTAAAAGCTCTTATTGATCGTGGTTATGCCTACGAAATGGACGGCGATGTTTATTATAGCGTTGAAAAATTTGAGCATTACGGTGAACTTTCCGGGCGTAATCTGGAAGATATGATGGCAGGTGCGCGCGTTGATGTCAACGATAAAAAGCATAATCCAATGGATTTTGCCTTGTGGAAGGCTGCTAAACCGGGAGAGCCTTCCTGGAGCAGTCCCTGGGGTGAAGGACGTCCTGGCTGGCATATCGAATGCTCAACAATGAGTATGAAATATTTGGGAGAAACCTTTGATTTTCATGGCGGCGGCAGTGATTTGATTTTTCCGCATCATGAAAATGAGATTGCACAATCTGAAGGCTGTACAGGTTGCCATCCCTTTGTTAAATACTGGCTGCATAACGGGTTTATCACTGTTAATGAAGAGAAAATGTCTAAATCATTAGGTAATTTCTTTATGGTCATTGATATCCTCGAGCATTATGAGCCGGAAACACTGCGCTTTTTTATTCTTTCCACTCATTACCGCAGTCCATTGGACTTTAGTGATGAGAGGTTGGCGGAAGCGCAGCGCAGCTTGTCCAGGTTGAAAACGGCTCAGGAAAATCTGCAGGCCTTAATGGCTTTGATGAATGCTGGCCCGACAGAGGAAAGCCTGAAGCTGCGAAGAAAAGTTTTGGAACTGCGCAACGAGTTTATGGAAGCCATGCGTGATGATTTTAATACTGCTTTGGCAATCAGTCATATGTTTGCTTTGGCAAAGGAAATTAATATTTATCATCAAAGTATCGTCAGCGTCGGCAGTAAACCGGATGGAAAGCTTGTGTCTATATTGCAAAGTGTTTTCTCTGAAATGTGTTCTATTATTGGAGTACTGGAATCAACTCAAGGTGCTGTTGAAGCTGAAAGTTGCGGTTTGGAAGAACCACTGATGGAAATGCTTATTGCTATGCGCCAGGAAGCCAGGAGCAATAAGGACTATGCACAGGCTGATGCTTTACGTAATAAATTAAGCGAGATAGGAATTGTTCTGGAGGATACGCCTCAAGGCGTACGTTGGAAAAAACAGTGAAGTTTGAACAATATCAGCAAATAAAAGCTCATGCTTTGGCAGCCTGTACGGCTGCCGGGCTGACTTACGGAGAACCGAAACAACTTAATCCGATACTTTTGGCATATATCGGTGATGTTGTTTTTTCTCTTTATGTAAGGTTGAGGCTGCTGCCAACCTCAGGGCAGGTTCGTGTTATACATGATTTGGGTTCAAAAATGGTATCGGCGGTTATGCAGGCGAAGGCAATGGAGGCATTGCTGTCGGATTTGACGGAAGAAGAAGCCTATATTGCCAGGCGCGGTCGTAATACTAAATCGATAGTGCCTAAAAGCGCCTCCGTACATGAATATCGTATGGGAACAGCATTTGAAGCGCTGTTGGGCTGGTTATTTTTGAGCGACAGGGAAGAACGACTGGAGGAGATATTAGAGCGTTCTTTTGTAATTATTTCTGAGGCTATGCAGAAGAAAGGGTGAATTAACATGGAAGTAAAATTACTCAGACACACACCAGAACCGGAAAAGACAGTTGCTATGAGCGCACGTCTGTGCTATTCTCCCGTTGGTGCAGCCCAGCTTGAAGAAACAATGTCTGATGAACAGGCAGCAAAATTAGTGCGTAAACTTGTGGAAATGGGACATTTTTCGACATTGGAACATGTTACATTTACTTTCGCTATAGAAGGAGTTTCCAGAGTATTGACGCACCAGCTGGTGCGTCACCGTATCGCTTCTTATTCACAGCAATCGCAGCGTTATGTAAAAGAGCATGATTTTGAAACTATTATGCCTCCTACTATTTCCTCAAGGCCTGAGGCAAAAGCTAAGTTTGAACAGCTTATGGCTGATATTCAGGCTAGGTATAATGAATTTACTGATGAATTTGGAATCCCGGCAGAGGATGCCCGTTATGTACTTCCTAATGCGGCTGAAACTAAAATTGTGGCAACATTTAATGTCAGGTCTTTGATGAATTTCTTTAGCCTGCGCTGCTGTAATCGTGCCCAGTGGGAGATCAGGCAGCTTGCAGAAAAAATGCTGGCTGAATGTAAAAAAGCCGCACCGGTATTATTTGAAAATGCCGGTCCTACTTGCGTAAGTGAAGGTATATGCAGAGAAGGTGCAATGAGTTGCGGACGTTTGGACGCTATTTTAGCGGCAAAACAAAAACAACAGTGATAATTAGGAGGAGCTATGTCTGAAGAAATTCTTGCCGGACGCAATTCTGTAACAGAAGCCTTGCGCAGCGGCAGATCTATTAATAAACTGTTGGTGCAGGACGGAATCAAAGGCGGCAGTGTCAGTGAGATTATTGGCCTGGCGAAGACTGCGGGCGTAGTTTTGGAATTTTGTAAAGCTGAAAGATTGGATAAACTGGCAGATGGCTTGCGGCATCAGGGGTTTGTTGCCTTAGCTGCACCTATTCGCTTTCACAGTTTAGAAGAGGTTTTGGCATTGGCAAAAGAGAAAGATGAAACTCCTTTTTTGCTGCTGCTTGATGAGCTGCAGGACCCGCAGAATGTGGGAGCGCTGATTAGAACGGCGGATGCTGCTGGTGTGCATGGTGTGCTGCTTCCCAAGCGTCGCAGCTGTCCGCTAAATGCTGTGGTAGCGAAAATTTCTGCCGGTGCTGTTGAATATGTCCCAGTAGTTCAAATTGGTAATATTACGCAGACGATTGAAGAATTGAAAAAACTTGGTTTTTGGATTGCCGGTGCGGATATGAACGGTGAGGATTATTACAAAAGTAATTTGACTGGCCCGATGGTCATTGTAGTTGGTGCTGAAGGAAAAGGACTGGGACGCCTTGTAAAAGAGAAGTGTGATATCATTGTCAGTCTGCCGATGCAGGGGGGAGTTTCTTCGCTGAATGCTTCGGCGGCAGGTGCCGTTTTGCTGTACGAGGTCGTACGTCAGCGCCGGGTGCAGGCGGGCGTTTAAAGTATGAAAGAATGGCTTGTAGTGGACGGTTACAATGTTATCAACAGTTGGCAGGATTTTCGTAAATTCCGTGAAGAGAACCTTGAGCATGCCCGTGAACTTTTAAAAGAAAAATTAGCCGAGTATATAGCTTTTAAAGGATATTCAGGAATTGTTGTTTTTGATGCCCAGGAAGTACAGGGAGTTGCATCATTCGAAAAAAACGGAGCTTTGGAGATTGTTTTCACGAATGAAGGTGAAACCGCTGATTCATGGATTGAACGACGCGTATATGATCTTGTTAAGAGCGGAAGCAGTGTTTTTGTTGTGACCAGTGATTATGCAGAACAGCTGAATGTTTTAGGGAGTGGGGCCTATAGGATTTCGGCGCGTGAATTTCGTGAAGAATATCTGCTTACAAAAAAACAGATCGCGCAGCGCAGCGAAAGACTTGCTAGGGGTTTGGGACGTAATGAACTTGGTGGCAGGCTGCAGGAGCATATTCTGGATCATTTTGAAAAGCTGCGGCGCAATACCTAAAAATTGACGCTGACATAACTATGGAGTATAATGAAAAAGCTGACAGATGCAGGAAATTCCTAGGAAACGGAGGTTGTGCCAATGAGTACGGAAACGCCATATAATCCCTATGCTGCTTTTGAAAACATGGCGGATGAAGATGTCGTCTTAAAGGCTAAACAAGAAGATAACGCACTTGCCCAGGAATATCTTTTGCATAAATACCGTAATTTTGTGCGGGCTAAAGCCAGAAGCTATTTTTTAATAGGCGCCGAACGCGAGGATATCATTCAGGAAGGAATGATAGGCCTTTATAAAGCTATCCGTGATTTTCGCGGCGATAAACTGTCATCTTTCAGAGCTTTTGCTGAATTGTGCGTTACTCGACAGATTATTACTGCTATAAAAACAGCTACCAGGCAGAAGCATATTCCTCTTAATTCATATGTTTCTTTGAATAAGCCTATTTATGAAGAGGATTCTGATAGAACTTTGTTGGATATTATTTCCGGTGTTAAAGTTGCTAATCCTGAAGATATGATTATCAGCAGGGAAGAGTTTGCTGATATTGAGAATAAGATGAATAATATTCTCAGTGACCTTGAGTGGAAGGTTTTGATGAGTTATCTGGATGGCAAATCTTATCAGGAAATTGCCGTTGAACTGGATAGGCACATCAAATCAATTGATAATGCTTTGCAGAGAGTGAAACGCAAATTAGAAAAGTACATTACAAATCGTAATGATAACACTGATCTGAGTGAGGTTTATAGTGGGCTTTTAGCCATTGATCCCAGCGAACGGTTCAGTCATCGTAAACGTGATTAATAAATTGATAAATGTGAAACAAAAAAGCAACATCATTTAGATTTTTCTGAATGATGTTATTTTTTTAAAGGATTTCGTAAATAAACAGCGAATATAGCAATAACTAGAAAGTGAAGGGCAAATTTTACGCTGAGCGTAATTGGGAGGTAATGGACATGAGCCAAGTAGAAGAATTTGTAAAAATTGTAGAAGGCGTTAAAGATCACGATGTAAAAGTAGTTATCGTAACAGGTAAACCGGGCAGCGGTAAAAGTAAAGTATTGCGTGAAGCTGCTGAAGAGAAAAAGTGGGATTACATCGATTGCCGCCTTTTAATTACTGAAAAATTTTTGGAGGTTCCTCCTGGAGAACGTCAGGCAAAAGCACCTGAGATGATGGCAGACATATTGGAAGGATATGACAGCGAAGTTATTTTGTTGGATCGTCTGCAAACACTGTTCGTACCGGTGTTTCATATTGATGTTGATGCTTTGCTGCATAAACTTAGTGAGAAATTTGTGATTGTAACAGCTTGGCCGGGTTACCTTGAAGAAGGAAAACTCTGTTATGATAAATTTGATGGAACGGAATCGATCCGTATCAGTTCGGAAGGTTTTACGGTTTGGAACGTTGATTAAAAAGCGAGGTAAGCAATGAGCCAAGCAAAGAAAAGACTGGCAGTTTTGACTGGCGGCGGCGATTGTCCCGGGTTAAATGCAGTCATCAGGGCTGTAGTGAAAACAGCTCTTAATAATGGATATGAAATATTTGGCATAGAAAATGGTTTTAACGGCCTCGTGACAGGCCGGATGGGACTGATGGATTACAAAGATGTTTCAGGTATTCTGCCGCGGGGCGGAACAATTCTTGGAACAACTAACCGCGACAATCCCTTTAAATTTGCAGTAGAAGAAAACGGGGAATTGGTTTATTATGATAAACGCGCGGAAGTATTGGCTAATCTTGAAAAACATGGTATTGAAGCTTTAGTGGTTATCGGCGGAGACGGCAGCTTAAATATAGCTGCAAGGCTGGCTAAAGAATGCGGAATAAAGGTCGTGGGGGTACCTAAAACGATCGATAACGACCTTCCGTGTACAGAACGTACTTTTGGTTTTGACACAGCAATGGCGATGGCTACAGAAGCTTTGGATAGGATCCATACAACGGCAGAATCCCATCATCGTGTTATGGCGCTGGAAGTTATGGGACGTTATGCTGGCTGGATCGCATTGCATTCCGGCATAGCCGGCGGAGCAGATGTTATTTTGATACCGGAGATCCCTTACAGTATCAACTCGGTTATCGGAAAAATCAGGGCCCGCCAGGCTGCTGGGAAACAATTCAGTATTATTGTTGTAGCTGAAGGGGCACGACCTGTGGGCGGGGAAATGTCGATCGCGCGCATGGTCAAGGGCAGCTTCGAGCCCATCCGTCTTGGTGGAGCAGGAGAAAAACTGGTTCGCGAGATAGAGGAAAAAACGGGTATCGAATCGCGGTGTACTGTATTAGGTTATTTACAAAGAGGCGGCACGCCTACACCTTTCGACAGAGTTCTTTCTACGCGTTATGGTGTAGCAGCGGCCGAGGCTTGCATGCGCAAGGAATATAACGTTATGGTATCACTGCAAAACGATAAGATCGTTACGGAGCCTATTGAGAAGGTTGCCTCCGAGCCACGGTTAGTACCAGTAGACAGCGATATAATTCGCACAGGACGTCAAATGGGCTTATGTTTTGGTGACTGACCCAATAAGTAAAACAAAAGAACTTTAGTTTACAGCAACATTCAGAGGACAGCGGAAATGGACGCCGCTGTCCTTTTCTTTATTATTCAGATAAATTTCAGGTAAATTTATATAATTAAACTTGGCGGTAGCGATAATAACCTGTATAATGTAGAAGTTAGTAAAATTTATGTGGCAATGTAATTATGGAAGGATAGATAATTATAATGGATCAGAATCTTATAGCGGTAATAGTAGGCTTTGTAGAAGGGGTAACGGAGTTTTTGCCGGTGTCATCAACAGGTCATATGATTATAGTAGGACATATGCTGGGTTTTGATGGTCCGGCGGCAGATATTTTTGACGTTTTCGTACAGCTGGGGGCGATTTTGTCAGTTATTTTTATTTATAAAGAACGTTTTGCTAGATTTTTTACAAAAGAAGGCTGGCAGGCTGATAAAGGGCTGAGCGTCTGGCATGTAGCCGTTGGTATTGTGCCTGTAATGGGCGTGGCTTTTTTTGCATATAAATATATTAAAGAATATCTTTTTTCTCCATTTACAGTAGCGATAGGATTGGTATTGGGTGCTTTATTAATGATGTATGCTGAATATAAGACTAAAGATAACCAAGCAGAATTATTGGATGATTTAGATAAGATCTCTTTAAAACAGGCGGCGCTTGTTGGGGCGTTTCAGTTGCTTTCGTTGTGGCCTGGTTTTTCCCGGTCGGGAAGTACTTTGGCGGGTGGACTTTTAGTAGGTTTAAAACGTGAGACTGCAGCAAATTATACTTTTTTGATTGCTGTACCTTTGATGTTTGTAGCCTGTCTTTATGATCTTTTAAAAAATATCAGTATTTTAACAGTAGATGATCTGCAGATGTTGGCGATTGGTTTTGTGGTTGCTTTTGTGGTTGCTTACTGGTCCGTGCTGTGGTTTTTAAAATTTCTTCATAAATATAGCTTGACATCTTTTGCATATTATCGTATCATACTTGCTGTAGCTGCTTTAACATACTTTTACTTTTAAAGAGTTTTGTAAAAAAAGTTACTGAATTAATTGAAAAGTAGTTGACAAAATGATTATGTTAATATATAATCTTCCTTGTCACTAATTAAGTGCTGGCATAGCTCAACTGGTAGAGCAGCTGACTTGTAATCAGCAGGTTGTGGGTTCAAGTCCTATTGCCAGCTCCAAATGGAGAGGTTCCCGAGTGGCTAAAGGGAGCAGACTGTAAATCTGCCGCGTTTCGCTTCGTTGGTTCGAATCCAACCCTCTCCACCACTTTCTTAATTAGTTTTCATCGCGGGGTGGAGCAGTTGGTAGCTCGTCGGGCTCATAACCCGAAGGTCGTTGGTTCAAGTCCAGCCCCCGCAACCATTTTGATTATTTGGTTGCGATGCTGATGTAGCTCAGTCGGCAGAGCGTATCCTTGGTAAGGATAAGGTCACCAGTTCAATCCTGGTCATCAGCTCCAAATAAATATGGCGGCGTAGCTCAGTTGGCTAGAGCATTCGGTTCATACCCGGAGTGTCCGCGGTTCAAATCCGTGCGCCGCCACCAATAAAAAATAAAACCTCAGTGATGGGGTTTTTTTTATTATAGTCATAAAACCAAGCAGGAGTTTACAGGCAGACAGCGAATATGGTAAAATGGCGTCAAAGCCTATTTTATAAAAAACAAAAGAGATTCGGAGGAAAAATGAATGGCAAAGCAAAAATATGAAAGAACAAAACCGCATGCTAATATCGGCACCATCGGTCACGTAGACCATGGTAAAACAACCCTGACCGCAGCAATCACCAAAGTATTGGCTTCTAAAGGCGGCGCAGAATTCATGGATTACTCCATGATCGATAAAGCACCTGAAGAAAGAGAACGCGGAATCACCATCAACACTTCCCACGTAGAATATGAAACAGCAACCCGCCACTATGCACACGTAGACTGCCCGGGCCATGCCGACTATGTAAAAAACATGATCACCGGCGCAGCACAAATGGACGGAGCGATCCTCGTAGTATCCGCAGCAGACGGCCCGATGCCGCAAACTCGTGAGCACATCCTTCTTGCTCGTCAAGTAGGCGTACCTGCAATGGTAGTGTTCCTGAATAAAGCAGATATGGTAGACGATCCGGAACTGATCGAATTAGTAGAAATGGAAGTACGTGAACTGCTCTCCAGCTACGACTTCCCCGGCGACGACATTCCTGTAGTAGTAGGGTCTGCACTGAAAGCACTTGAAGGCGACGCAGCATACGAAGCAAAAATCATGGAACTGATGGACGCAGTAGACGCATACATTCCTATTCCGGAACGCGCAACTGACAAACCGTTCCTGATGCCTGTAGAAGACGTATTCACAATTACCGGCCGTGGCACAGTAGCAACAGGCCGTGTAGAACGTGGTATCATCAAAGTAGGCGACAATATTGAGATCGTAGGAATGACAGAAGAGAAAAAAGCAACAGTAGTAACGGGTGTAGAAATGTTCCGTAAATTACTGGACGAAGCAGTAGCAGGAGACAACATCGGCTGCCTGCTGCGTGGTGTAGACCGTAAAGATATCGAACGCGGTCAAGTACTTGCAAAACCCGGCAGCATCCATCCGCACACAAAATTCAAAGCAGAAGTATATGTACTGACGAAAGAAGAAGGCGGCCGTCATACACCGTTCTTCAACGGCTATCGTCCGCAGTTCTATTTCAGAACAACAGACGTAACCGGCGTAACTGAATTACCGGAAGGTATTGAGATGGTAATGCCTGGCGATAACGTAACCATGGACGTAGAGCTGATCACTCCGATCGCAATCGAGCCTGGTCTGCGTTTTGCAATTCGCGAAGGCGGCCGTACTGTTGGCGCCGGCGTTGTTGCTGCTATCAACGAATAAGTAAGAGAGCGATAACTTGGTTTTCTGCTAAGACCGGTCCGACATAGACCGGTCTTAGCATATTTTTGAAAGTTTGTTGACATAGAGTGTTAACTGTGGTACTCTATATTAGTGAAATTTTGTGATTGGTAATCTATGAGTAAGAGAGGTGTTAAATATGCGCAGTTTAGTTACCATGGCTTGCACTGAGTGCAAACAACGCAACTATCAAACCAACAAAAACAAAAAGAACGATCCTGATCGTATCGAACTGAATAAATATTGCAAGTTCTGCAAAAAACACACTTTACATAAAGAAACTAAATAATTTTTGTTAACGTGTGATTTAGTATCAGGTATTCAAGCAAGGATGTGAAAAAATGGCCGTTCCGGAAACTACGGGTGTGAAGAACGCAGGCGGTATTACACGCTTTATGCGTGAAACTAAAGTAGAACTGAAAAAAGTAACCTGGCCTACCAAACAAGAGCTTATTGCTAATACTGCAGTGGTTTTGATTGCGGTTGTTATTTGTGCAGCATTGATTTGGGTCATTGATTCCTTCTTCAATGTTGTTTTTCGCTTGATTTTGCAATAAGGCTGCGTAAGGAGGAAAGGGAAGCTTCCCTATCATTAATATGGAATCAGAAAAACGTTGGTATGTAATCCACACTTATTCCGGTTATGAGAATAAGGTAAGCGCAAATCTGGAACGTAAAGTTCATTCCTTGGGTATGGAAAATGAAATTTTCCGTATTGTGATACCTATGGAAAATGAGGTTGAAGTAAAAGACGGTAAAAAACGCAGCGTCCAGAGAAAGGTTTTTCCTGGTTATGTGCTTGTAGAGATGATTGTAAATGATCGCTCTTGGTATGCTGTGCGTAATACACCGGGTGTGACCGGCTTTGTCGGTTCCGGTACTAAACCGATTCCTTTGACTGATGAAGAAGTCAAACAGATCATGCGCTCCATGGGCGTAGAAGAAAGCCGCCCCAAAATTGATTTACAATTACAACAGATGGTTCGTTTGAAAACTGGTCCGTTTGCCGGCTGTGTCGGCAGCGTTTCTGAAATCAATGAAGAACGTGGTAAACTGAAAGTTCTGGTTAGCATGTTCGGACGCGAAACACCTGTTGAGATTGATTTTACTCAGGTTGAAGAAGCTGAATAATAAGGAGGTGTAATAAATGCCGAAAAAAGTCGTAAAAATGGTAAAATTACAGGTACCGGCTGGTAAAGCTACTCCGGCTCCTCCTGTAGGCCCTGCACTTGGCCAAGCTGGTGTAAACATCATGGCTTTTGTTAAGGAGTTCAATGAACGTACTGCTCAACAAGCAGGTTTGATCATTCCGGTAGAAATTACCGTATTTGAAGATCGTTCCTTTACTTTCATTACAAAAACTCCTCCGGCACCGGTTTTGCTGAAAAAAGCTGCTGGTCTGGAAAAAGGTTCCGGCGAACCAAACAAAAAGAAAGTTGCTCAATTGAGCCGCGATAAAGTTCGCGAAATCGCTGAAGCTAAAATGGCTGACCTGAATGCTGCTGATATCGAAGCTGCTATGAGAATGGTAGAAGGTACTGCGCGCAGCATGGGTATAACCATCGTTGACTGATTTATAGTCGACTATTTATGTGGGAGGAATTATCCGTTTGTACCACAAGGAGGAAAGTTTAATGACAAAATTTGGTAAAAAATATCAAGACGCTTTGAAACTTATCGAAGCCGACAAATTCTATGCTCCTAAAGAAGCAGTAGAATTAGTTAAAAAAACTTCTGTTACTAAATTTGACAGCACTGTAGAAGTTGCTTTCAAATTAGGCGTAAATCCTAAATACGCTGACCAACAAGTTCGTGGTGCTCTAGTTCTTCCTCATGGCACTGGCAAATCTAAATCTGTTTTAGTATTTGCTAAAGGCGCTAAAGTTCAGGAAGCAGAAGCAGCTGGTGCTGACTATGTAGGCGGCGAAGAATTGGTTGCTAAAATCCAAGGCGGCTGGACTGATTTCGAAGTCTGCGTTGCAACTCCTGATATGATGGGTGTTGTAGGCCGTTTGGGTAAAATCCTCGGTCCTAAAGGCTTGATGCCTAACCCGAAGGTTGGTACAGTTACTATGGATGTAACACGTGCTATCAACGAAATTAAAGCCGGTAAAATCGAATATCGTACTGATAAAGCTGGTAATGTTCAAGCTCCTATTGGTAAGGCTTCTTTTACCGAACAACAACTGTTGGAAAACTACATCACTTTGGTCGATACTCTGATCAAAGTAAAACCGTCTGGTGCAAAAGGTCAGTATATTAAATCTATAACTGTATCTACCACTATGGGCCCTGGCGTAAAAATTGACGTTTTGAAAGCTAACAGCGACAAATAAGATTTTTGATGTAGTAACAACTTTATAAATCAGAAGATAATCGGGCCATAGACAGCAGGTGCGGTAACGCATAAGTAGAAATACACCTGCCGAGGCTGGAGACGATGAAGATAGACCTTCGCGACCTCCGGCTTAGGCCGAGAGGTCTTTTTGATTTTATAAAATCATTTTTTAAGAAGGAGGTGTGATGCATGGCAGTTATTAGACCTGAAAAAGCAGCTAAAGTTGCTGAGATCAAAGAATTGCTGACAGCTTCCAAGTGCACTATTCTGGTTGATTTTTGCGGTTTGACCGTAGCTCAGGATACAGCATTTCGCCGCAAAATGCGCGAAGCTGGCGTCAAATATGGCGTTGTAAAAAATACAATGCTGCGTATTGCTGCAAATGAAGCCGGCATCGAAGGTTTAGAGCCTGTATTGGAGAAAAACACTGCAATTGCAGTTGCTCCTGAAGATCCCGTTGCTGTAGCAAAAATTATTTGCGATTTCGCAAAAGAAAACAAAGCTCTGACTATCAAAGCTGGTGTACTCGACGGTCAAGTTATCGACGAAGCTGCAATTAAAGCTTTGGCAGAACTTCCGCCGAAAGAAGTCCTCATTGCAAAAATGCTGGGCAGCATGAATGCTCCAATCAGCGGTTTTGTCAATGTACTGCAAGGTACTATCCGCAACGTTGTTTATGCACTCGAGGCTGTTCGTCAGCAAAAAGAGTCCGCATAAGCAGTGTGTCTAACCAAGCAAGTTAAAACAAAAAATAAAACATTTGAATTTATGGAGGTATATATAATGAACAAAGAACAAATCATCGAAGCTATTGAATCTATGACCGTACTCGAACTTTCCGAATTGGTAAAAGCTCTGGAAGAAAAATTCGGCGTATCCGCTGCTGCTCCTGTAGCTGTAGCTGCTGCTCCTGCTGCTGGCGGCGCTGCTGCTGCTGAAGAAAAAACTGAATTTGACGTAGTTTTGACTTCCGCTGGCGCTGGCAAAATCAACGTTATCAAAGTTGTTCGTGAAGCAACTGGTCTTGGCCTGAAAGAAGCAAAAGAAATCGTTGACGGCGCTCCTAAAGCTGTTAAAGAAAAAATCTCCAAAGCTGACGCTGACGCTTTGAAAGCTAAACTTGAAGAAGCTGGCGCTTCCGTAGAATTGAAATAATTTCAATTAGAACTTTAATAAGCTTCCTGTTTTGCAGGAAGCTTATTTTTTATTTTATTACTTGCTATTGACAATAGAAAAACTTTGTGATATCATAATAAACTACAGTAAATAAATGAATTGCAGGTATTTTGATAACGGTCACGATGGCTCAGTGGTTGGGAATCGTGTACTGCTCATACGGTAAAGATGAAGTTCGTTCATCGAAGACAATACGCAAGGTCCTTGAGACAATCTGGAACCTTGCTTTTTTTGTCATTCGTGAAACGGGCTGAGTTTGGCCTGCCTGACAAAATATGAAGGGGTGAGGGATTACATGTTTAAACCGGTTCCCGTAGGCGATAGGACTCGGTACAGTTATGCCAGAATCAATGAAGTATTACCAATGCCTCATTTGATTGACATCCAAAGAAAATCGTATGAGTGGTTCATGCGAGAAGGTCTTTGCGAAATTTTTCATGACATTTCTCCGATCAAGGATTTTACAGGTAATTTAGAACTTTCGTTTGAGGGCTTTACGTTAGGGGATCCTAAATATAGCGTTGAAGAATGTAAAGAGCGTGATGCTTCTTACTCGGCACCATTAAACGTAAACGTTCGCTTGCTTTACAAAGACACCGGCGAGATCAAAGAATCTAAAGTTTTCATGGGTGATTTTCCACTGATGACTGAAACCGGTACTTTTATTATCAACGGTGCTGAACGTGTTATTGTCAGCCAGTTGGTTCGTTCTCCAGGCGTATACTACAATGTATCCATGGATCCCAGTGGTAAAAAAATGTATGGTACTACTGTTATTCCAAACCGTGGTGCCTGGATTGAATTTGAAACAGATGTTAATGATGTTATTTATGCTCGTGTAGATCGCACCAGGAAATTACCTGCTACGGTTTTACTGCGTGCTTTGGGTTTATCCAGCAATGCTGAGATTTTGGCATTGTTCGGTGAGCATCCTTCCGTTTTGGCAACTTTGGAACGTGATGCAACTACCAATCGCGAAGAAGCTTTAATTGAGATTTATAAGAAACTGCGTCCAGGCGAACCGCCTACTTTGGAAAATTCTACGCAGTTGATTGAAGCTACATTTTTTGATAATAAGCGCTATGATCTTGCCAGTGTAGGTCGTTATAAACTCAATAAAAAATTGGGCTGGCGCCGTCGTTTGCTGGATAAGGTTCTTGACGCACCGCTTGTTGATACTTCTACCGGAGAAATTATTCTGCCGGCAGGTACTAGAATTGATGATAAAGCTATTGATATCATCGAGCAAAGTGAAATTTTCAGCGGCGTAGGATTGAAAGAGGTTTTCATCCGCGTAAAAGAACAAGTACTGAAATTAATCTGTACTGCTGATATTCCCGAAAAACACCGTACTGTAACCGTAGAAGACGTTTTGGCATCTTTTGGTTATCTGCTCAACCTGATGGATGGTTTAGGTACAGGCGACGATATTGACCATTTGGGTAACCGTCGTGTACGTAGTGTCGGAGAATTATTACAAAATCAATTCCGGATCGGTTTAGCCCGTATGGAACGTGTTGTTAAAGAGCGCATGACTATCCAAGACGTAGATGTAATCACGCCGCAGGCTTTGATTAATATTCGTCCTGTTGTTGCGGCAATTAAAGAATTCTTTGGCAGCAGTCAGTTGTCTCAGTTTATGGATCAGAATAACCCGTTAGCTGAGTTAACACATAAAAGGCGTCTGTCTGCACTTGGTCCTGGTGGTTTGAGCCGCGAACGCGCCGGTTATGAAGTACGTGACGTACATCATTCTCATTATGGTCGTATGTGTCCTATCGAAACGCCTGAAGGTCCTAATATTGGACTTATAGGTTCTTTGTCTACCTTTGCTATTATCAATAAATATGGTTTTATGGAAACGCCATATCGTAAGGTTGATAAAGAAGAGGGACGTGTTACTGACGAAATCGTTTATCTGACGGCTGATGAAGAGGACGAATATATTTGTGCCCAGGCCAATGAACTGCTTGATGAAAACGGTTATTTCTTGGGTGAACGTGTTACGGCACGTTATCTGAATGAAGTTTTGTCTTTGCCTCCGAATCAGGTTGACTATATGGACGTTTCTCCGAAACAGGTTGTATCTATTGCTACGGCGCTGATACCGTTCTTGGAAAACGACGATGCGAACCGCGCATTGATGGGTGCTAATATGCAGCGTCAGGCTGTGCCGCTTTTATGTACGCAGTCGCCTGTTGTTGGTACTGGTATGGAATATAAGGTCGCCGTTGACTCTGGCGTATGCGTACTTGCTAAACGTGCGGGTATTGTTGAGCGTGTTGTTGGCAATGAAATCCGTGTACGTGCGGAAGATGGCAGTGTTGATGTTTATGAACTTTTAAAATTTAAGCGTTCTAATCAGGGAACTTGTGTCAATCAGCGTCCTATCGTCAATAAAGGCGATAAAGTAGTTGAGAAGCAGGTGCTGGCAGATGGCCCGGCGACTGATCATGGTGAATTGGCGCTTGGACACAATGTAATTGTTGCTTATATGCCGTGGGAAGGCTATAACTACGAGGATGCTATTTTGCTGAGCGAAGATCTGGTCAAAGCGGATATCTTTACATCTATCCATATCGAAGAATATGATTGTGATGCCCGTGATACTAAGCTTGGCCAGGAAGAAATTACCCGTGATATTCCCAACGTTTCCGAAGAAGCATTGAAAGATCTTGATGAACGCGGGATTATCCGTATCGGAGCAGAAGTACGTCCTGGCGATATCCTTGTTGGTAAGGTTACGCCGAAAGGCGAAACTGAGCTGACTGCAGAAGAACGTTTGTTGAGAGCCATCTTTGGTGAAAAAGCCCGCGAAGTTCGTGATAGCTCGCTGCGTGTGCCACATGGCGAAGCTGGTAAAATTGTCAGCGTTAAAGTATTTACCCGTGAAAACGGCGATGAGCTGCCGCCTGGTGTAAATGAACAAGTTCGTGTGCATATCGCGCAAAAACGTAAGATTTCTGAAGGCGATAAGATGGCAGGCCGCCATGGTAATAAGGGTGTAGTTTCCCGCATCATGCCGCGTGAAGATATGCCGTTTCTGCCAAGCGGAGAGCCGGTTCAAATCGTATTGAATCCTTTGGGCGTACCTTCCCGTATGAATATCGGACAGATTTTGGAAACTCATTTAGGCTGGGCTGCACGCGCTCTAGGCATGCAGATTGAAGCCGGTGCTGAAGGTTTGGCTGATCGTTTTGAGAAAGCCGGTTATGATGTTGAAAAATATGGAATGCCTGAAACTGTAGAAATCGATAAGTTCGGTGAAGAAAGCATCAAAGCAATGAAGATGTCCGTACCTGTTTTTGACGGTGCTCATGAAGAAGATATGAATGCTACTCTTGATTTGGCTGGAGTAGATCCGAGTGGTAAAACAAGGTTGTATGACGGTCGTACAGGTGAACCTTTTGATAACAAGGTTACAGTTGGCTGCGTATATATGCTGAAGTTGCATCACTTGGTTGACGACAAGATACATGCCCGTTCTACCGGTCCGTACTCTTTGGTTACCCAACAGCCTCTTGGTGGTAAAGCTCAGTTTGGCGGGCAACGTTTTGGTGAGATGGAGGTTTGGGCCCTGGAAGCTTATGGTGCCGCTTATACTCTGCAGGAAATTCTCACAGTCAAATCTGACGATGTTGTGGGCCGTGTAAAAACTTATGAAGCTATTGTTAAGGGTGAGAACGTTCCTGAACCTGGTGTGCCCGAATCCTTTAAAGTTCTTATCAAAGAGCTGCAAAGTATCGGTCTCGATATTAAGGTGCTCAATGAAGACGAAGAAGAGATTTCCATGCGCGACAGTGATGATGATGTCACTGAAACTGCACGTGACCTCGATTTGAACATCGACGGCGAGATTCCGGCTGTTGCTGCTGTTGAAACAGATGAATATACTGTTGATGAAAATAGCGTTGAAGATGCGGAATTTGATTTAGTTGCAGATATTGGCAACTTTAACATGGAAGCTAAAGATGAGTTGGACGGAGATGTAAATAACTCCGACGATATTGAATAGAAGGGAGCGATCGATTCTTGTTGGATGTAAATAATTTTGAGTCTATGCGTATCGGTCTGGCTTCACCGGAACAAATCAGAACTTGGTCCTATGGCGAAGTAAAGAAACCGGAAACTATTAACTACAGAACTTTGAAACCGGAACGCGACGGTTTGTTCTGTGAAAGAATATTTGGACCTACCAAAGACTGGGAATGCCATTGCGGTAAATACAAAAGAATTCGTTATAAAGGTATCGTCTGCGATAAGTGCGGCGTTGAAGTTACCCGCTCCAAAGTTCGTCGTGACCGTATGGGTCATATCGAACTGGCTGCACCTGTTTCTCATATCTGGTACTTTAAGGGTATCCCGAGCCGGATGGGATTGATTCTTGATATTTCGCCCAGGTCGCTGGAAAAAGTACTGTATTTTGCTAATTACATCGTACTTGATGCCGGTGATACTCCTTTGGTAAAAAAACAGTTGTTGAGCGAAGGCGAATATATCGAAGCCCGCGACAAATATGGCAGCGGTTTTAAAGTTGGTATGGGCGCTACTGCTATCAAAGCACTGCTGGAAGAGATCGATTTATCTGCATTAACTGCGGAACTGCGTGCTGAATTGAAAGAGGTAAGCGGACAAAGAAAAATTCGTGCCGTACGCCGTTTAGAAGTCTGTGAAGCTTTCCTTAAATCAGGCAATCGCCCTGAATGGATGATTTTGGATGTTGTTCCTGTAATTCCTCCGGAACTGCGTCCTATGGTACAATTAGACGGTGGGCGTTTTGCGACTTCTGACCTTAATGATTTATATCGTCGTGTCATCAACCGTAATAATCGGTTAAAAAGATTGCTTGAACTCAATGCTCCTGATATCATCGTACGTAATGAAAAACGTATGCTTCAGGAAGCTGTTGATGCTTTGATTGACAACGGACGCCGTGGCCGCCCAGTAACAGGTCCTGGTAATCGTCCTTTAAAATCTCTTTCTGATATGCTGAAAGGTAAACAAGGTCGTTTCCGTCAGAACCTGTTAGGTAAACGTGTTGACTATTCCGGTCGTTCGGTTATTGTAGTAGGGCCTGAATTGAAAATGCATCAATGTGGTCTGCCTAAAGAAATGGCGCTGGAATTGTTTAAGCCTTTTGTCATGAAACGCTTGGTTAACAGCGGTCAGGCTACTAATATCAAAAGTGCAAAACGCATGGTAGAACGTGCTACTACTGCTGTTTGGGATGTTTTGGAAGATGTAATCAAAGAACATCCTGTGCTTTTGAACCGTGCACCGACTTTGCATAGGCTTGGTATCCAGGCTTTTGAGCCGATCTTGTCTGAAGGGCGTGCAATCAAACTGCATCCTCTGGTATGTACTGCATACAATGCCGACTTTGACGGTGACCAAATGGCAGTCCATCTGCCGCTGTCTGCTGAAGCACAGGCCGAGGCCAGGATGCTGATGCTTTCGGTTAATAATATTCTGGCCCCGAAAGACGGAAAACCTGTTGCTGTACCTTCGCAGGATATGGTTTTAGGTTCATATTACCTGACAATCATCAAAGAAGGCGCTAAAGGCGAAGGGATGCGTTTCAGCAGCTTTAATGAAGCTTTGCTGGCTTATTTCCACGGTGAAGTTGAACTGCAGGCACGCATTAAGATTTATATCCCGAATAAGGATATTTATGAAGAACCTTCCAGCGAAGGGGTAAGTCTGGTAACGACTACTGTTGGCAATGCGATACTTAATGAAGAACTGCCGGTTGAAATGCGGTACTTCCATTTAGAAGATGAAGTAAACGAAGCTGGTAAAAAAGTTAAAGTATGGCATTTGAATAAACTGCTTGATAAAAAAGAATTGGGACGTCTTGTTGCTAAGGCACATAAATTGTATGGCAATTTGCGTACGGCTGAAATCCTTGACGTTGTTAAGAAAATGGGTTATGACAATGCTTGTAAAGCAGGTATTTCCATTGCTGTTTCCGATATCAAAATTCCGCCTGAAAAGGCAGAGATTTTGGCTGCTACGGAAAAAGAAATCGATAAAACTGAGCGTATGTTCCGTCGTGGTTTGATGAGTGAGGACGAACGTTATCGCAAGGTTATCGAACTTTGGGGCAAGGCTACTGATGATGTAACCAATAAGCTTATGTCGTCCACAATGGATCCGTTTAACTCTGTGTATATGATGGCTAATTCTGGTGCCCGCGGTAATACGCAGCAGATCCGTCAGCTGGCTGGTATGCGTGGTTTGATGGCAGATCCTTCCGGTCGTATCATTGACCGACCGATCAAGGCTAATTTCCGTGAAGGCCTGACTGTTTTGGAATACTTCATTTCAACTCATGGTGCTCGTAAAGGTTTGGCTGATACAGCATTGCGTACTGCTGACTCCGGTTATCTGACCCGTCGTTTGGTTGACGTTGCTCAGGATGTGATCGTACGTGAAGATGACTGTGATATCGTTGGTATCAATCTTGTAAAAGAGCGCGGACGTCTTTGCAAAGCAACCTTGGGTTCCAGTCAGAATAAACTGCGCGAGATTGTTATTGGACGTAATTTGGCAGCTGGTATTACTGATCCTGCTACAGGTGAGTTAATTGTCGAAGCTGATACGATTGTGACAGAAGATTTGTATAACAAATTAGCTGCAGCAAAGGTCATGGAAGTAGTTTTATATGCTACTGACGATATGAGCGGAGAAGAAACCGAGACAATTCAGATTAATATCAGCGATGAACAATCTAATGCTGTATTGAAAGAAGCAATGATGCATCATTTTGATGGCCGAGAAGTTGCTGAAGATGTTGTGGCAGCTGATGGTACAGTGCTGATCGAAGCCGGTGCGACTTATGACGAAGCAATTATCGACGCTATTTTGGCTAATGGTACTGTCCGCGATGTTAAAGTTCGCAATAATGCAATCGAAGGTATTGAGATTGAATCGATTACCGAAGGTAAAAATAAACAAACTGTTATTGAATCTTTGCGCGACCGTATCGTAGGACGTTATCTTGCTGAAGATATTTTGGATAATGATGGTAATATCTGTTACCATATCAATGATTATGTTACTGAAGATATGGCGGATCAGATTTCTTCGTTGCGTGAAAAAGTAAAAATCCGTTCCGTACTCAATTGCAAAGCCAAAGTCGGCGTTTGCCGTAAATGTTATGGCCGTAATCTGGCTACAGGTAGAAAAGTTGAAGTTGGCGAAGCTGTTGGTACTATTGCTGCTCAATCCATTGGTGAACCTGGTACTCAGCTCACTATGCGTACGTTCCACACCGGTGGCGTAGCAGGTGACGATATCACTCAGGGCTTACCCCGTGTTGAAGAGCTGTTTGAAGCCCGTAAACCGAAACATCCTGGTTTACTTACTGAAAATGCTGGTACTGTACACATTGGTGAAGAAAACGGCATCCGTAAAGTAACTGTTACCAGTGAAGATGGGGAGCAGATTTATACTATTCCTTATGGGTCTAAACTCGCTGTTACCGAGGGCATGGTAATTGCTGTCGGCGATCGTCTGACTGAAGGGTCACTCAATCCGCATGATATTTTACGTATCAGTGGTGTGCGTGCTACTCAGCGTTATCTGGTTCAACAGGTATTGGGAGTTTATAAATCTCAGGGTGTTGAGATTAACGATAAGCATATCGAAGTTATGGTTCGCCAAATGATGCGTAAAATCCGCATCGAAGAAGCTGGCGATACTTATATGCTGCCGGGTGAATATATCGATGTTGCAGAATTTGAAGCACAGAATGCGGAAATGCTGGAAAAAGGCTTACAGCCTGCAGAAGGACGTCCGGTGCTGCTTGGTATTACCAAAGCATCTCTGGCTACTGATTCTTTCCTGTCTGCTGCATCCTTCCAGGAAACTACACGCGTGCTGACAGATGCCGCAATCAAAGGCAAAGTTGATCCGCTTTTAGGACTTAAAGAAAATGTTATCATTGGTAAACTTATTCCGGCTGGTACCGGTATGAATCGTTATCGTGATATCAAAATCAAATATAACACTACTAATAGCGACCAACAGTAAAATTACAGACTTTTAAGTAAAACCTCTACTCCTTATCATAAAGGAGTAGAGGTTTTTATCAAATTAAACAACAGAATTTCATTAATTTTTGAAAAAAGCGAACGATAGGATGATTTTTTGTTAAAAAGTTCACATTATAATTGACACATAGGGAAGCTATTGGTAAAATTATAATAATAAATAAGATGGTAGAGATGACCCGAGAAGGATTTTTAGTTGCGCATATAGCAGTTGAAAGATTTCGACTTGGGTTTTATTTTTTCTCACAGATACTTTAGGAGGCAGAAGCATGAAAGTTGCTATTATTATGGGAAGTAATTCTGACTGGCCTATTCTTGAGCCGGCAGAAAAAACTCTGAAAGAATTTGGAGTAGAGGTAGAGGTGATAGTTGCTTCGGCACACCGTACTCCGGATGTGGTACATGAATTTGCTGCTGGCGCACGCAATCGCGGCGTAGAGGCTATTATTGCCGCTGCCGGTGCTGCTGCCCATTTAGGCGGTGTTATTGCTGCTTACACTACAGTGCCTGTAATCGGTATTCCCATCAATGCCACACCTTTGAATGGTATGGATGCGCTTTTAAGCTTTGTGCAAATGCCTGCAGGTATTCCTGTAGCGACGATGGCTATTAATGGCGCTAAAAATGCTGCTTTGTTTGCAGTACAGATACTGTCTGTAAAATACCCTGAACTGGTTACTAAATTAGCAGAAAATCGTTTGCAGATGCAGGAAGAGGTAAAAGCCAAAGGTGAGAAGCTCGCAAAAATGCGTGCTGAGGGTAAGTAAGAAATGGTTGAAAAAGGAGAATTAACTGTGCCTGGTATTGACTTTGAATTAGACAAATTACATGAAGAATGCGGTGTTTTTGGTATTTATTCGCATAAAGACGATGTTGCACTCAATACTTATTGGGGATTGTATGCATTGCAGCATCGTGGGCAGGAAAGTACCGGTATTGTTACTACTGATGGCAGCAATATGCAGGTCAAAAAAGGCATGGGTCTGGTAGCTGACGTTTATAAAGACGGTGTCGGTGATCTTACTGGACACATAGCTATCGGACATGTACGCTATTCAACAACTGGTTCCAGTATGGCATACAATACTCAACCGCTGCGCGTTTATTTTGACGGCGGTAACTTGGCTTTATCGCATAACGGTAATTTGACTAATGCTGCCGAATTGCGGTCTCGCTTGACCAGAGATGGTGTGGTTTTTCAGACTACTGTTGACACAGAGGTTGTTTTGAGCCTGATTGCCCGCTCGCGGAAAGAGAAAGTTGAAGACCGTGTTGCTGAAGCAGTTAATGAAATCAAAGGTGCTTTTGCTATTTTGATCATGACTGATCATAAATTGATTGCAGTGCGTGATCCTTACGGATTCAGGCCATTATGTTTGGGTAAGCTTGATGGCGGTTGGGTAGTGGCTTCTGAATCATGTGCTTTTGATTTGGTTGGCGCAGAATTTATTCGTGATGTCAAACCGGGTGAAATGCTGGTTTTTGAAGATGACTATGCCGAACCTAAGAGTATGATGTGGTCCAAAGAGATGCCGTCTAAATGTGCGCACTGTATTTTTGAATATGTTTATTTTGCCCGTACGGACAGCGTTATTGATAAACAATGTGTTTATCAGGCACGAATCAATATGGGGCGTGAGCTGGCAAAAGAAACTAAAGAGATCCATCCGGATATTGTTATTTCTGTACCTGACTCCGGTACTGCGGCAGCTGTTGGTTATAGCTTAGAGTCAGGTGTACCTTTTATGGAAGGATTAACGAAAAATCGTTATGTTGGCCGTACTTTTATTCAGCCAACGCAAAAGCAGCGTTTAAATGCTGTTCGCTTAAAATTAAATCCAGTAAAGAGTGTTGTTGCAGGCAAGTCCGTTGTTATGGTTGATGATTCTATCGTTCGCGGTACTACCAGTGGTAAGATCGTCAAATTACTTAAGGATGCCGGTGCAAAAGAAGTGCATGTCTGCATCAGTTCCCCTCCTGTAACGGACCCCTGCTATTATGGCATTGATACTTCTGTGCGAAAGGAATTGATTGCTTCTACGCATACAGAAGATGAAATCTGCCAGTATATCGGCGCTGATTCTCTACACTATATTTCGCTGGAAGGATTAAAACGTTCTTTGAGCAGTATGGATCCTGAAGGTATGTGTTATGCTTGCTTCAATGCAGGTTATCCCGATAATGCGGAAGAAACTATCCGTCAAGGTTCGAAATATATTTTTGAGAACAAATAATTAGGAGGTCCCCATGAGCGAGCAAAGCAAAAAACAAATGACTTATGCCGATGCGGGTGTTGATATTGATGCTGGTAATCGTGCTGTTGAATTAATGAAAGAAAGTGTTCGTGCGACTTATCGTCCTGAGGTTATCGGAGATTTGGGCGGGTTTGGCGGTTTGTTTGCACTGAATTCTGGAAAATATCAGGAACCGATTCTTGTTTCCGGGACTGATGGAGTTGGCACTAAGTTAAAATTGGCGTTTATGGCCGATAAGCATAATACTATCGGTCAAGATGCCGTTGCAATGTGTGTTAATGATATTTTAGTGCAAGGTGCTGAACCTCTGTTTTTCCTTGATTATATTGCTGTCGATAAAGTTGATGCGGAGAAAGTTGCAAATATAGTGCAGGGTGTCGCAAAAGCCTGTCAAGAATCGGGTTGCGCGTTGATTGGCGGTGAAACTGCTGAAATGGCGGGTTTTTATTCCCAAGGCGAATATGATATTGCGGGTTTTTGTGTAGGTGTTGTTGAAAAAAGTAAAATGATTACCGGGGATAAAGTTGCTCCTGGTGATGTACTTTTAGGATTGCCTTCCAGTGGCGTGCATTCCAATGGTTTTTCTTTGGTTCGTAAAATTTGTTTCGAAGTGATGAATTATGATATGAGTACTGAGATTCCGGAATTTGGCTGCAGTTTAGGTGAAAAACTGCTGACACCAACACGGCTCTATCCTAAATCCTGTCTGCCTCTGATCGAAAAATTTGATCTTCACGGTATGGTGCATATTACTGGTGGCGGTTTCTACGATAATATTCCACGTATCCTGCCAGAAAAATGTGATGCGGAAATCAATGCCGCAGCTTGGGAAATACCTGTGGTTTTCAAAAAATTGCAGGAGTGGGGCAATGTGCCCTGGGCAGAAATGTACCGTACGTTCAATATGGGGGTAGGTATGGTTTTAGTAGTTGCTCCTGAAGAAGCGGATGCCGTGCGTAGTCATCTTACTTCTGTAGGTGAACCTTTCTATGAATTAGGAAATGTTGTTGCCGGTAATAAAAAAGCAATTATGAAAGGCGGCGTTTTCAGTGAGTAGCCGTAAAATTGGCGTCTTGGTCAGCGGTCGCGGCAGCAATCTGCAATCCGTATTGGACAGGATAGCCGACGGCTATTTACCTTTGGAAATTGCTGTTGTTATCAGTGATAAGGCTGATGCATATGCTTTGGAACGTGCAGAGAAAGCTGGAATAGCTGCTGTAGCAATTCCACGTAAAGAATGTGTTTCTAAGGAAGAGTTTGAAGGCAAGATTGATGCAGCTTTGCGCGCTCATGGTGCAGAACTTGTTGTTTTAGCCGGTTTTATGCGGATATTGAGCGGGAATTTTGTTAATAAATGGACACAGAAAATCATAAATATCCATCCGGCACTTTTGCCAAGCTTTCCAGGCCTTGATGCCCAGGGGCAGGCTTTGGAATACGGTGTGAAGATTGCTGGCTGTACTGTACATTTTGTCGATGAAGGAACAGATAGTGGTCCGATTATATTACAGAAACCTGTGCCTGTTTTAAATGACGATACAGAGGAATCTTTAGCAGCACGAATTTTAGTTGAAGAACATAAGGCGATGCCGGAGGCTTTACGTTTGTGGGCGTTAGGCAAGCTGGAAATACAGGGAAGGCGCGTTATCGTGCATCCTTGAGATGAGGTGATAAATAATGAGAATCAAAAGAGCGTTATTGAGTGTATCTGATAAAACCGGTATTGTGAAGTTGGCCCAATTTCTACATGACATTGGAGTAGAGATTATTTCAACCGGCGGAACGATGACTGCTATCAGAGAAGCCGGAATACCTGTAACTTATGTTAGCGATGTGACTGGTTTCCCTGAAATTATGGATGGTCGTGTTAAAACTTTGAATCCTAAGATCCACGGTGGTATTTTGGCTGTACGCAGTAATCCCGAGCATATGGCAGCTTTGGAAAAACATGATATAAAACCGATAGATCTAGTGGTTGTCAATTTGTATCCCTTTAAAGAAACAATTGCTAAACCAAACGTTACAGAGGCAGAAGCGATAGAAAATATTGATATTGGCGGTCCGGCAATGGTGCGTGCCTCTGCTAAAAATTTCCGTGATGTAATTATTGTTACTAACCCAGCCCGTTATACCAGCCTGATTGCTATGCTGCAGCAGTATGGGGACGCAGACATCAAAACACGCAAAACATTGGCCAAAGAAGCCTTTAACCATACTTCCGAATATGATGCTATGATCTGTGAATACCTGACCAAGCAGTTGGTTGAAGGTAAATAAGATGAAAAGGTTGATGAAATAATGCGTTTATTATTAATCGGCGGCGGCGGACGTGAACATGCTCTGGCCTGGAAGTTGGCGCAAAGCCCTCAGGTGGAAACGATTTATGCGGCACCGGGAAATCCTGGTATCGCTTTGCTTGATAAATGTGAATGTATTGATTTACCATTGCAGGAATTAGAAAAACTTGCTGATTATGCTGAGGCTAACTGTATTGATTTAACAGTTGTTGGTCCGGAAGCAAGTCTTGTTGAAGGTATTGCCGATGTTTTTAAGGCAAGAGGTCTGGCATTGTTTGGGCCCAGTAAGGCGGCTGCAGAGCTGGAAGGTTCTAAAGCTTTTTCTAAACAGCTGATGGAAAAATACGGGATCCCTACAGCTTTTTTTAAAGTATGCGAGGATATAGAAACAGCCAAGGCTTATATCAAAGAAAAAGGCGCTCCGATTGTTGTTAAGGCGGATGGTTTGGCAGCAGGTAAAGGCGTAGTTGTTGCTATGACTGAAGCAGAAGCATTTGCTGCTGTTGACGATATGATGGGAGACCTTAAATTTGGCGGTGCCGGCGCACGTGTGGTTTTAGAAGAGTTTATGGAAGGCGAAGAGGCATCCTTACTGGCGTTTACTGACGGTGATACTATCGTTTCCATGATTGCAGCACAGGACCATAAAAGGATAAACGATAATGATGAAGGGCCAAATACTGGTGGTATGGGAACATATGCTCCTGCTCCTGTTATGACTGATATTCTGCGGCTGAAGGCTGTGGAAAAGGTTTTAAAGCCGACTATTGCAGCAATGAAGGCAGAGGGAAGACCGTATCAGGGTTGTTTATATGCAGGTTTGATGATTAACGGCGACGACATTAAAGTAGTTGAATTTAACTGCCGTTTTGGAGATCCTGAAACACAGGTTATTATGCCGCTTCTTGATGGTGATTTGGCAGAAATAATGCTGTGCTGCGCTACAGGTACTTTAGCTCAGGCTGATATCGGCTGGTATGACAAAGCTGCTGTATGTGTTGTTATGGCTTCAGGTGGTTACCCTGGAAGCTATAAACAAGGCTTGCCTATCAGTGGCTTGGAAGAGACTGCTGCAAGGGAAGACGTTGTTGTTTTCCATGCAGGAACTAAATGTGCTGATGGCCAAATAGTTACTGCTGGCGGTCGTGTGCTTGGTGTCACAGCCGTTGGGAAAAATATCCGTGAGGCGAAAGATAAGGCTTATGAAGCTGCGGGAAAAATCAGCTTTGCTGATGCCCATTATCGTAAGGATATTGCCTGGCGCGCATTAAAAAAATAATAATGACGTCCCAATGCTTTGGCACTGGGACGTTTTGTATAACTTAAATCAGCTTAAAAAGCCTACAAGCTCCAGATAAAATTTAGAGAAAAGGAAGATGAATACAATGGCATTTTATTATGATGAACCCGCTCATACTTTTAGTGAATACCTGCTTGTTCCTGGTTATTCCTCAAAAGAATGTGTACCGACGAACGTTGATTTACGTACTCCTTTAGTAAAATTTAAAAAAGGTGAAGAATCAGCGATTACATTGAATATTCCTCTCGTTTCTGCTATCATGCAGTCTGTTTCTGATGATAAAATGGCGATAGCGCTTTCCAAAGAGGGTGGTATATCCTTTATTTATGGTTCCCAGACTATTGAAAATGAAGCTGCTATGGTGGCGCGTGTAAAAACACATCGTGCCGGTTTTGTCAGCAGTGATTCTAATATCCGACCAGACAGCACTTTGGCAGATATCGTTGCTCTGAAAGAAAAAACAGGTCATTCTACGGTAGCGGTTACTTCTGACGGCACTGTGAACGGCAAATTGGAAGGCATTGTTACCAGTCGTGATTATCGTGTCAGCCGTATGGATTTGAATACGAAGGTCAGCACTTTTATGACGCCAATCAATGAAATGATTGTTGGCGGCAAAGAGACTTCGCTGCAGGAAGCAAATGATATCATTTGGGATAATAAACTGAATACATTGCCTATTATTGATGATGAAGGCCGTTTATTGTATATGGTTTTCCGTAAAGATTATGCTACTCATAAAGAGTATCCTTTAGAGCTTTTGGACAGTAAAAAACGTCACGTAGTAGGGGCTGGCATTAATACCCGCGACTATGCTGAACGTGTACCGGCTTTGGTTAATGCCGGTGCCGATGTGCTTTGCATTGATTCTTCAGAGGGTTATTCTGAATGGCAGAAATTGACTTTGGATTGGGTTCGCGAGCATTATGGAGATACAGTAAAAGTGGGCGCTGGCAACGTTGTAGATGCAGAAGGCTTCCGCTATTTGGCCGAGGCCGGTGCTGATTTTGTGAAGGTTGGTATCGGCGGCGGTTCTATCTGTATTACCCGCGAACAAAAGGGTATAGGTCGCGGTCAGGCAACGGCTTTGATAGAAGTTGCTAAAGCTCGTGACGAATATTATAAAGAAACGGGAATTTATGTTCCTATCTGTTCTGACGGCGGTATTGTTTATGATTATCATATGACTCTGGCATTGGCAATGGGTGCTGACTTTTTAATGCTTGGCCGTTATTTTGCCCGGTTTGATGAGAGCCCGACGAATAAAGTAAATATCAACGGTAATTATATGAAAGAATACTGGGGTGAAGGATCGAATCGTGCCCGTAACTGGCAGCGTTATGATATGGGCGGTGCATCTAAGCTTTCTTTTGAAGAAGGTGTTGATTCTTATGTTCCTTATGCCGGTACGTTAAAAGATAATGTAACGCTTACTTTGAGCAAGGTGCGTTCTACTATGTGTAACTGCGGCGCTCTTAACTTGGACGATCTTAAGAAAAACGCAAAAATGACCTTGGTTTCTTCAACTTCGCTGGTTGAAGGCGGTGCTCATGACGTTATTTTGAAAGATAATAATATGAACAACTATGTGAAATAAGTTCTATAAAGCTGATAAAATGTTATGTGCATTGTATACATGCTGATTTATATTGACTTCTTGCGCATAGAACTGTAAAATTAACACATAATTTATTTGATGGAAAGGCGTGTTAGAAGAATGAATTTGAAAAAATTAGTTACAGCTGCTGTATGTACTATGCTGATGGCTGCAGTTGCTTTTACTGCTGGTTGCGGCGGAGAGAAAAAATCTGACAAAAAAGTATTGAAGGTTGGTATGGAATGCGCTTATGCTCCTTACAACTGGTCTCAGACCAAAGCTGACGGCGGTGCTGTAAAAATTGCAGGCAGCAATGAGTATGCTTATGGTTACGACGTAATGATGGCTAAGAAGCTGGCTGATTCTATGGGTGCTGATCTGGAAATCCATAAAATCGAATGGGATGGTCTGGCTCCAGCAGTTGTCAGCGGTAAGATTGACGCCGCTATTGCAGGCATGTCTATTACCTCTAAACGTAAAGAAACTGTAGATTTTACAAAACCATATTACTATGCAACGGTAGTTGCTCTGGTAAAAAAAGATTCCGAGCAGGCTAAGGCTCAAAGCGTCGCTGATTTAAAAGGTTCCGTAGCAACTTCTCAGCTTAATACAATCTGGTATGACCAGATTGATCAAGTTCCCGATGTAAAAAAATTGCCGGCTATTGATACGGTACCTGGTATGATTGTTGCATTGACTTCCGGAAAATGCAATCTGATCGTTACTGATATCCCTACTGCAAAAGCTGCCGCTTTTGCTAATCCGGAATTGACTGTCTTGAACTTTGAAGAAGGAAAAGGCTTCAAAACTTCTCGTGAAGATGTTGAAATTGGTATCGCTGTGAAAAAAGGCAATACAGAGCTTGTTAAGGCAATGGATGCTGTTTTGGAAAAAATGACTGCTGCTGATTTTGATAAAATGATGGACGAAGCTATTAAAAAACAACCTTTAGCTCAATAATAGTTACCGGTTATGCCTAAAGGGACGGCAATTATGCCGTCCCTTATTTTCCTTTTTTACCGTATTATTCTTTTGCGAATTAAGGGATATCTGTGCTATAATAAATAACAGTGTTTTATCAATTAATTATGTTAGGTGGAGGAACTTATGACAACAATGCCTGAGTCATTTTTTGGATGGGTGACTTTTTTACTGCATCAATATGGTGATGTTCTGTTAAAAGGCGCTTGTGTGACCTTACTTTTGGCTATTGTCGGCACTCTGATCGGTTGCGTAATCGGTCTTGTTGTAGGTATTATCCAGACTATTCCCGAGGATCCAAAGGCAAGTGCTGCCAAAAAGGCTCTTGTAAAAGTGACTCAATTGGTCTTGAATGCTTATGTAGAACTTTTCCGAGGTACGCCGATGATCGTACAGGCTATGGTAGTATATTATGGTGCTATGAGTATGTTTAACATTGATATGTCACCAATGTTTGCCGGTTTTTTAGTTGTGTCTATCAATACGGGCGCATATATGGCGGAAACTGTACGCGGCGGTATTGAATCGATCGATCCGGGTCAGCGCGAAGCTGCTGTGGCTATCGGCATGGATCATTTTCAGACGATGCGCTGTGTAATTCTGCCGCAGGCCCTGCGTAATATCATGCCTCAGATCGGTAATAATCTGATCATCAATATTAAGGATACATCGGTTTTGAATGTAATTTCTGTCACAGAGCTGTATTTTGCTTCAAAATCGGCAGCAGGCGTATATTACAGGTACTTTGAAATATTTTTCATTACCTGCGTTATTTATTTTATTATGACTTTTACCGCTTCAAGACTTTTGCGCTGGTGGGAAGGGAAAATGGATGGACCTAAGGATTATCAACTGGTGTCTTTTGATCCCATGCAGGATCCATGTGGTCATTTTCCTGTTAATGTGGCCGGTAAAAAGAGAAAGGACGGTAATTATTAATGACTGCTGAACAAAGTAAAGAATTGTTATTATCCGTCCAAGGGTTGAAAAAGAATTTTGGAGAACGTGAGATATTAAAAGGTATTGATTTTGATGTGCACAAGGGTGATGTAGTTTGTGTTATTGGACCTTCAGGCAGTGGTAAATCAACATTAATCCGTTGCGTCAATTATTTGGAACAACCAACTGACGGAGTTATCAGCTACCGCGGTGAAAATGTTTTGGAATGTTTTAAGAATCTTCCCTTATACCGTACTAAAGTAGGCATGGTTTTTCAACAATTTAATTTGTTTAACAATATGACTGTTTTGGAAAATTGTGTTGTAGGTCAGGTTAAGGTACTGGGGAAAAAGTCTGAAGAAGCAAAAGCAATTGCCATGAAATATCTGGAACATGTTGGTATGGCAAGCTATATCAATGCAAAGCCGCATCAGCTTTCCGGAGGTCAGAAGCAGCGTGTGGCTATTGCCAGAGCTTTGGCTTTGGAGCCGGAAATATTGTTGATGGATGAACCAACTTCTGCTCTTGATCCTGAGATGGTTGGCGAAGTTTTAGCAGTTATGCGGGAACTGGCGGAAGAAGGGTTGACGATGGTTATCGTTACACATGAAATGGCATTTGCCCGCGATGTTTCCAGCCGAGTTATTTTTATCGATCAGGGTGTGATTGCTGAAGACGGCAGCCCAAATGTTATTTTTACTGCACCTCAGAATCAGCGTACTAAGGATTTCCTGAGTCGGTTCAGTTTAACACGTTGTTAGCAGGAAAAAGCCCTTCTGTGTAGAAATTACATGGGAGGGATTTTTTATTGAAAAAGTTTGGGAAGGATTATCTGTATGAAAAAAATTTATTTTATTTTAACATTATTGGTAATATACTTTTTACCATTTTCAGTTACAGAAGCAAGTATGGGAAGGAATACTCTCTTGTTTGTTCCGCTGGACAACAGGCCGGTTTGTTTGGACTATGCAGTAGAAACCATGAAAGCAGCTGGATGGAATGTGGAAACGCCGCCTTTGGAGTATATCGCCGGCAATGATCATAGCGGTAATCCTGATAAGTTATATGAATGGCTGGCTGCACGTTCGGCAACCGCCAACGCGATCGTTATTTCTTCTGATGCTCTGATCTATGGCGGGCTGGTTGATTCAAGGACACATCAACTGCCTCAGGATATTTTAACGTCGCGGGCTGAGAGGTTATTAAATTTGAAGTCTTTGGGCGGAGATCCTTTGGTTTATGTATTTACGACGATAATGCGTTCTCCCAAAGCCAGCAGTGCTCCTGTTGAACCTGCCTATTATGCCGAATGGGGACCAAAGCTTTTTAGAATGGGTGTGTTGGAAGATAAACTGGATTTAAAAGAAATAAGCAGAAAAGAACGTAAAGAACTGAGTGGTTTGAAAGTAGAAATACCCCAGGCTGTTCAAGAAGACAGAGCACGGCGACGCAGTTTGAATATAGCTACTACAGAGCTTTTACTGCATGGTGTGGAAAGTGGCAATTTTGACTATCTCTTGATTGGGCGTGATGATACTGCGCCATACTCACAGGCTCATAAAGAAGCACGTAAAATGGATATTCTTGTAAGGGAACTTCCTAAAGAGAAAATTCGTTTTTTCTCTGGGGCTGATCAGCTGGGTTTGCTTTTATTAAGCCGTGCTGCCAGCAGGGTAAGTTATGAAATTCCGATGGTTTATGTAGATTTCGCCGAAGGAAAAGGCGGAGAGACTATACCTGCTTATGAAGATGATGAAATAGCATTCAGTGCCGCAGAACATATACATGCTGCTGGCGGCTGGCCTACTGCTAATTTAGCACGTGCGGATTTGGTATTAGCTGTTAATACTCCTTTTGATGGGGTAACAGTAGAAGCTTCTAACCCGAAAAATACAGGTACAATAACGGAACATACAGAGAAATTTGTTGCTGATGTCAAGAGGTATTTAAAGCAGGGAAAAGCAGTTGCAGTTGCTGATATTGCTTATGGAAACGGTGCAGACAACGCCTTGGTCAGAAAACTGTTTGAAGAAGAAGTGGCAGAAAAGCTTGCTGCTTACGGTGGTTGGAATACTGCTGGAAATACTTTGGGATTTGCTTTGGGGCAAGGATTACTGTCAAAAAGTATGGATACGGCTGATCTTCAATCTTTGCTGGAAATAAGATATCTCGATGATTGGGCTTATCAGGCTAATGTGCGTAATAAAACTTATGTAGAATTAATTTGGCCTAATTACTGGCCTAATAGTGGACTTAATACGCAGCAGGTGCAAGAGGCCGAAGCCGTTATTACTAAAGATATTTTAGAGATAGCGGAACCTGTTTTGGGCGCTAAAGTAAGCAGTTATAATTTCACTTTACCGTGGAAGCGGATGTTTGAAGTGGAAGTAAGCAAAAAATAATATAAATAATAAAACTCATCGACAATACTGAACTGGTAGACTGTTACCGTGTTAACAGACAAATAAAAAAGCCACTTGTCGTAGAATAACAGTGATAAATTATGCGGCCTTGCTTCGGATTTTATACAGAGTGAGGCCGTTTTTCATATTTATATGCTCAAAATTCTAAAACTGGACATATTCGATCATCACTTGCTCCACTTCTATCCGACAGGTAAATTTCATGTGATGTAGGCACTCTGTTTTCAGTGTCCCCAAAAATTTTCCATTGCTGCATTGTCATACAGGAATCCAGGTCTGGAGATTGACGTATGAATGTTGTATTATTGAATTTATTCTTGTAAGGTGTATTGCGACCTCTGGTCGCTGTGGAGGTTAAGTCCATTAGCGGCTGTTTCTTTTTGGCTTGCTTCCCAGATGCTATATGTTATCAGCGAAATCATCATATTATTGCCAATGTGATAGAATAATACTATTTTTCCGCACAGGTCAACGACGGCGTACACATATATCATATCTTTGGCTGTGGTAATATAAGTAAGTATTTCTTCACTAGGATTTTCAACTTTTGTATATTTCCCGGACATGACAACACCTCTTGCTGTAGTTTCTTTTCTACAGCAAGAGGTGTTTTTACTGTCAGTTTTCGGGGGATTTCCCCAATTTTGTTTGCAGGGCTTATTTGTGTTGATCATAAAAAAACATATTATGCGTTAGTATAATAATTGTGCACAGCATGAATACTATTGCGTAGTGGGGGGGTATTGATATATAATAAAATAAAAGAATTTAAATTAATACAAATAATAATTTGGAAATAACAAAAGGAATAAAATATGAAAAAAGAAATACTGAAAAAACAAATACTGAAAAAACAAATACAATATAGCAGAACATATAGATATATTGAAATGGATAAAATAAATGTATTCTTAGGTGTTTTTCTTAGTATAATACCGCTATGTTTATTAGTATTATTTTATTATCCTCAAATTACTTTATTTATATCACAGTTCACAATGAAAGTTCTGAGCCCTATATTCCATGAAAATGTACTAGCAATAGAAAGTTCTGATTTTTTAAAGTGGTTTGGGCCAGTATATTATCTTTCCTTGCCTGGTCGGTTTCCATCGATAGTATTTATTTGGCTGAATTTGCTTATAACCTTGATTTCTTTGTTTTTACTGTCTTCAGTAGTTAAAACAAGGCCTTTGACTATTTTTTTGTCGATCAGTTTGTGGGTACATGTTTGTTCTGCTATCTTTTTTACGTTTATACCCGAGTATTTCCCGTATGATGCAACCGAGTATTCGAGCCTTTATATTAAGCAGCAGGTAGGAATTTACTTCTTTGTGCCGATTATTATTGGTATTGCGGTTTGCATGCTGCCGATAAACTTTGTTAAGTCTTGGATAACAATTGCTTTTTGTGCTGTTTATTCTTTTATCTTTGGCATTGTTCGTTATATCACTTTTATGTTCATTTTATCTAAAGTATCACTTATGTATATGGCGTCGCTGTTCTTTTCTTTCGGACCATTTATAGATTTTTTGTATTTAGTTTGCATTTATAGTTTGCTTGCCAGCAGTACCGCAGATAAATTAAAACGTAATAAGGGGGTATGGCGATGGTAATGACTCCGTATGTGATCGCTTTTTTAAAATTTTATTTCATCTTTACTGTCATCGTAATGATTTTATTCGCCATCCGTCATTTTATTTTTACCTTTAATAGAATGTATTGTGAACAAAAGCTGTATTATCAGGATATTATTGATTCTGATCTTCCATTTATAACAGTATTGATACCAATGCATAATGAAGAAAAAGTCGCGCATGGTGTTTTAGATGCGCTTTTAGAAAGTAATTATCCAGTAGAGAAATTTGAAGTTATCCCAATCAATGATTTTTCGGAGGATGGGACGAAAGAAATACTAGAAGATTATGCAGTTCGTTATGGGAATATTCATCCTTTACACCGTAACAGTGGAGAAAGAGGAAAACCTGCAGCCTTAAATCGAGCAATGGAAATGGCACAGGGGGAGATCATAGTTGTTTTTGATGCTGATTATTTACCGGGGAAAGGCTTATTGGAAAATTTATCGACGGCTTTTCTTGACCCAGAAGTAGGTGCCGTTATGGGGCGGGTTGTGCCTGTGAACACGAAAGCCAATTTTTTAACCAGATTGCTGGATTTAGAACGTTCCGGCGGTTATCAGGTTGATCAGCAGGCTCGTTACAACTTAAATCTTATCCCTCAGTATGGAGGAACTGTAGGGGGCTATCGAAAAGATTTAATGATGGGTACTGACGGTTTCAATACAAAGATCTTAGCAGAGGATACGGAGCTTACATACAGGCTTTTTTGCTCTGGCTGGAAAGTATTGTATGCTAATAGTGCTGAATGTTATGAAGAGGCTCCTGAAGCGTGGCATATAAGAGCCCGTCAGATCGCCAGATGGTCGCGTGGACATAATGAAGTAATGTTTCGCTATGTATGGAAACTGGTAAAAAGCAAGTATTTAAGTTTTTGGCAAAAACTTGATGGAATGTTTTTGTTATTCATTTATATGATGCCAGTCATTCTATTTTTTGGATTAATTGACTCTATTTTACTATTCTTTTTAGATGAGATGGATATTTTAGAGGGATGGTGGGTATTGTTGTTTTTAGGCGCTTATAATACATTTGGAAATTTTGCACCATTTTACCAGGTCGGGACTGCAAATGTTATTGACGGATCTAGAGAGAGAATATTATTGCTACCTTATCTGGCTTTTAATTTTTATTTTTATCTCTGGTTTATAACTAAAGGATTTTTTAATGCGTTAGTAGATGTTTTGACTAGGCGCGAGGCTAAATGGCAAAAGACAGAACGTTTTAGAAAAGAAAAACCGGGTGGATTTACATGATGCTTGTAATTTTTTGCTGCTTGTTATTTTTAATAATGATAGTATATCCTTTCTGGCCTGGATATAAAGAAATGAAACGAGGACAGGATAACGATAATCTTTATATAAAAAAAGATTATGTTAAAGATCCGCGTTATTTTGGTTTGTCCTTTAGAAATTTGTTGGAACCTTTTTTAGGACAGATCAGGGAATTATCAGCAGGGCAGACTTTAGAAATAGATTTATCTAAAAAAGAACTGATAATATTAGGACAAGCAGATAAGCCGCAAGCTTTTGTTGAAGATAGGATCACAATTTTTTCTGAAGATATCATTTTACCGCCTAAATCGACATCTTCAAAAGAAATTTATGCATTTAAAAAATTAGAAGCAGGAGAAATGTGCGAATTACGGGCTGTTGCGATTGATTCTGATGGTTATCTTCATCAAGGTGTAAAAATTATTCGTTGGATTGATACAAAGGGGTGCCTTGTAGTAGAGAGTAATTGTGACCTTGGTATAAGTGCAAGCAGCGAAACTAAATTGGTGTTAAAAGGAAATAACTGTATTTTTAAACGATTATTTGCCCCAAGCATTGAAATTGGAGGAACTGAAGAATTTGTTAAAGATTATGATAGCAGTGAGCTACAAAAATATCCTGAGTACAATGATGTAGATTATGATATAGAAAAAATAAGGGAAAATTCAGTTTTTATTAATAATATTGTTACACATAAAAAATTCGTCGTCCACAATTCAGCAACGATTATTGGAAGTGTAAAAGCATATAAAAATATGTGTTTAGAAGAGAATGTAAAAATTTGGGGTAACGTATTTTGCGAAAGGGATCTTGTAATAGGAAACTGCTGCCGAATAACTGGCACGGTTTTTGTGCAGGGATGTCTGAAGGTAGGGAACAATGTAGTGTTGGGTGAAAAAGGAAAAATTAAGTCTGTAATAGTAAGAAAAAATATTGTGTTTGGAAGAGGGATCGTGATACATGGGTTTGTCCTTACTGAGGGAGTTGGAAAAACTATATGAAAAAGATTTATGTGTTTGTTCTAATAATATTTTTAGCAATTTCAGTTTATTCTTTTTATGCTTATAATAATGAAAAAGATATAGAACAGGATAAAGAAATAACAGTAATCCTGGCGGTAAATAGTAATATCGTCAAAACCGATAGTAAGGTATTAAAAGGCTATGAAAGTGTGCTGCAGGAAGAAGGCGTCGCCTATAGAATAATTGATGTGTACAACTTGCAGCATTTACAACCTGCTGAAATTTTAAAAAATAGCCCAGCTGTTATTTTTCCAGACAGGGTCGCTGAGAATCTGCCGCAAGAAATTGCAATGTGGTTGCATGACTACTTGGAACAAGGTGGTTACAGCTTAATTGTGTATGATGCTGGAAGCCTTAATAAAAGAGAAAAGCATTTGGGAAATGCTGTTTTTAGCAGTCTACTTGGTTTTAATTATTCCACTTTTAAAGAAGATAGGCGGCAGGCATTCCATCATGGTTATCTGGAGTTTCTGACAGAAGAGAAACGCGATTTTTTTCAAATTCCTTTGGGAAAAACCGTTGATGGAGTTACTTTGAGTGGTTATCATTATGGAAAGTTATCATATTCTATGCGCAATATTGAAGTGCAGCATGCGCTTCGTGATGAAGATATATACGCATGGGCAGTAGTTGAGGATGGCCGCAAAATACCAGGTATAGTTAAACGTAATATAGGAAAGGGAAGTTTGTTTTATGTCAATTTACCTTTGGGGGCTATGAAGATTGATGCTGATGATTTGCCGTTGCGAGCTGTTCTTAGAACTGTCTTGTTTAATTTTGCTAAAGTTCCACATGTACTTAATGTTCCGGATGGTAAAGGTGGTATTGTTATAAATTGGCATATCGACTCTAACGTAGAATGGTTTTTCTTGCCAAGAATGATCAGAGAGGGGTTGCTAAGAAAGAATATTCCGATGTCATTTCATATTACTGCCGGTGATTTCAGAGATAATCCTGGGGATGAAATGGGGTTTATGGTAACAGAATATCCGGGCAGAGATATAGCATTGCAGCTTATTCCATATGGGCGGATCGGATCACATGGCGGCTGGGCCCATAACTGGTATGGATATGGCGTTGAAGCGGGGCGCTTGCATGATGCTGATATTGATAAATACATAAGTATGAACAATGAAGCTATAGAGAGCGTTACCAAAAAGAAGGTGACTGAGTATTCAGCACCTATTGGAGTTTTTCCTCAGCCTTATAACACTAAAGCTTTGGATAGTATGGGCGTAGAAGTTTATTATTATACAGGAGATTCTGGTAGCAGTATTAATAGAACTTTCTATAATGGCGAGATGGTATCAGAGAAGGTTTTGGCCTTTCCGATTGTCCCGTCAGGCCTTTATGCCTCACTGGGTGAGATGCATGAGTTGGGACACTATGATAATGAAAAAGTATTAACATGGTTAAAATCTATTCCTGACTACGGGCGTAATAATAGAACCTTACGATTATTTTATTCGCATCCTTATGATTTAGATGTCTATGAAGAAACTTTTTTTGAGTTTTTAGATTATCTGGATGAGGAAGAGCAAAAAGGTTCGGTTGCTGTTATGACGATGACTGATGCTGCCAGATTTTTGCAAAAGATGCTGAAAACGAAATACTCCTTTAAAAATGATACTGGGTTAACAGTTGCCCTGAGTAATCCTGATGGACTGGAAGATATAACAATAGCGGTGCCTAAAAAAGGATTGAGTGTCGAAAAGAGCCCCTATCTTAAGCTGGAGGAAGATAATAACTATTATTATCTAACGGTAAAAAATTATGATAAGAAAGAATTGGAAATACATTTTGCTCGTATGTAGCGTATTTGTTCTATCAGGTTTAAATGTTGCATTTGCATATGATAACAGTAACCATCCTGTCAGAATTATTGCTTCGCGTTATAGAACGATGCCATATGAAGTGTTTATAACTCCTTATGAGGTTGGCCTATATGCCTTAGATGATTTAGATAATACTGATCATCGAAAGGATGTAAAAGCTTTTTTGGAATGGTATCTGAAACGTATTAATAATAATGATAAAAATGGTATGAGCGGAACTATTTATGATGTTATTTTGTATGGAGATAAGGAGAAAGTCTTACCACAATATGATTCGATAGATGGTTATTCGGGGTTGTTTTTAGTATTGTTGAACAAATACTGTGAGCAGACTGGTGATATAAGTTTGATTAAGAAATACTGGCAACAAATAGAAGATATGGCATACACAATTTCCTATTTGCAGCAAGTGGATGGACTAACTATTGCTATGCCAGACTACCCGGTGAAATATTTGATGGATAATTGTGAAGCTTATGGCGGGATTAACAGTTTTTTATATTTGGCGCAAAAGGCAGACAAAAAAATAAACTATGAATATTATCAAAACATTGCCGATAATATTAAAAATGCTATTTTCAATGTTTTACTAAATACATCAACAGGCGATTTTAGCTGGAGTGATGAAGCTGATGGTAGAATATCAAATTGGGGAATTTTTTATCCTGATTCTTATGCGCAGATATTTTTGATTTATTATGATGTTTTAGACGAGTATGGTAAGTCGGTTATTTGGGATAAGTTTTTAGAACGCTATCCAAGTGTAACATGGAAAAACCTACCTTCAGAACAAGCTGTTTTTTGCAGATTAGTAAAAAAGAAGATGGGGATGGATGCGAAATGAAAAATAAGTTAATAGTTTCGACTTCAACTGCTTTTTGCGGACTTATTGCGGCTAATGTTTGCTGGGCTGGTGTAACGTTGCCAAGTAATGTTAGAGATGTTGCAGATATGCTTCAGTATTCGGCACAGGAGCAGCAGAAGAAAGCCTTTGCGACCGCAGAAACAAAAGCAGGCGTTGAAAAAATAGAGCAGGAAATAGCTGCGCTAGAAAATACTGACGTGGAAGTAGAGGTTTATAATAACACTTTGAGGCAGCAACTGCATAGTTTGCGTAAACAGTTGGCCAATGCAAACTTTGAGCATAATAGAAAAGAGAACAGGTTACAGGAGATACAACAACGGAAAACGGACATCGAAAGCAAAAATTATGAGTTGAATAAAATCGTTGAAGTTTATGGGGAAGGCCGCAAAGGTTATTTTGCCTACCAAGATATAATTTATAATGACGGTATATATGAAGGGTTGGTCCATAAAGAAGAACTGCTGAGTAGTGAGCTTAATGATTTAGATACTACGATAGTGGCTCTTAACCAGACGATAGACGCTTTAATATTAAAAATGAATAATGAAAATATAGCGGAAGACCCTGCGTTGGAAGAAGCTGATAAAGAGGCCCGATTAGAAGTGCTGAAACATGATTTGGAGTATGTGCAGAATTTATTAAAAGAGTATGAGCGTGGTTATGACATAGCTGATCGTAAGAGCAGCAGTTTTGGTACAGAAAGCAAATATTATTCTTGGCGTGATGATAAAGGAAATAAAGGACATCAATTTTATCAGCCTTTCTATTATAATATTGTGGCCGGGCCTTGGGAGTATGGGTTAGCAACCGGATTTATCAGCTCTGATAATAGGAGCAATGATAATGGTAAGGTAAATTGTCTGACTGATACTACATTAAATGTTGCGTTTCATAAAAAAGCTAAAAAGAATGATGTAATGGTTTTTTCTTTAGCGGTAAATCTGCCAACAGGTAAAGATGCGTTGCATGAATTTGATCCTGTTATGGATGAAGATCTGGTTGAGAAAGCACGTTTTGGAGAAGGATTAAATTTTACACCGGCTATTTGGTATTATTATAATCGTGACGATAAAAACACCTTTATTTTCGGAACTTATTACACTTTAGGAGGTAGATACGACCTCACGCCCAGTATGTGGGTAGAACCGGGAAATGCTTGGGTTAAGGAAATGCGTTGGCAACACTTGAACAAAAAATTTCAATTTTTAGCAGGGCTTTCCCATACTTCTTATGAAAGAACCCGAGAAAATACTTTGGAATATACTTCTGGCCATCAATTTAAGCCGGAGTTGACCTTCAATTATGCGCCTGATAATACTCAGTTTTTTACTGCGTACTATTGGCATACTCAAGAAGATCCTTTGCGTTACGCTACTTTTGATCGAATGAACGAAACTAGACGTGGCAGGAATTATGGATTGCAGTGGTCAAAGGATATCCCAGATAACAGACGGATACGTTTGTTGGTAGATTGGCTAAATAGCAGCGGTGAAAACTATGATCCGTTGACGAATATTTCAACTAATCAACGCAGAAAGACGACTTTCGGGATTGGTTTTGATCAATATTTTAAAGAGCGCTCAGAGAAACTGTCGTTGGATATTGAAACGTTCAGAATGAAGGATGGCGCTGTAACTGGTACTAGCAGTGATAATAACTATCGTGGTTTTAATGTGTATTTAAGTTATTTGAAGTATATGTGAGTGGTATAGAACGCTAATAAATACTTAAATTAACCTCAAATTTGAAAAAATTTGAGGTTTTTCGTTTTCTTTTGGTAGTGGGTAATAAAATTTTAGAAAAACCAGGAAATATTAGATGAAAAATATCCGCCGAAAGCGTAAATAGTTACAATAAAAGTTTACAAAAACAAAAGAAAACATGTAAAACATATTACAAAGTTACGCAAAAGAAACGCTAGGGTCCGTGTAATACAAAAAACACGGTTTAATGCGGGTTTGCGCTTGTAAAAAAATCAAGAAAAAGTATTGACACAGCCAAGTGGCAGTGTTACAATATGTAAGTATCTCGGGATAGCTATGCGCTTTTACAAGGAGGGTTTGTGATGACAGTAGAGTTGTTAAAGCAAGCAACGAAGCGAGTTGTCGGGAACAAGCAAACCGCTAAAGCGATTCAAAAAGGCACTGCAAAGACGGTTTATATAGCTGATGACGCAGATGTCCGGGTTGTGCAGCCACTGCTTGATGCCTGCGCTGAAGCTCGGGTGAATGTAGAAAAAGTAGCGACAATGCAAGAACTTGGTAAAGCCTGCGGAATCCATGTCGGTGCAGCGACAGCCGCGATACTCAAAGGTTGATAGGGATCTGGAAGCTTTGCTGAAGGATTTTTATAATCATTAAAATCTATTTATTCGGAAGGAGGTGCCGATATGCCTACAATTAATCAATTGGTTCGCAAAGGCAGAGAAGTTTTGACTGTAAAATCCACTGCCCCGGCATTGAAAGAATGCCCGCAAAAACGTGGAGTTTGCACTAGGGTTTACACTACAACCCCTAAAAAGCCTAACTCTGCTCTTCGTAAAGTAGCTCGTGTACGTTTGACTAACGGTATCGAAGTTACTGCTTACATCCCTGGTATCGGCCACAATCTGCAGGAACATAGCGTTGTCCTGATTAGAGGCGGAAGAGTTAAAGATCTTCCTGGTGTGCGTTACCATATCATTCGTGGTGCACTTGACACTGCAGGCGTTGCTAACCGCAATCAAGCCCGTTCTAAATACGGTGCTAAACGTGCTAAAGCAGCTAAAAAGTAATCAAGTCTACACAACGAATTGATAATCCATAAGGAGGGAAACACATGCCGAGAAAAGGCCCTGTAACAAAAAGAGACGTTTTGCCGGATCCTGTATACGGTTCAAAACTTTTGACAAGATTTATTAATAAGATTATGCTTGACGGTAAAAAAGGCGTTGCTGAACGCATTGTATATGATGCTTTCGATCTGGTTCGTGCTAAAACTGGTAAGGATCCTCTCGAAGTATTCGATGCAGCTATGAAAAACGTTATGCCGCTTTTAGAAGTACGTGCTCGCCGCGTTGGTGGTGCTAACTACCAGGTTCCGGTTGAAGTCCGTGCAGACCGTAAGACCACCCTTGGTATTCGCTGGCTGGTCAACTACTCCCGTTTGCGTGGTGAAAGAACCATGTGCGAACGTGTTGCTGGTGAGATCATGGACGCAGCAAACGCTACCGGCGCTGCTGTGAAAAAACGCGAAGATACCCACAAGATGGCTGAAGCAAACAAAGCGTTTGCACATTACCGCTGGTAATGGCCCGATCCCTATAACGAGGAGGATAAAAAAGTGGGCAGACAATTTCCGCTTGAAAAAACAAGAAACATCGGCATCATGGCTCATATTGATGCTGGTAAAACTACTACGACTGAACGTATTCTGTTCTACACCGGTAGGGTTCATAAAATCGGTGAGACCCATGATGGCGGCGCTACCATGGACTGGATGGTTCAAGAGCAGGAACGTGGTATTACTATTACTTCTGCTGCTACCACCTGTCAATGGGATGGACACCGCATCAACATCATTGATACGCCAGGTCACGTTGACTTCACTGTAGAAGTTGAACGTTCTCTGCGTGTACTTGATGGTTCTGTTGCAGTATTCTGCGCTAAAGGCGGCGTTGAACCTCAGTCTGAAACAGTATGGCGTCAGGCTGACAAATATGGCGTACCGCGTATGGCGTATGTAAATAAAATGGATATTACCGGCGCTGACTTCTACAATGTAGTACAAATGATGAAAGATCGTTTGAATGCCAATGCTGTACCTATCCAATTACCGATTGGTTTCGAAGATACCTTCCAGGGTATGGTCGATCTGATCAAAATGAAAGCTATCGTTTACAGCGACGCTCTGGGTAAAGAAGAAGAATTTGTTGATATTCCGGCCGATATGGTTGAAAAAGCCAACGAATACCGTCAAGCTTTAATGGAAGCTGTAGCTGAAAGCGATGACGAGCTGATGATGAAATATCTGGAAGGCGAAGAGCTGACGGAAGAAGAAGTTATGGCTGGTATCCGCAAACAAACTATTGCTTGCAAAATGACTCCTGTCTGCTGCGGTTCTTCTTACAAAAACAAAGGCGTACAGCCTTTGCTGGATGCTGTTGTAGCGTTCATGCCTGCTCCTACTGATATTCCTCATATCAAAGGCGTAAATCCTGAAACCGGCGAAGAAGACGAACGTCCGTCGTGCGACAGCGAGCCGTTCTCTGCACTGGCTTTCAAAATTATGACTGACCCGTTTGTTGGTAAACTTGCTTTCTTCCGTGTGTACTCCGGTACTCTCGGCTCCGGTTCTTACGTTTACAACTCTACCAAAGGTAAGAGAGAGCGTATTGGCCGTATCCTGCAAATGCATGCCAACCATCGTGAAGAAATCGACATGGTTTATTCCGGTGATATTGCAGCAGCAGTAGGTTTGAAAGATACCACTACCGGCGATACTCTCTGCGACGAAAAAGCTCCGATCATTCTGGAATCCATGGTATTCCCTGATCCGGTAATCTCCGTTGCGGTTGAACCTAAAACTAAAGCTGACCAGGAAAAGATGGGCATTGCCCTTCAAAAACTGGCAGAAGAAGATCCGACTTTCCGTGTTCATACTGATCCGGAAACAGCACAAACCATCATTTCTGGCATGGGCGAGTTGCATTTGGACATTATTGTTGACCGTTTGCTGCGTGAATTCAAAGTAGGCTGTACTGTTGGTAATCCGCAGGTTGCTTATCGTGAAACTATCCGCAAATCTGTTAAGTCCGAAGGTAAATTTGTACGTCAGTCCGGTGGTAAAGGCCAATATGGTCACTGCTGGTTGGAAATTTCACCTCGTGAAGCAGGTGAAGGCTTCTTGTTTGAGAACAAAGTTGTTGGCGGTGCTATTCCGAAAGAATACATCGGACCGATCGAAAACGGTGTTAAGGAAGCTATGGAAAACGGCGTAGTTGCCGGTTACCCAATGGTTGATATCAAAGTTACCGTTTATGATGGTTCTTACCATGAAGTCGATTCTTCTGAAATGGCCTTCAAAATTGCAGGTTCTATGGGCTTCCGTTCTGGCGCTACTAAAGCCGACCCGGTTATCCTTGAACCTTATATGAAAGTAGAAGTTACTGTTCCTGAGGACTACATGGGCGATGTTATCGGCGATTTGAACTCTCGCCGTGGTCGTATCGAAGGTATGGAAGCTCGCAATGGCGCTCAAGTTATCAACGCATTTGTTCCGCTTTCCGAAATGTTTGGTTATGCTACCGACCTGCGTTCTAAAACTCAAGGCCGAGGCAACTACTCTATGGAAGTTGACCATTACGAAGATGTACCGAGAAACATTGCCGAGGCTATCATTGCCAAAAACAAAGGCACTCAAGCCTAATATAAAGTAAAACCTAATTTAAGGGAGGAAAAATAAATGGCAAAGCAAAAATATGAAAGAACAAAACCGCATGCTAATATCGGCACCATCGGTCACGTAGACCATGGTAAAACAACCCTGACCGCAGCAATCACCAAAGTATTGGCTTCTAAAGGCGGCGCAGAATTCATGGATTACTCCATGATCGATAAAGCACCTGAAGAAAGAGAACGCGGAATCACCATCAACACTTCCCACGTAGAATATGAAACAGCAACCCGCCACTATGCACACGTAGACTGCCCGGGCCATGCCGACTATGTAAAAAACATGATCACCGGCGCAGCACAAATGGACGGAGCGATCCTCGTAGTATCCGCAGCAGACGGCCCGATGCCGCAAACTCGTGAGCACATCCTTCTTGCTCGTCAAGTAGGCGTACCTGCAATGGTAGTGTTCCTGAATAAAGCAGATATGGTAGACGATCCGGAACTGATCGAATTAGTAGAAATGGAAGTACGTGAACTGCTCTCCAGCTACGACTTCCCCGGCGACGACATTCCTGTAGTAGTAGGGTCTGCACTGAAAGCACTTGAAGGCGACGCAGCATACGAAGCAAAAATCATGGAACTGATGGACGCAGTAGACGCATACATTCCTATTCCGGAACGCGCAACTGACAAACCGTTCCTGATGCCTGTAGAAGACGTATTCACAATTACCGGCCGTGGCACAGTAGCAACAGGCCGTGTAGAACGTGGTATCATCAAAGTAGGCGACAATATTGAGATCGTAGGAATGACAGAAGAGAAAAAAGCAACAGTAGTAACGGGTGTAGAAATGTTCCGTAAATTACTGGACGAAGCAGTAGCAGGAGACAACATCGGCTGCCTGCTGCGTGGTGTAGACCGTAAAGATATCGAACGCGGTCAAGTACTTGCAAAACCCGGCAGCATCCATCCGCACACAAAATTCAAAGCAGAAGTATATGTACTGACGAAAGAAGAAGGCGGCCGTCATACACCGTTCTTCAACGGCTATCGTCCGCAGTTCTATTTCAGAACAACAGACGTAACCGGCGTAACTGAATTACCGGAAGGTATTGAGATGGTAATGCCTGGCGATAACGTAACCATGGACGTAGAGCTGATCACTCCGATCGCAATCGAGCCTGGTCTGCGTTTTGCAATTCGCGAAGGCGGCCGTACTGTTGGCGCCGGCGTTGTTGCTGCTATCAACGAATAATCTTTAATTAGATCCCGAATGAGGGGCTAATAAAAGCCCCTCATTTACTTATGTTTATTTGCATGGCCCTGCGATGATGTGAGAGGTTGCTTGCCTGCTAGACAGGGAGATTTTCACGGAGTATGTCCGTTCTTAGAAACTGGGCGATTAGGAGGAAAAAAATTAATGTCAAAATCACAGAAAATCAGAATACGCTTAAAAGCGTATGATCACAAAGCGCTTGATCAAAGTGCTGCAAAAATTGTAGAAACTGCGAAACGTACCGGAGCTCAGGTTTCCGGCCCTATTCCGCTTCCTACTGAAAAAAATATCTATACGATTCTGCGTTCCCCTCATGTAAACAAGGATTCTCGTGAACAATTCGAGATGCGTACCCACAAAAGACTTGTAGACATTCTGGAACCGACTGCGAAGACCGTTGATGCTTTAATGCGTCTTGACCTTCCTGCCGGCGTAGATATCGAGATTAAACTGTAAGGAGGAGGTGCAATAATGGCTAAAGGAATCTTAGGCAAGAAAATTGGTATGACCCAAATTTTTGAAGCTGACGGCAGATTGATCCCTGTTACTGTTGTAGAAGCAGGACCTTGTGTTGTTGTTCAAAATAAAACCGAAGAAACAGACGGTTATAATGCTGTTCAACTTGGCTTTGGTGAAGTTAAAGAAAAACATATGACCAGACCAATGAAAGGCCATTTTGACAAAGCCGGCGTAACTCCGGTTAAATTTGTCAAAGAATTGCGGTTGTCTGCTCCTTCTGAATATACAGTCGGCCAACAAATCACTGCTGACATTTTTGCTGCTGGAGAACTGATTGATGCAACCGGTATTTCCCGCGGTAAAGGCTTTGCAGGCACTATTAAGCGCCACAATTTCGCTCGTGGTCCTATGAAGCACGGTTCCAAATCCCATCGTGAACCTGGTTCCATGGGTCCTATGCATTCCGGTCCTGGCGGTAGAGTTATCAAAGGCAAAAAATTGCCTGGCCGTATGGGTAATGCACAAGTAACTGTTCAACGTTTGACTGTTGCTAAAGTTGATGTTGAACGTAATCTTATTTTGGTCAAAGGCTCCATTCCTGGTGCCGCTGGTTCTTTTGTTGTAATCAAAGAAACAGTAAAACCTAATAAATAAGAGCGTAAGCGAAAGAAAGGAGGATGCTTCTAATGCCGAAGTTATCAGTATATAACATCTCCGGTCAAGCTACCGGTGAAGAAATAGAATTGAATGATCTCGTGTTTGGCGTTGAATTTAATGAAGCTGTTGTACATCAAGCAATTGTTATGCAACAGGCTGCTGAACGTCAAGGCACTTCTGCTACCAAAACCCGCGGTATGGTTCGCGGCGGCGGTCGTAAACCATGGAGACAAAAATGCCCCGGCCGCGCTCGCAGCGGTTCTACCCGTTCTCCGATTTGGGTAGGTGGTGGTACCACTTTTGGTCCTCAACCTCGCAGTTATGCGAAAAAAATGCCCCGTAAAGCTCGTCGTTTGGCAATTCGTTGTGCATTGTCTGCAAAAGTTGCTGCCGGTGAACTTATAGTTGTTGAGGGCTTGAGCTTTGATGCTCCTAAAACTAAAAATGTTGTAACTATGCTGTCTGCTTTTGATGCAGCTGATAAAAAGGCTTTACTCATCACTGACGGTTCTAATGAAAATGTTGAGCTGTCTTCACGCAACATTTCGAAAGTCACTGCACTTTCCAACGGTTGCCTGAACTGCTTTGATCTGCTTCATAACAATAAAGTGTTCTTAGCAAAAGACGCTGTAGCTAAAATTGAGGAGGTGCTCGCATAATGGCTGCTAACCCTCGCGATATTTTACTCCGTCCGATCATTACTGAAAAAACTTCCGTAATGCTTCAAGACAACAAATACACTTTCCAAGTTCCTTTGACTGCCAACAAAGTGGAAATCCGCCAGGCAGTTGAACAAATTTTCAAAGTAAAAGTGTTAAACGTAAATACTGTACGCGTATTTGGCAAAACCAAACGCATGGGTAAATACGTTGGCAAACGTTCCGATTATAAGAAAGCAATCGTGAAACTTGCTGAAGGCAATACGATTCCCCTTTTCGAAGGAATGTAATTTGACGTAATAAGGAGGCAAATTAAATGGCTATTAAAAGCTTTAATCCGTATTCTCCTTCGAGACGCTTCATTACAGTGTCTACCTTCGAAGAGATTACAACTGATAAGCCTTACCGTCCGCTGGTTGAAAAACTGCAAAAACATGCAGGTCGTAATAACACCGGCAAAATGACTGTTCGTCACCAAGGCGGCGGTAATAAAAGACAATATCGTATCATCGATTTTAAACGCAATAAAGACGGTGTTCCGGCTCGTGTTGCTACCATCGAATACGATCCTAACCGTAATGCACGTATCGCTTTAGTAAACTATGCTGATGGCGAAAAACGTTATATCCTCGCTCCTTTAGACCTTAAAGTAGGCGATGTTATCGAAAGCGGACCTGATGCTGATATCAAAATCGGCAACTGCCTGCCTTTGAAAAATATGCCGCTTGGTACTATGGTTCACAATGTTGAGCTTAAAATTGGCAAAGGCGGTCAAATTGCCCGCGGTGCTGGTACTTCTGCTCAGTTGATGGCTAAAGAAGGCGATTATGCTCTGCTTCGTCTCCCTTCCGGTGAGATCCGTAAAGTGCATATCAACTGCCGCGCCACTATTGGCCAAGTTGGCAATATCGACGCTGAAAATATCTGCATCGGTAAAGCAGGCCGTTCTCGTTGGCTCGGTATTCGCCCGGCTAACCGCGGTGTTGTAATGAACCCGAATGACCATCCGCATGGTGGTGGTGAAGGTCATTCTCCTGTTGGCCGTAAACGTCCTGTTACTCCTTGGGGTAAATGTGCATTTGGTACTCGTACCCGCAAAGAGAAAAAAGCTTCTAGCAAATTAATCGTAAAACGTAGAACGAAATAATTATAAGGATAGAGAAAGGAGGCTAACCTAGTGTCCAGATCAATCAAAAAAGGACCGTATGTCCATGCAAGTCTTCAAAAGAAGATTGAAGCGCTGAACGCTTCTAACGATAAAAAAGTCGTAAAAACATGGTCTCGCAGCTCCACTATTCTTCCGGATTTCTTGGGCCATACTATTGCTGTCCATGATGGACGTAAACATGTGCCTGTATTTATCACTGAAGATATGGTAGGCCACAAACTAGGAGAATTTGCTCCTACGCGTACTTATAAAGGCCATGCCGATAAGAGTACATCTTTAAAATAAGGGGAAAGGGGGCAAAATAACATGGAAGCAAAAGCTATTGCAAGATATGTTCGCATCGCGCCGCGCAAGTTGCGTATCGTGATTGATCTTATCCGCGGCAAAGCTGTGGGTGAAGCATTCGCGATCCTCAAACATACCCCTAAGGTTGGTTCTGAGGTTATCGAAAAAGTACTGCGCAGTGCAGTTGCAAACGCTGAACATAACTATGATATGAATGTGGATAATCTGATCGTATCTTCCTGCTTTATAGATCAAGGTCCGACCATGAAAAGAATCCATCCGCGTTCCCGTGGGCAAGCGTTCAAAATCTTAAAACGTTCTAGCCACGTAACAGTTGCTGTTAAAGAAAAATAATATCCCGGAAAAAGGAGGGAAAAGATAGTGGGTCAAAAAGTTAATCCGCATGGTCTCCGCGTAGGTATTATCAAAGATTGGGATTCCAAATGGTATGCTGACAAAGACTATGAGAAATTCTTATTAGAAGATATTAAAATTCGTGAATTCATTAAAGAAAAACTGTTCTTGTCCGGTATCTCTAAAGTAGAAATAGAACGCGCTTCGAATAGAGCCCGCATCTCTATCCATACTGCTAAACCTGGTATGGTAATCGGTCGTCAGGGCAGCAACATTGAATTGCTGAAAAACGACTTGAAAAAAATGACCGACAGCGTAATTGATATCAACATCGTTGAGGTAAAAACCCCGGATATGGACGCAACTTTGGTTGCAGAGAACATTGCATCTCAATTGGAACGCCGTATCGCTTTCCGCCGTGCAATGAAACAATGTGTTGGCCGTACCATGCGCATGGGCGCTAAAGGTATTAAAGTTCAGGTTGGCGGTCGTCTGGGCGGTGCTGAAATCGCTCGCAGCGAAAGCTATCGTGAAGGCAGCATTCCTCTGCATACTCTGCGTGCTGATATTGATTATGGCACAGCAGAAGCTCATACCACTTATGGCCGTATCGGCGTAAAGGTATGGATTTACAAAGGTGAAGTCCTTCCTGAAAGCAAAGAAGTAGCGCAAGCTGCTCCGGTGAAGGAGGCATAAACTAATGTTATTACCGAAGAGAGTTAAACATCGTAAACAACATAGAGGCCGTATGACTGGTCGTGCAATGCGCGGTAACAAAATCGCTCATGGCGAGTATGGCTTGGTAGCATTGGAACCAGCATGGATCACCAATCGTCAAATCGAAGCAGCTCGTATCGCAATGACACGTTATATTAAACGTGGCGGTCAAGTATGGATTCAAATTTTCCCGGACAAACCGATCACTGCAAAACCGGCTGAAACTCGTATGGGTAGTGGTAAAGGTTCACCTGAATATTGGGTAGCAGTAGTTAAACCCGGTCGTGTTATGTTCGAAATGAACGGAGTTAGCGAAGAGATCGCTAAAGAAGCTATGCGTCTTGCTAGCCACAAATTGCCTATTAAATGTAAATTTGTGACCCGCGCACAGCAAGAAGCCGAAGCTGCCGCACAAGAAAAGGGTGGTGAAGCTTAATGAAAACAACAGAAATTCGTGAAATGTCTGCTTCCGAGTTAGACAGCAAATTGGCTGGTTTGAAAGAAGAACTCTTCAACCTGCGTTTTCAAATGGCAACCGGACAATGTGAGAATCCGATGAAAATTCGCGAAGTCAAAAAGTCTATTGCCCGCATCAAGACCATTCAGCGTCAACGCGAGTTAAATGCCTGAGTGTGTTTGAAGTATGAAGAAGGAGGAAACAGTCGTGACCGAAGAAAGAAACGCACGTGTTACCCGTATCGGTAAAGTAGTAAGCGACAAAATGCAGAAAACTGTTGTAGTTGCTATTGAGCGTTTTGTTCAACATCCGCTTTACAAAAAAGGTGTAAAACATACTATCAAATTCAAAGCTCATGATGAAAATAACGAAGCGCATATTGGCGACGTAGTTCAAATTATGCAAACTCGTCCGCTTTCCAAAGATAAATGCTGGCGTGTTATTGAAATTTTAGAGCGTGCAAAATAAGATATTGCCGATCGGATAAATTGGCAAGGGAGGGAAAACCATGATACAACAACAAACCATTCTTAATGTTGGTGACAATACTGGCGCTAAGAAAGTTATGTGCATTCGCGTATTGGGCGGTTCTTACCGTAAATATGCTAACATTGGTGACGTTATCGTATGCGCTGTTAAAGATGCATCACCCGGTGGCGTTGTAAAAAAAGGTGACGTAGTAAAAGCAGTTGTTGTTCGTTCTGCAAAGGGCGTTCGTCGTCCAGACGGTTCTTATATCCGCTTCGACGAAAACGCAGCAGTTGTAATTAAAGATGATAAGAGCCCGCGCGGCACCCGTATTTTCGGGCCTGTTGCTCGTGAACTTCGCGATAAAGATTTCATGAAAATCATTTCTCTGGCACCGGAAGTGCTGTAAGAAATCTGATAATGCACATAAGGAGGTGTTCCTGAAATGACTGCAGCAATCAAAATGCATGTAAAAAAAGGCGATACCGTTTTGGTTTTGTCCGGCAAAGATAAAGGCAAAGAAGGAAAGATCATTGAAGCTCTGCCTAAAAAAGCTAAAGTAGTCGTTGAAGGCGTAAATAAAGTAAAACGCCATACAAAACCGTCTCAGGCTAATCCCCAAGGCGGCATCATTACTAAAGAAGCTGCTATTGCTTCTTCCAAAGTAATGTTAGTATGCCCGGCTTGTAAAAAAGCTACTCGTATTAAAAAGACCGCAGTTTCCGGCAGCTTCGTAAGAACCTGCAAAAAATGCGGCGAAGTAATTGATAAATAAGATTCCGGGAAAGGAGGAAATTTTGAATGGCAAAAACAAGATTGCAAGAAAAGTATTTGTCCGAAGCTGTTAAAGGCATGATGGATAAATTCAACTATAAAAATGTTATGGAAATCCCTAAAATCGAAAAAGTTGTCATCAATATGGGTATCGGTGAAGCTGTAGCTAACAGCAAGGCATTAGATTCTGCTGTTGCAGATCTGACTTTGATCGCTGGTCAAAGACCAGTCATCACTAAAGCTAAAAAATCCATTGCAGCTTTTAAATTGCGTCAAGGGATGCCGATCGGTACCAAAGTTACCCTGCGCGGTGACCGCATGTATTACTTCCTTGATAAGTTGATGAACATTGCTCTTCCGCGTGTACGCGATTTTCGCGGCGTAAATCCCACCGCTTTTGACGGCCGTGGCAACTACGCATTGGGCATGAAAGAACAATTGATTTTCCCGGAAATTGAATATGATAAGATCGATAAAGTCCGTGGAATGGATATCATCATTGTTACTACCGCTAAGACTGACGAGGAAGCCAGAGAATTACTCAGACTCCTCGGAATGCCGTTCAGCGCATAAGTGAGGAGGGAATACCTTGGCTAAAAAAGCCCTGATTGAAAAATGGAAAAATGAGCCGAAATTTGAAGTTCGCCGTTATAATCGCTGCAAGGTTTGCGGCAGACCACATGGCTATATGCGTAAATTCGGTCTCTGCCGTATCTGCTTCCGTGAATACAGCTACCAAGGCGCTATTCCGGGAGTAACCAAAGCTAGCTGGTAAAACAGCAAATTAGGAAGGAGGGTATTTAAGTATGGTAATGACTGACCCGATTGCCGATATGCTTACCCGTATTCGTAACGCAAACTCGGTTCATCACGATAAAGTTGAAATCCCCGGCTCCAAAATCAAAGTAGCTATTGCTGAGATTTTGAAAGCTGAAGGTTTCATTAAAGATTTTGAAGTAATTGCCGATAGCAAACAAAATGTTATCCGCGTCAGCCTGAAATACGGTGCTAATAAGGAAAAAGTTATTTCCGGTATCAAACGTATTTCTAAGCCCGGCTTGAGAGTATACTCTCAAAAAGATCAGCTGCCCAGAGTCCTCGGTGGTCTCGGTATCGCAGTGATCTCCACTTCTCAAGGCCTGATGACCGATAAAGCTGCCCGTAAGGCTGGTCTCGGTGGAGAAGTGCTGGCATACGTCTGGTAATACTTGAAAGATAGGAGGTGCTCATAAGTGTCTAGAATTGGTAAACAACCAATTACTGTACCCGCTAACGTTACAGTTACTATTGAAAATAATTTGGTTACCGTTAAAGGTCCCAAAGGCGAATTATCTCGCCAAATCAATAAAGATATGAAATTGACTCTGGAAAACGGCGTACTGACTGTTGAACGTCCGAGTGATGAAAAAACTCATCGTTCCATGCACGGTCTTTCCCGTACTCTGATCAACAACATGGTTGTCGGTGTAACCACCGGTTTCAGCAAATCTTTAGAAATTGCCGGTGTCGGCTATCGTGCCGCTAAACAAGGCAATAACATCAACTTTACTCTCGGGTTCTCTCATCCGGTAGTAAAAGAGCCGCCTGCAGGTATTACTTTTGAAGTTCCGGCTCCTAACAAAATCGTTGTCAGCGGCGCAGACAAAGAAAAAGTCGGCGCAGTTGCAGCTGAAATCCGCACTCTGCGTCCGCCTGAACCCTATAAAGGCAAAGGTATTCGTTATGAAGGCGAATACGTTCGTCGTAAGATGGGTAAAGCTGGCGCTAAAGGCAAGAAGTAATTTCTAAAAGAAGGGAGTGAAACTCTTGCTTAACAGAGTTGATAAAAATGAGAAACGTCAAAAACGTCATCTCCGTTCTCGTCAATATATTATCGGTACGGCAGAAAAACCTCGTTTGAATGTATATCGTTCCTTGTCCAATATTTATGCACAAGTGATTAACGATGTAACAGGCGAAACGATTGTTGCTGCCAGCACTGTTGAGAAAGACTTGAAAGCTAACTACGGCGGCAATACTGAAGCTGCTAAAGCAGTTGGCAAGGCTATTGCTGAAAAAGCTTTGGCTAAAGGAATTAAAGAAGTTGTATTTGATCGTGGCGGTTACCTGTACACCGGTCGTGTTGCTGCACTGGCAGACGCGGCTCGTGAAGCTGGACTGCAATTCTAATAGAAGGAGGAATAAAAGTGGCGAATTTCGAAAAACAAGAAAGCGACTTAAAAGAGAAAGTCGTATTCATCAACCGCGTTGCAAAGGTTGTTAAAGGCGGACGTCGTTTCTCCTTCTCCGCACTCGTTGTAGTTGGTGACGAAAACGGTCATGTTGGTATGGGCCTTGGTAAAGCTGCCGAAGTTCCGGAAGCTATCCGCAAAGGCGTTGAAGATGCTAAAAAGAACCTGATTACTGTTCCTATGGTTGGCACTTCCATTCCTCATGAAATCATTGGTGTGTTCGGCGCAGGCCGTGTGTTCTTGAAACCGGCTGCAGAAGGTACCGGCGTTATTGCCGGCGGCCCTGTTCGTGCCGTACTTGAATTGGCAGGCGTACGTGATATCTTGACCAAATGTCAAGGTTCTAATAACCCTAACAATGTTGTTCGTGCAACTTTGGAAGGTTTAAAATCCCTGAAAAGTGCTGAAGCTGTTGCAGCTCTGCGCGGAAAAACCGTACAAGAATTACTTGGCTAAGGAGGTAGCATGATGGAACAAGTTAAAATCACGCTGACCCGTAGCTTGATCGGTTACCCGCAGGATCAACGCGCAACCGTAAAGGCTCTGGGCTTAGGAAAAATCAATTCTACTGTTGTTAAAAACGACACCCCGACTATTCGCGGTATGATTCACAAAGTTGAACATCTTGTGAAAGTTGAAAAAGTTGAAGCTTAAAACAAGGAGGTGTGCTACAGATGAATTTGCATGAATTATCTCCCGCTCCGGGATCTAAAAGAGCCTCCGTTCGCGTTGGCCGTGGTCTCGGTTCCGGACTTGGTAAAACATCTGGCAAAGGTCAAAAAGGACAAAAATCCCGCTCCGGCGGCGTAAAACGTCCTGGTTTTGAAGGTGGTCAAAAACCTTTGTATCTGCGTTTGCCTAAACGTGGATTCTATAATAGATTTGGCATGAATTATGTCGAAATCAATGTTGGTAGTCTCAATTGCTTTGAAGACGGCACAGTAGTTGAACCTGTAATGCTGATCGAACACGGAATGATCAAAAACATTCGTGATGGTGTTCGTATCCTCGGCAACGGCGAGCTTACTAAAAAGCTCACGGTTCAAGCTATGGGTTTCAGCAAATCTGCTGAAGAAAAAATTATTGCTGCCGGCGGAAAAGTAGAGGTGATCTAAGTGTTCGCAGCCCTCGCTAATATTTTCAGAATTACGGAACTCAGGCAAAAAGTTGTATTTACTCTCGCCATGTTCATCGTTTTTCGGGCTGGAACACATATCCCTGTTCCTGGCGTTAACGTAGCCATGATCGAGCAGCTTTTCCAAAGCGGTAATTTGTTTGGCCTGCTTGATATGTTCTCCGGCGGCGCCTTGAGCAAATTCTCAATTTTTGCTATGAGTATTACTCCATATATCAATGCGTCCATTATCCTTCAATTATTAAAGGTCGTTGTTCCTACATTAGAACAATGGTCCAAAGAAGGTGTGGAAGGTCAGAAAAAGGTTACTCAGCTGACTCGCGGCGGTACAGTTCTGCTTGGTTTTATCCAGGCTTTAGGTATGGCTTATGGTCTGAGATCAGCAATCAATAACCCCGGGATCATGTCGATTCTGTTGATTGCGATCAGTTTAACTGCTGGTACGGTATTTTTGATGTGGATCGGTGAACAGATTACGTCTAAAGGTATTGGTAACGGTATCTCGCTGATCATCTTTGCTGGTATCGTTTCCAGACTTCCTGATGGAATGCATGTTATTTTCCAATATCTGCAAGCCGGCACGGTTAACATTCTGAACGTGATTTTGTTCGCGGTGATAGCTTTGGCGATGATTGTCTTTGTTGTAGCGATCTCTCAAGGTATTCGCAAAATCCCGGTTCAATATGCAAAACGTGTTGTTGGCCGTAAAATGTACGGTGGTCACACCAGCTACATTCCTTTAAAGGTCAACCAGGCAGGCGTAATTCCGATCATCTTTGCATCCTCCGTGCTGATGTTTCCGGTTACGATTGGCCAGTTTGTAGACATTCCTTGGGTAAAAACTGTTGCAGGCTGGTTTGCATGGGGTACTCCTCTTCAAACTACTTTGTATGTATTGATGATTTTATTCTTCACTTACTTCTATACCGCAGTAAGCGTGAATATAGCTGAAATGTCGGATAATATCAAAAAATATGGCGGTTTTATTCCCGGACTGCGTCCTGGCAAACCGACAACTGATTACTTGGATAAAATCATGTCCAGAATCACTCTGGCCGGCGCAATCTTTCTCGCATTGATTGCTCTGATGCCGAATGTTGTTGGTTGGATCACCGGTATAGAGGGTATCTATTTCGGTGGTACGGCCCTTTTGATCGTAGTCGGTGTTGCATTGGATACAATGAAACAAGTAGAGTCTTTGGTTTTGATGCGTCATTACCAGGGCTTTATGAAATAGGAGGAAGATTAGAATGTATATTCTTTTGATGGGACCTCCGGGTGCCGGTAAAGGCACTCAAGCAGAAAAACTCATTGCTGAATACAAAATTCCGCATATCTCTACTGGTGATATGTTCCGTGCAGCTGTTAAGCAAGGCACAGAATTAGGTAAAGAGGCAAAAAGATACATGGACGCCGGTGGCCTCGTGCCCGACGTCGTTACCATCGGTATTGTTCGGGAAGGCTTAGCCAAACCTGAATGTGCCAATGGATTTATCTTGGATGGATTTCCAAGAACCGAAGAGCAGGCTGTTGCCCTCGACGGCATTTTAACTGATCTGGGCATTAAATTGACCGGTGTGGTTAATATCGTAGTTCCTGACGCTGAGCTTGTAGGCAGGGTCACCGGCAGACGTATCTGCAAGGCCTGCGGCGCTACATATCATGTAGAATACAATCCCAGTAAGGTGGAAGGTATGTGCGATAAATGCGGCGGCGCGTTGTATCAACGTGACGACGATAAAGAAGAAACTGTAAAAAATCGTTTGCATGCATATCATTCGCAAACGGAACCGTTGATCGAGTACTACAAAAAACAAGGCGTATATCATGAAATCGATGGCCTGCAGGAAATCGGCAAAGTTTACGCTGATGTTAAAGCTAGTCTCGGGGCGCTGAAGTAAGGAGGTAAAACGCTGTGTCCAAACAAGACGTAATTGAAGTTGAAGGCACAATCTTAGAATCCCTACCGAACGCCATGTTCCAAGTTAAATTGGAAAACGGTCATGTGATTCTGGCACACATATCCGGTAAGATACGTATGAACTTCATCAAAATTTTGCCTGGCGATAGGGTTACTGTCGAGCTTACTCCGTACGATTTAAGTCGTGGAAGAATTACTTATCGGTTCAAATAACCAAAGACAGGCAAGAGGAGGTTTAAAATATGAAAGTCAGACCGTCTGTTAAACCAATATGTGAAAAATGCAAAGTCATTAAACGCAAAGGCCATGTAATGGTAATTTGCGAAAACCCGAAACATAAACAAAAACAAGGCTAAGAAGGAGGTGCAGCGTTAATGGCACGTATTGCTGGTGTCGATTTACCTAGAGACAAACGTATTGAATACGCACTGCCGTACATTTATGGCATCGGTCTTACCCTGTCTCGTGAGATCCTGAGCAAAACCGGTATCAATCCTGATACCCGCGTTCGCGATCTGACAGAGGAAGAAGTTGCAAAACTTCGTGAAACTATCGATGGTGATTATAAAGTAGAAGGTGACCTCCGCCGTGAGGAATCCCTCAATATAAAACGCCTGATTGAAATTGGTAGCTATCGCGGCCGCAGACATCGTATGGGCTTGCCCGTTCGTGGTCAAAATACCAAAAACAATGCTCGTACTCGCAAAGGTCCGAAACGTACTATTGCAGGTAAGAAGAAATAATCAGTGAGGGAGGGATAAACGAGTGGCTGGTAAAAAAGTTGTTCGCAACAAAAAGAAAGTAAGTAAAAATATCGAAAGTGGCGTAGCTCATATTCGTTCCACTTTCAATAATACTATCGTTACTATTGCCGATATGAACGGTAATGTACTCAGCTGGGCATCTGCCGGCGGCTTAGGCTTCCGCGGTTCCCGTAAAAGCACTCCGTTTGCTGCTCAGATGGCTGCTGAAGAAGCAACTAAAGCTGCAATGGAACATGGCTTGAAACAAGTTGAAGTATTCGTTAAAGGCCCCGGCGCTGGTCGTGAAGCAGCTATTCGTGCTCTTCAGGCTGCAGGTCTCGAAGTTAACTCCATTAAAGACGTTACTCCGATTCCTCACAACGGCTGCCGTCCGCCGAAACGTAGAAGAGTTTAATTTATTGGAGGTGTACCCGCTAAATGGCAAGATATACTGAGGCTGTATGCCGTCAATGCCGTCGTGAAGGCGCAAAACTGTTTCTTAAAGGTGACAGATGCTACAGCGACAAATGCGCTTTTGCTGTTCGCTCCTATGCTCCTGGTCAGCATGGTCAAGCACGCAAAAAAGTATCTGAGTACGGTATTCAGTTACGTGAAAAACAAAAAGCACGCCGTATTTACGGTATGTTAGAACGTCAATTCCATAATACCTTCGTTAAAGCCGAAAAACAAAAAGGTATTACAGGTGAAAACCTGCTCGTTCTTCTGGAAAGAAGAATGGACAATGTAGTTTACCGTCTTGGCCTGGCCGATAGCCGCAGCCAAGCTCGTCAATTGGTAACTCATGGTCATATCGCTGTTAACGGCAAACGTCTTGATATCGCTTCCGCTTTGGTAAAAGCCGGCGACGTTATCAGCGTTATGGAAAACAGCCGTGGTAAAGAATACTTCAAAGGTATGGCTGAAACCCTGGCTTCCAAAACTACTCCTGCTTGGCTCGTTCTCGATGCTCAAAGCTTGAGCGGTAAAGTTGATCGTTTCCCGACCCGTGAGGAAATCGATGTTCCTATCGAAGAACATCTCATCGTTGAGTTGTACTCTAAATAATTAGTTGAACATCTGCCACCCAACATTAGGCGTATTGTGGTAATACGCACGAGAAGGAGGCTTTCCGCATGATCGAAATAGAAAAACCTAAAATGGTCACCGCTGAGATCAGCGATGACGGCCGTTATGGCAAATTTGTATGGGAACCGTTGGAAAGAGGCTACGGTATCACGCTGGGCAACAGCCTTCGCAGAGTATTGCTTTCTTCTTTACCCGGTGCTGCGGTTACAGCTGTTAAAATTGACGGCGTGCTGCACGAATTCTCTACAATTCCAGGCGTAAGAGAAGATGTTGCGGATATTATCCTCAACATCAAGGCTCTTTGCCTTAAAGTAAGCAGTGAAGAACCAAAAACTTTACGTATCGAATGCAGCGGTGAGCAAGAAGTTACTGCAGCAGACATCCTTGTTGATGCCGACGTAGAGATTTTGAATCCTGAGCTGCATATTGCTACCTTGGACAAAGATGCGAAACTCAATATGGAGATTGCCATCGACAAGGGACTGGGCTATGTTCCTGCTGATAAGAACAAACGCCCTGATCAACCGATTGGTATGATTCCTGTGGATTCCATTTATTCTCCGATTACGAGAGTAAAATTTGGTGTTACCGATACTCGTGTTGGTAACGTTACCAATTATGACAAGCTGACTTTGGAAGTTTGGACAGACGGAAGCGTTGAGCCGGACGAAGCAATCAGCATGGCATCCAGTATCATGATTGATTACCTGAAGTTGTTCCAAACCGGTACCGCTGCTTCCAGCAGTATGGTCACCGTAGTTGGCAGTTCTGAGACCGCTCCGGTCGAGGAGCCTGTCCAAGCAGGTCCTGGTTCCGTTTCCATCGACGATCTTGATTTGTCCGTACGTTCCAACAACTGCTTGAGACGTGCAGGCATCAATACTGTTGATGAACTGGTTCAAAAGACCGAAGAAGACATGATGAAAGTACGTAACTTAGGTCGTAAATCCCTCGATGAGGTTAAGAAAAAATTAGCCGATTTGGGACTGGCTTTACGCAATAGTGACGAAGAATAAGAAGGGGGTCGGAAACGAATGGCATACAGAAAACTGGGCCGTAATTCCAGCAACCGTAAAGCTTTGTTTCGCAGCATTTTGAGCTCCTTCATCAAACACGAGAGAATTGAAACTACTGTGACTAAAGCTAAGGAAGTTAGCAGCCATGTAGCCAAATTGATTACTTTGGCAAAACAAGGCGACTTGCATGCCCGTCGTCAAGTTCTTGCAGTTCTCGTCGATGAAGAAGCTACCAGAAAGCTTTTTGATGAAATCGCTCCGAAATATGCAGAAAGACAAGGCGGCTTTACTCGTATTTACAGAGTAGGTCCTCGTCGCGGTGACGCTGCTGAAATGGCAATTATCGAGCTTGTTTAAGAATAAGCATGAAAACCAGGAACTTTTGTTCCTGGTTTTTTTATTATTGTTAGTGGGAAATTCCCAAAGGGACACAGTTAATTCACAAGTGGCATTAGCAATACAGGATAAAAAAGATGTATAATAATTATATGAGAAAAAGTTAGAAATATGCGAGGAATAATTTATGAAGGTAAATGAAGAAAATCCACTTGGAAGTGAAAAAATAAGCAGACTTTTACATGATTTTGCTTTGCCAAGTATTATAGCTATGCTGGTAGGAGCCTTATATAATATTGTCGATCAGTTTTTTATCGGACGCAGCGTTGGGATGTACGGTAATGCGGCAACTAATGTCGCTTTGCCGTTAACTACGGTATGTACTGCGTTAGGGCTGCTTTTTGGCGTTGGCGGTGCGTCTAATTTCAATTTGAAACTTGGGGCAGGTAAACGCGAGGAAGCGGCTAAATATATTGGCAATGCCATAACGCTGCTTGTCGGCAGTGGTGTGGTGCTGGCGGTATTTGTACTGGTATTTTTAAAGCCTTTGATGATCGCTTTTGGTGCGACGGATATTGTTTTAAAATATGCGCTTATTTTTGCAGGGATCAATTGTCTGGGGTTCCCGTTTTTGATTTTAGGGACGGGTGGCAGTACTTTGGTGCGTGCTGACGGCAGTCCTAAGTATTCGATGATTTGTATGCTGACCGGTGCTTTTATCAATCTGATTCTTAACCCGCTGTTTGTTTTTGTAATGGATTGGGGCATTGCCGGCTCAGCATCTGCAACTGTTATCGGGCAAGTTGTGTCGGGGCTTATGGTCGCTGGATATTTAAGGAAGTTCAAGACTCTGCCGTTGTCTAAAAACGATTTGCTGCCGAACTGGGAACGTTCCCGTTTGATCTCGGCACTTGGCGCTGCCAGCTGTTTTAATCAATTTGCGATTATGGTAGTGCAAATAACATTAAACAATACTCTAACTCATTATGGCGCAGATTCAATATACGGCAGTGAAATACCTTTGGCCTGTTCAGGAATCATTACGAAAGTAAATATGATCTATTTTTCAATCATTATTGGTTTGTCGCAGGGGCTGCAGCCAATCGTCAGTTTTAACTACGGCGCCAAAAAATACGGGCGTGTTATAGAAGCTTACCGCTTAACGCTGCTGATAGGAACGGTAGTATCCATTATTGCTTTTGCCTGTTTCCAGCTTTTCCCGCGGCAGATCATTGGTTTCTTCGGTGAAGGATCAGAAGCTTATTATCAGTTTGCGGAGGAATATTTCAGAATTTATTTGTTCTTTACCTTTTTAGACTGTATCCAACCGATTTCTTCCAATTTTTTTACGTCCATTGGTAAAGCAACTAAAGGCATCATCCTTTCACTGACAAGGCAGATTATTTTTTTACTGCCGCTGATTGTCATACTGCCTTTGTTTTATGGCATCAACGGCGTTATGTATGCAGGTATGACAGCAGATTTTGCGGCTGCTGTCCTGGCAGCATATTTAGGCTGGCGGGAAGTACAGCTGATGCGCAGCTGGATGAAGACTGACAAATAATAAGAAAAGCATCTTGTATTGGGAGGGTTAAAAATGGAGAAAGAATTGAAAATTAAAATGTATTCTTTCACAGTAGATTGCATAGACCCTTATGCATTGGCTAAATTCTATGCAGAGCTGCTGAATTGGGAAATACCTTTTTATGATGAGAACTGGGCCTGTATAGGAGCACCTGGAACATCACAGGGAACTTATCCGGGAATACTTTTTCAGCGAAATCCGGAGTACTGTCCGCCTGTCTGGCCGGAAGAGCCGGGAGTCCAGCAGCAGATGGCGCATCTGGACTTTGCAGTCAATGATTTGGAAAAGGCAGTTCAGCATGCGATTAACTGCGGAGCAACAATGGCTGCTGAACAGTTTTCTGAGGGCTGGCGCGTGATGTTTGATCCTGCGGGGCATCCTTTTTGTCTGTGTCAGATGAAAGCAATTTTTGAAAGTGACAAATTTGCTTTATTATAGAATTGAATGATCCTTCGGAAAGATCGTTTTTATACATATGTACATCAGCATTAGCTTATGGGTGTTGCAGTCAGGTAAAAATAAATCTTGTCTCAGATGATGCTGCGGTGAATTTGAGAATAAGAAAGTTTGAACTTAAGATCCGGATTTTCCGGGTCTTATTTTTGTAAAGTTAACCAAGTGTGCTGGAGGCGGTTGACGTACCTGGGCTGGAATAATATAATATAAAGGTACTGAATTAAGCGGAGGTTTGCCATGCAAACTATAATTGAGGTAAAAAATTTAACACATGTTTATACCGACAGTGAAAATAAAGAAATAAAAGCTCTGGATAGGATCAATTTAGAAATAAGACAAGGTGAATTTGTTGCTGTTATTGGTGCCAATGGCAGTGGCAAAAGTACTTTAGCACGTCATTTTAACGCTTTGCAGAGGCCAAGTGAAGGTGTGTGCCTGATCGAGGGTATGGATACTACGGTAGAAGAAAATCTTTGGAATATCCGCCAGCATGTAGGGATGGTGTTTCAAAATCCTGATAATCAGATCGTGGCGGCAATTGTCGAGGAAGACGTTGCCTTTGGACCGGAAAATATCGGTGTGCCAACGGCGGAAATAAGAACAAGAGTGGATGCCGCGCTGGCGGCGGTAGGTATGAGTGATTATGCCAAGCATGCTCCGCATCTGCTTTCCGGGGGTCAAAAACAGCGCGTGGCGATCGCAGGTGTTTTAGCATTGGAACCCAAGTGTATTGTTTTAGATGAACCGACGGCTATGCTCGATCCACAGGGACGCAAAGAAATAGTAACTACTGTCAAAAAATTGAACCGGGAAAAAGGCATTACCGTGGTTTATATAACTCATTATATGGAAGAGGCGCTGCAGGCTGACCGAATCATTGTTATGGGAGAGGGCAAGCTCAAAATGCAGGGGACGCCGAAAGAGGTGTTCAGTCATGTACGAGAGTTATATGCTTTAGGATTAGAAGCGCCTTTAGCTGCTAAAATTGCCGATGATTTGCGGCAAAGCGGTCTGAATTTACAGCAGGGAATTATTACAAATGAGGAGTTGGCTGAAAGCATATGCCGATAACATTAGAAAAAGTAGAATTTACATATATGGCTAAAACACCCTACGAACGCAAAGCGCTGCAAGGTGTTTCGCTGACTGTGGACAAAGGAGAGTTTGTTGCTGTGATCGGGCATACCGGCAGCGGAAAATCGACTTTAGTGCAGCATCTGAATGGTCTTTTAAAACCGTCGGCAGGTAAAGTAACGATTGATGGACTGGATATCAGCGGCAAAGGTGAAGCCGTAAAAAAAGCAAGACACCAGGTTGGTATGGTTTTCCAATATCCTGAACATCAGATCTTTGCTGAAACTGTTTTTGAGGATATTGCATTTGGACCGCGGAATAAGGGGATGCAGGAGAATGAGGTTAAGCAGCAGGTCCAAGACGCGATGAGATTTGTGGGTTTGGATTTTGAAACCTTTGCCAGCCGGTCTCCGTTTCAGCTTTCCGGAGGACAAATGCGCCGCGTGGCGATTGCCGGGGTAATAGCAATGGATCCTGATTATCTGATTTTAGACGAACCTTCTGCCGGACTTGATCCGCGTTCACGTGATGCTGTTTTTGCAGAAATCATGGCTTTGTATAAAAAACGCCGGATGGCTGTGATTTTAGTTACGCACAGTATGGAAGAAGCAGCCCGTTACAGTAACCGGCTGCTGGTTATTTCCGGTGGACGCGTCATTTTAGACGGAAGTCCTGCTGAAATTTATCAAAATCATAAAAATGAACTTTTGGCGGTAAGCATGGACGTACCGCAGCTTTTTAAACTCAGTGATGAACTGCGTGCACGCGGGATGGAAATCCAGGCGGATACCATGACTGCGGAAGCACTGGAAGCGCAGATCAAAACAGCAAAGGGGTTGAAATAAATGCTGACTGACATTGCGCTTGGACAATATTACCCGGGAAATTCTCTGATTCATAAGTTGGACCCGCGGACGAAGATACTGATAACATTATTTTTCATTGTCGCTATTTTTCTGGCCTCAGGAGCCGTATCTTATGGAATACTTTGGGGTTTCGTATTTTTGATTATTCTTTTATCACGTCTGCCGCTGATGCTGGTTCTAAAATCAATAAAGCCGCTGTGGATCATCATTGTTCTGACAATGGTAATCCATATGTTTACAGGGCAGGGTGAAAATGTAATTTTTTCCTGGAAATTTTTTAAAGTAACGCAGGAAGGTCTGGAAATGGGCCTGAAAATGTCGATGCGTCTGATTCTGCTGCTGCTTATTTCTTCGATACTGACATTTACGACTTCACCAATAGTTTTGACTGACGGGATAGAGGCTCTGCTGCGCCCATTTAAACGTTTTGGCGTACCAGCGCATGAGCTGGCAATGATGATGACTATCGCCTTACGGTTTATACCTACGCTGCTTGAGGAAACAGACAGGATTATGAAGGCACAGACCGCACGCGGAGCTGATTTTTCCAGCGGCAATCTGATGCAGAGAGCCAAAAATATGCTGCCGCTTTTGATACCTCTTTTTATCAGTGCGTTCAGACGTGCCGATGATCTGGCGGTAGCAATGGAAGCACGTTGTTATCGCGGTGGAGAAGGACGCAGCCGTATGCACGAGCTCGTTTATTATGGACGTGACTATGCGGCATTAGCGACAGTGTTTGTTTTGATTGGTCTGATGGCGTTTATTCGCTGGGGGAACGCGTTATGCGTACTCTGAAATTAACAGTGGCTTATGACGGCACTAATTACCATGGTTTTCAGAAGCAGACTAATGCTCTTACAGTGCAGCAGGTGCTTGAAGAGAAACTATCCTTGCTCTGCGGCGAAAAAATCGTTACAGCCGGTTCTGGACGTACTGATACGGGTGTGCATGCACGGGGGCAGGTAGTGTCGCTGACAACCAGCGGTAGTATTCCATTGGAGAATCTTTTAAAGGCCTGTGCAGGAATCCTGCCGAAGGATATCGTGCTTTGGCAGGCTGAGGAAGCTGACGAAGGTTTTCATGCCAGATACAGCACTTGTTGGAAACGTTATTGTTATCGCATAGTGCAGAATAAACATGCGGACCCTTTCCTGCGTAACTATGTCTGGCAAATGCGGGAATATCTGCGGCTTGAAGCGATGCAGGAGGCAGCACAGCTGCTTTTGGGAACACATGATTTTTCGTTTTTCCGTTCGGCCGGCAGTGTGCAAAGTTCGCCTGTTAAAACGATTTACCGCGCTGAATGGCTGCAAAAAGAGCAGGGAGAACTGGAATTCTGCATTGAAGGTAATGGATTTTTATATCATATGGTGCGTAATATCGTCTGGCATCTGGTAGAAGTCGGCAAAGGCACTAAAAGTATTGCTGCATTTAAAAGTGAATTTGCAGCAGGCAAGCGTCATTTTAAGGTTGCCCCGGCGCCTCCTCAGGGACTTTATTTAGATTATGTTGGTTATATACCGCATTTTCTGGCAGATATTGAAAAAATCAGAAAATAATCCTGATTTTACTTGACAAAAAATGTCAAGATGGTTACAATATACATACGTGATTTTACGCCTATCTCCACTAGCCCCGGAGAGAAACGATAAAATTACATCGAACAGGAAATACTTTAGGGAGGGACATAAGGATGAAATCTTTTATGGCTAATCCGTCCAATATCGAACGTAAATGGTTCGTTGTTGACGCAGCTGATAAAACTCTTGGCCGCATGGCAGCCGAAGTTGCAAAAATCCTTCGTGGCAAACACAAACCGACTTTTACTCCGCATATGGATACCGGAGATCATGTAATCGTAATCAATGCTGACAAAGTAGTTTTGACCGGTAAAAAACTGGTTCAAAAAGTTTACTTCCGTCATTCCGGTTACCTTGGCGGCGACAGCTACACAAAAGCTGGCGATATGCTCGCTAAGAACCCGGTAAAAATGGTAGAACTCGCAGTTAAAGGTATGATTCCTAAAAATCGCCTTGGCAGCCAGATCTACACTAAACTGCATGTATATGCTGGTCCTGAACACCCGCATGCAGCTCAAAAACCTGAAACTTTAGAAATCAACGTAAGATAATCCGGAGGAGGAAACGTAAATGGCAGTAGTTACTTATAGTGCGACTGGTCGTCGCAAATCTTCAGTTGCTCGCGTTCGCCTGGTTCCGGGTGAAGGTAAAATCGTTATTAACGGCCGTGAGCTGACCAATTATTTTGGTCTGAAAACATTGGAACTCATCGTTAACCAACCGCTTGAAATTACTGAAACCAAAGGCAAATACGACGTACTCGTAAATGTTATTGGCGGCGGTATTTCCGGTCAGGCAGGTGCGATCCGTCATGGTATCGCTCGTGCTTTGCTCGACGTTGACGCTGAATATCGTCCGGCTTTGAAAAAAGCTGGCTTCCTGACTCGCGATCCGCGCGAAAAAGAACGTCGTAAATACGGTCTTAAAAAAGCGCGTAAAGCAAGCCAGTTCTCGAAACGTTAATCATTGGGAACAGAAGTTCAAAACCCGCACAATTTGTGCGGGTTTTCTTTTTGTCAATATGAAAAGACTCCTTTGAATTAACTAAACAGGATTAAAAAAATAAATACTGTTGTTATAATATGCAGTAAAAGTATGCTTTTTATTTAGTTTATGTAATCATTTTAATGAAGGTGACGTTTTAGAGTCGTATATTTTCTCTTGACAAGTATCAGGCAAGTAGGTATAATAACTTTTAACAATTCAAAAATTTTCACCTCAAAGACTGTGAAGGGAACAAGATAAAACTGGCAGGCCTCAGAGAGTCGACGGTTGGTGCAAGTCGATGGCAAAAGTTTTATGGATAGCTCATCCCGGAGTTGTCTGCTTGATATGTAGAGCAGAACGTGTGGCAACGTTAAGAGCCTGGGCCTTGTTTGAGGCTGAGAGGGCTGCTTGGCAGCTGAATTAGGGTGGTACCGCGTGGATAACAGTTCCTCGCCCCTATGCATTTATCGTAGGGAGCGGGGATTTTTTATTTCCGCTTCCGAAGTTGGGCCGCTGTGCCGGCATAAACAGATTGGAGGCAAATATTTATGAAACAAGCAAGTAAACAGTATATTCCTTTTCAGCCGCTCCAGTGGCCGAATCGCCAATGGCCGAATAAAACTATTACCAAGGCGCCGATTTGGTGCAGTGTTGACCTGCGCGACGGGAATCAGGCTTTGGTTACGCCGATGCAGCTGGAAGAAAAGCTGCTGATGTTCAAGACTCTGGTAGATATTGGCTTTAAAGAAATAGAAGTTGGTTTTCCGTCTGCATCTGAAACCGAATATGAGATCCTGCGCACTTTGATCGAAGGGCATCATATTCCCGATGATGTAACGATTCAGGTACTGGTACAGGCGCGTCCGGAACTGATCAAAAAAACTTTTGAAGCAGTTAAAGGCGCTAAAAACGTTATCGTACATTTTTATAATTCTACCTCTACCTTACAGAGGAAGGTCGTATTTAAAGAAGATATGCCAGGCATTATCAAGATCGCAGTGGAGGGTGCAAAACTTATCCGTCAGCTGACGGAGGAAGAAATTGCCAGCAGCGGTATGAATATTCGGTATGAATATTCTCCTGAAAGCTTTACCGGTACTGAGATCGATTTTGCTATTGAAATATGCGAGTCGGTAATGGAAACCCTGGGGGCAACGAATGAGAACCCGATCATTCTGAATCTGCCTTCAACAGTGGAAATGTCAACGCCGAACACATATGCGGATCAGATCGAATATTTCTGTACTAAGATGAAAAACAGGGAAGCTGCTATTATCAGCATTCATCCGCATAATGACCGCGGGACAGGTGTTGCTGCGGCTGAACTTGCCCTGCTGGGCGGAGCAGACCGCATCGAAGGAACATTGTTTGGCAACGGCGAGCGCACTGGCAATCTTGATATTGTGACAGTTGCTTTGAATATGTATACTCAGGGCGTTGATCCGGAGCTTGATTTTTCCAATATTCTGGCGGTCAAAAAAATTTATGAGGCCTGTACCAAGATGAAGGTGCCCGAGCGTCAGCCTTATGCGGGTGAATTGGCGTTTACCGCGTTCTCCGGTTCGCATCAGGATGCTATACGTAAGGGTTACGAATATATGGCGGAAAGCGATACTCCTTATTGGGAAGTACCGTATCTTCCGATCAATCCTGCTGATCTGAGCCGTGAATACGAACCTGTTATCCGTATCAACAGCCAATCCGGTAAAGGCGGCGCAGCTTTTGTGCTGCAGCATGCTGTCGGTTACAGGCTGCCGAAGGAAATGCATCCTGAATTTGGCAATATTGTGAAGGCTGCTTCCGATGCTTTTGGTGATGAATTGAAGGAAGAACAGATCGTTGACTTGTTTAACCGTGAATATGTAGAGTTTGATGGTAAATACAAACTGGCTTCTCACAGCTTCCTGGAACAACGGGAGTTGGATGGCACTACACATACTCGTTTTGAAGGTAAAATCGATGTTTGTGGTGATATGAAAGAAGTTGCCGGTGTCGGCAACGGCCCGATAGATTCATTCTTCCAGGCGCTGGCAGGAATCGGCGTAGAGGGCTATGAATTTGTTAATTATCACGAACATGCTATTTCCCGCGGTTCTGACGCGAAGGGTATTTGTTACATAGAACTGAAGATTCCCGGTAATGGACATATCTTTGGTGTTGGTATCGACAGTAATATCAACGTAGCTGCGCTTTTGGGTATCCTATGCGCTATTAACAGAGCTGAGAAATAATCAGAGCGGTGTAAAAATCAGATAAAAAATATTAAGACAGGCGTAGTTTGGTTATCTTGCAGATAAAGGCACAGTACTGATAAAGTACTGTGCCTTTTGTCGTAAATTTCGTGTAAAAGTGAAAGGAGGCAGGCAGGAGCTTTGCCGCAAAGCTAGAAATAAACAGCAGCAATAGCAGAGAAAATTACGGATCAATAACAGGAAGAAGGGGAGAAAGTGTAAATTGCCAAGTCTGTAATGATAGTAAAAATCTGTCGTAAAGAAGGATGAAAATTTTATGGCTAAAAATAAAGTGATCCTGGGGCAGCTATCTGGCAGTGCTGTTTTCTTAAATCCAGTTTGTATGATCGTAACGAAGATGCATTTTAAAGAACCTGATGAAGGAATTATCATCAGCAAAGAAACAATTCATACGTGGGAATTTGTAACTGAGGAAGCTATCAAAGATGCTTTTGCAGGAAAGTCTGATTGTGCACTTGAGGGGATGACAGAAGAATATGGTCAGGAGCTCATGGGGGCAGTGTTAAAACCTCCTAAAGCATCTGTGTATCAGCTGGCCGTTCAATTTGAGAATGGGGAATACAGTCTGCTTGAGTTGGATGGATATTATGCTAAAGCGTTTATCGATGCTTCAGCTAAAGAAAAAGCAGCTTTATGTGAGCCTGCTCAGAGCAGGGAGAAGAAGATTTCCTGCATGAAAAAAGTTGTCGCAGGCTGTATTTCGTTAGTTTCCCTTGCAGGACTGCTGTTATTGCTGTAAATGATAGATTAAAATAAAACAATGATTATTAAAAATGAAGGCCGCTGCTTTTAACAAGCAGCGGCCTTCATTTTTTTAGGGGTATTGTGAATGTAAGGTTAAACAAATTTATAGCTTTTCAGGATACTATGCTGCACTGCTTTATACAGGAAAACTGCTAAAATAACAGAGGGCACAGCGCTTACCGCCATGGAAACAGCACAGTTGATTGCAGATAGATAGGCTATCTGGTGCGGAAGTCCTAAAACGAAGACTTTGAAGCCATAGCGAATCAGCGGTTCGGTAATAACATTGACCAGGCAGCCGAAAACAGCCGCTATAGTTACGATCTTAGTCGCTTTTTTGTCATCTGCCGCAGCCAGATTAAAAACTTTATGAGCAATAAAGGCTACCGCCAGTCCCAATAGAAATTTGACTAAAAAAGTCGGCGGTGCTGATGTGGTATAACCGGCTAAAATGTCTGCCAGTGACAGACCTATTGCACCTGTAAGCGCTCCGTATTTTGCCCCCAGAATCAGAGCAGACAGGAGGATAAAAGCATGACCGATATAAATTTTGCCGGTCATACCGCCGCCCATGGGGATCTCGATCCGCAGATAAGTAAAACAAACGAAAGCCAAAGCTGCAAACATACCTGCCAGCGTCAGCTTGGTAATATTGTCATTACGCATAAAAAACACCTTCTTCAGTTAAATCTACAAAATATAGTATAAAACAAAACTGGTTTGTGTAAAATAGACAGAAGTTGAAAAATAAAGCAGGACAGTTAGAAAAAGCAGGTAAATGTGGTAATAATGCGGCAGTCAGAAAAATAATTCACAAAGGTTTTGCAGAAAAAGATATATGAATAATGACTCATATGTTATAATAGATTTAAGGAATGAATTGCTGACATTATCTAAAAGAACTTAAGTTATCTTTTTACTTTACAGTATTATTTGACAAAGGCTTTACAGGTTGTTAAGATTGATTTATAAGATGTGTAAGGATAGCTTTCGCTAACCTTAAATTAACGTTGCTGGTTTTTAATGGTAACGCTGAAGCAAATTTAAATTTCGAAATGGAGGCATAAATTATGGAAAAAGCGAGTATGTATATTTTTGGTATGTCATGTGCAGGTTGTGTTGCCAGTGTAAAAATGGCATTGGAGGATGTACCGGGCGTAAAACACGCAGCAGTAGACCTGGAGCAGTGCATGGCAGTTGTAGAATATGAAGCCCCGGCTACAGTGGAGCAGTTGGAAAGTGCAGTAAAAGAAGCTGGTTTCACTGTTGAAAAATAAAGCTTATGAAAACAATAACTATTAAAATTTCAGGAATGCATTGCGCTGCCTGTTCTAATGGTGTGGAACGTTCATTGAAGAAGGTTCCCGGCGTCGACAGAGCGGAAGTCAATCTGGCGACTCAGTCGGCGTTGGTGCGTTATGATGAAAATCAGGCTACCATAGAGCAGCTGGAAGAAGCTGTGACCAGAATGAGCTTTGGTGTTGTCCATGATGCGCCGGGCGAAGAATCGACAGCGGAACAGAGGGCGGAACAGGATGCCCTTGATTTAAAGAAACGTTTGAAAGTGGCGGCTTTCTTTTTTGTGCCGCTGTTATATTTGGCGATGGCGCCGATGATTCCTGGTAAATTTTTACCGGTACCGATAGATCCGGATCAGATGAGCGATGTCTATGCTTTTGTGCAGTTGTTATTAACGCTGCCGATATTGTATGCCGGCGGTCCGTTTTTCAAAAATGGTATCATCAGCTTGAAAAACGGTGTTCCGTCAATGGATACACTGGTTGCTTTAGGTACGGGTGCTGCGTTTATTTACAGCAGCTATTCAACCTACGAAGTTCTGGCAAAAATAAATCCTCATGCTGTGCATAGTCTTTATTTTGAATCTGCCGGCGCTATTTTGACCTTTGTTTTGTGTGGTAAGTTTTTAGAACTGCGCGCGAAAGGTGAAGCTGGACACGCTATCAGCAGCCTGCTTAACCTGGCGCCGAAGACAGGCTTTATCTGGAAGGACGGCGAAGAGGTAGAGATTCCGCGCGAAGCGATCCTGACAGGTGATATAGTTATCGTCCACCCAGGCAATCAGATACCGGTCGACGGGGTGATCACAGACGGGCACGCCAGTATTGACGAATCGATGCTGACCGGTGAAAGTATGCCTGTAGGTAAAAGTGTCGGCGAAAATGTTTTTGCGGCTACAGTAGTTACCGACGGGTATCTGCGTTTTAAAGCCGAAAAAGTCGGTAAGGATACGATGCTGTCGCAGATCATGCAGATGGTCGAAGCGGCTCAGGGCTCGAAAGCGCCGATTGCCAAAACGGCTGATAAAATTGCGGCGGTTTTTGTGCCGGTAGTGCTGGTGATAGCTTTAGTTGCTGGCTTGAGCTGGTGGTTTGCCGGCGCCGGCAGTAAATTTGCCATGCAGGTCTTTGTTGCCGTACTTGTTATTGCCTGCCCCTGCGCTTTAGGACTGGCGACACCGGCGGCAATCATGGTCGCTGTAGGTAAGGGTGCTGAAAAAGGCGTACTGTTCAAAAATGCAGAAGCTTTAGAAACAGCTCATAATGTAACAATGGCGGTTTTTGATAAAACCGGTACGATTACGAAGGGCAAACCGATAGTAACAGACGTTATCGGCTGGAATGGAGCCAAAGAAGAAGCGATAACAAGGCTGGCGGCGGCAATTGAACAAGGTTCAGCTCATCCGCTGGCAGTAGCTGTCAAAGAACGGGCCGCAGGGATGGAACTGCCGACCTGTACAGATTTTAGAACTACGGTGGGCGGCGGTATCGCTGCCCGTTGTGAAAATACCAACGTACGGTTGGGAAATTTGTCCTTTGTACAGCCTGTGGCAATGATTCCGCCGAATGCCATAGAACTTGGCGAAAAATTAGCGTCAGTTGGTAAAACGATCGTTTATCTGACGATCGGCCGTAATTTGTGCGGTATTTTTGCTATCGCCGATACGCTGAAGGAAGAAACCCAGGAAGCAATGCAGAAGCTGCACGAGCTGAATATCCGTACCGTTATCCTGACCGGCGATAATAAACGCGCTGCTGCTTATATTGCGCAGCAGGCTGGCGTGGACGAAGTAGTAGCTGAGCTGATGCCTGGTCATAAGGCCGAGCTGATCAAAAGCTTCCAGCAGGGTGGGGAGATCGTCGCCATGGTTGGCGACGGTATCAACGACGCACCGGCTTTGGCGCAGGCTGATCTGGGCATTGCCGTTGGCGGCGGGACTGATGTGGCGATAGAATCGGCGCAGGTCGTGCTGGTCAACGGAGATATTCGTAATATCAGTACTACCCTGCGTTTAAGTAAGGCTACGATCCGCAACGTTAAAGAAAATCTGTTCTGGGCTTTTGGCTACAATATTATTGGTATACCTGTAGCCGCAGGAGTGCTGCACATTTTCGGCGGACCTCTGCTTGACCCGATGATCGCTGCGGCGGCAATGTCGCTGAGCTCGGTTTCGGTAGTAAGCAATGCCCTGCGTTTAAAACGCTTTAAGTAATCTAAAAAAATTAAAAGTAATAAAGTGAATATTGATACATGTTTTTTACATGCTGAGGCCTGGAAAAATACAGAAAAAGGCGAAAGCCCCGTTTACATTTTGTAAGCGGGGCTTTTTTATTGCCCTTTCTAAGTACTGGGATACAGCTGCGAGGACTTATGAAAGGATAAAAAGCAAAAATAAAAATGTTTCACAATTTAAAAATTCGTAAAACATTAAAATAATAAAGTATTTCTTATAATATTCCACCATTGTGGATAAAGATAATAGTAATGTAAAGCCAGGGAGGTGAAAGCTATGGAACTTGATGATGAAAAACTGAGCTTCTCCAAAAAGGTTGTCGGAACGGTGACCTGGTTATTTGTCGGCATCATAATGTTTTCGGCCGGCACTTGGTTAATATACAGAGAAATACCGGACAGGCTGATAGATTATGTTGACGGTCCGTTTTCTGTTATCATCAGCGGTTATTTTGCCAAAGCCGGTATGGAAAACTTTTTGAAGCTGCGGGGAGGAGCTAAAGAAAAAGGCACCTAGAAAGGGGGGCTGGCTTATGATTTGTTATTATCTGTTTCCAGGTCCGCACTGAGAAACGTATGACTCAAAAGCATTTATCTAAATTATCAGGTATCAGTACAAGTATGATCAGTGCGATCGAATTAGGCGAACGGCATCCGACTGTTCCGGTTCTTGACGCTTTGGCAAGAGCGCTGCAGGTTAAGGTGACCGATCTTTACAGCCGTAAATTTTGATTATGAGGAGGAGCCGTGATGGCGAAAAAGCAATACTTTGAGAATTTGTTGGGAGCGATGCAGGAATCAATTTTAAAAGCGCACAGCATGATTGAAAATCAGCACTTGAATGTTATGAAACGTTATTTTGACGAGTCGCAGAAACCGCTGACTTTTGATATCCAATATCCTCGTATCAATCCTGACACAGGCGAACTGGAATATGTACTGGTGCAGGTGCCGAAAATTGCGCTGGTACCGATGAATTCTCTGAAGCTGAAGGAGATGAAGCTGAAGTTTAAGGTAAAGCTGAGCAGCTGGGATGATGGTAAAAGCAATGACAGCGGTCTGCTGGCAAATATTTTGTCTTCCAACAAAACGGATACCGATAATTTTGTCGATGTAGAATTGCTGTTTGAGTCTAACGATCCTCCTGAAGCAGTTATGAAAATCAATGATCAGATGGTGAAAATACTGCCCTGATAAAGTACAAACAGAAAGGATGTAGTTAATTATGGCATTAGTAAAAATGGCGGAAGAATTCGGCGGTTTGCCAATGGAGTCTTTGATCGGCGGTCCGCTGCAGGCTGCCTGTGACGCACAGACGATGCTGGCCGGCGCAACGGCTCGCTTTATTGAAGAGGTCGGCCTGGTTAAGGAAGGCGATAAACAGGTCGTACGTACCGTAGGGTTCAGCTTTACCCGCAGCGCTAACGGCGATGACGGCAATGGTCCCGCTTCTGAAAAAGTGGAAATGAATATCCCGCTTTTGGCGATGGTCAAAGTTCCGTCTCTGTCGATCGATCTGGTAGATATTACCTTCGATATGGAAGTAAAATCTTCGGAAACTCAGTCGGAAATCGACGATAAAAAAGGCGAGCTGGAAGCAGAGATGGGTTTGCAGATCGGTCCTTTCAGCATGAAAGCCAAAGTTAAGGGATCTATCTCCAGTCATAAGGAAAATACCCGTAAGAGTGATAATTCCGCAAAATATCATGTGCAGGTCCGCGCTACTCAGGGCGAGATGCCGGAAGGTCTGTCCCGTGTTTTGGATATCCTCAATACGGCGATCAACCCCACAAGTATCCAGAAAACTGCGGCAGCAGGAGCACAGGGGCAAGAACATTATACAGCTGATAATGATGTTGCCTGATGAGGTGTAAAGGCAGGTAACTATGATGACGAAACCATTTGATGTAAGTGCGGTGGGCTATGTAAAACGTGTTGTTATCGGCAATACCGATCCAGAAAAAACAGTAAATGAGGAAGACATTGAAAAGCAGCGTCAGCTGCTAAACCGCTGTCTGTCAGATTCTCCGCGCGGACGGATCATCGGACAGGAGAAGAACTTCTATTTGCTGAATATCGGTGAGCATCAGGTGGTGATGCAGTACATAGTTTACCATGTTGGTTTTGCCAGAAGGCCGGTATGGCTGGAAGATTAAGAAAGCCGCCTGTTATGGGCGGCTTTTTTCAAAGGAGGGAAAATGAAGTGGAAATAGATAATAAGATCAATCTTGGTTTCAGCGGCGGCGGTTTCAGAGCTACGTTTTACTGTCTTGGGGCTTACCGCAGATTAGTAGAGCTGGGACTTGAAAAACATGTCAACGAAATAACCTCTGTGTCCGGCGGCAGTATTGCGGCAGGTGCTGTCATCAGCGCTTTGGCAGAAGGTGATTTCAGCAGTTTGCTTGATTTTGACAGGCGGGTGACAACGAAACTGATCAATCTGGGACAGTGCAATTTCCGCAGGCGTATCATGACAAAAGCATCCTGGCTCGCTTATCTGCTGCCATATCTGCCCAAGCTGCAGCAGTTGGCTCTGGCGGCTGCTTTAAGGCCGAAGATGAGTAAAGCTTTTCCACAGGTGTTAGACGAAGAACTGTTTGAAGGCAGAAAAATGAAGCAGGCAGAGGCAGCGACAGAATGGAGCTGCAATGCTACATGTATCAATACCTTAAAAAGATTCAGGTTTAAAAGTAGTGATATTTACGGTTATCTGCTGGGGCGCAGCAGTGATATCGACGATATCCCCATTGCTTTTGCCGTTGCGGCTTCGGCTGCTTATCCGGTAGGCTTCGCACCTTTGGAGCTGGATGTAGAGGCAAGAGAATTCAGGGATCTTTACGGTACGGGAACGCAGAAACCGGAAAATCCGGCCAAGCTCTATCTGACTGATGGCGGCGTTTATGATAATCTGGGCAGCGAAAGTATGCTGAAATCGCCTGTTCCATTACTGATGCTGGATGCATCCGGTGCAAGCCAACCTTTGTGGGATAATTCACACATGAGCAAGTTGGAGCTTGCCAACCGCACTTTGGCAGTAGGGCTGGATCAGGTCGTGTATCTGCGCCGCCGGCTGCTTTTTGAGGTGAAACAGCATCAGCAGCTTATTTTAGGTCGTGGGATAGGAAAGATCATAGAATATTGGCGCGAGCGTGGAACCAGAGGAATGAATATGGAACAGCTATTGCAGGTGGAACAGCTGTGTGCTGCACTAAGGACCGATATGGACGGCTTCCACGATGTCGAGATAGAGTACCTGATGTGGCTGGGCGCGGTAAAAATAGATTATGCTTTAAGATTGCTGCTGCCCGGCAATGAACAGCTTCAGCAAAGCAAAATGCCGAAGCTGCCGGATTATGACGCAGGTTTTGCAACAGCAGTGCTGGAGCACGGTGGTAAAATGAGTGTTTTTAAGCCGCTGCATCACGATCTGCATTTAAATTAAGGAGCGGAACATATGAAGAAGACTTCATTTTTAGCGATACTTTTGGCTGCGCTGGTGCTTGCAGCCGGCGTTGTTACTAAAGACAGCGAGCTGGTAAAAAGTTATGTGCCGGTTTTGCTGGAGCAGTTGCAGGCAATGGATACTGCAGTACCCAAAGAAATGCCGCCAAAAGCGGAGGCAAAAACACAGGACGCTGTGAAAACTGCTGACGATATCCTTGCCGTTACTGCTTTGGATATTGGACAGGGAGACAGTATCCTGGTACAAATGCAGGGGAAAAATATCCTGATCGACAGCGGCGACCGCAGCGAAGCTGCCAGGCTGCTGACTAAGCTGGAAGAAAATCATGTCGAGCAGATCGATATGCTGATCGCTACACATCCGCATGCCGACCATATCGGCGGGATGAAAGCGGTGCTGAACAGGTTTCCGGTAAAACAGGTTTATGACAGCGGTCAGAATTATAAAACTAAAATGTATAACGACTTTCGTTTGCAGATTGAAAAGGAACAGATTCCTTTTGAAGTGCTGCGCGGCGGTCAGGAAGTTCCGGTCAATGAAATGGTGAAGCTGAAGGTCCTGAGTCCGCAGGCGTTGTATAAGGGGACTCCTTCTGACACCAATAACAACAGTCTGGTGCTGCGGTTGGAGTATAAAGATTTTGCAATGCTGCTGACCGGGGATATTCAGGCCGAAGTAGAACGTGATCTGCTGCAAACTGACTCTGAGGCACTGCAGGCGCAGGTTTTAAAGGTGGCGCATCACGGCAGTAAAACATCATCGATCAATGAATTTTTAGCTGCTGTCAAACCGAAGATAGCGGTCATCAGCAGCGGCGAAGGTAATAAATATAAGCATCCCAGCCCGGAAGTGGTACAAAGACTGTACAATTTACAGGCCGATGTTTTCAATACTGCTTTATGCGGCGATATTATTATAAAAAGCAATGGCAAAACCTGTGATATAACTGTTGAGAAGTTTTATGATGAGCAGCAGGCGCAGGCAGCCTGAGACGGAGGGATAGAAAATGCGTGAAATAACATTGCAGGAATTGGCGGCGCTGGCTGAAAACGCAAAGGGTGAGATCAGAAGGATTTATTTGCACTGGACGGCGGGGCATTATAACAATACTTATGACGACTATCATTTGAACATCACAGGTGACGGTACAGTGTGGAGCAGCTGCGGGAAACTGACAGAATATAAAGAGCATACATGGCATCGTAACAGCGGCGCAGTTGCGGTAAGCATCTGCTGCTGCGCCGACGCGGTGGCTTATACCGATGGCAGTGTGGACTTTGGCAGCGTGCCGCCTACACGGCAGCAGTTAGAAACCTTGGCGCGGGTAGTAGCAGTTTTGTGCCGGGGACTGGATTTGCCGATCGACGATAATTATGTTATGACTCATGCAGAAGCGGCTGACCTTGATGATTATGGGCCGGCAACGACTTTTGAAAGATGGGATCTGTGGAAGCTGGCATCTGCCGACGGAACTTTGCAAGATGGCGGTGCTTTGATCCGCAGCAAAGCGAAAGCCTGCTGTCAGTGGTAATAAAAAAGCCGTAACGCTGTTGGATCGGCGTTACGGCTTTCACGTTTTTATTTAGTTGCTGCTTTAACAGGCAGCTGCGTTAAAAGTTCGATTGTAGAGCCATCGGCAAAGGACAGACTGCTTAGAGAAGCCTTCCAGGTCACTTTGCTGAAATCGCTGTTCATAACCTTGGCATCATCAGTCAGAAAGGGGTTCAGCTCCCAGTTGAATTTATAAACTGCGGTCTGTTTGGCGGCAAGATCTTTGCTGCTGGCAAAATTGCCACTGTAAAATAATTCGTTATCAGCGTTGTAAAGCTCCAGAACACCGGTAAAATACTGCAACTCCTTCATCGCGTTGTTAGTCAGCTGAATATCTGCTTCTAACAGGCGGATAACGCCGGAATAAGGAGCCGAAGTTATAAAGATTTTTTGCGGAGAAACGGCAACAGCGTCGTCGATCTGCTTTTGTACAGGAGCGTTAATTTCAGCCAGTTTGTTTTGTAAGGCCTGATCACGTTCATTGATCAAAGTTTTCAGATTGTTGATCTTAGTTATCTGCCAGGTATCGTCAGCAAGCTGCTGCATAGCAAGCTCTACTAAAAAATGTTTGTCTAATTCGCTGTCGAAAACTTTGATGGTTACGACAGCGACACTGCCATTTTTCTGAATCTTTTCCACACCCTGATACTGCATAGAATTGACACCTGTCTTGTTTTTCAGATTATTGACGATATCAGTACCGTTGTTTTGCAGCATCGGCGAGTCAGCATCACTTGGATCTGCTTCTTCCATAGTACCGCCGTTGACGTATTGTCTGGTCTGGTCGATCAGGATCGGGACGGCAACACCTTTGATATTCTGTACTAACGCAGCCAGAATCGGGCTTGACAGGCGTTCGTTACCAAAAGAGGCAACAACGACATCGTCATAAGCACTGCTGTAAAGTGTTTCCATATCGACGTGCTTTTCAAAAGCCGCAAAATCGTGCTTTTGTACTGCGCTGCCAATAAGGCCCAGCGAATACTGCGGCGTTTTGACCCAGTAGGCAAAGTACCATGCCACTGCGGCGGCTATTGCGATAACGGCAAACAGCAGCAGGTATTTTAATTTTTTTGTTTGCATAAGTGCATCCCCTCAAAAACTTTAAATTTATTATAATGCCTATTATACTACGACTTTGAAAGGATGCAACTTTTTTAGTCAACAATATAAATAAATTTTATTTCAAAACTAAAACAGCAATAAAAAAGCTCAGACGTTGGAAAAGTAGTGTTGCTTATCATGAGATAGGATCTTGTTTATAGTAGAGAAAATTAATATAATAAGTTGAAAAATCCGGAAAAAGAAAAACCCACTGCCGTAGCAGTGAGTAAGTAGTGTACTGAATTTTGCTGTTCAGGTAAATCATGCAGGGCAAGGCGCTTAATGTCCGTGGTGACTATTGCTACCGCAGCCGTGTGCGCCGCAGGTGTGGCCTGCGCCGCCGTGTTCCTGTTCGTGGTGGGCGCATTTTACTGCCGGGTCATAGTTCAGTTTATTATTGAGCAAATCATTTACTGCATCATCGGCCTTGCCGGTAACGCCGCCATAAAGCTTGATGCCTGCTTGTGACAATGCCAGTTGAGCGCCGCCGCCGATACCGCCGCAGATCAGAGTATCGACGCTGTGTTCGTGCAGAAATTGTGCCAGCGCGCCATGGCCGCTGCCGTTGGTGCTGACGATTTCTGTTTTGACGATGTCAGTGTTTTCGATGTCGTAAATTTTAAAGAATTCGGTGTGTCCGAAGTGTTGAAAGATGTCGCCGTCCTGATAAGTAACTGCGATTTTCATTGTTATACCGCTCCTTTACTGTAATTGTTATGAGTTTGCGACATATGCCGTAAACATTTTTAGCATAGCACTGTTCGCAGCCTGTGTCAATAAAGTCGGGGATGACATAGTACCTGTTAAAATAAAAAGGCTCGCCGCCGTTGCAGACGCGAGCAGAAGAAGCTTGACTGTGAGAGATATTTTGATCTGTTTGTGCTTAGGTCGCCCATCATCGATATGTCAGCGCAGCGGCTGTCGTTTACGCTGGCGATGCGTAAAATATTTTGCCAGTCGATAGGCGACGGTACGGTATTGTGTGGTCAGATAGACGCCGCCGAGGATAAGTACGCCGCCAATAGCCTGGGAGATGAGAAGTTGTTCGTCAAGAAACAGCACCCCGCAGACGATGCCGACCAGCGGCATGATGTTCATAAATACGGCTGCCTGACTGGGTCCGACGATGCCGGTACCTTTGTTCCAGAAGATCATGGCAATCAGCCCGCCGGCAAAAATGACGAACAGATATGAACCAAGAGCCAGCGGTGAAAGTAGTGAGGGAAGTTCGAAATGACCAAAATAAGCAGCGCCGGCTGCCGTGGTAAGCGAACCTAACAGACCCGACCAGGCGACGATGGCAAAGGGGGAAACATCGTCGATGATGCGCACGACGATGATAGAGTAAAGTGCCCAGGCGACCTGACTGGTAAAAAAGAGTACGTCGCCGATATTAAAGCTCAGCGTCAATATGGCCGCAAGCGAACCGTTGCTGAGCAGGTACAGCGCGCCGCACAGGCTGCTGCAGATGCCGAGCCATTGCAGGCGGTGCAGACGTTCATGGATCAGCACAAAGCTGAGCAGAGCCGTCACGATGGGCGTGAGTGTGGCGATAATGGTAAAGTTGGTGACTGTCGAATATTGCAGCCCGGTAAATTGGGTAACGTTATTGATGCAGACGCCGAGGATGCCCATGGTAAATAAGGCCGGCCAGGTCCTGCGTGGTGGTAGCAGCTTTTCGCCGCGCCAGGCAAGCATGGCAAACAGCGTCAGGGCTACGATAGTGTAGCGAATGCTGACCATAGGTATGGGCGACATTTCCCTGACAACGAATTTGGCGAACATAGGTTGAATGCCCCAGATGACGCAAGTGCAGATCAAAAGTGCCGAGGCGGTAAGCTTGTTCGTTTGCATGGCAGTGCTGACAGACCTTTCGATGATGATTTATAAAGTGCCGGGCATCTGCCCGTAACTTAAAAGTTTAACAGTCGTTCAATGATTTCTGCCGCCGGCGTTTGACCAGATATCTGGCCAGTTTATAGGCCAGCAGGCGGTACTGAGTAGTCAGATACACACCGGCGATGATAAGAGCGCCGCCAACTGCTTCGGAAGTATAGAAGCTTTCGTCGAGAAAGGCGATGCCGCAGATGATGCCTACTAACGGCATCAGATTCATAAACACGGCGGCCTGACTGGGGCCGATAACGCGGATGCCTTTGTTCCAGAACAGCATACCGACCAGGCTGCCGATAAAAATAACGTAAAAATAGGACCCCCAGGCTAAAGCGGAAAGGTCATAGGGCAGTGCAAACTGCCCGGTCAGGATACTGTAAGCAGCCGTAGTCAGCGAGCCAAGCAGCCCGGCCCAGGCTACAGCGCTGTAGGCAGATACATATTTACTGACCTGCGCGACAAGAATGGTATAAAAAGCCCAGGCGACCATACTGACGCAGAACAGGATATCACCGAAATTAAAGTTCAGGTTGATAATCGTTGAAAGCGAACCTTTGCTGATCAGGTAAACGGCGCCGATGATACTGGCGGCGATACCTAGCCATTGCAGCTTGTGCAGCCGTTCATGCAGCAGCACCAGACTTAAGAGTGCGGTCACGGCAGGCGTCAGCGAGGCAATAATAGTAAGGTTGGCTACGGTCGAGTATTGCAGGCCTGTAAATTGCGCAACATTGTTGCCGCCAACGCTGAGGACGCCCATCAAAAACAGCGGCAGCCAGGCCTTGCGTGGTGGCAGCAGTTTTTCGCCGCTGTAAGCCAGCGCTGCCAGCAGCACTACGCCTACTGTAAAATAACGGATACTGACCAGAGGGATCGGGTCGAACTCGCGGACGACAAAAGTGACGAACATCGGCTGTGCGCCCCAAATGATGCAGGCGGATAAAACCATCAGTGTTGCTGCGGAAATATTTTTGGGCATAGGAACGCCTTCTTCGCTGTTTATTTTACCAGCTGCGGTATAAAACCCTGCGTGTCACAGCTGACAAGCTTATAGGTGATGCCGTTGCGGATACCTTCAAAAACCATGCTTGCATCGCTGCCGTGAATATGGCCGAAAACGCAGTGCCTGACGCCGTAACGCTCCAGCAGTTCGGCAAAAACAGATTCATTTGCAGCGTCATAAAGAGGCGGATAATGCAGTGCGGCTATGATATCGCTGTAGCCGGCTTGTCTGGCAGCTTCCAGTGAAGCCTCCAGGCGCAGTCCTTCACGGCGGTAGATAGCGGCATCGTCCGCGTTAAAATTGTCAGATGAAGGCAGGAGCCAGCCACGACTGCCGCATATGGCAGTCGTGCCGCAGGTAAAAAAGTTGTTTTGCAGAAAGCTGAAATTATTTTCTGTCGCAGTCTGCATCTTTTTTAAAGATGACCACCAGTAGTCATGGTTGCCGCGCAGAATGATTTTGCGCCCGGGAAGGGCGGCGATCCAGTTCAGGTCGGTCAGAGCGTCTTGCAGGTCCATGGCCCAGGAGGTGTCGCCGCAGATGATGACGGTATCGTCGCTGCTGATAAGTTGATGCCAGTTGGCTGCAACCTTGGCGGCGTGGTCTGCCCAGTGTTTCCCGAAGATTTCCATAGGCTTGGACGGAGGCTTTCCGGAAAGGTGCAGGTCGCCGATAGCGTAAATTTTCATGAATTATGCTCCATTTTTGCTGCTTAATGTTAACTTTATGTTAGCTTATTTTAAGAAGGAATGCAAGGAATTGCTGACAGGTTTGACCTCAGCGCGAAAATAAATGCCTGTGTCTACTGCCAAAGTCTGATTAATCCGTTTAATATAGATATAAAGTCTGAATTAGGATGCGAGAATCTTTTTCCTTTCTATCCCTGGTTGCTGTTGCCGCTTTCAGCATTTTTATACAATGAAAGTATCAAAACGCAGGGGAGGGGCAACTATGACAAAGCAGCAGGATTTCAGTATGTGGTCAATGAATTTTATTTTGTTTTGCCTGGCTAATTTTTTGTATTACGGAGCTTTTTATTTGTATATTCCGGTATTGCCGCAGTATGTGGAGATGTTGGGCGGTACACCTGCCGATATCGGGCTGGTTGGTGGCGCTTTCGGCCTGTCGTCCTTTATTATACGGCCGTATTTGGGTAAACTGGCCAACGAATGGGGTCGTAAGCGTATGATGCTTCTGGGTACGATTTCTTTTGCACTGTTGTTTCTGCTGTTCGGCAGAGTTACCGGCGTGGTGCCGCTGGTCGTACTCAGGCTTGCGCATGGTGTTTGTCTGGCGATGTATCTGGCGGCATCGGCTGCCTATATAGCCGATTATGCGCCGGTAGACAGGCGCGGCGAGGTGTTGGGGATTTATCAGACCTGCAGTGTGGTTTCTATGGCTGTTTTTCCAGCAGCAGGCATTTGGATCCTTCAGCATACACAAAGTTATCCTTTTTTGTTCAACGTGACTTTTGTTACGGCATTAGTATGCTTTTTCGTGTTACTGCCGCTCAAGGAAACGAATCCTGTTTATGAGCAGGAACAAAAACTGGATCTGCTGCCGATTTTCAGGCGGCGGGTAATTTTTATGTCTTCGCTGTGCCTTTTGGGTGCATCACTGGTCTATGGCGCGATTCTTACTTTTTTACCGATTTATGCGCAGCAGCGGAATATAAGTGATTATGGTATTTTTTTCGTAGTCTATGCTTTGGCGACGATGGGCAGCAGGGTCTTTGCCGGTAAGCTGTCCGATCATGTCGACAGGCGTCTGGTGATTTTGCCGTTTTCACTTTTGGTTGCACTGGCGGCTATGTGTTTCTTTATTATGGATAACGTTTGGACGCTTGGGCTGATCGCAATATTATTCGGACTGGGATATGGAGCTTTAGTGCCGGCGCTTACTGCACTGGTCGTTGATGTTACCCGGCCGGAAGAACGTGGACCAGCACTGGGTTTTTTTACTGCTTTTATTGAAGTCGGCATCGTCGTCGGCGCTATGGGTCTGGGGTTTATTACCGAGATATTGGGCTATGCCAATATGTTTGCATTGTCAGGTATCATCGTACTGGTGATCACACTGGCATTTTGGCTGTTGGTGCAGCAGCGTCATACTATTAAGCTTGAGGGAGAGTAAGCAGGCTCCAGATGAGCGAAGAGCATTAAAAGCCGCCTGCAGTGCGTACTAGGCAGATGGGGAAGAAAAGACTTGAAACTCCGCGGATTTGTGATATAATGGTTAAAGTATTTGCAGAATGAACAAATTCGGTGAAGCGGAGTAGTAACCACAGATCCCTGTTGCAGAAAGTTGACGGCAGCTGCGAGTCAATACGGGAGCAAGGTGAACTCGCCGCGGAGGAGCCGCGTCAAAAGCGCGGACGCATAACCGGCGTTACAGGTTTTGAGTGGCCGAGATTTTTTTTCGGCAATCAGGGTGGTACCGCGAAAGCTATTTCGTCCCTGGCCTAACAGCCGGGGACTTTTTTATTTGCCGCGCTGCGGTGGTAAGCAAATTTTAGGAGGTTATGAGAAGAATGATCGAAGAAAAGTATACTCCCCATGCCATAGAAAGCAAATGGCAGAAATATTGGGAAGATAACAAGGCATTTAAAACTGATATTGATGCAGGCAAACCCAAGTCTTATGTGCTGGAAATGTTCCCGTATCCTTCGGGCAACCTGCATATGGGGCACGTACGCAATTATTCCATCGGCGACGTAGTTGCCCGCTTCCGCAGTATGAACGGTTTTAACGTGCTGCATCCGATGGGCTGGGATTCTTTTGGTATGCCGGCTGAGAATGCCGCGATCAAACATGGTATCCACCCTGCTAAATGGACGATGGAAAATATCGCCAACATGACCCGTCAGCAGAAGGAACTGGGACTGTCCTATGATTGGGACCGCGAAGTTGCCACCTGTAAGGAAGATTACTATAAATGGACCCAGTGGTTCTTTGAGCTGTTTTATAAGCGCGGTTTGGCCGTCAAGAAAAAATCTGCTGTCAACTGGTGTGGTGAATGCAACACTGTTTTGGCTAATGAGCAGGTTATCGACGGACGCTGCTGGCGCTGTGACCATGAGGTCGTCAAAAAAGATCTGGAACAATGGTTCTTCAAAATTACCGATTATGCGGAAGAACTTTTGGATGATCTGAAACTTTTGAACGGCTGGCCGGAACGCGTTAAGACGATGCAGAAAAACTGGATCGGGCGCAGTGAAGGTCTGGAATTCAGCTTTGACGTGCCCTGCATCAATGCTAAGCTACCTGTTTACACTACCCGTCCGGATACGGCATTTGGCGTTACCTTCGTGGTCCTGGCTGCCGAGCATCCAATGGTAGAGCAGTTGTGCCGGGATAATCCGAAGGCAGACGAGATCAGGGCTTTCTGCGCCCGTGTGCGCAACCAGTCCGATATTGAACGTACTTCCAGCGAGTCGGAAAAAGAAGGTATCTTTACCGGGAAATATGCTGTCAATCCTTTCAATGGCCGCCAGGTAGAGATCTGGGTCACCAACTATGTCCTGTACGATTATGGCACCGGAGCTGTTATGGGTGTACCTACAGGTGATCAGCGCGACTGGATGTTTGCCGATAAATACGGTCTGGATAAGATCGTTGTCGTTACTCCTAAAGACCAGGAATTAAAAGTTGAAGATATGACTGCCGCCTATGAAGAAAAAGAGGGCGTGCTGGTAAATTCCGGCAAGTTCAGCGGCATGGAGATGCATGCTGCAATCAAAGCTATTATGGATTATGCGGAAGAACAAGGCTTTGGTTCCCGTCATGTCAACTACCGTCTGCGCGACTGGCTCATCAGCCGTCAGCGTTATTGGGGGGCTCCGATCCCGATTATTTACTGTCCTGACTGTGGCGAAGTTCTTGTGCCGGAAGCAGAGCTGCCGGTACGTTTACCGGAAGACGTCAAGTTTGATGCGGGCAGCGTTTCACCGCTGGCAACCAGTGAAAGCTTTGTTAACTGCACCTGCCCCAAATGCGGTAAGCCGGCCCGCCGCGAGACCGATACTATGGACACTTTCCTGTGTTCTTCCTGGTATTATCTGCGGTATACCGATCCGAAAAACGATACTGCTCCATTCAGTAAAGAAGCTGTTGATTACTGGGCTCCGGTCGATCAGTACATCGGGGGTATCGAGCATGCGATCCTGCATTTGCTGTATTCACGTTTCTTTATGAAGGTATTGCGTGACGCAGGCCTTGTAAAATACGACGAACCATTTACCAACCTGCTGACTCAGGGCATGGTCATTAAAGACGGTGCGAAAATGAGTAAATCTTTAGGTAATGTCGTTTCTCCGGAAGAGATCATTTCCAAATACGGTGCCGATACTGCTCGTCTGTTTATTATGTTTGCTGCTCCGCCTGAAAGAGAGTTGGAATGGAGCGATCAGGGCGTGGAGGGTTCCTTCCGTTTTATCAACCGTGTCTGGCGTATCGTCAGCCACTTCCAGGGTGAGCTGGCCCAAAAGGTCACCGGCTATGATACTTCAAAACTGGATGAAGCTGATAAAGAGCTGCGCCGCGTGCTGCATAATACGATCAAAAAAGTTACCGACGATATCGAGCAGCGATTTAATTTCAATACTGCAATCAGTGCGATGATGGAGTTGGTCAATGCTTTATATGTTTATAAGGAAGCTCAGAAAAATTACAATGCCGGTCTGGTTTATGAAACCGTTTCCGCTTTGCTGCGGTTGCTTGCTCCTTTCGTACCGCACGTAACCGAAGAATTGTGGCATGGCGTCATCGACGCTGACAGCAGCGTGCATGCACAAAGCTGGCCTAAAGCCGAGGCAGAGGCCATGAAGGTCGATAATGTCGAGATCGTGCTGCAAGTCAACGGTAAGGTCAAAGGCCGTTTGGTTGTACCTGCGGAAGCCGGCAGGGAAGAACTGGAAAAACTGGCTTTGGCGGATGAACATATCGCTGCTATGGTCGATGTCGGCAAGATCGTGAAGATCGTCTGCGTACCCGGACGTTTGGTCAATATTGTTGCCAGACCTTAAATCGCAGAAAAAAATTAAATAGCTGGATCAGTAAGATCAAATCATAAAGACGCTATGGCAGAGTTCCTAAGGTATAACGAATTTATTGTTGACCTCAGGAACTCTGCTTTTTGCGTTTTAAAGGGGCTGGATAGCGATGATGGAACGAGGGCTGAGAGGAAAAGTAGCAGCTTTGGGGGCTGCCGTAGTTTTATGTGCCGGCGGCAGTCTGCTGGGAAGCAGCCCGCAGGATACTGCTGCTGTTGTGCCTGTACCGGCAGCTGGTATCAGTGCGGTACAGACTCGGGGAGTTAAGGTATATGTAAGCGGTGCGGTAGCAAAGCCGGGTTTATATGAAATCCCCGCAGGGAGCAGAGCTACTGCGGCTATCGCCGCTGCCGGAGGAATGACACTGGAAGCTAATCCCGATAAAGTTAATTTGGCAAAGCTGCTGAAAGATGGTATGCAGGTAAATGTGCCGCGGTTAAGTGCCAGGCAATTGCGTGAGCAGACTGCGCCGGTAAATGCAGGTGCAGCTGCTGAGGCAGCAGGCGCAAATACTTTGGTCTCGGTAAAGACTGCTGCTGAGAGTGGCAGGGGCACAGCAAAAGCTGGCGGCAAGGTACATTTGAATACGGCTACGGCTGCCGAACTGACAGCGTTGCCTGGGGTCGGTGATATTACCGCGCAGCGTATACTTGAGTATCGGGCGGCGCATGGGTTTGCCAGTATCGAGGATGTTATGAAGGTCAAAGGGATCGGTAAGGCCAAGTTTAGCAAAATGCAGCCTTATCTGGAGCTGTGATGCAGCGTCAGCTGGAACAGATCATTGTCGCCGCCACACTGGCATTTCTGCTTGGCTGCCACGCAGGGCTCAGTAAGCTGTTGCCGTTGATACCAGCATTGATACTGGCGGCACTTTTTCTGCTGCTGCTTGCCTGGTGCTGCCGCCAAAAGGCTGGAGTAAAGTTGTTGGCCGCGGCAGGTATTGGTTTGTGTTTTTGTTGTGGCGCTGCCAGCGGCAGCGGGGCCATGCGTCAGCCGCAGCTGCCTTTGCAGACTTTTACCGGTCAGGAAGTACGTATTTTCGGCAGAGTGGAAGCTGGCAGTGTCAAAGTAACGCCGCAGGGAATCAGTCTGGTGCTTGCCTGTCAAGCGGTGCAGACAAATAGTGCGGAACTTGGCAGCTCTTTACCAGATACAGCAATCGCAGTATCTGGTAAAGTACGTGTGTTCGTCCAAGGGTAGGATCTTAGCGAGAAAATAACCGGTGGCGTTATTGTACAGGGAACGCTTAAACCACTGACTGATTTTGCCAATCCGGGTGGTTGGGATGGCGGGCTGTGGAACGAATTGCAGGATTTACAGGGGCGAATGTCTATAAAAGGCAGTGAGCTGTATTTGTCCGGGGACGGACAAAGTATCAGGCAGTATATCGGCGGACTGGCTGCAGGGCTGCGTTCAAATCTGCAGCATACTGTACCGGGACAGGCCGGGGCTGTTTTAGCCGGTATGACTTTAGGTGGTTACGACGGTATCAGCGCGCAGACGCGGGAAGATTTTGCTGCTGTGGGATTGGCGCATCTGCTGGCTGTATCTGGTACGCATATAGCAGTGGTGACAGGCTTTCTGCTTGTACTGCTGCGGCGCCGTAACCACTGTACTATGGCGCTGCTGGCAGGGATTTTATTTTTTTATGCGGCTTTGTGCGGGTTCAAACCGCCTGTACTGAGGGCTTTGCTTATGTCGCTGGCACTATTTGGAGCTGGCGTTAGTGGCAGGCTGCCGCAGCGCAGTAATATTTTCTGTGCTGTGGTCATACTGTTGCTCTGCTATGAACCGCGCTGGCTTTGGGACGCAGGTTTTCAGTTATCATTTACCACAACAGCGGGGCTGCTGTATTTCTACCCGGTACTGAGCGGCCTGTGTACCCGTTACTTACCTGTGGGGATTGCCGAGATCCTGGCAGTATCTTTAACAGCACAGCTGGCGGCTTTGCCGTTTTTGATCCATTATTTTCATCAGCTTTCACTGAGTGGGCTGGCAGCTAATCTGCTTCTAGTACCGCTGCTGGAACTGGCACTACTGCTGACACTGGCGGGATATGCCCTCCTGCCGGTATTTGGGTTGGGAAAGCTGCTGTTTTTACTGGCAGGGCTTTTACTGCACCCCTTGCTGAATAATCATTCACTGGCTGGCATCCGGCGGCTGGGCAACTGTCACTGTTGGCAGCTGGCCTCTTTTATGCGGCGCTGTCTATTATTTACTGTTGTTGCTGCTTTTCGGCAGCAGCGACTGGGATGATTTCACTGCTTGCGAAAGACGGTTGCTGATCGGTTTATGCTGCTGTATGCTGGTGGGGATCGGGCTTTATGATAAATTCAGGCCGCAGCCTCTGACCGTACATTTTATCGACGTGGGACAGGGGGATGCGGCACTGGTCGTAACACCGCAGCGTCAGACGCTGCTGATTGATACCGGTGGTCTGCGTGGTGACTATGATACGGGCAGCCGTATCGTTCTGCCCTATCTGCGTTACCTGGGGATTCGCAGTCTGGATATGCTGCTTTTAAGCCACGGACACCACGACCATGCAGGAGGAGCGGCCGCAGTAGCTGAAAATATACCTATACGCAGGCTCATTATGCCTCAGGAACAGCCTTCAGCAGATATACAGGCACTGCTGAAGAATACCAAAGCGCAGCTTATATATGCCGAGAGCGGCACAAATTATTCCCTGGGCAATACTGCAATACAGATCATCAGCGCGCCTGTCGGTAGCGCTGACAGCGATGCAAATGAAAGCTCGCTGATCGTGAGGGTTGTATCTGCTGACGGCAGCATTGTTTTTACAGGTGATGCAACAGAAACGGAGGAACTGCTGGCAGCGGGGCAGATTCAGCCCGGTCAGGTATTGAAGGTCAGTCACCATGGCAGTAATGCTTCTTCTTCAATGCCGTTTTTAGCGGCAGTCAGTCCGCAGCTGGCGGTTATCTCAGTCGGTGCGGCCAACAGCTACGGCCATCCTGGCAGTGAAACGCTGCAGCGTCTGGCAGCCTGCGGGGCTCAGGTGCGGCGTACAGATCAGGACGGAGCGCTTAAAATCACTTTTGACGGCAGCCAGGTAAAATGTTATAGTTATCGGTATCAGAAGGAATTTTTTTAGTGGCTTGAAGGAGTACAAACATGGAAATCACGGCAGAAAAAATTATGCAGCAATTAAGTGCCGGTACACAGGTAGCTGGTGTAATCGCAGTGTTCGGCGAAGAAGGCTATTATAAAGATAAAATAGCCGCTGCTTTACCGCGGGCTGTTTTTGGCGACGCCGCGCTGGAAGACAGGGAAATAACTGTTTTTGAGCGTGATACGGATATAAAGGAAGTATCTGCTGCTGTCAATACCTACCCTTTTTTCTCAGGACGCAGTCTGGTTATCATTAAAGATGAAAAGCTGTGGGGAGGTAAGGATGGCGGCGAAAAACGCAAACAGCAGCAGGAAGAGCTGGCAGAACTGCTGGCTGATGTACCTGAACATTGTCAGGTACTGCTGTTAGGCGAAAAAATCGATAAACGCGGTAAACTTTATAAAAGCCTGCTTAAAACTGCTGCGATGGTGGAATGCAAGTCTCTCAAATCCTATCAGCTGAAGCCCTGGCTGGACGAACAGGCTGCGCTGCGCGGCTGCCGTTTTGATTATGAAGCGTCACAAACGATCATGGAATATCTGTCGGTAACTGACAATGCGCCGCTGCTGCTGCTGGAACAGGAAATCGAAAAACTATCGGTTTACGCCGGTGAACGTAAGATTTGGACGAAAGATGATATCGAGCAGACTTTCGCTGCGTTGCCTGAAGTTTCGCGCTTTGCGCTGCTGAACGCCATTGCCGAAAAGAAGCTGGGGCAGACTTTGGAGCTTTTGGGTGAAGAACGTAAGCACGGTAATACTGTGCTGGCGCTATGCGGCCTGGTTTCGTTCCAATTGCGACGTCTTGGACGTGTCAAAGAACTTCTGGAAGGAAGGGCCTCGCAGGCCGAGATCGCTTCAGAGTTAAAAGCCGCGCCTTTTGCTGTAAAAAAAATGGCGGAGCAGAGCCGCCGCTTTGGCTTGGGTGAACTGGAACGGGCACTTTTGGAACTATCACAGCTCAATATCGAAATCCGCTATGGCGGCCGGCAGTTTGAAAAGCTGGAAGAAATATTGATCCGGCTTTTGAGCAAGTGATATTTGGTGTTTGGTTAAAAAAAGTGTTTAAAGTTTGTTTTAAACACTGGACAAGCCTGACTGTTGTTTGTTATAATGATGGCGATAGATCAATGGGGATCTTTCTATTTTATTGCTTAAAAATAGGAAGGTCCTTTTTATATTTGTATTTCAGCTTCAGCATTGGGAAAGGAGCGCGGCACAGTGCCGCAAGTGATTGCTATGATGAACAAAGAAATGTTGTATTACATTAACCCCGAACAGCAAACCCCGGAGGAACTGAAGGCTTTGCTGGAAATGCACCCGGAAATCAAATTTGTTTCTTTTATGGGTGTGGACTTTGCCGGTAACGATACCGACGAAAAAGTGCCCATCAATTTATTTATCGAAGATATCAACAGCTTCCTGGAAGGTATGGCTGCTCAGACTGATGGTTCTTCCGTTGTTTTGCCGGGCATTGCTACTTTAAATAACGCCCGCGTCGATATGAAGGTCGACAAAAGTGTCAACTGGTATATTGATTATAATTACGAGCATTTTGATGCTCAGACAGGTAAAATGGTCGGAACCCTGCGCATACCCTGTTTCCTGATCCACAACGAAATCTTTGTTGATTCCCGTTCGATCCTGCAAAACAGCCTGGATTATGTGGAAGCACAAATGCTGGAAATGTTCAAAAAACATCCGCAGATAGCAGGTCTTGAACATGTTGACCTGTCTCAGATTGAAAAACTGGTCTTTACCTGTGCTACCGAGCTGGAATTCTGGGTTAAATCTCCGCGTGAAGACGCACCGATCGAAGCCCTTTCTTCTTCGCAGATGATGCAGGAGCAATACTGGCAGCGTACCCGCGGTAACGTGCGTACCGCTTTAGAACAGACTATAGAAATGATGGAAGCTTATGGTCTGGAACCGGAAATGGGCCATAAAGAATGCGGCGGCGTACGTGGACAGATCGACGGCGCAGGTCATATGACGCATGTTATGGAACAGCTGGAAGTAGACTGGAAATTTAACATCGGTCTGCAAACTGCTGATAACGAACTGCTGGCCCGCATTATCGTTAAAGAGGTTTTTCGGATGAACGGTCTGGAAGTTTCCTTCCAGGCTAAACCGATCCCCGGCGTTGCAGGAAGCGGCGAACATACCCATGTCGGTATTGCCGCAAAACTCAAAAATGGTAAAATGGTCAATCTGTTTGCGCCCGGCGATATGAAAGCGGATTTTCTGTCTGCTATCGGTTACGGTTCAATGATGGGCCTTTTGAAGAACTATGAGGTAATCAATCCTTTTATTTCAGCTACGATCGATTCATTGAACCGCTTGAAGCCAGGTTTTGAAGCCCCTGTCTGTATCGTTACCTCTTTGGGTATCAGTCCGCAGGTCCCTTCCCGTAACCGTACGATTCTGGCAGGTTTGATCCGCGATATCGACAGTCCGATGGCGACCCGTATAGAAATGCGTTCGCCTAATCCTTATACTAATACCTATATTGCTATCGCTGCTTTCTATCTGGCAATGTGGGATGGAATCAAGGCTTGTGTGGAATCAGGCAAAAATTTGAAGGAACTGGAAGCCGAATTGTCCAAAAAGGCCGGCGTTGAAGGCTTCTATCTGGAAAAAGACCGCGAATACCGCAGCGAAGATGATGTTTTTGAAGACTTCAGCGAGGAAGAACGCAGCCGTCTGTTTGGTAAACCGCCTGCAACTGTGTGGGAAAATATGTGCGGCTTTAATAAATATCCCGAAAAGAAAGCTGCTCTTACCAGCGGCAATATCCTGCGCGCAGAATTTATCGATTCTTTTGCCAAAGGTGCCTTGGTTCGCTGGCAGACCGAGCTCTTAAACAGGATCATCCCCGAATTCCATGCTGAGATCGTGGCAATGAAATGTCTGCATGACACTGGCTTCTATAATAAATGTGACGATGAGCTGTGGGAGAAGATCGCAGCGCTGCGTGTTATGTTGGCTAAAGATTCTGTCGAGGCTCCGTGTATCTTTACTATGATCCGCGATGCTTTTAGCCGCGGCGATTTTGATGCCGCCTCCAAGTTAAAGCTGGAAATGGTAAAAACAATGGAGAAGCTGAGAAGCTGTTATCACGATTACAAGCAAAATATCATCGACTGATAAAGCATATACGTTTTGGATCCGCCGGAAAATATTATCGGCGGGTCCTATTATTTTTCACAAAATGTTTTCTTGACTGGAGCGCAGACCAGACTTATATAATTTAAACAAGGAAAAAGAAGAGGGCGCTGTTGTCGTCCTTTTCCGCAATGATATCAACATTTTTTACGGAACTGCTTTTTATGCGGCAGGTAATTACGGTCTTTTGGGAGCGGTATAGCTTGGCATAAAACAGTATGGTAGCGGGAGAGAGGGGAAAAAATGAGATGGAGTAAAGCTTTTTCAAAAACTGGCCTGCTGGCATTGATGCTTGCCGTGGTCGGGATCGGTATCTTTTTTTATGAACGTCAATATTGCGGCGCCGAACAGCCTGCGCGTTACGAGCCGCAGCAGCTGCGGCAGGTGATTACTGCCGACAGTAAAACCTCGCGGACTATTATGTGGCAGACGCAGGCGCCGGAAAGCGATGCCTGGGTGGAATATAAGCTGCAGGGCGAAAATGAGCTTCACAGGGTGTGGGCGCAGGGCAAAGAATTTGCAACAGATTCAGGGACGGTTTATCAGCAAAGTGTGACGCTGACAGCTTTGGAGCCGGGAACTGTTTATGAATACAGGGCTGGCGGCGGCAAAGAATTTTCTGCATGGCAAACGTTGAAAACAGATACCGGCGGCGCTTTTACGGCTTTGATCTTCGGCGATTCGCAAAGCCTTGATTATAATGTCTGGCGTAAGACTGCCGCTTATGCTTACAGTCACGATCCGGAAGCCGCCTTTTTCATCAATATGGGCGATCTTGTAGATAACGGCGAGCAATACAGCCAGTGGCGCAGTTGGTTCCGTGGAGTGTCCGGGCTGTTGCCGCAGATTCTGGTTGCTCCTATCAGTGGCAACCATGAAAATTATTCGCTGCAATGGAAACCTTACCGCGGCGATTTATATCTTAATTTGTTCGATCTGCCCCTGAATGGGCCGGAGGGTTTGCAGAAGCAGGCTTACAGCTATGATTACGGCGATGTGCATTTTTCTGTAATCGATACGCAGCAGGAGGAATTAAACGAGTGGCAGCCTGAACTGATCGCAAGTCAGGTGAGCTGGCTGGAGCGCGATCTGGCCGCCAGTGATAAGAAATGGAAAATCGTGTTGGTGCACCGTAATCTGTTCCGCTATCAGGACGGCAGACCCAATGAACTGGGCTCGGCACTTTTACCAGTTATTGACCGTGGCAATGTCGATGTAGTTTTTTCTGCTCATAATCATACCTACGGCCGTTCTGCTCCGTTTAAAAACGGTAATGTGGCATCACAGGGAACGATCTATATTTCTTCGGGCCGCAGTGGTGATAAAACCTGGGCCGGTTCGCGTTCCAAGCCGCAGGAGGTCGCTTTTGACGGCGTGCTTGACCAGCCTAATTATATGAAGCTGACTGTTAATGACGGTAAGCTGACAGTGACCAGCCTGAAGCAGGACGGTAAGCTGATCGATACGGTGACGCTGACGAAATGACAAGCTCCCGATTTTTTGATATAATATTATTATTAACAAATCAATGAATGGAGTGACATCATGGCTAAAGACAGTTCTTTTGACGTTGTATCGCAGGTCGATATGCAGGAAATGGACAATGCGGTCAATCAAACGAAAAAGGAGATCGCCCAGCGTTATGATTTCCGCGGCAGTGATGCCAGCATCGAATTAGAAGAAAAATGTATCAAATTGGCAGCTGAAGACGAATACAAGCTGAACGCTATCATCGATATGCTGCGTGCCCGTATGGCTAAACGCGATATCCCGCTGCGCTGCCTGGAGCTGGGTAAGGTAGAGCCGGCATCCAAAGGCACAGTTCGCCAGACACTTACTATCCTGCAGGGTATACCGAAGGAAAAAGCCAAAGCGATCGTAGCCGCGATCAAAGCGACTAAATTGAAAGTCAATGCTCAGATGCAGGACGATCAGGTACGCGTCAGCGGAGGTAAAAAAGACGATCTTCAGGCTGTTATCCAAACGCTGAAAGCAGGCGACTTCGGCGTAGATTTACAATTCATCAATATGCGCTAAACTGGATTTTGATACTTCCTACGTAACGTAGGAAGTATTTTTTTATTTTATTGTTTTTGCCAGAGTTTGCATATATAATAAATATAATCCATATTGCAAACTTGCAATAAATTTGGTGACAAGGAGCTGATTTGTTGAATTGGAGAAAGAGGTAAGGAGATTAAAGCTACATGGTTTCAATAATCTGACGAAAAGCCTGAGCTTTAATATGTACGACATTTGCTACACTAAGACGGTAGCAGACAGGGAGGCTTACCTGCAGTATATCGACGAGCAGTATAATGCCGACCGTCTTACGGAAATTTTAACAAATGTTTCCAACATTATCGGAGCAAACATTCTGAACATCGCCAAGCAGGATTATGAGCCGCAGGGCGCCAGTGTCACTATCCTCATTGCCGAAGGCTGTCTGCACAGCGTTGGTGCTGAAGATAACAGTTCCGCTCCGGGCCCTTTACCGGAAACAGTTTTAGCCCATCTAGATAAAAGCCATATCACGGTGCATACCTATCCCGAATATAACCCTATCGGTGGTATCAGTACATTTCGGGCCGATATCGACGTATCTACCTGCGGTGAGATCTCACCGCTGAAAGCGCTTAATTATCTGATCCACAGTTTCGATACCGACATTATGACTATCGATTACCGTGTGCGTGGTTTTACGCGTGATATTACAGGACATAAACTGTTTATAGATCACAATATCACTTCAATTCAAGATTATATCCCTGAGCTGGTAAAGGAACATTACCAGATGATAGACGTGAACGTGTATCAGGAAAATATTTTCCATACCAAGTGTAAGCTCAAAGATTTCGACCTTGATAACTATCTGTTCGGGCTTAGCAAAGAACAGCTGCATTCAGGCGAAGTAAAACGGATTGAGGCCAAGCTGCGTCATGAAATGGACGAGATCTTCTACGGCAAAAATATGGACCGCATCAATCTTTAAGGAGGAGTAAGTATGCTGGATTTATGGTTTTCTGAATTTCACGCTCCCGACGCCAAACTTTCGATTTTGGTCAAAGAGCAATTATATAGCGAGCAGACTTCCTTTCAGAAAATAGACTTTTTTGATTCGGAAACCTTTGGTAAATTTTTTACTTTAGACGGGCTGATTATGATTACCGAAAAGGACGAATTTATTTATCATGAAATGATCAGTAATGTGCCGATGGCAGTTAATCCGGACATCAAAAAGGTCTTGATCATTGGCGGCGGTGACGGTGGTACTGCACGTGAGGTCTGCCGCTTTAAAACAGTAGAGCAGGTAGATATGGTCGAAATCGATGAACGTGTCGTACGTCTGTGCCAGAAATATTTTCCACAGACTGCTTGTGCGCTGGATAATGATCCGCGGATCAATCTGATTTTTGGCGACGGGTTAAAATTCGTACAAGACGCGCCTGAGGGTGCATATGATTTGATACTCGTCGATTCTACAGATCCGCTTGGACCTGGCGAAGGTCTTTTTACGACCGAGTTTTACCACAATTGTTACCGGGCGCTGAATGATAAGGGTATCTTGATCAATCAGCACGAATCACCTTACTATAAAGAATATGCGTATGAAATGCGCCGGGCGCATAAAAAACTTGCTTCGGTATTTCCCATAGCAACAGTTTATCAATTTTATATGCCTACCTATTCTTCTGGACACTGGTTGTTCGGGTTTGCTTCGAAAGGTCTTGATCCAGTGAAAGATGCTGACTTTAAACGCTGGTCTGAATTTGGGCTGCAAAATCGTTATTATAATCCCGGGGTACATCTCGGTGCTTTTGCTCTGCCTAATTATGTACAGGAAGAACTTCAAAAAGAAGATTAATGATTCGTAACAAGGTATTCAGGTTTGTCTGCAAAAGCGGCAACACATTTATTGTGTTGCCGCTTTGTGATTTTATAACATAGATGGCTTTGTTTGAAAAATGTGTGATAAGATTATTTTTTTGTAATTTTATTTTAACAGTATTGCTGGATATATGTATGTGTGTTATGATTTATTTATAAAAATACAAGCAAAACTTTAAAGTGTATTTGCATAGTATTTTTGCTATAAGAATAATAATTGGGTGAAGTTTTACCTGTAGAATTAAGATGTGATAAATTATCAGATACAGTAAAGAATTTATGGAAGTCCATAAAATAAGAATGGTGGGATAATGGTGAAGAAAGTAATTTTGTATTTATTAACTATGATCTTTGCACTCAGCACAGCTACGGCACTTGCTGCAGAACCTGCTGACGCTCCTGTGTCTATGCGTGAAAGAATGGAAAAAATCAGGGTGGAGAGCGACCCGGTATATCAGGCAGAAAAAGCCAAAAGAATGGAAAATATGCCTAAAGTAGCTGTGCTTTATGTAAATAATGCCGAGACTACTTATAATGACGAAGTAGATGGAGTGGTTTTAGGCAATTTGGAAAAATGCATCAATGATGATAAATATATTTATATCAATGGTGAACCATATATCGAAAAGTTAAACAAAGTTGGTATTGTTGATATTACTACGGCTGAAAGAGCCGATATAGTTGATGCTTTTGAAGGTGAAGATGTTGATTATGTCGTTTTTATTGAAGTGCAGCCGTTTATAGCAAGAGACAAAGTGACGTTCTTTACAGTTGGTAAAGATATAACGACTACTGTACCATTGAAAATCATTGATTTGGTAAATGGTAAATATTTATATAATGGCAAGTTTACTGAGAAAGCTTCCGACAGCACAATGATCGGCGGCATAGGTAATAAATCGGTTGCCATGAAAGCCCTGAATAAGATCAACGAACAGATCACTTCTGTTTTAACTGTCAGATTGCCGGAAGAAAAACCTGTTGCGGTAGCTGCTGATAAAAAATAGGTTCTATAATGAAAAAATATTTTGATAAAAGGCTTATGGGGGTCTTTTTAATGATATTTGTATTTTTTACTGCGGCCTGCGAAGCTGAAGCGGCTAAAAGCTTGCGACAGAAAAGCAGCGTGCTTTTGGTGTTTAACAATATCGCCGGAACACGTTATGATGAAAAGCTTACCCAAATAGCATTGGAAAAGCTGCAGAAGAAAATCGAAGGAATTTATCTTGAAATCGATGCTGAACCTTATGGTGAAAACTTCAAAGAAAAGTCATTTGAAAAAGCTTCATTTGCAGAATTGACGGCGCAGGTTGATGGCTGCGGGGCAGATTATTTTGTTTATACCGAGCTGCAGCCCATTACAAAAGAAACACATTTTAATTTTATATATTTTGATAAAAATGTGGAAACCGGGCTGGTTTTGCGGATCGTGGATTTAAAGAATGATAAAGAACTTTATAATAAAAAATATTTGATGAAAGCTGAAGATTCTACTGACTATTTCTTTATCGGCAGCGGATCAGTTGCACAGAAGGCGTTAGATGCCATACTGTTCAGAGCTGGCGAAGCGATTTCAGTCAAGCTTCCGCTTTAAAAATAATCTTTAACAGCCTCCAACAAGTAATAAAACTTGTTGGAGGCTGTTTTTTGTAAAACAGTTCGCTTTACAAACTTTACATTGATTTTACAAAACTGCGCTAACGGATTTTACTTTGCTGGGATATGCTATAGCCATAGTCAGAAAACTAAAAATAAATCATAAAAATTTTGGAGGCTATAGTGATGAAAATGAACAAAAAAGCAGCAGGTATTTTATTAGCAGCAATGAGTACGATAATTTTTACCGGCTGCGGCAGCAGTGAATCGGAAAAGAAGGCTGATAATGCGGCAGCAGGCAGTAAGATCGTTGTTATCTCCCGTGAGGATGGAAGCGGTACACGCGGTGCCTTTATAGAATTGTTCGGTATTGAGAAGAAGGATGCTGACGGCAAAAAAATCGACCATACTACTGATAATGCTGCCATTACCAATAATACTTCGGTCATGATGACTACTGTAGCCGGTAATAAAGACGCTATCGGCTACATTTCTCTGGGCTCTTTAAACGATACAGTAAAAGCGCTGAAAATCGATGGTGCAGAAGCAAGTGCAGCCAATGTAAAAAGCGGTGCTTATAAAATCGCCCGTCCGTTCAATATCTGTACGAAAGATGGTTTGAGCGAAGTTGCCCAGGATTTCGTTGCTTTCATTATGTCAAAAGAAGGCCAGGAGGTAGTAGCTAAGGCCGGCTGCATCGGCGATGACAAAGCTGCGCCTTATAAAGGAACCAAACCGGCAGGTAAAGTAGTCGTAGCAGGTTCGTCTTCCATAACTCCGGCAATGGAGAAACTGAAAGAAGCGTATATGAAAATCAATCCGGCTGCTAATATCGAGATCCAGAGCAGTGATTCCACTACCGGCGTTAAATCTGCTGTCAGCGGTATATGTGACATTGGTATGGCTTCACGCGACTTGAAGAAGAGCGAGCTGGAACAGGGCTTAAAAGCAACTGTTATCGCTACTGACGGTATTGCGGTAATAGTAAATAAAGATAATAAAGTCAGCGATCTGAAAAAAGAACAGGTCGAAGCAATCTTTACCGGTAAGATTACTGAATGGAATAAACTGTAAGCAGATAAAACTGAACACTGTAAACTAACGGCTGCCTCTAGGGGCAGCCGCCTGTATAATGTGAGGGAGTATGGAGAAGCGTAAAGAAGAAATAATGAAGTTTGTTTTTCTGCTGGCGGCGTGTGCCTCTATCGCTACAGTAGCTATGATTTGTCTGTTTTTGTTTGCCAACGGGCTGCCGACTATCGGCAAAATCGGCGCTGCAGATTTTTTCTTAGGAGAAAGATGGCGTCCTGCCAACGATGTCTACGGCATTCTGCCGATGATCCTGGGCAGCTTGTACGTTACGCTGGGAGCGATCGTCGTTGGAGTTCCGGTCGGGATTTTGACGGCTGTCTTTATGGCGCGTTTCTGTCCTGAGAAAATATACAATGTGCTGAAGCCTTCTGTAGAATTGCTGGCTGGTATTCCTTCAGTTGTCTATGGTTTTTTCGGACTGGTAGTGATGGTCCCGTTTATCCGTGAACATATCGGCGGTACCGGCAGCAGTATGCTTACGGCTTCACTGCTTTTAGGCATGATGATTTTGCCGACACTGATCAGCGTCGCTGAAGCCGCGCTGCGTGCGGTGCCTGACAGTTATTATGAAGGGGCTCTGGCTTTAGGAGCAGGGCATGTCCGCAGTGTATTTTTTACAGTCGTGCCGGCTGCCAAGTCGGGGATTATGGCGGCGATCATTCTGGGAATGGGACGGGCCGTCGGCGAGACGATGGCTGTAATTATGGTCGCAGGCAATCAGGCCAGAATGCCTATAGGTATTTTAGAAGGCGTGCGCACGATGACAACAAATATTGTCATTGAAATGGGATATGCTGCGGATCTGCACCGTGATGCGTTGATTGCAACGGCTGTCGTTCTGTTTGTATTTATCCTGATTATTAATTTGACTTTTTCGTACCTGAAAGGTAAGGTGGTGCAGCAATGACGGGTTTAAAAGCGCAGCTTAACCGTAAGCTGCATGAATGCGGACGCGATCCGCTGTCGTTGTTTTTACTGGGCTGTGTGATTGCTGCAGCGCTGATTACTTTCATGGTGTTGAGTTTTTTACTGGGGTATATTTTGTGGCAGGGGCTGCCAAATATAGAAACAGGTTTGTTTGCTTTGCAGTATAATTCAGAAAATGTTTCTCTGTTTCCTGCTTTGGTTGATACAGTGCTGATGGTAATAATGGCGCTGGCTATTGCGACTCCGCTTGGTATATTTGCGGCGGTCTATCTGGTCGAATATGCCAGCCGCGGCAACAGGCTGGTAAGCTTGGTACGTGTAACTGCTGATACTCTTGCCGGTATCCCTTCGATTGTATATGGTTTGTTTGGTATGCTGTTCTTCGTTACTTATTTGAAATGGGGCTATTCCTTACTTGCCGGCGCCTGTACTGTTGCGATCATGATTTTACCTCTTATCATGCGCACGACAGAAGAAGCATTAAAAGCGATCCCTGACAGCTACCGTGAAGGCAGTTATGGCTTAGGGGCAGGCAAGCTGCGGACCGTTTTTGCCGTAGTTCTGCCTTCAGCGGTTCCCGGTATTCTGGCGGGCGTTATTCTTTCCATTGGCAGGATCGTAGGCGAAACGGCAGCGCTTATTTATACAGCCGGTACGGTGGCGGCACTTCCTGATGGGGTGCTGTCGTCAGGACGAACTCTGGCAGTACATATGTATGTGCTGGCCAGCGAGGGTTTGTACATGAAACAGGCTTATGCGACGGCTGTAATTTTAGTTGTGATCGTTGTTGCTATCAACGCTCTGTCGAGCAGACTGGCAAAACAATTGATGAAGGGAAAATAATATGGATACGAAAATAGCTATTGAAACTTTGGATTTATATTACAGTGAATTCCATGCGCTAAAAAATATCAATATGCGGATACCGGAAAAAGAGATTACTGCATTTATAGGTCCTTCTGGCTGTGGCAAATCAACACTGCTGAAATCTTTGAATAGAATGAACGATCTTATCGAAGGCTGCCGTATTACAGGCAGGGTTTTGCTGGACAATGATGACATTTATGCCAATGACGATGTTAATTTGCTGCGTAAACGTGTGGGCATGGTTTTTCAAAAGCCGAATCCTTTTCCGATGAGTGTGTATGATAATATTGCTTTCGGACCGCGAACACATGGCGTCAAAGGCAAAGCTAAGCTGGATGATATGGTGGAGGAGGCTTTGCGTAAGGCGGCAATCTGGGATGAAGTCAAGGACAGGCTTGATAAAAGCGCTTTGAGTTTTTCGGGTGGTCAGCAGCAGCGGCTCTGCATTGCCCGCGCGCTGGCGGTACAGCCGGAGGTTTTGTTAATGGACGAGCCTACTTCGGCACTGGACCCGATTTCGACCCTGAAAATAGAAGATTTGGCATTGGAATTGAAGCAAAATTATACTATCGTGATTGTAACGCATAATATGCAGCAGGCGGTGCGTATTTCTGATAAAACAGCCTTTTTTCTTTTGGGTGAAGTGGTAGAGTTCAACGATACTGATACTTTGTTCTCGAACCCGCAGGAGAAAAAGACTGAAGATTATATTACAGGGAGGTTTGGCTGATGGTAAGGAGCAGATTTGCGGCTCAGATGGAGCTTTTGAACACAGAACTGATCGTAATGGGCACTTTGTGCGAGAATGCTTTGGAGCATGTGATGCAGGCTTTGCAGGAAGATAATGATGCTTTGAACAGAGAAATTATTATTTTAGGCAAACGCACAGAGGAAAAAGAGCGGGAAGTAGAGAATATTTGTATAAATCTGCTTTTGAAGCAGCAGCCTGTCGCTTCTGATTTGCGTCAGATTTCAGCGGCGCTGAAAATGATTACGGATTTGAGCCGTATCGGCGAACAGGCGGGCAATATTGCTGAGATTTTAGGCAAGGCTGAATTTGGCAGGGATTACGATACAACGCTTTTGCAGCAAATGGCGACAGCGGCGAAAAAGATGGTCAGTACCAGTCTGGACGCTTTTGTGAAGGGTGATCTGCGCCTGGCTCAGCAGGTAGAGCGTGACGACGATGTCGTTGACGAATTGTTCAGCAGGGCAAAAAAAGAATTGATCCAGGTCATACGCAGCACGCAGGATAGCGGAGAGCAGGCTATTGATTACCTGATGATCGCCAAGTATTTTGAAAAAATCGGCGACCATGCGGTAAACATTTCCCAATGGGTGCTGTTTATGATTACAGGAGCACATGAGGAGGATACTGTGCATGATCTTTTGCGTGGAGGACGATCCTAATATTCGTGAATTAGAAGTTTATACATTGCAGTCAGTTGGTTTTAAAGCTCTGGGTGTAGGCAGCGGTGATGAGTTGTTCAAAGCGCTGGAATGCGGCAAGCCGACTCTGATTCTGCTGGACATCATGCTCCCGGGTGAAGATGGCCTTAGTCTGCTGAAGCGGCTGCGCAGCGATAAACGGACCGCACAGGTGCCGGTGATCATGGCAACAGCCAAAGGCTCAGAATTCGACAAAGTTCATGGTCTTGATAATGGGGCTGATGATTATATAGCCAAACCTTTCGGCATGATGGAAATGGTGTCGCGGGTCAAAGCCGTACTGCGGCGTTATAAGCAGGAGGATAAGCAGAGCAGGCTTACTGCCGGCGAGTTGGTAATGGAGATCGATAAACACCGCGTGATGGCCGGTGGTCAGGAGGTAGTTCTGACATTTAAGGAATTTGAGCTTTTACATAAGCTGTTAGAGCGGCCGGGACAGGTTTTTACGCGCGAACAGCTTTTAACTGATATCTGGGGTTATGATTTTGCCGGCGAGACACGTACTGTCGATGTTCATGTGCGTACGTTGCGGCTGAAACTGGGCGAAGCAGGAGCATTGGTAGAAACTGTACGCGGCGTCGGTTATCGTATAGGAGCTGGCTATGAGAAATAAAATTTTCAGCGGTCTGCTGTTTTTGTCAACGGCGGCTGTTATCATTGCTTCCGTGCTGATTGCGGTTATTATGTACCAGGGGTCGATGACCACAATGCAGCGTGATTTGAGACAGGAAGCAACTTTTATAAAAATGGGTCTGGAACAGAGCGGGAAAAGCTATCTGCAGGCATTGACCATGGAAAGCGGTAAGCTGACTCGTGTTACTTTGATTGCTCCTGACGGCAGGGTCATCTATGACAATCATGTGGCAGCCGAAAAAATGCTTAATCATAAAGATCGTGAGGAAGTACAGGAAGCGTTAGCAAGTGGAATTGGTTTGGCCGAGCGTATGAGCGATACTCTGTCAGAAAAAACTTTTTATTTTGCGCTGCGGCTGGATAATGGTGATATACTGCGTGTTGCAAGAACGACAGACTCTGTTTTTGCGACGGTGGCCGGCAGTATTCCCTATATGATCGCGGTAGTGCTGGTGGTGGCTTTGGTGGCTATGCTTCTGGCACGGCGGATTACTGATAAAATGGTTTTACCGCTGGATCAGGTGGATCTGGAAAACCCACTGGAAAATGATACTTATGATGAACTGGCACCGTTTTTAACACGGATCGCCCAGCAGCAGAGGCAGGTTTCAGAAGGCTTAAAGCAGCTGCGGCAGAAGCAGAATGAACTGGCGGCTATTACTCAGAGTATGAATGAGGGTCTGATCCTTTTGAATGACCGGCAGAATATTTTATCGATCAACGACAGTGCCGCCAAATTATTTGGTTTGCAGGATCATGAAGTCGTTGGTAAAAATATTCTGACTTTGGAGCGAGGCCAGGAAGTGCAGGAGCTGCTGCAGAAGGTAGCTGTGGGCGGCAGCGGTGAAAGTCTGTATCAGAAGGACGGGCGCTTTTATCAGCTATGCGGCAGCAGTGTTGGCGGTAAAGGCAGCGTATTGCTGATTTTTGATGTTACTGAAAAGCGTGCAGCAGAAACACTGCGGCGTGAGTTTTCTGCAAATGTTTCGCATGAACTGAAAACACCGCTGCAGTCGATTTTGGGTTATGCTGAGATTATGAAAAACGGGTTAGTTCAGGAAGGAGATAAGCAGCGCTTTCTGGAAAAAATCTACAGTGAGGCCGGGCATCTGATTGTGCTTATCGATAATATTATGAAACTGTCGCGTTTAGACGAGTCGGCGAATAATATGAACAACCTGGAAATTATCGAATTGAAAAAGCTGGCTGAAGGTACAGTTCAGCGTCTGCAGGAACAGGCTGCCGGAAAAAATGTCGCAATAAGCGTCAGTGGCTGTGAAGCTGAGGTAGAAGGAGTACCTGCAGTTTTGAGCGAGGTTATTTATAACCTTATTGACAACGGGATCAAGTATAATCGTGAAAACGGCAGCGTTGAGATTACAGTAGCCGTAATTCCCGGTGAAGCAGTACTGACATTTAAGGATACCGGCTGCGGTATCGGCAGTGCTGATAAAGAGCGGGTTTTTGAACGCTTTTACAGGGTTGATAAAAGTCACTTTAAAGAAACCGGCGGCACAGGTTTGGGACTTTCCATAGTCAAGCATGGGGTGATGTTCCATAAAGGTCGCATTGAGCTGGAAAGTGAACTGGACAAAGGGACTACTATAAAAATCTTTTTGCCGCGGAAATAATTTAAACACCCTCCACCAATAATTATTTGATGGAGGGTGTTTTGTTTTTTATTGTAAAATTAATAATAAAACTTATATTTAATTGCTCAAAAGATATAATTTTGTTAAAATGAATATAAATATTAAAATATAATAAACAAGCTTGATTGACAGGAAAGATAAGGTAACAATTTTCATATGAAGCTTCTTAAAAGTACTTTTGTTTGGTTAGCGATAATAATGTCTATTTGTGCCTGTGTGACTGCGAATGCTGCAGAAACACAGGCTAAAAAAGTTTTAAAGGTGGCATTCCCTGAAACACGCGGTATATGTGAGACATACGCAGATGGCACACGTGGCGGTGTCGTCTATGAATGGTTAGTTGAAATCGCTAAATATACAGGTTGGGAATATGAGTTTATTGGAGATTCCATTAGCCAGTCAATAAAAAATATGGAACATAATAAATATGATCTTATGGGTGCTGTGTTAAAGTCACCTGGATTTGGTGAAAACCTGTATTATCCTGAACATCTGATGGGTTATAGCTACAGTTTGCTGATTTATAACAAAAATGACCAGAATATCAAGGGATTTGATATCAAAAGTCTGGAAGGGAAAACGATTGGTGTTTTTGCCAAGGCTACTGATAAAATAAAGCGCTTAAATAATGTTTTAGAATTCAATGATATAAAAAGCGATATCAAATATTACGGTACTTCTGATGAATTTGAAAGTTCTTTGGATAATGGTGAAGTGGATCTGCTTTTAGTAAGCGATCTTTTTAACAAGCTGGCTGATTATAATGTCGCATTGCGTTTTAATTCTGAACCTTGTTATATCGTTGCCAGAAAGGACGATCCGGAAACAAGTGCGCAGCTGAATGAAGCTATAAAAAAGATTTATGCAGTCAATCCGAATTTTGGCGAAGCCCTGTTTCAAAAATATTTTCCTGTTAATTACAGTAACACTGCTGTATTCTCAGAACAGGAAAGTACGTTTATACATAAAAATGGCCCATTTAAGGTAGCTGTAGTAAAAAACAATTATCCTTTTTATTATATTAAGGATGGTGAACCTAAAGGTATCGTTCCTGAAATTTTTGCATTGATTGCTGCTCAGATCGGAGCGGAGTTTGAGTATATAACGGCTGCTTCCTATGGGCAGACTTTGGAATTGGTCAAAAGCGGTCAGGCAGATATCCTTGGTTATTATATCAATGAAAATGACGCCTTTAATCCTGATGGTTTAAATATCACCAAAAATTATATGATGCTTAATTCTATCATCATGCGTAATAAGTATACACCTTTCCCAAATGATAAAAATATTGCTGCAGTCATAAACGGCAGCTGTGCATCGCGTAATATCAAACATACAGACGTTGCGCATTTTGATACATATGAAGAATGTCTGAATGCAGTAGATTCGGGAGAAGCTTCTTATAGCAGAATACCTGTTGTTGTTTTGGAAGATCTGTATATGAGTGATTATTATACTAATATCATTCCTGTTATAGAGAGTCCTGAGATATATTTGTCTTTGGGGATCAGCAGCAGTAATGATATACAGCTGTATTCTATTTTGAATAAAAGTCTGGTCAACCTGACCAATGAGCAGACTGCGCAGATTTTATCCAATAATACCTTGATGTCTGGCAAGAAAGAAATGTCTTTCAAGGCTTTGGTTTATTCTAATCCAGTCATATTTTCTCTGATCATAATTGGGTTTATTTTACTTGTGGTAACGATTGTTTTTATGTATTTTTGGTTTAAAATGAAAAATCAGGTCATTTATTTTAAAATGAAAAAAGTAGAAAACATCAGCAAGGTGCGTTCAGAGTTCCTTTCCAGGATGTCACATGAAATAAGAACTCCTTTGAATGCAATCATCGGATTGGCTAATCTGATGCGGCTTTCCGGTGAAGGGGATCCTGTGACGCAGAAAAATATTTCCAAAATTGATTCTTCTGCTAAATTTTTATTATCGATCGTCAATGATATCCTTGATATGTCAAAAATAGAAAGCGGCAAGATCCAGATCGAAAGCAGACCTTTTTCTATGGATAATCTGCTGCGGCAGCTGAGCAATATTTTTCTGGTGATGGCGGAAGAGAGGAAAATCAAATTACAGTTTAAATGCTGTTTTACACATAAAAATTTTGTTGGAGATGAGCTGCGTTTAAAGCAGGTTCTCATTAATTTGCTCTCCAATGCCCATAAATTTACAGAAAACAATGGCGAGATAACGGTGACGGTTCTGGAAAGTGCTGCTGAAGAAGGGGTTTCTGAGCTGCGTTTCAGTGTTTGTGATACAGGCATTGGTATTCCTGAAACAGATCTGGAACGTATTTTTGGATCGTTTGAGCAGGTTTTCCGAAAAAGCCGCAGCAATCAGCAGGGAACTGGGTTGGGGCTGGCTATCAGCCGCAATTTGGTAGAATTGATGGGCGGTATTTTAAGTGTACGCAGTGAGGTTGAAAAAGGTTCTGAATTTTTCTTTACTATCAAGCTGCCTGTTTACGAAAAACAGTTTGATGAAATCCTGGAGAATAATAACGAAGTCAGAATACATAGTTATTTAGCGGGTAAAAATATTTTGTTGGCAGAAGATAATGATCTTAATGCCGAGATTGCCGTAACGATGTTGGAAATGCAGGGGGTACACGTTGAACGCGTTGTAAACGGACAGCAGGCTGTAGACAGGTTTCAGGAAACTTTGCCAGGCACTTATGACCTGATTTTAATGGATCTGCAGATGCCGGTAAAGGGCGGGCTTGAAGCTGCTGCAGAGATCAGGTCTTTGAGCAGGGACGACGCACAGGAAATACCAGTTATCGCTATGACCGCCAATACGCTGCAGGAAGATCGTGAGAAAGCGCTGGCTGCGGGAATGAATGCTTTTATTCCCAAGCCGTTCGATGTGGAACAATTGTATAAAAGTATTGAAAAGTTTCTGCATTAGCTGATAGTATTTGCTGAAGTCATAACAAAAGAAACTTTTATCAAGGAGAGGTTGCTTTGCAGCAAAAATATTTGTGTTTCTTGGCTATATTTTACCTGGTGCTTTTCTCAATGAAAACCGCGGCTGCAGCGGGTGAAGCGGAATTTTATTTGGAGCCGATGATAGTTACGGCCGCGCGTTATGACAATAGTGCAGGTAAACCAGGTTACTATAAAGTTGATGAAAAGAAGCTGGAAAACGGCAATTATGATAATGCTTTGGATGTGATTCAGCAACTTCCGGGTGTTACTTTGATGGCAAGGGGCGCCAGCGGTGGTATGAATGCCTATAGTAAGATTTTGCTGAATGGTTCTGACCGTTATTTGGTAATTATTGACGGTTTGCGTTCTAACTGGAACGGCAGCAGTTATAATGATTTTGATTTCGGTGTACTGCCGGCTGGAATGCTGGAAAGTGTAGAGGTTTTGCCGTCAGCAGCCGGAAGCGTTTACGGTAATGCTGCTAAAGGCGGTGTGATCAGGATAACTACAAAAAAAGCTGTTGAAGGTGTTAAAACCAGTATCAATCTGGAAACGGGCAGTTATGGACGTGAGCAAGAGAATATTTTACATTTAGGCAAAAGCGGTGAATGGAGCTGGTCGGTTTATGCCCGAAAAAGTATTATGGGCGATTACAGTAGTGCAAGGGAGAGTATACCTTCATACGAAAATGTTGAAAATGCTGGTATCAAATTGACCAAAGCCTGGGGTGAAACTGCTGATCTGACTTTAAGCTACAGCGTTTTCAGCGGCAGGTATAAATCAAAGATCTTCAATTATAAGAATACGGAACCTGATGAAACTAAGCCGCCAAAGTTAGTTAAAAATATTTTTATGACCGATGCCCGCAAGACAGAAGATAATCTAACTCTGGAATATGAGCGTAATTTTTCGGATACAGAAAATAATATTGTGGGTATTTACAGACGCAGCAGCAATTCCGCCTATGATAGAAGTTTAAATGTTGAACGACCATGGCTGCTTGATTTACAGACGGAAGGTTTTTTTGACCGTTACAGTAAACAGTGGCACCCAAAACATACTTTGACCGGCGGTGCGGAATATTACAAGGATAAGGTCCTTAATTATCAGGATCTGGCAGCAAAATATAGTGACGGAACTGTGATCAGTAAAGCTGTTTATCTGCAGGATGTCTGGCAGCTGGCTGACAGCGTCAAAGCTGTCGGCAGTCTGCGTCAGGATTGGAATTCTTATGCAGGGAGCAAGCTTTCTCCTGCTTTTTCGTTGGAATATCAGCCCTCTGAAAAGGTATTATATACTTTGGCCTATACAGAATATTTTGCGCCGCCCAAGCAGCTGCAGATATTTTCTCCTGATTATGGTGACGAGGCGCTGAAGCCAGAAGAAGGTAGGGTTTATGAAGCGGGATTAACTTATATACCGGATGAGTCTTCGTCATTAAAAATTAATGTTTTTCATCGTGATGCAACTGATGTCATTGCAGTAGATATAAGTTTACCAAAATATCTTCGTCGATATGCCAATATTGCGCATGAGAAAGCAACAGGATTTACTGTTTCCGCATCGAAACGGTTTTCAGAAAAGTGGCGTTCTCTGGTGGCTTATACACAGACGAAAGTGGATACAGAACGTAAAAATTCAAGCCCTGTAAGTACGATGATACCTCACGGTGAACTGTTGCTTGATTTGATGTACGAATATGATAAGTATAGTGTGCTGCTGCAGGGGCGCGGAGTTTTTGATCAGGCTAACGGCCGTGGTGAAAATCGTTTTGCCAATAATAATTACTGGGTATGGAATGCTTCATTGAACTATAAACTGCAGAAAAATACCAGGCTTTATGTGAAGGTCAATAATATTTTTAATCAGTTTTATTCCAATTGGGACAATGAGAGCGGCGGATTTCTTGGATTTGATGAGTGGTATGCCGAACCTGGGCGTAACTATCAAATTGGTATAAACTACAGTTTTTAATGCTTCAGGAAAACAGCAAAAGCCATCTGTGTATTTGCAGATGGCTTTTCTGTATTGTGGAATTCTGGTGTTTAGCTCAAAGTTAAAGAAAGAGAGATGTTTAGATTAAATTTATTAAATGTTTATCTACAAGTTGCTGATCGGTATGCAAAAAAAATCAGAAGACATCCGATGCAGATGTTGATTAATTGCTGTAGTGAAGGTGACAATAGAGGTGCGCTGCTGTTACCTAAAAAAGCAAGCAGACAGAGAAATAAGAACGTTGCACTTATACAGCCACAGGTGAAAGAAAGAAGTTGCTGTCTGTTGAGCCGGTACTGGGAAACTTGTGCTGAAAGCATACCTAACCAGAAAATAATCGTCAGGGGATTGCTGAGCGTAAGCAGTCCTGCAGCGTAAAAACTGCTGATTTGTGGCGGCATAATAGTGGCAGTTGAAATCTGTGGATGAAAAATATCAGCTAAAGCAGTAACTGCAAAGTAGAGAAGCACGGCAGCACCGCAATAACGTAGTTTTTTTTGTATGCCCGGATAATTTTTCAGGCAAGTTCCTAAACCATATAATGCCAGCAGGATATAGAAAGCGTCAACCAAAACTACTGCCAGTACGGCTTTCAACGCTTCGGTTATTCCCCGGGCAATAGCTGTTTGCAGAATAAAAAGACAAACCGGACCGATTGACAGCTGTAAAATTATACCAAGGCGCAGACCGCGTATAAAAGAGTTCAGCAATTTAACTCTTCCTTTAGCGTTGCCAGAGTAATAAAGGTATTAGAACTGCTGACGCCGGTGATTTTTTTTAGCTTATTAGTAAGAAAGCTTTCCAGAGCATCGGTATCGCTGACGCTTACTTTAAGCAAATAGCCGTAAGCTCCGGCAAGATGATGACATTCAAGTACACCCGGAAGAACGGTTATCTGACTGCGGAAAGCATTGATATGCTCGGTTTTATCAATATTTACAAAAATAAAAGCTAAAAGTTTTTGCCCGGTCTGCCAGCGGTCGAGCTTGATTGTATACTTTTGAATAATCGAATTTTGTTCGAGTTTACGTATTCTTTCGGCAACAGCAGGAATTGACAGTTTTACTTTTTTACTTATCTCAGAAGCGGTGACACGCCCGTTTTCCTTTAAACAGTATAGAATTGCAGTATCAATATTGTCCATAAAAACCTCCTTAAGTAAATAATATAGCAATTCTTTATTAAAAGTAAATAATTTATTGAAAAACGATAAATATTTAAGTAAATAGGCAGATAATATAAAAAAATACCGTTGGACTAAGTTGGTCAACGGTATTTTAAGACAGTTATTTCTTTTTATCTTTTTTCAGTTCTACATCAATTTCAAAAAGTCTGTTCCAGGGGAAAGAAATATCAAAATTACTTTTTTCTGTAAATTTATAACGTCCTGATAAATCTCGGCAAACGCCTAAAGCCAGATCGTGAACTGGTTTCTGATAAGGGCCGAGAAGGTAAACTGCATTTTTTTGATTTTTGCTTTCCAAAAATGCAGTAGCACTGCGTCGGGCATTGGCCTGATAATACCAGTCGTCTATAACTCTGATACGCATCAGTTTTTCAGCATCCGGTTTTGACATCTGCGGAGTCAGTATACCCTGACAAATGGCAAATCCAACGGTATTGTCCGCAGTATTCCAGCCATTATAGGCTGTCAGCCGTTCCAACTGCCCCTGTTTGGCCAGTTCGTTCATAAAGCCATTATCAGCTCCGTTAGAATACGCTACGTCGGCCAAAGATACCCGGTAGCCGTTATCCATAAGCAGCTTGAGCTGTTTGATATAGGTACGGTTTTGCGGTGAAGAGAAAAACTGATTGGAAGGAGCGGTAGAATCCATCATTATGCCGTCAAAGGGCGTGTTTAGTGCCAAAACAACGTCTGCGTTAGCGGCACTGGTAGCAGTACGTCCGTCTACTGCTAAAATCTGCTGTGGCACTGATTGACCCAAGGTCATATCAGAATATTGTGGCAGCGTTCGCGGTCCCCAGCCATCTGCATAATAGGCGTAAACACGTGGCTGATAACGCTTCAGTTCGTTTCCGGCTCTGGTCAGCAGCAGCAGCCCGAGCTGGTCGACACCGGGGATTATCTGAAAAGTTCGCTGCGTAAGATCATAGGTTTCCTGAGTGAGCTTGCGTGCTTCCATATGTGTATGCGATAACGGAGCATTATCGTCCTTGCCGATTGCGAGAAAGTGAAAACGGTTGCTGCGGGTCATTTCCGTCAGCTTGCTGTTGATATTGAGATTTTTTTGGCGTCGTTCCAGCCAGTCCTGCAAATCTGCTTTAGGCAGGTTGGTAGACAAAGTTTTTTTCGTTAAAGCATCTTTGAGGCTGAGTCCAATCAAATCTTCGGAGTCACAAAGCTCGGAATAACGAAAAATAGCCGGACCGATTTTCGAATAATATGGAGGCTCAACAGCGCCAAAACTGGCGCGCGGAGTTCTCATCAAGGTAGAGAAAGCATAAAGCCGTACTGGGAACTGATCACGCAGTGTTTCGAGTCGCTGCAGACGCTGCTCTAAAACTGCCTGCGGTTCGTGATGAGTACGTGATGCAACCAGACCGCCGTAGATCAGACTGTCTGTGGAAATGACGGCAGCGTCTGCCTGAGGCGCACGGCTGACGAGCCATTTCCATAATTCATCAGGACTGCCGTTTCGATTATATGAAGCCAGATATTTATCAGGCGGAAGCAGCACTTTGTAGCCCGCTGCTTCCATTGTTTTGGCAACATAAGAGGAACAGACAGGACGGTTATCCAAAGGTAAAAACAACAGAGTTTCTTTTTTGTTTTCTTCTGCCTGAGCCGAACTAAAAGATAGAAGCAGCAGGGAAAACAGCAGTATTTTTCTGAATGGATTATTCCAGATCTTCATCGGGGCATCTCCTAAAACTATTACTAATCTTAATATAATTATAAGGTAACGATATAAATTTGGCTACAAGAATTTTACAAATCAAAATTATTGACAATAATTATTGTTAAGTTTATAATTAAACATAGTCACATAATCAATCGGTTATGCGAAGGAAGAGGCTAACATATCTTTCCTGCAGAGAGAGGCGCCCTGGCTGTAAGCGCTTTGGAAAAATGATAGACCTTACCACCTTCAAACCACATTGCGGAACCTCTGCTCTGGCAGTTAGTATGCAGTGTCGTATGCCGGCGTTAACGGTACCGAGTGGACTTGCCAGCGGCAGGTCAATTAGGGTGGAACCGCGGTCAACTCCGTCCCTTTCCAGGGAACGGAGTTTATTTATTTTTAGGAGGCTAGTAAAATGGCAAATGTTAAAGTAACCTTAAAAGATGGCAGTGTAAAAGAAGTTGCTGCCGGAACGACATTGCTGGAAGTAGCAAAAGGTTTGTCGCAGAAACTTGGCAAACAGGCGCTTTTGGCTGTGGTAGACGGTGTGAATAAAGATTTGACAGATAAATTGGAGCATGATGCATCAGTTGAATTTGTTGTTCCTGAAAGCTCTGAAGGACTGCATGCGATTCGCCATACGGCGGCACATATCATGGCCCAGGCAATTCAACACTTGTTCCCCGATACTAAATTTGCTATCGGACCTGCTATTGCTAATGGTTTTTATTATGATTTAGACAGCGAGCATGTTTTTGTCCCGGAAGATCTGATTGCTATTGAAAAAGAAATGGCTAAGATCGTTAAAGCCAATCTTCCGCTTGTACGCAGTGAATTGCCGCGCAGTGAAGCGTTGAAAATGTTTGCAGACAAAGATGAAAAATATAAGGTCGAACTGATCAATGATCTGCCTGAAGATGCAGTTATCAGCACTTATACGCAGGGGGATTTCACAGACTTATGCGCAGGGCCGCATTGTCCGTCGACCGGCAGGGTAAAAGCTTTTAAACTGCAAAGTATTGCCGGCGCTTACTGGCGTGGTGATGAAAAAAATAAAATGCTGCAGCGTATTTACGGCACTGCTTTTCCTAGTAAGGAAGAACTGGACGCTTATCTGCATATGCTTGAAGAAGCTGCCAGACGTGATCATCGAAAACTTGGCAAAGAGCTGGATCTGTTCAGTATCATGGAAGAAGGTCCTGGATTCCCGTTTTTCCATCCCAATGGCATGGTAATCCGCAACGAGCTGATCAATTATTGGCGTGAAGTGCACAGACGTTATGGTTATCAGGAAATCAAAACTCCGATGATTTTGTCCCGTAAGTTATGGGAGACTTCTGGACACTGGGACCATTACCGTGAAAATATGTATGTTACTGAGATCGATAACGAAGATTACGCTATCAAACCCATGAATTGCCCCGGTGGTATGCTGGTCTATAAAACTCATCCGCATAGCTACAGGGAATTACCGATCCGTGCCGGCGAGCTTGGACTGGTACATCGTCATGAATTGTCCGGTGCTTTGCATGGCTTGTTCCGTGTGCGCTGCTTTACGCAGGATGATGCTCATATTTTTATGATGCCGAGCCAGATCAAAGACGAGATCCAAAATGTTATTCGTTTATTTGACGAGGTTTATGCAACCTTTGGGCTGAAATATCATGCCGAGCTTTCGACCCGCCCGGAAGATTCAATGGGTGATGCCGAAACCTGGGAAACTACAACTAATGCTTTGAAGAGCGCAATGGAAGATTTTGGACTTGATTATGTTATCAATGAAGGCGACGGAGCTTTCTATGGCCCTAAGATCGACTTTCATCTGACAGATTCTATCGGTCGTACATGGCAGTGCGGCACTATTCAGCTGGATATGCTGCTGCCAGAAAAATTTGATTTGACCTATACCGGCGAAGACGGTTTGAAGCATCGTCCGGTTATGATCCATCGTGTGGTTTATGGTTCTATAGAGCGTTTTATCGGTATCCTGATTGAGAACTATGCCGGTGCTTTTCCTGCCTGGCTTGCTCCCTGCCAGGTGCGTGTAATGCCGATTACCGACAAGCATTATGAGTATGCTAAAAAATTGAGTGATGAAATGTTTAAATTGGGGCTGCGCGTTTATCTTGACGATCGTAACGAAAAAATCGGTTATAAGATTCGTGAAGCACAGCTGCAGAAAGTTCCGTATATGCTTGTTATCGGTGATAAAGAAGTTGAAGACGGTACAGTTGCTGTGCGCCGCCGCGGCGAAGGAGATATCGGAGCTATGAAGCAGGAAGATTTTATTGCCATGCTGCAAGAAGAAATTGCCGATAAAAAATAATCAGATATGAATGTCGTGCTAGATAAGTGGCAACGGAAATAGATAATAATTATTGAAAAAACGAATGAAAAGTGTTATAATATACCCAGTAAAAACGGCATTTTAAGCTGTTAAGGAGGATGTTATCATGAATAAAAAAGTTTATAAGGTTTTTAATGAACAAGTCCAGGCTGAATTGTATTCTGCATATATGTATCTTGCGATGAGCCTGGATATGGAAGCTAAAAATTATAAAGGTATGGCTAAATGGCTTTATCTGCAATATGAAGAAGAACGTGAACACGCTTTGCGCTTCGTAAAATTTATGCAGGACTGCGGTGTGCAGCCTCAGCTTCTGCAGATTAATATGCCGGCGGCTGATTACAGTACCCCTCTGAATTTGTTCAAAAAAGTTTTAGAGCATGAAAAATATGTTACTTCCCGTATTTATGATATGTATGAAGTAGCTTTGAAAGAAAAAGATTACGCGGCTCAAAGTTGTCTTAAATGGTTTATCGATGAGCAGGTAGAAGAAGAAGCCAATGCTTCTGAGATTGTTGAAAAGCTGGAAATGATCGGCGATAATATTTCCGGATTGTTTTATCTTGACGGACAGCTGGGAGCAAGAAAAGATTAATAAATATGTTGACACAAAGTTAACATTATGATATTATATCCAAGTAACAAAGCAGAAGCCGCTCGCTTCTCACCTTGCAGCAAAAGCTCGACAGGGTCGGATATGATTTTCAGCGCGGGCAGTATTATCTGCTCGCGTTTTTTATTTAATTTTGGAGGTGAACGGTTATTAGCAAAGAAAGCTTGCGTATCAATGAAGAAATTCGGGCACGGGAAGTGCGCGTTATTGCCGGTGAAGGCGAACAGCTGGGTATTATGTCCGGTCGTGATGCTTTGCAGCTGGCGCAGGAAAGACATCTTGATTTAGTGGAGATCGCTCCTACAGCGAAACCTCCGGTGTGCCGGATTATGGATTACGGCAAGTATCGTTACGAGCAGCAAAAACGAGATAAAGAAGCTCGTAAAAAGCAAAAGACCTTTGATATCAAAGAAGTCAAATTGCGCCCCGGTATTGAGGATCATGACTTCGGCGTCAAATTCAAAAATGCAGTGCGATTCCTGGAAGACGGCGACAAAGTAAAAGTCACCATCATGTTCCGTGGCCGCGAATTATCGCATCCTGAGCTTGGCGAAGTGTTGCTCAAAAAAATGGCTGAACAGCTCAAAGACATGGCTGTCATTGAGCGTGCACCTAAATTAGAAGGCAGAAACATGATTATGATTGTTGCGCCTAAAGCTACCAAATAAGGAGGACTTAACAATGCCTAAAATGAAAACCCGCAGAGCTGCTGCTAAACGTTTTAAAAAGACTGGTACCGGTGAATTCAAACGTGCTAAAGCTTTTAAAAGCCATATTCTTGAACATAAATCTCCTTCCCGCAAGAGAAACTTGCGTAAGGCTGCACTTGTTCACAAAACTGATCATGAACGCGTAGCAAAAATGCTGCCGTACGCATAATAGATAAGGGAGGCTGACTATAATGGCAAGAATTAAAGTGGGCGTTACTGCTCATCGTCGTCATAAAAAAATCTTAAAACTGGCTAAAGGCTATCGCGGTTCTAAACATTTGCTGTTCAAAAAAGCTAATGAAACTGTTATGAAAGCTTTGAGCTATGCTCGTCGTGACCGTCGTGCTAAAAAACGCGAATTCCGTCGTTTGTGGATCGCTCGTATCAACGCTGCTACCCGTGCTAACGGCATGAGCTACAGCCGTTTCATGAATGGTCTGGCTAAAGCTGGTATTGAAATGAACCGTAAAGTTTTGGCTGATATGGCTATTTATGATGCAGCTGCTTTCACCAAACTGGTAGAAGCTGCTAAAGCTGCTCTGTAAGAATTACTGCTTACAGTACAAATGAATTGAATTGCTGCTGCGGCAATAAAAAACAGTGTAAGTCTTAGGACTTACACTGTTTTATTTTAAGTTGTTATTTAATGTTATTAAGGATAGTAACTAATTCACCAGCGCTGATATCACCGGCAACAGGAGTAATAATACCTTTGCCTGCGATTTTTACAGTGCCGCCCTCAGCATAGGCATTTTGAGTATTCTGACCTGCATGATAGATCGCTGCAAGATTGCCTGCTACGAAGTAAGAACGCTGCATACCGCTCATATTGCCTGCAGCAGCCGGTGTCATAAAGGTCTTTCCGTTAATTTTCACTTCGCCGCTGTTAGCGTCAACAGTAACTTTGCCGTTACTGTATTCGGTAAGCTTTTTGGAATAATTATTGCGGCGGTCGCTGTCTTTCGGATGAGTAGACGGGTTGAGTATGTCGCTGAGAACATCTTTTTTAGAGCTGTCGCTGGAGCTTTCGATAACTGCCTGCCAAACAGCTGCAGGAGCGCCTACATTATAACCGGCATCAGCCATATAAGTGAAGGCGATATTGTCAGCTTCCCATTCGTTGGGTTTGGTAACGCCGGTGTTTTTGGCATGGACTGCTACTACTTGTGCTGCCAGACCGTTAGCACCGCCGATTTCAGAGCCTACAGTTTTCATCACGAAGTCAACGGACATCTTTTTCTTTGCGCCTTTGATTGGATGTTCTTTCTGACCGTGTACAAGCTCATGGGCGATAACGGCCGCCAGTTTATCTTCATTGTAGTCCAGGAACCAGAAAGCGCCGATATTTACGGACATATTGTGCCCTAATGCACAGTAAGCATTGAAAAATTCCTGATTATTAACGAAATAATTATATGGTTTACTATTGATGGTTGCGTCGCTTTTGGCGATGGCCGGGGTCATACGCTGCATAATGCGGCCAAGCATGGCATTGGCATTATAATCGCTGTTGACACCGTCTTCCTGTTTCAGGGCTTCGAACAGCTCATGGCGGCCTTCGTTATCATAATAATTCAGTGCCTTGTTGATTTCCTGCTGTTCCTTGGCGGCGCCTACGGCTTTGCCGGCAATACTGCCAAGGTTGATGGCTTCAGCCTGCTGTGGCAGAGTAAAGCTCAGTACTGATACGGCTAAAAGAGCCGCACCTACTATTATTTTAGATTTTTTAAACATTGATATCCCCCTTTGTGTATATTCTGTGAACTATTATAGCAAACAAAATGGTAAAAGCAAAGTTTTGTTTAAGGAATATTTTTAAGATAAAAAGAATTTTGCTTAATTTTTACGTCAGCAGTATAATTTAAGGTAAGTTTTTTATGAAGCAGTAGATAAAGACAAGATTTCTTTTGATGAAAATGAGGGAACCATATGGAACAGGTTTTAACTAAGGCACTGGCGTTTGTAGCCGTTATTGCCTTAGGTTATTTCTTAAAGAAGCGCGGCTTTTTTAAACCGCATGACTATGAACTTATTGCCAAAATAGTCTTAAATATTACGCTGCCATGTGCCGTTATTACCAGCTTTGCAGCTTTTAAAATGGATTATACGCTGTTTATATTGACTCTGATCGGTTTTTGTGGAAATTTGCTGATGATTGCCTGGGGATTTATATTGACGCGTTATCAGACGAATGCGGCAAAGATTTTTTACGTATTTAATCTGGCCGGTTATAATATCGGCTGTTTTACTTTACCGTTTGCACAAAGCTTTTTGGGCCCTTTCGCTGTAGTAGCTACTTGTATGTTTGATGTGGGTAATTCGATTATGTGTACTGGCGGAACTTATGCTCTGACCAGTGGGCTGGTGCATACAGGTGAAAAATACGAGCCTGTGAATCTGCGCAGTATAGCTGCTAAACTTCTTGTATCTGTGCCTTTTGTTGTTTATATGCTGATGTTGGTCTGTGCGGTACTACAGCTGCATTTACCTCAGCCTGTTTATACTCTTACTGGTCTTATCGGCGGTGCCAATACTTTTTTATCGATGCTGATGATCGGAATGATGTTTGAAATGACGTTGGATTTAGATAAGCTGAAGCAAGTGCGAGAGGTAGTGCTGTACCGTTATGTTTTTGGAATTGCCCTGGCATGGCTTTGTTTTTATCATGTGCCGCTGAGTGCAGAGGTCAAGGAAGTACTGACGCTGGTTTTTTTGGCGCCTTCTACGGCTATCGGCCCGATCTTTATTGCCAGAATGGGCGGTAATGTGGAACTGGCCGGTTTTGCTAATTCCATAACTATTGTGCTCAGTATTATTTTGATGACGCTGTTTTTTACATTTCTGCACATTTGATTTGTAATTAAATAAAGCGGTCTTTTAGTAAGCAAGTAAAATTGACAAGCATAAAGTAATGAGAGTAAACTTGATTTATATTCAATAAGTAATATTTAGCGGCTTTTGTCAGGATGGTGAAAAATTTGTTGTTTTTGATCAATTTATTGCACAAATGGTTAAAGCTGCTTAATAGCAGTTTGAATGGCAGCCAGATGGTGGCGTTTACTTTTGCCATGCTTATCTTATGCGGTTCACTGCTGTTGATGCTGCCAATGGCCAGTGCTGACGGCAGCAGTATGCGTTTTATCGACGCTTTGTTTACAGCGACCTCTACTTCATGCGTAACAGGACTTGTTGTTGTAGATACAGGGCATTATTTTTCCTGGTTTGGAAAATTAGTGATGATCGTTCTCATTCAGATCGGTGGATTGGGCATTATGACTCTGACCACCTTACTGAGCGTGGCGGTTGGTAAAAGGATCAATCTGAGAGAAAGGCTGTTTATTCAGGAATCGCTTAATCTGAATGAACCTTCCGGGGTAGTACGGTTGTCGTTAAATGTTGTTAAATACGCTTTGACGATCGAATTTATTTTTGGGACTATTCTGGCCTGGCATTTTTATTCTGCTTTGGACATGGGGCTTACAGGTATTGCCTGGGGTTACTGGCATGCTATATCGGCTTTTTGCAATGCCGGGTTTGACTTGTTTGGAGATTATGCCAGTCTGACAGGGCATTATAACGATATAACTCTGAATTTGTGTATTATGGCGCTGATAACCATCGGTGGTATTGGTTTTACGGTTTTGGATGATCTGCGTCGTAACCGGAAATGGAAGAAGCTGCGTTTGCACAGTAAAATAGTGCTGACGGCCAGCGCGATCCTGACTTTTGGCGGTACTCTGGTGATCTTGGCTTTGGAATATACGAATCCGGCTACTCTTGGCGGCATGCCCAACGAATTGGACAAATGGATGGCGGCTGCTTTTCAGGCGGTTACCTGCCGCACTGCCGGGTTTAATACGATCGATTTGACTGATATGCGGGCCAGTTCTCTGTTTTTTATGGTTCTTTTAATGGGTATCGGTGCTTCGCCGACGTCTACTGGCGGTGGTATGAAAACGACAACTGTGCTCGTTCTGCTGGTATCGACGTGGGGACTTCTGCATGGCAAGCGTGATACGGTGCTGTTTGACAGGAGGATAGCTTCGGAAACAGTCGATAAAGCTTATAATGTTTTTACAGTTTGCCTGTTGTGGATGCTTGGAGCGTATTTTCTGCTCCTGATCTGCGATGGTGGGCTGCATCGGGCGGATTACGTTTTATTTGAAGTGGTTTCTGCATTTGCGACTGTTGGTCTGGGAGTTGGGATTACGCCAGACTGGAACGACTGGGGCAAACTGATTCTGGTTTTGACTATGTATGCCGGACGTATCGGCGTGCTGACCTTTGTTTTATCCTTCCTTCATTCTAAAGATGATAAGATCAGATATCCTTCGGAAAATATTATGATTGGTTAAAGGCGGTAACGATAATGATTAAAAAACAACGTGAAAAACAATATGCTGTTTTCGGGTTAGGGCGTTTTGGTACGAGTGTAGCATTGACACTTAACGAACTTGGTTATCAGGTCATGGGTGTTGATACTGATGAAGATAATGTTCAGCGTCTGGCACATGAGCTGACTCATGTTGTAACGGCAGATTCTTCTGATGAACGTACGCTGCGTTCTTTGGGCGCTCAGAATTTTGATGTGGCAGTCGTGGCGATCGGGGATTTGGAAGCGAATATGCTGACGACCTTACTGCTTAAGGAAATTGGTGTTCCTGTGGTTGTCGTTAAAGCTATCAATCAGGTTCATGGAAAAATGCTCAAAAAAATCGGCGCTGATAAGATCGTTTACTCGGAACGTGATATGGGACAGCGTGTAGCGCATAACCTTATTTCCAACAGCATCGTCGATTATATCGAACTGTCTGATACCATCAGCTTGATGAGTATCACTGTGCCGCCAAGTCTGGCAGGGAAAAACCTGATCGAATCCAATCTGCGTAGCCGCTATAATGTCAATATCGTGGCGATCAAGCACGGCAGTGAAACTCTGGTCAATCCCGATCCCAAAATGGTACTTAACCTCGGCGATGAAATGATCATTATCGGTGAGCATAGTAATATTAAAGCACTGGAGGAAGTGGTCTGATGAAAGAATTGAGCAGCGTAAGTAATCCAATCGTTAAAGCTGCCGCAGAGCTGAAACAAAAAAAATATCGGACAGAACAGCAGGCTTTTTTAGTGGAGGGAATGCGATCGGTGGAGGAAGCTGTAAACTGTGGTATAGTGAAACAGCTTTTTGTGCTTAAAGGAACTAAAACTGCTTCGGCAAGGCAGGCCGCTATTATAGCAGCGGCTGCGGCAGAAGGAGTTGAATTGTATGAGGTTACCGAACCTGTAATGAAAAAAATTGCCGACACAGAAACGCCGCAGGCTCTGACTGCCGTTGTTGCCAGACAAAGTGCGGCCTTAGAGGAACTGGCTGCAGCCGGTGGTATTGTGCTCGTATTAGACCGCATCGGCGATCCTGGTAATCTGGGAACGATGATTCGTACTGCTGATGCGGCAGGTATCAGCGGCATAGTACTACTGGCTGGCTGTACTGATATTTTTGCACCGAAAGCAGTACGTTCTACAATGGGATCACTGCTGCATATACCGGTAGCTGAAGGTATATGCGAAGCAGACTTTATCAGCTGGGCACGTAAGAACGGTTATGAAATAACGGTAACTTGCCTGGAAAATGCAGACAGTTTATATCAAACAGATTTACAGGGCCCGGTAGCAGTTGTTGTCGGCAGCGAAGCAGAGGGTGTTTCAGACGGCTTGCTGGAAGCAGCCGTAAAAAAAGTTTTTATCCCGATGGAAGGGCAGGCCGAATCGTTGAATGCTGCTGTGGCAGCTGGAATCGTTATGTTTGAATGTCTGCGGCAACGGCTTGCAGGTAAAGGCAAGTTGTGATAAAATAAGTAACGTTAATTGAATACGCCCCATTTTTTCGACACTATGACCGAGAGAGTACGCCAGACGTGCGATACAGAGAGCGAGGCCACGGCTGCAAGCCTTGCGATACACTAAAGCGGAAGTTCACTCGTGAGTGTTTGCGCTGAAGGCTTTGGTTTGTAGGCGCAACGTCAGTCGCGTTAAGACAGCAGAGTACAAATTAGGGTGGTACCGCGGAAGCATAACTTTCGCCCCTTACCAGGGGCGGGAGTTTTATTTTTTTATAGGAGGAAGAATATGAGAGAAGAATTGCAGGCACTTAAGGAACAAGCGCTGGCAGAGCTGGGAGCAGTAACGACTCCAGACGAACTCAAAGATTTGCGCATCAAATATTTGGGTAAAAAAGGCCCGATGACAGAAATTCTGCGCGGTATGGGCGCACTGCCGGCAGAGGAAAGACCGAAAATCGGACAAATCGTCAACGAAGTAAAAAGCGCCTTGGAAACGGCTATCAATGCCAAAACCGAGGTTTTAGAAGCAGAGTCCTTAAAAGCAAGGCTGGCAAATGAAAAAGTGGACATTACTTTGCCTGGACGCACACAAAACTGCGGGCATCTGCATCCGGTGACACTGACACTGCGCGAGATCAAAAAGATTTTTATGCGGATGGGGTTTGATGTCATGGAAGGCCCTGAGATAGAAAGCGATTATTATAACTTTGAAGCTTTGAACCTGCCGCAGGATCATCCGGCACGGGATATGCAGGATACATTTTATATTACTGAAAAATTTTTGCTGCGTACCCAGACTTCACCTGTGCAGGCTCGTACAATGCAGGCCTGTGAGCCTGACACACCGATCAGGATGATCGCCCCTGGAACAGTTTACCGCAACGATTATGATGCTACTCATTCTCCGATGTTTCATCAGGTAGAAGGTTTGGTACTTGGTGAAAATATCAGCCTTGCTGATTTAAAGGGGACGCTGGAAACCTTTTGTAAAGAGATGTTCGGCGGCAGTGTGGAGATACGCTTGCGTCCCAGTTATTTCCCCTTTACGGAACCAAGTGCCGAAGTAGATATTTCCTGCGTTATCTGTGGCGGCAAAGGCTGCCGCGTCTGCAAGAATTCAGGCTGGCTCGAGATTTTGGGTTCAGGTATGGTTCATCCCAATGTGCTGCGGATGAGCGGTTACGATCCGGATAAAATTAATGGTTATGCTTTTGGAATGGGTGTTGAACGCATCGCTATGCTTAAATACGGCATTGACGATCTGCGCTTATTCTTTGAAAATGATTTGCGGTTTATCCGCCAGTTCAAATAAGGAGGAAGATTATGTTAGCATCTATTGACTGGTTAAAAAAATATGTTGATATTAATGTCACTCCTGAAGAGTTGGCTGAAAAACTGACACGCGTAGGTTTGGAAGTTGAAAGTGTGAACTATCTGGGAGCGGGGTTGGAAGGCGTTGTTACCGGCAAAGTAACACAGATTGAGCGGCATCCTAATTCTGATCATTTGTGGATTTGTATGATGGATTACGGCAGCGGTGAGATCGTACAGATTCTGACTGGTGCGCAAAATGTCCATCAAGACGATATCGTACCGGTTGCAGTTGTTGGGTCGCAGCTTCCCAGTGGGATGAAGCTTAAAAAAGCAAAAATGCGCGGACTTGATTCTTTTGGAATGTTGTGCAGCGCTGAAGAGCTGGGCATTGATGCTAAGCTTTTGCTGCCGGAACAGCGCAATGGTATTTTCATCCTGCCGCCGGATACACCGATTGGCGTAGATATAAAAAAGGTTTTGGGACTGGATGACGTGGTGTTGGATATTGACCTGACCGCCAACCGCGGTGATTGTACAAATATCATTGGTCTGGCACGTGAAGCTGCTGCTGTTTTGGGTACGGAATTCAGAATGCCAGATATGAGCGTACAGGAAACTGCCGGCGGCAATGCTGCCGAAATGGCGAAAGTAGATGTGCAGGCGGCGGATCTGTGCAGTCGTTTTGCTGTGCGGATATTGAAAAATATTAAAATCGGTCAGTCGCCGGAGTGGATGCAGAAACATCTGCGTGCCTGCGGTATGCGTCCCATCAGTAATGTTGTCGACGTGACTAACTATGTAATGCTTGAATTAGGGCAACCGATGCATGCCTATGATTATGACAGGGTCAGTGGACATACGCTGATCGTTCGGCGTGCTGCTGAAGGTGAGAAGCTGGTGACGCTGGATAATCAGGAGCGGAGTCTTGATTCCAGCATGATCACTATTGCTGATACTGAACATGCGGTAGGCCTGGGCGGTGTTATGGGTGGTTTGGAAACAGAAGTTACTGCCGATACCGTAAATGTTATGTTAGAGGCCGCTACTTTTAACGGACCTTCGATTCGCCGTACTTCGAAAGCATTGGGATTACGCAGCGAAGCGTCAGGGCGCTTCGAGCGCGGTGTTGATACCGTGCTGACTCATAATGCGCTTAATCGTGCAGCACATTTGCTGGAACAGATGGGTGCCTGCGAGACTGTCTGCGGTATCGTAGAAGCTTATCCGACTGAGGCGCAGCCGGCTGTTGTTAAAGTTAATCCGTCTGCTATCAATACCCGCATTGGTGTAGAGATAGAGACAGGGGAAATGATTTCTATTCTGCAGAAGCTTCAGTTCGAAGTACATGAGGAAGGAGAAGATCTGGTCGTTACAGCGCCCAGCTGGCGTTATGATGTGACCTGTGATGCTGATATCAGTGAAGAGATCGCGCGTATGCATTCGTATGACAAGATTGCCTCACATATGCCTGCTCTGCCTTTGGTACAGGGGCGTCAGGATGTGATTGAGGACGTACGCGACAGTGTGGAGGATTATTTGGCTTCGGTCGGACTGAGTGAGGTTATGACTTACAGTTTTATCCATCCATGTTCTTTTGACAAGCTGGAATTACCTGCAGATGATGAACGCCGTCGGTTTATTGAAGTAATGAATCCTATCAGCGATGAATTCAAAGTTATGCGCACTACTTTAGTACCAAGTATTTTAAGTACAGTTGCTTATAATTTGGCACGTCAAAGTGAAAGTGTCAAAATTTTTGAAGTCGGGCGCACTTATCTGCCGAAAGCGCTGCCTTTGACAGAGTTCCCGGTTGAAAAGCGTGTATTGTGCGCTGCAATGAGCGGTAAACGTAATGTGTTAAACTGGACTGAGGGAAAAGATAATGTAGACTTTTATGATATGAAAGGTGTCGTAGAAGGGCTTTTGAGCAAATTACAGGTCACTGATTACAAGCTGATACTGGCAACACAGCCATATCTGCATCCGGGAAAGAGCTGCGCAATCGAATATCAGGGAGAGCTGATTGGTTATTTCGGTGAAGTGCATCCCACGGTTGCTGCTAACTTTGAACTGAGCAGTGAAACCTATGTTCTGGAGCTGGCAATCGAACCTTTGGTCGCTGCTGCTGTTAAGGTGCCTAAATATAAACATCTGCCTAAATTCCCCGGTACTTCGCGTGATATAGCTGTCGTTGTACCGTTGGAAGTAAGTATGCGCGAGCTTGAAGGCGTGATTCGCGCTAATGCAGGCGAGCTTTTGACTGATGCAAAGGTGTTTGATGTGTATACCGGTAAGCAGGTAGCAGACGGCTGTAAATCCATGGCCTTTAATCTTACTTTCCAGGCCGGTGATCGTACCTTGACTGATACGGAGATAGATACGGTAATTAAAAATGTAGTTGATAAAGTAGGAGAAGAATATAAAGCTAAATTAAGAGCCTGATAAATGATTTTTTAACAGCCCTTTATAAATAAGGGCTGTTTTTTCGTAAATAATAAAACTGCATCGGCTATCGTCAAAGGTGTTATAATGGAATTGTATGAAAGAAGGTGCATTTTATGAAAATCATTGACGCGCATATGCATTATTATGATATAGACAAGTTTTATGAGGTCGCAGAAAATGCAGGACATGAAAATACTGCGGCTTGTTGGCAGCAGATATGCCAAGAGAATAATATTGTTTTTGCTGTGGCGATGGGTAATTCTGAAGATGCGCCCAGTCGTTACGGCGGCAGTACACCGAGACTGATTAATCTAAGTGGTCCTTTTGATGAGAAAAATTATAACCAGCCTCTTTCAATGGGGTATTGTTTAGGCGTCAAAAGTGAAGATATTACACTGGCAAATGCTGAAAAAACAGCTCAGGAATTTGAGCACTATCTGAGTGATCCTCATTGTCTGGGCATAAAGTTTTATCCAGGTTACCGGCCTGTATTTATTTATGATGAACGTCATTATCCGCTGTTTGAATTGGCCCGGCATTATAATGTGCCTGTGGCAGTGCATACAGGCGATACAGCAACGCCTGCTGCTAAACTGCGTTATGCCCACCCGTTGACGGTGGATGAGGTAGCTGCTGATTTCCCGGACGTGCAGTTTGTTATCTGTCACTGCGGAAATCCATGGCTGCTTGACGCAACTGAGGTGGCTACGAAAAATGATAATGTAGCTGTAGATCTGTCCGGTTTACTGGAAGGAATACCGGGGCCGCATTTTTATAGGCAGAATCAGGGTTATTTTGATTATTTGGGTATGTGGCTGCGTTATATGAACCGCTGGGACAAATTGATGTATGGCAGTGATTGGCCGTTAATCAATATTCCTGATTATATAGCGATAATGCGTCAACTGATCCCGGAAGAACATCAGGAAGCATTTTTTTACAGCAATGCTTTGCGGGTTTATAGTCGTATACAGAAAATTTTATAAAATCTACAAAAATCCTATTTGCGTATGCAAATAGGATTTTTTTGTATTAACGTAGATTTTACAAGGGTTTGTTAATATTTATGAGTGCTAAATTATGAAGAATGTGGTATAATATATACGTTTTTTTATGAGCTTTTTTGAGTTTTGAATGTGAGGTAGATGGGAATGGAACTTATATATATAACTCTTGCTGTGTATGGTATGGGTGCCGCTACGGCACTGTTTCCTAAAAAAATGGAGATGGCGGCACATTACTGTGCGGTTTTGGCAGCAGTATTTGGCAGCGGAGCTCTGCTGTATCAGTCTGCGGCTTATCTAATGCAGGGAAGTGGGAGCCTGCTGAGCGGCAGCTGGGCATTTTTTACTTTCAATGCTGATCGGTGGAGCGCAGTTTTTTTATTGATTACGGGCTTGGCAGGAACAGTGACGAGCATTTATGCTTGGGGTTATGCTAAAAGCTATCTGGGTAAAAGGCTGAGACTTTTGGGCGGACTCTGGAATGCATTTTTGCTTTCTATGGTGCTGGTTTTACTGGCTGCTGATGTTTTCAGTTTTTTACTGGCTTGGGAGCTGATGGCCGTAGTAAGCTTTCTGCTGGTCAACCACGAAGCTGAAAAAAAAGCTGCACATAATGCAGCGTATCAATATTTGGTTATGACCCATATCGGAACAGCGGCAATCATGATTGCTTTTTTGATGATAGGCAGTCAGGCAGGGTCTTTAGATTTTGCTGTGCTCGGTCAGGGAGTGTTGAGTGATAATGTTCGTAATGCGGCGTTTATCACTGCTTTTGCCGGTTTTGCATTAAAAGCGGGGTTATTGCCGCTGCATGTGTGGCTGCCTAATGCGCATCCTGCTGCACCAAGTCATGTTTCGGCGCTGATGAGCGGCGTTATGCTGAAAATAGCCTTATATGGTTTCGGACGTTTTGTTTTTCAGTTTCTTGGCCCGATGGAATTCTGGTGGGGGGCTTTTGTGCTGGTGGTAGGTCTGCTATCAGCAGTTTTGGGTGCTTTATATGCACAGATGGAAAAAGACATCAAAAGGATCTTAGCATATTCATCTGTAGAAAATATGGGGATTATTTTCGGAGCTTTTGGTTGTGGGATGGTACTTATGACAACGCCACGGCATGACTATGCATTAATTGGTTTTTTGGCCGCTGTTGTACATTCCTTGAACCACTCGGTGATGAAATCACTGTTGTTTATGTCGGCAGGGGCTGTAATGCATGCTACCGATAGTAAGGATATTGAAAAAATGGGTGGCTTGGGTAAATTGATGCCATGGACTGCGGTTTTTACACTGGTAGGTTCGATGGGTTTGTCTGCCCTGCCTCTGACAGGTGGTTTTGTGGGGGAGTGGCTCGCACTGCAGAGTTTTGTTACTTTGGCCGGCAGCAGTGAAGGACAGGGGCTGCGGCTTTTAGGAGCACTGGCTTTTGTTCTGTTCGGTTTAGCAAGTGCTTTAGCAGTTGGTTGCTTTGTGCGTCTTTATGGAGTAGTTTTTTTGGGACGGAATCGAAGCAGGCTCGTAGAACGTGCTCACGAAAGCGATTGGTCGATGCGTTTGGGAATGGGGTTGGCGGCAATATTGGTATTGCTGCTTGGTATTGTCCCGGGGCCGGTAGTCGCTGTGCTGCAAACGGCAGTGCAGAACCAGCAAACTCTTTGGCGCAGTTTTGCAGATATGCAGAAGGTTTGGTGGTTTGGCAGCGGAAGTTATGCAGTTTATGCACCGTTACTGCTATTGACAGTATTGTCGGTTGTTTTACTGGCTGTGGCCCTTATGACCTGCGGCGATAAAAGCTTTGTTCATCGTGAAGTTACTTGGAACTGCGGTACTTATCCTACAGCGCGCCAGCAATATTCAGCTACTGGTTTTTCCAAGCCGCTCCGCCGGGCTTTTGATTTTTTGCTGAAGCCAAAGCGAACGGCAACCTATCTGAAAAAGGGCAATCCGTATTTTGGGCGGCAGCTGGAATATAAATTATCGATCCCGGATCAGTTTACAGAAAAGCTATATGTACCGATTCAGCACTATATGGTCTGGTCTGCTTCTTTTCTGCGTCGTATTCAGCAGGGCAGCGTACGTCTGTATATCAGTTATGTAATGGTGGCTATGCTTTTGGTTTTGATTTGGGGGGCGATGTAAATGGCTATGCATATTTATGATTTGGGCTGGATGCTGGCACAAGTGTTGCTGCTTTTGTGCAGCGCTCCTTTAGTTGCCGGTATCATAAAAAAAGTGAAAGCCTTGCTGCAGAATCGTATCGGTTCCAGTATTTTCCAGGAATATTTCGATCTTTATAAATGGTGGCAGAAGCCTACAATACTTACGCCTTATACCAGTCTGGTTTTTATTATTGCGCCGCTGGTATATTTTGCCAGTGTAGTAGTGGCAGCGGCGATGCTGCCTAACTTTTTTGGAACTCAATTCAGTTTTGGAGATGTCTTTGTTTTTATTGGTGTTCTAACGCTGGGGCGCTTTTTTATGACTTTATCGTCTCTGGATACGGCTACGGCGTTTGGCGGCATGGGCGGATCACGTGAAATTTATATTTCTGTTTTAGCAGAACCTGTAATTTTGCTGGCTGTACTGGTGAATGCGCTGCGCAGTGGCAGCACAACTTTAGCGGGAATGGCGCTTGATTTTCAGGCGGTTTATTTAAGCGTAGCCAGCGTGCTGACATGTATTGCTTTCTTTTGCCTGCTGCTGGCTGAGAATGGAAGAATTCCTGTCGATAATCCTGATACGCATTTGGAACTGACAATGATTCACGAGTGTATGCTCCTTGAATATTCCGGACGGTTGCTGGCAGTGATCCATTGGGCAAGCATGCTGAAAACATTAGTATTTTTGGTCTTGTTTGCGTTGTTGTATCTGCCGCTTTCACTGCCGCTGGCAGTGAAAGTGCTCTTGGCAGCGACAGCGGTAAGTGTTATGGAAACTCTGAAGAATAAAATGCGTCTGTTCAAAGTTCGCGTATATCTGTCCGCAGCCGGTATTTTACTGCTGCTGGCAATTGTAGCGCAGTAAGGAGGGGTATGATGAATTTTTTGGTAATCGTCTTATTGTTCGTTGTCTTTTTGCAGACCCGTATTATGGACCTGCGCCGGGCAATCATCTGCCTTAGTGTTCAATCGGCTGTTATTGCTCTTGCCTGCTTTATTTCCGGTATTGCGCATGGCGAGGGGATTCATATTTATGCTCCGGGACTGCTGACAATTATCGTAAAAGTCCTTTTAGTGCCTTATGCAATGCTGCGGCTTGTCAGTAAGCTGGCTGATGAGCGTGAGCTCATTTCAGAGATCAATGTTAATTATTCAACTGCCGCAAGTGCAGTTTTTCTGGTTCTGAGTTATCTTATTGTTGATAAAATGCTGCCCGGAGTGGAAGGTCGCGATATTCTGGCGCTTTCCATCGTAATGATTTTGACTGGTCTGACGTTGATCGTTATGCGCAGCCGAGCTATTATGCAGATGGTAGGCTTGATAACAATGGAAAATGGCATTTACCTTTTAGGGATGGCGATGACGGAAGGTCTGCCTCTGGTTATAGAAATGGGTATCTTTTTGGACGTGCTGATTGCTGTCATGGTACTGGTAATACTGACTAACCGTCTGCGTTTGTCGTTTATGACGACAGATACCAATGTGTTGAGAAAGCTGAAGGGGTGACGGGATGCTGGAGCTGATTTATATAATTTTTGCTTTGCCGGTGGTTTGTGCGGCTTTAGCTGTCAGCGGCGTTTTAGGCAGCGGCAGTTTGCTGCACTGGCTTAATCGCTTGACTGCTGCTGCTGTAGGCGTTGCAGTTATTCTTTTAGCACAGAGTTTTACGCCAACACAGCCTTTTAACAGTGAATATGTTTATCTGGACGCGCTTAATGTCTGGGTAATACTGATCATTACAGCTTTATATGTAGCGGCAGCATGGGTTTCCAAGTCATATCTGCTGCGCGAGCACAGCCGTGGCTATCTTAGCCGTACGCCTGGTTTGATTGGCCGTTATTATGCTTTGTTCCAGATGTTTGTTTGGACTATGTTTCTGGTACTGATGGTAAAAAATCTGGGATTGATGTGGGTCGCTATCGAGGCGACAACGTTGGTGTCTGCTTTTCTGGTATCATTTAAATTTACCCGCAGTGCTCTGGAAGCGACCTGGAAATATGTGATGGTTTGTACTGTTGGTATTTGTCTGGCACTTTTGGGAACAATGATCCTGTATTATGCGCAGATTTCGGCACTTGGGGCTGAAAAGGCTTTGAGCTGGCTGTGGCTGACCGAACATGCAGAACTTCTTAACCCGTCGCTGACAAAGCTGGCTTTTTTATTTATTTTTATTGGTTATGGTACTAAAATCGGTATGGCTCCGATGCATACATGGCTGCCTGATGCTTATTCAGAAGCTCCGTCTCTGACCAGCGGCCTTTTATCCGGAGCTTTATGTACCTGCGCTATTTATGTATTGCTGCGTAACATAGTAGTTGTGATACCGACTGTAGGTGTAGAATTTATCAGTACGCTGTGCCTGGCATTTGCGGCACTGACCATTGCTGTAGCTGTACCGTTTGTAGTAGTGCAGCGCGACATCAAGCGTATGCTGGCTTATTCCTCAATGGAAAATATAGGTCTGATGATAGCGGGTATCGGTGTTTTCAGCCAGCTTTCTATTGGCGCGACCTTAGTGCATATGTTTAATCATGCACTGATCAAATTTGTATTGTTCTATATAGCTGGTACTATAGTGCAGGAATATCAGACTAAAAATATGATGCGTATTCATGGAATGATCGGTGATGTACCTCATACTGCGACGTTTTGGCTTCTGGGTATTATTGGAATTTTAGGTATGCCGCCGTTGGGTTTGTTTTTTAGTAAATTTTATATTTTATACAGTTTGTTTTTAAGCGGGCACTATCTGTTGGGTATAGTGATCATTGTTCTGCTTGCCGGGATACTGATCGGTATTTTGTACCATGCCTTACGAATGCTGTGTGATAAAGCTAAACGAAAGCCTGTCGGAGACTTGCTTGAGCATGCGGATACGCCGTTTCTGGCAGCGCTGCTTTTAGGCAGCGTCATCATAGGTGCCGGAATCGGTGAAATACCTTATTTGGAAAAACTGCTGGCTCAGGCGGTACGGATAGTAGGAGGCGGTCAATTTTGATGAAGGTTAAACCAGAAGGTCTGCGGGGGGCTGCTAATATTTATTCACGCGGTGGCAGGCATCCGCTGACAGCAATGTTCGGGGCCGATGAAACCAGCTTCGGCGGCGGGTATGCTGTTTACTGTCTGTTTGAAAATAAAGAAAAGCATGATATAGATATCTTAAAGGCTGAATTTGATGCAGGCAGTGATCTTCATTATCCAGCATTAACACCTGTTTTACCGGCTGCTGCCTGGTATGAACGTGAACTGCATGATATGTTCGGGTTTATACCGGATGATCATCCGGATCTGCGGCCGTTGGTTTTGCATGAAACTTATCCTGAAGATTTTCATCCGCTGCGCAAATGTGTTGATATTGATGCCGATGTGCGTGGAGAGCGAAAGTATGAAATGGCTGTTTCGCACGGAGATGGGCTGTTCGAAGTACCTGTCGGTCCTATTCATGCAGGTATCATTGAACCGGGGCATTTTCGATTCAGCCAGGCCGGTGAAGCTATTCTGCAGTTAGATGCCAAGTTGTTTTTTACTCATCGGGGAATCGAAAAAGCAGTAGAAGGTAAAACTCCAGAGGAAGCACTGCTGATTGTAGAACGGATTTGCGGTGCCTGTTCTGTGGCCAATACCTTGTCGTATTGTCAGGCACTGGAAAAGCTGTCCGGTCAGAATGTACCCAGACGAGCCTGGCTTATCCGTACAATAGCTGCAGAGTTGGAACGTCTTTATAATCACATCGGCGATACAGGTAATATGTGTGCCGGAGTCGGATTTGCGCCTGTTATCAGTATGGGCAGCCGCTTGAAGGAAATACTGCTGCGCTGTAATGAGGCGATAGCCGGCAATCGTTTTCTGCGTGGCCTGATAGTTCCGGGCGGTGTAAAATATGATTTAACTGAGTCTTTATGCACTGAACTAACAGTTGCTTTAACTAAAGTTGAAAATGAATACAACGATATTGTGCAGATCATTGCCGAGCAGGACGGATTTTTGAATCGTGCTAAAACTACTGGTATTATCAGTAAAAATGTAGCGCTTGACCTGGCGCTGGTCGGAGTTGGAGCCAGAGCTTCGGGTGTGGACTGTGATTGCCGCAGGGATCTGCCATATGGTTTATATGCCGAATTGCCTTTTAATGTAATTACGAAAACCGACGGCGATGTCTATGCCAGGCTGCAGGTACGGATGGGTGAGGTTGCCGAATCGATCACTTTGATTAGAAAAGCATTGAAGCTGTTGCAGCAAGACGATTCGCAGCTGCATTGCGGTGAACTGGCGTATAAAACTCTGACTGGCAGCTGGGGGATCAGCGAATCAGCACGTGGCAGTAATCTGCATTGGCTGATGCTGGATGCAGACGGATGTATCGAAAGATTATTTATCCGTTCAGCTTCCTATCCTAACTGGCCGGCGCTTACCATAGCTGTGCAGGGAGATATTATTCCGGATTTTCCGCTGATCAATAAAAGCTTTGAATTATGCTATGCCTGTCTGGATCGTTAGGGAGGAACAATAATGCTTAAATTGTTACAGGGGATTTTGGCGAATAAGATAACAACAGAAGATGTAACGACCAGCGGTGCTCCAAGAATGCGGGGACAACTGACTTGTGGAACTGACTGTAATGGCTGTGCAAAATGTGCGGCTGTTTGCCCGACTGGTGCTGTTGCGCTGTGTGATGGCAAACCAGTATTGGATTATAAACGCTGCCTTTTTTGCGGTAAATGTGTAGAAGCGTGTGCTGCAGGTGCGCTGCTGCATACTGATATTGATACTTTGCCGGAGATATTGACAGATGTACAGATGACCATAGAACGAGAGATCAGGGCCAAGCTGGGGCGTTCACTGCATGTACGGCATTTGGATGCCGGCAGCTGTAATGCCTGCGATTTTGAAATGGGTGCTTTGAGTAATCCACTGTATGATCTGCATCGTTTTGGTATTGCTTTTGTGGCTTCACCGCGACATGCTGATATGATAATGGTTACAGGCGTGGTAACACGTAATTTGGCGCAGGCAGTGCAAATGACTTATGAAGCAATGGAAGAACCGAAGCTGGTAATGGCCTGTGGTGCCTGTGCTGCCAGCGGAGGAACGTATGGGTCTACCTATGCTATTGTCGGTGCATTGGATAAAGTATTGCCGGTAGACATAGCTGTGCCAGGCTGTCCGCCAAGACCGTCGGCTATGCTTATTGCTTTGACAGCGGCTGCCGATTTGCTAAAAAAACGTTTATAAAAATATATTGTGTTTACGGCTCAATAATGGTAATATTGAGAAAATACAAAATGAAAGGAGTGCGCCCATGGTTATTTATCGCTCTGCTACTTTTGATGATGTAGAGAAGCTTCATAAACTGCTCAATGATTATGCTGCCGAAGGCCTGATGCTGCCGCGTTCGCGTAATTCCATCTATGAAAATCTGCGCGATTACGTGGTGGCCGTTGAGAACAATCATGTGATTGGCTGCGGCGCACTGCACTTTGTTTGGGATCGTCTGGCTGAGATTCGTTCTTTAGCTGTTGATCCTGAACGTAAAACACAGGGAATTGGACGAAAAATGGTTGAACTGCTGGAAGCTGAAGGCATTGAACGCGGAGTGAAGATGTTCTTTACCCTTACTTATCAGCCGGGATTTTTTGCAAAATGTGATTATATCGAAACGGCGAAAGAAAAGCTCCCGCAGAAGGTTTGGAAAGAATGTGTATATTGCCCGCAATATCCGTATTGCAACGAATTGGCCTTTGTCAAAACGACCGTTGATTATGAACCCGGCGACATAATGTTCTAGATCAGGTATCGTTTGCTGTAAGCTGAAGGTGCTGCGGTGAACAGGAATGCAGAATTTTTCCGGAGGAAGTCGACATAATTATAAAGGCTTCTCGGTGAATAAATACCGCTATTTGTGTTTGCATATTATAGGCTGCCGGAGCGGCAGAATTTGATATTGGTTAAATGATGAGAATGTCGTGATGGTAACTTCTGTCGCGGCATTTTTTATAATATTAACTGATGTGCAGGGAGGAAACTATGGAAAAAGCAAGGTTTAAGTGGGTGCTGCGTGAGCGCAACCGGAAAATTGCAGCGAAAACGGAAGCTTTTACTGAGCAGCAGGCACGTCGAGTGCGGAGTTTTCACAGCAGTTTCAAAGAGTATAGTCCAACACCGCTGATAGAACTTACCAGTCTGGCGCAGCATTTTGGTATCAAAAACCTTTTTGTCAAAGATGAATCCTATCGCTTTGGACTCAATGCTTTTAAAGTTCTGGGCGGCAGTTTTGCTATTGGTAGTTATATCGCTAATGAATTAGGTGAAGATATAGATGATTTACCTTATATGCGTCTGGTCTCAGATGAGGTGCGCAGTTTGTTGGGGAGCAAAACATTTATTACAACTACTGACGGTAATCATGGGCGTGGTGTTGCCTGGACAGCCAACAGATTGAAGCAGCAGGCGATAGTTTATATGCCTCAGGGCTCTGCGGCAGAACGTCTGGCCAATATTCGTGCCGAAGGTGCGCAGGCCGAAATCACAGATATGAACTATGACGATACAGTACGATATACCAGTGAGCTGGCACAGAAAAATGGCTGGATCATTGTACAGGATACAGCTTGGGATGGGTATACAAGGATACCTCTGTGGATCATGCAGGGCTATATGACAATGGCTTTGGAAGCGTATGAGCAGCTGCCGGTCAAGCCTACGCATATCTTTTTGCAGGCCGGGGTCGGCTCTTTGGCAGGTTCTGTACAGGGATTTTTTGCTGATATTTATGGCAGTTCATGCCCACTGACTTTTATAGTTGAACCCAAAGGGGCCGATTGCCTTTATCAGACAGCCGCGGCAAATGACGGTAGCTTGCATAGTGTAACAGGCCGTCTTGAGACGATTATGGCTGGACTGGCCTGTGGAGAGCCAAACAGTATTGCTTGGGAAATACTTGGAAATTTGAGCGATGGTTTTATCAGCTGTCCTGATTATGCCGCTGCTCAGGGAATGCGTATTTTGGGAAATCCGCTGGCGGGTGATACGAGAGTCAGTGCCGGTGAAAGCGGTGCGGCGACCGTGGGACTGGTGGCAGAAGCCATGCGCGACGAGCGCTTAAGTGATCTGAAACAGGCCTTGCAGCTGGACGAAAACTCGGTGGTGTTGTGCTTTAATACCGAAGGCGATACTGATAAAGAAAATTATCGGCGTATCGTTTGGGACGGAGCATGGGGGAGAGAATAAATAAAACATAAAGTTTTTTCTTTCTAATTTTATCAGCCTTTAGTATAATAAAAGCAGCCAGATTACTAAGCATATAATCATTAATTTTGCATATCAAAAACTATTGATATGACAACGTTAAAATATTGTTCTTATTACATTGTTTTGCAGAACTTGAGGAGGTTTTATGGAACGAACTCATCGTATCATGTTTGTTTGTCACGGTAATATCTGTCGTTCGCCAATGGCAGAATTTTTGCTGAAGGACATGATCAAAAAAGAAGGGCTTGCGGACAGGTTTGTGATTGCATCGGCAGGTACAAGCAGGGAAGAAATAGGTAATCCTGTGCATCAGGGAACACGTAAAAAACTGGCGCAGGATCATATCAGTGCGGCGGGTAAATATGCTGTGCAGCTTACCAAAGAAGATTATGAAAAATATGATCTTATTTTGGGTATGGATCGTGCCAATATCAGTAATATTCTGCGGATCATAGGCAGTGACCCGCAGGAAAAGGTGCATCGTCTGCTGGATTTTACCGAGTTGCCGCGTGACATTGCTGATCCCTGGTATACTGGTGATTTTGAAATTACGTATGCGGAGATCAAAGCGGGATGCGCAGCATTGCTGAAGCACTTACGCCGATTTTAAAAAGTTAAAGGCTCCCGAATTTTCGGGAGCCTTTTGTTTTTTTAGTTAAACATTCTGGGGCAGACAGTCTTTGATAAAATCACTGACTGTTTGATTGAATTTTTCTGCTTCTTCATAAAAGAGCATATGACCGCTTTCTGTAAAAGCTACAAATTTACCATTGGGGATTAGAGACGTCAGGTAAGTGCCCTGCTTGATTCCCCAGGCAAAAACAGGTCCGTCGGCGTTGACGACCAGCGTGGGAACAGTTATTGTTGGCAGAACGTTAGTGAAATCTGTTGCAATATAGTCGCTGTAGATGGCTGCTGAGAGCCAGGGCGGCAGCTTGCGGAATTCTTCAATTACCCAGTCTGTGCCGGCTGGTCGTTTGCCGTCTTTAAAAATTGCGTTTGCAAAAAATTCAAAATATTCTTCCCGTTCGTTGACCAATCGGTTGACCTGTGCATTGAACCCTTCCATATTGTAGTTGCGCAAACCCTGACTGTTCCATTCTTCAGGACTGAAAGGGAATGGCGTCATATCTATCAGCCCCAGACCGATCAGATTGCTGTCGGTTTTATATTGCTGCCAATAGGAAAGCACTGTAGGTCCGCCTAAAGACCAGCCCATGAGGATAAAATTTTTCAGACCCAGAAATTCAGAAAGTTCGCGGATATCCTGTGCGTAACGGGCAACGATTTGGCCCTGCAGACCTTTGGAGGATTTGCCGTGCCCGCGGTTATCCATAACTATTACCTGAAAGTGCTTGGAAAGTTCTGGAATATTGTGCTGCCAAAATCTGGAAGAACACTGCCAGCCATGTACAAGAAAAAGTGGCTGACCTTTACCATGAACTTCATAATAAAGATGCGCCTGGTCTGAGGTAGTAAAAAAGCCGTTCGTCTGTGTCATAATATCACACTCCTTTTCTTTATTATAACTCTTTTCCTGCTTGATAGATGCTGTTTTATTTGTGAAATAAAAATGCGCAGTTAAAAAAACTGCGCATAAATTTGAAAATGGATTATTTAGTTTGTGCTGGAACCAGAAGTTTCCAAAGCAATCCTAATAAAGCGCCACAGACTGAAGGTACGATCCAGCCGAAGCCGTCGGCATAAAGGGGGATTGTGTTGCCAAGTATGGTTTCTAAGGCTGAAAGTTTGATACCTGCTGCCTTTAGTCCATCCAGCAGGGCAAAAATAGTTGTAAAGAACAGGCAGCAGCGATAAACTCGTTTATCGCCATGGAAAAGCTTAGAGGTTACTCCCAACAGAACTAAAGCAATAATAATCGGATAAAGGGCGCAGAGAATAGGTATCGAAAAAGAGATGATATTAGTCAGACCAACGTTGGAAACAGCAAAGCTGAAAACACAGATCGCCACTACAAACCTCTGGTATTGGACCTGTTCGTGTGTTACTTTGGTAAAATAAGAGGCTGCAGAAGCTGTCAGGCCAATACTTGTGGTCAGACAGGCAAAAAAGATCATTAGACATAAAACAACATTGCCGGCCGCACCAAGATAATAGTTGGCGATATCAGCTAAAGCTACACCGCCGTTAGGAGAAATTCCAAGAATGCTGACGCTGGTAGCGCCGGTATAAGCCAATGCTACATAAATAAGAGCTAGGAAAAATGCTGCGATCAAACCGGAGTAGACACAGATTTTTGTCAGCAGACGGTCATCGGTGATACCCTTGAGTTTAATGGCATTGATGACGGTTGCGCCGAAGAGAAGCGTCGCCAGAAGATCCATTGTGTTATAACCATCCTGAAAGCCGCTGAGAAAAGGAAGGTTTATATAACTGCCTGTTGCCAGCTGCATAGGACCCATTGGAGCAAGCAGAACGTTGATGATAAGTACAGCCAGACTTAATAGCAGCATTGGCGTTAAAACTTTTCCAAGCCAGTCTACCAGTTTAGATGGATTTATAGATAAGACATAGGTTACGATGAAAAAGAAAAGCGAATAAATAGCCAAACCTGCGGTATAGTAGTCTTCAGGGACAAAAGGTCTGATACCGACGTCATAAGACACCGCACCTGTACGAGGAATCGCAAACAACGGGCCGATCGTCAGTACTGCCAGCATAACTATGATTTTGGCAAAGTTCGGATGAACAGGATCTGCCAGGGCATTGGGGTTATCGTTTTTAGTTAGTGCCATAGCAATAATACCCAAAAGCGGCATACCTACGCCGGTAACGCAGAAGCCAATCGCAGCTGACCAGAAATGGTCGCCTGCGGCTTGGCCTAATGCCGGTGGAAAGATTAGATTGCCGGCACCGAAAAAGGACGAAAAGAGCATCAACCCTACTGGTAAGATTTCCCAAAACGTCAGGTTCTGTTTCATAAAAAGTCTCCCATCGTGAATAGATATAAAATTCTGATAATTCTACTATTAAGTAAAGGCTGCCCTCAGGCAGCCTTTAAATTACTGGATGATGAGGCGGAAATATTTCTTTTTACCCTTACGGATAAGCAGGCTTTTTTCTGCATCAAACATTGAAGGCGCAAAGCTTGCCTCAGGATCGGACACTGTATTTTCGCCAATATAAAGTCCGCCTTGCTGGATCATTTGCCGGGCTTCACGTTTACTGCTGAATATTTTACCTGCGGTCAAAACATCAATTATTTTACCTTCGGTGTCAGCAGCAGTGATTTCAATAGTCGGGACATCGGTAAGTGCGCCTCCTCCTCCAAACAGTGCTTCAGCAGCCTGTTGTGCTTTTTCAGCTTCAGCTTCTCCGTGTACCAGCTTTGTTACCTCATAAGCCAGAACTTTTTTTGCTTCGTTGATCTCAGCATCCTGCAGGGAGCTTAAGCGGCGTACTTCTTCCATAGGCAGGAAGGTAAGGAGTGACAGGCAGTTTTCAACGTCGCTGTCGTCGATATTACGCCAGTATTGGTAGAAATCATATGGTGAAGTCTTTTCTGGATCGAGCCACAGGGCTCCTTTTTCTGTTTTGCCCATTTTGCGTCCATCGCTGGTAGTAAGTAATTTACAGGTCATGCAGTATGCTGGTTTCTGTTCTTTGCGGCGAATCAGTTCAACGCCGGCCAGCATATTGGACCATTGGTCATCACCGCCGAGCTGCATGATACAGCCGTGTTTTTTAAACAGCTGCAGGAAGTCATAAGACTGCATGATCATATAGTTGAATTCGAAGAAAGACAGGCCTTTTTCCAAACGTTTTTTAAAGCATTCCGCTGTTAACATACGGTTTACTGAGAAATGTACACCGACATCGCGCAGCAGTTCGATATAATTCAGTTCAAGCAGCCAGTCGGCGTTGTTGACCATAATAGCCTGGCCTTCAGAAAAATCGATAAAGCGTGCCATTTGTTTTTTAAAGCAGGCTATGTTATGAGAGATAAATTCAGGAGTCAGCATTTTACGCATATCGTCTTTGCCGCTGGGGTCGCCAACCATACCGGTCCCGCCTCCTAAAAGACAGATTGGACGATGTCCGGCACGCTGCATATGGCTCATAACCATCAAAGCAATAAAATGACCTACATGCAGGCTGTCGGCTGTGGGGTCGAAACCAATATAAAAAGTGATTTTTTCCTTTTCCAGCAGCTCTTTGATCTCATCTTCGTGGGAGAGTTGCTTTAAAAAACCACGTTCCTTTAATACGTCATAAACGGACATGAAATAACCTCCTAATATTACTGGAAACTTCCTCGTGATAAAGTGAAGAAGCAAATCTTCTAAACATTATACAACGAATGGGCTGGTTTCGCAAATAAGAAAAGACGCTTACTGAAAGAAGCGCCTTTGATGCACAAAAATGAATTGTTTTTATAATTGCGAAGTACAGTGCGGGCAACGGGTCGCATCGTCAGCGATTGCAGTTTTGCAGAAGGGGCATAAACGCGGTTCTGGAGCCGGAGCCGGCGGAGGCGTAAGCCTGTTGATTTGTTTGATCAGTACAAAAATAGCAAAAGCAATGATCAGGAAATTAACGATAGTATTTATAAAAAGACCGTAGGCTAAAATAGGGGCATGTGCATCCTGAGCAGCCTTTAAAGTATCGTAATGCTGTCCGTTCAGGCTGATGAATAATCCGGAAAAATCTACTTTGCCAAATAAGAGACTCAAAGGGGGCATAATAATATTATCTACTAAAGACGATGTTATTTTGCCGAAGGCGCCGCCGATAACAACGCCGACTGCCAGATCGATAACATTTCCGCGCATAGCAAATTTTTTAAACTCTTCAAAAAAAGACATATTAACAACTCCCATCATAAATTCAAAATATTTTATATATATTCGCTTTAAGTTATAATAATCCTGCCGGCTTGACTGCAAATCGTCAATAATTTATAATAATTCTGTAACAATTAGGCAGTGAAGGAGGGAAAACCATGAGAGATGACTTAGTAGTACCAGGCGAGCATGAGGAAAATTTTGTACTGGCTAAAGATGCGCGTGTAGTTACAGTGCCGTTTACTCCGCTGGAACAGCGTATGGCTAAAGAAAAGCCGTATCTGATGGAAGGCCTTGCCAAATTGAAAGAGATCTTGGGAGAAGACAGTTTCAAACGCTTGATCAGTAATGTGCATAATATCAATTTGAGCGGACCGAGAATCATGCTGGTCGCCGATAATGAGCTGCACCGTACTAATATCGAACGCGAATGTCTGCCTGCTATCGCAGAAGCATTCAACGTTACTAATATTCGTGTAGTTACACAAGGCTGATGTCTGAAAAGCTTCTCTGGCAGCAGGGAAGCTTTTTATTTTAAAAATATAAAAAATATCATTGACAAACTATTTGTTATTTTATATAATATTCACGTTGCAGTAAGTGATGTAACTTAAGTCGGGGCGTGGCGCAGTTTGGTAGCGCGCTTGTTTCGGGTACAAGAGGCCGTGAGTTCGAATCTCGCCGCCCCGACCACTTAAAAAGTTAGCCGCAGAGCGTATCTGCGGCTTTTTTATTTTGTTTTAAAGGAATTATTTAAAGTGATTTTTGCTGGAGCAGTGAAAAAAAATTCCCATAGTGTTTCTTTTCAAATAGCTATCTGAATTTTACCAGATACGCCATATAGCAAAACCATAATATAAAAACATAAATGATCAGTCTTGAAAGAGAAATCATAAAATAAACCCTTCTTTATTTCAAAAGTTAAGCTATATTGTTGTAGCTATTAATGGTGACTTCTTGTTTATCAATTATGATATCATGCTCTTGTCAAAGAAAAAAGCCGACATTCTGCTTTTATTTATTTACTAAATGTTGGCAAGCTGTTTCACTGCCTGTGGTTTTCCCCAAAGCTGCAGTTTGTATCAAGATTGATTTCGAAAATACGTGTCCAGGGCAGGTTTACATTGATGTCGATACCCGTTAAATAATAATTGCTGTCGTTATTGCGATAAAAAGGTGTACGGCCAAGGTCTCCATATAGAAGCTGAATCTTTTGCCGCTGTAAAAAGCCACGAATAAGCGTTTCTGCAAAAAACTTGTTTTCTCCCAAATCAGTTGGCTTATAGCCTTTCAGTTTCAGTAATGTAGTTAACTGTGCATGCATTAATTTCTGATAGGCATAATCATCAAGTAAACGTTCAACTGTGAAGTTCAGATTTTGGGCATACAGTGACGGATGTTCTGATTGCGGTAATCGGTGCAGCTGGCCGGTAAATAATGTTGCTTGACTAAGCGCGGTTCCCAGTGAATTACTTAAAGTATTCCAGCCTGAAAAAGCTGCCAGCCTGCTGAGCGGTACTTTAGCCTCCAAAAGCTTAGGTATTAAAAGTTCGTTTTCAGTATAGTTGGCCGTAAGATCAACCAGCGCAATGTGGCGGTCTGATATAAGCAGGGTTTTAAGTTTTTGCAGCATAGCTTTATTAGGCTGATTGTCATCGTCGCCGCAGTGTACGAATAAAATAAAGTCGGCGACAGCAGCATCATCTGTAAGCTGACCGCCGATAAAATTTATTTTGTCCCGGATGCTTGCGTCAACAGAACAGGGCATATAGGGCATGATTTTAGCTGCGACTTTAGGCGAGGAATACTCTACAAAAATGCGTGGCTTGTAATTATACAGTTTATTATAATATCTGGTCAGCAGTAAAACTGATATTTCATCAGCTCCACTTGTAATAAGCCCGCTGGAACCTAAATCTGCATGTTTCATATATGCCAGCGCATGATTAGCATTACGATTAGGAAGCCCGAATGGCTGGGCGTCGTCCTGCCCTATAGCCAAAGTCAGACCGTCTGCGCGTGCCAGCTGGACCAGTTTTTTGTTAAAACTGTCGTTATCGGCATACAGACTGCTGTACTTCGTTTTAACATCATCCGGTATGCGTGCATCGATCGCCAGCAGCTGCCTGGTAAAGTAAGGATCGCCGAATGTTTCTGCCATATCCTTTAATGTTGCATAACGCATCAGATGCCATTGATACCAGCTGTCCGGTATAAGCTGATCGCTGACCAGCAATCTTGGAATGACGGAAAAAAACGCCATATCGATTTGTGGGTTGAGAGCATGCTGTTTGTTTACGAAAGTCAAAAACTTTTCTTCATCGTTAATTGTTCCTAAAGGTACGCGTGAGCCCAGCAGACTGCCGTGTACTAAAAGATCAGCTGATAAAATTGCGGCTGGATGCTGCGGCATTTCATTTTTCAGCCAGGCAAACAGTTTTTCTTTATCAGCAGGTGTGTTATAATTGTCAAGAAGTTCTTGCGGCGGTGTAATTACGTTGATAGAAGCCAGTGCTCCCAGTTTTCTGACCATAGCGCTGCAGGGAGGGCGGCTGTCTAACGGAGCCAGCAGCAGCGAAGTATCGGCTTTTACAGGCTGAGGCGCAAATGGGACAGTTGCAGGCATACCGCCGAATAATTCATAAAAATAGGCGCAGAGCAGCAGTAATGCGAGCAGAATAAATTTTTTCTTGTTCATAGGCTGTCTCCTTTGCCGTTCTTGTTATATTTATTATATTACAGATACGGAGTTTTTTGAATGCGGATAATTACGGGAAAGGCACGGGGGCTGAAATTGACTGTGCCAAAGAATATGGACGTACGTCCCACGGCTGACAGGGTCAAAGAATCTCTGTTTAATATTATTGGCACTAAAATTATTGGCGCACGTGTGTTGGATATGTTTGCCGGAACAGGTAATCTGGGGTTGGAGTCGTGGAGCCGCGGCGCTGCTGCGGTTACTTTTGTCGATGAAAGCCGGGAATCGCTGCGTCTGGTACAAAGCAACATCGTTAAATGCCGGGCGGAGGCTGATGTTCAGGTTCTCAAAGGCAGCGCGGTAAATATTATCGAACATCTGCATCATCAGGGATTAAAATTTGATTTTGCATTCTGCGATCCTCCCTATAATAAAGGCTGGGTTCAGAAAGTTCTGCAGAAAATGGAACACTTTCAAGTACTTGAAGACGGAGGCTATCTGATCATCGAACATTCGAAGCACGATGAAATAGGCGTGCTGGCAGCGTGCTTTGAGCTTGTGCGTCAGGAACCCTATGGTGAAACTTTACTTTCGTTTATAAGATTTGCCAAAGTATAATAAAATGTTGTAAAATAATAAAATAAATTTGTAAAAAAATAGCAGGAATACGGAAACGTACGTCGAATAAGGAACAAGATAATTGAATTTATGACCAGACTGCGTTGCAGCTTCTAGGAGGTTAAACAGTGCGTAGAGCGATCTGTCCGGGTAGTTTTGACCCGGTTACTAATGGCCACCTCGATATTTTTGAACGGGCGAGCCAAATGTTTGACGAGATCATTATCAGCGTTTTTCATAATCCGGGTAAAGATAAAGCAATGTTCACCATGGAGGAAAGGGTAGAAATGCTCAGGGATGCGACAAAACATATCCCTAATGCCAGAGTAACCTGTTTTTCCGGTCTTTTAAATGAATTCTGCAGGCAGGAAAAAGCTCCTTTTATTGTAAGGGGCTTACGTGCGTTTTCTGATTTTGAATATGAATTTCAGCGCGCTCTGCTCATAAAAAAAATAGACAATAACTTAGAAACAGTCTTTATTATGACTAATGCTAATTACTCTTTCCTAAGTTCCTCTGGAATAAGAGAATTGGCAACCTTTGGCGGTTGTATCCATGGTCTTGTTCCTGAATGTGTGGAAGATCGGATCAAAAGCCTTGTTATAAGCAAAGAATAATATTAGAAAGAGGTTGAGTTTGATGATGATTGATAGAAGTACAAGTGCGACTTTGGACAGAATTTTTGATGAAATGTATAACCTTATTTCTGAGGCTAACCGTATACCTCTTACTGATAAGATCATTATCGAAGAGAGCGATTTGGCGGGTATCCTGGATGATTTGAAGGAAGCGATTCCCAAAGAAGTCAAAAGCGCTACCAGACTGCTTGAAGAACAAAAAGCAATCGTCACCAAAGCTCATGAAGAAGCTGACAATATTGTTTTGCAGGCTAAAACCGAAGCTGACCGTATTTTAGAATTGGCAAAATCCGAATCTGAAAGACTAATGCGTCAGGAAGAAATTTCCAAACAGGCAGAAGCCTTTGCTGAAGATGTAAAGAGTACTGCTTTGCGTAATCAGCAGGAAATGAAAGACGAAGCTGATGCTTATGTTGAGCGTGTAAAACACGATGTGCTGCAATATGCCGATGATATGCTTGGCTATTTGAGCGGTAGTCTGCAGTCCGCTTTACAGGCTGTAAACGATAACCGCGCTTCCGTTAATGCTGAACGTGAAAGCGTTATGTCTTCACGCCCTCAGCGTGATATGGAACTTCTGGCGATGGAAGAGGAAGAAGACGAAGAATAAGCTTTTGAAAAAAAAGTAAGCCTTCCGCTCAAGCGGAAGGCTTTTTGTTTTGTTGCTTTATTATTTTTGAATATAGATCGGAGAGACAGTATAATCGTTGTTATATTGTGGTTGGTGGTTCTTTTGCAAAAGTGTCAGCAGATTAGTTGCCGCAATATCAACGGAAAGCTGCTGCTCGACTTTCTCTCCGTATTTTTCCAAGACGTTGCGGCCCAGTTTGATAATTACAGGCAGCTGAGCAGAATCCTGCATTTCTTTCAACAGTTCGCGGCCGCGGTCGTTAAAGGCCAGAACACGGATGTAAGCTGGGTCTTTGGCATTATCGAACATAGCGCGATACTGCTGCAGTAAAAGCTGCATCAGAAGTCTTCTGACACGTGAAGCGGGATAACGTTTGGTAACTGTGGCGCTGACTACGTCTTGGAATGTAGTGCAGGAAGCAGCTTCTGCCAGACGGTTTTCCAATCCTTCGCTGCATTGGCAGGCTGCGGCTATTTGGGCCGGTGTCAAAGAACGCAGCTTGTATAAAAGCAGATGGTTCAGAATTTTATCACTGATATCCATTCGGTGCTGAAGATCTGCCTCACGCAGCAGCTGGGCTGTAGTTGCCGGAACTGTGCTGAGCAGCGCTTCATCGATGCCATAGCCGCGATAATGCTCACGAATGGCTGTTGCGCCGGCAATAGGCCCGTTGATGGTTTTATCTTTATAGCCGCTGCCGCGGCGTTTAACGACGACAGGTTCGATCTCGTAACCGCCGTGCAGAAGCTGGCGGCAATATTCTAAAGCCAGGATATTGTTAGGATGTTCAGCAATCGTCAGCATGGAAGGGTCTTCCGCCAGCGTAAGCTCTAAAGACTTGGCATAACTGTGCCCTTCATCCAGATAATGATGCAGTGCGTCCTGAAAAACAGGCTCGTTCAAAAATTCTGCGGTGAGCATCAGCTGCTGCGAATTGGCTGCTTCCGCACCAAAAGCAAGATGCGATACCATCCCGGTAGCAGCCAGTAATTTTACAGCTCCTGCAGCAAAAAATTCCGCACTGCGGCAGGTGAAAACTGTCGGCAGCTCTAAAACAAGGTCAACGCCGCCTAAAACGGCCATTCTGGCACGGGTCCATTTGTCAGTCAGGGCAGGCAAGCCGCGCTGTACAAGGCTGCCGCTCATAGCGGCAATGACAGGCCTGTTGCCGGCTATCCGCTTTGCTTCGCGCAGATGATGGGCGTGGCCGTTGTGGAAAGGATTATATTCTGCTACGATTCCTATTGCTTTGCTCATTCATATTCTCCCTCATTTATAATGTTTATACTAGCGATTATCATTTAAATAGTGTATACTATATGATATAATAAAACGTGCTATGAGCGCAAGCTAAATTTTGCACAAATGGAGGAAAACTGTGATTATTTTCGTTGTCAACTGCGGTAGCTCCTCAATTAAATATCAGCTTCTTAATATGAACGGCGAGCAGGTGCTGGCCAAAGGTCTGATCGAACGGATCGGTATGGAAGGTTCTGTTCTCAAACACACGCCTACGGGCAAATACACAGTAGATATCAGCGCCGAGATACCTGACCATTCCGTTGGCATCCAGATGGCGCTGGATGCTCTGACTAATGAAGAATATGGCGTTATTGACAGTATGGATGAAATCGATGCTGTTGGCCACCGTGTAGTGCACGGCGGCGAACGCTTTACCGATTCGGTACTGATCAGCGATGATGTTTTGAACGGGATCGAGGCCTGCGCTGAGATTGCGCCGCTGCACAATCCGCCGAACCTGTATGGTATCAAAGCCTGTATGCGCCTGATGTATAATACTCCTCAGGTAGCTGTTTTTGATACGGCGTTCCATCAGACTATGCCAAAAGTTGCCTATTTGTATGGCCTGCCTTACGAAATGTATGTCAAATACGGACTGCGCCGCTATGGCTTCCATGGAACTTCCCATAAATATGTAGCCCAGCAGGCGGCCGAAATGATGGGCGAGCATATGAGCGACCTGCGTTTTATTACCTGTCATTTGGGTAATGGCGCCAGCATTGCTGCGATCAAATATGGTAAATCCATCGATACCAGCATGGGGTACACACCGTTGGAAGGACTTGTCATGGGTACACGTTCCGGCGAGATCGACCCTGCTATCATTCCTTTTTTGATGGAAAAAGAAAATATGAATGCACAGCAGATCGACGATTATCTGAACCGTCGCAGCGGTATTTTAGGTATCTCAGGGCTATCCAGTGATTTCCGTGATCTGGAAAGTGCCGCTAACCGCGGTGATGAACGCAGTCAGCTTGCTATAGACATTTTCGCTTATAAGGTCAAAAAATATATTGGCGGCTATGTTGCTGCCATGGGTGGCGTTGATGCCATCATCTTTACAGCAGGTCTGGGTGAAAACTCTCCGTTTATGCGTGATAAGATCTGTAATGGTCTGGAATATCTTGGTACGCGTATTGATCCGGAACTTAACAAGCTGCGCGGTAAACAGATGGAAATCAGTATCAAAAGGGCGCGGGTCAAGATCTTTGTGATTCCCACGAATGAAGAACTGGTCATTGCCCGTGATACACTGAATATCTGCCGCCGCATCATTAAATTATAATAAAAGTTACGCTTTTTTCTTGACAAAGATTTAGAGCATAGCTATAATTGATACGATTGGTGAAATATGATAAAGATAAATGTCGCAGAAATCAAGAAAAGACTGGTCGGTAAAAAAGACTTTTCCTATGAACTGAAACCAGCAGAATTGAACATTACCGAAGCGGATCTTCCGCTGACAGGAACGGTGACCGTAAAAGGCACGATATCCAATGCCGGTGATGTTTTGCTTTTGGAAGCTATGGTTGAAGCCATGGTCAACAGGACCTGCGGACGCTGCCTTAAAGCCTTTACAGGTAAGAGTACGGCTGAAGTATTGGAAAAATTCTATCCGGCAAGTGCTGAGAATATCGAAAATGATGCTTTTATTTATGAATCTGATATCGTCGATCTGACGGAACCGATTCGTGAAAGTCTCCTGCTGGCAGAGCCCCTTCAAGCTTTGTGCAGGATCGATTGTCAGGGCTTGTGTCCGGTCTGCGGCGCCGATAGAAATAAAGGCGACTGCGGCTGTGATACTACCACAGTCGATCCCAGGTTGGCGGCATTAAAGCAATTCATCAAAAATTAAATTCACATTCATTAGCTTGAGGAGGTGTATCAAAGATGGCAGTACCAAAGAGAAAAATGTCCAAAGCTCGCCGCGATTCCCGTCGTGCGAACTGGAAACTTACAGTTCCTGGCTTAGTCGAATGTCCGCAATGTCATGAGATGAAAATGCCGCATCGCGTTTGTCCCGAATGTGGTTATTACAACGGCAAACAAGTTATCGTTAAAGAACAATAATCTTGCAGCTTTAAATCCCCGTACCTGACGGTACGGGGATTTTTGCTTTTTATTGGCTGATACTAAAGTGCTACAGGCAGAGTAAAAAAGCTGTTTGAAAACCGTCGGGCATTTGATTGTGACTAACTTGTGAATTATTAGGAAAATTAAGCATGGAATTAAAATTTTTACTTGCTTTTTTTATTGTGAGCTTTTATAATACCTCTAGATACTAATAGTTGGTACTAAAGTCGGGTGATAAAATGAATTCTTCCAAAAAAATAATACGGCAGGAAAATCTGTCCAAGATGTTGGAACGCAATCCATTTTTGACAGACGAGCAGCTTGCTAAAGCACTTGAAGTCAGTATCCAGACAATCCGTTTGGATCGCCTGCGGATGAATATTCCGGAAGTACGTGAACGTACACGTCAGATGGCCGAAAATGCGCAGACAAAATTGAAAGCCATCGACAAAAAAGATATTGTCGGCGATCTTATTGATCTGGAATTGAATAAGATCGGTATTTCGATGCTGAAAATAACGCCGGAAATGGTGCTGGAAAAAACAGGCGTCGCACGCGGTTACTATATGTTTGCGATGGCCAATACCCTGGCTCTGGCTGTAGTCGATGCAGATGCGGCCTTGACAGGGGTTGGTAATGTTAAGTATAAAGTACCGGTCTATGCCGGTGCAACCTTAGTCGCTAAGGCGGAGGTGATCCGCCGTGAGCATGATAAATATGTTATCTGGGTCAAAGTTCGCAACAATAACGAAGAAGTGTTTCGTGCTAAATTCATTATTGTATCACTGCCCAACGAAAGGATCGAGAAATAGTGAAAATTGCGGTTGATGTGATGGGAACTGACTATGGACCTCAAGAACTGGTTTTGGGAGCTGTCCAGGCTGTCAGAGCGTATGACTGCGAAGTCGTTCTCGTAGGCGACTCCGAAATTATAAAAAAACTGCTGGAGGAATATAATGCTGCTGATGAACGAAAAATCACAGTACATCATTCCAGCGAAGTTATTAATATGGATGAACATCCAGGTATAGCAGTAAAAACTAAAAAAGATGCGTCTATCGTCGTTGCTACGAAGCTGCTGCGTGATAAAGAGTGTGATGCGCTGGTATCATCCGGAAGCACAGGGGCGGCAGTAGCCGCAGCATTGTTTGGACTGGGACGCATCAGGGGCATCGAACGTCCGGCTATCGCGACTCCTATCCCAAGTCTTACCGGGACGACAGTAGTTTTAGACAGCGGTGCTAAAGTCGACGCCAAACCCGAACATATGGTGCAAAGTGCTATCATGGGCAGCGTTTATGCTGAGTTGATGCTGAAAATAAAAAATCCGCGCGTTGGGCTTTTGAATATCGGTGAAGAAGAAACAAAAGGTAACGAGCAGGCTCTTGCTACTTATCCTCTGCTCAAGGCTGAAGAACATATCAACTTTGTCGGTAATGTAGAAGGCCGTGACATTAACAAAGGCACTGTTGACGTAGTCGTCTGCGACGGGTTTGTCGGCAATGTAGTCCTGAAGTTTGCAGAAGGTCTTGCAAGTGCTATAATGAAGTTAATGAAAGAAGCTATTTTGAATGGCGGTTTTCTGGCCAAGCTGGGCGGACTTTTGATCAAACCGGCTATGAAGGGGCTTGCCAAGCGGCTTGATCCGGCTGAATACGGCGGTGCGCTGCTTTTGGGTGTCAAGGCACCTTTTATTATCTGCCACGGCAGCAGTAAAGCAAAGGCTATCAAAAATGCAATCGGCGTGGCTATAGATTTTGCTGAGCGTGATGTAGTTGAACATATTGCCGGCAATATCGTGAAATCAAGAAAAGGAAACGAGGAAATATAAATGGAAAAAGCAGTTGGTATTTTAGGTCTGGGCTGCTATGTGCCTGAAAAGGTGCTGACCAACCATGATCTTGAAAAAATAGTAGAAACCAGCGACGAGTGGATCGTTGAACGTACAGGCATTAAAAACAGGCATATTGCCGCTGAAGGCGAAGCTACATCCGATATGTCCGTTATTGCGGCAGAACGTGCTTTGGCTGACGCAGGCGTAAGCCCTGAAGAAATCGAACTGGTCATCGTAGCAACTGCTTCTGCTGACCATGCTTTTCCCTCTACTGCTTGTCTGGTACAGGACCGTATCGGCGCTAAAAACGCAGCTGCATTCGATCTGTCCGCAGGCTGCTCCGGCTTTGTTTACAGTCTGGGCGTAGCAAGCCAGATGGTAAAATCCGGTTTGTACAAAAAAGCGCTCATCATCGGTGCTGAAACTTTAAGCCGCATTATGAACTGGGAAGACCGCAATACCTGCGTTCTTTTTGGTGACGGTGCAGGAGCGGCGGTCATTGGTGAAGTCGAGGATGGTCTTGGTGTTTTGGGTATCGATCTCGGCAGCGACGGCAGCGGCGGCAAATATCTGTTCCAGCCGGCTGGAGGCAGCCGCAGACCGGCTTCTCACGAAACAGTAGATGCAAGAGAGCATTTTATCCATATGAACGGCAATGAAGTATTTAAATTTGCAATCCAGATCATGGGCAAAACGGCTAAACGAGTTTTAGCTAAAGCAGGTCTTGAACCGGCTGATGTCGATCTTCTGGTTCCGCATCAGGCTAATATCCGCATTATTAATAGTGCTGCTAAACGTTTGAAAATGCCAATGGAAAAAGTTTGGGTAAATGTCGATAAATACGGCAATACTTCCGCTGCTTCCATTCCCATTGCCCTGTGCGAGGCGCAGGAGCAGGGCGTACTTAAAAAAGGCGGTACAGTACTGTTGGTTGGTTTCGGTGCTGGCCTCACATGGTCTTCCATTGTGCTTAAATGGAGTAAATAAACCTGCAAGAACAATTGAGCAAAAGACGAAAGAGAGGTTTTCCCAATGAGCAAAATTGCATTTGTATTCCCGGGACAAGGTTCCCAAACTGTAGGTATGTGTAAAGATCTTTATGATAACTATACTTGCGCTCGCAAGGTTTTTGAAGCTGCTGACGAAGCTTTGGGTTTCTCCATCAGCGATATGTGTTTTAATGGTCCGGAAGATCAGCTGCGTCTGACCTTTAATACTCAACCGGCTATCCTGACTGCCAGCGTAGCCTGTGCTGAGGTGCTGAAAGAAAACGGACTGAGCTGCGAAGTTGCTGCTGGCCATAGCCTGGGTGAATATTCTGCTTTGGTTTTGGCAGGTGCTTTGGACTTTGCTGATGCTGTCCGTATCGTTCGTAAACGTGGCCAGTTCATGCAGGAAGCTGTTCCTGTTGGCGAAGGCAGCATGGCCGCTGTCTTAGGTCTTGAAAGCGATAAAATCATTGATATCTGCCGTACTGTTGAAGCTGAATGCGGTGAAGCTGTACAGGCAGTAAACTTCAACTGCCCTGGCCAGGTCGTTATTGCAGGCTCTGTAGGCGCAGTGGATAAAGCTTTGGCGGCGTTGAAAGAAGCCGGCGCCAAACGCGCTGTTCTTCTTCCCGTAAGCGCACCTTTCCACAGCACTCTTATGCAGCCGGCTTCCAAACGTCTGGCTGAAGTTTTTGAAACTATTACCTTCCACGACGCTAAGATTCCTGTCGTCGCTAATGTAACTGCAACTGAAGTTACCAAAGGAGAAGAAATCAAAGAATCTCTGATCCGTCAGGCTGCTATGCCTGTACTTTGGGAAACCTCTGTCAACCATATGATCGCAGGCGGCGTCGATACTTTTGTCGAAGTCGGCCCAGGCAAGGTTCTGTCCGGTTTTACTAAAAAAATTGCCAAGGGTATGGCTGCTTTGAACGTCGAAGATGAAGCAAGCCTTGAAAAAACACTTGCTTATTTTAAGGAGGTTCGTTAAAATGCAGTTAGAAGGTAAAATCGCACTGGTTACAGGTGCTTCCCGCGGTATCGGTAGAGCTATCGCAGTGGCGCTGGCTGCTGCAGGAGCTGATGTCGCTGTCAATTATGCCGGTAACAAAGCTGCTGCTGAAGCAGTGGCTGCTGAAATCGAAGCTATGGGACGCAAAGTTCTGCTGCTGCAGGGTGACGTTGCCCAGCTTGAAGTCTGCACTGAAATGATCGATGCCGTTATCAAAGAATTCGGACGTATCGACATTTTAGTCAATAATGCAGGCATCACTCGTGACAATCTACTGATGCGTATGAAGGAAGAAGATTGGGACGCAGTGCTGAACACTAACCTCAAAGGTGTTTTCAACTGCACTAAAGCAGCTGTCAAATACATGATGAAACAAAGAGCGGGCCGTATCGTCAACATCACCTCTGTCGTAGGTGTAATGGGCAATGCCGGTCAGGCCAACTATGCTGCAGCAAAAGCAGGCTGCATAGGTTTCACCAAATCTGTAGCTAAAGAAGTTGCAGCCCGTGGCATCACTGTTAACGGTGTTGCACCTGGTTTTATCAAAACTGATATGACCAGCGTTTTACCAGAAAAAGTAGTAGCCGATATGGAAGCCGGTATCCCGCTGGCGCGTCTTGGCGAACCTGAAGATATTGCCAAGGCAGTATTGTTCCTTGTAAGTGACGATGCTGCTTACATAACCGGTCAGACTTTACATGTTGACGGTGGTATGGTAATGTAATTATGCAATTCTTAAAAAAAGACCTTTGGAAGGAGGTGAATCGTAAATGAGCACTTTCGAAAAAGTAAGAGACATTACTGTCGAGCAATTGAGCGTTGACGCTGATGAAGTAAAGATGGAATCATCCTTCATCGATGATCTGGGCGCTGACTCCCTCGACATCGTTGAATTAATCATGGCTTTCGAAGAGGAATTTGAAGTTGAAATCCCTGACGAAAAAGCTGAAAAAATCCGCACCGTGGCTGATGCAGTCAAAATGTTGGATGAAGAAAAATAATCTTTTAGCAGCTCAAGGGAAAGCTCTTAGGAGCTTTCCCTGACAGTTGCAGTAGTCCTGAAATGGGGGATATTTGTTGAAACTACCAGTACTTAAAATAGGTGATTTGACAGCCGAAGTACCGATCATACAAGGCGGAATGGCTATCAGACTGTCTACCGCGCGTTTGGCGGCAGCCGTTGCGCAGGAAGGCGGAATAGGACTCATCGCAGCGTCCGGCATGGCGTTTGACGAGCTGCGTAAAGAGATCCGGCTGGCCAGAAAGCTTACCGGCGGGAAAGGCATCATCGGCATTAATGCCATGGTTGCGGCCCGCGAATTTCTTGGGCTAATTACCACTGCTGCCGAAGAAAAAATTGACCTGATCGTTGCCGGTGCCGGTTTTTCAAGAGATATTTTCGCCGTGGGGCGTGAACATAACGTAGCCGTAGTGCCCATCGTTTCCTCTGTCAAACTAGCTAAAATATCTGAAAAGCTCGGTGCAGCCGCTATTGTAGTGGAAGGAACAGAGGCGGGAGGACATCTTGGGACTCAACAGTCCATCAAAGATATTCTGCCTGACATTGTCAAGGCGGTCAATATTCCGGTTATCGCCGCCGGCGGAGCTACTGACGGCGCAGCTGTAGCGGAGCTTTTTAAATTAGGGGCCAGCGGTGTGCAGATGGGCAGTCGTTTTGCCGCCAGCGAAGAATCCAACGGTGCTCCGGCGCTGAAAGAATTATATCTCAAAATGACCAAAGAGGACGTTGTACAGATCGACAGTCCCGTTGGCTATAAAGGCAGGGCGATCCTTAATCCTTTTGCCAAACAGGTTCTGGAAGGTACGCAGCCGCGTCCCCGCACCTGTGATAACTGCCTTAAACAATGCTCCCGCAGCTTCTGCATCATCCGCGCGCTCACCAGAGCTCAGCAGGGCGATGTTGAAACCGGCCTTGTTTTTACAGGTGCCAATATGTGGAAGATCAAAGAAATTTTACCCGTGAAAGAAATTTTCAGAAGACTGAAAGAAGAAATAGCAAAAATTTAATTTGAGGTGATTTATTTTGAAAAGACGAGTCGTTATTACCGGTGTTGGCCCGATTACTCCAATCGGCATCGGCAAAGATGAATTTTGGGGCAATCTGATCGCTGGTAAATCCGGTATCGGTCTCATTACCCAGTTTGATGCTTCTGATCCTGGCTTCACCACTAAAATTGCAGGCGAAGTTAAAGATTTTGATTTCGCTAACTATGGCGATAAAAAAGAAGGCAAACGTATGGATCGTGTGACCCAGTTTGCTGTAGCGGCTGCTAAACTGGCAGTGGAAGATGCTGAACTCGATCTGGAAAAAATTGATCCCGTTCGTGCCGGCGTTTGCGTTGGCAGCGGCATTGGCGGCATCCATACCTTCCTCGAGCAGTCTTTAAAATATGGCGAAAAAGGTCCAGGCAAAATCAGTCCCTTCTTCATTCCGATGGAGATCCCGAATATGCCTGCCGGCCAGATTTCTATTGCTTTAGGCTTTAAAGGCCCTAATACCGCTATCATCACAGCTTGTGCTACCGGCACTAACTGTATCGGCGACGCTCTGCGCACTATTCAATATGGCGATGCCGATATTATGATCGCAGGCGGCACAGAAGCTGCTGTTTCTCCTGTTGCTATAGCAGGCTTCGGTAACATGAAAGCTCTTTCCACCAACAACGAACATCCTGAAAAGGCCTCCTGTCCGTTCGATAAAAAACGCGACGGTTTTGTTATGGGTGAAGGTGCCGGCGTAGTAGTTATGGAAGAGCTGGAACATGCTTTGGCACGTGGAGCTCATATCTATGCTGAAGTAGTAGGCTTTGGCATGAATGCCGACGCTTATCACATCACTGCTCCTGATCCGAGCGGTGAAATGCCTGCCCTGTGCATGCAGCAGGCTATCGACGATGCTGGTATGAAACCGGAAGACGTTGATTACATCAACGCTCATGGTACTTCTACCCATCGTAATGATTTGAATGAGACTTTAGCTGCTAAAAAGGTTTTTGGCGATCATGCTTATAAAATGACTATCAGCTCCAACAAATCCATGACAGGACATTTGCTGGGCGCTGCAGGCGGCGTAGAAGCAATTGCTACCGTCATGACCATTGAGAATGGTATTATCCCTCCGACGATCAACTATGAAGACCCTGATTTAGAAGAAGGTCTGGACCTCGACTATGTTCCTAACGTAGCCCGTAAAGCAGAAGTAAGAGCGGCTCTGTCCAATAACTTCGGCTTTGGCGGCCATAATGCCACCATTCTCTTCAAAAAATATCAAGCTTAATTGAGAATAGAGTGATTTAAATGCAAGACACGCGCAAAGAGCATCTGCTGAAGTTCTGTCAAAGCCTTGGCATCGAAATGCACAAGCTGGAACTTCTAAACAGCGCTCTGACGCATACATCATACGCTCACGAATCTAAAGAATTACCGCGTCCGGAACATAACGAACGCGTAGAATTTTTAGGCGACTCCGTGCTCAGCGTTATCGTCAGTACATATATGTACTGCACTTTCCCCAACCTTAACGAAGGAGAACTTACCAAGCTCAGGGCCCATATCGTCTGCGAAGCATCGCTGGCTGAATATGCCCGTAAAATAAATCTTGGTGATTACCTGCTTTTAGGAAAGGGAGAAGGTTTGTCGGGAGGACGCGAACGCGCTTCTATTCTGGCCGACGCTTTTGAATCTGTACTTGGGGCTTATTATTTAGACCAGGGTATGGAAGCAGCCCGTGTATTTTTACTGGGGTTAATGAAAGCCGAGCTGGATTTTATCTGTACGCACGGCATTTGCAGTGATTTTAAAACAAGGCTGCAGGAAGTTGCGCAGCAGGATGGCGATGTTGATATCGTCTATGAGCTGATCGGTTCCAAAGGTCCTGAACACAACAAACATTTTGCCACCATTGTTTCCGTTAACGGTAAACATATCGGTTCAGGCGAAGGCAGGACGAAAAAGGAAGCGGAACAGCAGGCTGCTAAAAGCGCTCTTGAAAAAATGGGCGCGCCTTTGACAGGCTTTCCTAAATAAAATAAACCCTTGCCGGTTTACCGGCAAGGGTTTTCTTTGTCTGCTGTTCAGCTCAGTGTGAAGGCCCATACAGGTTCAGCAGAACTACGCCGCTGACGACCAAAGCCATACCGACGGCGCCGATGGCGTTGATGCTTTCGTGAAAGACCAGCATTGAAATGATGGCTGCGGCAACGACACCGATGCCTGCCCAGGTTGCATACGCAATGTTCAAATCAATAAACTGCAGTGAACGGGACAGAAAATAAAAAGCGCCTGTGTAAGCTGCAACTACTACCAGCGAAGGTGACAGCTTAGTAAAGCCCAGTGTGTATTTCAAAAATGTTGTGCCCAGTAATTCCAAAACAATAGCTAAACCTAAAGATACAAATCCCATGATATCCTCCTAATCATCTATGGCGTCACGTAAAGCCTTCATCCAGGCAAAGCCGCCTTCCAGCAGTGCGTTGCGCTGGGCGTCAGTCATATTACGCAGCGCCCGTTCTTCAAAATCATCCATTTTTTGTAAAAGCCCGTCGGCATAAGCAGCACCCTGACTGGTAAAAACCAACAGCTTGACGCGTTTATCAGTAGGGCTGATTATTTTTTCGACGAAGCCTTTCTCTTCCAATCCGGACAGAATACTGTTGACAGTCTGTTTGGGCAGCATCAGTTTTTCGCAGATCAGATGCTGGGTACAGTCATTTGGAAATTCCTTCAGCAAATACAGGGTCAGCAGTAAATTGTTATTGAGTCCGTGTGATTTGGCCCAGCGTTCATAGACGGCGTTTGTGCCGAACCAAAGGTCGTAGTAGCCGTGGCGTATCCGTTGCAGCTCTTTATGCATAAGCGCCCTCCTTTTTTAATAAAGTCCGAAATCGGACTAATTGAATTATAACAACATTTTCTAAAAAAGGCAAGTAAAATTTTGTGAATGACACCAGGACGGATGGCTGGCATTGACCGGGAGCGGTGATACGGGTATAATGCAATTATCAAGCATGTTGATAAAAATGCAGGCGCACTAATAAGCCGCATTATAATAAACGTTTAATGCAAGGAGGCAGGGCAGTGGCAATCATACCTGTGTTTATACCGCATGCGGGCTGTCCGCACCAGTGCGTGTTCTGTAATCAAAAAACTATCAGCGGTCAGCAGACTGCGTCGTCGAGAGACGTAGAGCAGCAGCTCGAACGCTATCTGCAATGGATCAAACCGTGCCCTTTCAACGAAGCGGCTTTTTACGGCGGCTCGTTTACAGGTTTGCCGGCCGACTTGCAGACAGAACTTTTCCGACCTGTAGATAAACTTTTGGCGGAAGGTGTTATTGGCAGTGTTCGCTTATCTACCCGACCAGATTATATTGATGCCGCCCGGTTAGAGCTGCTGCAGGCACACGGCGTAAAAACGGTAGAACTGGGTGTGCAGTCGCTGGACGATAATGTTCTGGCAGCGGCAGAGCGGGGGCATCAGGCTACCGATGTTTATAAGGCTGTTTCTTTGCTGAAACAGTATGGCTTTGAGATCGGTCTGCAGTTAATGGTAGGTATGCCTGGTCAAAGCTTTGACAGCGTCAAAGCTACGGTTGAGCAGGTGCTCAGGCTCGATCCTTCTTTTGCCCGTATTTATCCCTTGCTGGTAATAAAAGGCACGCCGCTTGAGCATATTTACGAACGTGGTGAATTTGAGCCTCTGACACTGGAAGCAGCAGTTGAGCAAAGTGCTTATGTATACAGCAAATTAACCCTGGCGGGGATCAAAGTCATTCGTGTTGGCTTGCAGGCCGATGAAGAGTTGTGCAGTGAAGGTAATATTGTTGCTGGACCGTTCCACCCATCTTTTGGTGAACTTGTGCAAAGCTTTTTGCTCTATGCCGAACTGACTCCGCAGCTGCAGAGGCTGTTTTGCCAAGGCGCGGGAAACATAGTAATAACCTGCCCGAGCAAGCTGGAATCAAAGCTGCGCGGGCTGAAAAACAATAATCTGCGGCGCTGGCAGCAGCTTGCAGGACCGGTTCCTGTAAATATCAAGGCCAGGCCTGATGCAGAACGTATTATGATAAGCTGGAGGTTGGACGATGAGTGAATGTCAGAGCTTTGACCCGGTCGCTGACACAGACAGCAGGCTGCTCATTCTCGGTTCCATGCCCGGTGTTCGTTCCTTGCAGATGCAGCAGTATTACGGACATCCGCAGAATCGTTTTTGGCCGTTGGTGACGATGCTTTTAGGCTATGCTGAGGTTCCTTTTGATTATGCGGATAAAAAGCAGATGCTTTTAGATAACCGTATAGCTCTTTGGGACGTACTGGGTTACTGCGAACGTGAAGGCAGTCTTGATTCGGATATTACCTGCGAGCAGCCTAACGATCTGGCCGGATTTTTGCAGAATCATCCGCAGATACATACTATCTGCTGTAATGGAGGCAAAGCTGCCGCCGCTTTTAAAAAATATACCAGACAGCTCGATCTGCAGAGGATTACTGTGCATTTCCTGCCTTCTACCAGCCCGGCCAATGCCCGCTGGAGCCTGACTAAGCTTTTGGAAGCGTGGCAGGTTATCAATACCGGACGTTAAAAAATAAAAAAGCCTTGAATACTTTTTGTATTCAAGGCTTTTACTTTAGTTATCAGTTAGTTTTTCCTGGATATGCCTTCAGTGCTTCACCAAGGATATAAATTGCCTTTTTCAAATCATCACAATTGAGAACATAGGCCAGCCTAGCCTCATTAACCCCCAACTCAGGGTCGCTGTAGAAACCGTTGCCGGGAGCGAACATAACAGTTTCGTTATCAATAGCAAAATTTTCCAAAGTCCAGATAGCAAACTTTTCAGCATCGTCTACGGGCAGCTGCACCATAATATAAAAGGCTCCCTTCGGATCGGAAGCAACTACGCCAGGCAGCTCTTTAAGAGCGGCAACGATCGTATCGCGGCGTTTTTTGTACTCTTGATTCACTTCCTCCAGATAGCTGACGGGAGTAGTATATAAAGCGGCTGCGCCGACCTGTTCCAGAATCGGGCTGCACAGACGGCCCTGGCAGCATTTGATAATCTGCTTGGCAAGCTCTTTGTTTTTGCTGATTATGCAGCCAATACGGGCGCCGCAGGCACTGTAGCGTTTAGAAACCGAATCAATGATGATCAGGTTGTCGGCAAGCTCGGGCATTGTGCCAAAGCTTCGGTAAGCGCCGTCATAAACAAATTCACGGTATACCTCGTCAGCGATCAAAGCCAGGTCATATTTGCGGACGATTGCTGAAATCATATCCATTTCTTCCTGTGTATAAACAACACCGGTAGGATTACCGGGATTAGTCAGTAAAACAGCTTTTGTTCTGGGCGTGATCTGCGCTTCGATAGCAGCAGCGTCAGGCAGATGGTAACCGTCAGTCACATTTGTCTGTACAGCGTTGATTTTAGCGCCAAACTCTCTGGCAAAAGTAGTATAGTTAGCATAAAACGGCTCGAATACCATGATCTCGTCTCCTGGATCACATAAGGCCATGACAGCAAAAATCAAAGCTTCGCTGCCGCCGTTGGTAATAAAAATATCATCGGCAGCAAAATCCATACTTTTTTCGGCATAGTATTTGCGTATCGCTTCGATCAGAAAACCTTCGCCTTTGGAATTGCCATAAGCAATTACCTGCTCGTCATAAGTGCGGATGCTTTCCATAAACTGGTCAGGAGTTTTGATATCGGGCTGTCCGATATTCAGATGGTAGATTTTTTTACCCTTCGCTTTAGCTGCATCTGCATACGGCGACAGCTTTCTGATAGGTGAAGAAGTCAAACTTTGGATACGTGCTGAAAGTTTCATGTAAAATCCCCTCACTGCTGATAAATTTTGTCCGGGCGCCAGGACCCGGGGTTATTCTGGCACTTGGCAGCATTTCTGCTGTCTTGCCAAGTGTTCATATTATATCATAATTAAATCGTTATTTTTAGCATCAGGATAAAAAAATGTAAAAATATTTTACAAAACGGCCTGAAATATAGCAAAAGTGTTTCAAAAAATACTTTTTGCTTCTCAAGCATAACGGCAGCATTTGATTAAAAAAGTGCGTTGAGTCATATAATTGTATGAAACCTTCATCTATGGTAAAATATACTGATAGAATATTGCAGATTGGGTGATTTTGTGCATTTAAAGTCATTTTCGACTTATGGATTCAAATCCTTTGCAGATAAAATTGAATTAAGCTTCGGTTCGGGCATTACGGCAATCGTTGGACCCAACGGCAGCGGCAAGAGCAACATTTCTGATGCGATCCGCTGGGTACTGGGCGAGCAAAGCGCCAAATATCTGCGCGGCAGCAAAATGGAAGATGTTATTTTTTCCGGCAGCGGCAAGCGCAGGCCTTTGGGGGTTGCCGAAGTGACGCTGGTTTTTGACAACAGCGACCATCGTCTCAGCCTTGATTTTGATGAAGTAAGCATTACCCGCCGCGTTTTTCGCAGCGGTGACAGCGAATACTCCATCAATAAAAAGAACTGCCGTTTAAAAGACATTCTTGACCTTTTGGCAGATACTGGTCTGGGACGTGGTTCTATGTCCATTATCGGTCAGAATAAGATCGATGAAATACTGAACAGCCGTCCTGAAGAACGCCGCGCTTTGTTTGAAGAAGCCGCTGGTATTGCCAAGTTCAGGATGCGTAAAAAAGAAGCTATGCGGCGTCTGGACGATACCGCTGCCAACCTGACCCGCATCAACGACATCAAAGCCGAAGTCGAAGGTCAGGTCGAGCCTCTGCGCCTGGCTGCAGAACAAACACGCAAATTCAATCTGCTGGATAAAGAACTGCGTGCCTGCAAACTGACCCAATTTGTGCACAAGATAGAAAATATTGAAAATATTCGGCAGAAGCTGAACACACAGGATGCCGAACTTGAAAATAAAGTACTGGAACGCGCTACTGCCGTCAGCACACAGGAAGCTGAATGCAGTGCCTTACAAATGGAGCTGGATAAGCTCAGTGAAGCCTATAACCGTATTCAGGACGATATCAAAGAAAAAGAAACAGCTCTGGAAAAACTGCGTGGTCAGGAAGCTGTGTTGGCAGAGCGTGTTCGGCAAAGCGAAAAATCAGGACTGCGTTTGGAAGAGCAGGGCAAAAAGCTGCAGGAACAGATCGCAGCTTTGGATACTCAGCTCAAAACGATGGTCGTGGATTATGACCATTTAGAAGCGCAGCAGGCTGCCGCACAGCTTTTGGTAAGCAGGCTGACCGGAGAACAGGCAGAAAAAGAAACACGTATCAGCGAAGCTGAAGCGGCAATGGAAGATATGAAAACAGCTGCTTTCGATAATATGCGTACAATGGTCAATCTGCGGAATGAGATCCGTGGACTGGAGCAGGAGCAGGAACAGCGGATGCGTAAGCGTGACGCCCTTAAAAAGAGCATCGCCGAAGCAGAAACCGCAGGAGAAGAACTGCAGACCCGTTACCGTAATATGAACGATGAGCAGAGCAATGTAGAAAACTCTTTGGAGCTTATTAAACGCGATGGCAGGGAAGTGAGTGCTAAAGCTGCCGAAGAAACCGAAGCGCTGAATAAAGTTCTGTCGCAGCATAAAGACTGTCAAAACAGGATCACAGCGCTGGAAAGTCGTTTGAACCTGCTGCAGAATATGCAGAAAAGCTATGAAGGCTTTGGCTATGGGATCAAAACAGTGCTGCAGTCGCAGGAACCCTGGCGCAGTGACGTTATCGGTGTTGCCGCCGAACTGATCGAAGTGCAGCCTGAATATGTAGTTGCAATAGAAACTGCATTAGGAGGAGCGGCGCAGAACCTTGTTATGGGCAGTTCGGAAGCCGCCAAAAAGGCTATCGCCTATCTTAAACAGCGTCAGGCCGGCCGGGCGACCTTCCTGCCGCTTGATACTATCAAATATTATGAACGCCGCAGTGAAGAAGAGGCACTGGCAAAACTGCCGGGTATTCGGGGATTTGCTGCCGATCTGATCGGCTATGATATAAAACTGGCGCCGATCTTTAAATTTTTGCTGGGTCGGGTGCTGGTAGCGGACAATATGGATGCCGCTTTGGCAGCTGCCAAAAAAAGCAGCTTTCGTACCAGAGTCGTTACTTTGGCGGGAGATGTCGTCAATGCCGGCGGTTCGCTGACCGGCGGCAGCAGGCAGCAGAAGGAAGCTGGCTTTCTGTCGCGCGGCAAAGAGATCGACGAACAGGAACAAAAGGCAGGTGTCTTGCGCCGTGAGCTGTTGGGATATCAGGAGCTGCTTGAAGAACACGAAGGCACCTTAAAAGTTTATAACAACAAACTGGTGGAACTGCGCCAGGACCTGCAGCAGAAGGAAATCCGCAAAGCTGAACTGGGCGTAGCTCTGGAGCGTTTAAGCGCAGAGCAGCGTCAGGCTGCGGAACGGCTGGAGCTTCTGCTGGATGACCGTAATCAGGTTTCTCAGGAATATATGGCAGCTCGCCAGCAGCTTACCGACCTGCGCCCGCAGCTAACGGCTCTGGAAGCCGAAGACGCACAGGGCAAACAGCTGCTGGATGATCTGCAGAAACAAACGGCCGCAGACCACAGCGCGCTGGCATCTATCCGCAATCGTCTGCAGGATGCCAGGGTCGAACTGGAATCGACTGCCGCACGGACTACGATGATGGCCGAGCGGATGCAGCAGCTTGATGCCGATATGGGGCGTATGCAGCAGGAACTCGCTGCTAATGAAGACGAGCAAAAGCATTTGCTTGACGTGATAACGGCCAGCAAAACCAGCACTGAACAGCTGGCTGCCAGCAGTACCGCATTACTGGCCGAATTACAGACCGTTGTCGGCGGTAAAGATGAATTCGGGGCCAAACGTATTGCCATTACTGAAAAGCAGGCAGTTGCAGGCGAGAGGCTGGATTCTTTGAAAAAAGAACTGACTGTTGCTGAAACCAGGCGCAATCAGGCAGCGATGGAAATGGTACGTCAAAACAGCGACTATGACCATGCTCTGGAACAGCTGGCGACTGAATACTGTATTACTCTGGACGAAGCACGTGCCAGCGGTGATCTGCTGGATGAAAGCGATGCGGCTTTACGTCGGCGTGAACTGCGTCTGGAGCGTGAAATTGAAACCTTAGGCCCGGTAAATCCTGCGGCAATCGAACAATATGAAGCTGTCAGCGAACGCTACGAATTTTTACAGCGTCAATACAGCGATCTTTCAGAGGCCAAAGCCAATCTGGAAGCAGTTATCAGCGAAATCAATTCCGGTATGGCCAAACGCTTCAAAGAGGCCTTCGGAAAAATAAACGAATATTTTTCCGACTGTTATGTGCGTTTATTCGGCGGCGGTACTGCTGCTTTAAAACTTACTGACCCTAATGATGTTTTAGGCAGCGGCATCGATATCGAAGTGCAGCCTCCCGGTAAAAAACTGCAGAGCCTCTTCCTGCTTTCAGGCGGCGAGCGGGCTCTGACGGTTATCGCCCTGCTGTTCGCTCTGCTCAGCTATCAGCCTTCGCCCTTCTGTATCCTTGACGAAATAGATGCGGCGCTTGACGAAGCTAACGTTGACCGCTTTGCGAAATTTCTGGCAGCCTATGCCGAAAGCACGCAGTTTATTGTTATCACACACCGCAAAGGCACTATGGAAGCCGCGCATGTTCTGCACGGCGTTACCATGGAAGAATCCGGTGTTTCTAAATTACTATCTGTCAAATTGAGCGAAAAGGAGTGAGAACATGGGATTTTTAGAACGACTGAAAGACGGACTCAGCAAGACCCGCCGCAACTTTACTGACCGTATCGAAGAACTTGTAGGTATGTCGGCCAAAGTCGATGAAGACTTTCTGGAAGAACTGGAAATGATCCTTCTGAGCGGTGATGTTGGTGTCAAAACCACAGAAAAGCTTATCGATGCTGTTCGTCAGGCTGCTAAAAAGAAAGAAATCGAGGGGACGGAGCAGGTTATGCCGTTCCTCAAAAAATATATTGCCGAAATGCTGCAGGACGAAGGACAGCGTACCCGTATCGGTGCCAAACCTACGGTTATTCTTGTCGTGGGCGTCAATGGTGTTGGTAAAACCACTACTATCGGCAAGCTGGCCAACTATTTTCATCTGTTCAAATACAAAGTCATGCTGGCTGCCGGCGATACCTTCCGTGCCGCCGCTGCCGAACAGCTGCAGATTTGGGGGGAGCGTGCCGGCTGCGAAGTTATCCGTCACGAAGAAGGCGCTGACCCGGCTGCCGTGGTTTTTGACGCTGTCAAAGCCGCTATTGCCCGCAATGTCGACGTACTTTTTATTGACACTGCCGGACGGCTGCATAATAAAACCAATCTGATGAACGAGTTGGAGAAAGTACACCGCATCATCAAACGCGAGATACCAGAAGCTCCGCATGAAACCTTTCTCGTGCTGGATGCAACGACAGGGCAGAACGCTATCAATCAGGCCAAAGTCTTTATGGAAACCGCCAACGTCACCGGTGTTGTGCTGACCAAGCTCGACGGTACGGCTAAAGGCGGTGTCGTTATTGCTATCAAAGAAGAACTTGGCTTGCCTGTTAAGTGGATCGGTGTCGGCGAAGGCATTATGGATTTCCGGCCCTTTGAAGCCGATAAATTTGTCGACGCCTTGTTTGATGGTGACAAGTAAAAATGCTTGACAGCCTCTGCGATTTTCGATATAATACCAAAGTCGGATAAAATATGTAAAGATTTTGGTGATTGAAATGCAGGAAAACAGTTTGGAGCAAAGAGTACGGTTAGGACGTTTGTTCGATGCCTACGGCTGCCTGCTCACCGAAAAACAGCAAAAATGTCTGGAGCTGTATTTCTGCGACGACCTTTCGCTGGCTGAGATAGCCGATGAACTTGAAGTATCAAGACAAGCGATACATGACCTTATCAAACGGGTAGAGCATACTCTGGAACGCTATGAAAGCAAACTGGCGCTGCTGGCCCGCGATGATCACGATAAAAAGCTGCTGGAAGAAATGAGCCGGCTGCTGGCTGACCACCTTGCCCAAAGCGGTGGCTCGGCAGAACTTCAACAAGTACGCCGCATTTTAGACGAATTGAGCGGCGAAAGTAGGTAAAAATGGCTTTTGAAAATTTATCTGAAAGACTGCAAAATGCGATAAAAATGTTCCGCGGCAGCGGCAAAATAACAGAAGACGATCTTAAAGCGCCTCTGCGCGAAGTGCGGATGGCTCTGCTTGAAGCCGACGTCAACTTTAAAGTCGTTAAAGATTTTGTCGCCAATATCAAAGAACGCGCGCTGGGCGAAACAGTTCAGCAAAGCCTGACTCCCGGTCAGCAGATCATCAAGATCGTCAACGACGAACTGACCCAGCTTTTGGGCGGCACACAAAGCAAGCTCACCGTAGCGGACAAACCGCCTACAGTCATTATGCTGGTAGGTCTGCAGGGCGCTGGTAAAACTACTACCGCCGGTAAGCTTGGCAGCCTGCTGCGGAAAAAAGGCAAAAAGCCGTTGCTTGTAGCGGGCGACGTTTACCGTCCTGCGGCTATCAAACAATTACAGGTTCTGGGCGAACAGCTCTCACTGCCTGTCTTTGCTCTTGGCGATCAGGTATCTCCGGTCGAGATAGCGCGCAAGGCAATGGATAAAGCATTCTCACTGGCTTGCGACACGGTAATCATCGATACCGCGGGCCGCTTACATATCAACGAAGAACTGATGGACGAACTGCGTAATATCAAAGCTGCCGTCAATCCGCATGAAATATTGCTGGTTGTCGATGCGATGACAGGCCAGGACGCAGTCACTGTAGCCGAAAGCTTCAACGGCGAGCTGGGCATAGACGGACTTATCGTTACCAAGCTCGACGGCGACGCCAGAGGCGGTGCTGTATTGTCAGTAAAAGCTGTTACCGGACGCCCGGTCAAATTTGTCGGTATGGGTGAGAAGCTTGACGCTTTGGAACCTTTCCATCCCGACCGTATGGCATCCCGTATCCTGGGCATGGGCGATATCCTGTCTCTGATCGAAAAGATCCAGTCCACGACCGACCTTGCCAAAGCTTTGGAAATGGAAAAGAAACTGCGCAAAGACGAATTCACGCTCGAGCAGTTCCTGGAACAAATGCAGCAGGTCAAAAAAATGGGCTCGCTGGAAACTATTTTGGGGCTTATCCCCGGTATGAGCGGCATCAGCCAAAAGCTGAAAGAAGCCAACGTTGACGAAAAAGAATTCGACCGCGTTGAAGCCATCATCCGTTCCATGACCCCGAAAGAACGCCGTCATCCCGATATCATCAACGGCAGCCGCCGTAAACGTATCGCCGCAGGCTGCGGTATGCGCGTGCAGGATGTCAACAAGCTTCTCAAAAACTTTGAAGAAAGCAAAAAGATGATGAAAAAGATGCAGGGTATGGCTAAGTTTGCTTCAAAAGGCGGTTTCAAAATGCCTTTTATGAACAAATAAATTTAAATCAACATCTGGTTTAAGGAGGTGAAATAGACATGGCAGTTAAAATCCGTTTAAAACGTATGGGCTCTAAAAAAGCTCCTTTTTACCGTATCGTTGTTGCTGACTCCCGCTCTCCGCGTGACGGCCGCATCATCGAAAGCATTGGTTTCTATGATTCCACTGTACAACCCGCTACCGTAAAGATCGACGAAGAGAAAGCTCTTTCCTGGATGGCTAAAGGTGCACAACCTACTGATACCGTTAAAAACCTTTTCAGCAAAGACGGCATCATGAAAAAATATGCTGAATCTAAAGCAAAATAAGAAATGAGGCGTGATTTGCATGAAAGAATTGGTAGAAGTCATGGCCAAGTCTCTAGTGAGTAATCCGTCTGCAGTAGTCGTGGAGGAGGAAACCACCGGAACATCAACGGTGCTTCGCCTCCATGTTGCTCCTGAAGATATGGGTAAAGTTATTGGAAAACAGGGCCGCATTGCTAAAGCAATCAGAACTGTCATGAAAGCTGTTGCAACCCGTGAGAATGTAAAAGTTGTCGTAGAGATTGTCTAAGACGTATAAGGATGGTAAACGATATGGATAAAATGTTTGTACGTGTTCCGGTTGCAATAAAAGCAAAAGTAACAGAAGATCTCAAGTTGAAAATTATTGGAGATGTCCAAAACACCATAAAAACGATTAATCTGGATATCGAGCACTTCGAATTCCAAGCCAAAAAAGCTCTTTCTCAGGCCGCCAGCGACCTGAGCGTACTTCCTTCACTGCGTGAGCAGATTGAAATGGAAAGAAACAAGATCAATGCCGCTAAAGCAGAAGCCGAAGATAAACTTAAACGCGCTGAAGCTTTGGAGATCGGTGCGGAGATCGGTCACGGTACACTTGAACGTACTGTCGAGATCACCATAGGCACTGATATCGACGCTCTGATGGGCGCCGAGATCCTCACTGAGGATGGCAAGATCATTGCTTTCCGCGAATGATATGGAAAAACAAGTAGTTATTGGCACTATTATCGCTCCGCACGGTGTGCGGGGCGATATTCGTATTCTGCCGCAGACAGATCATCCTGAACAATTTTTAGAGCTTTCCTCTTTGCTGCTCGAAGACGGCCGTTCGCTTCAGATCACCTCTGCCCGGTTCCATAAACGTATGGTACTGATGAAATGCAGGGGTGTGGAAACAATGAACGATGCCGAACTGATGCGCGGCAAAAAGGTTTTAATCAACAGTGAAGATCTGCCTCAGCTTGGAGAAGGCGAATATTATGTAGCCGACCTGCTCGGACTGCCCGTATTCGATACGGCAGGAACACAGCTCGGCACATTGAAAGACGTGCTCAGCACCGGCAGCAACGACGTTTACGTTATTGCTGTACCGGAAGGCAAGGATATCCTCGTCCCGGCCCTCAAAAAGCACGTTAAGGAAATCAATATTACAGACCGTAAGATCGTGGTCGAATTACCTGAATGGACAGATGCACCGTGAGATTTCTCTTTATTACCTTATTTCCTGAACAAATTGAACAAGCGGCCGGTCACAGCATTATCAAACGCGCCGTCGATGCGGGACTTGTAGAAGTCAGCTGCATCAATCCGCGCGATTTTGCAACTGACAGGCACCGTACAGTGGACGATACGCCCTTTGGCGGCGGTGCCGGCATGGTTTTGAAGCCAGAGCCGATGGTAGCGGCTATCCGCATGGCCAAACAGCAGCTGCCTGCAGCGCGGGTTATTGCCATGTGCCCGGGCGGGCGCACATTAAAGCAGGATATCGTTGAAGAATATGCCCGCAGCGGCCAGGATCTCATTCTGGTCTGCGGTCATTATGAAGGCTTCGATGAACGGATCTTCAACTGGGTCGATGAAAAACTTTCCATTGGCGACTATGTACTTACCGGCGGCGAACTGCCGGCACTGATAGTTATGGACGCTGTAGCGCGCTTTATACCGGGCGTGCTTGGAAAAATGGCCAGTGCCGTTGAAGACTCTTTCAGTACGGGACTGCTGGAATATCCTCAGTACACCCGGCCGGTGGAATTTGAAGAACTGGAAGTACCGGAAGTGCTGCGTAACGGCAATCACGCTCTGATCAATCGCTGGCGCCGTAAAGAAGCCCTTAAAGCGACTTATCTGCACAGGCCTGATCTGCTTGCAGAGCTTGGCAAAGAGGATGTGTTGCTGCTTAACGAAATCAAACAGGAACTCGCAGGTGATAATAATGGCTAACCTTTATCTGGGGCTGGTGCATTATCCTATTTACAATAAAAATATGCAGGTCATTGCTACTGCCGTCACTAACTTCGATATCCACGATATTTCGCGTACCGCTCGCACCTATGATGTCAAAAAATATTTTTTGATCCATCCGCTGGAGGTACAGGCTGAAATCATCAAAAGGATAACTGACTATTGGCAGCATGGTTACGGCAAAACCTATAATCCTGACCGCAGCAACGCGCTGGAACGTGTAACCTATACGTCCAGCATTGAGTCGGCTATTGCCGCGGTTACTGAAATAGAGGGGCAGGCGCCGGTTACGATTACTACCGATGCCCGCACCTATCCTAATACAGTGACCTATGGCTTTGTACGAAAGTTGCTGCACAGCGGTGATAAACCTCTGCTGCTGCTTTTTGGCACCGGCTTTGGTATGGAACAGGAAACAATGAACAGTTTTGATTATGTACTTGAACCTGTTTATGGTCCCTGCGACTATAATCACCTGTGTGTGCGCTCTGCGGCTGCGATTATTTTAGACCGGCTGGCCGGTGAGGCCTGGTGGGAAAAATAACTGTCAAAATGCTCAAAAAATAATTGCAACTAATTGAACAGTATGATATAATGTCATTTGTGTAAAACGGACGGTCCGCTGTGGTGTGTTCGCACATGAACGTCTATGATTCGAGGAGGAAATTATGAATATTATTGAAGTATTGGAACAAGAACAGCTTCGTTCCGACATCCCTGACTTCCGTGCAGGCGACACCGTAAAAGTTTATGTAAAAGTAGTCGAAGGTACTCGTGAACGCGTACAGATGTACGAAGGTGTAGTAATTGCACGCAGCGGCGCCGGCGTTCGTGAAATGTTCACCGTTCGTCGTATTTCTTACGGCGTAGGCGTTGAAAGAACATTCCCGATCCACAGCCCACGTTTGGAGAAAATCGAAGTTTCCCATCGTGGTATCGTTCGCAGAGCAAAACTCTACTATCTGCGCAGCCTTACCGGTAAAGCTGCTCGTATTCGCGAACGCAGATAATCGGTATCAAATTACAGATCGTAAATCAAGAGACCCTTTCAGTTCAGCTGAAAGGGTCTTTTTGTATTTTAATCAAGATAAATTCTACCATAATGGATAAAAACAGCATTACCATATAGGTAAGTAAAAATGTGCATCTTACTTAATAGTTATTGAAAAGTAGCGGCTGAAATATCAATAGCATTACCGCAATAATTGAGCAATTTGCAGTTGTCTAAATAAAAAAACAGACATTCACGTTTCGTGAATGTCTGTTTTTTATTTGCCTGATCCTTAATGCGCCAAAAGCTGCCGCATTTTATCAAGTGCTTTTAGCCGGTGCTTAGTGACGTTGCGTACAGTGCAGCCCAGACGTCCTGCCACCTCGGTCGGCTTCAGGTCATCTAAAAACAGCAGCGTCAGTATTTTCCTCTGTTCTGCACTTAACTGCCGCAGCGCTTCCTGCAGTTCCAGTGAAAGTAAAAAACGTGCCAGCTCGTCCAGACGCTCACCTGCTGCACAGCCTGTCTCCAGCAGGGCGATTCCGGCTTCGCTGTCCGTATCTGTCTGGGCTTCGTTTTCCCAAATTCGGCCCTGCTTATGCATCGCGTCAAAAACAGCAAAATGCACCTTACAGCGTGCCAGTCCGGGCCAGTTTTCAAAATCAGCGCCCTTATACTGCAAAACCAGCTCGATAAAGGCCAGAACGGCGATACCTTCTGCGTCTTTTCCCAGCGACCGGTAAAACATCTCACGGCGGGCCTCGCTTTTTAAAAGCGGCTTAAAATCCGCGCATAACTGCAGCAGTGCTGCTTTATCACCAGCCTGGGCGGCGGTTATCAATGCTTTCAATCTCTCTGCCTGTTCAGGTAAATTTTTTATAACGATCAGTTCTCTCTATAATTTTATGATACCCGGCTATACTGTAAAACGTCGCGCGCAACAACAAACAGTCTAAACTTTTTCGACGAAAATTAACACCCTATACAATCAGGTGTTAATTTTATGCCTTTACTGCTTAAAATAATGGCGGGAGGGATAGCATGCAAAAATATATAGGCCGGCAGCTGAAAACAGCGCGGCTAAATAAAAAGCTGACCCAGGAACAGATCGCTGAAGCAGTAGGCTTATCGGCCAAGCACTATGGCTGTATCGAACGCGGCGAGGTCAGCACAACTGTGGCCGTACTGACACGGTTGCAGCAGGTGCTGGAATTTGAAGTGTCTATAATGATCAAAATTTAGTCTGCTTTGGCAGGCTATTTTTTTTCGATGTTTTCGCCGGGCTGCTGGTGAAGTACGTACACGTACTTGCGCTGCAGCGCAAGTGCCGCGGAGCGTAATAACGCGGCGCAGAAAAAAAATTTAAAAAGAGCCTTCTCGTGTCTTGTCGGGGGGGACATCTGTGATAAAATAACTAAAGAATTATATAAAATAGTTAAAAAATACAATATAAAACAAGTTAAATATGATTTTTGTTTTAAAATATTGATTTAAAAACAGCGTATTGAAGTCAGGCAAAAGCTTTGGTTCCTGCGGCGTCAGCCGAAGAAATATATTGTTCAACAAATTTTAAGGAGTTGATTTTGGTGTATTTGAAAACAAGTAATAAAAAACAGCTGGCAGCAGCAGTAACGCTGGCTGTAATGGGAATGGCATGGGTGGCTGTGCCGAGCCAGGTATGGGCGGCCGATGGCGGCAGTCAGGATCATCCGAGACAATATTCCAGCTATACAGCTGATAGTGATCGTGCTATTGCGATTGCGAGAGAGCAAAAAACCGGTGAAGATATGTACGCCGCCCAATACCATGAGAATTTTGCTGATCTGGCCTTTCGTGCCAAGGACGATATGGGCGGTAAAACTATAACTCTTAAAAGTATGACTGTAGAAGGTATTATCGGTGCTGACGGCAAAGGCGCTGCGGCTGGATTGCCAGTTGAAGAAAGTACCGCAGGCAAAAATGGCGGTATCGGTTCTGCTGTAGGTATTTATTCTACTAATATCTTAAACGCCAATATTACCTTTGGTGATATTGCAATTAAAGCCATTGGCGGCAATACTTATTCCCAGGAAATCACTTCCGGCAAATATACCCATGAAGGTAAAGCGGGTGTCGATGGGGCAAGTGATAAAAACTTAAATGGCGGCGCCGGTGCTAATGGCGGCAACGGCGGGCTTGCCATAGCTACCGGTGTTGACATTACAGGCAGCAATAATACTGTCACCGGCGGCGTGTTGACTGTGACTGCTACAGGCAGTGACGGCGGTCACGGCGGTTACGGCGGCGCTGGCGGTACTGCGGCAGCAATAACAACTGTTCCTGCTAAAGCAGATAATGGCGTGCAAGGCAATGATGGAGCTGACAGTACTACTTCGGGCACAACTCCTAGTACTCCCGGCGCTAATGGTACTATAGGCGGTGCTGGCGGTGCTGGCCTGGCTGGTGCTGGCGGTACTGCTGGCACTGTGGGAGCTGTTGGCCTTACAGGCGGCATTGGTGGTAACGGTAGTAATGGCGGCAGCGGTAGTAACGCTGAAGCGACAGGACTGAAAATTGCGGGCAGCGGCACGGCGACTACGATCAGCTTAGGCGGGCTTGTTGTTGAAGCTGCGGCTGGTAATGGCGGAGCTGGTGGTGCAGGTGGCGCCGGTGGTATCGGCGGCGTAGGCGGAACCGGTGGTATCGGCGGGAACGGTGGCGACGGTGCTCAGGGCGGTCAAGGTGCTCAGGGTGCTGGTGGCAGTAATGCCCATCATAGTACAGGTGCTGGCGATAATGATGTACAAGGTACTGTCGGTGGTAACGGTGGTAACGGCGGCCAGGGTGGTGCGGCCGGAATAGGCGGCAATGGCGGTATCGGCGGTGTTGGTGGAACTGGCGGAACTGGTGGCCACGGTGGTAATGGCGGTGTTGGCGGTAATGCAACTGCGCTGGGGTTTGCCGGGACTGACAGTATTATCAATCTTGCTGTAGCAGGCAATGGCATTGCAGTTACTGCAACCGGTGGCGACGGCGCTAAAGCAGGTATCGGCGGCGCAGGTGGCAATGGCGGTGTTGGTGGCAACGGAGGCGTTGGCGGTGACGGCGGCGACTATGGCGACGCTGGTAAAGGTGGACATGGCGGCGCTGGTGGTGCTGGCGGCCAGGGCGGTATTTTATTAAATGGAAACATTGCTGTTCAGGGTTCGCAAGGTGTTCAGGGCGGTGAAGGTGCCGCTGCTGCTAACGGTACTGTAGGCACAGGCGGCAATGCAGGCCAGGGCGGCACCGGTGGTACTGGTGGCAACGCAGGTAATGCTGGTATAAGTCAAGTTGGCGGCAGTGCAACTTCCACAGCTTTGACCTTTACGCAATCGCAGGTCAATCTGCAAACGACTGCTATTAAAGCTACTGCTATAGCCGGTAAAGGCGTAGGCAGTTTCGAGAGCAGTGAAGCTTATGAGGCAGCAGGCGGCACAGCTAATTTAAATAACACCGGTACAGCGGGTAGCGCAGGAACAACTGCTGTTGGACAAAATGGCGCTGTCAATGCAACTACTAACGGCGGTGCAGGTGGCGGCGGTATCACTCCTGCCGGCGATGTTGCACAATCTACTAACGGCGAGGAAGCAATTGCAGCTGGCCTTGTTACTACAAACGGCACTTTGAACGTGGTTTCTGACGCTGGCCTGGCTATCAGCGCAGAAGCAAAAGGTGCAGCGGTTACCAATAACGCTGTCGCTGTTGAAGCTACAGATTCCAATAATATTTATGCTGTTACAGGCAACTTTACAGTGAATGCTGCAGCAACAGGTGATGTTGATTTACAAACACCTGCTTCAGGTTCAGAGCCGGCGTTTGATTACAAGGCTGATGCTACGACAACTACCTCTACGGCAACAGCATTTACAGTAAATGGCGGTTCCATGCTTGTTGATGTTGCTGGTAAATTGATAGTTGTAGCAACTGCCGATAAAGGTGAAGCAAAGAATTTTGCTCAGGGTATGGCGTTTGACAATACTGCTGTCAGAGTACACACGACAGACGCTATTAATATTACAGCGACCGCTGCAGCTGGTGCTTGGCAGAGTGCTCAGGGCATAGAAGGCAATAACAATGACCTGGAGTTCGTCAGTGATGCTGGCGGCATTACAGTGACCGCTGCTGGCGGTAATGGTGATGCAGGTAACCTGACTCACGAATATTCTGTCTGGACTTACGACAGTAATGTTACCTTTGATGCCAAAGCTGCAGATATTATATTTAACGGCGATGTAGAGGTTGTAAAACACGGTACAGCAGATAGTACTCTGACTTTAAAATCAAATACTGAAGTTAAAGCAGGAACTGATAGTGCAGGTTCTTTGAATATCAGCGGTACGACCATGAACCTGACCGATAATCTGCAAACCTTAAAAATAGCCGATAAGACTACTCTTGCTGGCAGTACAGTTTACTTCTATGACGAAAACAATCAGGACGACAAATATAATACTGCTGATTACCGTACTATTAGTACCCAAGATATGGAGGCTTCCGGTAATAACGAGCTCTTTATGCGTACCAATGCCAACGGCGTTTACGGTCAGTCGGCAGGCAACGACAAAATTACTTCTGAGAATACCGCAATCGGCGAAGGTACTTATAATATCACTGTTTTTGACCAGGGGATGCGCAACGGCTATAACAATGCTGCCGGCGCTGATACTAAGGGACATTTGGACCAAGATGTCGTACTGATCGAAAATGCAGATAAAAGCGGCACCTACAACATCAAAGAAATGAAATACGATAACGGCGTCTGGGCTTATGAATATGAGGGGAAAGCAGACATTGTCGACGATGATTTGAACCTGACACAGGTCACTACCAGGGCTGCAACTCAATCCTCTGCCCAAATGGCGGCGCAGGATGCCAATAAGATAGCAGCCGGAGCGGCAGTTACGCTGTTCGGCGCCGATGAAACTTTGATGGAACGTCTGGGAGATGTCCGTAATTCTGCAGACGATAACGATGGTGTTTGGGCTAAATATGTCGGCGGCAAAATCAAAGTAGCTGGACTGCAGGGCGATAACGATTATCAATATAACGGCTTTGCGGCAGGTTATGACCGTGAGATCGGCAGTAACTGGCGTATCGGCCTGGCAGGACAATATGCTAAAGGCGATACCGGCCTGACTAATGGCGACGGTGAAATCAAAACCGCGGCAGGCGCTTTATATGGTACATGGACTGGCGATAAAGGTCATCATGTAGACATCATTGCCAAAGTTGGTAAAGTTGACAGCGAAACCAGCGCTTACGGCGGCACTATTGCCCAAAAACTGGACGGTAATTTTGGCAGTACAGCTGTAAGCTTTGCTGTTGAATACGGCTATCGTCAGGAATTGAATGACGGCTGGTTCGTTGAACCTATGGTGCGTGCAAGTTACGTACATCTGGGCGGCGATGATTATACCGTAACCACTCGTGACAATACTATGAGCGTTACTAACGACAGCATGAACAGTATTGTTCTGCGCGGCGGTTTCCTGCTGGGCAAAGCCTTTGCGGCAGACAGCAGCGTTTATCTGAAAGCGGCAGTACTGCACGACTTCGACGGCGACATCAACACAAATGTCAGCGCTGACGGCAGAAGCGCCGGCTACAGCGACAGCATTGGCGGCACGGCGATCGAATACGGTATCGGCGTCAACCACAAATTCAACAAAGACTCCAGTATGTATCTGGATGTGGAACGTATCAGCGGCGACGTAACTAAAAACTGGGGCGTCAATGTAGGCTTCCGTTACAGCTTCTAAGGCAGTAAGTTGAGTAGTTGGCAGGCAGTATGGCAGCAGAAAAATAATTTGATGCTGACAATACTTCTTACAGCTGCTGAGAGCGGAGGAAGAATATGGAAAAAATAGATTACAGAAAAATGGGGATGGAAATCAAGATTCGCAGGCTGCGTGCTGATATCAGCCAGTCTAAGTTGGCAAAACAGATAGGTGTATCGCAGTCGCATTTATGTAATGTGGAAAATGGTCGCCTGTCGCCAAGTTTACGTCTGCTTTTGAGTTTGCGTAAGCTGCTTGGCTGTACGATTGATGAACTGCTGATAGGAGCAGACACTGAGTCTAAGGGGAATGGATAAAGGTTGGTTGATTTGAAGTACAGCTTCTAAAAGGCAGGTGTTTATTTCAGAAGCCTGTGCAGGATAAAACAAAACCCCGGCGCATTGCGCCGGGGTTTTTATGTTTGTCCAAATTGTCAAAGGGCAGTAATTATTTTTTGTCTACAAGTTTGAGCGGTACGCCTATTTTAGCTTCAACTTTTTCGCCTTTGGCTACTTTTACAGCAGCATCCAGCCCCTGCTGTCCCATCAGTTCGGGCTGTTGAGCAATAGTTGCGGCCATAGCGCCTGCTTCTACAGCTTTCAGGCCGTCTTGGGTGCCGTCAAAGCCAACGATAAAGATTTTTTTGTTAGCACTTTTGGCTGCTTCGATAGCGCCCAGTGCCATTTCGTCATTTTGAGCGAAAATAGCCTGGATATCAGGGTTGGCCTGCAGCATATTTTCAGCGACAGTCAGGCCTTTGCTGCGGTCAAAATCAGCAGATTGTTTGGCAACAACTGTAAGTTTTTGGTCGGCTACTTTATGGAAGCCTTCGCCGCGTTCGCGGGTCGCAGAGGCGCCGGGGATGCCTTCGAGCTCGGCTACTTTTACTTTTTCACCAAGTTTTTGGATGATGTATTCGGCTGCCATTTCGCCGCCTTTGACGTTGTCAGAAGCGATGAAGGAGGCTACTGTGCCTTTATCGGCGCTGCGGTCGAGCGCCAGAACGGGGATGCTGGCTTTGTTGGCAGCTGCCACAGAAGTTGATACTGCTGCGGAGTCGACCGGGTTGATGAGCAGTACGTCTACTTTTTGCTGGATCAGGTCAGAAATATCATTGGCCTGTTTTGCGGGATCGTTTTGCGCATCGACGATTTTAACATTGACTCCGAGTTTTTTTGCTTCTTCTTCAACGCCTTTACGTACGGATACGAAGAAAGGGTTGTTGAGTGTGGAGATGGAGAAGCCGATGGTAGTTGTTTTTTTGCCGTCAGCGGGTTTTGCAGCTTTGTCACTGCTGCCGCAGCCGGAAGTGAGCACTGCCAGTACTGTGATGGCAGCTACTAAAAGAGTCCAGATTTTTTTCATTGGTGAGTGCCTCCTAAGCTTTTTTGCGGTCCATAAGTACCGCCAGTAAAATTACAATACCTTTGACAACTTGTTGATAGAAGCTGGATACGTCGAGAATATTGAGGCCGTTGTTGAGTGTGCCGATGATAAGCACGCCGACCAGTGTACCTGTGATATAACCTTTGCCGCCGGAAAGACTGGTTCCGCCTAAAACTACGGCGGCGATGGCGTCAAGTTCATAACCGGTGCCGGCAGTCGGCTGGGCCGAATTGAGACGTGAGGTGAGGACTGCGCCTGCCAGAGCGCAGAAGAAACCGGTGATTGCATAAACAAAGATTTTGACACGTTCTATTTTGATGCCGGCGATGAAGGAAACTTTTTCGTTGCCGCCGACTGCGTAGATTTTACGGCCCAAAGGAGTTTTCCTAAGGATGAACCAGGAAACGGCAAATGCCAGCAGCATGATGATTGCAGGTACTGGCAATCCCATGAAAAAGCCCTGACCGAAGTCGTGGAACATAGTGTCGTCACTGAGACCGCTGATAGGGTTACCATTGGTATATACCAGTGTCAGACCGCGATAAATGGTCATGGTGGCGAGCGTAGCGATAAAGGGTGCTACTTTGCCGTAAGCAATGACTAAGCCGTTGACAGCGCCAAGGCCCATGCCTATGAAGCAGGCAGCAAGGATCGCCAGCATCGGATTCATGCCGCTGACGATCAGGCTGCCCATCAGGGCGCTTGAAAGTGCCAGCAGGCTGCCGACAGACAGGTCGATGCCGCCTGTCAGGATGACAAAGGTCATACCGAAAGAAATAAGGGCGTTGATGGAAACCTGACGCAGCAGGTTTTTCAGGTTATTGGGATCGACAAAACTGTCGTTTAAGGCGGCTATGACGATAAAGGTTACGACAAGGGCAATAAAGGGGCCCATTTTACGGATACGTTCTTTAATATTCATTATTTACTGTCCTCCTGTGGCAAGGGTGATTATTTTTTCTTGTGTCGCTTCTTCGTGGTCCAGCTCTCCGGCGATCTTACCTTCGTGGATAACGAGGATGCGGTCGCTCATGCCGATAACTTCCGGCAGTTCGGAGGAGACCATGATGATGGCGACGCCCTGAGAGGTCAGTTCGTTCATTAGATCGTAGATGTCGCGCTTGGCGCCGACATCGATACCGCGTGTCGGTTCATCCATAATAATGATTGATGGATTCATACCGATCCATTTGGCAATGACGACCTTTTGCTGGTTGCCGCCTGATAGTGCGCCTGCTTCCAGGTCGATCGATGCGGTTTTGACACCCAGTTTTTTAGAAAGCGCTTCGGAGAAGGCTGTTTCGTTTTTGGCGTTGATCACGCTGCGTTTAGCAAAGGTATCGACACTGGGCAGCGCAATATTTCTGGAGATGGAGAAGTCGAGGATCAGGCCCTCACTTTTACGGTTTTCGGTGATGAAGCCGATGCCTGCTTTGATGGCGTCTTCCGGTTTTTTGATACAGACTTTTTTCCCATGCAGGTAAACTTCACCGTGCTTGCAGGAATCGACGCCGAACAGGGCCCGCATGATCTCGGTCCTGCCTGCTCCCATCAGCCCTGCTACGCCGAGGATCTCGCCTTTACGCAGTTTGAAGGAGATATTGTTGAACAGTCCTTCTTGACAGAAGTTTTTGACTTCCAGGACTATTTCGCCGGGTTCGTTTGTGCGTCCGGGGTAATATTCGGTAATAGAACGGCCGACCATGTCGCGGACTACCTGTTCCATATTGGTTTCGCGGGTGGGTTTGCTGCTGATAGCGTAGCCGTCGCGCATTACGGTGATGGTATCGCAGTGGGCGAATACTTCTTCCATTCGATGCGAGATGTAGACGATGGCAACGCCTTTGTTTTTAAGCGCGTGCATTACGGCAAACAGTTTTTCTGTTTCACGTTCTGTCAGGGCGGCCGTAGGTTCATCCATGATGACGACTTTGGCATCAAGCATCAGGTTACGCATGATTTCTGTCATTTGCTGCTGACCAACGCTGCATTCGCCTGCTTCTGCGTCAAAAGGCAGTGTAATACCCATTTGACTGCATTTTTCTTCGGCCAGCCTGCGCATTTTTTTGAAGTCAAGCATTCCGAAACTGTTGGTTACGTTCTGCATCAAAAACAGATTTTCGAGAATAGAGAGATTGGGCCAGATATTAAGTTCCTGATGGATGAAAGCGATGCCGCATTTTTCGGCTTCGAGTGCGTTTTTGAAGCTTATTTCCCGTCCGTCTACGCAGATCGTGCCGCTGTCGGCTTTATGGATACCCGTAAGGATGTTCATAAGGGTGGATTTACCGGCGCCGTTTTCACCCATCAGAGCGTGGATCTCTCCTGATTTTAAGGTCAGGTCGACGCCTTTGAGTACTTCGTTGGAGCCGAAGGCTTTTGAAATACCCTTCATGGTGATTTCCATTAGTCGCAAAACTCCTTTGCTGTAAAATCGATTTTAGAAAATAACGCCTGCGTGCAGGATAATGTTGGCGTAGGGGGTGATCTCGCCGGTGCGGATCACTGCTTTAGCAGTTTTGGCAGCGGCTTTGAAGGCTTCGTGGTCGCTAAGGATCTGTTCCTTACCTTCAAAAAGCTCCTGCATTTTCTGCCATGTAGCAGGATTTTTACTTTCCATTTCGGAAGCGATATGTATTTTTTCGACTTCCATATATTTCAGCACTTCTGTAAGGACATCTAAAAAGGAAGGAGTACCTGGTTTCAGAGCCAGATCGATTTTGGGGACACCGGCCGGAATCGGAAGGCCGCAGTCGCCGATAACGATAGTGTCAGTATGGCCTAAGTCAGCCAGGACTTTGGCGATGTCGCTGTTGAGGATTCCTATTTTTTGCATTCTCCAAGCATCCTTTCTACATCTTTAAGATAGGGCATACCGCCTTGTGCGCCCAGCTTCTGAACGGAGAGGGCCGCTGCGGCGTTGGCAAACCGTATACTGTCGTCTAGGCTGCGTCCTTCGCATCTTGCGACGGCAAAAGCACTGTTGAAGGTATCGCCTGCGCCTGTGGTATCCTGGGCATTAACGACGAATGCGGGAACAGTGTGTACTTTGCCGTTTTTAGCATAAGCAACGCCTGCTTTGCCAAGTGTCATAAAGAAGCGTTCTTCCTGCATCAGCAGGATTTCTTCGCTGGTCTTACCGGGATAAAGGGCTTCGGCTTCGTGTTCATTGGGGGTCACATAGGTGACTTTATCCAGCCATTCAGAAGGAACGGGCTGCACGGGAGCCGGATTTAAAAGTACGCTGATTCCTGCCGCTGCACATTTGCCGATGATGTAATCGATGGTGGGCAGCGGTATTTCGTGCTGGAGCATGACCAGGTCTGCGGCGGCAATGACGTTCCAGGCAGTATCGATATGTTTGGGCATGACCAGATCATTGGCGCCTTTGATGACGATAATACTGTTGTCGCCTTCGGCAAGGGTGATATGGGCAGTACCGCTGTTCTGTCCGGGCAGGACGCTGACATAACCGGTATCGACGTTGTTGGTTTTCAGGTTGTTGATGATCATGGTGCCGTAAGCATCGTCGCCTACGCAGCCTATCATGTGTACCTGGGCTCCTAAACGTGCGGAGGCAACGGCCTGATTAGCGCCTTTGCCTCCTGGTGAAACTATGAGCCTGCTGCCGATTATTGTTTCGCCGGCTGCAGGCCGTTTGCCTGCTTCTACTGTGAGGTCGATGGAACAGCTGCCGATAACAGCGATTTTGACCATGGTGATCTCTCCTTACATCTTGGAAACTTGTAATTTTGTTATAATAGTAACATTATAATATTCTACACAGGCGGGTTATATCCTGCCTATTTAATGATGATTTTGGAAAAGCTAATACTTATGTATTTTACCGCAAGCGACTGTTTTGGGCAAGAAAAAACACTATATTAATGTAAAATTTTTTCGACAATTTGCCTTTGGCGATTGACAAATCCACTAATGTTTGTTAACGTAGAAACGGTGTTGCGAACGTTGTGAGTACGTTTGCAAAAATAAAAGAGACCGCACCAATTCAGTTGATGCGTTGGAATAAGAGGGAGTATATATGAGTACTAAAAAATCAGGAACATCTTGGCAGGATACTATCAGCGACTGGCTGGTTTCGATCATTGTAGCCGTAGCGCTGGCTTTTTGTATCCGTACTTTTGTGGTAGAGCCTTATATGGTCGAGGGTACGTCGATGTATCCGACGCTGGAAAGCCACGAGCGCCTGATCGTCAGCAAGTATAAATATTTCTTTACCGAGCCGAAAAAGGGTGAGATCGTTGTTTTCCGTTATCCGAAGGATGAAAGCCGCGATTTTATCAAACGCGTTATCGCGACCGGCGGTGATACTATTGAGATGCGTGACGGTAAGGTTCTGGTCAACGGCAGTGTGATCGAAGAAAATTATATTTACAAGGATGATCCGAAGGGTCCGAATAAGTCTAATTACAGAAAATCTGTTGTGCCTCAGGGGCATATCTTCGTTTTAGGAGATAACCGTAATAATTCTGAAGACAGCCGTTTTGCCGATGTTGATTTTGTGCCGCTGAAGCTTGTAAAAGGCGAAGCAGTTGTTGCTTTCTGGCCTGTTGAAAGATGGCGTATGCTGCCTTGATAGGCGGTCGAGGAGATAATTATGGATTTTAAGATACAATGGTTTCCCGGTCATATGACGAAGGCGAAACGGATGATGGAACAGCAGTTAAAGCTGGTTGATGTTGTGGTTGAAATGCTGGATGCGCGGATCCCACGTTCCAGCAGCAATCCGATGCTGATCCAGATGCTGGGGGATAAACCCAAGGTCGTTGCTTTGAATAAGATCGATATGGCTGATCCGGAAAAGACTGAAAAATGGCTGCAGACTTTTAAAAACAGCGGTTTGCCTGTCTGTAAGGTAGATTGCAGCACCGGTAAGGGCGTAAAACAGATGGTGGCTGCGATCCAGCAGGTGGCCAGGCCTGTCACGGATAAGTGGCTGAGAAAAGGTGTACGCAATCGTTCGATCCGTGTTATGATCGTGGGTGTGCCGAATGTAGGTAAGTCTACTTTGATCAATCGTTTGGTCGGTAAAAATAAAGTTGTGGCAGCGGACAGACCTGGTGTGACTCGAGGTCAGCAATGGGTGACTATCGCCAAAGGTCTGGAGCTTTTGGATACCCCAGGTGTTTTGTGGCCGAAATTTGAAGATCCGGAAGTAGGCTTTTGTCTGGCAGTAACGGGAGCGATCAAAGAGGATGTTTATGACAGGGAAACAGCAGTAGAGCTGTTGCTTGAACGTTTGATGCATATCTATCCGGAGGATCTGCGTGTAAAGTACGCTATTGATTTTTCAGAAGCTGAGCCTGTGCGTGAGGTAATGGCTAAAATAGCCGTCGCGCGCGGCTGCCTGAAGGCCGGCGGTGTGCTTGACATTGATAAGGTTATCCAGCTGGTATTGCGTGATTTTCGTACAGGACGCTTAGGGCGTTTTACTTTAGATGAACCGAGTGAAAATAATTAAGGCCGCTGCAACGCGGCCTTTTTAATTAGGGGTGGGAATAATGAAGATCAGCGAGGTAAAGGAGATTTTGGCGGGAGAGCCTGACCCGGATCAGGTGGCAGAACTTGCTGCCGATGAGCGCAGCGGTGTGCAGAAGCTGGTTGCCGCTTATCATAAAAGGCAGGAAAAGCTGCGTTTAGAGCAGCAGCGTTTTACGGAGATGCTGGCCTATGAACGTAAATATTACGATCAGGGGGCACAGTATATTGCCGGGATCGACGAAGCAGGACGGGGACCTTTGGCAGGGCCGTTGGTGATAGCGGCTGTTATTTTACCGCAGGAGGTATTTATCAGCGGACTTAATGATTCCAAGCAGCTTTCGGCAGTAAAGCGCGAGCAGCTTTATGACGAAGTACTTGCCAAAGCACTGTCTGTTTCTGTAAATGTAGTCAGTATCAGCAATATCGACGAGCTGAATATTTATCAGGCTACGAAGCAGGGAATGACTGAGGTTCTGGAACATCTTGCGATTAAGCCGCAGGTGGCGCTGGTAGATGCAATGCCGATCGTATCGGCCGGCATTGAAACAGTTTCCTTGATTCACGGTGACGCGCTGAGTGCTTCGATAGCTGCTGCTTCTATTATTGCCAAGGTCACTCGTGACCGGATGATGATAGAACTGGCTGAACAATATCCTCAGTATGGTTTTGCCGGTAACAAGGGTTATGGCAGCAGGGAGCATATGCAGGCAATTGCTGAGTTTGGAGCGACTAAGTGGCATCGCCGCAGTTATGAGCCCATTAAAAGTATGCATCTGTCTCCTGCTGAACAGGAAGGTAACAGGCTGTTTTCGCCGGTGTCAGAGAAGTGACGGAAGCGCGGCAAAGGCTGGGGAAAAAAGGTGAGGACGCTGCCTGCGCTTATTTAGAACGTAAAGGTTACGTTATCTGCCGTCGTAATTACCGCTGCCGTTATGGCGAGATCGATATTATTGCCGCTAAAGGCGGCGAGCTTAGTTTTGTAGAAGTAAAAACACGCCGCAACCTGAATTTTGGGCTGCCCCGTCTGGCGGTTACATACGCCAAGCAGCAGAAAATCAGGAGTGCGGCGCTTTTTTATTTGCAGCAGGAAAACAGGCATCAGCAAATGCTCAGTTTTGATGTGATCGAAATTTTAGTTGAGGGCAATGTGGCAAGATTACACCATTTACCGCACTGTTTTTAAAATAAGAGGAGGCGTTTTTATGTACGCTAAAGTTTATGGAGAAACAACCTGCGGTATCAATGGTGAACAGATCATTGTCGAAGTGGATATTTCTAACGGGCTGCCGAGCTTTGATATTGTGGGGTTGCCTGATACGTCAGTCAAAGAATCTCGGGAACGGGTACGGGCTGCACTGAAAAATTCGGGCCTGATCTTTCCGATGACCAGGATTACTGTAAATCTGGCTCCGGCTGATTTGAAAAAGGATGGTTCCGGTCTTGATCTTCCTATTGCTGTTGGTATTTTAGTCAGCAGCGGTGTTTTACAGCAGGAGCAGGTTGATGATACTATTTTTGTGGGCGAACTGGCACTGGATGGGACAATCAGGCAGATTGCAGGCGTATTGCCAATGATTCTGCATGCACGTGACATTGGCAGGAAAAACATTGTGATCCCTGCAGGCAACTGCGCTGAAGGACGGCTTGTTGACGGTATTGATGTGCTGATACCTGCATCGCTGCTTGAATTGGTAGAGCATCTGCGGGGTGAAAAGGTTCTGGATGTACTGGATAAGGAAGCTATCTGCGCGGCAGCAACCAGTGTCTATGATGTGGATTTTGCGGAAGTGCGCGGGCAGCAGGTAGTAAAAAGAGCACTGGAAATTGCAGCGGCAGGTGGACATAATATTTTGATGGTAGGATCTCCCGGCAGCGGTAAAACTATGCTGGCACGTCGGCTGCCAACTATTTTACCGCCGCTGACAGAGGCTGAGGCGCTGGAGGTAACAAAAATCTACAGTATTGCAGGTTTGCTGCAGCGGCAGGAACGGGTGATGCTGGAACGTCCATTTCGCAGTCCGCATCATACGATTTCTTCAAGCGCGCTTATAGGTGGCGGCAGTGTGCCGCGGCCTGGAGAAGTGACATTGAGCCATCATGGTGTTTTATTTTTAGATGAGTTTCCTGAATTTTCGCGTACTGCTTTGGAGGTGCTGCGTCAGCCGCTGGAAGATGGTTATGTGACGATCAGCCGCGTACAGGCATCGCTTACTTTTCCTGCTAATTTTATTATGTGCACAGCGCAGAACCCGTGTCCCTGTGGCTATCTGGGTGATAAAAAGCGGGAATGTTCGTGTAAGCAGTTTGAGATCGAGCGTTATCACCGTAAACTGTCGGGGCCTTTATTAGACCGTATTGATTTACAGGTGTATGTGCCGCGGCTGGAATACGCTGATCTGCAAAGCAGGGAAGCCGGTGAAAGCTCGGCCGTGATTCGTGAAAGGGTGATCAAAGCGCGTCAGCTGCAGTTGCTGCGTTTACAGGGTACTAATTTGTACTGCAATGCGCAGATGGGGAGGCGTGAGCTGAACAAGCACTGCCAGATGGAAGCTGCTGCAGAAAAGCTGCTGGCGAAGTTTTTTACGGCGTTGGGGCTCAGCGCCCGCAGCCACGATCGGATCATTAAAGTAGCGCGTACGATAGCCGATCTGGACGGCAGTGATATCATAACGGCCGCCCATCTGGCAGAGGCGGTACAGCTGCGGACAAGTTTAAATTCATAAAAAAACAAAAGATGTTTTTAGAAATAATGAGAAGCAGGCATGAGATAAAAGTTATCTCATGCCTGCTTCTTTGAGCGTTTTTTATACTGCGGTACCGTTATACTGGAAGATGCTGAAGCTCCAGTCGTTATTATATGTTCCGGAGAAACTTTCAGTCTTTTGATTTTCTTTGTTTCTGGCAATAATGTTGTATTTTTTGTCGTTGGATAAATGGGGGAAGTTAGTTTGCGTAGCAGAAAGACATAAGATTTTACTGGAATCATCATACCGGCCAAGAGCGATTGGGGTGCAATTCATTCCGTCGAATTTACTTTGGGGATTAGCTGACATGTCTTCTACTACAGATAAAATTTGATAATCAATATACATTTTTATTCCTCTTTTCTTTTTTGATATCAAGTATATGTGCACACTTACTTTAACCATATGATACTTGATATTATTACTACTATGGTGGATTTTACAGAGAAGAGAAAAATTTAGCCTAACGGCTGATTATCGCAGATAAATTCAATGAGTTTTTGTTCGTCGCCGTAGATTTGCCGGCCGCGTTTGGTGACGATGCCGGAATTTATAAAAAGCGGCTTTTTAAGTGAAAGTGGAATGATATTGTCAGAGGCCGTAATGGCTTGACGCATTAGAAAAGAGGAGGCTATTTGGCTGGAAATGAGGTTTTTGACCGTATGAAGCTGCGATGAATGCAGAATTACCTTAGGCGCTGTTAAAGCCTGCTGAAAATTTTGATAGATGAGGCGATTGACGAAAAAACCACCGTTAAGCAGTACCAGAGGTTCGTTGGCAATATCTTTGGTATCGACATATTTTTTCTGCGCCAGCGGATGGTCAGGATAGGTGCAGAAGCAGGCTTCGCTTTTAAAAAGCTTACGGTAATGCAGATTGGGTGAAAAGCTGTCGTCATAATTGGTGACGGCTAAATCAAGTTCTTCATTTTCTATCATACGCAGTGAATCTATGCCGCCTGCTTCTACTACTTCCAGCTCTATTTCAGGGTACAGATTTTTGAAATCGCGGAAAAGAGTTGGCAGCAGCTGTACGCCGATTTGTAAAGGTACTGCCAGGCGGATGAGGTTTTTATTCTGTGCCATATCTTTGATATCGCGGTCAAGCTGCTGTAGGTTAGCCAAAATAGGAGTGATTTTACTTAACAGCAGGCTGCCGTCTTCTGTAAGCGAAAGTTTTTTGCCTTCGCGCCGAAAAAGGTTCAGCCCGCTTTCTTTTTCCAGATCGGCCATGGCGATGGAAACAGTTGGCTGAGAGATATGCAGACTGGCGGCAGCTTTAGTGATACTGCGCCATTTACAGACTTCATAAAAATAACGCATCTGTGTCAGTGTCATAGTTAGTACTCCTTATTGTAGCTTATAACTCGTTTTATTATAGCATTGTTTAATAGTTAAAAACTATATTTATATTTAAAATTTGTATTTTACTTTATTGTTATCGTAGCGGATAATGAAAGCAGAGAAATAGAATGCTAAATGTGGTGTGAAAATTTACGGAGGTGGGGCAGATGAATATTGACCAAAAGTATTTTCCGGAATTCAAACAGCAACTTATCGATGTAGGTGACGGTATTAAGATCAACACTTTAGTTGGCGGCAAGGGCAGTGAAGCTATTTTACTGCTGCACGGGCATCCAGAGACACATTTGATCTGGCGGTTTTTGACGCCGGGTCTAACCGGGCGTTATACGGTAGTTATTACAGATCTGCGTGGATATGGCGACAGCAGCAAGCCTGAAGGACTTCCGGATCATGCTAATTATTCCAAGCGGGCTATGGGAGACGATCAGTTTACAGTTATGAGCAAGCTGGGTTTTGAAAAATTCCATGGTGTCGGTCATGATCGCGGGGCAAGAGTACTGCACAGGATGGTGATGGATCATCCGGAACGGCTGCTGTCTTGTACGATGATGGATATTTTGCCGACTTATGATATGTACCGTGATACCAGTCAGGAGTTTGCGACTAAATATTGGCACTGGTTCTTTTATATTCAGGGCAAAGGGTTCCCTGAAAGAGTGCTGGCGGCAGATCCTGAGTATTTTGTTAATTATAATTTGAATTTGAAGATCGGGCCGGCCGCTAAAAGCAGGTTCCCTAAGGAGATTTTAGACGAATATGTACGCTGTCTGCGCGATCCGATGACTTTCCATGGTATTTGCGAAGATTACCGTGCCAGTGCTACTATAGATATGGAGATGGATAAAGCAGATCGTGAACAGATCATTCAGGTTCCTGTTTTGGCTTTGTGGGGTAAGGACGGTGTTGTCGGTAAGCTGTGGGATGTTATGAGCGGCTGGCAGGAAAGGGCGGCTAATGTAGAAGGGTTTGCTGTAAATGAGTGCGGGCATTTTGTACCGGAAGAACAGCCGGAGGTAGTTTTAGAGGCGATGCTGCAATTTTTAGCCAAATATCCGGCTTGAATTTGTTGCGGTGCTAATAAAAGAAAAGAAAGAAGTGTAGCTTATGCATGCTATTGAAAAATTATTGGCAGAAAAAGCTGGTAAACATCAGGTCGCAACAGGCGAGATAGTTAATTGCGACGTGGATATTGCAGGAATCAACGATTTATATTTGCAGACTGTACGTTCCTTTTATGAAATGGGCGGTGAAAAGGTTTTTGACGCTGATAAGATCGTGATGTTTTTTGATCATTATGCTCCCTGTGCTACGATAACACAGGCTGAAAATCATAAACAGTTCAGAAAGTTCTGTTTTGAACAGGGTATCGAAAAATTGATGGATATAGATCAGGGTGTCTGCCATCAGGTTTTGGCCGATAAAGGTTGGGTACATCCTGGAGAGATAGTAGTTGTCACTGATTCGCATACGACGACTCACGGAGCTTTTGGCGCTTTTGGGACCGGTGTTGGCGCTACTGATCTGGCGACGATTATGATTACTGGCAAGCTGTGGTTCATGGTACCGGAGATTTTCAGGATCAATCTGGTTGGTAAGCTGCAGCCGGGTGTTTTTGCCAAGGATATCATTCTGCATATCATAGGTGATCTGGGTGCAGATTACGGTGTTTATAAAGCGGTAGAATTTGCAGGACCTGTTGTAAATGGGTTGAGTATTTCCGAAAGAATGTGTATGTGTAATATGTCAACGGAGATGGGTTGTAAAACCAGCTATATCCAGCCTGATGCTGTCACTATGGAATATTTGCACAACTGTGTGGCAAGACCTTATAAAATTTATGAAACAGATACTGATTTTCAATATGCTGCGGAGCTTACGTATGACGTAAGTAAAATAAGGGCTCAGGTAGCGGCACCATCAAGTGTTGATAATGTTTTTGAATTGGAAAAATATGCCGGCACTCCTGTTGACGAAGCTTATTTGGGTTCGTGTACTGGCGGTCGTCTGCAGGATCTGGCTGTAGCAGCACAGATCTTACAAGGCAGGCATATTCCTAAAACAACGAGGATGATAGTCGTGCCTGCTTCTAAAAAGGTAATGGAAGATGCAATGGAGCTTGGGTATATCAAAACTTTGATGCAGGCAGGAGCCGCGATAACGGCTCCGGGCTGTGCCGCCTGTTTGGGAGTACACCAGGGGATGCTTGCAGGAGGAGAGGTTTGCATAAGTTCTACTAACCGTAATTTCCCCGGGAGAATGGGACATGTAGATGGCAGGATATTTCTGGCCTCTCCTGCTGCTGTGGCAGCTTCGGCATTAGAGGGGAAAATTACTGATCCGGCTGTATATTTGAAAACCGGCGACTGCGGGAATGGACGGTGATGGTAATGAAAACGAAAGTCAGGGGCAAAGCATTTGTTTTTGGGAAAAATATTGATACAGATCAGATTTATCCGGGTCGTTTTGTAGAATATACGGATGTAGAAGATATAAAAAAATATGCGATGTACGGCGCTGATGAGAGCTTTGTAAAAAACTTCGATCCGGGAGATATCATTGTGGCCGGAACTAATTTTGGCTGCGGTTCATCGCGTGAGCATGCGGCAATAACATTGAAAGCAGTTGGTGCTGGAGCTGTACTGGCAGAATCTTTTGGCAGGATATTTTTCCGTAATGCTATTAATTTAGGCGTACCTGTTATTACCTGCAGCGAGATCACGAAAATTATTGCAGAGGGTGATGAAGTAGAGGTTGATATTGAGGCTGGAATAATCAAAAACCTGACTACGGGAGCAACAGCTGCAGCTGTTCCGATGTCGCCTTATATTATGAACATTCTGCAGAGCGGCGGGATCAAACCTATGATCAAAGCGATGCAGGAGACTAAAAAAAGTAAGAACCGGTGACGGCGCTGTAAAATTACAATGTAAGGATTTTTTTGAATTATAATTTGCAATGTATACACACAACTTTGCTGAAAATATGGTACAATAATAACTACCGTGTTAGACATGGTAGTTATTATTTGTTTTATGGGAAAGGATGACAACAGTATGCGTATCGTATTAACTATCGTTGGCAAAGACAAGGTCGGCATTATTGCTAAAGTAAGTAATATTCTCGCTGAGCATGGCGTAAATATCCTCAATATCAATCAAAATATTATGGAGGGTTTCTTCAATATGGTTTTGATTGCTGATATGACGGGTGCTGCTGTAAAATTACAGGATCTTAAGGATATCTTTACTGCTTTAGGCAGAGATATCGGCGTTGAGATCAGAGTACAAAGCGAAGAAATATTTACGGCGATGCACCGTATCTAGGAGGCTGTCTATGTTCACGATTAAAGATATCTTGGAAACTAACCAGATGATCACGCAGAACAACCTGGATGTGCGTACGATCACTATGGGAATCAGTTTGCGCGACTGCGGTCATCCTGATATAAAAGTAACGGCACAGAAGGTATATGATAAGATCACCAGGAAAGCTGAAAAGCTTGTTCAGGTCGGCGAGGAACTGGAAATGGAGCTCGGTGTTCCAATCATTAATAAACGTATTTCTGTAACTCCTGTTTCGATGGTTGGTGAAAGCTGCGACAGCAATGATTATGTTCCGCTGGCTAAAGCGCTTGATGAGGCAGGCAAAGCAGTAGGCGTTAATTTTATCGGCGGTTTTTCTGCCTTGGTTGATAAAGGTTATACCAAAGGTGATAGAAATCTTATTTGTTCTATTCCCGAAGCTTTGGCAGTAACTGATATTGTCTGTTCCTCTGTCAGTGTCGGTTCTACTAAATGCGGGATTAATATGGATGCAGTTGCGGAAATGGGCCGTGTAATCAAAATGGCAGCAGAACGTACTGCAGACCGTGATGCTATTGGCTGTGCAAAATTGGTTGTTTTCTGTAATGCAGTGCCTGATAATCCTTTTATGGCCGGCGCTTTCCATGGTGTTACAGAGCCTGAAACTGTCATAAATGTAGGTGTCAGCGGACCCGGTGTGGTAAAACATGCGTTGGAGGCAGTGCGCGGACAGGACATTGGCGCTGTCGCAGAAACGATCAAGAAAACTGCGTTCAAAATTACTCGTGTCGGCCAGTTGGTTGCACAGGAAGCCGCCCGTCGTCTGGATACGCAGTTTGGTATTATTGATTTGTCGCTGGCTCCGACACCGGCAATCGGCGACAGCGTTGCTCATATTCTGGAAGAAATAGGCTTGGAGAGCTGTGGCTGTCCTGGTACTACTGCTACTTTAGCTATGCTTAATGACGCCGTTAAAAAGGGTGGATTGATGGCTTCAAGTTATGTCGGCGGTTTGAGCGGTGCCTTTATTCCTGTCAGTGAAGACGCGGGAATGATCGCGGCTGTTGAACGCGGCAGCCTGACTTTGGAGAAATTAGAGGCCATGACCTGTGTTTGTTCCGTAGGGCTTGATATGATAGCTATTCCAGGTGATGTGACTGCTGAAACTATTTCAGCAATCATTGCTGATGAAGCGGCAATTGGAATGATCAACAATAAAACTACTGCTGTACGTCTGATACCGGTTCCGGGTAAAACTGTCGGAGAACAGGTAGAATTTGGCGGTTTGCTGGGATATGCTCCCATCATTGCCGTGAGCAAATTTAAGGCCGATGCCTTTATTGCCCGCGGTGGTCGTATTCCTGCACCGGTAAGGAGTCTGACCAACTAATGCGTAAACAACAACGTGAGGCAATTTTAGCGCTGCTGGAAGAAACTTATATGGGTACGGAAACAGCGCTGAACTATTCGACGCCTTTTGAATTGTTAGTAGCGGTAATTATGTCAGCGCAATGTACGGACGAACGTGTCAATAAGATTACAGCACGTATTTTCCCGAAATATAATACTCCTGAAAAAATGGGCGCACTTTCTCAGGAACAGCTGGAAGAAGAGATTCGTGACTGTGGACTGTTCCGATCGAAGGCTAAAAATCTGCTGGCAACCTGTAAAATGCTGACGGAAGAATATAACAGCGTTATTCCTGACACTGTCGAGGAGCTGATGAAGCTGCCGGGTGTGGGTAAAAAAACGGCTAATGTTGTCGCCAGTATTGTTTATAAGGTTCCGGCGATTGCGGTTGATACCCATGTTTTCAGAGTTTCGCACCGGTTGGGTTTAGCTAAGGGCGATGATCCGCTGGCAGTGGAGAAAGAGCTGCAGAAAGCCATTCCGAAGAATAAGTGGAGCGATGCTCATCATTGGTTGATCTGGCATGGCCGTAAGATTTGCAAGGCAAGGAAACCTTTATGCAGTGAATGCGTATTGGTAGAATTGTGTCCATACAAGGAAAAGAATTTATAAAATAAAATTGCAGACAAGCCTGTAGTGCGACTGGCACACAGGCTTGTTGTGTTTAAGGAGCAGCCGTGCAGACAAAAGAAATGATTTTGCAAAAATATTTTGGTTACAGTGAGTTCAGAAGCGGGCAGTCAGAGCTGATAGAGCAAATTTTGAACGGACGTCCTGTTGTAGCTGTTATGCCGACCGGAGCTGGAAAAAGCTTATGTTATCAGTTACCGGCGTTGATGCTGGAGGGATTGACACTGGTTGTTTCACCGTTGATTTCCTTGATGAAGGATCAGGTACGCAGTTTAGCGGAACATGGTGTAGAAGCGGCTTATTTGAGCAGCGGGATGAGTAAGCAGGAGTACGGTGCCGCCGTTTATGCTGCCCGTAATAATAAATGTAAATTGCTGTACGTTTCACCTGAACGCCTGCAGAATGAGCAGTTTAAGGCTTTTGCAAGTGAGCTGCAAATAGCGTTGGTCGTTGTTGATGAAGCACACTGCGTAGTACGATGGGGTGAATCCTTCCGACCGGCTTATCTGGCAATAAAGCCGTTTTTAGACGGCCTGCCGAAGGCTCCTGTTGTTGCGGCTTTTACAGCTACTGCCACGCCGGTTGTAAGACGTGAGATAAGTAAATGTCTGGGATTAGAGCAGCCGTTAGAACTGGTGACCGGTTTTGACAGAAGCAATCTTACATTTATTGTGGAAAAACCAATGGTGAAAAGACGTTTTTTGCGTAGCTGGCTGCCGGAGCAAAACGGCTGCGGTATTATTTATTGTGCAACGCAGAAGCAGACGGAAGAAGTATGTAATGACCTCAATGCCTGGGGCTATCCCGCAGGACGTTATCATGCTGGTTTAACAATGGAAGAACGGCAGCGGAACCAGAACGCTTTCATTAAAAATGAATTGCAGGTGATGGTGGCGACTAATGCGTTTGGGATGGGTATAGATAAACCTGATGTAAGGTTTGTCTTGCATTATACTTTGCCGCTTGATGTAGAAGGCTATTATCAGGAAGCAGGAAGGGCTGGACGTGACGGCTTGCCGGCAAAATGCGTACTGCTTTTTGAACGGCGTGACATAATGCAGCAGCGGCAGCTGCTGGAATATAGCTGTGAGCAGAGAGAAAGCAGTGCGGAAGACAAAAAGCTGTGGCTGACAAATGCTTACCAAAGGCTGCGTGATATAGAAAGCTATTGTTTTACCAGAGGTTGCCTGCGTAAATATCTGCTGACATATTTTGGACAGGAAACAAATGACAGATGTGGGAATTGCAGTAATTGCAGCGGCAGTAATTGAAGGTGCTTTGTGACAAGGCAGTGAACTTATTCGTTAATGGGCAGGGAATATTTTTTGAATGCAGAATATATTAATTAAGAATTTAAGCAGGGAGGGACCGTTATGAAAATCACCTTTTTAGGTGCCACAAGAATGGTTACAGGCTCTTGTTATTTACTTGAAATAGGCAGTAAAAAAATGCTGTTGGACTGCGGTATGTTTCAAGGTTCTAAAATGATTACTGCTTTTAATGAAAAGGATTTTGTTTTTGCGCCTAATGCTATTGACACAGTTGTGCTGACCCATGCTCATATCGACCACAGCGGGTTGATACCAAAGCTGATAAAACAAGGATATAAGGGTCCTGTACATTGTACGAAAACTACTTTAGAGCTGTGCACGATTCTGTTGCCTGACAGTGCTCATATTCAGGAATCTGATGCAGAGTTTGCCAACCGGAAAGGTTTGCGTGCAGGTAAATCTGTAGTAGAACCTTTGTATACTGTTGATGATGCGTATAAAGCTTTGCAGCATTTTCATACGCACGAGTTTGGTGAAATGCTTGAGGTTCTTCCGGGGGTGCAGGTTAAATTTAAGGTTGCCGGGCATATTTTAGGTTCGGCGATTGTTGAAGTTTTTGTTAATGAAGATGGCAAAACAACTAAGCTCGTTTTTACCGGAGATATTGGACAGCCTAATCAGCCGATTATCGAGGATCCGGAAGAAATTTCCGGAGCAGACTTTATAATCACCGAATCTACTTATGGCAATCGTGTGCATAAAGCCTATGACAAAGAAGCGGAGCTGTCTGAGATCATTAATGACACTGTGGCTAAAGGTGGTAATGTAGTTATTCCTGCCTTTGCTGTAGGACGTACACAGGTACTTCTTTATTATTTCCAGAAGCTTCTGCAGGAAGGTCGTATCCCTCAGGTACCAATCATTATCGACAGTCCGATGGCGAGCAAAGCTACTGCTATCACGCTTACTAATCCTCAGGAATATGACGAAGAAGCGCGGGCTTTGTATGAAATGCACGGTAACAGGCTTTTAGCGATTCCAAATCTGCGTTTCACGGCAACTGCGCAGGAATCACGGATGATTAATGAGATGCCAGGGCCTAAAATTATCGTTTCTGCCAGTGGTATGGCAGACGCAGGACGTATACTGCATCATTTGAAGCATAATCTCTGGCAGGAAAACTGCTCTGTCATTATTGCCGGCTATCAGGCTGAGGGAACAATGGGACGTCGGTTGATAGAAGGTTCCAAGCAGGTTAAGATTATGGGTGAAGATATTAAGGTAAATGCCAAAATCTACAATATGAAAGGGTTTTCGGCACATGCGGACAAGGAACAGCTGCTTGAATGGTACGGTAAGATGAAACAGCCGCCGAAAGCATTTTTCGTTACACATGGTGAGTTTGATGCTGCCAGCAATTTCGCTGATGAGCTGCAGCGCCGTTTGGGTACAGCTGCTTATATCCCGCAATATGGGGATAGTGTCACGATAAATGGTACTGAATGGAATGTTACGACGTCGAATATCGTGACGACAGTTCCGGAAGTGGCGGCACTTAGAGAGTATTTGCGGCAGTTTGAGAGTTCTTATTTGCAGTATCGTACTAAAATTGAGCAGATCGTTGCTCGTGACGGTGATAAAGCAGCTGGTATACGCAAAAAGATGGAAAAAATCAGAAAATATGTGGATGACATGCTGTCATCGCTGTAGGGTTTTCAGTAAAGGAGTTTTTGAAAAATATGAATTATGTTAGTTTGTGTAGAAGATTGGCTGTTTGTACTGCTTTAGGTATAGCGTTATCCTTGCCGGTTGGAGCAGTTTGGAATACAATGCAGCCTCAGTTGGCTTATGCTGAAGAATACAGCAGCCTGCGTGGAAATATTATTGAAAATGCGTATCTTTTAGTTGGAACCCCTTTTAAAATGGGCGGCAGTTTTCCGTCAGAAGGATTTGATGGTTCCGGTTATGTGCAGTATGTTTTTGGTGAAAGTGGTATCGCGTTGCCGCGAACTGTTGATGAGCAATATGACGTAGGCAGGAGAATCGGAAAAGATGATCTGCTTCCGGGAGATCTGGTATTTTATAGCACTGATGGCCCAGGAGCGACCTTCTGCGGTATTTACAGCGGAGATGGTAAATTCATTTATGCCGGTACTAAAAATGGCGTAATTGAAGGTGAAGCGTTTGGTCCTTATTGGGATGAACGTTTTTATGGGGCCAGAAGGATCATTGATTGAGATGGTAGTTTTTATTTAGAATGATCAATAAAAAATACAGCCGCTTTTTGAAAGCGGCTGTATTTTTTTGTATTATGCCAAAGTAGTATAAAAACAATACATTTGTACAAGAAAAAACAGAAAGATAAAATAATTTTAAAAATATATTGACATAGTGTTAAGGTGTTGTTATACTTATTTCAATGTTTCGACAAATCATCAGGTTACAGGTTATGACTGGGAATGGACAGTGGAAGGCTTTCAGAAAGCCGGCGGTAGATGCGAGCCGGTAAGCGTGGAAATAAGTCCTCTCACCCAGGAACTCTTTTTCTGAGGGCGAATGTAGGGAAAAGCGCAGGGCTGCGTTAAAGGCCTCAGAGTATAATTTAGGGTGGTACCGCGTACTTAACGCCCCTATCGGCTATGCCGGTAGGGGCTTTTTTGTTGAATTTGTTGGGCAGCAAGGGAGGGGAATTTATGAACAAGCAGCGTAAAATGTTGCGTGAACGTCTGCTGAGGTCAGAGATTTTGGTTTTGCCGGGTGTTTATGATGCTTTGACGGCAAAAATTGCGGCAGAAGTAGGGTTTGATGCACTGGTTATGGGAGGTTATAGTATCGCTGCCTCCAGATTAGGGCAGCCGGATGTAGGTTACCTTTCGATGACTGAAATGGTGCAGGCTGTGAAATGTATTGTGGATGCCACAGAATTACCGGTATTTGCCGATGGTGATACTGGTTACGGAAACGCGTTAAGCGTACGGAGGACGATGCAGGAATATGAAAAAGCCGGAGCAGCTGCAGTGCTTTTTGAAGATCAGGTATGGCCTAAACGTTGTGGACATATGGTCGGTAAGCAGGTCATAGATGCATCTGAGCATGCGAAAAAACTGCGGGCGGCTGCTGATGCCAGAACTGACGAGGATTTTTTACTGATTGCCAGAACTGATGCGAGGGCTGTGAATGGACTGGAGGATGCTGTTGAACGCGGCAAATTGTATTTAGATAACGGAGCTGAAGCTTTGTTTATAGAAGCGCCGCAGGATATAAGAGAATTAGAAGCTGTTACGAAAGCTTTTCCAGATACCATACTGATAGCTAATATGATCGAAGGCGGCAGGACACCGAACCTGACTGCAAAAGATTTGGAAAATATAGGATTTAAAATAGTGTTCTGGCCCTGCAGTGCCTTATACGTCATTACGCAGGCTTTTAAAGAAGCAATGACAGTGCTGCATCAAACGGGGACGACTAAGGCCTATGAAGATAAAATGATGCATTTTACTGATTTTAACAGGTTCATCGGTCTTGATGATTATATGAAGCTGGAGAAACTCTATAAATAAAAAATTATGAGGTGAGAGTAATGAAAATGTCCCAAATGTTTAAAACTACTTTGGCTGCCGCTATGATTATGGCATTGGCAGTAACGGCCGGCTGCGGTGGGGGCGGAGATAAAAAATCTGCCGGCAGCGAAAAGGTGACTTTGAAACTGGCTCACAATTTGCCAACGGCACATCCGCTGGCCCAGGGAATGGAGGCTTTTAATAAAAAGCTTACTGAAAAATCCAACGGCACTATTACACTGAACATCTATCCTTCCGGACAGCTGTTCAACGATAAAAGTATGAATGACGCAATTATGTCTGGTGGCATTGATATGGGGCTTAATTCCACAGCAATGTGGTCAACTGTTATTCCGGCAATGGAAGTTTTTGACGTACCGTTTCTGTTCCCAAGTTATGAAAAAGTCGATCATGCCATCGATGGAGGCTTGGGTGATAAATTAGCAGGTGAATTGAAGAAGAAGGGTGTGCGTCCTGTGATCTGGGCTGATTATGGCTTTGTGCAGTTCGCTAACAGCAAAAAGGAAATTACTAAACCTGAGGATTTTGCAGGACTGAAGCTGCGTGGTTATGGTGAGCTGCCTTCAGAAACGATTAAAGCACTTGGTGCTTCTCCTGTAACTATGGGATCAGGTGAAGTTTATATGGCCATTCAGCGCGGTGTTGTTGATGGACAAACTTCTGGAACTACAGCTATGTATGACCGTAAAATGTTTGAAGTTACCAAATATCTGACTATTACTAATCATGCTTATCCTGAGTTTATTCTGGCGATGAATGAAAAATCTTTTCAAAAACTGACTCCGGAACAGCAAAAAATAGTAACCGACGCTGCAAATGAAGTGCGTGACGAACTGCGTAAAAATGCTAAAGCAGAGGATATGGCTGCTTTAGAGAAATTAAAAGAAAAAGGTATGCAGGTTTACGTTGTTCCTGAGGCTGAGCTGCCGGCATGGCAGTCTGCTACTAAACCAGTTTGGGATATTTTTGTTAAACATACTGGGGATCTTGGTAAGGAATTGATCGAAATATGCAGTAAACAATAGATAAATTCTTAATTGACCGCTGCCATAAGCGGCAGCGGTTTTTATTTTGGAAAAGAATGAGAGGAAAAAGACTTGAAAAGCGCGCTCGAGGTCTATGAAAAATTTTTGAACGCTATTACTAAAGCAGTTGGCGTCATTGCCGGCATTCTATTGCTGCTGCCGGCGTTGATGGTCTTTTATGAAGTTGTGATGCGAGGTTTGTTCAATGCGCCGACAGAATGGTCAATAGAACTTTCTGTATATTGTGTTTTAGTAGCAGGTTTTTTAGGGATGTCCGTTACTTATGCTGCTGGCAAGCACATCCATGTCGATATTGTTTTAAGCCATTTATCAGCACGTACCCGTTGTTATATCGAACTTTTTACAACTATTGTTGGTATTTTTTTCTGTGCCGTATTTGTAATGCAGTCTTTGGATATGGCATTGCTTTCATATGAGATGGATAATACTTCACCAAGTACTCTGCGAACTCCTATGTGGATTCCTCAGATGTCGCTTCCGATCGGTATGGGGCTGTTGCTACTACAGTTTGTACGTACCCTGCTTATAGATATTCAAAAAATCAGCAGCGGTGAATTCAGTAAGGAGGCGGAATAAGATGCTTGTTATTTTTACCGTTATCTTACTGGGACTTTTGGTTTTGGGACTGCCGGTAGCCTTCTCACTGGGAACGGCGGGACTTTTCGGTATGTTTGCTTTTATGGGCGGAGGATCTTCTTTGGCCCAGATACCGATTTTGGCTTACAAATCTTTGGATGATTTCGTGTTAACGGCTGTCCCGTTATATATTTTAATGAGCCAGATTCTTTTAACAGGCAAAGTAGGCAACGATTTATTTGAGCTGGGCAATAAATGGCTGCGTCATTTGCCTGGGGGGTTAGGTGTAGCTACAGTTTTTGCCTGTGCAATTTTTGCTGCGATTACAGGCTCGTCTGTTGCCTGCGCCGTTACTATTGGTGCTATTGCCATTCCTGAGATGCTGTCTCGTGGTTATGAAAGAACGTTAGTTCTAGGAGCTGTTGCAGCAGGTGGTACCTTAGGCATTCTGATCCCGCCATCGATACCAATGATTTTGTATGGCGCTATTACTGGTGAATCGGTAGGTCAGTTGTTTATGTCCGGCGTTGTACCGGGGGTTATTTTGACACTGCTGTTTATTGCTGTGGTTGTTTACAGCTCAAGAAAGCTGCCTTTGCAGGAAGCGGCCAGCTGGGAGGAACGTTTTCAGGCGCTAAGAAGTTCTTTTTGGGGACTGCTGCTGCCGGTGCTTGTCGTTGGCGGTATTTATACGGGAGCGTTTACTCCTACTGAAGCTGCTGCTATAGGTACGGTTTACAGTTTGTTTATTACTTTTGTTATTTACCGTACGCTTGGTCTGAAGGATATGCCGGAAATTTTGCTGGATACAGTCAAAACGACTTCGATGATTTTCGCGATTATGATCGGCGCAACTTTATTTGGTTTCGTTTTAACTATTCTGCAGGTTCCGCAGGCTTTGACGAGCCTGGTTGCCGAAATGGAAACCAGCCGGTGGATAGTCTTTATCGCAATTAATATTCTGCTGTTGGTTTTGGGATGTATTTTGGAATCTATCTCCATTATTTTTATCACTTTGCCGATTTTGTATCCTATTATCATGAAATTGGGCTTCGATCCGATCTGGTTCAATGTTGTGATGTTGATCAATCTGGAGCTGGCTCTTATCACGCCGCCGGTTGGAATGAATCTGTTTGTTTTGCAGGGCATCAGCCCAGATAGTAAAATGACACAGATCATCAAAGGTGTTATTCCTTTTGGCATTATTATGGCGCTGGAAATTTTGCTGCTGTGTTTCTTCCCGGAGATAGCTACATGGCTCCCCGGTATAGTAAAATAGCGGTTTTTGTTGACATAGTAAGTTAAAAAGAATATAATTAATTAGTCATAGTGAAGGATGCTTATTGACAAGCATCCTTCATTAATTTTAGAGTAGTTTTATTTGACCGCAGGCTTTTGTTGTATATGGCATAGCTCGGTTTGGATTTACAGGCGGTATGCCGTCTGCTCAAAAGAGAGGAAGATAGGATTTATGTTAAGAAATGATTTACGCAATATTGCCATTATTGCCCACGTTGACCATGGCAAGACTACCCTCGTAGACGCAATGCTCAAACAAAGCGGTATTTTCCGTGCTAACGAGCATGTCGAAGAACGTGTAATGGATTCCAACGCTTTGGAACGTGAACGCGGTATTACTATTTTAGCTAAAAATACAGCTGTTATGCACAAAGATACTAAAATCAATATTCTTGATACCCCCGGCCATGCTGATTTCGGCGGTGAAGTTGAACGCGTGCTTACTATGGTCGATGGCGTATTATTGCTGGTTGATGCTTATGAAGGGCCTATGCCGCAGACTAAGTATGTTTTGCGCAAAGCGCTTGAACAGCATCTGAAACCAATTGTAGTTATCAATAAAATTGACCGTCCTGACCAACGTGTTGAAGAGGTTATTGATGAAGTTTTAGACCTTTTCATTGAGCTTGGTGCTGATGATGATCAACTGGAATTCCCGGTAGTATTGACTTCTGCCCGTAATGGTATTGCTAAATTAACTATGGAAGAAGAAAGCGACAATTTAGAAGCTTTGTTCAAAGTGATTTTGGAAAATATTCCCGCTCCGGATGTTGAAGTAGACGCACCTTTGCAAATGCTGGTCAATACCTTGGATTATGATGATTATGTAGGACGTATCGTTGTCGGTCGTGTGATCCGCGGTACTATCCATAACGGTGAAACTATTACTTTGATGGATGAAGAGGGCGAGCGTAAAGCGAAGATCGGCCGTCTGTATACCTATGAAGGCTTGAAACGTGCTGAGACGCAGGAAGTTGGAGCAGGCGACATCGTTGCTTTGATCGGTTTGGCAGATGCCAATATCGGCGATACTATCGCTGATGCAGAAAGTCCTGAAAAATTAAAAGGCATCAGTATTGATGAGCCTACGCTGTCGATGGTATTCTCTGTTAATAACAGTCCTTTTGCAGGTCGTGAAGGTGAATATGTTACCAGTCGTCATCTTCGTGACCGTTTGTTTAAAGAAATCAAAACTAATGTTTCGATGCGTTTAGAAGAAACCGAAAGTCCAGATGCATTTATTGTTTCCGGACGTGGTGAGCTGCATTTGTCTGTATTGATCGAAACTATGCGCCGTGAAGGTTATGAGCTGCAGGTCGGCAAACCTAAAGTAATCATGCATCATGATGAAACCGGTACTTTACAGGAGCCTATGGAAGCTTTAACAATTGACGTTCCGCAGGAATTTATGGGAGCTGTTATGGAAGGGCTGGGACTGCGTAAGGCTGAACTGACTAACATGACAGAGATGGCCGGCTACCTGCGTATGGAATTTGTGATCCCCGCCCGCGGACTTATTGGTTTCCGTAACCAGTTCCTGACAGATACTAAAGGTAACGGTGTTATGAATCATGTGTTCGCAGGTTATGCTGATTATAAAGGTGAGATCCCCGGACGTACAAGAGGCAGCCTGGTTGCTTTTGAAAACGGCGAAACTACATCCTACGGTATAGGCAACGCGCAGGAACGCGGGAATATGTTCATCATTCCTGGCGAACAGGTCTATGAAGGGCAGATCATTGGTGAAAACAGCCGTGATGATGATATGGATGTCAATCCCTGTAAAAAGAAACATGTCAGCAATATGCGTGCCAGCGGCAGCGATGATACTATTCGTCTGATTCCGCCTAAGACTTTCTCTTTAGAGCAGGCTTTGGAGCATATCAACGATGATGAACTGGTTGAAGTTACTCCGAAGAATATTCGGATGCGTAAAAAGATTCTTGATCGTGTTGAGCGTGGTCGTCAGCGTTCCCGTAACAAAGCATAATAATACAAAAATAAAAATTTTTCTAAAAAAAGAAGGATTTTGAGAATTTATGTAGAAGTAGGCAGTTAGCATATCTGACAACAAGGACGTTTGGAGGCGTAAAAGATGGATTTAAAAAATGCTGCACGTAAGCTTTGGCATAGCGATGTAGAAGAAGATCAAGTTTATAGCGGTCCGTACTTAGTTAAAGGCGGTCATATGGATATTTTGGTGCGCTCTCCGCGTCAATTCAGCGACGTACGCGAGTATGCTGATTCTTTAATGAGCGGTGCGACACTGATGGTATCTTTCGATGCTGTTGATTCTGCAATGAAAAACCGTATTTTTGACTATTTGAACGGTGTAAGTTACATTATTGGCGCAACTGTTTCTAAGGTCAGCGAAAATTTGCTGATGTACGCTCCAAATCATGTGGAAGTTGATAAGGAAGCTGTTAAAAAAAGTACTCGTTCTTGGTTAGGCAGATAGCACGCACTCATCTATAAAATATTAAAAGCTCATTCCTTTTTGGAATGAGCTTTTTTTACGTTAAGGCAGCTGCTGTTTATAATTTTCGCCAAGCTTTTTGATAAAACCGGCAAAGAGAATTGCTTCACCCTGCTCGTTATATTGCATCTGTCCGCGGCAGCGCACCCAAATCCATTTACCTTCTTTGTTTTGAGCACGATATTCAACATAGTGAATGTTGGCGCGTCCGTCTAAAATTTCCTGGTTGGATGCTAAAAAAGCGCTTTGATCATCTGGATGAACCTTGGCACCCCAGATGGCGGCAGCATTTTTGATGTATTCGCCAGGCAGAGCAAATTCTTCAACCATGGTTTTGGGATAATGGAAAACATCACTTTGGACGTCACAGACGTAGAGATAATCGTCGGTGCTGTTAACTAAAGCATCGTAGAGATATTCTGCCTGATAAGAAAAACTGTTTTTTTCAGACGGGTCAGACTGCTTTTGCAGGCCAGCGTCCTGCTGGCGTTTAAGTATATGGTAAGAACGTTTCTGCTCATACATTTTTTCATCGACACGGTTTAAAATATCAGTAAGAGAGTAATTGCTTGTAGACTGAACTTCTAAAAGCCCATAGGTGAAAGATGGTTCATAGGGCAGAGCATTTTTTTGTGCTGAATTTTTTAGTTCAATTAGGACTTTTTGCAGTATTTCCTTAACATTTTGCAGCGAATGTTCTGTAAAAACGACAATAAATTCATCGCCGCTGAGCCGGAAAAATATATCGCCGCTGCCCAGGTGTTTTTTTAAAGTCTGGCATATAGTGATAATAAGCTTATCGCCTTCACTGTGTCCATAATTGTCATTGACCTGTTTGAGTGAGTTTATATCAAACATACAGGTTATAAAACCATGGCAATTCTGATGAGCTGCTTTAATCAATTTTTCCAGAAGCTCTTTGCCTGCACGTCTGGTCAGTGTATTGGTCAGTTCATCAAAACAGGCATCATGGAAAGCTTTTTTGGAATCTGTTATATCTATAGATTGCTGCAGATGTACGATTGAGCCGTCAAACCAATTAATAAGGCTGTCATGGTTTTCGTAAATACGTCCGGTTTTAGAATTGACTTCTTCCCAGTGAATAGTCTTATTAGAAGACGGATCACGCAGTAATTTGGAAACAGGGCAGAAGTTACAGCGTTGGGACATATTCTGCTGCAATACCTGCCAGCATATTTTACCTTCAGGTGCTTTTAAGGCAAAACGGTCTTTCATCGTTTGGTTCATGAAGAGAATTTTATTAGTGTGGATATCAGTTACGTAGATGAGGTTATTCATGCCATTGATAATTGAAGTATAGACTTTCTGCTGTAATGCAGTTTGTTCAAAGGCATGCTTTTTTACAAAATATGCGCATAATATATTTACAACAGCAGTTAAACTGTCAGTGCTGAATTGCTGAAAATTGATTGCTTTTTCGTTTAATTCTAAAGCTGCAAAACCATAGAGATAATCGTCAAATCGCAGCGGATAAACTGTGGTTGGTCTTATATTATCGTTGTAACCGCATTCTGTTAATATGTGACTGAAATCTTTGCAGTTGATTTCACTCTTGAGCTTTAACTTTTTTGCGATAAGGTGAGCTTTATGGCTTAACAAAGACTGCTGTTGGGAAAGGGCTTCATTTGGATAGTGGAAAGCAGCCTGAAAATGTTTTTCGTTGCGCAGTTGAATCACAGAAATATGAGATAAATATTCTGTGAGGCCAAGTGTTTTTTCTAAACTGGCAAGAAGATCATAAAAAGTATTTTTAAAAGAATATAACTTATCATATGCCTGTAAGAATTGTTGAGATTGTTTTAAATTATCAGTGCTATAGTCAGCCATATGTATCATTCCTGTCTGTTAGGGTGTATTTATAATATTATAGCACTTTTAAGATATGAATGAAATATATAAACTAAAGCAAAAATAAAATAACAAAAGCTTTAATTAAGATGAGATAAAGCGTGTTTTGGAGAAAATAAAAAGCCTGCTCAAAAGAGCAGGCTTTAATCGCTGTAGAGATTAGTCCATAGCATTGACTTTTTTAGCAAGTCTTGATTTTTTGCGGTTTGCAGCATTCTTATGGATAATACCTTTACGAGAAGCTTTATCAATCAAACCGGTTGCAGTTGCAAAAGTTGCTTTTGCTTCTTCTGGAGAGCCGGTCTCGGTTACAGCAACTACTTTACGAGCTGCATTGCGGATAGCAGCCTTGATCGGAGCATTTTTTGCACGACGTTCTGCGTCGGTTTTTACACTACGAATGGAAGATTTAATGTTCGGCAACGAATTCACCTCCTACAATTAAATACGTTTACTAAAGTATTCTACCACGAAGGAGTTAATTCTGCAAGGGATTTCTGCAAATTATTCCACAAAAGACTTTATTTGATAATTTTGGTAGCGATACGCTCGGGTTTAATGTCGGCAAAAGAACGTTTTTCAAGCGGTTTGGCCGGATAACCCAAGGCCAAAGCTGAAACAGGTTTGAAGCCTTCCGGCAGTTCAAGGCTGGCTACAAATTGAGGACTTTGCGGAATACGATTTAAAAGAGCCCAAAGATAAACTGAACCAAGGCCGATATCAGTAGCAGCCAATTGCATATTTTCAAGAATACAGCCAACATCAGCTATGTAAACCATCTGGCCGTCATCTTTAGGCTTAGCTGAAATGACGATTAAAGTAGGGGCGCCGTAAAACGGATTGTATTTGGGGTTTCCGAAAGCTTGACCGCAGTATTCTGCAAAGTTTTCGAGAATTTTGGGATTTTGCACAACAGAAATATATAGTTCGTCATATGCTCCATGACCAACAGGAGAAGCCCAGCCGGCGGCTAAAACTGTTTGCAGCTGGGAATCGCTTATTTGTTCTGGTTTGTAGACTCTGGTAGAGCGGCGGGTTGCAATAGCGGTTAAGGTATCCATAATATAACTTCCTTTCTTGTAATAATTCTTTTATTATTACTTATATTGTAACAGGTTGATGCTTTGATTTGCTGTAAATTATTTGTGAAGTGACTAAAAATACCATTATATATACTTTCATAATCTTTAACATAAATATTTTTTGTTACAGCAGCTTTTATTTATAAGTGCTTTACTAATAAGAGTTAGTATTTGCTTAATTACCGGCAAAAATGATATAATATTTTGCAGTGAATTTACGGCGGATGTTCCGCTTTAGCAAGATTATATATGAAGGAGAATATGATGGACCAGAATAAGATCCGTAATTTTTCTATAATTGCCCATATCGATCACGGTAAATCTACTTTGGCAGACAGATTGATAGAATATACCGGTACTTTAACTAAACGCGAGATGGAAGCACAGATCCTCGATTCAATGGACCTTGAACGTGAACGCGGTATTACAATCAAAGCGCAGGCCGTGCGCAGCAGCTATAAGGCTAAGAATGGCGAAGAGTACATGCTTAATTTCATTGATACTCCAGGGCATGTTGATTTTACATATGAGGTATCGAGAGCTTTAGCTGCATGCGAAGGTGCTTTGCTTGTTATTGATGCTACGCAGGGGATTGAAGCTCAGACTTTGGCTAATGTCTATTTGGCTTTAGATAATGATTTGGAAATTATCCCGGTTATTAATAAAGTCGATCTTCCCAGTGCTGATCCTGACCGAGTCAAGCATGAGATAGAAGAGGTTATCGGGATCGATGCATCAGAGGCCGTTTTGACGAGTGCGAAGACAGGTTTGGGTATTGAAGATGTACTTGAAGCTATTGTTGCTAAAGTACCGGCACCTTCCGGTATAAGTGACAGCCCTTTAAAAGCTTTGGTATTTGATTCTAAATTTGATGCGTATAAGGGTGTCGTTTTATATGTGCGTGTTATTGACGGACGTATAAAACCTGGTATGAAAATTAAAATGATGGCTACCAATGCTGAATTTGAAGTAACAGAGGTTGGTGTTTTTAAACCTAATCTTGTTAATGTTGATTCATTGGAGGTTGGGCAGGTTGGATTTTTTGCTGCAGCAATCAAAAATGTTAAAGACGCACGTGTCGGGGATACAGTTACTGATGCCAATAATCCGGCAGCCGAAGCACTGCCTGGTTATCGTAAAGCTACGCCGATGGTTTTCTGTGGTCTGTATCCGGTAGAAAACTCAGATTATGATAATTTACGGGATGCGCTTGAAAAACTACAGCTCAACGATGCCTCACTGGTTTTTGAACCGGAAACATCAGTAGCGCTTGGATTTGGTTTTCGCTGTGGTTTTTTAGGTCTGCTGCATATGGATGTTATCAAGGAACGTCTGGAGCGTGAATATAATCTAACGCTGATTACAACGGCTCCAAACGTTATTTACCAGGTATTTCGCACCAATGGTGATGTGGAATTGGTTGATAATCCGTCTAATTTCCCTGATCCAACAGTGATCGACCATGTAGAAGAACCTTACGTTAACGCTACAATTATTGTACCTAAAGACTATGTTGGTGCAGTAATGGAGCTTTCTCAGGAAAAACGCGGTGAGTATGAAAATATGACCTATTTAGATGAAACACGTGTTATGATTCACTATGCACTTCCGCTTAGTGAGATAATTTATGATTATTTTGATCGGTTGAAGTCAGTAACCAGAGGTTATGCTTCTTTGGACTATGAGCTGGCCGGTTATCGTGCTTCCAGCTTGGTAAAGGTAGATATTTTGCTGAATGGAGAACCGGTGGATGCCCTGTCAGCTATAGTACACCGTGAAAAAGCTGTTTCCAGGGGACGTCAGCTGGTAGAAAAACTGCGCAGTCTTATTCCGCGTCAGATGTTTGAGATACCTGTACAGGCTGCCATAGGTAATAAAGTTATTGCCCGCGAAAATGTAAGAGCGATGCGCAAAGACGTATTGGCTAAGTGTTATGGCGGTGATATCAGCCGCAAGCGCAAATTGTTGGAAAAACAAAAAGAAGGTAAGAAACGCATGAAGCAGGTCGGCAGTGTAGAGCTGCCGCAAGAAGCTTTTATGGCGATTTTGAAGATGGATTAAAATGCAAAAATGGGAACAAATCCAGGGGGTATATATACATACCCCTTTTTGCTTGCAAAAATGTTTATATTGTGACTTTGCTTCATATGCAGGTGCTGACACAGAAACTATGGAAAAGTATGTTGATGCTGTCTGCAGTGAAATAATGATGCGCAGCAATGAAGTGACTATTGCAGATCAGGCCACGCTGTATTTTGGCGGCGGGACTCCCTCGTTGCTTTCGGAAAAGCTTTTGGCGAAACTGGTAGAAGCTTTGCAAAAAAATGGATGCTGGCTGCAACCGGCAGAGGCAACGATTGAAGTTAATCCCGGTACTGCCGATTTGGATAAGCTGCGTTTTTTTAAAGATTTGGGATTTGATCGTATAAGCTTTGGTGTTCAAAGTCTTAACGATGCCGAACTTCGGGCTGTTGGCAGGATACATACGGCCAACGAGGCTTTAGACGCTATTACAATGGCAGAGAAGGCTGGTTTTACACGAGTCAGTGCTGACCTTATTTATGGCTTGCCGGAGCAGTCCCTTCAAACGCTGAAGACCAGTCTGCAGAATTTAACAGCGGCAGGGTTGCAGCATTTGTCGGTATATGGTTTGACGATTGAAAAAAATACGCCTTTGGCAGGTATGCTGGACAAAGGAAAAGTTGAGTTGCCGGACGAAGATTGTCAGCTGGCAATGTATGAATTGGTACAGGAGTATCTGGAAGCACAGGGACTGCATAGATATGAGATTTCAAATTATGCAGTGTCAGGTCAGGAGTCAAGGCATAACCTTGTTTACTGGCATTATCTGCCGTATTTGTCTTTTGGCAGTTCCGCCTGCAGCTTTAATGGCAGTCAACGTTTTACAGCAACAGATTCTGTAACTGATTATATTGAAAGTATTCAAAGTGGCAAAAGTTGTGGAGGCTTTGAAGATCTGACAAAAGAAATGCAGCTGTCAGAATATTTATTTATGGGTTTACGGACGACGGTAGGGATAGATTTAATAGAAACTGAACAACGTTTTGGCTGTGATGTAATGTTAGAATTTGGGGTTGAATTAGAAAAATTTATTAGAGGAAATTTAGTATTCTATGATATTGAGCATAGGCGGATGAGGCTGACGGAGCAAGGGATGCGCTTTAGCAATGAAATTTTTGAAATCTTTGTGAAGTAAGAAAAATTGGTTGACAACTGTTAAGGTCAGTGCTATTCTAATACCAAGATGTTAGCACTCTAATGAGATGAGTGCTAACAATCGAGTTGGAGGTGGGATCGTGTTAAACGAAAGAAAGAAAAAGATCCTGCAAATTATCATAGAAGACTACATTTCATCAGCTGAGCCGGTTGGTTCACGTACTATTGCCCGCAAGTATGACTTAGGGCTCAGCCCGGCAACGATCCGTAATGAGATGTCAGACCTTGAGCTTCTGGGTTATTTGGAACAGCCGCATACTTCAGCGGGACGTATTCCATCTGCTCAGGCTTATCGTTTTTATGTAGATGCCCTGATTGAACCGGGGACATTGACAGATAATGATATGGCATTAATAGATGGCTGGTATAATGAACGTCGTCGTAACATTGATGATATTTTCCAGTCGACAGCCAAGATCTTGTCACGTATGACACAGAATGTTTCCATGGTTTTGACTAACCAGCAGACGATTGCAAATTTCTGTTATTTAAAATTTTTGCCGCTTGACAGTCAGCATGCTATTTTATGTATCGTTGCCGATGATGGCAGTATAGATACGAATGTTGTTGATATTCCTTTAGGTATGTCTTCTGAAGAGATGGATTATCTGGCTGGTAAAATGAGCAAATTGCTGGAAGATCGCAATCTTAGCGATATTTCTGTGGAGATTTTGCAGAATGTCCATACAGATGTGGTCGAGGATAAACTCATTTTTTCATCATTACTGCAGGCTGTACGTAAAATGACAGGGCGCAGGCAGGAACAGAAGGTATTTTTAGGCGGAACAAAGCAACTGCTTAATCAACCGGAATTCCGTGATGTGGAAAGAGTCAGAAACCTGCTTGGTATATTAGAAGAAGAAAAGGTCCTGAAGGATCTTTTGCAGGGTGGTGAAGATTCAGGCCTTAAGGTAACGATAGGTTCTGAAAATAAATTTACCGGTATTCAGGATTGCAGTATGGTTCAGGCTACTTATCGTCTGAATGGTCAGATCGTAGGTACGATGGCAGTATTAGGTCCAACCCGTATGGAATACGGTAAGGTCATTTCTGTAATGGATTACCTGCATAAATATCTGAAAACAATTTTAGATAAGTAAAAAGACTATAAGGAGGAAGTGTTTTGCAAACAGAAGATTTGAAGGAAAGCTCAAAGCAAACAACTGCCGAAGAAACACCTCAGCAGGAAGCTCAAACGAATACAGCCGATGCTGCTAATGGAGTCGATGAGACTGCCGGGAAAAAGAGTGAGGGAGCTGCTGAAGAAAAAACTCCTGAACAGGATGAAAAGGATGTTAAGATCGAAGAACTGCAGAACCGTATTTTAAGGCTGCAGGCAGATTTTGATAATTTCCGCCGACGCAATACGTCCGAACGTGAACAGCTGGCAACTTTTGTTACCGCTGATGTTGTCGGAAAATTTTTAAAGGTGTTGGATAATTTTGAACGTGCTGAAGACGCCGCCAGAAAATCTGATGATGCCGCCGGAATTTATTCAGGTATTGAAATGATTAGGCGTCAGTTCGAGCAGACTTTTAAAGATTTGGGCGTAGAAGAAATAAAAGCACAGGGCGAAAAATTCGATCCTGAGATGCATGAGGCTGTGATGAGGGGGCAAAATCCCGATATGGATGATGACACTGTAGAGATGGTTCTGGAAAAGGGCTATAAATTACGTGATAAAGTTATCCGGCACAGCAAAGTTAAAGTTATCAGCAACGAATAGTTGCCATATAAATTAAAATTAACATATAAACCCGAGGAGGAATAAATCATGTCTAAAGTAATTGGTATTGACTTAGGTACTACTAACTCTGTAGTAGCAGTAATGGAAGGCGGCGAACCTACCGTTATCACTAATCAGGAAGGCAGCCGTTTAACTCCGTCCGTAGTTGGTTTTTCCAAAAACGGCGAACGTTTAGTTGGTCAGCTGGCAAAACGTCAGGCAGTATCCAACACTGACAGAACTATTAGTTCTATTAAACGTCATATGGGTACTGACTATAAAGTAGCAATCGACGATAAAAAATATTCTCCGGAAGAAATTTCCGCGATGATTCTGCAAAAGTTGAAAGAAGATGCTGAAAAATATTTAGGTGAAAAAGTAACTCAGGCAGTTATTACTGTTCCTGCTTACTTCTCTGACAGTCAACGTCAGGCAACTAAAGATGCCGGCCGTATCGCAGGCTTGGAAGTTCTCCGTATCATCAACGAGCCTACTGCTGCATCTTTGGCGTATGGTATTGATAAAAGCGACGACCATACCGTTATGGTTTATGACCTTGGCGGCGGTACTTTCGACGTATCTATCCTTGATGTAGGTGACGGTGTTTTTGAAGTAAAAGCTACTAACGGTGATACTCATTTAGGCGGCGATGATTTTGACCAGAAAATCGTTGACTGGATGGTTGCTGAATTTAAGAAAAATGAAGGCATTGATCTGAGTAATGACCGTATGGCTATGCAGCGTTTGCGTGAAGCCGCTGAAAAAGCAAAAATCGAATTATCCGGTGTTTTGACTACTAATATCAACCTGCCGTTTATTACTGCCGGTGCTGAAGGTCCGAAGCATTTGGATATGGATCTGACTCGTGCAAAATTTGACGAATTGACTGCTGATCTCGTTGAACGCACAATGGAGCCGACCCGCAAGGCTATGGCTGACGCCGGCCTGTCTGCTTCTGATATCAATAAAGTTATCTTGGTAGGCGGTTCTTCCCGTATTCCTGCTGTACAGGAAGCTTTGAAAAAATTTATCGGTAAAGAGCCTTACCGTGGTGTAAACCCTGACGAATGTGTTGCCGTTGGTGCTGCCATTCAGGCCGGCGTTTTGGCAGGTGAAGTAAAAGACGTGCTTTTACTTGACGTAACTCCGTTGTCTTTGGGTATAGAAACTTTGGGCGGTGTGTTCACAAAAATCATTGAACGTAATACTACCATCCCGACTTCCCGTAAGCAGGTCTTCTCTACTGCTGCTGATAATCAGCCTTCAGTTGATATCCATGTACTGCAGGGTGAACGTGAAATGGCTGCCGATAATAAAACTCTGGGACGTTTTGAGCTTTCCGGAATCCCGGCTGCTCCTCGTGGAGTACCGAAGATCGAAGTTGCTTTCGATATCGATGCTAATGGTATCGTAAATGTAAGCGCTAAGGATCTTGGTACCGGTAAAGAACAAAAAATCACTATTACGTCTTCAGGTACTTTGGAAAAAGACGAAATCGACCGTCTGGTAAAAGAAGCAGAGGCTAATGCTGAAGCTGATAAAAAACGTAAAGAAGGCGTTGAAGTACGTAATAATGCTGACTCCCTGTGCTATCAAGCCGAAAAGACCATTAAAGATATGGAAGGCAAAGGCTCTGAAGAATTGATTGGAAAAGTACAGGCAGCGCTTGATACTTTAAAAGAGACTCTGAAAGGCGAAGATATGGAAAAAATCAAAGCAGATACTGAAGCTTTGACCAAACCTCTTTATGAACTTTCCGCAGAGCTGTACAAACAAACTGAAGCTGCTAAAGGTGCTGAAGGTACTGAAACAGCCGAGGGCGCAAAAAAAGCTGATGACGATGTTGTTGACGCCGAAGTGGTTGACGAAGACAAAAAATAATCGGCTTAGGATGGTGTAAACTTTGAGTAAAAAAGATTATTATGACGTGCTAGGCGTGTCTAAAACCGCTACAGCAGATGAAATTAAAAAAGCATACCGCAAACTGGCACGTCAGTATCATCCTGATGTGAATAAAGATAATCCGGAAGCGGCTGAGAAATTTAAAGAAGCGTCCGAGGCTTACAGTGTACTCAGCGATGAGCAGAAACGTGCCCAATATGACCAGTTTGGACATGCTGCTTTTGAAAACGGCGGTGCCGGCGGTGCTGGTGGATTTGGGGGCTTTGAAGGTTTCGGCGGTTTTGGCGGCGGAGGCATGGAAGATATTTTTGATATGTTCTTCGGCGGGCAGGGCCGCGGCTCGCGTGGTTCTAATGCCGGTCCTCAGCGCGGTGCTGATTTACGCTTTGACCTGGAAATCACTTTTGAAGAAGCTGCGTTTGGTTTAGAACGTGAGATCAGTTTATATCGTGACGAACAATGTCCGCATTGTCATGGGAATGGTGCGGAACCTGGTTCTAAAGTTGAAACTTGCCCTGAATGTCACGGAAGTGGCGAGATCCGTTTTACTCAAAACACTATGTTCGGACAGATGACCAATGTACGGCCATGTCCTAAATGTCATGGTGAAGGCAAGATCATCAGCGAACCATGTAAGGAATGTCGCGGACAGGGCACTGTTAAAAAGAATAAAAAACTTAAAGTCAAGATCCCTGCAGGTGTTGACAACGGTTCCCGCCTGCGGGTAGCCGGAGAAGGCGAAGCAGGGGTTAAAGGCGGACCAAGCGGTGATTTGTATGTATATTTGTATGTTAAACCGCATAAGTTTTTTGAGCGCGATGGTACTACTGTTTACTGCGAAGTGCCGATCAATATTGTACAGGCAACTTTGGGTGATGAGATTAAGGTTCCTACGCTGGATGGACAGGTTGTGATGAAGGTTCCTGAAGGAACTCAGCCTGGAAAGGTACTGCGTTTGAAGGGCAAAGGCATTCCCAGTTTGCGTAACAGTACACGTGGCGACCAGTTAGTCAGGATCAAAGTTGTTGTGCCGCAGAAGCTGAATGAAAAACAGAAAGATGCTTTGCGTAAATTTGCCGAGATCAGTAAAGATAACATTAATCCTGAAGAAAAAGGCTTTTTGAATAAGATTAAAGATTTATTTAAATAATGACTTGTATAAACTGCGGTTTGAACACCGCAGTTTATTTTTTTATGCCAAAAAATATGATATAATGTGAGCACTTGGCATTGAAATATCTTCTCAAACTGGTAGAAAAACACTTTCATATGGTAAAATATTTTAGAATAAGCTTTGTGTTTAATATATATGATAGTTATTTAAGGAGTGATCGCTTTGTCACAATGGATAGAGGTAAGCATACAAACTACACATGAGGCAGCTGATCTGGTTGCCGAAATTATGCGTGCTGCAGGTGCAAACAATGGTGTTGTTATTGAGGACCCGGTTTTGATAAACACTTTGCGTAATTCAGGCACTTGGGAATTATGCGATATTCCTGAGCAGGAAAACACAGAAGTGGTTACGATAACTGCTTATTATCCGGAGGATGAAGAGCTGCAGCCACGTCTTACACAGATTGATGAGGACTTAACAAATTTGGAAACGCGTATTGGTAAATGTCGCTTTGGTAATACGCGTTTTCGTACTGTTTCCGAGCAGGATTGGGCTAACGAATGGAAACAGTATTTCCATGTTACGCATATTGGCAGAACATTGGTGATTAAGCCTACCTGGGAAAAATATACATCTAAAGCTGGTGAACATATTATTGAAATCGATCCAGGGATGGCGTTTGGTACAGGAACACATCATACGACCTGTATGTGTATGGAACGTTTGGAAAAAGTTCTGCGTACTGATATGGAAGTATTTGATGTTGGTACTGGCTCTGGAATTCTGGCTATTGCTGCTGCTAAACTTGGTGCTAAAACAGTTAAAGCGGTGGATATTGATGCTACTGCGGTACGAGTAGCTATTGAAAATATTGCCGGCAATGAACTAACAGAAAAAATCAGTGTGCAACAGGGTGATTTGCTGCATGGTACAGAAGGTAAGGCTGATATTATCATTGCTAATATCATTGCCGATATTATTATTATGCTTCTGCAGGATATTCCCGGTAAGTTAAAATCCGGAGGAATATTCCTTGCCAGCGGTATTATTGAAGAACGGCAGAATGATGTATCAGCAGCTGCCTCCAAAGTCGGTTTGTGTGTCGAAGCTGTTGATGCCAAAGGCGGCTGGGTTGTTATGCAGATGCGTAAGGAGGACTGACGGTGCATAGATTTTTTATACCGCAGCCATACAGTGATACGATGACAATAATGGGTGTTGATGCCAGGCATATTTATACTGTACTGCGGATGCAATGCGGGTCCAGAGTACAGATTGTAAGTGATGATGGTGTCACGGCTCTTGCTGAAATTGCTGATGCTAATGAAAGTGTTGTGACAGTCAAATGTCTGGAGGTACTGGCGGAAAGTCATGAGCCTTCAGTGCGAATCGTACTGGCACAAGGGTTGGCTAAAGGTGAAAAAATGGATTTTATTATCCAGAAGGCTGTAGAACTGGGAGTCAGTGAGATTATACCAGTAGCTATGGAGCATTCGGTCGTACGCCTGGAAGGTGATAAAGCTGTTAAGAAAGCTGAGCGCTGGCAGAAAATTGCTGAAGCGGCTGCGAAACAGAGCAAGCGTGATATTATACCAATGGTGCAGCCAGTACAGACGATGGAACAGATGCTTGCTGATAATCCCTGTGACTGTAAACTGATAGCTTATGAATGTGAGGATAAGCTTGGTTTGAAGGCTGCGCTGCAAAAGGAGCAGGCTTTGAAGGAGCTGCTGCTGATCATAGGCCCGGAGGGCGGTATTTCCGAGACGGAATTACAGCAGGCCCGTACAGCTGGGGCATTGGTAGTAAGTTTAGGCAAGCGCATATTACGTGCGGAAACAGCTGCATTAGTAGCTGCGGCCGCAATATTTTATGAAACTGGTGATTTAGGAGGCTGATTGATGAAAAGAATAGCATTTTACACTTTAGGCTGTAAAGTCAATCAGGCCGATACTGCCAGCATGGAAGCGATATTTCGCAGTCATGGTTATACTGTAGTTGGTTTTAATTGCGAAGCTGATATTTATGTGATCAATACTTGTGTTGTTACCAATACGGGGCAGCGTAAATCGCGGCAGATGATCAATCGTGCTGTGCGCAGAAACCCAACTGCTTTCGTGGTTGTGACTGGCTGTTATCCACAGACGGCGGCAGAAGAAGTGAAGACAATTCCTGGTGTTGATCTTATTATCGGGAATCAGGATAGAGCAGATATCGTACGGTTGGTAGAAGAAGCTGCTGCTTTTCAGTCTGTTGATACAATAGACAGCGTGCGTAAGCTGAGTGCCAACACTGAGTTTGAAGAACTGAGTGCAGGTGATGTTAGTGATAAGACCAGAGCTTTTTTAAAAATACAGGAAGGCTGCAATCAATTCTGTACTTATTGTATTATTCCTTTTGCCCGCGGACCGTTGCGTTCGCGTAGTCTGACAAGCATCAGGGAAGAAGTTAAAAAGCTTGTAGCTTCTGGTTATAAAGAAATAGTGCTTATCGGTATTCACCTTGGCTGCTATGGTAAAGAACATGATGGAAAACTGACTTTATTTGATGCTGTTGAGGCAGCTTTAAGTGTAGAGGGTCTGCAGAGACTGCGGTTGGGGTCATTGGAATCAGTGGAGGTCGAAGCGAGGCTGCTTAATCTTATGGAAAAAGATAAACGGTTGTGCCGACAGCTGCATTTACCTTTGCAGGCAGGCTGTGATACAACTTTAGCCAGAATGCACAGGCCGTATGATACCCGACGTTTTACCGAACTTTTGGCCGATATCCGTAAACGTATTCCTGATATTGCCATTACTACTGATATTATTGCCGGATTCCCGGGTGAGACGGAAGAGGAGTTTGCATCTACACTGGTTTTTGCAGAAAACTGCGGGTTCAGTAAAATGCATATTTTTCCTTATTCCAAACGGAAGGGAACTCCGGCCGAAAAAATGCCCAATCAAATTCCTGAAACTGTTAAGCAAAGACGTTGTGCACAACTTGCTGAGCTTGATCATAAGCAGCAGCAGAAATTTTTAGAACGTTTTGTTGGCAGTGCTGTGGAGGTATTGTTTGAGCAGACTGTTGAGGATGGCTATATAGAAGGTTTGACCAGTAATTATTTACGGGTCTATGTTCGGTCGGAAGCTGAACTATGTGGCAAGATAAAAAAAGTGAGATTACTGAAGGCTGAGACGAGTTTTTTAATCGGAGAATTGCTGAAGGAATAATAAAAAAGCTGCCGTTTAACGGCAGCTTTTCTTTTATTCAATGGTAATTAATTCATATTGATCATTACCCATGGAAAGTTCTTTCATGTAACTGAGCTGCCGCAGACCACGACGTGATTCGATCCGTTCCTGCAGATCATGCTTAGCAGCATCTGGTAAAACAAAAACAAGGTCGATAGAAGCCTGATCGACGGCAAGAATATCTGTAGAAGCAAGTATGCCGATATCAGGGGTTGTTGGTGGTGCCGCAGCAAGCCCGGCACAGTCGCAGTCAACAGACATATTGCGTAATACATTGATATAAATGATTTGTTTACCAAAAAAATCTGTTGTAGCCTTTGCTGATTCAGCCATATTTTCCATAAAACGCTCTTGGCTATATTCCCAGGGGTTGGATGGGTCAGAGGTATGCAGCATGGCTTTGCCGATCCTGCCGTCTGCGTTGCCAATTGCTATGTTTTTCATTGAACCGCCAAATCCTCCCATAGTGTGTCCTTTAAAATGCGTCAAAACGATCATGGAATCATAATTAAGCATATTTTTAGCGATCGACATTTCCTGAAAATGTTTGCCTCCTTTTACTGGCAGCATTACTGCTCCTTCCTCGTCCATAATGTCTACAGTACAAAAATCCCAGCCGTTAACTTTTAATGTTTCGCGGTGGCCGGCGGTGGTATAGCGGTCACCTTTATAGAAAGTGTTGGTTTCGACTAAATTACTGTCAGGTACATGCTGCTGCAAAGCCATCACTATTTCCCGTGGGAGTATATTGGGACCGTTCTTTTCTCCTGTATGGATTTTGATAGCTACTTTACCATGTATATCCTGGTTGATTTTATCATATAGTTTGATCAGACTTACAGGGCTGATATCCTTGCTGAAATAAACAAGAGCTTTATTATTTACTGCTGTTTTTTCATTACTTTTAACAGTTGGTTCAACAGGAGAAGAAACTGTATTGGCAGTCATTCCACAAGCGCTGAATAATAAAGTTGCGGCAGCGGTATAAAGTAATGTTGATAAAAATTTTTTCACTGTAAATTCTCCTTTCTTAGATAAATGATTAAAAATACTTTAAGTTCAGTATAATGGCTGGAGTTGACTATAAGTCAAGCGTTTTATTAAAGATTTTTTTACTTTGTTAGTTACAGTTTGAAAATAAATTGTGAACAGAGTAAATAGAAAAAGGACTTTTAAATTTTCTGACGAATATTATAAAAATTAGGATCACTAAGGGGGGAAAGAAATGAACGACTGTATCTTTTGCCGAATTATTGCCGGAGAGATCCCGTCTGAAAGAGTTTATGAAGATGACAAAATGATCGTAATCCGTGATGTGGCTCCTGCTGCTCCGGTACACGTTTTAATGATACCGAAAGCTCATACTGAAAATATTATTACTGCAGAACCGGAGCTGCTCCTGTATATGTTTGGGAAAGTTAAGGAACTGGCTGAGAAACTTGGTGTTAATGAAAAAGGGTTTCGCATCGTTGCCAATACCGGTGATGATGGAGGGCAGACCGTTAAGCATTTGCATATCCATCTTTTAGGCGGTAAAGCATTGGGGTGGCCGCCCTGCTGATACCTTGACAAAAGGCCTATCATAAGATATAATTTACTGGTAATATTGTGCGGTAATTGCGGTCTGACGATAGTCAGCAATAGTGCAAAAAACGCATGAAATGCATATATACACTTCCCTAAGTGTGTGGAGGGAGGGAGATCAGATGGCAGAAATTAAAGTTGGCAAAAACGAAACATTGGACAGTGCGCTGCGCAGATTTAAAAGAGCAACCCAAAAGGCCGGAATTCTTTCTGAAGTTAGAAAGCGCGAACATTATGAAAAACCGAGCGTTCAACGTAAGAAAAAATCCGAAGCAGCCAGAAAACGTAAAACCAGATAATGGGGGCGTGCTGTATGTCTATTAAAGACCAATTGACAGAAGATATGAAACAGGCCATGAAGGACCGTGAAGCAGGTAAGCTGTGTTTATCGGTTATTCGTATGGTGCGTGCTAATATTAAAAATGTCGAAATCAATGAGAAGAAGGAACTGAATGATGATGAGGTTCTGGCTATCTTGCTGAAAGAGGTCAAGATGCGGCAGGATTCTTTGGTAGAATTCGAAAAAGCCGAACGCAGTGAATTAGCCGAGCAGGCTAAAGCAGAAATTGAGATTCTCAAAAAATATCTGCCTGAACCGCTTAGCGATGAAGAATTGCGTGTTATGGTTGCTGAAGCTATCTCCGAGACTGGTGCCGAAGGACCGAAAGCGATTGGTAAAGTAATGCCTGCTGTTATGGCGAAGGCTAAGGGCCGAGCCGACGGTAAACGTATCAATCAAATGGTACGCGAACTGCTTCAATAATGAATAATTAACTTAACAGGACCGAATATTCGGTCCTGTTATTTTTTATAGCCCTTATAACAGTTTGATAACTGTTATAAGGGCTATTTTTGTGCAAAAATGCAAAAAAATCAGATTATTTTTGTAGGTTTCTACATATTAGGCTCGTCTTTAGCTTTGTATACTGAAATCAAAGAACTAATATGGAGGTGATTATCATAGCAAAGATTGTAGAAGCTGTGGAAGCTGTTAAGCTTGTCAGGTCAGGTGATGTTGTTATGATCGGAGGTTTTGGAAATGTAGGTAATCCAAAGAGGCTGATTGATTTACTGGCAGATACAGACATACATGATTTGACTGTTATTGCCAATGATCTTGGTACTCCTAATGTAGGCTTGGGAAGGTGGGTAAGGAATAGGATGCTGAAAAAAGCTATAGGTACCTATTTTACCTATAATACTGAAGCTGCGGAATTATATTTTGATGGAAAGTTAAATTTAGAGATGATGCCACAGGGCACATTTGCAGAAAGTATCCGTGCAGGAGGCTGCGGAATTGGCGGGTTTTATACAAAGGTTGGAGCTGGCACAGAGCTGACTGCGCATTGTGAAACAAAAGTTATTGACGGCGAAGCCTATGTTTTGGCGTATCCTTTGAAAGCAGACGTAGCCTTGTTACATGCCAGAAAAGCGGATGCTATGGGGAATTTAGTTTATGAAAAAACAGCAAGAAATTTTAATCCGCTTATGGCAACAGCAGCCGCTTTGACGATTGTGGAGGTTGATGAGATTGTAGAAACCGGTATGCTTTCGCCGGAAGAGATTGTAACACCTTATATTTATGTGGATGTTTTGGTACCGCAGAATCGGGGTGCAGTTAAATGAGAAACATGTCAGAAGCGGAAACAAAAGTAAGAATTGCTAAAAGAGTTGCGGAAATGCTGCCTGACGGTGGTTTTGTCAATTTAGGTGTAGGTATTCCCACAATGGCGGTTGATTATTTACCAGCAAATAAACATATTTATATTCAGACGGAAAATGGAATGCTAGGTGTTGGGCCTAAACAACTTAGCGGGGAGGCAATAATTCCTAATCTCATTAATGCCAGTCGTACACCGGTTACTGAAACGCCCGGATGCTGTTATTTTGATAGTGCTACATCTTTTGCAATGATCAGAAGTGGGCGTATGGATGCTACAGTTATCGGAGCCATACAGATAAATGAAGCGGGAGACCTGGCAAATTGGGCTTTGCCGGGCAAAGGTGTTTTAGGACCAGGGGGAGCAATGGATCTGGTCGTTGGAGTAAAAGAGGTGATCGTTGCGACATCTCATACGGCAAAAAATGGCAGGCATAAACTGGTAAAGGATTGTACTGTGCCGCTGACTGGGCGGAAAGTAGTTAATACTTTAGTCACAGAATATGCTGTATTTAAGTTTAAGGACGGAATGATGTTTTTACTGGAACATACTTCTGATGTTACATTGGAAGAAATTGCAGCAATGACATCTGCTCATTATGAGCTGGCTGAAAAAATTAGTATAAGGGAGGTATAGATATGCTGCAGCCGGTAGTCATAGATGGAATCAGGACGCCTATAGGAAAACTGAACGGAGCAATGAAGGACATACAGCCGGAGGAAATTGCTGCCTTTTTGTTGCAGAAAATATGTGAACGTAGTCATTTAGATATCAGACTTCTGGATGCAGTAATTTTAGGGCAGGCAAAGCAGAGCAGCGACCAGCCTAATATTGCAAGATTAGCTGCATTGATAACAAAATTTCCGCTTGAAGTACAGGCTTATACAGTACACAGACAATGTGGTTCTGGTATGCAGGCTGTCCAGAATGCGGCACAGGAGATTATGTGCGGCTATGCTGACTTCGTTTTAGCTGGTGGTGTCGAAAGTATGAGTAATGCCCAATATTATCTCAGAGAGGCACGGAGGGGTTATGCAGTAGGTAACGGGATTTTGCTGGATCCTAATACCGAAAGTCAGCCGCGGTCACAGCCTGCTGACCAGTATGGAGTCCTGACAATGGGTATGACTGCAGAGAATATTGCTGAAAAATATGTTATCAGCAGAACGGCACAAGATTATTTTGCCTGCGAAAGTCAGGAAAAAGCTCAGGCTGCAATAAAAAGTGGACGCTTTGATGATGAGATTGAACCTTTGCCAGTAAAAAAGAAAAAAGAGATTTTGATGTTTGCTGCTGATGAGCATCCACGTTTGTCAACGATAGAAAAACTTTCAGAATTGAAGCCTGCTTTTAAAAAGGACGGCAGCGTAACGGCAGGCAATGCATCAGGACGAAATGACGGTGGAGCCATGTTGCTGATTGCTGAAGAAAGTGCGGCTGCAAAGGCAGGGTTAAAGCCTATGGCTAAAATAATCAGCCAGGCTTCAATAGGTGTTTCGCCGGCATATATGGGAATGGGGCCTGTGCCTGCAACAAGGTTGGCGCTGAAAAGGGCAGGGCTAAGGATCGAAGATATTGGACTGATAGAAATCAATGAAGCATTTGCAGCACAATCATTAGCGGTCATACAGGAGCTGGAAATTGATCTGACCAGGGTCAATGTAAATGGCGGTGCAATTGCTCTGGGGCATCCGATTGGTTGCTCTGGAGCAAGGATTTTAGTAACTTTATTGCATGAAATGCAGAAAAGACAGGTCAGATATGGCTTGGCTACTTTATGTATTGCTGGAGGGCTAGGATCAGCTACGGTTTTAGAGCTGGTGTAAATGAAAAAGAAAATGGGAAAAGGAGGCGGATTTTTATGAAGACTGTAACAAAGTTCTGTCTGAAGATGGTGCAGAATTATCTTCCGGATGCTTTTATTTTGGCTATTCTCTTAACATTTGTTGTATTTTGCGGCGGAATGTTTTTAATGAACAAGAGTGCTCTGCAAATGATAGAATATTGGGGCAGAGGGTACTCATCGATGTTTGTTTTTGGGATGCAGATGGTTTTAGTTTTATTGACAGGTTATGTACTGGCATTGACACCTTTGGCTAAAAAGATTTTGAACAAGGTAACAGGTATTCCTAAAACTCCGCAGCAGGCTCTTGGGTTGACTGCATTAGTATCTATTGCGTCTTGCTATATAAACTGGGGATTTGGGCTTGTTATAGGTGCAGTTCTTGCGAAAGAGGTAGGCAAAAAGGTTAAAGGCCTGCATTTTCCGCTGTTGGTAGCTGCGGCTTATGGCGGTGAGATTATTCGCGGGCCGTCTTCTTCGATTCCGCTTGTTTCAGCAACACCAGGCAATTTTATGGAGAAGCTCGGACTGCCACTGACACCGGTTGGTGATACGCTGTATTCTTCCTGGAATCTGGTAATGACGGCTATCATCGTAATTATGCTGTTTATCGTGTATTTTAATATGAAACCTCCTGCTAATGAAATAGTGGAATACAGTGAAAAAGAACAAGAAAAACCAGAGATAAGAATTGCTAAAAAAGATATGACATTTGCCGAAAGATTGGAAAATGCTTATTGGCTCAACGCTTTGTTTGGTTTGTTCCCATTGATTTATCTGGGAGCTAATTTTTCTAAGATTGGTTTTGACCTGAATTTGAATTTGGTCATTTTGATTTTTTTAACATTGGGTTTATATCTGCACAGCAGTCCTAACGGCTTTTTAAAGGCTGTGGCACAGGGAATCGGTGCCAGCCGCGGTATTATTTTGCAATTTCCGCTTTATGCTGGTATGTCGGGGATGATGACTGCTTCTGGTCTGGTTGATATGATTTCCATGTGGTTTGTGGAAATTTCTACAGCACATACCTTCCCTCTTTATACATTTTTATCGGCAGGGCTGGTAAATATTTTCATTCCTTCCGGAGGTGGGCAATGGGCTATCCAGGGACCAATCATGATGAAGGCTGCTGAGGCATTGGGGGCGAATATTCCGCAGACAATTATGGCTTTTGCTTGGGGAGATGGCTGGACTAATCAGATTCAACCGTTTTGGGCATTGCCGCTTTTAGGAGTTGCGGGATTATCGGCGCGTGATATTATGGGATATTGCGTTATTTGGACAATTGTTTCCGGCGTTATCATCAGTGGAACTTTTGTAATACTTAGTTTTATGTGAATGATTAATGGAAGATTTGATAATCTTGAGGCTGCTTTTATAGTTGCCTCAAGATTTTTTTACCGGAATGAAAAATAAGGCGCTGGTTTAAAATCAAGAAGGTTTTACGATGGGTAAAGTTTAGCTTTTTAGTATAACAGTTTTTGAAATCTTTGGATTTGCTAAAAAAATAACTAAATAGTAAAATCGTAATCAGGATATTCTGGAAAAAAAGAAATATATGGCATTAGAAAAGAAGGTGAGATAATGTCCAAGAAAATGGTGACCTTAAATGAATTATTGGAAATCAAAGATTTTGCCGAACGTGTGACATTGGTTAATAAGCATGGGAACTTAAACAATCAGATAACACATGTAACAATTATGGAAGGGCCTGATTTGCACGAATGGGTAACAGGAGGTGAGTTTGTTTTAACTACCTGGTATGCCTTCAGTAAAAGTCCTGACCTGCAGGAAGATGGTTTTAAAAAGCTTGCTCCGCGAATATCAGCGATAGGTATCAAAACAGGTCGTTTTATCAATAAGATCCCGCTGAAAATACTGCAGTTGGCAGATCAGTACCGGCTGCCGGTATTTGAAGTGAAAACTGCAGTCAAGTTTAGAGAACTGGTGCAGACAATCACTTCTGAAATCCAGAATTATCAAACCAATATGTTGATTGAAGTAGAAAAAAACTATCAAAAACTTATTCATACTTCACTGAATTCAGATGATCTGGCTTCGCTGGTGAATGTTTTGGGAAATCAGCTTCACAAGAATTGTTTTTGCCTGAATCATGAAGGGAAGATACTTGCTTCCTGGAGCAGACGAGGTACTCGTAAACAGGATTTTCTTGATTGGACAGAAAAAATTAAAACTGGTTTTAATGAAAGAATATATACTGATGCGGGCTTTTTTATCAATGAGCTGCATATTTTCGAATGCTATGCCCGTAGTCAGCTTATAGGGAGGTTTATTATTGTTGCTGAGGGGCAGTTAACGGAAAAAGAACGGTTGATTGGGCAACAGGGAGCTTCTTTTTTAGCCATCAAGCTGTGGGACCATTATGAAACGCTGCAGAAAACAGTGGAACGTTTTTGGAAAGAAATAAAAAATGGTGAAATCAAAAGTGGAGAAGTTATTGCTGAAAAGCTTGCTAATCTGGGATTTGTGCAGCAAAAAGCATATAATTTGATTTTATTTTCTAAAGGAAGCCATAATATAAGCAATTATTTGATTGATAGATTTTTAATTGAAGAGGAAAAATTTTATATCTTGTTATGCAGCAGTAAAGAAGCTCTTACGAGCATTAATATATTCAAAAAATATAATAAGGAACAGAATAAAATAGCTGCAGCTGTAATATCTCCTGAATTTACAGAACTGGAGCGAATTAAAGAGCATTATGAGATGTCGGTAAACGTTATCAGACTTTTATATAAATTGCATATTTCAGGAGTACGTAAGGCTGAAGAATGGCTGCCGTTCAGTTTGCTGATGCACTGCCGCAATACTTCGGAGTATAATTTTATTAAGACGACGGTGCTTGATAAACTGCAGGAATATGACAGACGCTATCAATCGAGCCTTTTGGATACACTTTCAGCGGCTTTGCGGGAAAACAGTTTAGAGGATGCAGCTGAAAGACAGCATATACATATTAATACTCTACGTTATCGGTTGGGGAAAATCAAAGAAATAACACAAAAAAATTATTTTAAAATGACAGACCGTTATTTTTTGCTGCTGTGTATTATGATCCAGAGAATGGAACATGAGCAGTTATGAAAATATATGAAAATAACAGGGCCGAAATTTTGGCCCTGTTATTTTTGTATACTTTTAAAAATATTTATGACCGGAAGCAGGGATTTTGCATAAAATAGCGTATACTATATAAATATAGGAAAAATTAATGTAAGTTCGGAAGGGTGTGAGGACAATTTCTTTAAGTAACAGACAAAAACGTATTGCCGAGATCGTGCGCCAGGATGGGCCGATCACGGGCGAACATATTGCTGAACGTCTGAATGTAACTCGTGCGGCTTTACGATCAGATCTGGCGATTTTAGTTATGGGCGGTATTTTAGATGCGCGTCCTAAAGTTGGTTATTATTTTACCGGCAAGAATACGCTGGGAATGTTGATGGAAGAAATTTCCGGCATCCTTGTACGTGATCTGCAGTCTGTGCCTGTAGCAGTCAATCAGGATAAAAGCGCCTATGAAGCTGTTGTAACTATGTTCCTGGAGGATGTAGGGACAGTATTTGTTCTTGATGAGGCTGGTCTTTTGGTAGGGGTGGTATCGCGTAAAGACTTGCTTAAAGCTGCTATCAATAATGGCAGCGATCTGCGTGAAATTCCTGTTGTAATGGTGATGACACCACTGTCTAAACTTATTGTAGTCAAACAGGAAGATTCTGTAGCTTCGGCAGCACGTAAAATTATTGATAATGAGATTGATTGTCTGCCTGTTATTAGATGTGTGGGCGAGGATAAGCGCAGTTACGAAGTAGTGGGACGTATCACTAAAACGAATTTTACCCGTCTGTTAGTGGATCTGGCAGAGGGCAAAGGAGGCAATTATCATAGCTAAATTACCGATTATCTATGCAGTTTCTGATTCTATTGGTGAAACCGCTGAGTCTGTTGTAAAGGCTACTACCAGCCAATTTGTACAGGAAAAATTTGATGTGATCCGTGTTCCTTATGTTAAAGATAAGGCGCAGGTTGAAAAGGTTATTGAAGAGGCTAAGGAAAATAATGGTATTATCTGTTATACCGTAGTTTCACCTGAATTGCGTGAACATATTGCGCATAAAGCAATGGAGCATGATGTAGAGGTTGTTGATGTTTTAGGACCGATGCTTAAGGCTATTGAAAAAACTTCCGGACTGCTGCCTAAAAACCAGGCCGGATTGATCCATGCTTTAGATCATGAATACTTTAAACGTGTCGAAGCCGTAGAATTTGCTGTTAAATATGATGATGGCAAAAATCCTTTGGGACTGGCTAAAGCAGATGTTGTTATCATAGGTGTTTCAAGAACTTCTAAAACTCCGCTCAGCATGTACTTGGCACACAAACAAATAAAAGTTGCCAATGTACCGCTGGTACCGGAAATCATGCCTCCTGAAGAATTATTTAAAGTTCCTCCGCATAAAATCATTGGTCTGCTTATTGATCCGTTTAAACTTAATGAGATCCGCAGCGAACGTTTGAAAACTATGGGACTGACAGATGGTGCCGCTTATGCTGATGTTAAACGGATTAATGAAGAGCTTGAATATGCAAAAGGTATTATGCGTCGTCTGCATTGTACTATTATCAATGTATCTAACCGTGCGATCGAAGAAACAGCAGGTATGATCTTAGAGTATGTGCAGAAAAATAAAGACCGCCGCTAAATAAAAATAACCCTCGCCTAAGCGAGGGTTATTTAAACTGTAAAACTAATTTACAAAAACTTTTTCACGGACATTGTAAATGACTTCGCCATTTTTAGGTTCACCGTTGACGATTACATTACCGTTAAAAACAGCATTTTTTGTGCTCCAGTTAAAGCTGCCGGTATCGGCGCTGATGATCATATCACCTTGAGTAAAGTTCATATTACCTGCTACGTAGGCAGTTTTTTCTTTACCGTATACATCGACTGTATCACAATCGAAGGTGATATCTCCTTCGCGCAGGGTAATATTACCTTGTCCATGTACCTCAAGTTTATACATACTTACCTGTGCGGCATCGCCGGTGATGATTCTGTCACCAATTTCAACATGGACGTTGCCCTGAAGATCATAAACTCCTGTAAAAGGGTTAAAAGTTTGTTTATCACTGGTTACCTGCGGCTCTGCCAGACAAATTGCAGGAACTAAGAGCAACAGTAAAACAAAGATAAAAATTTTTTTCATTCAGTTCACCTCACATGAGTAATTATATTACTTAATGTGCCTGATGACAATGCTTGAAAGTGAAATAAAGGTGAAGAACAATGTTATCAGTTAGAGAAATAAGCGAGAATATAGAACAGGAAACACTGGCACCCTGGGCGGCTAAAAGTTCGCAGGCAGTACGTGATAGTGAGGAGGCTGCCGATGATCTGCGCACGGCTTTCCAGCGTGATCGGGACCGGATCATCCACAGTACTCCTTTTCGTAAGTTAAAACATAAAACACAGGTATATTTATGTCCGGGTGATCATTACCGTACGCGTCTTACTCATAGCATGGAAGTGTCGCAGATTGCCAGGACTATTGCCAGAGCATTGAGATTAAACGAGGATCTTACAGAAGCTGCTGCTTTAGGGCATGATCTTGGGCACACTCCTTTTGGACATGCAGGGGAGCGGGCAATTAATTCTTATACTGGACATTTTAAACATAATGAACAGAGCCTTCGTCTCGTAGAATTGTATGGGCGGAAGGGGAAAGGGCTGAATCTGACCCGTGAAGTTCGTGATGCTATTGTGAACCATACAGGCAGTACGATGCCAAAGACGCTTGAAGGGCAAGTGGTGCGGCGTTGTGATCGTATCGCTTATCTGTGCCATGATTTCGATGATGGATGCAAAGTTGGCATCATCGGTCCTGAAAAATTGCCAGGTATCGTCGCTATGCGCTTAGGAACAGAACCAAGCCAGATATTGGATGTGCTTGTTCATAATATTGTGGAGTTATCACTGAATCAGCCGCAAATTATTATTGATAAATATTATGAAGAAGCTGTTGAAGAATTTCGCAATTTTATGTTTGATTATATTTACTGTTCGCCCCAGCTGACGGTTGAACATAACAAGGCAGAACATGTTGTTAGGACTCTTATGGATTTATATATGGAGTATCCGCAGCTGTTGCCAAGAGAATATGGGGAACTGGCAGATCGTTTCGGATTGCAGCAGACTGTAGTCGATTTTGTGGGTGGACTGACAGATGCAGGAGCTGTGCAGCTATTTAATAAACATTACATTCCCATAATATAAACTTGTCGTAATGCTAAAATTATCTACCGTTAAAAAGAGGATTTTTTTGTTAAATATTGAATATAATAAATCAGATGGTATTCGAGGTGACAGGAGCAATAATTATGAGTGGTATGTTTGATGATTTTAAAGAGCAGGTTCGCTCCCAAGCTAATATCGTCGAGATAATTTCTGAATATGTACCGCTAAAAAAGCGCGGCGGCAGTTTTTGGGGCTGCTGCCCTTTCCACGGAGAAAAAACACCGTCCTTTTCCGTAACGCCGGACAAGAACTTTTTTTATTGTTATGGCTGTCATGTTGGCGGTGATGTTTTTACCTTTGTGATGAAAATGGAAAATTGCACGTTCCCAGAGGCTTTAAAGCTTCTGGCAAATAAATTGGGTATTGCTGTTCCTGAAAAGGAAAAGACTAAAGCTGAACTGGAACGTGAGAAACAGGCAAAACAGGTTATTGCCGCTAATGAACTGGCGACGCGTTTTTTTCAGGCCTGTTTGACGAAGACTGATTATGGAATTAAAGCACAGGAGTATCTCACAGGACGCGGCATTACACCTGAGATTATCGAGCGGTTTTCAATCGGGGTGGCACTGCCGAACTATAACGCATTGCTTTCAGCACTTGGAAAACGTGGATGTAGTGCTGGACTGTTGGTGCAGGCCGGGCTGGCGGTAAACTATGACCGTGGGCCGATGGATAAGTTCCGTGGCAGAGTGATGATACCTATTCAGGATCCACGTGGTCATGTAGTTGGTTTCGGCGGTCGTATTTTAGAGCAAAATTCTCAACAGATGGCAAAATACATGAATACTGGTGAAACAGAGTGGTTTAACAAAAGAACTCTTCTGTTCGGGATGAATGTGGCTTTAAAGGAAATAAAGAAACGCAGGCAGGCCGTGATTGTTGAAGGTTATATGGATGCAATCAGTTTACATGCTGCTGGTATCGATTGGGCTGTTGCTTCAATGGGGACGGCTTTTGCGCAGGAGCAGGCTAAACTTTTAGCTCGTGCCGCTGATGAAGTAGTTTTTTCGTATGACAGCGACGCAGCTGGACAACGGGCCACTGTAAGGGCAGTAAGCATTGCTAAAGAAGCCGGGCTTAAAGTCAGAGTGCTCATAGTGCCTGATGGGAAAGATCCTGATGAATTTGTGCGTAAGCACGGTAAAGATGCTTATCTACGGCTGATTGAAACAGCTGTTTCAGGTATAGAATTTCAGATGCAGTATGTCATTTCTCAAAATAATGTTTCAAATTTAGCAGGAAAAGTTGAAGCTGTGTCGAATATACTACCATTCCTACTAGAGTGCAAAAATGAAATTGAGGTTGCACAGCATATCAAAACGCTGGCCCAACGTTTGACAATTGACGAAGGGCTCATCATGAGTGAATATCGTAAGCTAAGCCGTAAAAATGATCGTAGGGAAGCCGTGTCTAAATGGCAGGTACAGCCCAACGTACTTTCAGCTGAAGATTTAGCAGAGCAGCTTTTGCTTTACGTTATTTTAAAAAATACCGATTTGGCGCTTGTTTACAGAGATAAAATTGATAGTGTCGGTTTTATGTCAAAATTTCGCGGAGAAATCTATGAAGGATTGCTGAAGCAGCTTGATGCTGGCAATCAGAGTGCTGCTGATAAGCTTTTTACAGAACTGTCAAATGAAGCGGCCACGGAGCTGGCGCAGATTATGACAAAAGATCTTGCGGAAGAAAACGGTGAAAAACTAGTAGATGATTGCCTGCGGCAGATGCGCAGGGGCGCTTTGGAACGAAGCTATGAAGAGCACCGTCTGCGCGCCGACGAATATGAACGTTTGGGGGATGACCGCTTTTTGCAGGAACTTGCGGAAAGCCAGAAAATTAAAGATGAAATCAAAAAATTATATTAAAAAACAACAGCAGATATTAAGCAACGAAAGGAGGGAACACCATGGCTAATACTAAAATTTCTGCCGACCAGGTAGAGGAATTATTACTTAAAGGCAAATCTCACGGCGGTGTTCTCACTTATCGTGAAATTATGGATTCTATGCAAAACGTAGAAGATATGACTCCGGACGATATGGACAGTATGTATGAGTTGATTGCCCAAAAAGGCATCGACGTAGTCGACGAAAACAGCGATGATGATGTACTGCCGGTCAACGATGATGATACGGAAGAAATCAATGAAGCAGAGCTGGCTAATCTCAGTGTGCCTGAAGGGGTAAGCATTGATGATCCGGTCAGGATGTATCTTAAGGAGATCGGCCGTGTACCGCTTTTGATCGGCGAAGATGAAATCAAGCTTGCTAAACGTATGGATAAGGGAAAACAGGCCGAAAGGCTGATGAATTCGTCATTGCCTGCAGCTTTGGTTCCTGCTTACAGCGGTAAAGAAAAAACTGCTACTCTGATCAAAAAAATCAAGAAGCATTTGGAACAGGAACATAAAAGCTGTGAACTGCGCAATGTTGAAAAAGTGCTTGGAATTATTGCGAGGGCGGCTGCAGCGGGTACTCCCTGTACATTGTCTGAATATCAGGATCTTATTGTTGAGTTTACTAAAGATGAGCGTTTGCATTTACAACGTATGATGCAGGAACACAATGTGATGATCCCAGACTGTGATAAAATGGTAGTCGATCGTCAGACCAGTGATAAAGAAGTACATGCGCTGTTTGAGATCAAGACTTTACTTGACGAGATCAAGCGCCGCTTACCAGAAGAAAATGATGCTGCTGTTTTTGATAGCTATATGACGTTGGAAGAAGATTACGGAAAACTTTTGGAAGAAGTTTTTGAAGAAGGAGAAGCCGCAAAACGATGTTTATCGGAAGCTAATCTTCGTTTGGTTGTCAGCATTGCAAAACGTTATGTTGGCCGGGGAATGCTCTTTTTAGACCTTATTCAGGAAGGTAACCTTGGTCTTATCAAAGCAGTAGAAAAATTTGATTATAATAAAGGCTTTAAATTCAGTACTTATGCCACTTGGTGGATTCGTCAGGCTATTACACGCGCTATTGCTGACCAGGCCCGCACCATTCGTATACCTGTGCATATGGTTGAAACAATCAATAAACTGATTCGCGTATCACGTCAACTGCTGCAGGAACTTGGGCGGGAACCTATGCCGGAAGAGATTGCAAAGGAAATGGATACTACTGTTGATCGTGTTCGTGAGATTATGAAAATCGCACAGGAACCGGTATCATTGGAAACTCCTATCGGTGAAGAAGAAGATTCGCATTTGGGGGATTTTATTGAAGATCATGATGCACCGGCACCAGCTGATGCTGCTTCGTTCACTTTATTGCGTGAGCAGTTGGAAGAAGTCTTGGAAACACTGACTGTGCGTGAAAAGAAGGTTTTAGAACTGCGTTTTGGTTTGGAAGACGGGCGTTCACGTACCCTGGAAGAAGTAGGGCAGCATTTTGGTGTAACCAGAGAACGTATTCGTCAAATCGAGGCCAAAGCTTTACGTAAGCTGCGTCATCCAAGCCGCAGTAAACGGTTAAAAGACTTCTTGGAATAATCGGTTTAGCTTGACAACTCGACCAAATTTGTTTAGAATATTACTGTTGACCATTGAGACAACGCATGGTACTATGGGCCTATAGCTCAGTGGTAGAGCCACCGGCTCATAACCGGTTGGTCGCTGGTTCGAACCCAGCTGGGCCCACCAAATAAAAAGTAAGCCGCAACCAAAGGTTGCGGCTTTTTTGTGTATTTTTTAATATTTAACAGCTCTTGGATAGTATTACTGATTAATCAAGATGGGCTGCATTATGTTTGATAAAAGTTCCTTTGTCAAGTTCTTTAAAAGCCTCATTTAGCTCTTCGCGCGTATTCATCACAATTGGTCCACCCCAAGATACAGGTTCTTTTAAAGGCTTAGCAGAACAGAACATAAAACGTAATTGTTTATCTGATTCAGCACTGACAGATATTTCATCGCCCTCACTAAAGAGCACTGCAGTTTTTTCTGGAATATTGGTGCCGTCTATTATAGCATTGCCTTCAATCAAAAAGATAAAAACATTATCCTCAGTTTTAGTTGGCAGTGTGATTGACTTGCCTGCCTGTAGTTCTACATCATAGATAGTTGCCTTGATATGAGGTGGTTCAACACCTTTTATAGAGTCATATTCACCTGCAAGCACATGTATTATAGCATTATCTGTTTTTTTACTGCCTATCATATTTCCGGTAATGTCAAAATAGGTTGGATCAGTCATTTTTTCTTTTTGGGGCAGGTTCAGCCAAAGCTGTACGCCAAGCATATGTTTGCTGGCCTGGGGCATTTCCTGGTGCATGATACCACTGCCGGCAGTCATCCATTGGCTTTCGCCGCTGCGGATTGTTCCTTTATTGCCTAAACTATCCTGGTGTGTCATTTCGCCTTGAACAAGATAAGAAATAGTTTCAATACCTCTATGAGGATGGATTGGAAAACCCTTAATGTAGTCGGTAGGATTATGTGAGTCAAAAGAATCCAGCATTAAAAACGGGTCATAGTCCATTACTGTATCGTGGCCAAGTACACGGACCAGATGTACGCCTGCGCCATCAATTGTACGTTGTCCTGTAGTTAATTTTTTTATTTTTCTTGTAGTCATAAAAATCAGTCCTTTCTTGTAAAAAAATAGCTTCATAAGAATTCCAATGATTTTCTTGAAGTTTAATTTTACTTTCTGAATTAATCATATTAAAGAAATATGAATTAAGCAATGCTAAAAAACTTGAAAAAAAGTTTAAAATAATTGTTTTTAGAGGGAATGGCTTGTTTAGAAGCGTTATTACTCCTTATATCGAATCTAAAATGCTTTTTACTAATTGTTTCGATTATATTTTGGAAAATGTTGATAATAGTTACTTTTAGAAAATATTTTGACAATAAAGTAAGAGGTTAACTTTATTGTCACACTTTTTTAAACGGATAGTGCTATAATTTACTACGTAAGACTGGAGGTTGATTATATGAGCAGTTTAAACAGGCAGTCTTTAGGTGAGGAAATAGCTAATGCCGTTTCACATGGCATCGGCGCACTGTTGGCTGTTCTTGGTACTGTTGTTTTGATCGTTTATGCATCCTATAACAGCAGTGTCAGCGGTATTGTCAGTGCGGCGATATATGGTTTTTGCCTGATTTTTCTTTATCTGATGTCTACAATATATCATGCTATAACAAACAGTACCGCGAAAAAGATTTTTCAGGTGCTTGATCATTGTTCGATTTTTCTTTTGATTTTAGGTAGTTATGTACCTATTTGTATTGTTTTATTACCGCCTGAGTTAGGTTGGAAGTTATTGGGGATAAATTTACTGCTGACAGTTGTAGGGATCACTCTCAATGCGATAAGTCTCAGCAGGTGGGAAAAACTGTCGTTGCTGATGTATGTGCTTATGGGATGGTCTGTTATTATTGCTTTGCCGTATTTGTGGAAAATGTTGCCTGCAGATGGTCTAATGTTGTTAGTAAGTGGTGGATTAGCTTATACAATAGGAATTTTTTTCTATGCTGATAAAAAACATAAATTTATGCATTCAGTATGGCATTTATTTGTGATGACTGGCAGTGTTTTGCATTATTTTTTTGTGCTGTATTTTATTTTGTAAATAATAAAATACAGCACTAATATCAGGAGATGGTATAATAAAATCAGCGGGGTATAATATATTGGGGTGAAGATAATGAAGCAGCAGGATTATACTATAATTTTTGTAATTTTTCTTTATATTTTCGTGTTACGGCGTTTAAATTTCAATATCTCTGACAGCGGGGATATAGTAACGCTTTTATTATGTTTCTTTCTGGTATTTCGTAGTGCCTTTAGAATTTATAGTGATAAAAATAATTCGGATGAGAATCAAAAGTAAAATAAAAAGAATACCATATGGTATTCTTTTTATTTTATAATACAGAGGAATTTAGGCAAGGGTTACAATGTACTGGTTGTTGTTTGCGCTATCTTGAATATAAACATTTCGATTATTTATTCTAGCTAACGTCAAATTGTCGCCTACAGTAGGCGACAGTGTTCCAACTACCACCGTAAATGTGCATGGAACTCCGTTATTACCAGGAGTGTAGGTACCGCTATAAGTGTTGCTATTAAAGGTTAAAGTGTCCATAACTATCATCTTCTTTCTGTTATTATTGTAGAATAGGGAGATTTTACGATGGTGGAAGTAATAGAGTTAATGATATATGAAATGTTTGAATTGCCAGATAGTTATTAAATAACTGAGCATATGTAATGAGAAAGCACTGTATAATTTTAAGAAGAAATGTCGGTTTAGGAATAACTAAAAAATATCAATAAACCCCTGTCGTTTTAAAACGACAGGGGTTTATTGATATTTTTACTATATAAATTTTATTTTTGATCAGGGACTTTAAGTACAGCGCCTGTTGCTGCTGAAGAAACCAAGGCTGCATAACGAGCTAAGTAACCGCTGGTTACTTTAGGAGGCGGACATATCCACGCTTCACGACGTCTGGACAGTTCTTCGTTAGAAACTTTAACATTAAGTGTGCGGTTGGGAATATCGATTTCGATGATATCACCGTTTTGTATAAGTGCAATATTACCGCCTTCACGTGCTTCAGGGGAAATATGACCGATGCAGGCCCCGCGGGTCGCGCCGGAAAAACGCCCATCCGTAAGGAGTGCCACATCTTTATCAAGTCCCATACCGGCCAGTACTGATGTGGGATTGAGCATTTCGCGCATACCTGGTCCGCCTTTGGGTCCCTCATAACGAATGACTACGACATCTCCTTTTTCTATTTGTTTGCCGCAGATTGCCGCAATAGCTTCATCTTCTGAATCGTAGACTTTAGCAGGGCCAGAATGTACAAGCATTTCTTCGGCGACGGCACTTTCTTTGACTACGCTGCAGTCGGGGGCGATATTGCCTTTGAGTACAGCAATGCCGCCTGTTTTGCGATAAGGATTCTCAACGCTGTGAATAACATCAGGACGGGTGATAACAGCATCAGCAAAATTTTCGCCCATAGTCTGAACTGTTACTGATTTTGCTTCCTTATGAATCAGGTCGAGTTTACTGAGTTCATTCATCACGGCATTGATTCCGCCAGCTTCATTAAGGTCAATGATATGATGGCTGCCACCAGGGCTAAGTTTAGTCAGATAAGGAGTTTTTTTGCTTATTTCATCAAATAATTCTAATGGTAATTCTAAGTCTGCTTCGTGGGCAATCGCGGGTAAATGTAAGGCAGTATTGGAAGAACCTCCGATTGCCATATCAACAGTTATGGCATTTTCGAAAGCGTCCATTGTCATAATATCACGCGGACACAGGTTTTGAGCAACAAGGTCCATGATTTTAGCACCTGCACGTTTGGCAAGAGCGATACGGGCACCCTGGTAAGCTGCTGGTATAGTACCGTTACCGGGTAAGCCCATACCAAGTACTTCAGTAAGGCAGTTCATAGTGTTAGCAGTGAACAGACCAGAACAGCTGCCGCAGCCTGGGCATGCGGCATGTTCGATGATGCTGAGTTCTGTTTTGTCGATTTTTCCTGCTTCAAAACGACCGGCGGCTTCAAAAACAGTGGAAACACTGATGTCGGTTCCGTTAAGACGTCCGGGAAGCATAGGCCCGCCGCTGACAACGATTGCGGGAATATTAAGACGTGCGGCTGCCATAAGCATACCCGGCACGATTTTATCACAGTTAGGAATGAGTACAAGACCGTCGAACGCGTGACCGTTAGCTACAGCTTCAATACTGTCGGCTACAAGTTCGCGGCTGGCGAGAGGATATTTCATACCGTTATGGCCCATGGCAATGCCATCGCAGATACCGATTGCAGGGAATTCGATCGGAGTTCCGCCAGCAGCTAAAATACCATGTTTAACAGCTTTGGCAATCTGGTCGAGGTGCATATGTCCGGGGATTATTTCGTTTTGGGCGTTAACTACGCCGATAAGCGGTTTTTTTAAGTCTTCTTCGGTGTAACCCATCGCATAAAATAAAGAGCGGTGAGCTGCTCTGGTTGAACCAAGCTTTACTTCTTCACTACGCATAATTTTAATAACCTCTTTCCCTTAAATGTCTCTTTTATCTGTCTGTCTATCCAAGTATAAGGATATTAAAAAAATTTTACGGTATTTTACGAAAAATGTCAATTTAACAGATAATTGTGTAAGCCATGATTTCACCGTTTTTTTACAGGATAAGGGACTTTTTAGGTAGCCAAGGAACAGAAGATTATTATATAATATAAAAGCAACAGGTTTACATAATAAAATTTAAGTTAAGAGGTGTGATATATGAAAACAAAGATCACTGAGCTTTTAGGAATCAAGTATCCTATCATTCAGGGTGGCATGGCCTGGACTTCAGATGCAAATCTGGCAGCTGCTGTTTCCAATGCCGGCGGCGCTGGTATTATTGCTACAGGTGGCCGCACTGTAGAGTGGACCCGCGATGAAATCCGAAAAGCCAAAGATTTGACCGCTAAACCTTTCGGCGTCAATATCATGCTGATGGCTCCTAATATTGCAGAGATTATTGATGTGGTTTGTGAAGAAAAAGTTGCCTTTGTAACTTTGGGCGCTGGAAATCCTGTTCCTCATATCGAAAAATTTCATGCTGCAGAAATTAAAGTTATTCCTGTAGTTCCAAGTGTCAAATTGGCAAAGCGTGTTGAAGAAGCAGGTGTTGATGCCATGGTCATCGAAGGTATGGAGGGTGGCGGGCATATAGGTCAGCAAACTACTATGGCTTTAATGACAAACGTACTGCCGCTAATCAAAAAAGTACCGGTTTTGGTAGCAGGTGGTATTTCAGATGGACGTGGAATTGCGGCAGCGCTTATGATGGGGGCTGACGGTGTACAGATGGGATCACGTTTTATTCTGACGGACGAATGTCCTACCCATCCTAAAGCTAAAGAAGCCATTATTAAGGCTACTGATACTGATTCTGCTGTAACTGGTTTTTCGCGCAATAATGCTGTGCGTTGCCTGAAAAATGAGTTTACCAAAGAATATTTGGAAAAAGAATGCAGCGGTGCGCCGCAGCAGGAATTAAACGATTTTGCTACGGGAACTAACCGTTTGGGTGCGGTGGAAGGCGATATTGTCCACGGAGCTGTTTTAGTAGGGCAAAGTCTGAACGTTTTAAACGACATTCTGCCTTGTGCTGAAGTGATGGAAAGATTGATAGCTGAAGCAAGAGATACTTTAGCTAATGCGAAAAATATTGTGCTGTAAGCATAGTGATCAATTGAAAACGCAGCCGGGGATGACTTCGGCTGCGTTTTATATATCTTAATGTTAAATAGTGGCATCGAAAATAGTTTGAATAAATAATGGCTCTATAGTATAATATTATGGTAAAAATATCTTGCGATTTGTAAGGTTTAAAGATTTAGGGGGAATATGACAATGTCCGGACATTCGAAATGGGCAAACATCAAACACAAAAAGGGTAAAGCTGACGCAGCACGCGGTCAGATTACTACCAAAATCGGCCGCGAGATTACGATTGCGGTAAGAATGGGTGGCCCTGACCCTACCGGCAATATGAAATTGAAATTGGCTTTATCAAAAGCTAAGGCCAATAATGTTCCTAAAGATAACATTCAGCGCGCTATCCAAAAAGGGCAGGGTGCTGCAGATGCTTCTAATTATGAGGAAATTACTTACGAAGGTTATGGTCCTGCTGGTGTTGCTGTAATGGTAAGCACTTTGACTGATAACCGTAACCGTACTGCTGCCGATGTTCGTCACGTATTTTCTAAATACGGTGGGAACATGGGCGAGACTGGTTGTGTAAATTGGATGTTCAAACGCAAAGGCGTTTTTAGTATCGACAGTGAAGCCGGCTATACGGAAGATGATTTGATGTTGATAGCGTTAGAGGCAGGTGCTGAAGATGTTAAAGCTGAGGAAGAAGGTTTTGAGATAGTTACCGAGCCTGAGGATTTTGATGCTGTTGAAAAAGCTCTTGCTGATAATAATATCGAAGTCATGATGTCTGAGATCGCAATGCTCCCTGACACAATGGCAGAACTGTCTGACGAAGACGTTGTTAAAGTCAGGAAAATGCTTGAGGCATTGGAGGACTTAGACGATGTGCAGGATGTTTATACAAACGCAGACCTGCCGGAAGAAGACGAAGAATAAATTGTGCGACAGGCAGGCTCACCAAGGCCTGCCTGCTTTCTATCATAATCAGGAGGGAGCACGAAGAGATGCTGGCAATTGGAATTGACCCTGGTACTGCTATCTGCGGCTTTGGCCTGGTGGAAATGGTAGGAAATAAACTGACTCCTATCCATTATGGAGCTGTGTTTACGGATAAGGATATGCTGCCTGAACTCAGGTTGAAAAAAATCTACGATGAACTGAGCGTCTTATTGGATGAATATCGTCCGGATGTGATGAGTGTGGAACAATTGTTTTTTAACCGCAATGTAACGACAGCAATAAGCGTTGGTCAGGCTCGCGGTGTGGCACTTTTGACAGCAGCTAACCGCGGTATCCAGATCACGGAATTTACACCGATGCAGATCAAGCAGGCTGTTGTAGGTTATGGCGGTGCTAACAAAGAGCAGGTGACTTTTATGGTGCAGAAGCTCTTGAATATTCGTACAAAACCTAAACCAGATGATGTCGCTGATGCTTTGGCAGTGGCGATTTGCGGATTGCATACGGCAGCGACAAGACGATGGCAGGAGTTGAAGTAAATGATTGGATCAATTAAAGGAAAGGTGGCCTATCTGGCAAATGAATATTGTTTGTTGGAAACTAACAGCGGTGTTGGCTACAGGGTCTTTATGCCTGCGGCTCATTTGGGACAACTTGCTGTAGGAATGGAAGCTAGAGTGCACACTTATATGGCTGTGCGCGAGGATGCTATTTTACTGTTTGGCTTTCTGAATCAGGAATACTATAATTTATTTTTACTTCTTCTTGGGGTCAGCGGTGTTGGTCCTAAGGTTGCATTAGGCATTTTGTCTGCCGTTAAGCCGGATGATTTTTATCTGGCAGTGCAAAGCCGTGACCTTAAGGTTTTAACAAAGTTGCCAGGGATTGGTAAAAAGACCGCTGAACGGTTACTTTTAGAATTAAAAGATAAAGTAGGCGGTATAGGCGGTGACAGCGACAGCGGTTTTGCCGATACTGCATTTGGCGGCGGTAGTGCTGCTATGGATGAAGCTATTGAAGCATTGTGTGCTTTAGGATACTCTAATTCGGAAATCATGCCTGCTTTAAAACAGATTCCGAATTATGCAGAACTTAGCAGTGAGGTAATTATTAAGCAGGCTCTCAAATTGTTTGCCGGGAGGAAATAATGCAGCCGGAAGAAAGAATTATTACCGGACAGGAGCAGGACGCCGATGTATGGCAATACAGCCTGCGTCCTCGCCGCCTGGCCGAATATATCGGGCAGAATCAGGTAAAACAGAATATGGAAGTATTCATCAAGGCTGCTGCCGACAGGAAAGAAGCGCTAGATCATGTGCTTTTATTTGGGCCGCCTGGTCTGGGGAAAACCACATTAGCAAATATTATTGCCAATGAATTGAATGTTAATATTCGTGTTACGTCAGGCCCTGCTATTGAACGACAGGGTGATCTGGCAGCGATTTTGACTAATTTAGGTGATAATGACGTGCTTTTTATTGACGAGATTCACCGCTTATCCAAAACAGTGGAAGAAATCTTGTACTCAGCCATGGAAGATTATGCTTTGGATATCATTATCGGTAAAGGCCCGAGTGCACGCAGCGTGCGGTTAGATTTGCCCAAATTTACGCTTATTGGTGCTACGACACGTTTAGGAGCCATTGCGGCTCCTTTACGTGATCGGTTTGGTGTACAGTGCCGGCTGGAATTTTATAAGCCTGATGAATTACAGTTTATTATTACACGTGCTGCTGAGATTTTAGGTGTTGAGATCGCTGCTGACGGAGCAGAGGAAATTGCACGCCGCAGTCGCGGAACTCCGCGTGTAGCGAATCGTTTGTTAAAGCGCGTGCGCGATTTTGCACAGGTGTCAGGTGCTGCGGTTATTACTGGACAAATGGCAGATGAAGCTTTAGCACGCTTAGAGGTTGATCGTTATGGCCTTGACCGCAATGATCGACGCATTCTTCAAACGATTGTTAAAACATTTTGCGGTGGACCTGTTGGTATTGAAACCATTGCGGCTGCAGTAAGTGAGGAAACAGATACTATTGAGGATGTAATTGAGCCATATCTTATGCAATTGGGGCTGCTTCAGCGTACACCGCGGGGGCGGATTGCCACACGTGAAACGTATCGTTATTTGGGAGTGCCTTTCCCGGAAAAGGGATGATGTGATGAAACTGCTATTGCACGCCTGCTGCGGACCTTGTGCATGCTATCCTGCAGAGAAGCTGTTGGTTGACGGCAAGGCTTTTGATATTTTGTATTTTAATCCAAATATTCATCCATATAAGGAATTTAAACGGCGATTAAATGCTTTACGAGAGTTATGCGAGAAAAAACGTTATAAGCTGATTGTAGATAAAAGTTACCCTCTGGAAACTTGTGTGCAAGGGATGCTGGATGAACCTGTAATACGCTGCGCTTACTGCTACAGAGTGCGGATGCGTTATGCAGCTCAGTATGCCAAAGAAAATGGTTATGATGCTTTCTCAACGACTTTATTAGTCAGTCCGTATCAGAAGCATGAACTGATCATACAAATGGCTGAAGAAGCTGGGAAGGAATTTGATATCCCGTTTTACTATGAGGATTTTCGCAAAGGTTATCAGCGTGGTGTTGATATAAGCCTAGAGCTGGAGTTATATCGTCAGCCATACTGTGGCTGCGTATTCAGTGAAAGGGACCGTTATGAGAAGAAGCCTAAGGTAAAGTTAGACTAGTTTTAGAGAAGGGAGCGTCCTCATGAAAAAACTGCTGCTGCTTGTCGCATGGGTATTCTGTATCAATTGTGGCATAGTAATGGCTTCATCGCCTGATATTGCTGTTGCTGTCGTACATGGTCAGTTTGCAGCTGAGCTTAGCTGTGAGGATGAACTGATGGTAAGAGTACCGGATACCGGAGAGGAAATGGTTTTGAAACCGGATAGGTATTTTGTAAATGCTGAGGGTGGTACTGTCAATTTGGGTGCGCGGAAGTTTGGCGCCAAAACGTTACGTTTTGTGGTAAAAGAAAATGGCAAGCCCATTGAAGTAAATAAAAAAGCTTACCGTGGAAGCTTTGAGGTACGTATTTCCGCTGACGGAAAGACTTTAGATGTGGTCAATGTACTGCCGTTAGAGCAGTATTTATATAGTGTGGTGGGCGAAGAAATACCTGTGATTTTCCCTGATGAGGCAATTAAGGCCCAGGCTGTAGCAGCAAGGTCGCTGGCTTATAACAGGCTTGGAAACCGCAGTCGTTTAGGTTATGATCTGAAAGCCAGTGAAGAAGGGCAGGATTATTATGGACTGACAACAGAAAAACAGGCTATTAATAAACTGGTCGATGTCACAGCGGGAATGGTAGTCACTTATAACGGGCAGCCAATTGAAGCTGTTTATCACCAAAGTGGTGGCGGGCAGACGGAAAACAGCCGCGATGTGTGGGGCAGATATGTACCTTATCTGCGCAGTGTGAAGGATTACGACTGGGATGCACCTATGTATAACTGGGAAAAAGCTTTGCCTGCAAGTGAGATCGAACGACGTTTATCGACGCGTGGATATGCTGTCGGCAAACTTGAAAGCATACGTTTATCACCGCTGGAAGGCGGTAGCAAAATGTTTGGAAATGATCGCACTGCCAGCGGACGGGTGCAGGAAATGCTGTTCAGCGGCAGCGGCGGGACATTTCTTTTTACAGGACAGCAGGTGCAGGAAATATTAGGGCTCAACAGTACTTTTTTTGAAGTGGAAGTCAATCGTCCTGTACCAAATTCTATTGAGATTCCTATTGAAAATCCTTATGGAATAGAAATCGGCAGGAAGGAAGTCCCGATAAAAGTCAGCGAACGTAGTATTAGTTTCAAAGATATTTTAAAGGATCTGCATTTTGTCAGCGGTGAAAAAGGTGAGATGGTAACTTTTAAAGGCCGTGGGCAGGGGTCCGGACTGGGACTTTCCCAGTGGGGAGCACGTGGGATGGCAAATAGTGCGCCGCCACGCAGCAGGGACTATTATAAAGAAATTTTAACTCATTATTATACAGATACCAGGGTTGAAAAAATTTACTGAAACCGGAGATTAAGATGCAGGTAAAAGATTTTACTTATGAATTGCCGCAGGAATTGATTGCGCAGTATCCGTTGGAACCGCGCGATCACTCAAGATTGCTTGTTGTAGATAAAAATACGGGAACAATAGAACACAGACATTTTTATGATTTATGTGAATATTTGCGGCATGATGATTTACTGGTTTTTAATGATACACGTGTTATTCCGGCACGTCTGCATGGCGTGAAGGATACTGGTGCAAGAGTTGAGGTATTTTTGCTGACACGTTTAAATAGTACGGATTGGGAAGTTTTGGTTAAACCTGGTCGCAAACTGCGCGTTGGGGCAAAAATAAAATTTAGTGATGATTTGTCCTGTGATATTATTGCTGATACGGATTTTGGCGGAAGAATAGCACGTTTTTATTATAATGGCGTATTCGAAGAGATTTTGGATCGTTTGGGTGAAACGCCGCTGCCTCCGTATATTACGGCACCACTGGAAGATAAGGAACGTTATCAAACAGTCTATTCAAGAGAGAATGGCAGTGCTGCAGCACCAACTGCCGGATTGCATTTTACCAAAGAACTTTTGCAAAAGATTAGGGATATTGGCTGCGAAGAGGTTTTTGTAACACTGCATGTTGGTCTTGGGACTTTTCGCCCTGTCAGTGTTGATGACATCAAAGATCATGTGATGCACAGAGAGTTTTACTCTGTTTCACCTGAAGCGGCTGAAGCTATTAATAAGGCTAAAGCTGAAGGTCGGCGTATCGTTGCTGTAGGAACTACTGCGGTACGTACTTTAGAAGCTGCGGGTGAAAGTGGTGTGATTAAAGCTGGCGGGAACTGGACAAATATCTTTATTTATCCTGGATATCGCTTTCGACTGGTAAATTCATTGATAACTAATTTTCATTTGCCGCAGAGCACGCTTTTGATGTTGGTATCAGCCCTGTCAACACGTGAGATTATGCTGTCGACTTATGCTGAAGCTGTATGCGAACATTATCGTTTCTTTTCTTTTGGTGACGCTATGTTTATTACTGATTTGAATAAATAATTTTTAGGAGAATTTATGCACGCAGTTACATATGAATTAATAAAAGAGTGCAGTCGGAGCGGCGCGCGATTAGGTAAATTACATACTCCACACGGAACTTTTGATACGCCGATGTTTATGCCTGTTGGAACACAGGCGACCGTAAAAACATTAGCGCCAGAAGAATTATATGCTATGGGCAGTCAGGTTATTTTGTCTAACACTTATCATTTGTTTTTACGGCCTGGCCACGAATTGGTCAAGAAAGCCGGAGGTTTGCATAATTTTATGCGTTATGACCGGGGGATGCTGACAGACAGCGGTGGATTTCAGGTTTTCAGTTTGGGAGCCATGAGAAAAATCAAAGAAGAAGGTGTGACATTCAGGTCGCATATTGACGGTTCAAAAAAATTTCTGTCGCCAGAGATAGCCACAGAAGTACAGGAAGCATTAGGCGCCGATATCGCAATGGCTTTTGATGAATGCATTCCTTATCCGGCTGATTTTGATTATGCAAAAGAATCAACTCTGAGAACTACGCGTTGGGCCAAACGCTGTTTAGATATACATACCCGTGAAGACCAAGCTATGTTTGGCATTGTTCAGGGTGGAATGTATCCGGAACTTCGAAAAATGAGTGCTGATCAGCTGACGGAAATGGATTTTGCTGGTTATGGAATCGGTGGACTGAGTGTTGGTGAACCTAAGCCGCTGATGTATGACATTTTAAACCAAACAACTGAGCATATGCCAAAGAATAAAGCCCGTTATCTAATGGGAGTTGGAACCCCAGACTGTATAGTAGAGGCAGTAAACCTGGGTGTCGATATGTTTGACTGTGTATTTCCAACAAGGGTAGCGCGTAACGGTACAGCAATGATCCCAGAAGGACGGCTGGTTGTACGGAATGCAGCATATGCTGAGGATTTTCGTCCTATTGATGAACGCTGCGGCTGTTATACTTGCCGTAATTTTTCACGGGCCTATATCAGGCATCTGTTTAAGGCAGAAGAGTTGTTTGCTCTGAGGCTGCTTACGATTCACAATCTACATTTTCTGCTTGATTTTACAAAGCAGATTCGTTCTGCTATTGCCAGTGATACTTTCCCTGAGCTGCGCGAAAGATTTTTAGAAAATTATCGAGGCTAAAACAGGATTTTTCGTTTTTATGGCGAATATAATCCCAGATAGGGGAGAATTATGAAGGAGGTGTTCCCATGCAAGGTGGAGATACTATGGCGATGATCAATGCGATCTGGCCGTTTATCTTAATGGGCGGTATCTTTTATTTTATGCTGTATCGTCCTCAGAAACAAGAACAACAAAAACGTCAGAGAATGCTTGATTCTTTGAAAAAAGGCGATAAAGTAGTGACTATTGGCGGTATGTTTGGTGTGATTACCGCTATCAGTGAAAAAAAGGTTACCTTAAAGCTGGCTGAAGACGTGGAAGTTGATTTTGCACGTTCCGCTATCAGTGCTTTTCAAGATCCCGTTAAGCAGGAAATGGCAGAAAAATAATGAAGAAACAACAATTGCGCAAGGAGTTAAAATCTTTGCGCAATCAGCTTTCTAGGGATCAGGTTGACCGCTGGAGCAAAAAAATCTGTGCAAATATTATGCTTTCGCCACAATATCGTCATGCTGACGTCATTTTTGGTTATCTGGCATTCGGAAACGAACCGAATATAGACATTGTTTTAGAGCAGGCTAGACTCGCTGGTAAAACGGTTTGTGTTCCGCAGATAATTTCAGAAACAGAGATTTGTGCGGTGCGGTTTGAAGGTTTTGGTCAGTTATCACTTGACCGTTACGGAATCCGCAGTGTTAGTGGTACAGATGTTGTGATAAATCCACATGAAATAGCTTTGGTATTGGTACCTGGAGTTGGGTTTGCTAAAAATGGCAACCGAATAGGCATGGGTGCAGGTTATTATGACCGCTTCTTGGCACAGGTTGATAAAGCTGTGCTGATGGGTGTGACTTATAATGCCCTGTTATGCAGTAAAATACCAGTAGATTATTATGATAAACCGGTGCAGTATCTGGTTACTGAAACAAACGTTACTCTTTGTGAGTAGCTTGTTTATAAAAGTTTTGATGAACTTACTAAAGGGGGCAGCTAATTTTGAGATGGAATGAATTAGGCAAATTCTTGATTATCTCGTTGGCGATAATCGGGGGTTTCTGTGTTTATATTTCGCCTTTGTCAAATTCCATTAAACAGGGACTTGATCTGCAGGGTGGTACACATGTTGTGCTTCAGGCTGTTGATACACCTGAGTTAAAGGTTGATGATGATGCAGTTAATCGTTCAGTGAAAATTATTGAACGCCGTGTCAATGAACTTGGATTGACTGAACCGGTTATACAGCGTCAGGGTAAGGATCGTATTATTGTTGAGCTTCCTGGAGTTAAAGATCCTGATAAAGCGATTGCGATGCTCGGACGTACCGCACTTTTGGAATTTAAAGATGTCAGCGGGAAAACTGTTCTGACAGGTAAAGACTTAAAGGATGCTAAAGCGCAAATTTCTCAGGGCAACCAGTCTGTTGTCGGTTTGGAGTTCAGTGATGAAGGCGGCAAAAAGTTTGCTGATCTTACCGCACGTAACATAGGTAAACCGATTGCTATTGTGTTAGATGGTGAAGTGCTTACCAATCCTGTAGTACAGGAAGCTATAACTGGCGGCAGAGCTCAAATCTCAGGATCACGTACTATGGAAGAGGCTGAGCATTTGGCTATTTTACTGCGTAGCGGTTCTTTGCCTGTGAAAATTGAGGTTATGGAAAACCGGACTGTTGGACCTACATTAGGTCAGGATTCTAAAGAAAAAAGTATTAAAGCTTTTGGAATCGGTGTTATCGGTGTTTTTGTATTTATGATTCTGTTTTACCGTTTGTCAGGTATTGTAGCTTGTATTGCATTACTGCTTTATGTAATGATGCTGCTTTTAGTGATGCGGTATCTGAATGCGACGCTGACTCTGCCTGGCATAGCTGGTATCATCCTGTCTATTGGCATGGCAGTAGATGCTAATGTCTTGATTTTTGAACGATTTAAAGAAGAAATTCGCAATGGTAAAACTTTACGTTCAGCGATGGATGCAGGATTTAATCGTGCGTTTGTAACTATTTTTGACTCTAATGTAACGACTTTAATGGCTGCCGTTATTCTTTTCTATCTTGGTACTGGACCGATTAAAGGCTTTGCAGTAACATTGGCTATTGGTGTTATTTTGAGTATGTTCTCGGCTATTACTGTGACTAAATTTTTGCTGCGCTTTTTGATTTCAAGCAATTTCACTAAAAACCCCGCTTTCTTTGGCGTTTCTGCTCCGAAGGAGGTGAATAAATAATGTTTTCGATCGTAAAGAATTATAAAATTTTCTTTTCCATCACCATTATTTTTCTGTTGATCGGCTTTGGTTCTATTGTTACCCGTGGTTTCAATCTTGGAATTGATTTTACAGGCGGTAGTATTGTTGATTTGACTTTTGAAAATCCGGTCAATGTGGCACAGGTTCGGGATGTCCTGAAAGAACATGATATGGGCAATAGTATCATCCAACTGGAAAACAGTGATGGCAAAACTGAGGCCAACAGTGTATTGATTCGTACTGGTGTTGTGGAGGATACTGAATTAAGAGCTACGATGAATGATCTGCAAAGCAAGCTTGGCAATTATCAGATACAGCGTGTTGAGCAGGTTGGCGCTACAATCGGTTCAGAACTGGTACAGCAGGCGGCTATGGCAATAGTTCTTTCCTGGGTATTGATGATTGCTTATATTACCTTTAGGTTTGAGTTTAAATTTGCAATAGCGGCAATTATAGCACTTATTATTGATGTTTTGGTAGTATTGAGTTATTTCTCATTGTTCCAAATGGAAATGGATTCTTCGTTTGTTGCAGCACTGCTGACGGTAGTCGGTTATTCTGTTAACGGTACGATCGTTATTTTTGACCGTATTCGTGAAAATCTGAAAATACATCGACGCAGTGAAAGCCTGGGCGAGATGGTCGATAACAGCATTTGGCAGTGTATGACGAGGACAATTTATACTGTGGCAACATCATTGTTTGCTATAGTGTCAATCTTCCTTTTTGGCGGAGAGACTATACATAATTTTTCTTTCGCTATGCTGGTAGGTTTTGCCAGTGGTGCCTATACTTCGATTTTTCTGGCTGGTCCGATGTGGATGTTCTTGAAAAATAAGAAAATTGGCATTTGATGAGTAAATAAAATCCCCTGTGCTTTGCACAGGGGATTTTTCATTTATCTGTGAATAGTATTGTACTGATACAAAAATGAGATCTTTTTTCATAAAAATGCTTGATAGTACTCAGAAATAGATTTCGTTTTTTGAAGCGGCTATTTAAATAGAGCGAAATAACCGTTGATAAAAATTCCAAGAACGATCAGAGGCAAAATATAAGTGACATAAAACCGCATCCATTTAGGAAATTTAAGACCGTTGCCGGTATCAGCTTCTTTGATAAAATTGTTCCAGCCCCAGCCATAACGCTGTGTGCAAAATAGCAGATAAACGAGGCTGCCTAATGGCAGTAGATTGTTGCTGATAAAGAAATCTTCTAAATCAAGGATACAGCTTCCAGGACCTAACGGCTGGATATGGCTCCAGACATTGAAACCAAGTATACAGGGCATAGAAAGCATTGTTATCAGCACTATATTGATATAAATAGTTTTACTGCGGCTCCAGCCAGTAAGATCGCGGATGCAGGCAGTTATATTTTCAAAGACTGCAATAACAGTAGAATAAGAGGCAAATATCATGAAGAGGAAGAATAATGCTCCCCAAAATTGACCCCATGGCATTGCGTTAAAAACGTTAGGTAAAGTTACAAAAAGGAGGTTAGGTCCACTGTCCGGATTAACACCAAAACTAAAGCAGGCTGGAAAAATGATCAAGCCTGAAATAAGTGCTACGGCTGTATCCAAAATAGTGATAAATACTGCCTCGCCTGTTAGAGAACGTTCTTTGGCAATATAGCTTCCGAAGATAGCCAGAGCACCTATACCAAGGCTGAGTGTAAAGAAAGCCTGTCCCATAGCGGCGAAAATAACTTCGGAAACACCTTTTTCAAAGACTTTATTGAAATCAGGATAGAGGTAATATTTAAGACCAGCTTCCGCTCCTGGTAAGAACATGGAGTTTGCAGCTAAGGCTAACATGAGGATGAGCAGGCATAACATCATTGTTTTTGTGATTTTTTCTACACCGGCCTGTAAACCTAAAAGACAAACACCAAAACAAACCAGGACTGTCAGGACCATATTGAAAGTCATAGTCAGCGGATCACCAAGCAGGCCACCAAAAAGAGCGCCTACACCCTTAGCATCAAGCCCTGCGAAGTCACCAACAGCCATTTTATAAAAATAATACAGCATCCAACCAGCAACTGTTGTGTAGAACATCATCAGGATATAGTTGCCGGCAATAGCTCCGTATTTATAAAGGTGCCATTTAGTTCCTTTGGGTTCTAAAACATCAAATGAAAGTGCAGCGCTACGGCAGCTGGCACGGCCTACTGAAAATTCTGCTACCATGATAGGCAATCCTAGAATGAGCAGGAAAAATAGATAGATAAGTACGAAAGAGGCGCCTCCGTACATGCCTGTAATAAATGGAAAACGCCATACGTTACCAAGGCCGATAGCACAGCCTGCAGAAATAAGGATAAAGCCAAGTCGGGATGAGAAATTTTCACGTTCCATAGTAATAAAAGTCCTTTCACTCTGCATACACAGCATATGATAAAATAATAATTATAGTAAAAACAATTATACAAAAGAATCTGATTTTTGTAAATTGTTTGTGAACTTAGAATGAAATGAAAGTAAAAAGCATCTTGAATTTTCAAGATGCTTTTTTTGTAGAGGTAGTTCGTTTTCCTGTTAATAATAAACCTAGCCAAGGAAGTTTACCTCCTAATTTAGTTATGATAATACTTGAGAGTACAGATAAAGTGACAAGAAGACAGTAGATCAAAAGAATTTTTTTGCTGGTCATAACAATTCCGCCAACGTGACAAAGCCTGCTGATGATATCCATCCAAAAGGGATGGATGAGATAAACAATAAGCGAGTTTACTGATAAGAGATGAATAAACTTTCTGATAGGATTCGAAAGACTTGTTTTGGCAAAGACTGCACAGAAAAAAATCAGAGAACCTATTGTGTAAAGGAACCCCTGCAGACTTAATTGCTGAAGAGTGTTTACCAGAATGATCAGACTGGAATTATGATAAAAATAATAATAGTAATAACTGCCCCCGATAAACAAGAGCGTAAAGATGTAGAAGACACTTACTTTTGTGAAATGTCTGATAATAAATTTTATAAAAGTATTATAATAAACTGCTGCCAGGCCGCCTGACATAAAAATAAATAAATAATGCAGAGGCAGGTAATTTAGACGATAGTAAAAAAGGTTTTGTAAAAATACTGGTAAGTCAGTACTTTTAAGATTGGGATGACAGGTCAAGTAGTTGAAGACGATCTGCAGTAAGAACAGCAGCATAAAACCAATTTTAAGACTGCTGTTTTGGAAAAAAGAAAATAATTTATGCCATAATGGGAAAGTAAAATAAAACCATAGCAGTATGACCATAAAATATAAGTGGTAGCAGGATAAACCATAAAAGAGAAGAAAAAGGATATTTGCTGGCTGCCAGTTTATACATCCTGGCATAACAGCAGAAAAGTAAAGCAGATAAAACAGTGACCAGATAACATAGGGAAGTCCGACACTTTGCAGCCGTTTTTTTAAAAAAGGCAGATAAGCTATAGTAGTTTCTGGTCGGTATTGGCAGAATAAACCATAACCGGAGATAAAAAAGAACGCGGGAACACTATAGCGTGAAAGTATTTCCAGCAGCATATATAAGAAACTATTGGGATAAGGTGCTTCTAGGACAAAAGAACCAACGTGGATACCGATGACTCCAAGCATACAGATACCGCGCAGGTCGTCAATTATTTGATTGCGTTCCGGCATAAGATACTCCTTTTGAAAGTAGATTTATTGATTTATATATTATACTCTAAGCCTGCAGGGATGGCAAAGGAAAGTATGAACAAATAAAAAAACAGACTCGTAAGAGTCTGTTTTTAGGAGGTTATAAAACAATGCTTAAGGATTAACTGTTGCGCGGTAAACCTGTTTGCCATCTTTAAATCCAACTATAACAGCACTTTTTACTGCATCGTGGGAAGCGTCTAAAGAGGTTTTGCCTGTTACTGCCTGAAAATCTTTGGTAGCAGCTAATGCTTCTGCTACTTTTGCTGATTCATAGACACCTGCGCGTTTGATGCTGTCGGCTAAAAGCATGGCTCCATCATAGCCAAGCACTGCGGGCGCGTCAGGTTTTTGCTTATAAGTTTTAGCATAAGTATCTACGAAAGCTTTGGAAGCTTCATTGGTAGAATCCGGGCTGTAATGGTTTGTGAAATAGGTATTGTTAAGAGATGATGCACCTGCTATTTCGACTAATTTAGGACTATCCCAGCCGTCACCGCCGATAATAGGAACAGTAATACCTAGTTCACGGGCTTGCTTGCATATTTTACCTACTTCTTCATAATAACCAGGTACATAAATTACTTCAGGCTTTGCCGCAGCTATTTTTGTCAAAACAGCTTTAAAGTCCGAATCTTTTTGCAGATATGATTCTTCAATGACAACTGTACCGCCTTTTTCTGTATAAGCTTTTTTGAAAAATTCAGCCAGACCTTTGGCATAGTCACTGCTGTTATCAATGTAAACAGCAGCTTTTTGGAGCTTCAGTTCATTTAAAATAAAATTAGCACCGACAGTACCCTGAAACGGATCGATGAAGCAAACTCTGAAGGTATTTGGTTTTACCTTACCTGTTTTTTCATCTAAGGTTACTTTTGGATTAGTGGCTCCAACTGCAAGAAAAGGAACCTTAGCGGCTTCACTTACGTTAGAGGCAGCTATGGCACTGGAACTGGCAAATAATCCCATAACAACGGGAGCTTTATCCTGATTGACCAGTTTACTCATTGCATTAGCAGCTTCTGCAGGTTCAGATTTATTATCGGCAACGACCAGTTCAATTTTTTTGCCAAGCAGACCACCGGTATCATTTAGCTGCTGTACGGCAAGTTTGATTCCATTTGTAATGGATGTTCCGTAAGTAGCGTTATTACCTGTCAGCTCAGCAACAACGCCTATTTTAATAGTGTCTGCTTTCTTGTCGCTGCCTGTACCGCAGCCGCTGACTAAAACTGACATGGTTATAAGGGCACCGCCTATGGCCAGAGCCAGTTTTTTCTTAGTAAATTTCATGATAAATCCCCCTCATAAATAAATTAATAATTACGAAGAACAACAAGGTATTGTACTGGAGAGAAAAAGTCGAATTAAAAGCTTTGACTTCTCGAAGCTGCAGTACTGGAAAACAGTACGATAAAAGTACCTTGATACTATTCGATGAGATAATTGTACTTTGCAAAAAAGCAAAAAGCAAGAAAAACTTGATAAAGTATAAAAAATGAAGAAAAGTGTAAACAAAGGTATAGTTTCCATATCAGAATAGTATAATGAATTACCAGATTTACGGCAGGATTTAAATATTTAACAGCGAATTAAGATTTATAAAACAATATATATTCAAAGATGAAAGCAATATTTTAACAAGGGTGTGGAAGGTATGCAGTTAACAACAGTACAACTTGTGAGTATAGTTATAACACTGGTTTTAACGATTTTGCCAGGTATATATGCCGGTCGTAAAATAAAATCTGCTGATGACTATGCCTTAGGTGGACGCAGTGCCGGGATTGGTATGGTCGCAGGCAGTATTATAGGAACTATTGTTGGCGGTGCTGCTACCATAGGCACAGCACAGTTAGGCTTTCAGCTGGGACTAACCGCTTGGTGGTTTACTTTAGGATCTGGCATTGGGTTTATCATCATGGGACTGTTTTATGCCCGTCCGCTGCGTAATAGCGGTCTGATGACGATTTCTGAGTTTTTAGTTGTAAACTTCGGGAAGAAAGCTGGTCCGATAGCGAGTTTATCGGCTACGGCAGGTATATTTTTCAGTATTGTTGCAAGCATGCTTACGTCAATACATTTAATAGTGGGCCTTTTTCATGTAAGCCTGGTGGCTGCTGCGTCAATAATAATTGTTATTGTTGCGGCACTGGTTTTTTTTGGCGGTATCAACAGTTCTGGAATGGCTGGTATTTTTAAAATATTACTGGTTTTTGCAACTGTTTTTGTAGGAGGCATTCTTTCTTATAATGATTTGGGAGGATTGACGGGAATTCGTGAAAGTTTTCCTGCGTTTCCATGGCTCAGCCTTTTTGGTAAGGGCATTGAAGACAGTCTTTTTAGTTTATTTTCTATGGTGATTGGGGTTATTTCTACACAGACCTATGTACAGGCTCTGTTTTCGGCCAAGGATAGTGCAACGGCAGCAGCAGGCTGTGTCACAGCTGCATTGATTGTTATTCCTGTCGGGTTACCGTCAGTGATGATAGGTATGTATATGCATGCGATGCATCCGGAGATTAACGCTATTGATGCACTGCCGTTTTATCTATGTATATATTTGCCTGAATGGCTGGGGGGCATTGGTATTGCAGCATTGCTGCTGTCTTCGCTTGGTTCTATTTCTGGTCTTGCATTAGGAATTGGGACGATGATTTCACGAGATATTTTTAATGATTTATTAGGTCTTCGTGATGTAAAAAGATTATTGTGGATTAGTAGATTTTCAGTGCTGGCAGTTACATTTGGCGCAGTAATATTCGTTTTTCATTATCTTGATTCACTGGTTTTGCATTGGAATTATCTGTCAATGGCATTGCGGGGGGCAGGAATATTTTTACCATTGACATTTATTGTGTTTTTTAAAGGCTTAGTGCCAAAAGAGGCTGGCTTTGCCGCAATGATTGCTGGTATAATGGTAGCCTGCCTTTGGCCGTTTATTTTCCCGGATTCGGCAAATGCCTTATTCCCAAGCTTGGCTTTTAATTTGTTGTTTTTAGTACCGGGAGTATTATGGAGTTTATATAAAAATAAAGATAGGAGAGTTTGATGTTCAGCATCACTTTGCCGCTATTGGCAGGTGATGCTTTTGCTTGAGTGGCAGTGCATCCTTAAAGCAACTGGTGTTTGCCTATATCTGTTGTGGTATAATATATGGTATAAATTTAATAAAAAAATCGATGCTTTTTCGGAAGGAGGACTGTTGTGAGCGTAAATTTTACACATCTGCATGTCCATACTCAATACAGCCTGCTTGACGGTGCCGCAAAAATAAGTGATCTGGTTGCTTATGCTAAAGAAATCGGAATGAAGAGCCTGGCGATAACAGATCATGGTGTAATGTATGGTGTCGTTGATTTTTATCAGGAGGCAATGAAGCAGGGAATCAAGCCTGTTATAGGCTGTGAAGTATATTTGACAAATGGATCACGATTTGAAAAAACTAACCGTGATGGGATGTACCATTTGATTTTACTGGCAGAGAATGACGAAGGTTATCACAATCTGATGAAGCTGGTTTCACTTGGACATTTAGAAGGGTTTTACTATAAACCTAGAATTGATAAAGATATTCTAAGACAATACAGTAAAGGTATTATCTGCATGAGCGCATGCATTGCCGGTGAGATTCCTGTGCAAATACTGCGAGGCAATTTAGAAGGAGCTGAAAACAGTTTAAAGGATTATCTGGACATTTTCGGGAAAGACAATTTTTTTCTGGAAATTCAGGATCATGACCTTGAAGAAGAACATACTGTTAATACTGAACTGAAACGCCTGGCAAAAAAATATGATCTTGGTTTAGTGGCTACTAATGATTCTCATTATGTGAAGCGCGAAGATGCAGATGCACAAGATGTATTGCTGTGTATTCAGACAACAAGTACTGTAGATGATCCTAAAAGAATGAAATTTCCTAATGATCAATTTTATTTAAAAAGTGAAGCTGAGATGCGCGAAAAGTTCGGTGATTGTCCTGAAGCTTTAGAAAATACAGCGAAGATAGCAGAGCGCTGCAACGTGGAATTGAGTTTTGGTCATTTATTGCTGCCGGAATTCCCTATTCCAAATGGATTATCGGCAGAGGAATATTTGCGTAAGCTGTGTTTAGATGGGATGCCGGGGAGGTATCCTGAGCCGACGCAGCAGGTTTTAGATAGGCTGGAATATGAATTAGGTATTATCAATAAAATGGGCTATGACTGTTACTTTCTGATTGTTTGGGATTTTATAAGTTACAGCCGCAGAAATGACATACCTGTAGGACCTGGCCGCGGAAGTGCGGCAGGCAGTATTGTCGCTTATCTTTTAGGGATTACTAATATTGATCCGCTGAAATATGATTTGCTGTTTGAACGTTTCTTAAATCCTGAACGTGTAAGTATGCCTGATATAGATACAGATTTCTGTTATGAAAAAAGGCAGCAGGTTCTGGATTACATTATTAATCGTTATGGACAGGAGAAGGTTGCCCAGATCATAACTTTTGGTACCTTACAGGCTCGCGCGGCGGTTCGTGATGTTGGCAGAGCGTTGGAAATGCCTTACAGCATGGTGGATAATGTAGCAAAACTTATTCCGCGTGATTTGGGTATTACATTAGAGAGAGCGCTGGAGGCCAGTAATGAGCTGAGAAGTTTATATGAAAACGATACGAACATCAAACGCCTGATTGATCTTGCTCAAAGCGTGGAAGGCATGCCGCGTAATTCAGGTACTCATGCGGCGGGAGTTGTTATTGCCCCGGATGATTTGAAAAAGTATGTGCCGCTGCAGTTGTCGAATGAAAATTTTATTACAACTGAATATGATAAAGATAAGATTGAAAGCCTCGGACTTTTAAAGATGGATCTTTTAGGGCTGCGTACTTTGACAGTAATTGGTGATGCAATCAAGTTTATTTATGAAACTACTGGTGATAAACTTGATATTGATAAAATTCCTCTTGATGATGAAGCAACGTGCAGCATGCTGAGAAAGGGCGATACTCAAGGGGTATTTCAGCTTGAATCAGGCGGAATGACGAAACTGGTTATGGATTTGGGACCGGAAAGTTTTGAAGATCTTATTCCTTTAGTTGCATTGTATCGTCCTGGACCATTAGGAACGGGAATGGTAGAAGATTTTATTGCAGGACGTCATGGTGAAAAAACTGCAGAGATGCTGCATCCTTTATTGGAACCGGTTTTAAAAGATACTTTTGGCGTTATTCTTTATCAGGAACAGGTTATGCAGATCACTTCCGTTCTGGCAGGCTTCAGCCTCGGGCAGGCAGATATTCTGCGGCGGGCTATGGGCAAGAAAAAGGCTAAGGAACTGGATTCTATGCGTGAAGCCTTTATTGATGGAGCTCAACAAAAACATGGTATCAGCGCGCAGCTGAGCAGTGAAATTTTTGCTCTCCTACAGCATTTTGCCGGTTATGGGTTCAATAAATCGCACTCTGCCGCGTACGCATTAGTTGCTTATCAGACTGCTTATCTTAAAGCACACTGGCCTGCAGAATTTATGGCAGCTTTTTTGACCAGTGTCATCAGTGACAGCGAAAAGCTGAGCTGGTATATAAGTGTGTGCCGCAGTATGGGGCTGAAGATTTTACCGCCGGATGTTAATGAAAGTGGCCGAAGCTTTTCTGTAAATAAAGACAGGGTTATCCGTTTTGGTTTAGCAGGTGTGAAAAATGTAGGTGAAAATGCGATCGGCAGCATTTTACAGGCACGTAAAGAGGGACCTTTTAAATCTTTGATGGATTTCTGTAAACGGGTGGATAATAGAGCTGTTAATAAACGAATGTTGGAAAATTTAATAAAATGTGGCGCGATGGATTCCTTTGGTTATAAACGTTCCGAGTTGTTAGCCGTTGCAGAACAGGCTATGGACATGGGCAGTAATTATCAAAAAGATTATCAGAGCGGACAGATGGGACTATTTGGTGATGACAGTTTTGCTGATGTTAATGAGCTAAAAATACCTGAATTGGAAGAAATCCCCAAACGCACGATTTTGCAATATGAGAAGGAACTGATCGGTTTTTATGTAACCGGTAATCCTTTAGACGCTTATGTCGGTTCCTTGTATTATTACACTCCATTGCGTAAAATATCAGATGCCAGTGAAGTGCTTGACGGTAAATATTTCAGTGTTGCCGGCATAATTTCGGATTGCCGGATAAGAAATACGCGTCAGGGTGACAGTATGGCGATTTTAACATTAGAAGATTTTAACGGAAAGATGGAGATTGTGGTTTTTCCAAAAGTTTACCGTGACGCTGCCAGGCTGCTTTATCAGGAGAATGCAATCAGCGTGGAAGGAAAACTCAGTATCGATGAACGTGAACGAAAAATTCAGGCGTTAAAGATTAAACCTCTGCAGGAAGTGCCTCCTGATTTACATATAAAGATCATGAAAAAGGATGAAAATGGTATTGTCCAAAAAGGATTAAAACAGATTTTTGAAAGTTTTTCGGGCGACACACCTGTCTATCTGCATCTGATAGATTCAGGAAAGATGATCAAAGTAGAGCGCTGTTTTTGGGTGGATGGGAAGAATGCCGGTGTTTACCAGGCTTTAGATGATTTATTGGGAGAAAATTGGTATTTAAAGGGGTGAAACCGTGTTGAAAAACAGGGTTTTGCTTGCCACAGTCAAGTAAAGAATGTTACAATAATAAATATGTAGTTAAAACCTTTGGCATAAATATAGAGGAGGGCTCACATGAATATCGTAGTATGTATCAAACAAGTTCCTGATACGGCAGAGGTCAAAATTAATCCTGAAACCAACACACTTATTCGCGATGGTGTTGAAAATATTATGAATCCTTTTGACCGTCAGGCATTGGAAACTGCCTTGATCCTTAAGGACACCAGCGGAGCGAAGGTTACCGTCGTTTCGATGGGACCGCCGCAGGCGACGGATATTTTGAAAGAGGCCATTGCGATGGGCGCTGACGACGCTGTTTTAATCAGTGACAGGGCTTTGGCTGGTTCTGATACTCTGGCTACAAGTGTTGCTTTAGCAGCTGCTGTACGTAAGGTAGGAGAGTGCGATTTGGTTTTATGCGGTAAACAGGCAATTGATGGTGATACTGCTCAAGTTGGACCTGAAATGGCCGAACATCTTGGCATTCCACAGGTTACCGGGGTTTTAAAAGTAGCGTTGGGAGCAGATGGAAGACTGCTTGTTGAACGAGAGAATGAAAGCAGCTGCCAGACTTTGGCTGTTACATTGCCGGCTGTAGTTACTGTTACTAAATCTGAAAAAGAACCTCGTTTTGCCAGTATCAAAGGAAAAATGAAAGCAAGAAAAGCAGAGATTCCCGTAATGGGTGCGGCTGAGTTGGAGATTGATCCGAAAGTGATAGGGTTATCAGGTTCTCCGACTAAAGTTTTGAAAATCTTCACCCCGTCCGTACCACAGATCGAAAGCGAAATAATCAATGAAGAAGATACAGACAAAGCTGTTGATATGCTGATCGAAAAATTGGTACAAGCGAAAATTATTACTCATTGAGGTGAATGAAGATGGCTATTTGTGTAGATAGAGAAAAATGTATCGGCTGTGAATCCTGTATAGCAGTATGCCCGGTTGGCGCGCTCAATATGGTTGACGGTAAGGCTAATATCGATCAGGACACCTGTATCGCCTGTGGTGCCTGCATAGGGGAATGCCCTGTTGAGGCAATTGAACGTGAAGAGATTGTCCGTGAGGTAAAGAATAAAGAAGGTAAAGATTTATGGGTCAATGTTGAATTAGAAGACGGAGAGCCTGTTGGTGTTGTTTATGAATTGCTTGGTGTCGGCGCCGAATTGGCGGCTAAAGCAGATCAGAAATGCTGCGCTGTTTTGATTTGTAAAGAAGCTGGCAGCTTGCCGCAGAAACTATTTGCAGCCGGTGCTGATATTGTTTATGTTGTAAGCGGACCTGAGTATGCAGAGTATAATACTGATATTTATACTAATGCTTTTTGTGAATTGGTTGAAACCTATAAACCAAATGCTGTTTTATGCGGAGCTACTGTAGATGGCCGAGATCTTGCCCCTCGTATCGCCGCACGTTTAGGCACAGGTCTTTGTGCTGATTGTACGGCATTGGATATCAATGGAGAACTGGTAGAATGGACACGTCCTGCTTTGGGCGGTAATATTCTGGCTACGATAATCTGTGATGAGCATCGTCCGCAGATGGGCACTGTACGTCCTAAGGTCTTTAAGGCAAAGGATGTCGATGCATCTAGAAGCGGCGAAATTGTAAATTATACTGTAAAAAATGCTGTTACATCTAAGGTAGAGTTAGTTCGCAAAGAGATTTTGGGGGCCAGTGGCGCTATTAAAATAGAAGATGCGGAGATTATTTGTTCAGGCGGTCGTGGATTAGGCAGCTGTGATAATTTCAAAATGCTCGAAGAATTGGCTGCTTTATTTGAACATGGCAGTGTTGGGGGGTCTCGCGCTGTTGTCGATGAAGGTTGGGTAGATCATGCGCATCAGGTTGGTCAATCTGGCAAAACTGTAACGCCTAAAATTTATTTTGCGTTTGGTATTTCCGGTGCTATACAGCATTTAGCTGGTATGTCTGCTTCTGATATTGTTATTGCCATTAATAAAGATGCCAATGCACCAATTTTCAAGGTTGCTCAATATGGTATCGTAGGCGATGCACGTGAAATTTTGCCCAAGCTGATCGCTAAAATCAAAGCTGTTAAAGAGGCTTAAGCTTTAAACTTGGAGGAAAAACCTGTGTGGAAGGTAGTATACATTGCGCAGACCGCTGAAGCGGCTGCCAGGATCAAAGAAGTATTAGCCGCGAACGGTTTTTTGACGCAGACTAAAACTACGAATTCCAAGCACGGTGGCGTATATGAAATCAGTGTGCCGCTTTCCGAAGCTGAAGATGCGTATGAGGTCATTTGCGAAAACAAGTTTCAGTTGTAATTCTAAGGAGGCCGGGCAATGAAGAAAACAAAAATCATTTGCACCGTTGGTCCCAGTACTGATAATATCCCGCTTTTAGTTTCTATGCTGAAAGCGGGAATGGATATGGCCCGCTTTAATTTTTCACATGGAAGCCATTCTGAACATGCCCAAAGATTGGGGCTTGTCAGAGAGGCGGCTGAACAAGTCAATAAACCGATCGCTATGATTGCCGATACCCGGGGGCCTGAGATGCGCCTGGGTATTTTTGAACATGATAAAATTACGTTGCAGGAGGGCGAATCTTTTTGTCTGACAACGAAGGAGCAGATCGGTAATGAACAGATTGCTTCAGTTAATTATTCAGGTTTACCTGATGAATTAAAAGTAGGCGATGCTATTTTATTGGCTGATGGATTACTTTCTTTAGAGGTAGAACGCATCAACGGAACTGAAATCTATACGAAAGTAGTGCATGGTGGGCAGCTGGGTTCACGTAAAAGAGTCGCCTGTCCGGGTGTGGAATTAAAACTGCCTTTTTTGTCTGAGCAGGATATAAAAGATATTACTTTTGCAATAGAACATGATATGGATTATATTGCAGCGTCTTTTGTACAAAAGGCAGAGGATGTTCTTGCGATTCGTAAGGTTTTAGAAGCCGCAGGATCGGGGATGGGGATTATTTCCAAAATTGAGAATCAGGCAGGTTTTACGCATATTGATGAAATCATAGAAGTTTCTGATGGCGTAATGGTTGCGCGTGGTGATTTGGGAGTAGAGATTCCCGCTGAATATGTTCCTTTGGTGCAGAAAGAAATTATCAGGCGCTGTAATAAGGCCGGTAAGCCTGTGATTACAGCTACGCAGATGCTGGAAAGCATGGTCAACAGTTATCGTGCAACCCGTGCAGAGGCCAGTGACATCGCTAATGCTATTTTTGATGGAACTGATGTTATTATGCTGAGCGGTGAAACTGCTTCAGGTTCGTATCCGCTGGAAGCAGTTCAGACGATGGCCAAGATAGCATTGCGAACAGAAGAGGCATTGGATTATGCCGCTATTTTTAAAGGAAAAGGTATTAGTGATAAAATACATTCTACTGAGGCTATAAGTCATGCTACAGTGCAGATTGCACAGGAACTGGATGCAGACGCTATTGTTACGGTTACTGAATCTGGTTTTACGGCTCGAATGATTGCTAAATACAGGCCTAAGTGTTATGTTGTAGGCGTTTCACGGATACCTGCAAGGGTAAGGGCGATGCAGTTTTACTGGGGAGTAAGGCCGCTTTTGGGGCCTTCCAGTGATAATACTGATGAAATGATTGAGATATCATTGAAATGTGCACGTGAACACGGTTATGTCAAAGACGGTGACTCGGTTGTCATTACAGCTGGAGTTCCTGTCGGTAAACCAGGTTCAACGAATTTGATTAAGGTGGTTAATGTGGGAAATAAATTAGTAAGCGGTGTTGGTATAGGTAAACGTTCGGTTACAGGTAAAATATGCACTGCTATTACATTGACAGATTTTAAAGAAAAGTTTAAACCTGGTGATGTTTTAGTAGTTGGAGTATTGCCGGATGAAGCGGCAGCTTATGCGTCTAAAGCAGCTGCTATTATTGCAGAGGAGGGTGGACTGACATCTTCAGTAGCCATCATAGCAATTAATTGTAGTATTCCTGTAGTTGTTGGCGCTGAAAATGCGCTTAACCTGCTTAAAGACGATATGGAAGTAACTGTGGATACTGTAAGCGGTATCGTTTATGAAGGTGCTATCAATATTTAATAGAGGATAGAGGTAGAGATGGCTGAAGAATCAACCAGGATAGTTCATGGTCCTACGTTTAAAAATCTTTTAGATAATGTAACTAAGCTGGAAAAACAGACACAGAAAAAAGACCTGTCTTCAGATGAGAAAAGTGTTCTGGCACAGGATCTGCTCAGTTGTCTTCTGGATGCGTTAGATATGCAGTCTGAGGCGGTTATGTCGCAAAGCGTCAAGGAACAGATGTCATTGACGATTGAGCGAATAGTACGCCGTTTTAAGCTTTTGGCAGAACAGGGAATAGCCTGCGAAGCCTGTTTGGAGAAATTAAAGAATTCCTGCATCTATTTCATGCGTGCTAAACATGAAATTTTAGCAAAAGAGATAGTAGCTGTTTTTCAGCCTGTTTTAGTGACAAATTCGCATCTGCGTGCAGAAGGCATACGTAAATTGGGTATGCTTGGCTGCCTGGCAATGAAAGATGGACTGCCGGAGGTAACGATACAGTGTGCGAATATAGTGGTTATTGTAAGCAATGAATTAACAAAAACAGATGCTGATTTGGAACAGGAATTGCTGCAGATGCTGCAGGATATGGCAGTTATGGCTGCTAGAATGCGTGATGAAGCCAGATTTTCTGCTATTGTATCCAAAGCTGTTGTACGTTACAGTGCAGAGAGTACTGTCTATGCCGGTTCTAAAATGGTAGAATTTTTGCTGACGCTATTTTTTACGGCCTCGGACAGACGTTATGTTAATGCATTACCAATGCTGCGCTGGATGAGTTTGTTATTGACCAATAATAAATCATTAACTGCAGGAGAATTACAGTATTTTGTGCGTGAATGGACACAGCTGATTGCACAGATTGCCCGGAGAAAATGGGAAAATGAGACCAGGCAGTTAATGGACGGATTATTTGTTTTTCTGGTGCGTGAAAAAGATTTTGCCTTAACGCGTAGTACGCTGATGAATATTGCCTTACATTTTCAAATGTATGCAGGCTGGGATGGTTTTGCTAACGCGTTTAAATTATATGCTCCGTGGCAGAATTTTATGCTGGTTTTACTTGATCAGGCTGTTTCCAGCAGGCGCAGTCAGCAGCAACGGGAACAAATAGGCAGTTTGGTGCTGCGTACTCAGCGGGATTTGATAACTGCTGTGGCGAGACTGACTATGCAGGAAGAAATGACTGTATACGGAGAGTGGCTGCAGTTTGGTTTATCTGCTGCTAAAAGTGAAAAAAATAAGATCAGAGTACGCAGACTGGTACAGTTAACAGTGGGCTATTGGGCCTCTCAGCAGCCGCGTACAAGCAGAGAACAGCTTAAACATTTACTATATGTCTTTGAACCAGATTTGGTAAAGGGAAAATATCTGGAGCTGTTGGAGAAAGTAAGATAGCTTAAATATCTGAATTGGTAAAAATAATAGTTAATAAAAAAGACGTTTTTCCTTGGAAAGACGTCTTTTTTATTTTCTCGTTCACTATTTTTTCACAAATATCATTAGAATGAGAGGGAGTATAGTGCAAGAATAAAGAATACCTGAAAATAATGGAGGTGTAACAATGCAGTTGTACCGCTGGCGAGCACGCAGTATGGCAGGAAAACTTTACCAGGGAAGTTATTTAGCTGACAGTAAACAGGAAGTAGCAGCATTTTTACACGAAAATTATGATTATATTACTGGGATAGAAGAAGTACAAAGTTTCACTATTAAAATAAGCCGTTTGTTTAATAGTGGTAAAGTTAATGACAAAGAACGCAGCCGTTTTTTTCAGCAATTGGCAGCCATGATTGGCAGCGGTATTCCGTTGTGCAGAGCATTGGAACTTTTAAAAACACGCTGCCCGGTTTCTTTAACAAATGTCTGCTGTTTATTGATTGCTGATTTACAATCTGGAAAAGCGTTGTCTGCTGCGATGAAAAAACACGTACATATTTTTAGACCTGTTACTGTGTCAGTAATTGAGGCAGGAGAACAAGGGGGCATCTTACAGGAGATGTTGTCTGAACTGGCTGTTTATTTTGGGCAGAAGGAAGAAATAAACAGATTTTTAAAGAATATCTGCTTATATCCATGTTTGGTATTATCATTAGCTATAGTAACTGGCTGCTTATTTGTAGTTAAATTACTACCATTGTTTGCCGACTTATATCAGTCTTTTGACCTTGTTCCAACGTTGCCTTTACAGGTAATGATGTTTGTACGTGAAATTGCTGTTAAATATTGGCAGGCAGCAGCGTCTTTAAGTTTATTTATTTTATATTATTTATGGCAGCGAAGGTATAGTCTGCTGAAATGGTGCTTCTGCCTGCCTCTTATCGCAGGTTATCGACAGACGTTTTTGGAAATACGATTTTGCAAAATACTGTCGTTGCTTCTTAATAGTGGAATTTCGTTGCCGGTGTCGATAAAAACTGCTGCTGCTGGAAGTGCTGATAAAAAAATGACTGCAAAAGCAATGCTTTTTTCAGAAGCTATCGTTCGCGGCAGCGATATTACCAAGGCAGCAGCATTAGCTTCTCCGCTTTTTAGTTCACTGACCATAGAATTTTTAATCGTCGGAGAAAGTTCAGGGGCTTTAGCAACGATGCTTAAGGAAGCAGCATTATTACTGGAGCAGGATTTTACCGCAAGTTTAAAAAATTTTAAAGTTTTATTGGAACCTGTACTTTTAATTATTATATCGTTAGTGATTGGTGCTATGATTTTTACAGTAGCGTCACCTTTACTGACTTTTTTAACGGAAATACCTGAATACGAATGATGGAAGTGTTATGATGAATTTTTATAAAAATTTATGTGGAAGAAAAGGTTTCACTTTGATTGAACTGGTGGCTGTAACGGCTATGTTGGGTGTGTTGGCTGGAATGCTTCTGCCGTCTATTGATTCAGCTAATAAAAAAGCTAAAAATGCCAAACTGAAAAATGATCTTTTAACAGTGGACAGTGCGATTCAGTTATATAAAATGGAAAAGGGTAAATGCCCAGAAAAATTAGAAGATTTGGTGAGTGAATACATTGCCAGAAATAAAGGTTTTCAAGATGCTACTAATACTGTTTTTTCTTATGCCATTGCTGATAATGGACTGAATTACATCCTTAAAGGTAATGATGCCGAAGGAAAAGAAGTTGTTTCAGATGGCAGCAAGCAGTCGTAATAATTCTGGATTTACACTTGTTGAAATACTGCTTTATATCAGCTTTTATGGCTTAGTTATGGCATTATTGATTCCTTGTGCAGAGGGTATTATTAAAGTAGACAACCGTTTGGAGATGGAAGGGTTTTGTCAGCGACTGGCGGCGGAAGTAACTGCGTTGCAGCAGGCAGCTCTTTGGGGAGCGGGCTTACAGAATAAGTTGACTGTTGATTTAGACCAACAGTGTTATTATGTTTATCGCGAAGGTAAAATTGTAAAAAAAGTAAGGCTTCAGGAAATCGGGCAGGGAAGTCTGTATTTTTACAGTCCTAATACTTCAATAATACGCTTTTCTGCAGAAGGTGCACCGCAGGTTTATTTTTCGGTTTTAATAAAAAATAGACGGCAGCCACAGCTGGTAAAAAAGTTTGAAGTACAGCCTGTAACTGGAAGGGTCGTTGTAAGTGAAATTAAATAAGCAGGGATTTATGTTGATTGAGGTGATGCTGGTTTTACTGCTTGTCAGTATTACCTGCTGTTCATTATTGACAGGTTATAAGGCTTGCGTTTTAGCAATGCAGCAATATAATCGGCTGGAACTGGCATTTGAATTGTTGGAAGTAAGGAACGTGGAGGCGGCAGATGCTTTAGCGGCAGAGCAGGGGCTGTTTATTGAACGTAAGGAATTTATTGATAACTTGCAAATTAAACAGGAAATAATTACAGTCAGAGAATGCAGAAATCAAAAGGTGCTTGTTAATAAGGTGCGTTATGCATTGTCGGAATAAAGGATTTTTATTAGTCGAATTAAATTTGGCTTTAATATTTATTATAACGACGAGCCTGCTGTTTGCAGGCGGGGTGCGACAGCTGCTGCAGGGCTGGCAGCGTATACAGTCTGACATTATGCTGCGGCGGGCTGCAAATTACAGTTTCTCATTACCTGAGAGAGAATTGTTTTTACATGCAGCAACAGTAACAATCAGTAATACAGGGTATAAAGGCAGCAGTAAAATAATTTGTCAGGATGTTTTTGGCAGTCGTCAGATAACATTTTATCTGAGTGGTAATATTTTATATCGTCAAACTAAAAGTAATTCTTTGAAAGGCGTTAATGTTTTGTCTTTAGCATCTGTAAAGATCGAAGAGTTTCGGGCAGAACGTTTGAATTACAGAGAATTGATGCTGACCATAAAAATCCAGGATACTAAAAGCGGAAGAAGGATAACCAGCAGTAAGGTACTGCTTTTAGGTAATGGAGTCATTGAAGGATGAAAATAAACAGATATAGCAGAGGCAGTGTAAGCATTGTTGTATTGTTGGCATGTGTTGTGTTGAGCGGAGCTGTTCAGGCATTATATTATTCGTTGCGCGAAGAAATTGAGGCTGAAAGCAAAATTGTTTTACATAATCAGCTGCAGGCTGCAACTGGTGATGTTATGAGTTGTGTGCTGAGAAAAGAGCAGAGTAGTAATCTGACAGAAAGCTTTAGGCTTGAAGAGCAAATGTTATATCCTGGTCAAAAAGTAATGCAGACAGAAGTTGTTTTAGAAAGAGCTGAAAGTCTGCCAGGGCGTAAAGTGAGTGTTATTTCAATAGCAGATGATATGCAAATAAGATTGGCAGAGGTTTGTTTACAGCCGCCGTTAGGACGCGGACAGGAGTTTTACGAAAATACTTTAACTGCTGGTCGTAAGATAAATGGTGATTTCAATAAGTATAATGATTTAATCTGTGTTGGTGAAGCAGGTGATATTTTAGAGACATTGGACATAGGCGCTTATAAAAAATGGAGCCACTATAGTTTTTTGACCGATGACGAATATCGCCAGTTGGGGTTCGGTAAGGGAATTTATTATAGTGATGATTTATATGGGGCAAGGTTACCTTGTATAGTGGAAGCATTAAAGGGGGATGCTTTCCTGATTTCCGAAAAGAATATTACTATAGAAAACAATTTACATTTGTTGGGAAGAGTAACGATAGTAGTTGGTGATAATCTGATTATTGGTGATAATGTGCAAATGGAACGGGCGTTACTGATAGTGAAAAATAATTTAAGGATTGGTACTAATTGCAGAATAAAAGGGATTGTAGCAGCTGGAGGTGAAATAACTATTGGTGTTAATTTTTCACTGCAGCGTCGTGAGGATGTTTTGGAACCTTATTTTGCAGCGATGTATTTAGAATGAATATAAAAATAACCTTGCCATAGGCAAGGTTATTTTTATATTCATTCTAAATTATTTTAATTCAATACTTTCACCTGGTGCTACAATTAAAACTTTAGATTTCGTGCTTTTTTCGACAGCTTCTTTAAATTTAACTGGATCCTGAGCAATCAAAGGCCATGTATTATAATGGATTGGAATTACATATTCAGCTTGTAAAAATTCGGCTGCAATAGCTGCGTCTTTTGGTCCCATTGTGAAATTATCACCAATGGGGAGAACTGCGTAATTAAAGGCATCCAATCGTTGTAAAAGCTGCATATCGCCAAATAAAGCGGTATCGCCGGCAAAATAAAGTTTAGTACCATAGAAATCGACAATAAAACCGCAGGCATGTCCACCAGGAATGCCGCTGCCATGGAATGCTAAAGTAAGGCGCACTTTACCAAAAGGAAATTCGTGCGTCCCACCCAAATGCATAGCATGGTTTTCCACGCCGGCTTCACTAACAACTCCGCAAACCTCAGCTGTGGAAATAATTGTTGCATTGTACGCTTTAGCAAGCTCTATTGCACTGCCAAGATGGTCGAAATGGCCATGAGAAACAAAAATATATTCAACTTTAAGATCATTGATATCCTGGGTGCTGCCATCGAGATAAGGATCAAAAATAATAGTATGTCCTTCATGTGTCAGAGTGAAACAAGCATGATTGATGAACTTAAAAGTAGTGGGCATAATTTATCAACTCCTTAAAAAATTCTTTATTTATATTATAACATAGAAGATGCGTATTTTTTGTGAAGAAGATGAATAAAACTTTACAGTATCAGTAGAAATGGGGTAAAATTTAACTATCAATATATAATAAGCAGGAGAAGTGACGTGAATTTAAAAAAACAACAATTAATAGCTATTTCTTTGGCTTTTTGCTGTGCTGCGGTGATGCCGCTTCAGGCAGAAGCGAGGAAGAAAGAGAATAAAACCAATGAAACTCAGCCTGTAGTATCATCTGTACCGCAACCACGCAGTCAGAAGCAGGTATTGATACAGAATACCCCGACCGAATCGCGGCGTATTACAACGCCTAATCAATCTAAGGTACAGGTGCGTACTGTTGCGACAGCGCCGCAGTTGACTGCGAAAGAAGCTAAAAAGGCGGCTAAAGAGAAAGAAAAAGAAGCGAAAAAGAAGTCTAAAGAAAAAAATAAAACTAAGCAGCAAAAAAACGAGACTCCAATAATCAACAGAAATAATGATAAAGCAGGCAGTTCTGCCACCGCTCAAGGAACTTTGCCTAAGACGGTTGTAAGTCCTGCCTTGCCGGTCGGTTATCAGGAAATTGGTATTTTTGGAGAAGCGGTCGCCAGTAAATCTCAGGCTGTGGCTTTGCTAAAACAAAATAATCCGGATTTAAAATTGACCTGCAGTGCAGAAGAAATTGTTGATTTATACTGGCAGGAAGCCAGTCGCGAAGGAGTGCGCCAAGATCTTGCTTTTGCCCAGGCTCTTGTAGAAACAGGTTTTTTCCGTTTTGGCGGCGATGTAAAGCCGGAACAGAATAATTTCTGTGGACTTGGTACTACAGGCGGCGGTGTAAAAGGGGCACATTTTAAGACTCCTGAAATTGGTGTACGTGCACATATTCAGCATTTATTAGCCTATACTACGCAGAAGCATCCTTCGACGAAGATCGTTGACCCGCGTTATGATTTGGCTCATGCTATCAGATTAGAGCGTGGATTGTGTGATACCTGGTATAAGTTGAACGGTACCTGGGCCATGAGCCCTAATTATAGTGAAAAAATTATGGGAGTATGGCAGAGAATGCTGGGAATAGAAGCTGTAGAAACAAAATCTGAAAAATATAAAAATGAGCATGATAAAAAAGATAACAAGGTGAAAGAGGAAGTAAATACGACAGAAGATCAGCATAAAATGCGTGAACTTGTTGATGAACTGTTGAAGAAAAATAAATAATGTAAGTGCACAGTCAGGTGACTGTGCATTTTGCGTTTCTAAAATTTGGAGAGGTGAACATTTTATGCATATCGTTTTAGTAGAACCAGAAATTCCGGGTAATACGGGAAATATTGCACGTTTATGTGCAGCGACAGGTTGTCATTTGCATTTAGTGCGGCCGTTAGGATTTTCGGTCGAAGATAAATATTTAAAACGTGCTGGATTGGATTATTGGGACCTGGTAGATGTGCACTACTATGACAGCGTTTATGAAGTGCTGGAAAAGTATAAGGATAATGCTAAGTTTTTGCTGACAACAAAAGCACATAAGCGGTATACTGAAGTATGCTACGAAAAGGATAGCCTGTTGATTTTTGGTAAGGAAACGGCAGGATTACCTGAGAAACTGCGTATGGAATACGAAGACTGCTGTGTGCGTATCCCGATGATTGCTGAAGCAAGATCGCTTAACTTATCAAATTCAGTTGCTATCGTTGCTTATGAAGCTTTGCGGCAGCAGGATGATTTTGCCGGCTTGACAGTTTAATTATTTTGGAGGTGGGCTATGTTTGTTTTAAAAGAGTTTGAATTTGATGCGGCTCATTATTTACCAGAATATAATGGTAAATGCGAAAGACTGCATGGGCATACTTATAAATTAGTCGTGAAAGTAGAGGGAACTCCTGATAAGGAAGGCATGGTAATCGACTTTATCCGTCTTAAGAATATTGTCAAGGAAGAGGTTTTAAGTAAATTGGATCATGCCTGTCTTAATGATATTTTAAAGCAGCCTTCAGCAGAAAATATTTCTGTTTGGGTGTGGCAACGTTTACAAAAAATGCTGCAGGGGCCCAACTATAAGCTTTATGAAGTTGAAGTCTGGGAAACTAAAACCAGCGGCTGTATTTACCGAGGTGATCTATAATGAAGGATGTACAGGGTGAATTAGATCGTCGTAATATACCGTTGAAGCATGTTGGCATCAAAAATCTGCGCTGGCCGATAGCATTGAAAGATAAAGAAAAGGGAACGCAGAACACGGTCGCTACAGTAAGCCTGGCGGTTGATCTTCCTCATGATCTGCGCGGAACGCATATGAGTCGTTTTGTAGAGTGCCTGCAAACGCTAGGACCAGTGACCTTAGGTTCTTTAGAAAATATTCTTGACCATTTGAAGGACCGGCTGCAGGCAGAAAAGGCTTTTCTGCAATTAAATTTTCCATATTTTATTTATAAAACGGCTCCTGTCAGTGGGCAGAGAGCACCGCTGGATATCGATTGTGTTTATACGGCTGAAAAGGATGAGCAGTTTTCATTGCGCATTTCTGCGGAGATTCCTATTCAAACCTTGTGCCCATGCTCGAAAGAGATCAGCGCTTATGGCGCTCATAACCAAAGAGCTTTGGCTAAATTGGAAATTAGATCTGCTGAAATGGTTTGGCTTGAAGAACTGGCTGCTATTGCTGATGCAGGAGCAAGCGCGCCTGTTTACGGTCTTTTGAAACGTCCTGATGAAAAGTTTGTAACTGAGCAGGCCTATGATAATCCGCGTTTTGTTGAAGACGCGGTCCGCGAAATTGCTTTGCGTCTGGAAGCCGATAAACGCATAATATGGTATAAAGCAACTGTGGAAAGCATTGAAAGTATCCATAATCATAACGCTTTTGCTTGTGTCGAAAAGGGTTGGAAGGACGTGGGGATATGATTCTGAAGCTGGAACCGCAAACACTGGCCAATGAATTCAGTCAATTGGGTATTCATCCTGCCAGTGAAGCGATTTTTTTGCATAAAAGTGAAATTGTTCCCTTAAAAATTTTGGATATCCGTACTCCTGCTGCCAATATTATTAAACAGGAAATGCTGGCTTGTGGTGGAGATTGTGCAATTCCAGCCGGGTGTGTAGTTTGTGCTGAAGAACGGGTAGATGTAATTCTTCTGGGAACATATAAACATTATGCTAGGCTGCTGGAAAAATTAACGCAGATGCCTTATTTTGGTATGGCAGGAATAAAAAGTGAATTGATGGCTATATTAGATGCGCCGATTCCTCAAACTATTTTATCTGACGGCAGGACACTGAATTATGATAAAATGTTGGTGATGGGTATTTTAAATATTACACCAGACTCGTTTTACGCAGGTTCGCGTGTGCCGCAGTTGGAACAGGTAGTGGAAAAGGCAGGCGAAATGCTTAGACAAGGGGCGGCTGTTTTAGACATTGGCGGGGAATCTACCCGCCCTGGCAGTGATGCCGTAACTGCAGACGAGGAACAAAAGCGCATTGTTCCTGTTATCAAGGCATTGAAAGAGCGTTATCCGGCTTGTGTTATTTCTATCGATACTTATCGTGCCTCGACGGCAGAGGCGGCTTTAGCAGCTGGCGCAGATATCATTAACGATGTTACTGCGATGGAAGGTGATGCTGCTATGTCTGACTTAGTTGTCGGCAGTAAAGTACCGATTATTTTAATGCACATGCGAGGCACGCCTAAAAATATGCAGCAAAACTGCGAGTATAAAAATGTAGTAACAGAGGTTGCAGCTTATTTGCTGCAACGGGCTAAAATCCTGGAAAACCGTGGCGTGGCAAAAGAAAAAATAATTTTTGATCCCGGCATTGGTTTTGCTAAAAATATTGAACAAAATCTGCAATTGATGCAGGGGCTGAAATCACTGACAGGTTTAGGCTATCCTGTATTGCTTGCTGCTTCACGCAAAAGTACTATTGGAAGTGTACTCGGCGGAATTCCAGCAGAAGAACGCCTGGAAGGTACGATTGCTGCCAGTTGTCAGGCTGTGTATGCAGGAGCTCAAATGGTACGAGTGCATGATGTACAGGAAAATCTGCGGGCTATAAGGATGCTGGAGGCAATTTTATGTCCATCGCATATATAGCTTTAGGCAGTAATTTAGGTGATAAGGAAGCTAATCTCAGACAGGCTTTAAAAATGTTGTTGGTCAAAGGACTGCAAATAAGGTCTGCATCAAGCTTTTTTAAAACTGAACCTTATGGTGTGACAGATCAACCTGAATTTATTAACGCTGTTGCTTGTGTGAAAACTGATTTAGCACCAGAAAAGTTGCTGAAGCTGCTTTTGGATACTGAACTGGAAATGGGTCGGGTGCGATTACGGCATTGGGGTGAAAGAAATATAGATTTAGATTTACTTTTGTATGATGATCTGATCTATTATAGTGAAAAACTGGTACTGCCGCATCCTGATATGCAAAACAGACTTTTTGTACTGCAGCCGCTGTCAGAAATTGCTGCAGATAAAATACACCCTGTTTATAAAAAAAGTATTCAGAACCTTCTAAAATCTTTGACAGACGGAGATGAATGAGATGAATTGCTGCGCTAATTTAAGTAACCTGGTGATCTACCGAGCTCTGTTATCCGACCCGATCGTAAATGCTCTGCGCAGGCCTAAAGAATTTTTTGCGCCGGAACTGGAAGGTTTGCTGCTGGTTGCTGCTGAAGAAAAAGGCCTGACAGGGATTATTCCTTTGGAGTATTTGCTGTCGGCAATCGTGCATGAGCAGAATGTGTTTTCTGCTGTTGCCGAAAAAAATGACGGTAAAATTGGTGAAGGACTGGCAAGAGCTGCAGCGCATGATATTGTAATTATGCGCGAGTTCGTCGATGACGTTTTTAATCGTTATAAAAACCATCCACTGCTGGGAAACTATACGCCGACAGTGTTCAGGCCTTTGCCGGGACGCAGTAAGCTGGAAAAAATTTTACTGCATGCTGAAGGTGATGCAAACGGGCGGCAAGCTGTAGAAATTTTATGCAGTTATTATAATGACTATGGTTATGGCGCAATGCTGGACAACGGTGCCTTTGCCTGGAATGGCGAACTGGAATGCCTGTCTGGTACTAAAAACTATTCTGATATGACTTTTGATAAGCTGTATGGTTATGATTATCAGAAAGAAGAATTGATACGCAATACGGAAGCTTTTTTAGAAGGAAAGCCTGCTAATAATGTATTGCTTTTTGGCGATCGTGGTACTGGCAAATCATCATCTATCAAAGCTCTCGGCAATGCATTTTTTGAAAAAGGTCTGCGGATGGTTGAAGTAAAACGCCATGACTTTGCCGGATTGCCAAAGGTGATGCAGGAATTGAGCCGTTGGGGCAAAAAATTTATCGTTGTTTTAGATGATTTGTCTTTTGAAGAATTTGAAGTGGAATACAAAGCGTTAAAATCCATTTTAGATGGTGGGCTTGAAGTAAAACCTGATAATGTGTTGTTCTATGCTACTTCCAATCGCCGTAATATTATCAAGGAAGTGTGGCAGGATCAGAATATGAACGAGCTGCATAGCCGCGACAGTATTAACGAAAAAATTTCTCTGGCTGACCGTTTCGGTATAAAATTATTTTTTGATTCGATGGATCAGGAGCAGTATTTCCGTTTGTTGGAAAATAAAGCTGAAGCCGAAGGGCTGGATATTCCAAAAGAAGATCTGCGTGCTGCTGCGGTAAAGTGGGAAATGAGTCACACCGGGCGCAACGGCAGGATTGCGCGACAGTTGTTAGACTATCTGCACGGCAGATCTTAGGAGTATATAAAAATGATTGAACTCAGTAAAGATAAGATTATTGAACGTTTTCGAAGCTACGTCGCTTTGGATACGGCTTCTGATGATAAATCAGAAACTTCGCCCAGTACGGCAAAGCAGTTAAAGCTGGCAAAACTACTGAAGTCTGAACTTTCAGGTTTGGGTTTGGATGACGTAGCACTTACAGAATATGGTTACGTACTGGCTGCATTGCCGGCTAATACGAATGAAAAACTGCCTGTTATCGGGTTGCTTGCTCATATGGATACCAGTAATGAAGCATCGGGAGCGAATATCAAAATGCAGGTGCATTCTGCCTATGACGGCAGTGAGCTGGACCTTGGCAAAGGGGTTAAATTGAGCCCGAAGGAGTTTCCAGAATTAAAAAATTATCTGGGACAGGAAATTATAACCTCGGACGGTACGACTTTGCTGGGAGCCGACGACAAGGCTGGAGTATGCGCTATTGTTTCAGCCTGTGAGTATTTACTTGCACATCCGGAAATCAAGCATGGCAAGATACTTTTGGCGTTTACCCCTGACGAAGAAATAGGACGGGGAACGGAGCATTTTCCTCTGACAGATTTTAGTGCTGATTTTGCCTACACAGTTGACGGCGGCGCTGTTGGTGAATTGAATTATGAAACCTTTAATGCCTGCAATGCCACGGTGACATTTTATGGAGTTTCGGTACATCCTGGTTCTGCTAAAAATAAGATGCGCAACGCTGTGACGATGGCAGCCAAGTGGCAGATGCTGCTGCCTGCCGGCGAGCGTCCTGAATATACTGAGCTGTATGAAGGGTTTTATCACAGTCTGCGTATCAATGGCGGTACGGATAAAGTTGAGCTGGAAATGATTTTGCGCGATCATGACAGGAAGAAGCTGGAAGATCGTAAAAAACTGCTGCTGCATATGGTGGATTGTCTGAATGCTGAATACGGCGCGGGCAGCGTTGTTTGTAAAATGGAAGATGTCTATTGTAATATGAAGGAATATATTATGCCTGTTTATGAAATAATTGAACGGGCTGAAAATGCAATGCGTGCAGCTGGAATCGAGCCGCATCTAGTACCGGTACGAGGTGGTACTGACGGTGCAAGGCTTTCAGAAATGGGGTTGCCATGTCCCAATATCTTTACCGGCGGGCATAATTTCCACGGGCGTTTTGAATATTTGCCGGTGCCTTCCCTGCTAAAATGTGTGGAAGTGCTGGTTAAACTGGTGCAAAAGTAGGCGGAATGATGGGCGCAGAGAAATAAAACAGAAAAACTGACATTTGCAGCTTTGCTGACGGCAGTATTTGCCGTTACGGCGCTGCTCTTTAAATGTTTTGTTATTATACCTATACCATCAATAACGGAATTAAGGCCTGTTAATGCATTTCCTTTGATTTTTGGTCTGTTGTTTGGCAATTAGGAGCTGTTGCCTCGGCTTTCTGTATTCTTTTTCTTCAACTATTCCAATGAAATCGGTCAGTTGGCGATTTTGATACCCATGAGTATTTTAGCAGTAGCGATGCTGCTGAGCATGGCAAAATAATAAAACTCCCGTCTTGAATAAAGACGGGAGTTTTATTATTTATTTACGCTTCATATTTTGCAGCAGGGCTTTATCTGCATCGCTGACACGGAAGGATTCACGACATTTCTGAAGGGCTTTGTTGTAAGTAAAGTCATCAAGTTCATTATTTTGAAAAAGTTCCATTGTTTTAGCTCGCTGCTTGACAAAGCACAGCGATAAAGCCCAAGCTACGGCCATTTTTACGTAATAACCTTCGTGTCGTACATTGTTCAGTTCTTTCAGTGTATTGTCGATATATGTGTCATCATTGTAATAATTCATCAGCATTACAACAGCAAACCGCAGTTCATATTCTCTGGGAGAAGCAAGATATTGCTGCAGAAATTCGCGTCCCTGAGCCTGATTTTTTTTGAAAACTTTCAAACCGCCGCAGGTAACATCACAAACAGCCCAATTGTCGATGCGGGGAACAAAAATATTGAGATTTTCCAGCAGTTCAGTAAAATCAATTTTCAGTAAACCTAAAATCATACCGCATAAGGTTGCTTCTTCACTGTAGACAAAAGGTTCGTATAAGGCTTTCTGCAGATAAGTAGGGTAATCTCCATCCCGGAGGATTTCATTTGCCAGTTTTCTCAATACAGGGATACGGATGCCGATGATGTTATCGATACCGGGACAAAGGGCACTGTGAAATTTCTGATATTTGGTGTCCTGCAGGCTCAGCAGGTGTTCTCGTAATGCTTGCATGGTCAAACTTTTCCTTTCAACAGGCTTGATATGTTATAATTATAACGTATTTTTAAAAGCTTTGTAAATCTAGGAGGGTCTATGCTCAATATTGGTTGTCATTTATCGTCGGCAAAAGGCTATTTGCATATGGGAGAGGAGGCACTGGCTCTTGGTGCCAACACCTTTCAGTTTTTTACACGTAATCCACGCGGAGGCAGAGCCAAAGCGATCGATACAGAGGATATCAGGGCTTTACTGGCGCTGATGCGGGAGAATTCTTTTGCGCCGCTCCTGGCACATGCGCCTTATACACTCAATGCCTGTTCGGCAGATTCTAAAATAAGGGATTTTGCACGTATGGTAATGACTGAGGATTTGCAGTTGCTGGAGCTGCTGCCTGGTACAAGATATAATTTCCATCCTGGCAGTCATGTAAAACAGGGAGCAGAGCAGGGAATAATCATGATAGCAGAATTGCTGAATGAAATCCTGCGTCCTCAGCAGCAGACAATGGTGCTGCTGGAGACTATGGCTGGTAAAGGCAGTGAAGTTGGGCGAAACTTTACGGAACTGCGTTCGATTATCGACAGAGTGGAGCTGCAGGGAAAACTGGGGGTATGTCTGGATACCTGTCATGTTTTTGACGGCGGCTATGATATAGTTAATGATTTGGAAAGTGTTTTGGAGGAATTTGATAAAATTATTGGTTTGAAACGTCTTTTAGCTGTTCATATCAATGACAGCCTGAATATTTTGGGCAGCCATAAGGACCGGCATGCAAAAATAGGTCAGGGGAACATTGGATTGGAAGCGCTCAGCGCTGTCACTAATCATCCTCAGCTGAAAGACTTGCCCTTTTATTTAGAAACACCGAATGAATTGCCTGGATATAAAGTTGAGATAGCTTTATTGAGATCATTGTACAAGTGGTAATAAAAAACAGTCTGACGCTTCAACGTCAGACTGTTTTTTATTAAGAAGATCATTTTGCAGCAGCAACAGCCTTGTTGATGTCGGCAATAAGCGCTTCAACATCAATGCCGTGAGCGCCTGCTCCCTGGCCGATGGTTTCGTAATGAGCTGCCATGCAGCCAACACAGCCCAGACCATATTTAGCAAACACTTCCAAAATTTCAGGATGTTGTTGAACAGCATCGATGATGCCGGTATCTTTAGTAATGATATCCATGGATAAACCTCCTTTAACAGGTACTTTGATTTGTCAGAGAGACTTGTCTGTGTTAAAATTACAACAGATGCCTGTATGACTTCATGTATGGATATATTATAGCACAGAAAGTATAAAAATAAAGCTGTTAGTTGTGGCAGAATTGCAAAAGAAATGTGAGGGATGGATGATGGAAATGGAAGAGCATGCAGAAGAATATGAAACAAGTTTGAAAAGAGTACAGGAAAGCCTGCAGGCTTATCCGGAACTGGAAATAAAAATATTGCCGGGATCAACACATACTGCGGAATTGGCGGCTCAGGCTTTGGGCACAACGCCGGGACAGATAGCCAAAACCTTGTGTTTTTTAGCTGATGGCAAGCCGATTTTGATTGTTGCCTGCGGCGATAAGAAAATAGACACAAAAAAATGGGGCCGTGCCATCGAAGCGAAAAAAATCAAAATGGCAGATGCGGAAACTGTAATGCAAATCACAGGTTTTGCGCCCGGAGGAGTATGTCCGTTTGCCTTGCGTCAGCAGGTTTCAGTTTATCTGGATAATAGTTTGAAAGAGTATGACATTACTTTTATTGCTGCAGGGACACCTCATTCAGCTTTGCCGATCAGTGCTGAAATGCTGGAAAAGGTAACTGTAGGTAGTTGGGTAGATGCAACTAAATAATAGCTGATTATTTTGGCAGAAGGTGAAAAAGTTCGCTTTTCTGCCATTTTATTTAAACTGTAAAATGAAGAAACTGTATAGATTTGTGGTATAATTTAGTTGTTGAAAATTTAATTTAGGAGAATTTTATGAGCGTTGATAATAAATTTTTAGTGCGTGATAAAATAACTTTAAAAGTAACAGGATTAGGAAGCAGCGGTGAAGGTGTGGGCAAGACTGATGGATTTACGGTCTTTGCACATGGCGCCTTAGCAGATGAGACAGTAGAAGTAGAGCTGGAACAGGTGAAGAAAAATTATGCGTCAGGGAAAGTAACGGCCATTCTGGAAGCATCACCTGAGCGGGTAGAACCATTATGTCCTGTTTATGAAGCCTGCGGCGGTTGTCAGCTGCAGCATTTAAACTATACGGGGCAATTAAAGGCTAAAGAACAGCAGGTTCGCGATGCGCTTTTTCGGATCGGGCATTTACAGGAAGTCAAAGTTCTGCCGATCATCGGTGAAGAAGATCCATGGCATTATCGTAACAAAATGCAGTTCCCGGTTGCATTTGAAAATGGAATTTTGGAAATCGGATGTTATGCTGCGGCTACACATAAAGTAGTCGGCGTTGAAAACTGTCTGATCCAGAAGCAGCGTAACAATGACATTATTGCTGTTGTCCGTCAATGGATGCGGCAGTATGAAATCTCTGCTTATGATGAAAAAACAGGTAAGGGCGTAGTCCGCCATGTTATGGGCAGGGTTGGTGTTAACACTGGTGAGGTTATGGCAGTTATCATTACTGCCGGTTACGATATTCCACATGGCAAAGAGCTGGTCAAAATGCTGCGTGATGCTGTTCCGGGCTTGAAAAGTGTAGTGCAGAATATCAACAAAAAACAGACCAATATCGTGATGGGTAATAAAACACGCTTATTATATGGTAAAACGACGATCAAAGACCGTTTGGGAACTTTAAAATTCAATATTTCTGCGCAGTCGTTTTTTCAGGTAAACAGTGCCCAGGCTGAAAAGCTTTATAACAAAGCGATTGAATTTGCGGCTTTGAGCGGTGGTGAAATCGTTGTTGACTGTTACTGCGGAACCGGTACAATTTCTCTGTATTTGGCAAAACATGCCCAAAAAGTTTATGGAATTGAGATTATAGCTTCTGCTATTGAAGATGCAAAACGTAATGCTGAAGATAATCGCTGTGATAATGCTGAATTTATTTTAGGGGATGCTGCTGTTAAAATGCAGGAACTGGTAGAACAGGGTGTGCGTCCCGAAGTTGTGCTGCTTGATCCGCCTCGTGCTGGCTGCGAAGAAAAAGTGCTGGCTGCTATTGCGCAGGTCATGCCACAGCGTATAGTTTATGTTTCCTGTAATCCGGCTTCGCTTGCCCGCGATTTGGCTTATCTGGAACAGAACGGTTATCAGGCTGAAGTTGCCCAGCCGGTAGATATGTTCCCGATGACGCATCATGTAGAGACGGTAGTACTTTTGTCCAAACTCAATACCAAGCAGCATATCGAGGTGGAGTTGAATCTGGACGAACTAGATCTGACATCGGCGGAGAGTAAAGCCACCTATGATGAGATCAAAGCCTATGTGCTGGAAAAGCACGGCCTGAAGGTGTCCAGCCTGTATATCTCCCAGGTTAAGCGGAAGTGTGGGCTAGATGTGGGGCAGAATTATAATCTGTCAAAGAAAGAAGACGCGAAAGTGCCACAGTGCCCGCCGAAAAAGGAAGCGGCAATTATGGAGGCACTAAAGCATTTTCAAATGATTTGATGGCAAGCCTGTCTTGCTCAAAGCAAAACGTGGTCTGGGATTCCAATATCCAGACCACGTTTTTGTCAATCAATAGCTCACGATTTCGTGAATTTTATTTGTCTTTTAGCACAATATCGTTATACTAGTAAAGAGGAAAAAATCAGGAGGTGCGGGATGGCAATCAGTTACAATCGGCTGTGGAAACAGTTGATCGACCATGGTTTGAGCAAAACCGACATGATGCACCGTGCAAAAATCAGCACCAATGTTTTAGCACGATTAAGTAAAGGTGAGCCTGTCTCCATGGACAGCATGGAAAAAATCTGCACCGTGCTGGGATGCAATATCGGAGACGTGATGGAATTTATCCCTGATACAGAAAACGGAGGAATAGATGCATGATTACAGGTGTGATTAAAAATAAAGTAGATAAAATCTGGACGGACATCTGGGCGGGCGGCATTACCAATCCTCTAACCGTCATCGAACAGCTGACCTATCTTATGTTTATCCGCTCTCTGGACGAAAAAGAGCTGGAAACGGAAGAATTTGAGCATATGACCGGCGAGAAGATGGAGAAGATTTTCCCACAGTCCGCCGTTGGACAGTCCATGCGCTGGAGTAAATTCAAGAACAACGATCCCCGCGATATTTTCAATGTAATTTCCCAGCGGGTCTTCCCTGCTATCAAAAACATGAAACATGGCCGCCTGCCGGACTTCACCGAGCAGGGGGAACTGGTGGAAATCGCCGACGATTCCAGCAGTGATGTGCAGAATGAGACGGCCTTTGCCCGGTACATGAGCGATGCGATGTTCCTGATTCCTACGCCGCAGGTGTTGCAAAAAATCATCACAGGGTTGGATGACTTGTATGAGCATGACATTGCCGATCTGGATATGCAGGGCGACTTGTACGAGTACATGCTGGGCAAACTGGCCACCGCTGGGCAGAACGGCCAGTTTCGCACTCCTAAGCATATCCGGGAAATGATGGTGGAGTTGTTGCAACCCACCCCGGACGACACCATCTGCGACCCGGCCTGCGGCACGGCAGGCTTTCTGGTCTCCGCCGCGGAGTACATTCGCAACCACTACGAGGATACCATGACTTCCGAGCAGTGGGAGCACTTTGCTGGGGACGCCTTCACCGGCTTTGACACAGACCGCACCATGTTGCGCATTTCTGCGATGAACCTGATGCTGCACTCCATCAGCCACCCGGAGATCGACTACAAGGATAGTGTTTCCAAGCAGAACCAGATCAGCGATAAGTTTACCATGTGTCTGGCAAATCCGCCTTTCAAGGGCACCGTGGACGCGGAAAGCATCAACGACAACCTGAAAGCCGTGACCAACACCAAAAAGACCGAGCTGTTGTTTCTGGCCCTGTTCCTGCGGATGCTGAGAAAGGGTGGCCAGTGCGCCTGCATCGTACCGGACGGCGTGCTGTTCGGCTCCTCCAAGGCGCACAAAGCTATTCGCAAAGAACTGGTGGAAAACCATCAGCTGCGGGGGGTAATCTCTATGCCCTCCGGTGTGTTTAAGCCCTATGCGGGGGTGTCCACGGCGGTGTTGGTGTTCACCAAAACCGGCGCAGGCGGTACGGAAAACGTGTGGTTTTATGATATGAAGGCCGACGGCTTTTCCCTGGATGATAAACGCAGCGAGGTGGCGGAGAATGACATCCCCGACATCATCGAGCGGTTCCATCATCTAGACCAGGAAGCCGACCGCAAGCGCACGGAGCAGAGCTTTTTTGTGCCGAAACAGGAAATTGCGGACAATGACTATGACTTATCCATCAACAAGTATAAAAAGGTGGAGTATGTGCCGGTGGAGTACCCCTCGACCACGGAACTGATGGCAGACCTGCACGAGCTGGAACTGGAGATCACCGCAGGGCTGGCAGAATTGGAGGGGATGCTGTGATGGCGCGACTGGACGAAATATTTGATTTGCAGATGGGAAAAACGCCGTCTCGAAATAACGCTGATTACTGGACTGATGGTCAGTATGATTGGGTATCTATTGCTGATTTAGGCAGCTACCAAAAATATGTAGGGGATACAAAAGAAAGGATTTCTGCATTAGCTGTCCAAGAAAGTGGAATAAAAAGCGTTCCGGCCAACACCGTGATTATGAGTTTCAAGCTTTCATTAGGAAAAACAGCTATTACCCAAGAGCCTGTATATACCAATGAAGCAATAATGGCATTTATTCCGACTGGAAAATACGCAGTGTTACCCGACTATTTTTACTATTTGTTTTCTGCAAAGGATTGGACAAAAGGTACGAACCGTGCAGTTATGGGTACAACTTTAAATAAAGCAACTCTTGGCGCCGTCTCTATAACTGTTCCTCCCATTGACGAACAGCACAAAATTGCAGCAGTGCTGGACAAGGTTAGCGACCTGATTGCGAAACGTCAACAGCAGCTGGATAAGCTGGATGAAGCGGTCAAGGCAAGGTTTGTGGAGATATTTGGGGAACCGGATGAAAATCCAAAGCATTGGCAAGAAGATGAATTGAGTCATCATCTTAAAGTTATAGGAGGATACGCTTTTAAGAGTGATGGATTTACTGACGAAGGCATTCCTGTCTTACGAATTGGAAACATCAATTCGGGGCATTTTCTCCCGGTTAATATGGTTTATTGGCCAGATGATTTAGCGCTTGCACGTTACAAGGTATTCCCTGGAGATTTGGTTATGTCACTCACTGGAACGGTCGGCAAAGATGATTATGGAAATGTTTGCATTCTTGGGGCTGATTATGACGAATACTATTTAAACCAACGGAATGCCAAACTGTCCATTGAGAAATCTCTTAACAAGTGTTACTTCTCAGAGTTGCTAAAATTTCCCAGAATCAAAAAGCGATTGACAGGAATCAGTAGAGGTATTCGACAGGCGAATATTTCTAATAAAGACATCCTCACACTGCGGGTCCCTATGCCACCGATAGAATTACAGGAACAGTTTGCCGCCTTTGTGGAGCAAACAGAAAAAACAAAGATTATCATCAGCCACAGCCTCGAAAAACTGGAAACGTTGAAAAAGGCTCTGATGCAGGAATACTTTGGATGAGGTAAAACATATGGAATTCCCTAAACAAATAAAAGATACTGTATATAGACTTCTTCAAGAACCAACATTGGATCACTTTCGTGAGTTTTTACAGGATCAAACTGGCGAACACAATGCCATCGATTTTAAACAAGAGTGGATTGAGAAAGATAAGCTGGCCAAATTAATGCTCGCTTTAGCAAATTACGGCGGTGGAATTGTCGTTTTTGGTGTACATGAAAACGGTGATAAGACATTTTCATGTGATGGGTTGAAAGAGTTACAAGCAAAAGAGCAGATAGGGGCATGGATAAAGCCGTATCTTTCTTCCAGCCTGAAGTATGATGTATATGATTTTAGCTATCAAACATCTGAGTACGAGGCATTGAAGGGAAAACAATTCCAAATGCTTTTTGTTGAAGATACTCCTCAATTTTTACCGTTCATCTCTCGAAAAGAAGGTTCTAATATTAAGCCTGCTACTATTTATATACGACGTGGAACATCCGATGAGCAAGTTACAGAAGAAGAATTATCTTATATTCTTGAACGGCGAATGAAACATATTTTTCCTGTAACTGGGAAACCGTTAGTTTTGGAAGAACATCTTGAGCAACTTAAAATCTTATATAATCATATAGAACCAACAATTTCCAAGATAAAAAATCCCGAAAACATTCCATTTGTGCAGGCCTTAAAAACATTTGCAGAGTTGGCGCGAGGAATTACAGGCGGATACGAGTATGAAACAGAAAAAAATCCTTTGTATCCTGAAGAATCTTACGAACAATTTATTGCTGCACTAATTGATAAAAAGAAGAAAAAAATTGAACGGGTGCTTGATTTGCAGTGAGGAGTCTTGATAGATGGTAAAATTCATTTCAGAAAACTGGGCAAACATTTTGCTTATTATCGTAGGTAGCTTTGCCCTTGCAACTTACATATTGCAGGAACGGAAGAAAAAGATTGATGCAGCTTCTCTTATCGTCCTTCAAATCGATGAATTCCAGGAGCGGTTAAGGGAAATCTCTACTTTCATTGTTGACGGACAATTAAACGAAACGGCGTTCTATGAATCACTACCCTTGATGGATACGGATTATTGGAACAAGTACAAACATTACTTTGTCCGAAAAATGGACGCGACCAGCTATACAGCACTGAATCAACTATATGAGTATGTGTCAGAGATTCAGGAACAACAGATGCTCATGAAGGCTTTCCAAAAGAATTCCTTTCAGATAACACAAAATGTTTTGGCAAATATAGAATCGCAGTTTATTGTGGCCGATCTTAATAATGCTTGCACCGGAGTTACAGCGCAAAATATCACTTCTGCTATGGGAAATATGATTCCGCAAGGCGTTTCAGAAGCAGATCGAAATACGCTTAACGCAATGGTGCAACAAATAGCGGCACAGAATCCCAATTTTGATATGAATCGTTTTTGGAGCCTCTATAATCAGCAAAGAAATTGGACGAAGTCTATCATTAACCAAGGAGCATTAACTTCTTATACCCCTGTCCAAATTCGTATAAGTTTAGAGAAAATGCTAAAGAAATATTCGATGCTTGAAATTAGCGGAACAGAAGGCTATCAAATGCTCAAAAAGACTTCTAAACAAAAGTTTTAAGCAAGTGAGAGGTCTATTATGGAAGAAGATGTTACAAAGATATATGAGGAATATTCGGAGGAACTTCTGTTTTGCAAATATTTTATAGCTGAAAAGTTAAAACATCATGCTGAGATGGGTAGATGTGGAGAAAATATTCTCAAAAAATGTCTCCAGGAACGGTTTCAAATGCTAGAATTTGTTACCGGCTTTATTGCTTGGGTCAATCATCAAAGCCCACAATGTGACATCATCGTATGTAGGAAAAATTTTTATAGACGTCAACTAGCCGGAGACATTTTCCTGGTTGAACCAAATGATTGCATAATGGTTATAGAAGTCAAGGGAAATGCAACCTTGGATGATTTAACAGAAACAATTGAAAAAAATAAATTTTTCCAATTGCATGATGAAACAAAACATATAAAATTAGCGATGTTTGCTTTTAAAACTCGTATTGGAAAACAACGATTATATAAAGAGTTCGGTTATAAATATGACAGAAGTACAAAAGGATATATCCAGGAACGGCTTCCAAGAGAAAAGACATTAGACTATTTTGTATGCTTACATAGGGAGAGCCTAACTAGCTCAGCACGGGATAAACAAGTATTCTTCTTGAAAGATGGGCAAGATCGGCAGTTCTATGTACTAGATAACCATTTCCCAATAATGCAGAATTTTTCGAGGCTAATACAAAGCTTACAGAATTAGGGCTAGATAAAATGATGATTTCTTGATCGATTTTAGTGCTGAGAAGATTTGAATATAGGAAATATTGGTGGGGGCAAAATTGTCATGGAGTATACAGAGATTTTAGACAAGCAAATTACTAGAAAACAACATTATGTCCCCAAGGCTTACTTAAAAAACTTTTCTGTGAGTAATCAAAAATCAGAACAAGTTTATGTTGTTTTTGCTAATGATGAAAACGCAAAAATGGTTTCAATCGACAATATTTGCTGTCGTTCTTACCTATATGATCAAATTGCAATTGATCCAGATAGCAAAACTCATGTTTTTGCAGCACCAAATGAGATCGAGAACAGTTTTATCGAACTGGAAGGCGAATACGCAACAATTATCTCAAAGATAAAAAATGCTTTACGGGATTCAGATGAATTTGGGTTAGCGCGGGTGGAAATTGATAAACTAAGGCAATTTATGTCATCACTACTGTTTAGAAACCCTATTTTTGTGCATCTATCAAATTATATCATTGATACACAATATAAAAACGATCCGGAGCATATTAAACATGTAAAGAACATTTTTCCTGATGTACCGCAAAATGTTTATCTGTCCATGCTGGCAAACGAGTTTTTGAAGATGAACATTGCTCCGGATGTTGGCTTGTTTCCTCGGGCTTTGGCTGAGACAATGAAGGAATCGCAACTGTGTATTTTTAAAGCTAAAGGTTCCGTATTTGTTACAAGCGATATGCCGGTAGTCAATATTTACGGTGAAAAAGATGGTATAGAATATGACTTGATTGGTATGCCAATTACGCCAGAATTATTTTTGGCGTTTGTCGATACTGTTCAGCGCATTCCCAGAATAATCATAATTGATGACAACAGTGTAAAGCGCATGAACAGCAAGCAGATAAATAAAGGGATGCTAATTTCTAACCGTATAAACTTATTATCGTATATTGATTTTTCAATAGATGACGAAAAAGAAGATGATGAACAGTTTTATCAACTGCTTCATACAGATAAGGAAACCACGTTGAAGCAATATGAGGACATGATGAGTTCAAAAGAAATAAAATACTGGAGATGATGTGATGACTAACTTCTCCTTTCTCAAAGCCAAAACTGAATATGCTCTCTTCGCCCCCGCCTGCATGGAAGCTGAGAAAATTTATGCTTCTGCTCCTGCCATGTGTGCAGTAGGCTGCCGTAAGGCATTGGAGCTAGCAGTAAAATGGGTATATGCAGCGGACAAGTCCATGAAAATGCCTTACAAGGACAATCTGCAATCCCTCATTCACGAGCCAACTTTCCGCTTCGCTGTGGACTCCAACACTTGGGGCAAGATGCCTTTTATCATCAAGTTGGGCAATCTGGCGGTACATACCGAGCGCAGCGTTCAGCCAAGTGATGCGCTTGCTTCTCTGCGCGGTTTGTTTGAGTTTGTGCAGTGGATTGACTATTGCTATGGCGCGGACTATCAGGAACGCACCTTCGATGATAACCTTGTCCCCACCGAAAAGGTGGCGGTGGACACCCGGAAAATCAAGGAACAGGAAAGTCTACTGGACCAGAAGGATGCCGAGATTGAGGCGCTGCGCAAGCAAATCGAGCAGATGTCCATCCGGTACACCGCCGAAAAGGAGCAGCATCAGAAGGAACGCACCTTCCAGCCGGAGGACCTCTCGGAATTCAAGACCCGCAAAATCTACATCGACGTGGACCTCAAACTGATGGGCTGGAAGTTCACTGGCCCGGATGCTGATGTACAAGAGGAGTATCGTGTGGAGGATATGGCTGGGGTGCCAGGTCAGCCTGGCTTCTGCGACTATGTATTGTTTGGAAAGGACGGCCTGCCCCTGGCGGTGGTGGAAGCCAAGCGCACCAGCAAGGACCCCAACATTGGACGCAAACAAGCGGTTTTGTATGCGGATTGTCTGGAACGGAAGTTTGGCCGCCGCCCCATGATGTTCACCACCAATGGCTTTGAAACCTACTTCTGGGATGACCAGACCGCCCCGCAACGGAAGGTCAGTGGCATTTTCAGCAAGGATGACCTGCAAAAGCTGATGAACCGGCGCACCGAGCGGATGGATTTGATGGATATTCCCATTGATGACAAAATCACAGACCGGTATTACCAGAAAGAAGCCATCCGGGCGGTATGTGAGCAGATTACGCAGGGGTTCCGCAAGCATCTGCTGGTGATGGCCACCGGCACCGGCAAAACCAGAACTGCGTCCAGCTTGACCGATGTGCTCAGCCGTGGCAAATGGATTACAAACATCCTATTTCTGGCCGACCGCACCGCACTGGTGAAACAGGCAAAGGACGATTTTAAAAATTATCTGCCAGATATGTCTCTGTGCAATCTCTGCTCCAATAAGGATGACCGTAATGCCCGCATCGTGTTCTCCACCTACCCGACCATCCTCAACGCCATTGATGATACCAAGTCCAAGGACGGGCGTCAGCTATTTACTCCGGCGCATTTTGACTTGATTATTATTGACGAAAGCCACAGGAGCATTTTTAAAAAGTATAGGGCTATCTTTGAATATTTTGACGCATTCATGGTGGGTCTGACCGCTACGCCCAAAACCGATGTAGATCGGAACACCTACGACTTCTTCGAGATGGAACACGGTGTCCCCACCTATGCCTACGATTACGAAACGGCAGTTCATCAGGACCATGTATTGGTGCCATATTATAACTATGAGGTCAAGACCAAGTTTCTGGAAGAAGGCATCACATACGATGACTTGTCTGACGAAGACAAGGAGCGGTATGAGGATGATTTCATCGAGGATGGTCAACTGCCGGACTTTATCCCCTCCGCCGCTCTCAATAAATTCGTGTTTAACGAGACAACCGTTGACATCGTGTTGCAGGATCTGATGGATCGGGGGATCAAGGTGGCGGGCGGTGACCGTCTGGGGAAAACCATTCTCTTTGCCCAAAACAAGCGCCACGCGGAGTTTATTCTGGAACGATTCAATAAGCTGTACCCACAGTATCGCGGCACATTTGCTCAGCGGGTAATTTGCGATGATGCCTATGCCCAGACGGTGATCGATGATTTCAAGCAGCCGGAGAAAGAACCGCACATTGCGGTATCTGTGGACATGATGGACACCGGCATCGACGTGCCGGAATGCGTCAATCTGGTGTTTTTCAAAAAGGTCCGGTCAAAGGCAAAGTTCTGGCAGATGATTGGCCGCGGCACTCGGCTGTGCAAAGGACTGGCCTGTTTGGATCAGATTGACGGAACATACACCGACAAGCGGCGGTTCCTGATTTTTGACTACTGCGGCAACTTTGAGTACTTCCGGGAAAATAAAGAAGGCTACGAAACCAGAGAAACCAAAACACTGTCGGAAAACATCTTCGGCAAACAGATCAAAATTGCAATGGCTTTGCAGGAAAGTGCCTTTGCCGGTGAGGACTATCAGATGTGGCGCAGCGAGATCGTCAATACCTGCCACAAGCAGGTGATGGCGCTCAACTCAGACCTGATTGCCGTAAAATTGCGGATGCAGTATGTGGAGAAATATAAAAAGCCGGAAGCCTTCGTGTCCATAAGCGAAGGTGACAAGGGCGAGTTGCTCACACAGATTGCACCTCTGGTACGCTCAGACGAGGCTGACGAGTTTGCAAAGCGGTTTGATAATTTCATGTATGGCCTAATTCTGGCACACATCGAGCAGATGCCCGCTTTCCAGTATGCAAAAAAGCAACTGTGCGACACCGCTTCCCTACTGGAGCGTAAGGCCAGCATTCCGCAGATCAAGGCAAAGTTGCCCATGCTTCAGGAGATTCACACCGATGCATTTTGGGACGCGAATGATATTTTGCTGTTTGAGCGGGTTCGGAAGGAGCTGCGGGAGCTGATTCGATTTTTAGATGAAGGTGGCGGAGCACAGAGGCAGATTGTCACCAAGCTGACTGACCCGATTATTGACAGTCAGGAGGGCGTCCAGCTGGAGACTGCCTATGACTTTGAAGACTACCGTGCCAAGGTCAACCGCTATGTGAACGAGCATGGGAATACGCTGGCCATATATAAGCTGACCCATAATATTCCGCTGGCTATGGGCGATTATCAGGAACTGGAGCGGGTGCTAACTAGCGAATTGGGCAGCAAAGAAGATTATGCCCGAGAGTTTGGCGACACACCCTTTGGCTTGCTCATTCGCAAGATCGCTAAGCTAGATCATGAAGCGGCTATGCAGGCGTTTTCCGCTTTTATCAATGACCAATCTCTGAATCAAAAGCAGATTGCTTTTGTAAACAAAATCATCAATCATATTGAGCTGAACGGATATATGGAAAATGTCGCAGAGCTGACCAAGCCACCGTTTGACAAGCCAATCAGTTTTATCAAATTGTTTGATGCAAAAACCAGAACCGCTTTGATGGAGACCATCAATCAGGTTCGAGAAAACGCGGTTCAAATTACAGCGTCATAAATAATGAACCAGGCACGGAAATTCACCCTTATTCTGGGTGGATTTTCGTGCCTGGTCTTTTTTGTTCGGGTATGGGGGCATCATTGTGCAGGAGCAGGATGGATAGCCACTGCACGGACAGGCGAGGTGTCCAGAGGGGCAAAGCCCCTTTGGCTCTAGGTCATCCAATAGGGGCGAGTAGCATCCCTGTTGGCAAAGGGAGTCCAGAGGGGAACAGCGTTCCCCTTGGCGGGAGATTTCCAAAGGAGGGCAGTGCCTTCCTTGGCACACGACTTTCCCCTCGGAAAGTCTAGTGTGTTATACCTTTGCTTCCGGCTGACGCTGGAAAGGGGCTGGCTTCGCCATCTGCTGTGCGAGCAGATAGCGGTTGACAGACACTTTTTGGCGACAGTAGGACAGGCGGATTTTGTACGGATACGGACGGAATCGAGATTTGCACAGAGGGCAAAATCTGCCTGGCCGGAAAAGGAAGCAAAGGTATATCAACTCCTGTCCCGCCGCAGCGACAGCGCCTTCGTTAGTCTGCGTTCCCTTTGGATTTCTCACGGCTTTTGTAAACATTATACTGGTTCTTGCACCGTGGGCTGCAAAAGGCGGCGTTGGACCGGCTGCCCAGGAACACCTTCTGACAATGCTTGCACAGGCGCAGGGGCTGGTCACCGTCCACCAGCATGAAGCTGAACATCATCTGGATGCCCAGCAGCAGGGAGTGAAAATCCCAGTAAATGGTGGGCTTATCCAGCAGCTCGATGTGGTAGCTAGGGGCGATCCCGCCAAATGCGGCCATGGCCTTGCGGTACAGTCCCCGTGCGTCCTCATCGATGGAATCATAGTCATTGTAGTACAGGATGGACGTAGACAGGGTGAATGCCCAGTCCTTGAACTGTTGGGCAACCCAGTCGTAGGGTTCTGCATACTCTCGCTGGAAGCTCATGTTCTTTGCCGTCGGCTCGTCCATGAAAGTCATGGTCAGGGCAACCATCGTCCGATCACCGGACACATTCCATGTGGATTCTATGCCCTTCTTCACCAGGTCTAGCTGGTCAAAGGGGTAAAACAGGGACAGATATTTGTCTGTCGCCATGGATTCTTCTTTGATGAAGTGGTTTTTTGGCAGGTACACCGCCTCATAGTCCATAAAGGACGGTGTAGTGGGCAGAGCGGTCATCAGCCCCAGCAGGCCATACCGGGTGACAAACTCCATCACCGCCTTTTCCACCTCTGCTTCCGGCTTGCGCCCCATCATCAGCATCCCCACATTCAGCGCATCCAGCACAATGTTCGGGACCTCTTTCAGCGGATTGTAGACATCCGGCTTTGCGCTCTTGCCGGGGGTGATGTACCGCTTTCCATCTTCCGCTGTTTTCAGCTCGTAGTGATCGTACCGCACCCAATGGGAACGGGACTGTTCAAATAAATTTTTCATCATACACGCCCTTTCTCCTTAATCGTCCCAATTATCAGGGGCGGTTTTTCTGCGCTTGGTCTTGTTCTCCCGCCGGATCACGGCGTCCTTGCCCTGTTTCCTTGCAATTTTCGAGTATTCCTCCAAAAACTGGAGATCCCGCAAGGTCAAGCTGCCGACATGCTCCTGCTTGCCACACAGATGGTCATACATCTGGCGCTGCAATTTCTTGTGGATGGTCTTTCGCAGCTTGCGGATATTGCGGTCAGACTGCCCACGGATAGCGGCAAGCCGGGTGGTACTGTACATCCGCAAAGAGAGGAAATACAAAACTTCCTTGTGTTCCTCGCTCAGTTCCTCCACCATGCGGGAAATAAAGTCGTCGGCGGTCAGGTTGTGCATCTCATAGGGACAGTCAAACAGGATGTCCAGAAAGTTCCCGGCCATCAGCTGCCGGTATGCGGGGGTGTTCATCCAGCGGGGAATGAGTTTCGGCTCAGGCACTGTCTGATATTCCAGAGGCACATCTCCACGGAGATTTTCGTGGTCCCGCTCCCTGCGCTCCCGGTTCCGATCCAGCTTGTCCCATTCCCCTACGACAACCTGGAAGTCCTTTTCGGTGCGGGCCGCTTCCTCCAGCCGCCGCACAGCTTCCGCCCGAATCTCCCGTTTCAGCCGCTTTGCGCTGACCGGGGCGGCTTCTTCTTCCTCGGTTTCCAGTTCGGCATCATAATCGACGGGATGCTCGTCCTGCTCCAGCTCGCTTTCCAGCTCTGCCAGACGTTCTTCCGCAAGCGCCTGTTCCAGCGTTTCTTCCGCCGATCCAGCGCCTATTTTATCGTCCCATACGGTGAAGCCACCCTCGGTATCCAGAAGCTCGTCATCAAACAGATACGCCATGACCTCACCTCTTTCAAAAAATATTTTGTGATTTTCAAAAAATGGTTCCGTTTTACACCCCGGATTTCTCCTATTAGTGAAAGAGTAATTTAAAATCAGATTACTTTTTTCGGAACTATATCAATATTATACAGCGACTGCGCCGGAAGCGCAAGAAAGAGAGGTTCTATGGTAAAAAACGGCACCCAGGATTTTCTTTCGGAAGGGAGTGAGCAGTAATGACATGGTTTGAGCTGATAAAACAAGTTGTCCGTGTTCCAGAAGCAGCGGCCTATTATGGGCTGCACGTCAGCCGAAACGGCATGGCCTGTTGTCCCTTCCACGATGACCGGCACCCCAGCATGAAGCTGAACGAGCGGTACTTTTACTGTTTTGGCTGTGGAGCTACCGGCGACGTGATCGACCTTGTGGCGATGTTGTTTGGTCTGAGCAGCTACGAGGCGGCTAAAAAGCTGGCTCATGACTTCGGGATTGACCCGGACAAGCCACCAGCGGCAATCGCCCTGCCCAAACCGGAACGCCCCCTGCTGAGAGCATACCGTCAGGATGAGGTGCGCTGCCTGCGGGTATTGTGCGATTATCTGCATCTTCTGGAAAGCTGGAAGGTGCAGTACACACCCAAGACACCGGAAGATGTTCTGGATGACCGGTTTGTGGAAGCCTGCCAGATGCTGGACTATGTGGAGTATCTGGCAGATTTGCTCATTGCCGCCGAGCTGGAACAGCGGGTAAAAATCGTAGAAATGCTGAACAAAGATGGCCTGATCGCCGGTTTGGAGGAACGATTGGAGAGATTGAAAAAGGAGGAAGTTACCCATGAAGAAAAACAAGCAGCCTGACGGGATGCCCGTCTGGTTCGATGGAAAAAACATCAACGAAGCCCTGTTTTGTGATGAGTTCTTGCAGACGCACAAGATCATCTTCACAAACGGGGCTTTTTTCACACCCGAAGGCCGCGTGACCGATGAACTGCCCCTGCGGGGAGAAATTTTTGAGGAGCTGAAATGCTGTGCGGTCAGCAATATTCCCCGCAAAATCAGCAACATTGTGGAGCTGATGAAGCTGGCGGCGCTGGTGGAGGATTTTCCCCCGCAGGCGGACCGGATTCATCTCTCCAATGGGACGCTTTTTCTGGATGGAACCTTTGCGGAGGGAAAACCTGAAATCGTCCGCAACCGCTTTCCTGTGGCCTACAACCCTAACGCTCCGAAACCTGTCCTCTGGCTGCAATTTCTGGATGGCCTGCTCTACCCGGAGGACATTCCTACCTTGCAGGAGTACATCGGCTATTGTCTGATTCCCAGCAACAAGGGTCAGCGGATGATGGTCATTAAGGGCAACGGCGGCGAGGGCAAGAGCCAGATCGGCACTGTGCTGGGAGCTTTGTTCGGTTCCAACATGAAGGACGGCAGCATCGGGAAAATATCCGAGAATCGGTTTGCCCGCGCGGATTTGGAGCATATCCTCCTGTGCGTGGATGATGATATGCGGATGGAAGCCCTGCGCCAGACCAACTATGTAAAGTCCATCGTCACCGCCCAGGGCAAGATGGATTTGGAGCGCAAGGGCAAGCAGAGCTATCAGGGATGGATGTGCGCCCGACTGCTGGCTTTTTCCAACGGGGATTTACAGGCGCTGTTTGATCGGAGTGACGGATTTTACCGCCGCCAGCTGGTGTTGACCACAAAAGAAAAGTCTGCTGGCCGTGTGGATGATCCTGACCTGGCCGAAAAGATGAAGGCCGAGGTGGAGGGCATTTTGCTATGGGCTTTTGAGGGATTGCAGCGGCTGGCCGCCAACAATTTCAAGTTCACCGAGAGCCAGCGCACAAAAGACAATCGGGAGGCCGTCAAACGAGATAACAACAATATCTTTGATTTTCTGGATTCAGACGGGTATATTCGCCGGAAAGCTGATATGTCTGCCAGCTCCAAAGAACTGTATGAGGCATACCAGATTTACTGCGCCGAAAATAATCTACCCGCCCTGAAACCCCGCAGTTTCAGCGAAGCCCTGATTGCCTGCCAGAGCCGCTACAATCTGGAATACTGCAACAATGTGACCAATGCTGCCGGACGGCGAGTGCGTGGCTTTCTGGGAATTGAGGTGCTGGTGAGAAACAATATGTCGGTGTTTTCTGGTGATTCGATGTGTACGTACGTACGCAGTGATTGACCGCTGTTCGCCCTTTTATAGCAATTCGGCGGTTATGGCTCAAAATTACCGGCAAAATTGGAGGGGTAAATCAAGGCAAGTGAGAATAGGAAAGTATTTGACAATTGGCAGAAATTATTTTACGAAACCATGCTTCTCGAACCAGCGAGCTGGGTGCATGGAATTATGGGAAAATGCACGGTTTCGAGCCAAGTCACACGGAACTGGAAAGTCGGAAGGTGCAGGTAATGGACAGGACATCGCACCGGCAATTCTGAACAGATTTGGTAACAAGAGAATTTTTCACCACACGGCGAAGCGGCTATGCCTGAGGGCGTACCGGCTTCGCTTTTTTATTAAGTAAATTTAGGAGGATTTTTGATTATGACGGTACGCAACGAGATTAAGGCACAGATCGTCCGGGCCGGATATACCATGCAGGAGATAGTTGACCGGCTTCATGAGGAATATGGCTGGTCGGACAGTGTTTCCAACCTGTCCGCCAAGCTCCAGCGGGAATCCATCCGCTACAAGGAGGTTGTGGAGCTGGCCGATGTACTGGGATATGATATCGTCTGGCAGAAACGGAGGGACAGAGCATGAGCAAGCCGCAATACGCCATTCTCCGCTTTGCCAAGTACAAAGGGCCGGAGATTGGGAACATTGAAGCCCACAATGAGCGCACCAAAGAGAAATACGCCAGCAATCCCGATGTGGACATCAGCAGGAGCAAGTATAATTTTCATCTGATCGAGCCGGAGCGAAAATATCGTGCGGAGGCAGAGCGGCAGATCAAAGAAGCCGGTTGCCGTACCCGGTCAGACAGTGTTCGAGTCGTGGAAGCCCTAGTAACTGCCACACCGGAGTTCTTTCAGGGAAAGAAGAAATCTGAAATCAGAGCCTATTTTCAAGAGGCACTGACCTTTCTTCAGCAAAGCCAAGACCCCAAAACAATCATATCTGCTGTGGTGCATATGGACGAGAAAACGCCCCATATGCACCTTTCTTTTGTCCCGCTGACTGCGGATGGCAGGCTCAGTGCCAAGGAGATCGTGGGAAACAAGAAAAAGCTGACCCAGTGGCAGGACAAGTTCTGGGAACACATGGTACTCAAATACCCGGATCTGGAACGTGGGGAAAGCGCCAGCCAGACCAGACGTGACCACATTCCGCCCAGAGTGTTCAAAGAGATGACCCGCCTGACCAAGCAAAAGGCCAAACTGGAGGAACTGCTGGCCGGTATTGGAGCCTTTAACGCAAAAAGCAGAGCTGCCGAAATTGCGGCTCTGCTGGATAAGTATATCCCTGCGGTGGAGCAGATGCACAGTACTATGAAGAAGTATCAGGTGGCATTTACGGAAACCACCGTGGAGAACAAAAAGTTGAAACAGGAGAACGCTCAGCTGGAGCAATCCCTAGAGAAAGCAACCCAAGAAAGCACTTTGAAGCAGCTGGCCGATGCCAAACTACAACGGGATTATGAGGATGCTGTGGCTGTACTGGATCGTATCCCGAAAGAAGTGCTGGCGGAGTACATGCACAAACCGGACAGACGGAGGATAAATGCCTATGATAGATGAGTGGAACGGCCTTGCCGTTTTACTGGCAGATATGATTGAAAAATATGCTGGGGAGCTGGACTTGGATGCTTTTCCTGATCCGGTGTTCCCCGAGGATAAAATCACAAACCACGACACAAATAAAAATGTTTACAAAGAAAATATTGAAACGCCAAAAGCAGCATGATACAATAATCGTGAGAAATGTGTCCAAACTAATTTTCCAAGGGAAAAAATGCTTCCCTTGGAAAATACATAAGAAATTGTTGAGCAGTATAAGCGAGGAAGAGCCATGGCAAAAGAAAAGATAAAAGTTTATACCTATACACGAGTGTCTACCGCCATGCAGATTGACGGCTACTCGCTGGATGCCCAGAAATCCCGCATGAAAGCTTTTGCGGAATTCAATGATTATGAGATTGCTCACGAATATGAGGATGCGGGAAAATCGGGTAAATCAATTGAAGGCCGTACGCAATTTAACCAGATGATGGAGGACATCAAAACCGGCAAGGATGGCGTTTCCTTTGTTCTGGTATTCAAGCTATCCCGCTTTGGCAGAAATGCGGCAGATGTCCTTTCGACCTTACAGGTCATGCAGGATTTCGGTGTCAACCTGATCTGCGTGGAGGATGGTATTGATTCCTCCAAAGATGCGGGAAAGCTGATGATTTCCGTCCTATCGGCAGTGGCGGAAATTGAGCGTGAAAACATCCGTGTCCAAACCATGGAAGGTCGTATCCAAAAGGCCAGAGAGGGCAAGTGGAACGGCGGCTTTGCCCCCTACGGCTATAAACTGGTGGATGGCAAGCTGGAAATCAACCAAGAGGAAGCTCCGGCGATTCGCACCATCTATGAGCAGTATGTTACAACCGATTCCGGCGCAAATGGGATCGCAAAATATCTTGAAAATCATGGGATCAGCAAAGTCCAGCGCCAGAACGGGAAAAATCCTCTTTTTGATGCTCGTCTGATTCGCATGATTCTGAAAAATCCGGTTTACTGCGGCAAGATTGCGTATGGCAGGCGAAAAACCGAAAAGGTGCATGGAACCAGAAACGAGTACCGTTTGGTAGAACAAGAAAACTTTTTGTTGGTGGATGGTCTGCATGAGGCCATTATCCCGGAGGATGTATGGCAGGCAGCGCAGGTCAAGTTGGCTGCTCAAGCCAAGCGGTATGAACACGTCAACAAAGGGAAAAACGAATGCACTCACCTGTTGTCCGGCATCGTAAAATGTCCCGTATGCGGTGTTGGAATGTACGGTAATAAGTGTGTGAAACGGAAAGCAGACGGCAGCAAATACAAGGATTTCTACTACTATGGCTGCAAACATCGCTCTATGACCCGTGGACATAAATGCGATTACAAGAAGCAAATTCGGAAAGAGCTGCTGGACGATGCTGTGGCGGAGGTAATCTGCAAGCTGGTCAGCAATCCAAAATTTGCGGCGATGATGCAGGAAAAGATCAACATGAAAGTCGATACCACGGCGATTGAGCAGGAAATCAGTAACTATGAAAAACAGCTTCGTCAGGCTTATTCCACCAAATCCAAGCTAATTGAAGAAATCGACTCTCTTGACCCAGACGACCGGCATTACAGCAGGCGGAAATCGGACCTTGATGATCGGCTCTATGGGATGTATGATAAGATTGAAGAATTGGAGTCTCTGCTGATTGCAGCCAGAGCCAAGAAACAGGCTATTGAGGCAGAAAAGCTGACCGGCGATAATATCTACAAGGTTCTAATCTACTTCGATCAACTCTATGGAAAGATGAACGACAGAGAGAAACGGCAGCTAATTGAGGAACTGATTTCTGAAATTCAGATTTATCCGGAGCGTCAGCCCAATGGCCAGTGGTTGAAATCTATCAAGTTCCGACTGCCTATCATAGAGGAAGATATGAATATCAGTTTGGACAATGAACAGCAAGTTGAGACTGTTGTATTGATGACAAGAATAAAAAATAAAATTATGGAGCCCGGTTGCCAGGCACTGCAATTTATGCAGAGCGGAGAGCAATGGATTGATTAAGTAGATTGTATTGTAGACAAGGAGCAGTAACAGATATGAAGATTTCTAAGAAGGATGCTTTGTCATGGTTTGAATTTTTTGCACAATTGCCTGCAGGGGAACAGCTTCTGGTTAAACAGCAGGAAATTGTTTATGCCACATTCGCACAGATTGAGGCAGTTGTTATAAAAAGAAAAGAAGAGCTTATGGAACAAATTCCCGGTTTGAAAACATTAAAGGACAGAACACTTTTTGTGGGACCAGATGAAAAATTTCCTGATGGGTGCCGTTCATGTCTGTTGGGCAGCGGGCTGACAGCTATCAGAAAAACCAATAAATGCAATCTGCAGTGCAGGTTTTGCTATAATTATGGCGAGCTGGATGCTATTGAACCGGTAGGAGAGGGGATTTGGGTCATTGGCGGGACCAAGTTTTATGAAAATGACATTGATCTGTTGTTGGAAATCCATAAAAAACCTACAGGGGTTGCCTATGTATATTTAGAACCTTTTATGGAAATCGAGAAATATTATAATATTATTCAAAAATTTAACAAGGCTGGTATTTATCAGCATCTATATACTAACGGCACTCTGGCTACGGAAACAACGCTTAAAGCATTGGGGGAGGCTGGCCTGAATGAGCTTAGATTTAATTTAGGAGCTTCCGGTTGTGCTGATAAGGTCATTGAAAATATTGGCATAGCAAAAAAGTATATCAAAAAAGTCGGCATTGAAACGCCTATGACCAATGAGTTTTTTGAAAAATTCTTTTTGAAAAAACAGGCTGTTTTGGACACGGGATTAGATTTTATTAATTGTGCGGAGCTGCATTTGAATCCCAATAATATTGAGAATTATTGGGGTGAAAAAATGTATATTGCCCGCCATGGATATATATCACCAATCTGGAGTCGCGAACTGACACTCAGATTTATGGCAGCCGCAGCAAAAGAGAAATGGAATTTGGTTGTACATGATTGCTCTAATGATACCAAGTTTGCCAGAGATTTGAATTTAGGTGCCAAAGAGGGTAAATGGTTCGGGGCCAGCAGTTATACGTCTGAATTTTTAGAGATCCCCTATGCCGTATTTTTGCCGGTCCTGCGTGATGAAGAATTTAATTTTTTAGTTGAAGAAGAGCTGCCAAGCGGCTATAACCCGGGAGAGATGCTTTTCTAAGAAAGAGTGGCATAATGGCAAATATTATAGAAATAAATGACATTTCTGCTCCTGAACTGGAAGTATTCACAAAATTGACTGAAAAGCAGCTGCGCCATAAGCTGGAACCGGAAAAGGGCATCTTTATCGCTGAAAGCGGCAAAGTCATAGAGTTGGCGCTTGCTGCTGGCTGTGAGCCGATTTCCTTGTTGATGGAGCGCAGACATATCACGGGACAGGCCCAAAATATTCTTGCTCGGTATGAGGATGTTACAGTCTATACCGGGGACAGGGATGTGCTGGCTGGACTGACAGGATATAAGCTGACCCGCGGTATCCTGTGTGCTATGCGTAGGCCCAGGCTGCCTTCAGTACAGCAGATATGTTTTCAGGCCAGGCGGGTGGCGGTATTGGATAATATCACGGATGCGGCCAATGTAGGAGGAATATTCCGATCGGCAGCAGCGTTAGGTGTTGATGCGGTACTTGTGATGCACTCCTGCTGTGATCCTTTATGCAGAAAAGCAGTACGTGTCAGTATGGGAACGGTATTTCAGATACCTTGGACTTATATAGAAAACAATGTCAAAGAGCTGGGAGAATGGGGCTTTAAAACAGCTGCAATGGCTTTGTGTGAGCATGCTGTCAGTATAGATGATCAGGAGCTGATGGCAGAGGGCAGGCTGGCTTTGGTTTTTGGTACAGAGGGCTACGGCTTATCTCAGGCTGTGATTGATGCGTGTGATTATGTTGTGAAGATACCTATGGCGCACAATGTGGACTCGCTTAATGTAGCTGCTGCAAGCGCTGTGGCGTTTTGGCAATTGCGATGTCAACAATAAATTGATCAAAAGATTCTTTGCAATTATTTGAATACTTAATTAATGCAAACTATAAAATTGCCAAAGTGGATTTGTGTTGTGTGAAAGGTAGTAATTATGGATTATAAAGTTTTAGATATGGAAAAGTGTTATCGTAAGGATATTTACAGGCATTTTACAATGGAATGTAAATGTTCGATTATGATTACATCCAAAATTGATGTTAGTGACCTTGTTGCATATTCAAAACAAACTGGAACTAAATTTTATATCAATTTTCTGTATGTCCTGACCAAGGCGCTGAATACCAGAGATGATTACAAAATGCGGTATTTGTATCAGGAGGATAAGTTAGTCGTGTTTGATAAAATCAACACTGCGCATTATGTTTTCCACGAGGATACGGAGACTTTTACAGTAGTTTATACAGAGTTCAGCGAAGATTATCTGGCTTTTTATGACAGATGCTGCGCTGATATAGAAAAGGCTAAACAGACCCGCAGCTATGGTTTGGATGGCAGTAAATTAAACTATTTCGATGCTTCCTATATTCCCTGGTTGTCGTATGAAGCACTGCATGTAGAACTGCCTGACGGGCATCTGCATTTTCCGCCGATTATAAACTGGGGAAAATATCGCAGTGAAAATGAAAGATTGATGATGCCTTTAACAGTGAGAATGAATCATGCGGTCGCTGATGGTTATGTAGTTTCTAAAGCATTTTTATTGCTTGAGAAAGAAATTGAAAGATTAGTCGAAAACTAAACTGCTGGATTAAAACCATTGTTTCACGCTGCTTTCAGAAAATTTTAGTTTACTTAAAATGCAGAGACTTGATACAAGTGCTCTGATAATATAAGGCTTATTTGTAAAGCAGGAAAAGAGGCGTTAGTATGTGGTTGGTTTTTGCAGTACTTTCGGCGATTTTTGCCGCAATTACTTCCATTTTGGCAAAAATCGGCATCGAAGGTGTTAATTCTAATCTGGCTACGGCAATCAGGACTGTTGTTGTAGTACTTATGGCCTGGGGTATAGTTGCGTTAACTAATGCCCAAAGCGGGATAGCCGAAATAAGTAAACGCAGCTGGATTTTTTTGACTCTTTCTGGATTAGCAACGGGAGCATCGTGGCTATGTTATTTTAAAGCGCTGCAGCTTGGCGATGCTTCGAAAGTAGTTTCGGTGGATAAATTCAGTATAGTCATCACTTTGGTAATGGCAGCGGTATTTTTACATGAACAATTTACTGTAAAAACAATTATCGGCTCTGTCCTTATTACTTTGGGAACTTTTGTTATGATTTTATAAAGAGTTACAGGGCAGATGTATAGAATAATTAAGAAAAAATCATAAATACAGAGGGGTAGGCAGATGATAACAAGGCAAAAATACCAGGATTATATCAATGTGCTGAAAGAGGAATTGATTCCGGCGATGGGGTGCACTGAGCCGATTGCTATTGCTTATGCCGGAGCTATTGCCAGAGAGCATTTAGGATGTTTGCCAGAACGGGTAGAGATCGAGGTCAGCGGCAATATCATCAAGAATGTAAAAAGTGTTATTGTACCGAATACAGGAGGTCTGCGCGGCATTGAAGTGGCAGCGGCAGCAGGTATTGTCGCCGGCGATGCTGCGAAGGAATTGAAAGTTATTTCGGAAGTGAGTACGGAAGCAGTTTCTGCAATTCATAAATTTTTAGAAACTACGCCGATAACAGTTAATTTCTCTGATAGTAAAAAAATCTTTGATATAATGATCACTGTTTACGGTAATGGTCATTCTGCCTATGTACGCATCTGTGAGTTTCATACAAATGTAGTGGAAATAAGAGAAGATGCTAAGTATGTACTGCAGAAAGATGTTGCAGTCGAAGACAGTTTGGGCTTTACAGATCGTGGATTTATGAATGTACAGGAGATTATTGAATTTGCTGATACTGCAAGAATAGAAGATGTTAAGGATATTCTTGATCTTCAGATCGAATGTAATGTTAATATTTCAGAGGAAGGCTTGGCTGGCGATTATGGAGCTAATATCGGTAAGGTCCTTTTAAAGACTTATGGAACGGATGACGTAAAAATAAGAGCTAAAGCCAAAGCAGCTGCCGGTTCTGACGCCAGAATGAACGGCTGCGAGATGCCAGTCGTGATCAATTCCGGCAGCGGTAATCAGGGGATTACTGCCTCCATACCAGTTATAGAGTATGCTAAGGAGTTGGGTGTTTCTGACGAGAAACGTTATAGGGCCTTGCTGGTATCTAATCTGATCACGATCCATTTGAAGTCAGGTATCGGCAGGCTGTCGGCTTACTGCGGTGCAGTCAGTGCCGGCTGTGCCAGTGGTGCCGGTATTGCGTATCTGTATGGAGGCGGTGTTGATGAAGTTTCTCACACGATCGTCAATTCTCTGGCAATAACTTCCGGTATTATCTGCGACGGCGCTAAAGCTTCGTGCGCTGCTAAAATAGCTACGGCTATCGATGCAGGTATATTAGGTTATCATATGTATAAAGAAGGGCAGCAATTTTACGGAGGCGATGGTATCGTCAGCAAAGGTGTTGAGAACACTATAAAAAATGTGGGGCAGCTGGCTAAAGAGGGAATGGCTACTACTGATCAGGAAATTTTGAAGATTATGACGAAAACACAGAGTATTTAAGCGTAGCTGAAACAGTCCGCTCAAAGGATAGTGATAATATGCAGATAAAAAAGAAATATATTTATATCGCTTTGGGACTGTGGGCGCTTGTGACAGTTACTTATTTTACTTTGTGTAAAATAGCCAGTGATCAGGCTATGCTTATTTTTAATAAAACTATGTCTGCTCAAAAAGTGCTCAAAGGCTCGGTGACGCTTGGCAGTATTGATGCCGACATTTGGGGGCGGGTAGAGTTTCAGAATCTTGTCTGGCTTGATATTGACGGTCAGCCTATCGTACATGTGCCGCAGGGACGTTTCAAGGTGCGGCCATGGGATATTATTACCAGAAGTATCAGTACATCTACTATTAAGGAACTGGAATTGGACAACGCTTTGTTTGCCGTAAGATTCAACAGAAAGATGCAGTTGGATATTTTTGAGCAGGCACAGGCCAAAAGAGTTATTGATCGGGCTGAACAAAAGGAAGCTGTTTTGTCAGGAAACGAAACAGCAACTGAACTTGAACATATAGCGCAGGAAAAGATCATAGTACAGGAAAGACATCCTGGAGACAGGCATGAATTGAATCTGGATTTAGAAAATAAGCGGCTGAAAATGCGTGTTGCTTTTAATAACTGTACCTTAACTGCCGGTTATCGTAACCGTTATTTTGTACTGAATGAAGTTAATGCAATAATTGATATTGATACGCAGAAAAAGCTTACGATTGATTTTGTGACTGGAAAATTTGGCGGCACTATGGTTGGCGATGGGGTGGAAATAAAAGGAAACATCAATTTAGCGCAGCAGATTCCTCATTACGACCTGCATTTGGAGCTTTATAATATTCTGCCTGCTTCGTTGGGAATAGCGGATATCAAAGATACGGTTTCTATTACCGCTTCAGTTACTGGAGAACTTCCGAATCCTGTTATAGATGGTCATTTGGATTTTAAAGAACTGAATATTCCCGGACTGCATTTTTCTAAGGTCAGAGGCGATTTGCATTACGAAGATGCTCTGCTGAAATTTACTAATGTAAAAGGAAATGTTTTTGGAGGCACAGTTGAAGCTTTCGGAGATTATCATCTGGATACAAAATATTACAATATTGACGCGCTGGGACACGAATTGTTGGGAAGCATTGCCGCACGTAACGGTAAAATAAAATGCAAGGTCGAACTGGATTTTAAGATTCGATCCAAGGGAGATCCTAAAACTGCGTTGACCTATGGCAGCTTTAAATCAGGAAAAGGATCGTACTATATTATTCCTTTTGACAGTATCAGCGGCGAGTTTTCCAATCAAAATAAACATCTGGAATTTAAAAATGTTGTCATTGAAACCAAGATGGGGACAATCAAAACAGATGCTTTTGATATAGTGAACGGCAAGCTGCATATTGGCGAGATATATTTGGAAGAGCCGGAAAACGGACAAACTATTAAAATAATCTGACAAAAAATGATTCAGAAATCGGAGGAAGGCAGCGATGGGCAAATATAGAAAACTTTATGGCACGCTTTTGCTGGGTCTTATTGCCATTATAATTTTGCTGACGGCTGTTTTTTCCTATAGCAGAAGTATCGAAGAGAGTTACAAAGAAGAAAATATCAACTCACTGAAAGAACTTTCTAATCAGGGAGCTTTGATGCTGCATAATGAAATCAAAAATAAACAAAATCTTTTAGCTGAACTTTCGCACGATGTCAGTCGGATTTTTGTAAATGATCCGCAGGCGGCCGCCGCTTATTTGGAGGAAGCCGCGGAGCGCAACAGTTTTAAACGAATTGGCGTAGCATTGACGGATGGACGTGCTTATACAACAGATGGTGTTGAATTGAATATCTCAGAGCGAGAGTATTTTAGTAAGGCGATTCTCGGGCACACGGCTGTTTCACGTAATCTGGATGATTATACGGATGGCGGCAGGATCGCAGTTTATGCGGTACCGATTTTTGAAGATGGAAGCGATAAGAGGATTGGAGTTTTGTTCGCTACTTACAGCCTGGATACATTTAGAAAAACTATTGAAGTATCGTTTTTTGGCGGTGCTGGATATTCTTATGTGGTACAGGAAAATGGTGATGTTGTAGTAGATTCGCAGCATTCAGAAAGCTTTAAAAACTTTAAAAATGTTTATGCGGCCCTGCTGACGGCAGATCCGGTAAATAATAAAGACAGTGCTGAAAAACTCTGGCAGATGATCAACAGTAAAAAAGGCGGTTATATTGAATTTTATAACGGCAGTCAGAAATATATGTACTGTTCACCGATAGGTGTTAATAACTGGATGCTGCTGACGGTAACTCCAGCCAGTGTTATCGAAGATAAAATCAATATGGTGCTGAATAAAACTTATTTACTGGGTATTTTGTTGATTGCGATTTTTTTATTGTTTATCTGGCACATTATGCGTATCCATACCCGCAATCAAAAGGAACTGATGGATATTGCTTATGTTGATGAAGTTACTGGTGGTTATTCTTTTGCCAAGTTTTTTAAAGAAGCAGAACTGTTGTTACCTGAAACAGATAAAAAGACAGCAATCGTAAGTATGGATATCGACGGTTTTAAATATTTCAACGATATGTTTGGCTATGGAGAAGGCAATGACCTTTTGCGTTATATTTGGCAGGAAGTAAAAGCAAGCCTGAATGAAGGCGAAATATTAGCGCATGGTGTTGCCGATACATTTATTTTTTTGCTGCGATTTGATACGAGAGAAGAACTGCTTTGGCGTATCAATGATTTATGTCTGCATTTGAATAACTATATTACAAAAAGCGGACAGGTCTATAAACTATCCCTTTCTATGGGTATATACGAGGTTGACGGTGAAACTGATGATATCGTCAGTATGGCAGACAGAGCTTATATTGCCCGGCAGACAATAAAAAATAAAGGTGACACAGCCTGGGCTTTTTATGACGGAGCCGTACGTGATAAGCTGTTGCACGAAAAAGAAATTGAAAGTCAGATGGAAAAAGCTTTGGCTGAAGGCGAATTTATTGCTTACTATCAGCCCAAGTACAGTACCAAAGAGCAGAAACTTATCGGTGCAGAAGCTTTAGTACGCTGGCGCAGAAGTGACGGTATTATTGTTCCGCCCTATCAATTTGTGCCGCTTTTTGAACGTAATGGATTTATCAATAAGGTTGACCGTTATATGTTCGAACTCGTCTGTCGCCAGCAGATGCGTTGGCTTAAACAGGGGCTTATACCTGTGCCAATATCAGTCAATATGTCGCGGATGTGCCTGTATGATCCGCATATTGTTGACGAATATATCGGTGTTTTGAATGGAAGCGGTTTGTCTGCTGCTTATATAAAGCTGGAGCTGACGGAAAGTGCCTTTTTTGAAAATATCAGTATTATGAATAATGTTATCGAAGCATTGCATAAAGTTGGCATCAAAGTCTTGATGGATGATTTTGGAACCGGTTATTCTTCGATGATGATGCTTAAAAATGTAGCTATCGACGTTTTGAAGCTGGACAAAAGCTTTGTCGACGATATTGGGGATGACCGCAGTGAAAAAATCATTTCAAATATCATTTATCTGGCTCATTCTCTGCAAATAGAAGTGACTGCCGAAGGAGTAGAGACTGCAGCGCAGTTTGAATTTTTGAAAAGTGTTGGCTGTGATTATATTCAGGGGTATTATTTTGGTAAACCGCAGCCGGCTGAAGATTTTGCGGCGTTGCTGCAAAAAGAATTTTATGATGGAAGTGATGCGGGTGCTGATAAGAAAGGCTGAATTACAGGATGTAAGAGCTGTGTACGCTCTGATTTGTGAATTAGAGGAGCAGGATTTGCCGCTGCTGGAATTTGAAAATATCTTCGGCAGTTTATTGAAGCTGCCGGAACATTTTCTCATGATTGGTGAAATTGAGGGCAGAACCGTTGCATTTTTACATTTGCGCGTAGAAGGACAGCTGCATCATGCCGCTAAAATAGCAGAGATTTTAGAATTTGATGTGGAGCGATCCCATCGCGGCAGGAACTTAGGGCAGCAGTTTTTTGCTTATGCGGAGAAGCTGGCCCGGGACAATGGTTGTATTCAGTTTGAACTAAGCAGTAATATGCTGCGGGAAAAGGCGCATTGTTTCTATGAACGGCAAGGCATGCATAAATTTCACTATAAATTTACGCTCCCTCTGTCTGGAAAAACAGTAAATGAAAATAAGTTAGGTGTTTAAAAGCAACGGCTCTGGCAGCTGTTGCTTTTTGTCTGTGCTTAATACTGGAAACTGCTGTTTTGTGGTACAATAAATATATAATTTTATTGAGCGGAGAAGAAAAATGATCGATTTATATACAGTACCGTTAGGTGCTACGGCCAGGGATTTTTTTTCGGCAGAGGCAGAAAACAAATATAGCTATGATGAAGCGTTGCTGGTGCTTCCAAGCAGATTGCTTGTGAATCATGCCCGCCGGTCAGGCAGGGCGCAGGCAGTTAATTTTGAATATCTGCCCAACCGTATCGTAGCATTAAACAGGCAGCTGCTGGATTTGCCTCCGGAAGTGAAATTAGAAATGATTTCCCGGAGGACACAGGAACTGCTTGTGGGTGATTTGCTGCACCAGCTGGCTAAATTGCAGGGCCTGGACTATTTTAGTAAACTGGCAGATAAAGAAGGTTTCGTTAAAGCTGTTACCGGGCTTTTGGGTCAGCTTTCACGCAGTGGGTCGACACAGGAAGAAATTACTACGGCGCTGCTGGAATGGGAACAGCGCAATCCTGCCTATGTGATGAAGGATCGTGAAGTAGCGGCACTTTATAACCTTTATCGCAATAAGCTAAAACAAAAAAACTGGTATGATGTAGAGGGTTTATACCGGTTAGCAATAGCGGTTTTAGAAAGACCGCAGGCCAAGCTGCCTTGGCAGCAGTTATATTTCAGCGAATTTTATCATTTTGATGCTTTGCAGCGTTTGCTTATAAAATCTTTGTCACGGCATTGTCAGATCAGTATCGGTTTGATGTACGAGCCCAAACGACCGGAAATATTTGCTGCTGTAGAGCGGAGTTTCGGTTATTTAAGCGGTTTTGCTCAGCTGCATGATCTGCATATGGAAGGTTCAGTACGAAAGCCTGATCTGCAGCACTTAACGGCTAAGTTAGGTGCTGGAAGCTACCAGACGCTGGCTCTTGCTGACAGTATAAATTTTATTGAATCAGGAGATAGTGAAGGTGAACTGCGGGCAGTGCTGCGTTCTATAAAAGCTAAGCTGCAGCATGGCGCCGCTTATAATGATTTTTTGGTTGCTGTACGTGATTTTAAGACTTACAGCGGTATCAGAGCTGTTTGTGATGAATATGGTATACCTGTTACTTTACCTAAGATCGCTTCTCTGAGTGCTCAGCCTGTCTGTGAATTTTTACGTTTACTTTTGAACGTAGCTGCCGGCGGCAGTGAAGCTATCGCTGCTTACTGGCGTCTGTTAAAATGCGGCGTTGTAAAGCTGGTCTATAGCTTTGACGGAGAGCAGCTCAACAGATTGAAACAGGAATATTTATATAATGATCTGCGGCAACTGCGTAAGGCAGTTCGTGATAAGGCTGATGCCAATGAAAATAAGCAGTGGTCAGCTGATTTAGGCGAACTTGAGTTGCTGCTGGACAAGGTGCAGCGGCGAGATACGGCGGCTGCTTATGGAGAAACATTTAAAACAATATTAGAAGCTTTGGCGCTGCCTGTTAAGGCTGGCGAAAATTATAAAAATGGCATGGCAGATCTGCTTGAGGTTAAAAATATAGTAGAGACAGTACGGCAATTATCCGAAGTTTTGGATACACTGAGTGAAGATTATCAGAATGGCGGTTTGGAAAGTGTGCCTTTAAAAGCGGAGGAATACAGCCAGCTGCTGATTTCTGCCTGTTCCGAACGGCAAATCATTTTAACAGCGGCCGACAGTGAAGGTATTTTATTCGGAGAAGCTGCTAATCTGCAGGGGCTGCTGTTCAAGCATGTTTACATTATGGGACTGCGCGAAGGTGAGTTTCCGCGCAGTAAAAATGAAAACTGGATCTACAATGACAGAGAACGGGCCGAATTGAGCGGTGTTGGTGTGGAATTAGATAATACTGCGTGTGCTTATGCTGAGGATAAATTCTTTTTTGCCGCAGTGGCAGCAATGGCAACAGAAACTCTGACTTTGAGCTGGTACAGCGACGATACAGCTGGCGCTTCCGCATATATTGAAGATGTGGAACGATTATATGCAGCCGGGTGTATAACCAGAAGCAGAGCTGGACGTATAGGCTGGCAGGAGGCTTTGTCTGAGCAGGAGCTGCTGCTGGGGATTACCCAAAAAGATACCTGCCATAATTGGTTGTTGGAGCGGTTGGGAGCAGATTGGACACTGCGCAGCAGTATCGAAAGAATTCGTGAGCAAGGCGATAGTGTTTATAAGGGAGTTTTTGAAGACGTACAGCTGCAGCGGGCTATTAATGAAGCTGTTGGCGGTTTATTCAGTGCGTCGCATTTAGAAACCTATGCTCAATGCCCATACAGGTTTTTACTAAGCTATGTCTGGAAACAGCAGCAATATGAAGAACTTACAGAAACGGTGGAGCCTGCTGTTGAAGGCAGCCTGCTGCATGATGTTTTAGCACGATTTATGGCGGGACATTTGCACGAAAAGCTTACCAAATATCCGCCGACTGAGCTTATAAGTCAGCTTGATGACATTATGACGTCAGTTTGTGATGAATATATTACTGGGAAAAAGATTGCCGTTACAGATTTCTGGCCTTCGCAGCGTCGGAAGCTGAATTTGCTGCTGCGCCGCTGGCTGCAGCGGGAGCTTGTATACCAGAAAAAATGGGAACCTTTTGTACCGGTAAAAATAGAATGGGATTTTGGGCGTAACGGCAGTGCTCCGTTGGTGCTGGAGGTCAACGGCGGAAAAATTTATTTGAACGGACGTATCGACCGTATCGACAGTGACGGTAATGGTATTTTTGTTACGGATTATAAACGCAGCCAAACTCCGTCGGGCAGTGAGCTGACAGAAGGACTGGATTTGCAGATTCCGGTATATCTTATGGCGCTTGCAGCCTTAGAGCCTCAGAGTAAAGTGCTTGGCGGCGGTTACTATTCACTAAAGGAAGCGAAACGCAAAGGCGGTTTTGCCATGCAGACTTTAGGAAAAACGCCTTTTACAACAAATAATAAACCGTTCAGTGATGCAGAAGATCAATGGCTGGCTTTTGCAGATTTTTGCCGTACGACTGTCAGAGGATATATCAATACCTTGCGGCAGGGGAATTTCCCGCCGGCGCCGCGTAAAAACTGCCCTGAGTATTGTCCTGGGAAGGATATTTGCCGGGCCTACGGCGAACTGGCAGCAGAAGGCGGTGAAGAAAATGTTTGATTTTACTAAAGCCCAGCAGGAAGCGATAGAGACGCTGGATAGAAATGTATCTGTGTCTGCCGGCGCCGGCAGTGGTAAAACACGTGTTCTCGTAGAACGTTTTGTCAACATTCTTCGACAGAGCCTCAGGCAGGGCGGCAAACAGGTAAGTGCTGCCGATATTCTGGCTATTACCTTTACGCGCAAAGCCGCGGGTGAAATGAAAGAAAGGGTTCGCAGACGTTTGGCGGAATTGGAGCAGGAGGATGCTTTGCATGCATCTTTCTGGCAGCAGCAGCTGGAACTGCTGGAACAGGCGCGTATCAATACTATACATGGTTTTTGTAACAGTCTGTTGAAAGAAAATCCCGTGGAAGCAGGTCTTGATCCTGCTTTTCAGGTAGCTGAAGAAGTAGAAATGGATGAATTTTTACTGCGCACTGTGCAGCAGTTTGTAAAACAGGGACTGCGCCGCGGTGACAGTGATATTTTACGTCTGGCTGATGAATATACCGCAGCTGATGTTGTAAAACAGCTATTGCTTGCCATACCTAAAATGGATGCGATTTTGAACTTTGGTGATTTGTTACAGCCGTATCAGGCAAAGATGAACGAGAAAAACGTATTACAGGTACAACTGCAGGAGCTGCTATTGGAACTGGCAGAAGACAAAATGAAGGTGAAAGCCTCAGCTCATAGGCAAAAGCTGGAATTGCTGCGCGAACACCTTCCGGAACTTTTAAAGGCGGCAGCAGACAGCAGCAAGCCTGAAAATATGACGCTTTTAGACAGCTATGTGGGTACTCTAGCTGCAACAAGCAGTGATAAAGCAGTGGTCAAAGCGGCTAAAGAAATTCTGCAGCAGCTGCATTTGCTGGCGGCAGACGCAGCTGCACTGAAATTGATACCCTGCTGGCAGCAGGCTCTGGTGAATTGCAGTGCTTATCTGCGTGAACAGCAGGAGCTTAATAATATGCTGGGCTTCGACGACTTGGAAAGCAGGGCCTTGGAGCTTTTAAAAAATAACCGCCAGGTTTGCAGTAAAAACAGCAGCCGCTATCAGTATATTATGGTCGACGAATTTCAGGATACTAACGAACGCCAAAGAGAACTTGTTTATTTGCTGTGCGGCGGTGATAAAGACAGGCTGCTGGGACATAAGCTGTTCGTAGTAGGTGATGCCAAGCAATCAATTTATCGTTTTCGCGGCGCTGACGTAAGTGTATTTGCTCGTGTCAGGCGCGATATAGAAGCTGCTGGCGGCAGTAATATCGTTTTAGATGATAACTTCCGTACAGTTGATAAAGTGCTTGATTTATGCAATTTGGCCTTTGCGGCATTATTAGGTGAAGACAGACAGCAGGACGTTTATTTTGAAGCTCTGAATGCTAATCGTGCGACTGATATTTTGCCGGAAATGCTGGTAATCGCATACGATAAAGAAAGCAAAGCCTGCCGCAGGGAAGCGGAGGCTGCCGTTATAGCAGAACGGATACTGCAGCTGCATACCGAAAAACAAATATCCTACAAAGATATGGTAATACTACTCGGTGCATTAACATCGGCTAAAAGTTTTGCCTCTGCTCTGCAGCAGGCGGGTATACCTTATACTATCGTTGATGGTAAAGGTTTTTATGAACGACGGGAAATCATTGATTTGATCAATTTACTGGTATTTTTGGAAGACAGTAGCCGCAGTCTGGAGCTTGCTGGTGTGCTGAGGTCGCCATATTTTGCTGTTGATGATGAAAGCTTGACAGCACTTTTTCTGGAGCTGAACAAGCAGAAGGAGCAGACAGTTACCTTATGGCAGCTGCTGCAGAAGGATGCATGGCTGTTGATCGATTATCAGAAGCGTTGCCATCTATTGACTGCTGCGGAGAAACTTCGGCAGCTGCGGCAATATGCGGAGACGATGCCATTGCCGGAATTGCTGCATACTATTGTTGACGTCTTGCAACTGGAACCGCTTCTGACAGCGCAGGAATTTGGTCTGGAAAAGCTTGCTAATATAAAAAAAATGATTGCTTTGGCTGAGGCCTATACCATAGAAAAACATGGGACGCTGGCAGAATATCTGCTGCGGCTGCAGCAGCTGCGCCAGGCTGGAGCAAGAGAAGCAGCTGCTGCAGATATGACGGGCTGCGCTTCTGTGACGATTATGACGATCCATAAATCCAAAGGCCTGGAATTCCCTGTAGTTTTTGTACCCGCGCTTGATGCTAGGAGCAAAGGTGATACGGATATGCTGCGATTTAATGCAGATGCAGGTTTAGGAATTAAAGTGGATATGGGCGGCGAATTGCAGGATACAAGCGTAATGCTGGCAATCAAAGACATAGAAAAGCAGTTGGATAGCGCTGAAAAACAGAGGCAGTTATATGTTGCAATGACAAGGGCGCAGGACAGGCTGATCCTGTCAGGTACTTATGACAGCAGCAGCAAAAGCAGAAGTGAGAACTGGTTCAGCAGCCTGCGTAATATTTTACAGGACTATGACCAGTTCCTGTTAAAGGAATATGAAGCTGGTAAAAAAGGAACTGCCGTTAAATCAGCAGCAGATTTGGAACAGGTACTTGTAACAGATGAGCTGCTGCAGCGGATCAAACCGCTGCCGGAATATGGGTTGGAGTGGCAGCGCAGCTTGTCAGCAACAGCGCTGCAGACGTATCTTGATTGCCCCCGCTGTTATTATTACCAGTATATTTTGCAGATGCCGGGGTATGAAGCTGTAAATGCAGCTGATGCAAGCGGTTATCTGCCGGCGGCATTGCAGGGTACCGTTATCCATAAGGCTTTGGAATTACTGACGAACGGTTACGAACAGGAACCGGCTTTCAGGTCAGCGCTGCAGGCATATAAGGTACAGGGAAGTGCTGCAAGGACATACGATATGTATATGCAGTATATTAATGGACCGCTTTATCAAAGGCTGCAGGAAGCTGAACGTAAGGCTGAGATCAGCTTTGAGTTGCCGCTGCTGCAGGAATATGGGATTACTGCTGTGTTCAGCGGTTATATTGACTGTACTGTTTTTAACAGTGACGGGACTCTGACGATCGTCGACTATAAAACAGGCGTGCCGCCGGCAGCAGGCGAACCTGCGCCGGGTTATATTTATCAGCTGGCACTGTATCAAAAGGCAGCGTCAGAATTATGGCAGCGCCCGGCAGCACTGGCCGAACTGCATTTTTTACAAAATAATTCCTGCTGGCAGCTGCAGGATTGCAGTGATAGGCTGCAGGAGGTTGCCGAATTATGCAGAGATATTTTTTCGAAACGCAGAGAAAGTGAATTTACTGTGAAAACTGAATATTGTAAAAACTGCCCGTTTGCCTATTTTTGTGCAGGCAAAGAATAAACAACTAAAAATTAATAAATAAAAACACCTGTGAATACAGGTGTTTTTTATTTATCTGCAGTTGTTCAAATTTAATATTTTCGCAGGTTAAAGAAGCGCAACAATGACGATACATACAGTGTTTTTTATAATTCCATTCACTTGTATCTATAAATCACAAACATTCCTTATAGTTAACAAGAATAGCAAAATATAACAATAAGTTAAATCTGAAATTAATTATGTAAATAAAGATATCTTGCATACTCAAAACAAATATGTTATTATACATAAAAATATCTATAAAGAAAAATAAAAATTTAAAAAGACAAACTTTTTTTAATAATGTGAATTAAAATTTACAAATTATAAAATTTTGCAATAAGAGGATGTTAAAAAATATCTGACAAAGATAGTTTACTTTAAAAAAGTTTAACTGACGGGTGTCCTTTACAGTAAGTAAAAACAACGCCGTAAAATGGCGCTCAATAATTGGTACCCCGATGAATATAAAGCACAAAAGCCTGTAAGGGAGTGATACAGTGAAAATTCCATTGAAATAAACTCAGACCAAAAAATATTCTGAGTTTGGGGTGATCTGCTATGAAAGAAAAAGAAACAATGAACACAATTGAAACAAAAGCTAAAAGCATCGTCGGTTCTCTGGTGATGATCTGCCCGGTTTGCGGCAAAGAATTCGTCTGTAATAAAGCCCATCATGTTTACACGGCTTTGATAAAAAGAAAACGCTACTATTACTGCAGGTACTCCTGCTTTAAGAACAGACCGGGAGCTAAGTAATATTTAGATTGATGATTTGGCTGATTGACATGGAAATGCTTTAGTTAAGATATAATTTCCCCGGCTGTTATACAGTCGGGGGTTTAATATATTGAAGTTTTAAAGAACTAAAGGACAGTAAAACTTGGATAAAGTTTTACTGTCTTTTTTATTTATTCTGAACATATTTTTGCAATAAACTTTACAAATCTTTAACAAAAACAACGTTTAGATTTAATCAAAATTCGTTATCATACATAACAGAGCTCGGAACTAAAAAAGTGGAGGGTAAAAATGATGATGAAAAAGAAACTTGCGGCACTGCTTTTAGCAGCTGCCAGCGCGATGGTCTTTACCGGCTGCGGCAGCAGTGATAATCAGTCTAAAGGCAGCGTTGACAAAAAGGTGCAGATCGAATATTGGCATGTAGCCTCCGAAAGCTTCGGCGGTGCAACTGTTAAAGAACTGGTCGCAGATTTTAATGCCAAGCATCCCAATATCCAGGTTGTCGAAAAATATAACCCCGATATGTATAAAGGCCTGACACAAAATCTGCAGGCTGCTATCGCTTCCGGTAAAAATCCTGACGTTGTACAGATGGGCTGGTCTTATTTGAACTATGCCGCTGAAAATCTTAAGTACACTGACCTGCAGCCGATGATCGAAAAGCAGGCTCCTGAAGACAAAAATTTCTTGAAAGAGAATTATCTGCCCAATGTTTTGGCATTAGCTCAGACTGATGACGGCAAACAGATCGGTATTCCTTATTCTATCAGTGTGCCGGTCCTGTTCTATAATCCTGAAATCTTTACTGCAGCAGGACTTGATCCCAATAATCCGCCTAAAACCTGGAAAGAGGTAGTGAGCGCGGCAAAACAGATCAAAGAAAAGACCGGTAATATGGGTTTTTTTATGCAGGAATATGCTGATAACTGGACTCAGCAGGCCATTATTGAATCTAACGGCGGTTCAATGCTGAAAAATGAAGGCGGCAAAGTCAAAGCCGGTTTCGATACTCCCGAAGCGGCAGAAGCGTATCAGCTGCTGGCTGATATGGTCAAAGACGGCAATGGCCTGCATGCTACTAATGAAGAAGGGTTCCAGGCTTATCTGTCCGGTAAGCTTGGGATGGTCTGCACTACTATCGGCAAACGTGCCAATTTTGAAAAAAGCGCCAAGTTCAAAGTTATGGCAGCTCCTTTCCCGCAGTTTGAAGGCAAAGAGTTGAAAGTGCCGGCAGGTGGTAACTTTCTGATGCTGTTCTCAAAAGATACCGATAAACAAAAAGCAGCCTGGGAATTCATCAAATATATCGAATCACCTGAAGCGCTGGCTAAATGGAGCACCGGTACAGGTTATCTGCCACCTCGTAAAGGCGTAGCAGAAGACCCCAACGGTTTCAAAAAAATGATCGAAGAAAACAAAAATATCCAGGTAGCCTTGTCCACGATGCCTAATCTGGTAAAATGGGCCAGCTTCCCAGGCGCTAACGGCTTACAGGCTGAACAGCTCCTGATTGACGCCCGCGATATTATACTGAGCGGCAAAGAAACTGCTGCTCAGGCGCTGCACGAAACTGCAGAAAAGATCAATAACTTACTGTAATACAAACGCTTGAACCAATCAGGATGCTGCTTGCCGCAGCATCCTGATTTTTACCAAAGGAGAGTTGTCATGAATAAAGCCAAATGGCCTGCTTTTTGGTTCTTACTGCCGGCGGCGCTGCTGTTTATTGTTTTCTTTTACTGGCCGCTGCTGCAGAATCTGTATCTTAGCTTTTTCAGCTGGAATATGATCAGCCCGACGATGAAATATGTGGGACTGAGCAATTACAGTGATATTTTAGGCAGCAGAGAGCTGTACAAAATCATTGGGAATACGATAGTTTTTGTACTTATTATGCTGCTGTTCAACTTTGTCTTGCCCTATCTTTATTCGTTTATCCTCGGGCACCTGCTTCAGCGGGGGAAAATGTTTTATCGCTCTGTTTTATTTCTGCCGGCAACTTTATCCCTGGCGGTGGCAAGCATTCTGTTCCTGTGGATCTATAATCCTTTAGCCGGACCGCTCAGTATAGTGCTTGCGTGGTTTGATATAGAATCGCCGCGCTGGTTTAAGGAAAATCTGCTCGTGATCTTTTCTATCTGTACTATCATTGGCTGGAAGGTGTTTGGCTATAACCTGATCGTGATGCTGGCAGCGATGGTTGCCGTACCAAGGGAAATGATCGAAGCAGCCAAGCTGGAGAACGCTTCGAACTGGACGATCTTTAGACGTATTATCATACCGATGACTTCTTCTACTGCAATTTATGTTTTCACGATCACTGTAGTTTTCGGTCTGCAGTATGTACTGGTACCTGTCAATATGCTGACGCAGGGAGGACCGGATCAGGGCAGTTCCAATTTGGTATATATCGTCTATCAGTATGGTTTTATTTTCTTCCAAACCGGTAAATCAGCGGCTTTCGCTATTATCACCATGTTCTGTTATATGGCGTTCCTGTATCTGAAAAATAAATATCTGGAGAAAAAAGTTTATTATGAAAACTAAAACACATCAAGATCTTTGCTGGCATCTGCCTTTGCTTGTGGCAGTATTTATTCAGCTGTGGCCGATAGTTTTTATGGTTTCCACATCGCTCAAAGATATGGACCAGATTTTTCAGGCAACACTCAATCCATTGCCTCTGCCACCGACATTGAATAACTATCTGACCGTATTAGGCAATTTTCCGCTGTTTACTTATATCTATAATACATTTTTCATTGCTGCGTTCGTAACAGTATTCAAAGTGCTGACCAGTGTTTTGGCAGCTTTTGCCTTTATCTATTATGACTTTAAATATAAAGAAACTGTTTTTAACAGCATGCTGCTGACCTTCTTTATTCCGATAACGGTACTGATCATGCCGAATTATTTGCTGATGAGCAGGCTGGACCTGCTGAATACTCCCTGGGGTGTTATGCTGCCGCAGTTTGTTGATGGTATGGGTGTGTTCCTGATGCGTCAGACGATGCGCGGCATACCCAAACCATTGCTGGAAGCTGCTGTTTTAGATAATGCCGGCCCGCTGCAGGTATTGCGCAAGGTTGTGCTGCCGCTGATCAAACCGTCGATAATAGCAGTCGGTATCCTGTTTTTTATCAACTCATGGAACGAATACTTTTGGCCGCTGCTGGTGCTGCAGGACAAAGAAACCTATACCCTGCCGCTGGCACTGCAAATGTTTATCAGCGCTGAAGGCGGCAGTGAGTGGGGTATAGCTATGGCTGTCGCTACTCTGACCAGTCTGCCGCCGCTGGCATTATATCTCGTCTGCCAAAAATTTATACTCAATACCTTTATGCAATCGGGGGTCAAAGGATAATATATGAACAGTATTGTATTTGAAAACGTCTGTAAATCTTACGGCGATGCTAAAATCGTCAAGTCTTTGAATCTGGAAATAAAAGAAGGCGAGCGCCTGATTTTGCTGGGGCCTTCCGGCTGCGGCAAAACTACTACGCTGCGAATGATCGCTGGTTTGGAAGATATTACCAGCGGTCAGCTGAAAATGGGAGGCAGAGTAGTTAATGATATTGCTCCCGGTGAACGTAATATTGCCATGGTTTTTCAAAGCTATGCGCTGTTTCCGCATCTTTCTGTCTGGGATAATATCACCTTTGGCCTGCATATCCAAAAGCTTCCGGAAGCGGAAATCAAAAAAAGAGCCGATGAAGCCTTAGAAATACTTAATTTAAGAGGCTATGAAAACTATAAGCCCAAACAGCTTTCAGGGGGGCAGAAACAGAGAGTGGCCTTATGCCGTGCCCTTGTAAAGCAATCACCCTACTTTTTACTGGATGAACCACTGTCCAATTTGGACGCGCAGCTGCGTCAGCAGGCCAGGACAGAGCTGGTACGTATTCATGAGATCTATAAACCGACAATGATCTATGTAACGCATGATCAGGTAGAGGCAATGACTGTCGCCGACCGTATCGTTGTACTGAAAGATGGCGAACTGCAGCAGATAGCCGCTCCGGATACGATCTACCGCCACCCGGCTAATACGTTTGTTGCCGGTTTTATTGGCGCCCCGTCAATGAATATCCTCAAAGCACGTTTTGACCGTGATTGTATTTGTATCGGCAAGGCCGTACTGCCGGTACCGGAGCTGTGGCGTCAGGTGATCGGTCAGCGCAGAGACCTGCTGCTTGGCATCAGGCCTGAGCATTGCCGTTTAAGCGAGGACGCTGCTGTGCATGGAAGTATAACTTATGTTGAAAATACAGGTAATCAGCGTACTGTTGAATTACAGCTTGAGAGCGGTGAGACTGTCAGCGTTACAGTAAGTGACCGTAATGCGGATGTACACAGTTCCGGCGGTATCTGTTTCAGCTGGGACGATGTGAGCCTGTTTGATGTGACAAGCGGCAGGAATATTGGCTATATAGAAAAAGGGGAGGTTTTTACTGATGCAATGGGCAGTTAGTGATCTGGCGTTTGCCGGCTTCAATAAAAAATATCTCAGCGGTTTGCCGTTGACCTATAATATAGAATTTTTTTATGAATTCGGGACCGACCATTATTGGGATACGGTATTGCTGCCGCTGGCGCAGAATAATAAGGAAAAAAGAACGTTTTCTATCCACGGTCCCTGTGTTGCTGTAAATCTGGCAGACAGCGGTGATGAATATTATTTAAAAGCCTACGCTCAAACCTTTACCTATGCCCAAAAGATCAAAGCAGAATTTGTAGTTGTGCATACCAATGAAGGCTACCATGGTGAGGCCGCCGCAGTTAAAGAACTGGTCTATCAGCGCTTGACTGAAGTGATCAGCCTGGCACAAAGCTACGGTGTTCAAGTTGTTATAGAAAATGTGGGTCTGCGTCCCTGCGGATCACTGCTTTTTGATTTTGAAGAATATCTGGCGCTGTTTGAACGTTATCCGCAGGCTCTGGCACTTTTGGATACGGGACACGCCCACGTTAATGGCTGGAATATTCCTGAAACTGTGAAACGGCTGCAGAAAAAGCTGTTGGCGGTGCATGTGCATGATAACGATGGCAGCGGCGACAGCCATCAGCCTGTAGGACTGGGAACTATCGAATGGGAGCCTTATTTCGCTTCTATCAGGGACTATGCACCGAATGCGCTGCAGATATTGGAATATGCTTATATTGAGCCGGGAGTTCTTACCGAACACCTGCAGAAGCTGGAAAGCCGTTATGGTGCACTGCGATTTTAAGCATAAGAGGTAAGATTTTTAGTTTAGTAAAGCATTTGATTTAAATAGTGATAATAAAAAATCAAGCCATTATCGGCTTGATTTTTTATTATGCTTTTTGTTTGTACAATAATACTGCTGAGCTTTATTTTTGCTGCGGCCGCTGCGGCTTTTCAGGCTTGAAGCATTCTCCAAATATGGCGCCGCCAAGTATAAGTACGGCTCCGAGCATTTGTAAAGGCAACAGGACTTCATGTAAAAAGAGTACAGAAAAAACAACTGCAGACAGTGGTTCCAGATAACCGCATATGGCAACGGTCTGGACTGGCAAGTCTGTAATAGAAGAAAAATATAAATAACAGCCGATTCCTGTATTAAGCAAGCCGAGCAGTAAAACCGGTATCCAGTCAATCGTTGTTAGTGACAGAACAAAGTTTTTCTGCATACTGACAAATGCGACGACGATAAAAGAGCCGATGACAAGTTGCAGCAAAGAATTTTCCAAACCGGATTCAGGTTTGGCTTTTTTATTTGCTGTTACCATCAGTGCATACATAAACGCAGACATTAAGCCGCAGAAAAGACCCCAAATAGTTTTACCTTCGTCCAGCGCCTGTAAGTTCACTAGGCACATCCCGGCCAGAACAGTTAAAAAAACAGCTATTTTAGGCCAGGTCAGAGTTTCACGAAAAAGAAAAGGTGAAAGAATCATAACGATTACCGGACCGCAGTAATAGGCTAAAGATGCTATGCTGATCCCGACCTGCTGATAGGCTTCGTAAAGCAGCATCCAGCTTGCTCCCATAGCTGACGCCGAAATGAAAAGATAAAGGCAAGTGTGCTTATTCCGGTAAAAAGTAAACCTTTGTCTGGAAACCGTAAAAACAGTTATAAGAAAAAGGCTGCCAAGCAATAGACGCAGCAGAACGATTTCGTAGCTGGGCAGATTGATATTACTGGCAACGATGCCGTTGGAACCAAATAACAAAAGCGCAGCAAAGTATTTATAGTAAGATGATTTCATAAAATACAAAACCTTTCTTCAAATTGTTTTTATACCAGCCTGCAGTAAAGTTTATTCAAATAAACTTTGCTGCAGGTCTGCCTGATTGCTTGGAAAAGTGCTCAGATAGGCAAATAACTGCTGATTATCCTGAATGATACCATGCTGACGGCATTTTTGCCGCAGCAGCTGCATCAGCTGTTTACTGTTGGGACTGTCGATAACGTACTGATTTCCGTAGGTGTCGATATAGCGTTTTTTCAGTCCGGGGAAGTGTCTGTCCAGCTGCTGGTAAAAGTATTCGCGGTTGCCGTCGCGCAGCGTCAGCCCCATACCGAAACAAATAATGCCGTAAACGCCGGCTTCGATACAGTAATCTAAAATACCGCGGAGATTAGCTTCGGTATCGTTGATAAAAGGCAGAATGGGAGCAAGCCAGACTACAGTCGGGATACCTGCGTCACGTAATTGCTTTAAAGCTTCGAAACGCTCACGGGTCGTACTTACATACGGCTCTATTTTTTTGCACAATTCTTCGTCATAGGTGGTCAGAGTCATTTGGACTACGCATTTTGCAGACGCGTTTATTTTTTGCAGCAGATCAAGATCCCTCAGGATCCGGTCCGATTTAGTCAGCACTGTAAAACCGCAGCCATATTTATAAACAAGCTCCATAGCCTGCCGCACGCTGCCGAGTTCGGTTTCCAGAGGAATATAAGGATCTGTCATCGACCCGGTGCCGATCATACATTTTTTGCGTTTGCGCCGCAGGGCTTCTTCCAGCAGTACAAGAGCGTTTTGTTTGACTTCGATATCTTCAAAAGCATGCGGCATCTGATAACAGCTGCTGCGTGAATCACAGTAAATGCAGCCGTGTGAGCAGCCGCGATACAGGTTCATACCATTTTTAGCTGAGAGGATGCCTTTTACTTGCACATAATGCATAGCTGTACCTTTCTGTGTCAGGACAGGCGAAGCTGCCGAATAAAAAATATCAGAGTTGTTTAATGGCTTTCATTATACCATATCTGCCAGGACAGTAGTGTGAAAGTGTTGTGCGGACGGGCAGCAGCACTGTTTGCTGGAGGTGATTTTGGCGATTATCAAAACGTAAGAGCAATAACGGAACCGGACGGCGGCGTAAAAAAGTTCTTGTATGTCTTGTGGGGGGGCACAACAGTGCTATAATTATAGAAAATATTGTTTGGTAAATGTTTTACAAGTAATAGCAGATAAAAGGCTGATAATTTTAAAAAATATGATCTGATTACATTAAGATGTGAGGCTGGCAATATGTACGATGAACGCTGTTTGAAAATAATCGGCGCTAATATCAAGCTGCTCAGAACATGCCGCGGTATCAGCCAGGGTGAACTAGCCCGGGCTTTGGTTATCAGTCAAACGCATCTGAGCAATATTGAGTGCTGCAGGGTCGCAGTTAATTTCCGTGTTTTACTGCGTGCCGCTAATGCGCTGGAGTGCACATTAGATGATTTGCTGCAGCTGGAATTTACGGAACCGCCAAGAATAGTAATGGAGGTCAGAGAATATTCATCTGCAGAAGTTAAGGGCTTTCTGCAGAAACTACAAGCCGGTAAAAAGACGTAAGGTGACACCGCAGCAGGTAAAGGCGGCCGGGCTTGAAAAGTAAAAATTTACAGCTAAGCGGGAAGAGGAGCGAGAAAAATTGTTGGATTTGATGGGAAAAGGAATAACTGTAGTTTTAACTTTGGGGATCACCGCATCTGCATGGGCGGCACCTTCATTGCCGGGCAGCAGTGCTGATGTCAGGGCCTTGGAACAGAATCGCGGCGCTAGGCAGCAGCAAACTGATCTGCAGCAGCCAGAGCAGCAGAAGGCAGCTGAAGAAACGCTGCCGCAGAAATTACTGCTGCGGCAATTTGTCTTTACAGGCCAGCAGGAAATAGACCCGGCAGCATTGACTGAGGCAACGCAGGGGTATTTGGGACAGGAAGTGACTGTTACGGAACTGGAACAGGCGGCTGCTGCAGTAACTGATTATTGCAGGCAGCAGGGCTATACGGTGGCAACAGCTGTGCTTCCACAGCAAAATATTCAAGACGGGACAGTTGAGATCAGGATTTTTCTGGGGACTTTAGGCAAAGTAATCATCGAAAATGATTCGCGCCTGGCCGATGCTGCGGCCGCTGCTTTGGCTGCTGCACTGGAACGGGATGGTTATATCAGGACTGCGGGGATCGAGTCTGTACTTAATAATTTCAATGATTTGCCGGGTATCAGCGCTGCCGGTATTTTGAGTGCCGGTGAAGCGATCGGCAGTACGGATCTGACTATCGCTCTGCATGACGGAAAAACTGCCGAACATATTGTGTACAGCGATAACTACGGCGGCAAATACAGCGGCCGGTACCGTTATGGTTTTCAGACAACGCTTAATAATCCCGGACGGATCGGCGATAAAATTTTTGCAGGCGGGATGCTGAGCAATGAAGATCTGCATAATTATAATTTTGGTTATGAAATGCCTCTTGGAAGCCGGGGTACAAGGCTTGGCATCAGTTACAGCCAAATGGATTATACCTTGGGTGATTACTTCGCCCTGCTTGATGCGGTAGGGCGGGCAAAAACGCTGAGCCTGTATGCGTCGACACCGCTGATCAACACCAGCAGCAGGCATCTGAGCGTTATTTATGGTTATGATAACCGACAGTTGAAAGATGAAATGAGAAGCTTTGGCGAGCTGGGCAGCACCAGAAAACACAGTAATACACTGCACGGCGGCATTGTAGGCAGCAGGCGCGGCAGTGCCAGTGCTACCGGTTACAGCGCTTTGTATTATCTAGGACAGCTAAGCTATGATGACGCCAGCGCGCCTGAGACGGAAGGGCGTTTTTCTAAATTCACTACGGATATCAATCATATCCAGCATCTGGGATCTGTTTTCGACCTGCATCTGAATTTTCACGGTCAGCTGGCCAGCCGCGATCTTGACGGCAGTGAGCAGTTCAGTCTGGGGGGAGCCAACGGAGTACGTGCTTACCCTCAGGGAGAAGCCAGCGGTGACAGCGGTTATCAGGCCACGGCCGAGCTGCGGTATTCTACTCCCGTGCCATATTTAAGTCTTGCTGCTTTTACAGACTGGGGCGAAGTGGACCTGGCTAAAAGCTGCGGTCAGCACCGTAATCTGGCAGGTTGGGGCGTAGGTGTAGAATATGCGAAGCCCAATGATTATTTTCTGCGGCTGGATTATGCAAGGAAACTTGACGGGGAGAAATTCCAGAGTGAAGCTGAGGATAAAAACGGCAGGCTGTGGTTTTTGGCATATAAACTTTTTTAAATAGGGCTAAGGGAGGCAGTTAAAGATGAAAAGAGGGACAAAGCTTTTATATAAAAAAATATTTGCCGGATTATTAGGCGGCGGGATGCTGTTTATGCCAAACTGGAGCTATGCGCTGCCGAGCGGCGGACAGGTAGTGACCAATAACGGCACTATTACTGCCGGGGGCAAGGTGATGGATATAACCGGCAGCGGCAATGTGGCGATCGATTGGAACAGTTTTAATATCGCGGCTGATGAAATTGTGAATTTTAAAAATATGCAGGCTGTTTTGAATTATGTCAGCGGCGGCAGTAAAAGTGAGATTTTCGGCAAGCTCAACGGCGCCGGGGTGAATGTGTTTTTGGTCAATCCCAATGGGATACTGTTCGGTAAAACGGCACAGGTCAACGTAGGGCAGCTGACGGCATCGACCCGCAGTCTTGAAAAAGCAGCTTTAAACAGCTTTAACGGCAGTTTGTCACCGCTTGATGCCGGCGGTGCGGCCAATGTCAAAGCGGATATCATCAATCTTGGCAAGCTGAAGGCGGGTAAACTGGTCTTAGAAGGGAATAACCTTTCGATCATCGGCGCTGACAGCCTGGAAGTAGCTGATAAAAGTAAAATCACGCTGCGGGCCGGGGAAAATATCAATATCGGCTACGAGGTGACCGACAAAACAACGATCGACGTAGGCGATGGCAAGGGGAATACGCATCAGGTCAGCGATTACGGTAAAGGCGGCGGTGATAAAGCCAGCGACGTTCTGAGCACAGCTTCAGTTACCGATCTGAAAGGCAGCGCCAAAAGTATCAACGACGCTATGCTGGTGCATGATGTGTATGAACTGCAGGCCATCGACAGAAATACCGGGACTATAAATGGCAGCAGTTATGTGGTGGGCAATTACATGCTGACCGGCGATATCGATGCAGGTGATACTAAAAACTGGAACAGCGGCCGGGGCTTTGACCCGATAGGACGGCTGAACCGCACAGGAAATGGTGTAACAGGCAGTTTCAGCGGCGCTTTTGACGGTATGGGTCACAGTATCCAAAATCTGTATATCAGGCAGATCGGAAACCAATATGATGGTTATATCGGCTTGTTTGAAGGCATTGGCAAAGGCGGCAGTGTCGGCAATGTAAATATGGCTGGCGGACATATTGAAGGAATGTCGAATTTCGGCAGTATTGCCGGACTGAACTGGGGCACGATTTATAATATTGTCAATTCTGCCGAACTGGTATGCAGCAGCGGCGGTGTCGGCGGTATCGTTGGTACTAACGGCGGCGTGATCCGTAATGCCGTCAATAACGGCACACTGAAAATAGATGGCAGAAGCGGCGGTATTACCGGCTATAACGGCGATACTGTCTGGGGCAATACCGGCATTTTGCTCGATGTCAAAAATAACGGCGATATTACTTCTGAAAGTATGGGAGGTATTGGCGGGATAACAGGTATCAATAGTTCCGGCAGTTCGATCACAGGGGCCGAAAATACAGGTCTGGTCGAATTAAAGTATGGCGGCGGCAGTGAAGTTGGCGGTATCAGCGGTGACAACGACGGTCTGATCGAAAATGTTAAAAACAGCGGAAATATTAAAGGGCATATATATAGCACTAATGTTATGGGTGTCAGCTGCGTTGGCGGTATCGTAGGTGAAAATAATGCCGGCGGTGTTGTGAAAAATGCGGAGAACAGCGGTACGGTAATTGGTGATAATACCGTCGGCGGCGTTGCCGGAAGCAACGAGGGGGTGCTTGAAGACACTCAGAATCTTGCTGCGGGTGCAGTCACAGCGGACGGAATGTCTGTAGGCGGAGTGACCGGCTATAATACAGGTTCGATCAAAGACAGCTTTAACAATGCGTCCATAACTGGCGGAACGATATATGCCGGCGGTGTTGCCGGGTCTAACGAAGGCGGCAGTATCAGCGGCTGTTATAATAGCGGGTCGGTCACGGCGCAAAACCTTATTGGCGGTATAACCGGTCGTAATAACAGCGGGTCCGTCATTACCGGCTCATATAATACGGCCACTGTTGCAGGCACAGCAGCTGACAGTAAAGGTTTTTCTCAGGTGGGCGGTATCAGCGGTTCCAATAAAGGTACTGTCAATGGCGAAAGTTATAATACTGGTGATGTTGAGGCAGGCGGTTATGGCGTAGGCGGTATCATTGGCTATAATTATGGGGAAAGCATCGTAGAACATGTGTATAATAAAGGCAATGTAACGGGCGGAAGTCAGTATGTAGGTGGTATTGCCGGCAGCTCACAGGGAGAATTGAATAATGTTTTTAACACAGGTGCTGTAGCATCTGGTGTATCAGGGGCAAAATATATAGGCGGTATTGCCGGCTATAGCGTCAGTGTTATCAGTAATGCGTATAATACGGGGAATGTTGGCAGTGTTCGTGCTCAATATGTAGGTGGGATAGCAGGTTATAGTAAAACTGGTACTATTGAAAATTGTTGGAATAGCGGTGAAATAGCTGCGTCTCATTATTTGGGAGGAATTGCCGGATATAATAACAGTGATATCAGAAATTGCTATAACGAAGGTGCGATAATCGGGATGGGCAGCAGCCAGTATATTGCCGGTATCGCAGGTAATAGCAAAAGTGGAATGATAACGAATGTCTATAATTTGGGAGAAGTGACCGGTTATTCGCAGAATTACGGTGTCATCATTGGCACTGGTGACAGTGTGATAAGTAATAGCTACTATAAAACTGATAGCGGTTATAAAAAATATGGCGACGATTCGGAATATGAAAGTATCGAAGCCTTTAATGCGGCCTTCCTGGCAGGGATGACAGATAGCGATAAAGCCCTGTGGCTGACCTATGGCGACCGTATGACGCCGCTGCTTAAAGGCTTGCTGAAGCCGCTGGATATCAACGTCGGCGATATTGAAACAGAATATACAGGCAGCGACTACACCGGCCTGGTACAGGCGCTTGCCGATAAGCTGGCAGAGCAGGGGATCATTATCGACGTTACCAAATTACTGGCTGACGGGAAAACAGAGATCGGCGAATATGATTTGAAAGATCTGCTGTTTTCAACGCAGGACGGTTATGCGCTAAATGTCACCGGGAAGCTTGTCATTAAGGAAAAAAGCCCGGAACCGGAGCCTCCGGCAGATAATTACGTCCCGTCCTCCGACAGTAAATATACGGGGACCCTGACGAATATTAAGGCTGAAAAAATGCAGCAGGAAGAATACCGTAATCTTGATAAACGCCGCCGCAATACGATCGAACAGGCGTCGGTATCAGTTGAAGGCGACGGTATCAAGCTGGAATAGGCTGCCGCGGAAAAGAATATGAACAATCAAACAGCAGCATCAAGAGCAAACCCCGCTGGCCGGCGGGGTTTTACTTTTGTAAAAGAATAGTGAAATTTGCCTGTTAGGTAAGTTTTTTGGTATAATATAACGATACGAAGGGAGGTAAAAGCCTATGCCAATCGAATATATTTTACTGGGCGTCGGGATCGTGCTTTTGGGAATCGAAGCAGTGGTGCCGGGGTTTGGCTTTTTTGGCGTTACGGGTCTGATCTCGCTGCTGGCAGGCTCATATTATCTGCTGGGCGGCGGCGCTGAGGCCGCGTATATTTTGCTTGGTGTTGTACTGGCACTGGGCGCAGTAGTTGCCCTGCTGTTTGTTTATCTGCCCGCCGAAAGCAAGTGGAATCCCTTTGTTTTATGGGAGAAACAAGAGAACCGCCACGGTTATACAGGTGCCGAGGATCACTCGCAGTATCTTGGTAAACGTGGAGAGGTCGTAGCACCGCTGCGCCCTGCGGGAACTGTCATCATCGACGGCGAACGTGTCGACGTGGTGAGCTTTGGCGATTATATCATGCCGGGCGCATTGGTAGAGATCGTGAAAGTGGAAGGCAATAAACTGTTTGTTCAGGAAGTAAAAACTAACTAGTAAAGGAAGTGTTGTGATGTTTGATTTTTTGTTTAACGGCGGGTTCATGTTTATCCTGATCATTGCCGGTATCGCCGTATTTTTGAATTTTGTGCCGCTGGCGCTGTGGATCTCGGCTATTGCTGCCGGCGTCAACGTTGGTATTTTCAATTTAGTGGGTATGCGGTTCCGCCGCGTGCCGGCTTCCCAGATCGTGCTGCCGCTTATCAAAGCTAATAAGGCAGGTCTGGACGTCAATGTCAATCAGCTGGAAGCGCATTATCTGGCCGGCGGCAACGTTGACCGTGTCATCGATGCGCTGATCGCTGCTCACAGAGCTCAGATCCCGCTGTCTTTTGAGCGTTCCTGCGCTATTGACCTTGCCGGACGTAATGTACTGGAAGCAGTGCAGATGAGCGTTAACCCCGAAGTAATTGAAACGCCGGTAGTTTCGGCAGTTGCTAAAGACGGCATCGAACTGAAGGTCAAAGCCCGCGTTACCGTACGCGCCAATATTGACCGTCTGGTCGGCGGCGCCGGTGAAGCGACTATCATCGCCCGTGTCGGCGAAGGTATCGTTACTAACGTTGGTTCTGCAGTTAAACACAGCGATGTACTGGAAAACCCTGATTTCATTTCGCGTACCGTTTTGGCTAAAGGCCTTGACGCAGGTACTGCTTTTGAGATCCTGTCTATTGATATTGCCGATGTCGACGTAGGCCGTAACATTGGCGCCGCTTTGATGACTGACCAGGCCGAAGCCGATAAACGGATCGCCCAGGCCCGCGCCGAAGAACGCCGCGCAATGGCAGTTGCTAAAGAACAGGAAATGAAAGCCTATACCCAGGAAATGCAGGCGAAGGTCGTCGAAGCCCAGGCCAAGGTACCGACTGCGTTGGCAGATGCTTTGGAAAACGGCCGTTTAGGCGTGATGGATTACTACCGCATGAACAATATCAATGCTGATACTGATATGCGGAAAATGATTGCCGGTTCCAGCCCTGAAAACAGCGGCGAAAAAGGCAGTAACCAGAAATAAGCCGACTTATGAGCCGGTTATTGTATTGAGATGAGGCGAATGTATGGACAATTTGATGCTGTTTTATCCGCTCATCGTACTGTTGTTTTTTATCTTTTTCGATGTCCGCAACCGCAAGAAGCGTCCTGCTCCGCCGCCGCAGCAGCCTGCCGACAGGCAGACGCAGCTGCCGGAGGAATGGCAGAGCCGCGGCTATGAAGATGAGGACGAAGAAGCTGTACCGTGGTATGTGGAGTTTCCGGAAGACAGGGCGCCCAAAAAGCAGTCTGAGGCGGAAAATACCTGTCAGGAACCTGCACCGGCAGCAGAATCTGCTGTTACGGAACCCTTGTATAAACGTTTTGAGCCGCAGAAGCCCCAGCCTGCCTTTAAAGGCTTTCGCAGCCGCGGGACAGTAGCTGAAGATGTACGCTATGGTTTTGTGATGGCGCAGATATTGGATAAACCTCGGTCGCTGAAACCGTACGATGATAGTTTTTGATAATTGGGCAAGATTATTTTTCTAACGAAAGAAGTGTTGTTAGTTAATGAATAAAAAACTTGCTGCTGTACTGCTGGCTGGAGCGCTGCTTTTTGGGGCCGCTCCGCTGCAGGCACAGGAAAGTTCTTCGATCGATGCCGTTACTGCCGGCGTAGCCGATACAGGCAGGGCTGACAAAGAGGCAGAGAAAAAAATAACTGCTTCGACAGTGCCTTATTCGGTGGCGGTGCTGCCGTATATCGACCAGTCGGGCATGGATGAAAAGGGCCGAAAGGTAGCGGCTAATGCTATCAAAGACGCGCTGAAAGAGAAATATCCGCCTGCTAAAAAAGGCGGCGTGAATACCGTTGCCAGTGCCAAAGTTGTTGCTAAGGCGATGCAGAACCATCCGTTTGAAAACGCTGACGCGCCGGTATTGGCAGAGCTTGTTGCCGTTGGTAAAGAGCTGGGCGTCGACCGTGTGATCTACATGGAGATGGAGCCGCCGCGCAACAAGGAAACCGGCTTTATGGTTATCGTCGGCAGTCAGACTTATAGTTCAGTCATTACCATGAAGCTGAAATGTGTGGATGTAAAAACTGAGAAATATCTGTTCAACAGGATCGTGGAGGAAGTTGGGTCATCGTCGGCCGTAGCTTTTTGGAAGATCGGCGGCGCGAGCCAGAGCAGGGCAGTAAAGAAAGGTGTTGCTGCCTGCATGACTGAATTTTTAACTGCTTTTGACTGATAATCTATAGAGAACAAGGTGATATTGGTGTTAGAAAAAATCGATTTAAAACAAAGCCTGAAAAAAGATGCCTATAATGAAAAAATGAGTTATTTTGAAACCAGGCTGGGAGAACTGCAGCGTGCTTGCCGCGCTGCTGGTATTCCTGTAATAATTTTGTTTGAAGGCTGGCGTGGGTCACAGCGCAGCGTCATCATCAATCATATGATGCAGCAGATGGATGCCCGCGGGTTCAGAGTTTATTCGGCTTCCAAAATGGCGGATGAAGAACCGGACCAACCTTTTTTTGAGCCTTTCTGGCGGCAGCTGCCAGCAAAAGGCAATATGGCTGTGTATTACCGCAGCTGGTACTATCTGAAAAATGAATATACCTTTGACCGCGATGCGGATCAAGTTAAAAGAATAAATACGAGCTACAGGCATATCAATGCTTTTGAAAAGCAGCTGACTGATGATAATTATGTGCTGCTGAAATTTTTTGTACACGTTTCCGAAAAACAGCTGAAGGCTAATGTGCAGAAGGCTGAAAAAACCTATGGTAAAGGCTGGAACAAGGTCAGCGAAAGCGATGATGATTTTGTAGATTATCAGCGGTATCTGGAAATCTACGAGAAAATGTTTATCGACAGCGACCGGCCTAATGCCCACTGGTATCTGATCGCCGGCGACGATACGCGTTTTGCCGAGGTCTCGATATTTGATGTGATCGTACAGCGGCTGGAACTGGCGCTGGCCGAAGCGGAAGCCCGCAGACAGAAAGCCGGGCAGCAGCTGGTGTTGCCGCGTACCGAGATCTACGACGTTTTATCAAAGGTCGATCTGTCCAAAGAAATCGCAAAAGCGGAATATAAAGATAAACTGGATAAATACCAGTCCAAACTGAGTATTTTGCAGTATGAAATGTATAAAAAGGGTATTCCTTCGGTCTTTGGCTTTGAAGGCTGGGATGCAGGCGGTAAGGGCGGAGCGATCCGTCGGCTGACGGCAGCTCTCGATCCGCTGGGGTATTCGGTGAACCCGGTAGCGGCTCCCAACGTGGTAGAGAAATCTTTTAACTATCTATGGCGTTTTTGGACACGCTTTCCCAAACAGGGAGAGATCGCCATTTTTGACCGTACCTGGTACGGCAGGGTCATGGTAGAACGTATCGAAGGCTTTGCAACGCAGGATGAATGGGGGCGGGCCTATGCCGAGATCAACGAGATGGAAGCCCAATGGGCGGAATACGGTACGGTGATAGGCAAATTCTGGCTGCAGATAGATAAAGACGAGCAGTATAAACGCTTTAAGGAGCGGGAGCAAAATCCGAACAAGGAATGGAAGATCACTGACGAAGACTGGCGCAACCGTGAGAAATGGGATGCCTATGAAGCGGCTGTGAACGAAATGCTGGTGCGCACAAGTACTGATTATGCACCGTGGACGATAGTGGAAGGCAATAATAAATATTATGCCCGCCTGAAGGTGTTGAAAACGGTGATCGAAATGTTTGAAAAACGGTTGAAGGACTAACAGCACACTGAGAGAGTATAAACGAGGTAGACAAGTTGACCTGGGAGATTAAAAATGCGTTGAAAGAAATAGTTGCCCGCGAGAGCGGGGTACAGGTATTTGCGCCTGGCGCGCGGAGGCCGGTGGCCTTTATTTACCCCAATACTTATCATCTGGGGATGTCAAATCTGGGACTGCATATCCTGTATCAGCTCATCAACAGCCGCGGCGATTCAGCCTGCGAACGTTTCTTTCTGCCTGACAGCAAGCTCTTAGCAGAGCATAAACGCACGAAAACGCCGCTTTTATCACTGGAAACACAGAGGCCGCTTGCAGATTTTGAAGTTATCTGCGTGATGATGTCATTTGAAATGGATTATACCAATTTACTGACTATGCTGGCGCAGAGCAATGTGAAGCCTGAAGCGGCAGCACGCGGCGCCAAAGAACCGCTGGTGATCATCGGCGGTCCCTGCGCGACCTTCAATCCTGAGCCTTTAGCAGGGGTTGCCGATGCTTTCGTGATCGGTGAAGGTGAAGAAACTGTCAATAAACTGCTGGACGCTGTTTATGAAGCCAGGGACAAAGGCCTGTCTAAGGAAGATACACTGTTGGAGCTGGCGCAGCTGAGCGGCATCTATGTGCCGCGGTTTTATGAGCCGCAGTACGATGCTGGCGGTATGTTCTGCGGTATGCAGGTGTCAACGCAGGTGCCTGCCAGCGTAAAACGTCAGTGGGTACGTGAACTGGATAATTATCCGCAGACATCGGCAATTATGACAGATGCGACTGAATTTGAAAATATGTATATCGTCGAAGTAGCACGAGGCTGCGGGCGGCATTGCCGTTTCTGCATGGCAGGTTATTGCTTCCGCAAACCGCGGGCGCGCGATCTTGAGCTGCTGCTTGCTAAAATACGCAACCGTCCGCCACAGACTAAAAAAGTCGGGCTGATGGGGGCCGCGGTATCTGATTATCCGCATATCAAAGAACTGACACAGACACTGGTAGATGAGCAGGTACCTTTTACGGTAGCCTCTCTGCGGGCCGACACTTTAGATGTAGAGCTGACGCAGGCTTTGGCTGCCAGCGGTCAGAGGACGATGACTGTGGCTCCGGAAGCAGGCAGCGTGAAAATGCGTAATATCATCAATAAAGGCATTACCGAAGAACATGTTTTTAATGCCATAGAACTGGCAGCGGCAGCAGGTATGAAAAATATCAAGCTGTATTATATGCTGGGCCTGCCGGGGGAAGCTGACAGTGATATCGAAGAAATGATAGCGATGATCGGTCGGGTACGAGAAAAGATGGATGCCGCCCTTAATAAAGGCGATCTGATAATTTCCGTGAATGGTTTCATCCCCAAGCCGTTTACACCGTTTCAGTGGTCGCCGCTGTGCGATGTCAAAACCTTAAAACGCCGTTTTAAAATGCTGGAAACCGCTTTTAAAAAAGCGAAACATATTCAGGTGCAGACAGAATCCTTGAAGGAAACTGTTCTGCAGGCAGTTTTGGCAAGGGGTGATCGCAGGATCGGCGCCGCTTTATTAGAAGCCTTCCGCAGAGAAATGCCGCTGAAGCAGGTGCTGAAAGAGCAGGGACTGGATATAGAGGAACTTGCTGCTGCTTACGAGATCGGCAGGCCTTTGCCCTGGCAGCATTTGGATATGGGCTTTACCGAAGCTTATTTGATCAGCGAGTGGCAGAAGGCGCAGCGGGAAGAATTTACACCGATGTGTTTTGACTTATGCCGCCGCTGCGGTGTTTGCGGGGAGGCACAGGTATGAGTTTCAGATTAAGAAATAACGGGCCGATCTGGCTGGGTGAATTTACGGCGCTGACAGAAGCAGGCTTCAGCAACGGCTGCAGCTGCCGTCTGCATGGAGCAAGCAGTATTGTGCCGGACGGATTCAACCTGGCGCTGCATGTGGGCGATGAAGCAGAGCTTGTAAACGCCAACCGCAGGCAGTTTGCGGCGGCGTTGGGTGTGGATGCGGCAAGGTTTACTACCTGTGCCCAGGTGCACGGCAGTAAGGTCGTTTGTGTGACAGAAGGCCTTATCGGCAGCGGCGCTGTGGATTTTGCCGATACTATTGCCGACACTGATGCTTTGATCACCGATTTGCAAAATGTGCCGCTGCTGCTGTTTTATGCAGATTGCGTACCGGTTTTGCTGGCTGATACAGAAACCGGGGCTGTGGGACTGGCGCATGCAGGCTGGCGCGGCAGTGTGGAGGAGATCGCCCTCAAAACGGTGCAGATGATGTGCCGTCATTATGGCTGCAACCCGGAAAAAATGCTGGCGGCGATCGGACCGTCGATTGGCAGCTGCTGTTACGAAGTAGACGATAAAGTTCTGACGGCGGGTGCAAAATACCGTGAGTGTTTTACGCTTAAACCAAATGGTAAATATCATCTGGACTTATGGCTGATGAATAGATTACAATTAGAAGCAGCAGGACTGGAGCGAGGTAATATCCACTGTGCCGCGACATGTACCTGCGATAATCGGGAACTGTTTTTTTCCTATCGTGCCGAGTTGGGTAAAACCGGGCGCATGGGCGTAAGCATTTGCCGAAGATAAAAAAGGAATAATAGTTTTTGTGGCGAATATAAAACTTTTAGGAGGTCTTTATTTTGTTAAAAGACAATCTGCACAAAGTACAGACCCAGATCGCCGAAGCTTTGAGCCGGCGAACTGAAACTAAACTGACCGGCGATAAGGTAACACTGGTCGCCGTAACTAAAAATCATCCCGTAGACGTGGTGCTGGAATCGCTGGCGCTTGGTGTGACTAATATCGGCGAAAACCGGGTGCAGGAAGCGAAGGAAAAACGCACTATTGTGCCTGACCGCGGCTTCTGGCATCTGATCGGCCATTTACAGACCAATAAAGCCAAGCAGGCCGTCACCTTGTTCGATCTGATTGAATCAGCTGACAGCGAGCATCTTTTGGCTGCGCTGGACAAGGCGGCTGGACAGCAGCATAAGCAGCAGGATATTTTGCTGCAGCTCAACATCGCCCGCGAGGAGCAGAAGACAGGCTTTTTGATTGAAGATTATCTGGCGATATTGCCGCAGCTGGACGACTATAAAAATCTGTGTGTACGCGGTTTGATGGTTATTGCGCCACTGTGCGGCGATATAGAGGAAACACGCCCTGTTTTTAAAGAAGGTTATCGCTGTTTTTGCGAGCTGCGGGCGCAGCGGCCTGGAATCGAGCTGCTGTCGATGGGTATGACTCACGACTTTACAGTAGCTGTTGAAGAAGGCGCTAACATTGTGCGTGTGGGTACGGCCTTATTTGGTAAGCGCGATTACAGTAAAAATAAATGAGCATGAAGGTATGGTGAAATGTATGAAATTTTTTGATCGTATCTCTGAAACCTTAGGTTTATATGAAGAGGAAGATGATGAACTTTTAGAGGAAGAGGAACCTGTAAAAAAGGCTGAAACAGCTCCTAAACGGATTCCCCGCAGTACGCCTGCCGTCAGCAGGGCAGCACTTCCCGCCGAGTCTGCCGCTTTGGAAAAAAGCGAAGCCAGAAGTGAAGTGACGGCTGAGAAAAAATCCTTCTTCAGCAAAAAGAACGTCCAAAATTCGCCTGAAGGCAAAACCATTTCCATGCCGCTTGCTCAAAAGCAGGTCAAGGTAGTGGTGCTGGAACCGGCTAATTTTGACGATTCGCAAAAGGTTGCCGATTATCTGCGCAACAACCAGCCTGTAGTAGTGAACTTTGAAGGTACTGAAGGCCTGGTGACCAAAAGAATGACCGACTTTATCAGCGGGACTATTTACGCTTTAGGCGGCAGTATGAAAAAAATCGGCCGTAATATTCTGGTCTGTGCCCCGAAAAACGTAGATATCGACGCCAGCGTCAACATTTATGATGAAAAGGGTGGTCAACCGTGGAAAAAATAACAGCTCAAACCGGCCCGCTGGCTTTTATCGGCGGCGGCGCTATGACTGAAGCTATCATCAAAGGTATTCTGGGAGCCGGACTGGCTGACCCGGGTGAGATCTTTGTCGGCGAGCCGTCAGCGGCACGCTGTGAATATTTACAGAAAACCTACGGCATTAAAGCATCTGGTGATAATAAAGCTGTGGTAAAAGATGCAGGGCTGATCATTCTGGCAGTAAAACCGCAGGTTGTTGATGCGGCGATCACTGCTGAGCTTGCTGCAGCAATGCCGCCGCAGGCAACGGTGCTTTCGATCATGGGCAGTGTCGATCTGGCGAAGCTGCATCAGGTAGTGCCGGGACATGCGGTCATCAGAGTGATGCCCAATACACCGCTGGCAGTAGGTGCGGGGATGACGGCGATTGCGCCTGACAGCAAGGTCAGCTCCGAGATGATCGACGCCGCTAAAACTATTTTTGGTTCCTGCGGCGAGGTCGAAGTAGTGGCTGAAAGTGCTATCGAAGCGATCACGGCGGTATCAGGCTGCGGTCCGGGCTATGTCTTTATGCTGATCGACGCTCTGGCAGATGCTGGCGTTAATGCAGGCCTGCCGCGGGCGCTGGCGATCAAGCTGGCCGCCCAGACATTTGCCGGCAGCGGCAAAATGGTGCTGGAAACAGCATTGCATCCGGCGCAGCTGCGCGATCAGGTAACTTCGCCAGGCGGAACTACCATTGCCGGTATCCATGCTCTGGAAAACCGCGGAGTGCGTGCTGCGATGTATGATGCTGTACTGGCCGTGCTGGAACGCAGTGAGAAATTGAAGGGTAAATAACCAATGGCAGATAGAGAAAAGATTTTAAGATATTTTCGGGCCGGCGGCGATGAAGAACTGGCAGCCAAACTGCTTGATCTGGCGGAAGGGGCTCATAGAAGCCGAAAATTCCGCGTCAGCGATTTTCTTGATCCGCATGGCTGTAATGTGGCCGAGATCGTTGCGGCCAATTTTGAAAATGTGAAGCTGGAAACCAGCGGCGGTTTTAAAAATGCCGAGCGCATGAAAGTTGCTTTTGTTGCCGAAGACTTTTTTGGTCAGCCGGATTTTGGCATGGTCTGTTTTAAAGTCGAGTGGGACAAACGCTATTATGAACTCAGTCACCGCGATATTTTGGGAGCTTTTATGGGGATGGGCTGTAAACGCGAGATTTTGGGCGATATTATTTTTATCCCTGAAGGAGCACAGTTCGTAGCCGATAAATCTTTTACTACTTACATTATGAACAATCTGACGCAGATAGGTTCTGCCCCGGTTTCACTGACCGAGATCACAGAAGCTGACCTGCTGCAGAAGGAAGAAAAGGTCAAGGTCATCAGCGCTACAGTTGCAGCTTTAAGGCTGGATGCCGTTGCTGCTGCAGGATATGGCGTATCCCGGTCACGTATGGCTGACGAGATCAAAGGCCAGAATGTTAAAGTAAACTGGAAAGAGGCCAAGAACGCAGCCCAGCCGGTCAGCGAAGGCGATATCATTTCTTTCCGCAGCCGCGGCAGGGTAGAAGTAGCCGAGATCAGGGGCACTACCAAAAAAGGTCGTTTAAGCATCACGCTGAAAAGATATATTTAATGGGGAGGGTATCACGATATGTTGACACCGTTAGATTTAAACAATAAGAACTTTTCCAAAGGCTTCCGCGGATATGACACCGAAGAGGTCGATGAGTTTTTTGCCAAAGTTGCCAAGGATTTTGAACGCCTGTATCAGGACAACGTAGAGCTTAAAGATGCTGTGGAACGCGTCAGCGCCAAACTGGAATACTATCAGCAAATGGAATCCACCATGCAGAACACTTTGGTCATCGCACAGGAAACTGCCGACGAAGTGAAAAAGAACAGCGAGCAAAAGGCTGCCCTGCTGGAGCAGGAAACTGCCATGAAATGCAAAGAGATCACTTCTGAATGCCAGGCTGCTGCTGCTAAAGCAAAAATGGACGCTGAAATCGCGGCGACTCAGGCCAGGACAGAAGCAGAAGCTTATGCTGAAAAACTGCGCAGCGAAGCTGAAAGTGAAACTACAAAATTGCGTAACGACACGCTGGCGGAAATTGCCAGACTGCGCGGCGAAGCTGAGGCCGAGCTGAAGCAGATGAAAAATGAGACTCAGAATTTTGTAGACAAAATGCGCAGTGCCGCCGAAGTAGAAGTCGCTAAAATGAAAGTAACTACAGAGGATCTGTGCAAAAAAATGTCGTCGCAGGCAAAAGACGAGGCCAGCGATGTTTTGGCACAGGCACGTGCCGAAGCACAAAAGCTGACCAGCGAAGCCGACGAACGCTACAGAACGATGATCGCCGATGCCGAAGAACGTTCCAGAACGCTTTTGGCTGACACCGACGAAAAAGTAAGAAAAATGATTTTTGAAGCAGAAAATAAAGCTGCTCTCGCAAAAGGTATCTTTGAAGATCAGGTCAAAAAGGCCGCTGTGCATCGTCAGCATATGATGAGCATTTTGGAAGGCCAAATGGAGCTTTTGAAAAACTTTAGCGAAGATACTGAAAAATAAGCGAGGTCGGCAGCATGATTATTTTGGTACGCCACGGTGAAGCAACTCATCATACAGAGCATTTGACAGGCGGTTGGACCGATTCGGAGCTTACGGCTGCGGGAAAGGTTCAGCTGCAGGCCGTTGCGTCCAAATTAGCCAAAGATTTTGCAGGGCAAAGCCGTGATCTGCGAATCCTGACCAGCGATTTGAAGCGGGCGGAAGAATCAGCCCGGATCATCGCCGCCAGGCTGGGAATCAGTAAGCTGGAACCGTATGAATTTTTGCGCGAAAAAAATAATGGACAGGCGGCAGGCTTGACTGAAACGGCTGCCAAAGCTTTGTATCAGCAGCCTCCGACCTTAAAGGAACTGCATCACCGCAACTATCCGGGCGGCGAAACGCGGCAGGAATTTTATGACCGTAATGTGCAGGGCCTGATAAAATGCGCTGATCTGGAGCGGGAAAATCTTCTGATCGTAGCCCATAAAGGCACGATCCAAAACATCATTTTCCATTGGCTGGGGCTTGATATAGCTGCCGTCAACGTTTTAAATTTTTCTGTCGATATCCTGCCGTCCAGCGTGACGGTCCTGGGCATCAACAAATGGCGCGAACATGCTGTGTTCAGGCTCAACGATACCTCACATCTGCATACTGACAGCGGTTATGGCATCTTTGAGTTTAAATATGGCAAATACCATTGACTATAACTTGTATAATGGTGTATAATGACTTTGTTTTAATAAAAGCAGCAGCGATGACGAAGACAGTAGCCTGCCGGGCACAGTCAAGCGAGTCGGGGACAGTGCGAGCCCGACCGGAAAGATGGCAGGGGAAGATCACTTCAGAGCTTCTGGGCTGAAAACAGTAAGCCCGGACGGGTAACACACGTTATGGTGTTTCGAGTGGCAGGCAGTTTAAGTCTGTCATGAGGGTGGTACCACGGGTTTATAGTCTCGTCCCTTTTTGGGAGCGGGGCTTTATTTTTTTGGAGGTGTACACATGGATTACAGCAAGACCCTTAATTTACCGGAAACTGAATTTCCGATGCGTGCCGGTTTACCGGAACGCGAACCCGAATTTTTGAAATACTGGGAAGAAAACAAAATCTATGAAAAGAAACAGGAACTGCATGCGGGCCATAAAAAATTTGTCCTGCACGACGGTCCGCCGTACGCTAACGGCAAGATCCATATGGGTACGGCTTTAAACAAGATTTTGAAAGACATCATTATGAAATATAAATATGCGCAGGGATTTGATACCCCGTATGTTCCCGGCTGGGATACCCATGGTATGCCGATCGAGCACGCCGCTATCAAAAATCTGGGACTGAACCGCCATGAGCTTGATACACTGGTACTGCGTAAAGAATGTCACGACTACGCTTTAAAATGGATCGACGAGCAGCGTACCGACTTCAAACGTCTGGGCGTTCTTGGAGATTGGGATCATCCTTATATCACCATGACCCACGATTATGAAGCTGTACAGATCCATGTTTTCGGCGAGATGGCAAAAAAAGGCTATATCTATAAAGGTAAAAAAGCTGTTTACTGGTGTCCGCACTGCGAAACCGCTCTGGCAGAAGCTGAAATCGAATACGGTGAAGAAAAGTCGCCGGCGATCTTCGTAAAAATGCCGCTCGTCAAAGACAACGGCATGCTGCCAGAAGCAGCTCAGGGCAAACCGGCCTATATCGTTATCTGGACCACTACTCCGTGGACCATGCCTGCCAACGTAGCGATCGCGCTGCATCCGGACTTTGAATATGCCTGGGTAGAATGCGAAGGCGAAATCCTGTTTATGGCCAAAGAGATGCTGGAAGCCGTTGGCAAGGTCTGCAAAAAAGACCTCAGCAATATCATCGGCACCTGTAAAGGTAAAGATATGGAATATGCTGAATGCAGACATCCGTTTGAAACTATTGACCGCAAATCCTTAGTCGTTTTGGCTGATTATGTTACGCTGGAAGCCGGCACAGGCTGTGTACATACCGCTCCCGGACATGGCGCCGACGACTTTGAGACCGGCGTTCGCTACAATCTGCCGATCATCTGCCCTGTTGACGGCTCAGGTAAACTGACAGCAGAAGCCGGTGTGGATTTTGCAGGCATGTTCGTTTTTGATGCCAACGTACCCATCATCAAATATCTGGCCGGACTGAACCGCCTGTTTGGCAAAGAAAACATCCGCCATCAGTATGCACACTGCTGGCGCTGCAAGAACCCCATCATCTACCGTGCGACCGAGCAGTGGTTCGCATCTGTTGACGGCTTCCGTGAAGAAGCCCTGAATGCTATTGCCAATCACGTGCAGTGGATCCCGTCCTGGGGCGAAGCACGTATCCATAATATGGTCGCCGACCGTCACGACTGGTGCATTTCCCGTCAGCGTGTCTGGGGCGTACCGATCCCGATCTTCTACTGTGAAGACTGCAACGAACACCTGGTCAACGACGATACTATCAATGCTGTTGCCGACCTGTTTGCTAAAGAAGGCTCTGATGCCTGGTGGGCTCATTCTGCTGAGGAGATCCTGCCGCAGGGCACCAAATGCCCCAAATGCGGCGGCACTCATTTCCGCAAAGAATCTGATATCATGGATGTATGGTTCGACAGCGGTTCTTCCCATGCAGCAGTCTGCAAAACCCGTCCCGAACTGGCATGGCCTGCAGATATGTATCTGGAAGGCAGCGATCAGCATCGCGGCTGGTTCCAGTCTTCACTGCTCACTTCCGTTGCTACCGAAGGCAAAGCGCCTTACCGCGCAGTTCTGACGCATGGTTACGTTGTTGACGGCGAAGGCCGCAAAATGTCTAAATCTGTAGGCAATACTGTTGCCCCGCAGGAAGTTATCGCCCAATATGGCGCCGATATCATTCGTTTGTGGGCAGCTTCCTCCGATTACAAGGCTGATATTCGTATCTCCAAAGAGATACTGAAACAGCTCTCTGAGGTTTACCGCAAGATCCGCAACACCATTCGCTATATCTTGGGCAACACCAACGATTTCAATTATGAAACCGATAAAGTTGAATTTAAGGATATGCTGGAGCTGGATCGTTGGGCTTTGATGCATATGCAGCTCTTGAAAAAAGAGGTTTCCGCAGCTTATGAAAGCTACGACTTCCATGTGCTCTATCATGCTATCCATAATTTCTGCAGCATCGAGATGAGCAGCTACTATCTGGATATCCTCAAAGACCGCCTGTATGCATACAAGGCCGATTCCTTTGAACGCCGCAGCGCTCAGACTGCAATGTACGAGATCATGCTGGATCTGGTCGTAATGATCGCGCCCGTACTCAGCTTCACGATGGAAGAAGTATGGCAGTTCATGAAAAAACCTGCTTCCATGCCTGAATCCGTATTCATGATGCCGTGGCCAGAATGCAAGGAAGAATATATCGACGAAGCCCTGGAAAGCAAATGGGATAACTTCATCGAGATCCGCAGCGAGATCACCAGAGTTCTGGAAGGTGCCCGCCGCGCTAAAACTATCGGTCATTCTCTGGACGCTAAAGTCGAGCTGCATGCTACAGGCGAAGCGCTGGCGATACTCAGATCCGTTGAAGGTGATCTGGCGACACTGCTGATCGTATCGCAGGCTAAACTGGTGGAAGGTTTGGCCGGCGGCGTAGAAGCGACCGGACGTGAAGACCTGAAAGTAACTGTTCAGGCTGCGGAAGGCGAGAAATGCGAACGCTGCTGGATCTATAGCGATACCGTAGGTAAAGATGCTGAGCATCCGACTGTGTGCGCACGCTGTGCGGCAGCTTTGAAATAAGTAAAACTGCATAATAAAATTAAAATGCAATACCGGACAGATATCTGTCCGGTATTTTTTTGCTGCAGGCCTTATCGTTAGCAAAGGATCTTTATCATAATTGTCAGGCAGTGAAGAATAAAAGCTTTATTAAGATGAAAAATTAGTGTAATATAAAAGCTGAAAGAGTGATAGCTGCAAAAATTGAAAGAGCAGGTGAAATGCAATGCGAAAAGTGAATCCTGAATACGCCAAAGCAATTATGGCGATTGCCAACAGAGCCCCGTATCTTAAACTGCTGGGCATGAAGATATGTGAGCTTGACTATGGCTACTGCCGTGTCGAAACGCAGATCAATGACAGCCTAAATAATCCCTTTGCTTCAGTACATGGCGGCGTCTTTTCATCAATTCTTGACACGGCTACCTTTTGGGCTCTTTACTGCTGCATCGGCGAAGAGGACGGCATAACTACGCTTGACCTGCAGGTGAATAACCTTGCCGCTGCTGCTTCTGGCAAAATAATTGCGGAAGGCAGACTGATAAGAATGGGGAGGACGATCGGGCTTGCCGAAGGTACGTTAAAAGATGAAAACGGCAGACTGCTTGTTCAGGGCACATCAAAAATGTTTGTTCTGTCGGGCCTGCAATCCATAGATAAAGTGGCAGACAGGGTTGGCTTTGAAACCTTGCCGCCTAAATTCCTTTGATCGCGAACAGCATAATATAAATATAAAAATCCCGGACAGTAATATGTCCGGGATTTTTATATTTATTAAAATTTTCCGAAAAACGACATTTTTATTATGCTTAATAAATTTAAAATAATTCATAATATTAGCTACTTTTGAATAATTAGCTATAACATAAAATTTAGTTTGAAGAAAAATAAAACATTTGTAATATAAACAAAATTGCGCTGAGAATATATACATGATATCATAATATAAGAAATTTATTATATATAAAATTTATTATATGATTAAATTTATATTTTTTTGGAGTTAAAGTAACCCTAGAAAGTCTACTTTCCTTTTACTGCAGTGAAATTTATTCATAAAAATTATAAAAATAAAGAAGGAATGCGATTCTATGAATTCAAAATTCTGCCATGACAGTGAAATGACATCACGTAGATCAGGCATTGAATCATTAATGATGAAATGCCCTATTTGTGGCCGTGAATTCAGCTGTAACAAAACATATCATGTTTATACGGCTTTGCTTGCCAGAAAAAGGCAATATTATTGCAGTTATTCTTGTTTTAATAAACGGCCAAACCCAAGAAAATAATTTTGCCGGCAAAAATGTTTGTTACTATTTGTTTTCGGAGGTGCTTGATAATGGAAAAAGAGCTTCAAAAAATTGGACACAGAATAAAGCTTCTGCGCATTGAAAATAAAATATCACAAAAGGTGCTGGCTAAAAAACTGTGTATATCGCAAACACATTTAAGCAATATCGAAAATGGCAGAGTTGGTGTGACTTTGTTGCACTTAATAAAAATAAAAGAATTGTTTGAATGTCCGATAGAATATTTTTTTGAAGAAAAAACACTCTCTGAAAACGAAGCAGAAAAAAACGAATGCCAAAAAATAAAAACTATAGTCGAAGAAAATAACTTTAGACTGGAAGATTTGTCTAAAGCCATAGAAATAATGAAAGTTTTACAGAAAGGCTGAAGATAAATACTTCCATTGTTGGAAGGAAGCTGATTTTTCATGAAAAAAATAAATAAAAAATTGAGCCTTTGCATTGCCTTAGCTTTGATGCAGTCTGTATATGTCAGTAATAGTTTTGCAGCAGATGCTACAGGGGTAACTAATCAGGGCAGTAGATATTATTTTGGCGTAGGTACAGAACCTACTCTTGAAGATTTGTCCAAAAAAGGAATTATTGATTATAAGAAGGCCAGCCAAAAGTCTCAAAATAATAATGAGAATGGAGAAGGCGCAGGGCCTAACGCCTTAGATAAAAATAATTATGGCGCTTTGGCAGCGGGTATGGGTGCATTTGCGTCGCATGGATACAGTACTGCGGTCGGTTATAATGCAACGTCTGTTATCAGCTCTACGAGTTTGGGCGCTGCCAGTTATGCCACTAGTAACTCGGCTGCTGTCGGTGTTAATGCATATGCAACGAACAAAGGCACTTCTGTTGGTAATAATACGCAAAGTACTAACGGCGTTGCCATAGGCTATAACGCAACTGCCGGTGATTTTTACAAAAATCTGCCTGGGGAATTATTTTCTTCCTACAGCGGCACAGCTATTGGCAATAATGCGTTTGCCAGAGGCGGCGTTGCGGTGGGGGACAGCGCTTCTGCAGAAGCTTATGGTGTTGCCCTGGGTGACAGGACTTATGTAGCATGGCGTGGCAGCGCGCTGGGCGATAGTGCATCGGTTTTGGCAAACGGCGGTGTTGCGCTTGGCCCTGATGCAGTTGCCGATACGGCTGCTGGGAAAATTGGTTTTGTAGCGACTGCTGCTGGTCAGCCTGCAACAGAGATGGAGCTTGCCGCATCTATTGGTAAAGCTGATGTTGTAAATCAATTCAATAATAAATGGTCTGAAAAAAATAACGAATATACAGAGGTTATGAAAAACTATTACAGCCTTTATGATGAAGCGCAAAAGAACGACGATATCCTGCGCAATACAAAAGGCAGTACGGATGCGGAAAAACAAAAAGCTTATGAGACTGCCTTGGCCAAAAAAGCTGATCTGTCAACTCGTATGTTAGAAGCTACTAAACAAAAAAATGCATGGTTAAGCCAAAATAAGGATTTTTTAAATGCTTTAGAAGAAAAAAATAATGCCCTTTCAGCATGGCGCAGCAGTGATGGCGCAATAAGCGTAGGTTCGGCAGCATATACAGATGAGAACGGTAAGTTCCATGCCGCTAATACACGCCAGATCACCAATTTGGCGGCAGGTACAGAAGATACTGACGCAGTCAATGTAGCGCAGCTTAAAAGTGTAAAAAATCTGGTAGATGAACTTAATACAGACCAGACAACTAACAACGAAAATATCACAAAGCTGCAGGGCGGATTTACTGTAAGTAACGAAATTGGTACTAAAACAGATATCAGACTTGGCGGCGAAAACAAAACAGATATCAAATTTATCGGAGCCAAAGATAAAATCGATGTCAGCGTTGAAACTACTGCAGAAGGAGCTAAAATAACTATTGCGCCTAACGCTAAGCTTGGAGAAACTCTTGACATCAGTAATAATACCTCTATCACTAACCTGAATAACAGGGTTGATAATCTGGAGGTCAAATTTGGTGATATCAATGACCAGATCGCAGCCAATAAAGTTACTGTTGAAGGCGACAGCAACAGCGGTGTGAAGGTAGAAAATGTTGCTCAGGACGGTGATCCTGTAAAATACAAAGTAAGTTTAGAAGACAAAGTACAAGTTGGTAATGTCACTATAGAAGGGAGCACTGATAACGGCAATAAAATCGGTGAAATAACAGGTCTTACCAATACGACTTTGAACAGCGCTGATTTTGCAACAACTGGTCGTGCTGCAACTGAAGAACAGTTAAAATCAGTCATGGATACTCTTGGAACTGTTGGCAGTGTAGATTTAAGCGCCGGTGAAAATATCCAGATAGATAAACTGGGCAACAACGATTATAAAGTATCTTTAAAAGATGATATAAGCTTAAACAGCATCGAAGCCAAAGAATATAAGGTCGGCAACGAAACCTACATCGACAGCAACGGTATCAATGCCAATAACAAAACGATCAGTAATGTTGCTCCAGGACGTGTCGATGCGACCTCAACAGACGCTGTAAACGGCAGCCAGTTATATCAGGTAAAACAGGATATCCAGGGACTCAGTAACGATATCAGCCGTTTTGGAGAAGAAATAGACAGCGTTGGCGCATTATCAGCGGCAATGGCAGGTCTGCACCCACGCTTCCAGGATGGTAACAAAGGTGAACTGGCGATGGCAATGGGGTCATATGATGGCAAAAACGCTTTGGCCGTCGGCGGATTTTATGCACCAAATCAGGAAGTAATGTTTTCGCTGGGGATGGGTATAACCCAGGGCGGTAAAAAAATGGGTAATATTGGTGTAAACTTTGCTTTAGACCGCACTAAAAAAGGCGAAGTACCAAAACGTGATATTATTTACACACGCCGTGAAGTCGATACTTCCTTAAAAGCTCAGGAAGAAAAAATCCAGCTGTTATTGATGAAATTAGAAGCGCAAAGCCGTGAAATCGAAACATTAAAAGCAAAATTGCAATAAAGGGAATCAATTAAATTATAAAAAACACCGGATAGATAGTCTATCCGGTGTTTTTGTATTATACACCTGAAAATTACCAGTTGCAAGACCATTGAACAAATTTTTTAAAAAAGCGAACAAAAATGTCTTGCGGGGGGGACGAATATGGTAATATTTGTATGATAAAAGAAAATATTAAATAATTGAAAAAATTGCAGAAAACAGCAAAATAACTTTTGCAAAAGAAGAAATATATATAGTGGAAGAGGTGGAAAATGGAAGGCTTGGATTTATTAAAAATTGGTGAAGCAATAAAAATCAGAAGGATCAAGCGGCGTATACATCAGACGAAGTTGGCCGAGCAGCTGGGTATATCGCAAACACATTTAAGCAACGCCGAAAATGGCAGAGTGATGCTGAGTTTAAAGGCATTATTAAAGCTAAAAAGGATCTTTGACTGCACACTGGATGAACTCGTTGATCCTGAAAATTACGATGAGTTGGGTAAAAAGAAAGAAAAAGTCAAAAGATATAAGCTCGTACGCTGCAGCGAGTAATTTTAAAGGAGCTGCTTCAGATGTATAGCGAGATTTATGAAGATGCTGCATACAAAGATAATAAAACAGTATTTAGAGGATTAACTGTTACCTGCCCGATCTGCGGCCGTGAATTTGGCTGCAATAAAACATATCATGTCTATACTGCTTTGGTAGGAAGAAAACGGCAGTATTACTGCAGTTATTCCTGTTATAAATAAAGGCCTAATCCTAAAGAAAAAAGATGAAAGGGAAGTGAAAGAAGATGAATAAGAAAGTTTTAAGCAAAAAGGTAATGATATCGTTGCTGACAATATCGTGTGTATATCTGGGGGGGACATCCGTGCTCCCGATGGCAGAGGCCGCTATAGTGGATGGACAGGATGTAGCTGATGGTACCACGTTAAATTTTACTGACAATCATACGATCAATCAGAATATGGATAAGCAGCCGGCTATTACTATTGATCAAAACAAAAATGTTACAATCAATGCGCAGGGAACCCTGAATATACTTGGCAGCGGTAAACCATCTAGCCAAGGCAATGCTATTGCCTACGCTTATGTGGGTGCTACCTTAGATTTTACTGGTAACGATATAATTTTTTCAGGATCTGTAGCAGATGGAGATAAGGTAGAGGGGATATTGGCTAACGGAGCTAATACTGGCAGTACGATAAATTTTAAAAATAACTATACTAAACTGACCTGTACGAGTACGGACTTAGATGCAAATGCTACTCATGCTGCAATAACCTGTGTAGCTGCCGGCGTTGTGAATTTTGACCATGCGGTGGATATTTATGCCAGCGCAACTCATAATAAGGTTTTTGGAATATATACGACTGGAAATAATAGTCTGTTCCATGCTAAGGATAGAGTATCTATCGAAACAGTTGGCGGAAATATGCAGACTGTGAATAATGGGATACTGATCCAGCAAAACAGCAGTGCCTTGTTTGAAGGGGCTTTGTCTGTCAAAGTGAGCGGCGATACCGGGTCTAATATCGGTATTATGGTTTCTTCGGGCGGAAAAATTGAAATGGAGGATTCATTGAAAATAAATGTGTCAGGTACAAATTCCAAAGGTGGGTTGTGGGTTCAGCGGGCAGGTTCATCGGCTGAGATAAAAGGTGTGGCAGATATATCTTTTGCAACAGGAACTGCAGGCAATGCAGTTGTTGCAAAAGATGGTGCAAATGTAAACTTTGAAAATGATGTTTTTATCAATAAGGATAATACCAAGGATACTTATGAGCATAATAAGGCCATTGGTATAAAAGATAATGGTATGATCAATATCAATCAGTCCGGCGGCAAGCAGGTGGTCATAAAAGGCGGCATTACTGTAGACAATGGTAATCTGAACCTGACTTTAGATAGAGCAGATTCTGTTTTAGAAGGTTTTATTTTTTCGCAAAATAGTGGCAATGCTGTCGTGAACTTGGATAATAGTGCGCTTTGGCGAGTATCAAAATTTGATTTCGGCAATTCAGTTGCTAGTCTTATGGTAAACAATGGCGCGACAGTAGATATGACTTTTGACGATACAGCTGCAACAGAATTAGCTATTACTGATTACAGCGGCACCGGCAGTAACTTTATAATGGATACCGACCTTGCAGCTGAAACCGGCGATAAGGTGAATATCACTAACGCAGCAGCTGGAACTACTTATATACAGGTCAAAGATGCCAGTCTGGTCAATGGGCATACGGTTACCGATGCTAAGAATTTACTTTTAATAACCGATGCCAGCCAAAGTGCAAATTTTGTAGGTAAAAACTTTAATGCCGGCGGCTTGTGGGACGTGACACCGACGCTTGAAAATGGTGAAAATGTTACGTTGACAAATGGCTTGCAGGGAACCAAAAATGATTGGTATTTAACGAAGCTTGCCAAACAGGTCAACAATGATACCAAAGTTTTGTTAGAAAGTGGGGATGGTAATTATGCGCTTTGGCGTAATACTGGCGATACTTTACGTAAGCGTTTGGGCGATCTGCATAATTATCGAGATACTAAAGTAGAGAGTGACGGTATCTGGAGCCGTTATATCGGCGGGAAATTTGGCAGCGGTAATTTTGACGGCAGCTTTAATATGTATCAGCTTGGTTATGATAAGGCAGCCAATGCCAAAAGCATTTATGGTTTTGCTGTTGAAAACGGCAGCGGGCATACGAGTTACAGTTATGGCAGCGGTAAAGACAAGCTTTTTGCAGGCAGTATTTATGGAACCTGGCATGGGGATAACAGCAGCTATACAGATGTAGTGGCTCGCTTCGGCCAGTTTGATACGGACATCAGGTCCTATGGCGATTATCCGGATAAGGCCAAGGCAAAAAGCCATGCGTATAGCCTGAGTGTGGAATATGGAAAAACCATAGAGCTGAATAAAGCACAGGGGACTTTTATCGAACCGCAGGCCCAGGTGATCATAGGGCGTTTAGGAAGCAGCAGCTACACGACTGATCGTGGCAATAATGTTTATATGGGCGGTGTAAACAGTTGCATTGGACGTTTGGGTGTAGTAGCAGGCAAAAAAGATGCGTCAGGCAACGATGTATATCTGAAAGTGAATATGCTGCATGAGTTTGGCGGTAACCGTGATGTCAGGATGCTGGCGGGCAATGGGGAAACATTGAGTGAATCGCAGGATTACGGCGATACCTGGTTTGAACTGGGTCTTGGCGGCAATATGAAGCTTGGCAGACCCAGTCATTTATATGGCGATATCGAACGTAGCTTTGGCGCCGATATCCAAAAGAAATGGCAGGTAAATGCAGGAGTAAGGTTTGAATTTTGATTTATGGTTTTGATAAAGATATCGTTTCTTTATTGCAGTATTTAGATTTGAGAAGATTATAAAAGCATAGACCATATTGGTCTGTGCTTTTTTTAATTATTTTATTATGCGTAACTTATTATAACTTAACAGTTATATTTACAATCTTTTAGTGGTAATAATTTTGTTAAAAACGAAAAGTATCAAAGGTGAAGAACGGATAAAGCATCTGTATCACACAAAAATTGTCGTGATAATTCAGAAATGAAGTGATAAATTGATGAGAATAACTTGTCAGAACCATTAATTTATTATACTATAAGCGAAGTATCTATGGTTTTAGTTGATTTGCATAAGCGAATGAAAAACCAAGAGCAATTGTAAAGGAGAGGGTTAAACTATGAAAAGGAAAAAAGATGTAATTAAAAAAGCAGTCTTGGCAAGTGTTTTAGCAATGTCATTAAATAATGTGGTGTGGGCTGCTGAAGGTGTCGATCAGCCATTTTCGACAGTAAGTGAGTTGGAGGCGCTTGGGGGAATAGCGTCTATCGACTCCAGCAGCATTAGCCATGTTACGAAGGGCATTTATGCCAGTGGTAATGATTTTATTTATAATAGCGGTGCTATCAAGCTGGATATTAATGGTTTTGCCAACTCTACAAGCAGTGGCTACGATTCTATTGGTATTTTTGGCTATAACAGCACGATTGACCTGAAGCAGATCGAGATGAATTTTATTGATACTTCAGGAACGGTACATAATCTGGATGTTTATGGTATTAAGACATATGCTTCCGGAGTTGTAAAAATCGGTGATGATTCTAAAATCACTGTTTCCGGTAATGTCAGCGGTCTGGATTCCAATAATCAGCCTAATGTGATGAAGGGTATGTATGCCGGTGATAATGCGACAATGGATTCAGGTATTATTGAAGTTGGCGATAATTTAGAGTTGAATGTTATCAATGCGGGAACTGGCTGGACTTATGGTATCGATTCTTATGACGGAGCTACTATTTCTGTTGGTGATGGGTTGAGGTTATTTGTTACAGGCGGAAAGGATACCAGAGGAGTCGAGGTTGGTTTTAACGACGCTAAGGTTACTTTGGGGGAAAATGCTTCTATCATTGCTAACAGCAGGGATGGCGTGGCGTTGGGAGTATTTGTATTTAATAAAGGGAAGTTTGAGGCAGCTAAGGATCTTGTTATTAACGTCAGTGCGGATGATGGAAGCCAATGGGCAGCAGGTGTGTTGGCGCAAGGCACTGGCAGCGAGGCTGTATTAAATGGAGCTGTTATCAGTGCGACTGAGGGCGGTACTGCGAGTTATGCTATTTATACTTATAATAACGGCAGCGTGGTTGGTAATGCGGGCAAATATAATATTTACGGCAATATCCTTAATAACAGTGGCGGCACAGTTGATCTTACTGCTAATAGAGGATCGTTTATCGAGGGCTGGATAAGCACTGCCAGTACAGCTGAAACTAATATTTCGCTGGAGGAGGCTTCCTATTGGAAGGTGACTGGTGATTCTAACCTGACGCATTTGCATAACGATAATTCGATAGTGGATATGACTCACGACAGTAATATTTTCAGTACTTTGACGGTAGATAATCTCAGCGGTGAGAACGGCGTTATCAAAATGGATATCGATGCCAGTCAGAATTCGTTGAACAGCGACAAGCTGTATGTTACCGATACGTTGACCGGGACGCAGTATATTGATTTGTACGAGGTCAATGGTTATACGCCTGTAGGGGAAGAAGGCGTCGGTACGGTGCTGGCGACTGTCAATAACCATAACGGCAGTTTTGCCGCTGTAGATGGTGAGGGTACGCTGTACTGGAAGCGTTATGAGCTGGATCATCAGGATACTGCCGATACGAGTGGTAATTATACTAAGGACTGGTATTTGAAGCAGGTAACGAATATTGATCAGCCTACTACCAGTACGGATACGATCCTTGCAGCCAATGCGCTGAACTATCACACGTGGCGGACAGAAAACGACAAGCTGCTGCAGCGTATGGGTGAGCTGCGGCATAATGGCGAAGAAGCCCGGGGGGCCTGGTTCCGGCTGCGGGGAACAAAAATCGGCCGTGACGGAAAATTTGATTTTGAAAACAAGTATACTTCTTACGAGCTGGGTTACGATACCATAACTAAAAATACTGACGACAAGATACGTTATCAGGGGGCGGCGGTGAGCTATGTTGACGGCGACAGCAGTTACAATCGTGGCAGCGGCGACAACAGCAGCAAGGCGATCAGTTTCTATAATACGGAAATCGGCAGTAAAGGGCATTATTTGGATGTGGTGTTTAAAGTCAGTAATCTGGAGAATGATTTTAAGGTGTACGATACGAAAAATAATAAGATCACCGGTGATTTTAACAATACCGGCGTATCGCTGAGTGCTGAATACGGCCGTAAAAATGTCTTGCACAACGGCTGGTATATCGAGCCGCAGGCCCAGTTTACTTTAGGTTATCTGGGAGGTGACAGTTATACTACCAGTAATGGTATCGAAGTCAGCCAGAGCGGGATCAAAAGCGCTGTCGGACGTATCGGATTCAATATCGGCAAAGAGGTCGGCAGCAAAGGCGTCGTTTATGCTAAGGCCAATCTGCTGCATGAGTTCGGCGGCGGTTATGATGTAACGATGTATGACGGCAGGGATAGAGTTAAGGTTGGCGATACCTTTAACGATACCTGGTTTGAATATGGTGTTGGCGCCGCTTTTGCCGCAGGTAAAAACAGTCATGTTTATCTGGATGTGGAACGCAGCTCAGGCAGTGATTTTACTAAAGACTGGCAGTGGAACATCGGTGCCAGATGGACGTTTTGATAACTTGGCATTGTTATAGGGGAATATTAGCAATGTATAAGTGAGGGATGCAGGCTTGTGAAAGCAGCGGGCAGAAATTGCAAACTGCTTTTGCATGCCATTATAAAGCAGGGAACAGGTTAAGCTGGCAATATAAAAACCACTCAGCTTTTATAGTTGAGTGGTTTTGTTGTGCTTAATCCCAGCGTTTTAAAATATCGGCGACGATTTCTTTTTGTGTCTTTTTACGTTTTTTCTTTTCAAAGTTACGATAGTTGTTATCGCGGTGGTCGGTCGAATAATCTGCATAATCTATGTCGTTGTTTTCGTATTGTTCGTAGCTGCGGTTATAATCGCCGTGTCCGTCGTCCAGCAGTAGCGGGACAAAAACTGCAGCGGCAGGCAGCTGAAAGTTTACAGTCAGGTTTTCCATATGGGCCTCCGTCATCAAAGGTTAATAGTTGTTTATATTTTAACACGGCTGCACCTGCTAGTAAATATTTTTGCAGCGATTGACAAAAACTGGCGGCGGTTATACCATAAAAACATAAAGGAGATGTTACTGTGAGCAAATCTTATAAAGACCAGTTTAAGGAAGAAAGTGTCAGGCGCCGGCAGCGTCAGCAGAAACAGATCGCCGCTGTAATAATTTTGATCGGTGTGCTGGTTTCGGCTGCTATATGGTATCTAGACGGGCTGAGTAAAGAACAGCAGGTGCCGCAGCAGACATCTCAGCAGCAGTCGGCGCAGACTGCTGAGCAGCCAGGGCAGGAGGTCAAGCCGGAAACTCCTGCTGCAGAGCCTCCTAAAGAGGAGCAAAAGCAGCCGGAAGCTGTTAAACCTGCTTATACGATATTGATAGATAAAAGTGATTACAAGCTGTATGTGCTGAAGGATAACGAAGTAATTAAGCAATGGGGCGTTGCTGTTGGGGCAAAACCGGGTCAAAAGCAGCGTGCCGGCGATATGACTACGCCGACAGGTAATTTTGAGGTGGACGAGATTTTAGACGCATCGTACTGGACGCATGATTTCGGCGACGGCAAAGGTGAGATTAAAGGGGCTTACGGGCCCAATTTCATTTCTCTGGTAACAGGCTGGGACGGGATTGGTATTCATGGTACACATGCGCCGGAATCCATTGGTACGATGGTTTCTGAAGGTTGTGTGCGGATGCGTAACGGCGAGCTGCTGGAGCTTCTGCCCTATGTCGAGGTCGGTACTAAAGTTACGATACGGGAATAAACTGCCGGACAGCCTGGGGACATTGATTTTTACGCTGTCACAGCTTGACAAAAAGGTGATTCTGCGCTAAAATAACATCGTTGCGGAACTATAGCTCAGTTGGTTAGAGTACCTCGTTGACATCGAGGGGGTCACTGGTTCGAGTCCAGTTAGTTCCACCAGATTGAAAAGTAACCCTATAACTTCGTCAGAAGTTATAGGGTTTGTTTTTTATTATTTATTACGGCATTGCTGTCAAAGTTGCGGATATGCTGAAGCATAAAAGTCAAAAGCACCTGCGTGAAAACACAGGTGCTTTGTGCTCCAGGCGGAGCAAAAGATATCGGCTCATCAATATCAAGTGAGATTATAACACAGATAGTCATTGCTGGCAATGTTTTATTATTTTTCAAAGGATAGGCGCCGGGCTGTTTAGATTTAGCTGATTGTTAACTTTTAATCTGGATAGTGACTTTGCAAATAATATATGCTATATTGTTAAGCAAAACTATAGGTGAGGTGTTTGGATGGATGCAAACAGTACTGGACTGCGGGGGCTGCTTGATGTGGTGAAGTCGAACAGGCTGATGTCGACAGGGGTGATAGGATTTCTTCTGCTGATGGCGGTTATGGCGGTAATTGACGGTGGAATAAGTATGATGCCGCTGATTTTAGCAACTTGCGCAGTGGGGACGGCTGCTGTATTTTTTTGGCAGGCCGGCAGCTACAGAGTAGATATTTATGAAAACGGGCTGGAAATTTTTGGCGGGGTATTAACAAGAGCCGGAGTATATTTGTATAAGGATATTGAGAGTATCGATATCGAAGATACGACATACAGATTATTTGGTGTTTTTCCGGTACTAAAATATACGACTGTTTCCATTCAGGGTAAAAATGACTTGTGGACGCAGCTCAGCAGTTTTAATTTTACTGATTTGAAAGTAAAAATGCAGCAGGTAAAAAAACGGTTGGCAAAGTAAAAAACATACATAAGATAGGGGATGAAATTTATGAGGATCAAAGTAAGCGGTGAGCTGGGAACGGTAGTTATGAGCTTGGCGGTGATAGGTCTTTATTATGGCGCTGCCAGCTTTCTCATCGAAAATGTTATTCTGCGCAATCTTACTGAAGAAGAACGGGATGAACATATTCTAAGTAAGCTGTTGTTCTGGAGCACGGTGATTTTACTGGTTGCCGATGTTCTGCTGGTCATTTTACCAGCCTTCGGGATGCAGTTGTTGCCGGTAACGATTTTAGATTTTATGTAGCTGAGCCGATAAAAATATTAAAGAACTGTACTTTGGACAGTCTGTAGCTTATGATAACTGCTGCAGGCTGTTTTTTATTTGAAGTTCATAATTATTTCGCTGGTAACTTGAATCTGAAATAGGGTAAAATATAGATACAGGCTGCATGAGAATATCGGGCGGCAATTATAAAGGAGTGAGAGCAAATGGCAACAGGCTATCCTTTTAAAAAATATAATTTTAATGTTTTGATAGATGGTAAAGCAGTAGGGTATTTTTCAGAAGTTTCAGCACCTGAGATGGCTGACGAGCCCATAGAATACCGGGCAGGTGATCATCAGGCAGGCACGCCTGTGAAAATGCCGGGCTTAAAAAAGTATGGTAACGCAACACTGAGATGGGGCACATCTGTTTCGCGGTATTTAACGGATTGGTTTGAAAGTGTTGAGCGTGGAGAATTTGAGCGGAAAAATGTGACGATCGAGCTTTTGGACGATTGCCAAAAAGTAATGGCACGCTGGCAGCTTGTTAACGCCTGGCCTGTTAAACATTGTGTTCCGGGGTTTAACGCCGAAAGTAATGAAAATGCGATAGAGAATATGGAGCTGGCGCATGAAGGGCTGGAACGTGAGTTTTAAAAACAGCTGTGAGAATGAATTTTAAATATTGAATGAGGTAATTGTTATGCGTAAGATTTTGGCAGGCAGGGTCTATCGGCATTTTAAAGGGAAGGACTATAAGGTGTTAGTTGTGGCACAGCATACTGAAACAGGTGAGCAGTGCGTTGTTTATCAGGCTTTGTATGATGATTTTGCTTATTATGTGCGGCCTTACGCGATGTTTGCTTCCGAGGTGGATCGTGAAAAGTATCCCGAGGTGGAGCAGCAATACCGTTTTGAGCTGACCGAGGAAGAATATGACTGATTATATTTTAAACGGCGTTTTAGGCTTGGCGGTGGGCGATGCGTTGGGGCAGCCGGCGCAGGGAAAAACACGCGAAAGTCTGAAGTTCAGCCCGGTACTTGAGATGAGGCAGGGTCTGTGGTCGGACGATACCAGTCTGACTCTGTGCACTTTAGCAAGCCTGCGCGAAAATGACTGGCGGCTTGATTATCATGATTTGCTGCGGCGTTTTGCCAAGTGGCTGGAATATGGCTATCTGACGCCTGAAGGCGTGGCCTTTGATATTGGCGCAACAACGAAGCAGGCGCTGCTGAATTATTTGAACGGAGTACCTCTGGAGTGCTGCGCACCGCGTAACGAATGGAACTGCGGTAATGGTTCGCTGATGCGGATTTTGCCGGTAGAGTTTTATTTGCAGGCACAGCCGGCAGCAGGACGATATGAAATCATTCGTAATGTTTCGGCGCTGACCCATGCGCATATTTGCTGCACTTTGGGATGTTTTTTGTATTGTGCTGTTGCCGGTGAGATCATTCAGCACCGGGAGCGTTTTAAGCTGGCAACTTTACTTGTGCGGGGTGTTATCAGGGCTGTAGATGATCTGCGGCAGGTGGCTGATGCAGATGATAACCGTGAGCTGCATTATTACAGCCGTATTATTGACCGCAGTGTGTATGAATTGCCGGCAGATGAAATCGAGAGCAGCGGTTATGTTGTAGATACGCTGGAAGCGGCGTTGTGGTGTCTGGCCAATACAAATTCATACCGCGAATGTCTGTTGTGGGCTGTAAATTTGGGTGAGGATGCCGATACAGTTGCTGCCGTTGCCGGCAGTCTGGCAGGTTTGTACTATGGTTATGACAGTATTCCGCACGAATGGCTGGCGGGGTTGAACAATAAGGAAATGATCGTGCGTGTGTGCGGTTAGGCAGAATTTTAAAAACAGCATAAAGATATGGAGACAGGAATGACAGTAGCTTATGAGTTGATACGAAGTAAACGCAGGACGATTGCTATTGTGATCGACAGCGAGGGCAAGTGCAGGGTGCGGGCACCGTTGCAGGCCCGTTTGAGCGATATAGAACATTTTGTGCAGGCAAAGACCGGGTGGATAGAGCAGAAACAGCAGCATTATGCCGCAGTGCAGAAGAAGCGGCAGCTGATATTGACCGATGGGATGCAGTTGTCTGTATTGGATAACAGCTATACGCTGCGTCTGACGGAGGTTGGGCAGGTGCAGGTAAACGGTACAGTGCTGTTGTGTCCACAGTTCAAACCGCAGCAGGCACTGGAAAAATGGCTGCGGCAGCAGGCTTTAGCAGTTTTGCAGGAACGGACAGCACATTATGCGGAGTTGATGGGTGTTGTTTATCAGAGTGTGAAGCTGTCTTCAGCGGCGAAACGCTGGGGTTCGTGCAGTATAAAGGGAAATTTGAATTTTTCGTGGCGGCTGGTATTTTATCCGCTGGCAGTTTTAGATTATGTTGTGGTGCATGAGCTGAGCCATATTGGCAATATGAATCACAGCCGCCGTTTTTGGCAGCGTGTAGCCAGTGTTTTACCTGATTATCAGATGCGGCAGCGTTGTTTAAAGCAGCAGGCGTATATTTTGCAGTGGTTAAGATGAAAACCCGCTTCTATATTTTGTATAGAAACGGGTTTTGTTTATGCTGCAAGTTTTTATTTTATTGTTGTTTGGGAGGCATTTGTGCCAGCAGGATCGCGGCAAAGACCAGTACGCAGCCTCCTATTTCACGCAGGGAAAGCTGTTCGCCCAGCAGCAGCCAGCCTGCGAAAACCGAAAAGACGGATTCCATACTTAAAATGATGGAAGCTAAAATAACATTGACGTATTTTTGACCAAGGATCTGCAGGGTATAGGCGATGCCGCAGGACATGATGCCGGCGTATAAGATAGGCAGCCAGGCCTGGTCAAGCGCTTCCCAGGACGGCGTTTCATAAAAGAAGATGGCAGGCAGACTTAAAATACCGCAGACGGCAAATTGCAGCAGCGACATCCGCACACCGTCTACCAATACGGAAAAACGTTCGATAGTGATGATATGCAGTGCGAAAAAGCAGGCGCAGGCCAAAATGATCATATCGCCGTAATTGACGCTGAAATTTTCGGTAATACAGATAAAATACATACCGACAGCGGCAATAAAAACGCTGAGCCATTGCAGTTTGGTAACGGTTTTGTGTACAATAAGCCCGAAAAGGGGCACGATAACGATATAGAGCGTAGTAATAAAACCGGCTTTGCCGACAGTGGTATGACCGATACCGATCTGCTGCAGAGTACTGGCGATAGTCAGCACGATACCGCAGACGATGCCGCCGGTAATAAGGTCCTGCTGTTCTGTTTTGTTATCAGTACCCCAAATAGAAAAAGGTCTGCCTGCAAGCCGGTCAAAAAAGGCGACGCAGGGGATCAGAAAAACCGCGCCGATCAATGAGCGGAGGCCATTGAAGGTAAATGCGCCTACGTGGTCGGCCCCGACGCTTTGTGCGACAAAGGCCAGTCCCCAGATCAGGGCGCAGAAAAACAGCATCAGGCTGCCTTTTAATTGATGTTGCTGCATCTATAACACTCCTGTTGTTTATAAAAGTATGAACTTTTATATTTTAGCATTATTTTAGGGAAAGTTTAAGTAATTAGGCAAAATTTTATAATTCGGAAAATTCAGCAGATAGTGCATTAATGGCAGATGGTGTTATAATTAATGTAAATATTTAGAAAAGATGGTGGCAGATTGATGAGCAGGGACTTTTTTGTGGCAGATTTTGAGTTTACTCAATATACCAAAAGAATGGGACGTCCACGAGGATTTTTTTCAGAAATAATTGAGATCGGAGCGGTGAAAATAGATGGAAATTCCCTTGCGGTCACAGGTAAGATCCAAAATTTTGTCCATCCGCATTTTTATCCGAAGCAGGCTAAAGAGGGAATGGATTTTTGTATGATCACTGAAAAGGATATGGAATCAGCAATAGAATTTGGAGAGATGCTTGAACAGATCAAAGCTTTATATGTACCGGGGCAGACTTATTTTGTGGCCTGGGGTGATGAGGATTATAAGGTGGTGGCGGAAGGCTGCAGACGGCATAAATTGGAAAATCCTGTTTTACCTGAAGACTATCTTGATCTGGCGGCAGCTTATAAGCTGCTGAAAGGCGATACGTATACGACCGGGCTGAAGAAGGCAACAGAAGAACAAAACGTTGATACAGGCGGTTTGTGGCATACTGCTTATGACGATGCTGCCAATACCGGCAAGCTGCTGGTAAAATTGCTTGCTGACGGCTGGAAGCCGGAGGCTTACTGGGACGAGGTAGCAGAGCTGCATAAATAAAATACAAAAAAAGCTTCGCAGCGGGTAATTTTATGCTGCGAAGCTTTTTTATAACATTTTTAATCGCGATACTTTTCGGGAAAGAAAATACGCAGAATATGTTCGTCGTGTTCTTTGCCAAGGGCGTTGCCGATAAGGAAGAAAATCAACGAAGCGCCGATGCCGATAACTATCTGGTGCAGATCAAAGAATTTGATTTGCAGCGCCATAGTAGTGCAGTAGGCGAGTACGCCGCCAGCCATAGCGAAAACGGCGCCGATGCGGTTGGCTTTTTTCCAGAACAGCCCGAAGATCAGGACCCAGAAGAATGCTGTTTCCAGGCCTCCGAAAGCGAACATATTTATTTTCCAGATAACGCTGGGTGGGGCAATGGCAATAAAGTAAACTCCAAGGCCAAGGATAACGGTAGCACCCATGCTGAACAGACGTATCGTATTATTGGAAACTGTTTTATGGCGTTTGGAGCATTCGTGCATATATACGTCTTTGATGATAGCGGAAGAGGAGGCCAGCAGCAGGGAAGACACGGTAGAAATAGTTGCTGCGATAGGACCGATGATGGTGATGCCGGCCCAGAAGGGGTTCATGGTGCCAATGATAGTAAGCGGGGTGATGTTATCGACGCTGCCGCCGTAAGCCTGCAGGGTATCGGTAAGCACGCCCTTGGAAAGGACGCCGATCCAGGTAGCGATCAGAGTCATGGCGCCGATAACTACGGTGCCGATAATCATAGCGTTATGCAGGGCTTTTGTGTTTTTGTAACTGATACCGCGGACTACTGATTGCGGTAGTGCCAGTGTACAGACACCAACAAGCAGCCACTGGCTGATATAGAGCGAGATCGGCATTTTGCCGCGGGAAAGCGGTTCCAGCATATCGGGATGATTGGTTTGGATATGGGTCATGATTCTTTCATAACCGCCTCCTGTTTCCAGCATTGAGAAGAAGAGGATAAAAAGGCCGATGATCATAGCGACGGCACAGATAGCGTCAGTAATGGCAACGCCTTTGAAGCCGCCAACAGTAGTATAAAAGACAACGATCAGGCCAAATAATGTCAGTCCAGTGACATAGGAGAAACCTGTAACAGCTTCAAAGAGCTTGGCAGCTCCCACGAACTGGGCGACCATCGTCGCACAGAAGAAGGCAACGATCACCAGCGCGGAAATATTGGCAAGCAAATCGGATTGATAGCGGCTGCGGATAACATCGACTACTGTAACAGCGTCAATTTTGCGTGAAACCATAGCGATCTTTTTGCCGAAAATACCTAAAACGAGGAAGATGACTACGACTTGTACGATCGCCATATAAAGCCAGCCATAACCGATGGCCCAGGCCATACCGGGACCACCGACAAAGGTGCTGACTGAGCTGTAGGTCGCAACGGTAGTCATAGCCAGGACAAAACCGCCCAGACTGCGGCCGCCGATAAAATAATCTTTAGCAAAGTTCTGCTGGCGGTCGCCGCGGGAAGCTCGCTGCACCCAAAAGCTGACGCCAAGCATAAAGGCAAGGAATAAAAGAACAGGCCAGAGGTGGAAGAAATTACCCATTGATTTCATCCTCCTTGTCGTCCAAGTCCATATCTTTAAAGATGCAATTGGCAAGAACTACAGAAACGACGATGGCAAACAGCCAGGTGCCGATGCAGCCTGCCCAGACCCACAGGGGCGTCTGGAAAAATTCTACCTTAACGTCAGCAAGACCAAAGCCTGCGACGCACCAAAAGACGATGACAATAAGAAGGGCTAACCAGGTGGCATTTGCTTCCCGATTAGCCTGTTTGAATTTTTCTTTACGATTCATTTTTTGCTCCTTCTGCAGTATCGGCCAGGATGAAAAGAGTGAGCGGTCCGGTCTGCGGGATTTATCGCTATTATTGTACCACATTTTTGTTATTTGCCAAGCTATTTATCAGATAAAGGAGATATTTTTGGGAACTGGACGATTATCAAAACGTTTGAGCAAAAACGTTGCGTCAGGCGAAGATAAAAAGTTCTTGTATGTCTTGTGGGGGGGTACTCTTGTGCTATAATAAGGACAGAGGGGAACGGAGGGAGAATATGTTTTATAAAAAAGTAACTTCCCGTGATCATAAATGGTTTTTTCTACTGCGTTATGGTGATTTAAAAGAGGGTTTGGAAATGTGGAGCAGCCGCAGTTTAAAATGGCAGTATTTTGATTATCAGCAGAGCAGAAGCCTGCAGGCGATTTTGAATGACACTGACTTATGTAATGATATTATGCCGGAAGAAGCCGCAGATATCATAAAAAAATATCTTGATCAGGAGCAAGGATAGATTCCCTGCTCTTTTTTATTTGGCAATTTATAAAAGTAGCTGCCGGAGCAGGTCGGTGCTATAATAGATAATATCCTGTAAATTGTGAGGTAATAATGATGATTAATAAAACACGTATTTTAAATGAATTTATAGAACTGGTCAGTGTGCCCTGTCCTAGTAAGGACGAAAAGGCCGAAGCCGATCTGCTGGTACAGAAGCTGCAGGCAATGGGACTGGAAGTAAAGGTGGACGATGCCGGCAGGAAGATCGGCGGGACAACAGGCAATGTGTGGGCATTTTTACCGGGCAATGTAGAGGGTGCAGCCGGACTGTTTTTTGAAGCACATATGGATTCAGTGCCGCCGACAACGGGAACGAAGGTCGTGCGCAGGGACGGAGTCCTTTATTCTGACGGAACTACTACTTTAGGCGGTGATGATAAAGTTGGTATAGCGGCTGTGCTGGAAGCAGTGCGGGCCGTGCAGGAGCAGAATATCCCGCATGGCGATATCCAGCTGTGTTTTACGATTGCCGAAGAGATCGGTTGTCTGGGAGTGGTCAATCTTGATCCGAAGGATATCAGGGCTGATCTCGGTTATTGCCTGGATATCGGTGGTGCGCCCGGTATCGTTACGAACTCTGCGCCGCGGCTGTTCGATATTTATTTTACAGTCAAAGGTAAGTCGGCTCATGCAGGTATCGAGCCTGAAAAAGGTATCAATGCCATTATGCTGGCGGCGAAAGCTTTGACGGCGCTGCCTGCTTACGGACGTCTTGATGAAGAAACTACATTAAATATAGGACAGATCGAAGGCGGTGCTGCAACAAACATCGTTGCGGAGCAGGCTAAATTCGTGATCGATATGCGCTGTATGGACCCTGATAAGCTGGAGCGGCTGAAGAATGAAACGATCAGGTGTATCAGAGAAGTGGTTGAAGCCGGCGGCGGTATTTTAGAGGTTGATCCGGTAGAAGGCTGTCCTGCTGTTCATGTAGCGGAAGACCATACGGCGGTATTGCTGGCTAAGCAGGCAGCCGATAATCTGCAGCTGCCTTTTGAACTGACGAAAACAGGTGGCTGCAGTGACGGCAATTTCCTCTGCGGCTATGGTTTGCCCTGCGTGCTTCTAGCTACAGGTATGAACAAGGTCCATACTACAGAAGAGTGCCTGCGTGAGTGTGATTTGTACGACTGCGCTCGCTGGGTAACGGAAATAATCCGAATTACCGGGGAAAAATAGCCAGGCTGTTTTCACAATAACCAAAAACAGAAAATTACATTAAACGAGAAAAATGAAAAAGAATATTGACTTTGTGTAAAAACATATCTATAATTGATAGTGCCGAAAGTTTTGGGTGTCCTCCTGAAATACTTGGCGTGGAGCCGTAAGTTTTTGCTTACGGCTTTTTTATATAAAGAAAAGTTTAGTGTCAGGAAAATAGTGTATACTTTGTCAGTTTAATTGACTTTAGCCGTTAATTTTTATATAATTTTTTATTATGATGTTTCGACTTTAAAGGAGCGATAAAACGATTATGAAGTACATGACTGGTAATGAAATTCGTGAGAAATTTTTAAAATTCTTCGAAGATAGAGGACATTTGATCCTGCCCAGCGCGTCACTCATTCCTCAGGATGATCCGACGCTGCTTTTGATTGGCGCCGGTATGGCTCCTTTCAAACCTTTTTTTACAGGTAAAATGAAACCGCCTTCTCCTCGTATTGCGACCTGCCAAAAATGCGTGCGTACAGGCGATATTGAGAATGTCGGCCGTACTGCCCGCCACCATACTTATTTTGAAATGCTTGGTAATTTCTCTTTCGGCGATTATTTTAAAAAAGAGATCATTCCCTGGAGCTGGGAATTTGTTACCAAAGAGTTGGGGATTCCTGCTGATAAGCTGTGGATTACTATCCATACCGAAGATGATGAAGCTTTTGATATCTGGCATAATGTCGTTGGATTGCCTGAAGAACGCATCGTACGGTTGGAAGAGAATTTTTGGGAGATCGGCAGCGGCCCCTGCGGTCCCTGCTCCGAGATTCATGTCGATCTGGGTGAAGAACGCGGCTGCGGCAAACCGACTTGTGCTGTAGGCTGCGATTGTGACCGTTTCCTGGAAATCTGGAATCTGGTATTCACTCAATATAATCAAAATGAAGATGGTACTTATACGCCGCTGGCTAACAAAAATATTGATACCGGTGCCGGTCTCGAACGTTTGGCTTCCGTGCTGCAGGGCAAACCGTCTAATTTTGAAACGGATCTGATTTTCCCGATCATTGAATATGCATCTGAAGTAGCGGCTGTAGAATATGGCAGAGAAAGAAAAACCGATATTTCTTTGAAGGTAATTGCCGACCATGCCCGCAGTATGACTTTTATGATCGCCGACGGTATCCTGCCTTCCAATGAAGGCCGCGGTTATGTTTTACGTCGCATTCTGCGCCGTGCTGTACGTCACGGACGTTTGATCGGCATCGACAAAATGTTTTTGGCCGGTGCTGTGGATGTGGTTATTGAAATGTACGGTCATGTTTATCCAAACCTGGTCGAAAAACGCGAATATATCCAAAAAGTTATCGAAATGGAAGAAACAAGCTTCCTGCGTACTCTGCGTCAGGGCAGTGAACTGCTGAGCGACGAGATAGCTAAATTAGAGGCGGCAGGCGCTACGGTACTGGATGGAGCTACAGCTTTTAAACTGAACGATACCTTTGGCTTTCCGTGGGAACTGACTGCTGAAATCTTGGAAGAAAACGGAATGACGATGGATAAAGCTGGTTTTGACGCGGCGCTGGAGGTTCAGCGTAAAATGGCGCGTGAAGCCCGTGATGATAAAGCAGGCCGTCCGGTTATTTATAATACCCGCGGTATTGATATTGCTTCCTTAAAGGTTGATGAAGCTGCAGATACAGGTAAAATCGTTATGCTGTACCCTGCGCATGACGCACAGCCGATCGAAAATGCAGAAGATGGTAAAGACGTTGCCGTTATTCTTGATGTTACTGCCTTTCATGCTGAAGGCGGCGGCCAGTTAGGTGATTTGGGCCGTATCACTGCTCCTACAGGTGTGATTGAAGTTGAAAATACCAAAAAACTGCCGGACGGCGCTACGATCCAGATTGGGCGTGTAGTTGAAGGTACGGTCAATGTGGGCGATGCGGTAACTTACGAAGTAAACAGCTGCCGCAAAAGCGATATTGCCCGTAATCATACGGCAACGCATTTGCTGCACGCAGCTTTGAAATCTGTCTTAGGCGGTCATGTCAATCAGGCAGGCAGTTATGTAGGTCCGGACCGTCTGCGTTTCGACTTTTCGCATTTCTCGCCGGTAACAGAAGAAGAACTGAGCCGCGTCGAAGCTATTGTTAATGAAGAGATTTTGGCAGCCAAGGGTGTGACCATTGAAGAACTGCCGATTGAAGAAGCTAAAAAACGTGGTGCGATGGCGCTGTTTGGCGAAAAATATGGCGATATCGTGCGTGTCGTTACTGTACCGGGTTTCTCTATGGAATTCTGCGGCGGTGTTCATGTGACTAATACCGCTCAGATCGGTATGTTTAAAATAATTTCCGAGTCCAGCACCGGTGCTGGCGTTCGCCGTATCGAAGCTGTGACAGGACATGGCGCTGTGGCTCATGTCAACGAAATGGAAGCTATGGTAAAAGGCCTGGCTGCAAGCTTGAAATGCCGTGTAACTGATGTGCCTGCACGTTTGACAGCTCTGCAGGGCGAACTGAAAGCTGTTGAGCAAAAAGCTGCCGAGCTGGCCGATAAGATCGCTAAAGCTCAGGTCAGTGACGTTGACAGTCAGATTCGCGACATCAAAGGTATCAAAGCTTTAGTGCAGCAGGTCAGTGTCGATGATATCGAAGCACTGCGTAATCTGGGTGACCAGATGCGTGATAAGGTCGGCGGCGTCGTTGTGCTGGCTTCAGTATTTGCCGAAGGCAAGATCAGTATTCTGACTATGGCTACGAAAGATGCTGTCGCTAAAGGTATCCATGCCGGCAACATTGTCAAAGAGGTTGCCAGGATCTGCGGCGGCGGCGGCGGCGGACGTCCTGATATGGCACAGGCAGGCGGTAAAGATGCTTCTAAATTAGGTGAAGCGTTGGAAACAGCCTGGGGCGTTATCGAAACACAGGTAAAATAATAAATTGTGTAAAAAAACTTAAAGGCCGAGAGTATTCTCGGCCTTTATTTATACAAGTTCACAGTTATTTTATATTTTTTTGTCTCAAGGTATGCTACAATAATAGTGTATCTATATCAAACGGTTGTTCAACAAGGGAATTTTGTATCAAGGAGGGATCAACGATGACTCAGGTATCGCAGGAAACAATGATGTTCAAGCGCAACAATGAAAATAAAGACGTCTCTCAAACAATCAGCGAGGTGTGCAAAGCGCTGGAAGAAAAAGGCTATAATCCTATTGACCAGCTCGTAGGTTATCTGCTCAGCGGCGATCCTACATATATTACCAGTCATGATGACGCACGCACGAAGCTGCGTCGTTTTGAACGTTATGAGCTTATTGAAGAACTGGTAGTAAAATATTTGGAAAAAAACACAAAATAAGACGGGGAGAGCTGCTTACATGAGAAGTATGTCTCTGGATGTCGGCACGCGGACTATCGGCGTAGCCGCCAGTGATCTGATGGGGATGATCGCCAACGGGGTGGAAACAATCCGTCGTACCAGTGAAGAACGTGATCTGCAGCGTATCGGCGAGCTTATCGCTGAATATGAAGTAGATACGATGGTGGTAGGTTATCCTAAGAATATGAACGGCAGTGTAGGCGAACGTGCGCAGAGCTGCGAGGATTTTGCCAGAGTGATCGGCGAAAGGTTCCAGCAGCTTAAAATCGTCTTATGGGACGAGCGTCTTTCGACAGTTGCCGCTGAAAAAGTTTTGATAGATGCCGACCTGCGCCGCAGCAAACGCAAAAAAGTTATCGACATGATGGCGGCTGTGGTGATTCTGCAAAATTATCTGGATAGTCCACAAAGTAAAAGGACGGAATGAAAGTATGGCGAAAAAAATATTTATCGGCTTTGTTGCGCTGGTTCTGGTTGCTTTCGTGCTGCTGTTCCAGTTCGGAGGCCGTGCTGCCGAAGAGCTCACTAAAAAGCTTCTGGCAGAGCAGACTGCGCTGCAGGGGACTTTAAAAGCTGAAGAAATTCAGGCTAACTGGTCGGGTGATGTTATTTTCAAAAATGTCGTCTGGGTAGGGCCGGATGGCAAAACGATTGCCGAAATACCTCTGGCTACGGTATCTGTCAATTTATTTGACGCTTTGCTGAAAGGCGGTACCGGAGCTTCTGTTGGTGATGTGGTGATCGATAAGCCCAGTTTTTTTGTGTCTTATAATAAAAAAGACGGTTTGAACATTGTCAATTATATCAATTTTCAGGTTGAAGAAGAGCAGAAGAACAATGAGCTGCTGACTGTAAAAAAGGCGGCTGCAGCAACGCAGTTCCGCGGTTTGATGGAAATCAAGGACGCGAAGGTGAATCTGCTGCTGGAGAACAAGCCGCTGGATTTTGATAAAGTACAGTTCCAGGGAAATTTTAAACAATATCCAAAAATCAAATACGGTCTGCGTGTTAAAGATGGTAAAAGCGATATTATCGCTGACATCCAAAATGATTCAGGCACGACGGCAGTTGTGGCAGAGGTAAAGAAAATGCCGCTGCAGAATATCCTGAATGTTTTGCCGCAGGCTGCTGATGTGGTTATCACTGAAGGTAATCTGCCTGACGTAAAAATCAGGGCTGATAAAGCCGATGATAAATGGACTTTGAATATCGACGGTACGATCGACGGTTTGAAAGGTTCTTTGATCAATTATCCTGTAACGAAAGGCAGCGGCAAGTTTTCGGCTGATACCGAGGCTTTGAAGTTTGCCGGACTGAATCTGGAGGTTGCCGGACAGACGGTGATCATAGACGGCAATGTTTATTATGCTGAAAAGCCGGAGGCAAAACAGACATATGCTTTGACTGTTAATGCGCCGAGCTTTGTGATAGAAGCTTTGAGTCCGGGCCTGGGCTTGAAGGATGCTGTTACCGCTTTGGGTAAGGTCAAGGGTACTATCGACAAACCTGAGGCTGAAGGCACCTTCGGACTTGATAAGCTGGCCTACGATCCGCTTTATATTACTGCGCTCAGCGGCAAGTTTCTGTATAAAGACGGAAAGCTTAATATCGGTGATGCTATTGGTAATGTTTATGCTGGTCAGGTCAATGTCAATGGTCAGATTGATACTAAAACCAAAGACTTCAAACTGGAAGTACAGGGTATAGACCTCGACAGCTCCGTAGTTACGGAAACGCAGGTCGACGGTCCGCTGTCATTTAAAATGCTGGCGATAGGAACTGCTGATGCAGGCAGTGCCACAGGTGCGGGCAGCTTCCGCATCGAGGAAGGCAAGTACATGATGCTGCCGTTCCGTTCCATCAAAGGTTCGATCACCAGACAGCAGGGAAAATTTGCTTTTTCCAATATCAAGATCGCTACCGCTGTCGGCAGCTTTGATACTAATATCATAGTTAAAGATAACGGTAAGCTTGGATTTGATCTGGATAAAGGTTTTTTAGCTGCACAGCTTGGTGAAAAATGATAAATTGACAGCATTACTGTAAATGATATAAAATGTATATAATTTAGAAACGAGGTGTCGTAATGGACCAAACAGAAAATAAAGAAAATATGGAAGCTATGGAAGAAGAACAAATCGTAGTTATTACTGACGATGAAGGCAACGAATTATATTTTCGTGAAGAAATGGTAGTACCTGTAGGCAAGAAAAATTTCGCTATTTTAGCGCAGATCAATTTGGAAGACTGCGAATGTGAAGATGAAGATTGTCACTGCCATGAACATGAGGAAGACGAAGAAGAAAATGTGATTATCGCCCGTATTGAGTTTGATGAAAACGGCGAAGAAGTTTATTTAGCTCCTACAGACGAAGAGTTTGATGAAGTAAAAGCTGCTTACGAAAAACTCATGGAAGACTGGGACGAAGAATAACAACTGCTAGTGCCGGACATACTGTCCGGCACTTTTTGAGCTTTATTATCTCTGGTGTGAAGGGAATGGAAAAATGAGGAAGGTACTGCCATTTTTTTTAGGCATCTTTCTGGTAGTTGTAGTAGGTGCTTACTGGGTATTGAACTACACTGGCAGCAATAAAGATCTGGCGACTGGAAGCCCGTATCTGATTACGGTTGAGCCGGGGATGACTACTGCGGATATCGCAAATCTTCTGCATAAGCAGAAATTGGTGAAAACTCCGGAAGCGTTTCGACTGGAAGCCAAATTCCGTGGATTGGAACGCGATCTGCAGGCCGGGCGTTATGAAATAACAGCCGGGATGTCTAACAGTGAGATCGTTGAAGTTCTGTCAAAGGGACAGGTGCAGCGGGTGAAGTTTACGGTTCCAGAAGGCTTTACCGTAGTTAAAACTGCGAAAAAAATTGAGGCGGAAGGTCTTGGTTCTGCTGAAAAGTTCATCGAAGCCGCGCGTAATTATACTCCATATCCCTATATGGAAACCAGTGATTCTAATGTTATTTATAAGGCGGAAGGATTTATTTTTCCCTCTACCTATATGTTTGACATCGGTATGAATGAAAAAGATATGCTGGCCATGATGGTCAAGGAATTCAATACGCAGATGAACAAAGAAAATATTCCGGAAGAAGCAGAAAAACAGAAAATGTCGATCAGAGATCTGGTAAATATGGCTGCCCTGGTAGAGATGGAAGCTGTTTTTAAAGAAGAACAGCCGCGCATTGCCGGAGTTTTTCTGCGTCGCTTAGAGATTTATATGCCGATTCAGTCAGATACTACTATTCAGTATATTTTGGGGACTCAAAAAGAAGAAATTACAATTGCAGATACCAGGATTCAAAACCCTTATAACACTTATCAAAATCCAGGTTTGCCGCCGGGACCGATTTCCAGTCCTGGGATGAGTGCGATCAAGGCTGTTTTAAATCCTGAAAAAACGGAGTATTTATACTTTGTTGCTGAAAAAGACGGACATCACCGTTTTACGAAAACTTATGCCGAGCATTTGAAGGCAATCGAAGATATTCATGGACCACAATAAGGAAGTAATATGACGAGAATGAAAAATAAGCCGGAGCTTTTGGCGCCGGCAGGAAATATGGAAAAATGTAAAATAGCTTTGCGTTATGGCGCTGATGCCGTTTATTTGGGTGGTAAGATGTTTGGGCTGCGGGCTTTTGCCAATAATTTCAGTATTGAAGAAATTGCAGAAGCGGCTGCTTACGCGCACGGACTTGGCAAAAAGGTCTATGTGACGGTTAATATTTTTGCCCATAACGAAGATTTGGCCAGACTGCCGGACTATCTGCTGGAATTGCAGCAGGCCGGAGTTGACGCTTTGCTTATTTCTGATCTGGGTGTTTGGAACGTGGCACGTCAGACTGTACCTGAAATGCCGCTGCATGTAAGTACGCAGGCTAATACAAGTAACTGGGCAGCAGTGCAGGCATGGAAGGCACTGGGAGCTGAACGTGTCGTGCTGGCACGCGAGCTGTCACTGGAGGAAATCCGGGAAATCGGTGCAAGGACTGATGTTGAGCTGGAAGCCTTTGTGCATGGAGCAATGTGTATCTCATATTCCGGCCGCTGTCTGCTCAGCAGTTATCTGACTGGACGCGACGGCAACCGTGGTGCCTGTGCGCAGGCCTGCCGCTGGGAATACAGCCTTATCGAAAAGAACCGTCCTGATGAAGGCTTTGATATTGAAGAGGATGAACGCGGTACTTATGTAATGAATTCAAAAGATCTGTGTCTGATCGATCATATTCCTGATTTGATAGAGGGGGGCATTTGCAGCCTGAAAATCGAAGGGCGTATGAAAAGTATCCATTATGTAGCGACTGTGGTCAGCGTATACCGTAAAGCGATCGACGCTTACTGTAACGATCCCAAAAAATATCAGGTCACGGATGAATGGCGTCAGGAGTTGGAAAAAGTTTCTCACCGGCCGTATACGAAAGGGTTTGCTTTTGGCAAACCAGGCAGTGACGGACAGGTCTATACGACCTCCAGTTATGAACAGACACATGATTTTGTCGGTATCGTGCTTGCATATGATGCTGACGCTAAACGCGCTTATATTGAACAGCGCAACAATGTGAAAAACGGCGAGGTATTGGAACTGCTGATGCCGGACGGGGAACTGTTCCCGCTAACTTTAGAGGATATGCGTAATGCAGACGGAGAAAGTATCGACTGTGCACCGCATGCTCAACAAAAATTTTCTATCGTCAGCGACAGGGCTTTGATGCCTGATTCGCTGCTGCGGAGGAAGGTAATATGTTAGAAGACCGAAGTACCATCTACGCGAAGGTGGCGCCTGAGCGTATAGCAGACGTAAACTGGATCATGGAGGGCTATGAGCATCTGGCCTTAGTCAGCACGATTGATCATCAGGAAGGCATCATTCTTTTGCGTGGTACGCCTGATACCTATAATGATGTTTTAGAAATTGTTGAAAATATGCCGTTTTCAGTAGAAATTCTTGAAAGTTTTAATGAAGCTTTGTAGGCAAATTGTCAAAAGTGTGATAAAATATTTGGGTATCGTATTATTTTATAAAAAAAGTGAGGTAAGGATTTATGCCGCGTATCGGTAAAATCTTTGATTTTCTGGAAAAAGAACATTTGGATTGCGTCGTTATTAAAGACGTTAATACAATTCGCTATTTGACCGGCTTCAGAGGTGATTCGAGCATTCTTTATGCCGATGACCGTCGGGCTGTCCTTGTCACTGATGGCAGATACTTGTATCAAGCAAGGGCAGAAGCCAAATGCTGCCATATCGTCGAATATGCGGAAAACATCTGGCATACAGTTGCCGAATTGGCGCAGGATGCTAAAACAGTTGGTTTTGACGGCGATTATTTCACTTATAATGACTTCAATACTTTGCAGGAGCTTCTATGCGGCAAAGAACTGAAGGTCATTGACCTGAAATATATCCGTATGGTCAAAGATAAACGCGAGCTGGAATTGATGTGGCGCGCTGTAAAAATTGCCGACGAGGCGTATTTGCGGTTGCTGGATGAATTACAGCCCGGCATGACTGAAAAAACTCTGGCTGGCCGCCTGGAATACTATATGCGCAGCCTGGGAGCAGAAAAACTCGCTTTTGAAACTATCGTAGCTTCGGGTGAACGTTCTGCGCTGCCGCATGGTATCGCTTCCGATAAAGAAGTGGAGATCGGCGACTTTATTACTTTTGATTTCGGTGCAGTTTATGACGGCTATCATTCTGATATGACCCGTACCGTTGTCTTGGGGATGGCCAACTCATGGCATAAAGAAATTTATACCATTGTTGAAGAAGCCCAGTGGCGCGGTTTGAAAAATGCTAAACCCGGTATTACCGGTGCAGAGCTGGACGCTGTTGTCAGGGATTATATAACTTCCCGGGGGTATGGCGAAAACTATGTGCATGGGCTGGGACATGGTATCGGTCTTGAGATCCATGAAATGCCGAATATCAACAAACGCGGTCAGAATGTAATTTTGCAGCCCGGTATGACATTTACTGTTGAACCTGGTATTTACATCCCCGGCAAGGGCGGTGTACGTATAGAAGACACGGTTGTGTTGACCGACGAAGGCGCAAAAGTGCTGACCGGGGTTAAAAAACAGCTGATGGAAATTGTTTAATTTTTTATATAGGAGGACTATTTATGATTTCTACTAACGAATTTAAGACTAATGTGACTGTTACTATTGACGGCGATGCCTGGCAAGTCGTTGAGTTCCAGCATGTAAAACCTGGTAAGGGTGCAGCTTTTGTCCGCGCTAAAATGCGTAACATGTGTACTGGTTCTGTTGTTGAACGTACCTTTAATGCAGGCGAACGTCTGCCTAAAGCACGTGTTGACCGTCGTGAAATGCAATATTTATATGAATCTGACGGACAATATGTTTTTATGGATAACGAAAACTATGAGCAGACCGAATTGACAAAAGAGCAGTTGGGTAATGCTTTGAACTTCCTGAAAGAAAATATGGATGTTAAAATCATGGTTTACGAAGGCCGTATTCTCGGTGTTGACCTGCCGAATACTGTTGAACTGACCGTAGTTGAAACCGATCCCGGCATCCGCGGCGATACCGCTACCGGCGGCAGCAAACCGGCTAAAATGGATACCGGTTATGTTGTAAAAGTTCCTCTGTTCATAAACGAAGGCGATGTTCTTCGCATCGATACCAGAACTGGCGAATATATCGAACGTGCATAATTAAAAGCGACTGTTTAAACAGCGGTGAATTTACTTTCGCCGCTGTTTTTTTATGCATTTATACATAGTATTCACGCAGTAGTTATGGTATAATTAAAAGCAAAATAGGGTAAGTATATTCTGTTGCCGCACAGACAGGAGGTGGCATGGTAGTTGAAATCAGATTCTGAAGATAAAGAATTGGAAACCGGTACAGGGGAGTTTGTGAATGCAGACGATGCAGCTGAGAAAGAAGAACAGCTGCCTGACGAAATCGGTGATGTGAAAGTTGCCGACGAAGTAATCAGTATCGTTGCAGGACTGGCTGCGCAGGAAGTCAACGGTGTTATTGGTATGAGCGGCAGTTTTGCCGAAGGCCTGAATGAATTTTTAGGTAAGAAAAGTTTTGCCAAGGGTGTACGGATCACCGTCGATGGGCATGTTGTGACAGCCGCAGTTTATGTTAATGTTGAATATGGTTCATGTATCCCTGAAATAGCTTTGGAAATACAGGAAAAGGTTAAAGAAGCAATCGAGAACATGACCGGTTATGAAGTCAAATTCGTCGATGTGCATATACAGGGCGTGGCGCGCCGACCCAAGAGCGAATTGGAAGAGAGCCTGGAAAAAATGGACGCCGCCCATGAAAATTTCTTTGGTGAGGAGTGAGTTATTTTGGGAATACCTGATAGAATAATTTTAACTTTATACACTTTTTTGATGGCAGTAGTGGCTGTTTTGGTAGTGCTTTGCAGCTTGGGCGTTATCGGCCAGACTGCTATCACTGCTTTCTTTGCTACTATTCCCGGCAACTGGGAGTATGCGGTGGGCGGGATCATCATTCTGCTGGTAAGTATCCGCCTGCTTATTGCAGGTATTGGCGCGACTGGAATGACTTCGCTGACGATCAGCAGTGCCGATTCCGGTAAAGTATCTGTCGGTAAAAGCGCTATTGAAGATTATGTAGCGGAGATCGCTAAAGAGGTTTATGGTGTTTATGGCGTTAAGGTCGAGGCAAAAATGGGCGAAGAACATATCAGCATTCGCATCAATGCGTCGATAGAGCCTGGTATAAATATTCCTGAAACTACAGATGAAATTAAATATAATGTACGTGATACGATCAAAAAGGTCTTGGGTATGGAGATCAAGGACATAGATCTGTTCTTCAAGCAGATCAAAGCGAAAGGCTGAGGAGGTAGACGGCATGCTTAACGAAATTTTCAGTGATCTTTGGAAGAATTACCGTGGCCGGCTGCTGGGGTCTATATTTGGTCTGTTTATCGGCGTAATGTTTTTGATCTTAGGCTTTCTGCAGACGATTTTTCTGCTCATATGTATTACTGCCGGGTTCTTCCTCGGCAATAAGCTGGACAAAAAAGAAGACCTGATGGAATGGCTGGACAGACTGCTGCCGCCAGGCTATCATAAATAAATTTCAGACAAGAGAGGGCTAATATGATTCGCAGGATTGCAAGGGAATTGGTTTTACAAAGTTTGTTTCAGATAGATTTTGCTCAGGTCGACTGTGAGGCAGCGTTGAATGCTGCTGTTGAAGAACGGTCTGATAAAAGTGCTGAAAAAGCCAAAGAGTATGCACAGGATGTTTTAAATGGTGTTTTGGCTAATAGTGAAGCGATAGATGCCAGGATCAGTGAGTATGCTATTGACTGGACCTTGGAGCGTATGCCGGCTGTCGACCGTAATATTTTGCGGGTCGCCGTTTATGAAATGTTTTTTGCAGCAGAAAAGCTGGTGCCTAATGTGGCAATCAACGAAGCTGTGGAAATAGCGAAAATTTATGGAACAGATGATACTCCGCGGTTTATCAACGGAGTTCTAGGTAAAATGGTTCGCAGTGATGTCTAAAAATGAGGTCTATCTGGGCATTGATACCAGCTGCTATACAACGTCGGTCGCACTGATCGGCAGAGAAGGCGGACTGGTAGGTGAGGCCCGCAGGATTTTACAAGTGAAACCGGGCTGCAGAGGTCTGCAGCAGTCGGAGATGGTGTTTCAGCATACGCGTAACCTGCCGATTTTGCTGGAAGAGGTTTTAAAAAAGCCGCTGAAAGTCATCGGTATCGGTGTTTCTGCCCGCCCGCGGCCCTTGGAAGATTCGTATATGCCAGCATTTTTGGTTGGGTTGGGCCTGGCGCGCTCTTTAGCGGCTGTAAACGAAATTCCGTTATGGCAGATCAGCCATCAGGAAAATCATTTGGAAGCCGGATTGTGGTCAGCGCAGGGGCCTGATGCCGACCGTTTTCTGCTTTTACATGCTTCCGGCGGTACTACTGACTTATTATTAGCGGAAAAACAAACTGACAGCACTTATGCACTGACACAGGCAGGCGGCAGCAAAGATCTGCATGCCGGTCAGTTTGTTGATAGAGTAGGTGTTGCGTTGGGACTGCAGTTTCCGGCAGGAGCCGCTTTAGAACAACTGGCGGCAACTGCGGCCGATTGCATCGAATTGCCGGTAGCAGTACGTCAGGGTGACGTCAGTTTATCCGGGCCTGCTACTGCTGCTTTGCGTAAAATCGAGGCTGGCGCTGATCCTGCAGCTTTGGCGGCAGGTGTGCAATATGCCATGGCAGAAACCTTTGTCAGGATGATCCGTAACGTGGCAGCGCAGAAAGAAATTTTTGATGTTTTGCTGGTAGGCGGTGTGGTTTCTAATGCTTATATCCGCCGTCATATGATAGAAAAGCTTGCTAAACGCAGGATCAGGGTCTGGATACCCGAAAGCCGGTTTAGCCCCGATAATGCTGCCGGCTGCGCTGCTTATGCGTTCAGGCAGGGAGAAAGCAGTTATGAATGAAGTAATTTATTCCGTAAGTGAATTGAATTTGATGATCAAAAGCCTGCTGGAGGGCGATCGTACTTTTACTAATATCCAGATCCAGGGTGAAATCTCTAATTTTAAACGTTATTCTTCAGGGCATTGTTATTTTACCTTGAAAGATGCCGGCGGCGTACTGAAAGCAGTTATGTTTCGCAATCAGGCGCGCAGTCTGCGATTTGAACCGCAAAATGGTGATACTGTTGTGGCTATCGGGCGTGTCGGAGTGTACGAGCGCGATGGCGTTTATCAGCTTTATACAGACCTGCTGCTGCCGTTAGGTGCTGGAGATCTGATGCTGGCTTATGAAGAATTAAAGAAAAAACTTACTGAGGAGGGGTTGTTTGACAGTGAACGTAAACGTGAACTGCCGCTGAACCCTAAAACAGTTGGAATGATAACATCGCCTTCCGGTGCTGCTGTACGTGATATGATTACTGTCGCGCGGCGGCGCAATCGCGGCATCAAGCTGTTGCTGTTTCCTGTCAAGGTGCAGGGAGATGGTTCTGCTGCTGAAATTGTCAGGGCGATCCGGTTTATGAATAAACACCGTTTGGCTGACGTCCTGATCGTGGGACGCGGCGGCGGTTCCATAGAAGAATTGTGGGCTTTTAATGAAGAGCCTGTTGTGCGTGCTATTGCTGCGTCTGAAATACCAGTAGTTTCAGCAGTAGGGCACGAAACTGATTTTACATTGTCAGATTTTGCTGCTGACCGCAGGGCAGCTACTCCTTCACAGGCTGCTGAGCTGGTTGTTGCAGATGCTGATTCGTATCTGCGCTATGTTGAGGAACTGACAGCACGCGGCGAGCGGGTGCTTGTGCATCAACTGGAACAGGCGCAGCATAAGCTGCAGCGGCTTCAGGGATCATGGGCTTTAGCCAAGCCGGAACGCTGGCTGGAGCCATTGCAGCAGCGTACGGATATGGCGATGCGGCAGCTGCAGGGCAGGATGGAAAGTATTCTGCAGAAACGGCAGCACAAGTTTGGACTGCTGGCAGCGCGGCTTGATGCTTTATCACCGCTGACGGTACTTGCCAGAGGTTATTCGATAACCAAGACAGACTCAGGCAGGGCTTTGCGCAGTATCGCAGATGTGCGCTGGGGAGAAGAACTCAGGACTCAGGTTGCTGACGGTGATGTGATATCGGTTGTGCAGCAGGTAGAAAGGCGTGAAAAACAATGACGATGAAAAAAATCGCCAAAAACATAAAGTTTGAAGAAGCGTTGGCCGAGCTGGAACAGCAGGTACAGCTGCTGGAAAGTGGAGAACTGCCGCTGGAAGAAGCGCTGGCAGCGTTTCAGCAGGGCGTTGCTTTGAGTAAGGTATGCATGACTAAACTCAATACGGTGCAGCAGGAAGTAGAAAAAATCGTCGTTGCTGCTGACGACGATAACGAATATGAACTGGAAACATTCGCAGAGCTGGAGGATTGACATGGATTTTAATAAGTATTACGAAGACAGGCAGAAGCTGGTCAATACTTTTCTGGAAAAACGTTTGGAAAAAAAGGGCATCTCGCGTGTCGATGAAGCAATGGCTTACAGCCTGCTGGCAGGTGGCAAGCGTATCCGTCCCATAATTTTAATGGCAACAGCCGATGCTTTGGGTGTCAGCGGTTATAATTTTCTGCCGGTAGCCTGTGGTTTAGAAATGATCCACACCTATTCGCTGATCCATGATGATCTGCCTTGTATGGATGATGATGAATATCGTCGCGGCCGTTTGACCAACCACAAGGTTTTTGGGGAAGCGCTGGCGCTTTTGGCTGGTGACGCTTTACTGACCCTTGCCTTTGAAGTGATGCTGGAACAAAAAAATGTACCGGCGGAAGCTTTGATCGAAACTGTGCGCGAAGTAGCAATGTGTGCCGGAAACTTCGGTATGGTCGGCGGTCAGGTCATTGATCTTGATTCCGAAGGCAGGCAGATCAGTGAAGAAGAACTGCGTAAGCTGCATGCAGGCAAAACAGGAGCACTTTTCATTGCGGCAGTTCGCAGTGGTGCGCGATTGTCTGGTGCTGCCAGTGATGAGCTGCTGGCTTTGACAAAATTTGCCGATCTTTTGGGGCTTGCTTTCCAGATCACAGACGATATCCTTGATGTCGAGGGTGATGCTGCTCAGATGGGCAAGGCAGCGCATAGTGATGAGAAAAAGCATAAGTCCACTTATGTGACCTTATATACTCTGGAAGGCGCCAAAGCGCTGGCTCAGAAAACTGTTGACGAGGTGCTGGGCTGTCTGGAAATGTTTGGAGAAAATGCCGAAGCTCTGCGTGAGATTACAAAAATGATGTGCGGGCGTAAAAGCTAAGTTATTTGTTATTGAGAAGAAAGGCGGATTGCTGAATGCAAAATGAGCAATTATTGCAAAAAATAAATTCTCCCGCAGATCTGAAAATGCTGACTTTGGATGAAATGAAGCTTTTAGCAGGCGAGATCAGGCATCTGATCATTGATGTCGTTTCTAAAAACGGCGGCCATTTAGCTCCTAATTTAGGTGTGGTAGAACTGACTTTGGCTTTGCATAAAGTATTTACGACACCGAAGGATAAAATTATCTGGGACGTAGGCCATCAGTCATACATCCATAAAATACTGACGGGGCGTAAGGACCAGTTTCCGACGCTGCGGCAATATAAAGGACTGTCAGGATTCCCGAAGCGTAAAGAAAGCGAGCACGATGCTTTTGGTACAGGACATTCCAGCACATCCATCTCAGCTGCTTTGGGGATGGCTGTAGCACGTGATCTTAAAGGTGAAGATAATAATGTTATTGCCGTTATCGGTGATGGTTCGATGACTGGCGGTATGTCTTTTGAAGCTTTGAATAATGCCGGCGATCTGCATAAAAAAATGATCGTTATTTTAAACGACAACGAAATGTCTATTTCTAAAAATGTCGGCGCGATGTCACAGTATTTGTGCGATCTGCGCACAGGTGAAACCTATAACAAAATCAAACACGATGTTGAAGGCTGGCTGAAAAGCCTGGACTTCGGCACTGATGTTTTAAATGCTATCGAACGTGTTAAAGGCAGTGTAAAGTACCTGATGGTACCAAGCTCTGTTTTTGAAGAGTTGGGCTTTAAATATCTTGGCCCGATTGACGGCCATGATTTGAATAAGCTGCTGGAGGTTTTGGAAGCGGCAAAGCATGTCGATGGTCCTGTTTTAGTGCATGTGATCACTAAAAAAGGTAAAGGCTATGAACCTGCAGAAAAAAGTCCGAATAAATTTCATGGCACGGGTCCGTTTGAGATTGCAACAGGTAAAAAAATCACCGATCCACAGGCTCCGATCGCTTACACGGAAATGTTTGGTAAAACTTTGGTCGAACTAGCTGAACAAGATGCGGATATTGTTGCTATCACAGCGGCTATGCCTGACGGCACCGGTCTTAACAAATTTGCCGAATGCTATCCGCAGCGCTTTTTGGACGTAGGTATCGCTGAGCAGCATGCCCGCTTCAGTATAAGTAAATGTAGGATTCTGCTTATCGGCTGCCGGTATGGCGGCTGCTGGAATGAAGCCTGTTGTTGCGGTGTATTCTACATTTTTACAAAGAGCGTATGATTCGGTGCTGCACGATATCTGCATGCAGGATCTGCATGTAACGATGTGCCTTGACCGTGCCGGTATCGTCGGTGACGACGGTTTTACACATCATGGTGTTTTTGATTATGCTTATCTGCGTTCGATGCCCAGGATGACGATTATGGCACCTAAGGACGAAAACGAACTTCGTCAGATGCTGAACACGGCATTACAATTCAACGGACCGATCGCGATCCGTTATCCGCGCGGCAGCGGTATTGGCGTTGCCTGTGAAGACGAACTGAAAGAACTTCCTATTGGTAAAGGTGAGCTTTTGCGGGAAGGTACAGATGTTTGCCTGCTGGCAATCGGCAGCATGGTGCAAACAGCTTTGCAGACTGCTGATGCTTTGGCGGCAAACGGTATTCAGGCTGGTGTGATCAATCTGCGTTTTGCCAAACCTCTTGATAAAGAATTGATCGTTCAGGCGGCCGAAAAATATGGAAAACTGGTCACTCTGGAAGAAGGAGTGCTGGCTGGCGGTGTTGGCTCTGCAGTTTTAGAGCTGCTTAATAAAGCCGGTCTGATGCAAAAGGTGCAGGTCTTAAATTTGGGACTCCCTGACGAGTTTGTGCCGCATGGTGACAAAAAATATTTGTTCCGGGATCTGGGTTTAGATACAGAAAGTATAAAAGAAAAAATTACTGCTTTGGTGAAAGGTGCCGGAGAAGCAAAGTGAAAAAAGAACGATTAGACGCACTGCTGACAGCCAGAGGATTTTTTGAAAGCCGGGCAAGGGCTCAGGCTGCCATTATGGCAGGTCAGGTGCTGGTCAATGAACAGAAAATAGATAAACCGGGGACACAGGTTCCCGAAGAGGCAGCGATACGCCTGCTGGGCGAAAAACTTAAATATGTGAGCCGCGGTGGGCTGAAATTGGAAAAGGCATTGCAGATATTCCCCATCAGCGTAGAAGGTAAAACAGTTGCGGATATCGGCGCTTCCACAGGCGGATTTTCCGACTGTGCCCTGCAGAATGGCGCTGTTAAAGTGTACGCCGTTGATGTAGGCTATGGTCAGCTGGCCTGGAAGCTGCGCAGTGATGAGCGTGTCGTAAATATGGAACGCACTAACGTGCGCTATCTTGAAGCTGAAAGCTTGGGAGAACTGGTAGACGCAGTAACTATCGACGTGGCATTTATTTCTTTGGATAAGGTGCTGCCGGCGGTACATAAACTGCTTAAGCCAACTGGCTTTGTTATTGCGCTTGTTAAGCCGCAGTTTGAGGCCGGCAAAGAAAACGTCGGAAAAAAAGGTGTCGTACGCGACCCTAAGGTACATGCCGACGTTATCAAAAAAGTAGTAGCTTTTGCTAAAGAAGAAGGTTTTGGTATTGCCGGACTGGATTTTTCTCCTATCAAAGGGCCTGAAGGCAATATTGAGTACTTACTGCATCTGACACTGGGTGATGACAATGCGGTAAGTGAAACTATGATTGACGAGCTTGTATCCAAATCACATGGTGATTTGGATAAACCACAGACCCAGGAGTAGAAACAGCGAGGCTTTTATGAATAAATTACGGTTGGGGATATTCCCCAATATGAAAAAAGAAAATGTCAAAAACAGTTTGCCGAAAGTGTTGGATTTGTGCGATAAGGCTGAAATCGAGGCGGTACTGCCGCAGCGTCTGGATTATCAGGACAGGCCCAGCTACGACGTTTGCGACAGGGCAAGCCTGAAGCAGATGCATATGGCGGTATCTTTAGGCGGCGATGGTACGCTGCTGCAGATGACGAGATTTTTGGCGCCGCTGAAAATCCCTGTATTTGGTGTCAATTTTGGGAAATTAGGCTTTTTAGCAGAAATAGAACTTAAAGAACTGCCGGAAGCCTTATCCAAGCTGACGGCCGGAGAATATGTGCTGGAAGAGCGCAGTCAGCTGCAGGCCTGTGTTTGGCGTGACGGTAAGGTTTTGATTGACGCTCACGCCTTAAACGATATGGTAGTGGCCAAGGGGCATTTTTCAAAGCTGGCGCATCTCAGTCTGAAGGTCAATGGCAAACGTTCGGGCAATTATGCCGCTGACGGTATCATCATGGCAACGGCTACAGGCTCTACTGCGTATTCGTTATCGGCAGGGGGGCCGCTTGTACATCCCAGCCTCGATGTTACTATTATTACGCCTATCTGCGCTCATGCGCTTTATACAAGACCGCTTTTGATTCCGATGGACAGGGTCATAGAACTGAATGCTATTCCGCCCTATGAAGAACTGTTGCTTTCGGCGGATGGAGAAATAGTAGCATCGATAGCGGAAAATGATACGGTAAGAATTGCCAAAAGCCCTGACAAAGTAACTTTTATCAGGCTCAATGGCCGCAGTTATTATGAAACCTGGCAGGAAAAGCTGATCCGTAATACGGAAATGCTTTAAAATACCCAACCGCTTACAAATACAGATATGAGGTGAGAGACGTGAAAGGTATCAGACACGGCAAGATCAAAGAAATCATCGAACACAGCAAAATCGAAACTCAGGAAGATTTGGCGGCTGCTTTACGCCACGACGGTATCGAGGTAACTCAGGCTACTGTTTCCCGCGACATCAAAGAGCTGATGCTCATTAAAGTTCCGGATGCCGAAGGCAATTATCATTATGCTTTTCCTAAAGAACATAATATGCTGCTGACTCCCGGACGTCTGGAACGTACTTTCCAGGATTCTATCATAGGCATGGGTGCCTCTGAAAATCTGGTAGTTGTCCGCAGTCTTCCCGGTACTGCACAATCGGTAGCTTATGCTATTGATTATATGAAATGGCCGGAGGTTTTGGGGACTGTCGCCGGTGATGATACTATTTTTGTTGCTGTCGATTCAAAAGATAACACTGTAACCTTTATGGAACGCTTTAATAATCGCTGATAGGACGAGGTCGTTTAACGATGCTGCAATCTTTGCATGTGCATAATTTTGCTTTAATTGAAGATGCGAAAATAGATTTTGCCCCCGGTTTCAATATTTTTACAGGTGAGACCGGTGCAGGTAAGTCTATTTTGATCGATGCTTTTGGCGTCGTGCTGGGTGATCGGGCTTCGGCGGACTATATCCGCAGCGGAGCTGATTCCTTTTGGGTGCAGGCGGTATTCGATATCAGCGGGATAGAAGCAGTTAAGTCTTTGCTGGCAGAGCAGGGGATAGACGAAGAGGACGAACTGTTTTTGAGGCGGCGTATTTTAGCCAACGGCAAAAGCCAGGCTACAGTTAACGGCGTGCAGGTACCATTGGCAGTACTCAAAAGCTTCAGCGAACTTTTGGTCGATATTCATGGCCAGCATGAAAACCAGGCACTTTTAAAGTCTGATGCACCGTTGGCATTGGTCGATTTGTATGGACGGGAAGAGATTGCTCCTGTGCGTAAAACGTATCGGGAGCTGTATACAGCTTATCTGGCTACGCAGGCGAAGCTGACACAGCTGGAGCAAACCGGCAGTGAGCGGGAACGCATTTTAGACCGTCTGGAATGGGAAATCAAAGAAATTACTGAGGCCGCATTGGAAGCAGGCGAACTTGAAGCCTTACAGGAAGAGGTAAAACGTCTGCAGAACAGCGGCAAGATCATGACAGCAGTCAACAGTGCTCATGAATATCTTGACAGCGAAAGAGGTATTCTTGATAATTTGGCGGCAGCTAAAGATCAGCTGGCGGCAGTTGTGCGTTATGATGAACGGCTGCATAATGCGTGTGAAAGCCTGGAAGGCAGCTGGATCGCATTGGATGAATGCCGGCGTGAGCTGAGCGATTATCTAAGCAGAGAGGAATATGATGCTGCAAGAGCAGCTTATGTAGAGGAACGCTTGGATCTGTGGTATCGTCTGCAGAAAAAATACGGCGACAGCTATGAAGCGATCACTGCATACTTAGGGCAGGCACAGCAGCAGGCCGATGAATTGGCGCAGCTGGAAAGCAACATTGCTAAAACAAAACAGCTGCTGGCGCAGCAAAAAGGTGAATTGGAACAGCAGGCGCAAAGCTTATCGCAGCTGCGCGCTAAATATGCCGGGCGGCTGGCATCTAAAGTTACGGTACATATCCATGATCTGGCGATGCCGGAAGGCAGGTTTGAGATCGAGGTAACTGCTAAAGACACCCTGACTAAAACAGGTAAGGATGAATTGACCTTCCTGTTTACAGCTAACCTGGGAGAACCGATCAGACCCTTGTTAAAAGTCGCTTCCGGCGGCGAGCTGTCACGTGTGGCGCTGGCTATTAAAACGGTGCTTCTAAATGCCAGCGGTGTACCGACAATGGTTTTTGACGAGATCGATACAGGCGTCGGCGGCGTTACCGCACAGAAAATGGCCGAAAAGATCGCTGTTATTGCCAAGGTAGGACAGGTACTGTGTATCACGCATTTGCCACAGATAGCTTCTTTTGCTGACAGGCATCTTCTGATCCGCAAGGAAAGTACAGGCGGACGAACTTCAACAGGGTTGACTGTACTGGATGAAGAAGGCCGTATCCAGGAACTGATGAGGATGACAGTCGGCGATAATGTCAGCGAAGTAGCCTACGCTAATGCTAAAGAGCTTTTAGCAGCGGCTGCTAAAAATAAACAGGCAAGGTGAGAGCTATGAAAAAATTTCATCAGGCAAATTTAGATGAAACCTTTATCTGCAGTAAAGTAGGATTTTCAGGACGCCTGCTGCAGGTGAATATTGATTCGGTAATCTTGCCGAACGGAAGAGAAACGACACGTGAACTGATCCATCATCCGGGGGCTGTAGCTATTGTTCCTATTTTAGACGATGGCAGTATTATTTTTGTAAAACAATACCGTTATCCTGTGGGAACAGTAATGTATGAGATCCCGGCAGGGAAACTTGACCCGGGTGAAGAACCGGACGTATGTGCTGAGCGGGAACTGTCGGAAGAAACCGGTTATAGTGCGAAGGAATGGCAAAGGCTGACTTCTATCGTTACTACACCGGGCTTCACTGATGAAGTTATTCACCTGTATGCGGCGCGCGGTTTGGAAAAACACAACCAGCATACTGATGAAGATGAGTTTATCGATGTCGTAAAATTAACGCCGCAGCAGGTCAGGGAAATGGTGCTGGAAGGCGATATCTTCGATTCTAAAACTCTAAGCGCTTTATGTGTATTGGAAATGCTGAAATAAAACTTAATAAGTGATTTGAACGCAGACTGTTTCTGACAGTCTGCGTTTTTTGTATTTTGGTAGTTGGAAAAGTTCTATAGATGGTTTATAACAGAGAAGCTGCGGTTATTGTTACTTGCGTTACACTTTGTTGTTTTAAAAACGGTAAATTCTTAAATTTCAGCTAAAATGCAGGAAAAGCCCTTGCAACCAGCGAATTGTAATAACATCAAATTTTGTAGGACAAGGGGGAGTAATCATGAAAGAGTATACTGGAGATAGGATCAGAAACGTGGCCATTGTGGGTCACGGTGGGGCTGGAACGACGTCTGTTACCGAAGCCTTACTGTATCGTTCGGGAGCAATTTCCAGAATGTGCAAGGTAGAAGACGGGGCTACCACCACTGACTATGAGCCGGAAGAAATCAAACGCGGCGTATCTGTCAATGCAACTTTGGCGCCTGTTGAATGGCGTGATACCAAAATCAATTTTATTGATACACCAGGCTTTGCCGACTTTGTAGCCGAGGTCAAAGGCGCTTTCCGTGCCGTTGACAGCGCTTTGATCGTTGTATGCGCTACTTCGGGCGTGCAGGTTGGCACTGAGCAGTGCTGGAAGTTGGCAGAAGAAGCACATTTGCCGCGTATCATTTTCGTTAATAAGATGGATCGTGAAAATGCTGATTTTGATAGTATCCTTGACAACCTGCGTGCTAAGATCGGTAAACGTGTATTGCCGCTGCAATTACCTCTCGGTAAGGAAGCCGATTTCTGCGGCGTTATCGACCTCTACAAAATGAAGGCTTATAAAGCTAACGGCAACGATTCCATCGAAATGGACATTCCTGAAGATATGCTGGAGTATGCCAAAGAAGCGCATGAAAAAATGGTCGAAGCTGCTGTTGAGGCTGATGATGACTGCATGATGCGTTATCTGGAAGGCGAAACTATCAGCGATGAGGAAATTATGGATTGCCTGATCAAAGGCATTCGTCAAGCGATTATTTTCCCTGTCCTTTGCGGAAGCGCATATAAAGATATTGGCTTGGGACGCGTTATGAACGCGATTATCGATTTTACCTATCCGGCTATTCTGAATGACTTTGTTGTTACGAATCCGGAAACTGAAGAAGAAGAGATCCGCGATGCCAACGCACCTATGGCAGCTTTGGTTTTCAAAACTACGTCTGATCCTTTTGTTGGCCGTTTGAGCTTCTTTAGAGTATTCTCGGGCACGATCAAGAGTGACAGCATGGTTTATAATGCCAGCCGTGAAAAAGAAGAACGTATTGGCGGTATTTTTACGATGCGTGGTAAAACTCAGATCCCGATGAAGGAAGTTGTTGCCGGTGATATTGGCGTTACTACTAAATTGCAGTTTACGTCTACCGGCGATACGCTCAGCGACAAGAACTCACCTGTTTTGTTTGCGCCGATCGCATTCCCGCTGCCGATGTATACTCGTGCCATTTACGCTAAAAAGAAAGGCGAGGAAGAGAAGATCGCCACTGCTTTGAACCGTTTGATGGACGAGGACCCGACTATCATTGTTACTAAGAACAGTGTGACGAAGGAAACTCTGGTCAGTGGCATGGGCGATCAGCATATCGAGATCATTATGGAGCGTATGAAACGTAAATTCGGTGTGGAAGCCGATTTGCGTGCGCCTATCGTTGAATACAGAGAAACTATCCGCGGAACGGCGGAGGTTGAAGGCAAGCATAAGAAACAATCCGGTGGACATGGCCAGTATGGTCACGTTGTGATCAAGATGGAACCCTTGCCGCCAGGAGAAGGCTTTGAGTTTGTTGACAAGATTTTCGGCGGTGCTGTGCCGCGGCAATATATTCCAGCTGTTGAAAAAGGTATGCGTGAGTCCATGGAACACGGTATTTTGGCCGGGTATCCGGTAGTCGATGTTCGCATTACGCTGCTTGACGGTTCTTATCATACTGTCGATTCTTCAGAAATGGCGTTTAAGATCGCTTCCAATATGGCGTTCAAAAAAGCTATGGAACAGGCGAAACCTGTTTTAATGGAGCCTGTTTATAATTTGGATGTTTATTGCGCCGAATCAATGATGGGCGATGTTATTGGCGATTTGAACTCTAAACGCGGACGTATTTTGGGTATGCAGAGTTTGGAAGACGGTATGGGCTGCGTAAAAGCGCAGGTTCCTTATGCCGAGATTTCCGAATATGCGGTTGACCTGCGTGCTCTGACTCAGGGCTTGGGTACTTTTGAAATGAAGTTTGACCATTATGAGGACGTACCGATGAAAATGGCAGAAAAGATAATTGCCGAAGCTAAGGAAGCTCAATAATTGATGTAGTTTCTGTAAAACTAAGCTGAAAGCGGTTTGCTAAAAGGGCAAACCGCTTTTTTATGCTTGTGCGTTGCTGTTGGTGTGAGTAAATAAAAAGAGTTTATCTCAATTATTGAGATAAACTCTTTTGTTGTTACAGATTGGGTCAAAAGCTTATTAGATCAGTATACCATATGTACGAGCATATACCCGGCAAAGCAGGCACTGCCTACGCCAATAAGCCCCGGCACCAGGAAGCTGTGATTGATGATAAATTTACCGATATGTGTTGTTCCAGAACGGTCAAAGCCGATGCAGGCCAGATCGGAAGGATAAGTCGGCAGAACAAAATAACCGTAAGCTGCCGGCATAAAACCTACTATTACTAAGGGATCGACGCCAACGCTTAATGCCATCGGTACGATGACGGTCACGGCCGCTGCCTGTGAATTGATCAGCTTGGAAACCAAAAACAGAACGATCGCATACATCCAGGGATAAGTAAGTACGATGTCACTTAAGGATTTTTTCATTACGGGCAGATAGGCACCGAAATAGGTATCGGCCATCCAGGCTACGCCGTAAACTGAAACAATGGCGGTCATACCTGATTTAAAAACAGAACCGGAAGCGACTTCCGAAGTTTTAACATTGCACAGGATCATAATGACAGCGGCAATAGAAAGCATCATCAGCTGGATTGTCGGTGTCATGGAAAACGGCTTCAAAACGCCTTTGGCGTTGGGAAAGTGCGGCAATAATTGTGGGAAGCTGCCAAAGATAGCAATCACAACGATACCCAGAAGAAAAACTAATGCTGCCTGATAGGCACTTTTAGGCAGGATAATATTTAAAAGGCTTTGTTCCTGCAGGCCGCCGTAAATAAACTCTTTTTGTTCAGGATCAGCGATTTTTTCCTGGAATTCACTGTCTTTATCAAGATCTTTGCCGCGGTTGATGCTCCAAAGGCCGGCGATAACAACACCGATGAAGGTAGCAGGAATGGAAATAGAAAGAATCTGCATAACTCCGAAAGGGTGATCTGTAGCGCCGAGGATGGCAACTACCGAAACAACAGCTACCGAAGCAGGCGAAGCGCAGACACCCATTTGTGAAGCAATGGAAGCAACAGACATCGGCCGTTCCGGGCGGATATTTTGTTTGATAGCGATATCGTAAATAATAGGGAACATAGCGTAAACTACATGTCCGGTGCCGCATAAAACGGCAAGCAGCCAGGTTGTGAGTGGAGCAAGGATAGTAATATATTTGGGGTTGCTGCGCAAGAATTTTTCAGCATATTTCAGCATTACATCAAGCCCTTTGGAAGCCTGTAAAAATGCTGAACAGGTAACCACCGCCATAATTGTCAGCATAACGTCTACCGGCGGTTTACCGGGTTTCAGGCCCATAACAAAAATAAAGAAAACAAGGCCGATACCAGAAATAGTAGCCAGACCGATACCGCCGCGGCGAACGCCGATCACCAGGCAGGCTATCAAAACGATAAAACCTAAAAACATTAACATCAAGACACCTCCGAGAAATAAAATAATAATTAAAAATATATCTAACGACGTCAAGGTATACAGATTGAAATGATATACCGCAGTCGGAGATGTCCTGTTACAGGATAACTGTGATTAAGCTGCAAAGGTACAAAGCAATAGTGACACTATATAAATAAAGTGTATGATAATAGTGGCTGTAATACGGGTATTAGTATACACTATTATGGTGTTTATTGCTAGCCCTAAAAAAATTTTATTTTAACTGAAAATCACGCTTATAAAGATAAAGTGAGTTTTATAATTATAGTGAAGCGGCAGAATAAAATAAGGAATAAGCTTATAAAAGCCGCTAAAGATAAAAAACACAGGAAAATACACGATGTTTATTTCTTCAACTTATGCTATAATTAATATATTACTATGAGTTATTGGGAGGGTTCAGTAAATGCAGGCTATTGATCATGCATCTGTTAATACTTTACGCTTTTTGGCGGCTGACCAGGTAGAAAAGGCTAAATCGGGACATCCTGGTTTCCCTTTGGGCACGGCGCCGTTGATGTATACTTTGTGGGACCGTTTTATGCACTACAATCCAAAAGATCCTAACTGGTTCAATCGTGACCGTTTTGTTTTGTCGCCAGGACATGGCAGCGCTTTGTTGTATGCAATGCTGCATCTGGCCGGCTACGATGTTTCGATGGAGGAATTGAAAAACTTCCGTCAATGGGGCAGCAAAACTCCGGGGCATCCTGAATATGGTCATACAGCAGGTGTTGATGCGTCTACAGGTCCGTTGGGACATGGTTTTGCAATGGGTGTAGGTTTTGCTGTTGCCGAAGCTATGCTGGCAGCAAAATATAATAAGCCTGAATTTACTGTTATTGATCACTATACCTATGGACTCACTTCTGACGGTGACCTGATGGAAGGCGTTGCCAGCGAAGCTGCTTCTTTGGCAGGGACTTTGGGTCTGGGTAAATTGATCTACCTTTATGATGATAATAAAATTACTATTGAAGGTTCTACCGATATCGCTTTCACTGAAGATGTGGAAGCCCGCTTTAAGGCTTATGGCTGGCAGGTGCTGCGTGTAGCTGATTCAGAAGATATTGAAGCTATGGAAGCTGCCGTTAAAGAAGCTCAGGCAGATACCGAGCATCCCAGTCTGATCATTGTGCGTACTCATATCGGTTATGGCAGCCCGAAACAGGACAGTGCTTCCTGCCATGGCGAGCCTTTGGGTGCTGAAGCTTTGGCACTGACTAAAGAAAAAGCCGGCTGGCCTGTTGGTCAACCGTTCTATGTGCCTTTGACTGTCAGCCAGTATTTCAAAAATAAAATCGAAGATTGCGAAGGCGATCAAAAAGCCTGGGAAGCATTGATGGCTGATTATAAAGTTGTTTATCCTGAATTGGGAATGGAACTTGAAGAACGTATCAGCGGCAATGCTCTGGTAAATCTGCACGATTTGGAAGCGATCTTTAAAGATGTTGCTAAAACTGCTACCCGTGAAGCTTCCGGCGATATCCTGCAGAAGCTTGTTATGCAGCTGCCTAATCTGGTTGGCGGCAGTGCCGACCTGGGTCCTTCTAATAAAACTGTGATGAAAAATGTCGGTTATTTCTCGAAAACAGACCGCAGCGGCCGTAATATTCATTTCGGTGTGCGCGAACATGCTATGGGAACAGTTCTTAATGGTATTGCTTTGCACGGCGGTTTTATTCCATTCGGTGGTACGTTCCTTGTTTTTGCCGACTTTATGCGTCCGGCGATCCGTATGGCAGCTTTGATGGGATTACGTTCCATTTTTGTCTTAACGCACGATAGTATTGCTTTGGGTGAAGATGGCCCAACTCATCAACCGATCGAACAAACTATGAGTCTGCGGATGATTCCGGGACTGTCTGTATTCCGTCCGGCAGATGCTTTAGAAACTGCTACAGCCTGGCAAATGGCTTGTATGAATCTACATAAACCGACGGCATTGCTTTTGAGCCGTCAGAAATTGCCGGTATTACACGAATATGCGGCAATCGTTCACGAAAATGCTTATAAAGGCGCTTATGTGCTGAACCCGGGACAGGGAGAAACAAAAGCGGTGCTTATTGCTACCGGCAGCGAGGTGCATTTGGCTTTGGAGGCGCAGGCTGTTTTGGCTAAGGAAGGAACTGCAGTCAGTGTAGTTTCGATGCCCAGCTGGGATACTTTTGAAATGCAGAGCGCAGATTATAAAGCTTCCGTTTTGCCTGAAGGTTTGCCGAAGATCGCTGTTGAAGCCGGCGTTACTTTAGGATGGAGCCGTTATACCGGCAGTGAAGACAATGTTTTGGGTATCAATCGTTTTGGCGCGTCGGCACCTGGCGATGTAATGATGGAAAAATATGGTTTTACTGTTGAGAATCTGGTTGCTAAAGTAAAAAGCGTTCTTTAATTTTATAATTTAAACGGGCATGGTGCTTACTCTTAGGCCCGTGCCCGTTTTGCTTGCGGTACTGAATCTGAAGAGTTCAGTAAGACAGTCTGCAGATAGGAGAAAAAATGAAACATTTATTAACGATAGCAGGCAGTGATTCCAGCGGCGGAGCCGGAATACAGGCCGATTTGAAAACCTTTGCCGCACATGGCACCTTTGGTATGAGCGTTATTACTGCTGTAACAGCGCAAAACACACAGGGTGTGACGATGGTGCAGGATATAGACGCTGGGGTGATCGAGGCGCAGATAAACGCGGTGTTTGACGATATTCGCGTCGATGCGGTAAAAATAGGCATGGTATCAAGGCCGGAAATCATCAAAACGATTGCCGATAGATTGCGTTATTATAAACCGCAGATCGTGGTGCTGGACCCGGTAATGATTTCTAAAAGCGGTTATCCGCTGCTGGCACCGGAAGCCTGTGCTACTCTGGTCCAAGAGCTGCTGCCCCTGGCAACACTTGTAACACCTAATTTGCCGGAAGCAGAAGTTATCAGCGGTATGAAGGTGACGATGAAGGAAGAAATGCGACCTGTCGCCGAACGTATTTTAGAGTTGGGTGCCAAAGCTGTTTTGGTCAAAGGCGGTCATTTGAACGGCAGCGCTGATGATCTGCTGTTTGATGGCAGTACAGAACGCTGGTTTATGGGCGAGCGGATCGACACCAAAAATACGCATGGTACCGGCTGCACATTATCCAGCTCGCTGGCGGCAAACCTTGCCCAGGGTCTGAGCCTGGTGGATGCCGTTGCGGCTTCGAAGGCTTATGTAACAGAAGCGATAGAATACAGTTTGCCGATCGGCGGCGGCTGTGGCCCGACACATCATTTTGTTGATTTGTACAGAAAGGCAGGCTGGTTAAAATGAGTTTGGTCATCAAAGGGCAATTTGGGTTGATCGTTGATGCTGTACGTGAAAAAAGGCCTGTTATCCATCATTTGACTAATTATGTGACGGCGGGAGACTGCGCCAATATAACTTTGTGTGCAGGTGCTTCGCCGGTAATGGCCGATGAAGCGGACGAAGTGGCTGAAATAACTGCTAATGCTGATGCATTGGTACTGAATCTGGGAACTATTGCCAAAGCAAAGATGCAGGCGATGGAAACAGCGGCTGCATCGGCTAAAAATAAAGGAATCACAGTTGTTTTAGATCCGGTAGGTGTGATGGCGTCCAAGCTGCGTTTAGTTTTTGCGCTGAAGCTTTTGAACGAAGGTCTGGTAACGATAGTGCGCGGCAATTACGCTGAATGCCTGGCATTATTGGAAGAAAAAGCTGAAGGCAGAGGCGTAGATTCAAATGGCAATGTGACTGATGGGTTAAGGGTAGCGAAGGACGCTGCGGAAAAATATAACTGTGTTTTTGCTGTTACCGGCGTTACTGATTATGTCAGCAACGGGAAACAGGCTTTAGTTCTGACTGGCGGACATGAGCTGCTGACGCAGATCACAGGAGCCGGCTGTATGACAACGACGTTATGTGCCTGCTGCGCTGCAGTAACAAAAGACCCATTGCTGGCAGCCGCTTTAGGTATAGTCATAATGGGGCAGGCGGCAGAACTGGCCGCAGGGTTTATGGAAACAAAAGACGGACCGGGAATGTTTAAAACAAGGCTGTTTGACGGTGTTTATCACGTTACGACAAAATGGAACGTGCTGCATTTGGACCCGGAACGGAAGCAGTGAGATGGAGAAAATGAAGCTGAAAATAGATTACAGTGTATATTTGGTAACAGATACCGGATTTTTGCAGGGACGTGATTTCGCTGCCTGCATTGAAGCCGCACTTAAAGGCGGCGTGACCCTGCTGCAATATCGCGATAAAAATGCTGACAGTCGTGTGCTGCTTGAACGGGCGCTGCTGCTGAAAAAAATGTGTGCTGTTTATCATGTACCTCTGCTGATCAACGACAGGCTTGATATCGCGTTGGCTGTGCAGGCAGACGGTGTGCACGTGGGGCAAAGCGATTTGCCGGTTCCTGTAGTGCGCAGGCTGTTAGGCGAGCAGGCAGTTATTGGCGCATCGGCTCATAACCCTGAAGAAGCCAGGCAAGCGCTTGCGGATGGTGCTGACTATTTGGGCTGCGGTGCGGTGTTTGGCACCACTACCAAAAATGATGCCGGTTATTTAGGTCTTGACGGACTGCAAAGTATCAGACAGGCTGTTACGGCACCTCTTGTCGGTATCGGAGGCGTCAACAGCACCAATTTTGAACAGGTACTGCAAACCGGTGTCAACGGCGCAGCTATTGTCAGCGGGATTTTGGCAGCAGATGATATTGAAGCAGAGGTACATAAATTCAAAACAATAGCTGACAGGTATAAAAATATATAAAAAGACAGACAAAAAGAGCTATCGCTTTTACTGCGATAGCTCTTACTTTTTATTTATCTTCGTTTAAGATTTGGTTGACGCGGTCACGCATCGAACCTGACTGCGGAGCCTTGGTCTTATCGTCGCCAAACTCTTTTTGCAGTTCCTTCATTTCCTTTGCCAGTTCTTTCTGCTGGGCTTTGATTTTAGCTTCAGCCTGAGAACGCTCGGATTTTTTGATATCTTTCAGGAATCTGTTATCATCGAAATCCTTAAATTCATTTTCCAGGGACTGAGTATCATAAATAGCCGGGGACGCGCCTGCTTCTGTAATATGCGGCGTCAGGATCATCATAACCTCAGTTTTATTTTTAGTTGTGCTGCGGTTTTTGAACAGTTCACCTAAAATAGGAATATTGGAGAGGAAGGGGATCTTCTGAATATTTTTCTGCTCTTCTTCATTGATCAGGCCGCCGATGATCAGTGTTTCACCATTGCGCATTCTTACATAAGTATCGGCAGTACGGCTGGTGATCTTATAATTTTTGATTTCAGAAACCAGTGTCGGCGTGCTGACTTCGGTATGTACGGCTGAGGTGATCATATCGTCTTCGCTGACGAGCGGAGTATAGGTGAGCTTGATACCGGCATCTACATATTCGGTAGTGTTGACGGTAATACCGTTTTCGATTTTCTCAGTCAAAACAGGAATATGGTCACCGATAAAGATACTTGCTTCTTTACCGGGAACGGTGATGATTCGCGGAGTCGCTAAAATTTTGGCCTTGCCATTAGCAAACAGTGCGTTGAGTGTCGCATTAAAACGGAATTCATAGCTGGCGCCAAAGTGAACTACGCCGCCGAAATCTTCATCATCATCGTTATTGCTGCTGTTATTGCTGTCCTCACTGTTCTGTGGTATCTTATCCCAATTCCAGTTGATGCCCAGGTTTTTACTGTCTTCTTTGTTGATAGAAATGATCTTGGCTTCCAAAGTGATCTGTTTGGTAGCAACGTCCATCGCTTTGATTGCCGAGCGAACACGCTCTTCATCTGTGCTGCTGCCGCTGAACAGAATAGAATTGGTGATAGGGTCGATACTGATTTTCTTTTCACTTTCCAGAATATCATTCAAAGCATTTTTAACATCTTCTGCTTTGGCATAATTCAGCTTAAAAACATTGACGCTGCCGTTGAACTTGTTCAGATTTTCCTGGGTGGAAACCAAAATAACGCCGTCGACCATGCGATATGCCAGTCCTTTGGCACTGGTGATAAGCTTGATAGCAGTGTTGAACGGCACATTATCTAAGGCAATAGTAATTTTACCTTTAACAGATTCGTCAGTAACGATACTGGCATCCGAAAGAGCGGAAATAGCAGTCAAAACGTCGCGAACTTCGCCGTCGTGCACATTTAAGGTAACGTTAGGTGCGGCCAAAGCAACAGTAGTGCTGCTGAAGGCCAAAAGTGCGGCGAGAGTAGTGCTTCGCAGCGATTTTTTCCAAGAATGCATTAGTTATTCCTCCCTAGGGTCAAATGAAGCGGATTTTGCGGATGGCTCAGGTCAACAGAATCGATGCCGATAGAGGTAACAGTATAATCGCCGAAGCTTTGACCATCTTTGTAATAATTACTGGTGTTGTTAAATTCGATAATGGCCAGCTGTTTGACGCCGTTATTGATGATGCCGCGTAAAACAGGCTGAGCTGCATAAACAGGTGCACCGCCTCCGATAACTGCACCGGGATGCACAGTTGGCTTGTTGAGCATTGCTGCCGGAGCCATAAAAGGATTACGGGCTATAGTTTGTACTTTTGGTGCCGCAGCTAAAGCATCTGCGGCAGGTACAACTGCTGCAGCAGGCTGAACCTGAGCTTCTGACTGTACTTGTCCGGCCCATGCTTTTTCGAACAGGCCTTCTATATAACCACTGGCATCAAAGCGGCACATGAAATGCGAGGTGCTCAAAACCAGGAAGGCTGCCAGAATGATAAGTGACAAACGATCAGTTTTCTCTTGCTGTTTTCGCATAATAATTCCTCCAATATAAATTAAACTGATAATTATAAAATCTTAATATACTTATTATACCACAAGATGAAAAAAAGCAAATAAATATTCTTATTCTTTTTATTAAAATAAGTTTGTTTTAGAATACATAGCGTAGTATAATTAAATATAAAATAATATAGGGGTATTATTTATTTTGAAAGCAATAAAAAAACTAAGATAACCGTGTTATTGGCAATATTTAAAATGGAGGAGAACAACGTGGCAACTCAGAAAAGACGCTTGGGCGAGATTCTTGTTACCTCGGGAGAAATAACGCAGTCCCAGCTGGATCAAGCCTTGGCTGAACAAAAAACAAATGGCAAAAGACTTGGTGAGACTCTGATCAGTCTGAATTTTTTGACTGAGCGTAAAATGCTTAAAACTTTAGAAAAACAGCTTTCCATACCATATATGTTTTTGAGTGATATCGAAATTATGCCGGAAGCTGTTGCGGCAGTACCAATCTTTCTGGCAGAGCGCTACACTTTAGTGCCGCTGAAAAAAGACGGCAACCGTCTGACGATAGCGATGAACGATCCGACAAATTTCTATGCGATTGATGATGTGCGCATGGTCAGTGGCTGTGACATTTCTATCGTGTTGTCCGAACAGCAGGATATCATTAACGCCATTAATAATTTTTATGGTGTCAGCGGCCGCGTAGGCGGCAGCCTCAACAAATTGAAAGAAGATTCTTTTGCTCCTGTCATTCGCAGAGTTGAAGACAGCAGTGAGGACGCGCCGATAATAAAAATCGTCAACTCCGTCATTGAGCAGGCTGTCCGAGATAAGGCCAGTGATATCCATATCGAACCCCAGGAGGATGATACGAGGGTGCGTTTTCGTGTTGACGGCGTTTTACGTAATGCGGTAACACTTCCGAAAAACAGTCACAGCGCTATTATTTCGCGTATCAAGATCATGGCGGAAATGGATATTGCCGAAAAACGTCTGCCGCAGGATGGCCGCATCAATATTGAACAGGGTGGACGTGATATTGATTTGCGTATTTCGACCTTGCCGACTATTTTAGGTGAAAAGGTTGTTATGCGTATTCTTGATAAAACGGCGGCTTCTATTGATATCAATGATCTGGCTTTCACAGCGAAGAATATGGAGCTGTATAGCAGTCTGTTCAACTCTTCCTATGGCATCGTACTTGTCACAGGTCCTACCGGCAGCGGCAAATCGACAACTCTGTACTCTACGCTCACCAATATCAACAATCCTAATAAAAACATCATTACTGTTGAAGATCCGGTCGAATATCGTATTGAAGGCGTCAATCAGGTAGCTGTCAATAATAAAGCGGGCCTTACCTTTGCCAACGGACTACGCAGTATTTTGCGTCAAGACCCGAATATAATCATGGTCGGTGAGATTCGTGACGTTGAAACGGCTCGTATCAGCATTCACGCCGCATTGACAGGTCATTTGGTTTTCAGTACCCTGCATACCAACGATGCTGCAGGCGCGATCACGCGACTGATCGATATGGGTGTAGAACCTTTCCTTGTAGCTTCCGCTTTGCGAGGTGTCGTAGCTCAACGGCTGGTGCGCCGTATCTGTCCGCATTGCAAAGAAACCTATGCTCCTGACGCGGCAGAAAGGGCCTATATGGGTATTGCACTTGATGAAGAAGTAAAACTCTATAAAGGTGCCGGCTGCGGTAAATGTAATTTTACCGGTTATGTCGGACGTATGGCGATCCATGAAGTTCTGCCTATCATTCCTGAAATGAAGGAACTGATTTTGAAAAATGCTCCCGATACGGAAATTTTTGCTGCCGGACGTTCTTATGGCGTTACTTCTATGAAAGAAGACGGTATCCGCAAAGTATTGGATGGAGAGACAACCGCTTCAGAATTGCTGCGCGTAGCGTACGCGTAAGGAGATGACAAAGTGATCAAAGAGTTAATGCGTGACGCTTTTGATGTCAACGCTTCCGATATCCATCTGACAGTAGGCTTGCCGCCAATGTTCCGTGTCAATGGCGTGCTGCGGCAGGCGGGCGAAGAACCTCTGCGCCGCGAGGATACCTATAATATGGCAATGGAGCTGATGGACGACAGGCGCCGCACGCAGTTCCTTGATAACGGCGAAGCTGACTTTTCTTATGAAATTGAAAATGTATGCCGTTTCCGTGTCAATGTTTTTAAACAGAGTAACTGTGTGGCAGCGGCGCTGCGTTTGATTTCCAATAATATCCCCAGCTTTGAGGATCTGCGCCTGCCTGACGTTATCAGCGACCTTGCCATGCTGCCGCGTGGTCTGGTGCTGGTGACAGGGCCGACAGGCAGCGGTAAATCAACGACACTGGCTGCTGTTATCAATAAAATCAATAAACACCGCAAAGATCATGTCATCACTCTGGAAGACCCGATCGAATACAAGCATAACCATATCAACAGCATCATCAACCAGCGCGAAGTCGGCAGTGATACCAAAAGCTTTGCTAATGGCCTGCGGGCAGCGCTGCGTGAAGACCCTGACGTTATTCTGGTAGGCGAGATGCGTGATACGGAAACTATTGCCACAGCTATCACTGCTGCCGAAACCGGACATCTTGTTTTGGCAACTCTGCATACTCAGGATGCGGCATCGACAGTGAATCGTATCATCGACGTCTTTCCCGAACACCAGCAGCAGCAGATTCGCATTCAGCTGGCTGGCAACCTGCAGGGCATCGTTGCCCAGCAGCTGCTGATGAATCGCGAACAAACCGGACGTCTGGCTGCTTTTGAAATATTAGTTGCCACACCGGCGCTGCGGAACTTGATCCGCGAAGGCAAAACACATCAGATACCGTCATATATCCAGACCGGTTCCAAATTCGGGATGATTTGTATGGATGCCTATCTGGCTCAGCTGGTACGTCAAAATAAGATCGACCGCAGCATAGCGGAAGAACGCTGTTATGACCCATTATCATTAGAACGCTATATGCATGGACTATAAAGCTAAAGGAGGAACCGCAGTTTGGAGCAATTTAAATATAAAGCACGTAAACGTGATGGTGCCGTAGTTTATGGCACAGTCAACGCCCCTAATGAAGCTGCCGTAGCCGCCTTTATCCGTAAACAGGACATGTATGTGGCTGGCATTGAAGCTTCTAAAAAGAAAGGGCTGTTTTCGGGAGTACTTTTTGAGGAAAGTATCAATCTTTATGACATCTCGATTTTTGCCCGCCAGTTTGCAACTCTGCTGGGAGCCGGTGTACCGCTTTTAACAGGGCTGGAGATACTAACTCAGCAATCTGCTAAAGAGCGTCTGCGTACTGTTTTAGGGCAGATAACTACCAGTGTCCGTGAAGGTAAAGCATTGTCGGCAGCTATGGCCGAGTTCCCTAAAGTCTTTCCCGAGCTGATGACTAACATGGTAGCAGCAGGCGAGGCCGGCGGTATTTTAGAAATCGTTATGGATCGTTTGGCAGCACAGTTTGAAAAAGATTATCGAATGAATGCCAAATTTAAATCAGCTATGATTTATCCGGCAATAGTTTTATCGGTAGCTGCTATTGTGGTTGCTATTATTATGATGTTCGTTATGCCGGTTTTTGTCGGCTTGTTTGAACAGCTTAAAATCGAACTTCCATTTGTCACCCGTGTCGTTATCGGCATCAGCAATTTCCTTGGCCATTACTGGTATTTGGTTATTGCCGCACTGATCGGCCTGTTTCTGCTTTATAAATGGGCCGGTACTAAAGAAAGTTTTCGCCTGTGGCGTGATGGTGTTTATTTGAAAGTACCTATTTTCGGAGACTTATATAACAAAATCATCATTACCCGTTTTGCCCGTACTTTTGCCAGCTTGTCACGCAGCGGCGTGCCGATCTTAAACGCTATGACCATTGTCAGCAAGGCTACAGGAAGTCTGCAGGCTGAAAGAGTACTTAATCAGGCCCGCGGCAGCTTAAGGCGAGGCCGTACTTTGGCAGATCCTATGGAAGCCAGCGGTATGTTTCCGCCAATCGTTATCAGCTTAGTAAATATTGGCGAAGAAACCGGCGCTCTGGATACCATGCTTGATAAGGTCGCCGACTTCTACGGCGCCGAGGTAGATGATACTATCGGAAGACTGCAGACTATCATGGACCCGATCCTGATAGTTATTTTAGGCGTCATTATCGGTACGCTGGCAGTAGCTCTTTTACTGCCGATGTTTGAAATAGTTACAAAAGTAGGTAGTTTATAAATAAAATAAAAGTTTTATGATAAAAATACTTGATAAAAGTTTAAAAAAGAGTTATTATTAAAATATAAATAAAATAGCGGCTATATTATTATGCAAATAATGGTAGCAAAGCTATATTAAGAAGGGATGAAATCCAATGAAAAATTTTATTAAAAACAGAAAAGGTTTCACTTTGGTGGAATTGGTAGTAGTAATTGCCATTTTAGGTATTTTAGCAGGGTTGGCGATTCCACGATTCATTGGTGCCACTGAAACTGCTCGTGGTGCAAGAGTAATAGCAGATTTAAGAACTGTAGAAAGCGCACTTTCTATGTATTATGCTAAAAATGGTAATTTCTATGATCCAGCCACAAGTACAACTTTAGTTACCGTTGATGGTTTAGTAAAAAATGGTTTATTAGCTGCTGTGCCGATTCCGCCGACTGGCAATATGAAAATTGAAGGAACAAAAAATTTTGACACAGCAGCGGCTGTACCTACTGGGAGTTATACAATAACAGCAGGAGCGACTGGTAGTGGTGTTGAAGCAGAAGTACAATTAGGTAATCATAATATCTCTTATTTTCTTGAGAAAAAAGGTTCAACTCCTTCAAATAATAATTAAATTTTTGACAAATAGATAGGCTTAAGTCTATCTATTTTTTTATCCAGTATTTTATCCATCAGCATATTTTACTATTAATCGTATTATAAATATATGTTATAATTATAATAAATAATATAAGTTGCGAAGGTAAAAAATGAAAAAGCTAAAAGGTTTTACTTTAATTGAATTAGTAATAGTAATAGCTATACTTGGTATTTTAGCGGGTATTGCTATCCCTAGATTTATAGACACTACAGAAGCAGCCCGTGGCGCTAAATTATTGGGTGATATGCGTACTATCGAAAGCATGGCTTTAGTTTATGCTGCAGATCACGGCGGTCAATATCCTAAGGTTAGCACTACCAACTCCGGTTTTAAATTCGAGTCTGGTTCCGAAAAATTTAATGATTATTTCTCTGGTGGTTATCCTTTACCGCCGCAGGGAATAATTTCTTTTCAAGGCAGTGACGGCAATACCTATCGTTATGATTTATCTGATCGTCAATATTATTATGGCTATAATAGCCAAAAAAGGGATGGTGTGGATTTTCCATTTGCTACCTGTGATGGCAAATCTATTTATGAATTTTTAACAGGTCAAAAAGGCAATAACGGCGGAAGTCCTATTTCTGTAGGTTCCAATAATGGCATAAATATTGATGTGGCTAATGGAATTGCCGAAAATGTAAGCCAAGGTGTCCTAGATGCAATAAACTCTGGTAATATTAATAATTTTGGGCAAGGAAACATTGATTCTGAAGCTAAAGGTGAAGGTACGCGAACCGCTATAATAAACGCATACCTGCAAAAAAATGGCTTTGATTTGAATAAATACGGCTGGTCAATTAGAGGAACAAATACTGGAAATTATACTCTATATGTCTATCCAAAACTGACTAAACCCGGTTTTATACAGGCTACAGTTTACCAAGTAACTAACGGTAATATTGGTGCGGGTAAAACTCAAACTGTAGAAGTCATCCAAAAAGATAATATTTTAAAAATACCTGAAATTTAATAAAACACGCTTTAAAGAATAATCCCCGCTGACGCATAGCGTCAACGGGGATTATTTCATTTGGCTTCGATTTTTGCGATATTACTTTGATACAGGCCGATACTGGCAAGAGTACTTTCGATCTTAAACTCATCTTTTTCACGCTGCAGCAAAATGTTATAAACGTGCTCAAAACGGGAAAACATATCGTGTTCAGCAGTACAGAGATTCAGATAACCGATGTCGTGTACTGCCTGAGAAACAAGTTTGTTTTCGTAATGAGGTTTTTTATAAGGGTTCAACTGCCTGCAAGCTGCGTGCCATGCTTCTGCGGCAGTCAGTTCACGCTGTCCGGTTTGATGTTGCAGCAACATTCTGGCCGCCTGCACAAAAACAGCAGGCTTAGGCGGATCAAAGGCGGTGTTTTCAATAACATACATCGCCGCAGCCTGTGCTACATCCAGAGGAAACTGTGCAATAAACGGATACCAGTCGTTTACGACTTCGCTGCCGTTTCTTACCAGCATAGGGAAATAACGGCCCAAACGATCAATGATCTTGGCTGCATCCTGCAGCGTGACCTGATTATTCATGGCAGCCTCCCTGCGCTAAAGCACGGATTTGTGCTGCACCAGCAGAAAGTACGGGTTTGGCTTGTTGGGAAAAGGAAGTAAAAGAAGAATTTTGATAAAAATTATTTTTCTTATCTTTCTCTTCTTTCTTATTCTTCTTATTAGATGCAGAGCCTTTGCAGTCGCTTTGCATTGCCTTTGTAAGGTCTTTGCAGTCAGCTGTGCAACGTTCGTCATCAAGGTACTGGTAAGCGCCCCAATTCACGACAGTCAGCAGGCGTCCGGTCTTTGTAGATTCGTTTGCCAAAAAACCAAGTTTTACAAATCGGTCTAAAGCTCCCCTAACATTACCTACGTTGACACCTTTGCCACAACGTTCGGCAATATGCTGTAAGCTGGTAATAGTCTGTCCTGGCTGCACGCTGAACTTTTGCCCCTGCCATTCCCATTCGGCGGGAGCGAAGTTGACCATAGACAGCAAAGTAAGAAGAACAGTTTTTTGAATCGGAGTAGATTGTTTCCAGATAGGTTTATCCCAAAGTTCGCGATAAATCTTAAAGAAGCCATTGTTCATGGACAGCACCTCAATTTTTTATATTTTTGATATAAAAAACAAGGGATTCCCGGCTGGCTGAGTGTAATAATGTCTGCTTGCAGGCGCACTACCGCTTAAAAGCGTTTTTTATCTGGCTAAGGCTCACCGTTGCACAATGCTTGTTTATTGCCGTTGCATAGGATTTTATAACGTCGCCGCTTTAGTTTGCCATCAGTCAAATTATTTTACACGTTGCTCAGCGTCTTGTCCTGTTTTTTGAAGCCTTGCCGCACAAGCTGTGGTTTGAAGGCAACCTGTTAAGTATGCGCTTGTTAACGGTGTTTGTCAAATAAATTAATAAATTTACTAATTATATCTCACTAATATGAAACCTCCTCACAAACATATGCTAAATAATGTTTGTGAGGAGGTTCTTTGAACATTAAACTAAAAACTAAAATTTAAATTTATTTTTCATTATTTATTATTCAAGATTTGATCAACAGTATTACCATTATATAAGGCACGGCCATTATCTACATCTAAAGTGTATTCATTAGTACTAGGAGCCGTAAGTGTTACTTCAGAACCATTAAAAGCAGTGACTTTTGCCGTACCTGTAGGAGGTGTCGGCCAAGCAGCCAAGACTTTAATTGCACTAGTCACACCGCCAGTAGTCTTGTCTATTGTTAACGCATCTTTGCTTGTAGGCAGGTTGCCAGTTTTAGCATTGTACATCATAATAGCACTGTCAATGGTTCGCATATCAGCAACGATTCTGGCACCACGTGCTGATGCTGTAGCATCCATAAAACGTGGAATCGCCAACCCTGCTAAAATACCTAAAATAGCAATTACTACTACCAATTCCACCAAAGTGAAACCTTTTCTGTTTTTAGTAATCAACAGGAAATAAAAACGCAAATATTTTTGTGATAAAAATTATTTTTCTTCTTAGATGCATAATTACTGCACAAACTATTGTCACAGTAGTGATTTACCAATTTTAATAAGGTATTCTTGCACATCACTCAACTTCTTGTCCTGTTTTTTTAAAGCCCTGCTATGCAAGCTATAACTTGCCAGTTCAAGGAAATCTGTTAAGTCTGCGCTTATTGATAGTGTTTGCCGAACCTTACTTTATAAACGATAAATAAAAAGTATACTAATTTCCTACTAGATCAGTAAGTGGAATAGATGTAGCCAAATCTAGTCCTACAATTAATTCTTCACCATCCACTGCTGAGTGTTTTATAAAAGTGTATCCGCCAAGTTGTTTGCCACCAAAGGAAGTTCTATAAATATTAAACTCTTTTAAATGATCGATAGCATTAGGGAAAATTGCTTTACCTTCAGGAGGTATCGGAACTGATTCTAAATATCCTTTTTCAACCAACATTGGAATGATATCTGGATATTCTTCTGCCTCTCCTACTATAATATTTTTTTGATCTCCGCCATTTTTGGCAAGATACATAGTATAGGCTGCTTGAATCGTTCTCATATCGGCAACCACTTTAGCACCTCTGGCAGTTGCCTGAGCATCTGTATAATATGGAATTGCAATACCGGCTAAAATGCCAATGATAGCAATGACTACTACCAATTCAACTAAAGTAAAACCTTTACTATATTGTCTCATAATACCTCATACCTCCGTGAAATATAAAGGGATTGTCTGTTTTAGACAACCCCTAATGTTTTAAAGTTCACTTTTATTTAACTGATTTAGTAGTTTGTTTGTCTCCGCCTAAAAGAGCAGTTAATGTTAAAGTACCAGTCACGTCACCACTACTAATAGTAGCACCATCAAGAGAAATTTCACCAGAACCACCAGTAGTCGTATCTGGGTCATATTTATATGCAGCACCAGTAGAAGGAACAGTTCCTTCTGTAGTACCGCCACCTTGTCTTAATACTTGGGCGATAATGAATTTGCCAGTTGGAACACCAGGCCAACCGCCTTGTACTAAAGTGTTTAAATCAGATTGTTGAGTTGGATATTTAGCATTTTTTGCATAATAAATCATTTCTGCCGATTGGATGGTACGCATATCAGCTACGATTTTTGCGCCGCGGGCAGATGCAGTAGCATCAAGAAAACGCGGAACTGCGATACCGGCAAGGATACCGATAATGGCGATTACTACTACCAGTTCCACCAAAGTGAAACCTTTTTGGTTTTTAGTAAAATTCAAGAGGATTAATAATTTCCATTAAGTTAGTATCATCAGTCTGAGCGTTTATTAAACGCAGGGGTTATTTATTAAATTTATAACGTTTTGTAAGACTCTGGTAAGACACAAATCAATATTTTAGTTTGTTGATTGCAGTTAAAAGCTGCCGGATATTTTTGTGAGTGTAGCTTTCGGTGACATCGGCATTGGCGTGACCAACTATGCGTTTTAAAATAACGCTGCCGGCGCTGATCCCGCATGAGTCCATACCGCTGATAAAGGTATGACGACAGTCATGGGGCTTATGCTGCATTTTTAATGTTGACATTAACAGGTTAAAAAAACGTTTTTTGTAGGTATCGTAGATTATTGGCTGTCCATTTTCTGTTTCGATCAGATATTTACCGTGCATACGGGCGGCGACAAGCGGCACGATATCTTTATGCAGTGGCAGGATACGGTGTGCTGCTTTTGTTTTAGTACCGTGCAGGTCAATAATCTGCTTTTTGAGGTCGATATGTACCGTTTGTATTTCCAGCAGCTCGCCGATGCGTATACCGCTGTAAAGCATGATCAGTACCGTATCGACCAGCCTGACGTCATTGTAATGATGGCGGCTGCCGTCAGCAAGCGGCAGTGTCAGTTCAAGATTTTTCCATAAACATTTGATTTCACTGTGAGTAAAAATACTGCGGGATGTTTGTTTGGCAGTAGCGTTCTTTTCCAGATAACGCGAATAGTCTACGTTGATAAGATCATTTTCAAGTGCGAGACGAAAAATACCGTTGAAAATAGTTTTTAAGCGCGTTTGCACACTGGGGGAAAGGTGCTGATTATTATCCATGACTGCCTGCATTTGTGCTTTTTTTACTTTTTTGATTGGTTCGTTGGCAATATCAGTACATTTTTTCCAGGCTGCCGTAAAACTGCAGCGTGAGGAACGTGAAAGACGGACGGTATGTTTGTCATACCACTGGTTGTAAAGCTCGCCTAAAGTGATATGCTGCAGATTTAAGTCGTAAGGGCGTTTGTTGTAGTCGGCAAGTGCGATTAGGGCAGCGCGTCTGCTGGTATAGTAACCAAGTGTGTGATATTTTTGCAGTGGTTTGCCATCTGTTTGATACTGCCAGCCTGCTGTCAGTCGTACACGATAGGGTTTGCGGCGGTTGCCGGGCAGTTTGCTGATGCCCCCGTAACCGTTAGGATTTTTCATAGTATACCTCCTTTTTATTTATCTTAGCAGATTATTTTAGCTTTAAAACTGTAAGACACAAGTAAACCACAGAAAAAATAATTTTGTAGATAATGAAAGCAGTATTGTAGTTTTCAAAATGTTCACAGAAGTGAATATTTTTGTATAATGAAGATAGTAAAGGACGGTGATACAGTATGACATACGGTAAATTGAGTGATCGTTGTCTCAAAGTATTCGTAGTTCTGCTGATCGCGGGCGTTTTGGGCGGGTTCTGTCTGCCCCATTTTGTGGAAGCAGTCGCTGGAGGCTATAATACCCGTGCTGTCGGCATGTCGCTTGGTGCAGAAGGGCTGGCGGCACCTGTTTTATCAGTTGATTTTAAACCGCAGGGCGGCGAGCTGGCTTTGGCTAAGCTGATAGAGGCAGGCTATTTCGATACTTTGGTCAATTGAATACATGTATACAATACAAAAGTACTTGCTTTTTTTTAACTATCTGCTATAATAACTAACATCACAAGTGAATAATGCGTGGATGAAACATATGGGAGAAGACGATGCGTCTACCGAAGGAGCTAAACTCTCAGGTGCCTGGAAATCAGGCGGAACCGTATGCGGACACAACTCTGGAGAGTCCCTTGAATGGGCGCCGAAGGTGCACGAATATCGTTGATGTTCTTATCTCTCAGGCCAATGGACAGAGCAATAGCAGTAGTTCCGCTGCCTTTTAGGCAGGGGAGTACTTATATCGTTTTTTTGCCCACCGGAGTTGTCGTTATTCCGGTGGGCTTTTAGTTTTTCATTTCACATAAGGGGAAGAGGGAGAATTTTATGTTGGAGCTTTTGAATGAGATCGACAGTTTTGTGTGGGGACCGCCGTTATTGGTATTATTGGTTGGTACCGGTATCTGGTTGACCCTGCGTTTGAATTTATTGCAGGTGCTTAAACTGCCAATGGCTTTAAAATTGATTTTTTCGGCTAAAAATGATGGTGACGGCGACGTCAACAGTTTTAAAGCATTGTGTACAGCTTTGGCAGCTACTGTCGGTACAGGTAATATAGTCGGTGTTGCTACTGCTATCAAAGCAGGTGGTCCCGGTGCCTTGTTCTGGATGTGGCTGGCGGCATTTTTTGGTATGGCTACCAAATATGCCGAAGGTCTTTTGGCGGTAAAATACCGTACAGTTGACGCTAATGGCAATATTGCCGGCGGACCTATGTATTATATTGAAAACGGTTTAGGTAAATCTTATAAACCGCTGGCTGTTTTCTTTGCCGTGTCCGGTGTGTTGTGTGCTTATTTTGGTATCGGTACTTTTGCTCAGGTCAACGCTATAGTTGAGATCACGCAGTTGTCTGTTGGCATTCCTGTTATTTATACTGCGATTGCGCTGACAGTGCTGGTTGCTGTCGTTACTATTGGCGGTCTTAAATCTATCGCCAGCGTAGCAGGTAAAATCGTTCCTTTTATGGCCTTGTTATATGTTGTTACTACCGTAGGTATTTTACTTATATTTGCAGATCAGGTGCCTGCAGCTATTTCCACAGTGCTTACTAATGCTTTTAGTCCTACGGCTGCCGCTGGCGGCTTTTTGGGCGCAACTGTTATGATGGCAATGCGTAATGGTATTGCCCGTGGTGTTTTCTCTAACGAATCCGGTCTTGGCAGTGCCCCGATCGTTGCTGCTGCTGCTAAAACAAAATGGCCCGCCGAACAGGGGCTGATTTCTATGACCGGTACTTTTATTGATACGATCATTATTTGTACACTGACTGGGTTGACGCTGGTTGTTACTAATGTCTGGACTGGTGATTTGAATGGTGCGGCGTTGACTCAGGCTGCCTTTACGATGGGCTTCCCGGTGTGGGGCAAATATCTATTGATGGTTGGCCTGGTACTGTTTGCCTTTACTACGATCTTAGGCTGGAATTACTATGGTGAACGCTGCATCGAATATTTGCTGGGTGTTAAAGCAATTTTACCGTACCGTATTATTTTTATTTGCCTGATTGCCTGCGGTGCATTCTTGAAACTGGAAGCAATCTGGGTTTTAGCAGATATAGTTAACGGTTTGATGGCTATTCCTAATTTGATCGCGCTTCTGGGCCTTACTGGAGTTATCGTAGCCGAAACAAAACGTTATACCGCACATTTGGCGAAGCAAAAAGAAAAGGCTGATATTAGTGAAGAAGTGGCTGAAGAAGCTTAAGTTTTATTAAATTGTTGGACTCAAAAAGGCAGTTTTTACAGCTGCCTTTTTGATTGCATAAAAATTTATCTGAAGAATCTGTCAGGTAAAATACGAAAAGACTTGACTTTAGGATCAAAAATCTATATAATATCCTTTGTATTCGGGGCGTGGCTCAGCTTGGTAGAGCACCTGCCTTGGGAGCAGGGGGTCGCAGGTTCGAATCCTGCCGCTCCGACCAAATACATAGAGCATTGCTTAGTAAATTGCGGGTGTAGTTTAGTGGTAAAACCTCAGCCTTCCAAGCTGATGTTGTGGGTTCGATTCCCATCGCCCGCTCCAATTTTTTTGGTCTGGTAGCTCAGTAGGATAGAGCAACGGCCTTCTAAGCCGTGGGTCGGGGGTTCGAATCCCTCCCAGATCACCAACAGCGAAATTCAGCTGCAGACTTGTTCTGCAGCTTTTTTATTTGTATAAAAGACGAGTGGGCGTATATTAAGATATAAATAACAGCAAGTGTTTTTGTTGGCATAGACACTTGCTGTTATAGAAAGTTTACTTTGATTTATAATGCCAGTAATAAACACTGCTGATAAAAAGAAAAAACCGTTCGCTGGGGATGGTAGCGAACGGTTTACATAGGAAAGCTGTTTATGATGAATTTGATGGGAAGGGTTTAGTAAGTTCATCACTTACTATGTTTTTATTATACAGCAGAGATTTGACAGAAAAAGGGCAAAGCTTAAAAAAGTTTGTGAAATATATCAAAAAATAGAGTGCGGTATGTAAAAATATCGGATGGGTTTAGTATAGAGGCATATTTATTGACTAAAAATAGTGCATTATGCTAAAATTTACTATAAAGTATTTTTAGTTATTTGTTTTAAAAGTTAATTGGCAAAAGATCGTACCATATAAAAGGGGATGATGAAAAATGAGGACAAGAAGTAACTTGAGCGCAGTACTGATAGTTAGTACTATCATGGCAGGTACAGTATTATTGAACTGCAGCTTACCAGTATATGCACAAACTTTTGAAAATGATAAAACCACGGCTGCAGTACAGCTGCCGCCAGTAAGTTCGGCATCTAAAGTAAAAACTTCAAGTATGACTGTAGATAAGGCTATTTACAGACTCAGTGATAAGTATGGATTTAGTGAAACAGAGCTGGCGGAATATGTGCAGACTGCCGCTGATTATAAGAAAATGAAGGAGCTTTGTTTGTATGCCAGATTGTCAAAAAGGCCGTTGGCGGAGGTTGTAAGCTTCAGTGAGGTTTATCCTAAGGGGCGTTTAAGGATGGTTTTGGGCCTTACACCTCAGAAACTGTTTGATAAAACTATTGAGCTGCGTGCCGACAGGCTTTGGGAGAAAATGCAGATCGAACGTAAGCTGACTGTTAAATATATGAAGCAGGGCTTTGCCGGGCATCATGTTATGATGGCGCATGAACTTGCTAAAAGATGCGATAAAAGTATGGATGATATCATAAGGATGAAAACTCCGAAAAATAAATGGAAGGATATCGGAGCGCAGCTTGGAATAAGTTCCTCGGAGATGCAGGAAATAAAAACAAACAGTAAAAAAGCTTTTGAAGGACCGTATTATCGCCGCTGAGCCAGATATTACTGCAGCAGTAAAAATATTTATGTCTGATTGTTTGTGCAGGTATGCAGAAATGTATACCTGTTTTTATTTCATTGAAAATTTGGTGCGTGAAAGGAAAATATTATGTTTAGTTCGATTATGATTTTTATTTTGGCAGGTCTGGCTGAGATCGGCGGCGGTTATCTTGTCTGGCAGTGGATTAAAGCTGGCGGCAGCCTTGCTTATGGAATCACAGGTTTCGTGCTGCTGAGCCTGTATGGCATTATCCCTACGCTGCAGGATGCGAACTTTGGCCGCGTTTATGCTGCTTATGGTGGTATTTTTGTTGTGATGAGCGTTTTGTGGGGGTACGGTATAGATGGTGTTAAACCGGATATTTGGGATCTCAGCGGTGCGATGATCGTGCTGGGTGGTGTGGGTCTGATGATGTGGGCGCCGCGGTAGTAAAAAAGGCTGAAGCACTATTTTCAGTGCTTTTATTTAAGAAAATAATAATGTTTTGAAAGAAAAAGTGAAAAACAGTTGAGGAATTGATTAGTATATGCTATTTTAGTATATAGTAAAATATTTTATCCAAGAAAAGAGTGACGCTAATGAAAAACATACTGGGAAGTTTGCCTGCCCGACTTTTACTGGGTGTTATTGCAGGTATTCTGGTAGGCTTATATGCCAATGAAGCTTTGATGCAGGTGATCTTGACTCTCAAAAATTTACTCGGTTCACTGATTATCTTCTGTGTACCGCTGATTATTATCGGGTTCATTTCTCCGTCTATCACGCGTTTGGGGCAGCATGCGTCGACAATGCTGCGTGTTGCTATTACTTTAGCTTATGTTTCTTCGGTTGGAGCAGCATTTTTTGCAATGTTTTCAGGGTATGGTATTATTCCCCATCTGAATATTGTTTCTTCTGTAGATGGTTTAAAAGAACTGCCAAAGCTGTTGTTTGATCTAAAGATCGACCCGATCATGAGTGTAATGAGCGCCTTGGTCTTTTCTGTTTTGATTGGTGTGGCAGCTGCCTGGACTAAGGCTGCTGTGATTACTAAATTTTTGGAAGAATTTCAAAAAATTGTTCTGGCTATCGTTACTAATATTGTTATTCCTCTGCTGCCGATTTTTATCGCCTGTACTTTTTGCGCGTTGTCGTACGAAGGTACGATTACCAAACAGCTGCCTGTGTTCCTGATTGTAGTGCTGATAGTAATGGTGGGACATTATATCTGGCTGGCATTGTTGTACGGTTTGGCAGGTCTTTATGCCGGCGCTAATCCAATGGAAGTGCTTAAGCATTACTGGCCGGCTTATATTACTGCCGTAGGTACAATGTCATCGGCGGCTACTTTAGCAGTGGCGTTGGAATGTGCACGTAAATCAAAAGTGCTGCGCAAAGACTTGGTAAATTTTGGTATTCCACTGTTTGCCAATATTCATTTATGTGGCAGTGTTTTGACTGAAGTATTTTTTGTTATGACTGTTTCGCAGATTTTATATGGTGCTTTGCCGGAATTAGGTACGATGATTTTATTCTGTCTGTTGCTGGGTATTTTTGCTATTGGTGCTCCCGGTGTTCCAGGTGGTACAGTTATGGCTTCTTTAGGCCTTATCATCAGTGTACTGGGTTTTGATGCTACTGGTACGGCTTTGATGTTGACGATTTTTGCACTGCAGGACAGCTTTGGTACTGCCTGCAATGTAACTGGTGACGGTGCTTTGACTTTGGCCCTGACAGGCTATGCTGAAAAAAATGATATTGAAGAAGTAAATGAAGCTTCTATTTTATAAATCAAATTTATAAATCAAACCGTTTTTATAATAACCCCGTTCCCAAAAAGGGAACGGGGTTATTATTTTAAGTTGATAAAAGATAAATAAAGTGATAAAATATTTAAAATAAAACTTAAAAATATATTTATGAAAATAATATTTAGTTGCTAAATAAAAAGAAATAAAGATATTGAAATTTATTGATAAGTAATTGTTCAATGTAATACCATAGTGAAAAAAAGTGATATTTAATTTTTTTATACTTCTAACGAAGCCGGATGGGATCTGTCATGAATTTTGATAAAATTTTACAAAAACCTTTTTTGATATCTGTTTTTGTATTTAACATCATTTTATTTGGTGTTATTGTTTTTTTGTTGGGATATGTTCAAAATTTACTTGACAGTGATTCCAGAAATAACCTTGAAGAAATAGTTTCGCAAAATAAGAACGTTATTACCAGTAAACTGCTTTTAGATCTTAATCGTCTGGATATTATCAGTAATAAAATATCTGACGGACTGAAAAATAAGAATATCACCAAAGAAGCGGATATCAATAAATTTTTAGAGGATTATTCTAAAAACAGCATTGATGATAGTTTATTCTTAGCGAATAAAAATGGGCTTGCCTATGTAGATGGCGACACGCATATAGATATTTCAGGACGCCGATATTTTAAATTAGCTATTGATGGTATTTCTAATATTTCTGAACGGACTATTTCAAGAATCAACGGCGAATATATTTTTGTCGGCAGCGTGCCGTTGTATTACGATAATAATATCATCGGTACGATTCAGAAAATCTATACGGATAAACAGATGAATGAGCTGTTTGCGGCTTCGTTATTTTCGTCTAAAGGGTATATGTATGTTATCAATAGTGAAGGTTATATTATCCTGCATACCAAATACATTAATTGTGCTTTAAAATCGGATAATTATTTTCGTGATGTTTACGAATACGGAAACGTTGAAGCTGTTCGTAAAATGAAAGATGACATTAAAGCCAATAAAAGCGGTTTTATGGAAAATGCGGTCAATGGTGAAAAAACCTTCTCTGCTTATACGCCTATTGAACAGGTACATGACTGGTATCTGGTAACGAGCGTTCCTACTGATGTCATTGCCGAAAACGGAAATATAGTTATGAAGATTTTTTACATGGTTATGGTTTCGCTTGTACTTATCTTTTTGGTAAGTATCTGTTATTTTGCCTGGAACAAGCGTCGACAGAAACGGGTTTTGGAAAAAATTGCTTTTGTAGATAATGTTACAGGGGGCAATACCTATAACAAATTTCTTGTTGATGTACAGGAGACGTTAAGCAACAAAATAAACAAGCAATTTTATATCCTGAGTTTTGATGTAGATAACTTTAAATATATCAACAATTTTTACGGTTTTGCCTGCGGCGATAAGATTTTGCGGCAAATATACAGTTCAGTCAGCGTCTGGATGCAGCCATGCGAAACTGCGGCACGTATTTCCGGTGACCGTTTTGTATGTTTCTTACTGGATGCAGATGAAGAAAGAATCGAAGCGTTATTTTCAGCAATCAGAAATATCACAGAAGAAAATCTTATACTGCATTTTTCGGCCGGCGTTTATGTTATCAAAGACTACGATGAAAATATTAATCTTATGGTCGACAAGGCCAGCGTTGCGGCGCAGACGATTAAAGGTGTGCTGAATCAGCACGTGGTCTATTATTCCAAGAAATTTGATGATATGACTGCTCATAATGAAGAACTGAAACGGGATTTAAAACTTGCAATTAAAAATGATGAGTTTGTAGCTTTCTACCAGCCTAAAGTTGACATCAACAGTGGTAAGCTGGTTGGTGCAGAAGCATTGATCCGTTGGCGGACCAGAGATAATAAACTGATTGCGCCGGGCGATTTTATACCCTTAAGCGAAAAAACAGGTTTAGTTACAGATTTGGATATGATTGTTTTTGAAAAAGTATTAGCTTTCTTGCGAAGTTCATTGGATGCCGGTGTTGAATGTGTGCCGATTTCTGTAAATTTCTCACGTTTGCATTTTTCAAATGAAAAATTTTTACCGACACTTTTACAGAAAATGGAAAAATATCAGGTGCCAGCGCATTTGATTGAATTGGAGCTAACGGAAAGCGCTATTTTTGATAATTTCAGTATTATTTATGATTTTACAGAGAAAGTTCGTGAATATGGCGTCGCTGTGGCAATGGATGATTTCGGTTCCGGTTATTCTTCTTTGAATATGTTGAAAGACTTGTCGATAGATACTTTAAAAGTAGATAGAGCTTTTTTAGAGGAAGCTGCTGATAACGAAAAACGTAATATTATTTTTGTTTCAGTTGTAGAAATGGCTCGCAAGCTGAATATCAGTCTGGTGGTAGAAGGCGTTGAAACAGGGGAGAATGTCAGTCTGATGCGTGAATGCGGATGTAATATTGCTCAAGGCTATTATTTTGCCAGACCAATGGAAGAAAGTAAATTTGCCGAGCTTTTCAGGGAGGGTAAGTTATGCTGAAAAAAATCGTATGTATTATGGGGGCTGTGGCAATTTTTATACTGGCTGTGGGCTGCAGCAGCGAGCCTCAGAAACCCAAGCTGGGAGTTTCTTTTGGTGTTGGTGGTGCTACAAGATGGGTGAAAGAAAAACAGTTTATGGAAGATCGTGCTAAAGAACTCGGAGCAGATATAACTGTTCGTTTTAATACTACTGATACACCTAAGACATGGCGTGAAGACTGTTTTGAACTTATTGACAGCGGCATCAATGTATTGATTATGATTCCCAGAGATTTACGTCAGGTTGATGATATAGTAGATTATGCAAAAAAGAAAAACGTTAAGGTTGTCTCATATAGTAGGGCTATTTTAAATCCTCAGACGGATCTTTTTATTGGTTATGATACTTATAAAATTGGGCAGAACCTGGGCAAGCATTTATCAGAGCGTGTTTATAAGGGTAATTTTATTGTTTTGAAGGGTGATAAAGGTGATTTTAATACTCACTTTTTATACAATGGGGCCAATAAATACATTGAACCAATGGTCGGAACGGGCGTCAATGTAATATTGAATGATTATGTACCGGGGTGGTCTGCTGATACGGCCAAGGAAATGGTAAAAAAAGCTGTTATAGCGAATGACATGAAATTAGATGCAGTTTTGTGTCCGAATGATGGTTTGGCTGGCGGTGCCGCTGCTGCAGTACAGGAGCTGGGATTAAAAAATCATGTTATCATTGTCGGTATGGATGCAGAACTGGCGGCGGTTAAAAGACTTGTTGCAGGAACGCAGGATGCAACAGTGTATATGGACTTGAAAAATATGGCGTCAGCTGCGGTTGATCAGGCTGTTGCACTTGCTAAAGGCGAAAAAGTAACTGCTAATTCAGAAATAACTAATGATAAAGGCGAGAAAATCCAGGTTTATTTGATTACAGGTGAAATGGTAACAAAAGAAAATATCGATAAAGTTTTAATCGAAAGCGGTTACTATACGAAAGAGCAAATTTATGGAAATAATTAAATCTGCTTTTGATAGAATGAATCTGGAATTATGTTGATAAATGCCAAGCAGCAGTAGTTGATAATACTGCTGCTTTTGTTTACCAGCTTAAGCAGTAAGTGATTGTAAAGGCAAATACTTTATCTATCCTGATAATAACTATTCTAAGCATATATTTTTAAAGATATGTTTTATTGAATTAATAAATATCATCCTGTTTGTGTGATATAATAAATATTAATCAATGTAATTGAATATGAGGGCTTTGTTTATTACTATTGTTAAACTTTCTGTCGGTATATTCAAGGTTGTATATCAAGAAAAGCATCGTTGTTATTCAAAAATCGGTGTTTAAATGACGCTTTGAAAAGTATGATTTAGGCATCAAGAGACAGCAATGGTGTCTGGTTTTGTCTTTTATGTAATATATTTTGACAGTTCTTTTTGTGCTGAAATTAACTGAAAGTACTATAATTTACAGTATATTTTATGTTGGAGCGTGGTTTTGTGTATTTGTTATTTGGTTTATATTTTGTCATCGGCATAGTTATCGGCAGTTTTTTGAATGTCTGTATTTACAGGCTGCCGCTGGGGAAATCTGTTATCAGCCCTCCGTCTGCCTGCGGCAGCTGCGGACACAGGTTAGGGGCTCTGGATATGATACCTGTTCTAAGTTATTTTTTGCTGCGCGGCAGGTGCCGCTACTGTAATGCTGCTTATAGCGCCCGTTATATGCTGGTAGAGCTTTTGACAGGTATTTTATTTGCCTTGTGCGGCTTGTATTATTTGCCTGGCTTAAAAATAATACTGGTTTTCTTTTTTGTAGCTTGCCTGATCGTGCAGGCTTTTATTGATCTGGATCATCAAATTCTGCTGGATGAAATTTTGATGCTGATGCTGCCGACAGGTATCATTTATGCCTATTATGCTTTACCGGACATGTGGGATTCTTTATATGGGGCTTTATTTGCCGGTGGGCTGATGCTGCTGATATTTTTGCTGAGTCGCGGTGGCATGGGTGCTGGAGATGTTAAGCTCAGTTTTGTTTTAGGCGTTTGGCTTGGGTTTAAGGCGAGTATCGTTTGTCTGATGCTGGCTTTTGTTTTTGGGGGGATAATCGGGGTGATGCTGCTGGCTTCCGGTATCAAGCAGCGTAAAGATCCGATTCCGTTTGGACCGTTTTTATGTATCGGAGCTTATATTGCGCTTTTGTTTTCCCCATATTTAATTTATTTTTACTGGAATTTGTTTGTATGAGTTTATGAATTTATGATATAATTTATAAAATATAGTATTAAAACTGATTTTATTTATACGAATCAAGGAGGTCTGCGCAAGTGAATGTGCAAGCCATCGTAAAAAGAATGTTTCACACAAAGCCGTCAAAAATAGTTGGCGTCGATATCGGCACCGGAAGTATAAAAATGGTGCAGATAGAAACAGGCAGTAAGCCTGTAGTTAGTTGTTTTGCTGTAGCAGAGCTGCCACTGGAGCTTATCAATAACGGATTTGTCCGTAACAGTGATGCGATGATAAGCTTTATTAAAGGCTTGGTGGCAAAATATGATTTTAATGCCAGGCATGCGGTTTTTACTGTAGGCGGCCGTAATGCTTTTGTACGTGAGATCGATATGCCGGAAATGCCTGACGAAGAAATGAAACAGTCTGTAGCTTGGGATTCCAGTCAGTATGTTCCTTATGAAGCTGATACTTATTATGTGGATTCGGCTAAATTTGGGGCATATACTAATGAAGGTCTGCAGCCTGTGCTTTTGGTTGCTTCACCTAAGGATGTTATTGATTCACTGCTGGAAATCAGTGATGCGCTGGCCTGGCATACTATTGGTATTGATATCGAAGTTTTGTCTGCTTATAGAACCTTGCCCAGGCAGTTGGAAAACTTCGTTTTGCTTGATATAGGGCGTTCATATTCGATGCTGACTATTTTTCAGAACGGTGCTCCTGTTGCGCAGCGCAGTATTCCCCAGGGAGGGCAGATGTTTAATGCCGCTATTGCTAATGGTGCTGGCGTTGACCTGACGGCTGCTGAAAAGATCAAACTGGAAGATGAGCTGCTTTTGAGCAGCCTGGAAACAGATAAAACTAAATTTGCAGAATTTTTCAACGAGGTTGAAAATCTGGGACGTGAAGTACGCAGAACCTGTGAATATTATTTGATCAATAAAAAGGATGCAAGATTTACGCATCTGGTTTTGGCAGGCGGCGGTGCAAATATGGCCGGATTGTCCGAATTTTTGAGCGAAGGTATGGAAATGAAGGTTGTCGTTAACGATCTGCGTCAAGCAGTTACTTTTGCAGATAAACTTGATCAGAGAGAACTGAAAAAATATCTGGGAGCGCTGACTGTTGCAATAGGCGCTGCTTTGTACGGAGGGGAAGCAGATGATTAGAATCAATCTTTTACCTGAGTACAGGCGCAAAAGTGAGTTTCCTACATGGAAACTTTATCGTATTATAGCTTATGTATTTTTAGGACTGAGCATTTTACTGTGGGGTTACCATTTAGCAATGTTCAAGTATACTGAAAGTAAGCTCAGCGATGTGAATGAAGGTATAGTTTCAATGAAAGTCTGGCAGGAACGTTTTGATAAAGCTCAGCAGCAGAATGCGGAAGTAAATAAACGCAATACTATCGTACGCAATCTTTCTAAAGACCGCATCGTATGGAGCCGTTCCCTTGCTGAACTGGGCAATGTTACACCCTACGGCTGCTGGCTGACAAGTGTTAAACAGGGCAATAAGCCAGATCAGATGAGCATTGCCGGTAAAGCCATGAAAATGGACGATATTGTTAAATTCATCAGTCTTTTACAGGCACGGCCTGATATTGCCAATGTGCAGTTGATTTCTGCCGATGAAAGCAACAATAATAACAGCAGTACTGCTGGCGTTATTGATTTTACTTTGGAAATTCAGAGAAGTGGGGTGAAGAAGTGAAATTAGAAATGCCTGACAGCAATATGTCAGAAAACAGTAAATATTCGTTGTTATTGTTAGGTTCGGTACTGCTGCTTGTTTTTGTAGTTCTGTATATCATGCAGCCGCTGCGTGAAGACATTCAGAAAAATGAGCAGGAATTGACACAGGCGCAGCAGCGTTTAGCCAGTTATCAGACATTTGCTGAACAGAATAAGGATTATAATGCTTTTGCAGCGAAGCAGGAAGGCTACCTTGCTGAAGCTAAGAAGCTGTTGCCTGATATAGTAACTGTGCCTGAATTAGTACAGGAATATTCTAACCTTTCAAAGGAATGCGGAATTCAGTTCAAAAGTGTTAAGCCTCCGAGTGGCAATTTAAAACAGGTAAATGGAGCTTACGAAGTACCGCTCAATATTTCTATCAGCGGCAACTATTATAAAATGGTCGAGTTTTTGCAGAAGGTAGAAAACGGTACGAGGTTTGCAAAATTGAACAAAGCCAGTGTTAATACCGTTAAAGAAAATGATGCTTCGGGAAATCTGGATATGACGGCTGAATTTACCGTTTATTCGCTGAAGGACGCCTTAGGGAAAATGAATACTGGCGCCGCTGGTGAAAAGACCGGCCTGAATCGCGTAAAAGAACGTGACGCAGCTAATATGGCGGCAATAGACGAAGCAAAAAAATAGAGTAAACGTTATATTATTAGACCCTTGTTGTTTTTCTGCAGCAGGGGTCTTTTTATGTTGTATGGCATAACCGTTGAAAAGACTGTGAAAGCGCTGCTTCAGCCTGCAATTTTCTTGCTATTCTATATGGAAAAGTTATATAATTAAAATATCTATTATTATAAATAAAAATACCTTTATTTCGATAAATTGAGGAGTAAAAAAATGATTTGGCAGAATACAAAAGTTCGTATTGCAATTATCGCATCCCTGGTTCTTTTAGCAATTATTGCTTATCGTATTTATGGTAATATCCAGGCTAACAACGAGCGTGCGAACCGTGTTTCGCAAGGGCAGAATATTGCGGTGGCCACATCTTTCCCGCAGCGTCAGAGTATTACTCCTGTTATGCGTTTTGCGGGCAGCCTTGATCCTGTTTGGCAGGCCGACGTGGCAGCTAAAATAGATGGCAGGGTAGAGAAGGTTTATGTTAATGAAGGTGACAAGGTCACAGCTGGCACTGTGCTGGCTCATTTAGAGCAGACAGAACAGACGGCTAATTTGTTATCGGCGAAGGGTTCTTTGATGGATGCCCAAACGACTTTGGAAAGAGCTGAACGCGAGCTGCAGCGCTATCAGGCATTATATGAAAAGGGCGCTGTTTCGGAGCAGACAGTAGATAATTACCGTTTTGCCAGAAACAATGCGCAGGGCAAGCTTTCGGAAGCTCAGGGCGTGTGGGACAATATGCAGGATAAGCTGAGCGGAGCCAGTGTAACTGCGCCGCAGGACGGTATTATTTCTAAACGTTATTATCAGGAAGGTTATTATGCTAAAGTTGGCACAGCGCTGTTTAATATTGCCGATATTTCTGAATTGACTGCTAAAATAAATATCCCGGAAGGTCAGATAAGCAATATTGCTGTTGGCGGATTGGCTGATATTACTGTGCCCGCATATCCTGATGATAAATTCAGCGGTATGATCACACGTATCTCGCCGGTAGCAGATATGCCAGCAAGGACCTTTGCTGCTGAGGTGACAGTGGACAACAGTGCCGGTAAATTACGCGGCGGTGTTTATGCCAATGTTGTCATTACAGCCGAGCCGAAAGAGAATGCATTAGTTATTCCTATGAGCGCTATTGTAATGCGTGAAGATCAGCGTACGGTTTTTGTTGTTGATGATGATGGTGTCGTCAGCCGCAGAGTTTTAACAATAGGTTTTGTCAATGATAATATGGTAGAAGTTTTAGATGGTTTGAGTGATGGCGACCGGATCGTTACCGGCGGTCAGAATAAATTGCGTGAAGGCAGTAAGATCAAATTAGAAGGACAGGGTGCTAAATAAAATGATAGGCACATTTATACGCAGACCTGTTTTTACGACGATGTTTGTACTGCTTTTAGTAGTATTCGGCATTAAGTCGTATCCTAATTTGGGTGTCGATTTGTATCCTGACGTTGAACTGCCTCTGGTAAGTGTTACTGTTACCTATACAGGCGCTTCACCTGAGGAAATGGAAACTCTGATAACCAGACCTATTGAAGATCGCGTCAGCCAGGTTGCAGGTATTAAAACCCTGTCGTCAACTGTACGCGAAGGTTATTCGCAGACGACGCTGGAATTTGAGCTGGGTGTTGACCCGCGCGAGATGGCCAGTGAGGTGCGTGAAAAGGTTGCGTCGGTACGCCGGCGTTTGCCTGACGACATCGATGAGCCGGTTGTACAGCGTTTTGATATTTCGTCACAGTCGATAGCGGCATTTACTTTTGCTTCTGATTCGCGCAGCCGTGAAGAAACCCGTAAGATAGTTGAAGACGTTGTTAAAGAAGAACTGCAGCGTGTCGAAGGCGTGTCCGAAGTATCTGTTGTCGGCGCCAGCCTGCGTGCGATCAAACTGATTGCCGATCCTGAGAAGCTGAACAGTTATAATATTTCCTTTCAGACGATCTTAGATAAGGTCAACAGTGAAAATATCAATACTCCTGGCGGTAAGGCCCGTTATAACGATATGGAAATAACAGTCCGTACGTTAGGCAAATATAAAAATATCGACGATATTAAAAACATCGTTATTGCCAATCAGGATGGTCGCCCGATCCAGCTTTCAGATGTTGTGAAGGTTGTTGACAGCTGGGAAGACGAAGACACCTATTCCCGTTCTAATAAAGTACCCAGCGTTATGGTCTTGGTAAGGAAACAGTCTAAGACCAATACTGTAGATGTTGTTGACGGTGTCAACGCTTCTATGGAACAAATGATGGAAAATGATTTGCCTAAGGATATCAAGGTCGATGTCGTACGCGATCAGTCTGCTTATATCCGCGAGAATGTTGCCGATGTCTGGAATGCTATACTTTTCGGCGGCTTTCTGGCGCTTTTGATAACTTATATGTTCCTGCGCGATTTTCGGGCTACGATCATCGGCGGCCTTTCTATACCGACCTCCGTTATTGCCACGTTCTTTTTGATGAAGTCGATGGACTTTACGCTGAATAATATGTCGCTGATGGCTTTGAGCCTGGCAGTCGGCATCCTTATCGACGATGCTATCGTTTTGATTGAAAATATTTTTCGGCATATGGAAATGGGTAAGTCGCCGATTCAGGCTGCTCAGGACGCTACAGAAGAGTTATCTCTGGCTATTCTTGCTACTTCGCTTTCTTTGATGGCGGTTTTTGTACCGATCGGTTCTATGGGTGAGGTAGTTGGTCAGTATTTTAAACAATTCGGCTTAACTGTCGCTTTTGCGCTGGCTTTTTCGACGATGGCTGCTTACACGCTTACACCAATGATATCGGCTTATTGGCTGAAGGATTATCGCGAGGAACATGCCAAACCTTATAAGCATCCGCGTCCCAAAGTTGTACAGATTTGTCTGGATAAATTTGAGGCCGGGTTTCAGGTAATTTGCCGGATGTATGATGAATTAATGGTATTTGCGTTCCAGCATCCTTGGAAAATAGTTTTGATTTCTGTTGCTTCACTTATTTTTAATCTTTTTCTGTTACCTTTTATTGGTACGGAATATCAGCCGACATACGATTCCGGTGAATTTTCCGTCAGTGTTAAAGCTCCTGCCGGTACAAGTATCGAGCGAATGAAGGAGCTGACGCTGCCGTTGGAAGAAGAAATCCTGCAAATGCCGGAGGTCAGGATTGCAGCGATGCGCTTAGGCGGTTCGCGCGTGCCTATTAACGAAGGCAATATCGATGTCAAGCTTATTCCTTCGTCTGACAGAGATCGCAGTATGATCGATATTATGGATGAGCTGCGCCGTAAATTTGGTAATGTCGAAGAATTGAAAGTCGCAGTCGTCAGTAACCAGGGCGGCGGACGCGGTGACAGCAGACCGGTGCAGGTAGGTCTGCGCGGCAGTGATCTTGAGCTGCTGACAACTTATGCTCAGGATCTGGCGGAAAGGATCAGACAGGTTCCAGGTTCTACTGATGTTGATATTTCTTCATCGGAAGAAGAACCGGAGATCATCGTTAAGGTCGATCCGCTGCGTGCGAGCGCAATGGGGCTTGATTCAACTTCCGTTGGTAAAGTTGTGGAAATGGCCTTTTTAGGCAAAAGTACAAGCAATAGTTTTACTATCGGTGATAACGACTATGATATAATTGTACAGTTGGATGCTGCGCATCGTCGTGATATCAATGACGTTGCCAATCTGCGTGTTTCCAATACGGAAGGGAAGTTTGTCCGGTTGGGCGATGTAGCTGACGTGTATTTCTCGTCCGGTCCTACACGTATTGACCGTGAGGACAGACAGCGCCAGATCGTTGTTTATGCTAATACAGTCGGTATTACTCCGGGCGATTTGATCCAGAAGATCCAGACGGAGATGATCCCGGATATGAATATGCAGGTCGGTTACCGTTATAAAATGATCGGTCAGGCTGATACAATGGCAAAAGCCTTTAGTGAGATCGCGAAGGCGGTTATTTTAGCTATTATTATGATCTATATGGTTCTGGCAGCAGAGTTTGAAAGCTTTATGCAGCCTTTGGTAATTATGATGTCACTGCCGTTTGCGATTATCGGTGCTGTTTTAGGCTTGATGGTAGCAGGGCAGACTGCAAATATGATGTCGCTGATCGGTTTTACGATGCTGCTGGGTCTGGTTACAAAAAATGCGATCCTGCTGGTCGACTATGCCAATCAGGCACGGGCTAAGGGTATGCCTTTGCGCGAGGCCTTGCGTGAAGCCTGCGCTTTGCGTATTCGCCCGATATTTATGACAACGCTTTCGACTATTTTAGGTATGCTGCCAATTGCTTTGGGTCTTGGTGCCGGTGCTGAGCTGCGCCAATCTATGGGCGTGGTTTTAGTTGGCGGTCTGACGACGTCGACTTTGCTGACTCTGGTTGTAGTGCCGCTGTTATATTTGCTGAGCGAGGAATGGAAAGAGAAACATTTGCATAAATCATAGTTAAGGAAGTATTATAATATGACTTACGAAGAAAATTTGCTGGCGCTTTTGGAAAGTTATAAAGCAGGCACTATCGACGCTAAAACAGCTTTGGAAAAGCTGCATTCTGCGGATTATACTGACCTTGGTTTTGCGAAACTGGATCATAACCGCAGTCTGCGTCAGGGGTTTCCCGAGGTTGTTTACTGCGAGGGTAAAACAGTAGAGCAGGTTGCTGCGATCATGGAAAAGCTGGCACAAGTACACAATAATATTTTGGGAACACGTGCTGATGCCGATAAATTTGCAGCGGTGCAGAAGGTGCTGCCCGATGCGGTTTATCATAAAAATTCGCGCTTGATTTTTGTAGAGCGTAAACCTCTTCCAAAAGATGATAAGCGTTATATCGCCGTTGTGACGGCTGGTACAAGCGATCTGCCTATTTCAGAGGAGGCGGCATTGACTGCTGAGATTATGGGCAATCAGGTAGAGAGGGTTTACGACGTAGGTGTGGCTGGTATTCATCGACTGTTTGATAAACTTGATTTGATCAGAAATGCTAATGTAGTTATTGTCGTTGCCGGAATGGAAGGCGCTTTGGCAAGCGTTGTCGGCGGCTTGGTCGAACGACCTGTAATAGCGGTGCCTACCAGTGTCGGTTATGGCGCTAACTTTCAGGGGCTATCGGCACTTTTGGGCATGCTCAACAGCTGTTCGGCCGGTGTGGCTGTCGTTAATATCGATAACGGTTTTGGAGCGGGGCGTATGGCAAGTATTATCAATCATATGAGGTGATGTAATGAAAGCAATCTATATAGAAGCATTTGCGGGTATCAGCGGCAATATGCTGCTGGGAGCTTTGATCGATGCAGGTGTACCGTTCGATCATCTGGCGTCTGAGATGAAAAAGCTGCACTTGGGAGAGTATGAACTGATCAACGAACGTGTTAATAAATGTGGGATTGATGCGAACTATTTTAATGTCTTGCTGCCAGATGAACATCAACATGATGTCACAATTGGACATCGGCATGAACATCCCCACGCTGGTCACCATCATCACGAACATGGCGATACAGGTCATAACCATGAACATCATTCCGATTGCGCTCAGCATTGCCATCAGGTGAAAGTGTCTGAAGAACCTGTGCATCACCACCATGAACATCGCAATCTGCATGATATAGCCCATATTATTGCACATTCTGACTTGCATGATAAAATCAAAATGCGGTCTTTACAGGTGTTTACAGCTTTAGCAGAAGCTGAAGCTAAGGTTCACGGAAAAACTGTTGATGAAGTGCATTTTCACGAAGTCGGAGCAATCGACACGATTATTGATATTGCGGGCTGCGTTTTGGCTTTGGAATATTTGGGGATCGAAAAGATTTTTGTTTCCAATATCCATACAGGCAGCGGCTTTGTAAATTGTGCACACGGACTGATGCCAGTGCCGGCTCCTGCGACGGCAGAGCTGTTACAAGGGCTGCAGCACAGCCACGGAAAGATCGAAAAAGAGCTTACTACACCGACTGGTGCTGCACTGATGAAGGTTTTAGCAGTCAGTACAAATGATATTCCACAGGGCTTTAGCGGCAGTAAAATTGCTTATGGCGCCGGGACCTGGGATCTGGAAATACCCAATGTCCTGCGCATCAGTATCGGCGAATGGGAAGCTGAAGCCGGTGGTGAATTACTTGTTGCCGAATGTAATATTGACGATATGAATGGCGAATTGTACCCTTATGTGCAGGAACGCTTACTGCAGGCGGGTGCTTTGGATTGCTGGCTGACTCCGATCATTATGAAAAAAGGACGGCCTGCTCAAACTTTATCGGTGCTGCTCGATCCTCAGAACCTGGATCAGCTGACTGATATTTTGCTGACTGAAACAACGTCGCTGGGAGTACGTTATTATGCGGTGCATCGTCATATCAATTACAGGAAGGTTACTATTGTGTCGTTGCCTGAAGGTGAAGTGAGAATTAAATATGCACAGATGGATGGGAAAATTGTGAATATTGCTCCTGAATTTGAGGATTGTAAAGTTTTGGCTTTAAAAAGCGGACACAGCCTGAAAACTATTATGCAGGCAGCAGCTGCTGCTGCGGAGGCACAACTTGAACAGTGATTTTGCTGCTTATCTCGACAATTTAAAAAAGCAGATCAAAAGTTTTGACGCCAATCTTACAATTACTGAAAAAAAGCTGCAGTATGGTATACAGTTGACAGTAACAAACAGTGATAGTAAAGTAGTATTATCAGTATATAATGGTAAAAAGGGGATTAAGTTTGTTTGGGGCGGTACGGCTTCAGAATTGAGGTCCCAGCTGGAAGCAGTTTTGACAGGAAAAGATACTGCCGATAAAGGGGATATCGTACAGGCTATTGGAAATGACTATACACTTTTACGAAATTGTGCCGATTTTAAAGGTATTTGGGCAGGCAGTGACGAATCAGGTAAAGGAGATTTTTTCGGACCCTTAGTCGTTGCAGCAGTATTAGTAGATATTACTACGGCTGAAAAACTAGTCCGTTTGGGAGTCAGAGATTGCAAACTGATCAATGATAAAGAAGTTCTGCGGCTGGCAGAGCTGATTGTCGAAGCTGCTCCGATCAACACGGTTTTAGCTTTGAAGCCGGAAATGTATAATTTTCGTTATCAGCAAATGCGTGCAGATGGAAAAAATCTCAACCATTTGTTAAGCAATGGTCACATAGCTGTACTGCGAAATGTTCTGCGGCAATGCCCGCAATGTAATTATGCGCTGGTTGATCAATTTACAGCGTCTAACGACATCCGCGCCAGCTTACAGCAGGAATTTCCTGATGTTAATATAGTACAGCAGCACAGGGCCGAGGCAGATATTGCTGTGGCTGCTGCTTCAGTATTGGCGCGGGCTAAATTTTTGGAAATAATGCAGGAGCTGGCCGAGCAGGTTGGGCGAAATGAATTGCCTAAAGGCGGCAGTGACGCTGCGACAAACTGTGCACGCGAGCTGCTGAAAGAATTGGGACGCGGTGCCCTGGAACGGCTTGTAAAAGTCCATTTTGCAAATTATAAAAAAATCTAGAGCCTTTCAGGAGGCTGAAATATATGAAAAAATTAATTGTTAATGCTGATGATTTCGGACTGCATCCGGCAATCAATGCTGGTATTATAAAAGGCTGCAGGGACGGTTTTATTACCAGTACGTCTTTAATGTGCAGCGGCGCTGCTTTTGATGACGCAGTACTTCAGGCGAAAGCAACACCTGCTTTAGGAGTAGGTATCCATCTTACTTTAGTAGGAGGTGGTAAAACGCTTTTACAAGCACGGCAGCTACGAACACTTGTTGATGAAGATGGGCTTTTGCCTGCTGATTATACAGTTTTTGCCAAACGGTGGTATGCTGGCAGAATAAAAAAAGCAGAAGTCGTCAGCGAACTGCAAGCACAACTAGAACGCGGCTTAAGCTGTGGTCTGGAAATAACTCACGTCGACAGCCATCAGCATCTGCATGTGCTGCCGGGAATCGCCGACATCGTATTGGATTTGTGCAGTGCATTTGGTATTAAAAAAATTAGGATGCCGCAGGAAGGCTGGTTTTGGCGCGGTGGATTTAACAGCACTGCTGGCCGCCTGATCGGCCGTGAAGGCTTAAGCTTTTGCAGCGCTTTGGCGAAAATGAAAGCCAGACAGGCCCGTTTTGTCTATCCGCAGCATTTTTTTGGAATGCTGGCCGGAGGTAATTTAAACGAATTCTTAGTAGGTGAAATCATTAGGAATCTGCCTGATGGCGTAAGTGAGATCATGACTCATCCGGGGATGGATGCAGAGTCTTTGGAAAAAACTTTTTCCTGGCAGTATCATTGGGAAGATGAGCTTCAGGCTTTTCTTTCTGAAAAAAATAAATGTTTATTGGAGCAGAAGAAAGTAACTTTGATAAACTTTGGTGGGCTTTGATATGCACAGAAAATTGATCCGCAGGTTGCTATGGATGTTTGTTTTTGTTATTGCTATTTCTGCGGCAGTTATTTATTTTACATTTGATATAAGAGCGTTAGAATATCTGACGATGTTTGAACCGTGGTGTATTGCTGCGGCCTTTGGCATTTTGGGATTGGGATTGGTTTTTGATGGTTTGCGGCTGATGACTTTGGCTGCTGTGACTGATGAAAAGCTAACTACCAGACAAGTGGTGAACGTTGTTCTAAGCAATTATTTTTTGGCGCTTGTTACCCCCGGAGCCAGCGGCGGTGCTGTAGCTCAGATCATGTTCATGCGCAAGGCGGGCGTGCCGGTAGCAAAGGCCACGGTCGTTGTTTTTGTGCGTACGATTATGTCGATCACTTTTTTGATTTTGCTGGTGCCATTTGTTCTGCATAGTGATCATGCTTTGGTTGACTGGATGCCGACCAGTGTCATTACTATTGTATCTGTTTTATTTGTTTCGCTGCCGATTGCAGCAGTGCTGCTTATGAGGACCAGATATCCGGAGTTTTGGATCATTGGGTTAACGAACAATTTCTCACGCGATTTCAGGAGGAATTGTTTTATTTGGTATAAAGAATTTAAACAGGCATCTTTTATCATGGGCAAAAATCCTTTGAAAGTAATGCGGGCCTTTATTGAATCGGGGCTCAGTCTGTTATGTATTTATGCTACTGTACCAATGTTTTTTCTGGGTATGAATATCAAATTTGACTGGCTGCAGGTTATGGGGCGAATGGTTTTGCTGAACCTAGTACTGTATTTTTCACCAACTCCCGGAGGTTCAGGTGTCGCAGAGGCGGGCTTCGTTGTATTATTTTCTGAGCTGCTGCCTGGTGGTCTTGTTGGTATTATGGCAGTTTTATGGCGTTTTACAGCTGAGTACCTGCCGTTTTTATTAGGGGCAGTAGTTTCAATACGCGCCTTTGGCTCTAATGTTTTATCTATGAAAAATCTCAGGAAGGGCGAAAATCAACAATGAAGATTTTAGTTACCGGCGGTGCTGGATTTATCGGTTCGCATTTATTAGAGCTGTTAAATAGTGATAAAAATTATGAAGTCGTAGTTTTAGATAACCTTTCAAGCGGGTTCAGAGAAAATGTACCTCAAGGAATGAGACTTGTCGTAGCGGATATACGTTCGCAGGAAATAGAAGCGTTATTTCAAAAAGAAAATTTTGATGCAGTTGTGCATTTGGCTGCCCAGACAATGGTACCTTATTCAATCGAACATCCTGATGAAGATTGCGAAATCAATTTAGCAGGCTTGATCAATGTGTTGGAAAATTGCCGCAAGTATAAGGTGAAAACAGTTTTATTTGCCTCCAGTGCGGCAGTATATGGCAATAATGAAAATGTTCCTTTACATGAAGACCTTGCATTGATGCCAATGTCGTTTTATGGTATTACAAAAATGACATCAGAGCATTATTTACGTGTTTACCACGAGCTTTATGGTATCAATACAGTTGTTTTCCGTTTTGCGAATGTTTATGGCGAACGTCAGGGGGAAGGCGGCGAAGGTGGTGTCGTCAGTATTTTCTGTAAACTTTTGGCAGTAGGAAAAGCTGTGACCGTTTATGGTAATGGGGAACAAACGCGTGACTTTGTCTATGCAGGTGATGTTGCAGCAGCTATTAAAGCGGGATTGGCAGTTAAGGGATACCAGACTATCAATGTATCTACAGAGCATGAAACTTCGGTAAATAAACTTTTGGGCGCCTTTGCCGAAGTTGCTGCTGATAAACTTGAAGTTCGTTATGCGGAAACGCGACAGGGTGATATCTTCCGTTCTGCGCTGTCTAATGCACGTTTAAAGGAAATACTTGCTGTAACTCCGCAGATGCAGTTAAAAGAAGGTATCCAAAAAACTTACCATGATTATGTAAAACGGGGAAAGTAGGAAAATAATGAATAGGATCGAGAAGGGAAGCTTGCTCGTTTTAGCAATTATAGTTGCCTTCAATATCTTTTTTGGATTAGGCAGTATACCGCTGCTTGACCCGGATGAGCCGGTATATGCTGAAACTGCGCGTGAGATGATCCAGTTTAATGATTATCTTTCACCGCGTATTTATAATGAATATTGGTTTGACAAACCGCCAATGTATTACTGGCTTGTAGCTGGTGCAATGCATGTGTTTGGGGATGGAGAGTTTGCAGCGCGTTTTCCTGCAGCATTAATGGCCTTTTTGACTGTAATAATGCTTTATTGTTCCATTACCAGGCTGTTTAACGAAAGAGCTGGTTTTTGGTCGGCGCTCGTTTTAGCGACATCTGTACAGTTCTTTTATCTTGGCAAGGCGGCGGTAACAGATACGACGCTGTTGTTTTTCCTGACCGGGTCTTTATTGTGCTACTTGCATAAGCAGTATTGGCTGATGTATGTGTGTATGGCACTGGGCACGGTAACAAAAGGGCCGATCGGGATCGTTTTTCCAGGCGCGATAATATTTCTGCATATTCTTTGTACCGGGCAGTGGCAGAGGCTTTTTAAAATGCACTGTTTACGCGGATTACTGCTGTATTTTTTTATTGCGGCACCGTGGTATTATTTGATGTATCAAGTGCATGGAATGGAATTTATTAATACATTTTTAGGGTTTCATAATCTTACCCGCTTTACAACGCCTGAGCATCCGACCCGGGTTTTGTGGTGGTATTATTTTCCTGTTATAATCCTGGGTTTGTTTCCCTGGACAGGGTTGTTACTGCAATCTATTAAAGCATCAATTACAGATAGCAGATCTGATGATCTGGAAAAAATGCTTTTCGTGAATATCTGGTGGCTTTTCGTACTGATATTTTTTACTATCTCTCAAACGAAGCTCGTTTCTTATATCTTACCTATGTTTCCAGCGCTGGCGATTGTGATTGGCTGGAATATTGCCAGAATGCAAAAAGAAAATTATGGTATCCGTTGGTCCTGGATTTTTGGCAGCGGAATAATGTTTTTATTGCTTACAGCCGGATGGGTTATTGGCGGGCAGCAATTGCCTGAAGTTGCTTTCGGAGGAATTGTGCTGGGCAGCGTAACTTTTATTTTGGGCGTAAGTATAGTTTGGGCGTTGTGGCGCTATCGCGATATTAATTTTTCAGCTTGGCTGCATGTGGTTACCGGTGTTTTGACAATGGTAATTGCATTTTCCTTTTTGTTGCCAATGGTTGCCAATCGGTTTAGTGTTAAAGAAATCGTCAGAGTTTATCATACGAAATGTGATCAGCAGAAACCGGTTTATGTTGATAAATTTTTGAGGCCTGGTTTTATGTATTATACTGGTGCACCGGGTGAGGAAGTAAAACCTAAAAGTGGTGATTTAGCCAGAGTTTTAAATGATCCTGGTCAAAAATATGTTTTGGTACGAGGATTGGAACTGCGCCGTTTAAAAGATAAGGATAAACTCCAAAATCTAAATGAGATCAAAGAAATCGGTGACATTTATTTGCTGGAAAAATATTAAAAGAATATATGGATTAGTTAGAAAAATGTAGATTAAAACAACGTCGCTGAAAGCGACGTTGTTTTTTTATGTCCTGCGGGTTTTTACAAACATGTATCGCGTTAGCTAAGCATCGCGATCGCGTAGAGAGCGATGCAAAAGTAATAGCAAGACCAGAATAAGTTTGATTCATTTATTTGTAAATGTCTTGCGGGGGGGGACTCGTGTGGTATAATTTTAGCTGAATTATTTGAAACAAAAAAGTATTTTAAGTATAAAATGTAAAAATGAACTAAATGAAATTTAAAATACCTAAATACGATAAACATACAAATTATTTTTTTTCTGCAGTTCTGTTTTAGGTGAAGATAATGGAATTTGTTTGATGAAAAAATTATTTCTGATTAGAAGTGTGAAAGATTGCTATATACTGGTAAGTTTAATGTAAGTGATATGGGGATGAGAAAATTTGCGATATTTGTTATTGCCACTTTTAGTTGTAGTTTTAGATACCATCTGTATTATAAGTGCTGCATTTTTTAGTATTTATATACGCTTTGAAGATACTGCAATCGCCCAAAAATATCTTGAAATGCTTATCTCACAATTACCTATAGCAGTGGCTGTGCATTTGGTAGTATATTTTGTTTTTAAACTATATGGTAGAGTATGGCGTTATGCTGGTAGCATAGAACTTGTTGCCATCGTTGCTGCAAATATTGTTGCAGCTTTGTCTTGGTATGGGATTTCTATTTATATAGATTTGGCGTTACCACGCTCTTTATATATTTTTACTGCTTCTATTCTTGTTTTATTTGTTGGCGGCAGTAGATTGTTCTTTAGAATCTACAGTTGTTTTATTAATAAATCCAAACATAAATTTATATCAAGTAAAAAAGACAAAGTATTGATAGTTGGCGCAGGTGATGCCGGTGCACTGCTTCTCAGGGAATTAAATCAGTACCATATAGGAAAAAGACAAGTTATTGGTTTTATTGATGACGATAAAACCAAAATAGGAAAATATATGGTTGGTACAAAAGTATTAGGAAGTAGAGACGATATAGCAGTGCTTGCCGATAACTATGAAATTGATGAAATTATTATTGCCATGCCTTCAGTAAAAGGAAAAAATATCAAAGAAATTATCAACATTTGTAAAAAAACAAGCTGCAAATTAACTATTTTACCTGGGGTATATGAAATTATAGAAGGCAGTGTGAGTGTAAGTCAATTACGCCCTGTTGATGTTGAAGACTTACTAGGCAGAGATCCGGTGGAACTGGATAACGTAGCTGTTGCGAAGTACTTGTCAGGGAAAACAGTGCTTATTACTGGTGCTGGTGGCAGCATTGGCAGCGAGATTGTGCGTCAAGTTGCTAAAATGTATCCTAATAAATTGCTTCTCGTTGGTAAAGGAGAAAACAGTATTTATGAAATAATGCAGGATATGAATTTAGAATATCCCCAACTAAAAAAAGTGCCCATTATAGCAGATGTTAGAGATGAAGAACGAATTAACGCTATAATGGACTATTTTAAACCTCAAGTAGTGTTTCACGCCGCAGCCCACAAACATGTGCCTTTAATGGAATACCAACCATCTGAAGCAGTGCGAAACAATATTTTAGGAACTAAAGTAATAGCAGAAACAGCTGCCAAACATAAAGTTGAAACCTTTGTAATGATATCTACAGATAAAGCAGTGAATCCAACTAGTGTTATGGGTTGTACCAAAAGAATTGCTGAAATGTTTGTGCAAAGTATGAATAAAGAAAGCAGTACAAGATTTGTGGCAGTACGTTTTGGTAATGTACTTGGCAGCAGGGGCAGTGTAATACCACTGTTTAAAAAACAAATAGCCAAAGGAGGACCGGTAACTGTTACAGATGCAGAGATGAAACGTTATTTTATGACTATTCCTGAAGCAAGTCAATTGGTACTTCAAGCCGGAGCAATGGCGAAAGGTGGAGAGGTATTCGTACTTGATATGGGAAAACCTGTAAGAATTTATGATCTTGCCAAAGATTTGATAAAATTATCGGGTTTTATACCCGATAAAGATATAGAAATAAAAATAACCGGATTAAGACCCGGTGAAAAGCTGTTTGAAGAACTTTTGAGCGCCGAAGATGGTACCGAAAAAACCACGCACAGTAAAATATTTATAGCCAAGATAAAAGACGTTGATAAAGCAGAATTACAAAGGCAGATAGTCGATATTTTACAGATCACCGAAGGTGATGCAGTTGTAAGAAAATTGCAGGAGATAGTGCCTACTTATACGCCTAACAGAGATGCGTTAAAAAAGTAAGGGCAGATTACAAACAGATTAGAAGGTGCTTTTTGTTGAAAGAAAATGTTCTAAAGAAGTTTTCTCCGCTGATAAAGAAAGTATGGCTCAGTTCGCCTACCATGCACGGAGAAGAACTTAAATATATGCAGGAAGCTTATGAAACCAACTGGATGTCTACTGTTGGTGAAAATATCAACGCAGTGGAACAGATGCTATGCGAAAAAATTGGCTGCAAATATGCCGTTGCTCTTGCCTCTGGTACTGCGGCTTTGCATATGGCAGTCAAATTGGCCGGGGTGCAAAACGGTGATAAGGTTTTTTGCTCCGATATGACTTTTGCCGCCACAGTTAACCCTGTCGTGTATGAAGGCGGAGTACCTGTTTTTATAGATGCCGAATATGCTACCTGGAATATAGACCCTGCAGCATTGTCAAAGGCTTTTGAACTTTATCCAGAGGTAAAGGTTGTCGTTTTGGCCCATCTTTACGGTAGTCCCGGAAAGATGGATGAACTCAAAGCCGTTTGTGATAAACATGGCGCAGTTATCATCGAAGACGCTGCCGAATCACTGGGCGCGACTTATAAAGGTGTGCAGACGGGAAATTTTGGTAACTATAACGCTATTTCTTTTAACGGCAACAAAATTATCACCGGTTCGTCTGGTGGAATGTTTTTAACAGATGACGCAGCAGCAGCCGATAAAGTGCGCAAGTGGTCGACTCAAGCCCGTGAAAATGTACCATGGTACCAGCATGAAGAACTTGGTTATAACTATCGCATGAGCAACGTTATCGCAGGCGTCGTACGGGGTCAGCTGCCTTATTTAGAAGAACATATTTCCCAAAAAAAGGCAATCTACATGCGTTATAAAAAGGGCTTTAAAAATTTGCCTGTCAAAATGAATCCATTTGATGCTGTCAACAGCCAGCCAAACTATTGGTTAAGCTGTCTGCTTATTGACTCCGAAGCCATGTGCAAACAAGTATGTAGTGAAAAGGAAACATTTTATCTAAGCGAAAAAGGAAAAACCTGTCCTACAGAAATTTTGGAAGCTTTAGCGGCGATGAACGCTGAAGGGCGTCCTATCTGGAAACCGATGCACATGCAACCCCTATATCGAATGAATGCTTTTGTTACCCGGGCAGGCAGCGATAGGGCAAAAGCTACGTACTGTATTAATGGCGCCGAAGCAGTTCCAAACGGAAATTCTGCCGATGTGGCCATGGATATTTTTGAGCGGGGCGTGTGCCTGCCCAGTGATATCAAAATGACGACGCAGGAGCAGGACAGGATTATTGAGATCATAAAAAGCTGTTTTGAATGAAGAGGAAGCCATGTATAAAAATTTTATAAAAAGAATATTAGATATCATTTTATCGTTTCTGGCTTTGGTCATTTTATCGCCATTGCTGATTTTAACAGCTTTTTTGATACGCATAAAACTGGGGGCACCGGTATTTTTTAAACAGCTACGGCCGGGAAAAAATGAGAAGATCTTTGGTATTTTAAAATTCCGCACCATGACGGATGCAAAAGATGAAAATGGAAATCTATTACCTGACGAGATCAGGCTGACCAGATTCGGCCAATTCTTACGTTCTACGTCTATTGACGAGCTTCCTGAACTGTTGAATATTTTAAATGGCGATATGTCTATAGTGGGGCCAAGGCCCTTATTAGTGCAATATCTGGAGCGGTATAACGAGGAGCAGAAGCATCGCCATGATGTAAAACCGGGATTAACTGGCCTGGCACAAGTCAATGGCCGTAATGGTATCACCTGGGAAGAAAAATTTCACTACGACTTGGAATATGTAAAAAACATCACCTTTTATGGTGACTGCAAGATCATCTTCCAGACGGTAATGAAAGTTTTCGGCAGGGAAGGCATATCATCGGCAACCTCGGTCACTATGGAAGAATTTAAGGGGAATAAGTAATGTTTAGAAGATATTTACAGTTATTAAGGTTGTTCCTTCTGAGGGATGGGGGCAAGCGTGCGGCATATTGTAAAAAAACAGGTTATTTTCATGCTCAGGGCGAAGGATGTTATTTTCAAATCTACAATTTCGGTGTAGAACCGCATTTGCTCTCTTTCGGCAGCAATGTAAAAGTAGCTTCCGGCGTAAGATTTATTACCCACGATATTTTTGGCGATGTTATCTTGTACAAAAATAACATGGATCAGCATATCAGGCGAGTAGGTAAAATAACTATCGGCAACAATGTCTTGATTGGCAGTAACAGCATGATCATGTACGATGTCACTATTGGCGATAATGTTATCATCGCTGCTGGTAGCTGTGTTACTAAAGATGTTCCTGCAAATTCCATTGTGGGCGGCGTTCCTGCAAAAGTGATAGGTTCTTTTGATGATTATGAGAAAAAATTTATGGAAAAGACCAAAGCTTACCCTTGGCTGAGGCAAGGGTACTCGATTTATGACAAAAAACTGGCGAAGCTGCAGGAACAATATTTCTGGTCTGAGCAGAAGCCTTGAATTTGACCTAACCAGTTTGCAGGTATTTAGGTGATATCACTCATAGGAGAATTTTTTATTGTGCATATAGTAGACAGTGCTAAAAGATTAGTTAAATATAGTTGGTTATTACAGGTATTAGTCGAGCGTGATCTAAAAATCAGGTATCGGCGCAGCTTCTTAGGATATTTATGGAGTGTTTTAAATCCGCTTCTGATGATGATTATTTTAACGATCGTTTTTTCCAATATGTTTCGCTTCGATATACCCCAGTACCCTGTATATCTGTTGGCAGGACAGCTTATTTTCGGCTTTTATTCCGAAGCTACCAGCATGGCGATGGGTTCTATTTTAGGCGGCGCGGCCCTTATAAAAAAAGTGTATCTGCCTAAATACATCTTTCCCCTGTCCAGAGTGATATCAAGTTTTACAAGCATGCTGCTTTCTATGATTGCCCTTTTTATAGTGATCATTGCTACCGATGTCACCTTTTCAATAACTATAATACTGCTGCCATTTATATTAGTGCAGGTTTTAGTCTTCTGCATAGGCATGGGGCTTTTATTATCTGTATTGGTAGTGTTTTTTAGAGATGTCCAGTATTTGTACAGTATTTTTTTAACGGCTTTTAACTATCTGACGCCTATTTTTTACCCGGAAAGTTTATTGCCCGAGTGGCTCAGAGAACTGCTGGTCTTTAATCCGCTTTATAATTATATAAAATTTTTCCGCAAGATAACTGTTTATGGTCAGTGGCCAACCATGACAGAGCACTTGATCTGTCTGGCCTTCACTTTCTGTATGCTCGTCATAGGCTTATATGTGTTCAAGCGCAAACAGAATGATTTTATTTTATATATATAGGTGGTAAAAGTGCAAAAAATTATTGTTGCAGATAATGTTTCCATGTGTTTCAATTTGGCGTCTGAACGTGTGGATAGTTTAAAAGATTTACTTATAAAAAAAATAAAGTTTCAAAGTTGCAGCTTTGATGAATTTTGGGCCTTGAATAACATCAGCTTTTCTGTGGATAAAGGCGAATCCTGTGCTTTGATTGGCGCTAATGGCAGCGGCAAAAGCACCATGCTCAAAATCATCAGCGGTATTTTGACTCCAACCAAAGGCAGCGTTGAAGTAAATGGTTCTATCGCGCCGTTGATCGAATTAGGGGCAGGCTTTGATTACGAATTGACAGGCCGTGAAAATATTTTCTTAAATGGCGCGATCCTTGGTTACAGCAAAAAGCTGATGCTGGAAAAATATGATGAAATAATAGACTTCAGTGAACTACGTGATTTTATAGATGTCCCCGTAAAAAACTATTCCAGCGGCATGATTGCCCGTTTGGGTTTTTCTATCGCTACCATGGTCAAGCCTGAAATATTAGTAGTTGACGAGATATTAGCCGTAGGCGACCAGGCTTTTCAGGACAAGTGCCATAAGAGGTTGGAAGATATGATGAATAGCGGCACTACTGTGCTTTTGGTATCGCATTCTGCGGCGGATATCAAAAGGATCTGCCAAAAAGCAGTCTGGATAGACAAAAGCAATTTGCGCTTTGTGGGTAATGTAGACGAGGCATTGCAGCTTTACGATAAACCAGGATAAATCAAATGGGGATATTGTTTAAATCTTATTTCGGCAGGTGAGTAAATGAAAAACTTGTATATCGTCGGTGCAAGTGGCTGCGGGCGGGAAGTGCTGAATATTATCAAAGACATTCACGCCATACGAGGTGTCCAGTGGAATATAGTAGGATTTTTAGATGACGACTTGCAGGCACTGGATAGCATCGATTGTGACTATCAGGTCGTTGGTACCATCAAAGATTATCTTCCGCAGGCAAATGATGTTTTGGCGCTGGGGATCGCCAGTCCACAAGTCAAAGAAAAAATAGTTGCGATGCTGAAAGCAAAAGGGGCGGTTTTTCAAAGTATCATTCATCCCTATGTGGCCTTGGGCCGATTCAATACCATCGGTGAAGGAGCCGTTATCTATTCCGGCTTCGGCATGACGGTAAATATTAAGATAGGCGATTTTTGTACTTTACTTGCCTGTGGACTGGGGCACGATGTTGAAGTAGGAGACTTTTCTACTATCTCTTCCTGGTGCAACATCATGGGTCATGTAAAAATAGGTAACCGTGTATTTATGGGCGGAAATTGTTCCGCCGCACCAAACGCGGTTATTGAAGATGATGCCTATGTCGGTGTCGGCAGTGTTGTTTTGCGCAAAGTAAAGGCTGGAAAGCGGGCTTTTGGCAACCCTGCTCGAGAAATGGAATTTTGAAGAAGAAAATTAGGAGGAAATGATGAATTTTTTTGAATTTAAGGGTATAAAAATTGCTGGTATGGCAACTGCTGTTCCCGACCGTCACCAGAAAATGTCGGATTATGATTACCTGTTTGCAGAAGGAGAAGTAGAAAAATTTTGCGCAGCAACAGGCATTTACGAAAAGTATAATGCCTATGGCGTAGGAACTACTACTTCGGACCTGTGCGTCGTAGCGGCCAATAAGCTTTTTGAAAAATTAAATATTAATAAAGATACAATAGACGGTCTGATCATGATTACTCAGACGCCAGATTATTTTGTGCCACCAACTTCCTGTATCGTGCAGCATCGTTTGGGACTGGATAACTGCGGCCTGGTTTATGATTCCAATATCGGTTGTACGGCCTTCCCCTTCGGACTGCAAATGGCATGTGCTAATATTATGGCTGGATGTAAAAGAATATTGCTTTTAGTGGGAGATGCCAATCCTAATAGAGGTGAAACAAGTAATAAGGATGGGCTGCTTTTTGGCGATGCAGGTGTGGCCATAATAGTGGAGAAAACAGACGAAGATATTTCACCTATTAATATTGCTATTGAAACTATAGGTTCCGGATATAAGTCGTTGATTACTCCTTATGGGATGGAAAGACACCCATTACCCGTTGTTGCACAAACAAGAGGTTTTGAATTTGCTGCTTATTATAATAATGCAACATATATGTCAGGTACTGATGTATTTACTTTTAGTATTAAGGATGCTCCTCGGACGACAAAAACATTTTTAGCAAATTTGGGTAATGATATAAGTGATTTTGATTTGGTTTCTATTCATCAGGCGAATAAAATGATTATAGATAATGTTGCCAAGAGAATAAAAGCACCTCAGGAAAAGGTTATAAATTCTATTGAAAGATTTGGGAACACAAGAGGGGCAAGTACGGCAGTAAATATATGTGATTATGCTGAGAATAATAATATATATGAGGGGGATAAGAAAATATTAGCGCTGGCATTTGGTATTGGGCTTAATGTGACAGTAGCTTCTTTTACTATTGATATGTCTGTATGTTTACCAATTATTAAAACAAGTGAAGTTTATGATGACGGTATCGACAGCGAGACATATTTTAAATAGGAGGCAGAAGTTAGATGACATATTTTAATTTGCAAAACGCAAAAATCAAAGCAGTAGCTGCCAGTGTCCCGGATGATGTTGAGTATACCACTGATTATAACGACCTTTTTGGGGAAGAACATGTCAGGAAATTTATCATCTCTACCGGTGTTCAGCGGCGCTTCACATCACACAGATTGGGCGTTACTGCGTCAGATTTGTGTTGTGCCACTGCTGAAAAAATATTAACGGAATTAAACTATGACAGAAATAAGGTTGATGCGTTGATTTTTGCATCATCCAGCCGTGATTATTTGGAACCTGTCACCGCAACAATTCTGCAGGATAGATTAGGGTTATCTGATGATTGCATGTGTTATGATATTCCGCTTGGGTGTTCGGCCTATGTGTATGGTTTATATTTGGCTGCTATGCACATCAATTCAGGCTGCCGCAGCGTATTATTATTGTCAGGGTCTACAGGCGAACAGTTGCCAGATGGCTATGTACCTTCGGAAATCCCCATGCTTTTTGGCAATGGTGGGTCTGCTACTTTATTGGAATATGATGAAAATGCAGAACCAACATACGGATTATTACGATCCATTGGTCGTGATTTTAAGATGCTGGTTTCACCTTTTAGTGGTCAAAGACATGCTTTTTGGCCTATGGTGCAAAAGTTTGGCTATGAAAAGGCGTGTGCCTACAGAGATTTATTTCATATGGAAGGCATGGACGTAATGCGTTTTTCTTTAAAAGAAGTAGTTACCATGATCAATGATTTTAAAGAGCGTTTTGTCTGTGATTATGATGAATATGAAATATTGGCCTGTCATCAGGCTAATAAACTTATTATCAGCAACTTGGCCAGAAAAATTAAATTTCCGCTTTCTAAAATACCACTATCTATAGTTGATTATGGTAATACTGGTTGTGCTTCTATACCTTTGGCTATATGCGAGCATTATTCTAATAAAAATACTAGTCAAGATAGCGGGAAAATTTTAACTTGTGGATTTGGCATTGGTTTATCTTTAGGTATTGTTGGTATTACAGTTGAGCCGCAGAATTGTTTCCCTGTGTTTAGAGTAAAAGAAAGATACGACGACGGCCTGAGTTTTGAAGACTATAAGTGAGGATAGCAATGGATAAATTTGATTTTAATGGTAAAAAAGTTTTAGTTACGGGTGCCTCCTCCGGCGTAGGCCGAGAAGTGGCCATCCTACTCAGCGCCATGGGTGCTAAAGTAGTTATTGTTGCCAGAAGGGAATCCGAATTGCAGAAAACGCTCTCCTTAATGGAAGGCAGTGGTCATAGTTATCGAGTGCTGGACTTGACAGATTTTGACGGAATCGTTGAGACCGTCAAAGATATAATCGCTAAAGACGGCGAAAAATTAGACTATATTGCTCATTGCGCAGGCTTAGCCGTACCGATACCATTAAGAAGTATGTCACTAGCTAATATCTCGCAGATCTTCAGTAGCAATACTTATTCTTTCATGGCTTTATTAAAATGCGTGGCGCAGAAAAGGCTGTTCAATGATGGCGGCGCTGTCGTTGGCATATCCTCCTGCGTAGGCGTTTATGGGCAGGCGGCAAACGCTGTCTATGGCGCGTCTAAAGGAGCTATGGACGCTTTTATGAAAAGCGCTGCCAAAGAGCTGCGGCCGAGGAAAATCAGGGTCAATACTATTTGCCCTTGCGGTATAAAAACAGAAATGCTGGCTAATCAGGCCATAAAAGCCATAGAAGGCGATGCTATTAACGAGCTGCCCGATTATTTGATGCTGCCGGATAAGATAGCTTCTATTGTAGTGGCCCTGCTCAGCGATTCCATGCAATATATTTCAGGTGTAGCGATCGACGTAGATGAGGCCAAAACCTGGGAGGACTAAAATGGAGTATTTAAACTTTAATGGGAAAAAGTATCTGATTTTTGGTGCTTCTTCTGGTATTGGCAAACAGGTAGCGCTTCAGTTAAGCCAGCTTGGAGCAAGATTGGTATTAGTTGGCAGGAATGAAGAAAAACTTCAGGAAACTCTGGAGATGCTTGACGGTGATGGGCATAATATATTAATTTGTGATGTTTCCGATTTTTCAGCAGCACAAAATGCAGTTAAAACTGCGGTCAGCATGGATAATATCAAGCTGGATGGGTGTGTATTTTCTGCTGGTATTTATGCTATGCTGCCTTTGGGCGCGGTCACAGAAGAAAAAATAAATAAAATATTTGCCACTAATATAGTGTCGATGATGGCGATAGCAAAAGCTTTTTCATCGAAGCGCATCAGTAATAATGGGGCTTCTTTTGTAAGCGTTTCATCAAGAGCTGCGCTTTTACCTGATAAATCGCAGGGCGTTTATGGGGCTTCCAAAGCAGCAATAAATTCGTATACTGTTGCAGCAGCAAAGGAAATGTCTAACAGGTTAATCAGGTTTAATGCAGTTTGCCCTGAAGCCGTCGATACGGAAATGGGCGCCGGGTTTAAAGACAATACTACTCAAGAAGCCATGCAGAAGATCTATCCTCTTGGTATGTTAGAGGCAGAAGATGTAGCTGATACTATCATATTTTTATTAAGCGATATGAGCAAAAAAATTACAGGCCAATCTATATGGCTATCAGCCGGTAATGATGGTGGAAGTATAGATGGTCACATATTATAGATAATAAGGAGAAAAGAAAATGAACTTACAAGAAAAACTGGCATTGATTGAAGAAGTACTGGATGTAGAGACAGGCAGTTTAACACCGGAAACATTGCTGGCAGAAGTAGGTGAATGGGATTCTATAGCAGCGTTATCGTTGGTAGTTATGCTGGATGAAAAATTTGAAAAAACGGTAAGCGGAGTGCAGATCAAAGCACTGGCAAGCGTAAATGATATTTTAGATTACATGGATTAATAATATAAAATTAAAAATATAAAAAAGATGAGGCGAAAAGAAAATGAATTTACAAGAAAAATTAACACTGATTGAAGAAGTATTGGATGTAGCAGAAGGCAGTTTAACACCGGAAACATTGCTGGCAGAAGTAGATGAATGGGATTCTATAGCAGCGTTATCGTTGGTAGTTATGCTGGATGAAAAATTTGAAAAAACAGTAAGCGGAGCGCAGATCAAAGCGCTGGAAAGTGTAAATGATATTTTAGCTTATATGAATTAGGGAGAAGTTAACAATGGAAAAACTATATACACTTTTAGAAGAAATTAGACCAGATGTGGATTTTCGTAATATTACGACTTTAGTTACTGATGGTTTTATTGATTCATTTGATATTGTAAGTATTATTGCAAGTATAGAAGATGAGTTCGCTGTAGAAATTCCGGTAGACAGTATGGTTGCGGAAAATTTTGAAAGTGCTGCTGCGATTATGAATCTTGTAAATGGAGTTAAAAAGTAACATTATGTTTAGTTTTATTCATAAAATAAAACAATGGTATAAACATCAGAAGCTGATAAAACAAAGTGTTTTAATACCCATTACATCTTATGATCAATATGCGGCTCTGGTCAAAGAAGCAAAGGATAATTCTAAAAATAAGGTTTTTAGTAATTGCTATATGCTGCCTGCAGAAATCAAAAGATTGATTCACCTCAAAAAGTTTTATAAGGTCAAAACAGAACAAGGATTAGCTTTTGCTGATGATGAAGGTGATTATTATTATCTATTTTTATATGTAAATATGTCGGTATCTTTCACATTTCCTTCCTTAGAAAAAGATATTTTGATAGAAAATGTATATTATGAAGGCCGTAAAAATAAAAAACAGGAAATCTTTGAAAGTTTTTTATTGGATTCAGGGTGCGAATTTTTGAATACATATCGTTCTATAGAAGATAGGCCCTCTCTTTCGCCGGACAAATTTTTTAAGAAATTAGAAGTGTTAGAAAAAACTCTTGCTTTAGAAGGTAAGAAAATAGCGATACCTTCCTATAAGCAGCTTGATGAGTTTGAAAAGGTTTATAGAAGTATTATAGATAAGTTTGTTCAAAAAAAATATACACGAAAAGAACGCAAAGCACAGGCAGACGCTGGCTATCTTTATTGTATAACTGATGAAAGCGCTTCGATCTATGCTATTGCAATAAAGGCTTGTGTCCATGGTGGTGCTTATGGTTCTAGAAGTGATTGCCAAAATAATATTTATGCACCTATATTAGTATTATATTTATTTAAGGATTTTTATGATAATATGCCAAATAATCCTGTGAAAGAAAAAGAGTATATGCAAAGTAAGGGTATTGGTGGCTGGATTGCAGTTGATAATATACCATCTTGGAGAGTATATAAAATGGTCGGTATTAAAGCTGCTGCAAAATCTATGAATCAATTTATTATTAGAACAACCATGTAATTTTTATAAGTAAACTTAAAGCAACCGGGGGAGAAAATGATTACAGTTTTAGATTGTTTGGAAAGCACAGCTGCAAAATTTGCGGCTAATATCATCTGCTCAGATGCGAAAAAACAAATAACCTATACCGATTTTGTAAAAAATGCCCGGGCTATCGGCAGTTTCTTGTGTAAATACGAAAAAATGCGCCAACCTGTGGCTGTCTTTATGGATAACTCTGTAGAAGCTTGGGAAGCCATGATGGGGGTAGTGTATAGCGGCAATTTTTACGTGGTTATTGATGCGCTGATGCCCATCGAACGCATAAAAAATATCTTTACTACCCTGAGGCCCGTAGCCGTTATAGTTGATGAAAAGTGTCAAAAGCAGACGGCAAAGCTGGGGATGGGTCAAGACGTTTATGATTATGAACAAATCGTTCAAACAAGCCCGGATGCAGATAAATTGCAGGCTGTGCGCGAAAAAATGATCGATGCTGATCCCGTATACGCGTTGTTCACGTCCGGCTCTACCGGCGTGCCCAAGGGAACGGTACTTACCCATTTAAGCGTTATGAAATATACACAGTGGTATGCAGAAACTTTTCATATCGATGAAAATACTGTTTTCGGCAGCCAGACGCCGTTTTACTTTAGCATGTCTGTATCCACTATGTTTTCAACGATTTATACGGGAGCTAAACTTGTAGTGATTCCCAAACAGCTTTTTTCTTTCCCTGTCAAACTGATAGAGTTTATGAATGAAGCCAGGATCAATACCATCTACTGGGTACCTTCGGCTATGAATATGATCGCCAATTTTAAAGCTTTGGATGAGCACCGTCTGCCGTTCTTGAAAACCGTCCTTTTTGCCGGAGAAGCAATGCCTACCAAACAGCTTAATTACTGGCGTCGGCATCTGTCTGCTGATACTTTGTATGCCAATTTATTTGGCCCTACTGAAACTACCGATATAGCGGCTTATTACATCATCGACAGGGACTTTAGAGATGATGAACCTATCCCCATTGGCCATGCATGCAGAAATTGCGACGTGTTTGTTCTAAAAGAGGACGATACCTTAGCCGGCGCTGATGAAGAAGGCGAACTGTGCGTGCGGGGGTCTTTTTTGGCATCCGGTTACTACGATAATCCCGAAAAAACCGGCGAAGTCTTTGTACAGAATCCGCTAAATACCCATTATCGGGATATGATCTATAAAACCGGCGACCTGGTCAAATACAACGACAGAGGCGAACTGGTATATATCACCAGAAAAGATTTTCAAATCAAACATCAGGGCTACAGGATAGAATTGGGCGAGATCGAAACAGCGGTAAGCGCAGTTTCGAGAGTGCATGAATGTGCCTGCATCTACGATTTAGAAAGGAAGCTGATCATCATTTATTGCTCGGGTCAAAATCTTACGTCCAAAGATATCCTTTTAGGAGTTAGGGATAGGTTGCCCAAATATATGCTGCCCAATAAAATGTTTTTCCTGGAAAATATGCCGCATAATGCTAACGGTAAGATAGATAAAAAAATGTTGCAAAAAATTTATGAGAACGAGATGCAAAAATGAAAATAATAACCTGTACTACCCCTCTTTTAGAACAAAATATGTATATCGTAGAAGAGGGAAAGCATTGTATAGTGATTGATCCATATTATGATGAAAAAACAGCAGTATTATTAGAAGGCAAGATCGTTGATCTGTTGCTTGTTACCCATGAACATTACGACCACATCAGCGGCGTAAACAAATTTAAAGAGCTGTATGGCTGCAAACTGTTGTCAAACTCAAAATGTGATAATAATCTGCAAAGGCCTGCCAAAAATTTCTCCAAATATTTTGAGGCCTATTATGAATTTCAGGCCGACCTGCAAAAGCCGGATTTTGCTTTTGACAGCAATTATTCATGCAGCGCAGATGAGCTTTTTAATGACAGCATTACCTTTAGATGGCAGCATAATACTGTGTTTATCAAGATGGTTCCCGGGCACAGCGAAGGCGGTAATTTCATCTTCTTAAACGAAAACATACTTTTTTCAGGCGATATACTTTTAGATGAAAGTGTGCCTGCGGCTAAATTTCCTGGTGGCAGTCCCAAAGAATTTACAGATGTCGCGCTTCCATATATCAATACTCTGCCGCCGGAGCTAGTGGTGTATCCAGGTCATGGCGAGTCTTTTTCTTTACATGAATATTACGGCTATATCAATAAGAAGGAAAAATAAGTGCTGAAAACGATCAAATCTTTATCGGAATACGAACAACTTTATAATGAGTATGTAACGGAAGGACATGTGAGGGGATATCTCAATTACTTCATTAGTAAAAAGAATATATCTGCTTATATTAATGAAGAAAAAATAAAATATGCTGTTGTTGATGGAACTTTATTCTTGTTTGCTGATCAGGGCAATTATTATAAAATGTATTTTTGGAGGCTTACCGCCAAAACAAAAAGTCTGCCCGACGCCGATAAAGAAATTTGCTGTGATATATATGAACAACAAAATAATAATTTCACTGTAAATGTTTTGCACCAGTTGTTTATCGAAAATAATTATGAATGTAAACAAAAGTATGAGCAAGTGCGATTATCTTACGGAAATTTGCATACTATATCTTTTAAATATTTAGAAGAGAATAAGTGGAAACTTTACGAAAATAATATGCGTATTGGTACAGTAAGTTTAAATGACAAAAGTGAAGTGGAACAATTGATAGTTGACTACATGGGTAAATACAACAAATTATCTATAGAAGACGAGGACTGGCAGGAACAAATCAGGAATAATAATGTTGTAGGCATTTATGTTGCCGATAATCTAATTGCTGTATATTACTTTACTGAAAAAGCAAGCAGGATAGTTGTCGGGAAAAATTATCGCGGTCAAAATTTGAGCGTTTACTTACGTATGTATTTTGCATCGCAAATCCGGTGGGCAATTTCTTCAAAAAATCAGTATGATTGGGCGGAAGCAAATAACATTTCTACAAAAATAACTTTTGCAAAGTTGTTTGCTATTTATACCGGAAAAATCAAGTATCGATATGTTAAAACAATCTAAATAGGTTATTACAAACATTCAAGATAAAACTTTAGGTAACTTGAGTTTTAAAGGAAGTAAAATACGATGTATATCAAACGTCATTTAGAAACGACAATAGAAAAGCTGAACAGTTGTTTTAAGGTGCTGCTTGTTACGGGGCCGCGACAGGTGGGTAAAACTACTTTATTGCGCAGGCTTGCTGCGGTCGATCGTACCTATGTGACGATGGACGATATCAGTGTACGCAGCCTGGCAATGACTGAGCCGGCGTTATTTCTGCAGCGTTACAAACCGCCGCTTTTGATTGATGAGATTCAGCTGGCTCCTAAGCTGTTGCCGTATCTTAAAATGTATGTGGACGAACAGGGGCAAAACGGTGATTTCTGGCTGACCGGGTCACAGGCTTTTGAGTTGATGCACGGTGTCAGTGAGAGTTTGGCAGGAAGGATCGGTATCGTTAATTTATTGGGTTTGAGTCATGGTGAATTGATCGATCGTCCTGCCGGGCCTTTTGTGCCGGAAAATGAATTTTTGCTGCGCCGTGTGGAGGAGTCGCCTTTGTTACCGATGAGTGATCTATTTGATCAGATTTGGCAAGGCAGTATGCCAGCGTTGAATAGTGCTTCTGAACAGGATTGGAACTGCTATTATTCATCTTATGTACAGACTTTTCTACAGCGTGATGTAAAAGAATTGGCACAGGTGAATGATGAATTGCAATTTTACAGGTTCTTATGTGCTGCCGCCAGCTATACCGGCAGTATGCTTAATTACGCAGCTTTGGCTAAAGAGGTAGAGATAACTCCACCGACAGCTAAACAGTGGCTAAAGGTTTTGGTTGCAGCGGGACTGGTATATTTTTTGGAACCGTTTGCGCATCCTAACTTAAAATATGCAGTCAAAGCACCAAAGCTTTATTTTACTGATACTGGACTTGCTGCATATTTGCTGCGTTGGAGCAGTGCAGCAACGTTGGAAGCCGGGGCAATGGCGTCTAATTTTTTTGAAACATGGGTTGTTAATGAGATTTATAAAAGCTTTATTAACTGCGGTCAGATCCCGCCTCTTAGTTATTTTCGTGATTTCAATACCAAAGAAGTCGAACTTTTGATTGAGACAGATGGATGTGTATATCCTTTAGCAATTCGTAAAAGTGCACAGCCAGTAAAAGAAATTAAGAAGTTTGAAATTTTGAAACCGATTGCAGAAGGTGAAAAAGCCTTGAGAATTGGCTCCGGCGGTGTTGTTTGCCTGGCAAACGATTTATTGCCTGTTGATGCTAAGAACTGGTATATACCTGTGGGCTTATTATAAAAAAACAGACTGCCATTTAACGGCAGTCTGTTTTTTTATAATAAATGTTTATTTTGTATATTTTCGGATAAATCTGTCAAGACGTGTTAATGCTTCCCGCAGATTATCTTCGCTGTAAGCATAAGAACAGCGGATAAAGCCTTCACCGCTGGATCCGAAGCTGCTGCCGGGGATAACCAGCACTTCTTCTTCTGTAAGCAGTTTTTCAACAAATTCCATACTCGTGAGCCCTGTTTGTTTAATACAGGGGAATACATAAAAGGCACCTTCTGGTTCATAAAGGGGCAGCCCGATTTTCTTAAAGCCGTCGATCATGATCTGACGGCGCTTTTCATATTCGGCAACCATTGCCAGCATGTCGTTTTCACAATATTTTAAAGCAGCTATAGCACCGTATTGAGCTGTGATATTAGCACAGAGTACTACATTTTGATGGAGCAGGTTTGCCGCCTGGACGAATGCTGCAGGAGCGGTAAAATAACCTAACCGCAGGCCGGTCATGGCATAAGCTTTTGAAAAGCCGTTTAAAACTACTGTGCGGTCTTTGAACTCAGGGAAAGCTGTGAACATAGTATGTTTTTTGCCGCCATAAGTCAGGTGAGCATAAAGTTCATCAGAAATGATCATAATATCATGTTTAACAGCCCAGTCGCCAATAGCCTTGATTTGCTCTTTGCTCATAATAGCACCTGTAGGATTGTTGGGATAACCAAGGAGGATAGCGCGAGTTTTATCAGTCACTGCTTTTTCCAGATCTGTGACCGTGGGAACAAAGCCGTTTTCCAGTTTGGTTTCTACCGGTACCGGCTTTCCGCCTGCTAAAATGATGCAGGCTTTATTAGCAACATAACAGGGCTCGGGAATAATGATTTCGCCATCAGGGACCATAATGGTGCGGATAACGACGTCTAATGCTTCGCTGACACCTACAGTAACCATAATTTCAGTTTTGGGGTCGTATTGCACGCCATAGTTTTTGTAAGTATCAGCAGCTATTGCTTCGCGCAGTTCCAGCATTCCCAGTGTAGAGGTATAGTTGCTTTTCCCTGCATTCAGACTGTCGATACAGGCTGCACGTACTTTTGCTGGAATATCAAAATCAGGTTCACCTACGCTGAGTGGTACAATGTTAGGATTGTTGGCTGTTATTTCTAAAAATTTTGCCAATCCGGAGGGCGGAAGGGCTTTAATAAAGGGAGAGATCATTTTATCGATGTTGAAGCTCATGGAAGTCATTCCACCTTTCATAATAAATATAGAAACAATAAACAAATCAAATCTAACACATCTGTATATAGCTGGCAAGTTTAATTATTAAAATATTTTGTATACATGTTAAGTGTAAAGTATTAAACAAATTTTGCTGATCATTATGAATAAAAGCTTGTGTAGAGGCCGTAACTATGGTATAATATCACACGGTGTAAAAATACACACGCAGAATGATCACCCGCTGTCCGCTTGCGGTAAGGGTTAGAGACGATTTCTGCGGAGGAAAAAACAGGAGGCAAATAAAAATGGCTATTATTTCCATGAAACAATTACTTGAAGCTGGTGTTCATTTCGGTCACCAAACCCGTCGCTGGAACCCTAAGATGGCTCCGTACATCTTCACTGAAAGAAACGGCATCTACATCATCGACCTGCAGAAAACCGTTAAAAAAGTTGAAGAATGTTACAACTTCCTGCGCGATGTTGCTGCCCGCGGCGAAAATATTTTGTTCGTTGGTACTAAAAAACAAGCTCAAGAAGCTATGCGCGAAGAAGCTTTACGCTGCAACATGTTCTATGTAAACGAACGTTGGTTGGGCGGTATGCTGACTAACTTCAAAACTATCCAAACCCGTATCAACCGTTTACGTAAGCTGGAAGCTATGGAAGCTGACGGAACTTTTGACGTACTGCCGAAAAAAGAAGTTATCGGTCTTCGTCTTGAGATGGAAAAACTTACTAAATATCTTGGCGGTATCAAAGATATGAAAAAATTGCCGGGTGCTCTCTTCATTGTTGATCCCCGCAAAGAAAATATTGCTGTGCTTGAAGCACGCAAACTGAATATTCCTATTGTTGCTACTGTTGACACTAACTGCGATCCTGACGTTATCGATCATGTGATTCCCGCTAACGACGACGCTATTCGTGCAGTAAAACTTTTAACTGCAAAAATGGCTGACGCTGTTTTGGAAGGTCGTCAAGGTATGCAAATGGAAGAAGCTGCTGAAGCTGAAGAAGTTGCAGCTGAAGACGCTGAATAATAATCAAATACTGGAGGACGAATAAATGGCTGAAATTACTGCTGCATTAGTAAAAGAACTGCGTGAACGTACTGGCGCAGGTATGATGGACTGCAAAAAAGCTTTGAGCGCAACCGATGGCGATCTTGAAAAAGCAATCGACTTCCTGCGTGAAAAAGGTTTGGCTGCTGCTGCTAAAAAAGCTGGCCGTGTAGCTGCTGAAGGTTTAGTTGAAGCTTATATCCATGGCGGCGGACGTATCGGCGTTTTGGTAGAAGTTAACTGCGAGACTGACTTTGTTGCTAAAACTGATGCTTTCAAAGAATTAGTAAAAGACATTGCTATGCATATTGCTGCAACGAATCCGTCTTACCTCAAACGCGAAGAAGTTCCTACTGCTGAACTTGAGCATGAACAAGCTGTTTTGGCTGAACAGGCTCGCAACGAAGGCAAACCTGAAAAAATCATTGAAAAAATGGTTGCAGGACGTATCGAGAAATACTATAAAGAAGTATGCTTGATGGAACAACCTTTCGTTAAAGATCCCGACAAAACTATTTCTGATTTGATTACCGAATCAATTGCTAAAATCGGTGAGAATATTTCTATTCGCCGTTTCACCCGTTATCAACTGGGCGAAGGCATTGAGAAAAAAGAAGAAAACTTTGCAGAAGAAGTTATGTCTTTCGTAAAATAATGAGAAACCGCATAAGAGAACACTTCGGTGTTCTCTTATTTTTTGCCCGAATGGCTGTAGTTCACAAAAAACTCAAGGTAAAAAAGAGGAAATATTGGTAAAATGTAGAATATGAAATAGGATATAGAGTTGCAGAAAATAGGAGGTCGTGGAAGTGGCGGAGAAATCGAAGTATAAGCGTGTCATTTTAAAATTGAGCGGTGAAGCTTTAGCTGGTGATAAAGGGTTCGGTATTGACCCGGAAACGGTTGAGTCCATAGCTTCACAAATCAAAGATGTTACGGAATGTGGTTTAGAAGTCGCTATTGTCAACGGCGGTGGCAACATCTGGCGTGGTTTATCGGGAAGTTCGAAAGGTATGGACCGCGCTACTGCAGATTATATGGGAATGCTTGCCACAGTTATCAATTCTCTGGCGCTGCAGGATGCTTTGGAGACTTTGGGAGTCCCAACACGTGTGCAAACAGCGATCGAAATGCGTCAGATTGCAGAAACGTATATTCGCAGACGTGCCATACGTCATATGGAAAAAGAGCGTGTAGTTATTTTTGCCGCTGGTACTGGTAATCCTTACTTTTCAACAGATACCACTGCTGCTTTAAGGGCGGCCGAGGTAGAAGCCGATGCGATTTTGATGGCTAAAAAGGGTGTTGACGGTGTTTATGATTGCGATCCGGCTAAAAATAAAGATGCGGTAATGTTTGAAAAACTTGATTATATCGAAGTTATTCAAAGAAAATTGAGTGTAATGGATTCTACGGCAATCAGTCTTTGCATGGATAATAAAATTCCTATCGTAGTATTTAATATTGATAAACCGGGTAACATTTTGCGTGCTGCCTTAGGCGAAGAGATCGGTACCCTGGTGGGAGGAAAATAATCATGGCAACAGTAAAAGAAATCATTGAATTAGCAGAAAGTAAAATGCACAAAACTACTGACGTACTGCGCGTAGATCTTGCTTCTGTTCGTGCAGGACGTGCTACTCCGGCTCTGCTGGAAAAGGTTATGGTAGATTATTACGGCACACCGACACCTGTTAACCAGGTAGCAAGCGTTACTGTACCTGAACCGAGAATGATCATTATCCAGCCTTGGGAGAAGAATCTTCTGAAGGATATTGAAAGAGCTATTATGAAATCTGATTTGGGATTAAACCCTAACAGTGATGGTGCTGTAATTCGGTTGAATCTGCCGCAGCTGACAGAAGAACGCCGTAAAGAGATTGTAAAAACTGTTCATAAAAAATCTGAAGATGCACGTGTGATTGTGCGTAATCTGCGCCGTGACGCCAACGATGCTGTTAAGAAAGCAGAGAAGGCTAAAGAAATCACTGAAGATGAAGCTAAAAAGGGTACTGATGATATTCAGAAAATGACTGATAAAATTATCAAGGAAATCGATAATATCATGGCTAATAAAGAAAAGGAAGTTATGGAGATCTGATGCTGATACCTGATGTGTTGGCACTGCCTTTGGCAGAAGCTATTGCCAGACTGGAAGCTGCCGAGATCGGATATACGGTTGCTGATACGCAGCCGCCGCGCCGGCAAAACGAAGTTGTGGCGGAGAAGATAGCTGTTGAATATGTGGTTAGGCAGAGTTTGCTGTCTGACAATAAAGTAGCTCTTGTAACAGTAAAAAAATATAGAAAGGAGGTGCTGGAGAATGGCATTAGTAATCAATAAAGACGAATGTATCGGTTGCGGTTCCTGCGCTTCTACCTGCCCCGTAGGTGCTATTAAAGAAGCTGACGGTAAATATGAAATCGGTGATGAATGTGTTGAATGCGGCGCTTGCGCTGGTGTTTGCCCTGTAGGTGCTATTAAACAACCTTGATTTTAAGTTTTTAGGACTGCAAGGCCCCCTCTTAGAGGGGGTCTGTCAGTTTTATTTATTCCAGGGAAGGGTTGGTGTGCTTGTGTTTAACAGCTTGTTCAAAATCAAGAAGAATACAAACCCCGACGTAAATATCGATATCGATGGTATTAATTTGGCTAATGTGCCGCAGCATATAGCAATTATTATGGACGGTAATGGCCGTTGGGCTAAAGCGCAGGGAAAAGTGCGAACATTTGGGCATCAGGCCGGAGCTGAAACTTTAAAAACTATTGTTAAAATTGCTGATAAAATTGGTGTTAAAGTTATCAGCGCGTATGCTTTTTCAACAGAAAATTGGAAACGGCCTGTTACTGAGGTCAGTTTTATTATGGAGCTTTTAAGCCGTTATCTGACCAGTGAGATTGAAGAATTTAATCGAAATAATGTTCAGGTTCGTTTTATGGGTTCACGTGAAGGTTTGCCGGAAGTTGTAAAACAGAAAATGGACCACGCTGTGGAAGCAACTAAAAACAATACCGGTATTATTTTAAACTTGGCAATAAACTACGGTGGGCAGGCCGAAATTTTACAGGCAATACAGCGTATTGCGGCAGATACCGAAAAAGGCTTGCTGAAAGTAGAAGATATACAGGCAGAAACTTTTGAAAATTATCTTTATACGGCTGGCTTGCCTGCGCCTGATCTTTTGATCAGACCAGGAGGAGATAATCGTATCAGTAATTTTATGCTGTGGCAAATCGCATATGCGGAAATTTGGACTACAGATGCATATTGGCCTGCTTTTACCCCTGAAATGTTCTTGCAGGCAATCAAAGAATATCAGGGACGCGAACGACGCTTTGGCGGGTTAGTGACAAAATAAATTAAGCAGGTGTAAAAGATATGTTGACTCGTATTTTGACAGGTTTGGTAGGCGTTCCGATAGTAGTATGGCTGCTTCATAGCGGCGGTATGCTTTTTAATGCTGCAATATTTGTACTGGCAGCTATCGGCTGGCTGGAATTTTATAATATGGCCAAAAATAAAGGCTATAATGTTTTTTATTTTTCGTCCGGTATTATGACCTTGGTGCTGGTAGGAAGTTTGATGTATTTGGATGATTCTATTTATACATTATATTCACTGCCGCTTTTTCTGGTCGTAACTATTATTGCTATTTTACTGGAAGGCCTGCATAAGCACTGTAAAGGTCATTTGGTTGAGAATGTTGGTTTGTCGGTTATGGCGGTTTTATATATCGGCATTCTGTTTTTTCACTTTGGTCTTTTAAGGCAGTTACCATTTGAACCGGTGGTTATTGGTTCATTTGTTTTAGAAGGCGGCGAATGTTTTTTCTGGCTGATTATGCTTGGAACATGGGCCAGTGATACTTTTGCTTATTTTGTCGGTTGTGCGATCGGTAAACGCAAGTTGTGTCCAAATGTCAGTCCTAATAAATCTGTAGAAGGAGCTGCAGCCGGATTTATCGGCTGTCTGGCTGTAATGGTTTATTTGGGAGTAAAGGTGTTAGATATGGAGATAGTACAGGCAGCTGCATTAGGTTTATGCGTAGCTGTTTTTGCGCCGCTGGGAGATTTGGTAGAGTCGATTTTGAAACGTTCCTTTGGCGTTAAAGACTCTGGTAAGATTTTTCCAGGCCATGGTGGAGTTTTAGATCGTTGTGACAGCTTGTTGTTTGCCATACCGCTTGGCTATTATGTTTTAGTGTTTTCGGTTTTGTTGACTAAAACACACTGATTATATTATTCGGAGGCTTCAAAATGAAAAATGTTTCCGTGCTTGGCAGTACCGGGTCCATTGGTAAACAGACATTAGAGGTTGCTGCAGCTAATCCTGATAAGATAAAAATCAGAGCGTTGGCGGCACATACAAGTGACGTTTTATTGGAAGAACAGATTAATATTTTTCAGCCTGATATTGCGGCGCTTTCTGATGAGGCCGCTGCAGAGCGGTTGAAAAAACGTTATACCGGCAAGACGAAAATCCTTGCAGGAGAAGCGGGTCTTTTGGAAGTGGCTGCGTTCAGCGAAGTTGACACAGTTTTAGCTTCAATGGTCGGTTATGCCGGTCTGAGACCTACTTTGGCTGCGATTGAGCATGGTAAAGACATCGCTTTGGCTAATAAAGAAACGCTGGTTGCTGCAGGAAGTATTGTTATGAGTGCGGTAGCAGAGCACAATGTTACTTTATTGCCGGTCGACAGTGAACACAGTGCCATTTTTCAAGCTTTGGCAGGTGGCAAACATCAGGAAGTTAAGCGGTTGCTGATAACTGCTTCTGGCGGTCCTTTTCGTGGTAAAAGTAAAGCTGAGCTTGAAAATGTGACTTTAGAACAGTGTTTGAAGCATCCAAATTGGAGTATGGGCAGAAAAATAACTGTTGATTCTTCTACTTTGGCTAATAAAGGGTTGGAAGTTATTGAGGCGCATTGGCTTTTTGACATGCCTTATGAAAAAATCGATGTAGTTGTACATCCGCAGAGCGTAATTCATTCTTTGGTTGAATATCAGGATGGTTCTGTTTTGGCTCAGTTGGGACTGCCCGATATGCGTTTGCCGATACAGTACGCTTTTTCATATCCAGAGCGATTTGATAATGCTTTCGGACAGCTGGATTTAGTAAAAGCAGGTCAATTGACGTTTGAAGCTCCTGATTTGGAAGCATTTCCGGCACTGAAACTTGCTGTCGAATGTGGTAAAGCAGGAGGTACCTTACCTTGTGCATTTAATGCGGCTAATGAAGAATCTGTTTACGCATTTTTGGACAATAAGATTAAATACCTTGATATTCCGATGACTATAGAAAAGATTATTGTCAGACATCAGAATATATTGCAGCCTGTTATTGAGGATATAGAGCAGACAGATGCTGAAACTCGCAGGCTGACCAGAGAAATTTTAAAAAACTTGTAATGAGAGGGGGAACTCGGACATGACAACTATTTTAGCGGCTATTTTTGTTTTTGGTGTTTTGATCACCGTACATGAATTCGGCCACTTTATTACGGCAAAAATGACAGGCATGCGCGTGGACGAGTTTGCCATTGGTTTCGGACCCAACATTTTTCAGAAAAAAGTTGGTGAGACCCTATATAGCTTAAGAATTATTCCTTTAGGCGGGTATAATAAAATAGCCGGTATGGATCCGGAAGAGCCTGACAGCAATGATTCTTTTAAGTCAAAATCTATTCCTGCCAGAATGTTGGTTATTTTAGCAGGTTCGTTAATGAACTTTCTGCTGCCGATAATTTTGTTTTTCAGTATTTTTATGATCAATGGTATTCAAAAGCCAGTCGATCAGCCTATTTTGGGCACGATTATGGAAGATAAGGCGGCCGCGCAGGCAGGCTTGCAGGTAGGCGATCGTATCCTTGCCATTAATGGTGAAAAGATTGCCACATGGAATGATTTGGTAGTTACCTTGCAGAAGTATACTGATAAGGAGATTACTGTTACGGCAGAGCATCAGGGCGCAGTAAAAAATTATCAAATGACGCCAGCCTATGATGCGCAGTACGGCAGGCCCTTGATAGGTATTTCTCCTACATATGAACAATATCAGCCAGGCGTTGTTGAAGCGGCTACCATGGGCGCTGGCTATACTAAGTATATTATATTTGCGATGATTGACGGTCTGCAGAAAATAATTACCGGGGCGGCGCCGGCAGATGTTTCAGGTCCTATCGGCGTAGCTAAAATGGCAGGGGAGATGGCAAATCAGGGCATGCTTCCGCTACTGAACTTTATTGCTTTTCTCAGTATTAATTTAGGCGTTATCAATTTATTGCCATTGCCGGCTTTGGACGGCGGGCATTTTGTTCTGTTAGTTTTGGAAGCTGTACGTGGCAAGCCTTTAGGAGCGCGTGCGACCAATGCTATTCAAATGGTTGGCGTAGCAATCATTCTAAGTATTACTGTTTTGGCGGTGTTTAACGACATCAGCCGATAAAATAAAGAGGTGTCTTTATGAAGCGCAGAATAACCAGACAATTACAGTTGGGATCTGTATTTATTGGCGGTGATGCTCCTGTTTCAGTACAGTCGATGACTAATACGAGGACCGACGATGCTGCAGCGACTTTGAAACAAATTAAGGAACTGGCGGCAGTTGGCTGCGATGTCATTCGTTGTGCTGTACCTGATATGCCTGCAGCGCAGGCCTTACGGGAAATAGTTGCGCAGAGCCAGATTCCTGTAATAGCTGATATTCATTTTGATTACAAGCTTGCTTTGGCGGCTATAGATGCCGGTGTCAACGGACTTCGGTTAAATCCTGGTAATATTGGCGGACGTGAAAAGGTAGAAGCGGTAGTTGCAGCGGCCAGAATAAAAAATATACCTATTCGTATCGGTGTTAATGCCGGTTCACTGCCGAAGGATTTATTGGAAAAATATGGGCATCCGACAGCAGAAGCATTAGTAGAAGCTGCTTGGCGTCATATTCATATTTTAGAAGAACTTGATTATCGCAATATCAAAATTTCTTTGAAAGCACATGACGTACCATTAACGATTGCGGCTTACAGGCTTTTAGCTGCTCAATGTGATTATCCGCTGCATGTGGGGATTACTGAAGCTGGTACCGTTAATTCCGGGATTATAAAATCGGCAGTTGGTATAGGTACGTTATTGGCGGAAGGTATTGGCGATACGATTCGTGTTTCGCTTACCGGGGATCCGGTTAATGAAGTAAAGGTTGCTTATAATATTTTGAAAGCTTTGGGGCTTAGAGAATATGGGCCGACTTTGATTTCCTGTCCAACCTGCGGCAGGACCAGAATCAATCTGGAAAAGCTTGCTTTAGAGGTCGAACGCCGTTTAGACGAAATAGCAGAACCAATTACGGTTGCAGTTATGGGCTGCGTAGTTAATGGACCTGGTGAAGCCAGGGAGGCCGATATAGGCATTGCCGGCGGTATTGGCGAGGGCCTGCTGTTCCGCAAAGGCGAGATCATAAAAAAAGTCAGCGAAGATAAAATAGTTGACGAGCTGTTTGATGAAATTAAGAAAATTTTGGTTGAGAGGAAGATGAAATAATGCGAGTTTCCAAACTGTATGCTCCTACTTTGCGTGAGGTACCTGCAGAGGCGGAGGTTGTTAGTCACCAATTAATGCTGCGTGCCGGATTTATGCGTAAAGCTGCCGGTGGTATTTATACTTATCTGCCGCTTGCCTGGCGTGTATTGAAAAAAATAGAAAGAATAGTACGTGAGGAAATGGATGCCAAAGGTTCACAGGAGCTTTTGATGCCTATTGTACAGCCGGCTGAGATTTGGCAGGAAAGCGGACGTTGGGATGTATATGGTGCGGAAATGTTCAGGTTGCAGGATCGTCATAATCGCTGTTTCTGCCTTGGGCCTACACATGAAGAAATGGTAACGACTTTGATCCGCGGTGATGTTCGTTCTTATCGCCAGCTGCCGCTTAGTGTTTATCAAATCCAAAATAAATATCGTGATGAACGTCGCCCGCGTTTCGGTTTGATGCGCGGCCGTGAATTCATTATGAAAGATGCGTATTCCTTTGATCGTGACGAAGCTGGTCTTGATAAATCTTATCAGGATATGTACGATGCTTACACCAATATCTTTACGCGCTGCGGCCTGAACTTCCGCCCTGTTGAAGCTGATTCCGGGGCTATCGGCGGCAGTGGTTCCCATGAATTTATGGTAATTGCCGACAGTGGTGAAGCAGAGATTGTTTTCTGCACCAGCTGCGATTATGCGGCCAATGTTGAAAAAGCAGAGCTATTTCCTTTGGAAGCTCAAGAAGAAGCAATGCTGACTAAAGAAGAGGTAGTAACACCAGACTGTAAAACTATTGCTGATGTGTGCGCTTATTTAAAACTTCCTGTTGACCATTCTGTTAAAGCTGTTGCTTATAACAGTGAAAAAGGTTTGATTCTTTGTTTTGTACGTGGCGATCACGAAGTCAATGAAATCAAAGTTATCAATACCTGCGGCGTTATTGACCTGGAAATGGCGACAGAGGAACAATTAGCTGCTGCTGGTACTGTCGGCGGTTATATGGGCCCTGTTGGCATCGATAATAAAAAAGTCATAGTAGTTGTTGACGCTACTGTTATGAAAATGCATAATGTTTGCTGCGGCGCTAATAAAGAAGGGTACCATTTCATCAATGTTAACCCGGGCCGTGATTTTACACCAACATATGTAGCAGATATCCGTCTTATTCAGGAAGGGGATCCGTGCCCGCATTGCGGCGGCGAAGTGAGCAAAGCCCGCGGCATCGAGGTAGGGCAGGTCTTTAAGCTGTTTACTAAATACAGCTCTGCTTTAAAAGCTACCTATCTTGATGAAAACGGTAAAGAGCAGCCTATGGTAATGGGGTGCTATGGTGTCGGTGTCAGCAGAACGATGGCGGCTGCTATTGAGCAGAATTATGATGACAATGGTATCATCTGGCCAATCGAAATAGCACCCTATCATGTGCTGGTTGTGCCTGTTAATACAAAAGATGAAGCATCTGCAGCGAAAGCTGAAGAAATTTATATGCAGTTGAAAAAAGTAGGTCTGGAAACAGTTATCGATGATCGCAACGAACGCCCTGGTGTTAAATTTAAAGATGCTGATCTGATCGGCTATCCGCTGCGTGTTGTAGTTGGGCCGAAAACATTGACTGAAGGTAACCTTGAAGTTAAAATTCGTAAAACAGGCGAGATCAGATATTTGCCTTTAGATGGCGATTACGTACAAGATATCAAAAATATTATCGCAGAACTTGCTTTTTCAAAATAAAAGATTAAACTGACAGTAAGGAGGTGCCGATAATGAGTTCTCATGATTGGGAGATGCTTATTCGTCTATTATTGGCCGCTTTTTTAGGCGGAATAGTCGGCATCGAACGCGGCAGCGGCGATAGACCGGCTGGCTTTAGAACACATATTTTAGTTTGTGCCGGTGCGGCGTTATTTATGCTGGTTTCTATGTACGGTTATGATGATTACCCTATGCATGGGGAAGAATTCCCGCGCAATCGTGATTCTTCCCGTATTGCTGCACAGGTAGTCAGCGGTATTGGTTTTCTTGGTGCCGGTACGATAATGCATGAGGGAGTTACCGTACGTGGTTTAACAACAGCTGCCAGCTTGTGGATGATTTCGGCCATTGGGTTGGCTGCCGGTGCTGGGATGTATGTTTTAAGTATTGGTTCTACGGCGGTAATGATGGTTACTTTGGTAACTTTTCACAGCTGGGAAAAACGTTTTGCCGGCAGCAGTAGAAATGCCCGCCGCTTTATTCGGATTGTTGCCGAAAATGAACCCGGTATTATAACGAATATTACTGCGTATTTGACTGAAAATGGCGTGAAGGTACGCACTTTAAACGTAAAAAACAACTCCAGAAAAAATGAGGTAGTTTTAGAGCTGTATCTCAAAATAAGTAAAGATAGAGATGATATTGATATTATTCGCGGTTTACAAAGCATTGAAGGCATCATTACTTTAGAGAACGTTGGTTGATTGGTAAGAAAGGACGCAAGCATGAAGGCGAAATATTGTATTGTTCCTGATAAAAATAAATTTTTTGCTTTTTTAGCCGAGCAGTCCTTAACGGAAGCAGAATTATTGCGTGCTCGTTTAATCCAGCCGGAGAAAATCTTTATGGATATCGAGGCTGCCGTGTGGCAGATAGAGTATAAAGCAGTTGCTCCCGTGACAGAAACTTTACTTGCAGCGGTGGCAAATAAGCTTACCGCTGCTTTTAATTTAAAAAAAGTGGAGCTGCAGCAGACAAATCTGCTGGAAACTTCCGTTGTGGCTGAATCGGTTAAAACAGAAAATAAGCTTGAAACAGAAAATAAGTCTGTGCAGGTAGAGCCGGAGCGTGAAGAAATTCCTTTGCCGCCGGAAGAACCTGAAGCAGTTGAAATAGGAGAAGCTGCCGCATTTGAAGCAGTACCTTCGTGTGAGGCAGAGCGTAAAGACGATGCTTATGAAAAGGCTTATAACCTTCTCTATGGAGGGAATAAAAAAGCAGACGGCCTTATTTTTGGTAAAGCATTTAAAGGTAAGCCCAGGCCGATGATCGACGTTATCGAAGAAGAAAATCGAGTCGTAGTAGAAGGTGCTTTTGTAAAAAGCATTGATAAGGACGGTAAGCTGACTGCTTTTATTGAGCGAGTCCTGCGTACCGGCAATGTGATGCTCACTTTTAATTTGAGTGATGAAACCAGTGGACTTTATGTTAGAATGCGTTTTGAAAATCTGGAAGAATGTCTGCAGTTTAAAAAGAAGATCAAACCGGGGATGCAGCTGCGTATTATGGGTAATGTTGCTCCTGACAGATTTTTGTTTGATGAAATGGTCATCAGTCCTCAGGGTATTATAGCTGTTCCTAAAAAAGAACGTATGGATAACGCTGAAGTTAAACGTGTCGAGCTGCATTGTCATACAAAAATGAGTAAGATGGATGGCGTAACACCAATGGAAGATTTGGTGGAGACAGCGATAAAATGGGGGCATAAAGCTCTTGCCATCACAGATCATGGCGTTGTACAGGCTTTTCCGTTCTGCTTTGATGTAGCTGAAAAAGCGGATATCAAGCTGATTTTCGGTATGGAAGGTTATTTGATGAACGACGACGGCCATGATATCGATCTGGAGCCGACGGATACGATCAAGAAAAGCCGTATCAAGAAGGTCAAAAATAACCACATTATCATTTTAGCGAAGAACGAAACAGGTCTGCGTAATCTGTATAAACTGGTAACAATCAGTCATTTGCGTTATCTGCATAAACGGCCGATGCTGCCGCGTGAGGTTATCGAAGAATATCGCGAGGGTTTGATCCTGGGTTCTGCCTGTGAAGCTGGTGAACTGTACAGGGCTATTTTGGCAGGTCGTCCCGATGAAGAATTAGAGAAAATAGCTTCTTTTTATGATTATCTGGAAATTCAGCCAACCGGAAATAATATGTTTTTAGTCAGACAGGAGCGCTGCACAGTCAAACAGCTGCAAGAGCATAATAGGAAAATTTATGAACTTGGTAAAAAGCTGGGTAAGTTGACTGTCGCTACCTGTGACGTGCATTTTTTGCATCCGGAGGACGCGCAGCTGCGGGCTATCCTGCAGGCTGGGCAAAATTATTCTGATGCTGATCAGCAAGCACCTCTTTATTTCAGGACAACAGAAGAAATGCTCAAGGAATTTGAGTATTTTGGTAAAGAAATTGCTTATGAGTTGTGTGTAACCAATCCGAATAAGATTGCGGAGATGGTAGAAAAAATCAAACCTGTTCCTGATCGTGATCAGCTGTATTCACCATTTATACCTGGGGCAGAAAAAGCTATCAAGGAAATGTCTTATCAGCGTGCGCACGAATGGTATGGTGAAAATCTGCCTCAGGTAGTCAGCGACAGACTGAAAATGGAGCTCGATTCCATTATCAATCATGGGTTCTCAGTTCTGTATTATATTGCACATAAGCTCGTAAGAAAATCTTTGGACGATGGTTATCTGGTTGGGTCCCGTGGTTCTGTCGGTTCTTCTTTTGTAGCGACTATGATCGATATTACAGAGGTCAATCCGCTGAAACCGCATTACCGCTGTCCACAATGTAAACACAGCGAGTTCTTCATGAAAGAAGAAGTTGCGTCAGGTTTTGACTTGCCTGCTAAAGCATGTCCTGAGTGCGGTACAGAGATGATCCGTGATGGGCACGATATTCCGTTTGCCGTGTTTATGGGTTTCCATGGTGATAAAGTACCTGATATTGATTTGAACTTTTCCGGAGATTATCAGCCGACAGCACATAAATATACAGAAGAACTTTTCGGACGCGATAATGTTTGCCGCGCTGGTACGATTTCAACGATTGCTATCAAAACGGCTTTTGGTTATGTCAAAAAATATTATGAGTCGAAAAATCTGCATGTGCATTCGGCACATGTTGCAGGTCTTGTAGAAGGCTTTGCCGGTATTAAACGAACTACTGGCCAGCATCCAGGCGGTATCATGGTTGTACCACGCAATATGGATATTCATTATATTTCGCCGATGAACAGACCGGCCGATGAAAAAGATTCGGAAACAGTAACTACTCACTTTGATTATCACTCGATCAACGACCGTCTGGTTAAGCTTGATATACTTGGTCACGACGATCCGACGGTTATCAAAATGCTGGAGGAATTGACAAATATTCCACCGCAGCAGATACCCGTCGGCGATGAAAAAACTATGTCTATTTTCCGTTCGACTGAGGCTTTCGGCGTAACACCTGAGCAGATCGGCAGTGCCGTTGGCACTTATGGTATTCCTGAATGTGGTACACAGTTTGTACGGCAGATGATTCAGGATGTTCAGCCTAAAAATTTCAGTCAGGTTGTCAGGGTATCAGGCTATTCGCATGGTACTGATGTATGGCTGAACAATGCGCAGGATCTGATTCGCGAGGGTAAACCCAGTGAGGAAACGATTTCGACGCGTGATGATATTATGACTAATCTGATCGCGAAAGGCGTAGATCCCAGTATGTCCTTTAAAATTATGGAATATGTTCGTAAAGGCAAGGCAGCTAAAGGCGGTCTGGAAGCACCCATGCTTGAAGCGATGCGTGCCGCAAAGGTGCCGGAATGGTATATTGAATCCTGTAATAAGGTCCAGTATCTTTTTCCGAAGGCGCATGCAGTGGCATATGTTATGATGGCTTATCGTATAGCATACTGTAAAGTGCATTATCCACGTGAATTCTATGCGGCATACTTTACTGTGCGTGCACCGGACTTTGATATGGATCATGTTGTCAAAGGCGTTGATTATATGAAACGTTATATTAAAGATGTTTATGCACAGGGCTATAAAGCAAGTAACAGAGATAAAGATACGGTGACGTATCTGGAGTTGGTGATTGAAATGCTGGCTCGTGGTTTTGAAATGGAACGTATCGATTTGTATAAATCCCATCCGACGCGTTTTACCGTCACTGAAAAGGGATTGAGGCCGCCGCTTGCTGCTTTGGGAGGAATTGGTGTTACTGCCGCTCAAAGTATCAGCGAAGCCAGAGAAATCGGTCATCCTTTTATTTCCCAGGAAGATCTGCGGGTAAGAGCCAAGGTTGGTAAAGCTGTAGTTGAAAAATTGGCAGAACACGGAGCCTTAGGGGATTTGCCTGAAACAGATCAGATAGATTTATTCTGACATTAGGAGGCGATTAGTATGTTAGAAGCAGGAGTAAAAGCACCGGAATTTTCGTTGCAGGACAAAGATGGTAATATTGTGAGCCTGAAGGATTTTTTAGGGAAAAAAGTAGTTGTCTATTTTTATCCTAAGGATTCTACACCGGGGTGTACACGTCAGGCCTGTTCTTTTCGTAATAATTACGGTGAGTATAAAAAAATGGGCATTGAGGTTATCGGCATCAGTAAAGACAGCGTAAAATCTCATGCTAATTTTGCCGCGAAACAGGAGCTGCCTTTTATTCTTTTAGCTGATCCTGAACGTCAGGCCATCGAAGCTTATGATGTATGGCAGGAAAAGAAATTGTATGGCAAGGTATCAATGGGAGTAGTGAGAACGACTTATATCGTTGATGAAAAAGGTATGATCGAAAAAGCATATCCCAATGCTAATCCTGATACTAATGCTGAAGAAATTTTAGCCTATTTGAAAGGTTAAGAATCAAAAGCGCGTTCTTGTATAAGGAACGCGCTTTTTGATAAATACTTGCAGGAGGATACGATGCAGATAATTATTTCCCCAGCAAAAAAAATGCGTATTGATAATGATGACCTTGTTTCTGCGGCAGAACCGCGCTTTTTAAAAGATACAGAAATTTTACTGGCAGAGCTGAGAAAGATGCAGTATGATGATCTAAAAAAGTTGTGGCAATGTAACGATGAGATTGCGGCATTAAACTATAAGCGTTTACAGACTATGCGTCTGCGTGCTAATCTTACCCCGGCAGTATTGGCTTATGACGGTATCCAGTATCAATATATGGCACCGCGTGTTTTTGAAAATGCACAGCTTGATTATGTGGCAGAACATTTAAATATTTTATCAGGGTTTTATGGTATTTTAAAAGCAATGGACGGTGTTGTTCCTTATCGTTTGGAGATGCAGGCAAGGCTGCCGGCTGCCGGGTGTAAAAATCTGTATGACTTTTGGGGAAGCAGGCTTTATTTTGAGCTGACGCAAAACGATAAAAGCATTCTTAACCTGGCATCAAAAGAATACAGTAAAGTTATAGAAAAATATTTGACGCCGGAAGTGGAATATGTCAGCTGTATTTTTGGTATTTGGCAGGACGGTAAAGTAAAGGTTAAAGCTACTGAAGCGAAGATGGCCCGTGGTGAAATGGTACGCTGGTGTGCCGAGCATAATATTTCATACATTGAAGACACAAAAAAATTTGACTGTTTAGGATATAAATATCAGAAGGAGCAATCCACCGCAAAGGAATTTGTTTTTCTGAAAAACTGAAATTTGTGACTGGGCTTGATAAAAGTTTGAATTTTGCCATATATATTGTAGGGAAGTTAACAAAAAACTTGTAATTAATCTTACAGGGTGGTATAATATAAGCAGAAAATTTATGACTTCTTTTGAGAGAGTGGGTGCTATACCCGCTCTTTCCGCTTATTTAAGATAAATTACAGACCGGAGGTGAGTATTGTGCAGAAGGAAGCTCTGGAAGCTTTGATTGCTGATTTGGTAACGCCGCTCTTAGATGGTACCGATCTGACTTTGGTAGATGTAGAATATGTGCGTGAAAAAGATTGGTATCTGCGTATCTACATTGATAAACCGGGTGGAGTTGAAATCGACGATTGCCAATTAGTAAGTGAAAAACTGACTACAGTTTTAGATGAAAAAGACCCGATTAAAGAGAAATATTACCTGGAAGTTTCATCACCAGGCATTGACCGCCCGTTGAAAAAAGATAAAGATTTTACAGCAGCTTATGGAAGTAAAGTTGATATTTCCTTTTTTGCTCCGTGGGAAGGCTTAAAAGACCTGGTTGGAATTTTAATAAGTCACAGCGATGAGACAATAGAAATAAAAACGATTATCAAGGGAAAAGAAGCCAAAAATCCGGTCAGCATTGACCGAAAACTTATCGCAATGATCAGACCGCATATTGATTTTTAAAGATTATAAAGTATAGGAGGATTAAGAAACGTGAACGCAGATTTTATTCTGGCAATAGGGGAATTGGGAAAAGAGAAGGGGATTGATCCGGAACTCCTGTTCCAGGCGGTCGAAGAAGCTCTTGTAACAGCTTATAAAAAGAATTTTGGTTCTAACCAGAATGTCCGTGTTGATATGAACAAAGTAACAGGTGAACTTCACATATATGCACAGCGTCATATTGTGGCAGAGGTAGGCGACGATCCTAATGAGATTTCTCTGGAGGAAGCCCGTAAAATAGATCCTCGCTATGAAGTCGATGATATTGTAGAAACTGAGGTGACTCCACGTAACTTTGGTCGTATTGCAGCACAAAATGCCAAACAGGTTGTTGTACAGCGTATCCGTGAAGCAGAACGCGGCATGGTTTTCGAGAAATTTTCCAGCAGAGAGAATGATATCGTAACCGGTATCATTCAACGTATGGAAAATAAAAATGTTTATATTGATTTAGGTAAGGCCGAGGCTATTTTGACTCCTAACGAGCAGATACCCGGAGAAATTTATCAATATCATGATAGGATGAAAACCTATATCGTGGAAGTAAAAAAGACCAGCAAAGGCCCACAGATTATGGTTTCCCGAACACATCCGGGATTGCTGAAAAGACTGTTCGAGCTGGAAGTCCCTGAAATTCACGACGGATTGGTCGAGATCAAGTCAGTAGCTCGTGAACCTGGTATGCGTTCTAAGATATCCGTTTATACTAAGGATGAGAATATTGATCCGGTCGGTGCCTGTGTTGGACATAAAGGTATGCGTGTTCAGACTATTGTTAATGAGCTGCGCGGTGAAAAAATCGATATCGTCAAATACAGTTCCGAGCCTGACCAATATGTGGCTAATGCCTTATCGCCAGCTAAGGTTGTCAGTACTGAAGTTCTGGAAGAAGAAAAAATCTGCCGCGTTATAGTGCCTGACTATCAGTTGTCTCTGGCAATTGGTAAAGAAGGACAAAACGCACGTCTGGCAGCGAAGCTGACAGGCTGGAAGATAGATATCAAAAGTGAATCTCAGGCTGCCGAAGAAGCAGAACAGGGAGCACAAGAAGTTGGTGTAGCCTATGAAGCAGACGAAGATTAAAAAGATCCCTCAACGTAAATGTGTGGGCTGTAATGAAATGAAAGAGAAAAAAGCTCTGCTGAGAATAGTACGTTCTCCGGAAGGTGAGATAAGCCTTGATTTGACTGGGAAAAAGGCAGGTCGTGGAGCTTATGTTTGCCAATCTAAAGAATGCATCACAAAAGCAGTGAAGGAAAAACGTTTGGAACGGGCCTTGGAAAAGCCGGTCAGCGAAGAAGTTTATGCCAAATTGCTGGAGGATTTGCCTGATGGCGAATAATGGTGTGACTTTTGCCTTAGGATTGGCACAGAAAGCAGGTAAACTGGCATCAGGCGACTATGCTGTAAGATCTGCTCTGAAAAACGGTAAAGCTAAGCTATTGCTTGTGGCCGCAGATGCTGCTGAAAATTCTAAAAAAGATATGTATTTTATGGCAGAGATGTCTGATACACCCGTGGTTGAATGCCTGACCAGAGATGAACTGGGCTGGGCGATTGGCAAGGCTAAAAGAACCGCAGTAGTTGTTTTGGATAACAGCTTTGCGAATATGATAAATAAAAATATATGACATAAATACGCTTGGAGGTGGATGAATGGGTAAGCATAGAGTATATGAGATAGCAAAAGAACTTGGTAAAACAAACCAGGAAGTAATCGATATTTTAGCTAAAAATAACATTCAGGTAAAAAGTACGTTAAGCACTGTAGACGATACGGTTAGAGATTTGGTAGTGAAAAACTCGGCCAGGAAGCCTGTACAGGAGAAGAAGGCTGCTCCTGCACCGCAACATATAGTGAAAAAAGAGCCGGTTAAGCAGGCTGAAGCTGCTCCGAAGCAGGTGCAAACTCAACAGAATTCCGCTGCGAATACACAGCGTCCGCAGCAACAACAGGGTCAGCGTCCCAACAATCAGGGGCAACGTCCTATTAATCAGGGTCCGCGTCCTGCTGCCGTTAATCATCAGCAGGGGCAGAACGCAGGTCAAAACCGTCCTAATCAGGGCATCAGCCAGCAGAATCGTCCTAACAACCAACAAGGTCAGCGCCCACAGCAACAGCAGGGGCAACGTCCTAATACCCAAAATCAAGGTCAGAGGTTTAATCAAAACCGTCCTAACCAGGGCGTTAATACGCAAAATCGTCCCAATAATCAACAGGGACAACGCCCGCAGCAGGGAAACAGACCGCAGCAGCGTCCTCAGGGGGGCATTTATATAGGCCCGCGCGGGCAGCAGCCTGGTCAGCATAATGCTAACGCAGCGCGCCCGCAGCAGCAGGGTAATGCGCGCCCGCAACAGGGAAATATGAATAACAATAATAATGCACGTCCGCAGCAAGGCGGTACCGGTGCACAGCGTCCGCAGGCCAATACTGCTCGTCCTGCTGGTGCCAATAATAAACCTTTTAATAAAAATGCCCGTAAAGATAAACCGCAGATCAAAGGTTCTTATGCAACTAAAGACAGCCGTCCTAACCGCAGTAATAATCATATGGGACGCAGTAATAAACGCCAGGGCGGCAATAATAATGTTCCGCGCGTGCAGCAGCCTGTAGTAGAGGTTCAGAAACCTACTTATGTAGAGATCGGCGAAACTATCAATGTCAAAGATTTTGCCAACCTGCTGAAACGTGAAGTCAGCGAAGTTATCAAATCTTTGTTCATGTTGGGCGTGATCGTTACTATCAATCAGGATATCGACTTTGATACGGCATTGTTGGTCGGCAGTGAATTTGATGTCGAAGTTGCCGCGTTACCGCCTGAAGAGGATCCGACTGAAATTCCGGAAGTGGAAGATGATCCGGCTAAACGTTTGCCGAGGCCGCCGGTAATCACTGTTATGGGTCACGTTGACCATGGTAAAACTTCTCTGCTTGACGCTATTCGCAAGGCTAATGTTACAGCAAGAGAAGCTGGCGGTATTACGCAGCATATCGGTGCTTATCAGGTTAATTATCAGGGCAAAAAGATTGTTTTCCTTGATACTCCCGGTCACGAAGCTTTTACAGCTATGCGTGCGCGTGGAGCACAGGTAACAGATGTTGCTATTTTGGTAGTTGCTGCAGATGACGGTGTTATGCCGCAGACGCTCGAAGCTATTAACCATGCAAAAGCAGCAAAGGTACCTATTATCGTTGCCATTAATAAAATGGATCGTCCCGGAGCTAATCCGGATCATGTAAAACAGCAGCTTGCTGAGCATGAGCTGATCCCGGAAGACTGGGGCGGCGATACTATCATGGTTCCGGTTTCCGCACATCAGAAAACAGGTATTTCCGAACTGTTGGAAATGATTCTGCTGGTTGCAGAAATGCAGGATCTGAAAGCTAATCCAAGTCTGCCTGCTCATGGTACGATTATTGAAGCGCAGCTTGATAAAGGCCGCGGCCCTGTCGCTACTGTTTTAGTTCAGCGCGGCACTTTGCAGATCGGTGATACTATTATTGCCGGTACTGCTTATGGCAAGGTGCGTGCAATGGTCAATGACCGTGGTGAAAAAGTCAAAAAAGCACTGCCTTCTACGCCTGTAGAGGTTTTAGGCTTGAACGATGTGCCGCTGGCCGGTGATATTCTTGATTCTACTGATGAAAAGATTGCCCGCAGTGTTGCTGAAAAGCGTGTTGCGAAAAAACGTATTGAAGAAATTCAGCAGAATTCCAAAGTTTCGCTGGATGATTTGTTCCAACGTATTCAAGAGGGCGAGATTAAAGACCTGAATATCGTCGTTAAAGCCGACGTTCAAGGTACTATCGAAGCTTTGCGTTCTTCTTTGCAGAATATAAAAAATGACGAAGTTAAAGTCGTTGTTGTACATGCTGGTGTAGGTGCTATTACCGAGTCCGATGTTATGCTGGCCTCAGCCGCCAATGCCCTCATTATCGGCTTTAATGTTCGTCCTGATGCTAACGCCCGTAAAGCAGCGGAAGCAGAGAAGGTAGATGTTCGGACTTACCGCGTTATTTATGACGCTTTGAATGACGTTGAAGCTGCTATTAAAGGTATGCTGGCACCAAAATTCCAGGAGACTATCCAGGGCCGTGTAGAGGTTCGTCAGATGATCACTATTTCGAAAATGCTGATTGCTGGCTGCTATGTGCTGGAAGGTAAGATCACCAATACTTCTAAAGTGCGCGTAGTTAGAGACGGTATCGTCATCAACGAAGACGAAATCGACACTTTACGACGTTTCAAAGACGATGTGAAGGAAGTCGCTGCAGGCTATGAATGCGGTGTTACTTTGGAAAAATTCCGCGATTTGAAAGAAGGCGACGTGTTCGAAGTCTTCACTATGGAAGAAGTCGCCGTCGAATAGGTGAACTATGGCTAGATTAAGAGTAGAAAAAGTACAGGAAGCAATCAAACAGGAGCTTAGTAAAATGCTGCTGATGGATATCAAAGATCCACGGATCCAGTTTGTTACCATTACCGGAGTTGAGCTTACTGACGATATGAGCATTGCTAAAGTATATGTCAGTCTTTATGGTCCGGAAAAGGATCATGAATCCGCCTGGCAGGGATTGAATAAAGCACTTGGTTTTATGCGTACGGAAATAGCAAAGCGGATTCGCCTCCGCTTTGCTCCTAATTTGATTTTAGTAAAAGATGCTTCGATGGAGTATAGTGCACATATCGAGGGATTGCTGAAGAAAATCAAAGAAGAGGAAGGTTCCTCGCATGAGTAAGCATTGTTCCCTGCAGGAAACAGCCGGTTTACTGCAGGCTGCCAATAAAATAGTATTATGTTCTCATGTGAGCCCAGACGGTGATACGCTGGGCTCTGCTTTGAGTTTGATGAAAGCTTTGCAGAAGCTTGGGAAAGATGTCATTGTGACTGTTGATGATGAAATCTCAAAGGTCTATAAATTTTTACCCGGTATCGAAAGCTTTGTCCGTTTTCAAAATGATGAGCGGATAGCTGCGGATCTGTTAGTCGTGATCGACGCCAGTTCTTTAGATAGAGCCGGTAACGTGTCACAGTGTGTCAGTGCTCCTAAAACACTCAATATCGACCATCATATTTCTAATACCGAATATGCCGATTATTTGTATCTTGATACAGCTGCGGCTGCTACCGGTGAAATTATGTATGAGTTGATTGATACATTAGGAGTTGAAGTGGATCTGGAGATGGCAACGTGTATCTATACGGCGCTGTATACGGACTGCGGTTCTTTCAAATATTCTAATACGATGCCGAAAACGATGCGGATAGCTGCAGCTTTATTGGAAATAGGGGTAAAACCCAATGAAATTTCTGACAGTATGGAGATTAAGCCGCGCTCTAATATCGAGATGCTGACAAAGGTTCTGGAAACATTGACCTTTGATGCTGATGGTAAAATTGCATATATTTCTATTAATAACGAAATGTATGACAAAGATGTTGATACAGATACCTTCATTTCTTATCCAAGGTATATTGAAGGCGTCGAAGTTGCTATTATGTTTAAAGCTGTGGAAAAAGTTGTTACCCGTGTCAGTATGCGGTCTCGTAACCTTGATGTTTCTGAAATCGCTATTACCTTCGGCGGCGGCGGTCATCTGCGCGCGGCAGGCTGTACTATCGAAGCCTCTTTACCTGAAGCGCAGCAGCAGCTTTTGAAAGCCTTAAAGGAAAAATTAGTATGACATCAGGCATTTTGAATGTACTCAAGCCCTGTGGAATGACGTCTCACGATGTGGTCGGCTTTCTGCGCAGGACTTTGCAAACTAAGAAAATCGGACACGGCGGCACACTTGATCCTGATGCCGCGGGAGTACTGCCTGTTTTTATCGGTACGGCAACAAGGCTGTTGGAATATGCAGTCGAAGGCCGTAAAAATTACCGGGCTGAACTGAAATTCGGTATCAAGACAGACACAGGAGACGACAGTGGTACGATCATTGCCAGTTCAGAGGTTCGTGTTGTTACTGAAGCCGAAATTCAAGAAACTCTGCAAAAATTTATCGGTGAACAAAAACAGATTCCGCCCATGTACTCTGCTATAAAAAAAGATGGTCAGAAGCTTTATCAGCTGGCACGGCAGGGGATTGAAGTTGAACGGGAAGCACGGAGCATTACTATTGATGCTTTAGAGCTGCTTCATAAAACTGGTACTTCTTTAACACTTGATATTGTATGTTCAAAAGGAACTTATGTAAGGACTTTGCTGGAAGATATTGCGGCAGAACTTGGTATGTGCGGCACAATGAGCTTTTTATTACGCAAACAGGTAGGAGATTTTTACCTGTCAGAGGCCAAAACTCTGGAAGAAATTGCCGCTGCACCGTATGCTTATCTGCTTCCTGCCGAAGCAGCAGTGCAGGATTTACAGGAACTGGTTTTGACAGATAAGCAGGCGCTGCGGATTACTCAGGGGGTAAAGACCACTGTGCGAGGCATTTCAAACGGTACATACCGCTTGAAAACGATTACAGGTGATTTTCTTGGCATTGGCAGTGCAGAGTCCGAGCTCGTTAAAGCTGAAAAAATATTGAAACAATTTCAAGCAGATGCGGAAATGATTTAGATTGAGGCAGATATGGAAATCATTACTTCATTAGAAGCTGTGAAAACTGAATATAGTCCCAGTGTTATTGCTTTGGGAACTTTTGATGGGCTGCATTTAGGTCATCAGGATATTATAAAAACAGCACGTGATTATGCCCAAAAGCATGGTTTGAAGCTGATTGTTTTTACATTCAGCAATCATCCCTTATCCCTGATCAAGCCTGATTTAGTGCCAGTGCGAATTATTACGCAGCAGCAAAAAATAAAATACCTGGAAAAATTAGGCGTTGATATTTTGGTGAACGTACCTTTTGATCATGATTTAGCCGGATTATCGCCGGATGAGTTTTTGAAAAAACTGGCTGTATTTAATTATCGATGCTTAGTAGTAGGTGAAAATTTCAGCTATGGTTTTTTAGGCAGCGGTAAAACAGATACTTTGCAGCGTACCGGATTGCACGATCACTTTACCGTGATTATCAGGCAACTGGTCAAATGCGGTAAAAACGTTATCAGCAGTACTGGCATTAGAAGTCTGATCCAGGCAGGGCATGTGGAGCATGCTAATCAGATGCTGGGGCGTGCTTATGCGCTCACCGGTATAGTTACGCATGGGGCGCAGCGCGGCAGGACAATTGGTTTTCCAACTGCGAATATCGAACTGCAGCGCAGTGAAACTGCTGTGCCGGCAACTGGTGGTTATGCGGTCAAGGTCAAGGTAGGCGATAAACTGTATTTCGGTATGGCCAATATCGGCAATAACCCTACTTTTGGCGATGTGGAGCATGCACGTCTGGAGGTAAATCTGTTTGATTTTAAAGGCGACCTGTATGGCAGGGAGATCACTGTTTACTTTTATAAATATATACGTGGTGAAGAAAAGTTTGCCAGTATCGATGAGCTGAAAGCACGTATTACTGAAGACCGCGAAAATATTAAAAACTATTTCCAATGTTACAAAAAATAGTTGTCTTTAAAAGTCAAGTGTGGTATACTACATAAGTACTTCAACCAAGGCTTGGATGCTCGCTTCTCCAACGACCTCTATGCTTTGGGGATTATAAAAAAATGGAGGAATTACAATGTTAACAGCTGAAAGAAAACAACAACTCATTCTTGAAAATGCACGTCATGAAGGCGACACCGGATCTCCGGAAGTACAAATCGCTGTTTTGAGCGAACGCATCAAATATTTGACCGAGCATCTGAAAGAACACAAGAAAGATCATCATTCCCGTCGCGGCCTGTTGAAAATGGTTGGTCAACGTCGTGGTCTGCTGAACTATCTGATGGCTAAAGATATCGAACGTTATCGCGCTATCATTGCTAAACTTGGTATCCGTAAATAATTTTGAGTATCAGAGCCTGCCTTTTCGGCAGGCTTTTTTATTTTCCTGTTAAGGTGACAGAGTTTTGTAAAATATTGTTTTGTTTTAGTAATAATGCTGTTAGTAACAATGATTTTGCTATATAATAGGGAATAGATAATATGCTAATAAAACTACGCCGGGAGGTTAAATGATGAGTAATTATTCCTTGCCGTTGTTTATGCAGGTCAAAGAAAACGCAGTTCAGGACCTCAATAAAAATCTAAGTTTATATATGCCTAAACTTATTCATACCAAAACTTTGATTTTAACGACAGACGGACTTTTACAGACTTTAGAGAAAAAAGTCGTTGTTCTATTGAAACAGTTACTGGATTTTGAAATCATTACCGTTCAGGAGAGTTCCTTTGATTTTGCTGTTGATGTTGCTAAAAAGGTAGCAATGAACAATATCAGCCTGATCATTGGTTTGGGCGGTGGTACAGCACTGGATACGGCCAAGTATGCTGCTTTTGTTGCCAACGTAGCTTATATAGCGATACCGACTACACTTAGCAATGACGGCGTTGCTTCTCCTGTTTCCGTATTGTTTGCAGAAAACGGCCGCAAACATTCTTTTACTTCTAAAATTCCTGACGGATTATTGATCGATACTGATATTGTTTTTGACGCGCCGAGGCTTTTGATGAAAGCCGGTGTCGGTGATACGATCAGTAATTATACGGCACTGTATGATTGGAAGCTGGGTTGTGAAGAAAACAGCGATCGTCCTAACGATTTTGCCTATATGCTTTCTGAAACGGCGTTTACTTCGCTTTTATATTCTGAGGCTAAATCACTGACGACAGTTCCCGGGATTCAAATGCTGGCCCAGTCACTGGTCTTGAGCGGGCTGGCGATGCAGATAGCTGGTAATTCACGTCCTTGCAGCGGGTCGGAACATTTATTCTGTCACGCTATGGATGAGTTGTTTGAGCATAATATCCCACATGGTATTTTGGTAGCTCTTGGCAGTGTCGTAGCCTGCCGTCTTCAGGGACGTGACCATCATATTCTGCTGGATTTTCTGGAAGCTTACGATATTTCCGTTAGCCCAAAAACTTTGAATATTACTGAAGAAGAATTTATCAAAGCCTGGATGTTTGCCAAAGAAGTCCGTAAGCGTTATACGATTTTAAATAAGATCAATTTACAGCCGGAGATTTTCAGACAGATGTATGAGATGCTGGTAAAGGAATGTAAGTAATATGCTGTATGTACATAAGTTTATTTCGGGCTGGCTGCTGCCGCCCGGCGGTATTATTGTAATGCTGTTTTTACTGTGCGGTTATTGTTTTAAGAAACGCAGCAGACTTCGTTATCCTTTAACAGCAGTAACGGTCACTTTATATCTGTTTTCGATTCTTCCTGTTGCCGGAATGCTGATGCAGGGACTGGAAAAGCAGTATGTTCCTCCGGCGTTGGAAAAAATAATCGGTAAAACTGATGCTGTAGTTGTTCTTGGTGGCGGAGCGGTCAGGGATGTGCCTGATATCAGTGGTAGAGAGGCCTTGTCGGCGGTCTCTATGAATAGACTGATCACCGGGGTGCGTTTGCAGAAACGATTAGATATCCCGATCATTATCAGCGGTGGGCAGGTTTTTGCCGACAGTGGTACAGAAGCTACAGTGGCAGAAAAAGTGCTGCTAGAGCTGAGTGTACCGCCACAACAGATTTTTACTGATACCGAAGCAAGAAATACAACTGAAAATGCTGCTAATGTTGCTGCGTTGTGCCGTGAACAGCAGTGGCAGAAAATCGTATTGGTGACCTCTGCTTTTCATATGCCGCGCAGTGTACTGAATTTTGCGGATAAAGGTTTGGACATAGTGCCTTTTCCCTGTGATTATCAGCTGAGCGGAAAAATGCAGCTAAGTATTTTTAGCTTTATGCCGCAGGGGTTTGCGCTGGAGCTTTCTGCAATGGCGTTAAAGGAATATTTAGGGCTGCTGGCTTTAAAGATATTGTAAAAATAATCATGGTAAAATAAAAACACCTGGTCGGTAAACCAGGTGTTTTTATTATTTGCTTAAAAGTTTTTGAGCCTCTGCTTCATCAGGCGTAGCATAGTAGGTTGTTTGATCGGTATAGATCACAAACCCAGGTTTAGCGCCATTGGGTTTCTTGACAAAACGCCGCTCGGTACAGTCTACAGGTACCTTGCTGCCGCTGCGGCTTTTGCTGAAATACGCGGCCAGTAGAACTGCTGCTGCAATATCACTTGCCGTTGCCTGGGGCAGCGTTGTTTTTAAGATGACATGTGATCCGGGAATGTTTTTAGTATGGAACCACAGATCCTTACCGCGTGCTAATGTAAAAGTCACGTAGTCGTTTTGTTTATTATTTTTACCGATATATAAGGTCGTTTCTTTGGAAAGCTTTATGAGCAGCGGCTCCGATTTTGGTTCCTGACCTTTATGTTTTTTGCCCTGATTCTGCAGCAGTCCTGCGGTGATAAGCTCCTGTTTTATTTCAGCAATTTCGTTCTTGGTTGTTGCCGTAGTCAGTGAAGCGTCAATGGAAGCCAGGTAATTGAGCATCTCCCTGGTCGTTTCAATTTGGTTTTGGACTTCGCTTTGTGCACGTTTATATTTATTGTACCGTTTATAATAAGCCTGTGCGTTTTCAGTAGGTGAAAGTAAGGGGGATAATTGGATTTCAAGCGGCTCGTTGTCATAAATATTAAGCAGTTGGCAGGAACTTTGTCCCTTGCTGATCTGATAAATATTAGCCATGATGGTATCGGCGATCATCCGCTGTGCTTCAGCTTTATCAGCGGTAAGCAGATCTTTTTCCAAAACCGGCAGCTTCTTTTCCAGACGCTGACTTTCGCCGATGACTAATTTTTGCAGTGTTTCCTGTTCAGGTAGTTGAATTGGCGTCAGGGTGACTGCATAATTAAGCGCACTGTTGATATCTGGCAGTTGTTTAGTATTACAGCCTGGTTCCAAAATCGTGGGCGCAAAAGGCAGAATAGTCTTGACCTGATTAGTGCGGCTGATGACAGCATATACCGGCGCTGATGTTTGCTGATTAGCTGATTGCTGTAATGAATAGATTGCATTGGCGAGACGTTGTTCTTCCTCTGCAGTCAAAGCAGTTGTGTTGCTATCTATACCAGCCGCAGCTAAAAGCTCGGATGCAGTTATTTTGCCAATGCCTGTAGTGGCAGCGATCAAAGCAGCTAAGCTGTTTTTAGTTTTAAATTCGTGCATTGCCTCAATGATTGCATTAGCTGGAGCTGTTAAAATAGAAAGGCCGGTCTGCTGAGGCGGCGCAAGATAAGGCAGATTAGGCATGATCTGCCGGAAAGAACTCATTGCTTTATTAACATGCTTCAAGCTGTCGAAAATCAGACCGTTTTCGGCAAAAATGATATTGCTGTTTTTGCCGGTCAGTTCAAAAATCAGTTGTTTAGTAACTATTTGTCTAGCGGTACCGATTGTATCAATATCTATGGTAATGATACGATCCAGACCGCTTTGCTCGATTCTGGTTATACGGCCTTCTTCCAGATGCTTGCGCAGCAGCATACAAAAAGCCGGAGGACTTTCGGGACGTTCGGGTAAATTATTCGGCAGGTACAGCATCGGGGAACCGCAGCTGAAATCAGCAAGCAATGCCGCAGTATCGCGTTCGCGTTTTACAAGCAGCAGCAGCGACTCGTATGAGGGCATAAAAACCTTGTAGATCTTGCCGCCTAAAAGCTCTTCTTTTAGTTTATTTGTTAAAATATGCAAGGTCAAACCTTCTAAATTCATTGATTTGCTCCTTTTTACTTCGTTTTTTAGTGATTTTGATTTGCACGTGAAAGCAGAATAAGATATAATAATAGTTCAAGAATAAGTATACAACAGATTTCGCGATTAGCAAATAATCGGAAGGGGATACGATTATGAAAAATCTGCTTTTGGTGCTGTGCCTGGTTGTCTTTTGCCTGCAGGCAGAAGCGGCGCTTCCAGCTACTGATCAGAATTTAGAAGCGGCTATTGCCTATGGTAAAAGCTATCAGGGTGAAAAAAATGACGCAGTTATGCTGCAGCCGTGGGTAATTGCTGAAAGTTTTGAAACCAATCCTTATCGTGATGAGGAAAGGATCATAGTTTATACTCCTTATCTGCTGACGGCTCTGGATACCGCAGGAAAAACGCAGGAGGCTGCCGGTATCAGTGTGGAGAATGCTAAAGAACTGGTAGCGCGTTACGATGGCGTGCTAGTTATACGTGCGGTGATCAACGCACCGATAATTCTGAATGAAAAAGATTTGGAAGTGCAGCTTGTGCAAAATGGGAATTTTGTCACACCATACCACAGCGACTATTTAGACGGCAGATATCTTGACAAGGCGGTCAATAAGCCTATCGTTGATGTGGAGGTACAGAAAAAGCTGGATCGGATGGAAACGATCCAGGAAAAAGCGGCAGCACTGCAAAAACAGCTGGATGCCTTGAAGGAAAATAAAATCAAGCCTGCAGACATCGATTTGGAGCAGAAAACGAAATCGGATGTCAAATCTGAGTCTGTGGAAGTAAAGCAGAAGATCTGCCAGCTGCAGTATAATTTTTATTTTGATCAGGCAGAATTCAATGTTGACAAACCTTATTTACTGGTCATTAAGGACGCTTATTGCGGCGGACGAGAATTTGCCGTGGATCCTGCGTTATTAAAATAAAATGAATCATCATAAAATTTAGGAGGTTTTAGCTTGCTGAAAAGTATGACTGGCTTCGGCCGGGGTGAATATGAAGACGAGCAGTTTTCAGTAACGATTGAAATGAAAACGGTCAATCACCGTTATAACGAGGTAGCTATTCGCTTACCGCGTTTTTTGAATCCGGTAGAAGACAGAATCCGTAAGACTATTTTAAAATCTGTTAATCGTGGACGCATCGATGTTTTTATCAATGCTTCTTATACCAATACAGAAAACGTTTCGATTAAAGTAGATAAAGCTTTGGTACTGGCGTATCATAACGCTTTGCGTGATGTTGGTTCCGCTATCGGCTGTGAAGACTATAAGCTTAACGAGCAGTCGGAAATTTTATATTTGTCACGCTGCCCGGATGTGATCAATGCACAAGAAGGTTTTTTTGACGTTGAGAGTGTTTGGCCGAAGCTGGAACAGGCTTTGCGTCAGGCTATCAGTAATCTTGTCGCTATGCGTGAGACCGAGGGCAGTAATATCTATGGTGATTTCATTAAACGTGCCGATCTGATTGCCGAAAAACTGGCAGTAATCGAAGAACGTTCGCCGCAGGTAGTTGAAGAATACCAGATTCGCCTGAGCGACAGGATCAACGAACTGCTTGCGAAACATAACCAGGTCATTGAACCGGAACGATTGCTGCAGGAAGTCGCTATTTTTGCTGACCGTACCAGTATTACTGAGGAGATCGTCAGACTGAAAAGCCATATTAAACAATTCAAGCTGATCATTGATGCAGATCAGCCTGTCGGTCGCAAGCTCGATTTTCTTATCCAGGAATTCAACCGCGAGGCAAATACCATTGCTTCCAAAGCCAACGATTATACTTTGGCGCAAGTTGTTGTGGAGATTAAAGCTGAGATAGAAAAAATCAGGGAACAGATCCAGAATATCGAGTAATGGGGAAAGGGTGAAAGTATGGATATCAAATTGATCAATATTGGCTTTGGCAATATTGTAGCTGCCAACAGGATCATTTCTATCATCAGTCCTGAATCTGCTCCTATCAAAAGGATTATTCAGGAAGCGCGCGACAGAGGTATGCTGATTGATGCCACTTATGGCCGCAGAACCAGAGCGGTTATCGTGACTGACAGCGGTCATATTATTTTATCGGCTGTGCAGCCGGAAACAGTCGCCAACCGTTTAGTGCAGACTGACGACGAAGACGAAGAATAAATAAAACGGAAGGTGGGCTAATCGTGAAGCCGCAGGGGTTATTATTAGTTTTGTCCGGGCCTTCAGGAGCCGGCAAGGGAACGATTTGTCAGATGCTTAGGGAAAAGCTTCCCGACTTGGCTTATTCCGTTTCAGTTACTACCAGACAGGCGCGTAACGGCGAAGTTGACGGCGTGAATTACTTTTTTAAATCTGTGGAAGAAGTAAAGCAGATGATCGCAGAGGGAGAACTGCTGGAATATGCCGAGGTTTATGGAAATTATTACGGTACGCCCCGTTCTTATGTTATGGAACTGCTGAATCAGGGTAAGGATGTTATTTTGGAGATTGATATCCAGGGCGCGATGCAGATCAAAAAACGCTTTCCTGATGGAGTATTTGTGTTTATCGTACCACCGTCACTTGATGAATTATGCTCGCGCATTTATAAACGCGGCACGGACAGCGAAGACGTTATTAAACGCCGTTTAGCTTCGGCAACAGGTGAACTGGCTTATGCCAACGAATATGATTATATAGTCGTTAATGATGTGGCGCAGAAAGCTACCAGCAAAGTTTTGACGATCATGGAAGCAGAACGTTACCGTGCTGCCAGAACTTATTTTATTATCAATGAAATTTGCCATGCGGCACATAAGGAGAGAGAAATATGAGTATGGTTGACCCTTCTATCGATTATTTAGCAGAGAAAGTTGACAGTAAATACACCCTGGTGATTTTAGCTGCCAAACGTGCCCGTGAACTGACGGTAGGCAATCAGAATATGCCTCAGAAAGAAGTAAGCACCGCTTTACGCGAGATCGCTGACGACGTTATTACTTACGAGCGTAAAGTACGCTGAGATAAGGGGGCTTAGTGCCTTGTTGCTAAAAGGAAAGAAAATCGTTTTAGGCGTTACTGGCGGTATCGCCGTTTATAAAGCTGTCGATCTGGTAAGCCGTCTGCGCAAGCAGGGGGCCGAGGTGCGTGTCGTTATGACAGAGCATGCCCGGCAGTTTGTTACGCCGCTGACATTTAAGGAAATCAGCGGCAACGCTGTTGCGACTTCTATGTGGAACAGCAACCAGGAATTTAATGTTGAGCATATCGCTCTGGCAAACTGGGCTGATGTTTTTGTAGTAGCTCCGGCTACTGCCAATATCATTGCGAAAATGGCGCACGGTCTTGCCGACGATCTGCTTTCTACAACTTTACTGGCCGCTCAGGCACCGATCATCGTCTGTCCGGCGATGAATACAGGTATGTATGAAAATGCTTTGACGCAGGAAAATATTACCTGCCTGAAAAAGCATGGCGTAACTGTGATGGCCCCGGCGACAGGCTTTTTGGCCTGTGGTACTTCTGGTGCGGGACGTCTGCCTGAGCCTTGTGAGATCGTGGAATTTGTCAAAGCTTTCTTTGCCAGAAGTTGTGGCGATATGAAAAATCTGCGTGTTTTGGTAACTGCTGCCGGTACCCGCGAGCCGATCGACCCGGTACGGTATGTCGGCAACCGCTCCAGCGGTAAGATGGGTTATGCTATCGCGCAGGCCGCTGCTGACCGCGGTGCCGAGGTGACGCTGGTTTCGGGGCCGTCGGTGCTGAATCCGCCTGCTAATGTCAAAACGGTGCAGGTTGAAACTACGCAGCAGATGATGGACGCCTGTCTGGCAGCTTACAACGACATGGATATAGTGATCAAAGCTGCTGCTGTGGCTGATTACAGACCCCATGATGTTGCCGAACAGAAAATCAAAAAGAAAACTGACGACGCTTTAACTGTCGTAATGGATAAAAACCCTGATATTCTAAAAGCTCTGGGCGAACGTAAAGAAAAACAGTTTTTGGTAGGATTTGCCGCCGAAACTCAAAATCTGATTGCTAATGCAAAAGAAAAAATCTGCAAAAAGAATTTGGATATGATCGTTGCTAACGATGTCACTTTGCAGGGGGCAGGATTTAACTCTGATACCAATATCGTTAAATTCCTGTTTCCGGACGGCGAAGTGCGCGAGCTGGAGCAAATGACCAAAGCAGAAGTTGCAGAAGAGCTTTTGAATACTGTTCTGCGTTTGCGCAAATCGTAAATAGTATAACTCGTTCAAAAGGCGTAGAAATAAGCTTTTGTAGGCCTCGGGATGTAAAAATGAAAGATTTTTGTAAAATCTGTTGCAATTTGAAAGTTGTTCCGCTATAATAAGCATTGTAATTGAATATTACTCATCAAGAGCTGGTGGAGGGAATGGCCCTGTGAAACCGCAGCAACCATTGTAAGGTGAAAGTCTTGCAAAACGGTGCTAAGTCCTGCGATAATTCGTGAGATGAGAATGCTGAACAATAATACGCAGCGCTCTCATTATGAGAGCGCTTTTTTAGTAAGCAGGCAGATTGATGATGTGTACTTTATCTAAAGGAGGCTAATTATGAGAAAATTATTTACTTCTGAGTCTGTAACAGAAGGACATCCGGATAAGATCGCCGATCAGATTTCTGATGCGGTTTTAGACGCTATCTTAGAACAGGACCCGATGGGACGTGTTGCGTGTGAAACTTTGGTGGCAACCGGTCAGATCCATGTTGTCGGTGAGATTTCCACAAACTGTTATGTGGATATTCCGAAAATCGCCCGTGAAACTGTAGTCAATATTGGCTATGACCGTGCTAAATATGGTTTTGACGGTAATACCTGCGGCGTGCTGATCTCTATCGACGAGCAGTCTGCCGATATCGCTTTAGGTGTTGATAAAGCGCTGGAAGCTAAAGAAGGCAAAGCAGAGGAAACTGAGGTTGGCGCCGGCGACCAGGGTATGATGTTTGGTTACGCTACTAACGAAACCGAAGAATATATGCCGCTGCCTATCTGTCTGGCTCATAAGCTGGCCCGTCGGTTGTCGGAAGTTCGTAAAAACGGTACCTTACCGTATCTGCGTCCTGATGGCAAAACTCAGGTTACAGTTGAATACGACGACGGTAAGCCCGTACGTATCGACGCTATAGTCGTTTCTTCTCAGCATGCGCCTGAAATTCCGATGGAGCAGATCCGCGCTGATATTATGGAGCATGTTATTAAACCGATCGTACCTGCAGAAATGCTGGACGATGATACCAAATACTATATCAATCCTACCGGCCGTTTTGTTATCGGCGGCCCGCAGGGTGACTCCGGTCTGACCGGACGTAAGATCATTGTCGATACCTACGGCGGTATGGCACGTCATGGCGGCGGAGCTTTCTCGGGTAAAGACCCCACAAAGGTAGACCGCAGCGCTGCTTACGCCGCACGTTACGTTGCTAAAAATATCGTTGCCGCCGGACTGGCTGATAAATGTGAGATTCAGCTGGCTTATGCTATCGGCGTGGCACAGCCTGTATCTGTTTTGGTAGATACCTTTGGTACCGGTAAGATCGACGATGATAAGATCGCTGACCTGGTGCGCAAAAACTTCTCGCTGAGTCCGGCTGCGATCATCAAAGCTTTGGACCTGCGCCGTCCGATCTATAAACAAACGGCTGCTTACGGCCATATGGGACGTACTGATATTGATCTACCGTGGGAGCGTACGGATAAAGCCGCTTCCTTGAAAGAACAGGCAGGCTTGTAATTTAAAATGTTGGTAAAGTCACAGCTTCTGCGGGAGCTGTGACTTTCTTTATCTTAGTATAAAAACTGTTGTCCGTAGGAAAAATAAAGGAATTTTCATTTAAATAGTAGAAGTATAATAAGTTAAAGTTTACAGTAATGGAGCATTACATGAAATATATAAATGTGGCAATCAACCTGCCTGTAAAAAACTTGTTCAAACAATTTACCTATGCCGTACCGCCACAGCTGGACCACGTTGATGTGGGCTGGCGTGTTGTGGTGCCGTTTGGGTATCAGACAGTGGAGGGGTTTGTGACATCGTTGGCCGCGGCTGCTCCGGCAGAATACGAATGTAAAGAAATTTTGGCGACACTGGATACGCGCCCCTGGTTTGATGCGGAAATGCTGGCAACGGCAAATTGGCTGTCCGAATATTATCTGTGTTCGCCGGCTGAGGCGATGCGGCTGTTTATTCCAGGTAAAACCAGCATCAAGCGGCAGGCTGTTTATAACGATGAAGGTAAGCTGATCGCTTATGATTACGAAAATAAACTGAAAATCAAGACCCGTATCTGCTTTGTTGTGACTAAGGCAGGACGTGAGGCTCTGGTAGCATATAATAAACGTCTGCGTGCACAGATGCATGCCTTGGAAGTGCTGGCAGAAGCCGAACGCCCTCTAAGCGGGGAGGAACTGGCGTCAGTGCAGGTGAGTGCTGCGACACTGCGTATCTTATGTGAGAAAGGCTGGAGCGAACGGAGTGAGCAACGTGTTTTGCGCAACAGCTATGCCAACAGGACGGAGCTGAAGGAAAGTCTGCATTTGACAGATGAGCAGCGTCAGGCTGTTGAGGCTATCGGTAGTGCTATTACAGAGCCGCATCAGGAAACTTTTTTGCTGCAGGGCATAACCGGCAGCGGTAAGACAGAGGTTTATCTGCGGGCGGCAGCTCAGGCAATGGAAGCAGGCAAGCAGGTTCTGCTGCTGGTACCAGAGATAGCATTGACGGCACAGATCGTTAAACGTTTTCAGGCCTGGTTCGGCGATGAAGTTGCGGTTGCCCACAGCAAACTGTCACAGAATGAACGTGCCGATGTGTGGTATAAAATGCGTACTAACAGTGCCAAGCTGCTGATCGGTGTACGCTCAGCTGTTTTTGCTCCCTTCAGCGATCTGGGCCTGATAATTATTGATGAAGAACATGAGAGCAGTTACAAGCAGGACGAGCGGCCCAATTATCATGCGCGGACAGTAGCCCTGAAAAGGGCGCAGCTGAGCGGTATTCCGGTAGTTTTGGGAAGTGCGACACCTGATTTGGAAAGTTTTTATAAAGCGCGCCAAGGAACATATACACATCTGCGTTTGCTGCAGCGTGCCAACGGCAGTATGCTGCCGCATGTTGAAATTGCCGATATGAGGCTGGAATTGCAGCGGGGGAATAAATCTGTGCTCTCGGCGGCGCTGAACGATGCATTGCTGCAGACGGCGGTACAGGGAGAGCAGGCTATAGTACTGCTGAACAGGCGTGGTTTTTCAACCTTTGTGATGTGTCGTGACTGCGGTGAAAGTATTGTATGCCCGCATTGTGCTGTTGCGCTGGTTTATCATAGTGCCGGTGAAGCAATGCGCTGCCATTACTGCGGGAATACCGCCCCGATCCCGGACGAATGTCCTAACTGTCATAGTCGCAGAATCAGATTTTTTGGTACTGGCACCCAGAAAGCAGAAGCAGAAATTGCCGAACTGCCGGAAATCAGGATTTTGCGGATGGATCAGGATTCGACTGTCAAAAAATTCGCGCATGAGGATATTCTTAAATCTTTCAGCAGCGGTGAATATAATGTGCTTTTAGGTACGCAGATGGTAGCAAAAGGACATGATATACCTAACGTAACACTGGTGGGTATCCTTTCGGCAGATTCGACGCTGAATCTGCCCGATTTCAGAGCTTCGGAACGAACCTTTGCTCTGCTGACACAGGCTGCAGGCAGAGCCGGGCGCGGTGACAGGGCCGGCCATGTGGTCCTGCAGACTTATGACCCGGATAATCCAGTTATCAAGCTGGCGGCGACGCAGGATTACGACGCTTTTGCCGCCAGCGAACTGGAAATCAGGCAGGAGCTGGGATATCCGCCTTATACCGAAATTTTGAAAATTACGGTATTGGATAAGGAAGAAGTGCGTGGCAGCAGTCTGGCCCAGCGGATCGTTAATTTTCTGCAGACGCTGCAGCTGGAACATCCTGAACAGGAACTGTTGGTATTGGGGCCGTTCCCTGCTATTGTTGCCAAGGTACGTGACCTGTACCGCATGAACATTCTTGTAAAATGTCCGCAGATGGAGCTGGTCAAGCGTGCTTTGTGGAATTCTGAATTTAAAGAATGCCGCAATGTCTTTTTTGACGTCGACCCTGTCAGCGTAGTTTAGAAATTGCCTGCAGTTTGAATTTTATGGTATAATATAAGGTACGAAAAATTAAGGAGGTCCGACCGTGGCTAAATTAGATATCATTGTTGCCGGTAACCCAGTGCTGCGGTTAAAGGCAAAAGAAGTAGAACGTATAGATAAAAAAACAGTCCGTTTGCTGAACGATATGGCGGAAACCATGTACGCGGCAGACGGCGTAGGCCTGGCAGCGCCTCAGGTAGGTGTTTCCAGACGAATAGTAGTTATCGACGTTGGCGAAGGCCTGATCGAGCTTATCAATCCGGTTATCACCAAAAGGGAAGGTTCCGTTGTCGGCGGCGAAGGCTGTCTGTCGGTGCCTAATTTTGAAGGCGAAGTAGAACGCGCCGAATATATCGAATGTGAGTTTTTTGACCGTAAAGGCAAACGTATGAAGCTTGCCAGCGACGGCATTCTGGCGATCGCTGTACAGCACGAGCTGGATCATTTGGACGGTATCCTGTTTATTGATAAAGCTACCGTACTGACACCTAAAGAAACAGTGCCTGTCGGCATAGAATAGGCGGCAAGCTAAAGGAGATCAAAATGAGAATTGTATTTATGGGTACACCAGATTTTGCCGTAGGAACTTTACAGGCTTTGGTGGAATCAGGTAAGCACGAAATTGCTGCCGTTGTTACGCAGCCCGACCGTCCTAAAGGGCGCGGGCAGAAAATGCTGATGACGACTGTTAAAGAATACGCTTTATCGCAGGGTTTACCTGTGTATCAGCCGGCGAAGGTCAAAACACCTGAGGTTATTGCCCAGCTGCGTGAGTTGCGGCCAGAGATCATCGTCGTTGCCGCTTTTGGGCAGCTGCTCAATCAGGAGCTTTTGGCACTGCCGCCTTTAGGATGCGTCAATGTACACGCTTCGCTGCTGCCGAAATATCGCGGTGCGGCACCGATCCATTATGCGATTTTGCAGGGTGAAAAAGAATCCGGCGTAACGATTATGCAGATGGATATCGGCATGGACACTGGCGATATGCTCAGTAAAGTTATCGTTCCTATAGGCAGTGAAATGACGATGGGAGAGCTGCATGACGAATTGAAGGTCAAAGGGGCTGAGCTTCTGGTGCGAACGTTAGACGAGCTTGCCTCAGGTGCGGCAAAGCCTGAAAAACAAAATGAGACTGAAGCAACCTATGCCAAGCTGCTGGACCGGGCAATGGAAAAAATCGACTGGAATAATCCGGCCGCTAAAATACACGATTTGGTGCGGGGCTTTAATCCGGCTCCCGGCGCATTTACCAGATTGCCGGACGGCAAAAACCTGAAAATATGGAAAACAGTTCCGGCAGAGGGGCAGACGGCACCAGCAGGGACAGTTACGGCTGTAACGAAAAAAGGTTTTATAGTTGCCTGCGGCAGCGGTGCCTTGGAAGTGCTGGAAGTGCAGCCGGAATCGAAAAAACGTATGGAAGCCAAAGTTTTCTGCAATGGCCGCGGTGTAGAGCCCGGCACTGTATTAGGTAATATCGAGGGGTAAGTAATGATTGAACTTGAAAATGTTTTTAAGCCTAAAAAGAGGGTCTTTGTTTCACTGACTCTGGCCAGCGCCGTTATTGGCGCGATGGTCATTTATATGGCCTGGCGCGTAGCTCTGCCTGGTTTGGAACAAATCAACGCCAAGCTGCCTGTGGTGTTCGGCGGCATCGGTATCGCTATTGCTTTAGCATTGCTGGCCGGTGTTGCCGGTATCGTACTGGCTATCTTAGGTGTGCCCATCATGAAGATCTTTTACTTCTGGGCCTGGAAGGCTGTGAATATCTTATTCCCCTTCGCCGTTGTTTTAGGCAGAATTTTTGATATCCCGCGCAGTAAGATAGAGCAGTCTTTTATCGAAGTCAGTAATCATTTGGTCAAGCAGCATCGCGTCAAAGTTCCTGCCGACCGCATTATGATCCTGACCCCGCACTGTATCCAGTTGGATACCTGCGTACATAAGATCACCCGTAATATCGAAAACTGCCGTCAATGCGGTGGCTGCAGCGTTGGCGATATGCTGGGGCTGGCCCATAAATACGGTATCCACATGGCAGTAGCCACAGGCGGAACTTTGGCCCGGCAAATGGTCAAACAGATCAGACCGAAAGCTATTGTGGCTGTGGCCTGTGAACGTGATCTGACCAGCGGTATCCAGGACGTGTTTCCGCTGCCGGTAGTCGGCGTGCTCAATGAACGCCCCTTCGGGCCCTGCTTCAATACCCGCGTCGATATCAAACGTGTGGAGGCCGCAGTATTAGACTTTTTAGAAGTTGAGGAAAAGCATGGCGAACATTAAAGAACAAGCCGCTGCCGTGAACATGCTGCCAAATGCCCGCTTAACAGCGGCTCAGGTGATCAACAGCGTTTTCAAAGATGGGGCTTACGCCAATATAGCGCTCGGCAAGGCGCTGAGCAAACAAAATCATAGCGAACAGGACAGAAGGTTCGTTACCGAGCTGGTTTACGGCACGGTGAAGGCCAAAGGCACTATAGACTGGCTGTTGCAGCAGCTGGTATCACGTCCTCTTGGCAAAATCGAACCGATGATTTTAAATATATTACGGCTGGGTGTTTTCCAAATTTATTTTTTGGAACGCATACCGGCCTCTGCTGCTTGTAACGAGTCCGTTAATCTGGCGAAGAAGTTCGGGCATGAAGGCATCGTAAAATTTGTGAACGGCGTGCTGCGCGGAGCGGTGCGCAGTAAGGAAAGTATCGTTTATCCGGATGCAGAAAAAGATCCCAGGCAGTATTTAGCACTTAAAGAATTTCATCCGGACTGGCTGGTAAAACGTTGGCTCAAACAATTCGGTTTTGAAGGGGCGCAGGCTTTGTGCCGCTTTGATAACGAGCCACCGCCTCTGACACTGCGTGTAAACACTTTGGTGAGTGACCGCAAAACACTTCTGGCGAGTCTGCAGGAGGATGGCTTTGAGGCCGAACCTTCCAAATGGTGCGAAGATGGTATCGTCTGTACCAAGATCCCGGCGCTCAGTGTTTTGTTCAGTAAATACAACGATATGTTTTATGTGCAGGACGAAAGCTCGATGCTGGTAGCGCCGGTTTTAGCACCTCAGCCCGGGCAGACAGTTATCGACGTTTGCAGTGCGCCGGGCGGTAAAACGACCCATTTAGCGCAGCTGATGCAAAACAAAGGCGTTATCTACGCTACTGATATCCACGAGCATAAAATCAAGCTGATCGAAGAAAACAGCAGGCGGCTGGGCATTACGATCATTGAGCCGTCGCTGCAGGATGCGGCAGAGTTTAAGCCTGAGTGGGCGTCAATGGCAGACTGCGTGCTGGTAGACGCTCCCTGTTCGGGGCTGGGCGTACTGCGCCGTCGTGCCGAAGCACGCTGGAAGAAAAATAAGATTGATCTGAAAACTTTCCCGCCGCTGCAGCGCGATATTCTGCGCAATGCTGCCCGTTATGTCAAACCTGGCGGCAGGCTGGTCTATAGTACCTGCACTTTAGAGCAGGCCGAAAATCATTACATTCCCGCTGAATTTTTAGAAAATAATCCCAACTGGCAGTATGCCGGTTTTCAGCACCCGCTGACAGGTGAAACAGTGGACGAATTGCAGCTGCTGCCGCAGCGTGATGGTACCGATGGTTTCTATATCTGCGCTTTGGTGCGTAAGGAGTAGGCTGTGAAAAAAGAGCTTTTTGGCTTATCTTTAATTGAATTACAGGAACTTTTGGTGGCTGCCGGATTGAAGAAATTCCGCGCGGCTCAGGTTTATCAATGGTTATACCAAAAATCCGTAACTGCTTTTGATCAGATGCGCAATCTTTCCAAAGCGGATATCGCGATCTTAGAAGCAAACTTTACGCTCCTGCCGCAGCAGCTTAAAATCCTGCGCGAGCAGGTATCGCAGGACGATCTGACCCGCAAGGTGCTGCTCGAATTTCCGGACGGCAATTCGGTCGAGACCGTACTGATGCGCCATGATTATGGTTACAGCGTCTGCGTATCCAGCCAGGTCGGCTGCGATATGGGGTGTGCTTTCTGTGCCAGCGGCCTCAGCGGCTGCATTCGTAATCTGACCGCCGCTGAAATTTTAGCACAGGTTTATATTTTTAACAGTATGCTGGTCGGAGAAGGTAAGCAGGTCAGTCGTATTGTCGTTATGGGCAGCGGCGAACCGATGCTTAATTTTGACGCCGTTATCGGCGCACTGCAGTTCCTGCATCGGGAAAATACGCTGTATATGAGTTACCGGAACATGACGATTTCTACCTGCGGTATTATCCCAGGTATCGAAAAGCTGACGCAGCTGGGACTGCCGATCAATCTGGCAATTTCGTTGCACGCAGCCGAGCCTGAGCTCAGAACCGAGCTGATGCCGGTCAACAAAGGTTTTCCTTTTCAGGACGTCATCCAGGCTGCCGAAGCTTATGTCGGTTATACCGGCAGGCAAGTGACTTATGAATATATTCTGATTGCCGGCAAAAATGACAGCCCTGTAGCAGCCGAGCTGCTGGCTAATCATTTGCGGTTCAAACATGCCAGCGTCAATTTGATTCCGGCCAATCCAGTGCCAGAAAAAGGCTTTGAACGCCCATCAAAAAAAGTGGTTGAAGCATTTTTAAAGGTACTGCAGAAACATAAAATCAATGCCACCGTCCGCAGGGAAATGGGCAAAGACATCGATGCCGCCTGTGGACAGCTGCGCGCCAGGTTTGCCCAAGAGCAGCAGGACTGAAAGCAGCGCGTTATCAGTGACAAAAACAGACATAAGCTATAAAGTTAGGAGGTTCGTCAATGTTCGTTATCAGTAAAACCCATGTGGGCATGGTAAGAACTGTCAACGAAGATGCTTTGTTGACAACAGGACCTGAGCTTTTTGCGCTGGCTGACGGTATGGGCGGCTATGCAGCCGGAGAAACCGCCAGCAGGGAAGCCTTACAGGTTTTGCAGCAGGAAGCGGAAAAATTTAAGGAGCTTACTGGCACCGAGTTATGCACCGCCATGCGTGAAACAGTGCAGCAGGCTAATAAGCATATCAGGCAGATGGCTCAAAATGAAATACAGTATCATGATATGGGCACGACGCTCGTGGCAGTATATCTGGCGGCAGACGGTAAAGCTTATGCGGTCAACGTAGGTGACAGCAGACTTTATACATGGAGTGCCGGCACTTTACAGCAGGTCACCCGCGATCATTCTTACGTCGCAGAGTTATTGGCCAACGGCGAGATCACTGCACAGGAGGCTTTTAAGCATCCGCAGAAAAATATCATTCTGCGCGCTGTTGGAGCCGAAGACGAGCTGGAAGTAGATTGCTTTACTCTGGAGCTGACAGCAGATACCAAGCTGCTTTTATGCAGTGACGGTTTAAGTGATATGGTGGATGACAGACAGATCAGCGAGATTCTGCAGGCACATCAGACGGCCGAAGCTGCCGAAGTGCTGCTGGAAGCTGCCTTAGACAACGGCGGCAGAGATAATATTTCGCTGATCCTGATAGACTTGACCCCGACCGAGGAGGATAACAGATCATGACAGATATGGTAGGAAAAATTTTACATAACCGTTATAAGATCCTGCGTCCTGTCGGCGTCGGTGGTATGGCGGAGGTTTACCTGGCACAGGATATGCTGCTGGACCGGGAAGTCGCCGTAAAAATACTGCGCGCTCAGTTCAATAACGATAAAAGCCTGCTCGAACAGTTCCGCCGCGAGGCTCAGTCCGCCGCAAGGCTGATCCACCCTTCAATTGTCAATATTTTTGACGTTTGCGAAGAAAACAGTTTGTATTTTATCGTTATGGAATACGTAGATGGTAGAACATTGAAAAGTATTTTAGAGGAGCAGGGCCCACTCAAACCTTTCTGGGCCGTGCATATTGCCTGTGAGCTGGCTGCCGCTTTGCAGCATGCCCATAACCGCAATATTATTCACTGCGACATCAAACCGCATAATGTCCTTATCAATAAAAGCATGACGCCTAAAATCGCCGATTTCGGTATCGCGCGTATGGTCACCAGTCAGACGATGGTCTATACATCGTCTGTGATAGGTTCGGTGCATTATCTGTCGCCAGAACAGGCTGGCGGCTGTCCCGTAACGGCTCAGTCCGACATCTATTCACTGGGCATCGTTTTGTATGAAATGCTGACGGGACACGTGCCTTTTGACGGCAAAACTGCCGTTGCTGTGGCGATGATGCACCTCGAAAAAACGCCGCCGCCGCTGAAAAGCTATGATCCAGACCTGCCTGATTCGCTGCAGGAAGTAATTGACAAAGCGCTTGCCAAAGACCCGGCCGACCGCTATGCGACCGCCGAAGAAATGTGGCAAGACCTTTATAATATCAAAACTAAAATGCTGCAGGAAAGCGTTGAAGAAGATTATGCCGAAATGCTGGGTATTACGGCGATCTCGAAAAACGAGCTGGCCGAGCCTACCGGAAAAATTTACGACTGGGCCAACGATAACGAGGAAGGCGCTCCTGAAGAAACCATTATCATGAAACCGGCCTTCAACAAAAGTACTGACGAGATAGTGCAGGAAGCTGCCGCTATCAACAGGCGGGAACGACGGAACAAATACATCAAGCTGTTTGCACTGGTCGCTATCTTGTCCGCTGTCTTTTTAATGGTCGGTAACGTGTTCAGCCGCAAAACAGTTGATGTGCCTAACGTAGTTGGTAAATCGGTAGTGGAAGCGCAGAAAACCCTGGAAAAATCGGGCTTTACTGTAAAACTGGACGAAGAATACGACGAGAAGGTGACTCCGGGCTACGTTATCAAACAAGAACCGGAAGGCATCAGTAAGCGTAAGGAAGGCAGCGAGATCACTTTGGTGGTAAGCAAAGGCCTGGAAATGCTGGAAATGCCTGATTTGATTGGAAGAAAGCTGGACAATGCCAAAAAGTTTTTAAGTGACCTGGGTTACGAAACTGGTGTTGTAACTTATAAATTTGTGGCAGGCAAACCGGCCGATTCTGTTTTGGAACAGGCCCCAAAGGCTAAAAACAAGACACCGAAGGGATCGAAGGTAGATCTGGTTGTATGCCGCGATCCCAAAGACCTGTCGATGCCGGACGTAATGGGCAGCAGCTTGAATGATGCTAAAAAAGCCCTGACCGAGTTAGGTATCATGGATATTACCGTACGTTATATTGAAAGCGGCAGCAGTGAGGGCAGCATAGTAGGTATGGAACCGCCTGCAGGCTCTAAGTTTGCCGCCGACGGTAAAGTTGTATTGCAGGTATCATCCGGCAGTCATCCGCAAAGCGTCAATAAATATGCCGAATTCGTCGTGCCCCAGGGCAGCGGTACCCAGGATGTGCAGATCATCCTGATCGATGCCAACGGACAGAGAACTGTTTATCAGGGCGCGCAGAAAGCCGGCGTACGTATACGCCAAAAAGTGGAAGTTACCGGCAGCGGCAAAGTGCAGTTCTTCTGTAACAATAAAATGGTCGAGGAGAAAAATCTGTGAGTATCGGCCAGGGAAGAATCATCAAAACCTATAACGGTTATTACTATGTCGACAGCGGTACCGACGAGCTTGTCACCTGCAAGGTCAAAGGCAAGCTTAAGCAGATCAGGTTTTCACTCTGCACTGGCGACATAGTTGAATTTGAAACCAATCATAACGGCGAAAGTATGATTACCAGGATTCTGCCGCGGCGCAATTTTATGCTGCGGCCGACTATCGCCAACGTCGATTTGATCATCGTCGCATTTGCCTGTATCAACCCCGATTTCAGCTACCTGCTGGCCGATAAGCTGCTGGTACTGGCAGAGCAGGCTGGTATCCCGGCCGTTATCTGCCTTAATAAAATCGACTTGGCACCGGCGGGGCTGGTGGCCGAGATCGAAACTGTTTATAAACGGGCTGGCTACGAGGTCTATGCGATCTCTGCGCAGCAGGGAATCAATGTTGGCAAGCTGAAAGATCGGCTGTACGGTAAAATAACTGTATTTGCCGGACCTTCCGGCGTGGGCAAGTCATCGACTCTCAACGCTATCGAACCCGGTATGCAGCTGGTGACAGGCAGTGTCAGCGAAAAAATAGGGCGGGGCAAACACACCACGCGCTTTGCACACCTGCTGCCTTTTGCCGGCGGTTATCTGGCAGACACTCCCGGTTTTGGCAATTTGAATTTAGAAGAACTGGACGATAAAAAACTGGCGGCATGTTTCCGCGAATTTGCAGGCTTTGAAGATGGATGTAAATTTACGCCCTGCACACATACGCACGAACCGATATGCGGCGTCAAAGATGCGCTGGCAGCCGGAGAGATAGCGCAGTCGCGTTACGAATCGTACCTGACTATTTTAGAAGAAATAAAATCCAAAAAGGAAAAGGACGGAAGAAAATGATCAAAGTAGCGCCTTCAATCTTATCTGCCGATTTTGCTTATCTGGCAGACGAAATCAAAAAAATCGAAACTGCCGGGGCCGACTGGGTGCATATCGACGTGATGGACGGTGCCTTTGTACCGAACCTGACCTTTGGCGCGCCGGTCGTTAAAAAGATCCGTAAGGTCACCGATCTCTTTTTTGACTGTCACCTGATGGTCAACAATCCCGAGCAATATATCGATGATTTTGCCGATGCCGGCGCGGATATGGTAGTAGTACACGCCGAAGCTACCAAACATCTGCACCGCTGTGTGCAATACATCAAAAACAAAGGTATGCAGGCCGGCGTCGCTTTGAATCCGGCTTCGCCACTATGCCTGGTGGAAGAGATTCTGCCGGATGTGGATATGGTGCTTTTGATGAGCGTCAACCCCGGTTTTGGCGGTCAAAGCTTCATTGAAACCACAGTACCAAAGATCGCCCGGCTGCGGAAGATGATCAACGATGCAGGCCTGAACATAGAGATACAGGTAGACGGCGGCATCAACGATAAAAACTCCAAACTGGTACGTGAAGCAGGTGCGACTGTACTGGTTGCAGGTTCGTATGTTTATGGCGCTGCTGATACCAAAGCGGCGATTGCCAGTTTAAAAGCATAATTAAAAAGCTAAAAACAAAAACACTGCAAATTTTGCAGTGTTTTTGTTTTTAGTAAAGTTTTTCCTCCTTTAAAGCAGGAAAAACTGTTTCTGTAAAATAAAATACCCCTAAAGCAGCTTAGAAACCTTACTTTAGGGGTATTAGCTGCTGCCTATAACATATTTTAAGGACGGTAAACCTTACAGGGAGCCATACCCATGTACTTATTGCAGGCTTGGCGTATGAATACGAATTTGGAGGCGAAGCAAAAACAACGGTCAAAGGTCTGAGCACGCCGGCACTCAGTATCAAAGGCAGTAGCGGTATGTTGGAGCTGGGTTATATCATTCAAAATAAAGATGTGAACGTGCCTGCTGTCTACATTGGCTTGCAGGGCAGTCACGGGTAAAAAGCAGGCGTCTGCCAGCAAGTGCAAGGCGGCGTGAACAGCCGGTCGCTGCCATTCCTAAACTGAATGACAGCGATAGTTTTTTGGAAATTCCGAAAACGCATATCCTTGCGAACTAACTGAATTGCTATTAGGAGCAGTCAGTTCTAGTATATAGACAAGGGGTAAACCTTACCAAGTGAAACGATGACAAAGGAGGTCAAAAACATGGCAAAAGTTTACAAAGATTTGAGAGAGTTTTTAAAAACATTAGAAGAAGAGGGGCAGCTGATCCGCGTTAAAGATGAGGTCGATCCGGAACCTGATATTGGCGCTGCCGGACGTGCCTGCGCTAATATGGATAAAAAACCGGCTGTTTTGTTTGAGAAGGTGAAAGGTTATAAATATTCTGTTGTAACCAACGTTCACGGTTCCTGGGCTAATCATGCTTTGATGATGGGAATGCCTAAAGACACTCCTGTAAAGGAACAATTCCATGAATTGAACCGCCGCTGGGACAAATTCCCGGTACCGCCAGTAATTCTTCCACGTGAAAAAGCAATGTGTAAGGAAAATACCATCAGCGAAAATATCAATTTATTTGATGTTTTGCCTCTTTACAGAATCAATGATCAGGACGGTGGTTTCTTCCTGTCTAAAGCAGCCGTTGTTACCGGCGATCCGGCTGAACCTGATAATCTGGATAAGCAGAATGTCGGTATTTACCGTATCCAGGTCAAAGATATCGACCGTATCGGCATCCAGGCTTTGCCTTTTCATGATATCGCCATCCAGCTTGCTAAGGCAGAAGAAGTCAACGAGCCTTTACCGGTAGCTATCGCTCTGGGCAATACTCCGCTTGTAAGCTTTATGGCAAGCACTCCTGTTAATTACGACCAGAATGAATATGAATTCGTCGGCGCCTTGCAGGATGGTGTTCCTACTGAAATTACTAAAGCTGATACTGCTGAGCATTTGTATGTTCCTGCTCATGCTGAAGTTATTCTGGAAGGCTACATTATGCCGCGCGTTCGTACCTGCGAAGGTCCGTTTGGCGAGTTCCCTGGCTCTTATTCCGGCGCCAGGAATCAGTGCGAGATCAAGATAACTCATATCACACATCGTACCAATCCGATATTTGAAAACCTGTATCTTGGTATGCCCTGGACTGAGATCGATTACCTGATGGCTCTTAATACCAGCGTTCCTCTGTACAAACAGCTGAAAGCTACTATGCCTGAAGTGCAGGCAGTCAATGCTATGTATACTCATGGTATCGGCGTTATCATTTCTACGAAGGTCCGTTACGGCGGCTTCGGTAAGGGTGTTGCTTTCCGTCTGCTGTCTACTCCGCATGGTATGCCTTATTCCAAGGTCATTATCGTTGTCGACGAGTTTGTCGATCCGTTTAACCTGGAGCAGGTTATGTGGGCGCTTACTACCCGCGTCAAACCCAGTAAGGATGTTGCGATCATCCCGAATTGTGCAGGTATGCCGCTTGATCCGTCTTCGGTACCGGCAGGTATGCATGACAAGCTGATCATCGATGCAACTACTCCGGTCGCTCCGGAACCGAATCCGCGTTCTGTTGAATTGTTGAAACCGTCTCCGGCTACCCCGAAATGGGAAGCTATTTTCAGAGACTTTATGGCTGCACAAAAAAATCAATGATAATTTGAGGTATAAAGGAGGCAGATTTTTATGAAATGTCCGCGTTGTGATGCTGATACAGTAAGAGTTATGACTAAATCCCCGGTTGGCGATGTTTGGGAAGTTTATGTCTGCGATACCTGCAGTTATTCCTGGCGTTCTACCGAAGAAATCCATGTACATGATGTATTTAAACTAAAACCGGAAGATATTCCTAATTTACAGCAAATTCCGCCGGTTCCACCTTTAAAGAAATAAATGGCTGCTTGGGGCTTGGACAAGTCCTTGGTTGGCGGGGGAGTTAGCTCCCCCGCTTTTTTTATATAATTGCGGGGTGAAAAATTATGGCAGAGCTGAAAACACAGCTTGATCTGCAGCAGATACCAAAAATAGTAGGCGAGGATGGGACGCAGCTTTTGGCACGCTGCTACGCGGTGCTTGAGCATACCAGGTGGCCGCTTTATATCGTGGGACCTTCGGGCAGCGGCAAAAGTATTATCGCGATGAACCTGGCCAGGCAGTATGCGCTGGCTAAAAATGTGCCAGCCTATTATGTGCAGCTGAGTCCAGAACAGACGAAAACAAGCCTGATTTTGGGACTGAGGCTGGAAAACGGCAGTCTGGCAGTTAAGAACGGAGTTGTGGCAGATTGTATGGAGCGTGGCGGCATTATCATCGTCGATGAGGCGACACATTCGGTACAGGAGATTTTGCTGATGTTCAACAGTATACTGGACCGGACTTCGGTAACGGCGATCGGCGATAAGATGATTTATGCACACGAGGATTTTCGGATCGTGTTCTGCTCGAATGACAGCAGATATTCCGGCAACGTTAAGCTGCCGCAGAGCTTTGCTCAGCGTCTGGTTTCATTTTATTTCGATTATCCGACGGCGGAAGATGAGTTTTTGATAGTTGAACAGATAGTAGCGGAGGAGTGCCGTGCCAACGATGTTATACCGGTAAGCCTAAAGCGTTATATTATTGAGTTGATGCGCGAGGTACGCAGCAATACTTATCCACTGTCGGTACGCAATGCAGCTATTGCCGTAGTTCTGTGCAATTTGGAGCTTTTGCGGCGCCCAGAGTGGCGGCAGACGATGATAGATTCTTATTTTTATGATAATCGGAATGTTGAAAGCATCAAGAGGTATCTGGCAAAAAGGGTGTTGGGCTGTGAGGCGGCAAGCGTTACTGATTTGACAGACAGGCGGATCATGGAGCTGGAGCAGGCCTTGAGCGCGATTGGAATCTTAACTTTTAAAGAGATCATTTTGCAGAGCTTTATGTATTATCTGGATGTAGACCTGGGTTTTTATGATTTACAGATGGTGAAGGAGAAGCTTGAGTCTTCAATTATTTAAGGTGGCTGTTATGGAAAATTTTGCGGTATTATGCCCGGAACTGGCTTTTAAAATAGAATATTATGCTGATGCGGCTGCATATCAAGGCTCTGTTGGCACAGAATGCGGACAGCTGTGCTGCTGTACTGGAAGTCGTGAGGACGGGTATGTGCTGGCTGTCAACTGCGAATGGTTGCTGGAGGCATGGCAGCATTCAGCTTTGCATGGGCTACTGTCGTCAGAGAGTTTTACTGATGCATTTGTTGTAAGTGAACTGAGTGTTTTGCGGTATGAAAAGACGGCGTTGTTTACGGGGACGGAGGGGTACAGGCACTTGGAGCGACTTAAGAAGGATATTTTATACCGATGCATCTATAGAAGTCTGTTTAGGACGTTCTGTGAGTATAAGCTGGCGCGTGAGCTGCCTGAGTTTGGCAAGCTGCTGACACTGCTGAATATGACGACACAGGATGTGGAGTTGGAGCAGCTTGTGAAATATTTGCCGCAGCGTGGTCAGCTGGAAGCTTTACAGGTGTTTTTGAAGTACGGTATCATCGAGCCGCAGGGGGACAGTAGTTTTTATGATTTTATGGTACCTCTGGCCTTGACTGCGGTACGGACGGAGCTGCAGAATTTGATCGTGGTGACAGATTTGCTGACAGAATGGCTGCAGGGATTGCGGATGACGTCAGAAATCACACCTGTGTGGGAGCAGAAAGCTGCTGCGGCAGGAACTGCCGGCTCTATGTCGATGCTGAAGGTGTTCAGCGAAGAAGAATTATGCGAGATTGTACGGAAAGAGCATATCCGTGAACTGAAAGCAAAAATGCAGAATGCCGCATCACAGACAGGTAAGCTGGCAGGCGTAGGGCGTATGGTAAGCAGGTCGGGCGACACTTCACAGTTCTTTTTGGATACAGTACGGAAATACAGGCGCGAGATCGGCGAGCTGGAATATATTTTTAAGCAGAGCTTTACGTCGATGAAGATCATTGGTGCTTATGACGGCGATGTTAACCTGAAAAAGCAGCAGGAAGCGTATCTGGCCTCTAAAACAGCGGAGGAAAGCAGGGTTTATCAGTATTACTTGCGGCGTAAGGTATCGGTAGATATTATGATCATACGCGATGTTTCGGGCAGTACGTACCGATTTGAACGTGAATATGCAGAAGCGCTGATCGAGATTTTAGCGGCAGTTAATAATTTTGACGGTATCAGAACACTGGTAATAGATTTTGAGGGCGGGGCCAAAGTACGTAAAAGTTTTATTGATAAAGCCGAGCAGACTTCGATCGTACCGTTGTCTGGAGGGGGGACTAATCTGCTGCCGGCGGTGCGGTTGCTGCAGGAACAGGTGCTGAAGGGGAAGCGGAGATTGTTGTTTCTATTATCGGATGGAGAGATCAACGACCGTGAGCAGGCCGAAAGGGAGTTGAACGATTATTGCCGCAGGAATCAGATTGAGATGGTGAAGATAACTTTTGACGAAGAGGATAAATATGGCTATGAGCATACGACAATCATAAATCTGCACAGGTTTCTTGCCCGCAGGATTATCGAAAAGGGGGCGACATACTGATATGGAAGGTTTGTTGAAGTGCCCGCATGGCCTGGTTACAGGCTGCGAGGAGCGGCAGGGGTTGAAAATCTATCGACATCTGCAGGACGGTGAGGCGTGTGGATTGCTGAATGGGTTGCAGCTGACGCCGGAGGAAATTTTGCTGGAAATGGGTCAGACTTTTGTGAGCAGCGGCAATTTCACAGCTTTAGCACCATATGTGCGTGGTGGTGAACTTGCTGAGGGATATGTACCGCCGCAGGCCGGCACAGCGCTGAACGAATTTCTTTTGTTTTTTCACGCCAGTGCAGCGGTACGGAGTTTGATTTATGAAACAGTACTGACGGCTGCCGTAAGCGGCGACGATATTACTTTTAAGGAGCTGCTGGAGCTGGCGCTGTTTGCTTTGTGTTATGCTCGCTTTCAGGAGGAGACTAGGACGTATAAACGGAAAGTAAAAGAGTTGCTGCCATATTTTGGCGCCGGTTTGTTGGACGTTTTAGCAGCGTTAAAAATAGACTATTCGCGGCAATCGGCTGTCAGCTGTTTTTATGAGGAGTATTTCTTCCAGTTGAAGTATGAATTTTGGGACAGGGAAGTAAGTCCGGAGAGACACAAACAGTGGCAGGCAGTGAAACTGCTGGCATTAGGTATACAAAAGAAAAATACCTGAAGCATTTATTCTTCAGGTATTTTTCTTTTACTATTATTTTTTGAATAATTCAGGAACCCATTTGGCTGGATCGACTTCTTTAAATTTGCTGCGCTGGAAGTGCTCTTTAAGCCCGAAAGGTACGGTGCAGTCAAAAATAGTTTTGCAGGATATACCTACATCGCGGATCGAAGGTGAAAATTCGGGGGATTGGGAAGGATCGAGCGGATGGCAGCGAACGCCTGGGATAGTGATAACGTCGACATCGCCCTGGAAACGGGTATTCAAAGCCCACAGTACGTCGTCGGTATCAAACAGATCAACATCGTCGTCGACCAGGATAACGTGTTTCAGTTCCGAGAAAGCAGAGAAGGCTAGCAGAGCAGCCTGTCTTTGACGGCCTTCATCAGGCGGAGCTTTTTTGACGAATTGGATAACGGCCATATATTTGCCGCCGCCGGAGCAGTGGGCATATACGTTTTTGACATTGCCTGGCAGTGCTTTTTCCGTCATGCCGAGGATAGATGCTTCAGTCGGTATACCTGCCATATTGACGTGTTCTTCGGAAGGACCGATGCAGGATTGCATGATCGGGTCGCGGCGGTGGGTAACTGCTTTGACTTTGATCAGCGGGATTGCTGGTTTCATAGCGCCGGTATAGCCCGGAAATTCCGGCATTGCTTTACCGGTATTGCTGTTTTGGTCTTCGCGGACGCGGACATCAGGCAGCAGTTCGCCTTCGATAACATATTCTGCACGGGCGATAGCCTTTTCGTTGATAATTTTGCACTGTACCATTTGCACGCCTTCGCCCCGTATACTGCCGGCTATGCTCAATTCATTGAAGCCGAGTGGAGTTGTAGGTGGTTCGAAGCAGGCGGCGATCTCGATGGCCGGGTCAACGCCGATACTGATGGAGATCGGCATCGGTTTACCGGCTTTTTCGTATTTCTGACGGAATACGTCTAAGTGACGGCCTGGAACGAAATACATGGATATTTCGTCTTTGCCCTGCAGGCAGAGGCGGTGGATAGTAATATCGGTATCGCCGGTTTCAGGATCGGTGCCGTAGCAAAGCCCCATGGTTACATATGGGCCGGCGTCTTCTTCAGTATTGGTAGGGGCTGGGATCAGCTTGCGGATATCAAAGCCCTCTTCTGTTGCCAGATGCACTACTTCCTGACAGGGTGCCTGGTCAGCACTTACAACTACCGGAGCGATCGGGGTGGATACGGAGTCTTTTAAAAGAAAGCCCAGCTTTTCGGGTTCACATCCCAGCAGGTGCCCGGCACGGGCACGGCTTGAAAGTACGCCGATAGCGACTTTAGCGCCGGGATGGCCTTTAACATTATTGAAGATCATGGCAGGTCCTAAGCGAGTCGGGCGTTTAACGGTGCCTTTGGCACCAACATAGCGGTAAATACCGGAGATCTCGGCACGTGGATCGGCCTCGACGTTGGTTTCCACCAACTGTCCGGGGATGGTACGCAGATAGTCGAGTGCGGAACGTAAATCATTGATTTTAGTAGTCATAATAAAGCCTCCTTAAATATACTGTACTGTGAATGGGAAGCTGCTGCCTGCAAGAAAGTAGAATCATTTTTGCGGAGACTGTTTTTTGCAATATCTAACAGTTTTCAGCTGACCGGTTTCAGAGCTGCACCAACTGACACCGGTGTTCAAGCAGCATTTCCTCTTAGGAACATCATAATACGAGTGGGAGTTTGAAGGCTATTCTAAATAGCAAAGCTGTTTTGACATATTGGAAAGATATAACCAATAGTTTGCATTAATAAACTTTTAATTCTATAAAGGCAAGACGTTATGCTCTATTGGAATACGAAAAAGCCTGCTTTTACCGTATAATCGTAGTAGATAAGCAGCTTCAGGCTGGGCAGAGTGAAAGCAGGTGAGAGAAATGAATTTTAATCAGTTGAGATATTTTGTCGCTATTGTCAAGCATGGCAGTTTTTGGTCGGCAGCACTGGAAGAATACATTTCTCAGTCTTCGCTGTCCAAGCAGATCAAAGCTTTGGAAACCGAGCTTGGGGTAGTGTTGTTTAACAGGACTGGTAATAAGATTACTCTGACGGAAGCAGGCCAGTGTTTTTATGATTATGCGCTGCAACTGCTGGAGACAAAAAACGAAATGCACCAGGAGCTGATGGCTTTTGAAGATACGCCGATCGAAGAAGTGAAATTCGCTTCGATTCCAATCGTCAGTTCCTATAAGATATCAACGCTGCTTTCTGAGTTTCAGAAAGTCAATAAAAATCGCAGGCAGGTCGTTAATTATAATATTCTGGAAGAAGAACAGAAAGACGTACTGATGCTTTTAAAAAACGATAAGGTGGATTTTGCTTTTGTGCGCGACGGTTTTGACCAGCTGCCCGAATATGAGCATCGGCTGTTTATGACAGACGAGATCGGCCTGATTTGTTCGCAGGAAAGTGAGCTGGCACAACTGCAGGAATTTGATTTTTCGATGCTGCGGGATGAAAAAATCATTCTGATTTCTCCTAAATCGGAAATTTACCGGATTTTAATGGAAAAGCTGCGTAAAGTGAACAAGGAATGTAATGTGGCGGCAACGATGACACGGCATAGGAATGTGTTTTCGATGGTGGCCAATAATGTTGGTATTACTTTTTTTACAAAACGGATGCTGGAGGAAGGACACAGCATTGAAGGGCTGAAATATGTCCCTCTGGCGATGCCGATCTACAGTAATGTTTACATCGTTAAACGTAAGGAAAAAACTTTGAATGCGACGACAGAAAAATTTTGGAAGTTCCTTTGCGGTAAATATCAGGAATATCAGCAATAAAAAACCACTGCTCAGCAGTGGTTTTTTATTTATTGCATTTGAAAATATTTTTGCCAATAGATCCAAAAATCCTTGGTAATTTTATTGAGGCGGCGTTTTTTGAGTTTTATCAGCGCCACATCGCTTGTGAGTTCTTCAACTAGAGGAACGGTACAGAGATGAGGGAAAAGTGTCAGGTCAACGAGACTGAGCGGCAGTAGCGAAATATTTGGCGCCGTCTGCAGGATCTCCATAAGGATCTTGTGCCTTGTTGTCAGACATTTTGTTTTTTTCTCGATGCCGTGGCGTTCAAATGCTTTCATAACGATCGTATAAATGACCGATGAGGTATCTAAAAGTGAAAGTGGGTATTTTATCAGGTCATTCAGGGAAACAGCTTCTTTTGTACTTAAAGGATGATTTTGATTGCAGACCAGAACAAAAATATCTTTCTTATATGGAATACAGTCAAAGACATCTACTTCATCAAGATAATCAGTACGTATCAGCGCAATGTCGATGGCTCCGTCAAACAGCTCTTTCATAACTTCCTGCTGGTTGGTCTCGTGCATATCGATAACGACGTTAACATCGGGTTTATAGTTGGTTGTAAATTGGGCTATCTGAGCGCTGATACCATAGGAGGATACTACAGGTATTGACCCAAAACGAATAGTATTGGACTTCTTGGTAGCAAATTCATCTAAATAAAGCAGCATATCGTTGTGTTGTTTGATGGTCATTTCAGCATATTTGGCAAATTCCGCACCTATTTCAGTCAGATAGACCTTGGAATGTTCGCGTTTGAAGAGATCGACACCCAGTTCTGTTTCCAGGGCTTTTATCTGTTTGGACATTGACGATTGGGAGATATACATATCATCGGCAGCATTTGAAAAGCTACCTGTTTTGACAATGGCCAGAAAGTATTTCAATTGATTAAGATTCATAAATTCAATCCGCCCTTCTGTGCAAATTAAAACACGATAGCAAATAGTAAAAAAATGAGATTTGTTTTAAAATCTTTACCTTCTTCATTTAAATTATATTCGATTTTGCTATATACACATATTCGAGAATGGAATACAAGCTTTCACCTTTGGAAATTCCTAACAAGAATGACGTGTTTATTTAACTGAATTGCCTTTTAGACGGGCTGGTTCTATGATGAAAAGCAAGAAAGAGAATTGCTGGAGACGAAAGGGAAGGAGGGGAAAAAGATTTTTAGGAGCTGTCAAAAAGCTCTTGCTCATTAGCATAAGGATACTCCATAACTTAATAAATTACAATAATTAAATTTGCTGCACATAAATTTAATTATTAAAATAGATATTTTATTGGTTGTGGATGTTCAAAAGTTGTAAGAGATAGGAGGTTTTATTTGTGGGAATGAATAAAGCGAGAATAGGGTTTATTTTAGGCATTATCGTAGCACTGTTGATCGGCACGGCCGATATCCCAGGACTTGCAAGAAATGGTCAGATATGTATGGCGCTTTCTTTTATGACCGTAATTTTCTGGGGCTTTCAAATCACTCAGCCGGGTTATACTTCCGGTCTTTATCTATTACTCCTCGCAGTTTTTGGGGTTGAAAAACCTGCTCTCATTTTTTCGACCTGGACTGGTCCAATGATGTTTTTGATTGTAGGCGCTTATTTGATTGCCGGTGCAGTTAAAGAATCTGGACTTGGCGAACGTATCGCTTATAAATTTATCATTTCTTATGTAACTTCATTTAAGAGTATTATCGTGGCGATTTTTATTCTGACTTTTATCCTCAGTCTTTTGATTCCGCATCCCTGGCCGCGTGCTTTCCTGATTATGTCAGTTATGGCGGTCGTTATTAAAAGTGCGAATATTCCTCGTGTGGATGCAGTTAAAATAGGCTTTACTGTTTTTGCCGCTTCTGTTCCGGTTTCTCTGATCTTTTTGACTGGCGATGCTACTATCAGTCCGTTGGCAGTACAATCATCCGGTGTTTCTCTAGGTTGGCTTGGCTGGTTTAAATTGATGGGACCACCCAGTATTATCGTAAGTATTATTACCTGCTTTATGATTTTGTTCCTATTTAAGCCAACTCAGGAAGTACAGGTCAACAAAGAGGAAATGCGTGCTAAATTAGCAGCTATGGGTCCAATGAGTGGGAAAGAGCTTCGGACTGCCTTTTGGGTAACTTTAGCGATCATTCTTTGGATGACTGATACTCTGCATGGCGTCGATATCGGTTGGGTAACCTTGTTTATCGCAATGGCAATGAGCCTGCCTTTGGTTGGCGAAATTCTGACGCCGGCAAGCTGGAGCGGTGTTCCTCTGCATGTACTGATTTTTTTGACTGCTGCTGTTGCTATCGGACGTGTTGGTGGCGCTACCGGTATGAATGCATGGATAGCCCAGACAGTATTGCCTGGTACAGTTCCGTCTGATCCATATATCCTGGCAGCGTTTATCGCAACTATTTCAATTATTATACATATGCTTTTGGGCAGCGTTATCGCAGTTATGGGTATCATTATCCCAGCTATGATCACCTTTACCAGCCAGATGGGTATTACGCCACTTGTTCCGGCGCTGCTCGCTTATTCGGCAGTTGCTTCTCACTATGTGCTGCCTTTCCAGCATTTGAACATGCTGGTCGGTTTGGGTGAAGATAACGGTATGTATTCACAGAAGGAAACGATCCGTTTGGGTATTCCGTTCATTATCGTTATCTATGTTATGACTGTACTGATTGAAGTTCCGTACTGGTCGATGTTAGGCTTGTTTGATAAATAATCTGCTGAAGGAGGGCTGGAGATGCGTCTGATCGTTGGTATTTCCGGAGCCAGCGGGGTCATTTTGGGCTATGAGATGTTGAAAGCTTTAAAATTGCTCCCAGATTGTGAAGTTCACTTAGTTGTAACTGAAGGTGCAGTTAAAAATTTTGAGTGCGAAACGGATCTTACCGTACAGGATGTATGCACTCTGGCCGATGTTGTGCACAGCAATAAAAATATGGCTGCCAGTATTTCCAGCGGCTCGTTTAAAACTGATGGAATGATCGTAATACCCTGCAGTATGAAAACAGTCGCCGGGATAGCAGCCGGCTATACAGATAATCTGCTGCTGCGTTCCGCTGACGTTTGTCTAAAGGAGGGCAGGAAGGTAGTTATCTTACCGCGCGAAATGCCTTTGAGCAGGCTGCATCTGCGTAATATCAAGGAAGCTGCTGATTACGGCTGCGTCGTTGTGCCGCCGATGCTGACTTTTTACAATGGGTCAAATTCGGTGGAAAAGCAAATGCAGCATATCATCGGTAAGGTCCTGATGCAGTTTGGTATTGATTATAAGCATTTTGTGGCCTGGAAAGGGGAGGACTAAAATGCAGGCAAAGTCTTTTTCCTTGGGAGCGCAGGAATATTTGCTGGAAGCTGTGGCAGTACGCTGTGGTGATGATCTGACGGTCGTTATCGGCGGCGGTGAAAAGCAGCATATCGGTGCTGTCGCCGTAGGCGTACCGCGCCCCAGCTTAAAAGATAAAAATATAGTTTCTTCTTCGGCATCGGTACTGTGCCTGACAGGGCATAAGGAAGACCTGCTGGCACGCAAAGCCGCCTTAGAACTGGCCAGGATGCTTGGACATACTGTTACAGTGACCGTAGGCCTGCATATCGATGATGCGTCGGCTGAGGCGATAGCGATGCTGGAAGCTAATTTTCAAGAGCTGTTACGGCAGATTTGCCTTTGGGCTGCTGCCTGACAATAAGACGAGTTTACACTCATTCCTCCATCTTTGGAAGCGGGCGGGAAGAGCAAGTCCGCCTGCTTCCAAAAAAATAGTTGGTGCCAGAAGGCATACTGTTTGTTCACAGGAAGTTCGCTTTTAAGAAATTGACGCTTTGAATATTTTGTGCTATATTTAGAAAGTAATTAAATACGGTAGCCTTTGGGGCAGGGTGTGATTCCCTACCGGCGGTTATAGTCCGCGAGCTTCTTTGTGAGCATGATCCGGTGTGATTCCGGTACCGACAGTATAGTCTGGATGAGAAAAGGCGGCTATGAGTTTGTTTACTGAGCCATAGACAAAACCCCAAAAGGTTTTGCCTGTGGTTTTTCTAATTTCAGGGCATATCGTAAGCTTACTTGAAGAAGGTGACTTGATGGACGATGAATTATATATGCGGCAGGCGCTGGCTTTAGCCTGTCTGGCTGAAGGTGATACCAGCCCCAATCCTATGGTAGGTGCAGTTATCGTCAGTGCTGATGGAGAAGTTGTAGGCGAAGGCTATCATCATAAGGCAGGGCAGCCTCATGCCGAGATCAATGCGTTGAAGGAAGCAAAAAAGCTGGCCCGTGGCGGAACGATATATGTAACACTGGAGCCCTGTTCGCATTTTGGACGTACCGGACCCTGTTGCGAGGCGATTATTGCTGCCGGACTGAAACGTGTGGTTGCGGCGGTCGAAGACCCGAACCCCAAGGTTGCCGGCAACGGTTTTAAGCGTTTACGTGATGCGGGGATCGAGGTTACTGTGGGCGTGTGCGCAGAAGAGGCACGTCTGCTTAACGAGAAGTTTTTCCACTGGATCGTAACCGGCAGACCCTTTGTTTCGATGAAATATGCAATGACTTTAGACGGTAAGATAGCTACAAGGACCGGCGATTCGAAATGGATCACCGGCGAGGACGCCAGAGCTTATGGGCACTATTTGCGCAAGGCTCACGATTGTATCCTGGTCGGTAAGAATACGGTGCTGGCAGATGATCCGGAGCTTACTACCAGGTTGGTAGAGGGGCGAAACCCGCTGCGGATAGTGTTGGACAGTAACTGTGAAATACCCATGACTGCGAAGATTTTTGACGGCGAGGCTGAAACATTGCTGGTCACAGGCACTTGTTTACCGGGCGCCAAGCAGGCCAAAGCAGAAGCGCTGCAGGCGCTGCCGAAGGTAGAAGTGCTTCAGCTGCCTGCGGTCAATGGCAAGCTGCCTGTAGCGTTGCTGCTGCAGGAGCTGGCTGGGCGTAATCTGACCAGTATTTTGGTTGAAGGAGGCAGTACAGTGCACGGTGACTTTTTAGAAGCCGGCTTGGTGGATCGTATTTATGCGTTTATCGCACCGAAACTGATCGGCGGCAAAGAGGCGTTGACTCCGGTCGGCGGCAAAGGCTTTGCGCTGATGGAGGATTGTTATGTTTTGAAGGAGACAGAAACACTGCCTTTAGGAGCAGATATTTTGCTGACTGGCAGAGTGGAAAGGAATAAATGCTGATATGTTTACTGGATTAGTTGCAGAGCTTGGCACTGTGCGCGGGTTGAAGAGAGTGCAGAACAGTTATCATCTGACTGTAGCCGCTAGAAAAGTGCTGGATAATTTAAAAATAGGCGACAGCGTTGCAGTGAACGGCGTTTGCCTGACAGTAGTTGTTTTGGGCAGCGGTGAGTTTACGGCTGACGTGATGCCGGAAACCATGCGTTTGAGCAATCTGCGTGATCTGCGCAGCGGCGACCGGGTCAATCTGGAAAGGACGCTGCGGTTGATGGATGGCCTGGACGGACATATCGTCAGCGGTCATGTGGAGGGGATCGGTGTGATCGCGAAATGCCGGCAGGACGGCATAGCTAATGTGGTAACGGTAAAAACGCCGCCGGAGTTGATGCGTTACATTCTGCATAAGGGTTCTATTGCTATCGATGGTATCAGTCTGACGGTAACGGGTGTCACCGAGGATACTTTTTCAGTATCGCTGATCCCGCATACCTCGAAGGAAACTACTTTAGGCTTTAAGACCGTTGGCGACGAGGTCAATCTGGAGACAGACATTATCGGTAAATATGTTGAACAGATGCTGAAGTTTGGCAATAAGGCAGAGAAAAAGGATGAAACCAGCGTTTTGAGTAAAGCTACTTTATTCGAAAACGGTTTTATGTAAATAAGGAGGCTATGAAAATGGAAGAGTTCAAATTTAATACAGTTGAAGAAGCGATAGCAGCGATCAAAGCCGGTAAAATGGTTTTGGTAACTGATGACGAGGATAGGGAAAACGAAGGTGATCTGATTATGGCTGCCGAGCTGTGTACGCCTGAGGCAGTAAACTTTATGGCAAAATACGCACGCGGTCTGATCTGTATGCCGGCAGCTCCGGAGATCATGGATAAGTTGCAATTTGGCGCGATGGTAGCTAAAAATACTGATAATCACGAAACTGCGTTCTCCGTATCTATCGATCACGTCGATACTACTACGGGTATTTCGGCGCACGAACGCGCATATACGATGAAAAAATGTGCTGATGATAACGCGCAGCCTGATGATTTCCGTCGTCCGGGACATGTTTTTCCGCTGCGTGCACGTGAAGGCGGCGTACTGCGCCGCACAGGGCACACCGAGGCGACTGTAGATCTGTGTAAGCTGGCTGGATTGAAGCCAGTCGGTATCTGCTGCGAGATCATGAGCGAAGACGGCAATATGGCTCGTACTCCTGAATTGAAAGAATTTGCTAAAGAACACGGGTTGGTTTTTATTACCGTTGCTGCTTTGGTCGCTTACCGCAAGGCGCACGAAAAAATGGTGCATCGTGCGGCTGAAGCCGCGCTGCCGAGTAAATACGGCAATTTCCGCGCTGTAGCTTACGAAAATGATCTGGATGATCTTTGCCATGTTGCCATCGTTAAAGGTGAGGTGTCCGGTAAAAAAGATGTCTTGGTACGCGTACATTCAGAATGTCTGACCGGCGACGCTTTCGGTTCCCTGCGCTGTGATTGCGGCGATCAGCTGGCAACAGCGCTGCGAATGATAGAAAAAGAAGGGTGCGGTGTAGTACTGTATATGCGTCAGGAAGGACGTGGTATCGGTCTGGCGAATAAAATCAGGGCTTATGCGCTGCAGGATCAGGGTTATGATACCGTTGAAGCCAATGTTAAGCTGGGCTTTGCTCCGGATCTGCGTGATTATGGTATCGGAGCTCAGATCCTTTCCGACCTGGGCTTGACCAGCATTCGTCTGATCACTAATAATCCTGCCAAACGTGTGGGTCTTTCCGGCTATGGCATCACCGTAAGCGAAAGAGTGCCTATCGTTATCGACGCTAACCCTTTTAACGAGTTCTATCTGGAAGTCAAAGAGGAAAAAATGGGGCATGAGCTGCACGAAGGTCATGAGCATAAACACTGCAACTGCTGCAGCTGATATAAAAATCAAATTAACTTAAAATGGAGGCAATGAATATGAAAACTTTAGAAGGTCAATTAACAGCACAAGGTATGAAAGTGGCTATTGTTGTAGCTCGTTTTAATGAATTTATCACCAGCAAGCTTTTGAGCGGCGCTATCGACTGCCTGGAACGTCATGGGATGGACAATGAAGATATTACTGCAGTTTGGGTCCCAGGAGCATTCGAGATCCCTTTGGCAGCGCAGAAGCTTGCAGTGAGTGGCAAATATGATGCTGTTATCTGTTTGGGTGCGGTTATCCGCGGTTCTACTCCTCATTTTGACTATGTTTGTGCCGAAGCTTCTAAAGGCGTGGCGCATGTTGGTCTGGAAACAGGTGTTCCGGTAGCTTTCGGCGTTCTGACTACCGAAAATATTGAGCAGGCTGTTGAACGTGCCGGTACTAAAGCTGGCAACAAAGGTGTTGATGCTGCAATGACTGCTATCGAAATGGTCAATCTGTTGAAAAACATCTGATTTTTAAACGTACGTTAATCGTAGATTCTAAGAGGTATATATAATGAAAGATATTCTGACTAAAGGCACGGCTGAAGGTGTGCGAATTTATGCGCTGTGTACTACTAATCTGGTACAGGAGGCTGCTACCAGGCATCATACTTCCCATTTGGCTAGTGCCGCTTTGGGCAGGGCGATGAACGGAGCCCTGCTTTTAGCAGCTACTATGAAAGATAATGAACGCATTGCCCTGCGTTTAAAGGGTGACGGGCCGATCGGCGAAGTCGTTGCCGATGCAGAAGGCACGCATGTGCGTGGTTATGTAGGTGACCCGGATGTATTTTTGCCGCTGAAAAACGGCAAGCTGGATGTTGGCGGCGCTATTGGAGCCGGCAATATTATTGTGACCCGTTATCTGCAGAACGCTGAACCTTTTACCGGCTATGCCGAACTGGTTGACGGCGAGATCGCCAGTGACCTTACTAATTATCTATACACGTCTGAACAGACACCGTCTTCTGTGGCGTTAGGCGTATTGGTCAATAAAGAGGGGCAGGTCATAGCTTCAGGCGGGTACTTTATTCAGGCAATGCCAGGCTGCGCAGAGGAAACGCTGGCGCAGCTGGAGGAAAACATCAGTTTAACTCCTTATGTTACGCAGCTGCTGGAGCTGGGTTATACTCCAGAAAAGATGATCGAAACTATTGCCCGCGGTCTAGATGTAACGATTCAGGAGAGCATAGAGCTGAGTTATAAATGCCGCTGCAGTAGAGAAAAGATATTGGGAGCATTGGCGACTTTAGGGCAGGAAGATATCTCGGCCATGAGTCAGGATGAGGAAACAGAGGTGCATTGCCAGTTCTGCAACGAAACCTATAAATTCAGCGGGGAAGAAATTGCCCGGTTGCTGAAAAAATAAATAAATCTTGACACCTCGAACAGTTGTTTGTATACTATTTGTAGATAGTAATTGACAGCAACGAAACAGGAGGCTTGATCAAATGAGTACGGAAAAACTGAACGCTGAAAAAACAAAAGCGTTGGAAAATGCAATGCGCCAAATCGAAAAAGATTTCGGTAAAGGTTCGATCATGAAATTGGGCGAAGCCAGCGCTAAAATGAACATAGAGGTTATTCCTACAGGCGCTTTGTCTTTAGATATAGCTTTGGGAGTAGGCGGCATTCCACGCGGCAGGGTCATCGAGATCTATGGCCCGGAATCTTCCGGTAAAACTACAGTTGCCCTGCATATGATCGCTGAAACACAGAAAATCGGTGGTTATGCGGCGTTTATCGACGCTGAGCATGCTTTGGACCCTGAATACGCACGTAAGCTGGGCGTCGATGTCGACAATCTGCTGATTTCGCAGCCTGATAACGGCGAACAGGCATTGGAGATCGCTGATGCTTTAGTACGCAGCGGCGCTATCGATATCATCGTTATCGACTCCGTAGCGGCTTTGGTACCGCGTGCAGAGATCGAAGGCGAGATGGGTGATTCTCACGTTGGCCTGCAGGCCAGGTTGATGAGTCAGGCTCTGCGTAAGCTGACTGGTATCATTTCCAAGTCTAAATGTGCTACTGTTTTCATCAATCAGATCCGCGAAAAAGTCGGAGTTATGTTCGGAAATCCAGAAACAACTACCGGCGGCAGAGCGTTGAAATTTTATTCCACTGTCCGCATGGATGTACGGCGGATTGAAACTCTGAAAAACGGCAACGATATGATAGGCAACCGTACCCGCGTGAAAATCGTTAAAAATAAAATCGCTCCGCCTTTCAAACAGGCAGAATTTGATATTATGTACGGTGAAGGCATTTCCCATGAAGGCTGCATCGTAGATCTGGGTGCAGAGTTTGACATCATCAATAAAAGCGGTGCCTGGTATTCCTACGGCGAGGTTCGTTTGGGACAGGGCAAAGAAAAGGTCAAAGATTTTCTCAAAGAAAATCCGGAAATGGCTGCTGAGATCGAAGCCAAGATCCGCGAGCATACTATTGCCAAATTAGTAAGCGCAGAAAGCGGTGTAAGCGATGCTGAACCGGTCGTCCAAGAACTTAACGACTGAGCAGGAAGCGTATGATTATGCTTTAGATATTCTGAGTTATCGTGATTACAGCCGTAAGGATATGGAACTGAAGCTGAAACGTAAAGGCGCAGATACTGGCATCATCAAGAGTACTATCCAAAAACTGCTGGAATATGGTTTCTTAGATGAAAAACGTTATGGACAGAGGGTTTTTGAAGCCTGGCTTTCTAAAAAATACTATGGCAGATGTCACCTGCGGCTGGAGCTGCAGAAAAAAAATGTGGCAGAACGTTATATAAACGATATTTTAGCGCAGCTTTCTGAAGCTGAGGAACAGGAACGGGCGGAGAAGGCTCTGCAGTCTTGTTTAAAACGTAATCCTAAAAAATATGATCCTGCTACGCAGGAAGGACGGGCCGCTATTGGCAGATACCTGTATGCGCGTGGCTTTGCAAGTAAATATATTCAAAAAAGCATTAATAATATACATGGTTCTGTGATATTAATGGATGACTGCTAACTTGACTTTTATATAAAATCCATTTAAAATTATAGTATCCAATCGTGTTAATAATTAATGAATGAATGTTATCCACGAGGCGACAATAGTTTGTTGCCTCATTTTTTTTAAAAATTAATAAGGAGGTGAAAATCATTTTAGAACTTATCGGTATTACTATCGGTGCTGGTGCCGTTGGTGGTGCGATCGGTTATTTAGTACGTAAAAATGTTGCTGAAAACAAAATTGCTACTGCTGAAGAAACCGCTATTCGTATCATTCAGGAGGCGGAACAGACCGGTGAAGCTAAACGCAAAGAAGCGTTAGTAGAAGCTAAAGAAGAAATCCACCGCATGCGCAGTGAGATGGAACGAGAAAATAAAGAGCGTCGCAGTGATATCCAACGTCAGGAAAGACGTCTTTTGCAAAAAGAAGAAAATCTTGACCGTAAGATAGAGTCTTTTGAGAAAAAAGAGGAACACTTAGCTGTTAGAGAGACTTTCCTCAGTGACAGTCAGGCTAAAGTCGATGCATTATATCAAAAACAATTGGGTGAACTGGAACGTTTGTCCGGTTTATCTACCGAAGATGCTAAAAAAGAACTTCTTCAATCTGTTGAAGAAGAAGTGAAACACGAAACCGCAATGCTCATTAAAGATTTGGAGCAGCAGGCGAAAGAGGAAGCAGACAAGAAGGCCAGAGAGATCATTTCTCTGGCGATTCAGCGTTGTGCGGCCGACCACGTAGCAGAAACTACTGTTTCTGTAGTAGCCCTGCCTAATGATGAAATGAAAGGCCGTATCATTGGCCGTGAGGGCAGAAATATCCGGACACTGGAAACTTTGACCGGTATTGACCTGATCATTGACGATACGCCGGAGGCGGTAATTATTTCCGGTTTTGACCCCGTACGCCGTGAGGTTGCCCGCGTTGCTCTGGAAAAACTGATCAACGACGGTCGTATCCATCCGTCCCGTATCGAGGAAATGGTTGAAAAAGCACAAAAAGAGGTCGAACAAAAGATCAAAGAAGCAGGCGAGCAGGCTACTTTTGCGGTAGGTGTGCATGGTTTGCATCCTGAACTGATAAAATTACTGGGCCGCTTGAAATATCGTACCAGCTATGGTCAAAATGTCCTGAATCATTCTGTTGAGGTTGCTCATCTAGCAGGCTTGATGGCCTCAGAATTGGGCGTTGACGTAGTTTTAGCCAAACGTGCTGGTTTACTGCATGATATTGGTAAAGCTATCGATCACGAGATGGAAGGTTCCCACGTTGAGATCGGCATGGAAATTGCTAAGAAATATCGTGAATCTGAATTGGTACTCAATGCTATCATGGCCCATCATGGCGATGTAGAGCCTAAGAGTGTTGAAGCAGTTCTGGTAGCTGCAGCTGATGCTGTTTCTGCCGCAAGACCTGGCGCGAGACGCGAAACATTGGAAAGCTATTTGAAACGGTTAACTCGATTGGAAGAGATTTCTGAATCTTTTGAAGGCGTTGAAAAATGCTTTGCTGTCCAAGCAGGACGCGAAATTCGCATAATGGTAAAACCTGACCAGATCGATGATGCTACATCTATTTTGTTAGCGCGCGATATTGCTAAAAAGATTGAAGCCGAGATGGAATATCCCGGTCAGATCAAAGTCGTCATCATTCGTGAAACACGCGCTGTTGACTACGCAAAATAATAAGGTTGAAAATAAATCCCCAAGCCGTCAGGTTTGGGGATTTTTTACATAATTGTTACGATTTATTCGTTTAAAGCACTGCGATTGGCGTTTATTTTATGTTATAATATGAGTATTAATTTATTATCTAAAATTTTCTGGAGGTTAGCTAATGAGAATTGATGGTGCCGGCGGTTGTTTTGATAACCGTATTTACGAAATAAACAATAAAAGCGCTTGGAATCTGTTATTGCTTACAGTCAATGAAATGGGTGTGACGGTTGATTCCCGTGATGATGAAAATGGCATTCTTGAATGCCATAATGATAAAAAGGTTATGCGTTTTTCGGCACAGGCGATGGACGAAGAAACTACTCAGGTTTTTGCTGATGTTCATGGTAAGAGGATTCAGGTTTATAACTGGAAGCCACAGGATAAAGAAGTCAATCTTTTTTACGACTTATTTGAAAACAAGCTGCGTGAATACCGGGCCTTTATCCTTTGTCCCAGCTGTAAGGCCAAAATCAGTTCGCTTGTAAAATTTTGTCCGGAATGCGGTGTACCGGTAAAATAAAAATAAACCAAATACCGTTAGGTATTTGGTTTATTTTTAATAATCATAAATTAGATAGCGCGGGTAACTTTACCGGAACGCAAGCAACGAGTGCAAACATTAACGCGTTTTACAGATTCGTTAACAATAGCCCTTACTTGTTGAATGTTCGGTTTCCAAGCACGTTTAGTATGTCTATTGGAATGGCTGACGTTATTGCCAGCGAGAGTACCTTTGCCGCAGACTTCGCAAATGGATGCCATGAGTCCCACCTCCTTAACGTATTACGAGCATTAGTTACAAATTTAACAAAAGTATCATACCATAGACTGTAGGTAAAAGCAAGTAAATTTTATAGATTGGCAGTGATTTTATGTGGTGGCGTGAGCCTGTTACCAGTTTAAAAGGTATAGGGATAAAAAAAGCTTTAGAATTTCAGAAATTGAATATAGAAACGGTCGGTGATCTACTCAACCGGTTCCCGAGAATGGACAGTTATCTTGATTATTCTAAAGTGAAACGTATCGGAGAGCTGACTACTGATAACGAAAAACAGCTTTTTACAGGGGAAGTGTTTCGAGTTGCAGATAAATATTCAGGCAGAGGGAAACGCTATACTGTGATCACAGTTCAGGACGATGGCAGTTACGCCGATATTTTTCTGTTTGCAGCGCAGCGGTATCAGGCCCGTAAATACAAATCAGGTATGCGTCTGATTGTTATTGGTAAAGTACGCCGCGGTACAACGGCAAAATTTGTTTCCGAAGCGTTTATTCAAATTGCCGACCGTAATGAAAGTATCAATGCTTTAGGAATTTTACCTGTTTATAGTCTGACAGGTTCTTTGACACAGGTAGCGGTACGTACAGCAGTCAAACAGGCACTGGCAAAGGCAGAACAATATTTGCCGGAAACATTGCCGGCAAGTATTATAACAGAAAGGCAGCTGCCGGATCGTTATACTGCATTGAAGAATATTCATTTTCCTGGCAGTTTTGCTAAACTGGCAGAAGCTAAAAAAAGATTTATTTTTGAAGAACTGTTTCTACTGCAATGCGGGCTGCTCTATTATCGCGACCGCATTAAAGAGGTGAGGCAGGGCATCAAGCACGGCGTGGACGGCAAACTTGTTACAGCGGTGAAAAACTCACTGCCGTTTGAACTTACTGAAGCGCAGCAGAAGGCCTGGCAGGAAATATCACTTGATATGCAGGATAACAAGCCGATGCACAGGTTGCTGCAGGGCGATGTAGGATCTGGCAAGACTGTTGTTTCGGCTCTGGCGCTGGCTAAAACGGTTGAAAACGGATATCAGGGCTGTATTATGGTGCCGACAGAAATTTTGGCACAGCAGCATTTTGAAACCCTGACAGAATATTTGGGCAAACAGGGGTTAAGAGTCGAGCTTTTGACAAGCAGTGTCAAAAAAGCTAAACGTCGGGAAATTTTAGAAAATCTGGAGCTGGGAGAGATTGATGTACTGGTTGGCACGCATGCCCTGATCCAGGACGATGTTGTTTTTGCCAGATTAGCGCTGGTGGTTACTGATGAACAGCATCGTTTTGGTGTAGATCAGAGGGCGAAATTATCCAATAAATCACAGTTTGCCCCAGATATTTTAGTTATGACTGCTACTCCGATCCCGCGAACCTTAGCTTTAACTATTTATGGTGATCTTGATACTTCCATGATGCAGGGAAAACCTGTTGGACGTAAACCGATTGAGACTTTGTGCTACACCGGTGAGAAGCGTAATTCCGTATATGGTGGACTGGTGCGTCAGGTACAGGCCGGACATCAGGCTTATGTTGTCTGCGCTCTGATCGATGAATCTGAAGGTGTAGAAGCGCGCTCGGCAACAGAAGTTTATACGGAACTGCAGGCAACGTATTTAAAAAATATTCCCTGCGCTCTGCTGCACGGACGTTTGAAAAACCAGGAAAAAGAAGAAATTATGAGCCTCTTTGCCGCAGGAGAAATCAAAGTGCTGATTACGACGACAGTTATTGAAGTTGGTGTCAATGTTCCCAATGCAACGCTGATGATCATCGAAAATGCTGACAGATTCGGGTTGGCCCAGATGCATCAGCTGCGCGGCAGGGTAGGGCGCGGCAAGGATCAGTCGTACTGTGTGCTGCTTACGGATAATGACAATAAGGAAACACTGGAACGACTGCAGGTATTGCGCGACAGTGATAACGGGTTCTTTCTGGCAGAAAAAGATCTGGAGCTGCGCGGTGCCGGGCAATTATTCGGTTTGCGTCAGCACGGCTTGCCTGATTTATATATTGCTGATATACTGCAAGATATAGACGTTTTGATAGAAGCACGTGAATTAGCGAAAAAAGCGTTCAAGAACCCGCAGATGCTGCGAGAGATCGAAGATGCTCTTAGCAGTCAATTTGACGAACGGTTCCAGCGTATTTTTTATTCGTAATATTAAAGGAGTTTTAATGGAGAATAAAACTAAATGGTATCGTGACCCTGATGTCATAACTAAAATCATTGCGGTGGCTTTTTTGGTGCTGCTGGGATGCTGTATACATTTTTTTGCTCAGGATTTTTTTGATAAAACTCTTAAACTGGCTATCAGCGGTAACGTCAATGCTTTGGCTGAATATCTGCGGTCTTTTGGGCCCTGGGCAATTGTAATCAGTTTTTTACTGGATGTGTTCATCAATGCGGCCAGTATTTTTCCTTCAATTTTTCTTTCGACGGCTAATGGTTTGATTTTCGGTCTGCCACTGGGAATACTGATTTCCTGGCTGGCGGAAACTGTCGGTGTTGTGATCAGCTTTCTGCTGATGCGTTATTTATTCAGAGGTACTGCTGAAAAGATCATTGCTACAAGTAACAGCCTGAAAAATATCGACGAAGCCAGCGGTAAGAACGGTTTGCAGTGGATGGCATTTGCCAGAGCGCTGCCTTATTTTCCTTCGGGAATTTTAACTGCCATCGGGGCTTTGAGCAAAATCAGCGTCGGAGATTATATTATTGCCAACCTGATCGGTAAATTTCCTTCGACGGCATTAGAAGTTGTTATTGGGCATGATATTGTAAATTTTAAGCAAAACAGTATGCGTTTGACAGTGTTGGTTATTGTTACGGGCATCGTGTTTTTTGCTTATAAACGTTATAAAAAATAGCAGTGTGCTTTATTTACTCATATCTAATGCGGCAGTGGCGATGAGTTTTATACTTTTGAATAAATTTATATGGACACATAAAATAACTGCGTTACGGCAGTTATTTTTTATCTGCAATTAGGATAATAATTTTCTTTTAGTATCTATTGCAAGAATAATTGAGAGCAGTTATAATAAAGGCAGTGATAAAAGAGGAGGGTCTTTTATATGAGTAAACATCAATTTACAGATATCCGTGTTGCTATTGAACCGGATAATCCTGCTGTACAAAGGTTGGAATTCAAATGCATAAAATGCGGTTCCTGTAAAGCAGTCTGCACCGATTATATCGGTGTCTGCGGTACCTACGATCTCAAGGCGACCGGAGATGTGCCTATCTGTATAAACTGCGGGCAGTGCGCTAATGTGTGCCCGGCAGACAGTATTACTGAAAAGGTTGAGGCTTATGAAGTAGCAGCAGCAATGCGCGATCCTGAAAAGATCGTTATTTTCAGCACTTCTCCTTCTGTGCGCATTGCTTTAGGTGAAGAATTTGCTATGGCAGACGGTAGCTTTGTTGAAGGAAAAATGGTAGCGCTGCTGAAAAAACTGGGGGCAGATTATGTGTTGGATACTAATTTTGCTGCTGACCTTACGATCATGGAAGAAGCCAGTGAGTTGGTGGAACGTATCACAAAAGGCGAAAAACCGCTGCCACAGTTTACCAGTTGCTGTCCGGCCTGGGTCAAATTTGCTGAAACCTATTATCCGGAAATGCTTCCGCATATTTCCAGTGCTAAAAGCCCGATAGGAATGCAGGGGCCAACAATCAAAACTTATTTTGCAAAAAAAATGGGACTTGATCCCCGAAAAATAGTTAATGTGGCTGTTACTCCCTGTACAGCTAAAAAATATGAAATCCGCCGTGATGAAATGAATGCTGCTGCAAGGCATTTAGGTATTAACGGTATGCGTGATATGGATTATGTTATTACTACGCGTGAACTGGCTATGCTGGCCAAAGATGAAAATATTGATTTCACAGCATTGGAAGACAAGGCATATGATGACTTTATGGGACTGGGGTCAGGTGCCGGCGTGATTTTCGGTAATACCGGTGGCGTTATGGAAGCTGCAGTACGCAGTGCTTACACTTTTGTAACGAAAAAAACTGCTCCGGCAGCACTATATGATTTGAAGCCCGTACGCGGTTTGGAAGGTATCAAAGAAGCTTCCGTAGACATTGACGGCTTGAAAGTAAAGGTTGCTATCGTCTATGGTACTGCTAATGTCCGTAAATTGATCGAAAAAATCAAAAGCGGCGAAAAAAGCTATCATTTTGTCGAAGTAATGACTTGTCCGGGCGGATGCATCGGTGGGGGCGGTCAGCCTAAAGACAGGGAATATAAAGGTGATGCGCTGCGTGCCAAGCGTATCGAAGGCCTTTATAAACGTGACGATTCGATGCAGCTGCGGTTAAGCCACGAAAATCCTGAAATCATTAAATTATACGAAGAATTTTACGGTGAACCCTTAAGTGAGTTGGCAGAACAGATGCTGCATACGGTGTATTTTGACAGAAGTGCTGATTTGGGAGGAGTTTATATCGCTCCGACAGAAATTCAGTCTGTAGCAGGTTTAAAACAATTTCGCTGCAAGGTTTGCGGCTATATTTATGAAGGTGCAATCCTGCCCGAAGATTATACCTGTCCTACCTGCGGTGTGGGTGCAGAAATGTTTGAAGAAGTGCGCTAAAGTTTAAATAAAAAGCTGAAACCAAAAGGTTTCAGCTTTTTATTATTTATCCAGCAATTTATAAATCTGTGGAAAGGGTTCAACGGTGCGTTTTAAAATACCGTTGATATAGGCGATTGTGATACCGTAATTGGTGAAAGGTATGTTTTGGTCCGCAGCACATTTGATGCGGTACTGCATTTCACGTTCGTTCAGCATACAGGCGCCGCAGTGGATGATCATTTTATACGGCGATAAGTTTAGGGGGAATTCCGTGCCGCTGGTAAAAATAAATTCTGGATTTTTACCGGTATATTCTTTGATCCAGCGTGGCAGCTTGACGGTGCCGATATCATCGCATTGGCGGTGATGTGTGCAGCCTTCGCCTATGAGGATTTTATCTCCGTCTTCAAGGCTGTCGAGTGCTGTAACGCCTTGAACGGCAGTCTGCAGATTACCTTTATAGCGTGCAAACAGGATCGAAAAAGAGGTCAGAAGAATATCTGCCGGCGTTTCAGCAGCAACTTTTTTAAAGACCTGACTGTCGGTGATAACCAGTTTGGGTCGTTTACCTAAATTTTGCAGTGTGTTGGTCAGTTCGTTTTCTTTAACTACAATAGCGGCAGCGTCTGCTTCCAGAATATCGCGGATCGTTTGCTGCTGCGGCAGGATCAGCCTTCCTTTAGGGGCGGCAGAATCGATGGGCACTACTAAGACAACGAAGTCCGAAGGCGACAGCAGATCAGCAACTATCTGTGCTTTATTTTCATCTGCAGGTACGGTTTGGGCGATTGCTTCTTTAAGCTCAAAAATATTGAGCTTCTGTTCAGCACTGACAAATAAAAGTTTCCCGTTTGACAGCAGAGCTTGATAAGCAGTTTTTTTATCTTCATTTATGGTTTCACATTTGTTGATAACGATGAGCAGGGGGATTTTTTTTGTATTGATCCGTTTTATCAAACGCAGATCTTCAGCAGAAGGGCCAACTGCAGCGTCAATAATTACAAGCGCGATATCGGTTTTGTTGAGTACCTGATATGCTTTTTGAATACGCAGGCTGCCCAAAACGCCTTCATCGTCGATACCCGGAGTATCAATGATCATTACTGGTCCCAGCGGCAGCAGTTCCATAGCTTTATAAACAGGATCTGTGGTTGTACCTTTGGCTTCAGAAACGATTGCTAAATTTTGCCCGGTGATCGCGTTGATAAGGCTTGATTTGCCGGCGTTACGTTTACCGAAGATACCGATGTGAACGCGTTCAGAAGATGGGGTAGCATTTAAACTCATAAAATCACTTCCTTTTATATAAATTATATACTAAAATAGTGCGATTATAGTACAGATAAGTTTTCTGAAAAATATACAATATCACACTTGTATACAAAAGTGTTAAATTTATGTAACAGTTATTGACGATGTTGTTAGTTTTAAAGTATATTATATATGCGTGTGGAATAATTCACAACCAAACCAAAATAAAGGAGGCGTATGAATGAGTACTAATAATGATTCAACGCAGCATGTTCAAATCGCAGTAGCCGACCCTACACCCTTGGGACTATTTGGTCTGGCCGTCGTAACAATGGTGGCTTCTGCACAAAAATTAGGTATCGTTGAAGGAGTATCCTGGGTTTTGCCGTGGGCTCTTTTCTGCGGATCCTTCGCCCAGCTGTTGGCTGGTTATTTTGACTATTGCCATCGCAATATTTTTGGCGCAACAATTTTCAGTGCTTTCGGCTTTTTCTGGTCTGCAGTAGGTATGAGCTGGATGATTAAAGCAGGAACCTTTGGTCTTGGTCTTGCTGCCGGTGTGGATCCTAAAGCTATTGGTTTTGCATTTTTGGCCTATTTTATATTTGCCTGCATTGGTACCATTGCTGCGTCCTCTGCAAGTCTGTTCTTATTCGTAGATATGGTTTTCATTGATATCTTACTTTTAGGTTTAGCTTTAGACGGACTTGGTATCGGCGGTCATTTCCCGCACACCATGGCTGCTTATGCTGAAATGGCAGTAGCGCTTATTTCCTTATATGGCGCCGGAGCCGGGTTCCTTAATAATTTCTATGGTCGTCAGTTCTGGCCTGTAGGAGCTCCGCTTGGTATCTGGAAAAAATAATCTTGTTTGATAAAAAAGCACTGTGAGAATCTCACAGTGCTTTTACTTTTTTCAAAATTACTTAACAAGTTCCAGCCGTGGGTTGGGAAGATGTACTCGTCCTGCTTTAGCGCATTCTTTGCCGTCTACCATAACGATATCCGCTGTAAAGTTGATATTACCGTCAAAAAGGCTGGATCCTACTGCATAAGTATCTACAGGAACCTTTAATGCTTCAAACTCTTTGATACGTTCGGCGTCAAATCCGCCGGAAACGATAATTTTTACATAATCGAAACCTTCTGCATCAAGTGCTGTGCGTACATTATGTACTAGTTCCTTGCAGACGCCTGTCGGTTTGAACATACCCATTTGGCTGAGCAGGCTTTTATCTACCATAGTGCCGGAGGTATCCAAGCGGACTCCTGCTAATTTGCGGCCAAGTTTGCGTGCTACCTGTAAAGTCGTACCAACACAGTCATTATCAAAGTCGACCAGGGCAATACGCGCGATATCAGGCGCTACATATTTATCAAAGGCGCTGGTTGCTGCCAGCGTGTCGCCGTTGTATGCTGCGATCAGGGCGTGGGGAATAGTTCCCAGACCTTTGCCATTGCTGGCTAAGGCGTTGGCATCAGTAGAGAAACCTTTGATACCGCCAATCATAGCAGCATAGCCGTCAGATTCCTGGGTTTGATAGGTATCATACCGGGCAGGGAAAAAGAGGACCGGTTTGCCGTTTGCTGCTTTGACAACACGGCGTACATTAGTAGCTATACGGCTTTGCCGCGCCAGAAAACCAAGATAGATAGTTTCCAGATGGGCAAAGTCTGCCAGATCACCTTCGATCGTCATTAGTGTTTCCCAGGGGGCAACCTCATCTCCGTCATGTAAAGCATAGATCGTAATATTTTCAGGATTATGTGCGCAGGTTTTGATCAGGGCGATAGTTTCATCGATGCCGCAAACAACTACCGGTTCACGGGTAAAAAGCTGCATCATTACTCTAGGATGGTGATTATCGCCATTCAGTATCTCCTCGGTACGCAGAAAATAAGCGTCGGTGTAATAACCGGCTTTGATTTTTTCTACCGGAAAATGAAAATGTTCAACTGGTAAACGATTTTTCATGATAACCTCCATCATTATATAGAATAAATTAGCTCTTGATATTGTGCTAATTACATTTTATGATACAATAATAGCGCTACAGGTTCAAGTTTTTTGATAAATTTTTCTTAAATGGAGTTTATAAATGGCATCTTGTGAAAAAAAATATACAATATTATTATTGTCGGCTCCGATAGGTTCAGGGCATAAGCTGGCCGCTCAGGCTCTGGAACAGTCTTTTGCACTGGCAGACAATGTGCAGGTAGTGCACGGAAGTATTTTTGACTTTTTTCCGGGCAGTATCGGCAATGCTTTTTTACGTTTTTATTTATGGGTACTCTCATATTGTCCCTGGCTGTATGAGCTGGCTTATAAATGGGGAAACCGTCAGAGCGGGTCGCTATGGCTGCGTAACTTTATTAATGGTACCTTAGCAAGTTTGGCACAGGATTTTATCGTCAGGACCAACCCCGATGCTGTAATTGCCACACATGCTACACCGGCAGGTATCATGGCTATCTATAAGAAAAAATTCAAGCCGGATTTGCTGTTGGGAGCGGTGGTTACTGATTATACTGTACATAAATGGTGGCTTTGCGAAGGCGTTGATGTGTATTTTGCAGCATCAGAAAATCTGCGTGCACAGTTTGATGGGACTGATGCTGAGGTTTTACCGACGGGAATACCGGTTCGGCGGCAATTTTACCAAGCATATGATCGTCAGGAGCTGCGTCGTAAATTTAATTGGTCTGAGCAGGATATAGTATGTCTGTTGATGGGCGGCGGCGAAGGCTTGTTACCGATGGAGAGCATAGTTAAAGCTTTCCACGGTTATTTGCCACAGCGTTTGAAAATAATTGCGGTCGCAGGACATAATGAAATTTTGCAGCACCGCCTGGAAATTTTTAAAGAAATACCACTGACTGTTTATGGATTTACGGATGATGTACCGGAGTTATTGCTGGCTGCTGATATTGTCGTAACTAAAGCCGGTGGTTTAACAGCGGCTGAAACATTGATTGCGGGCTGCAATTATATTATTTATAAGCCGCTGCCTGGTCAGGAAACCGGTAATGCTGTTTATTTAGAGCAGTATTGCGGTGCACAGGTAGCCGGTTCGTCTCAGGAAGTAAAAACGATGGTCTGCCGATATGCGGATGTCGACTCCCAAGTACGCTTGCTTCAGAGGCAGCAGCGCAGCTTGAAATATGGTAAACCTGGAGCTGCAGAAGAAATAAGCAATTATATTTTAAAAAAACTTGAAAAATAAGTAAAAGCTTGACCGTTGACTAAATCAACTCTATAATGAAATGGATTTGGGAAAAATAATATTTTGCGACACCCGGTTTTCGTGTGGATGCCTGCAATTTATCGGAGGCATTGCTGTGGAGCGTTATTATTGGGGTGCTTTAAGCGCTGCTGTCGGATTGGGCAACAGTAAGCTTGAAGCTTTAGTTGCGGTGTTTGGCAGTGCGCGTAGTGCGTATCTTGCTGATAGACAAGAGCTTTTGGCTGCCCGCGTTTATAAAGAGGCGGCCATTGATAAGTTCCTAAAATTTAGAAATCTTGCGTTACCTGAACAGCTGCAGAATTTTTGCGAGCGGCAGCAGGTGCGGCTGATGATAAGCAGTGATGCGGACTATCCGGTCTCATTAAGGCATATCGCATTACCGCCGAAGGTTTTATATATCAAGGGTAATTTGCCCAGGCTTGATTGCAGTATAGGTATCGTTGGTTCACGTCGAGCTTCTACTTATGGGTTAAAGGCGGCGGGTGACTTTGCTGCTGATCTTGCTTCAGCGGGGCTGGTTATTGTAAGCGGTGGAGCTAAGGGTATTGATAGTGCTGCTCACAAAGGTGCTTTACAGGCTGGGGGAAGTACGATTGCCGTACTTGGCTGCGGTATAGATGTTGTTTATCCGCGTGAAAATACGGCGCTTTTCGAGCAGATATGTTCAAATGGGGCGCTGGTAACAGAATTTGCACCTGGAACAGAACCTCTTGCTGCTAACTTCCCGTCGCGCAACAGAATCATCAACGGAATGACGAAAGGTATACTGGTAGTTGAGGCGGCTAAAAAGAGCGGTGCTATGATAACGGCTGAATTTGCCGCAGATGAAGGGCATGAGGTATATTGTATTCCAGGAAGTATTTATCTGCCTAACAGTATTGGCTGCCATAGTCTGATAAAATCTGGAGCACAGCTTGTAGATAGGCCGGAAGATATTTTGAATGATCTGGAATTGAACTTCGGCAGTAAGCAGAAAATAGAGAATTTATCGTTGTTTGCCAGTGAAGGAGCAGAGGCCGTTTCAGAACTGGCTAAACAATTGATGGATATAATGACACAGGAACCGGTTACGTTAGAGGAACTGGTAGAATTAAGCGGTCGCTCTCTGGCAGAGATCAGCGGGGAACTGCTGGATCTGCAAATGCAAGGTAAACTTGGCCTGGCAGATGGGCGCAGGTATTACCGAATTTAGGAGGACTTATTATTATGACGAAAAATTTAGTAATCGTGGAATCACCTACTAAGTCAAAAACTATTGAAAAATTTTTAGGGCGCAATTATACTGTCCGCGCTTCAATGGGACATTTGCGCGATTTGCCAAAAAGTTTGTTTGGCGTTGATATCGAACATGATTTTGAGCCTAAATATATTAATATTCGCGGTAAAGGCGAATTGATTAAAGAATTGAAAACTTTGGCTAAAAAAGCTGATAAAATTTATCTGGCAACTGACCCTGATCGTGAAGGCGAAGCTATTGGCTGGCATTTAGCGCATATCCTTGGTGTTGACCCGGAAGCAAACTGTCGGATTGAGTTTCATGAAATCACTTCTGGTGCCATAAAAGATGCTTTGAAGAATCCGCGCCCGATTGATTTGGATAAAGTTGATGCTCAACAGGCACGTCGTATTATTGATCGTATCGTAGGCTATCAGCTTAGTCCTTTGTTATGGCGTAAAATAAGAAAAGGCTTGAGTGCCGGACGTGTACAATCGGTAGCAGTAAAAATCATTGCTGACCGTGAAAAAGAAATCGCTGATTTCATTCCTAAAGAATATTGGACTTTGAATGCTAAACTGCGTGAAAAAGCTAAAGCTCCTATTTTTGAAGCAGAGGTTATCAAACATCTGGGCAAAAAACTGGAAATACATACTGCTGAGGAAGCGGCTATTGTAGAAAAAGCTTTGGCTAAAGCTGCTTATATCATTGAAGAAGCAACAAAAAAAGAGCGTAAACGTAATCCGCTGCCTCCGTTTACTACCAGCAGCCTGCAGCAGGAGGCTGTTAAACGTCTGAATTTTACTACCAAAAAGACGATGATGGTAGCTCAACAGCTGTACGAAGGTGTTGCTGTGGGCAAAGAAGGTTCTGTCGGTTTGATTACTTATATGAGAACCGACTCAGTACGTATTGCTGATGTTGCTGCTGCTGATATCCGCAGTTATATTGAAAGTGAGTTTGGCAAAGAATTCAGGCCTTCACATGCAAACAGCTATTCAAGTAAAAAAAATGCTCAGGACGCACATGAGGCGATCCGCCCCACAAGTGTACATCGTACACCGCTGGAAATGGCAAAACATCTGAATAAAGATCAGCTTAAGCTCTATTCTTTGATTTGGAACCGTGCTGTTGCAAGTCAGATGGCATCGGCTGTTTTTGATGTTACTACTTTGCTGATCGGCGCCGGCGATTACCAATTGCGTGCAACGGGCTCTGTTTTGAAGTTTGAAGGCTTTTTAAAGCTAAGCGATAAAAAAGACCTGCTCGAGGATAAGGATAAAACCGTTCCTTATCTGGAGGCTAAAACGCCTGTAGAATTATATAAACTTTTACCGGCTGAACAGCACTTCACCGAACCACCGGCGCACTTTACTGAGGCGACCCTGGTAAAAGAGCTGGAAGACAAAGGTATTGGACGGCCGAGTACTTATTCGCCTACTATCCAGACTATTCTGGACCGCGGTTATATTGCTAAGGAAGGCAAAAAACTGATGATTACCGAGCTGGGGCTCATGATCGTCGATATGCTGACTAATTATTTCAAAGATATTATTGATATTCCTTTTTCTGCTGAATTAGAAACAGAGCTTGATGAGATTGCTGAGCATAAAGCTGATAAGACTAAAATACTGGAAAAATTCTATGTGCCGTTTTCAAAATTGATGGAAAAAGCCGACAAAGAAATTGAGGCAGTAGAAGCTCCTGTAGAAGTCAGTGATGTGAAATGCGAAAAATGCGGACGTATGATGGTAATAAAGCAGGGGCGTTTTGGTAAGTTCCTGGCATGTCCCGGTTTTCCGGAATGCCGCAACACGAAGCCGATTCTGCATAAGATCGGTGTTAAGTGCCCTGAATGCGGCGGTGAAGTTATCGAGCGCAAGACAAAAACGCGCCGTATTTTTTATGGCTGTGCCAATTATCCGGAATGTAAATTTACATCATGGGACAGGCCAACAGAAGAAAAATGTCCGAAATGCGGTAAAGTGATGCTGGAACGAATTGAAAAGAACGGCAATAAGAAACTGTACTGTTCTAATGAAACCTGTGAAAATGGCTTGCATATAAAAAAAGGAAAGGCAGGACGCAAAAGTGCTAAAAGCAAATAAACCGATTCATGTTATCGGCGCAGGTTTAGCCGGCTGTGAAGCAGCATATCAAATAATTAGATATGGCATTCCTGTAATTTTGCATGAAATGCGTCCGGTAAAGTCTGACGAAGCGCATAAAACTGCAGACTTTGCGGAACTTGTTTGCAGCAATTCTCTGCGTGCCAATAATTTGGAAAATGCTGTCGGTCTTCTTAAAGAAGAGATGCGCCGCCTTGATTCTCTGATCATGCAGCAGGCTGATAAACATCAGATTCCAGCCGGCGGAGCCTTAGCTGTCGACAGGGAAGGTTTTGCTCAGGGCATTACGGAAATTATTAAAAATCACCCTTTAATTACTGTGGTTTATGAAGAAGTAACAGATTTGCAGCAGTTGGAAGGTTATGTTGTAGTTGCCAGCGGGCCTTTGACGTCAGCAGTATTGGCTGAAAATATCAAAAAGCTGGTAGAAGCAGATTATTTTCATTTTTTTGATGCCGCTGCGCCTATTGTGACCGCAGAGTCCTTGAATTATGAAAAAGTATATCGTGCCTCACGTTATGATAAAGGTGATGCAGATTATTTGAATTGCCCGTTTGAAACCAAAGAAGAATATCTGGCGTTTTGGGAAGCTTTACGAACAGCAGAGCTGGCTCCGGTCAAAGAATTTGAAAAAGAAGTTTTTTTTGAAGCCTGTATGCCTATTGAAGAAATGGCTCGCCGCGGTGAAGATACCATGCGCTTCGGTCCACTAAAGCCTGTTGGACTGGTAGATCAGAGAACTGGTAAACAGGCCTACGCCGTGGTCCAGCTGCGTCAGGATAATGCTGCTGCTTCGCTGTATAATCTGGTCGGATTTCAGACTCATTTAAAATGGCCTGAGCAAAAACGTGTTTTTGGTATGATTCCGGGGCTGGAAAATGCAGAATTTGTCCGGTATGGTGTAATGCACAAAAACTCTTATATCAATTCGCCTAAATTATTGAATGATAAGTTTAATTTTAAAGCGATGCCGAGATTTTACTTTGCCGGGCAAATGACAGGTGTAGAAGGTTATGTGGAATCGGCTGCTTCTGGTTTGATGGCTGGCATTCATACCGCTCGGGTTTATTTAGAGCTTCCCGATATTACCTTCCCTAAAGAAACAGCTCACGGTGCATTGGCACATTATATAAGCAATCCTGAAATCAGGGATTTTCAGCCGATGAATGTTAATTTTGGACTGCTGCCGTCTTTAGGTAAAAAGATACGTAATAAAAAAGAGAAAAACGCTCTGATTGCAGAGCGCTCATTGAATGCTTTGCAGGATGTACTGCAAATAATCAAGTAAGCTGTGATGAACTGGAAAGACAAACATAACTTGTTTTTTAAACTGCTGCGGCTGCACTTTGGTCTGGCACTGTATTCCATTGGTTTGACCCTTGGCATCCAGGCTAATATCGGCTTGGCGCCATGGGAAGCCTTTGGTATCGGTGTTTCCTATGTTACAGGATTGACCTATGGGACGATCAATGTTTTGAGTGGGCTTTTGATTTTAGTAGTGACAGTTGCTATGGGTGAGCGGTTTGGATTAGGTACGATTCTTAATGCTGTATTGATCGGTTTTGGTGTTGATGTTCTTCAGTACTATCATGCTGTACCTTTAATAGAAAATTATTGGCTGGGAATCATCGTAATGTTTTTAGGGCAGTTTTCCATCAGTCTGGGCACTTATTTTTATATCAGTGCCGGACTTGGCTCTGGTCCGCGCGATTCTTTGATGATCGGGTTAAAACGTCGGCTGCCGAAAGTTCCGATTGGTATGATCAGAGGCCTTATAGAAGGCAGTGTTTTGCTGGCTGGCTGGCTGCTGGGAGCGAAGGTTGGTTTAGGTACTATAATAGCTGCGTTTGGCATCAGTACTATTTTGCAGTTGACTTTTAATTGGCTGCACTTTGATGCAAAATCAGTTCAGCACGAAGGCATCTGGCAGACTTTAGGCATAAAAAATTAAAATATTAAGAGTAGCGGCACATTAAATTGGCCGCTATTTTTGTTTATATTCAGATTTTTACACATTTTTGTGTATTCAATAAAAAATTCAAAAAATTTAGTACTTGGTTATTGAAATAGCTTCCTGGTTTGTGATACTATAAGTCTACATAAGAAGAAGGGATTTATTATGGCAGAGTCAATATCGCAATATCCTATGGTTGATAAGTTTCTCAGGTATCTGCAGGTTGAAAAAAACACGTCGCCGCTGACTGTTAAAAATTATGCCGCTGATATAAGTTTATTCAGTAATTTTTTAGCAGAACGGCTGGGGAAAGATTTTCAATGGCAGAAGATCGGAGTTTTGGATATTCGTGCCTATTTAGCGCTGCTCAATAAAGAAAAGTATGCGCGTACGACGATTGCCAGGCGGATTTCTTCGCTGCGTTCTTTTTATAAGTTTTTAATGCGAGAAAATTATGTGGAGCAAAATCCTTTTGTTAAGGTAAGAACGCCAAAGCTGGAAAAAAGATTACCTGTATTTTTGGAAGAACTGGAAATCAATGAGATATTAACCTTACCGGATAAAGATACGCTGGGATTAAGAGATCAGGCGATATTAGAATTACTCTATGCCACAGGTTGCCGTGTTTCCGAATTGGTGGGACTTACGGTGACTAATATAGATCTTGGCAGCCAATATGTTTTGCTGCTGGGCAAAGGCAATAAAGAACGTATCGTACCGATAGGGCATACCTGCTGCCAGGCTGTACGGCAGTATTTGCAAGTTACACGCGGAGCTTTGATGGAAAAGAATAAAACAGAGGCGCATGACAAGGTTTTTGTTAATAGCAGGGGAGGTCCGCTGACGGATCGCAGTGTCCGTAGGATCTTAGATAAATATATAACCCAACTGGCTATGCAGAAAAAAGTCAGTCCTCACACGATCAGGCATACTTTTGCCACACATCTTTTAGATCATGGTGCTGATTTAAGGGCTGTTCAGGAATTGCTTGGACATGCTAATCTGTCCACAACGCAGATTTATACTCACATTACGACTGAACGTATTACTTCTGTATATCAGAAAAATCATCCGCGTGCTTAAAATTTGAGGGAGGAATCATCATGGAACTTTTGGAGAAAACAAGAAAAATCAACAAATTGCTGCAAAGAGGGGAAAAAGTAGAATATAACGCTATCGCACGTCTGCTGCGTGATGTTATTGGCGCTAACATTTATATCGTTGGGCGTAAGGGCGGCGTTAAAGGCAGCGCTCTTCAGGATGATTTCGAATGTGATATCATGCGCGAACAGGTTTTGGATGTCAAAAACTTCCCGCAAAAATATCTGGATTTTATTATGGACGCGAAAGAAACAGTTTCAAATATTGAACATAAAAATCAGGAATGTTCCTTTGTTAAAGGTACAAAATGCTTTTTTGATCAGAAAAAAACTACTATCGTGCCTATTTACGGTAACGGCGAACGTATTGGTACTTTGATCGTAGCTAAATATGATAAACCCTTCGACGATGAAGACCTGCTGCTGGCAGAATATGCTGCGACTGTTATCGGCGTTGAGATTCTGCACGAGCGCGCAGCTAAAGTAGAAGAAGAAGTGCGTAAGAAAGCAATGGTTCAGATTGCTTTTTCAACGCTTTCTTATTCCGAACTGGAAGCTATTGTCAATATTCTCGGCGAACTGAAAGGCATGGAAGGCTTGCTTGTAGCTTCTAAAATTGCTGATCGTGTCGGGATTACACGTTCTGTAATCGTTAATGCTCTGCGTAAATTCGAAAGTGCCGGTTTAATCGAAACGAAATCGCTTGGGATGAAGGGAACATATATACGGATTAAAAATGAGTTCCTGCTGGAAGAACTGCGTAAAAATAATTCTTAAATAAAAAATGACCGGATTGCTGTAATGTTGCAGTAAATCGGTCATTTTTAGTATCTTTTAAGGTTCCTAAACAAGATATTGTAAAAAAAATTACAGAAACTACTTGATTTTGTGTAATCACTGTGCTAGTATAGTAAAAATATTTCAAAGAAGAAGGGAGTTTTATAATGCGTACAGACAAATTTGCAAAAGAAGGTTTAACTTTTGATGATGTGCTTTTGGTTCCGGCAGAATCTGATGTTTTGCCGCGTGATGTAGATGTTTCCACTTATTTGACTAAAAACATTAAATTGAATATTCCTCTGATCAGTTCTGGTATGGATACTGTTACAGAATCAAAAATGGCGATTGCCATTGCCCGTGAAGGCGGTTTAGGTGTTATCCACAAAAATTTAACGATTGAAGAACAGGCAGGAGAGGTTGCCAAAGTAAAGCGCAGCGAGCATGGTATTATCGTTGATCCTTTATTTCTGGCTCCTGATAATATTCTTGCAGATGCCGTAAAAATGATGGAGCATTATCATATTTCCGGTGTTCCTATTTGTGATCCTGATGGTAAGCTGCAGGGAATTATTACTAATCGTGACCTGCGTTTTGAAACTAATCTTAATAAACAGATTAAAGAATGTATGATTGGTGAAGGTTTGGTAACTGCTCCTGTTGGTACGAGTCTTGAAGAAGCTAAAAAATTACTGCGCGAACACCGTATTGAGAAATTGCCGTTGGTCGATAGCGAAGGTTATCTTAAAGGGCTGATCACAATCAGTGATATTGAAAAAGCTAAAATGTATCCTAATGCCTGCAAAGACAGTGATGGGCGTCTGCGTGTAGCCGCTGCTGTAGGCGTTGGTGCTGATATGATGGAACGAGCTTCCGCTTTAGTTAATGCTAAGGTAGATGTTATAGTTATTGATACTGCTCATGGACATTCGCACGGAGTCCTGAATTCAGTGCGTCAATTGCGCGAAGCTTTCCCGGAATTGAATATTATTGCCGGAAATGTAGCAACAGGCGCTGCAACTGAAGCATTAATCAAATGTGGCGTTGATGCCGTTAAAGTTGGCATCGGGCCAGGATCTATTTGTACGACCCGTGTTGTAGCCGGTATCGGCGTCCCGCAGATTACTGCTATCAATGATTGCGCATTAGTTGCACGTCAATATGGTATTCCTATTATTGCCGATGGCGGTATCAAATATTCCGGTGATATTGCTAAAGCTATCGCCGCAGGTGCCAATGTTGTTATGATTGGCGGTTTGTTAGCAGGAACTGAAGAGTCCCCTGGCGAAACTATTATTTATCAAGGCCGTTCTTATAAAGTATATCGTGGGATGGGCTCTTTAGGTGCTATGGAACGCGGTTCTAAAGACCGTTATTTCCAGGAGAACGCCGATAAATTGGTACCAGAAGGAATTGAAGGACGCGTACCTTTCAAAGGCCTGGCTGCAGAAACAATCTTCCAGTTGGTTGGTGGTTTGCGTGCAGGTATGGGCTACTGCGGTGCTAAGGATATCGAAGAAATGATTACAAAAACTCAATTTATTCGTATGACTGGCGCCGGTTTGAAAGAAAGCCATCCGCATGATGTCATCATTACGAAAGAAGCTCCTAACTACAGCCTGTAATAAAATTTAGAGGAGGTTTTTCGAGTATGGAAGATGCAGTTTTATTTTCACTTAAAGGTCAGGTTGCTATAATTACTATGAACAGACCGCATAGCTTGAATTCAATGAATGAAGCATTGATTGACGGGTTGCATGAAGCTCTGACAAAGGTAGAAAAAGACCCGGCAATAAAATGTGCTGTGCTGACAGGTAATGGAAAAGCTTTTTGTGCCGGCGGAGATCTGCCGTTTTTGGAGACTCTTGCAGATACTGCTGTAAAAAAGGCTTTCATTACCAAAGTAGGGCAAGTTGCAAAACGTATTACTACAATCGAGAAGCCAATTATTGCCATGGTCAATGGTGTTACCGCTGGTGCCGGTGTTAATCTGATGCTGGCCTGTGACCTTATTTATGCAGTAGATACAGCTAAATTTGCTCAAAGCTTTGCGAAAGTAGGGTTGATACCTGATTGTGGTGGTTTATATTTCCTGCCGAAAGCTGTCGGCGTTCATAAAGCTAAAGAGCTGATGTTTACAGCTGATTTGATTGATGCAGCAACTGCTGAAAAAATGGCGTTGGTAAATCATATCTTCCCTGCAGCAGAGCTTGAGGACGCGGTTATGCAAATGGCTGAACGACTTGCAGCTTCAGCACCTTTAGCGATAGGGCTCATCAAAAAATATCTGAATAATACTGCGATGACTTTAGACGAAGTGCTGGAAATGGAAGCAGTTGCCCAGCCTTTATGTATGGGCACGGACGATAGTGCAGAAGGAATAACTGCCTTTAAAGAAAAACGTACTCCTAAATTTACAGGTAAATAAGAATTCACAAAAAAGACGGAATCGCTGTCAGCGGTTCCGTTTTCTTTTCACGTAAAATACTGTATAATATTACTATTGACGATTATGGAGGTTTGTATGTTAGATTTTGATTTTTCATCAATGTTATATAGGATTCCGGCGCTTTTGATAGCTATCACTATCCACGAGTATGCACACGCGCAGACTGCGGAAGCCATGGGCGATCCTACACCGCGGTTCATGGGACGTTTAACTTTTAATCCTTTAGCACATCTTGACCCTATTGGTGCCTTGATGCTTATTGTGGCCGGTTTCGGCTGGGCTAAGCCTGTAGGTATCAATCCCAATAATTTCAGAAATCGCCGCGAAGGTATTTTAAAAGTTTCTTTTGCAGGCCCTGCGGCAAATTTGTTTTTATGCTTTCTTGCAGCATTGATTGTTGCTTTAATGACCAAATTTGGTGTTATGACCAAAGGCGTTTATTCGTTTTTACTTTGGACACAGCTTTATAATGTTTGGTTTGCTTTTTTTAATCTTATCCCAATCCCGCCTCTGGACGGTTCAAAGATTTTAGGAGAACTGCTGCCGCCGCGGACTGCTTATCAGTATGAAAATATGGTTGGCCAATATGGCTTTTATATCTTGCTGGCTTTGGTCTTTACCGGTATCGTTGGTATGATCATAAGGCCTTTGGCAAGCACGTATATGTCTTTGGTAAACAGTATTTTGGGGATAGTATTTTAATTAAAACGGCTTGTTGAATTATGATTAATGAAGGGACTTGATGTTGATGACTAAAGGTAGAATTTTCAGTGGAATGCAGCCATCTGGACGTTTTCACTTGGGTAATTATATGGGAGCGCTGGAGAATTGGGTTCGTTTGCAGCACGAATATGAATGTTTTTTCTCCATTGTTGATCTGCATGCGCTGACTTCGTCTTATAGCGATACTTCAAAATTACAGGAAAATGTTATGGAAATGGCGATTGACTGGCTCAGTGCTGGTCTTGACCCTGAAAAAAATGTCATTTTTGTACAATCTCATGTTAAAGAGCACGCTGAATTAGCGCTGCTTTTAGGTATGAGCACTCCGTTGTCGTGGCTGGAACGTGTGCCAACCTATAAGGATAAACTGCAGAATTGGTCTGCTCAGGGCAAGGATAATAATACCTATGGTTTTTTGGGATATCCTGTGCTTATGGCAGCGGATATCATGCTTTATAAAGCAACCTGTGTTCCTGTAGGTGAAGACCAGTCTGCTCATTTGGAGCTGACCCGGGAAATAGTACGCCGTTTTAACTATCTTTATAATAGAGAAGTGTTCCCCGAGCCACAGGCAGTATTTTCCAAAGCTAAGGTTTTACCGGGTATTGACGGCCGTAAAATGTCAAAATCCTATGGCAATACCATTCCTTTCGGCGCTGGACCGGAAGAAATGTGGGAACGTATACGTATGATGACTACTGACCCGCAGCGTATAAAAAAGACTGACCCGGGACATCCGGAAGTTTGTATTGTCTACGCTTTTCATAAGGTATTCAATCCTGAGGAATATGAAGAGATTGGGGCAAGATGCCGTGCCGGCGAGATTGGCTGTGTAGAATGTAAAAAACGTTTGGCAGAAAAGATGAATGCGTTGCTGGCAGATATCCATACTAAACGGGAAGAATTATCAAAGAAACCTGAATATATTAAAGAAGTACTTGATTATGGAGCACAGCGTGCCCGCAAGGAAGCTGAAAAAACTATGGCTGAAGTTAAGACCGCCATGAATGTGCTGTAATATATGGCTAACCTGTCAATCAAGGTTCAGGATTTTGAAGGTCCACTGGATCTGTTGATACATTTAATAGAAAAAGAAAAAATTGATATTTATGATATTCCTATTGTGGCAGTGACTGAGCAATATATTGAATATTTACAGGCAATGACGGAGTTTGATATTGAGATTGCCAGTGAATTTTTGCTGATGGCTGCCACGCTGCTGCAAATCAAATCGCGTATGCTTTTGCCAAAACAAACTGCTGAAGGCGAGGAAGATGAAACTGACCCTCGTCAACTGCTGGTGGAAATGCTGGTAGAATACAGACGTATTAAGGTCTGTGCCTCAAATCTAGCTGAACTAAAGCTTCAGGCAGAACGTTGCCGTTACCGACTGCCGCTTTTGTCTGGTTTTGTTGAACGCAGCTTGAAACAATATGAGGCAGAAGAGTTGATTAGTGCTATGCTGACCCTGCTTTCAGTGAAAACTGAGAATACGGCTTATATTGAGCGCCAGGAATTTAATGTACAGGATAAAATGAATGAGATTGTTCATATGCTTTCTCAACATCTCAACGGTGTAGAATTTGCCAAAGTATTTTCACGTACTGGTTCCCGCAGTGAGAAAGTCGCGTCTTTTTTAGCTGTTTTGGAACTTTTAAAGCTTGGTGTTGTAACTATCAACCAGACAGTGGCTTTTGCTCCAATCTATATATTCCTGCGACAGGGGGAACGATAAATGTTTCACGATTACTTAAGGGGTTCTTTAGAAGCTTTGTTGTTTGCTGCCGGTGAACCGTTATCTGTTGCCAAGCTAGCTGAAATAATGCAGCTTGATAAACCTCAGGTATGGGAACTCTTATCGCTTTTAGAGCGGGATTATGAAGATGAAAAGCGCGGCCTGTATTTAAGAAAAGTGGCAGAAGGTTATCAATTATGTACAAAAGAACAGCATTATGAATTGATAAAACAGCTGGCGCGTTCTCAGGAAATGAAATTATCTAATGCCGCTATGGAAACATTGGCTATTATTGCTTTTAAACAGCCTGTTACCAGAAGTGAAATGGAAGCTATTCGCGGTGTTAAGGTCGACGGTGTCGTTAATACGCTTTTAGAATATGGATTGATTAGTGAGACCGGACGTAAGGATTCTATTGGTCATCCTATTTTATATGGAACTACAGATAAATTTTTGATTACTTTTGGTCTGAATTCTTTAAAAGACTTACCGGATTTTCCTGATATTTTGTCAGAACATGAAAACGAACCGGAACAAATGTCACTAATGGCTGAATTTAATGAAGAGCTTAATAAAACAGAAGAAACAGGGGATTTATAATCTATGGAAGAACGTTTGCAGAAAGTTTTAGCTTCTGCTGGGGTAGCCTCCAGACGCGAAGCTGAAAAATATATTTTAGCCGGGCGTGTAAAGGTAAATGGTAAGATTGTTAAAGAATTAGGAACTAAAGTAGGAGAAAAAGCTTTTATTTTAGTTGATGGTAAACCGATTAAACGTGAGAAGAAAGCCTATTATTTATTTTATAAACCTCGCGGAGTTGTTACTACTATGACGGATCCGCAGGGGCGCAGAACTGTTGCTGATTTTGCCAAAGATTTGCCGGAACGGGTTTTTCCGGTAGGCCGGTTGGACTATAATACAGAAGGTCTGCTGCTTCTGACTAATGATGGCGATTTGGCCCAAAAACTCACTCATCCAAAACATGAAGTAAATAAAACATATAGAGTGACTGTTCCGGGACTGGTTCCGCAGGACAAGCTTGATCTGCTGAGGATCGGTGTAAAATTAGAGGATGGAATGACAGCGCCTGCTATTGTTACTCTGATTGGGTATGATAACGAAAAAAGTAATACAACTTTTGATATCGTTATTCATGAAGGCCGTAACCGTCAAGTGCGCAGAATGTGTGATTTTATTGGGTTTCCTGTAAGACAATTAAAACGTATAAAGTTAGGTAATCTGACACTGCAGGGATTAAAACGCGGCGGTTATAGAATTTTGAATGAAGACGAAATTAATGCTTTAATCAAGGCGGCTGCGATCAATGAATAAAGTTATCGTCGTAGGCGGAGGTGCAGCGGGTTTATTGGCAGCAGCAGCTGCTGCTGAACATGGGGCACAAGTAACAGTTTTGGAAAAGATGTTTAAACCTGGAAAGAAACTTTTAATTACAGGTAAAGGTCGTTGTAATATCACCAACGATTGTGACTTGCAGGAAATAATCAAAAATATTCCTGGAAACGGACGCTTTTTAAACAGTGCTCTACGTCAGTTTACTAATGAAGATGTTGTAAAACTTTTAAATGATAATGGTTTGGAAACTAAGGTTGAACGTGGTGGTCGGGTTTTCCCCGTAAGTGATCAGGCCAAAGATGTAGTAGATACATTGTTAAAAATTCTGCATGATTTAGGTGTAGAATTGGTTACTGATATTTGTGTGACTGAAGTTTTAACTGATACTGAAAAAGTTATCGGCGTCAAAACTAAAAGCGGTAAAGTATTTAAAGCAGATGCAGTTATTGTTGCAGCAGGCGGGGCGTCTTATCCAGGAACCGGATCTGACGGGAGTGGATTTAAACTTGCCGAAAAATTGGGACATGCGATAATACCACTTAAACCTTCGCTGGTACCACTAACTAGTGATTCATCTTATATTCCTGATTTGCAGGGGTTGTCCCTGCGTAATGTACAGGCTACTGTTTATTCTTCAGGAAGTAAGGCTGCTTCGGAATTTGGAGAAATGTTATTTACGCATTTTGGTGTATCAGGTCCAATTATTTTATCACTCAGTAAAACAGTTGCAGCACTTTTAAAAGCTAATAAAACTAATATCGATTTGCTGATAGATTTAAAACCTGCTTTGACTTTTGAAAAGCTTGAAGCAAGAGTTCAGCGTGATTTTGAGCAATACAGCCGGAAGCAGCTGCTGAATGGGATGAAAGACCTTCTACCGCAGCGTCTGATCCCCGTAGTTTTAGATCAGGCTTATCTTGATGAAGAAAAGCCTGTTAATCAGATATCAAAAGAAGAACGTAAGCGTTTAGTAGAAGTGTTAAAAGGGTTATCAGTTTCGATTACGGGAACGAGGCCTTTAGCAGAGGCTATTGTAACAGCTGGGGGCGTATCCATAAAAGAAATAGAGCCTAAAACATTGCGTTCCAAGTTGTGGCAAGGATTGTATTTTGCAGGAGAAGTCATTGATATAGACGGTTATACTGGCGGCTATAATTTACAGGCGGCATTTTCAACAGGATATGCTGCAGGGACAGCGGCTGCATATCAATAAATAGGCAGGGTGGTAAATGATGGAGAAGAAATTAGTAGTTGCCATCGACGGTCCGGCAGGAGCAGGAAAAAGTACCATTGCTAAACTGGCGGCTGAAGAATTGGACTATATTTATATTGATACAGGTGCAATGTATCGTTCTGTAGCTTGGAAGTTTTTACAAAGTAAGCAGGATTTTTCACCTGAATTAGTAAGTAAACTTGCTGCTGAAATGACTATTACTTTTAAACAGGAAGCAAAATTGAACCGTGTTTTTGTTGATGGACTGGAAGTAACAGATGAAATCAGAACTCCGGAAGTAACAGAAATTGTTTCTAAAGTATCTGCTGTAGGAGCTGTACGCGAAGCTATGGTAGTTCAGCAGCGCCGCATGGGAGAAGCAGGTGGAGTGGTGATGGACGGGCGTGACATCGGAACAGTGGTATTTCCGCATGCTGATTTAAAGATTTTTTTGACGGCTTCTGCTGAGGAGCGGGCATCGCGGCGATACAAAGAAATGCTTGCCAAAGGAATGCAGGTTGATCTGAAGCAGCTGCAGTCTGATATTGAGGCTCGTGATAAGCAGGACTGTGAACGTAAAATTGCGCCGCTTTGCTGTGCAGAAGATGCGATTTTTTTGGATAGTTCTAATATGTCTATTCAGGAAGTTGCTTCTCAAATTTTAACTTTGGTGCAGGAGCATTAAGCTATGTTTTATTCAGTCTTAAAGATTATTTTAAGAATTTTATTCAAAATATTTTTGCGGCTGGAAGTAAAAGGTGCAGAAAATATTCCAGCGACAGGTCCTTTGGTAATTGCCAGCAATCATTTAAGTTTGCTGGATCCGCCTGTAATCGGTGTAGCATCTACAAGAAAAGTGCACTTTATGGCAAAACAGGAGTTGTTTGTACCTGTTTTGGGTGATATTTATAAACTTTTGGGCGCATTTCCTGTAAAACGTGGTGGGGCCGATAGAACAGCAATAAAACATGGTATTGACTTGATGCTGGATGGTGGTGTGTTAGCTATTTTCCCTGAAGGGACTCGCAGTAAAACAGGGGCGTTAGGTAAGGCTGAGCCAGGTGCTTTGATGATGGCAGGAAAAGCTAAAGCAGTCATTGTTCCAACATGCGTAAAAGGTACCGATATCAAACGGCAGGGGAAATTATGGCCGCAAGTAAACGTCAAATTTGGAAAACCTATTTTTTTCCCTCAGGATGTACCGATCAGCAAAGAACTGCTGCATGAACTTACAGAAGCTTTGATGCTGGAAATAAAACGCTTACAAGAAGCGGAGTGATAGTATGAAAATCAGAATTGCTGAATATTGCGGTTTTTGTTACGGCGTCAAACGTGCTGTAGATATGGCATATAAATTGGCTGAAGCAAATGAAGCATCTGGAACATTAGGCCCTTTGATACATAATCCGCAGCTTATCGAAGATTTAAATACCAAAGGAGTGCCTTGCCGTGAAAGCCTGGACGAATTTCAAGCTGGAGAAACTGTCGTTTTTCGCTCGCATGGAGTTGGCCCTGACGTTTACGAAGCTGCTCATGCAAAAAATCTGACTATTCTTGATGCAACCTGTCCAAATGTTAAAGCTGCACAGAAAAAAGGACAAGCTTTGGCTGAGGCTGGTTATTTACCTGTAATTATTGGTGAAAAAAATCATCCTGAAGTAAAAAGTATTGTACAATGGGCAGGAAAACATGCTATAGTTATAGAATGTATAAAAGATATAGGTAATGTACCTTTAGTAGATAAATATGGCGTTTTGATTCAAACTACCTTTGAATTGGCAAAGTTTGAAGAAATTCTGGCAGCACTTCAGAAGGAACGTTCCGGTGAATATAAAATAGAAAAAACTATTTGCCTGGCAACGTCTCAACGACAAAAGGCTGCTCTGAAGTTAGCTGATGAAGTAGACGCCTTTGTTGTAATAGGCGGCAGAAACAGTGCCAACACAAGACACTTGTATGAGCTTGTTGCAGAACACTGTAAGCGTGCTTACCATATCGAAACAGCCTCGGAATTAAACGAGGAGATGTTTAAAAACTGTCAAAATATAGGAATAACGGCAGGCGCATCAACGCCGGACCGTATAATTAAGGAGGCTATACGTGTAATGGAAAACATGGAATCTTTTGAAAGTATGCTGGAACAAAGCCTGGAGGACGCACATGTCTACCCTGGTAAGATTGTTAAAGCTACAGTCATCCAAATAGGCAAAGATGAGGTATATGTTGACTTCGGCTATATGAAAGAAGGCGCTATTGCTTTTTCACAATGGTCTAATGAATCTCCGGAAATTTTGGCTCAAACTATTAAAATTGGTGATGAAGTGGAGGCCAAAGTTATTCCCGGTACTTCGAAAGACGATTTTATCCGTCTTTCGAAAATCAAAGCTGAACAGGATGCTGCATGGAATTATGTAGCAGATTTGGCAGAAGGTGAAAAACGCCGTGCTACTGTAAAAGTTCTGCGGATTATTAAAAACAAAATGAAAAATATTGTCGGCTTAGCTGTTGCAGTCGAAGGCGTTGAAGGTTTTATGCCTGCTTCTCATGTGGAATTACGCCGCGTAGAAGATTTTTCTGATTATATTGGTAAAGAATTGGAAGCGGAAGTTATTGAAGTTGATACGGCAAAAAAACGTTTAGTTGTTTCACGTCGTGATTTGCTTAGAAGTGAAAAAGAAGCAAAAGCCCAGGCTTGGCGTGATGCCAAAGAAGCCAGGATCCAAGCTGCTAAAGAAGCTCGTACTGCCGCAGAAGAAGCCGCTTATGCTTCTGTTGAAGAAGGACAGACAGTTACAGGCAAAGTTGTAAGAATTGCTGATTTTGGCTTGTTTGTTGAAGTTGGACAGGGGTTGGTCGGTTTAGTTCATAATACCGAGTTATCCTGGGATCGTAATGTAAAAGCAGAAGATGCTGCTAAAGTTGATGATGAAGTAACTGTACTTGTGAAAAAAATTGACCGTGAAAACAGACGCGTAGCTCTCAGTATAAAAGCTACTCAGGAAGACCCGTGGCTGACTGAAGCAGCTGCTTTTAAAGAAGGTATGGTTGTAGAAGGTACTGTAGAGAGGTTCCTGCCTTTTGGCGCTATCGTAAAACTTGCCGATAAAGTTGAAGGATTAGTCCATGTTTCTGAAATTGCTGAAACCCGTGTTGAAAAACCGGAAGATATTTTGGAAATCGGTCAAAATGTAAAAGTAAAAGTTATCAAAGTTGATTTGAAACATAAGAAGATCGGCTTAAGTATCGTTAAAGCTGTTAAAGAAGCAGAAAAAGCAGAATACAGCTCTTTTATCAATGACAAACCGGAGCTGACTCTTGATTTAAAAGAACAGCTGGAAGGTTTGAACAATTAATTAAACGGATGGTAGATATGTCGCGAGAGCAAAGAAAATTGGATCATATCAGATATGCATTGGAACTTGGAGATGGACCGCTTCCTAACGGTTTTACCGATATGCATTTTCTGCATAATTGCTTGCCTGAGCTTGCTCCTGCTGATATTGATATTACAACGACGCTGGGCGGTATTAAGCTCAGCGTTCCCTTTTTGATAAATGCGATAACCGGCGGTACGGATAATGTTATCGATATCAACCGCAAGCTTGCGCAAACAGCAAAGTCAGTTGGAGCAGCTATAGCGGTCGGTTCACAATATGGAGCTGTAAAAAGTAAAAGCAGCTATCAGAGTTTTAAAGTAGTACGCGAAGTTTATCCTAATGGAGTCGTTTTTGCTAACGTCAGCGCTCTGGCAACACCGGACGAAGCAGCTGAAGCTGTTAAAATGCTTGATGCTGATGCTTTGCAGGTTCATTTGAATCCTGCCCAGGAGCTTGTGATGCCGGAAGGAGACAGAAATTTTAAAGGTCTTTTGGATAATATGCGTCGCATTTTAGAACATAGCGAAGTCCCTGTTATTGTCAAGGAAACCGGTTGCGGTATGGCAGCAGAACAAATCAAACAGATGCTTGTTTTTGGCTTTACCTGGTTTGATATCGGTGGAGCGGGAGGCACGAATTTCCCTGCAATAGAAGCAAAACGGTTTACTTCACAAAAGTCTGTTTTAGCTGAGTGGGGTATAAACACCGCTAAAACTCTTACTGAGGCTTTTTCTGTTTGCGGCCGCAATGATATTATTATAGCTAGTGGAGGAATAAGGGATGGACTGACGGCTGCGAAAGCGTTTGCTTTAAGTGCTGATGTTGTGGGGATGTCAGGGAATATTCTGCGTTATATTATAGAAAAAGACATTGAAGAAGCTCAAAGGGCATTAACAAATATCATCAATGATTTAAAAATGGTAATGCTGCTTACAGGTTCCAGTGATCTGAAAGCTTTGCGTAACGCCCCAATATATTTTACAGGTGAATTACGTGAATTTTTACTTGGCCGTAATTATGATATTTCAAAAATAAGTGCCGTCAGAAAAAGATAGTATGTTTATCCCGTTCTTCAAATAAGAACGGGATTTTTGTGTGTTTTGTCAAATTTGAAATTATAATGTATAATATTAAGATACCAAACTGTGCTTTTAGAAAGGAAAACTATGCAGGGAATCATTAGTGCCGTACGCCGTAACAGTTTAGCCGAAAATGCCGGAATCAAAGCCGGTGAAAAACTGTGTGCTGTTAATGGTGTGTCAGTACACGATATTATAGAATTAAGCTATTTAGTTGCAGACGAACAGATTGTATTGACGATTGAAGATTCGGAATGCCGACAGCGCCAGATAGTTATTGAAAAATATACTGATGAAGAATTGGGACTGGAATTTGAAGCGGCTGTTTTTGACGGGGTTACTACTTGTTATAACAACTGTGTATTCTGCTTTGTAGATCAGATGATTCCTGGTATGAGAGAATCATTATATGTACGTGATGACGATTATCGTTTATCTTTCTTATATGGTAATTTTATTACTCTTACAAATATGAAGGAAGAAGATTTTGAACAGATCATAAAGACGCATATGTCACCGCTCTATATTTCCGTACATGCAACAAGACCAGAAGTACGCTGCCAAATGATGAATAACCGTTTTGCAGGTGAATTGATGTCAAAAATCAATAGACTGGTGGAAGCTGGAATTTCCATCCATACACAAATTGTTTGCTGTCCTGGTTATAATGATGGAGAAGTGTTGGAACAAACCTATCGTGATTTGGAAGCCTTAGCGCCTATGGTGGAAACAATGGCTGTAGTTCCGGTTGGTATTACAAAGCATAGAGAACATTTGACACCGATGCGCTTATTTTCTAAACCTGAAGCTGCCGCTATAGTTGATAAAGTTACTGTATGGCAGCAGGAATGCCGCGAAAAATTTGGAAAATCCTTCGTTTATCTGGGAGATGAGTTTTATTTATTAGCAGAAAAACAACTCCCTGATGCATCATGGTATGATGGATTTCCACAAATCGAAAATGGCATTGGTCTGAGTCGTAGTTTTATTGACGAATGGCAGCAGATCGCTGCCAAAACTGATGTTTGCAATCATAGTGTTGATGCAGTGATACCGGTTGGTACCAGTGCTTATAAAATTTTGCAGCCACTGCTGGATAATTTTAATAATAAAACTGGTTCAAAACACAGTTTTATCCCGGTAAATAACGAATTTTTCGGTGAAACTATCAATGTTACCGGATTATTAGTTGGTAAAGATATTTTAAATGCTGCCCAAGGCATGAAGAGAATTATTTTGCCTGCTGTTGTTTTGAATCAGGATAATTTGTTCTTAGATGATATGTCCTTTGATGACTTTAAAAAAGCTTTTGACGGCAAAGTAGAGTGCGCCGTTAATGCACGCGAGTTGGTTATGCTGCTTAGCAGGTAGGAGGCCGATTATGAAAGATTATGGTTTACTGCAGGTTTATACAGGATCAGGGAAAGGAAAAACTACTGCGGCATTGGGTGTGGCTTTGCGTGCTGCTGGCAGGGGAGCCAAAACGGTCATGCTGTCATTTCTCAAAGATGATCCTGATTATGGTGAAGCTATGGCAGCACAATACCTTCCACATTTTTTACTGAGGCAGGTTGGACGCGATGCTTTCGTAAATTTTCATAATCCAGATCCTATTGACCTTAAAATGGTTCGTAAAGGATGGGAAGAAGCAAAAAAAATTCTTATTGAAGATACTGCAGATTTACTGATTTTAGATGAACTGAATATTGTTTTGGCAACAGGAATGCTGCCATTAGAGGAAGTTATTGATTTTTTGAAAAAATATAAAGGTAAGACAGAGATCATTACAACAGGACGTGGTGCGCCTGAAGAATTGATTGATATAGCCGATTTGGTTACGGATATGCAGGAAATAAAACATTATTTCCATAAGGGCGTCAGCTCCCGTGACGGAATCGACCATTAGAGAGTGAGGATGAGAATGTTATGGGAAAACCGATAGTCGCTATCGTAGGTCGGCCAAATGTAGGTAAGTCGACATTATTTAATATTTTTGCTAACAGCAGGATTTCAATAGTTGAAGATACTCCTGGTGTAACTCGTGACCGATTGTATGCGGATACTGAATGGCTTGATAATGAATTCATGATGGTAGATACCGGCGGTATCGAAATTATGAATACTGATAAAATAGCTGTTTCTATTCGTCAGCAGGCACAGATAGCAATTGCTGAAGCAGATGTCATTTTGTTTGTTTGTGATGCGCGTGCTGGTATTACTCATGAAGACGCAGAAGTAGCTAAAATGCTGCGTCAATCGAAGAAGCCAATAGTTCTTGCTATCAATAAAGCTGATTCTCCGAAACAGGAAATGGAAATTTTTGAGTTTTATAATCTTGGTATAGGTGAACCGATTCCAGTTTCAGCTGCAAATCATCTTGGACTGGGTGATTTACTGGATGCAGTTGTGGAAAAATTTCCTGAAACCTCAGCTTATGGTGAAGACGGCAATGAGGATGAAATCAAAGTGGCTTTGATTGGTCGTCCTAACGTTGGCAAATCTTCAATTTTTAATACTTTAGTAGGCGAAGAACGTTCTATCGTAAGTGACGTTGCTGGAACCACACGCGATGCTATTGATACTCCCGTAATTAGAGAAGGTCAGAAATTCCTTTTTATTGATACAGCAGGTATGCGCCGTAAAGCACGTATAGACGAGCCTATTGAGAAATACAGTATAATTCGTTCATTAAGGGCTGTAGACCGCTCAGATGTCGTTTTAATGGTTATAGATGCTATCGACGGTATTACGGAACAGGACAAAAAAATTGCCGGATATGCGCATGAGGCTGGTAAAGGGATTGTTTTAGTAGTAAATAAATGGGATTTGTACGATAAAGATAATACGTCTACCTTACGTTATACAGAAAATCTGCGCAGGGAATTGGTATTTATGCAGTATGCTCCTGTAGTCTTTGTTTCAGCAATGACTAAACAGCGTATACACAGACTGCCGGAGGTTATTCATTATGTAGCGGAGCAGAATGCTATGCGTATTTCTACCAGCGTGCTTAACCAGGTTGTTGAAGACGCTATTGCAATCAATCCGCCGCCTACCGAAAAAGGTCAGCGATTAAAAATATTGTATGCCACACAGGTTAAAATCAAACCGCCGACATTTGTTATTTTTGTTAATGAGCCGGAAATCATGCATTTTTCGTATCAACGTTATTTAGAAAATAAATTACGCGAAGCTTTTGGTTTTGAAGGAACACCGCTGCAAATGATCATTCGCGGTAAAAACGAAGAAGAATAAGGTGGGGGAGAAATGGCAGAAGGCTTAGTATGGCTTGTTTGCTTCATTGTCGGTCACGTATTTGGTTCGATACCATGCGGGTTATGGTTAGTAAAAGCTGCTCATGGTATTGATATCAGAGAATATGGCAGTAAAAATATAGGAACAACTAACGTTTTTCGTACTGTAGGTGGGAAAACAGCTTTTTTTGTACTCTTATGCGATATGATGAAGGGGATTCTTGCTGTAGCGTTAGTGGCTTATTTTACCAATAACGCAATGGGAGGAATGGTTGCTGCCGGTATCGGAGCTTTGCTCGGACATAATTATTCTATCTTTTTAGGATTTAAGGGTGGACGCGGTGTTGCTACCGGTTTGGGACTGATTCTTTATTTTATGCCTAAAGTTTGCATTGCCAGCTTTGGAGTCTGGTTGATTTTGGTTTTACTTACGCGCTATGTTTCGCTGGGGTCTGTTATAGCTGCCATTTGCACACCGATTTTTGCTTATTATTTTGGTTACTCTCAGCCGTTAGTAATTTTTGCTGTCGTAGCAGGAGGATTTGTTGTTATACGTCATGCAGAAAATATTAAAAGACTTTTGAATGGTACAGAAAGTAAAATAAAACAAGGTAATGCAAAAGATCTACAAAAAAAATAATAATATTGATTACAGCCGTATTTATGTACTAAAAACGGCTGTTTTTCTATTTTTATAAGAAAATCTTAAAACATATGGCTTTTACCACGAAACAATGATATAATAAAACACATGTAAAAACCATATGGACATTTAATAAAAGGGAGGACGATATCAATGTCTGACAAATCTACTTTTTACTTAGTGCGTGAAGAAATTTTACCGGAAGCAATCAAAAAAACTATTAAAGTAAAAGAAATTTTAAAACGCGGTGAAATCAAAACTATTAATGAAGCTGTTGAAAGAATGGGCTTAAGCCGCAGTGCTTATTACAAATATAAAGATTATGTATTCCCGTTTTATGAAGCCAGCAAAGAGAAAATTATTACCTTATCCTTGTTGCTTGAACATAAAGCTGGTGTCCTTTCCAGAGTTTTAAATACTGTTGCCAGTGATTCCGGCAGCATTATGACTATTAACCAGGGTATCCCTTTGCAGGGTGTTGCAAATACCACTATTTCTATTGAAACAAAAGACCTTACAATTGATTTGGAAGCCTTATTAGATAAATTGCGTATGATCGACGGAGTGAAACGTTTGGAGGTTTTGGGCCAAGTTTAACTTATATCCGTTGATGCGCTTTTAACCTTGGAGGGGATATTGTGAAAGAGTGCATTAAAGTCGGGCTTTTAGGTGCAGGAACAGTGGGCAGCGGTGTATTGACTGTTTTAGAAGAAAATACTGCTGAGATAGAAAAAAAAGTCGGTGTTCCAATCCATGTATCTAAAATTTTAGTCCGTGATATGAAAAAAGCTAAAGAATTATCAGAAAAATATCAGTTAACAGACAAAATCGAAGATATTGTTGAAGATCCTGAAATTGATATCGTAGTTGAGCTTATAGGCCGTGAGCATCCGGCGAAGGAATACATTGCCGCTGCTTTAGAACATAAAAAGAATGTTGTAACGGCTAATAAAGATGTTTTAGCAAAATACGGTAAGGAATTATTTCCATTAGCAGAAGAAAATAAAGTGGATTTTATGTTTGAAGCAAGTGTAGGCGGCGGTATTCCTATTATCAGACCCTTAAAATCCTGTTTGGCCGCTAATAAAGTTACTTCTGTAATGGGTATTGTTAATGGCACTACCAATTATATGCTGACAAAAATGTCGCAGGAAAATATGGATTATGCTGATGTTCTGCGTGAAGCGCAGGAAAAGGGGTATGCAGAATCTGATCCTACCGCAGATGTTGGTGGCTTGGATGCAGCCAGAAAACTTGTTATTCTTGCGTCAATAGCATTTAATACGCGTATTGATTTAAGTGACGTTTTAGTAGAAGGTATTGACGGGCTGGATCTATGCGATATTGAACATGGTAAAGAGCTCGGTTATGCAATTAAGCTTTTAGCTATTGCTAAAAATAATGCTGAACATGGTATTAGCGTTTGTGTGCGTCCGACGATGCTGCCGGTATCTCATCCTTTAGCTGGTGTAAATGATGTATTCAATGCCATTTTTGTTACAGGTGATGCTATCGGAGATGCGATGTTCATGGGCCGTGGAGCTGGTAAAATGCCTACAGCAAGTGCGGTCTGCGGCGATATAATTGATGTTGCACGTAATATTATTCATAAATCGAACGGACGTATTAATTGTACCTGCTTTGATGAAAAACATCTCTGCAGTTTGGAGAATATGATGTCTCCCTGTTATATACGGTTACATGTACAGGATAAGCCAGGTGTTTTAGCTGCTATTGCTGCTGCTTTTGGAGCGCAGAATGTAAGCTTAAAGAATGTTGTACAAAAGAGTAAAGTCAAGGGTGTTGCGGAATTAGTCGTTATTACTTATGATGTCTCTGAATTAAATTTACAAATGGCGGTACAAACATTGAAAGCTCTGCCGATCGTTGAAAAGGTTTGCAGTGTTATTCGTGTTGAAGATCACGACCTGGAGTAATTTTGATATGAAAAATAAAATAACTGTTATTGTTCCTGCTACATCAGCTAATTGCGGACCGGGATATGATTCCCTGGGTTTAGCCTGCAACTTGTATAACGATTTTACTTTTGAAATTTTAGATACTCCTGGGTTTGCTTTAGAGGTTATTGGCGAAGGAGAAGATCGATTGCGGGCCGGTGGCAGAAATTTAGCATTTCTGTCATTTTTGAAGGTTTGGAATGAAGTTAGAGGTACTAGGATTGGCCTTAAAGTAACGATGCAGAACCGGATCCCCTTATCGCGAGGTTTGGGCAGCAGTTCTACTGCCATAGTTGCCGGACTTGTAGCGGCTAATCTGCTTACTGGATCAACTTTAACTAAAGAGCGGCTTTTAAATTATGCTACGGAAATCGAAGGACATCCTGATAATGTGGCCCCGGCACTTTTAGGCGGTATTACAATCAGTTATATGGATAGATCAGGGGCACATTCACTGCGTTTTCTGCCGCAAAAAGAGCTTCGTTTTATAGCCGTTGTACCTGACCAGCCTCTTTCCACGCATAAGGCACGTCAGGCAATACCACAGCACATTCCTCATCAGGATGCTGTTTTCAACGCCAGTCGTACTGCACTTTATGTTGGAGCGTTGATGAGCGGCAATTATCAATATCTTAATGCTGCCTTAGAAGATCGTCTGCATCAGCCTTATAGAATTCCCTTGATTACAGGTACAGAGGCTGTTTTTGAGGCAGCCAAAGCGAACGGTGCTTATGGAGCTATTATTAGTGGAGCTGGATCTACTTTGATGGCCTATGTTGATCCAGAAAAAGATTGTGATATAATTGCTGCAGCAATGACCGACGCTTTTGAAAAATATGGTCAGCGCAGTACTGCTCATATTCTTAAGTTAGATATTAATGGCGCCCGAGAAAAAGAACATAGCTGAAATTAAAATATTGCTTGACTTTTATATGCAGGATGGGTATAATACTCATTGTGATTCGGGGCGTGGCTCAGCTTGGTAGAGCGCTTCCTTGGGGTGGAAGAGGTCGTGGGTTCGAATCCCGCCGCTCCGACCATTTCGGATCGCCAGCCTTTACGGGTAACCCCCGTAAAGGCTTATTTTTTTGTCTGTGGGTAAGGAGGTTCACACCTATGATTCGTACGCTGCCTTTGGTTTGCAGTAATTGTGATAATAAATTCGTTCCTGCTGAAGAATTATATTATCGTGACAATTTTATGAGTAACAGTATTAGAGATGTGCATTTTATCTGCCCTGATTGTATAAAAAGATGGAAAGACAAATGGCGCATTAAAACAGCAGTTTTTTCTGAAAAAGATTATGTGATGACAGTGAGTATTACTTTGGAAGATGGCACAATATATAAAAATCTTGACTGTACTCCGTTAGAAGAAACTGTTGTTACAAGTGAAGAAATCCCAGAAGAAGCACAGCGGAGATTATTCAGCATTTATACTGAATGGGATTCCGAACGCAAAAAGAATTCCTTGAAAGATTGTACTTTTAAAGATGAGTTTATGCGTACAACTTTTAGCTGCGAAACCTATGGCGGCGAAAAGTTTAACGATATTGCCTTCCGTTTCAATATGAAAGGGCAAATAGAAACAGAAACACCGGTACCTGAATATGTTTTGAAACAAATAATAGATGCATATCGTTTATATGAGATGCAGAATAAAGAATAATTAGGGGGATAATATGCAGGAATTGTTGGAGAAAATTGAGAAAAGGCGCACTTTTGCCATTATTTCTCATCCTGATGCTGGTAAAACAACCTTAACTGAAAAATTGTTGCTATATGGAGGGGCTATCCATCTAGCTGGCTCAGTAAAAGCGCGAAAAAGTAATAAACATGCAGTCTCTGACTGGATGGAAATTGAAAAACAGCGTGGTATTTCCGTAACATCTTCTGTTTTACAGTTTGATTATGCTGGGCACCGCGTAAATATTCTTGATACTCCTGGCCATCAGGACTTCTCGGAAGATACTTATAGAACCCTGATGGCCGCAGATAGTGCTGTAATGCTTATTGATGCTGCTAAAGGTGTTGAACCGCAGACTAAAAAGCTGTTTTGGGTTTGCCATCGCAGAAAACTGCCAATTTTTACATTCGTTAATAAATTGGACCGTTATGGAAGAAATCCGTTCGATTTGATGGCAGAGCTAGAACAGGTTCTTGGTATTCATGCTTACCCAATTAATTGGCCTATTGGCATTGATGGTAATTATAAGGGCGTTTATGACCGTATCAAAAAGCAGATCGAACTTTTTGAGGATGATAATAGCCATGGTTCTAAAATTTTAAAATCTACTACCGGTTCTCTTGATGATCCTCAGATTATTGAGGCATTAGGGCAAGAGTTATATGATAATTTGTGCAATGATATTGAACTTCTTGATCTGGCAGGCGATGAATTTGATATGACGCGTGTAAATAATGGCGAACTGACACCGCTGTTTTTTGGCAGTGCTATGACTAATTTTGGTGTTCGCAGCTTTTTAGAGAAATTTTTAGAGCTTTCTCCACAACCACAGCCAAGAATTTTGCAGAATGGTGAAATTTTAGATCCTTCTACAGAAGAATTTTCTGCATTTGTTTTTAAAATTCAGGCTAATATGAACCCAGCTCATCGTGACAGAATCGCTTTTATGCGTATTTGTTCCGGCGTCTTTGAAAAAGGGATGTCTGTTTATCACAAACAGGGAGGAAAAGTGGTTAAACTTTCACAGCCACAGCAGTTTTTGGCTCAGGAAAGAACTATCGTAGAAAAAGCTTATCCCGGTGATATTATAGGCGTTTTTGATCCGGGTATCTTTGGAATCGGTGATTCCTTAAGCGATGAAAAAATGAAAGTCCAATTTGAGGATTTCCCTGTTTTTCCGCCGGAAATTTTTGCCAGAGTGCAGCCAAAGGATTCGCTGAAGCGGAAACAATTTGTCAAAGGAATTACTCAATTGGCACAGGAAGGCGCTATTCAGGTCTTTGAACAAAAGGATATCGGCATCGAAAGCTTTATTGTTGGTGTTGTTGGTGTTCTTCAGCTGGAAGTATTGGAATATCGGCTTATCAATGAATACAGTGCCCAGCTTTTGATGAATCAGCTTGCTTATACCGTTGCCCGTTGGGTTTATGCGGAAGATAAAAAGCTTATTGATAATATTAAAGGACTGGATAGCGGTATGCTTGTATATGACCAAAAAGACAGACCTGTTATTCTTGTTAATAACGAATGGTCATTGAACTGGATTTTAGAACGAAATCCTGGCATTCAATTTTTGACAGTTCCTTCAGATGTTGCTAAAATTTAGATATTAAAATATAAATTATGTAATAATTTAAGTAAAGTTAATTGTAAAAACTTTAAAAAGTAGTTTATGCTATAAACAGTGGCAAAAGAATTTTTGGTGAGGTGAAAAGTATGACATATAAAAACGGAACAAATAAATTCACCTTATCACAAAAAATAGTTCTTCTGATAACGTTTGTTATAGTTGCATCATTATTGCCTGCCAGTTTGCTTATAGCCCATAGAGTTTCCGGTGTCGTTGATGAACGTATAAGTGTAAATGCTGTCAGTATTACTACTTTACTTTCTCATTCGCCGGCTGTAATCCGTTCGCTGACATATGAAACTGATATCAATAATACCAATGAAACTCTGAATAATGTCGTTAACATGGCGGCCAAGTCATGTAAAGCCAGTATTATTATTTTAGACCGCAATAAAAATATACGGGTATTTCACAATCCTACTTCGATAGACGGATTTGAAGATGAAGCGCGTCAGATAGTGGCTGAACAGGGACTGAGTACTAATCTAAACTGGTATGATACTTCAGTTTTTAATGAAAAGGCAGTAGGGGTCATTCGCGATGACCGTAATACTGTTGTTGGCTATATTGTAGCTGGAGTATCACCTAAAATGATTCAGGATTTGACAGTAGAATCAGTTCTGCTGATTTTTCTGGCAAGTTTATTTGGTTTGTTTGTAGGTATAGGCGGTGCTGTTTTTTTAGCACGTCATGTAAAAGCTACTTTATTTGGATTAGAGCCTGAAGATATTGCCACATTGTTACAAGAACGCAATGCATTGCTTAATTCTGTAAAAGAGGGTGTTGTTGCAATCAATAAAGATGCTGAAATAACTTTGATTAATACTGAATCAGAGTTTTTGTTTGCTCAGGCAGGAATACCTAATCCACACACACTTCTAGGCAAACCGCTTGAAACAGTTATGAACGGATTAACGCTGGATACTGTTTTAAAAGAGGGAAGAGCAACATTGGATATGCCGGTACAGGTAGGTTCTGTTCTATTTATCGCAACTCTTGTTCCGTTATTTGACAATGGACATATCGGTGGTGCCATTATAACATTTCGTAAAAAAACGGAATTAGAAGAATTGGCTAATCAGTTGACTGGTGTACGTAATTATGCTGATGCACTAAGAGCTCAGACACATGAATTTATGAATAAAATGCATGTTATCATGGGTTTGATTGATATGAAAGCTTATGACGAGTTAAAACAGTTTACGATGGAAATTGCCAATAACCGGCAGGCTGAAGCTGCTTATGTAGTCACCAGATTAAAAGATATTACATTAGCAGGTTTTATTTTAGGGAAAATCAGCAGGGCAAGAGAATTAGATATCGAGTTTTCTTTAACAGATGAAAGCGAACTTACAACCGAATTTATTCGTCCTACAGTACAGGAGCTGATTCTTATTATTGGCAACTTGATTGAAAATGCTTTTGATGTTCTGCGTGATCATCCCAGTGAAAGAATTGTAAATCTGAGTATTTTAACCTTTGATAATGAAATAATGGTCATGGTTGAAGACTCCGGACCTGGTATTCCTGAAAATAAACTTGAAACTATCTTTGAAAAAGGTTATTCTAGTAAGGGGCCCAGACGCGGTATCGGACTTTTTTTAATAAAACAGACAGTTACCCATTTAAAAGGTACTATCGAGGTTGAATCAACCGTAGGCGAAGGTACCACGTTTACCATAAGATTACCAATCGTAAGGACGGTGAAAACATCATGATCAAAGTTTTAGTAGTAGAAGACGACCCGATGGTAGGGAAGCTTCACGAACATTATTTGACCCAAATCAAAGGTTTTCAACTATGTGATATCGTTCGCAACAGTGATGAAGCTTTGAAAATTATGCAGACTAAAGAGTACAATCTTGTCATTCTTGATATTTTTATGCCAGGAATGGATGGTCTGCAGCTGCTGGCAAAAATCAGAGAACAGGAATATGATGTCGATGTCATTATTGTATCCGCTGCCAATGATAAAGATAAGATTAAAGCAGCACTGCGGTTAGGAGCATTTGACTACATTATAAAACCTTTTGAATTTGAAAGATTTAATCTGGCGTTAAATAATTATAAGAGCCGCTATAACTTGGTTGAAGAACAGTCCATCCTTAAACAGGATGAAATTGACAAAACTATCATTCATCAGGATACAGATGTAGAAGTTACTTTACCGAAAGGTTTGGACAAGAATACTTTAAATACTGTTTGGTCTGAAATTATTAAAATCGACGGAATGTTTACTACAGAAGAAATTTCGGCTAAAGTTGGTATTTCACGTGTTTCAATCCGTAAATATTTGGAATTTCTTAAATCCTTGAAACTATTGAGCCTTGATCTTCATCGAGGCAGTGTAGGTCGTCCTGTTTACAAATACAAATGCATTGATAAAAATGCAAATATTATTGATCTATATATTCAATAAAGGTTGTTGCTGATGGAAAAAATTACTGCTATTCAGGTTTTGGATGTACCTGTGCACCCATATAGTATGGATGCGGCTGTTCAATATCTTGATGATAAGATACAAGAACAAAAGCACTCATTTGTAGTTACTGCTAACGCAGAAATTATTATGATGTGTCAAGACGATGCAGAATATAAAAATATCTTAACTAATGTTGCCGATTTAGTCCTGCCTGATGGCGCCGGTACCGTTTGGGCAGGCAGACAGTTAGGATATGCTGTGCCGGAGAGAGTTGCAGGGTTTGACTTATTTAATCGTTTACTTAATCTGGCTGCTGAGAAAGGTTATAGAGTTTTTTTCTTTGGCGCGTCACCTGGTATAGCTGAAGCTGCAAAGAAAAAAGCAGAAAGTTTATATCCTGGTGTAACTGTAGTTGGATGCAGGGATGGTTATTTTAAAGACAGTGATAACAAGTCTATAATAGATGCCATTAATAATAGCGGCGCACAGATTTTATTTATTGCGTTGGGAGCCCCTAAACAGGAAAAATGGCTTCAGACACATCTTCAAGAGCTAAAACCTTATATTACTATGGGAATAGGCGGTAGTTTTGATGTGTTGGCCGGAAAAATGGAACGTGCACCGTTATGGATGCAAAAATATTCTTTGGAATGGCTTTTTAGGCTCTACAAACAACCGAGCCGTTTTACAAGAATGCTTGCTTTACCTAAATTTGTTATTAAAGTAATTTGTTCCAAATGAAATAAAAATGGACAAAAAGATATGGCTGTATTATAATAATGTGATGAACTAAAGGTTCATCACATTATTGTTTTCTTTTTCTTTTCTTAAACTTGCCGAAAGAGAGGGACTCTCTATGAATATAGTCAAAGACGGTCATCCGTTCATATTTGCTTTTGCTATTATTACTTTTGCTGTAGGTTATTGGGGTAGTTTAATATGGGCCGTAGTTCCTGCAGTGTTAATGCTATTTTTTATTTATTTTTTCCGTAATCCCAATCGTCCTACACAATCAGATGACTCTATTATTTATTCTCCTGCAGATGGAACAGTAATGGCAATAGAAGACTTTTATGATGAAGAATATTTAAATGAAGATGCTATAAAGGTTACTATTTTCCTTTCCGTTTTTAATGTGCATGTCAATCGCAGCCCTGTTAATGGTGAAATAAAATACCAGCGTTATACATGTGGGCAGTTTGTGCCGGCATATAAAAAATCTGCCTCTTTTGAAAATGAACGTCATGCTATTGGAGTTCAAAACGATAAGATGAGAGTTTTGGTTATTCAGGTTGCAGGATTACTGGCGCGTCGTATTGTATCGTGGGTGACTTTAGGTCATAATTTGAAACAAGGCGAATGTTATGGTATGATTAAATTTGGATCAAGTACTGAACTCGTTTTACCAAAAAATGTTGAAATTCTTGTAAAAAAAGGTGATTCAGTAGTTGGAGGAGTTTCTCTGATCGGGAGGGTTCATTAAAAGATGAATTATCGTCGTATCATACCTAACAGCATTAGTGCATTAAGTTTAACATTTGGCGTGTTATCTATTTTTGATACATTTGAAGGCAATTTTTCCAGAGCAGCTATATTTATAATATTGGCTGTTATTGCAGATTCTATGGATGGAAGAGCTGCTCGCTTTTTAGGAGTAGGAGGCGGGGAATTTGGTAAAGAACTGGATTCTTTATGTGATTTAGGTTCTTTTGGTGTCGCTCCTGCTATTCTTATTTATCAATATGGTATGACAGATTTAGGTTTACTTGGAAAACTCATTGCTTCTATTTTTACAATTTGTGGTGCTATGCGTTTAGCAAGATTTAATGTAAATGTTGGTGAGGTAAAGGGATATTTTCAAGGCATGCCGATTCCTGCGGGAGCCTGTGTTTTAGCAACGTATGTTCTTTCTGATTATTCCTTTTCCACTTATTTTGTTGCAATTCTAACTTTTGTAATTGGTTGTATTATGTATAGTAATGTAAAATTTCCGGATTTTAAAGGTAAAGGAAATCCAATGTTTTTACCTCCGGTAATTGTTGCTGCTGCTGTTGGCATATATTTACTTTATGTAAACCTTTCAGCATGGCCTTTTGCGGCCATGTTTACCTATTCGTTAGCTGGGATTATTAACTGTGTTTATGCAAAAATGCTAAACAAGCAGTAAATATTTTTAGAAAGCAAGGAGATTTTTGATGAGTACCTATTTTGACTTGATCATGATTCCGTTGCAGCTTTTAATTGTATTCTTCACGATCTATTATTTTACGCTTTCTTTCTTTGGCCTTTTTGGCCGCAGACCAGAAGAAAAAATTTATGATGAGCAAAAAACTTTTGCTATGATCGTTTGTGCACACAATGAAGAGCAAGTTATCGGTCAATTGGTCGAGAATCTGCATCTGCTCAATTATTCTGATCATTTATATGATATTTTTGTAGTTGCAGATAACTGTAAAGACAATACAGCGCAAATTGCCCGTCAAGCAGGAGCAATCGTTTATGAACGCTTTAATGATAATGAAAAAGGCAAAGGATTTGCAATGGATTGGATGTTCCAAAGGCTTTTTGAAATGGAACGTCAATATGATGCTGTTTGTGTCTTTGATGCAGATAATTTAGTTCATCCTAACTTTTTAAGAGAAATGAACAGCCGTTTATGTAAAGGTGAACGATTAATTCAGGGATATTTGGACTCTAAAAATCCTAATGATACCTGGATTTCAGGAGTATTTTCTATTTCTTTCTGGGTCGTAAACCATGTATGGCATTTAGCTAAATATAATATCGGTTTATCGAGCTGTCTTGGCGGCACTGGTATGTGTATTTCTACAGATATATTGCGCAGACATGGCTGGGGTGCTACATGCCTTACAGAAGATATGGAATTTACAATGAAAGCTTTGTTGGAAGGTATACCTACTACTTGGGCACATGATGCCATCGTCTATGATGAAAAGCCTCTTACTTTTATGCAATCCTGGAATCAACGTAAACGTTGGGCTCAAGGGCATTTTGATGTAGCAAACCGTTATATCGGTAAATTGTTTGTAAAAGGCATTAAGGAAAGAAATATCGTTGTTCTTGATGGAATAATCAATTTATTCCAACCGTATTTCTTACTTATTTCTACTTTTTTTGTCATTTGCAGTTATATCTATCAATTTTATCCTTTCTATACAAATGTCTTATATGCTATTCTACCGTTAGAAGTTTGGACGCTGATAGGTATAGGTCAGTATATTTTTCCTATGATTGTACTTTTTAAAATTCATGCTTCTTTTAAATCATGGATGTACCTTTTATTGTATCCGCTCTTTATTTACAGCTGGATACCTATTACTGTACTGGGGTATATTCACAGGCATGATCATGAATGGAGCCACACTGCTCATACTCGCGGAATAAGCTTTAACGAAGTTTTAATTCCGGAAAATGCTGAACTTGGCCCGAAACAAGTCGTATTTCCTAAAAAACAATAACTTTTGACCGCTCTTCTAAAGAGTGGTCTTTTTCTTTATAAAATGCTTGAATTCTTTATTTTATAAGGCTTTTATGTTATTATAAGATGATAAGATATAAAATATATAAGGAGAAGTTTGTGAAGATACGCGGTATTTTATTTGATTTAGATGGAACATTGATCGATACTATCGATTTGATAATCCAAGCATTTGAACACAGCTTTGCAGTTTGCTTGAATAAAAAGATGCCACGTGCAGAGTTGGTGAAATATTTTGGGCTGCCGTTACGCAGTGCTATGGAAAATTATGTAGATAAAAATCAGGTAGAAACATTATGTGCAGTTTATAGAGAGTTCAATCTAAAATATCACGATGAGCTTATTAAACCGTTTCCAGGGGTTAAAGAAACATTGTCTGTTTTGCAGCAGCGTGGAATAAAAATGGCTGTTGTTACTTCCAAAAAGGTACCAATGGCCAAACGCGGTTTGCAGTGTATGGGGTTGGAAACCTATATAGAAGCGGTTATTGGATGTGATATATGCCAACATCATAAACCACATCCAGAACCAATGGAGAAAGCCTTGAGCGCTCTTAAACTGAAAGCTGAAGAATGCCTTTGTATAGGCGACAGTCCTTTTGATTTACAAAGTGGACAGGCGGCAGGCTGTTATGGTACGGTAGCTGTTAGTTATACCAGCTTTGACTGGCAGGAAATGCTTGATGAAGGTAATCCAACGTATATTCTGAAAGAAATGCCAGATTTGATAAAGATTATTGATGATTTGAATAATAAACACTAAGGAGGACAATATGCGTAAAATAGCAATCATAGGTGGAACAGGAATCTATAGTCCGGAAACGTTACAATGTTTTGAGGAAAAGGTGATTCAAACTCCTTATGGAGCAGCTTTATGTAATATTGGAACAATGTGCGGCAATCAGGTAATTTTCATTACCCGTCATGGTGTGGGACATAAAACAGCTCCGCATAAAGTAAACTATCGTGCAAATATCTGGGCACTGAAAAGTCTCGGTACAGAAGAAATTTTTGCGACTACTGCAGTTGGATCTTTAAATCCTGATATGGAACCCGGACATTTCGTTGTATGTGATCAGGTTTTAGATTTTACGAAAAGCCGTATCAATACTTTTTACGACAATCCAGAACGTGGTGTCGCTCATGTTGATTTTACCAATCCTTACTGTCCAAGATTACGAGACAAAGTAATTAATTGTTTATATAAAACAGATATTATTTTTCATAAAAAAGGCTGCTATGTATGTACTGAGGGACCTCGCTTTGAAACTGCTGCTGAAATAAAAATGTTTGCAATGTTGGGCGGTGACCTCGTTGGTATGACTAATATGCCGGAATCCTTGCTGGCCAGAGAAGCAGAAATGTGTTATACAAATTGTTCCATAGTTACTAATATGGCTGCCGGAATTTCTCCGACACCTCTTTCTCACAGTGAAGTAGTTGAAGCTATGGATAAAAGTATTAAAAATATGGAACAGCTTATCAGCGCCTTTATTGCTGCTAATGAAGCTGATAGTATGGAGTGTGGATGCCCGCAGTGTATGACTGAATTTGGTGGTTTTACTTTATAAGGAGCCTGTAAAAATGGTTAAAACTATGGAATGGCAGGGACAGAGCCTGCTTTTATTAGATCAGACGAAGCTGCCATCAGAAATTATAACTATTCTTTGTAAAGATTACCGTAGAGTAGGAGAAGCAATAAAACGTTTGGAAGTACGAGGAGCACCTGCTATTGGTGCGGCTGCGGCCTTTGGAATGGTATTAGGATGGCAGGAGCTTGCATCAAGATATGCTGATTTCAGCCAGGAAACTCTTTTAATAGAGTTCAAAAAAATAAAAAACTTTTTGCTTTCTACTCGCCCGACAGCAGTTAATCTTGGTTGGGCAGTTGAAAAAATATATAAACATGCTGTTGCTATGATAAATGCACAGCAATCTTTAAAAGCTATTGAAACTTCATTGGGAAATTTAGCCTGTAAAATTTATCAGGAGGATATTGAAGTCAATAGAAGGATTGGTATCTATGGGGCCGCATTATTGCCGCAGCAAGCCAGAATACTCACGCATTGTAATGCAGGAGCTTTAGCTACCTGTGGATGGGGAACTGCCTTGGGGGTTGTCAGACAAGCTTTTTTAGATGGACGGCTGGAGATGGTATACGCAGATGAGACACGACCGTTATTACAGGGGGCGCGTTTAACAGCCTGGGAATTAATAGAAGATAATATTCCTGTTACTTTGATTACCGACAATATGGCAGCCTGGGTTATGCAAACTCAACATATAGACTCTGTTATAGTCGGCGCAGATAGAATAGCTGCCAATGGTGATACGGCAAATAAAATCGGTACTTATGGAGTGGCATTGGCTGCAAAATATCATCAGATACCATTTTATATTGCTGCACCGATCAGTACTTTTGATTTTACTTTAGAAACTGGCAAACAGATCCCTATTGAAGAACGTTCTGCTGACGAAGTACGATTGCTTCATAGTGTGGTAACAGCACCACAGCAGGTGAATGTTTTTAATCCTGCTTTTGACGTCACTCCGGGAGAACTGATTACCGGCATTATCACAGAATATGGTGTTATATCTGCGCCATATATAGAAAATATAAAAAAATTGCAGAAAATACTGCAAGAGGAGGACTAATATTAATTATGGAAAGTATGATTCGTGATATAGCTTTAGCACCATCCGGAAAGCAAAAAATCTCTTGGGTAAAGGAGCATATGCCTTTGCTCAATATTCTTAATGAAAAATATAGTAAAAATCAAATTTTTAATGGTTTGAATATGGTAGTTACCATTCATTTAGAAGCGAAAACTGCATATTTGGCCCAAGTACTCAAAAATGCTGGCGCTAATGTAGTTGTAACCGGCAGCAATCCGCTGTCTACTCAGGATGATGTAGCTGCAGCGTTAGCTGATAGCGGTGTTACTGTTTTTGCAACCCATAACTGTACTGATAAAGAATACGATATGTATCTCAGCAAAGCATTAGATGTGGAGCCTGATCTTATCATTGATGATGGCGGGGATCTTGTTAATATGCTGCACGGTGAACGCAAAAATTTGGTTGCCAAACTTATTGGCGGCAGTGAAGAAACTACTACTGGCGTGCATCGTTTAAAGGCTTTATCCAATAACGGTAAGTTGGCTTTCCCCATGATTGCAGTTAATGATGCTTATTGCAAATATCTTTTCGATAATCGTTATGGCACTGGCCAATCTTCTTGGGATGGTATTATGCGCACTACAAACCTTTCTGTTGCAGGAAAAACAGTAGTCGTTGCTGGTTATGGCTGGTGCGGCAAAGGGGTAGCAATGCGTGCTAAAGGATTAGGCGCTAATGTTATAGTTACTGAAATAGACCCTATTAAAGGGATAGAAGCTGTTTTTGATGGGTTCAGAGTAATGCCTATGCAGGAAGCTTCTAAATATGGCGATTTCTTTGTTACCGTTACCGGCTGTAAAGATGTTATCACAAAAGAACATTTTGCTGTTATGAAAGATGGAGCCATTCTTAGCAATGCTGGTCATTTCGATGTTGAAATAAACATCAAACATCTTGAAGAATTAACTGTAGAACCGTCGTATGAGGTTAGAAAAAATATCAGAACTTTTACGATGTCAAATGGCCGCAAAATAAATTTATTGGGAGAAGGCCGTCTTGTAAATCTGGCCTGCGGCGATGGACACCCTGTAGAAGTAATGGATCTTTCTTTTGCGATGCAGTTTTTAGCAATGAAATATCTGTTGGAACATAAAAATGAACTTGAAAATAAACTTTATGTTTTACCAGAAGAGTTGAATACAGAAATTGCTGCGCTTAAATTACAAGCTATGGGTGTAGGTATTGATAAGTTAACGCAGGAACAGGAAACATATCTGCACCAGGCCTAAAGGAAGTGTTAATCTTGCAGGATGATCTCATTATTGATGCGGCTCGTAGACAAATAGTTACTGCAGGCATAAAAATGGTCGAGCAAAAAATGATTGCAGGATCTTGGGGAAACCTAAGTATAAAAATAGATACTTCACGTTGTGCAATAACACCATCTGGACGTAGTTATGACAGCTTAAATACTGAAGATATTGTTGTTGTGGATATGCAAGGTAATAAAATAAAGGGAGCTTTGATTCCTTCATCAGAAACACCTCTGCATCTGGCAATCTATAATGCTATACCTGCAGCACAAGCCATAGTTCATACACATAGTGTTTATGCCAGTGCCTGCGCTGCGCTGCATAGATCGATACCGGCGTTAATTGAAGATCTGGTGCAAATAATAGGCGGTAGTGTGGACGTTGCCGAATATGCGTTACCGGGAACAAAAGTATTAGCTGAAAATGCCTTAATAGCTTTACAAAATAAAAAAGCTGCATTACTAGCTAACCATGGAGTTGTATGCTGGGGAAATTCTTTAGAAACTGCTTTAATGGCTGCTGAAATAGTTGAGAAAGCAGCACATATTTATTGTATTTGTGAAACTATGGGCGGTGCTAAATTATTACCGGAATCAGACATTGCTATAATGCATGATTTCTACAAGCAGCATTATTCTAAACGCCAAATAGAAAAGGGAGATGAAGTACTTGAGTAAATTACTAATAAAAAATGTAGAAATAATTTCTGCTCCCGATAACGAAAAATATTTTTTAGGCATTGATAATGACACTATCAGTGTTATCAGTAAAGAAATGCCGACAGGTTTTGAAAATGCCGAAATAATCAATGCTTCTGATAAGATTGCAGTGCCTGGTCTGGTAAACACTCATACACATGCTGCTATGACTTTATTGCGCAGTTACGCAGACGATATGGTATTGATGGACTGGCTGCAAAATAAAATCTGGCCTGCAGAAGCGGGATTAAATGATGAAGATATCTATTGGGGCACAATGCTTTCAATCGCAGAAATGCTTAAAACAGGAACTACATGTTTTGCAGATATGTATTTTGCAATGGATAAAGTTGCCCAGGCAGTGAATGAAACTGGTATTCGTGCTTCTTTAAGCCGTGGTCTGGTTGGACTTACACCAGATGCTGATGAAAAACTGCAGGATAATGAAATGCTTTTTAAAAACTGGCATGGAAAAGCTGATGGCCGTATTAGAGTAATGTTTGGTCCTCATGCTCCCTATACTTGTCCTGTCTCATATTTAAAGAAAGTTGTAGCTAAAGCCGGTGAATTGAATGCGGAAATTCATATGCATTTATGTGAAACGGCAGGAGAAGTAAGTGATTGTGTAAAAGAGCACAATATGACACCTATAAAACTAATGAATAGTTTAGATATGTTTAATTGCGGAACTTTAGCTGCACATTGCGTGCATGTAAGTGAAGCAGACTTGGATATAATGGCTGATAAAAAAGTCCGTGTAGCACATAATCCGCAGAGCAATCTAAAGCTGGCCAGCGGTATTGCTCCAGTGCCGGCAATGCTTAAACGTGGTATTATAGTCGGTTTAGGTACTGATGGAACTTCCAGCAATAATAATTTGGATCTTTTAGAAGAGTGCCGTCTGGCAGCTATGCTTCATAAAGGAATAAGCGGTGATCCATTGCTTATTCCCGCCCAGGAAGCTTTAAAATTGGCAACTAAACAAGGTGCTTCGGCTTTGGGATTTAATGATGTAGGAGAAATTGAGGTAGGTCAGAAAGCTGATATTGTTCTTTACGATATGCAGAAGCCTTATTGGTATCCACGCCATGATCGTGTTTCTTTACTGGTTTATGCTGCAAGCGCAACTGATGCTGATACAGTTATTGTCAACGGTAAAGTTTTAATGAAAAATGGCGAACTGTTGGAAATGGATGTAGAAAAAATTTATGCGGAGGCCAATATGCGAGGCCATCGCTTAACTAGATAAAGCAAAAAAACTTTAGGAGTGACGAGAGTGGCAAAAATACTTGTAAAAAACAATTTAGCACCTGCTGTTTATGAATTTATTATTGAAGCGCCAATGATAGCCCATAAATGCCAACCCGGTCAATTTGTTATGATTCGTACAGATGAAAACAGCGAACGTATCCCTTTGACTATAGCTGATTTTGATCGTGAAAAAGGGACAATAACTTTGATTGTGCAAACAGTAGGCAATACTACAACACATCTTTGTGAAACTTTTATTGTTGGTGATGAAATTTTAGATGTTCTTGGCCCATTAGGAATGCCTTCACATATGGGTAAATTCGGTACTGTTGTTTGCGTTGGTGGCGGTATCGGCGTTGCACCGGTTTATCCCATTGCTCGTGCTTATCATAAATTGGGTAATAAAGTCATTTCTATTATCGGTGCCCGCAATAAAGATCTGATTATTTTTAAAGAAAAAATGGAAGCTGTCAGTGATGAATTGATTATTACTACTGATGATGGAAGTGCTGGTCAGAAAGGCTTTGTTACAGATCCTCTGAAAGCAATGCTTGAAGCCGGTGAAAAAATTGATTTAGTCTTGGCTATTGGACCTGTTATTATGATGAAGAATGTTGCAGAAACTACCCGACCCTATGGAACTCCGACTACTGCAAGTTTAAATACTATTATGGTTGACGGAACCGGAATGTGCGGTGGGTGCCGTGTCAGGGTAGGGGATGAAAATAAATTTGCATGTGTTGACGGCCCGGAATTTGACGCACATTTAGTAGATTTTGCTAATCTTGTTCAGCGTCAGCAAATGTATAAAGGTCAGGAAATGCTTGAATATAGCTGCGGAGGTCATTGCAAATGCGTGGAGGAATGAGAAATCCTATGCCGGAACAACCGGCTGATATAAGAAATAAAAATTTTGAAGAGGTAGCGCTTGGTTATGATATGGCAACTGCTATCGATGAAGCACAGCGTTGCTTAAATTGTCCTAAACCGCGCTGCGTTGAAGGTTGTCCGGTTAATGTAGAAATACCAGCTTTTATTCAAGCTATTGCTCAAAGTAAATTAAATGAAGCTATAACTATCCTGAAACGTAAAAATAGTTTACCAGCTGTTTGCGGACGCGTTTGTCCTCAGGAAAATCAGTGTGAAAGTAAATGCGTTTTAGGTATCAAAGGAGAATCCGTTGCTATCGGACGTCTCGAACGCTTTGTTGCAGATTATGCTCGTGAGCAGGGAATTGATATCACCAAAACTGATATAGATTCATCAAAAGATAAAAAGATAGCAATTGTTGGCAGTGGTCCTTCAGGTTTAACAGCTGCAGGAGATCTTGCGAAAATGGGCTATGATGTTACTATGTATGAGGCTCTTCATGCTCCAGGTGGAGTTTTAATGTATGGTATTCCACAATTTCGCTTGCCGAAAGAAATTGTAAAACACGAAATTGACGCCTTAAAAGATTTGGGGGTAAAAATAATCCCTAATGCCGTCATTGGCAGAACCTTCACCATCAAAGAATTAATGGATGAAGAAGGATTCAGTGCCGTTTATGTAGGTACAGGTGCTGGATTGCCACATTTCATGCATATAGATGGCGAAAATTTAAATGGAGTCTATTCTGCAAATGAATTTCTTACTAGAGTTAATTTAATGCGTGCATACCAATTTCCTAATGTTGCAACTCCTGTATATGTAGGTAAAAATGTTGCCGTTGTCGGTGCTGGAAACGTTGCTATGGATGCCGCGCGTACAGCAAAACGTCTTGGCGCTGAACAGGTATATATAGTTTATCGCCGCAGCGAAGACGAAATGCCGGCTCGCAAAGAAGAGATAGGCCATGCTAAAGAGGAAGGCATTGAACTGAGACTGCTCAATAATCCTACCCGTATTCTCGGAAATGATAAGGGCTGGGTTAATGGTATGGAATGTATAAAAATGGAACTTGGTGAACCTGATGCATCAGGACGGCGCTCTCCTGTAGAAATCAAAGGTTCAGAATATGTTCTTGATGTTGATATGGTAGTTATGGCGATAGGCCAAGGGCCTAATCCTTTACTCAAACAAACAACACCTGAACTGGAAACTAATAAACGCGGCAATATTGTTGCTAATGAAGAAGGTGCTACATCTATTCCTGGTGTTTTTGCCGGTGGCGATATAGTTACTGGTGCGGCAACAGTAATTTCTGCTATGGGAGCCGGTAAAAAAGCAGCTCTGGCAATTGATGAATATTTGTCAAAACATTAAAAATTTCTTTCTCTGATAATAATAACCGTATAAAATATCCGGCAAAAATTTGCCGGATATTTTTAATTTTCTATTCATATTTGTTTTTATTTTACTTAACTTCAGAATGGTAAAAACTTCTATGATATGTTAAAATAAATAAGATAAGTTTTATATTAAAAATTTTTCTTCGAGGTGAATAAAATGCAATTTCCATTAGTATTAGGAGTTTCTGCACGTCATGCTCATTTATGCCGCGAGCATATGAACATTTTATTTGGTGAAGGGTCTGAATTACACCCCAAAAAATATATTGGACAACCGGGACAGTATTCTTCGGAAGAGCAGATTACTTTAGTAACTGCTAAAGGTGAGATGAAATTAAGGATCATCGGTCCTTTGCGTAAATATACACAACTGGAGCTATCTTTTACTGATGCCAGAAAAGTAGGTCTGAATCCTCCAATTCGAAATTCTGGAGATATTAAAGAATCTGCTGGAGGAAAATTAGTAGGACCTAAAGGTGAAGTAGAAATTACAGAAGGTGTTATTATAGCTGCACGGCATATCCATTTATATCCTGAAACAGCAGAAACATATGGTTTAAAAGATGGTGATATCGTTTCTATCCAAACAAATGGAGAACGTGCTTTAATTATGAATAATGTTTTAGTGCGTGCCGGTGAAGGGAATGCTGATGAAGTACATATTGATACTGACGAAGCTAATGCATGCAATTTAGACAGTGGTATGATGGTTGAAATTATTACAAAATAATTAACGAGGTGGTAAAGTGATAAAATTCTTGATATTTCTATCCCTGTTAATTCAATTGTCATTACTAAATATCGGTTATGCAAAAGAATATCGTAATCCTGAAGCTGGCTTTAAAATAAACATACCACAACAGGAAATAAACATTGTAAGTAAAAATTTTTATGGTGGAATGCAGCCTAATGGTAACTTTATTTACGTTTATAGCCTGAATCAAAAACAGGCATCAGATTTATTAGAAGAAAATTTCACTACAGATGCTTTTAATGATGATTATACGGCAATTGAATTATTAGAACGTTCTGGTATTGATCCTCAAAAAGCCAGTCTTAAATTATTGGATCCTGTTCTCTACTGGCCTTCACATAAACCTTTTATTAAACAGCTGCCCAATGATGTTGCTTTTAATATTCAAACTCAAAAAATCCATGGCAAAAAAAGTTTAAATATGCAGTTTACTGAAAATATGGAAAACGAAATTAAGGATAAAAATTCATATTTATGTTCAATTGATTTGCTTTCTGCAAATAACAGATTATACGTAATCAGTACCAAAGTCTTAAACAGCCAAAAAGAGTCTGAAGTATCAGCTGAATCAATACGTAACGAGTATCGAAAAGGTGTGTTAATAACAAAACCTTCTGCAAATACTAATACATTAATTTACACTGATAAAATAGGAAAATTTAAATTTGATCTTCCTGAAAATTGGTATTATGTTCAAAGTTACTTTTCTGATAATCCTAAAGCTTGTTTGACTTTTGCCTTACCGTTGGAAACTTTGGAAAAAATTAAGGAAAAAACTCAAAATTTGGAAGCGAATGACTTAGATAAAGAGAAAATAGCTGATAATGTTTCCGAAGAAAATATAGCGTCATGGATGGATTTACTAACAGAAAGTGTATGGTCAGTTTCCTGTGAAACAAAAGAATTTGAGACAGCTGCTTATTTAGAAAATCCAGAAGCTACTAAAGCAGAGATGCAGTTGTTGTTTTCAGAGCTAAAAAACTATATTGAAAGCAGCCGCTACTATAAAAACAGTAGGTTTGATTTTGATGTCAATATTACTCCTAAAATAGGATATATAAATTTCGATCTATCATTTAATTTAAAAGATAAAAAAGATTTCGACAATACCGGCAGAATTTTCTTTACAAAGAAAAAAGGTGGTCTTGTAGTTTATACATCCACTCTTAGAAATACAGAACAACCAGCTTCTAAAGAACTCATAGAGAATATTAAGATGCTTGATTTACAGTGATTTTGATGCCCCTTTACTTAGCAGTATGAATGCAAAGGAGACATAAATATGAGAAAAACAATCTGTTCAGGAATCATCACATTCGGTATCTTGGTCAGTCTTTCCAGCTGCTATGCTTTCGACTATCGCAGTGAAGAAGCTGGTTTCAGTGTCGATATTCCAGATGATAACACTATTATTGTCAGTAAAGATCTGTTTGCGGCAGGCAGCAATAAGTCTGGCATGCATGGTATAGCAGCTATAAGTCAGCAATCTATTGAAAAATATACGAAAACAGCTTTTGCTACCAATAAATTTGAAAGTGATTTAAAGAAGATAGCTGAAGATATTAAAGCTGGAAAAGATATCTTAGCTGATCCTGCTTATGCTTATCTTACTGTACCGCAAAATGAGTTACAAGTATATATGCAGAAACTTATGCAGGATAATCCACAATCTTTACCTGGTAATAAAAGCTATAAAATAACAAAGATTAACAAAATACCAGCATTAGAAATCAACAATGATATGCTGTTGAATTATGAAATAAAATTGCCAATTGCTTATACTCGGAAAGAACAGCAGAATATACAAAAATATAATCCTTATGTTAAATTCAGTGCTGATGGTAAACAGATGACAGCACAGTACAATTTAATTTCTAAAATTTATATTTTGTCACAAAATGACCAATTATATAACATAAGCAGTGGATACGTTGAGTTTCCTGCAAAGGACCAAAGTGAAACAGTTGTTGAAGAAAATAAAGCTGATAAATTTATTCAAAAGTTCACGGACAATAAAGTTGATAAACGTGCATATAAGAAATTCTCTAAAGCGTTTACAAAAAAACTGAATTTCTTTAAACCACAATTATCTAATTCTGAACTTATAATTAAAGATGGTATTTTTAACAAAGAGTTCAAAGTACCACATAACTGGCTTTACATTCAAAGCAATCAAAAATTGGAAAATATGCCTGTCAGCTTCTTCTCTGCATTACCTGTCAGTAGTTTGGAAAAGATGGGGAAGGAGTATATAGATTCTAAATTATTTAATATTGAAACTACCAAAATAGGCATTAATGTAGAATCTAATAATATTGATGACTTTGATTTTAGTAAAATTTTGAAAGCTTATTCCGAAGGTGTTGTAGGTATTTCAGCAGAATATAAGCCAGCTCGTCCTAATGATCAAGGACCAAAGCGGTTTTTAGAAAATCCTGTTTTTACTAAAATGATGTTCGAAGAATTTATGAATAAACCGTTTTTGAATCCACGTGAAAAAGCAAAACTAGAAAAGTTTGTTCAGATTAAAAATTTTACACATGATATTGATATCAATCAAGAAAACTGCCTGCTTCAATTTACTTATGATGTAGATTTACATTTGCCACAAACTTTATCTAAAATCAACCAACCTGGTTATGATATTTTTCAAGAAACCGATTTGACGGATTTATCTATATATGGGCAAAAGAAAGTTTACTTTGATTCAGATAATCGAATTAATCTGTTGTGTTATTTTACACAAGATAAAACGATGAAGTCAAATTTGATTCAAAAAGAATACGATAGCTATAATTTATTCAAAAGTTCTTTGTTAAAAGAAAAATATTAAAAAATACTTTCTAACACCTGGATAATAAGTCTTGAAATATTATCCAGGTGTTTTTATCTAAAAATACATCGTCATAAATCGTTTTTAAGGCAAGTGAAAAATAAATTGAATAGAAGTTATAATACAATAGATTAAAACAGCTTAAAAGAGAAATTTACGCATATATGTGGATTTATGTTAAATATTTACGTTATAGAGTTTAACGGTATCAAAAATATCGTTAATACTTGCCGACGGCTGTGTTGCGGTTTATGATCTTTATGTAACTGTTTTACATAATATATATTATCGGACGTAAAGTGAAAATTGGTAAATTTCGTTGTAGATAGTTGTTGAAGAATAATTTCATTAAACGAACAATTGCAAACAGATGTTTTGACATTCTTACCTGTTCCTGATATAATAGAAACAATTAGAATAGAAATAAATGAACTTACTATCTTTAGAAATTTTTTGAGTATATGATGATTGGAATTGGAGGCTGGTTTTATGGCAAGAAGAGCACGTTTCAGCGATTTTGATGGAGTTATTACAGAGGAAATGCTTTCCGATCGGCAAAGAGCTATTTTAGATTTCATTCGTGAGCACGTTTATGCTAAGGGATATCCTCCTGCAGTACGTGAAATTGGTAAGGCAGTGGGTTTATCTTCAAGTGCCAGCGTACACACTCATCTGCATAAATTAGAAGAATATGGTTTTTTGCAAAGAGATCCAGCCAAACCACGCGCTATAGAATTGACCCAAGACAGCAGCTGGCGTCAGAAAACGGTCGTTCCTGTTCCTTTGGTTGGCAAAGTCACTGCAGGGCAACCTATTCTGGCAGTTGAAAATGTTGAGGAGACCTATCCCATTCCACTAGATTTGCTTGGCTGTCAAGAAGATGTTTTTATGTTATCTGTTTCTGGAGATAGTATGATCAAAGCTGGTATACTTGATCATGATTACATTGTTGCCAGAAAGCAAAATTTTGCTAATAACGGAGATATAGTTGTTGCTCTTATTGATGGTGAAGAAACAACAGTTAAGCGTTATTTTCGTGAATTACGTTCAATTCGTCTACAACCAGAAAATGATGCCTATACTCCCATAACAGGTACTGATAATATTCAGGTTCTTGGTAAGGTAATAGCAGTATTCAGAATGCTGTAATGTCTATAATACACCAAATAAATATCATAAAGACAGCTATATGATGTCATATAGCTGTCTTTATTTTCTGAGATAATTAAAAAGCAGATAAGAGGAACAATAAAAATCCTCTTGTCTGCTTTTCTATTGATATAAAATTTGAGTTTTTATTTCTCCCCTACCATTTTTGCAGCTGACATAATTGCAATACGCCCGTGCTCAAAAGTAAGTCCTCCTTGAAAATATACATTATAAGGTTCACGGCAAGGGCCATCAGCACTTAATTCTATTGATGCGCCTTGTACAAAAGTCCCCGCTGCCATAATTATTTCATCTTGATAGCCAGGAATTATTGCAGGAACTGGAACAACATGTGCATCAACTGGTGAATTTTTTTGTATGGCTATACAAAAATTACATAAACGCTCTTTAGTTTCCAAACGAATAGTCTGAATTATATCACTGCGTCTATCATTTGCAGAAGGAGTAACCTGATAACCCAGGAGTGAAAATACTGCAGAAGCAAAAATTGCTGTTTTAACAGCTTGCAAAACTATATGCGGAGCTAAGAATAAGCCCTGGTATAATTCTCTGGCCGTATCTCCAAGTGTAGCCCCCATTTCTCCGCCTAATCCTGGAGCGGTTAATCTATATGACGCAAGTTCTACTAAATCCTTTCGGCCAACAATATAACCACCAGTAGGTGCAAGACCGCCTCCAAGGTTTTTGATAAGAGAACCGGCCATTAGATCAGCTCCAACTTCTGTTGGTTCTTGTTTTTCAATAAATTCACCATAACAGTTGTCAACAAAACAAATAATATCAGGCTTTATTGCTTTTACTGCTTTACAGATCGTTCCTATTTCTTCAATTCTTAACGTTTTACGCACACTACTGTAACCGCATGAACGTTGAATATGTATCATTTTTGTTTTATCCGTAATTGCAGCTGTGATTTTTTCAAGATCAATTTGTGAACCAATCATGGGAATTTCTTTATAGACTACGCCTAAGTCAGTAAGAGAGCCAGGGGTTTTTACAGGTATGCCTATGATAGTCTGCATTGTGTCATATGGAGCTCCTGTAGCAGCGATTACTTCATCGCCTGCTTTCAAAACTCCGAGTAACGCAACGGCTAATGCATGAGTCCCTGAAACAAACTGAGATCGTACCAATGCCGCTTCCGTTTTAAAAATATCAGCATATATTTCATCTAATTTTTCTCTGCCAACATCGGAATAGGCATATCCAGTAGTTGGTTTTAAATAAAAATCTGATACCATATGCTTTCTAAAAGCTTGCATAACCTTTTCTGTATTATACAAAGCTGCTTCTTCATAGCTTTCAGCAGCATGTAATACTTCTAATAATGCTTCCTCTTCTATTTTTTTAAAATCAGTCATTTACGTATAGTCCTCATATTATAAATTTTTCGAAATCCTCTAACTGTTCTGATGCCAGACGTACCTTCATAAAAGTACCGTTTTCTTTATATTCTTGTTCTAAAACAGTACCTATAGTATGTAGTTTAGCAGCTTTTTCAGATTCTGTATATGGAATAAGCAGAGTGACTTCTATAGATTTTAATTTCAGATTTTCTGAAATCAGAGCAAGGAGTTCTTCGATACCAATACCACTCTTAGCCGATATACAAACACTATTTTCTTGCTGTGCTAAACGCTGTGCCAAAGCATTTTCAGAGGGAAGTTTATCTATTTTATTGTAAACGGTGAGTATTGTTTTATTTTGTGCACCTATTTGTTCTAAAACCTTATAAACAGCATCACTTTGTTCCTGATATAATTCATGGCTCACGTCAATGACATGCAGCAATAAATCTGCCTCAGCAACTTCTTCTAAAGTAGATCTGAATGCTGCAACTAATTGATGAGGCAAACGTTGTATAAAACCAACAGTATCAGTAAGTATTGCTTCGTGCTTGTCTGGTAATATTAACTGACGTGTAGTAGGATCAAGAGTTGCAAACAATTGATCTTTCGCATAAATATCAGACTGTGTTAATAAATTTAGTAATGTAGATTTACCTGCATTAGTATAACCAACAAGACTTATTGAAGGAACTTGGTTTTTGGCGCGCTTAATCCTATGTAAAGTCCGGACAGCGCGAACTTTTTCTATGGAGTCTTTGATAAAAGCTATACGATCGCGAATACGCCGTCTATCAACTTCTAATTTTGTTTCGCCAGGACCGCGGGTACCAATACCGCCGCCTAAACGTGATAAAATAAGTCCTTTACCCATAATTCGCGGTAGATTATATTGCAGCTGTGCTAATTCTACTTGTAATTTTCCTTCATTAGTACGAGCCCGCTGGGCAAAAATATCCAAAATTAAAGCTGTTCTATCAAGAATACGAACACCCATTACCTGTTCTATATTTCTTTGCTGCGCCGGTGTCAGTTCATCATCAAAAATGCACAGATCAATATTTTCCTGTTGTGCATACAAGGCCAGCTCCTGTACTTTTCCTTTTCCTATAAAAAATGCCGGATCCGGTTTAGCACGACGTTGAATAAAACGGTTCACTACTACAGCACCTGCTGTATCCGCAAGCTGCTTTAACTCTTCAAGCGAATCTTCAGCAGTCCAACCGCCTTTTATCTGTCCCCAGTCCATACCAACTAAAATGGTTTTCTCTGCTGCTACTGCTAAACTGGAACTACTTGTTTGCTTGTCTAAAATCCGCTCTATTGTATTGATTACATTAAGAAAATTAATAGCTTCTGCTTCTTCCAGAGAAAAAGGTCCATATTCATCGCAGATAAACTGTTCTTCTTTGTCAAGCCCAACTATCATGCCAAAAGAAATTATGGACTGCGTGTAATCAGGTGCGGTAACACCTATTGTAACCATGGCATCGAATTTATTATTTTTTAACGCTGAAAAATCAACTCCACTCAACACTGGATTACCATTTGGATGAGTGTGGACACAACGGATTCCACTTAATCTGCCAATACCTCTGCGACCTTCTACTGCTGGCAGTTCTACACTGTCATTACCACCGATTACAATATTAGTTATTTGCCCGCTTCTAGAAATATAAAGAGAGATTTCTCTGTTTATAAATTCTGTAATATCAGCTAATTTTAAAGCTAATTCCGCAGAAATGAGCTGCCCTAAAGGCACTTGTACATCGTACAAAGCAATTAATTCATTCAAAACAGAATCCCGTATTCCTTTTTTGTTACCTAAAATTTCACGCATGATTTACACCTTAAAGAGCAGACATGGTATTTTACCATATCTGCTCTTCCTTTTCTTACAATTACTGACGAACGCGTGCCGGCTCGACATTTATTTTATAGCCTTTAATCGTGTTTTTGTGCATTACACCCAAAACTTTTTCGGCCATATCTTCTGGGACTTCTACAAAGGTAAACTTGTCATAAATATTGATCAAACCTACTTCTTTGGCAGGAATATCAGCTTCAATAGCAATAGTTCGAACTATATCCTGAACAGTAACTTTTTGGCTGCGTCCAATATTCATGAAAAGACGAACCATGCCAGGACGACCACCAGTATTACTTAAATCTTTCGCCAGAATATCTTCAGGCGAAGCTTCTAAAGCTTTATTACCTTCCTGCATCAGTTTTAACGCAGCAGCAACCACATCTTCAGCATCATATTCTTTTAATAAGCTTGCTGCAATAGGCATATAATCATGATAGTTAGACTGATCCAGCACACTCTGCATTTTGGAAACGATCATTTCACGCTGACGCTCAATAACATTGGCTGTAGTCGGCAATTGACGACGTGTTATTTTGGTTTTAGTAGTGCGTTCGATAAGTTTCAACTGACGGAATTCACGCGGCGTAATAAAGGTCATAGCAACACCAGTATTACCTGCACGGCCGGTACGTCCAATACGATGAACATAGCTTTCCGGATCCTGAGGAATATCAAAATTGATAACATGAGTAATATTATCAATATCTATGCCGCGGGCAGCGACGTCCGTAGCGATAAGAATATCAGCTGTTCCGTCACGGAATTTCTTCATAACACGATCACGTTGAGTTTGGCTTAAATCGCCATGTAAACCTTCAGCCATATAACCGCGGCTTCCCAATGCAATAGCCAGATCATCAACACCTTTTTTAGTGCGGCAGAAAATAATCAGCTTACCATCTATTTCTGCATCAAGCAAACGACATAAACCTTCGATCTTATCCTTAGTTTCAAAATAATATTGATCGATAAGCGGAACTGTGAGTTCCTCTTTGCTGATCGTAACATTTTTAGGAGCCTTCATATATTTTTTTGTGAGGCTTAGGATCGGTCTTGGCATAGTTGCTGAAAACAACAAGGTTTGACGTTCTGCAGGAAGATTTTTCATAATTTCTTCCATATCGTCTACAAAGCCCATATCCAACATTTCATCAGCTTCATCCAGGACTAAAAATTTAATATGATCAAGTTTGATAGTTTTACGGTTTATATGATCAATCAAACGGCCTGGAGTACCAATAACTATTTGCACGCCGCTGCGTAAAGCTCTGATCTGACGGTCGATAGGCTGTCCGCCATAAACAGGTAATGCTTTAATTTTAGAAGTACGTCCAATTTTACCGATCTCTTCTGCAACCTGGATTGCCAGTTCACGGGTTGGAGTCATAATCAGAGCTTGAATATGGCGATGATCGGTAATACTTTGTACGACCGGAATACCAAAGGCGGCTGTTTTACCAGTACCAGTTTGTGCCTGACCTATAACATCGCTACCCTCTAGTACTAAAGGAATAGTTTGCTCCTGGATCGGAGACGGTTCTTCAAAACCCATAGCTGTTAAAGATGCTACGATTTTTTTATCCAGCAGTAAGCTGCCGAACATTTCTTGTACATTAGTTGTCATTGTTTAAATTTCCTCATTTCTTCTTGCTTTTATTTTATCTATCACCATAGAAATAGCCGTTAACGCACTACGCAGTTTATTTTCAGTTCTGGTTCCGCCGAAAAGATGTTTCACACAATGTACGTCATTGCCATCAGCTACAGCCATATAAACTAAGCCTACAGGTTTTTCTTCTGTGGCACCACCAGGACCTGCAATACCAGTGATACCTACACCATAAGTTGTTCCAAAAAGATCTCTCACTCCGGACGCCATCTCACAGGCAACCTGTTCGCTGACAGCGCCGTATTTTTCTAAATTTTTCGCAGATACGTTGACCAGTTTTTGTTTGGCCATATTGCTGTAAGTCACAACACTGCCCAAAAGATATTCACTGCTGCCAGGAATATCAGTGATCATGCTGCTGGCTAAACCTCCTGTACAGGATTCCGCAAAGGCAATCGTACTACCGCTTTTTAATAGTTCCTGACCAAGATATTCTGCTAAAGAAGCATCATCAACGCCATAAATAAATTTACTTAACCGTTCATAGATTTGTGCTTCTGTACCGGAAATCAAGGCTTTGGCTTCTTCAACATCGGACGCTTTAGCTGTAATACGAACAATAATTTCACCGCGGCGAGCATAAATGGCAATGGTAGGATTACTTTGTGAAGTGATAATATCATCAAGCTGCGCTGCAACAGATGATTCTCCAATGCCACGCATTTTTAAAATACGCGAATAGATTATACCTTGTTGAGCATAACGCTGCATAAGTAACGGTAAAAAGCGCTGTTCACATACGTAATTTAATTCTGACGGAGGTCCAGGCAGCAAAACAATCAGCTTGCCATTATGTTCTAATACCAAACCCGGCGCAGTTCCAACTTCGTTGATTAAAATTTCTGCACCTAAAGGAACCATTGCCTGTTTATCATTATTAGATGACATACAAAGACCTTTTTTAACAAAAAAACTATTAATCCTATCCCATGTATCTAAATCCAGATACATTTCCAGTCCCAGCATATCAGCAATAACTTCTTTAGTGATATCGCCTCTTGTAGGGCCAAGACCACCTGTAGTAATAACGATATCCGCTCTCTCTAAAGCAATTTCTAAAACGCTTCTAAGCCTGGTCTCATTATCGCCAACAGTCGTCTGATAAAGCACATCATAGCCTAGTTTATTTAATTGTCGTGATAAGTACTGAAAATTAGTATTAAGTATTTCTCCCAACAGCAGCTCAGTACCAGTATTTACAACTTCAACGATCATTTGTTTTGCCCCCTTGCTGGCAAATTAAATTCTCTCTCCTACCATTTCGTAGGTGAAACCCTGTAAAATTTTTACTTTAATAAACTCACCTGCTTGAACATTTCCTGCGTTTTCGACAAAAATACTGCCATCAATATTAGGAGCTTCTTTATATGAACGACCAAAAACAAGATCAGGGTTTTCCTCATCGCAACCTTCAACAAGTACTTCTAAAATCATATCTTCCATATTATGATGCATATCTTCTGATATCTGTGCCTGTAAAGACATTAATTCATGAAAACGTTCTTCCTTGATTTGCGTATCTATCTGTTCTGGCAAATCAGCTGCTACAGTTCCTTCTTCTTGGGAATAAGAGAACACACCGGCATTGTCGAAACGCTGTGCTTCAACAAAAGCTTTTAATTCTTGGAAATCAGCTTCTGTTTCTCCAGGAAAACCGACAATAAATGTAGTTCTGATAGTAATGCCTGGTATACGCTGCCGTAATTTGTTTAGCAATGCCTCAACTTCTGATTTAGTATCATAGCGATTCATGCTGCTGAGCAATCTATCGCTGGCATGCTGAAGCGGAAGATCCACATATTTGCAAACCTTATCCAAGCTGGCGAAAGCTTCAATCAAATCGTCAGTAAAATTATTTGGATAACAATACATGACCCGGATCCATTTAAGGCCTTCCAGTTTATTAAGTTCAGACAAGAGCTCCGGCAGGCGCAGTTTACCGTAAAGATCTTCACCGTATCTGGTTGTATCCTGTGCAACAACTATCAGCTCTTTAACACCCTTATCAACTAATGCTTTGGCTTCGCCAAGCACTTGTTCAAACGGTTTGCTGACATAAGGTCCACGTAATTTGGGGATGATACAGTAAGAGCAGCAATTATCACAGCCTTCGGCAATTTTTAAATATGCCATATAATCAGGAGTTGTTAAAATACGCGGTGCCGGGATTGGCGCCAGTTCTGCTTTTTTCAGAGACTCCAGCATAATGAACCGCTCTCCATGAGTGACCCTTTGGATAACATAAGCAATATCTTCATAGCATTCAGTACCTATAACGGCATCTGCTTCAGGAATATTTTCTAAAAGTTCTTCTGCATAACGCTGCCCTAAGCAGCCGGTAATAATCAAATATTTACAGGTCCCTGTTGTTTTATACTCCCCCATTTGTAAAATAGTATTAATAGATTCTTCTTTGGCAGATTCTATAAAACCACAGGTATTTATAATAATCAAATCTGCTTCTGCAGGATCGTTAGTAATTGTTATCTGCTGTTCATGGATCAATCCCAACATTGTTTCAGAATCAACGAGATTCTTAGGACAGCCGAGACTTACTAAGCCTATTTTCACGTTTGTTCCTCCATCTATTTTACTGCAAATCTAGCCGACTGCAGCCATTTATTTGTTAAAATCTCCTGTTGTACCAGAGTATTATAAGCAGTATTAAGCCATAATTTTTCAGGCTGCTCAATATGATTACCATTTAAACCATTGGATAGTAAAAACATATAACCTGTATTTTGCTCCAACGCAACTTTCTGCGGTGCCGATGACATTAAAAGCCAGTCTCTGAACATTTGTGCATCCTCATATTTTTTAGAAGCAGCATCAACGGCTACCCCATATAAGCTTACAGGAGTCCCTTCACTGGGAAAGACGATATATGCAGGAAAATCATTTTCCAAATATTTGAATACGTAGCTGCGCCGAGTAATAGCCAAGTCTGCATCACCAACAGTGGTCAGGCGAATTGGTGTGAAAGGAAAGCGGGAATATTGAGGAATTTGTCTGTTAAGACCTCTGAAATATGCCAGGCTTTTTTCCTCGCCTCGAACACTTGCAAAAGCAGCTAAAAAGTTACGCGTATTTGCCGAATCGGAAAGATTTTCCATAGCCACACGCACATTTTGAAGCTTAATGATATCCTGCCAACTCAAAATATTTTCCTGACCGTATTTTCTGGCATAACTTTGATTAACCAAAAAAACTACAGGGTCATAAAAGACACCGAACCATTGACTTTGTTCATCTTTAAAAACAGACGGTAATAAATCTCCAGCCTCACTTAAAATGGCATACAAACGCTGCTGTTTACTTAAAAGCTGCAGCTCATTATGCTCTAAGAGATACAAATCAGGTAATTTTCCCTGTTCTCTTTCTTCCGGCAGTAATAGTTTTATCACAGCATTCCGATCAGGGTCATTATTATACTCGCTGATTAAAGCCTGTAGAAAACTGTTATCTAAATTAGAATATAATAACAATTCAGTTTTTCCATGCACCGCTATACTTGTTTCATTTTTGTCAGAATCAAAAATAAACCAGGCTATACATGCAAACATCAGAGCAATGATTAACAGTATTTTTTTTTGAGGCATCTTTAACCTCCTGTTTTATCGCCGTTTGTTCATTTTATGGTTAAATGCAATTTTGCTGTGTCGTGCTTTGGGATTATGGGAAGAAGATATTTTCAGTAAACATTTCTCATCATCACCAATAAGGTTACCACGATTAGTCTGCTGTAAAGCTTCTTTAACCAACTGACGGTTTTTAGGATTTTTATATTGCATCAGAGCACGCTGCATCGCTTTATCATGAGGATTACGGGCAACAAAAACCTTTTTGCCAGTTTCAGGATTGATACCGGAATAATACATTGCTGTCGATGCGCTTCCTGGAGTTGGAATAAAATCCTGCACCTGTTCAGGCTGATGTCCGATATCCCTCAAAAATTCACTTAACTCAACTGCATCACGCAGAGTACAGCCGGGATGACTGGAGATAAAGTAAGGTACTAAAAACTGTTTGAGGCCTATTTCTTGATTTTTCTTATTAAAAGCACGCATAAACTTTAGATAAACAGATTTACCAGGCTTGCCCATATTAGATAAGGCATGTTCTGCTACATGCTCTGGAGCAACTTTTAATTGCCCGCTGACATGGTAACGACATAATTCATCTAAGAAACGATCATTTTTGTCTGCTAACAAATAATCGTAACGGATACCGGAACGAACGAATACTTTCTTTATTCCAGAAAGCGCACGAACTTTTTGCAGCAGTGCTATATAATCGCTGTGGTCAGCATCAAGATTAGGACAGGGTTTGGGAAACAGACACTGCCTGTCGCGACAAACTCCTACTTTTAATTGCTTGGCACAGGAAGGATGTCTGAAATTGGCAGTCGGACCGCCAACATCATGTATATACCCCTTAAAATTTGGCAATTCAGTGATTTTTTTTGCTTCCCGAACGATAGATTCATGGCTGCGTGTCTGAATGATTCTTCCCTGATGGGAATGAATAGCACAGAAAGAGCAACTCCCAAAGCAACCACGGCAGCTGATAACACTAAACTGTACCTCCTCTATTGCAGGCACTCCTCCGTATTTTTCATAAGCAGGATGATAAGTACGCATATAATCCAAATCATAAATAGCATCCATTTCTTCCTGTGACAAAGGAAATGGTACTTGATTTTGAACAACAAATTTTTTGCCGTTCTTTTGGACAACAATCTTCCCAGAAAATGGATCAAGTTCTTTACTTTGCAGATTATAAGCTTTAGCAAACGCTTCCCTGTCTTTTAATATATCTTCTAATGAAGGTAATTCAATAAATTCATCTAACGCTTGCAAATCATCTGCTAAATAAGCTGTACCCCGTACATAATGGATATCTTCGATAGTAGCTCCGCCAGCTAAATAGTCAGCAATTTCAACGATCTGCTTTTCACCCATACCATATATCAAAAGGTCGGCATTGCTTTCGACTAAGATGGAAGGCAAAATTTTATTTTCCCAATAATCAAAATGCGCAAATCTGCGCAAACTGGCTTCAATGCCTCCGATAATAACCGGCATTTCCGGCCATAAGCGTTTTATTTGCTGCGAGTAAACTACAGTAGCATGATCAGGGCGCTTCCCCATCTCTCCGCCAGGTGTATATGCATCTTTTTTTCTTGGTTTTTTAGCCGCAGTATAGTGGCAAAGCATCGAATCAAGATTTCCACCTGAAATAAGCACTGCCAGACGAGGCTTGCCCAGCACCTCAAAATTTTTCAGCTTGCGCCAATCTGGCTGACACAACAGTGCGACTTTATAACCCTGCGCTTCTAATACACGACAAATAACAGCCGGTCCAAAAGAAGGATGATCAACATAGGCATCGCCGCTGATAAACAAAAAATCTATTTGTTCCCAACCACGGGCATTGATATCTTCCTGGGAAATCGGCAAAAATTCTTTCATTAGGATTTATAGCCTCCGATATTATTTCTTATATTCTTTAATGACAACTCCATCAACGTTTTCAGCTGGAGCAGGCTTTCCGTTAACAGCAATCTGCATTGCCTTGATGTTGCCATATTTTACAATAATTTTTTTGTCAGCAGAGAAATTTTTTTCCTGATTGCTTACTAAAGTTCCTTCAAAAACTTTTTCTCCATCTACAGTAACTTCTACCCAGCATCTGTCATTACAAAACATATAGAGATTTAGATTGTTTTTATCAGGAACAGCTTGCTTCTGCTGTACTTGCTTATTGTCAGCAGGCGCTTTCTGTGTTTTAGCAGCAGCCGCTTGTTCAGCGCGTTCTTTGGCTTTTTTTGCATCTGCTTCTATTTTTGCTTTTTCCTGCTCAGGTATTTCATTGCTTTTGGCAGTATCATCACTTAAAGCTGATTGTTTTGGTGTCACAATATTTTCCGGCTGATCACTGCTGCTGAATAAGAAAATATAACCGGCAGCAGCAATTATAACTAACAACACAAATGACAGCAGATAAGTAAAAATATTCGAAGAATTTTTTTGCGGTTTTAGATGAGGAGCAACGCTTATTTTAGAAGTTGTACGGATTTCAGCAGGTTTTATTTCTTCTGGATCAACACCTGCACAAGCAGCTTTGTAAAGCGTAACTAATTCTGGACCGTTGAGCCCCAGATAATTACCATAGGTGCGTATTATTCCTTTAGTAAAAACATCACCTGGAATTTTAGCGTAGTCACCTGTTTCAATAGCCGCTAGATAGATTTTTCGGATACTGGTAGCTTCTTCTACCTGCTCTAAAGAAAGTCCTTTATCAAGTCTGGTATTTTTTAGAATTTCTCCTATATTATCCATAAGCTTACCCTCCTCTATCATACTTTATTGCGCTGTAAAAAAACGTTCTTCTATTTCATGACGCGACATAATTAATTCGCGGGGTTTGCTGCCAACAGACTGACCTACGATACCAAGTTCTTCCATACAATCAACTAAGCGTGCAGCACGCGTATAACCAATTCTAAATTTACGCTGCAGCATTGAAGAAGATGCCTGACCAGTATCCATGACTAAACGGACTGCATCTTCAAAAAGTTCGTCACTCATCAGATCGTTGCCATTTTCAGATGCTGCGTTAGAACCTTTAGTATCACTTTCTAACACCTGCTGAGTAACTTCTTCTGAATATTCGACTGGTATGGATTGCTTCTTGATAAAATCAACAATCTTATTTAATTCTCCATCACTCACAAAAGCACCTTGTACACGTACAGGTTTATTTGTACCGATAGGATAAAAAAGCATATCGCCTTTGCCCAATAGCTTTTCAGCACCGCCCATATCCAAAATAGTACGGGAATCGGTCTGTGAAGAAACAGCAAAAGCAATACGTGAAGGAATGTTTGCTTTTACAATTCCTGTGATAACATCAACAGACGGACGCTGAGTTGCCAAAATAAGATGGATACCAGCTGCGCGGGCTTTTTGAGCCAAACGCAGAATAGCATCTTCTACATCTACTTTAGCCACCATCATCAAATCTGCTAATTCGTCAATAATAATTACGATAAAGGGCATTTTTTCCGCGGCCTGTGCATTATAGCTATTGATTTCCCGCACATGATTATCAGCAAAAGCCTTGTAACGGCGTTCCATCTCGGCAACAGCCCAATGTAAAGCTGAAGCAGCTTTTTTGGAATCAGTAACAACAGGAGTCAGTAAATGCGGAATACCATTATAATTAGAAAGTTCAACAACCTTAGGGTCAACTAAAATCATTTTGACTTCTTCAGGACGGGCTTTGTATAAAATACCGGCAATAATCGTGTTGATACATACAGATTTACCGGAACCGGTAGAACCGGCAACAAGCATATGAGGCATTTTAGAAAGGTCTACCGTAATAATATTACCACTGATATCCTTGCCAAGGCCTACACAAAGTTTTGACTCTGTTTTACGAACTAAATCGCAGTCGACTACCTCCCTGAAAAATACCGGATCATTTTTTCGGTTCGGGACTTCAATACCGATGGCAGCTTTGCCTGGTATCGGCGCCTCAATGCGAACACCTGAGGCGGCAAGTTTGAGCGCTATATCGTCTGCTAAGTTTACTACTGAACTTACTTTAACGCCAGGAGCAGGTTCCAGTTCAAATCTGGTGACGGAAGGACCGCGTGTAACAGCGACGACGCTGGCGCGAACACGGAAATCTTCAAGTGTCTGTTCTAAAATAGCACATTGTTCTCTGATATCCTCTTCGGTATGCTTATCTTTGGAAACATACGGAGGATTAAGTAACTCCAAAGGTGGAAACAAGTATGTACTTGCTTCTGCTGCCGGCAGAGTTTCTGTTTTTACTTTTTCACTGACAGCCTTTTTAGGAGCCGGGCTGGCAGCAGAAATATTTTTATCAGCAGTATCAATGATCTTTATATCGCCAGGATTCTGATTTTTGTAAGGATTAAGAAAATCATGCTCTGGCATTTGTACTGCTGTTTCCTTTGGTTTATTAAAATCTATAATCGGCCTTGTAATAATATGAGGCTCATTTTTCTCAGCAACAGGAAATTCTTCGATAAATGGCTGTTCATCATCCAAAAACGCTTCTTCATCTTCAGCTTTACTTTCATTTTTGCCAACAGCTTTTCGAATGATCTGTTTAAACTGGCTTTCTTTTTTGATTCCTGAAGTAAAGCCTGCAAAATCATCACTGTTGTAAGGATTAACAGTGTTCAAAACTTCCATATTCTTAAAATCAGAAGTTTCAGCAGTAGTTTCATTATCTGAATTTTGATAAGTTACAATATTTTTAGCTTTTCTACCAGCTGTTTCTGCCGAAGCCTTTAAAGACAATTTCCCCGTTAATAAAACGCTGCAGATGATACCTGCAATCAAAATTATCAATGCTCCAGCTGTTCCTGACAGACGTCTTAATGCTAAAAGAAAAGTTCCGCCCAATAGACCGCCACCTTCTTTAAGCTGTTCAGGAACCAGTTCTTCCCCTACAGGTACAAAAACATGATGAGCTGTGCCTAAAAGGCACAGCATCAATAATGTTAGGGCTAATCCTTTTTTTGAAAAACCAATTCCCTTGTGGGAAAAAGAAAATCTAATACCAAGAACTATGCATGCGAGCGGAAACAAAAATGCCCCTTTACCTAAAGTATAGTTCATAACTTTATCTATAAAAGCACCTATTGTTCCTGTAGGAAGCCCAAAATAAGCTGCTGCTGCAAAACATCCTAACGCAAGCAAAAGAACGCCGCTTATTTCCAAACGACTGTTATTCTGTTGTTCCGTACGTTCTGCTTTGGTTCTTCTCAAATTAGGCACCTCATTTACAACATTAGATCTCCATTATAATAGGCAAAATCATCGGTCTTCTGCGTGTTTTTTCGTATAAAAATCTGCCAAGTGAATCGCGGACAGCAGATTTTATAACAGACCATTCAGAAACATTGCTCTGTTCGCATTTATCAAGAGCCTGCTGAACTTTCTCTTTAGCAGTTTCCATCAAGCCCTCTGCTTCACGCACATAAACAAAGCCGCGAGAAACTATATCCGGACCGGAAACTACAGTGCAGGTATCCTTATCGATAGTAACGACAACTATCATGATACCATCCTGGGACAGCTGTCTGCGGTCACGCAGAACGATATTGCCAACATCACCTACGCCGAGTCCGTCTACAAGTACTTTTCCGGAAGGAACGCGGCCATTGATACCAATACTATTGCGTGTCAATTCAATGATCGAACCGTTTTCGCCTACGACGATATTCTCGCGCGGCATACCCAGACTGCCTGCAAGCTGTGCATGCTTGATCAAATGCCTGTATTCGCCATGCACAGGAATGAAAAATTTAGGACGCACCAGATTGTGCATCATTTTGATTTCTTCCTGACTGGCATGACCTGAAACGTGTACACCATTGCTTTTTTCATAAATAACATCGGCACCAAGTTTATACAAGTGGTCTATTGTTCTGGAAACCAGCTTTTCATTGCCTGGAATAGGTGTTGCGGAAATAATAACAGTGTCTCCGGGAACAATATCAACTTTTTTATGATCGGACATAGCCATTCTTGTTAAAGCAGACATAGGCTCTCCCTGGCTGCCGGTAGTAATGATAACTATCTTATCAGGAGTATAGTTGTTGCTCTCATCAATGTCGATCAGTACGCCTTCAGGTATTTTTAAATACCCTAATTCCATGGAAATATTTACTACATTTACCATGCTGCGCCCGATAACTGCTACTTTACGTTTATAACGAACAGCGCTGTCAACTACCTGCTGGATGCGATGTACGTTTGACGAGAAGGTAGCGACAATAATACGGTTTTTGGCATAACGGAATTCATCATCAAAAGTCTGCCCGACTATTTTTTCACTTTGCGTATAACCGGGGCGTTCGGCATTGGTACTGTCAGCCATTAAAGCCAGTACACCCTGATCACCGAACTCTGCGAATTTATTAAATTCAGTTACCTGTCCATCTACAGGAGTCTGGTCAAATTTGAAATCACCGGTATGAATGATAATACCAATAGGAGTATGGATCGCCAATGCAACTGCATCTGGAATACTATGGTTGACACGTATAAATTCCACTTTGAAATTTCCTGCGTGAATTTTATCTCCAGGTTTGATAATTTTGCATGCTTCAGAGCTGACCCCGTTTTCTTTCAATCTTCCCTGAAGAATACCTAAAGTCAAAGCAGTTCCGTAAACAGGAGCGCCGATCTGTTTCATAACATACGGCAAAGCACCTATATGATCTTCGTGCCCATGAGTCAGGAAGATAGCTTTAACCTTGTCTTTGTTCTCCACTAAATAAGTAATATCAGGAATAACAAGATCGATTCCCAACATATCATCTTCAGGGAACATCAAGCCGGCATCAACGAGAATTATATCGTCGCCATAACGGAATACCGTCATGTTCTTACCGATCTCCCCCAATCCGCCCAAGGGAATAATATTTAATTTACTTTGTATTTTACTCAAAAAAAATACACCTCCAAAATTTTTTTAATTTATTTCCGTACAAGTATTTAGACCTCTAGTAATAAAATCTATTAACCGCACACCTACTCTACGGTATATTATACATTAAATAATGCAGAAAAACAAATGTTTAATCAATTATCAATAAATTTTTATTGTAAAGATTCAGTGAACTGAACATAAAAAAACAAGCATACCTTAAAAGGTATGCTTGTTTGAAGCTCTTACAGATCCTCACCATGGTTTTCGATAGGACCTTTATTTTTATTCATGCGCTGCCAGAAGAAAGCAACTGCAAGAATTGCTACGCCAATAGCATCAGTAACAGCGCCAGGAATAATCATATTTAAGCCGCCAACAAAGAACAGCAGTCTTTGCAAAAAGCTGAGCTTGGACTGACAGAACCCAATCATGGCGACAGATACGCCCCACATGCCGATAATCGCCGTTGCACAGGCAAAAGTGATTGTAAATGGAGTTGCATCAATCATAAGCAGTTCAGGTGCCAAAACAAAAATATACGGAACGATAAAAGCCGCTATTGCCAATTTTGCTGCTGCAAAACCTGTCTTCATTGGATCGGCACCGGAGATACCGGCACCAGCATAAGCAGCCAAAGCAACCGGAGGAGTTACGTCCGCAACGATACCAAAGTAGAAGGCAAACATATGCGCTGCCAAAACAGGAACATCCATCTGCACCAAAGCAGGAGCAGCAATTGTAGATGTAATAACATAGTTAGCAGTAGTCGGAACGCCCATACCAAGGATCAAAGACGTGATCATTGTAAAGAACATTGCCGGCAATAAGTGTCCACCTGCAAGATCAAGCAGTGCCGTAGCCAATTTAAGGCCAACGCCTGTTTTGGTTACAACACCGATAATGACTCCGGCTGTAGCACAGGCAATCAAAACACCGAGAACACCTTTAGAGCCTTCGATCAAGCCTTTGACTACATCACCAAAGCTGATACGTGTAGATTTTCTGAGGCAGGAACAGATCAGAGTAAGACCAATCGCCCACAAAGCAGCACGCATCGGCGTATAACCGGATACCAACAAGTAAACGATGATCGCCAGCGGTAAAATCAAATGGCCTTTTTCCATAAACAGTTTACCAAACTTAGGTAATTGATCACGCGGCGTCCCTTTAAGCCCAAACTTTTTAGCTTCATAATGTACGCCTATCCAAACACCAATGTAATATAACAGCGCCGGAATGACGGCAGCTTTAACAACTTCGATATAAGGGACGCCGACAAATTCAGCCATCAAGAATGCAGCCGCTCCCATAACAGGAGGCATCAGCTGTCCGCCAGTAGAAGCAGCAGCTTCTACCGCGCCTGCAAAAGCAGGACGATAACCTAATTTCTTCATCATCGGAATCGTAAAGGCGCCTGTACCGGCTACGTTAGCAACAGAGCTGCCTGATACTGTGCCCATCAACCCAGATGATAATACGGCAACCTTGGCAGGTCCGCCTGCGGCCCAGCCGGCAACAGCGTTAGCCAGGTCGATAAACAACTTGCCCAAACCCGTAGCTTCCAAATAGGAACCAAATAAGATAAAGAGATAAATAAATGTTGAAGATACGCCAAGTGGAGTACCAAAAATACCTTCTGTGGTAAAGAAAAGATGATCGAACATCTCCTGCACACCAACTCCGCGATGTGCCAGAATCCCCGGCATATACGGGCCGGCAAAAGCATAAAACATAAAAAACAGTGCAACTGTAAGCATCGGCCAGCCGACAACACGGCGAGCTGCTTCAAACAGAAGCAATGTACCGATAAAAGCAATACTGAAATCAAATTCAGTATTCATACCGGCTCTTAAAACAAGTTCATCGTAAAAAATTACGATATAAAGTGCACTGGCAACACTTAGAACAGCGAAAATAACATCAAGCGGATGCATTACAGATCTGGACCAGTTTTTCCTGCCAGGATACAGCAGATAAATCAAAGAAAATCCAAATGCCAAATGGATTGCTCTCTGTAAGTGTGCATCAAGTACACCGAAAGTTGCGGTATACAATTGAAAAACGGCGAAGGCAATACAGATAAAAGAAATTAATTTGTCCCACATTCCCGTTAAATTACGTTTGTCAGACTCTTTGTCAAATTTTTGCAGGACTTCTTCTGCTGACATAGTTGTTTTATCTTGTTCACTCATTCTGCCCTCTCCTCCCCTTTTGCAAAATTTAATTTAACCAATATTGATAACGTTTTTCTGCCTTGATTTCAACCAAGGTTCCTTGTCCATATAGATCGCAAAGATCATAGACTTTATTTTTATGTATAATACGAGGCTTTGCTTGTACGGCAGTTCTTAATTTTACAGTCTTATAAGGCCGATCCATTTTTAAGATAAACTTACCGTCAGGAGTATTAGTCAAAATTCCTTCTGCAGGTGAATATGGCAGTCCTACTCCCAGTGATTGATACCGAGTATGTGTCATAACCATATCATCTGCACCGTCAACTCTAAAAAATTCTTCCACCGTTGTCAGCTGGACCGAATGGGTAAATGCAATATTCCATTCTTCTCCTCTTTTTGCAGTAAAACATTGTTTTGGCAATCCATCTTCGGGATTAATAGAAACTACTAATTGGTTGGCATACCAAAACAATATTCCCAAACCAACTAATACAGTAACTGATATCAGAATCATTTTTTTAGAAAAAGACCGATTACCGGAAGTTCCCGGCAACCGGTCTCTCAGGTTCATCATATAAAATATTTAACTCTTATTTTTCTTTCAAGTATTTTTCTGCGCCCGGATTAACAGGAACAGACATACCGTCCAATGCGGTTGCTTTAGAAACTGCATTAGCTACAGAATGAGCTGCTTTCAAACGATCGAGATTGCTGAAAATAGCTTTGGTGATAGCATAGCCGGTATCAGCATCCATTTTATCAGTTACTGCCAACATAGCACGAACTGCGATTGCCTGAACGTCGGCTTCTTGATTCGGGTAAGTTTTGGCTGCAATAGTAAGTTTGGTATAGAAAGGATATTTTGCAATCAAAGCGTCAGCTTTATCGCTGTCAACCGGCAGTAAAACTACATGGTTTTGAGTCGCGATATCCTGAATAGCTGCGGTCGGATGGCCTGCAGTTACGAATGCAACGTCAACATTGCCGTCTTTTAATGCATTGGAAGCTTCTGCGAAAGAGAGGTATTGAACTTTAATATCATCATAAGTGATACCATAAGCTTCGAGTATCTGGCGGGCATTAGCTTCAGTACCGGAACCTGCGGCACCTACTGCAACGCGTTTGCCTTTAACATCATTAAGAGAGTTAATACCGCTTTTATCCAAAGTCACGATTTGTATCGTTTCGGGGTACAAAGTCGCCAAGCCCTGGATACTGGGGACTTTTTTATCTTTGAACATTTCTGAACCGTTAACAGCATAATAAGCGATATCATTTTGCACAAAAGCGATATCGACTTTATCCTGCTGCAACAAGTTGATATTTGCTACAGATGCACCGGTGGATTGTGCTGAAGCATTAGCGCCGGGAACATTTTTATTCAAAATGTCAGCGATAGCGCCTCCCAATGGGAAATATGTACCAGCTGTGCCGCCGGTAGCAATATTAATGAATTTTTGCGCAGCCGGTTTTTTCTCGTCCTTTTTGTCAGAACCACCGCCGCAGCCGGCTGCCATAGTAGCAAAGACCATGATTGCCATCAGAAAAGCTAAAAGTTTTTTCATAGGATCCCCTCCTCATTTTTTAGTGTACACAGTTATATAATGAAAAACAAAAGCTTATTTTTCAAATGACTATGCCACTTTACTTACTTAGTTTAATTCGATAAATTTCTATAAAATCCTGCAAGTTCGAAGAAGCTCTATATTGTATACAATATACTTTATCTGTTTTTCTTAAATTTTGCTGCTTTGCTAAAATTAAAAGAATATGGTATTATATATATCGTTATCAAATATTCAAAGGGCAATAACTTCCCTTGCCAATAAGAGAAAAGGATGTGTGTTTTATGAGCTCCGGAGCTTATACTCTCAAACTTTCACGTACGCTTTACAATGATACTTTCCGTGCCCAGCTGCTTGACGAAAATCAGCAGGTCATTGGCCACCTTCGTATCGTCCCAGGTGTCCCGCTTGACCGCAGCCTGGTCCCGGAAGACGCGCCAAGCGTTCCTGCTTATCTTTTAGTCATCGTTGATGACGCCGATATCAACAAAGATAATCTGATCGATTTTGAAGAACGCGCCAGCTATGCTTTACTAAAACGTTTTTCAACAGAAGCGATCAGTTTCCAACATTGCCAGTTCTATTATCCTTCACCTGCCTTCATTTTTGAACAGGCAGATGCGCTCACTAATCCTGTTATGTAAAAAAAGCCCTTCAACAAGAATGTTGAAGGGCTTTTTTATATACATTTTTATTATTATTTTCAGATAAATTTGTCACTGCCTTCGGCACTTTCTCCGTTTTTAAAGCTACGGTATTTGTCATAAATTATCCGCATAGCCGTTGCAACGGCTTTTTTAGCACTGCCCTGATATTGACGTTCTAAAATATTCTGCAGCTCTTCGTGCCCATTGGAAAGATTGTAACCAATAAGACACTGTGCGATATATTGCCGTGCCAGTTCAGTCGCCAGCGTGCAGTCTGCCTTTACGATAAGTCCGCTCTTCATATCGACAACAACAATCACACCTATGACCTTATACATTTCCGCAGCTGTAATCCCTACCGGTAATTTTGCATACCCCGAAAAAAGTACTCTTTCATTACTTTGTTCGTCTAACATAAAAATCCTCCTGTTTTTTTACCGACAAGCTGCGGACGGAAACATTGATTGTTTTGACCTGCATTGCCGTCATATATTCTACTTTTTCTTTTATTTTGTGTTGGAACAATTTTGTTACTTCAAAAATCTTAACGCCGTAATACAATACAACATCAACATAAATGCTGATGCCTTTCGTTTCGGCACGCCTACGGACTTTGATGCCTGTTACTTTATCAATGCCCATCATTTTTTCGGCAATGAGATTGATGATGTCATAAATAGCATAGTCGGAAATCAACAGCTTGCCATAGTAGCTGAATGCCGGTCTGACGATCGAACGGTCTTCCCCGCTTTTCTTCCTTTGCTTGGAAAATAAATTATATGGTAAATCAGCAAAATAACCTGTAAAATGCGGCTTCAATTCTACAGTCGGTACCGGAACAATATGCTTGCCGTCGCGCAGCCGAGCCTGTTTCGCCTTTTTTATCTCCTGCTTGGAAGCAATCTGCTGAATATAAACAGTCTTTTCAGGCTCAGGTAACTCCAAACGCTTAACTATTTTCTCTATCATATTGTCGGAAGTAGCCAAAATCAGCAGCCGCCGGACGTCATTACCTGCCAAAGCTTCACGCACAGCTTCTGCATGATCTTCTTCAGTAAAAATAGCACGCTTGACCGCCTGTATTCTATTCGTTTCATTTTTAGCAGAAGTTCCAGCTAATATTTTGGTTCCTTTGATAAGTAATCCGTCATCAATGATAGCATCACAATTATTTTTATGGGCAATACCTATCGCTCGATGACTTTTACCAGTACCGCTGGGACCTACAAAAGCTACTACTTTCATAAAGGCCTCCGCAAATCCGACTTAAATTTATTGTTTATATTCTATCACATTTTTGACATTTGTATATAAAACTTCAAAAATTCCTAATTGCTCAGGAAAACGCCCGCTCACTCCGTGAAAATCAGAACCGCCAGAAACCAGCAAATCAAAATTCTGCGCCAGCTTCAGCCAGTATTTTTGCTCGTTTATATCTGCGGAAGGATGATAGACTTCGATACCGTCAAATTTGACATTCTTCATCAAACAGTCCACCAGAGGTTTATCCTCCAATTCACTTGGATGTGCGAGCACGGCCAGGCCTCCTGCCTGGTGCAGCAGCTCTACTGCTTCCTCCGGCGATAATTTAGGCTGCGGTTCATAACCGGGCCTGCCTCTCTTTAAAAGCACGTCAAAGGCTTCCTGCACCGTAGCAAAATACCCTTTGGCAACTAAAGCTTTAGCCACATGTGGACGTCCGACCGCTCTGTTGTCAGGATCACATTCGGCTACCTCTACATAATAGCCTAAAGCCGCTATTTTCTGAAGAATCTTCTGCAGCCTGAGTTCGCGCGCATGGCGCATTTCATGCATTTTCGTCAGCAAACGCTCATTACTGATATCAATATGATATCCTAAAATATGTACGCTGGCCTCACCGGCCTGGGTACCAAGCTCTACGCCTCTGATGATACGGGGAGAGTTTTTTATATTTGCAGCAGCGGCTTCTGCTTGAACAATGCCATTTACAGAATCGTGATCAGTCAAGGCCAGTACGCCTATTTTAGCAGCTGCTGCCGCTTCTACAAGCCTTGCCGGAGTATAGGTGCCATCTGAACTTGTGCTATGAGTATGCAGATCTACTAACATTTTACATTTCCTGCGCCAGCTTGATCAGTGTACTAACACCAAATCCGGTACCACCCTTAACTTTAAAGCCGGAAGTTTTAGCAGCTGTAGAAGTACCGCCGATATCAATATGGGCCCAGGGTATCCCTGCTTCGACAAATTCACCGATAAACAATCCACCGCTGATACAGCTGGCTTCACGACCTGCACTGTTGAGCAGGTCGGCAACATCACTTTTCAAAGCTTCCTTACATTCCGGCAGTGCAGGCAGCTGCCAGTAGCTTTCACCTGCTTTTTTACCGGCTTCGATAAGCTGTCTGATCAAAACATCATCGTTGCCGACAACACCAGCTGTTTCTGTCCCCAAAGCAACGATAACGCCGCCAGTCAGCGTTGCTATATCAACTACCTTGGCTGCTCCCTGCTTGCAGGCGTACCAGACCGCATCTGCCAAGACCATACGTCCTTCGGCATCTGTCGAAATAACCTCGATCGTTTTACCGTTAGCTGCTTTTACAACATCTCCGGGACGCTGGGCGCTGCCGGAAGGCATATTTTCAGCACAAGCAATGATCCCCATCACATTGCAGGGTATTTTCAGTGCGGCAATAGCCCTTAATGCGCCTAAAACTGCACCAGCGCCAGCCATATCGTCTTTCATCTCACCCATATTGTCACTGGGCTTGATCGAAATACCGCCGCTGTCAAAAGTAATACCCTTACCAACATAAGCAGTATAAGGCGCAGCACCTGCTCCATTATATTTGATTGTAACCAGACACGGAGGATGGATAGAGCCCTGCCCTACAGCCAGTAAAGCGTGCATGCCCATCGCTTCCATCATCGTTACGTCTAAAATTTCAAATTCCATATCATATTCCAGAGCCAATGCTTCTGCTTCTTCAGCCATAACGCTTGGAGTCACTAAATTGCCGGGCCGATTGACCAGATCGCGTGTATAACAAACCGCATCTGCCACAACCTCAGCTTCTGCAAGCACCCGTTCAGCATCTGGAATACCGGAAATAATAGAAAAATCAAGTTCCGGTTTAGATTCAGGTTTGCCTTTACATTCCGTAAATTGATAACCTCCCAAAACCAGCCCCTCAGCCAAAGCAGCTAAGTAATGGGTCCTTGCCGGATTAGAAAGAATCGGTGCCACAACAGCAGTCTGCTTTATTTTGGCAGCAATCAGAGCCCTGGCGGCACTGCCGGCAGCTTTACGCAGATTGTTCGGCTTACATTCATCACCTTTGCCAAAACCGGCAACAATAACTCTCTGCAATCTTCCGTCCTGCGCTATAACAAGATCAGTCAAGCTTCCTGCTGCTGTCAAATCTTCATTTTTTTCAGCCAGCCCATTGACAGCCTGCACTATATTAGCTGGAATATTCAGTTTCGTTAAGTACGGCAGACATTCCCTGCACAAAAACAAGGTAACAGACTCCGCATTGACTATACTTTCTTCTTCAAAACCATCTATCACTGATTTTACTAACTCTTTGGCTGTTTCCTGATCTAAATCCATAATACTGCTCCTTTATCATTTTTTATTTTTATCTGAAAGTTACACAGGTAGTCAACTCATCCAAATATGTGTTGCCATTTGATTTCTGCAGATTCAAATCACTGACAACTACCTTCATTACACTATGACGCGTACCGCCTGTATAATGGCTGCCCAGAGAATGAATAGCATAGGGAATCTCGTTAGAGGAACCGAGATATAACATCACGTGTCCGTCCATATGCAGTGTAGAACCAGGAGTTAAACCTTTTACGACATTAGCTCGCTGAGCACTGCTCATATTGCCCATTTTTTTATGGATACCTGCGCTTGTTTCCTGCTCGTCAGCATTGCGCGGCAGAAAAATACCTACTGTACGGTAAGCATTACTGATAAAACTGGAACAATCGACGCTTTGCTGCAGTCCGCCCCAGCCGTATACAGAATCGTAAAATTGAAAAGCGCTGCGAATAATATTATTAGTCGTATAAGGCAGATAACCTTCGTGCAGCGAAGCATTGACAGCCAAAACTACCTTATCTTCCTGCAGCTTGCCCTCTTTAGTCCTGACAGGAACCTTTACCGTATAGGCAGATGTTTTTTTATCAGCAAGCTGTAAACGTGCGCCCTGCTGGAATAAAACCTGAGCTCCGTCTGCCTTTAAGGCGTAATCCTTAGCAACCACGGTCAGAAAATTCTTTGGCTCCGCATAACGAGACCAGGTGCTGCGGTCAGTTTCGGCAACATCAAATTTAGACAGCCAGCCACGGTAATTATAAGCCTGCACATAATAAAAATAACCGTTAGTACTAGTATGCAAAATAGCGACAGCCTCACCCGGATCCAAAGCTGTTTCCTGCAAAGCATCAAAATTACGGTCACTGGCATAAAAAAACAACCCTTCACCTGTCGGCAGATTACGCAGATTAGTACGCCTTACAGTAACGCCATAACGCACAGTAACCTCAGCCGGTATTGCCGCCGCATTAGTTTGTGAACGCAGGATATTTTTATAATTATCACTGACGAGCTTACCTTCCCTGTACAGTTGATCACTCAAATCTGTATGCGTATTGACATAAGCTGCTACTGTTTTACCGCTCAGTGTTTTAGGATAAGCCGCCATATCATAAACTGTTGGCGACGCGGCAATGATCTTTTTATTGAAAGCCGCAACGCCAGCCGCATTGAGTACTACTTTATCACCGTCAGCATTATGTTCCGTCCAGTAAGCCGGGCTGATAAATTTTTCATAAGTAGTAATACCCGCTGCCTCTACAGATCCTTTAGGCATCAGCAATATCATCAGCGTCATACATAAAAATAAAAAGTTTTTAATCACAAAAACTACCTCCTAAACCAATGTTAACAAATATTATTGCCGGCAAAACACCGGTATATTTACCTGTCTTCTCCACGGCCTCAGCCTGTTTACTGAAGCTGACAGATTTGAGCGTCTTATTTAATTCGATAATTATTAAATTCTGTACCGAGGGTAAAAATCCTGCCCCAAACACAGAAAAACTACCGTAGTTTTATAATAAAACTACGGTAGCAGCAAGCATTAAAAAGCTTCGTAAATGCCGTCCTGACGTTTTTTCTCTGCAGTTTTGGAAATGTACGAACCAAAAATAACAGGGTAACCTTTACGTTCTACGATCGTCTTGATGTAGTCTCTATGTGGGCAAGGCGGACGGTGATAATTGTCTGATACGACGCACGATGCTAGATGCACCACAACATCCCTGCGATCATCGCCCCAGCGTTTAAGCTTACGGTTCAAATCTTCGATTTTTCCGGCTACACCCGCCCCACAGCAGCCGCCGCAGGTAATCGTCATATATTTGGTATCGGCATCATAACCGGTAAATCTGCCGCTGCGCTCATAAAACGATTTCATGCAGGCATAACCAACGCATTTTTTCTGCACGATGTCACACTGAATGATCACTACTAATTTAGCCATTATTTTACAAGGCCGTATTCTTGGAGAACGGCGACCATTTTTGCTTTATTTGCCGGTTCCATCGGGGTAAGCGGCAGACGTGGCTGCCCAGCATCAATGCCGGTAACAAGCGTTACCGCAGCTTTTACCGGGATAGGATTGGTTTCGATAAACATAGCGTTTGCCAGCGGCACCATTCCCGCATTCAATTTTGCAGCTTCGCGTACGCGGCCGTCTTCATAAGCCTGCATAACGTCCTGCAAGATACCGCCGCCAATATTGCTGAGTACAGAAATAAGCCCGGTCGCGCCGACAGACATAAACGGCAGAATCAGTCCGTCGTCACCGCTGTAGATCGTAAAATCTTCCGGCAGGACCGAATAAAGCTCGGCAACCTGAGCAACATTGCCTGCAGCTTCTTTGATCGCAACAATGTTCTCAAAATCAGCAGCCAGACGTGCTACTATCGCCGGAGAGATATTGGAAGCTGTACGTCCCGGAACATTATAAACAATGACAGGCAGTCCTGTACTTTGCGCCACAGCTGCAAAATGCTGGTAAAAACCTTCCTGTGTCGGCTTGTTGTAATACGGACCAACTATCAAAACACCATCTACACCCATTGCCTCGGCCATTTTCGTCATTTTGACAGAATCAGCAGTGTTATTAGAACCTGTACCGGCAATAACAGGCACGCGTTTGTTGATACGGTTAACAACTACGCGGAACAATTCCAGTTTTTCCTCTGCACTCATAGTAGCAGCCTCGCCGGTAGAGCCTGCTACGACCAAGCCGTCGGAACCATTATTGATAAGCCATTCAGCCAGATCGGCTGCCTTTTCATAATTGACGCTGCCATCAGCATTAAAAGGAGTAACCATAGCGGTCAAAAGTCTGCCAAAATAAGGATTTTTCATTGCTTACACCTCGCTTATAATTTAAACGCTTTATGAAGCGCCGTCACAGCATCGATCAGATGTTCCTGTTTGATTATCGCTGAGATAGTCGTATCAGAATCCACAGTCTGCAGGATGCTTATTTTGCAGCCGGTAAGCGCTGCAACAAAATTAGCCATAACACCGGGGACGCCGCGCATCGCCGAACCTACAACCGAAACCTTGGCGCAATCCTCGGTTAGAGTATATTCAAAATCCGTACCGTTTAAAACTTTATTTGTATGCTCCACATCATCGGCAAAAACCGCAAACATAGCATTGCTCTCAGATAAATTCAAACAGCCTACGCTGATCCCGGCATCTGCCAGATCCTCAAACAGCTTGCGTCCGCTGGCGATATCCTCAGGATTGAGCGCGACCCGGAACTGAGCCAGATCAGTCAGGTGAGTTACGCCGCTGGCCAGCCTGCGTTCATTAATAGAAGTATCCTCTTCCGTTTCTGCACAATCATTTGTAATGAGTGTGCCGGGAGCATCGCTGAACGTAGATTTTACGACCAGCGGTATATTTTTCTTCATTGCGATCTCTACTGCGCGCGGATGGATAACCTTTGCACCCTGATGCGCCATTTGACAAACTTCACCGTAAGAGATCTGCTTCAGTATCGAAGCCTCTTTGACCAAACGCGGATCCGCTGTCATAATACCTTCGACATCGGTATAAATCTCGACACATTCAGCATGCAAAGCAGCGCCTAATGCAGCAGCCGTAGTATCACTGCCGCCGCGGCCCAAAGTAGTAAATTTGCCGTTATTTTCCGTCATGCCCTGAAACCCGCAGACAATAGGAATAACGCCTGATTCCAATAAATGATGCAAATTGCTGACATTGATATTTTTGATCCGTGCCGCACCAAACTGAGAATCTGTAATAATCCCGGCCTGACCGCCCGTAAGCGCCATGGCATTGATCCCGAATTTCTGCAGCGTAGCTGCCATAACGCATGCTGCCATGATCTCGCCGCAGCACATCATCATATCCAGTTCGCGCACGTTGACTGAAAGATTAGTTTCTTTCAGTACCTTGATCAGGGTATCAGTAGCATAAGGCTCTCCTTTGCGTCCCATCGCAGAAACAACTACAACCGGGGCAAAACCGCTGCGTACGGCTTTCTGCACCTTATCCTTAACAGCGATGCGCGCTTCCTGTGAAGCAACGGAGGTACCGCCGAACTTTTGCACTAAAATTTTCATGAACTGTGTCGCTCTCCTATCTTAGATCCAGCCGTTTTTGATCATCGTTTCGGCGATCTGTAAAGTATTCAGCGCAGCGCCTTTACGGATCTGATCGCCGACGACCCACATATTATAAGACTTCTCACAGGATTCATCCCTGCGCAGACGTCCCACATAAACATCGTCTTTTTTGGAAGTATATAACGGCATCGGATATTCCTGCTTAGAAGGATCATCCTGCACAGTAACGCCCGGGAATTTTGCCAGTGCTTCGCGCATAGCCACCAGATCGACTTCTTTTTCCAGCTCGATATTTACAGACTCGGAATGACTGCGGTAAACAGGTACGCGGATCGTAGTAGCAGTGATCCGCATTTCATAATCCTCCATGATTTTTTTCGTTTCATTGACCATCTTCATTTCTTCCTTAGTATAAAGATTATCGCAGAAAACATCTATTTGAGGAATCAGATTAAAGGCAATAGGATAATGCTTCTCAGCGCTGGCGGAAGGAAGGATATTCGCAGTCATTTCCCTGCCCTCACTATGTTCCCGCACCTGAGCGTCAAGCTCGTCGATACCTTCTTTGCCTGCACCGGAAACAGCCTGATAAGTAGATACGATGACACGCTTTATTTTTGCCAGGTCATAAATAGGTTTTAAAGCCATAACCATAATAATAGTAGAACAGTTAGGGTTGGCGATAATACCTTTATGCTTCAAAATAGCCTGCGGATTGACCTCAGGTACGACCAACGGCACCTCAGGGTCCATACGGAAAGCACTGGAATTATCAATGACCACCGCGCCGGCTTTCACAGCATGCGGAGCGAAATCTTTAGAAATGGAACCGCCTGCAAACAAAGCGATATCTATACCCCTAAAGGAATCGAAAGTAGCTTCTTCAACAGTGTAGGTTTTACCCATAAAAGCTATTTCTTTACCGGCGCTGCGTTTAGAAGCCAGCAGGCGTAATTCGGCAAACGGAAAGTTCCTTTCCTCAATAAGTTTCAAAAACTCGGCTCCTACCGCTCCGGTAGCGCCTAAAATAGCCACATTATATTTTTTCATCTGCTTCCCCTCCGTAAATTTTATTATAACAGCTTATCCAAGCCATAAGTCAAACCAACTTTATCTATCATCTTGCGGCAGCCAAGCATCACACCGGGCATATAACATTCACGGTTGACCGGTTCGTTGCTGATGCGGAGAGTTTCGCCCTGACTTCCGAAAATGACCTCCTGAGAAGCCACATATCCGGGTAAACGCACGCTGTGGATCTTCATACCTTTATAATCAGCGCCGCGGGCACCTGCCAACAGCTCTTTTTCTTCAGGATGGCCCTGATGCATTTCCTGGCGCACCTCGGCGATTTTCTGGGCTGTAATAACCGCAGTCCCTGAAGGAGCGTCAAGCTTTTTATCATGATGACGCTCAATGATCTCAACATTAGGAAAATATTTTGCTGCCTCGCAGGCCAGCTTGATCATCAAGATTGCCCCTAAAGCAAAATTAGGAGCGATCAGAATACCTGTATTATTAGCTTTAGCCAACTCGTCCAGCTCTGCCAGATCAGCATCGCTGAAGCCTGTCGTACCAACAACTGCACGAACGCCTGCCGACAGCACGGTACGCAGCGATGCCATTACTACATCAGGGCGGGTAAAATCAACAACTACATCAGGCTTTACTACCATCAGTTTGGCTTTAAGATCAGTAGCCACTGCCATCTGATTACCGTTTTTAACAGGAATCATTTTATCGGCGCCAAAAGCATCGACTGCGGCAACAAGCTCCATATCCTCCTGTTCAAGAACAGTTTTCACGACCTCGCTGCCCATACGTCCCAAAGCGCCATTAACTAAAACCTTAATCATTAATTTCACACTCCTTATAAAAATCAAAAACCGTTGAGAGCAATACTCAACGGTCAACAGCATTGTTACATACAAATATAATCTGCATAGTTGAGATAGCCCTCCGCCTGTAAGGCGACAGTCCGGCGGTTTTTTACCGACGGCCCAGTATAACCGCATGGCTGCCGTTATACTTCGGCGGTTACCCTTTCCTTCGTTTCAGCGATCCCTCTCCGCGAAGTACTCTTGCTTTCCGCTCCTCTATCTAAATAATATTCTATTGGATTTATTATATCTCTGCGCTATACACTTGTCAAACAAAAACGTTAAATTTCTTAAAAATATAACTTTTTTTACTTTTTTTGTAACTAAAGGCGATTTAAGGCCTCTATCACGATTTAAAATCCGGGAAACAAATTTTTTCCCAAACTCCTCAAAGCTCCTCCAATCTCCTTCAATCTCCTCAATATTCCTCATTTGCTTTAATATTACCGTTAAGGTAGGATATAGATACAGGAACTTGCGCAAGTTTCGGAAAGGGTGTCCCAAATGTATAGCAAAATAAATGTAAAACAAAGTTTCTCGGACTTCATCTTATATATTTTCCCGTCCGTAGTTACAATGGTGCTGGTATCGTTCTATTCAGCGATCGACAGCTGGTTCCTGGCACAATACGTATCAACTAACGCCATGGCCGCTATCAATATCGTCCTGCCTTACTCAAACCTTATCTGGGGTCTGGCCGTCATGTTTACCTGCGGCTCCTGTGCCCTGGTCGGTATTAAGCTGGGTGAAGGCAAACGCCGTTTAGCCAACACCTACTTCACCTCAATGTTCTGGTTTCTGACGGGATTTACGGCAATTTTTGCAATCATCGCTTACTTTAATATGGACCGTATTATTTATTCTCTGGGTTCTACAGCGCTGCTGTTTGAAGATTGTAAAACTTACCTTAAATATATGATTTTAGGTACGCCGATCCTGGCGGTCAAGCTGTTCCTCGAATATTATATCCGTCTGGACGGTAGACCTGCTTATTCTCTGATAATGTCCTTAACAGGCTTTATCCTCAACATCGTCTTAGACTATTATACGATCGTTGTTTTAGGCTGGGGCGTTTTCGGCGCCTCGATCTCTACGATCACCTCGATCGCCATCTCCACGCTGATGGGTCTGGTTTATTTCAAACTCTACGAAACAAACCTGAAATTTACCAAATTCCACTGGAACAAATGGTACTTTATCAAGTCCAGCTTCAACGGCGCCGGCGAAATGCTCACCGAGCTTTCCTCGGGTATCGTAACGATTTTCTTTAATATCGCCATTATCAAATTTGCCGGCGAGGATGGCGTTGCGGCTATGGCCGTCAACATCAACATCTTCTACTTCCTCATCAGCATCTATCTTGGTATCGCAACAGGCGCACAGCCTGTCATCAGCTATGCCTACGGCGCGCAAAACAAAAAACGCCTGGGCGAGATCATCGATCACTGTAAAAAAGCCATTCTCTTTGGCTCCCTGGCGGTCTTCACCTTAGCCCGTTTTTACGGCGCCAACATCATCTCCTGGTACATCGGCGATAACCAGCAGGTCATTGATTTAGCAGTACACGGTTTCAGGATGTTCTCCTACTGCTTTATCTTCCTGGGCTTCAACATCTTTATAGCCGGCTTCTATACCGCGATAGGTAACGGACTGATCGCAGGCATCATCTCGCTGCTGCGTTCGCTGATATTCGTACTGGCAGCCTTATTTACCCTGCCTTCACTTATAGGCATCAACGGTATTTGGCTCTCTGTACCTTTCGCAGAATTGGCAACAATGGCGATTTCGATAGTCTTTTATCTGATGTTCGTCAACAGCTACTTCAAAAAGCTGGTGTAATAAGCAGTAAAACTCTGCCTATGATGGCAGAGTTTTTTGTTTCTAAATGTTTTTAAAGATATTATACAGCAATCAAATCATTAGGACTTGGTACTGCCAAAACCACCGCCGCGAACAGCTTTGTCAATATCGGCATCTCCATCTGCTACCAGATATTTATAAAAGATGCCTTGGGCCACACGCTCATTTTTAGCAAGCACTACAGGTTCAGTCCCCATATTCAGCAACGCCAGCATGATATGGCCCTCGTTATCTGCGTTATTATAATAGTCGGCATCAATGATGCCCTGATTATTAACAAGAGAAATATGCTTTTTTACGGCGATGCTGGAACGGATATGTACTCCCAAATATTCGTCATCCTGCATATAGGCCTTGATACCAGTCGGTACCAGCTGCAATTTTCCTGGCAGCAGTTCTATATCTTCCGGCAGACAGATATCATAGCCTGCAGATTTCTGCGTTTTACGCTCCGGCATCGGAAACTCGACCACAGCATATTTAGTGATTTTTTCAAAGCCTCTTACTTTCATAGTACACCTCGCTTATAAAAAATCCCGCCGAAGGAATCAGCGGGATCTTAAATTTCTTGCTTATTTTTCCAAACCGTTAGCCAAAACAGCTTTGCGGGAAAGGTTGATGCGGCCTTTTTGGTCGATCTCGGTTACTTTGACAACTATTTCGTCACCAACAGAAACCACATCTTCAACCTTGCCTACACGTTCGGTAGACAGTTGGGAAATATGGACAAGACCCTCTTTACCCGGCAGGATCTCGACAAAAGCGCCGAAATTCATCAGGCGGGTAACTTTACCGGTATAAACCTTGCCAACTTCAGCATCAGCAACGATACCGTGGATCATATCAATAGCTTTAGCAGCAGACTCGCTGTTTACTGCGGCAATGAAAACCTTACCGCTGTCGTCGATATCTATTTTAGCACCGGTTTCTTCAACGATCTTTTTGATCATTTTGCCGCCGGGGCCGATTACTTTGCTGATTTTTTCAGGATCTACGCTGATCGTAGTGATTTTCGGAGCATATTGAGACAGCTCTTTGCGCGGTTCGGAAATGCATTCCATCATGATACCCATGATATGGTCGCGGCCGCGTTTAGCCTGTGCCAAAGCCTGAGTGAAGATATCTTTATTGATACCGTCGATTTTGATATCCATCTGGATTGCAGTGATACCTTTATCAGTACCGGCAACTTTAAAGTCCATATCGCCCAAAGCATCTTCCAGACCCTGGATATCGGTGAGGATAGTGAAATATTCGCCGTCCTTGACCAGACCCATGGCTACGCCTGCTACAGGTGCTTTGATAGGTACGCCTGCATCCATCAAAGACAGGGTGCTGGCGCAGACGCTGCCCATAGAGGAAGAACCGTTAGATTCCAGAGTTTCAGAAACCAGACGGATAGCATACGGGAATTCGTCTTCGGAAGGAATGACCGGCAGTAAAGCACGTTCTGCCAAAGCGCCGTGACCGATCTCACGACGTCCGGGACTGCGCATGGGTTTGGTTTCACCAACACTGTACGGCGGGAAATTATAATGATGGATATAACGTTTAGTATCTTCTACTCCCAAACCGTCAAGGATCTGTGCTTCACGCAGCGGAGCGAGTGCCAGAACGTTGAGGATCTGAGTTTGGCCGCGGGTAAAGAGCGCACTGCCATGCGGACGTGCAAGCAGGCCTACTTCGCAGGTAACAGGACGTACTTCATCCAGCTGACGCCCGTCAGGACGGATCTTATCAACGGAAATAGTACGGCGAACGATCTTTTTCACCAGCTTTTGCGTGATGTAAGCTACGTCTTTTGCATTATCAGGATATTTTTCAATGAAAACTTCTGCGATTTCAGCTTTTACCTTAGCAACGTTTTCTTCACGCTCTAATTTATTAGCGTCCATCAAAGCTTCTTTCAGTTTATCTGCGCCATAGGCTTCGATCTCGGCAGCGATTTCAGCAGGAGGTTCATAAACAGGAACTTCCATTTTAGGTTTACCGACTTCAGCCATGATTTTTTCCTGGAAGGCTACCAGCTCTTTAATAACGCCGTGGGCAAACCAGATAGCGTCAAGCATTGTTTCTTCAGAAACTTCTTTCGCACCGGCCTCAACCATCAAAATAGCATCTTTAGTACCGGCAACAGCCAGGTTCAGCAGGCTGACCTTAGCTTGTTCCACAGTAGGATTGATAACAAATTCACCATCGACAAGACCAACGCGTACACCTGCGATCGGGCCTTCGAAGGGGATATCGGAAATAGATAAAGCGCAGGAAGCGCCGATCATTGCCGGCATATCCGGAGCATTATCAGGGTCAACAGATACAGCAGTAGCTACTATCTGCACATCATTATGATACCCGTCAGGGAACATCGGACGGATCGGGCGGTCGATCAGACGGCTGGTCAAAATGGCCTGCTCGCCGGGACGGCCTTCACGTTTGATAAAGCCGCCGGGGATTTTACCGACAGCGTACATTTTTTCTTCAAAATCTACAGTCAACGGAAAGAAGTCTACTCCTTCCCTGGGTGTTTTTGTACCAGTTACCGCAACAACTACTGCGGTATCGCCATAACGAACCAATACGGCTCCATTTGCCTGCTTAGCGATCTTACCGATTTCCATGGTAAGCGTTCTGCCGCCAAGCTCCATACTGTAAGTATGCATTCTTCTGCCTCCTCTAAGTTTTCACAATTTAGGTTACCTGGTTGTATTCGCCATAAATTGCGTTTCTCCTTTTACTTTTTTAAATTTTCTTAAAAAATCTTTACTGTAACTCCCTACTTTTTCTGTAGAGAAAACTATATAAAAAAGCACAGGCTCTAAGCCTGCGCTTTTAAGCAGTTTGCTTCAGATCATCTTTCCCGCTAATATTTCTCGATAATCCTGATAGTTTTCTTCCAGCAGTCTGGGAGTATCCAGGCCATAAGGGCATTTTTCCTTACATTTACCGCAGTGCAGGCAGTCTTCGATATTTTTCATCATAGCCTGGGCCTTGTCAGTAAGCTGCGCTGCCTGCGGTGCTCTCCTGATCATCAGCGACATTCTGGCGCAGGAATTGATTTCTATTCCCACCGGACAAGGCATACAATAGCCGCAGCCACGGCAGAAACTGCCGATCAGTTCCTGCCGGTCTTTATCGATTACTGCCTGCAGCTCTGCTGTCAGAAGCGGTGGGCAGTCGATATAGTTCAAAAATTCATCCAGTTCATTTTCACGCTGCACACCCCAAATAGGCAGTACATGATCAAACTGCGCCAAATAAGCATAAGCGGCTGCAGAATTATTTATCAGCCCTCCCGCCAGTGCCTTCATGGCAATAAAGCCCATGCCGTGAGCAGCACATGCACGGACAAGCTCCAGTTCCTTCTCGGTAGTCAGATAACTGAAAGGAAACTGCAGCGTTGCATACAAGTCAGATTCTATGGCCTCGCCGGCTACTGCCAAACGATGGTTGGTAATGCCGATGAAACGGATCTTCCCCTGTTCCCTGGCCTGCTGCATCGCTTCATATAAGCCGCTGCCGTCACCCGGTTTAGGGCAAAAGGAAGGATTATGAAATTGATAAATATCTATATAATCAGTTTGCAGCAGGCGCAGACTGGTTTCCAGGTCATTCCAGAATCCTGCTGCTGTAACAGACGGTGTTTTAGTCGCAATAAATACCTGCTCGCGGATACCCTTTAGCGCGACTCCAAGCTTTGCTTCACTGTCCGTATAACTACGGGCCGTATCAAAAAAATTTATCCCTCGTTCAAACGCCCTGCGCACCAATTTTACTGCGTCGTCCTGCGGTATCCTCTGGATCGGCAGTGCGCCAAAACCGTTTTTATTGACAGTGATCCCTGTTTTGCCCAAGCTAACTTCAGTCATCGTAACGCCCCATTTCTCACTCGATTTCTACTACAAATATAGCATAGAAATAAATAAAAGTCGAACAAAGCGCTGCAGCTCTATGTTCGACTTTACTCTTGAACCAGCTTTAGATATGCTGAGTTTTAGTAAAAATATTTTTATTAGCTTCGATACTTTGGCTGCTGCCCACAACACACAAATACTTCTCGCTTAGTGTATCCCTGATCAGCGGAGCCAGCTTCTGCAGGTCGGCATTCGTTAAGTCTATGATCTCACTGCGCATTTGCTGCCGCATTGCCGTATCTACCTGTTTTAGATGATAAACTCCAGCCTGCTCCAAACGCATGGAGTTGGTCAGCGGCGTATCCAGACCGCTGATCGTGCCGATGATGTATTTTGTCAGCTCACGTTCCGAGAGCTCCAGTTTTTCGAGCCAGGACGGCATATCATAATATGCCTGCAGCGATTCTTTCAGCTTCGGATCACGGTAGGAAGCAAAAAACATGGTCCCGTTACGGTCAAAACGCGCTGTTGCACCGTAAGCGCCGCCCTGTACCCTGATTTTAGTCCACAGATATTCGTAACGCAGGATAGTTTCCAGCACCTTCATTGCGCCGTGGAACTGATAGCCAAATTTGTGAAAATCACCGCCGGCAGCAACATATTGTACTTTGCCGGGTGTCATGATCCCTTCATTTTCTCCCGGAGCCTCTAAAAACTGCGGTGCTTTACCAGCAACAGCTGACTGCGGCAGTAAAGCTGCAAAATTCAGAGCCTGCTCTAAAACCAGCATCCGTTCGCTTTCTTCACAGGAATAAGCCAGAAGATATTTGCTGCTTTCAAAGAAAATACCCAACAGCTGCCGTAATTTTGCTAAGGTATCCTCTGCCCTGCCAGCAAAGTCGGCTGACAGCTCTTTTAAAAATTCATAATAGCTGAATTGATCCTGTTCATTGACTCTGGCTGCCGTTGAAAAATATGAAGCCAGACGGGTACAGGCTACAGTCTGCCCCCGAGAGAAGAAGCTGCTGTCCCAATCTGTTTTTACTTCGTCTAAAATTTCCTGCAGCCGTTTGGCGTCGTCTATTTTACTGCCAAGCGCAACTGCCTGCAGAATGTCGAACAATTTATCCAGATTAGCCGTCAGCGCTTTAGCCTGAACGGTGAACTTGATCGTATAATCGTTAGCGTCGTCGGCAGCTGAGTAAGCGTGCATCTGGAAAGAAACACCGCCGGTATATTTGTTAGAGGCCGTGGCCAGCTCCTGATAGGTATACTTGTCGGTATTAAATTTTCCAAGCACATCACTGAGCAAATAACAGTAAGGCAACAGGTCTTTATCAATACCTGTCAGATCAAAATACCAGTTCAGATAAGCTATTTTATTGGTAAAAGCCGGTACATATAAGATATCGTTTGTTCCCAGCTGTTTCAAAACAGTTTCTGTAACTTCTACTTCACGTCTGATATCGCTGCGTTCCAACAGCGGGATCGTTTCCAGCGCCTCGGCAGTATCAGCTGCAGCCTGGCGTTTGTGCAGTTCGCTGCACAGTTCGATATTTTGGGCGATAGTTTCAGGATCCATCGACGCTTTGAGCGCAGCCATTTTTTCTGCCAGTACTTCCTGCTCCCGTTCCTCTTTCCCCTGCTCAGGATTCAGAGTCACTATAACCTTATGGGTATTGTCCAGCAGATAATTTTCAATCAGCTGCTCATAATAACGTGTTTTGATACCTTCGCGCAGCTGCTGTAAAGCCTCAGTATAGCGCAGACCTGCTAAAGGATCTCCGTCATACAGCCAGGAATCCATCACGCTGATACCATAAATCAAGCCTTTGGGATAAGCGCCGAAATCAGCTTCCCGCAGCTTAAATTCCAGATAATTGAGATGTGCCTCTAACAGCTCTTTATCGATGCCGTTGATCGTCAGCTGCTGCAGCGTGTGATAAATAACACTGATAAATTTATCGCGCTGTTCCGGTTTGGAACCGGCGGCTTTAATCGAAAAGATCGGCTGGCGGTAGCTTCCGGCATAAGAGCCGCTGATGTCTTTGGCAACACCGGATTGCAGCAACGCCAGACGCAGCGGTGCTGAATTGCCTTCCAGAAGAACACTTTCCAATACTCTTAATGCCATTGAGGTTTTAACATCACGTGCATCACCGGTAACTATATGCAGTTCGTGATAAGTTTTATCTTCGGTAGCTTCGTCGGCTCCGACCGGATAAGTGCCAAGAACTTCCTGCGTTCTTGCAAAAGCATTCTGCAGAGGTATTTCCGAGTTCACTGCGCCGGTGCGTTTAAAGCCGCTCAGATATTCGTCGTTCAGATACTGCAGCGTCGTTTCGATATCCATATCGCCATACAGATAAATAAATGAATTTTCAGGACTGTAATAAGTGGTATGGAAATGCTCGAAAGCTTCCTGAGTCAATTCTGGGATAGCCTCCGGATGGCCGCCGGATTCAAAGCTGTACGGCGTGTCGGGGAACAATGCCTTCATTGCCTCATAGTCAAGCAAAGCATCAGCAGAAGAAAATACGCCCTTCATTTCATTATAGACGACCCCGTTATAGCTCAAAGCGTCCGTCGGTGCATCAATATTATAATGCCAGCCCTCCTGGCGCAGGGTATAGTGATTTTCATAAATCAGCGGATAAAAAACAGCGTCCAGATAAACATCCATCAGATTTTGAAAATCTTTGGCGTTGCGGCTGGCAACCGGATACATAGTCTTATCAGGATAAGTCATTGCGTTCAGAAAAGTATTCATTGAACCTTTGACCAGTTCTACAAATGGCTCTTTTAAGCGATACTTGCGCGAACCGCACAACACTGAATGCTCTAAAATATGCGCCACACCTGTATCATCATACGGTGGCGTCCTGAAGCTGATCGAAAAAACCTTATTATCATCATTGTTACCTAAATATAAAAGTCTGGCACCGCTGTAAGCGTGCTCCATCACATATGCTTCTGACTGGATCTCGTCGATATAAGCAGTCTGCCTGATCACAAAGCCGCTGTATTGTTTATTTACGTCTAATTTCATTTTTGCCTCCGAATATTTAACATTTGTCATTATTTTATCATAAATCGTCCACGCCAACTAAAAAATCTTTGTGACAACTTGTCAAAATAAAATATTTTCTTTATAATAAACTTAGCGACGTTAGATTGACGTTTCTTTGATGTCATATTTTTAGGAGGAGCAATTATGGACCAAACTCGTTTTACTCTGCGTATTCATCCCCTGATTATGAAAAAATTAAAAGTAATTGCTGATCACAACGGCCGTTCTGTCAACAAAGAGATCGAACAGATTTTGAAGTGGATCATAGACGATTTTGAAAATAAATGCGGTAAAATACGTACTGAAGAACTGGATCTGATCGACCACCCTGAAAAAAAAGCTAAAATTGAGCCTGTCAAAGACCGCCCGATGGATATGCTTTTTAAACTGTAAGTCCACAAACTAAAACGCGCATCTGCATTGCAGGTGCGCGTTTTCATTTTATTATTTAAAGTAGTTGACACCGGAAACGAAGATTTTCTGGTCTTTATTGCCGGTAATATTGCGATACAGACCATCTACAAAGCGTTCACTGTGGCACATTTTACCGAAAACGCGTCCGTCGGGACTGGTAATGCCTTCGATTGCATACAGCGAACCATTGGGGTTATAGGGCATTTGCATAGTAGGAACTCCCTGTGGGTCGACATACTGCGTTGCGACCTGTCCGTTTTTGAACAGCTCTTTGATAACAGATTCAGGAGCATAGAAACGGCCTTCACCATGAGATACTGCTACCGCATGGATATCACCGGGTTCTACTTCGCTCAGCCATGGAGATTTATTGGAAACGATACGGGTATCGACGATCTGCGATACATGACGGCCAATATTATTAAAGGTCAGTGTCGGAGATTCTGTTTCCAGATCTCTGATTTCGCCATAAGGCAGCAAACCTAATTTTACCAGCGCCTGGAAACCATTGCAGATGCCAAGCATTAAGCCGTCGCGTTCATTCAGAAATTCAGTTACCGCTTCTTTGATCATGGGATTGCGGAACATGGTAGCGATAAACTTACCGCTGCCGTCCGGCTCGTCACCGGCACTGAACCCACCCGGCAGCATAACGATCTGAGAATTTTTGATCATGCTGACCATCTTTTCTACTGACTCATCAATAGCCTGGGCAGTAAGATTGCGAATGATAAATACGTCTGCAACCGCACCGGCTTCTTCAAAAGCTCTGGCACTGTCATATTCGCAGTTTTGTCCCGGAAATACCGGAATAAAGACCCGCGGTTTTGCTAAGGTCATAGGAGCTGTCAGCGGCAATTCAGCTCTATATAACGGCTGATTTAATTCACCTTGAGCTTTTTCTTCGATTTTATAGGGGAAAATTTCCTGCAGCGGTTCCAGATATGCTTCCTGAGCCGCGTCAAGCTTGATAGCGGTATCGTTGATGGAGATAAACTGTTCTGCTGTCAGATGACCCAGGAGCATACAGTCCAAACCGTCAAACAATTCTTCGATATTGGTTCCGTCTGCCAGTTCCAGAACCATGCCACCAGGCTGCAGCGTAAATAAACGCTCAGTATCCTGGAACGGTTTAATGAATTCAAAACCCAGCTGATTGCCAAGGCACATAGTGGTAACGGCAGCGGCAATACCGCCTTCTTTTACAGCGGCAGCGGCAAGCACCTTACCTGCCAGAACCGCTTTATGTACAGCACGCATATTTTTACGCAGCACTGCAAAATCCAAAACTTCAGCATTATCGCGCGGGCAGGACAAGAAAACGACTTTATGACCAGCTGCTTTAAATTCTGCAGACACAGCTTTTTCCCCATCGATAACATCAACAGCAAAAGAAACAAGTGTCGGCGGTACTGTTTTATCCATAAAAGTACCGGACATACTGTCTTTACCGCCAATAGCCGGCAAATCAAGTGCGTCTAAAGCTGTAAAAGCACCTAAAAGAGCGCTGAACGGCTGTCCCCAAAATTCAGTATTATTAAGCTTGGGGAAATATTCCTGCAAAGTCAGACGCAGTTTATCAGGGTCAGCACCAAGGCATACTGCACGCACAACAGACTCAACTACCGCATACATAGCGCCGTGGAACGGGCTCCAGCACGCAACATCAGGATGATAGCCGCAGGCCATGACCGAAGCGGCAGTAGTCGTGCCATTGAGCACCGGCAGTCGGCAAACCATACCTTCGCTCGGCGTAAATTGTGTTTTCCCGCCGAACGGCATCAAAACCGTACCGCGGCCGATAGTGCTGTCAAAGCGTTCAGAAAGTCCTTTCTGACTGCAGACATTCAAACGGTTTAAATTTCCCAGCCAGGCTTGTTCCAAAGAAGCAGCTTTATTAACACATTCAGGTACTTTATCGAAAGCATTTTCGCCTTCAGCAGCTTTAACTACGATATTAGTATGCTGCGCCACCCCATTGGTATCGAGGAATGCCCGTGCCAAATCAACGATTTTTTCTCCGCGCCAGTACATAACCAGACGTGGGTTATCTGAAACCTCAGCAACAACTGTGGCTTCCAGGTTTTCTTTATCAGCATGTTTAATAAAAGCATCAAGATCTTTGGCTTCAATTACGACAGCCATGCGTTCCTGCGATTCAGAGATCGCCAGTTCCGTACCGTCCAGCCCTTCATATTTTTTAGGAACTTTATCAAGATTTACAACCAGTCCGTCAGTCAGTTCACCAATAGCAACGGAAACGCCTCCGGCACCGAAGTCATTACAGCGCTTAATCATCGCCGTAACAGCAGAGTTACGGAACAAACGCTGAATTTTACGTTCTGTAGGAGGATTACCTTTCTGGACCTCAGCACCACAGGAAAGCAGCGAATCTACGGTATGTTCTTTGGACGAACCGGTTGCGCCGCCGCAGCCATCACGTCCGGTACGACCGCCCAGTAATACGATCAGATCGCCTGCAGACGGACGTTCACGACGTACGGTATCACGTGGAGCAGCGCCAATAACAGCGCCGATTTCCATTCGTTTAGCAACAAACTTATCATGATAATATTCCTGTACATGACCGGTTGCCAGGCCTATTTGATTACCATAAGAGCTGTAACCGGCAGCAGCACCGACAGTTATTTTTCTTTGAGGTAATTTACCCGGCAGAGTTGCTTCGATAGGTACACGCGGATCAGCAGCACCGGTAACGCGCATAGCCTGATAAACATATGAACGTCCTGAAAGCGGATCGCGGATCGCACCTCCCAAACAGGTAGCTGCACCGCCAAACGGCTCTATTTCCGTAGGATGATTATGCGTTTCATTTTTAAACATAACCAGCCATTCTTCTATTTTACCGTCTATTTCTACCGGAACAACGATCGAACAGGCATTGATCTCTTCAGAAACATCCAAATCGTCAAGTTTACCTTCCGAACGCAGTTTTTTCATACCGATAACAGCGATATCCATCAATGTCACCGGGCGCTCGGTATCCTCACCGTAAACAGCTTCACGGGTGGCCATATACTTATCGAAAGCCGCTTGAATAGGTTTATTATACTCGCCGGCTTCAATTTCAACATCTTCTATCTGCGTCATAAAAGTCGTATGACGGCAGTGATCGGACCAATAAGTATCAAGTACTTTTATTTCGGTAATAGTGGGTTCACGGTGTTCTTCATTAAAATATTTCTGACACCACATCATATCTTCCAAGCTCATTGCCAGTCCCATTTCCTGACGCAGTGCTTCCATTTCATCACTGTTCTTGGTCAAAAAGCCGGTAACCGACTTGATCCTGGCAGGTTCTTCACAGGTCGCGATCAAAGTGGCAGGTTTCTCCCACTCTGCTTCTCTGGCTTCAACAGGATTGATACAGTAGCTTTTGATTTTAGCGAGTTCTGCTTCAGTCAAATTTCCTTCTAAAATATAAATTTTGGCAGAAGCTACCATCGGACGTTCTTTTTGCGTAATCAGCTGAATAGCCTGTTCGGCAAAATCCTCCCTTTGGTCATATTGCCCGGGAAGATATTCCACAGCAAAAGCGCAGCAGCCCGCAGGCACTTCAAAAATTTCGTCAGTAACAGTATCTACCGGTGGTTCTGACAGCACTATTTTTCTGGCAGCGGTAAATTCTTCATCACTGACGCCCATCACGTCATAACGATTTAAAATTCTGATACCTGTCAGATTTTTCATACCTAAGTTATTGCGCAGATCGGATAATAGTCCGTGTGCTTCAACAGCAAAAGCATCTTTCTTTTCCACAAAAATACGTCTGATTGTACTCATAAACTCAGCCTCCAAAATAAGATGCGGTTAAAAATACTCGTTAATATAATTATGACACTTGGGAAACAGCCTGTCCAACAATGAAGCCGCTTCCTGATTATGTATCTTCAGCCTGTTTTCAGCAGCCAGCTCCTGTACGGAGAACTGACCAAAGTATAACTGTGTAAAGGCCGCTACATCCATTTCAATATCCTGCATATCCACTGTGCTCTTAATATTGATCTGACCGGAATTTATTTCCAATTTCAATAACCCGTTATTAAGAGGCAGGGTTTTATCATTAATCAGCAGAGACATTGTTCCCTGTACATCGGCAGCTATGCCAGTAAGCTGTACAAGTGCCTGACGCACATTGATGCAGCGTGCCATCATAAATGGCTGCAAGCTGCCGGCATACTGCTGATCCTGTAAATGCAGATACATTTTATCCCAGGTTTCTGCCAGCCAGCTGAATTTTTCAGCTTCAGTAACATGTTGTCTGGCAAACTGCAGCAGGGAATCACGCGCCGCTGTTTCTTCTGCCATAAGCTCCTGCACAGCAAAGGTTTTATCATCAATGCTGTAAAACATATAGCCTACAACTTTCTCACCGCGCTTAACAAGCACAGCTTTGACATGCTCACCCTGATGAACTGCCAGTAAATGCAGCCAGTTTTTTAAATCACGTTTCACTGAGCCGTGATAAGCTGCAGTTACGGTATCATAGACCTTTTGAAAAACTTCTGCATTCTCCAGTCCGGTTCGCTGCAGGATCATATCAGCAGCCACACCGCCTTTGGGCAATGCAGACAAAGGCATCTCGTAACGATGCCTGTAATAGCAGTAATCAAACTGATACGGACGATAAATACCGGCATTGATCGGCATTAACAAAACAAATGCCTGACCCTGAGCCCGTAAAACCGAAAAAGCAGTCTCCAGAAGCGGAGCGAATAAATGTCTGCCCCTGTATTCCGGCGCTGTTGCAACGCCGACAATATAAGGCAATTTTAAATCACGCCCACGCAAATTAATGGTATAAGGATTCAAATGCAGCATATTCATCAAACTGCCGGAGCTTTCGTCAAAGCTGCCAAATACCATATTTTCTTTTAAGCAGTATTCATTAAAATACCACTTAAAAAAAGGAGTATCGTTTTTTTCAAAGCAATAATCCCATAATTCCATTATTTTAGGTAACGTTTCGTCATTAATAATACGAAAATCCATATTTACACCTATTTAAAAACAGCCGAATATTTTTTGATCATAAATTCAGGATGATATGATTCCTTAGCAGTGCGCAGCCCTTCATGGCCCATATCTTCTTCTCTGTTTAAATAAACTACATCTCCCCATGCGTGTTCGGCAAATTCTTTATTGATAGCCGCATAAATACCGCGGATATCAGGATTCGCTTTTTCTACATGCAGGACGGCCGTGTCATCATTGATTTTTTTACCGAAGCTGAATGCTTCAATTTTCCCGTCAACACGGATAGCGCCGCCGCGCAAGCCCAGTGCTTCAAAATTATCGATCGCTTCATGGATAGCGCATTGCTCACAGCGCAGACTCTCGTCTTCGTCAACACGCTTTTCGCACCATTCATCGCCAAAAGCTTTGCACTCTTCGTAATTGTCTGGTCCGATCGGTTCGTAAACATAATCGGAATATTCTTTTTTAAACGCATTGTAATGATTTTTCTTACCATGATATTTACGTCCTGACAAACTAGCCAATTTTTCACGTAAATAAACATAATCCCAATTATCGCGGTCTTCAAGAAATTCCATTTCTGGAAAAGCTTTTGCCAGCCGCTCTTTGCCATCTTCATAAATGCCATGGATCTCAAACGGCTTCCCTTCGTGATATTCTTTAATTTCCGCAAACAATTTAGGCAGATCTTCGTCCTTACCGCCAAAGGGCTGCAAAAAGAAATCCACTTCATTGCGTTTTACCTTGATCACCAGAAAGTCATGTACTACTGTCCAGTAAATGCCATAACAGTCCTGCCATACAAATAAATTTGTAAAAGCACATTCCGAACCCCGTTGGTCAGGACGTGATAAATAACTTTCGAACAAAGGCCTGTCAGCCAATGTTATCTTTTTAAGTTCTAAAATAAAAAGGACCTCCTTAAGATACACAACTTTCCTATCTTGATATTATACCATAAAACTGTCTATTTACTAAAGAAAAAACCAATTGCCTAAGCAATTGGTTTTTTGTAACTTCATTAATTATTAGCCTTTGCGAGAATTGAAGCATTCGCGGCAGTATACCGGACGATCCATAGAAGGACGGAACGGTACTTCGGTGTCTTGACCGCATTCTGCGCAAGTAGCATGGAACATTTCGCGAGCCGGGCGCTCGTTGTTGATGCCCATACGTTGTTTGCGAGCTTGACGGCAACCAGGGCAACGACCGGGTTCATTTGTGAAGCCTTTTTCTTCGTAGAATTCTTGCTCGGAAGCAGAGAATACGAATTCGGTGCCGCATTCACGGCATACTAAGGTTTTGTCTTCTTTCATTGGTTAATCACTCCTTACATTAAACATACCCCATAAGGACTTATAGATGTTACCACTGCTTCCTCATGTTGCGCATGTAGCATGGAAGAAGTTCGGAACCCTACCCGGACCACTGAGATATACTATAAGCAGTATATCTAAAAAAAAGATAAAAGTCAACAAGAAATGTACATTTTAAAATTTATAATTATTTAGGATATTTTATTCCGTCTGAGTTTACATTATCGTTTAAATAATGTGTATCATTTACATACTCAATTGTAAAGCGGTCCTGCCATTTACCAATGCAGGTAGTACTGGCATTATGTACGCCAAATATCCACAATTTATTGATATCAAGTCCCAGCAGAAGGCACAGCTGTACTCTTATAACGCCGCCATGAGAAACTATTGCTATATTTTTATCGCTGTTGTTTTTAAAAATGTCTTCGCAGACAGACCAAACGCGTACGGCAACATCATTAAACGATTCCCCGCCCGGCATTCTGCATTGTGCCGGCTGTTTAAAAAACAGCTCCAGCTGATCATTCCATTTGGTTTTGATCTCGTCATAACTCAACCCTTCCCATTCACCAAAGCAAACTTCCTTCAATTCATCCAAGGGCTGCACAGTAAGACCATGAGATTCAGCCAGCGGAGCTGCAGTCTGCCTGGCACGCTGCATAGAACTTGAATAAATTTCGTCCAACGCAATATTTTCATAATGCTGTCCTAACGCTGCAGCCTGACACAGACCTTTGCTGTTAAGAGGATTATCTATGTGACCCTGAAATTGAAATGTTTTATTAGCTTCTGTTTCTCCGTGCCTTATAAGATATATCTTGCCCATATTGCCTCCTTATTATTTACCTTTTGCCTGTACTGAATGCGCAAACTCTTCCACTTCAGCATGAACTCCTGCTTCAGCAAAAGTTTCCATTTCATTATACGCCTTAATGCCTGCATCAAACAAGGTAAAAGCTAAAACTGCGCCTTCTCCCGCCCCACTGTTAATATCCAACTTTAGTGGTGCCGATAGCTCCAGCCGATTCAATAATTTTTCCATACCTGGTTCTGCCGACACATGCCCTGCCATACAATATTCAAGAACTACCGGAGCTAATTTGCAGGCTCCGACAGCAGCCAGGCATGTAGCGATACCATCCAGCATTACAGGTACCTTGCAGGCAGCAGCCTGTAAAACAGCGCCGGTCATAGCGGTTATTACCGGATCGTTAAGCTTTTGCAGAAATTCAATTCCTTTCAGCTGTAAAAATGCTTCTGTTTGTTCTGTAAGAGTATATTTTTCCAGACTTCCCAAGGCCAGCATTTGCAGCTTATCACTGGCTATATATTCTTTTGTCAGAATAGCGCCTTCTTCAAGCGCTTCCTCAAGATTACAAGATGTGACCAGCAATGGGTAAACCTCCGCTTTAGCTTCTCGTGCCAGTAAAATAACAGGAAGCTCCTCCTGCATGGCTTTAGCAATAGAATCTGTTTCAGCACTCCACAACAACAAAGCTTTTTTAGGATATTGAACAGACTTTTTATCAGCACTGCCGATAATACCGGCGTAACGCGAAACCATAGCTTCCAGTTTAGCAAGTGAACCGACCGGTTTGATAAGATTGTCAAATCTGTTCTGTGCTTCAGCTACTTTTTGACGATCAATTGGTTTTATTTGTTCAATAATATTATTTATATCCATCGTTTAACCTTCCTTATCTTAGTAAAAATACTGCTGTGAGCAAATAAATCACATTGCCGCATTCAGTCAGTGCACCATATGTATCACCGGTAAGTCCGCCTAACTGTGTTTTCAAATATTGCGCTATTATCAAAGTGACAGCAAAACATATTCCTGCCACCGCCAGATATTGTAAACCACAGGCCGCAATAATACCTGCGCATACGGCAAAAGCAATGTACGTATAAAATGGTTTGGCATACTTGGTAAACATATGCCCTATTCCTTCTTTACGCGCATAGGGAAAATTAACAATGAAAACTACCATAAAAGTTCTTGTCGCAACGGACATAGTCAGTAAAACCCAGGTCAGCGTTTCTGCGTTAAGTTCGAGATAGGCAGCTATTTTAAGCAGCAGCAAAATAATTATTGCCAATACAGCATTAGAACCAACATGGCTATCTTTCATTATTTCCAGCATTCTTTCACGGCTGCGGGCAGAAAAAACACCGTCAGCAGTATCCATAAAGCCATCATACATCAAACCGCCGGTAATAATGATCTCGGCCAGCAGCAAAAGCGTTACCCGTAAAAAAAGCGGCGTTTCGATATAAAACAGGCCGTAGTTTACGGCTGCCAAAAGGGAGCCGATAACCAATCCTACCAGGGGAAAATACGGCACACTGCGCGAAAAATCTTCGTCACGCCAATCTGTTCGTTTGGAAAAACGCACTCGCGTCAAAAATTCCAGGCAAGTGATAAAATCACGCATGCATGCCACCACGCTTATATAGTTCTTTATAGGTATTGATCGCCATCTGCAAGATTACGATCGCCAAAGACGCTCCTGTACCTTCGCCAAGACGCATACCTGCGTCAACTATAGGCGTAAGCTGCAAAACCTCCAGCATCTTTGCATGTGATATTTCAGCAGAAAGATGTGAACAAAGCATATAATCAGCACAGGCTGGTTCAAGTCCGTATGCAAGCAAAGCAGCCGCAGTAGCATTTACACCGTCTACCATTGTAGGTACACGACGTCTGGCACCGGCTAAAATCATCCCCGCCAACCCGGCATGGTCATAACCGCCAACCTTACAGAGGATGTCCATGGCATCACCCAAACGAGGTTGATTTTTAGCCAGACCGTCAGCGACGACCTTTCTTTTTATCGCCATGCGTTCATCGTTGATACCAGTTCCCCGTCCTACTGTAAGCTCGGGCGGCAACCCCAGAAATGCAGAAACGATTGCTGCAGTCGATGTAGTATTCCCGATTCCCATTTCTGCTGTTACTAATAAGTTATAACCTTTATCAATACATTCATCTGCGGCCTTCATACCAACTTTTAATGCTTTTTCAGCCTGCTCCATTGTCATGGCAGGTCCCTGTGTAAAATCTTCTGTACCCCAGGCAACCTTTTCCTGCTGTACTTTAGGCATTGCACTCAAGTCAAAAGCCGTACCTGCATCGATCACAAAAACATCGGCACCGGCATGACGTGCCATAACGTTAGCGCCGGCAGTCTCCCGCATATAACCATTGATCATCTGCATAGTTACTTCCTGCGGATATGCGCTTACGCCATATTTAGCAATTCCATGATCGCCGCACATTAACAGCATTGCACTTTTGATTTTATCAGGCAATGCCACACCAGTCATGGCAGCATATTTTTCAACCATTTCCTCCAGCTTACCTAAACTATGCAGCGGCTTATCCATTTTAGCCCAGTTATTTTTTATTATCTCCGCAGCGTTGTTGTCCAACGGTGGGATCATTATTTTTTCCATTGTTCTGCTCCTTCATCATCAAAACTAAATGCTATTTTCTTTACATCAACAGCTTGACCCGCGACACAATAAAAAACCCTGTCACATACATCGGCAACCTGCTGGTTTATCCATCCGGCAAGATCTCTGTACTCACGTGCCATAACATTATCCGGTACGATCCCACCGCCAACTTCATTGGTAACCAATACTACCAGTTTTTCTGTTTTTCTGGCTGCTTCCAGCAATTTTACAATTTCACCTTTGACAAACGTTACCTTTTCTTCAAAAGTTCCTGCAATTGCAACCTTGCCATACATCAAATTAGTCATATACATAGTAAGGCAGTCAAACAAAATAGCATCAGCTTCTTTACCTGCCTCAGCAATCACCTGCTCGGCAGCATAAGGTGCTTCATAATTATTCCATCTTTGGGGAGAACGACGTTCCTGATGGAGCCGAACACGTTCAGCCATCTCGTCGTCAAAGATTTCAGCCGTAGCTATATAAGCGCATTTATATCCATAATGCAAAACAAAACGTTCTGCGAATTCACTTTTGCCGCTGCGTGCACCGCCAGTTACTAAAATCATTTCTTTACACATCCTTAAGCCTCCCTTCAAAATAAAAATACCCTCTCGAGAGAGGGCATAAATAAAACAACCTATGCAAGTATCCACCTATCTCCCGTAGGTGTAAGATACCCGTAACAGGCAGGTCTCCTGGCTCAGGTTCAACATTCAACTGCGCCTTCCCAGTTTCCCAGTGGCATATTGCAGTGAATTCCCCTTTACAGTAGCGGGACTGCGCCGGATTTACACCGGTCTTCCCTATTAAGCGCCGACCGCAATCGGCACACCTGTTTATTTTTTCCAATATTATATATTCTACATTCTTTTGCAAAGTCCTGCTGACCTGCAAAGCATTTTTTCATATTCTTCATCTAAATAATCATGGGCGTCATTAACATTCCTGACCGTAATCAACACACGGCTGCGTCCAAACCAGTAATACACCCTGATTTCATACCACTGAGCTACACCGTCCGCTCCGACAAAACGACATTCGCACCCAGAATAATCAGGAGTATTATTGTAATTTGCACATAAAACGTCAAAATCAAGCTGCGCTGTAAACTTTTCAATATCTTCAGGATAAAGCAATTCCTGGACGATATGCTTGTAATCGTTTTTGTAATCACCTGTATACGGAATAAAAACATTTCCGGTCGGATTAAAAGCCATTCTCGAATAGCGTCCGTCTTTTAGATTCAATTCAATTGCAAAATCATACATCTGCGGGAATAAATCGCCCAAATCTCTGTATGACGGTAATTTTACAGTACGTCCGTAACCGTTGATACTGCGACGTTCAGCATTAACGATTTCAATCTTACTCAAATTAAGCAGATTTTCAAACTGTGGTCTTCTCAGCGGCTGGCAATAATAGAATCCCTGAGCTATATTGCAGGAAACACTTTTCATTATTGCGACCTGTGCCTCAGTTTCCACACCTTCACAAATCATCGTGATATCCAATTCTTTTGCAATAGCTGCCATCCCTTTGATGATTTTGATATCTTTATCATTGTCGCAGGCGGCAAGCATTCTTTTATCGATTTTTAAAATATCAACGCTGATATCACTTAAAATACGCAGAGACAAATACCCGGCGCCAAAATTATCAACAGCAATCTTAAATCCCTGATTTTTCAGCTCGTCAACCTGCATTCCAGCAAAATTCACATCATCAGCTAATAATCTTTCAGCAAGCTCAACTACCAAAAGCTTGTGTGGAACATTATGCTTGTCGGCAGCTTCTTTTAAAGAATCAATAAAATTCTCATCCTTAAAATGTTCAAATGAAAAATTACAGGAGATCGGGAAAACCTGTAACCCTAAGGCTAGACGTAATGCTAAGAAATGGCAGACTTCTTTAAAAACAAAATTTTCAAATTTAGATAATTGGTTATTATCTTCAAGGATAGGAATCAAAACTTCCGGAAGTATTATCCCCCGCGTAGGATGCTCCCAGCGCAGCAAAGCTTCCGCGCCAACTATCTCATTCGTATAGATATTATATTGCGGCTGAAAATAAACAGTGAATTCCTTGTTATTAAGAGCACTGCAAACCTCTTCGGAAAGAGAATTATAACCATTAGTGAATTCAAAATCATTGATTATAAAGAAACTGCGGCGGCACTTGTGAAAAACTTTTTTATTGAGCTGCGCAACAGTTTTTACCATTGCATCCTCCAGCGAGTCTTCAGCACGGCATACATAAAGATCTCCGCGCAGTTTGATGCTGACATTGCAAATACGTTTGACTTCACTTTCTACCACATCGGACAATCCGTCAAACCAATTATTATGTGTTTCTTCATCTGTAAAAGGAACAAGACAAAAAAACTTATCTCCGGCTTGTCTTGTTGTAAGATATCCTTTCACAACACGTCGGTTAAGTTCTGTTCCCAAAATACGTAAAACATTATCAGCTGTCTCACGCCCATAAATATCAACGATATCATGGTAAGGGTCAATATCTAAATGTATTAGCGCCAAAAGCTCTTTTTTGCGCTGCAGCATTTCATCCGCTTTTTCTTTAAACTTATCAAAGCCTAATGTACCGCTGACTTTATCACGTACATATTTCTGCGCATACAGCATTCTTTGATGTTCAGAAGACCTAAGATAGAGAATTGCTACAAACACACCAAAAGCAATTATCGACAACAGGTAAAAATTCATAGTAATCTCCCATTATCTTTCAATATAATTATAGTAAGTATATATCTTTCGTATAAAAAATACTACATTTTTAACTACTTCAAAACGTTTTTAAAGTAATTTAACCCAAAAGAAAATGACCATAAAGTTCTTACCGAACCTATGGTCATTTTGTTTTAAGCTTCTACTTCTACTTCAACTCTTGATAAAATGAAACATAAATCAGAAAGTCTGTTCAAACAGATAAGAACCTGTTGATTTACTTCTTCTGTTTCAGATAAGCGGAGCAGACAGCGCTCGGCACGGCGCGTAGTTGTGCGCGCGATGTCTAAAGCAGCTGATCCGGGGGTGCCTCCGGGGATGATAAAATGACTCAAAGGCTGGAGCATATTATCGAATTTATCGATAGTTTCTTCAAACATTTTCACATGCTCTTCTTTGATATAAGGTTCAGGCAAGTTCAAGCTTGCTATATCAGCCATCAGTGACATCAGAAGCTGCTGAACTTTATAAATCGTTTCCCTGACATCTTCGCGTCTGACTGTAGCTCTTGCCAAGCCAAGCGCCGAACTGATCTCATCAACTGTACCGTAAGCTTCCACTCTCATACTTTGCTTTGGTACGCGTTCGCCTGTATAAAGTCCTGTACTGCCTTTGTCACCGGTTCTGGTATATACTGCTGCTTTCATTTTGCCACCATCCTTCCGGAAAATTTTGAATTAATAAATTTCTTCAGCTTTGAAGAAATTTTTGATTTCGCGTGCAGCGGATTCTTCACCGTCGCTGCCATGAACGATATTTTCGCCGATAGTCAGCGCGTAATCGCCGCGGATAGAACCAGGAACAGAATCTAACGGATTAGTAGCGCCCATCTGGCCGCGAACCGCTTTAATTGCATTCTCACCGGAAATAACCATTGCTGCAACAGGGCCGGAAGTAATAAATTCAACCAATTCACCAAAGAATGGTTTTCCTTCATGTTCAGCATAATGATATTTAGCTTGTTCTTCAGTGATTTTTACTAATTTTAAAGCCGAAACTTTCAAGCCGCGGCGTTCAAAACGAGCGATGATTTCACCAATCAGATTTTTTTTGACACCATCGGGTTTTACGAGTACGAGTGTTTGTTGCATTGGAATCTCTCCTATCTAGACTATTTAAATTTATACTAAATCGCAAAACGATTTTAGCCTTTTAAAAGCTGCTGATACTTTTTCTTATCCAGTTTCTCGATCATTGCTGTTATCAGCTGCACAGCACCTTCATAATCATCCATATGAATAATAGATTGATGACTATGTATATAACGGGTAGGAATACTGAAAGTTAATGTCAAAACACCGGCATCGTGTAAATGTATACGACCGCCATCAGTAGCGCCGCCCTCTGAAATACTGATCTGTGTCGGCAGCTTCAATTCTTCAGCAACTTCTTTTGCAAAATCACGCAATGCGGTATTGGGAATCATGCCAGCATCAAAAATTGTGATAGCAATACCCTTTCCCAATTTCGCAGGAGCTACATCATCGCTTACGCCCGGCGTACCGCCAGCCACACATGTATCAATAACAAAAGCAACGTCAGGACTCAGTAAATTAACACTTGTTTGAGCACCGCGCAAACCGACCTCTTCCTGTACTGTTGCCACTCCATATACAGTATTAGGATGCTTTGTGCTGATATTTTCCATAACGTCTGCCATTACTGCACAGCCGATGCGATTATCCCAGGCTTTGCCAAGCAGGGTTTTACCATCGCCCATAACTGCAAATTCAGCATATGGCGTCACAGGACAGCCTTCGAAAACACCTAAATTACGTGCCATTTCTTCGTCTGCAGCGCCAATATCAATATACATATCGCGCTTGGCAACCACTTTTGTTCGTTCTTCAGGTATCAGAATATGCGGCGGTTTACTGCCGATAACGCCAACAAGATCACCCTTGCTTCCGTGTACAGTAACTCGCTGGCTCAGCATAACCTGTTCCCACCAGCCTCCTAAACAAGTAAATTTTAAGAATCCTTCTTTTGTTATATGCTTAACCATAAAACCAATTTCATCCATATGGCTGGCAAGCATAATTTTTGGCAAGTCCTTGCCTTTGCCTTCATTAGTAAAAACAGCGCTGCCTAATTTATCATAAGATACCTTGGCTTTACCCTGCAGTCTCTTTTGAAGTAAATTTTTAATTGGGGTTTCAAATCCTGAAACACCGCAGGTTTCAGAAAGCTGCTTTAACCAAGTTAATTTTTTATCCAATTATTTCGCACCTCCACTGCTGCGCATAGCTTGAGCCTGCGCGCGTAACCGTGCCACACGGTCTGCGGTGCTGGGATGTGTACTGAATAACTGCTGCATATCTTTGGCACTAAAAGGACAAATGATAAACATATGGGCAGTATTTTCAGTAGCGCCCGGCATCGTTCTATTTTTTGCATACGACTCTATTTTCAATAAAGCGTCAGCCAAAGCATCTGGGTTACCGCTTAACTCACCACCGGCTTTATCAGCCATATATTCCCTCGAACGTGAAACCGCCATCTGAATAATCCCTGCAGCCAAAGGCGCCAGTATCATCATAGCCAAACCAACAATCGCACTACTGCTGCTATTGCGGTCTCTGTCGCCGCCACCAAAAAACATCCCCCAGTGAGAGAGAGTAGTAATAATACCTGCCATAGATGCAGCTATTGTACCAATTAAAATATCACCATGTTTGACATGACTCAATTCATGTGCCAAAACGCCTTCAATCTCATCTTTATCTAAGGCATTGGCCAAAGCGGTAGTTACTGCAACCGCAGCATGTTCAGGGTTACGTCCGGTTGCAAATGCATTCGGCACAGGGCTGTCAATAATATATACTTTAGGCATCGGCAAATTGCCTCTTTCCGCCAAACGCTGCACCATTTTATATAAAGCAGGTGCACTTTTTTCATCAACCTGTTTGGCATTATATTGTGCCAAAACCAGTTTGTCGCTGTTCCAGTACGAAAATAGATTCATGGCGAGAGAGATGATAAGCATCATCATCATACCGCGGGCACCGCCGAAATAATCTCCGACCAGCACCAATAACACAGTAAGAGCCGTCATTAAAAAAGCTGTTCTCATACTTTTTTGTTCCTCCTCAAAATAAAAACTATCGAACATTATCTATAAGACCTGCGTAAGTCTTATAGCATATTATACCAATTACTGCACTATTTTTCAATTTGCGCTTTAACAGCTGTCAACATATTTTCACTGTTTTCACGAACTTTTTTCTTTAAAATAGGATTTAACAGCCCGGCGATCATCGGAATACCAAATTCAAAATCTACCAGCAGGGAAACTTCTGTCCCCTCACTCACAGGCACAAGTTTCCATTCCCCTTCCATTTTCTTCAAATCACCCTCAGTCTGGCAATAAGTGATACGCAGTTCTTCCGGATAAAAAGTATCACGTTCAGTCCAGACGATTTTACGTCCGTCAACATTAGATACCCAATGTGAAACAGTAGTATTTTCACTGCGTTCTAAAATTTCTACACTTACCAGATCATGCATGAAAGAGGGGTAAGCTTCCATATTTTTTATGATTTCAAAAATAGGCTTACTGTCACCTTTGATCACAATCTTTGTTTCTACGCAAGGCATAATTCTGCTCCTTTTATAAATCTTCAATCACTTCAGCCGTACTGCTGACAGCTTCTCTAAAGATAGTCAAAACCTGATCAATAACACCTATAGGCATGATCAGAGGCGGTTCGATACGAATAACTTTAGGATTATTTAAAGTATAAGCAATAATAACTCGTTTATCGATCATCAGCGACATCAGCATTCCACCGGCGCCTTCTTTTGTAAGTTCAATTCCGATCATCATTCCGCGGCCGCGAACCGCTGCGATGACCGAAGGATAATCTTTCTGAATAGCTTCCAGCCCTTTTTTAAAGTATGCTCCTGCCGCAGCAGAACGAGCCAGCACATCATTTTTTTCAATATAATTCAGAGCAGCATTGGCAGCAGCACATGCTAATTGATTGCCACCAAAAGTTGAGGTGTGTAAAAAAGGTGCTTCTATTAATCCAGCCCAGGCATCAGCCGTAGCCGTTATAGCTCCGATCGGCATCACTCCGCCGCCTAACGCTTTAGCCGTAGCCATGATATCCGGAGTTATCTGCTCATGTTCAACTCCAAACCAGGTACCGGTTCTGCCAATACCAGTCTGTACTTCGTCCGCAATCAGTAAAGCACCGTATTGGTAACACAACTCTCTTACTGCTTTTAAATAACCTGCCGGCGGAACGATGATACCGCCTTCTCCTTGAATTGGTTCTAAAATAACGGCAGCCGTTTCTTCATCAATAGCTCCAGCAAGATCATCTATGTCTCCATATTCTACATGTGTAAAATTATCCAGCAGCGGTTTAAACGGATCTCTAAACAGATCTCTGCCAGTAGCTGTCAACGAACCAAAAGTTTTTCCATGAAATGCATTCTTTGCCGCAATAAACTTTTTCTTTTTTGTAGCCAGCCGTGCAACCTTCAGGCATCCTTCAACAGCTTCCGTGCCGCTGTTAACGAAAAAACTGTATTGTAAATCACCGGGAGTAATTAAAGCCAGTTTTTCAGCCAAGTCTGCCATAGGTCTGTTAAAAAGCACTTTACCGCTCATTGGCATTTTATGCAGCTCTGCTTCTACAGCAGCTACGACATCAGGATTGCGATGTCCTAAGGCAAACATTCCATAACCGCCAAGACAATCAATGAACTGTTTGCCTTCGCTGTCAGTTATAATCCACCCTTCCGCATATCCTTCAACGCTTGCCAACCCCATAAATCGAAATAATTTCGCCTGAGCAGGGTTAATATATTTTTCATATTTACTGATCGTTTCTTCAACATACATATGTATAATCCTCCGACTAATTCAATAAACTACTTACAGGAACTAATTGGATACCAGATGCATTTACCTCATCGATAACTTTGCTCCACGCTGCAGCAGTATGCGGTCTGGCATGACAAATGGCAATAGCGCTTCCATTTCTGTCCGCCATTTCTACAGCCTGCCATATTTTGGCAATAATGTCATCTTCGTCAGCACTGTTATCCAAAAAGATGTTGTTGCGGGCAGTAGGAACACCCATACTGCGTGCAACCTGATCGCCTATAGATTTGGAGTATGTACTGCTGTCCACAAAAAACAAGCCTTGTTGTTTTAAAACTTTCAGCACAGCTTTCATTGTCGCTTCATTACTTGTTGCCTTAGAGCCCTGATGATTGTTGACCCCTTCGATACCTGATAAACTTTCTACAGCTTTACGCGTTAATTGCTGCACCTGTTCAGCAGTCATATCGGTCAAGATTGTAACCTTGCCCTCAGACATAGCCGTTCTATCCATAGGTTCCATAGGCAAATGCAGCATCGCGGTTTGCCCTCCGCCTTTTATAACATGCAAAGCGTCGCTGCTGAAATCTTTATAGGGAAGAATAGCGTAACTAAACGGCGCATTTAAGTTGACCAGCTTCCTCACCGGCGCCAGATCATAACCACAATCGTCAATAATAACAGCTAATTTTCCATGATATTTCTGAGCAGTTTTTTTATCATCTTTTTTCGCACTTTCGTCTTCTTTGATATCTTTGTCTTCTTTAGTCAGATTCAAATTATGATAAAAGTAAACCGTATCAGTGATAAAATTCATTTTACCGGTTCCGGCTTTAGCTGAAATAGCAATTTCCATACGTACGGCTTCCCAGCCATTATAAGTAGCCTCACGCTGATTGAGAACAATCATTTTCGTACCGGAAAGCTTTTCTCCCAGCCAGGCTGCCGCGCCTTCTAATCCGGTACTTGGCGGAATCCCGATAGCAAGCTGCCGCTTATTCCAGACAACTTCTCCGCCTGTTTCTTTCATCCGTTCGTGCTGATCTTCACGACCATTATCAGTTAACTGCCAGTTATCCTTCGATAATAAAATATCATCGACTGCCCTATGCGCTTCTTTGGACTCTTCACGCAAATCAACCGAAGAAGAACCAGTCAAGCCTTTATCAAGTACATCTTTTTCTCCGTCTCTGCTCGCAGCATAATAAATGCCTCCAGCAACAGCTATAGCCAATAATACTAAAATCAAAGTCAGGACAAAACCTCCTCCCGACCCTTTTTTTCTATTAGTCCGTCTTGCCATAGTAGCCTCCTCTATGCCCGCGGATGCGCTTTTTCGTAAATATCGCGCAGGCGTTTGTTTGTCAAATGAGTATATATCTGCGTTGTAGAAATATCTGAATGTCCTAAAAGCTCCTGTACAGACCGCAAGTCAGCACCATTGTCAAGTAAATGTGTTGCAAAGGAATGCCGCAGCATATGCGGTGTAAGCTCCTTGCTTAGTCCAGCCTGATGTCCGTAACCACGAATGATTTGCCAAAATCTCTGCCTTGTCATTTCATTGCCGTTCATACTTAAAAACAAATTCTTTACATTAGGATTTTTAGTATGAAGTAGTTTAGGTCTTACCACATTCAGATATTTACCCAAATATTCAACTGCTATGCACCCAACCGGTATTAAACGCTCTTTAGATCCTTTGCCGAAAGCGATGATATACTTCATTTGCAGATTAACGCTGCTGACAGGCAAACCCAATAATTCAGAAACACGCATTCCAGTTGCATAAAGCACTTCCAGCATCGTTCTATCACGATAACCTTCATTTGTTCTCAAATCAGGCTGCTCTAAAAGCTTCAAAACCTCTTCCTGATTTAAAACTTTTGGCAGCTTGATCCCTTTTGTCCCAGCTTCTACAACTTCCGCAGGATCAATCTCCAAATATCCTTCTGCCGTCATAAAACGATAAAAAGATTTTATAGCAGCAAGTTTTCTGGCAATCGTTGCTGCGGCTAAGCCTTTATTTTTTAAAGCTGTCATATATCGAATAACCTGCTCACGCGATACAGTTGCCAAGGCCTCATTATCCTGTAATCCCAAAGCTTCTTTAAACAAACGTAAATCACGCTCATAAGCTAATCTTGTATTTGACGCTAAGCCTAATTCAACTGTCAGATATTCAAAAAACAAATTTAATTTATCGTTCATACTTCATCCTCAAAAAAGAAAAACAACGCTCAAGCGCTGTTTTTCAAAACATTATTGTTCGCGCTTCTCTGGCTGCATAATTGTAATATTAGCAGCCGGCGAAATAGTCGATATAGCGTGCTTATAAACAAGCTGTTGTTTGCCTTCGTTTTCAATAATAACAGTAAAGTTATCAAAGCCTCTTACCAGACCTCTGATTTGGAAACCGTTAACCAGGTAAATAATGACGCCAAGGTTTTCTTTACGCACATGATTTAAAAAGCTGTCCTGTAAATTCATTGCCGGTTTTTGTCCGCTATTATTCATAAGTTTCCCCTCCAAAATAATTTCTATCTATTGTTATAATTTTACCGCAGTTTAAACTTTTCCACAAGCGTTTGCTGCATCTCGTCAACAATCTTTTCATAAACAGGCTCTTTTTCCAAATCAAACCATTTAATATATGACATCTGACGATACCAGGTAAATTGACGTTTAGCAAAATTACGTGTAGCCTGTTTCAATTTCTCAACTGCTGCCAATTTATCCATCTGACCTTGTAGATACCAGACTATTTGTCTGTAACCAATGCTGCGCATCGACTGAACTTCCGGTGATAACCCACTGTCAAGCAGAGCTTGTATTTCCTCTACCAGACCATCTGCCATCATTTTATCAACTCTGGCATTGATCCGAGCATACAAACTTTCGCGTTCCATTCGCAGACCAAAAACAACAGCATTATAAGGCCCTTCATCCGACTTACTATGAGCTATTTTTTCGCCACCATGTACTGCTTCAATAGCTCTTATAATTCTTCTGCGATCATTTGTATGTAATCTTGAAGCGGCCGCCCGGTCAAGTGCCTGCAGTTTTTCATACAAGGCGCTGTTTCCGTGTTCTTCAGCAAATGCTTCCAATTCACTGCGTAGTTCACTGCATTCTTCAACAGTATTAAATTCATAATTTTCAAGCAGGGCCTTGATATAAAGACCAGTACCGCCAACAATTACAGGTAATTTACCGCGACTATTGATATCAGCAATTAATTTTTCCGCTTTTTCTTTAAAATCAACAACGCTGAAAGCAGCATCCGGCGGCAAAAGATCGATTAAATGGTGCGGTACTGCCGCCAGTTCTTCAGCAGAAGGTTTCGCTGTACCAATATCCATTCTTTGATATACAAGCATGGAATCACCGGAAATTATCTCGCCATTCAGACGTTTGGCTAAGGCTATCCCGCAATGGCTTTTGCCTGTTGCAGTAGGACCTAAAATAACTGCAACTCTCGGTTTCATGCCGTTACCTCCTTCGGACACCATATTTTACACGGCTATAACGACCGCCCAGAATTTCTGTACACCCTAGAGCTTCTAATAATTTTTGTCCGCGTTCTTTAACGACTACACGGGGAGCTACTCTAAGTGCCGCATCAACAGCAGCTTCTGTTAACGGTTTCTCCCATGAAATCGGTCTCAACGGTTCCATATTTGAAGAAGCATTTACCGGTATTCTAAACATTGGGTCAAAATAAACAACATCAAAGCTGTCGGCAGGCAAAGTATGTAAGTACTCATCTGCTTCCGCATATACCGTTTCTATTCTGCGCATGGCATTGTTTAAATCAACATCTTCAGCCTGATAATTCTGCAGGCCTTCGCTGACTACAAAATGTAACAACGGCGAAGCCTCAACAGCACAAACCGTTCCTGCCTGGCCTGTAATAAAACTGGCAACAACAGCATCACTTGCAAGCCCCATCGTACAATCCAGTACTTTCATGCCCGGTTTAAGTGCCAACGCAGCACTAAAGTGATCGGACTCATGCTTTTTTAAACGCTGCACTCGCAAAACTGCCATACTTGGATGGAAAAAGAAAGTTCCAGAAGCAGTATATACCTGCGGTCCTTTATTTGTTGCTATTAAAAGTGCCTTTACCCGTTCTTGAGCTAGTAAAAACTCCAAAGACCCCTTACTGCTGCGTTCCACATATTTTACGCCAAATTTTACTGCCCATGTTTGCGCAAGCTTTTCTAAAGCAATATTTTCACTGCGTCCAACTGTTACTGCAAATTTAAACGTTTTCTGCATTTTTAAGTTCGTTTGAACATTTTGTATAACTCGGCAGAATTTATTTCAACCATACAAGGTCTGCCGTGAGGACAAGTAAAAGGATGCTCTGTATTGCAAAGATCAATAATCAGCTGACGCATTTGCCGCATATTCAGCACCTCACCGGCTTTAATTGCTGCTTTGCAAGCCGTCATATGTAAAATATTCTGACGTAAATCACTGGGATTAATCGTTCTTAATTCACTCAGCATTTGAGTAATCTCACGCACAAAATCCTCGGCATCATCAGCCTTAATATCTGAAGGCAAGCTTGAAACGCGCAGCATAGATTCGCCTGCAGCTTCAATATCAACACCTAAACGCAGAAATTCTTCCCGATGTTCCTCTATCAAATTTACATCCTGGGCAGTAACATCGATATATAAAGGAATCAGCATCTGCTGGGCCGGAATATCATTATGAGCCGCAACAAGCTTATCGTATAAAATGCGCTCATGCGCAGCATGCTGATCAACTAAAAACAAAGAATCATCAGATTGGGCAACAATAAAAGTTCTATCAATCTGTCCCAATGGCCAAATCGTATCAACACCACTATCGGCATCAGTGAAGTCGATAATATTAGAAGCAATATTATCCTGTTTATCGAAAACATCACGAGTTTCGCTGATCGTATAAACAGGCTCCGTTTTGGGAGGCCTGTATGTGTATTCAGGCTCTTTCCAAACACTTTGCTGTTGTGGCTTATAATCTGCTTGAGCCTCCGTCTTTGCTGCATTGATATTTGTCTCAGTTGTTTTTAAAGCAGGAAACTCTGTCTCAGGCACTTTAGTTTCAGCGGCTGGTGTTTCAACAACTATCGGCGGTTCTGTTGCTGCCACAAATGTTTCAGCAGGCTTGAATACCTGCAGTTCAGAATCATCCAATAATGTCAGATCCTGAGGTTTAGCGCTCATAGGCCTTGTCAGTGCATCAGTCAAAGCTTTATACATCGCTTTATAAACAGTACTGTCATCGCTGAACTTAATTTCGCTCTTCTGAGGATGTACGTTAACATCAATACTTTCAGTATCAACGGTAATATTCAAAACAGCAAAAGGGAAACCGCTTTTCGGAATCTGAGACTGATAGGCATGGTCAATCGCTTTAGCAATCATTCTGTTAGTAATGATACGTCCGTTTACCAGCAAGGTCTGCCATTGACGTGTACCTTTTAGTAGAGTAGGTTTACCAATAAAACCTCTTACCTTAACTTCGCTGTCGGCAAAATCAACTGTTAAAAGCTCCTCACTAACGTTTTTACCATATAGTGCCTTAACAGTATCAACCAAATCGCCGTTTCCAGGCGTACTCAAAACCTCTTTATCATTGCTGACAAGCTTAAAACGCACATCTGGACGCGATAAAGCCAGTTTTGTGATCAATTCACTGATATAACGGCTTTCAGTCTGTACAGTACGTAAAAATTTACGCCTGGCCGGAACATTAAAAAATAAATTTTCAACAATGATCGTCGTGCCCGTGTGCCCGCCAGTAGCAATACATTCTGCCTGATCGCCGCCTTCAATTTTTATTGAAGTAGCAAACTCCTCAGTAACAGGACGTGTCAGCAGCTGGAAGTTACTAACAGAAGCAATACTCGGCAACGCTTCACCGCGAAATCCTAAAGTATTCAAATGCAGCAGATCTTCAGCAACTCTGATTTTGCTTGTAGCATGCCTCAAAACTGCCAATTTTGCATTTTCTTCCGACATGCCGCTGCCATTATCAACAACACGAATATATTCTGTACCACCGCCAAAAATAGTGACTTCGATGTTATCTGCACCTGCATCCAAAGAGTTTTCTACAAGCTCCTTTACTACAGAAGCAGGTTTTTCGACAACTTCACCGGCAGCGATCTGATTCGCTGTATTCTGATCTAATAACTGTACTTTTTGTTCGTTCATAATTCACCGCCTTCCCTTTTTGCTTCATCCTGCAATTTATACAAAGCATTCAAGGCCTCGATTGGCGTCATCGCCATAACATCCATTTTTAAAATCTGCTGCTGCAGACTGCTGGTAAACAACGACCCCATAGGCGCTGCTTCCTTTTCTGCCCTGGGTGTTATCTGAACGCTGCAGGCAGTTTCACAATTATCATATTCTTCCAAAATATCCTGGGCCCTGTCAATAACCTTTTTAGGCAGTCCTGCCAGCCTTGCCACATGTACACCATAGCTGCGGTCAGTACCGCCGGGCACGATTCTGCGCAAAAAGACAATATCATTGCCACGTTCTTTAACTGCCACAGAATAGTTTTTTACTCCGTTCATCACGTCTTCCAACGCGATCAACTGATGATAATGTGTAGCAAACAATGTTTTTGCTTTTATTTTCTCGTGAATAAACTCCATTACAGCACGTGCAATACTCATACCGTCAAAAGTGCTTGTACCACGTCCAACCTCATCCAAAATAATCAAGCTGTCTTTAGTTGCGTATCTGAGAATCTGCGCAACTTCATTCATTTCTACCATGAATGTACTTTGACCAGTTGCCAAATCGTCACTGGCACCGACACGGGTAAAAATCTTATCTACCGGGCAAATAGTTGCCTGACGTGCGGGAATAAAGCTGCCCATCTGGGTCATCAAGACCAGCAGAGCAACTTGACGCATATAGGTCGATTTACCTGCCATATTCGGTCCGGTAATAATAATCATACGTTCATCATTATTATTAAGAGTAGTATTATTAGGAACGAAAATCTCACGTTCCAGCAAACGCTCTACAACAGGATGACGTCCGTCATAAATCTTTATTTCACTGCGATTATTCAGTTCCGGACACACATAGTTGTATTTAAATGCTACTTCCGCCAATGATACTAACACATCAATATTAGCCAAAGCACGAGCTGTTTCCTGCATTTGAACGATCTGAGACCTTATTTTTTCGCGCAGCTGTGTAAAAATATAATATTCAAGCTGTTCGATTTTTTCTTTAGCGCTTAAAATTTTATTCTCAAAATCTTTTAATTCCGGGACAATATACCTTTCAGCATTTACAAGTGTTTGCTTACGTACAAAATAATCCGGTACATTTGCACTTTGGCCTTTAGATACTTCGATATAATAACCAAAAACTTTATTATAACCAACCTTTAAGGTTTTGATACCAGTTTCTTCTTTAATCTTAAGTTCAAAATTCTGCATCCATGTTTTGTTATCACTGGCAATTGAATGCAGTTCATCTAACTCTAAATCAAAGCCGCTGCGGATCATGCCACCTTCACGTACGGAAAAGGGCGGCTCATCAACAATTGCTGCCAGCAAAGTAGTAAACAGCTCCTGATGCAAATGTACATCTTCGCATAACTGCTGCAAAAGTTTACTGTTACAATATCTTAGTAAGCTTTTTATTTCTGGAAGCACCGCCAGTGAAGAACGCAATGAAACCAGATCACGCGCATTAGCACTGCCAACTTCGATACGTGAAACTATTCGTTCCAAATCAAAAATTGCTTTTAATTTATCCTGCAGATTACCGCGCATCTGTACATTTGTCAGCAATTCTCCTACCGCTTCCTGCCTTGACCTTATCTGTGATAAATCAAGCAAAGGACATTCTATCCAATTCCGCAGTTTACGGGCACCCATGGAAGTGGACGTAAAATCAAGCACATCTAATAATGTGCCTCTTTTGGAGCCATCACGCATATTCTTTATAAGTTCTAAATTTCTAACAGCAGTTGCATCCAAATTCATAAACTGCTCTTTGGCTATGCGCGATAAGCTGTTAATATGCGACAAATCAGCTTTAACGGTTACATGCAGATAACGCAGTAAATGTTCTACCGTATCATGCACTAAAGTATCGGCAACATCATCACTGCCAAAATGCTGCGCAAAATACTGCGGCGCTCCTTCTTCTTCCTGATATACAGAAACAGCACATTCAGGAACTTTACTTTTGATCCAAACCGCTAAATTTTCCCAGTTGGCAATACCGCTATAAGCAACTAATTCTGCCGGTTGAATGCGAAACAATTGTTCCTGTATCGCCATTAAACGCTCTTCACCAGCAGCACTGAACCATTGGCATTCACCGGTAGAAATATCGGCAGCAGCAAGACATAATTCACTGCCATCCTCCTGCAGAAAAACTAGATATCTGTTGTGTTTATCATCTAAAAGCTGTTCACTCAAAACAGTACCCGGTGTAATGATCTTAACAACCTTGCGTTCAACTATCCCTTTAGCCGCTTTAGGGTCTTCCACCTGCTCACAAATTGCGATGCGATAACCTTTTTTGATCAGTTTGGCAATATAATTATCAACAGAATGGTAAGGCACACCACACATTGGTATCTTTTCTTCCATACCGCCGGAACGCCCGGTCAATGTAATATTTAATTCTCTGGAGGCAGTCAGCGCATCCTCAAAAAACATTTCATAAAAATCGCCTAAACGGAAAAACAGCAATTCATCCTCATGCTGACGCTTTACTTCAAGGTACTGCTGCACCATCGGCGTATACGCAGTTGTCATTCTACCGCCTTCCCTTTCAAAAGCCAGGTCTGCGCAGTTGCAATTTGCACCTGCACTTTATCCCCCAGCTCAAAATAACGACCTTCGACTGGCCATAAAACCAGCTTATTTGTACGCGTTCTTCCGCTCCATACTTTATTATTATTATTACTTGGGCCTTCAGCTAAAACTTCCAGTGTTTTGCCAACCAGGGCTTCATTACGCTGCAAGCTTGAAATATTCTGGGCTTCCATCAATAAATTCAGCCTAGCTTTTTTTATCTCTAACGGAACCTGTTCTTCCATCGCCGCAGCCGGTGTTCCAGAACGCTTGGAATAAATAAAAGTGAATGCGGCATCAAAACCAACTTCTTTTACTAAATTCAGCGTATCATTAAAATCAGCTTCTGTTTCACCCGGAAAACCGACAATGATATCCGTTGTAATAGCAGCTTCAGGCACATAACGTCTGATCATGGCTACAAGCTCTAAATATTTCTCGCGAGTATAGCCTCGATTCATCGCCTTTAAAATTTTATTGCTGCCGGATTGAAACGGGATATGAAAGTTTTCGCAAATATGTTCACATTCCGCAACTGCTTTGATAACATCTTCGTGCATATCACGCGGATGACTCGTCATATAGCGAATCCGTTCCACTCCAGGGATTTCATTTACACGGCACAGTAATTTAGCAAACTGGTCTTTCGCACCAAAATCTTTCCCATAAGAATTTACATTTTGCCCTAACAGCGTAAATTCTTTATACCCCTTAGCAACAGCCTGCCTAACCTCATCTACAATATTTTCTATACTGCGGCTGCGTTCACGCCCACGTACATAAGGAACAATGCAATACGTACAAAAATTATTGCAGCCATACATAATAGGAATCCAGGCTGAAAAACCGCTTTGACGAATACGCTCGCCCTCAAATTCGCTTTCTTTTACTTCTAAACTGTTATAAACACGCTCACCCTTTTCAGACAAATACTCAGCAAGTATTTCTTTAAATCCGTTGACATGAGCCGTACCGATCAACAAATCAATTTGCGGATGTTTTTTTATAAGCTTCTCACCATCTTTTTGTGCCATACACCCGGCAACACAAACTATCTGCCCCGGATGATTAGCTTTGACCCCTTTCAATTCACCTATTTTCCCTAAAATACGCTTTTCCGCACTCTCACGCACACAACAGGTATTTACTACAACAACATCTGCATCATGAAAATCCTCAGCAGCTTTATAGCCAAGCTCCTGCAGCTGCCCAGCATAATGCTCAGCGTCGCTTTCGTTCATCTGGCAGCCATAATTTAAAATTGCATAAGTTTTTGCTGTCACTGAATACACCTCATATTAAAATTGAAACTGCATATAGGCAGCCTCTCAAAATTATCTATATTATATTATTATACCTTTTTAGGTTAGCAGTGGCAAATTTTAACTGTTAAAATTTTAACCAAAAAAGCAGAGCATATGCTCTGCTTTATAACTTACTTCTATACCAGGCCACAGTTTCATCCAACGCTTCTTTAAAAGCATATTGCGGAGTCCAGTCCAATTCATTTTTTATTTTTTCACAATCCATAGGATATCTTAAATCATGCCCTGCTCTATCTTCTGTAAATTCAATTGCATTTTCATCTTTGGCTAAAATTTTCAGTACTAATTTTATAAAGGTCAGATTAGACATCTCAGTGCCGGCCGCAACATTATAAATATGGCCTGATTTTCCATGTCTGATAATTTTATCAACAGCAACACAATGATCCAGCACATATAACCAGTCACGTTTATTTAGTCCCGAACCATAAACAGGTACCTTTTGACCATATTCTGCTAAAGATATGATTTTAGGCAAAAGTTTTTCACAATGCTGCCACTTGCCGTAGTTATTACTACTGCGACTAACAGTAACATTTAAATTATACGTTCTGGCATATGCCAAGCATAACAAATCTGCTGATGCCTTTGAGGCTGCATAAGGACTAGAAGGCTGTAATGGCGACTCTTCTGTGAACCCATGCCAGTCATAATCAAGCGGTTTATCCCCATATACTTCATCTGTCGATATCTGATGGAATCTTTCTACTGCAAATTTAACACAGGCATCTAACAACACACCTGTACCTTCGACATTAGTTTTAGTAAAAATAGCCGGATAAATAATAGAAGTGTCGACATGGCTCTCTGCCGCAAAATTTATCACTGCATCGAACTTATACTGTGCAAAACATCTTTCAACAAATTGCTCATCACAAATATCGCCGTGGATGAAAGTGAAATTATTTAATTTAACAACTTCTGCCAGAGCCGCCATATTAGCAGCATAAGTCAGCTTGTCCAGACATACAACTTCATCACTCGGATACTGCTGTAAATGCCAATTTATATAATTGCTGCCAATAAATCCGGCACCGCCGGTAATCAATAAACGCATAAGTACCTCTTTAAATAATCACAACTGATAAATTTAGTATATCAATTATTAATATCTTTTTTCTTGCTTTTTGAAAATTCATGTACATTAGATACATTAAAATAATTCAAAAGTGTTAATATTGCACCTAAGGATATATAGTAAGTTAAAAATATATAATTACTAAACATTGCCACAATAGACGCAATCCAAGCAATCAAAATAAATATAAAATTATATTCTTGTATTAAATAAAACCAATTTCTATATATTTTTATTATCACATATCCCATTGGTAAAAACCATAAAATCAGTCCTACAATACCATTGTTAATAATAATATTTATAAAACCATTAACTACTGGAAATTCCGATTTAAAAGGGCCATTTTTATAGATATCGAACTGCCAATTTCTTACTTCCTGATTATTTAAATCTTCGTAATTTAAATAATTTGCTATATATGCATCTTTTAACCCGTCACCAACTCCAAATATAATATGTTTCTCTGCTACCTTTATATTAGTAACAAGATTTATGTAACGAGCATTATTACTTCTTGCATTGGAATCAGCAATAGATAAAACATTATTATTTAAATATTCCTTATACTTAATTGTATATTTTTCATCAAAAAATGTAGAAGCTCCAGCAATAAAAGTAATACTTGTTATTATAGTCACTATTAATGCAGTAGTAAAGTATTTCTTTCTCTCAAATATACTAATTAAATATAGTAATCCTAATTCACCAATATATAATACAATTGCAGTTCTTGCTTGCGTTAAATAAATCAAAAAAGAAAAATAGGCTACAGTAAAGATAGTTTTAATATTTTTACTTTCATACAAGTAACTCCACAAAAAAGGAATTATTAATGAAACTATTATTCCAAAATGAGAAGGCTCTGTACATAAACTACGCAATTGATTCTCCCAAATTAATGGTGGCCACCAACCATGGACTACAGAAACATCATATAAATATGGGTTTATTATTTTCAATAATTTATAAGCGTATATATTATTAAATTTCAAAACAAAGACTTCCAAAATTGAATATATTCCACACAAAAAAGCTAATATCAAAACATATCTACGAATAATGAAAAACATATTTTCCTTCTTAATCATATATAAATCATATATTAAATAAACAGTACCCCAGCATGTAATTGTAGGTAATAAAACTTTATTTACAGATAATCTAAGAAAAATATAAATTTTGACTATTATTTCTCTATCAAAATAATAAACTATTATAGGAAATTTTTTTAGTATTAAATCTAATTTATTAGATTGAAACTCTTTCAAAAAATTTATATATTCGTAATTTATTACACCATGAAACAAACAAATAATTTGCCAACACAAATAAATACGTATATATAAATATAGTATATTATTTATTGTTTTTTTAGGCCAAAATATATTTCTTATGATACAAGATAACAAAGCTATAATAGTAAAGTACAAAGAAAGTTTAGTTCCAACAATAGATATTGAAAATATATCAGGTATACTGTCAAATGGTAATGCTATTATTGATAACCCAAGAAAAATTTCCTGAATTTTAATAATATTTTTTTCTTCTACCATTATTTCACCTCATAATATGTATATCTAATTTTCTTAAAGATACATACATCATCAAAGTAACACAAAATTCCGTTAACAACATTGTAAAAGCAGCACCCTTGTCAGAAAAAAAATAGCTCATAGGTATTATTAAAATAATGCTTATCAACGCAGAAACAAGCAAAATTCTGCTATAAATCCTATTATAACCAAAAGTTAACAACGTATGGGTCCCTAGTACATTACTTATAGCTACTAAAAAAGGAATAGCAGATAATATTTTTATTAAAATAATAGATTGTTCATATTGAACTCCTAATAATACTGAAACTATTTCATCTGAAAATATAAATAAAATAAAAAACATAATAAATCCAAATATCGAATAACATTTTAAAACTTTTCTGATGAATAAAATCGCATTCGATTTATTTATAATAACTTGTTGGCTTATATAAGGAAATATTGCCAAAGAAATAGGGTTCAATATTCCTTTAATACTATCAATTATTTTATTAGCAGCTCCATAATATCCAACAATTACATCATTAGTAAATAAGCGCAAAACAATAATATTAGTTGCAGTATAAGCATTTATTGCCAAAGTAGAAATAAAAATTTCCCATCCTTCAATAAAAGTATTTGCTACATACTTAATTGAAGGAAACAAAAACAGATAATTATATTTTTTTATTAAAAAAAGCAATGCAAAAATACCTGATAAAACATTAGTCAATGATTGGCAAGCTGCAGCTATAATATAATCTTCTGGAGTACATACAAATAAAAAAATGGCAATAACTGTGATAGATCTTGATAATATATTTATTACAGTTATGTATTCCATTTTTTGTATGCCTTGAAAAAACCATATTGGAAACATTATATTTCCAATAACATTTAAATACAAGGCTGCAAATAATTTTATATCAATAAAATTCAATGAAAATGTAAACAAATAAATTATCAAAAATAATAATGTAAGAAATGTGCCCAAAATTATTTTGCATATAATAACAGAAGAAAAAATTTCCCCTTGTTCCAATAAATCATTTGTTATTGCTATACGTCGTGGAGTAATAATATTAAACCCATAATCAATAATAATTACAAAATATTGTATTATACTTTGCATAAATACAATAGTTCCATACTTTTCTACTCCTAATACCCTTACTAAATAAGGTAAAATGGCCAAAGCTAAAAGATATTCTAATCCCTTCAGACTAACCATTGAAAAAATATTTTTCAATAAATTTTTTTTCATAATTTAACAAACTTCCATTATTTTTATAAATTATATAAGCGTTTAAGTGCTTGCCTCAAAAAGAAGCCTTTTCTAACCTTTATACCTATTTTTTCTACATTAAGTTTAATTCTTTCATAATCGTTTTCATTTATATTTTCAAAAATTCTCGAAATTTCTTCTAAAGAATTTATGCAAAAACCTATATTGTTTTTTTCTACAAAAATAGCTGTAGCTGATTTTGACCAGCAAATAATTGGTAGCCCTGCTGCTATATACATAGATAACTTAAATGGATTATTATATTTCAAATATTCGCCAAATTTACCATCGCATTTATCAATTGAATCACCATCCCAAATAAGTCCAAAACTTCCATTTAACTTATGAACAATATCAATAGGATCTAAAATACCATTATAATTGATAAACTCTGCTGTAATATTATTTTTATCGTAGTTTGGTCCATATAACTCCAAAATGAAATCTCTATTTTTCATAAAACACATCCGACTTAAGAAAGGTGCTTTTGCAATATTTCCAGCAAAAATCACCTTCCGTTCTAAATTACGCTTTTCAAAAATATCATCATCTATAATATAGTCAAATAAATCTATACTTAAGCACTTTTTATTTTTTAATCCATGGTTAATCAAAAAACTTATCATAGTTTCATTATGGAATATAATTCTATCCGCACAATTAAAAATATTTATTTCTTTTTTTAAAGCGGATTTTTCTATTTTATCAGTTTGCAATGAATATATATCATGAACTATTAAACATAGTCTATTATTTTTTAATAGTCTTTTCCGTATTATATAATCAAATATTCTCCCTTTTAAAAAAGGATAGTTCAAAAAAATTAACTTGTCTTCCAGAAAAAATAATTTTATTGCCAATGAAACTCTACTGTTATTTAAATAATAATAGAGTTTACCTAACACGTTTTTATTTTCCATCACATCTAAGAAAGACACACCAACTTTGTTTATGGGGATCATATTCAACTCATCTATAATAAGTTCAACATCTTTAACACCCTTGGTTAATGCTGGAACAAAAGAATCCGTATTAATAATTTCTTTAAATCTATATCTTTTCATATTTCACCTAATTTCATAAAAAATCATTCCAGAAAATCTTCCTATATAAAGAATATATCGATTCATATAATTCCATCAAATTATATTTCAAACAAAAACCAATAATTCTATATTTTTTAATTTGAGACTTTAATAACCTTTGGCTTATCTTATCTTTAAAATCAATTTTTTTAAAGATATTGGCATCACATTTTAATTGTATTATTCTTTGAACAGATTGGGCATATAAAAAATCAATATACTTATCAAAAAAGATTCTACATTCTTTATCTTGTACATTATTCTCACTAAATTTAATAAGTTCATCAGCTATTTCTACTATATTATAGCTTAATCTAGCTTCTCCTCTATATTTTTGGGAGGTTTTCCTTTGAAGGTAATTATAAAAAACTATATCACTTTTCATTATTTTTTTGCAGAAATAAATTGCTCTAACAACAAAATCGCAATCCTCATAGCAACCATTATCTCTAAAATTTTTAAATCTTAATTCAATTTCATCTAAATACATCTTCGAATAAAAATAAATCCAAATTGCTGGTACAAGCCCATTATTAGATAAATATTTCTCACCTGTAATAATGTTATTATTTATCTTGTTCAATAATATATTTGTTTCTGAAATATCTAAAATCTTACCAAATTCGTCTACTATTTTATACCTTCCACATACCATGTCTAATGCCTTAGTTTCAGCTAATACTAGCAATTTTTCTATACCATCTTTTTCGAGATAGTCATCGCTATCCAAAAACATCACATATTTTCCTGTAGCAATATCTAATCCTTTATTCCTAGCTTCTGCACTACCAGAATTATCTAAATGAAAAACTTTTATTCTTTTATCGTTTTCAGCATACTTATTACAAATTTCTCCTGATCTATCGGTAGACCCATCATTTACTAAAATTATTTCTAAAAATTCATATGTCTGTGAAACTACAGAATCTAAACATTGTATAAGATAATTTTCAACATTATAAACAGGTATTACTATGCTGACTATAGGATTATTCATTCTTCTCACCATGTTTTATAAAATACTTGACTTTTTCTTTTATATTTTTTTGATCACAGAGGACTTTATATAGCAATATATTAGCATTTTTATCAAATTCATGTGAATTAAATTCATTTATATATTTTTCAATAACTTCATAAAAATTTTCTTTAAAATCGACAGCTATTCCTATTTTATATTTTTCAACTAATTCTGAAAGATATGTTCCTTTAGAAACAATCATCGGCTTTTTAAATACAATCGCATCATATAATTTATTTGGTAAAGCAGTCTGTACCTCCAAAGATTCATTGCCATATAATGCATTTATAATATCTATATCTTTATATATTTCAGGTTTATCTTTATTATTAAATTCACCTTTAAAAGTAACATTTTCTATATTTTCATTTTTACATGTTTTTTCTAAATTACATTCTGGATATGTCTTACCTATGTATACAAATTCATATTTTCCATTATTTTTCATTTGTCTTATCAAATTCATATTCTCTTTCATATAACGAACTACACCAACAAATCCAATTTTTATTTTTGGTTTTTTAGATAATTCATTATCTGAAAAACCAAAAACATCCCAATTGCTTATATTATGATTCAAATAAATCTTTTTATTATTTTCTAAAAATCGAAAAAAACCAAATGAAGAAACCGTAGTAATAAAAGAATTTTTCACTAAATTATCTACTCTTTTTTTATAAAATTTATATTTTTCATATGTATAATCTCTTATATCAAGTATATATTTTCCTCTGTAATTTGATATTAAAACGTTGCTTAATAATACTGCTGGCAATGTATTTAAAATTATAATTCTATCATAATTACCATTTTTTATAATTTTGTTTACTGTTTTTCTGAAATAAAACATTGGAATAATCTTTTTAAGTTTGCTCCCTCCTAAAGAACAAACTTTATGAATAATAAACTCATTACCTTTTTGTTCAAGTTTGTTATTTGAAAATCTATCCCAAAAAATAATATTATAACTATCATTATTATCTTTAATTACATTTTCATATAATTCACTATAGGGAGTCATTGATCTAGAGTGAAATGCTACAATCAAAACTTTCATATCCATATCCTCAAATTTTAGTTATTTTTCTTTTAAAAAAATAAAATAACTTTTTAAGCCAATTTTGATTTTCAAAAAAATCTACATTAATTTCTTTATATTTATACTTCTTAGTTTCTAACCAAACATCTAATAACAATTCATCAATAAACCATCGTTGTTCTTCTTTTGCATATTTTTCTAAATCTACTTTTTTTTCTACTTCAAACATTACATCAAACCACCACTGGCAGAATTCATCATAATACTCTTTTTTCATAACAAACATATTGAACATATGAGCCCAGGTTCTATTCATCATAACATTCCAGCCATTCATATATTCTGGACATTGTTCTTGAATTATTGCCTTGCAAACATCAAATTGCTCTCTTGGATGTGCATGCAGGTAGTGTTCTTCATTTGTTTCAATACGATACTTGCGTTTATCCGCTACAACAATATCAGTATATTTTAATAAGCTTTCCCAATCTTTACGACTTAATATATCCCTACGTTTCTTATCAATAGAGCGACAGAATAACCCCTTGTGTGTAAAATACCGTCTATAATGAACCAAACCAAGATAATCTGCTTTTACATTCTTCCATATCCAATAAAAACCAGTTAATTCACAATATCCGTCATTTCTGTCAGAAATATTATCAGCGGTATCATCTCCGATATATCCTATATCTTTTTTACCTTTACGCCCGACATGTATAGGTGTATAGATATCATCTTCCGGCATCCAATAATTTTTATGTGTCGCTACAAAAATTTTAATATCCAATCTTAAAGCTCCTTAGCTACCAAATCTAATGCGCTTGCAATTACTTTATCCATATCATAATATTTATATTCGCCCAATCTGCCGCCAAAAATAACATTAGTTTCATCTTTAGCCAATTCAACATATTTCTCATATAGATCATTGTTCTTAGGATTATTAACCGGATAGTAAGCCTCTTCCCCTCTATGCCAATCTGCTGGATATTCCTTGGTGATATAAGATACTGGCTGCTTGCCAAATTCAAAATGCTTATGTTCAATGATTCTGGTATAAGAAGTTTCTCTATCAGTATAGTTAACTGCAGCTACACCTTGGTAGTTTTCCACATCATGCTTTTCAATTTCGAAACGCAAGCCACGATATTCCAACTCACCAAACTTGTAATCAAAATACTCATCAATAGCGCCAGTATAAATAATCTTATCTGCAAATGCTTTCCACTCTTCTTGATCGGCATTAAAGTCACAGTTCATCTTTACTTCAATACCTTCCAATAGATTATCAATTAAAACATTGTAGCCACCAACTGGAACACCTTGATATCTGTCATTAAAGTAGTTGTTATCATAGATATAGCGAACTGGAAGACGTTTAATAATAAATGCTGGTAATTCAGTGCAAGGTCTTCCCCATTGTTTCTCGGTATAACCCTTGATTAGTTTCTCATATATATCTGTACCTACCAAGCTAATAGCTTGCTCTTCTAAGTTTTGAGGCTCATGTTTAATTACATCACGTTGTTCAGAAATTTTGTCAAATGCTTCCTGTGGTGTAATAACACCCCACATTTGATGAAAAGTATTCATATTAAAAGGCAAATTATATAGTTCACCCTTGTAATTAGCAATAGGGCTATTTACATAATTATTGAATTCAACAAATTGATTGACATAGTCCCAAACCATTTTATTAGATGTATGAAAGATATGTCCGCCATAATAATGAATATTGATTCCATCTCTATTTTGGCAATAAATATTGCCACCTAAATGGTCTCTCTTTTCAAGTACCAAACATTTTTTCCCTTTCAAATGTGCTTCATGAGCAAATACTGCACCATAAAGTCCACTACCTACAACTAAGTAATCGTATTGTTTCATTTGTAATTATCCCCTAATTTTATTTTTTAAATTGTCGCAGAAAGCTCTCATCATCATATGGTCAAATATCATATGAATATCTTCTACAATTTGCATATCATCAACTGCTACATGCATCTTGTAGTCTGCCATCTGCATCAATTTACCACCACTATAGCCAGTGATTCCTACAACTTTACATCCAGTAGTTTTAGCATATTCAACAGCCTTGATAATGTTCTTGGAATTGCCGCTACCAGAAATAGCCACAAGCAAATCCCCTGGCTCTAAAACACCTTGTAGCTGATAGGAAAACACTTCATCATAGGACATATCATTGGCAATTGCCATCACACTAGGCACATTATCATTCAAACACTGTAGACGGAATTTCTTTCCAACTACAGAAGAAACCCCTTTATTAAAGTCACACACCATATGGCTAGCAGTAGCAGCGCTACCACCGTTACCCATAGTATAAATCTTAGCATCTCGATGGAAAGCATCTGTAATTGCCTCCATAGCCAAATTCAACTCATCTAAATCCAATTTTTTTAATACAACAATTTCCTTCTCAATATATGCTTCCATTGCCTTTTTATAATTTACCATAGTGTCTCCTATTAATATCTTTTATTCTTTTCCCAAGCAAGAGCAGTTTTCAAAATATACTCAATAGAGCTATTATCTAGTTTCCAACCTAACAAATCTTTTGCCTTCTTGTTAGATGTAACTAATACAGCTGGATCACCAAGACGTCTACCGATAATATCATAAGGAACTTTCCTACCACTGATTTCTTCAAACTTTTTGATGATTTCCAATACAGTGAATCCATCATTACTTCCCAAGTTAAACTGTTCAGTCACATTATGTTCCATAATGTATTTAAGACCTAAGTAATGCGCTACAGCTAAATCTTCTACATGAACATAGTCACGCACACAGCTACCATCTTTAGTTTCATAATCATCACCAAACACTTTTAATCTGGGTTTGCCATTTAAAGCTGCACGAATAACTAATGGAATCAAATGACATTCCGGATTATGATCTTCACCAAGTAACGCATCATGAGAACAACCGGACGCATTAAAATATCTAAAAGAACAGGAATGTAAGCCATATGCTTTTTCATAATCTTTCAGAATTTGTTCACCAATTAGCTTAGTGGTTCCGTATGGGTTAATCGGCTCTTGAGGATGTTTCTCATCAATAGGAACGTATTTAGGTTCACCAAAAGTCGCCGCTGAAGAAGAGAAAACAACATACTTAATGCCACTTTCGACGATAGTATCCAAAAGACTTAACATCTTGGACACGTTATTATCATAATATCTTTTAGGCCTGGCAACAGAGTCAGGAACAGACGCAAAAGCAGCAAAATGAACCACTGCGTCAACTTTCTCTTTTTTGAATAATTCTTTCATTAACTTTGCATCGCCAAAGTCGCCTTTTACAAACTTACCAGCAACAACAGCCTCTTCATGACCATCACTCAAGTCATCTACTACAACTGTTTCGATTCCTTGCTCATTAAAATATCTATTGCAATGACTACCAATATATCCAGCTCCACCTGTAATTAAAACTTTCATTTTACTTCCTCCTGTAATATGTAATTTACTGCTTCAAACAATGAGTTGCACTTATAATCAGCAGCAAACTCTTTTATAGTAATAGCAATGGTTTTTATTCCAAACTTTTTCCCTGCCAAAATATCACTCTCACTGTCGCCAATCATATATGAGCTGTTCTTATCAATTTCGTATATTGCTTCAGCTTGCTGGAACATACCAGTTTGAGGCTTCCGGCAAGCGCAAGTTCCATTTTCATGAGGACATACAAATATAGCATCTAAATGCGCTCCACTTAATTCAAGCTTGCACTGCATTTGTTTGTGAATTTCATTGACATCTTCCATAGACATAATGCCTTGAGCAACACCACGTTGGTTCGTTACTACGCAAACAATGTACTGCGCATCATTAAGTTTTTTTATCGCCGTAGCAACTCCATCAAAAAGCTCAAACTCGTTCCATGTCTTAATATAATCATGCGGCGCCGCCACTTTATTTATTACGCCATCTCTGTCTAAAAAAACAACTTTATTAAGCAAAATAAACTACCCTGCTTCCATAACGCGCAATACGGAAATTTAATTCATATAATCCAACTGCTTCACGTACCGCCTTTTGATACTGTTCATCACAATATACCAAAATAAATCCGCCACCACCGGCTCCCAATAATTTACCACCGCTAGCCCCTGCTTCTAGTGCAAGATTATAATAAGAATCAATATCATTATTAGATATACTATTTATAATAGACTTCTTTTTTTGCCAGCCATCATGCAGCATCTCAGCAAATTTAATATTAAAGCCTTCTTCATTTAGCAAACATTTCATATCATTTGCCTGATTACGCATATAATTTAAAACATCTAATTTTTCACTGGTTTCAGCACTCTGTTTTGCTAAAATTCCATCTGCACTACGAGAAATTCCTGTATAAAACATCATAAGTTTGCTGTCCATTAATCTTTTGTCATCTTCTGAAACATCAATTTTTTCTCTATTAACATCTCCATTACGTTCAAAAGTGAAATAGTTTATTCCTCCAAATGATGCTGCATATTGATCCTGTTTACCTATAGGATGTCCTAAAATATCTATTTCGATTTGACAAGCTTTTTCAGCTAGTTCATATGCTGATAGACGCTCTCCACAGTAAGAATAAAGTGCATTTAAAAGACCTACTGTAAAGCTGCTGCTAGATCCTAGTCCCGTACCAGCGGGAATATCTGATATAGAAGTAATTTCTACACCTTTCTCTACCCCTGCCATCTGCATACAGGCTTTAGCTATATCATGCTGAATTTCTTTTAATGAATCTACTATTTCTGTTTTAGAATAACTGATTCTAATGGTATCATCAAATCTTTTATTCATCGTTATATATACATATTTATTGATAGCAGCACTAACTACTGCTCCATACCCTTGTTTGTAATAAGCTGGTAAATCTGTTCCACCACCAGTAAAGCTAATCCGTAATGGTGTTTTTGTAATTATCACATCTTCCACTCCTTTTGCGCTTTATTATAATTTTCCAAGTTACCTATATCCAGTAAATAATCTTTCATTTGATACCCATACATTTTATTCACCAAGCTAGGTAATACATCTTTACCGAAATCAATAAACTTTTTTTTTGGTAGATATTTAAAAATATCCAGATTAGTAACATAGATACCGGCATTTGCTAAATGACTTTTGGGTCGTTCAGGTTTTTCTATAAATTCATAAATTAAATCATGTGAGTCAATTGCAGCAATTCCACATTCTTTAGGATTATTAGTATAGAATAATCCCATCGTTAATATGCCTTGTTTTTTTGTATGAAACTTAATTAATTCACTCAAATCTATATTAGTTAAATTATCAGCGTAACAAATAAGAAATTTCTCTTCATTTTTTATGAATGACTTATTAATAGCTACTGTCCCTCCACTCCCTAATAAATCTTTTTCATATGATTCAATTAAAGTAACACCTGTTTTTTGGGCATTATAATATTCAATAAATTCTCTCACTTCATCTGCTAAATAATGTGTGTTTATTAATACTTCATTAATACCATGTTTTTCAAATAAATCCATCCACCAAGCCAGTAACGGTTTCCCACAAATAGGAACCAGACATTTTGGAATGTTATTTGTCAACGGTTTTAGTCTTGTTCCATATCCAGCTGACAATAAAAATGCTTTCATATTAATATGCACCTTTCCTAAATAAAACAACTGCAACAGTCTTAAATAACATAACCAAATCTATCCATATACTCCAGTTACGCACATACCAACTATCTAGCAAAACACGTTCTGTATAATCAATATCACTACGTCCGCTTACCTGCCACATTCCAGTTATACCTGGTTTTACCATTAGATAGTCACCAGCATATTCACCATAACGTTCCAGTTCTTCTTGAATAATTGGTCTTGGACCTACAAGGCTCATTTCACCTTTAAGAACGTTAAATATTTGCGGTAACTCATCCAAACTGGTTTTACGCAGAAAAGCTCCTGATTTTGTTACTCGCGGATCATTCTTCAGTTTAAAACCATGTTCCCATTCTGCTTTTACTTCAGGATCATTTTGTAATAATTCTTCCAACTTTGCTTTAGCATCTACGCACATACTCCGAAACTTATAGCAAGGAAAAGGCTTCCCATTTTTACCTATACGCATATGCTTAAAGATTACTGGTCCTGGCGAGTCTTTGTATATCCATAGTGCAATAAATAATAAAAGTGGTGATATTAAAATAGTCCCTACCAAAGTCACTACAAAGTCAAACATTGTTTTTATATACCTATTCAACGGTCTTGCCAGATTGTTTTTTAACCGTAATAACATCAATTTTTCATTAAACAAACTTTCTACTTCAATTCCACCCATTGGTATACCAACAAGGTTAGGAATAATTCCCATATTTTTCACAAGTGGCTGCACTTTATAAATCAGTTGTATCAATTTTTCTTGTTCTAATCCAGGTGCAGCTATTAAAATATTTTGAACTCCAGTCTGTCTTACAACATTTTCAACATCAGCAAAACCGCCTAAAACTGGGAATTTCTTTAAAATACTTTCTTCAACATTATTATCTTCCAGTAGTCCAATTATTCTATAGCCCATACCAGCATCACCAATAATACCATTTACAAGTAATTCTGCTGTTTTACCAGCACCAATAATCAAAACTGGAATTTGTAGAAAATTAAAATATTCTAAGATTTTTTTTATTAGATAACGAAAAACAGTCAATGAAAAAAAAGTTAAAACCCAAAATAAAACAATGAATAATCTTGAGGCAGCATTTGTAATTTGCCCTATATACAAAACAATAATTACTGCTACAGTCCCATAAATTGATGCTTGAAACAATTTCTCTATCAACTTCCAAAACTGCATTCTACGACTGTAAAGTTGTTCAACATTTATAAAAATTAAATATAACAATGGGAATACAACCCAAAAATTAAACCAAGAAATATGCAGTACCCCACCATCAGGTATTAAAAAATTACGTATAACAAAAGCAACTTGTTCAGCACTAACAACTGCAATATAATCCACTATAATCAAAAGTATCGGCAGTAAGAAAGATGTATATCTATCTGCTGCCGATATTTTATATTTACTAAAACTATGCAAATTTTCCACGCTCCTGAAATTATCTAAAATGAATAATACAAAACAGATTGCAGCGCACTTTCACTGTAATATATTTTATTATTTTATTTTACAATTATATATATGTATCATTGTAACACTTTTGTTATAAAAAAGCCATATTCAAGCGCCAATAATATGGCTTTTTTATTTCTCAATCTTTTAAATCCTTTCATAAATAAATATATTTTTATTTTTTATATTTTCTAAATTAAAAATTTGAGATAAAAAAGAGCAGTAACCTTAAAGGTTACTGCTCTTTTTACATTATTCGTATTTTATTTAAATTCTACTTTTAAATGCTGTCGTTCTACCAACCTTTGGAATTTATATTTCGGATAACCAACCATTAAAGTACCCACTATTTTTTGCTTAGCCGGTACTTCTACCAAGTCAAGCAATGGTTTATATCCGGCTATACCACAGGTTTGGATAAATCCGGCAATAGTCGTTCCCAAACCGATAGTCGGTGCATAAAGCTCTGCATAAGCCCAAGACTGTTCTGCATTGCTAACGCCAGTTGTATTTAACCTACGGGCCAATGCAAAAATCAACATCGGTGCGTTGCGGGCAATAATATCCTGACCACGTTCGCGATAAGCTCTCAATACATTAGTAAAATATCTGCTGTTAGAACTTCCTTCTGCAATTTCCTTTTCCATCCACTGTGCTGTAGCTTCAGCAATAGCACTGATTTTTTCCTTATCACTGATTACTATATAATACATTCCCTGTGAATTACCTGCTGTTGGCGCATAGCGACATACTTCAAGCAGTTTACGTACATCTGACTCAGTTGGTGGCTGCGGTTTAAACATACGAACTGATCGGCGCATACGCAAAAAATTATATGCAGTTTCAGCATCTAAAACAGGCATTGGCAAGGGCAATTGTTCTTCTAGCGGCACATATTTATTATCCATAGCAGCCGTTGGGCAAATGGCAACACAATGGCCGCAACTCATACAGCCTCTGTCAAAATTGCATTCAGGTCCAAGCTCTCCCATTGATAAAATGCATGATGGACACGCCTCTACACAAATACCACATTTTATACATTTATCATAATCAACTTTCAGTAAGTCCATCTTCTAGCACCTCAATCTTCGAAATGAATGAATTCCAATCCGCTGAAGTCAGTATAAAATTGTGCATTTTTAAAAGCTTTGGCACATAATTCTTTATCTTTATTAACAACACCGTCAGCATTAGCGATTCCCAAATAAGCACAAGCAGACTGTGCTGCAAAAGTTTGAGCATGTTCCAATAATGCCTGTTTATCAGAATTGGCAATAGTACCTTTATTGGGATAAACATCAGTAGCCACCAAAATAAAAATCAACTGCTCACCTTGCTTAGCAACTACATGTGGAAACTCACTTTTATTAGGTTGAGCGAATTCTATTTCAAAACCTTTTTCAGTAAGATGCTGCAGCAATACCTGCAATCCAAACTCATGAATTTCTTGAGTATTCATCAACTCAAATGCCATGAATCATTCTCCTTCGCTATATTATAGTTTCATTATATCATAAAAAAGCAATCTATCTCCAGCAATATTCTAAGTACTGTTATCCAAAAAACTATTGTTACAAACATTTAGATAACAAAATAAAAAGCCTGCTTAAAAAGCAGGCTAAATTTACTGGCTCCCCGAGTAGGACTCGAACCTACAACAACTCGGTTAACAGCCGAGTGCTCTACCGATTGAGCTATCGGGGAATAAGTCTTCCAACGAAGAATATTATATTACTCTACGATGCTATTGTCAACGTTTTTATTTAACGAGTCAGCTTGTAAATAAGCGCGTTACAAATAGCTGCAGCTACATTACTGCCACCCTTACGGCCACGAGCAACTATATAAGGAATACCAGTTTTCATAATGATTTCTTTAGATTCCACAACATTGACAAACCCAACGGGAACACCAATAACAAGTTCAGGCTTAATCCTGCCTTCTTTTACAAGTTCATCCAAGCGTACTAAAGCCGTAGGAGCATTACCAACAGCAATAATTACAGGCCCTTCTACTTCACAAGCTTTTTCCATACAAGCAGCAGCACGTGTAGAACCAACTTCTTTGGCTCTTTCTGCTACATCAGCATCTGCCATAAAGCAAACTGCTTTGCCGCCAAGCTTATTTAAACCAGGCTTATTTATACCCACGCAAGCCATATTAGTATCAGTAACTATAGTAGCGCCCTTTTTCAGTGCTTCTAAAGCTTTCTCTACTACACCATTCGAAAAATGCAGAGTACGTGCATAATCAAAGTCAGCAGAAGTATGAATAACCCTTTTTATAATACTAAGTTTCTCTGGGTCAAGCTGGATCTCCCCCAATTCTTCAGCAATAATCTCCATACTGCGTTTTTCAATATCCGCTGGTAACACATTTTGTAATTCCATGTTTACTACCACCTTTCTTCAACTTATTTTTCAATTCCTACTCTTGCCGGTATACCACGATCTTTCGGATGCTTTCGTTTGCATACTTCAGAAACATAATCGGCCATTTCCAATAATCTCTTATCAGGATTACGCCCCGACAAAACAACTTCTAAAGTATGCTGCTTATTTTTTAAAAAATCAACCAATCTATCTTCATTAAAAACGCCCGTGTTACAAGCGCCAATGACCTCATCTAAAACTAGCAAATCAAACTTTTCCTCACTAATTCTTTCAATTACTTTATCAAATAACAATTCATGCTCTTGCAATACTTCTTTTTTTTCTTCATCGGTCATTTGAAAAGTAAACTTAGCTGTTTCTTTACCTCTCATAACCTCAATATTTTCAAATAATTTTAGTGAATTAAGCTCTCCTGTAGGCCTGCTTTTTAAAAATTGTACGAATAATACTTTATTGCCATGCCCCGCACAACGTATGCTTAACCCCAGACAAGCAGTAGTTTTACCTTTACCGTCTCCACAATAGATATGAATTAACCCATGCTCCATATTATACACCGACTTCCAAAATCTCATAAATTTTTTTCATATCAATATTTTCACGCACACTATTTGCTAAAATATCATACTGCTGCTTTTTATAGTCATTAAAATTAATGGTTTTAATATCGTCTAGCTTCATCCCCTTTTTAGCAAGTAAAGCTTCTACCACCAATCTGGCAATACCTTCTCCATCAAATACTCCATGCACGTATGTACCATATACATTCATAATATCACTAATATTCTGAGATCCTTCTGGACTTATTTCACCTGCTTCGTGAATAGGTTTCATCAATGTCAACGATTTACCATCATCAAAATTGGTTATACCGGAATGTATCTCATAACCATAAAAAGAGCGGCCGGTTAACGTGCTGAAGATACCTTTTACTTCACCAAAATATCCATCTACTTGAATAGTACGTTTTTTTTCAGCAAAAATGGTTTCAACATCTAAAAGTCCTAATCCTGCAGTATCTCCGCCTTCTTCCACTCCATATGGATCCGAAAGATTCTTTCCCAACATTTGATAACCGCCACAAATACCAAAAATTACTGTACCAGCATGAGCGCGTTTCATTATCTCTGCTTCTAATCCGTTTTGGCGCATCCATTTTAAATCACCAATAGTATTTTTTGTTCCCGGAATAACAATCATATCCGGATTTTTCAACTCTGAAACTGATTGCACATAACGCAGAGATACACCTGGTATAAGTTCAAAAACATTGAAATCAGTATAATTAGACATTCTTGGAATACGGATAACAGCAATATCTACCGCCTGTACTTCTGTATGTGTAGTTAACCGTTCTGATAAACTATCCTCATCTTCAATATCTACATGCAACATTGGCAAGACACCAACAACAGGCACACCCGTTTTCTCTTCTATCATTTTCAAACCTGGGCGCAGTATATCCACATCACCGCGAAATTTATTGACAATGATACCTTTAACCATAGCTCTTTCATCTTCCTCAAGCAACATTAAAGTTCCGTAAATAGAAGCAAAAACACCGCCTCTGTCTATATCGGCAACTAAAAGTACCGGTGCTTTTGCCATCTTTGCCATACCCATATTAACGATATCCTGTGATTTCAAATTTATTTCGGCTGGACTCCCAGCACCTTCGATAACAATCACATCATTACTTTCGGATAATTGACCATATGCTTTCATAATATCGGGGATCAAATTCGTTTTAAATTTGAAATATTCTGCCGCAGTCATAGTTCCAATAGCTTCACCATTAACAATAACCTGTGAACCTGAATCACTGGTTGGTTTCAGCAAAATAGGGTTCATCAAAGCACTTGGTTCAATGTTAGCCGCTTCTGCCTGCACAACCTGCGCTCTTCCCATTTCTGCACCATTGCGAGTAATAAATGAGTTCAATGCCATATTTTGAGATTTAAAAGGTGCTACTTTATAACCATCTTGATTAAAAACACGGCATAAACCAGCTGTCACCAAACTTTTACCAGCATTAGACATTGTTCCTTGTACCATTATAGCTTTAGCCACGCATATCACTCGCTCTCATTAAAAATGTCAGGATATCCTGATAATTATTTATTGTTACTGGTGTAGCAGCAGTATTGATTTGTGCAGCAACTACAGGAACTGCATTTTTATTATGTTTGCCAGTAACAGAACTTGTTACATGATCACCACAAATAACAATGCGTAAAGGTTCCTGTATATTATTTATAACTTTCTCTAAAAACTCTTTGTCAATAGCACTGATAAACTCAGCTTTGCCATGATAATCATATCTATGGGCCGCTTCATCTGCGCCGTTAAAATGTGTTAAGACAAAATCATGTTCTTTCAACATATTTAAGGTCGCTGTTGTCTTGGCAGCAATATCAGTATCTATATCCGCTGTCGCTCCAGAGATTTTAGGAGCCGTTAAATACAATCCTTTTGCAATGCCTCTGACAATTTCTGCTTCGCAAATTGCTGCACCTTTTAATCCATGCAAAGCTTGAAATCCAGGCAATTTTTTACGTTCTGAAGGCCCCCAGGGATAAAGCATATAACGAATGCCATCATGATTAAAACGTTCCAGTCTTTTTGCTGTGACTTCAATAAAATGCTTTAACAGCAACGACTGCTGCTTTACTTCTCCTAAAAGCAGATCAACATTCTTACCCATACTCTCGTGAGGCGGAGAAATCACACAATTGTCCAAAATCCTTCTGTCTTTATCTAAAATCAACAGATTACGATACATAGACAAATGCATAAATTCTATGCCCTGCCAAAACTCGTCGCATACTTTAGCTGCTGCTGCCATGTTTTCTGCCGAAAGTCCCTGACCATTGAATGATATCAGCGTATTATCTTTATCTATTGAAACCAGGTTACAGCGTAATACCATTTCATACTCCGAAATATCCCGACCATGCGCCAACAATTCCAAATACGCTCTATTTGTTGGAAAATCCTGCTGCTGCACACCAAGCAAACGCAAAATACAACTCAAACTTTCAGGAACGAAATCATTCTCACAAATACTTATTTCACTGTATGTGCCCAGCTTAATAAGAGTATTGATATTTTTATGTTCAGTATATTGGAAAGGTGTCAATCCATTCAAGGCAGGAATAGGATCATCACCTAAGCCGTCAATAATTACCAATAACGAGCGCATTACGTCTAACTTCCTTTATCGCTTTAATTAAAGCCCGATTTGTATATCGTGTTTTTACCGCGATCCGATAATACGTTGGCCCCAAATTATGGTAATTATCACACTCTCTAATCAAAAAGCCATGCTTACGTAAAAGTTCTGCCAAATTTTCAGGTTTCTCCAATTTGAAAAAAATATAATTGGCCTCAGAGCCAAATGTTTTTGCTCCCAAGCCTTCCAATTGTGCAGTAAGATACTGCCGTTCAACACGAATCAACTCTTTGCTGGCCAACAAGTAATTTTCTTCATCTAAAGCCGCAATGCCAGCTGCCTGAGCCGGAATAGAAACATTCCAGTCCTGACCATTTTCATGCAGTTCTTTTATCAAAGACACATCAGATGTCATGCAATAGCCTAAACGTAAGCCTGGCATCGCATATGTTTTTGTAAATGCTTTCAATATAATAAGATTGTGATATTTATCTAGTTTTGAACATAAAGAATATGCTTTATCGCCATCCACAAAATCCATAAAGCATTCATCTAATAGCAGCTTTGTACCTGTACGACAGCATTTTTCCAATACCTCCAGCAATAAATCTTCATCTATTAATTTCCCAGTCGGATTATTAGGATTGCATACTACGACCATGTCTACTCTGCTATTGATTTTTTTCAGCAGATCATGTCCTGCAATAAAGTTTTTTTCTTCCTGCAATTCGTAATAAGTAAATTTACAATCAACTGTCCGTAAAGCTTTTTCATAATCAGAAAAAGTTGGAGCCAATAATACAGCACGACCGGGCTTGACTGTTAAGGCAAGTTTAAATAAAACATCAGCAGCACCATTGCTTATGAAAAGATATTCTTTTTTTATATTCAAATATTTAGCTAATTTCTCTATCAGTTCCCTGCATAAAGGATCTGGATAATTAACGCAGTTTTTGATTGAACTTTTAATAGCCTCTTTTACAGACGCAGGTAATCCTAAAGGATTAACGTTTGCTGAATAATCAACAATATTTTTTCCTAAGCTGCTATTTTTTTCACTGTAAATATCTCCACCATGTACAGATTTATACATATTTTCCACCCTTTAGCTTTTAATAAAAAGCTCCAGCAAATAAATTAATGCAAAAACTAAAATACTTAAAACAGCTGTCATATACATCAAATTATTGGTCTGGACGATATCTTCTGGTTCAACCTGTCTGATATCATCACCAATAGTATCTTTAGGTACCCATTTTCCAAAATAAAAATGCCCGCCGCCTAACTGAATATGAAGAGCACCAGCAGTTACTGATTCCGTCATTGCAGAATTAGGACTTAAATGGTTGTAACGGTCACGTTTGAAAATCTTCCAGGCTTTTTTTGCATCCAAACTTAAAAGATAAGCTGCAACTATCATACATAGTCCAGCAACACGTGCCGGAATATAATTAGCAAAATCATCTAATTTTGCCGCACAACGCCCAAAATATAAATATTTATCGTTTTTATAGCCAACCATGGAATCCATGGTATTTATTCCCTTATAAAGAAACGCAAGCGGAGCTCCACCGATAAACATATACAGCATTGGAGCAATAATTCCATCTGCGGTATTTTCAGCAACAGTTTCAACTGCCCCTTTAGTCACTTCTGATTTTGTAAGTTCTTTAGTATCCCGTCCTACTATCCACGAAAGTTTCATTCTAGCATCTGTTAAATCATTATTTCTTAACGCAGTATAAACTTTCATACTTTCTTCACGTAAACAACGCGTTGCAAAAATTTGATAACACATAAAAGTCTCTAAAGCAAAAGACAGCCACGGATTAATTTTTTCTGCCCAAGTCAATAATAAAAATGGAATACAGAATGAAAAAGTAAGCACTAATATTACTAATACAGCGCCTCCTACCAATAAGCCACGCGAACTTTTTCCAACAATACTGCGCAGCAACTTTTCCAAAAAGCTTATCAAATTTCCAATTAAACAAATCGGATGAGGCAGCCAACGCGGGTCGCCAATCAGCAGGTCTAAAATAAAACCCGCTATAATGGCAAATAAAAGCATCATAATCCAATTCCCCTTAAATAAATACTAACAGCCAAAACCATCAGTAGATCAATCCCGTTTTTTTGCAAATTCATCACAAGCACGAATAAAATTTCGTGCAAAATTTATATTTCCCCATAAGTGAATGTGTGGATAGCCAGCATACAGAACTTTATTAGCATGACTACAACTCCATTCAGAAATTCCTGAAGCTTTGACTGCTAAAAAATCATGACCATTATTATTACTGTCAGAATAATGAAACTCATGTCCATTTATTTTCTCACCGATTTTGCAAAAAACATTATCACTCTCAGCAGTCAATGTTATATATCCAAAGCGGTTAAGCTTTGCCGTCATAAAGGTTTCTCCGCTTATTGCACCTGTCCACTCATAAATCTCTCCCGGAGCTGCTTGGAAACGCTCCAAAAGATACATGAATCCACCGCATTCAGCAAAACAAGGCTTACCTATTTTTAAAGCAGTTTTAATGCTTGTACGCATTGTTATATTCTCTGCCAGCTCTTTTGCATAAAGCTCAGGATAACCGCCTCCCAAGATTATACCATCACATTCTGGCAATTCTTTATCAACAAGAGGGCTAAAAGTTATTAGTTCGGCACCAAACTCCTTCAATAAATCTAGTGCGTCCTGATAATAGAAACAAAAAGCTTTATCCTGTGCTATTGCTATTTTTACTTTAGCTACACTTGCAACAGGCTGTTCTTCATAAACAAGATCCTCAGCACTATTTGCAATACCCAGCAATTCATCAAAATCAATAGTCTTAACTGCCTGTTCTGCTAATCTGCTGATAATTTCCTGCAAATCACCAATTTCTTCTGCTGTTATCAACCCCAAATGTCTGCTTTCAAAATTACAATCATCCATATGAGGCAAATAACCAACTAATTTAACACCTGTTTCCAACTCAATTACTTCTTTATAAAACTTATAGCTCATAGCAGTAACATTATTAAGTATTGCTCCTCGTACATTTGCGTCAGCTCTGAACTCTTTAAAACCTTTTATTAAAGCTGCCAAAGACAAAGCTGCACCTTTTCCATTGACAACTAAAATAACCGGAGTTTTAGTTGCATGCGCTAAATCATAAGCACTGTACTGCTCTGTTTTACCCATACCATCATAAAATCCCATAGCGCCTTCAAGTACGGCTATATCACAATCAGCAGCATTTTTTGCCAGCAAATGCTTTGTTGTTTCCCTGCCTAACATAAATAAATCCAAATTACGTGATTTAGCTCCAATTACGCGCGAATGAAACATTGGATCTATATAGTCAGGCCCAGATTTAAAGGCGGCAACTTTGTACTCCTGATCAAGCAAAGCTTTCAGCAACGCACATACTACAGTAGTTTTTCCACTGCCACTATTAGGGGCAGCGATCATGAAACGAGGCAAAAACATTTCAGACATTTTACTCACCCTTTTTCAACGCAGTCATTATATAAACAGGGTTTTGGCCCATCATCAAATTATATTCCCCTAATTTTTTACCACGGGCAGCAAAAACATTAACAATTTCTAACTCATACTCTGAACGGGTTTTATAATATTCAACAACTTCTATTAGTGTTTCTATTGTAATTGCATTGATAACAACCCGGCAGTCAGAATTTTTTGTATAAATAGTATCAAGCATTTTGCATAAATTACCGCCGCTGCCGCCAATAAATACGCAGTCAGGAGCAGGCATATCAACAATTTGTTCCGAAGCTTCTCCGGCAACAATATTCAAATTATCCACAGCAAATAACGCTTTATTTTTCTCAAGTAATTCCAATGCCAAAGGGTTACGTTCAAATGCCCATACACTGCCAGCCTGCGCCCGTAATGCCAATTCTACCGAACAAGAACCTGTTCCAGCACCAATATCATAAATATTATCCGTAACTTTTGGCATTAATTTGGAAATTGAAACAGCCCTCACCTCTTGTTTCGTCATTGGAACTTTACTGCGAATAAAAAGATCATCATTTAAGCCGTGGACAGTATATTTAAAATCATTAGCGTGTTCATTCAAAATCATCATCACAGACAAAGAAGGAAATTCCAATTTACTGATTTCTGCCGCCGTACCATAAGTTATTTTTTCTTCTGGATAAGAAAGATTTTCACCAACATATACCTTTACATCTGCCATGCCATGATCACAAAGTTTCAAGCATAGCTGATTAGGAGAATGCTCGCCTCCTGTAAGTGAAAATACTTTACTGTTTTGCGCTACTGCAGCAATTAGATTTTGATTTCTGCCATGCATACTGACAATTTTAGCATCATCCCAAGCGATATTTAATTGTTGAGAAAAATAAACCAAGCTGCTGATACCACAATATCTTCGGCATTCACAGTCAGCAAGTTTACCAGTAATCGTCTTGGCTAAACTAAAAAAGCCGACATCACCAGAGACTAACACTGCTACAACATCTTTTTCAGCATCAGCTTTTTGACATATTTCAGCAATTTCTGATGGTTTTATGGTGTCAAAAAGATGTTTCCCTGCTCCAAAAGCAACAAGCATCCTTTTATCGCCTATCAAAATATTACTTTCTTCAATAGCCCGGCGAGCCTGATTTGTTAAAAGCTCTGGATTGCCTGGCCCAATGCCGACGATATTTACACGTAACATATTAAATCTCCTTTTATATTTTTACTTACCACTACCATATCGATCTTTCAGCAACTTTACTATCTCACTATAACCAGTTCCAAACTCTTCGCCATTGCGTGCAATGACTATTAATTTAGCGCCTGCTTTGGCAGCAGCCTGTGCCTTCTCCTCAAAGCCGCCAATACTACCAGAATCTTTTGTAACTAAATATCTGCTGTTATACTTTCTCATCATCTCTATATTAAGCAATTCAGAAAAAGGCCCCTGCATGCAAATGATATTAGCGGGCTTATAACCAAGCTCTAACGCTTTACTTAATGAATCCAGCATAGGCAACACTCTTAGCGCAATACGCTCTTTATAATCAGGAACAGAAGTAAACTCCTGCAATGTTTTACTGCCTGTAGTCAGAAATATATTACCTTCCGTATGGCTCAATAATTCAACAGCTTCATTAAAATCTTGAACTATAATACAGTTTTCATGTTCTTCAGCAGCAGGTCTCACCAACCTCAAATATTCACAGCCGGTTTCTTCACAGGCCTTTTGTACTGTTGACGTAACTATCGTAGCATATGGATGAGTCGCATCAATCACACAATCCGGTTTATTTACTGTAATAAAATTCCGCATTGCAGACAAATCCATACGCTCCACCATTACATGAAGATTAGTTTGTGCTTCAATCAGACTTGCACCATAATCAGTTGCCACAGAAACATAAAGAATTATATCAAGTTCAGCCATAAACTTAATCAGATTACGGCTTTCACTGGTTCCGCCAATCAGCCAAACTACCGGTTTCATTACAATTTATAACCTCTCGGAGTTACTAATTTACCATTAATAACTTCTGTTTGCGAATTGCCGATGATAACAGTAGAAAACATATCTACTTCTCTATCACGCAATTCCTGTAAAGTAGTGATTTCATAATTTTCACCATCACGCCCAATGTTGCGCACAATGCCCGCCGGAACATCAGGACGTTGATTTTTCAGCATGATATCACAAGCCTTCTGTAGATAATCATGACGTTTAAAACTGGAGGGATTATATAAACAAATACAGAAATCTGCCTGTGAAGCACAATCCAAGCGCTTTTCAATTTTTTCCCAGGGAGTAAGCAGATCGCTTAAAGAAATCAGGCAAAAATCGCTGATAAGCGGAGCTCCTAAAACGGCAGCGCCTGAACAAGCAGCTGTAATACCAGGAACAACTTCAATTTCCAGTTCTGGATGTTCTGCTGCTACTTGATACATAATACCTGCCATACCATAAACCCCGGCATCACCACTGGAAATCATCGCTACGGTTTTACCTTTTAACGCTTCTTCTATAGCAAGCCTGCAACGATCTACCTCTTTCCGCATACCAGTAGTCAAAAATTCCTTGCCTGCAAAATCATTTTTAATCAGATCGATATATACATGATAACCTGCAATAACATCACAACTTTCCAAAGCAGCTTTAGCTCTTTGGGTCATTTGTTCGATACCACCTGGTCCAAGACCGACAACATAAACTTTTTGCGTCATATTAATTCTCCTTCAAACATACATTCAAGATAATTTTTCAAAGTCAAGTACAATATCGGCTTCAGCAACAGCTAAGGTTACTCCATTCAAACTGCATTTTGATGAAATTATACTGCCGTTATTGGCCGCCAATACTGCTGAACGCTCGCAAACATTACTTACGCCTACAACTGATTTAACAAAATCAGAACTACTGAATTCACCTGCTGCATTTTGTAATTCTTCAGCAGTAAAAAAACTAATTTTCCAATTATATTTAGCTACGAAATCCAACAGTCCAGCCTCATCTTTTTTTAAATCAACAGATGCCACACCAACGATAGTACGTAAGTCTATACCAAGTTCTTTAAGTTTTGGTAAGACTAAAGTTTCTATACTTTCTAACGTTGTTCCGCGACGACAGCCGATTCCCAAATAAATATTTCTAGGCCAAAGCTGAACAGTTACATCAAAAGGCTTCACATTTCTATTTTTCGTAATAGCCAAACCTGTAATCCCTTTGTCTTTAAGAACAATCTGACGTGGTAAAGCACTAATAATTGGATAATCGGTAAAAAGTCCAACTTCCTGTCCATCTACTAACGCCGCGGCAAAATCTTTCGCAGCTTTCATACTGTTAATAATCATATTATTGCGTGCCGCCCACTCATCTACAGCAAAAAGCTTATTCACATCTGTAGCTGTAGTAACTACGGGAGTAGCTTTTATAACTTCTGCTAATGCTTTTGCAAATCCATTAGCACCGCCTATATGACCTGATAATAATGGCACAACGAAGTTTCCGCCTTCGTCTACAGATAATACAGCAGGATCAACTAATTTATTTTTTATATACGGAGCTATCGTCCTCACTGCAATTCCTACAGCTCCAACAAATACAATCAGCTGGCATTCCTTAAACGCATCCTCACAAGCTTTATTATGATCGTCCATCGCTTCCAAAAGTATTTTTTCTTCAGCAAATTTTGGCATAGTTAAACAACGCACTTCAAAATTAATCTTTTGCAGTACTTCGCCAATATCTGTACTTAACCTTGCTCCACGTCTGGTAAAGGAGTATACTACAGCCTTCATTTCATTTTACCTCTGGCTTTAGATCCAATTTACTGGGATCAGCAGTACGATATCCATGTGCAAAAGTAGGATTATAGAGTTCGCTGCGGTCATAAATATTACCTAAAAAGTTTCCTACTGTAATCAAAGCTGTTTTAGTAATATTATGTTCTTTCGCAGTTTCTGCCAAAGTCCCTACTGTACAACGGCATACTTTCTCGTCAGGCCATGAGGCTTTATAAACAATAGCAGCCGGAGTATCAGCAGTGTAGCCACCTGAAATCAATTCCTTCTGCAATTTTTCTAACATACCGCTGGAAAGAAAAATAACCATTGTTGCTTTATGAGCTGCATAATCAGCGATCTTTTGCTTATTAGGCACCGGTGTACGCCCTTCCATACGGGTAATAATAACAGATTGACTAACGTTCGGCAAAGTATACTCTGCGTCTAAACATGCAGCAGCCGCACAGAAAGAGCTTACACCAGGAACAATTTCAAAATCAAGATTATAACTGCGTAAAAGATCTATCTGTTCACGATGAGCACCATAAACACTCGGATCACCAGTATGTAACCGCACAACCAATTTACCGGCCTGGGCTGCCGGAACCATAGCTGCAATAACCTCTTCCAACGTCATTTTAGCACTGTCCATAATAACACATTCCGGTTTTGCATACTTCAAAAGCTCCGGATTAACCAATGAACCGGCATAAATAATAAGATCAGCCTTTTCCAAAAGGTCTTTACCTTTAACAGTGATTAAATCAGCGGCACCAGGGCCTGCACCAATAAAATAAATCATTATTTGTCAAACTCCTTTTCTTTAACCAAGATTACAGAAAAATAGCTGCTGTTAGGATCAATCTCATTAAGATCACGGTACACCCTTTCTCCCGGTAAACCACAGCGTTCAACCATGGCTGCATTCTTGATCAACCCGCGTTCTTTCAATTCGTCACGTACCCTGGCAATTTCACTGGCAGATTTCATTAATACCTTATTACCAGGTCCATCAAGAAATTTAGATGCTTCTTTATAACTGCCAGGCAGCACAATAAGCGGTTCTGCCCTTTCACATAAAGACACATTCAATTTTGCCGCAACAGCACAAATAGAAGTTACACCTGCAACCAATTCGGCATCATAGCCAGCTTTTAAAACAAGCTTATGCACATAAATGCAGGTTGCATATACTGTAGGACAACCAAGAGTAATGAAAACAACATTTTTGCCTTCATTAAGCAATTTTATTACAGCATCGGCGCCCTCCTGATGAGCTTTATCCATTGCTGACATATCTTTTGTCATCGGCATATAAATAATAAGCTGTTCTTTTTTATCAAGATCAACTACCTGATTGACAATATTTTTAGCAGTCATGACATCGGTATCACCTTTAGGCAAAGCAACAACGTCACATTCTTTGAGCAGACGCACTGCTTTTAAAGTTAATAATTCCGGGTCCCCCGGTCCGATACCTACACTGTACAATTTACCTCTCATGTTTTTCATCCTTCCTGTTTGTCCTTTAAATGTAATTTAATTAGTTCGTCAGCAGCTGCTGTTTTTCCTAAAATACCATATACGTTAGAAAACATCAGTGCTGCTGTTTTTATTTTACCATGCACGCGATGCTGCATGTAAAAATCAATACGTTCGGTAACACCACTTATTACTTCTTCAAAAATATTTTCACGCTGCAAAATTTTCACTACTTCATCTGTAGTCGGACAACCGATGATCTCTTTACCAACTTCCACTTTAGCACCGGCAAGCAGTGCCAAAAGAGCCATTAACTCTGTGCGGCAGTCAGCATATTTTGAATGAGTATTCATCACACCTTGCCCCAGTTTTACCAGCTTTCCTGAATGGCCTATTAACAGCAAGGTCTCAAAACCTTTGTAAACTGCATAATCTAAAAGTTCCCCAACAAAATTACTACAGGTCACGGCATCATCAATATTAAATCCCAATGTATCACGAGTAAAATCTGCGCCATAATTGCCAAAAAACACCAGCAAATTTTTATTTCCAGACGCTGCCTGTGCATCAATTTCCACATACATTGTTTCTATCAAAGCTTTTTCACTCATTGGTTCAACAATTCCACTGGTTCCTAAAATAGAAATGCCACCTAAAATACCTAAACGTGGATTGAAAGTTTTCTTAGCAATTTCAACGCCTTCAGGAGCTGAAATTGTAACTCTTAAACCCTGTTCATATCCTGCAGACTTCATTACTTTTTCAAGTTCGTAAACAATCATTTTCCGCGGCGTCGGATTAATGGCAGGTCCATCAACAGTACAGGCCAATCCTGGTTTAGTTACATAGCCAATGCCAATACCGCCTAATAAATTTATCCCCTTTTCTGCTGTTTTTTCTACAGTAGCATAAATCAATATCCCATTCGTATCATCGGGGTCATCGCCACTATCTTTACGAATAGCGCATGTTACGCTCATTTCAGTAATAACAGCCTCTTCTGGTTCTAAGTTAAGTATAATACCTTTTGGAGTATCTATCTGAACAAAATCAACACGTTTACCCGTCAAAAGCATCACTGCTGCAGCTTTGGCTGCTGCAGTTGCACAACTTCCAGTTGTATAGCCACACCGCAAACGTTTCCCTTGGGAAATCTGATATTCTTCCATACGTCAACCCCTTTCTGAACAAACATCTTGCTAAACACATTCTGTCATCTAGTATTTTTTACTAATAATTAGAAAAGACTTCTGCCGTTTCCGACAGAAGTCATCAAGATACAAGCATACGCCTACCGTTAAAGGTTAAGCCAGCTTACTATCTCCATCACTCGTGGATACAGCTTCTACACATAGGCAGGCATCTGACTTAAACGCCGCAGCGTCATTACAGTGGCGGGACCGTGTCGGATTTACACCGTTCTTGCCGTTTACGCCCTCACGGGCACCTAATAATATCAAATTACCGTATTATTATAGCATAGAATCCACAAAAAACCAATGGAGATTCTTATTAAGTTTTTATTTATCTCAGTCTAAATGTAATAGGCACATACGTATAACAACGTATCTTTTGTCCAACACCATTTTTTGCACCGCTAAAACGCCAGTTATAGCATGCTTCAACTGCAGCATCATCTAAAGCGGCATTACCGGAAGATTCTGCAACAGCAACGGATTCAACCTCACCTTCATATCCTACTAAAATACGAACTGTAGTTGTACCTTCAATACTCGCACTTCTGGCACTGCTTGGATAATTAGGCTGACGACTTCTCAGCAAACGTGGAGGAATAGCAGGGTTTGCCGAAGGATCACCACCTGCATAGCCGCCGCCATCTCCAGTACCCACTCCAGCACCTGTGCCGTCACCTATACCACTACCCACGCCAGCACCATGTCCGCCGCCTGTTCCAGTTCCACTGCCAGAACCGCTGCCGCTTCCATAACCACTTCCTTGACCAGTTCCATAACCTCCGCCGCTGCCAGTATTTTCTTTTACGTCAGCACCAGCAATATTCTTGCTCTGTGTTACTGCTTCCTCAGATATTTTTTCGTTAACTTGAGTATTCTGCTGTTGTTCGTACAACTGCTCTCGACGAGTAGTTTTTTCAATTATATCATCAGTATTTATTGGGTCGGATTTTTTTATCTGCTGTTGTTGCTGCGAAGCACTCTGCTGTTTATTTTGCAAGGCATTCGCCTTCGCTGCTGCCAAATCTGCTTCTGTAGCATCGGCTGGTTTTACACCGCCGCCGCCTCCGCCTCCGCCACCACCGCCTCCGCCAAAAACTGCAATTTCGACGATTTTATCATCAACATGATTAGCAGCGAATAGACCGGCAAACGCCAAAACAAGAAATACAAATAAATGAAATCCTAATGAGCCAATAAAACCTATTTGGAACCTCTTTTTGGAGTCATCCATCATTTACCAGCTCCCACATCTGTTGCTAAACCAAATCTTTGAACACCTGCGCCTTTCAATCTGTCAAGTAAAGTTATGACTTTACCATAATCTGCATCTTTGTCTGCCCTAATAACGATTGAAAAACGAGGATTGTTTTTCTGTTCCATTTTTGCCTGCATAGTTAAACTGGAAATGTCAGTCTGTTTATCACCAAGCCAAATGCTGCCATCCTTTTTTACAGAAACAGCAAAGGTTGTCTGAGTATCAACTGCTGAATATTCCGCTTTAGGCAGCTTTATAGGAATTGTTTTTAAATCAACCATATACATCGTACTAAGCATAAAAAATACCAGCAAAAAAAACATAATATCGATCATCGGTATTATCATCAGCTCAGGTTGTTTAAGGCTTCTGCTATCACGCAGTTTCATTAGATGTCACCTCTGCTTTCAGCCTCCAGCAAAGCCGAAAAGCATTGTTCCATATTAGTTATGGAAGTATCCAGACGCTGAGCAAAATAAGAATGCGCGCATAATGCTAAAATGGCCACACACAAACCGCTGGCAGTTGCAATTAAGGCTTCACCAATACCACCAGTAATTGCCATCGGCTGACCTTCCTGCAAGTTAAAAATACTAAAAGAACCGATCATACCAATAATTGTCCCTAATAATCCAAGTAATGGTGACATTGTAACGATAACGCCAAGATAATGCAGCCGATTACGCAATTTTGCAATTACAAGACCTGCCTGAGATTCCATGTAGGCGGAATGCCTTGCACAATCACCAGACATAGCCATTGTTTCACAGAGAATACGTGCACACTCACCTGTAGCTGCAGCTGCTAACTGTGCCGCACCTGTTACATCACCTTTACCAATTAAAGTACAAAATTCCTGAGTAAATAACGAACCAGAATCAGCAGTTTTATAATACAAATACCGCTCTATGGCTATAGTAACTACTATTATTGAACACAATAACAGTGGCCACATTACCAGCCCGCCTTTATGAAAATACTCGATAGCTTCCTTAATTGCTTCCATCAAAAATGCCTCCTAAAATTTTTATATTATTAATAATACCAAATTTAATAGAGTTTGCCAATGCTAACTCGCCAAACAATTTACTATTTTTCTATATTATCTCCCCTAAAATAAAAAACCTTTCCACAAAACAGAAAGGCCATACCTAATTTCATACTACCTGTTCCTGTCACTCGCTGGATTAAAGTAGAAAAATCTAGGCAGTTCTTCTGACTCTGTTTCATCGCTTACCCCGCCTTCCCAGTTTCCCAGTGGCAATAAGTGAAGTTCGCTCAACATTACAGCGGCGTGACCGTATTGGCTTTCAACCAATTTTTCTATTAAGTATTCACACCTAGATTTCCGCTTATTAAGTTTTATTACTGATAGGCATTATATCACGTTAAATTAATGTTTGCAATAAAAAGTATAATATATTCAACACTAAATATTTTAAAAACATCGCTCTATTCCTCTTTTTTCATTTTCAGCAAATGACAGGCATAGCTAAAAAATATGAAAAAGTATGCAAACATAATAACAGGCCAATACCACTCTATTGGCATTTTATTTGCAGATGCTCTCAACGCACTGCTGGCAGGAGTAAGTGGTAAGATACTTAAAAAGCCTTTTATTACTGTAGGAAAACTATCAGCCTTAAAAAATGTACCACATAAAAAAGACATTGGCACCAAAACATAAGTACTAAAGCTACTCATCTCTTCATGGCTGTCAATAGTCATTGCCGCAACGACAGCTAACGACGCAAAAACAAAACAGTTAAGAATCAATATAGGTATAAACCAGTCGCCTAAATACAAATGCACCCCTAATAATTCAGCAATAATCACTATAACTACCGAAGAAATCAATCCACGTACCGTACCTGATAAAATCTTACCGAAAACAAATGCAACTCCTGAAATTGGGGAAATCAAGTATGTTTCAAGCGTATGATGATAGATACGTGACATATTCAAAGGCGCAGCTATGGTATTAAAAGAAATATTCATTGAATTAAGCGCAATCATACCAGGAATAAGAAAATTCAAATAACTTCCGCCATCAACTGATACATTCTTACCTAATCCAATGCCAAATGCAAAAATATACAGAAAAGGAGTAATCATCCTTGAGCACAAAAATTTAAAGAATATTTTCTTAAAAACCACCCAATCACGCCAGAAAACGGTATAAACGTCATAGAAAAAATTACTAATCATTGACCCGCCTCCCAGTTAATTCAATAAATACGTCTTCTAAATTTGCATCACGTACTATTGCATTTGTTTTCAACGCTGTCACATAAGAAGCGGCCTGCTCACGACTATCAAAAAATTTATTAATCATTCCCTCTGATTCCATATGTTCAACAACAACCCTGCCAACTTTTTCTTTAAGCTTTTGCGGGGTATCGACAGCTACAAGGCGCCCTTTATTCATAACAGCAACGCGTTCACATAAATGATCAGCCTCTTCTATATAGTGAGTAGTTAAAAGTACCGTCATTCCATCTTCGTTCATTTTACGAATCAGATCCCACATTTTCCGCCGTACTTGCGGGTCTAATCCTACAGTAGGTTCATCTAAAAATAAAATTTTAGGTTTATGTAAAAGTGCCATACCAATCATCAAACGCCGCTTCATACCTCCAGAATACTTTCGGGATTTATCATCGGCTCTGTCGGCAAGTTCAACAAAATCTAAAATTTCATTAATTCTCTGTTTCATACCCTCTTTGTCTTTCAAATGATGCAGTCTTGCCTGTAAAATCAAATTTTCTCTGCCTGTCAAATCCTGATCCAAACTCATATGCTGTGGCACAACGCCGATAAGTTCCTTAATCTTCTCGCTGTCTTCTTCAATATCATATCCACATATCCTTACAGATCCTGAATTTTTTTTCGAAAGTAACGTCATTATCCTTACTGTAGTAGTCTTTCCTGCTCCATTCGGTCCTAAAAGGCCAAATATTTCGCCGCTTTTAATTTCTAAATCTATGCCAGCAACAGCAATACGCTCGTCAAAACGTTTTGTTAAATTTTCTATATTAATCATTAGATCACCTATTTGTCATCAATATATTTTTGGGCATTATATAAATTATAATACAAACCTCCCATTGACATCAAGGTAGAATGTGTCCCAATTTCTGCAACTTCACCATTATTTAAGACTATTATTTTATCTGCATTTTTTATTGTTGACATTCGATGAGCAATAATAAGGGTGGTTCTATTCTCAGCTAACCTGTCCAATGATTCCTGAATTAGCTTTTCAGTATGATTATCTAAAGAAGAAGTAGCTTCATCTAAAATTACAATAGGAGGATTTTTTAAAAAGACTCGGGCAATTGCAAGACGCTGTTTTTGCCCACCTGAAAGCTTAACACCACGTTCTCCAATTTCAGTATCATACTTATCTGGAAGTTCCTGGATAAATCTGTCAGCTGCGGCCATTCTTGCTGCTTTTTCTACTTCTTTTTGCCCAGCTTCCGGTTTTGCATATGCAATATTATGTGTTACAGAATCTGAAAATAAAAAAACATCCTGCTGCACAATTCCTATATTACGGCGCAATTCCTGCTGTTTATACTGACGTATATCAATACCATCAATTAGAATTTTACCGCTTAGAGGCTCGTAAAATCTTAGTAACAGGCTTGCTATAGTCGTCTTACCCGCTCCGGTCTCTCCCACAAATGCAACAGTTTGACCCGGAGTTATTTTTAAATTAAATCCTTTAATCACTTTCCTCTGTTCAGAATAACCAAAAACTAAATTATCAAATTCTATCTCACCACGTATTTGTACACAGTCAATAGCATTTTTATTATCAATAATTTCAGGTTGCATCTCCATTATTTCATAAAATCTCTGAAATCCCGCCATTCCACGCTGATACATTTCTGTAAAAACAGTCAGGCGTAAAAGAGGTTTCATAAATAAATTGACATATAACAAGAAAGCAACAAAATCACTTAATGACAATTTATCTTTTGCAATCAGCAAGCCACCGCAAGCCAGAATTAATAAATTAGTAATATTAGTAAAAAAATTAACACTCCCTGAAAAATATGCCAGAATTTTATAAGACTTTCGCCGTGTTTCCAAAAAATCTAAACTTTTTTCCATAAATCTTGCCAATTCATATTCTTCTTGCGCAAAAGCTTTTACTAACCTAATACCTCCTAAACTTTCTTCAGCCCTGGCTGTTATTTCACCACTTTTTATTCTATTATCTCTAAAGGCCGCTTTCATTTTTTTATTCACATATACTGTGTGCAGAGTCTTAGTAATTAATAAAAGTGCAATCAGAATTCCCAGATAGACATTCATCCAAAACAGAATTCCAATCGTACCAACCATAGTGATACAACAAACAATAACGTCATTTGGTCCTCTAAAAGATAATTCTCCTATTTCAGCTATATCACTAGTTAATCTTGATAAAAGCTGCCCAGTTTTAGCGTTATCAAAATACCTAAACGACATTTTCTGAAAATGCTCAAATAAATCTCTCCGCATATCGTTCTCTATTTTTGCACTCATCAAGTGTCCATAATAATTGACAATATATAATAACCCATAGTTGCCTAAATATAAAATAAATAATACCCCACTATCTTGCAGCAATCTATTTATATTTTTTTGCGGCAACACTTCATTTAGTATCTGTCTCACCATCATTGGAAAAATCAAATCCAATAATGCAGCAACAAGAGAACCGATAACAACACCATACAATATCCTTTTATACGGTTTATAATAATGCAAAAAGTTATAAATCATAAAATCCCTCTTTATTCTCAACGATGCCAAATATGCAGTTTATATGCACCAATTATTTTTCCATCAGGAGTTACGGCCGGAGCTTCTATACCAGCAACATTTCTTCCATTAGTGCTTATTGCCACTGCCTGTAACGGACCATCAGTATGAAAGAAATTTAATTCTGCTCCATCATTTAAATCAATTACAACAGCACCATGAGCAGCGTAATTATGGGTTCTGACATTACGTCCAACGGCACAAGCAGCTATATTACCAGAAAAATCAATCTGCTCCATTGTCCCCAAAGCCTTATATTTATACTTAAACGTTCCATCATAATTAAATACAAACATACTATTATTGCTGGGATGCTCAACAGGAGTAGGTAACTGCCAGTTTTCTCTATTGAACGTGTTGATCGTTGTAAAAATAACGCCAGCGTCAACGGCAAACCCATCACGACCAGAAGCATTAATCCAAGCATCATCTATCTGTGTAGGTTTTGAAAGCTCACGCTGCCACAAAACTTTTCCCGAACCGTCAAAAAGCAAACCCCTTCCGTCGCTGCAGGATGCTGCTAAAAATTCTCCATTCGCAGAAAAATTGGGACTGCCGCGCATAACAGTATTCTCAAATGGAGCAACAGGCAGCACATCGACAGAATTAATCAACTGCCCTGTCTCTTTATTTATCAAGTACATTGTATCACGATATTTCATATCAGGCCTGATTTCATAAGCCGAAGTCGACAATACAACTTTTCCGTTATTGTCATTTACATCGCACCAGTTAATCCAGCTGTCAATATTTTCATTTTGAGGAAATTGCCAAAGCTGATCACCATTTTTATTAAAAGCAACAGCTTTACCATTATAGCCGCGGCTTCCATCTTTGGCTGTAACAAATCTGTAAGCGTTCGCATAAACATTATCATTTTGATCAATACAAATATGGACAATACTTGGATAGGAACGTTTTGCAGGCTCAGCGCCAACAACATTCGCCGCAGCAAACTTCCATAGTATATCGCCGCCGGCAATATCAATTGCATATAAATTCCCCGATGGGCTCTGCTCACCTATAAAAGCAATTTTCTCGTCATGCGACACACACATTGATACCAGTTTTCCAATTCCTAAAGAACGTTTCCAAATCTGCTTACCATCATTGTCAAATAAAAACAATTCACCCCTATCAGTTCCCACCAACCAGGCGTTTTCATTGTCAATATATTCGATCAAACCTTTGGTAAAACCCATCCGATCATAATTTTCACTTGGTATATCGCCTAAAAAAACGCTTACTTCATCACCTCTGTCTGAAGAAGAGAAAGTCTGCCATGGAGTACGGCTACCAGTTATCCAAAACATCAGACACCAGGAAATTATTAATATACCAATTGTAATACAGCCTTTTATTCTGCTCATAAATATAATTTCGTCCAATCATAAACTATTCGTAAATTGCCAAAATACATACCTTGTTCTGAAAGTAAATATGCTATTTTACTAAAAGCTATACCAAGAGTAAAAACAGTCAGTATGATGCAGGCCAATTTTTCTTTATTCCGCCATAACTCGTTCTTTCGTGCGGCAGATAGAAAAAAGCCTCTGCTGACAACAGAAAGCGCCAATGTCTGCGCTCTTCGTAAACAGCGCGCTAATAAAGGTTTGGCTATATATGGTAAATGTCTGACAACGCTCTTTCTTCCGACCTGTGTATCAGAGCGTAAACGTAAAGCAATAATAACCTCTCCTGCTTCAGCAGCCAGAACAGGCAGAAAACGAATCGCTGTCACAAGCATAAATGCTATCTGTGGCGATAATCTCCAGGCCATAAGTGCTTTTAACAGTTGACGCGGGTCTGAAGTCCAACAGACAAACAGTCCTAACGCCAACATCGTCGCTGATCTCAATCCCTGTACGGCACCATAAACAACTCCTTCACGATACACATATAATCCTCCTGTAATTGATCCTAAAACAGGTACTGTTGGTTCAATCAAAACAAATAACGGCGTTCTTGGAGTCTGAGCAAAAAATAATGCCTGACTAAACATAGATCCCCATAAACCCAATAGTAACAAAATTGCTAATACCTGCCATTTATAAACAGACGTACGAGCGAACAAATGCAGTAATAAAGTCGCAGTGAACAGCAAGAATAATGTTCTTGGATTATCAACAACTATAGCCAATACGGCAACTAAAAATAAACCAAGCAATTTAGTTCTTCCGTCCAATCTCTGCGCCCAGACTGCGGCGTCACAGCCTTCCCACAACTGCCTTACTGACATAACGCCCAACCCCCTCCACAGTAATACATTCCGGTAATAGCAAGGCTTCTGCCACATCAAGCAACGGTGGGACTATCAGCCCGCCTTCTTTTAAAAGCACTCTATCGGCAAGTACTATCTCCGGAACTCCGTCAGCAATAATCATTCCATCAGCCATAACAATTACCCTGTCAGCTATTTCTGAAGCCAATTCTATATCATGAGTACAAAATAAAATACATCCGTGATTTTCGGCAAAATCATTAATCAAATTTTTTATTTCTTCTAAGCTCTGCTGATCCTGCCCAGTGGTAGGTTCATCTAAAAGTAACAATTTAGGTTCTCTGGCCAACAACGCTCCTAAGACAACCCTTAACCGCTGTCCTTTACTAAGTGCTAACGGGAAATCATTAACATTATTTTCTAACTTTAACTTATTTAATAAATCCCACAAATATTTTTCAGACTTTTTAGTATTTTTCCAAGTCAGTTCTTCCCATACACTATCAGCTAAAAGCATTAAATCTGGTTCCTGGCGCAAATAACCTATCTCATGCGCATGTTCAGCTACAGTACCTTGTAAAATTTTTAAACAACCGGATGTAACATAAGTCAATCCACCTAATAAATTTACTAAAGTACTTTTACCTGCACCATTAAATCCCATAAGTGCTATTCTTTCACCTTTATAAAATTCAAAATTTAAACCATGTAAGGTATTGCTTTTAGCGCCTGGATAACGATATATAATATTTTCTCCTTTTACAACACATTCCTGACTTCTTTTTTCCCTAACAGTAAAATTTTGTTTATTGTCGATATCACATTCATTATTTATTAACTCTATTATTTTTTTCGTATCATCAGCAAATTCAGTCAAGTTAAGATACCGGCATAATTTTATTCTCTGAGGTTCCCTTAATCCAAATTTCTCCGCATGACCAATCTTTTCCCAGGCCATTTCCGTTGGTCCATCATAAATAAATTCACCATCAAACATTACCGCTAAACGCGGGAAGTATCTTGCTAATTCATTTACACGATGTTCTACAACAATAATCGTAATTTCATCTTCTCTATTAAGAGAAACCAATAAATTTAAAAAATCCTCGACTCCCTGCGGATTCATTTGACTCACAGGTTCATCAAGCACCAGCAGTTTAGGCTTAGTTATAAGAACGGAAGCCAGCGCCAACCTTTGCCTCTGACCACCTGAAAGAGTATGAATACTATTTTTTTCAAATCCCTTTAGACCTACACGCTGTAAAACTCTGCTTACTTCTTCATTAACAATAGTTTCCTCTATTCCCTGATTTTCAAGAGCAAAACCAACTTCGTCATCTACAGTCATTGCAAAAAGCTGATCGTCAGGTGATTGATAAACGGTTCCTACAAGTATTCCTATTTCTTCCGGTTTCATAAAAGCAGTATCGTTGCCATCAAGATATATCTTCCCGTACAATTCACCTGCACCTGCTGTATTTAAAAGTCCGCTCACCGCTTTAATAAGTGTTGATTTACCACAACCACTGCGTCCTGCCAAAAGTAACATCTCTCCCTTAGCAACGTGTAAACACACATGTTTTAAAGTAGCGTCCTCACGCACCTTATAACGATATGAAACGTCCTCTATTATCAGCATATCATTCACCCATAACCTGTTGTAATTTAATACCAACTTTATAGCCCAGCCATGTTCCGACACTACTGTACACCAAACCATTTATAAGCATATAAAGACCTATATACCAATCTGCATAATATAAACGGTAAAAAAACATCAACTGTTCTAAATTTATCATCGTTATAAATGCATCAGCCATACCAATAGCTAAGGAAACAAACAGAACATAGCCTGAAGTTAAATCTCTTTTATTGTAGAACCCACTTATATACAACACACTTTCCAAAACGACAATATACACCATATAACTAAGGATTCCTAATGGTGTAAAACGTCCAAACATTAACCCTGCCAACATCCATTTTACTAAAAACATCAATGTAACTATACCAGGTTTACGATAAATCACAAGCAGTGCCATAACCAATAAATATAACAAAATGCCATTTAATACACCAGTAACCAACCCTGAAAAAGGCCCTAAAACAACATGCAGCACATCCCCCAGTAATGTTGTTGGTACAACGATACTTCCAAATGCTACAGCTGCAAATAATGCAATAGTAATAGCACCCTTAGCACCAATATTAAAAATACACTTTTTTAAATTTTGTGCATTTAAACATACAATCAAAAAACAAAGAAATGAAAATCCAACAGCAAATAACCCCATACTACGTTTTTTGGCAATTGTTATGGGTACTTCCTGGATTTTTTCCTGACCATTACCAAATACAGTTACACGTAAATTATATTCTCCTTCCACTGCTCTAAAATAATCTACGTACAACGGCAAAATAAAAGTCTGGCTTTTCTTCCCGTCTAATGAAATCATAGCCGTAGAAGCATCTTCTATCCCTGATTGACCAGCCCAACCATGCTCCGTTTCATTATCGCTCTGACTGGAAGTACACAATCCTATAGCTGGTTTTCCGGTAAGCTTATCAATCAATTCTGCTTTAAACTTCAATATCCTCGTATCCTGCTGAGGGTTGCGCATTTCCAACAAAAGATGTGCAGCCGGATGATTAAACACTGCCGACCAATTTGTTGCTCCATCGCCAGTCATTCTATTGCGGAAAGATTCCAAAGCTGTATCCCTGATATATATAGTTCCATCCTTTACTCTGTCATCTTTGGTGCCAAAGTTGTCTACAGGCAAAGTAATGGACTGAATATACCAATTATATTTACTTTTATCGGGCATTAAAGACTGCTCATTTATAAGCACTGGTAAATTACTTTTTGTTTCATTTTCGTGGGTGAAAGTAATAATACTATTCTTCTGCCAATTTTCACTACTCACTTTAACTATAATCTCATGATTACCTGCAGCGAGACTGTTGTCGGCTTTTAAATAAATTAAATCAAAATTCTGCCCATAATCCGGAGGCAATATCCACTCTCTTTGAATAACAGAACCTGCTTCAGATTTTATTTCCTGCCAAAGCTCATCTCCAATAAAAATCAAACCCTGCGGCAGCATAATCTCAACTTTCACATTCTGCGGCTCAGGGCTATCAAAGCTTTCAATATTTATAAACAAAGGATTAGTAGCATTACCATTAGTTCGGTTAATATTTTTATGCTCTAAACTATAAGGAAAAACCGCTTCCAAATTTATGCCGCCTGCCAAAACCGTCTGACATAATGCAAAAAAACATAACAATAAACTTATAGAAAAAATTTTTAACATATACTACCTTTGCAACAGATGAGTTCAAGCAATTCTTTATCACGCTGACATCTTCCGTTATCTTCTTTCGTGCTTATTTCAATTATTTCATTGGTATTATGGCTCCTAATAACTCTCACAGGAGCATTATATGCTTTACTCAAAATTTTCTCTGTAAAAACATTATCAGGTCTGCCATCAGCAATTACCGTACCTTCTCCCAGTAAAATAATTCTGCTACAATATTTTGCTGCTAAATTTAATTCATGTACAACCATCAAAATTGTCTTTCCCATTTCTGCCAAAGCTTTGCTGAAACGAAAAATTTCTTCCTGATAAACCATATCCAAGCCAGTTGTTGGCTCATCCAAAAATAAAATAGGAGTCTGCTGCGCTAAAACCTTAGCTAATAAAATACGTTGTTTTTGACCACCAGAAACTTCATTGACAGGTCTTTCTGCCAATTCTTTTGTTCCTGTATATTCCATACATTTTAAAGCCAATTCTTCGTCAGAGATACTTTCACCTTTCCACCATTTCATATAAGGGTATCTACCGGCAAGCACAATATCTTTACCTGTATAACCAAATCCAACTTCTACATTTTGCTGCAGATAAGCAACCTCGCGGGCAAGTTCTTTTTCAGAAAAGCTTTCCAACTTTCTCCCAAAATACAAAATCTCACCGCTTTGCTTTGGCAGCAAACCGCGGATCGTTTTCAGCAGTGTGCTTTTACCAGCGCCATTACAACCAATAATACCGACAATCTCACCTTTATTTATCTTTGCATTTACGTCTTGCAGCACACTTTTATTGCCGTAACCAATTGATAAATTTTTTAGTTCAATGATAGTCTCCGTCATAACAGCCTCCTGATTTTATATAACTATTTTACGATAAATTTATGTTAAAAGTAAATCTCTTCTATTTTCCAAATTAAAAGTTACATTAAAGCTACTATCTGAAATTAAGTTATATAGGCGGCTCTAAACGCCGCCTATAATATTTTAGAATTTATAATTATAGCTCAGTAAGAAATTGAAAGGCGTAGAATAGTATTCTGAGCCACTATGACTTAAATTGTCTTCTCTATTGAGCAAATTATCCAGTGTTAGCGAAATAGAACTTTGTTTATCAGCATTATAAGTAGTTGTCAGACTTGTGAGGAAATAAGGTTTTTCACTAACCGAATGGTCACTGCTAGGAGTTCCAACCCTTTGAGCTAAATAAGTTCCTTGTAAACTTGTTATCCATTTATCTTTTGTATAATTAATGCCACCATTCATTTGCCATCTGCCATATTTTCTGTCCCAATAGGGCTTTTTACTTCCCTTAACTTTAGGATCACCATAATTTATTCCCCAATTATAAGTAAATCCATCTTTACCAATAATATCACAAGTTATTTCCACACCTGTATTTTTAAAATCTTCATTAGTATATTTATATTCTGTTTTTGTACCATCCCAGGTTGCAGTAATATTATCTGTGATATCAATATGATAAATGGCAGCTTTCCAACTATGATTGTTACTAACCCTCTTCCAGCCCAATTCATAATTAGTTCCTTTTTGCGGCTTCAAATCAGGATTTGAGACAGCACTGTCACTAGCACCATACATTTGTGAAAAAGTAGGCATTATAAATGATTGTCCAACACTAGCATACAAAGAATCATTTTCTGTTAACTTATGTAAATACTGACCAGACATACTAAAATTATCATAATTCTGGTCTTTATAACCACCAGTAGTCCATGTTTCGCGTGCCCCAAAAATAAATTCATTTTTTTCATCAAATTTGTAATCATATTGCCCATAAACAGCATAAATATTTCTTGACGTTACTTGATTAGGAGATTTATGGCCGTCTTTACCGTAATCATCATAAAACTCATTTTGATAACTACTTCCTAAAATCAAATTAGTTTTATTTCCAAACTCCCATTTTTTTTGTATATCGGCTCCATAAGTACGATTTTTCTCATCTGTATCATACATTTTCCCAGAATAAGCACCACTTGTTCTGTAATTAGTATATCCATCTGCCATTAATTTATTCTGGTTATAATACAAATTACCCTTAACACTGTCATCTTGATATGTCACCTGCATTAAATTTTGCTTTGTTACATATTCTCTATTCTGTTGTAATGCACCGCCTTTAGGAACGCTTTTGTATCCATCATCAAACCAAGTATCATATTTTACATTTGTTTCAAAATAATTATATAAAAAATTCCAGTTATCATTAATTTTATAGTTTAAAAATAAATTATTTTTATGAGAACTGGTCATATCTGTATGTTTGTCACCCTTATCATGTGAACGTGAAATTGTATCTACCTTTCCCCATTTTTCTAAATTATAGCCAACGCTTAATTTATCAGCACTAACAGTAGCATTGTATTTTTGTTGTCCGTAATTACCAACTCCAGCAGTTACTGAATTTTTAAAACCTTGTTTAGTTATAATATTAATAACACCGCCCATAGCTTCACTACCGTAAAGTACGGATCCTCCACCTTTTACTATCTCAACTTTTGCAATGCTATCTATAGGTATAGCATCTAAAAAATATTTTCCTCTCAAATTCATAGGAGATCCATTCAGCATAATCAAAGTACCATTGCTTACACCTCTAATAGCTATTTCATTAGCCATTGTCCCCATAGCACCACCACCAGGTGCAAATGTTTTGTAAATCAATCCAGGTACACGCCCCAAAGCAACCTGCAAATTCTGCGCACCTGTTGCTTTCAAATCTTCACTAGTCAGGATTGTTGTTGATGCAGGAACATCAACATCTCTTTTTTCTGTCCTCGTTGCCGTTACTACCATTGGATCTAACGTAAATATTTGATTCGGTTCTTCCGCGTGTACTGTGTACCCCCCCAGATGACATTGCCAGTTACCAATGCTACCATCAAAGCACTCTTACCCATACTCTTTTCCAACATACTCGACTTCCTTTCAGAACTTTTTATATTTATTGAAATAAAAGCACCTTCTATACCCATTCTTTAATGGCCGTATAATATTTACTTTTATTTGCAATCGGCTAGTAAAAATAAAAATGCCTCCTGCTGAAGGCAAAAGGCATAAAACAGCTTGACTACAATAGAAAAACCGCTACATTACCATACTGTCTCACGCAGTAGTAACGAAATCATCAGGCAGTTCTTCTGACTTAGGTTCAACGTGTTTATCTAAGCCTTCCCAGATACATTTCCAGTGGCATAAGTTTAGATTCACTCACCATTACAGCGACGGGACCGTGTGGGATTTACACCCAACTTCTCTATTAAGACCAGCGTCACCTGATTTACGAAATATTTAATTTAATTAAGTATAATATAAATCCATTTATTTTTCAATATACACTATCAAATTCATATCATATCTTATTAGGGTAATGTTTTTGTATCCATAAAAATATTATTGGTATAACAATCAATGTAAAAACAGTTGACGTTATCATTCCCCCAATTATGACCCATGCCATACTAACACGAGTTTCTGATCCTTCTGTCATCGCAAGAGCTGTAGGCAGCATACCAACCACCATTGTTAAAGCTGTCATAAAAATTGGTTTTAATCTAACCTTTCCCGCCTCTATAACAGCCTCCAGTGCATTCTTTCCCTGATGCATTAAAGTTAACGTATAATCAAGTAAAAGCGTACCATTTTTCGCAACCAGACCATCCATTACTAAAATACCAATCAGCGAATACAAATTGATCGTATTACCAGTCAGCAATAAACAAACAATTGCCCCGATAATGCCTAATGGCAGTGAAAACATCCTTATCAGCGGAGTAAAAATAGACTCATATAATACTGCTAATAATAAGTATATAAGTAAAAGTGACATTGATAATGCCATTGCCATTTCTTTAAAAGAATCATTCATGCTCGTCGCCTGGCCGGTAAATTCGTAGGTGCATTGTAAATCGCTCTGCTCCAGTTTACTCTTTAATTCCTGCAGAACTTCATTTAATGGTCTATCTGTTAAATTACTCTGAATATTTATTATACGTTCTTTATTGACGCGCCTGATGGTTATAGGTCCGATACTCTCTTCTACATTTGCTATATCACCCAAATATACATTTCCATTTTCAGCAGGAACCGGTATGCTTTTTATATCATTTATAAAAAATCCCTCACTGCCGCTGAATTTTACAGTAATATCTGTATCATGCCCTCGATTATTTGGATCGTTAGCCAATACACCAGCATTTTTACCAGATACTGCTGCAGAAAAAGACTTTACCACATTGGCAAGAGTTGTCCCGTAAAACTTTAGCTTATCGCGGTCTGCTGTAACTTTAAGCTCTGGGACACCTTCTGTATAAGAGCTTTTTATATCTTTAATACCTGCAGTTTCCTGGAAAATTTTCTGTACCTTTTCAGACTCTTTTACCAGTAAACTCATATCACTGCCTTTTAACTCTATTTGAATAGGTGATCTGACCAATGTTTTACCACCAGAAACACCGGTCACCGAAGACTGTATTTCATTGACACGTACTTTTACATCACCAAGATTGGTTTTAGCAAAAGTGCGTATGTCATCGGCAATTTGCCAAACATCTTTGCTTCTTTCTCTTCTATTATACAAACTGATTGATATTTTACCATTACTTTCTGTAGTAGTGACATTAGATAAATGGTGTTCTATTTCAGGAATATTTAACAGGTAATCATCAAATAACAATAATACCTCATTAGTTTGTTCAGCATTGTAGCCTATTGGCAATTCGATATTTACCTGAATAGCGCTTTCATCAGTTCGAGGCATATATTCCGAACCAACTATTCCCATAGGGACAAGCAGAACAGCAACAATAAAAAATATCCCTACTGTTACCAAAACTTTTTTAGGATGCAACAAACACTTCTTCAATATTTTTTCATAAGTGACAATAGTGTTTATTTCTGCTTTATCTAAAAAATCCCATATTTTCCCTTTAGGTAATTTTATACCTCTGGCATAAAATTTAGAAGCCATCATCGGCGTTAGAGTAAAAGATACAATTAAAGACATCAGCGTTGCAAAAACAATAGTTAAACCAAATTGCTTAAAAAATTGTCCTGTAGAACTCTCCATGAATGCTATAGGCAAAAATACTACTATGTCACATAAAGTCATTGCTATAGCTGCCATACCTATCTCATTACGTCCTAATTCAGCAGCTTCGTCAGCTGGATAACCTTCGCCTATATAACGATGTATATTTTCCAATACCACTATAGAATCATCAACTAAAATACCAATACACAATGCCATCCCCATTAAAGACATCATATTAAAAGTAAAGCCAGATAAGTACATCAGAAAAAAAGTAGCGATTAGAGAAACCGGAATTGCTATCATAACAGCGGCAGAAGATTTCCAACCACGAAGGAACAAATACAATACTAAACCTGTAGTAAATAATCCTTCCATCAGAGTATAGAAAGTATTCTTCAACGAATTTCTGACAAAATCGGACTGATCATAAACTACAGTAAAAATATAATCAGGATATTCAATTTTTAACTTTTCCAATTGAAGCAATACACTATCGGCAGCATCAACAATATTCGCACCGCTTGCTTTATAAACTTCAATAGCCACAGCGTCATTACCATCAACACGGCTATATGTAACAGCACGCTTATCACGTGCCTGAACTGTCGCTACATCTTGTAATTCTATGTATAGTCCATTAGCTGCCTTGATCTGAATAGTTCCAATTTCCTCAGCAGACAAGTACTGAGCATTTAACCTAACCGTCGTTTGTTTTACGTCAGAATAAACAGAACCAGATGAAACCAAAACATTTTCATCTTTTATAGCCTGAATAATATCTTTTAAAGTTAAACCATAATAATTTAAACGCTCTTTATCTACGTCTACAGCAATTTCTTTTTCACGTCCACCACTTAATTCTATATCAGCAACACCAGCAGCTTGCTGTAACCGTTCAGAAAAAGTGTTCTCTGCCATAGAATAAATGTCAGATGCGTCAAAGGGTGCAGTAACTGCTATTTCCATAATAGGATATTCATCAGATGAACGTTTAATAACCACAGGTTCGTCAATATCATCCGGTAATTCTTTACGAATGGAACTAACCTTTTTAGTTGCTTCTATAGCAACTAAATCAGCATCCGCATTACTGTCAAGCTCAACAAAAATTTCAGCACGTCCAGGTCTTGTAGCTGAACGTACTTGTTTAAAATGAGAAATAGAAGATAAGACATCTTCTATTGGTTTTGTTACCTGCTGTTCAACAGACTCTGTACTTGCTCCAGGATAACTGACGATGACGCTTATGTAGGGGGAATCAACTTCCGGTAATAATTCTACTCCAATCCTGAAAAAACTAAAAATGCCCAACACAACAATTAGAGCAAAAATCATTGAAATGCCAATAGGCCTCTTTATGGAAAATCTGGTGATATTCATATACTACCACCCTTTTCATTTTCTATATTGACCTCCAAGCCATGACGCAGGCGAGATAAATTATCAACGGCGATCATTTCACCATCATTAAGTCCACCGACTATTTCCACATCAGAATCATTACGAAGTCCCAATTTAACTTCACGCTGTTCTAATTTTTTATCAGCATTTACAATAAAAATATATTTTTTTCCATTTTTATCTACCACAACATCTTTATTTACACAAAGTGCAGAATCCTTCTGTAAAAATTTCAATTCACTTCTGGCAAACATACCTGCTTTTATACTTACATCATTTGCCAACAATTTAATTCTAGCACTATAAGTTCTGTCATTCACGTCTTTATTTGGACTTACAAAAATAATCTCTCCAGGAAAACTTTTTCCCAGTGCTTCTATTTCTGCATTTATCATATTACCTGTTACAAGTACTGCAGCATCATATTCAGATATAGAACAGTCTATATAAAAACTGCTATTATCAGTAATAGTCAATAATTTTGTTCCTGCCGGGACGTAACTTCCAACTTCTGCATTACGATAACTGATAATACCGGATCTAGGAGCTTTTAAAACCATATCAGATTTCTTATTTCTCAGTAAAACAAATTCCTGATATCTTCTTTGTGCTACCTGTTCTTTAGCATAAAGAGATGCCGGAACACCATCATACAGTTTCTGGTCTGCCAAAGACTCATAAGCTGCCTGAGCATTCACCATAACCTGTTTAATCTTATCGTATTCTAATTTTGATACAGCACCCATTTCATGCAGCTTTTTATAACGTTCAAAATTAATCTGCGCTAATTCATAATCAGCTTTATATTTATAATAATCAGCGTTATATTCGGTATCAGTTTTTGATGCAGTAGCATCTGCTTCCCGATATCTTGCCTGAGCTTTCAATAACTCAGCATCTACATCATGTAATTCCTGTATTATTAAAATATCATCTTTATTTACGTTACTGCCTAAATCTACATTTATTTCTTCTATTTTACCGGCATATTTATTAATAATATCTACTTGTGCATCAGAAACAGTTTTACCGAATAATGAAATAGTTTTATACATAGGACGGCGATACATAACCTCTGTGTGAACCAGAGGCTTTAAAACTTCTTTCTTTATAGCCTTTTCAGAAGTAAAAATAAGCCTGCTTAGAAAAATCAAACTTAATCCTGCCAGGCAGATCATAAACAAACTTCTGTATTTATTTTCAAGAAAGAATTTCTGTATTTTCTGCTTCACTGTTTCATCCCCACTCACAATAATTTCAATGATAAGTTCATATTTTTCCAAATACAAACCAAACGCCAAACAATCACAAATACTTTCTTAATCGTTATAATAGGCGGCACAAAATGTGCCGCCTATTATAGTTAATTCATAAATGCTTAAAAAGTATGCTCATACATGACTTTCCAATTAAGCGGTAAATCCAAATTACCATATCTATTGGAATAATTATCTCTATCCAACAAATTATTTATAGTCAATGTGACATTATCATTAGATGTAAAAGAATACATTGTATTTAAAGTCAATCTTGCTCTAACAGGTATTTGACGGTCATTATAGTCTTCCCGATCACCTAAATATTTAAATGTTAAATCACTCATAATTTTTTTATTGTTATAAGTAATACCAGCAATTAAATCCAATCTTCCTGAATCCTGTATCCACTCAGGTTTTTTTGCTGATTTATCATAAATTTCTGGATTTCCATAACCAGCGCCTAACCTGTATTGCCAATTATCATCAACTTTATTTGTCACTTCGAATTCAATACCAGTATTTCTAAAATCACCTTTATTAACAATGTACTGTTTACCATCAGATCCTAAATTCTTAGAACCAGACCAGCCGAATTTATCTTTAAATTTCATATGATAAATAGATAACTTATAAATTTTATTTCCATCTAATTTTTTTACACCAGTTTCATAATTCCATCCTTGTTCAGGTACAAGATTGGTATAATTTGAAGAAGTAAAATAAGAATCTACAGCTGGCATTTGAAAAGCTTTGCCAATATTTATATACCAGCTTGTATCCTCATCGAATTTATAAAGAGTTTGAATCTGGGGTAATAAAATATCCTTATCTGTTGCTAAATCACTAAATTTCTCCCCACGAAGTCCTAATGTAGTTTTAAATTTATCACTAAATTGCTTATCATATGATAAATAAATTGCATTGTCTGTTCTGTGCGCAACATTTGTTTTTTTAACTAGGCCCTCATAGTTTTCTCTTCTTAAAGTATACCCCAAAATAAAAGAATCATTTTTTATATTCCATTGTTTCTGAAAATCAAATACATAACTATCAAGCCTAGCATTACTATCAACAGCTTTGTTTTTTATATAATCAAATCCATTTGCTTTCCGGTAATTATATCCAATCATTGCTTTAATACCATTATTTTTTCCTGTATAGTTAAGTCCAGTAGTCATTCGTGTATCTTCATATCTATAATTATAATCTACAGGAGTAGAAGCATATTTATGCCCACCACGGGTTATCTTACCATTTTGGTAGAAAAAATTAGCAGATACTTCCTCTGACAACCTAGCTGTTATCGCGGCACGATCAGTTTGACCTTTACCAACCCACCAATCAGTCTCAGAACCATTAGGATAATCATTACTATGACTTCTCTTATTTGAGTATTCTTTACCTGCACTAATCATAAAATCTTCACTTGCAAGAGTTACGTTGTAATCCTTGTAATAATTACCGATAGTACTCCTTGTCGTTACACGTTCTTTACCACTTGGCCTTTTTGTAATAATATTAACGACACCACCCATAGCTTCTGCACCATATAAAGTTCCTGCCGCACCCTTAACTATTTCTATACGTTCAACCATAGAAATAGGAATAGAATCAGCACTATTATAGTTTTTCAAATTCATAGGAATACCATCTACCATGACTAAAGTTCCTCTATCAAAACCACGAATCACAGTACGTCCAGAACTAAATCCAAATTCTTGCCCAGCATCACCATAGCCTGTACTAGATAATCCCAATTGGTTATCAATAGCATCAAAAACATTTTTATAGCCAGCATCTTTTATCTCTTTATCTGAAATAATTGTTGTGGACGCCGGTGTATCCAAGTCCCTTGTTTCCATTCTTTGTGCCGTTACGACCATCGGGTCTAACGTAAATGCTTGACTTGGTTCTTCAGCGTGTACTACAGTACCCCCCCCAGATGACATTACCAGTTACAAGTGCTACCATCAATGCACTCTTACTCGTACTCTTTTTCAACATACTCAACTTCCTTTCACAACTTTTTATATTATTGAAATAAAAGCGTTTCCTGTACCCGTTCTGTACGGCCGCACAATACTTTACTTTTATTTGCAACCAGCAAATAAAAATACCTTTTGCCTAAGACAAAAGGTATTTACAGCTTAACAGAATATATAAAGCTGATAGATTACCTACCGTCTCACGCAGTAGTAAATTCAATAATCATCAGGCAGTTCTTCTGACTCAAGTTCATAGCGCATTCAAGCCTTCCCAGATATTAATCCAGTGGCATAAATTTGAATTAGCTCACTATTACAGCGACGGGATCGTGCGGGAATTACACCCGGCTTCTCTATTAAGACCTACGTCACCTAATGATAATATGCAGTTATAATATAAAATTATATATGAAAAGATTTAGTTTTTCAAGTAAATATGACTATTATATGCCATTTGGTTTAAACATATTTTGCTTTTCTTCCTATTTATTATTAACAGTATCATCAGTATTCTTAACAGCCTGAGTACAAATCTCCAGCATAGCTTCTGCAAACGTTTTTTCAGGTACAGGTACAAGCTCACCGTTATTTATTTTACTTTCCAGCTTCGTTCCTTTGCTGCCATAAACCTCCATTTGTTTTACCCCATAGGTTTTAGATGCAACATTGAACTGCATTAACATTTCGCAATACTGTACTTTTTCTTTTTTTGCAAGCTTTTCTGCATATGTTTTATTCATTTTCTTCAACAAATCTTTATCTGTAAAAACTGTTTTCACAAAAACATTAACTATATTTTTATCTATAACTCCATTTTTAACTTCTTCAAAATGAAGCGAATCCATATCATATGCATAAACTCCCATATTATTTTCTAAAACAATGGACCAACGTGCTGCTTCTATCTCTTCTTCTGTAGGCTTAGGCATCATACTGATTTCCCAATTCATTGGGTTAGCAGCCTTATTCTCTTCAGCACTAACTACAAATGAAAATAAGCACATCATACAAAGAGCTAACAACATTATTATTTTTTTCATAAGATTACCTCCCACTTTAAACATCCAAATTACGCACAATTCGCAAAATATGCTCCTGCGATAAACTGCGAAGGCTATAATAAGTTGCTCCCATTGCTTTGGCAACAGCTTTGGCCACACCCAGTTTAATAAAATCTGTTTCAGTATCGATAACAACGGAGGTAATTTTAGCCTTCCGAATTTTTTCAGCTATTTTTAAGGCACACTCTACCGGATCGCCACCGTTTTCTTCTATGGCATTAGCTCTGCCATCAGTTACTAAAATCAGAATCGGTTCTAACTCGCTGTCTTTTTTATTCAACATTCCCAAAGTTAAAAGCGAAGTTGATAAACCGTCTGCTAAAGGAGTTTTTCCGCCAGTAGGCATTTCTGCCAAACACTTTTGTGCAAGATCAACGCTGCGTGTTATAGGCAGCAATAATTCAGCCTTTTGCCTGCGAAAAGCAACCATACCAACACGATCACGTTTCTGATATGCTTCCTGCAGCATATAGAAAATAGCGCCTTTTACGGCCCGCATCCGTTCACGAGCTCCCATTGACCCACTGGCATCAACTGCAAATAAAAATGTATTGCCAATACGTTTTTCGCGTACTTTTTGCCGTAAATCTTCACTCTTAATATTCAGGGCGCAACCGTTATCTTCACGCAGACGCTGAAACGGCGCAGCAGCTCTGATTGTAGCATCAAAAGCCAAATCTTCCACTTTTATTTTCGGCATTTCAGCCCTAACATAACGCCCTTGTTTAAGATCTGTTTTAGTCGTGCTGCGTTTGCCACTGCCACGACGGACATTGCGATCTTTGCCTAAATCCAGAACCATTTTAGGAAGCTTAAAATTTTTATCAATATCTGCAATCTGCTCTTCCGGTGCTAACTGATTTTTGTCATTGTCAGGAGTCTGCTCTTCTTTTTCTTTGTCGTCATCCTGATTCTCATCATCGTCGCTGTTATCTTCCTCATCACCATCGTCTTCATTATCATCAAGCGGCGGTGGCACCAACGGTGACTCCTCTGAGTCTTCATCATTATCCTCGTTTTCATCTTGATCCTGCTGTTCATTCTCATCAGGCTGTTCTTCTTCCTGCTGCTCCGGATCTTCCTGTTGTTGTTCTGGTGGCTTCCGCATACGATGTGGCAGCACAAACATGGCAGCTTCTTCCACATCCTTAGGTAAAACATAATTTCTTTCCGCTAAAGCGGCTATAGCTTTAGCGGCTTCCAAAAGATAAATTTCCGCTCTATGACCGGCACAAAAAGCCTGTGCGCACATTTGTGCCGCCAGCTGCATCATGGCTTCCGATACTTCAATCTCTTCTACAATGCTCCTTGCCAAAGCAATCTTTGCCGCTAATTTTTCTGTTTCATCAAAATAACTGTTTCTGAAGCTTTGTATATCAGAACCACAGGCAAGAGAACGTCTAATTATTTCTGTGCGTATTACCACATCCTTCTCACTTTGGGAATCAACATACATACCAAACCTATCTAATATATGACCTGGCAGAACTCCTTCTTCGGGGTTCATTGTTCCAATAACAGTATACGATACAGAATGAGTAAAAGAAATGCCATCACGCTCAACCTGATTGATACCAGAAGCGTTAGCATCCAAAACTGCAGTCAGCAATTCCTGCCGCAATAAATTTGCTTCATCAATATACAAAATATTACCTGTAGCTCTGCTTAATATCCCAGGCGAAAATCTGCGTTCACCTTTACTAACAGCATATTCAATATCGATACTACCAAAAAGCATATCTTCCGTAGCATTAAGCGGTAAATCCACTATCTTCTGTGCGCCAATAATCTCTTTAGCGGCGCGTACCAAGGTGGATTTAGCAGTCCCTTTTTCACCGCCAATCAAAAGGCCACCTGCCTTTTGATTTACTAAAGCGATCTGCAGCGCTTTTTTTAACTGCTCCTGCCCAACTACTGCCACAAAAGGATAAATAGCATTAGTCAGCATTTATAACGCTCCTTTAGCCCCAGAGGACAAAATACTTTCAACCTTATCCCAATCCAATTGTCCTTCTTCAAAAGGACGACGACGCATACGATGCGGCAATACTAATTTGGCAGCATTTTTTACGTCTTCCAGTTCCACTTCTTTGCGTCCATTAAAAGCCGCCAGTGTCAAAGCTGTTTTAATTACAGTAATATCGGCGCGATGCCCGTCAACACCAAGTTCTACAGCTAATTTAGCAACGGTTTCCAAGAGTTCGTCGTTGATATCTACCTGAGGCAACAAGCTGCTGGCCTGTGTAATTTTTGCAGCCAGTTCTTCCTGATCATGCTGATAACCGGCAATAAAAGTATCGGCATCCTGCTCATAAGCCAAACGACGTTTAATTACCTCAACACGCTGCGCGGGATCATGCTCACCTGTAACAACTACTGACAAGCCAAAACGATCCAAAAGCTGCGGGCGGATATCACCCTCTTCAGGATTCATTGTACCAACCAAAACAAAACGAGCCGGATGAGAATATGAAACGCCTTCACGCTCAACTGTATTGATTCCCATTGCTGCAGCATCCAACAATACATCTACAACATGGTCATCAAGCAAATTTATTTCATCCACATACAAAATATTACGGTTGGCTTGAGCTAAAATGCCTGCCTCAAATTTTTTCTCGCCATGCTTAATAGCATGTTCAATATCCAAAGTACCAACAACGCGATCTTCAGTCGCGCTTACAGGCAACTCGACCACACGCATTTTTACGGTATCGGCAACTAATTTATTATCCTCCGTATATTTAGATGCACAATCTTCGCACAACAGATTGGGATCTGCCGGATCACAATGAAATTTACATCCATGTACTGCTTCCATAGCCGGCAGTAATTCGGCCAAAGCACGTACTGCTGTTGACTTGGCAGTACCTTTTTCACCCTTTATTAAAACACCGCCTAATGCCGGATTGATTACATTTAAAATCAAAGACATTTTCATATCGTCCTGACCCACAATTGCTGTAAACGGATACACTGCTGCTCTTTTCACTATAATTCCTCCTAAAAGCTAATATTAGTAACCTATATCCATAAGAAAAAGATCACAAATAACTTACTATATTATACTAAACCATATACCACGTGTATAGTCAAATTCTAAATACTGATAATTTCAAATTTATCCGATAAAATTTTACCTGAATTTTCATCCCATTCAAATAATAAAATAGCCTGCTTACCGTTATAACTCAGCTTGGTTTTGCCATTTTCGATAACAACGCTCTGACCCACTGTCATATCCATCCATTCTGTTACACCAGTCTGATTACACACAAGCATTGGCAGTCCGGTGACTTCTGAACATTTTTCCCATGCTCCTAAAGGATTACCACAAACCGCAGTTGGAGGCCAAGCTGCTATATCAATAATTATTTGAGCTCCTTTCTGCTGCATTTTCTGTGCGTGTTCGCTATACCAGGCATCAGCACATACCAAAGCACCTACTTTAACATTACCACAATCTACAGGCTCCAGCACATCAGCCCTTGAAGCCCATGCTTCAGCACCGCTCCCATGTGAAATAAGTTTACGGTGTGTTCCACAAATATTCCCTTTAGGACCAAAGATAATACAGGAATTAAAATTACACTTCAAACCATCATCATATTCGCCGCATCCCAAAAACAAAAATAAACCATAAGCTTTGACCAAGGCTAATAGATGGCTTAATTTAACAGACGGCTGTTTATCTACTTTTGCATCAGGGTTTAATTTGTAAAAATAATACCCCTGCACTGCCGTCTCAGGTGTAACTACCCATTTTGCTCCATTATCGGCAGCAATTCGAACTGCATTCTCTAACAGTTCTATATTTTTATGTTCAGGTCCCCGGCTGATTTCTAAATGACATAGCGCTATTTTCATAAAGTCTCCCTTTAATTAAAATTTTCTGGATATACGGCTTTGGCAATATCTTCTACAGCATTAACAGTATATTGTGAAACTGCTAAAACATGAGCTGCTGGAAGCATTATAACATTTTTATTTTTACCAGCTTTTGTAGTTTGATAAGAAGGATTAGATAAAATTTCTGCTTTCATCTGCACCGGGTCATGCTTGCCATCGTAATTCCATACAGGTATCACAAATGCATCTGGATTTAAACGTACAACTTCTTCCTGAGACAAAATACCAGACTGAGTATAATGTAAATCCTCTGTAGCGTCTTTGACATTCGCATAACGGCAAATATCCATAAAAGAACTTTCAGGTCTGTAAAAAGCTCCGTTACTTCTAATGAATACAACTCTTTTTTGCTCAGAAGGTTTTATGCTACCAACTCTATTTTTAACAGACTTTAATTTACTATCCATTTGCTTAATTAATTTTTCAGCATTGGCCGGCTCACCAACCAATACAGCAATATCATTAATGGCCTTTTTTATTTCCTCCATATTATTAGGAGTTTTATAAACATATACCTTTAACCCCAAGTCCCTCAATGACTGAATCATTTCCCGCTTAAAAAAATCAGCCGCAATAATAATATCCGGATGCATGGCAAGCAACGCTTCCGCACTATTTCCATAAGCTCTGTTAGGTATTGATTTTACTCTGTCTATTATATTTGAAATTTCAGGATCATCTGCTAAATAAGTAACTGCCGTTATTCTTTTTGAATCAACTAAATCTATAAGAATTTCATCTGTACTTATCGACAGCGAAACTATTTTTTCTGGTTTTTTCTCAAAATTTATTACTGTTCCTGTTGAATCAGTAATACTATATTTATTTCCTATTTTATCATTTTCACTGTTTTTTTCAATTTGGTTACTGCATCCCATACAAAAATTATAGACGAACACCAGTAAAATAAAACAAATTATTTTTGCTATAATATTTTCATCTTTTTCTAAATATTTTTTTATCATTTAGCATCAACCTTTAAAATTACATATGAACCGAAGTAATTGCTTCGGTTCATATGTTTTCAATTAAAAATTCAAGAATAATAAATATAAACTAAAACTTATATTATTTCTTTTGTCTTAGATACTTTTAGAAATTTCTTTCATAAATCAAGGAATAATTAATTGGTGTTGTTCTATATTCATAATTATTTAAAGCATCTTCTCTATCAAGCAAATTTCGTCCAATTAGTTTAAATGAATCGGATTTAGTGGGATTATAGCTTAAGGTTACAGTTAAATCCAAACTATTTTTTAATTTATGATCTTTTGTGTTACTAGATGTATGCTCTCTATTGTAGAAAGCATTTTCGCGGCCTAGATAGCTAAAAATACGCATATCTGCCATAAATTTATTTTTATGATAATTAGTGCCTAAATTAATAATATATTTTGATGTATCTTGTACCCAACTTCCATTAATAGATTTAGCAACTGGATTTTGAACAGTAAGTCCTAAACTTGCATCAAAATTTTCATTAAGTTTTTGTTTATAACTAATTTCCAATCCCAAATTTTTCCACTTATCACGATTTTTCATAATATTAGAGCCATCAGAATTTTTGTCCCAATAGAACTTATCTTTTACGGTCATATAAAAAATATCTGCATTTAAGGTTCTATGATTATCATCATATTTATAACCAACTTCATAAGACCAACCAGATTGAGGTTTCAAATTAGTATTAATAACATAATCATCACTATAATAAAACGCAGACGAAATAGACGGCATTTCAAAAGATTTACCAACATTAAAATAATAATTGGAATTTTCATTTATTTTATATAAGCCCTGCACTTGTGGTAATAACTGAAAATCACTATTTTGATAAGCAGACTTAGATAAATAATATTCTCGTAAGCCAATAATAAATTCTAATCTATCCGTTGGGTGAAAATCATATGATTGATACAAAGAATAACTCTTTCTACCATTTTCATTAAATTTACTACCGCTAATATTTTCCATACTTTCTTTAACAAAATTGGCACCAACAATCCAAAAATCATTATTTTTTAAATCAAATTTCTTTTGTACATCTAAATTCATATTATATCCAGAATAACTGCCATCACTACTTTGTTTAGGATAGCTTTTATCATAAATATTCTCTTTATCAATTTTATTATATCCTAAAACAGCCCTCCATCCATTTCTATCATTATTATAGAATAATGAATAATTATTATAAGTAGTATCAAAATCCCCTAATTTATCCATTTCTGGAATAAAATTTTTATAACTTCCAGATTCATATTTGATACTATTCTTAGTACGCCCATAACTAAAAGTTAAATCCTTTCCTAAGCTTAAATCTAAATAAAGTTGCTGATTTTTTTTATCTTTAAAATTAATAGCTGTTCCTAAACCAGTTGTTCCTGGTAAAACTGCATCGTTGACATCCTTATTCCATGATTCTTTAAAACCAATATTCATAATATCAGTTTGAATATTTACACCAGCATCTCTTTTTATATTCCCAATTCCACCATAAACATTACCTCTAACTTTACCAATCTTTTCAGGCCTTTTTGTAATGATATTCACTACTCCACCCATTGCTTGTGGTCCATAAAGTACAGAACCTGCTCCCTTTACAATTTCAATTCTTTCAATTTGATCAATAGGTATGTTATCTAAAGTCGCATTATTCATATAAGTACTAGGATTACCATTAACTAATACCAGTGTGCCATTATCGATACCACGCATTCTAATACGCGACATCATTCCACCATAATCGCCGCCATCATCTTGATAAGTGTGAACATTTACTTGCCCAAGATTTTTTACAGCTTCAAAAGCATTTGTAAAACCACCGTTTTCAATATCCTTAGCTGTAATTACTTGAGCATTAGCAGGAGTATCTAGTAATGATTTTTCTGATCTAGTCGCTGTTACAATCATTTCATCTAATAAAAATTTTTGAGGTTCTTCAGCGTGTACTAGAGTGCCCCCCCAGATGACATTACTACTTGTCAATAAGCCCATCAAAACTACTTTTACCAAACTCTTTTTGTTCCTTAACAATTTACATCTTCCTTCCACTTTTCAAATTTATAGCAAACAGCTTTACGTATCCAATCTTTCATGGTCATACGCAGCTTAAGCTAACATTATATAAGCATTTTAAGTAACAAAAACAATTTGTAAAACCTACAATGTTAGACCGGAGTAAAACTCCGGTCTATTAATTTGTTACTTAAAATGTATATTCCATTCCAACTAGGAAATTACGTCCCGGAGCACTCCACCACTGCTCATCTGGATCACTGCTCCAGTTATATCTAGCATTCGAATGTTCTGCATAGAATTTATCAAAAATATTATTAACTTTTACATATGCTTTAATCGTTTTAGACACTTTATAATTCAACCCTAAATCCCAAACCCAATATGTCGTGGCCGGGAAGAAATTATCAACAGCATCCGCTGTCTGCGGACCAGGTCTATCAATAATACCTTTGCCTAACAATGATGCACTAAATTTTCCCTCATCATAATCTACACCAATATTCCACGCACCTTTAGGAACGTAACCGTCAACGTTGGCAGCTCTTTGGGCAGTTGCATCTACTATTGTATGTGTATAACCTACAAAGGTCGAAATATTTTTATTAAATTGTTTGCGTAACTGCATGTCCCAACCTCTGGCTTTTTCATCACCAACATTAGTATATTTAGGAGCTACGTAACCAATACGATCTTTAGAATTCCTCCAGAACATATGTGCTGATGCAACTAATGTGTCATCAAATCTATGATTAATCCCTATTTCTTTGGTAGCACCAGTTTCAGGCTTTATATTGGGATTACCGTATTTGGAACTATATAAATGCGTTGGCGTAGGAGGGATAAAATATTCACTATAGCTTACATAAACATTGGTTTTATCATTATTAAAGTTATAACCTAGATTTACGCTGGGAGTAGTATGGTTACCGAACCCGGAATTTTTGTCATGACGTACTCCGGCAGTCAATTTTAATTGGTCTGTGATATTAAATTGATCCTGAATATAGACAGCTTTATTAATCAACTTCACGCCATTGGCAGTAATCACTTTATCATGACTATATTCAAATCCCGCGGAAACGATATGTTTATCATCAAAATTCTTAGTAAATTGATCAGAAATTCTCATAGTTCTGACTTTAGTCAAATATGCGTTAAAATTTGTATCATAATCTAAATTGATAAAAGATAATTGATTTGTAGTCGTATCATCAAATTTACTGTTTAAAATAAATTTATAGTTACTATTATCTACTGATCCAGGTTTTAAACTTGGTTCCCATAATGCGGTATACTTATAATCAGCTTTATATGAATCATAAGTAGCTGTTAAATCATGCTTTTCTCCAAGTTTCTTTGTAATTTTAAAACTGGTACTCGTAGCATTTGAATAGGCTGGAGTCGTTACTCCGCGTCCGTCCTTAAAATCACTGATTTTATTTTTACTGACATAAGCATCCCAAGACCAATCTTTTTCTTTTCCCTGGTGGTTTATAGCATAATTTTCTGTATTAAAGCTTCCTAATTCGGCAGAAATTTTAGTTTTTATTCCCTCAGGTTTAGCTGTAATGATATTAATAACGCCACCTTTTGCATCAGATCCGTACAATGTAGATGCAGAACCTTTTAACACTTCAATTCGTTCTACGTTATCCAGATTTTTCAGCATTACAGCGGATATTTTATTATTAACATTATTTATTTTTACACCATCTACAAGAACAACAATTTCATCAGCACCATTAATTTTTAAATTATTACTGTTATCATAACCAGCTACACTATAATTGCCAATGTATACTCCCGGCACCATACGTAATGCTTCAGACAGATCCTGATAATGTCTTTCTTCAATTTCTTTTTTTGTAATTACGCTAATATTAGCATTTGCTTTAAAAGCCTCAACAGGAGTACGAGTTGCCGTTACAACCATTTCGTCTAAAAAGAATGCCTGCTGTTCTTCAGCGTGGCCTACCGTGTACCCCCCCAGATGACACTCCCAGTTATAAGTGCTGTCATCAGTGTACTTTTGCTTAAACTCTTTTTCAACATACTCAACAACTTCCTTTCAAAATTTTTTATCATAGAACAAATCATCTGTGTCCAATCTCGCATGGTCACACAAATAATTGATCCAGCAAAAATAAAAATGCCTTTCTCCCAAAAACAGAGAAAGGCATAAAAACACCGGTGTTAAACAACAAAGGCGCAACCTCCCATCGCTCGCAGGAATATTACTTTATTAAAACAGGCAGTTCTTCTGGCTCAGATTCAACGCCTTCGCTGCACCTTCCCAAGGTTATCCTCAGTGGCATTTGCAGCAGGCTCATCTTTACAGCGGCGGGACCGCATCGGCTTATACCGATTTCTCTATTAAGCTTGCGCACCTGTTTTTATATTCAGTTATTAAAATGCTCTACTACTTATTTGCTCACTTATATGATATAATGTCTTATATGGAATTATTGTAAACTATATAGTGACTATATTGTCAATATATTTTTCATTTTTTATTGAATATTATTTAAATATTTTAATGGAGCTGTAATAATTATGAGTAAGAATTCGGAAAGTTTTTTTACCGCCGGTGAACTGGCTACTCTCTTTAACATACCAAAACAGACATTGCTTTATTATGACAAAATGAACCTTCTTACGCCCGAATTTATTGCGGAAAACGGCTATAGGCATTATTCTTTAAAGCAGTATTTGACACTTGAAGTTATTGTTAATCTACGAAAACTTGATATTCCTATTTCAAAAATCAAAGAATATATAGAAAATCGCGATATAGATGCATTTGATAAACTTTTATTAGAAAAAAAATGTGAATGTGATGAAATAATTGAAAAAAATCTAAAAATAAAAAACAGCTTAAATACTGTGTTTGCCCAATTGGAGAAAACGCGCAGAAGCAGATTGAACCAAATAACTTTAGAATTTCAAAAAGAAAAATACTTTTTTATCAGTGACCTCAGTAAAACCAGAATTGGTAAAAAAAGAATCGAAATCATGGCCCATCATAACCAAAAAGCTTTTTCTAAACAACATTTTAAAGAAAAAAATATCGGCTGGATCATAAATAAAGAAAACTTTTTCAGTACTGATAAAGCCAATATAAACAACGCCTGTGCATTTTTTTCTGCTGTCGGTCCTTCTCACGCAGGAGCAAAATCCTGTATAAGCAGGCCTGCTGGTCTTTATCTTACTTTACGGTTTAAAGGCACATTCTACAGTCGGGCTTCAGAACTTGCACAAATGTTTAAAAATTTTGCCGCAACCAACAATTTGCTTATTGTCGGCGATTTATATGTTTCTCCTCTAAAAAATCACTGGGTAACATCGAATCCAAATGAATACATTAATCAGATATCCATACAGGTAGAATACAAATAAAACCGGCTGAGCCAATGTCTCAGCCGGTTTTATTTAATCAGCTCGCTCTTCCATTTCTCCCTCAATATCCAGGAGCAATTTCTGCAGCTCTTTTTTAGTTTTGGACTTAGCGTTCCACATTTGTCTTTGCTCCGCCTCTAGCAGCACTTCTGCAATTCTGTGCAAAGCCCAAGGATTTACTTCTTCCATCCATTGCCGTATTTCTGGATCAAGTGCATATTTTACTGCCAAATCTTCATACATCCAATCATCCATAACATCGCTGGTCGCATCCCATTGGTAACAATGTGCTACATAATTACCCATATCTGCCGCACCTTTATATCCATGCTCTTTCATGCCATTGATAAATTTGGGATTCATAATTTCACCGCGAAAAACCCTTTTGACCTCTTCTTCTATAGTACGAACGACTACATGACTTTGATCTGTACTATCTGCACAATAAGTTCTTGGCATTTTACCGCTGCAGCTACGAACACCAGCAATTAATCCTCCATGGTAAGAATTAAAATCGTCTGCGCTCAACAAATTTATTTCTCTATTATCTATACCCATAACAGTAGCATCAATTCTACTCAACCGGCGTTTAAACAAATCCGGCATATAGGCTCCATTCTCACCATCGCCATAAACATGTGCCCCCCAACGAACATAGACTTGTGCCAGGTCATCGATCTTTTCCCAGTTTTTTTCTTCAAGTAAATACGCCACTCCTGCCCCATATCCACCAGGCGGGCATCCGAAAATACGATGTACAGCCTGTTTTGCGGCCTCTTCTTTTACAATTCCCTGCTGCTCAAGATACTCTATATCTTCTTTTAAATGTTTACTGATATAATTTATTTCATCACTTTCATCTAAACTGGCAGCAAGCTTTACTGCCTTATCTAATAATGTAACTACGCAAGGCATACTGTCACGCATCATTCCTGTAATCCTTGCTGTAGCATCAATACGCGGCCTTTTAAGCTCAGCAATGCTCATAGCTTCCAAGCCAAGTACACGGCCACTGCCTTTTTGCCATATTGGCCTTATTCCCAAAAGATATAAAAACTGGGCAAAGCTTACGCCGTGAGTTCGCATATCCGATCCCATCACCATGCCAATAGTTTCCGGATATTTCCCCTCGTCGGCGATATATGCTTCTATCACTCCATCCGCTCTGGCTTTACCTACTTCCCATGCTACTTTTGTAGGTAATGTCTGTGGATCTACACCATAAAAGTTCCTTCCAGTTGGCAGCACATCAGCTCTGCCATTAGTTGGAGCACCGGCCACAGAAGGTTCAATGAATTCTCCCTTTAAACCTCGAAGAGTATTATTTAATTCGTCTATTGTTTTCGCAAGATTCGGTACTAAATTACTGCAAATATAACGGCAAACAGTAGAAAACCGATCTTTTAAATCATCGGACATCACTGAATAATTCTTCTTTTGCAGCAATTCAGGTATATACTCAATGCTAAAATCAACTTCTGCCAAAGTTTCCAAAATATCAAGGCTTTCATTACGTATCTTATCTGCCAATTTACCATAAGTTAAACCTAGTTCAGGTATTTTTTGCGCACTGTTTTCCAACAATGTATAATAGTCGAATCCATAATGCTCTGCAAGTACTTTTGCTAAAGAAGGCACTGAACCATTTTCAAGTCTGCTCATCGCCAAAAGATACTCCAGCAAATTTTTACCTGTCGGAGGTTCTCCTAAAATATGCAGCCCCACACGTATTTGCATATTTTTAATATCTGTAAGATAGTTATGCAACTTACTAACATATCCATCAAAATCGTTATCTTCTTTGATATCGTTATTAAGATTACATTCCGCCGCTTTTTTCCTTATTAATTCGGCAGTATCACCCAATTTATCCTGTTCATTATCTTTAAAATCAAGATATTCATCTAGCAACGATTCTAATTCAGCCATGTTGTCATAGAGCCCTGATGTACTCATCGGCGGGGTAAGATAATCGACCAGACACGCAGCACTACGGCGCTTTGCCTGAATTCCTTCGCCGATAACTGTAACTATATAATGATATAAATTGGGCAAATCTCCAATGCAAATGTCCGGGTAACAACCTTTAGACAATCCTGCTGCTTTACCTGGAAGCCACTCGACAGAACCATGTGTGCCAACATGTATTACTGCATCAGCCCGCCATATTTCTCTTATCCAATGATAAAAGGCCAGATAATGGTGGGTTGGAGGAGATACAGGATCATGATAAATTTTACCGCATTCTTCTCCAAAACCACGTGGAGGCTGAACCGTAATAATAACATTACCATTTGCAAGTCCCGGTATCAGTAATTTTTCATCATAGTTAAAAACATTGCCAAGTGGCTCTCCCCAAGCTTCAGTCATTTTTTCTCTAACATCTTTTGGCAAATTATCAAATAATTTTTTGTATTCTTCCAAGCCAACTTTGCCTAATGCTCCCTTAATCTGTTTATCCGTCATAAATCTTCTATCATTAGTAGCACAGGCAATTACCTCTTCCATAAAACACTTACTGTTTTCAGGAATATGATCTATTACATATCCTTCCCGCTTCAATACAGACAAAAGCAGTCTTACACTTTCAGGTGAGTCCATACCAAGAGCAGTGCCTATATTTGAATTTGTTGGTGGATAATTATGAAAGATGATTGCAATTTTTTTATCTTTATTTGCTTTATGCCTTAAAGCCGCCCATTTGGAAGCTTTACTTACAAGCCGTTCTATTCTTTCAGCCATGGGCACATAATAAATTATATTATCTTCATCTCTGTATTTTCCAGCAACCGGAACACTATGCAGAGCGCCATCAAATTCAGGCATAGTTATGCTTATCGCAACTTCAACCGCACTCATTCCCTGAATATTCTCCCGCCATTCTTCGGTAGAACGCATTAAAGTATATGCCTGTAATAATGGCACATTTAAATTTTTTAGTACACTTAGATCCAGGGAAGCAGAAGCTGTCAGAGAAAACTTGATTGTATTTATTAAAGCATCAATTATGGTTTTACCATCTTTAATAAAGTATTTGTTTACTGCTTCTTCGAGACCTGGAGCACCCATTTCCGGATTTTTTACACCATGGCTGAATACAGCAATAATATTAACTTTTTGCTTGAAACATTCTTCTACAAGTGCTTTTTGATAAGCCAGATTATCCAGCAGCCATTCATTGCGATAAAAAATAAGTCCTATGGTTGGATAATTAGGATTACAGAATTTTTCCTGATATTCTTCTAAAGAAGTATATACTTTATCGGCATTAGGATGATAAATACCATTCCAAAGCATTTGCCGTGGTTGATTATATTCTAGCTCCAGGGCGCAAAAGCGCTGTAAAAGCCACAACCATAAATTTTTAAAGTTTTCTATGCCTCCATATACACTGTATTTGGCTGTTAAAACATGATCATCGGCTTTAAAAATATTGCTGGCATTGCCCTCTGCTTCGCCACCGGCATGGATCTTAAATGCGATATCTCTCTTTTTCAAATAATCCAGTGCTCCCTGAAGGTAAGGTGTTTCTAACGTTACCCCCATCCACTCTATAATAACTACTTCGCTTCCTTCAAGCAACTGTTCCCAATAACAGTCCCATAAGCATCCTTCCGTTACTAAATAAGCAGCACCTTCGTCTTTTAAAATATTATCTTTTCTTAAGCTATTTAATGATTTTTTTGCCAATGCATAATAGCCATCAGTATTACTTAAAATAACGACTTTTGCCATTTATTTCAGCTCCATTATTATAATTTATATCATTTGATTAGTTCTAATAATAGCTATAATAAACTATATAGTCATTGTATTGTCAATCAAAACAATAAGAATCTCCGGATTGTTTCCGAAGATTCTTTTTTTTATCTAATCTTTCAATAGCCCTTTATCAGATGCTCGTTACTCATATCAAAAATATTGCCATAAGCAGCATTAGCTATACCTTTTATTGCATAGACACAATTTTGTGTCGCACTATACAGATATCTATCCGGGATATTCTTTATATTATTTAACCCTCGAAGTCCCTGCAAAGCCGGATCATTAAAATATTCCAATTGAAAATTTCTGCTTGCTTCCGTTGCCATCTGACGTGGAGCCGAAACCATAAAAAAATCAGGATCACAAGCTACGACTAATTCTTTGGGAACGAACTGCCCATTATATAAACCCATTTTAGCAATACCATTACATACGCGAGCTTTACTGCACAGTTCATCAAACATACACCCCTTACCGCCATAACTAGTCATCTGTGAGACAAGCATGCCAACAGGAACTGCTTCTTTTCTATTTTTCAGCTCTGCCGCAATTTCATCCAATTGGCGGTCAATTTCAGTTATTACTCTGACCCCGGCATTTTGTTCGTTTACAGCATCAGCAATCATTAAAATAGTTTTCTTAACTTCATCAACAGTATCTGGTCCTTTACACACGATTACACTAAATCCCAAATCTCTGTAGCCTTGTATCATCTCAGGCTTCGTCCATGTAGAAGCAATGATAAGATCAGGTTTAAGTTTTAAAACTGTTTCAAATGGGTAAAAATATAACTTTACCGGTATTTGCCTGCTTTCTTCTACTATCCAGGAAATGCCAGGATCCGGCGCTGTTTTATGAACGGCAACCAAGCGGTCAGGCGGAACTAGCCCTAGCGTCATTACATCAAACCCTAACGAGAGAGTTAGAATGCGTTTTGGTTTTTCTGGCAATTCAACGATTGTACCTTCATAATCTCTGATAGCTCGCACATTCCCATTATTCATACTAATATCAATTTTGTCCGAGGTGCAGCCGGCTAGTAAAAAACTTATGAATATAAATACCAAAAACTTCTTTAACATATCTCTTTCATCTTAGTTGGAAAATAGCTGTATCAAATTTTTCCTGATTATAAGATACATCTTTCTTCAACTCAGTAAAATCTGTCTGCATATCCAATGATAAAGCAATTTTTTTTAGCCATTGCAACAAATTTTGCATTCCATATGGTAGTGATGCAATAATGTACTTTTGTCCCAACATTTCCTGTAAAAATTCAGTCGATGCTAAACCCAATTCCGGATATACAACTAAATTCGAGGCCTCCTCTGGTAATTGACTAATTTCCTTACTTTTACGTTCAGACTGTCTGATCATATCTGCCTCCGAAAATTTTATTGCTGCAATGAACAGGCAGCTCCAAACGCAACTGTAAATTGCGGATATTTTAAAACGCTTACATCCGTAAATAGTTCGTCTTCAATAGCTTCTGCCAAAGCTGTATTATTTGCTGATCCGCCGTCTAAATATACACCTTCAACACTTTCTGTTCCCATCATCCCAGCAATACGTCTTGCTATAGATTCATGTAAGCCCTTAATAATTGACTCTTTAGGTGTCCCCTTTGCCAAGAGTGAAACTATCTCGCTTTCAGCAAAGACGACGCAGGTACTGTTTATTGCGGCAGCAGACACGGCCTGCTCAGACAGTGCTGCAAATTCATAAATAGAAGTATCTAAGATCCTTGCCGCCATCTCAAAAAATCTGCCAGTTCCAGCAGCACACTTATCATTCATTTTAAATTCTAATAATTTTCCATTAGCATCCAATTGTATTATTTTAATATCCTGTCCGCCAATATTAATAATAACTTTCGCCGCAGCTCCGCTCAAAAGATGTAGCCCCAGAGCATTAGCAGAAACTTCATCAATAACTTTATCCGCACTATTCATAAGGTTTTTGCCATATCCTGTAGCCGCAACTCCCAGAATATCATCCTTAGATATATCAAGCTCCCGTATACCTTCTTCGATCACTTTATTTGCCAAAGCTTCCTGTCCCGGAGCTGTTGGTATCGCTTTATGCCAAATCAATGTATTATTCTGAACAAATACTACTTTTATTGCGGTACTTCCCAAGTCTACACCAACTGAGTATTGCATTTACAGTCCTCCCTCTTACAATGTTTGTTTAAATGCTTCCAGCCTTGTTAAAATATTCTGGCTGTCTTCTTTTCCATAGTCAGTTTCTATTTTTATAAACTTCAACCCGTGCTCTTTTAATTTTCGTTCTATAGTGATTGCTTCAATATCATATGGATGACACCCTTTTAACAAATTAAAAATTACTCCTTTAATATTATATTCCTTTGCTGTGGAAATTATATTGTTCACACGCCTTGAATTATCAGCAAAGGTAGGACATACACAGGCTTTATGATATCTTTCTGTAATGGCTCTTAACATTCCATATTCGGAAGTATCATTGTAAATTATTCCCCCTGGCATAATTCTTTCAGAGGAACAAATATCATCGGCTGTAATGCTCATACCAGCCTGCTCAATAAGCTGCAGAAGCTTTAAGTTAGGAAATATAATCGGTGAACCGGCAACAAAGATCCTGCTGCTGTTTTCCTGTTTTTGCTGCCGATGTAATTTTTCTATGGTTCTATTTACCTGACCTGACCATACTTCCAAATTATCAAGCATAAAGGTATTTGTAATTGCAGTATACCAAACTCCCGATAATTGACCGCTGCGCTTCAATTTAGTTAATTCATCCATTATTATCCAGATATTCATAACTTTATTAATGGATTCCTGTAATTGCTTTGGTTTAAGTTTTTTACCTGTTATTTTTTCTAAAAGCTGTTTCAAACAAAATATTTCTTCAAGCCATCTACTTTGACTTTTTTCGGTCTCTTTCAAATGCGGCAATTCCAGGTAATGTACATTCTCTGTATCTTGCTGCATTATTTCTGGCAGTTTAACAACCCAGTCGCAGGTAGTAGGTAAAATAACAGCTCTGTAATCCGCAAAACTTTCCTGTTGTAAATCAAAGTTTCCCATAAATGATTTAAGCATCGGACACATTAGTACCGGCAGATAAGAAGCCGCCAGACGCTGAACGGTATGTGAGCCTCCGCATAATTTTACAGGATGCAAATCAAACGCATCAAAAATTTCGAAAGGAGCCTGAATACAAAATAGACCTGCCAATGGTTTTTCCACTCGCATCTGAAGTTTTCGAGCTGAAAATGGGCTAGCAAGCAATTGTAAAAAATATTCATATTCTTCTAAAAAATCTTCGCGGTTTTTAAGTATTGCGATTTCCTGTAAATACTCTTCTTCAGTTTTTTGCAGTACTTTCTCATAGCGTCTTTTCTGGCGTTCATCAATAAAATTTAATTTATCATTCATTTTTTCTACCAACTGCCCTCTTAAATTTTTTAATGAAATAATCTCTGGACGAAATAAAAATATTTTTATTAAAAAACTGCAGCTTCAAAACATTATTTTCAGGACAGGCCTGCATACACTGAGTACACAAAATGCAGTCTTCTGTCATCACCATACCGTTCTTTTTTTCCAAGTGAACTTCACGTATATCCATTGGGCATACTCTTTGACAGTTTCCACAGCCGCTGCATCCATCAGCCCATTTCACAAAACGTACAGGGCTTAATTTATTAAACAGGTGAATCAAAGGCAGCATTGGGCAGACCATACAAAAAAATCTATCTTTAAAAAAACTACCTACAATTGTTATTGCTGCAAATGATACACTCACTATAGAAATGATCAGCGTTGACCAATTACTGTACTCAAGGCCAAATCTTCTTATATCACCTGCAAAAATCGGCATAATTGGTCTGGCAGGGCAAATTTTACAAAATAAAATATAAAAATCGCTTGATAACCCTAAAAAAGCAATCAAAAGCGGAACTACTAAAATCACTGCTAAAAAAATATATTTTATCGGTTTTATCATTGTCCGCACAGTCCACGAAAATTCGATTTCCCTTATTCCCATTTTTTTCCGCAACCCACTTAAAACATCCAGCAAACTGCCAAAAGGACATATCCAGCCGCACCAAAATTTTGAAAGAATAATAGCTGAAACTGCAAAAATTAAAAACCATAATAAATTTTGCAGTCCAATATAGGTAAAGATTCTGTCATAAGCTGCAATACCGAAGATTCCAACTCTTTGTAAAAACATCAGAAAACAATAACCACCACATCCTGCAACATAAGGACAGGCAAAGCAAGGCAAAGCATATCCAAGATTGATGCCTATACGCCCGCCATAAGTTAAAATCAAAAAACTAAAGGCCTGCACTAATAAACGGATCTTATTTATGAGCATTCTTAAAAGGCCTCCTTAGATAAGCAAAAATACCAACAGCGCTGATAACGCTTATAACAAAAAATAATACTATACCCTGTCTTATGTCCAGGTATCCATAACGCGAGTCATAAACATTTATATTTAACGTGCTGGTTATTTTATTACCATTTTCTTCATCTTTAATAATGAATATAATACTTTTTGACCTGTTATCAGTCGTTACTGTAAGCGGTTCAGCTTTAGCAGCTGTATAAGTAAAAGCTCCGTCAGCATTCAATCGCAGTTTTTCTGTCTGTTCTTCTCCGTCAAGTAAAAGCCGCACTTCTTTTTCAGTTTCAGACTTCTTTAGTACACCATCATTGATATACTGAAAAAACAGTTTTTGCCCAGTTTGCGGATAGTAATTATAATCCATTTCAAACCGTGGAGTTATCAATGTCAAGTCAGAAGGTTTATATTCAGTAAAAGCTGTTTTATCCCAGCCATCGCCATACAGAGAAAAATTGCTTTGTGCTGTATAATAATGACCCTGATAATAAAGTTTTACTAAAACATTACAGGATGTACTAACTGGCGCAGCTACTTTAAATACCGTTTTCGTACCAATATTTTCTGCTTGCAGTGCTTCTATTTTCTCGCCTTTATGACTGCGGCGGAATCGATATAAACACTGCGCCGATAAAATATCGTGCTTCATAACCTGAAAATCAGCAGTTCCCTTCTTTAAAACGACTTCACAAAAAGCCGATCCATCCTCAGAATATTTTATATCGCTTTGCTGCAGCCAAATATAATTTTCTTCTGCCTGTGCGTTACTGCAAAACGATATAAAAATAGCAATGATAAAGAGAATACAGTAAAACAGACTCGCCTGCCCGTAAAAAAACTTATCACGCTTCATCATTTATTCACCAACTTTTAAAATTTATCATTCAGAAATCTTATCACTGCGTTCTTCTAATTCACCTTCCATAGATAAATATAATTTTTGCAGTTCAGCTTTTGTTTCCGGCTTAGCGTCCCATAAATTTCTTTGCTCTGCTTCCAGCAAAACTGCAGCAATACGCTGCAGTGCCCAGGGATTAACTTGATTAAACCAATCCTGCATATCTTTATCCAGAGCGTATTTTTCGGCAAATTTTTCATACATCCAGTCTTCCATCACATCACTGGTCGCATCCCATTGAAAACAATGGTCTACATATGTTGCCAAATCTCCTGCGCCTTTATAACCAAACTCTTTCATGCCATTAATATATTTAGGATTTATTGCTTCGCCTCTAAACAACCGTTTTACTTCCTCGTCCAATGTGCGAATAACGACATGCTGCCTGTCAGAGCTGTCACTGCAATAATTCTTGGGCATTTCACCTTTGATACTTCTTACGGCAGCAATCATCCCGCCACGATATGAATTATAATCATCAGAATTCAGTAAATTCGACTCTCTGTTATCAATATTACTCAATGTTATTTCCAGTTTGGACATTCTTTGAGTAAAAAGATCAGGGCGATAAGCACCTTTTTCTCCTTCACCGTAAACATGGCCGCCCCAACGCACATATACTTGAGCAATATCATCAATATTTTCCCAATTCCGTGCTGCTAAAAGAGCACTGACTCCCGCACCATGTGCCCCGGGAGGATCGCCAAAAAGTCTATACGAAGCTTGTTTCCACGCACTTGCAGCATCTACGCCTTCACTTTCAAGACGTTGTGATTCTTCAATAACATGCTTACGCACAAAATTATCTTCAAAACTTTCATCCAATTCAGCAACCATTTTTACAGCTTTGTCCAGCCAGCAAACTGCTCCCGGCAAAGTATCTCTAAACAGGCTGCTTATTCTTCCTGTGATATCGACACGTGGACGCTGCAATTCCTGCAGTGGTATAACTTCTATGTCAATAACTTTTAGGCTGCCTTTTTGCCAAACAGGTCTTACACCCATCAAAGCCATAAACTCAGCCATACACTGCCCGTGAGACCGCATATTGTAAGTTGCCCATAACAAAATACCCACACTTTCAGGATAGCGCCCTTCCTCACTTATAAATTTATTGATAACATCCTCAGCCATTTGCGAGCCAATTTTCCATGCCACCGGAGTTGGTAAAAGCTGCGGATCTATGCCATAAAAATTTCTTCCTGTCGGCAAAATATCACCTCCGCCGCTGGTTGGCGCTCCAGCCGCGCTTGGTTCTATGTATTCTGCAGCGAGCGCACGTCTAAAATTACTGCGTTCTAATGTTGTAAGCTGTAAATTTGGATATAATCTATCACAAATATATCCTGCTACCAAAAGCAGATCTTGCCGGTACTGATCAGAAAGATTTTTAACAAAATCCAAATCGGTAATTTGCTTTTCCTGCAAAACGAAATCACCTTCAGCCAAAGTTCTGATCAACGTTAAGCATTCATCATTTACTTTATCAAGCAATACTCCATAACTTTTTGAACCATCCGGGAGCAGTTTACTGCTGTTATCCATCAATTCATAATAATCATATCCATAAGCAGACGCTAAGACTTTCGGTAATGAAGGTATACTGCCATTTTCCAATTTAGTCAGCGCAAAAAGATATTCAATCAACTTCTCCCCAGCGGGAGGATTTCCTAAAATATGCAGGCCTGTAGTCATCTGCATATTTTTTAAGTCAGTAAGATATGTGTGCAATCTGCCGACATATCCATCAAAATCGTCAAACTCTGTCTCTTGCACTTCATCATTCAAGTCTGCATCAGCAGCTTTTTCTCTTATCTGCCGTATCACTTCTGTAAGATCTGCATCTTTATCCTGTTTAAAATGTCCATATTCTTCCAAAGCTTTTTCAAGCTCTGCAAGTTCTCCATAAACACCAGCAAGACTTAAGGGGGCAGACAAGTAACTGATTAAACAGGCAGCGCTGCGCCTTTTGGCCTGTATCCCCTCGCCAATGTCAACTATCCAATACGGATAAATATTAGGCAGATCACCAGTACAAATGTCTGGATAACATTCGTTAGATAAAGCAGCAGCTTTGCCTGGAAGCCATTCTAATGATCCATGCGTACCCACATGAACCATGGCATCAGCACCCCAAATATCACGCAACCAATTATAAAACGCAAGGTAATGATGTGTCGGGGCACAATCCGGTGAATGATAAATCTTGTCAGGATCCTCTCCAAAGCCACGAGGTGGCTGCACAGTAATAAAAATATTACCGTTTAAAGTTCCAGGTATCAACAGGAAGTCATCATATTTAAAAACCTCACCTGGCGCCTTTCCCCAGTCAATTTCTAATTTTTTCTGAACTTTTTCCGGCAAGATTTGATAAAAATCCTGATATTCTTCAAAAGTCATTTTACCATCGGAATTTTTTATCAGCTTATCATTCATAAAACTACGATCATTAGTTGCATGTTCAATAAGCTCATTGATAAATTCCTGCCTGTCAGCCGGCAAACGGTCAACTTTATACCCCTGATTTTTCAGATCCTGTAAAAACAATCTTATACTTTCGATAGAATCAATCGCGCAAGCACTGCCAATATTAGAATTAGTTGGAGGATTATTATGAAAAACAATAGCAATTTTTTTCTCATAATTGCTCTTGCGTTTTAAAACAGCCAGCTTTTTAGCTTTTCTGATGAGCATATTAATGCGTTCCGGTATAACTTGCGTAAGCTGACTGCCATTCTCATCTCTTTCGTTAGTAGTCACAGGGGTACCATGAATAATCCCGTCAAATTCAGGCAAGCTGACACTATAAGATATCTCCATTGCGCTCATGCCATCAAAATTCTCATACCACTCCTGATATGTACGATATAATGTATAGGCCTGTAATACCGATACATTCATTTTCTCTAAATCATCAAGCGCACAAGCTCTGATAGTAAACAGAGAAAACTTGATCGTATTGATAAAAACATCAGCAACAGCTTTATCATCCTGAATCAAATATCTGTACATAGCGCCTCTAAAACCTTCACAGCCACTGTCACTATCAGGAGCGCTTGTAGAAAAAAAGCATAAAGGATTACAATGCTGGGTTTCAATTTCTTTTATAATGGCATCGGCAAAAACCGTATTATTCCATAACCAGTCATTTCTATAAAAAACAACAGCTATTGTTGGTTGTCCTTCTTGGAAAAAATCTTTTTTGTATTCTTTAAAATCGGTATAAATTTTATCCGCAGCAGGATGATAAATACCATCCCAGGGTAAATTGATCGGCGGTTCAGCCAAATTCTTTTCGTTTTCCTGATCCTGACTGAGCCAAAGCCATAGATTACACCAATTCTGCAACCCGCCATAAACATAATATTGCTTAATGACTTGTATTTCATAGTCTGTAAAAGCAGCATGCAATACATCTTCCGGATTACCACTCATCAAATAAAGATGTTTTATCTGCCGTTGTTGTAAAAAAGCTGATGATTCTGATAAAAATTTCGTATTTAACCCAGTACCCATCCATGGAAAAATTATTACTTCATGCTCAGTAAAAGTTTTTTCCCATACATTCTCCCAAGAGGCATCACTTTGCAGATAGCAAACCTGACCACTAACTGTTTCCGGATACTGCTTCTGTACTTTTTCTAAAGCATCCTGCAATAATGCTGCTGTTTGTTCCATATTAGTGACAAATAGAATTTTTTTCATCATTAGCTCCCATTTTAATTTCTATTTTAACAGTAATTTCTGCTGTGTCTGTACTAAAACAGATAATTCGGCAAGATTATCATAAAACAGTTCATGAACTAAATAGCTCGGTTCTATACATTCGATCAAACTTTTTAAACCGCTTTCCTTAAAAATAAGATGCTGGTCAATACTTGTAACATGATGCATAATTTCAGTCATAGAGCAGCACTCTGGCACTGCTTTACAGCTGTGCTTTTGATAACTTCCTGACAAAGAACAACTTAAATGCATACCATGAATATAGTTTTTATACATACCCAAATTTTCAACAGTTTGGCAAATAAAGCTTACAGCCTCCAGTTCATTACTCAACGAAATATTAGTATTCATCAAATGTCCTGTATCCAGCATGATACCAACATTTTGTTTTTTTAATCCGCAAAAAAATCGATCAACTATTCCTGGTTCAATAAGCCTTAATCCAGGCCACCACAAATTTTCAAATAAAACAATGACATTATCTGGAATACATTCGCTAACTGCATTAAAAACTTCTATTGACGCATCTATAACCTGCGCATCGTTATAGAAAAAATCAAAAGTAAAAATTTCTTTTAAATTACAATTGCTGACATGCCAGACCAAATATTCTGGATTTACTGCCAAAGCAGCTTTTATATTATTCCTTATTATCTGAAGCCATTCTTCTTGATTTACTGCACCTAAATAATACTCTTGCAGCTGCTTTTTATCAGAATAATTTTCATTTAAATGCTTTTGATTACCATACCAAAAATCTAACCAATAAGGCCAATATTTTAAATGTACACCGATACTTTCTTCTCTATAATCAGAGGTATACGGTTTTTGCTGATATACATAAAGTTCAATCCCATCAAGCTTGTTGTTTTTTAGATAGCCCTTCATTCCATCTGCATAAGCATTTACCTCCTGTTCATAGCCATGTACAGGGCAATAATTTATAAGCTGTTTCACTTTATTTCCTTCTCTCAATTAATTTCAGCTACTGAAATATGACAATTTTCCGGCTGTGAAAAAAGTTCACCATACGCAGCACGAGCTACTTCCTGTACACCAAATACTATATCCTGCGAAGAATTATAAATATAACCCTCCCGCGGATAGAAAAACCGCTTTTCTTTTACTGCATTTAATGTCTGCAATGCAGGATCATCTAAAAATTCTTTGTTATATTTTTCAATATCAAAAGTATTGTGATCATTGTAGACTGGCATAATCAGAAGATCAGGGTTAATAGCAACCAACATCTCTTTTGTTAAAAGCTGTCCATTATGCAATCCGGCATCAGAAACGCCATTTATAACACCTGCATACTGACAAATATCATCAAAAGTACACCCCTTACCGCCATAAGATGTCATCAATGATATCAAAACGAGCTTCTTCCTTTCTTCAGGCTTAATATTATCCATCTTTTCTTTGATTTCTGCTAATTTATCATCCATTTTTGCAATCATAAGATTACCTTTATCTTCCTCGCCTAAAGTTTTTGCTATCAATTTCACATTCTCCTTAACATCAGCAATACTTTTAGGTCCCTTTACAACAACTACCTTAATTCCCAGTTCCCGTAAATTATCAACCATTTCGGCTTTGCCCCAATTATAAATAAATACAACATCCGGCTTTAAAGATAAAATTTCTTCAGCAGAAGGATTTTTTATTTTTCTAGTAATTCTATTAGCCTTATCTACGATATTGGAGCTTACAGGATCATCAGCCAAAGAATTAATTGCAATCAATTTTTCTTCAGGGAGTATCCCTAACACAATACTGTCTGTTCCCATTGCCAACGTCAGTATTCTTTCCGGTTTATGCTCTAATTGAATTGTGGCCCCCTGATCATCAATTATTTCATAAGCGGCATTTTTTACATTGCCATCAGTAGAGCTTCCACAGCTAGCAATAAAAAAAACTACTATAAGCAGCATCACTGCAAAAAAAGTTTTCGAAGCCATCTTTCTCATTATCTTTAGTTCCTTTTAATATTATCTGCAATAATATTCACAAACAACTCACTCCAGGCTTTCATCATAGCTTCTACCGAAACCTCATTCAGAGCGATACTTTCTGTATCATATTCCCCAGCGATGTCACTCAATAGCTTTTCTGCTGCATTCATGACCTCATCTTTATCAAGTAATCCCCATAAAAACTGGTCCAACAAATGTATATATAAAGAAGTATATGTCAACATTACAGGTTCTTGTGCAAGCTTTTCTGCTGCTTCTAAGAAATCAGGCTTTAAGACAGCTAACTGCTGCTGGAATAAAAGCCAGATACTTTGCGTTGTTACTTGAAAACGTTTTAGGCGTCTAAATACATTGTGCTGTGTTTTAGGATTGAGCCCAGACTGTTTTGATAATGCCGCTTTAACTGCTTTAGTAACTGTTTTTCCAATAAGCTCACCCATTTTAGAATGTTTTCCGGCTCCTTCAAAATACAGCTCAGAATCTGAATTAGCAACAATTATTGTCTGGTCCGTCCCTGATCCTGTAGCAAGTCCTGTAGAATAGTTACTGCCAGCCAGCAGTTCCTGAATTGCAGCCGTCTTTGCTTCAGTACATGTAACCAATGCTCTGGCCAGCGTTCCAGGAGGCATATCTGCGTCTAGTATCAAAATAATGTTAATAGTACCCAATTTATCTGGTTTTTCCGCAGGTTTATAATAATCGGCAGGATCACCGACACGTCCTCCATTTGTTTCAATCCCGCCTGTTACTATAGCAGTAACAGTCAGTTCTTTATAAGTCAAGGATTCTATAGCCACATTTTCCATATCAGCAGCAGTTCCCATTCCAGTTACAAGCTCTGGCTCTAAGCCTATACGCTTAGCTAATATCCGCATATGTTCGGTATAAGTATCAGCTAACATCTCACATGGCATCCCTGAACCAACCTTACCATCATGGTTGAATACAGCTTTATAATTTTCATGATAACCGCCATTAAAAACCGAAGTGCTAAGTACTTTACGCGCACCCTTAAAAAACACTACGATACTTTTTTCATAACGATAAGCTGTATCGCCTGTAGAAACTGTATATAATTTCATTCTAACAACTCCCGTAAAAAAAGTGTCCTCCTGCCCAGGCAGGAAGACACTAATGTTTTTTATTCCGATCATATCGGTCATTAATCTCAATCCTATCGCTCGTAGGTTATCCAGAGATCGAAAACGGCTGTTTCCAGGGATTAAATAAATACCCAGCGACGGGATCGCGGCTTAACGCACTTCTAACAACCAGATTATGAAATTTTAATGATGCCCACAACCGCCGGTTGCTTCACCAGCCATGATTTTTCTGTATAATTCATGTGCTTCTTCGCTACTTTTACCAGCAGCAATTGCTTTTTGAGCATGGATAACGGCACTCCTATATTTGGCATGCGGTCCATCAGCAGGTAATTTTTCAACATCTTTGATGTCAAATTCCATTACTTTTTTGAAAATAGCATGAATTTCTTCAGAAGATTTGCCAGCAGCTTTAGCAGCCTCTACATGCTTCATAGCGCTTTCATAACGATGTTTGGCATGCGGAGTATTCGGCAATTCGTATTTAGGATGTTCTTTACAAGTCATTTCAATCACCTCTTAATAAATTCTTACTAGACTATATTCTTATATTAGACTATATACCAACCATATAGTCAAGCTTTTTTTATTTGTCACTGCGTTCTTCCAACTCACCTTCCATTGATAAAAACAGTTCCTGCAAAGCCTGTTTTGTTTCTGTTTTTGCATTCCATAATCCACGCTGCTCAGCTTCAAGTAACACTTCAGCAATTCTGTGCAGTGCCCAAGGGTTAACTTCCTTCATCCATTGCTGCATTTCCTTGTCTAAAGCATATTTTTCAGCATATTTTTCATACATCCAGTCTTCCATGATCTCACTGGTAGCATCCCATTGATAACTTACTGCTACATAAGTTGCTAAATCGCCAGCACCTTTATAACCATGTTTCTTCATTCCTTGAATATACTTAGGGTTTATTGCTTCTCCTCTAAACCAACGCTTAAGTTCTTCTGTAAGGCTACGCAGCTGAATCTTATTTCTATCAGAGCTATCACTTACATAGTTTTTTGGCATACTGCCTTTATAACTGCGGACAGCCGCAATCATACCGCCGCGATAATTATTATAATCATCACCACTCAACATTGAAGATTCTCTGTGATCTACATTTTGAACAGTGATGTCTATTTGTGACATTCTCTTTTTGAAGCGTTCCGGTAAATAACTGCCTTCGGAACCATCGCCATAAGCATGTGCTCCCCAACGCGTATAAACCGCAGCAAGATCGTCGACTGTTTCCCAGTTTTTGGCCTCCAAAACAGCTCCTGTCCCTGCGCCGTGTGCCCCGGGCGGATCGCCAAAAATACGGAAAGAAGCCTGCCTCCAGGCCTGCGTCTTCTCCATTCCTTCTGCTTCCAGTTCCGCACATTCTTCTAAAACATGTTTGCGCACAAAATTCATGTCCAGCGGCTCGTCTAACTCTGCTATCATTTTTACAGCATCATCCATCCATGTTACCGATGCAGGCATACTGTCTCTGAATAAACCGCTGATACGACCTGTGACATCTATACGCGGTCTTTTTAACTCCTCAAGCGGAATTATTTCTAGTCCGACGACACGCAGACTTCCCGATTGCCATATAGGCTTCAGCCCCATCAGATACAGAAATTCTGCTACGCATTGCCCATGATTACGCAAATTACTTGTAGCCCAGAGAATGATACCCACACTTTCAGGGTAATGGCCCTCTTCGCGAATAAAGCGTCCTATGACATCATCACCCATCTGCTTACCAATTTCCCATGCCACTTTGGTCGGTAAAGTACGTGGATCAACGCTATAAAAATTCCGCCCGGTAGGCAAAAGATCAGCGCCGCCGCTGGTTGGAGCTCCTGACGGACATGGATCAATATAATATCCATCCAGTGCTTTCAATGCATTCTCCTGCTCCAGCGTAGTCTGCAGCAAACTGGGAGCAATATGCTCACAAATGTATTCCAACACCTGTACAAATCGTTCCCGCATATCACCCTGTAATCTAGCTGCCCAAGGAAAAGCCAACACTGTTTCAATGTAGCTCTTATCAAAATCATGTGCCTGCAGCAATTGAATAACTTCAGTAGCTTCCGCTCTTATTTCATCAAGCAGCATCCCATAGGTCTTACTTCCGTCAGGAAGCATCTTACCGCTGTTTTCCAATAAGTCATAATATTCGTAACCATGCATTTCGGCCAGAATTTTGGTCAGAGAGGGAACTTTACTGTTATCAAGTTTGGTAAGAGCCAGCAGATACTCTGTAAGTTCTGCATCCTGAGGCGGTACTCCCAAAATATGCAAGCCAATACTCATTTGCATATTTTTGATATCTGTCATATAAACATGCAGTTTACCTACATAATCATCGAAGTCTGCAGCTTCACTTTCAGGAACATCTTCATCCAGATTACATTCAGCTGCTTTGTTGCGAATCATATCCTGAATAGAAGCAAGATTAGCTTTGGCATTATCGTCATTTTTAAAATGACAATATTCTTCCAGCAGTTGTTCCAACTCTGCCAATTCTTCATATGTTCCCGAAATGCTCATAGGCGCAGACAGATAACTTATAAGACATGCAGCGCTGCGTCTTTTTGCCTGGATGCCTTCTCCGACACAGGTGATCCAATATGGATAGACGTTGGGTATATCGCCGGTAGCAATATCTGAATAGCAGGCATTTGACATAGCATTGCCTTTACCGGGAAGCCACTCAAGATTGCCATGCGTACCTACATGTATCATTGCATCTGCGCCCCAAACATCTCTCACCCAGTGATAAAAGCCTAAATAATGGTGCGTCGGCGCGCAGTCTGGAGAATGATAAATTTTCCCGGGATCATCACCAAAACCACGCGGCGGCTGTACGGTAATAAAAATATTGCCGTTTAACATACCCGGAACAATCAGTACATCTTCATATCTGAACACATCGCCTGGAGCCTCACCCCAATCCCGCAGCAGCTGTTCCTGCGTTTTACATGGCAGGCTTTCAAAAAACTTTTTATAATCAGTTTCAGTAAGTTTACCATCGGCTTCACGCAGCAGCTGCTCTGAAATAAATCTTCTGTCATTCGTTGCGTGCGCTGTAATGTCTTCAATAAATTCCTGATTGCTGCCCGGTATGCGATCAACCTTATAACCCTGCTTCTGCATTTTCTCAAGCATAAGCCTAATACTTTCAATAGAGTCTAAACAAGCGGCACTGCCGATATTGGAATTTGTCGGCGGATAATTATGGAAAACTATTGCGATTTTTTTATCTTTATTATCTTTATGCCGCAGTAAGGCCCATTTTTTTGCCTTGCGTGCCAACGTATCTATACGGTCAAGCAACGGCTTGCGATAATGAGTGCCGTCGTCCCTTTCTTCATTGGTAGAAACCGGTACCGAATGGATGATGCCGTCAAATTCAGGCATGGCAACAGCATACGACACTTCGTTCGCTGTCAGTCCAACCATGTTCTTTTCCCACCATTTAAAATCCATATAAACGTTGTAAACCTGCAGCACAGGAACTCCCAAACTCTGGATATCCTGAAGTTCCAAAAATCCTGTAACCGTAAGAGAGAATACAAATGGATTGATAAGGACATCAATAACAGGTTTATCTGCCTCATAAAAATACTGCTGTAACGAATCACTTAATTTTACAGCACCAGTTTGCGCATTCCCCATCGTAGTCGTAAATACTGCAATAATATTACAATCATGCTGTTCAACAGCCCTTATTATGGCTTCTTCATAAGCAAGTTTATTCCACAGCCAATCTTCACGTGAAAAAATAAAACCAACAGTAGGTTTATCTGCTGAATAATGCTGCTTTTGGTATTCTGACAAAGACGTAAAGATATTTTTTGATTCCGGATGATAAATTCCGTTCCATGGCAGCTGCTGTGGCTGTTCATATTTGACCTCAAAACCACAAAAACAAGCTGACAGCCACAAGCAGAGATTTTTGTAATTTTGCAGTCCGCCACAGGCAAAGTATTGCTGAATACTTTCTTTGCAGTCCGCTTCGATACCATATTCCAACAGATCATCGCCGGGATCCATGATGTTGAAAAGATGAGTAACTTTTTGCTGCTGCATATAAGCAGATGCCTTTTTTAAAAAATCACAGCTTAGTCCCGTTCCCATCCAGGTAAACAGAACAAAAGCCGAATCATTGATCAATTTTTGCCAGCGATCTGTCCACAATTCGCTGTCGTTGACCTGAATAACTTCAAAAATATTTGTTATTTCTGCAATATCTGCCGAATTGACAGCTTCCAGCATACCAACTTTGTGGGGTTCCATGTTGGTAACAAAAACTATTTTCTTCATGATACTCCTCCTAAAATCAATTTTATTTAAAAACTTCAGGATAAACAGCCTTAGCCAAAATCTCAATACTATCAGCAACATACGGTGAAACGCAATAAAGACATTTACCGGGAACTTGCTGCACATTTTTATTCTTCACCGCTTTGACAGTCTGTAAAGATTCATCCTCCAGAATTTCTTTGATGCTTTGTACTTTAAGCATTCCCGGTGCATCCCATCCTGGGACGATTATAACGTCTGGATTTTCTTTAATTATTATTTCTTTGGAAATAGTAGTACTATCATCGGTTTTTAAATCCTGCAGGCAGTTTTTGATGCAGGCATACTTACACATATCGTCATAAATAGAACCTTTTGCACCGAAAGCGCCTTTGCCTGTAAGAGCGATAGCACTTCTGACATCGCCGTCCGCAATACCTGAAACTTTCTCCTGCACAGTCTGTATCCTAGTATCAAAGTCTCTGATAACAGTCTCGCCGCGTTCGGCTTCGCCCACTATAAACGCAACCTCACGAATAGTCTTTTTTACATCCGCTACAGTATATGGAGTTTTATAAACATAAACATTGATACCCATTTCCCTCAAAGTATCAAGAATATTCAACCCCCACCAATCAGCAATCAGAACCAGATCAGGTTTAAGTGCTAAAATAGCTTCCGCACTGTTGCCTTTTATTTTATTTTTCACCTGTATGCTGCGTTCAGAAATATGAGAGATACCGCTGTCATCAGAAAGATAAGTCAAAGCAGCGATCCTTTCCGGTGCAACTATATCCATTAATATTTCATCTGTGCCTAAAGTCAAAGAAACTATCCGCTGCGGCTTAACAGGCAAAGTTACTTTGTTGCCGACACTGTCAGTAACAGTATGTTTTTTACTGACTGACATTTTTTTGTCGTCAACAAGGCTCTGACATCCGCTCAGCGTAATACAAATAAATATCAGGCTCAATATAAAAATTCCTAACTTTTTGAACATCGTTTCACTTCCTCATCCAGTAAAGCTAAATAAACCTGTTCCCAGTTTCTGACGAACGGCACGATTTCTTCATGCTGTTCCAACTGTTTAAAACGCAAATCACCGGCCATTTTTTTCAGCAGCAAACTGCCGGCCGAATCTATTTCCTTTTGTGATAACAGCCCCCAATCATACTGATCCAGTAAATGTGCATACAAACTGGTCAACGTTAATATTTCACCATTCAAATTTAAGTTATACAGGGCCTGTTCAAAATTTTTATCACTTAATTTTTCATCATAATTTGTCCTGTAATCTTCCATAAGCCTGTTACGACTCATACCAAAACGTTCCATGCGCCTTATAACATCATGCATCTTCTTGCCATCAAAACCATTTTGTTTATACAAAGCTTCTTTTACAGCTGCTTTGACGACCTGCCCCAATAATTCACCGGGCTTAGTATGTTTACCGCAGTCGCTTATCATCAATTTGGCTTGCGGGTCACTGATAGCTAAAATCTGATCTGTGCCCGTACCTGTAGCCAATCCGCTCGAATAACGGCTGCCTAAAATCAATTCCTGAAGTGCCGCTGTTTTAGCCTCAGTTGCTGTAACCAAAGCTCTTGCTAAAATACCTGGAGGCATATCGCAATTAAAATACAGCATGATATTTATCGTACCCGGCCGCGGCAGTTTCTCTTTGGCTATGGCATTATAAACGGCTTTGTCACCAACACGACCTGGATTGCCTTCCGCTCCCGCAGTAACGACTGCTGTAACTCTGATACCTTCATATGCAGCTTGTTTGATTGCAATATTTTTCATAGGAACACCCGTTCCCATAGTGCTGACTTTCCCCGCATCATAACCTAATTTTTTACATAATCTGTTCATGTTTGCAAAATAACCTTCTACAGTCATCGCTTCCTGTTCTTTTGCAGGATGATGGTTGAGTACTGCCTGCAGGTCATTGCGCCAACCACCATTAAATAATGAACTGCTGAGAACATCTCTTTTATCTAAAAAATCAATAACAACAGTATCTTCTATTCGGTAAATAACATCGCCGTTTTCAAATTTTAATAAAACTTCTTTTTCCATAGCCAAGCCCTCGCTGACGGTACCTGAAAATAACAGCGTCAATATACATAAAATGAAAAAATGTTTCATAACCATCCAACCAATCCCATAATTTCAAAATTTTTGGACGATACTCTCTTGCTTTGCTTATCAAAATCGACAAATAGTACTGCTTCATCACCACTATAAGTACAAACGATTTCCCCGTCTTGAGCAACTGCGCTCTCTGCTTTACGGCAATCCATACCGTTGTTGCCTGTTTGATTAGAAAGCAGAAGCGGTATCCCACCTGCAGCTTTTGAGCAGCGTTTCCATGCCTCCTGCGGTGGACCTCCATGATTGCTGTCAGGCCAGGCGGCAATGGATACCATAAGTTCTGCACCAAGATTTCCTAAAAACTCACCATGCTCTGCAAACCATGTATCAGCACATACCAGCAATCCTGTTTGCACTTCATCAAAACAATGTACTTTAAAACCGTTGCCGGGCTCAGCCCAATTTTCTGTGATCCATTTAACAATTTTAACTTTATTGTGCTTGGCGATCACCTTTCCCTTTTGATCAATAACTACACAGCTATTATGAGGCGCAGTATTATCTTCCTGTTCCCCGCAGCCTAAAAACAAACGCACGCCTAAATCTGCGGCAGCCTCCTTAAAAGGCTCATAGCTGCCATTAGTAATAGAAGCAAGCACATACTTTTTCTCACTTTTTACCATAAAATACCCTTGCAGCGCCATTTCAGGCGTCAAAATCCATTCTGCACCGGCCGCAGCAGCAATCTTCATGCCATGCAAGATTTTTTCTGTATTAGCGCTTTGCGGGCCGCCACAGAAATCAAAATGTAGAAATGCTATTTTCATAATTAACTCCAAATTAGTAAAATTGCGGCAGCACAGGTAACCCCATGCCACCGCTAATGAAAGGAAGCTATGTTAGAACGAATACTCTACGCCGACTTGAAAGTTACGACCTGGCATCGCATACCAATTTTTAATACTTGGTCTACCAGCAGTACCGTATTCAGAATACAATTTATTAAATACATTATTCACATTTAGAAAAATTTTAATATCTTTATTGGGTTTATAATTAGTACCCAAATCGAAAACCCAGTATGTTACATAATGGTCATGGTCAACATCCACTCCAGCATTTCCATCTCTGTTGATTACACCTCTAGCCCTAAAATCTGCATCAAATTTTTTATTATCATAGCCTAAACCAATATTCCATGTGCCCATAGGTAATCTACCATTATCATTACGATTTTTCCCTGGTTTTGCTTCCATATTTAAATAGGAATATGAAACATATGCATTCAGATTATCATTTATTTTTTTATTAAGATTTACATCAAATCCCTTAGATTTTTGTTCTCCCATATTATAGTATTGTATATAAGGAGCTACTGTAATACTACGGTATCCCACTAAGTTTTCTGCATGTTGTTTATATAAACGTATGCTGCCATTAAATGTATCATCAAACTTATGCTTAACACCAAATTCCCATGTTTTACCTTCTTCTGGTTGTAATTCTTTGCTTCCATATGCAGAAAACACCTGGAACTGGTTAGGTGCAACAAAAAATTCTTTATACCCAACATAGAAATTAGTTTTATTATTACAATTATAACCAATTACAACGCTTGGTGTAGTATGACTTCCATAAGTAGAATGTTTATCATATCTAATACCAGGCGTAACAGAAAAACCCTTTCCAAATTTAAACTCATCTTGCATAAAAACAGCTTTATTAGAAAGTGATTTATTTGAATAACCAGTAGTTATACCATTACTAGTACTCTCATATTTATCTACTTTATCTTTATAATAATCATAGCCTACAATCAAAGTATTATTTTTAGAAGAATACGTTAACTGGTCACTGAATCCTTCTGTTGCTAGATCCATAAACCAAAGATTTCCATAAATATCATCTTTTAATAAGTTAGTATTTCTGAAAATCGAAAACTTATTGTTTATACTATCATTTATCTTTTGATTATAAATCAGACTAACTTTAGCATTATTTTTCTCACCATATTGACGATTAGGATCTAAACTTCCTCCACCAGGTCTTTGATAATCATTCTGATATTTATTATATTTTATCGTGATATCAGCATAGTCACTTAATTTCTTCCCTAATTTTAACCCCAAGTCATTAGCATCCATATCATTGACTACTTTATTGCCCCACGCATCTTTAAAATCACCCATTCTACGTTTTTGTGCATTAATAGACCAATTATATCCATTTTCAGATCCAGAATGAGCAAAATTATATTGTTTTAAATTATAACTACCTGCAGTAAATCCTATTTTTGTTTTAATACTACCAGCTTCAGGTACTTTAGTTATTACATTAATAACACCCCCTTGTGCATCACTGCCATAAAGCGTTGAAGCTGAACCTTTTAAAACTTCTATTCTTTCTATATTATCCATATTAACAAACTCACTTAATGGTGCTTTGTTGAATGTACTTCCGTTAGTATTTGCTCTCATACCATCAACTAAATACGTAATGTTACTAGTACCATTAATATAAATTCCATTACTTGTATAGTTATCAGCTGGTGTATAACTCATAATATGTACACCAGGGACCTTCTTTATTGCATCTTGAACTGATTGGTAATGATGTTTTTGTATATCATCTTGTGTAATTACAGTAATATCTGCATTAGTTTCAAACTCTTTCTGTTCAGTTCTGCTAGCTGTTACTACAATCTCATCCAGCATAAACTGCTGCGGTTCTTCAGCATGTACTGCTGTTCCCCCCCAGATGACATTACTGCTTGCCATTAAACCCAATAAAACTTTGTTGATTAAACTCTTCTTCACAATCCATCATTTCCTTTCCTTATGACCTTTTTTATCTGTCAAAACTGCATTACCCTCTCTTTCAGGTCGTAAAGCATTTTTGCCAAAACAATAAAAACCTCTGCCCATGCGGCAAAGATTTAAGGAAACAGGAAAAACATAATAGGATGGGCATGTCCCTACTTTTCCTGTATTTCCACCTATCGCTCGCAGGGAAATAGCAATTATTTTAACAGGCAGTTCTTCTGACTCTGGTTCATTGCTTACCTTGCCTTCCCAAGAATAAATTCTCAGTGACATATTAAGGCTTGCTCACCATTACAGCGGCGGGACCGTACCGGTTTTGCACCGGTTTCTCTATTAACTCTTGATGAGAGACCTGTTAAATCATTCTTACTATATAGTTTTTGAAATGCAAATAAAATATTATATTATTTGCAATAAATACTAATCTATATACCTATAGTAGAGTCAACATTATTTTACAACTAAAAATTGCGGCAGCACAGGTAACCCCATGCCACCGCCAATGAAAGGAAGCTGCAAAAATATCCTATGCAAATATATACATTATATTTTTCTCACATGTTTGAATCTATAATCAGAAGCTTCTTTCATAAGTTAAAGTATAGTTAATAGGTGCGGCTATATATTCATATTTATTGAAAGGATCTTCTCTATTAAGCAAATTACGTCCAATAAACCGAATTGTATCGATATTAGTTGGTTTATAACTTAATGTAAGAGTCAGATCACAGCTATTCGCTAAATTATGATCAGGCTTCCCGCTCGCAATACTGCCATCATATTTATAATAAGCTGACTCCCTCCCAAGATATGCAAATAATCGTGCATCTGCTATAAATTTAGATTTATTATATTGTGTGCCAATATTTAAAATGCATTTTGCTTCATCTTGTAACCAACTGCCAGCAGCCGTCTTTGATTTAGGGTTTTGCAATGTCACTCCGACATTCGCAGATAAATCTTCACTCAATTTTTGTTTATAATTTAATTCTAAGCCAATATTTTTCCATTTATCGCGATTTATCGTAATGCTTTCGCCAGTTGACAATTTTGCAGAAGCAAATTTATCCGTAACATCCATGTAAAAAACATCTGCTGAAAAGGCTCGTAAAGAATCTTCATATTTATATCCCATTTCATAGGCCCAACTAGACTGCGGTTTTAAATCAGGATTTACAACAAATCCACTATTAGCATATTCGAACCCAGAACCAATCTGAGGCATCTCAAAAGCCTTACCAACATTAAAATAATATGTAGAATTATTATTTATTTTATATGCTCCCTGTAACTGAGGTAATAATTGAAAATCACTATCCTGATATTTGGACTTGGAAACATAATATTCTCTCAATCCAAAAATAAAGTTTAATTTCTCATTTACCTGATAATCATACGATTGATATAAAGAATAGCCATTTCTATTATTTCCGCCATCTAATGCACCATAAACATATTCCATATTCTCTCTATTATAATCTGCACCAACGACTAAACTATCCTTACCATTCCTCAATTTCACTTTTTTCTGCACATCAAAAATAAAGTTATAGCCACTAAAATTATTATCTGTATACTTTGTCATAAGTGATTTATTATAAACTGTTTTATAATCCATATCATTATATCCGGTAATTATTTTTAATCCAGATTCTTTATTATCATAGACTAATCCATAATTATTAAAAACAGATTCACCGTTGGTTTCATAATGAGAACTTAAAGCATGGTTTTTATATCCAAGCACTTCATATTGAAATTTATTATGTGTCCTTCCATAACTAAATGTTAGATCTTTAGCTAAAGCTATATCCAAATACATTTGATCATTCTTTTTTCCTTTAATATTAATATTATTACCATTCCCAGCATCAGCCACTCGCTGGATAGCGTACCTGTCTTTACTAAAACTTTTTTTTAGACCTAAATCAAAATAATCACCATAAATGTTTAAACCAGCATCTTTATACCTACTGCCAATAGTTCCATAAACATTTCCTTTAGCATATTCTCTTGCACCAGGCTTCTTCGTTATTATATTAATAACACCTCCCATTGCCTGAGCACCATATAAAACCGATCCGGAACCTTTAACTATTTCAATTCTTTCTATTTGATCTTTTGGAATATTATTTAAAGTGCCATAATTCATATAATTGCTTGGGATACCATTAATCAAAATCAAAGTACCACTGTCAAGCCCGCGTAATTTGATCCTGGACGACATACCAGAAGTTGACCAATCTGTACCATCTTCTTGATAAGATGAGGCATTGGCCTGCGCTAAGCTTTTAACAGCTTCATAAGCACTCATATAACCACCGTCGGTTATTTCTTTTGCAGTTATAACCTGAACATTAGCAGGAGTATCCAACAAAGGTTTTTCCGTTCTTGTAGCAGTAACAATAATCTCATCCAGCATAAACTGCTGCGGTTCTTCTGCATGTACTGTTGTGCCCCCCCAGATGACATTACTGCTTACCATTAAACCCAATAGAACTTTGTTCACCAAACTTTTCTTCACAATTCATCAATTCCTTTCCTAAATAACACCATTTTTATTTGATCAAAATTGCCTTACCCTTTCTTTAAAGGCCGCAAAACATTTTGCCAAAACAAAATAAAACCTTCTGCCTCTACGGCGAAGGTTTAAGAAATCAGGAAAAGAAAATGACAGGCAAACCTGTACTTTTCCTATATTTCCACCCATCTCTCGCAGGGAAATATCAATTATTTTAACAGGCAGTTCTTCTGACTCTGGTTCATTGCTTACCTTGCCTTCCCAAGAATAAATTCTCAGTGACATATTAAGGCTTGCTCACCATTACAGCGGCGGGACCGTACCGGTTTTGCACCGGTTTCTCTATTAACTCTTGACAAGAGACCTGTTAAAGTATTTAATTGTATATAGAACTATAAATTTAAAAATAATTTATTACTAACTGTAATTAAGGCTAAACTATATACCTATAGTAGAGTCAATAAAAAATTTAAGGAGATTTAAGCAATGACAGAAAAAATATCAGAAAACTATTTTTCAATCGGTGAATTCGCCGGTCTTTTTGGTGTTTCCAAACAGACATTATTTTATTACGAACGTAATAATATCCTTATGCCTGCTTTAATAGAAGAAAATGGTTACCGTTACTATGCTTTAGAACAATATTTTATTTTTGATATTATTATTAATTTACGTAAACTTGGTGTTCCATTAAAAAAAATAACAAGTTATATACAAAATCGTAATATTGATGATCTGCAAAATATTTTTTCCGGTAAACAAAATGAATATAAACTGCAAATAGATATTATGAGCCGTAATATACTCAATTTACAAACAAAAATAAATCGCCTTGAAAAAGTAAAAAAAATAAAAACTGACAGAATAACTTTAGAAGAACATGAAAAAGAATATATAGTTGTCAGTAAATTTACTGACCTTAATTCTTCGATGAAAGAAAAAATAAAGCTCGTAGCCAAACATAATTATCCGTTTGCCGTCAGTGAAATTTTAAATGAATATTTAATGGGTTATATCCTTCCTTATGAAAAATTAAAAGCTGGTTTATTATCAGATATAACCTCGATTTTCACTAAGGTTTCTTACCCAGATGAATATAATAACGTAAAAATAAAACCAGAAGGTCTTTATGCTTCTATTTTTACCCCTAATGGTTATCATGTAAATTACAAAAATACAATAAAAAAACTTTTTGCCTTTATTGACTTGAATTCCTTAGAAATAGTTGGCGATTTATATATAGAACAATTACGTAATTATTGGTCTACAGAATCATCACAGCAATATGTAACTAAAATAATGATTCCTGTAGATTATAAATAAAAATACAGCTCAGACTCTTCTAGTCTGAGCTGTATTTTTATTTTATTTTGGCAGCATCCAATACCTGTTGAAAAATTTTATGTGCTTCTTCTGAAGAACGGCCTTCTGCCAGTGCGGATTTTGCATGTTCTACAGCCATCTTATAGGTTTTATGAGCAGCGTCATCGGGTAAATTATCAATATCGTAATTCATTATCTGATTAAACATAGCATGAATCTCTTCTGCAGATTTTCCTGACGCTTTAGCCGCTTCTACATGTTTCATTGCCATTTTATAACGATATTCTGCATGAGGTGTTTTCGGCAATTCATATTTGGGGTGTGTCATAGTATCTCTCTCCTTTTGAATATGGATTTTAGGTTTCCCTATATTTATCATATGTCATATACCTATAGTAGAGTAAATACTTTGATAGAATTATTTTTTTATTTGTGCAATCGAGACCCTTTTTAATGCGCATTCGCTGGGATATGCTTCTTTAACTCCACTGCCATACCAGCGGGCAAAACAGCCGCCACCACACAATTTAAAATCTTCACACTGCTTACAAAAAAACATTGAAGTTCTGATTTGCTCCTGGACTTTCTTTACCAATATAGTATCCAGCCCATTTTTTACATTACCAATATAAAAATCTTTATTACCGACAAGGGAGGAACAGGCATAAATATCGCCTTTGGCATCAATAAAAGCAGCTTCTCCATTCATCGCATAACAGTGACCAAATTCATGGGAAGAATCAGCACAAAGTATTTTAACTCGTTCCTGTTGGGCAAAATGAATTTTATAGCCTGTTAAATATGCTAGCTGACGTGCTTTTTCGTAAACCTGTTCCATTGCCTTACGCATAGCTGTTTCGGAAGGCGGTTTGAGGACAGCTCCTCTTCCCTGCCCTCTCAACAGGTCAAAGCCTATCCTGCGTATATTCCCTATAAAATAAGCAAATTCGACTATGCCGGCCAATTCGCTGACATTTTCGTCTGTAACTACGCAGGTAATACCAACTGCTATATTATTACGCTTTAAAACTTCTAAGCCATATAAAATTGAATTTGTTGCTCCATCTCCGGCTTTAGTCAGGCGCAGCTTGTCATTGATATTAGGTCTGCCGTCTAAACTGACACCAATTGCAACTTTATTTTTGAATAAATATTGTGCTATTTCATCCGTCATCAATGATCCATTTGTTTGTATCTGTAAAACAGCAGGCAGGTTATTATCCTGAACATATTTAACAACAGCTTTCAAACATTCAAAGTTCAGCAGCGGCTCACCACCGCTGAACTGAATAACAAATTTTTCTCCGCTGCCTGCCGCCAAATTCACAGCTTTAATGGCATCATCAACTTTAAGCATACTGCCGTCATGTTCTGCGGCATAACAGTACTTACAGGCAAAATTGCACTGACCGGTCAAGCTGAGAACAAGCATCTTGATTTTAGGAGTGTTCATCACTGCGTTCCTCTAATTCACCTTCTACTGATAAATAGATCTTTTGCAATTCTGCTTTGGTTTCAGGTTTCGCCTGCCACAGACCACGCTGATCCGCTTCCAGTAAAATCTCCGCCATGCGCTGCAAAGCCCATGGATTAACATCACGCAGCCATTCCTGTACTTTAGGGTCGAATGTATATTTTTCGGCATATTTTTCATACATCCAATCTTCCATCACAGCGCTTGTAGCATCCCACTGGAAACTGTGTGCAATATAGTTAGCCATATCGGCAGCACCTTTATATCCATGCTTCATCATACCCTCGATAAATTTAGGATTAATAGCTTCACTGCGGAAAATACGTTTAGCCTCTTCCTGTACACTGTGCATGACGACCTTGCTTTTATCAGTACTGTCGCCGCAGTACGAACGCGGGGCAGAACCTTTGATACTGCGTACTGCAGCGATCATACCACCATGATACGCGTTATAATCATCTGAACTGAGCATATTAGTTTCATGATTATCCTCGTTTTTAATTGTTACGTCCAAGCTTCCCATTCTTTTACGGAACTGCTGCGGTAAAAACTTACCCTTGACCTTGCCGCCATAAGCATGCGCACCCCAACGAACATACACCTCAGCAATATCATCAATACTTTCCCAATTTTTTGCCTCTAAAAGCGCTGCTACGCCAGCGCCATAAACACCCTGCTCATCTCCAAAAATACGAAAAGCAGCCTGCCGCCAAGCATCTTCTTTTGTTAAACCCTCCGCTTCTAGTTCCAGACTATCGGCAAGCAAATGCTTACGCACGTAATTTTGCTCTTCATCTTCTTCAAGTTCCCCTACCAGTAAAACAGCTTTGTCCAGCAAATTCATTACACTGGGCATAGTATCTCTAAACAAGCCACTGATCCTGGCAGTAACGTCAATACGGGGACGTTTCAATTCCATCAGCGGTATGACTTCAAGACCGATTACTCTTTGACTGCCATGCTGCCATTGCGGCCGTACGCCCAAAAGATATAAAAATTCTGCTACGCACTGACCGTGACTGCGCATATTAGCACCTGACCATAAAACTATACCAACACTTTCAGGGTATCGCCCTTCTTCGCTGATATACCTTTCGATTACCTGATCGCCCAAAGTTTTTCCTATTTCCCATGCAGCAGGAGTTGGCAGATTTCTCGGGTCAATACCATAAAAATTTCGTCCGGTAGGTAAAAGATCAGCACCGCCGCTGCTTGGAGCTCCTGACGGTCCCGGTTCGATATATTGCCCTTCTAATCCTCTTAGCAGGTTTTCTCTTTCCTGTGAAGTAAGCATCAGATTGGGATAGATATTATTACAAATATAGCAGCAGATTTGTTTGAGCGCTAACTTAAATTCGCTGCTTCCATCACATACCCACTCAAGATTTTCTAAATTATACAGTTTTTCTTCATCAAAACCGTGCTCAATCAAAAGTGCTATGATATTGCGGCTGCGGGCACGTAATTTATCTATTAAAGCGCCATAAGTAATATTTAAAGGTTCGTAAATTAAGCCGCTGTTTTCCAACAGGTCATAATAGTCAAAACCATACTGTTTTGCCAATACCTGCATCAAAGACGGAATATCACCATTTTCCAGCCGCGTCAACAACATTAGATACTCACGCAAATTTTCGTCCTGAGGCGGTTGTCCCAAAATATGTAAGCCAATCCTGACCTGCATATTTTTCAAATCAGTAATATAGTTATGCAGATCCATGACGTAATCATTAAAAGGCTTTTCTTCATCAAAAAAAACTTCATCCTGCAAATTTGCCTGCACTACTTTTTCTAAAATCAAGCTTTGAAGTTTTTCTAAATTTTCCGGCTGAGTAGTCTCAAAATGACAATATTCATCCATCAGTTTTTCAAGCTCTTCTAATTCGTCGTAAACACCGGCATCAGTCATAGGAGGCGGCAAATGTTCTATCAGACAGGCAGCACCACGTCTTTTGGCCTGAATACCCTCACCGGTAATCGTGATAAGATAAGGATAGATATTAGGCAGATCGCCCAAAGAAATATCCGGATAACAGGTATTATTGAGTCCGGCATTTTTACCAGGCAGCCATTCAAGGGATCCATGAGTACCAACATGCACAACCGCATCAGCCTGCCAGATATCACGCAGCCAGTGATAGAAACCCAAATAATGATGAGTGGGAGCGCAGAAAGGAGAGTGATAAATTTTGCTTGGATCTTCACCAAAACCACGCGGAGGCTGCACTGTAACAAATATATTTCCGTTCATTGTTCCGGGAATAAGTAAATCGCCATCATAGTTCATAACTTCACCCGGAGCTTCGCCCCAATCTTTTACCAGCTGCGCTTTTACGCCCTCATCCTGCAATTCAAAGAATTTTCTATAATCAGCACCACTTAACTTATTGGCAGCTGCCAGCTGCTTTTCCGTAAGCAAAGCTCTATCATTAGTAGCATTTGCCGTCAATTCATTGATAAATTCTTTCCCGTCTTCAGGTATAGTATCAACTTTATAGCCACGTTCTCTCAGCGCCTGCAAGACAAGTCTGATACTTTCTATAGTATCTAACCCGACAGCACTGCCAATATTAGAATTACGCGGTGGGTAATTGTGAAAAATGATCGCAACTTTTTTATCAGCATTCTTTTTGCGCCGCAAAACAGCCCATTTCCGTGCTTTATTTACCATACGCACAATGCGCTCGTTGATAGGCAGATAACGTACATCGCCATTTTCCAGTAGTTTTTTATTAGCTATAGGCACACCATGGATCGCGCCGTCAAATTCCGGCATCGTTACGCTGATAGAAACTTCCATAGCATTCATGCCTTCAAAATCATCACGCCAGTTTTCGTAGGGTGTCAATAAAGTATAAGCCTGTAAAACAGGTACATTAAATTTCTTCAGAAAATCTAGCGTCATTGATCGTGCACCTGTCAACGAAAATTTCATTGTATTGATAAAAACATCTATTGACGGCACACCATTTTCACAAAAATAATCTTCAAAAATTTTAATCAGGCTTGGCATTCCTAATTCTAAAACAGGCATACCGTTACTAAATACGCAAACAGCATTCATTCCTTGACGTTCTATTTCTTCAATCAATGCCGTTTGATAGGCCAGGTCACCCCATACCCATTCGTCACGATAAAATAAAATACCAATAGTCGGTTTTGCAGCATCGCAAAAATCTTTTTTATATGCTGCCAGATCTGTATAAACAGTTTTAGCTTTCGGATGATAAATCGCGCTCCAATACATAGGATCTGGCAGTTCGATATCCGTTTTACCGGTCAAAATACCATTAGCATATAAAAACAAATTACGATAATTTTTCATACCGCTGTACAAAGCATACGCTTTTAATTTTTCTAAATCATTTTTTTCTATTCCGCTTACCAGTTCTTCCTCTTCAGTACCGGCAGCGTCAATATAATATCGCAGTTGATGTTTTTTAATAAATGGCAGCAGTTTTTTGAAAAAAGGGGTGTCAAGTCCTGCTCCCATCCATTTAAGCAATAGAATATCTGCATCTTCTAAAAGCTTCTGCCATTCGTCATTCCAGACAGTATTATCAGAAAGCTTAGCGCAAACAGAATCGTTGCTCAATAAATTTTCCTGCTGCAGCTGCTGCAAAGCAACCTGCATCATTGCAAAACGTCTGTCGACATTACTTAAAAATACTACTTTGCTCATTTTCTTCCTCCACATTTCTTACTTTAAAATACCTGTTTCTGCATTCTACGCAGCAAATAAAGGAAATAAGGCGTTCCCAAAAGAGCAGTCATAATGCCGACCCTGACTTCTGCAGGTGGAATAATGATACGCCCTAAAGAATCACAAATGACTAAAAAAGCAGCGCCGGCTAAAGCACTGGCAGGCAGCAGCACACGATGATCAGGCCCCACTATCATACGCATCATATGCGGAACTACCAGGCCTACAAAACCTATATTACCACTGACACAGACAGATGTAGCCGTCGTCATTGCCGCCACAAACAACAAACCCATTCTAAATGGCAAAACGGGCATTCCAACTGCCTTAGCCTCTGTTTCACCAAGTACGAGAATATTCAGATGACGCGATAAAGCCAACATAATCACTATACCAATACTTACAGGTCCAATAGCCATATATACATGCTCCCAGCGTCGGTAGTCAAGTCCGCCAACCATCCAGAAAAGATATTGCTGCAGTTTTTGTTCATTCATAAATGTCAACAATCCAGATGTCACCGCACCAAGCAGCATCCCCACAGCGACACCGGCAAGCAGCAAAGTCATAACAGGTATTTTCCCATTACGCATTGCTAAAAATACTGTTAATGCAACAGCACAAACAGAACCGCAAAAAGCAAAAGCAGGCATCACAAACATACTTTCCGTCGCCCAGCCCAATGCTATCGAAAGTACTGCCCCTGTCGCAGCGCCACTTGAAACGCCTATAATACCAGGATCTGCCAATGGATTACTGAAAATCCCCTGCATAACGGCTCCCGATATACCTAAAGCGGCACCTACCAAAAGTCCCACGACCATACGGGGCATCCTTATATACCAAACAACCGCCATCTGCTCCTGTGTAAAATCGTTTTTATCAAAAAAAGGCAAACCAAGCTGATAGCCAATGGCTGATAAAGTATTATGCAACGGTATTTTTATCTGCCCGCAGGTCAAAGATATCGCCGCTACAATCAGCAGACCTATAAATAATAAGAAGATAAACTTTTTGCCGGATTTTCGATTAAACAAACTTATTCCCCCTTGGCAAACAATTCAGGATAAACAGCCTTTGCAACAGCTTCTATACTATCTGTAACATGCTGTGACGCAACATAACGATAACGGTCAGACACAAACTCAAGCCTGTTATTTTTTATCGCTTTGATATTCTTAAAGGCAGGATCAGCAGCCACCTGCTGTGCATATTTTTGCACATCATTATTAGAATCAAAATTCCAAGTCGGAAGCAAAAAAACATCCGGGTCAATAGCAATGATCCGTTCCTTGGATAAAGCACTACTTCCCTGATCCAATCCAGCTTCAGCTGCGCCATTGCGAACATGAGCATATTGAAAAATATCATCAAGCAAATTATCTTTCCGTCCAATAGCGCCGATAAATGAAAATGCCATTACAACCTTTTCCTTATCTTTAGGAATTACTTTCAGCTTACTTTCAAGTTCAGCCAGTTTGTTATCCATAGTACTGACAAGCGCTTCACCCTTAGACTTTTCACCAGCAGCAGCAGCTACACCAAAAACCTTTTTACGCATAGCTTCTATGGTTTTAGGACTTCCGGCAACATATACAGGAATTTCCATATCTTCCAGATTTTTCACCAAAGAATCTGGAGTGGCCGTAGAAACAAAAACCAAATCAGGCTTTAATGCTACGATCGCTTCAGTATTTTCACCAACCTTATTACCGACACGGTCTGCCTGTTCCTTAGTTATAAATGTTATTTCAGGATCACCTGCCCATTTACTAAAAGCCTTAACCCTATCAAGGGTTACAATCTCAGCTAAAATTTCATCAGTCCCATAAGTTGCAGATACTATTCGTACTGGTTTACCTGCAATTTTTACCTGCCGACCTTTATCATCTGTAACAACATAAGCAGCGGCAGAATTTTCTTCAGGAGTATCTGTATTTTGACCGCAGCCACTGGTTATAAGCAATAAAAAAGAAAATAAAACCAACAGTATCTTTTTCATAAATCTTCACTCCTAATAGGGCAGCTGTGTTTTTATTTTTAAATTCCACAGCCGCTGCAGCATATGCCCGGCGCCACGAATACCTGCAAACGGAGCTGTCGCCAGCAGTACCTCATCTTGTACGGGATACGCAATATTACAACACCAAAATTTTTTCCCTTCACGCAATAAAACAGAGCTTTCACTACTGCTTCCAAGAATAAGCGTATTATCAGCCTGCTGCAATATCTGTTCAATTTTTTTACTGTCTTTTTCTGCCAGTAGAATTTCATCTGCTTCCACAGGCCCCCGTAAATCTTTAAGAGTGTTTTGACAGATAACAGTCAATTTTTCTGTATCTGCCCATTCTTCGCGCAATGTTTGTGCAATGCAAAAAGCAGTTGTTCCAGGAGCGGCAACAATAATTTTATCAAACCATAATTCGCCCCAGGTGCATCTGGCTTCATTAACTGCAGCCAGTAATTCTTCCTGAGTTTTTACGCATTCTTCTCGGACACTTTCCAAATCACTGGGTAATACTTCTGCAATTTTTTCCAGCCAACGCAGCGTACCTTTTAATCCATAAGGTATCCCTGCTACAACATAAGGAGTGCCATATCGTTCTTTAAGATATTTAGCCGTCTCTAGACCTAACTCCTCATTGATAACGATGTTCAACTGAGCAGCAGGAATTTTTTGCAATGTCTCAAGTTCACTCCCGGCTCCAGGCATCGCAATAACTCTATAATTTGCAGTTTCTAAAATCCTTTTAATTTCTTCAAGATCGTTTCTGCCGTTAAAATAAGCAGTAGTCGCTCCTAATAAATTAACGCCTAAACGACATTTTATTTTGATATCAGGTAAATCCAAATATTGCCAAAGCCTGATGCTGGCTTTGCTGTATCCTTCAGCAAAACCGCCGCTTAGACCGCCGCTGTCCATTCCTATTACAGAAAAAGGCAGCTTTGCTTTAGCGGCAATGCCCTCAATATCATCACCAATCAAACTGACGCTGCAGCTGTTTTCAATCAAAAGAATTGAAGGTGCCCTATTTTCCCTAATATAATCCAAAGCATCTGTTAAACATTCTTCTGTTCCATAAACGACCGCATTATTATCCGGCTGCGAGCCATGAAAGCGTTCTCCCAACCTGCTGTTAGATTTTTCAAGGTGGCGCAGGGCATAAAAATAGCACCATAGCGGCCCGTTAACCAACACCTCCGCACCTTTAATACCAGTAAAAAAAGCTGCTGCACCAGTTAAAGCACAGGTGTCGACTCTACTGCACACATTGCCCCACTCGGCTGTTTCAGACATAGACTATACCTCCTTTTTCACCACGGCGACATAAGGTTTTATAAATACAGTCCATAAACTCAATCTCTCCACTTGTACCTACAAGTGGGAGCATCGGTAAAAATATCTGTTTAATATCCTGGTTATTAGTTATTTCATGAGTTGTAAGAACTAAATCAACTGTTTCCAATAGTTGTTGACCTGCTGTCTGATCAATGATCGGGGCCTGACATTGTGCTGAAACAGCTTCGACCATTAATTTTCTTTCTTTCGGATTATAATTGTCAAACAAAATAATCGCTTCCACCTGCATCTCTAATCTGCTTAATGTTTCCAAAATCCCGGCCGGATGAAAATACATCAGCATCCTGCCAATACAAACGACGCAACGCTTTCCCTGAGTTATTTTCTTTACTTTACCGGCAAAAGCAAATAATTTATCCTTTTCCTGTACTACAGCCTTTTCTGCCAAAGCTTCCTGATGCAAAAAGACTCCCAAATTTCTCAGCCAGCCGACTGTATTATCCCATCCTACAGGATATCCATCCTGCAAATAAGGAACCTCATAATTCATTTCTAACAGCCTGGCTATTTTAGTCAATCCGTTATAAGTCTGTCCGCGTCCACCGAGAATAATACTAAAAGACGCAGCTGTAATCTGAGGTAATTCATTTATAGGAACATATCCCGGAAACTGTCCAATAACCTTAATCGAAAAATATGCCAGTAAACGTTTTACCTCTTTGGCATAATGTCCCCAAGGTCCTCCGTTGTCACCAATAAGCAACGCCGTATTCTCCACTTTTGGCTGCTTATGTAAAAATCTTTCAGCAAGTTGTTCTGCTACTGCAAAATACCCTTGATAATATTCTCCATCTAAAAAACCATAACACGGAACAGTAAGAACAGGAATACCATATTTAACTTCGCTTTCCTTTCCTACTGCTTCGACATCATCACCAATAACTCCGGCCACACAGGAATTGGCAATTATCAGGCACTTCGGCCTATAAGTATTTACTACATCTTCAATGCAGGCACGCAAACGATCTGCACCACCAAAAATAGAATGTTTTTCCTGCAGCATACTTGATACCACCGGTATAGACTTCAGATTTTCAGCAGCTCCATTAGCCAAAGCTCGATATTGTGCGCTGATATCCATACTGCGCGCCACATGAGCACATGCTCTGGGACTATGAAAAATAACAGCCGCACCACTGCAGTAAGCAGCAGCCCGCCAAACTCCGGGCATACTACAGCTGCAGCTTTTTGTTTTAGAGAGCATTCTTTTAGTCTTGATTGCCATAGCTTGCTACTAAATCCTCCAATTCCTCAAATTTCAAAGGTGTAGGTATAGACAGTTCTGTATTTTTCAATATATCATCTGCTAAGTTTCTGTAAACCTGTGCCTGCTCAGAGTCTGGTGCATATTCTATAACAGTCTGTCTATTATTTTCAGCTTTGTTTACGATCACATTGCGGGGAATAAAGGCAATCAATTTAGTATTCAGCCTTCTGGCAAATTCTGTCAGTAATGCATGTTCATTGGGAGTATTTCGGCTATTGCCAATAATACCGCCAAGCCTTACTTCACCTCTTGCGGCAAATCTTTTAACGCCTTTAGCAATGTTGTTTGCTGCATACAACGCCATCAGTTCACCAGAAGAAACTATATAAATATCAGTCGCATAGCCTTCTCTAATAGGTACGGCAAACCCACCACAGACGACATCACCCAGCACATCATATAACACTAGATCCTCATCGTCTAAAACATCCAGTTCTTTCAATTTTTCCAAGGCAACGATGATGCCACGTCCAGCACAGCCTACTCCAGGTTCCGGTCCTCCTGCTTCAACACATTTGATTCCGTTAAAACCTGTATGTACAATCTGCTCAGCTTGAATATCATCTTCAGCATCGCGTACCAGATCCAGTACTGTCTGACGGCAGATTTGTCCCAAAAGCAATCTGGTAGAATCATTTTTAGGATCGCAGCCTATCTGACATACTTTTTTCCCCATTTTACTGAATGCGGCAGAAACATTAGCTGCTGTAGTAGATTTTCCAATACCGCCTTTACCATAGAATGCAATTTTTTTCATCATCCATTACCTCCATAAAAGTGAAATAAAAAAAAACAGACTCTCCCCTTTGAGAAAGCTGTTCTTAAAAATATTGGTACAAATGCCAAATACTTTACCGACGCCTTCCCATCTCTCGTGGGGAACGTACAAAGATCTGGCAGTTCTTCTGACTCTGACTCATTGCGCGCCTTACCTTCCCAGATTTTAACCCAGTGGTTTTTAAGGCTCGCTCATCATTACAGCGACGGGATCGTATCGGACTCACACCGATTTCTCTATTATGCGCAGAAAGCGCACCAGATCCAACAATATAAAATTTTATTTTACCAGGTCTACCGGAAGTAATGCCGGCATGCCATTACTGCAGATAAATTCATCAGCCTCAACTTTAAAAACATCTTTCAAAAGTTGTGCTGTGACAATCTCCTGCGGCTTGCCTTCGGTTACAAGATAGCCTTCTTTTATAACAGCAATATGATCGGAGTACTGCACAGCATGATTAATATCGTGAATAACCATAACTACCGTTAATTGTAATTCACGGTTAAGCTTTTCTAAAAGCTGCATAACCTCCAGCTGATGACAAATATCCAAATAAGTAGTGGGTTCATCAAGTAAGAGCACTTGCGGACGCTGCGCTAAAGCCATAGCAATCCATGCCCTTTGTCGTTCCCCTCCAGAAAGTGTGCTTAGCAGACGATGCTGCATCCCCAGCATATTAGTTTGCCCTAACGCCCACTCTACATGAGCATCATCTTCCATACTTTTACGGCCAAACCAGTTGCGATGTGGAAAGCGGCCCATCTCTACTAAGTCTTTGACTGTCAAATCTGCCGGAGACTGCGGAGACTGAGTCAAAATTGCCAGTTTTTGAGCAAATTCCCGGTGACTGAACTTTTTAATATCTTCACCATTAAAGGTTACATTGCCTTTATAACACGGCCATATACGGGCCAAAGCTTTTAATGTAGTACTTTTTCCGCAGCCGTTAGGCCCTATGATGGAGGTTACCTTACCTTCCGGTACTGATAAACTCAAACCATGAATGATTATTTTATCAATAATACGAATAGTAATCTCGTTTGCCTGCAAAATACTCATCAGATTTCCCTCCTCAGCAGAAATAAAAAGAAGGGAGCGCCAATGAACGCCATAATTATACCTACCGGTAATTCAACAGGTGCAAAAACCACACGCGCAAAAGTATCGCTAAGCGTTACAACAGCAATACCTAAAAGCCCTGAAGCCGGCATCAAATAGCGGTAATCTGACCCTATTATCAGCCTGGCTGCGTGCGGAACGATCAAACCTACAAACCCTAAGAGACCAACGACACTGACAGCGCTTGCCGCCAATAACGCCGCAACGGCAGTCATGGCAATACGCGTAACCTCAACATTAACGCCTAGCCCACGCGCCATTTCGTCACCAAGCTGCAGAATATTGAGATAAGCGGCACCGATAAAAGCCAGCAGAACACCTGCAATAGCATAAGGTAAAATAATACTGACATGCGGCCAGCTGCGGGCAGCCAATCCGCCAACCATCCACATTAAAGCTCCATGTACACGGTCACTATAAAAAATCATCAATCCAGAAATACCAGCGCTTAAAAACGCAGATACGGCAACACCAGCTAAAATAATCCGTACAGGCTTGATACCATTTTTCCAGGCCAAAATATAAATACAAACAGCCGCAAGCATCGCACCAATAAATGCAGCCGGTGTAATCAGGTATTCCAGGGTAGGAAATAAAATCATAATCGTAACACCAGCCAAACCAGCACCACTGGAAATACCAATAATATGCGGATCAGCCAGAGGATTTCGCATTACCGCCTGCAATACGGCACCTGCAATTGCAAGATTTACACCCACTAACGCACCAACTATTGTACGCGGCATCCTGATATTCCAGATAATCTGACTTTGCGGTTCTAATGTTGGATTAGATAAAATATTAATGATCTGCGCTAAACTAATATCGGCCGAACCTTTTGTTAAGCTTAAAAAAGCACCTAAAAATGCCAGCATGGCAAAAGCAGCCATGACGATAAGCCGCCAGGCTGTACGTGAAATGCCAAATTTTTCAATTCTTTCCAAAGTATCCGCCTGATTATTTGTCATCCTTAAAAACCTCTGGATATACAGTTTTAGCCATGTATTTTACAGCATCCGGATAGTGCAAACCAGGATTGAGCAAAAATAATCTTTCAGGCAGTAAATATACTTTGTTATTCCGTACTGCTTCTAAAGATGCCCAGGCCGGATTACTTTTCACATCAGCACGCAGCCTGTTTTCTATCTCTTCACTGTCGCCCATAAAAGTAATAAAAATAATTTCCGGATTCTTTTCTACTAAAGCTTCCATACTATACGGAGTCTTCTCCGGTTTTCCTTTAATAGGCGTTGCCCCTACAGCAACATTTTGAAATCCCAGCATTTTGGCAACGCAGCCGGCAATGCTGTTTTCCAGCTCAACTGTCACATTAGAAGGAGTTGCATGCATAATAACAATACGTTTTCCATCCTTCGGTAACTTTTCCGTCACAGCTTTAACCTGCTGATCCAGTTTCGCAGCAGCAGCTTCACCTTTTTCTGGTACACCATAGATTTTTCCCATTAAAATAAGTTTATCTTTTACCTCATCATATGTTTTTGGATTGATTGCAATAACAGGTATTTTATTAGACTCCAAAAGCGGAAGAAATTTCTCATGCTGATTTTTATTAGCAATAACCAGATCAGGCTTTAAGCCGATAAGACTCTCCATATTAATATTATAAACAAAACCGACCTCAGGTACATTTTTCATGGCTTCCGGCATTTCTCCTATTTTTGACGACGCACGTCCAACGATCTTACCGCCTACAGCATCAATCATATTCAGGTATGAAGTTGCCAAGCTTACAACTCGTTCAGGTTTTTCAGGCAGTACTACAGTACGCCCTGTATCGTCAGTAATAGTTAAAAATGCTTTATCATCACTGGCAGGTTTAGTATTTTCAGCGTTTGGACCACAACCGCTAAAAACAGTCAGACACAATGCAGCAGCAAGCACTGCCCTAAAAATTTTCATTATTGCTCTCTCCCTGCAAAATTAAGAAAGCCTCCCAACGTCAGTTATCGTCAGAGGCACTCGTAACGTCTTATTGATTACCGTTTCATAATAGCATAGATTCCTACCAGCGTCAAGGAAGTTCGCTTGTTCTGGGCCTCTAACTTTGCTATAATGCATAGAGGAAACGGAGGTATTTTAAGTAATGGAAATTAATGAGATGATTGCCCGCATTAACATTTTAGCCCGGAAAAAACGCAGTGAGGGTTTGACAGAAGAAGAACAGTGCGAACAAAAAGCATTATATAAAGAATATTTAGGCTTTATCCGCGGACAGGTCAAGCAACAGCTCGATAAAATAGAAATAGTCGATGAACTGCCGTCACAGCACTGATATGGAGTTTAATTTTTCATATACTGTTTTTTACGAAGACGAATATCTGCTGATCGTCAATAAACCAGCCGGAATGCTGGTCCATCCGACAGTAAAGGAAGATGGCAGTACTCTGTATAACTATGTTGCACATTACTATAAACAACAGGGATTATTACACAATATCCATCCTGTCTCACGTTTAGACCGCAATACTTCAGGTCTTGTCATTTTTGCAAAAGAACCACGAATCCAGTTTCTGCTTTCCCAGCAGGAGGTCATAAAAAAATATTTAGGAATCGTTACAGGAACATTACCAGCTGACAGGGGCATAATAGAAGCTCCAATTTCCAGAAAGGAAGGCAGCATTATTGAGCGCTGTGTTTCTCCAAACGGAAAATATGCCCGTACTGATTATAAACTTATCAGCCGCCGGAAACATCTCAGTTTGCTGGAACTGCAGCTGCACACTGGCCGTACCCACCAGATACGCGTACATATGGCACATATCGGCTGCCCGCTTTATAATGATAACCTTTACGGAACACCAGGACCGCAAAGCCGCCACGCTCTGCATGCTTATTACCTGGGCTTTAACCATCCTGCAACCGGTATTTTTTTAGAAATATCCTGCGCCTTACCCAACGATCTTTTCAAAATTATATACTATTAAAGTATAGAGTATGCTATAATTAATTACAACAAAAGACAAAAAGGAGGCTGTCCTATGCCACTAGTAACATCTGCTGAAATGTTCAAAAAAGCTTATGAAGGCCATTATGCTGTAGGTGCTTTCAACGTCAACAACATGGAAATAATTCAAGGTATCGTCGAAGCTGCACGTGAAGAAAAATCACCTTTGATTTTACAGGTTTCGGCCGGTGCCCGCAAATATGCTAACCACATTTATCTGATGAAACTGGTTGAAGCCGCTATCGAAGATACTGGTTTGCCCATTTGCCTGCATCTTGACCATGGTGAAGATTTTGAAATCTGCAAAGCATGCGTAGACGGAGGTTTTACCTCTGTTATGATCGATGGTTCCAAACATCCATTTGAAGAAAATATTGAACTTACTAAACGCGTTGTAGAGTATGCTCATAATAAAGGCGTTGTCGTTGAAGCCGAGCTGGGACGCTTAGCAGGCGTCGAAGATGCGGTTAAAGTAAACACAAAGGACGCTACATATACAGATCCCGATCAAGCTGTAGAATTTGTTGAACGTACTGGCGTTGACTCTTTAGCAATAGCAATAGGAACCAGCCACGGTGCCTATAAATTTAAAGGTAATCCTGAACTTGATTTTGCCCGGTTGGAAAAAATCACTAAATTACTGCCAGGCTTCCCTCTGGTTCTGCATGGCGCCTCTACCGTTATCCCCTCCTTTGTTGAAGAGTGCAATAAATACGGCGGTAAACTTGACGGCGCACAAGGTGTTCCTGAAGATATGCTCTTGAAAGCCGGTACTTTTGGTGTCTGCAAGATCAATATTGATACCGATTTGCGTTTGGCTATGACTGCCTCTATTCGCAAACATCTTGCTACTAATCCAGCTGATTTCGATCCGCGTCAATATTTAAAACCAGCACGCGAAGCAATCAAACAAATGGTAGCTCACAAGATGCGTGATGTTCTCAACAGTTCTAACAGACTGTAAATATAGCCGTTATCTACCCCTGCAGAAAATCTGCAGGGGTTTCTTTTTTAGTAAAACAAAATCCCGCTCTTTTTTAGAGCGGGATTTTATCTATTGTTAATCGATCATTGGAACAGTATTTGCAGCATGCTGCATAATATTGACTGTATAATCCTTGAGTCCGCGTTCAGCCAGTTGTTTTTGGGCCAGTGACCAGGCTTCTTCTAAAGTTTCTACCGGTATCTGACCAGTCTTTTTCACTGTATCAAAGTTTTCCTTTCTCGTTACGATATAAACCGTGCTGTTTTGACATAACAGGAACAAACGATATGCAATAAAAAAAGGAATCGTAAATTTATTCCTTACAGCTTTTTCCATCTCAATTACATCATTGAAATGAAAGCTCTGCATATATTCAGGCGGATCATTGATTTCACGAGCTTCCAAAAGGGAAATAACGATACCGCCAGGTTTAAGTGCCATTTCTGCCGTATCATAGGTTTTAGAGCCCTGATAAAGATTTATATCCTTCGGAAATCCTCCTGGAGAAGCAATAACTACATCAGCCTGTCCCTTAACCTTAACTCCCTGGATCTTCATAACCTCTTTCGTGCCTTCCAGCCAAGCATCATACCAATGACCGGCAACAATACGAGCGAAATCACCATTCGTATCCATTACAGAATTCACAAGAAAACAAGGATTTACCAAAGCTGCTGCTTCGCACATATCATCGTTCAACCGATTATGATCGATTAAAGTCGTCCTTGTTTCCTGACTGATACCGGAACCTACCTCATCAGCCAACGCCAAAGCATGATTTTTCTGTATTGTTTCATCACCAGCAACTCCAGGAAGTATACTCTTTCGTCCACCGCCAAAACCTGCCATCAGATGTACAGTGATACCACCGGTAATAATTACTTTATCTGCATCAGCAACATGTTTATCTATCCACACTGGTGTACCACGGCTCGTATCACCTACATGCACCAGGTCCTCCGCCAGACAGTCGTGCTGATATATTTTGATACGGTCTGCAACTTCCTTACCGCAGACTGCAATATCCTCTTCTCTGGTTTGAGCACGATGTGTACCTTGTGCAATAACGATGCAAATATCTTCATCAGGCACGCCGCCTAAATTAATTTCGTCTATTACATATTTTAAAAATTCAGGAGTACGAATCCAGCCGCGTGTAATATCACTGACAATGACAGCGACTTTTTCGCCTTTGCTGACAACCTCCTGCAAAGGCTTGCTGTTGATCGGATTACGCAGTGCTTCAATAGTTGCTGCCTGAACATCATCCAGTTTAGGAACTTCATTCCCTTCAATTACCTGCAAAATATGTTCTTCCGGCAAGGAAATTTCCTGATAACCCTCACCGATACCAAATTTAAATGTTTTCAATGCCATTTCTTTTCCCTCACTTGTTTTTATTTGAACATTGGCACGGTATTTACTCCGTGCGGCATAATGTTGACTGTATAAGTTTCTGCCTTGCCCTGTGCCATTAATTTTTTCTGTGCCAGCGTCCATGCTTCCGCCAAAGTTGCTGCAGGAATCTGACCTGTTCTGCGCACTGCGTCAAAGTTTTCTGGCCTGGTAACCATAATAACAGTAAACTGCTTCGACATACAATACATATAGAAAGCAATATAAAATGGTATCGTAAAACCAGCCCGCAGTTCTTTTTCCATACTTAATTCATCATTAAACCGAAAGCAATCAAAAAAAGAAGGCGGTTCATAAATATCAGGACAATCCAAAAGAGCGATAAAAATACCATTTGGCTGCATTGCCATTTGTGCCGGTGCATAAGATTTCATTCCCTGATACAGGTTGATATCCATAGGATAACCGCCAGAAGAACCAATAACGACATCAGCTTTGGCTTTTGCTTCCACTCCCTGCAATTTCATCACTTCCTGAGTACCGGCATACCAGGCATCATACCAGTGGCCGGCAACGATACGGACAAAATCTCCTTCAGCATCCATAATCGAATTTACCAAAAAACAGGGGTTTAAGAAAGCGCAGACCTCACACATATCTTCACTGACACGATTTCCTTCTATTTTAGTCAGATAGGTTTCCTGATTCACACCGCCGCCAACTTCATCCGTCAAAGCCAGCAAATGATTATGTTTGATAGTTTCCACACCGGCAAGCCCCGGCATAACACTCTTGCGCCCGCCGCCAAAGCCTGCAAACAGATGCGTTGTAATACCACCTGTTAAAATAACCTTGTCTGCTTCCACAGCTCTCTTATCGATATACACCGGCGTTCCTCTGCTTGTAGTTCCTAAAAAAACGTTTGCCTCAGCGCCATACGCATCATGGTCAAAAACCTGTAGCCTTGCAAATAAAGCATCACCTAAAATTAAACGTTTCTCTTCATCGTCGTTGTTCCTGTGTGTGCCAGTAGCAATAATTACAAAAATATCTGCATCAGGAATACCACTGTTATTTAGCTCTTCTACAACGGCCGGCAGATAATCTTTAGTCCGAGACCAGGTGCGCGTAATATCACTGACGATAAGCGCTACCTTATCTCCCTCATGCACAAGTTTGCTTAATGCCTGTGTCCCGATAGGATTGCGCACTGCCTCCAGCGTAGCCTGTTTGATATCGGTAATCTTAGAAACGCTGCCTCCGTCAATGACCTGTACTACATGCTCTTCCGGCAATTCAATGCTTTCCATACGCTTACCGATGTTTAAATCGTATCTTTTTAAAGCCATATATGCTCTCCCTCAAAAACGGTTACGCTTCCAATACAGGCATTGTCGCCGAAGCATGTCCCATAATCGTAATTTTATAATCATCCTTACCCTGTTTGGCAAGTTCCTGTTGAGCAAGCAGCCACGCTTCTTCCAGGCTGGCAACAGGTATTTGACCGGTTTGCCTTACAAACTCAAAATTTTCCGGTTTGGTAACTAAATATGTAGTTAATGAATTTACGATACAGCGTGTTTTAAAAGCAACAAAAGCAGGTATAGAAAAATCTGCCCGTACATCTTTTTCAAACTGCAACACATCTGATTTTGAAAACCAATCTGTAAAAATAGCCGGTTCTTTAATGTCAGGGCATTCCAGTGTCAGTATCATGATACCGCCTTTTTTTACAGCAAAAACAGCATTCATATGAGCTTTGCAGCTCTGGTATAAATTCATATCCTTAGGACTGCCACCTGCCGAAGCAAAGACAACATCGGCCAGCTCCTTAATAGGTACGCCAGCCATAGCAACAAGATCCTTACAGCCTTTTTCCCATGCCTTATACCAGTGTCCTGCAACTACTTCATGCAGCTTGCCTTCAGGTGTGAAAACCATATTCACCAAAAATGCAGGGTCTAATTTTTTCGTTACCTCTACCATATCTTCATGTAAGGGATTACCCTCCAATAGACCTGTCTCGCAAAGAGGATTACAACCATCGCCAACTTTAGGAGCCAGCGCAATAGCATGATTGTGCATAATAGTAGCATGCCCGGAAACACCTGGCATAACAGCCTTACGGCCGCCGCCAAAGCCTGCCATCGGGTGCAGTGAAACTGCACCTGTAATAATTACCTTATCTGCTTCAGCCACATAAGAATCGATCAGGATCGGTGTGCCAAAGCTGGTCACCCCCAAATCTGTCAACTCTTCGTTGTTCCTGCTGTCATGCTGATGGATTTTGATCCTTTTTACGATATCTTTACCGCAAACAGCGATATCTTCATCATGTGTATGTGCACGATGAGTACCAGTGGCAACAATAATAGTAATATCTTCGTCCGGGACACCCGCAGCATTAATTTCGCTGATAATTACAGGCAAAAACTCAGCTGTGCGAACAAGTCTTGTAACATCACTGACGATGACAGCAACCTTATCACCTTTCCGGACAACTTTTTGCAACGGCTGGCTGGCAATTGGACAGCGCACAGCGGCCAAAGTTGCAGCAGCGATATCCTCCTGTACATCTGCCTTGTTGCCATGTATATCATACAGTACTTTTTCTTCAGGTAATGTAACTTCTTGAAATCCATTTCCATAAGGGAGTTGATATTTCTTCACTTCAATTTTCCTCCTCTATTTTTACACTAGTAAATTTATTATACTCCTATTTAAGTAAAAATAAAAGACAGATGTTTACAAAACATCCGCCTTTTACCAGTTTCTATTGCTGCTCCAAAACTCCGATCGCAGCAATGCCAGCATTGTAAATAATTCCAACCGTCCAAGCAGCATCGTTACACAAAGCACAAGTTTACCAAACCAGTTAATATCAGCATAATTACCGGTTGCCCCTACTGTTCCAAAAGCAGGGCCAACACTGCTCAGGCAGGATGCGACGGCAAAAATTGATTCTTCGATTCCAAGTCCAGTTGAAACCACCAGAAGCGACATAACGGCTATCGTCATTATATATACAAAGAAGAATCTGCTGATTGCTGCGACTACTGCAATCGGCATCACTCTGCCGTTAAAATTGACTGTTAAAAGCATCTGCGGGTGAATAGCTCTGCGCAATTCTGCCGCAATGGCCCGGCTCATTACTACAAAGCGTCCTACTTTAATACCACCTGCCGTAGATCCGGCACAGGCTCCGACCAGATACAACAGACACAGCAGCAGCTTAGAAAAAGTTGGCCAGGTATCATAATCATAAGACACATAACCTGTTGTAGTCGCAAATGAAACTACCTGGAAAAATGCGCAGCGCAAACCTTCAAAAAACTGCAGCCCACCGCTGAAAAACAGATTCAGAGTAATCAAAAGTGTTAAAACAGCGATGATCATCATATAAGACTTAAATTCACTGTCACGCCACAGTGTTTTAATCCCTCTCTGCGTAACAGCATAATACAGAGCAAAGTTACCGCCGCCTAAAAACATGATCATCGCTAATACTACTTCAATCGACACACTATTGTAATGCATGGCACTGTTATCATAAGTAGAAAATCCACCTGTGGCTATTGCCGACATCGAATGATTGATCGCGTCAAAATTAGTCATTCCGCAAATAACCAAAAAGCCAGTACCAATAACGGTAAATAAACAATAAATAAAAAATAATGCTCCCGCTGTTGTTCTGATACGCGGCAGCAGCCGTTCCTGTCCAAAGCCGCTTACCTCTGCATTAAAAAGATGTACAGATCCGCCTGCTACCTGAGGCAGTAAAGCAATAAACAGTACAATGATACCAATACCACCCAACCAATGCGTAAAACTGCGCCAAAATAAAACTGTTTTTGGTACGGCTGCCAGATTAGTAATAGCTGTAGCTCCAGTAGTAGTGAGACCAGACATACTTTCAAAAACAGCTGAGATAGGGTCCAGGATCTGCAAAAACGCATATGGCAGAGCACAGATAATACAAGTCAGAATCCAGGAAAACACAACTGTCGCAAAACCTTCACGCAGTGATATATTTTCTTTTTCATCAAACTTTCCATATTGGACAAAGCCCAACCCTACAAAAAAAGCTGTAAAAGAAGTAATAGCAAATTCCACAAAAGAACCGTCTTCATAAAAAATCGCCAGTCCCACAGGAAGCAACAATATAGCACTCAGCGCCAAGCTGAGCCTGCCCAATAAAAAAGCTATCAGACTGAAATTCATAAAAAATACAGCCTCCAAGGACCTGCCTTTACCAGTTGCGTTTTACACGCCAGAAATCAGGTCTCATAATAATGAGTAATGTAAAAATCTCTAAACGCCCTAAAATCATTGCTGCAATAACTACTAATCTGCCAAAAGTAGATACATCTGCATAAGTAGCCGTAGGGCCAACGATACCAAAAGCCGGGCCGACACTGCTCATACAGGCAGCAATAATACCCATAGAATCAAGCATCGAAAGTCCAGTCAAAGAAATCAGCAGTGTCAATGTCGAAAAAACTATCATATACAAATAAAAAAATCTTGTAACATTGCCTACAACCACAGGCGGAACATTGCGTCCACCCATTTTTATACTGTAAACCAGTCGTGGATGGATCGTCCTGCGCAGTTCTGCCCATGTTACCTTCAGCAAAATCACAAAGCGGGAAACTTTCATACCGCCTGCAGTAGAACCGGAGCAGCCTCCGACAAACATTAAAAGTAACAGTACATAACGGCTGAAATCAGGCCATAAATTAAAGTCACTGGAAGCAAAACCAGTTGTACTGGCTATTGATACGGTTTGAAATAACGCATGTCTAAAACTGGTAGCTGCATCAAAATAACCGGTATAATACAAATTCCAGGTTATCAAAAATGTGGCGATACCAATAATCCAAAAGTATGCCTTACGTTCTGTATCAATCCAAAAAACCTTAAAATTGTGCTGATATATCTTATAATAAAGAGCAAAATTCAAACTAGCGGCGACCATAGCAATAATAACGATCATTTCGACATAAACAGTTTCAAATTCCATCAGACTTTCGTACTGATATGAAAATCCTCCTGTAGCTACAGATGCCAGCGCCAAATTCATTGCCATAAACCAGCTCATACCTGCTACCTTTAAGGCGACTGTTGTAATAATAGTAAAAAATATATAAACAGTAAAAATAACGAAAGCCGATTCCTTGATTTTCGGAAGTGTACGTTCTGCAGCCGGACCGGGAATTTCAGCGTTAAATAAATAATTAGCGCCGCTGCCTACCTGAGGCATAATCGTAATAAATAACATAATAACACCGATACCGCCAGTCCAATGCGTCATACTGCGCCATACCAGCAGGCTGTCAGGAAAGTTGCTCAACGATGATAAAGTAGTTACACCAGTAGTCGTAAATCCTGAAGTGCTTTCAAAAATTGCACCTACAGGGCTGACAAGTCCAGACAGATAATAAGGAATAGCCCCTAAAAAACAGACCAGCAGCCAGCCGCAGCCCACTGTTGCCAAAGCCTCGCGCAAATTAAGATGAGCACGTTTGTTCTTTTCACCATTACCTATCAGCGCACCACCAATAAATGCACAGATCATAAAAGAAAAGATAAAGCCCAGGAACATGTATTCCCCTAACAACAGGGCCGTTATCATCGGCACGACCATTGCTACGGCACAGGCGATGCTCAGCTTACCCAGCAGATACATCACAAGCCTGATATTCATTGATTATCCTCTACTTTCAAAAAACGGCATAACGCGTTTTACAAATTCACTCTTGACGAAAATAATAATTCTATCTCCGGCATATAATACCGTATTACCATTAGGAACTACGGCTTCATTATCGTGAACTACTGCACAGACCAGACAAGCCCGCGGCAGCTTGATATCCTTCAAACTTTTACCTATGACCTCACAGTCATCAGGTAGAATAATTTCCAACGCTTCTGCTTTTGCACCTTCCAGCAGTGAAACAGAAACAATACCGCCTTTGCGCACAAAACGCAGCACTTCGCCGGAACTCAGCAAACGTGACGAAAGTACGATATCGACACCGACCTTCTCCATCAGCTCCACATATTCGTTACGGGCAACACGGACGATAGTTTTTTTTGCACCCAGGTGCTTTGCCATCAGTGCCAACAGTAAATTCAGCTTATCATCTTCAGTAATGCAGATAACGACATCAGCCTCGGCAATGCCTTCTTCTGTCAATAAATCAATATCTGTGCCATCACCACACAAAACAATACCATTTTCCAGCTTTTGCGCAATCAGCTGACAGCGGTCTTTATTCTTCTCAATAACTTTAACGAACAGTCCCTGCTCTTCCAGCATAGGAGCCAAAAATCTGCCGGTGCGTCCAGCACCTATGATCATAACCCGTTCTATTTTTTCATAAGTATTAACGAAAGTTTCCTCAAATTCCTTAATAGCACTTTGCTGTCCAACAAAATAAACATTATCACCAGGCTCCAGCATATCATCGCCATGAGGAATAATCATCTTATGCCGGCGAAACAGCATAGCAATCAGTATCTGCTTGGGAATTTCCAAATCTTTCAGAGGTACACCTACATACGGAGAAGCGTCGCTCATCCGCGCCTCAAACATCCTTACCTTGCCCTCGGCAAAATCATCTACATCCAAAGCAGAAGGAGTCATTAAAATATGATTTATTTCAGTAGCAGTAATGCGTTCCGGATTTAAGATCAAATCAATATTCATTCCCTGATTAAGTAAATCCTTCGCAGTCAAAGCATACTCCGTATTTCTGATACGGGCAACGGTGTGCTTGACGCCATAGTTTTTAGCCATCATACAGGTAACCATATTGACTTCATCACTATCCGTAGATGCGATCAGCACATCGGCGTCTCTGATATCCGGATCGTCCAATGTATTAGGACTGCATCCATTGCCGCCAATAGTCAATACATCCAAGGAATTTTTTACTACCTCGCGACGTTTTTCATCAATTTCAACGACTACCACATCATACTGATCTTCGGCCAGTAACTGAGCAATACTGTACCCCAGTTTGCCAGCTCCGACTATTACTATACGCATATAAATTCACCCTTATTTCCGACATTCATATAACTAGAGCAATTATATCACAAGTTTGTCAAAAAAACACCTAAATTACCTATACATACCAGTGCTGAAAGTCTTAGACACGAAGAAATCCCTGAATTCAGCAATAGAATTCAGGGATCTTTCATTTATTATATTCCACTATCTGCTTATTATTTTGCACTAAAGCTTGTCATAATATTTTGATAGGCTGGAATGTATTTTCCAAGTAAAGCAGCCAGCCCTTCCATATCGTTACGCCAATCGCGATGTAACTCACAGGCGACGCTAAAGAAGTTTACCAGCTGTACGCCCGCAGCTTCCATACGTCTCCACGCAGCATCACGTACTTCTGCATTAAAGGTACCGGAAGCATCTGTTACTACAAAAACTTCATAACCTGCTTCAACAGCTGATAAAGCTGCAAAGGCCACACAGACATCAGTTACGATACCCGCTATAATCAATTGTTTTTTACCAGTCTTTTTGACTGCCGCAACAAACTCTTCATTGTCCCAGGCATTAATCTGTCCCGGACGTCTGATAAGTGGAGCTTCAGGAAACATTTCTATAATTTCAGGAAGTAATGGACCATTAGGGCCATTATCAAAACTAGTAGTGAGAATAGTAGGAAGATTAAAGAATTTAGCACTGTCCGCAAGCGCTAAAACATTATTCTTAAATTGAATCGGTTCAAAATCCCGAACCAGATTAAACAATCCGGTCTGATGATCAATGAGCAAAACAGCAGCATCATTTTTATCTAATCTTTTGTATTTAAATGACATATAAATCACTCCTTAACGGTCTTATTAATATTTTTATTTCTTTCAAAGATCTTTTACTACAGCGAAGGGATCCTCTTGCTAAGATTAAGATAACATATCCTGATAAAATGTACAAACGACCATAGTTAAATTAATATGTCATTTAAGAACTTATCGATAACAATAAGTTTTTAAAGTATAAGTAAGGGTTAAACAATAAAGTTTCTCCATAAAAATAAATATTCCGTTTATTCAATTTCAGTAGTTATAACATAAAAAAAATAACCATACCGTATGGTATGGTTATTTTTTAACCGGCAGCTTTCTATCCTCCCAGGCCGCTTCCAGCCAAGTACTTTCGACGTTTAAGGGCTTAACTACTGTGTTCGGGATGAGAACAGGTGGGTCCCCTTAGCTATCGCCACCGGATTGTTTCAGAAGGTCTTTAAGCCTTCAAAACTATATAGAAGAGTACAAACTTTTGAGTTCGCTGTGTG